>JAESFW010000006.1_pt1 | contig 938835 bp, 820 predicted proteins | sample 9269481 | NCBI WGS metagenome assembly JAESFW01 (sample SAMN14515350, study PRJNA621654) | algae metagenome | isolation source: Lyngbya sp. HA4199-MV5 and co-occurring heterotrophs from soil with... | place: USA: Ahupuaa O Kahana State Park, Hawaii | collected 2009-07-21 | reverse complement strand
CCTTCGCATCGGCCGTGGCGATGTGATCGCGCTGGCAATGCTGGTCGCACAACGCCGGAGCATCCGGATCCGGCGCGGACATCTCTTCGCAACCGACCATCAGGGTCGCTTGTCCGGCTTCCACTGATTCCAACGGACAGGCGTAGGCCACCAGTGCCAGCTGCTGCAACAGCAGCGCCCACAGTCCCAGCCATGCCAGTCGGGCACGAGGACGGGGGCGCCGCCATCGCCTCAGCAGCTTCACCATGACAGCTCCCGAACGCTCGAAGCAGCGCCTGCGGACGCTGGGCGGGTCAGGGCAGGGGACGTGCGAGCTCTCATGATGGCCAGTCTAACCCTCTTGGGGCCGACGGGCATTGATCAGGATCAAGCCGTCGCGTGGCCTCAGCGGTGGCATCCGCCGCAGCAAGAGGATGCAGCCGGGGTGGGTGGCGTATCGGCCTCAGAAGGGAGCACGGCGGCGATCACATAGCCTTGCCGCTGGATGGCCTCCATCGCCTGTTCTACGGCAAGCAGGCCCTCGATCTTGACCACGCCACTGCCCAGATCGACGTCCACCTGGGCCTGGGGCTCAACGGCCTGAATGGCTTGGGTGACCGTCCGGACGCAATGACCACAGGTCATACCTTCAACAACGAGATTCATGGACAACCCTCCAAAAGCATCGGCGGTTTGCCGACGGTGTCACGATGGGCCTTCCCACGGTGGGAAGGTCAAACGACAGGCAAGTTCAGTGGTGCCCCGTCCCGCGTTGTTGACCTTCCCATCATGGGAGGGCTCAGGCTACCTGCTCGTTCCTATTGGTCCTTACTCCATGGACATAACGCTCACTTCGCCGCCGCCGGCGTCTACGGACACGCATCGCTTCGGCGTCGCCGGCATGACATGCGCCTCGTGTGTAGGCCGGGTAGAGCGCAGCTTGCGCTCCGTTGCCGGCGTGAGCGATGCGTCGATCAATCTAGCAACAGAAGTGGCCGAAGTCACCGCGCCGGCAGCCGCGTTTCCTGCCTTGATCGCGGCGGTGAAGCGGGCTGGTTATGAGGTTGCCAGCAAAGAGTGGGATCTGATCATCCAAGGGATGACCTGCGCTTCATGTGTGGCACGGGTAGAGCGTGCGCTGCGCGCTGTGCCGGGCGTGATGGAGGTGTCGGTCAATCTGGCCACCGAGCGCGCGCGCATACGCGCCACGTCACTGGCGGAGGTCGCATCCCTGGTTGCCGCTGTCAGCGCAGCGGGTTACCGCGCGATCGAACCGCAGACCGCGGAAGGCAACACCGATACAGCATCGGCGCGCAAGACGCTCAATGGTGACACCCTCAAACTGTTGATCGCTGCGGTCCTCTCCCTGCCGTTGGTCGTCCCGATGCTGGGATGGGTCGCAGGGCAGCATTTGATGCTACCTGGCTGGCTGCAGTTCTTGCTCGCAACGCCGGTGCAGTTCTGGATCGGTGCGCGCTTTTATCGCGCTGGATGGCACGCCCTGCGCGCCGGCACGGGCAACATGGATCTGCTGGTCGCTTTGGGGACCAGTGCCGGTTATGGACTGAGTGTCTATCACTTGTTCAACGATGCCGGACACCACGGCGATGCCGCGCTGTACTTCGAGACCTCGGCGGTCATCATTACCTTGATCCTGCTGGGCAAGTGGTTAGAGGCCCGCGCCAAGCAACAGACCACGCAAGCGATCCGGGCATTGCAGGCACTGCGGCCAGCCACCGCACGCATGTATCAGGACGGACAAGAACGCGAGGTTGCCATTCACGAGGTTGCCCTCTCGGACATCGTCAGTGTGCGGCCAGGCGAGCGCATCCCCGTGGATGGCGTGATCGCCGAGGGCCGCACGCACGTGGATGAATCCCTGATCACCGGGGAGTCCATGCCCGTGGCGCGCGGGGAGGGCGATCGCGTCACCGGTGGGGCTATCAATGGCGAAGGCCGCATCTTGGTACGCACACTGGCCATCGGCGCCGAGACCGCGTTGTCTCGGATCATTCGCCTCGTGGAGGATGCACAGGCCAAGAAGGCACCTATTCAGCGAACCGTGGATCGGGTGAGCGCGATCTTCGTGCCGGTGGTGATCGGCCTGGCTTTGCTCACGCTGCTCGGGTGGGGTTTGGGAACGGGTGATTGGAACCAGGCGATCCTGAGCGCGGTAGCGGTGCTGGTCATCGCATGCCCATGCGCGCTGGGGTTGGCGACTCCGACCGCGATCATGGCCGGCACCGGCGTGGCCGCCCGAGCGGGCATTCTGGTCAAGGATGCCGAGGCGCTGGAAGTGGCACGTACCGTAAGGGTGGTGGCCTTCGACAAGACAGGCACGTTGACCCAAGGACGTCCTGTACTGACCGAAGAGATTGCCACCCGTGGCCACGCGGCCGATCTGTTGCCATTGGCGGCGGCCCTGCAGCAAGGCAGCGAGCACCCCTTGGCTAGGGCCGTATTGAGCGTGATGGGCCAGCGCGCCATTCCGCTCGCACGCGACGTGCAGGCGGTGCCTGGCCGCGGCATCACTGGCACAGTGGATGGCAGGAACCTGTTGCTGGGCAGTACTCGCATGATGCTTGAGCATGGCGTGGCGCTCACGGCATTGCAGACCCGGGCCGAACTACTCAGCCAGACCGGCCACACGGTGTCCTGGCTGGCAGAGCAGGGCACCGATCATCCGCAGTTGCTCGGCATACTGGCCTTTGAGGATCCGCCGCGTCTGGATGCGGCCGCGGCTGTTCAACGGCTGCACACGCTGGGTTTGCGCACCGTCATGATTTCTGGCGACAACCCCGGCGCCGCCGCCTCGGTGGCAAAGGTGCTGGGCATCCAAGAGGTGCGCGCCAATGTATTGCCTGAGCAGAAAGCTGCGTTGGTCGCTGAATTGGCTCAGTCGGCACCGGTGGCCATGGTCGGCGATGGTGTCAACGATGCGCCAGCGCTGGCTGCCGCCAACCTGGGGGTGGCCATGGGAACCGGTACCGATGTGGCGATGCATGCCGCTGGGGTTACCCTAATGCGCGCTGAGCCGGGTCTGATCGCCGATGCCATCGACATTTCCCGCCGCACGACCCGCAAGATCCATCAGAACCTGTTCTGGGCCTTCGGTTACAACGTGGTCGGGATTCCTCTGGCGGCCCTGGGCTTGCTTGATCCGGTCATCGCCGGCGCAGCGATGGCCTTGTCCAGTGTGAGCGTGATTGCCAACACGCTGCTGTTGCGCCGTTGGCAGCCAACCAAGATCGATGTGGGAGAGGCATGATGGCAACCAGACGCAGTTCCAGGGCACTGCGGCCCGAACTGGCCGACGCGCGCGAAGCCGGATTGCATAACATCGGCGAGGCCGCCGCGCTCAGCGAGGTCAGCGCCAAGATGATTCGCCACTATGAAGAGATCGATCTGATCCCTCCGGCCGGTCGCACCTTTGCGGGCTATCGCCTTTACACCGATGCCGATGTGCACAGGCTTCGGTTCATTCGTCGTGCCCGCAACCTGGGATTTTCCATCAAACAAATCCAATCGCTCCTAGGCTTGTGGAGCGATGACCGGCGAGCCAGCGCCCAGGTCAAGAAACTGGCCCAGGGCCACATCGACGATCTACAGATCAAGATTACCGAGATGCAGGCCATGCAGCGAACGCTGCGCAACCTTGCCAGTCGATGCCATGGCGATAATCGCCCGGAATGTCCGATTCTGGATGATCTGGCGAGTCCAACGAACGGGCATTGACGTTGCCACGATAGGAAGCCTGACGCTGACCATTCCTGTTGGTTGGAGCGGCAAAGCATGCATCGACTACATATCCCCGCCATGGTCTGCAGCGCATGTGTGGCGCCCATTCGACGCGCCTTGATGAGCGTAGACCCCTCGATGCGGGCTCAGTTCATGCCGGACCTACGCCGTATTAGCCTCGAAACACGCCGTCCGGTTGAGCTGATAAGGCAAGCGCTCAGCTCGATCAGCTATCCGGCCCATATTGTTCGTTAGGCGTCTGGTACGACCCCAAGCGGTCATCTATCTGCAATGATGGGTTGCAAGACTTCCTATATTCCGGAAATATAGAAGTATGGATACGCCCCAGACCGTTCAAGCGCTTCGTGCGCTCGCGCACGACCACCGGCTTGCCGCCTATCGCGCGCTTGTACAGGCCGGCCCAGGCGGAATGGCCGTTGGCGAGCTACGCGATCAGCTCGATCTGCCGCCTGCCACCCTTACGGCCCATCTGAACCAGTTACGTGCCGCAGGGCTTGTCACTGACGAGCGGGAAGGACGGGTCATCCGGATACGTGCCGACGACGACCGCATGAACGGTCTGATTGGCTTCCTGACGGAGAACTGTTGCGGCGGGAAGTCCTGCGCGCCGGCAGTCAAGCAGAAGCTCCGTTGATCCGCATTCCAGAGATACGACATGACCGACAAGACCTACAACGTACTGTTCCTGTGCACCGGCAACTCCGCACGCAGCATCATGGCCGAGGCGATCCTCAACGTGCTGGGCCACGGCCGATTCAAGGCTTATAGCGCCGGCAGCCATCCCAGCGGCCACGTCCAGCCGATGGCGCGGGAGCTTGCCGCGGCCATCGGCTATGACGCCAGCCAGGTGCGCAGCAAGAACTGGGACGAGTTCGCCGTGGAAGGTGCGCCCGAGATGGACATCGTCATCACGGTTTGCGACAACGCTGCGGGAGAGGCGTGCCCCGTATGGCTGGGCCATCCTGCACTCGCGCACTGGGGTGTGCCCGACCCGGTAGCCGCCACGGGCGATGAAGAAGACCGTCGTCGAGCCTATACCGCAGCGTTCGCCACACTGCGCCGCCGTATCGAGCTGTTGCTATCACTGCCGCTGCAAAGCCTCGACCGTCTGGCCGCACAGGCAAAGCTGGGCGAGATCGGGCGTGTCGGTGCGGAATGATCCGCCAGCGCCTCTTTGCAGAGTTCTTGGCCACGGGCCTGCTGCTGGTGACGGTGGTGGGCTCGGGGATCATGGCCGAGCGCCTTGCAGGTGGAAACGACGCCGTCGCACTGCTAGCAAATGCGCTGGCAACGGTCGGCGGGCTCTACGTCCTCATTGAGGTGTTCGGTTCGATCAGTGGTGCGCACATGAACCCCGCGGTCAGTGCCGTGATGGCGGCGCGTGGCGAACTGCCCAAGACCCTTTTGCCGGCATACATCCTGGTTCAGCTCGCGGGCGCGGTATGCGGTGCTTTGTTGGCGAATGCCATGTTCGATCTTCCGGTGCTGGAGTTCTCCACGAAGGTGCGAACCGGCATGGGCCAATGGCTGGGCGAGATCGTTGCAACAGCAGGTTTGCTGTTGGTTGTGCTCCGGGCACCTGCGTCCCGTGTGGCCGTGATGGTGGCTGCGTACATCGGTGCGGCCTATTGGTTCACCTCGTCGACTTCATTCGCGAATCCTGCAGCAGCCTTCGGCCGCATGTTCAGTGACAGCTTCGCCGGCATTTCGCCTGGCGACGTGCCTGCCTTCGTTGTGGCGCAGGTCATTGGGGCAGCCCTGGGCGCAACGATCCACAAGCTACTTGGAAAGCCTCATGTCTAATCCTGGCGATCTGCCCAACATCTCGGCCGAGCTGTTCCATTTGCCCGAGATTGACCGCCTATCCCCGACCGTACTTGCTGCGCATGCCCCGCGGATCCTTCTGCTTTACGGATCGCTGAGGAAGAGGTCATACAGCAAGTTGCTCGCGCTGGAGGCGGCTCGACTACTTCAGGCAATGGGCGCTGAGACCCGGCTCTTCGATCCGACAGGCCTGCCCCTTCCAGATGCTGAGCCCGACACGCATCCGAAGGTGCAGGAATTGCGGCAACTGGTGCATTGGTCGGAGGGCATGGTCTGGAGCTCACCCGAGCGACACGGTTCTATGAGCGGCATCATGAAGGCGCAGATCGACTGGATTCCGCTATCTCAAGGCTCCGTGCGACCAACTCAGGGCAAGACGCTGGCCGTCATGCAAGTCTCCGGCGGTTCGCAGTCCTTCAATGCGGTGAATCAGCTCCGTGTGCTTGGACGTTGGATGCGCATGATCACCATCCCCAACCAGTCCTCTGTCGCAAAGGCGTTCAACGAATTCGATGAAGATGGGCGCATGAAGCCCTCCGCGTTCTATGACCGCGTCGTGGACGTCATGGAAGAGCTAATGAAGTTTACGCTACTGACCCGGGATGTCTCGCCCTACCTGGTCGATCGCTATAGCGAGCGGAAGGAGAGCGCGGAAGAGCTTGCCAAGCGGGTCAGCCTCCGCGCCATCTAGGTGTGGAAGTGATCCGTCCATCTTTCTGGCCAGCTCCCTACGTCCGCTTCCGGTCGAGAGTAGAAATCCGCTACAAAGTCAGACTTTGGAACGTTGCATTGGCTGGCGTAGCGTCGAAAGAATCGTGCACTCGGCCCGCTGTCCCCCGTGGCAACTGATGATGACACGCTCAAGTTCATCGGCCATCCGGCGAAGATCTTCCTGGCGCGCACGAATATCGGTCAGATGTGTACGCGCCAGGCGATCGACGTCGTCGCAGGACAAACGCTCATCGCTGGCCAGTTGCAGGAGGCTGCGGATCTCTTCCAGACTGAAGCCCAGATCCCGCCCTCGCGCGATGAACCGCAGGCGCTCGATATCGGCGCTCGTATAAACCCTATAACCACTGTCCGTGCGGGTGGGGTGGGGCAGCAGCCCGATCTTCTCGTAGTAGCGGATGGTTTCAAGGTGGCATCCGCTGGCTTCGGCAGCCTGACTGATCTTCATGGAAGGATCGCTTGACTCTGTAGTTACTACAGACTTTACGCTAGCCGAGCCCAAACTGTGATTTTCCGGTTGCAGGAGTGGCCCCTCAATGGAGCGCGTGATGCCTGAATGCTGTGGCTGCGGCAAGGTAGTCGATGTAGCGGGTATGCAAGCCAAGCAGCGCAAGGTGCTGGTGATCGTGCTGCTGATCAACCTGGCGACCTTCGTCATGATGGCCGTCGCCGCGTGGCACTCCCACTCTTCGTCCCTGTTGTCCGGAAGCCTGGACAACCTCGGGGATGCGCTGACCTATGCGGTGAGCCTGGCGGTGGTGGGCGCATCGGCACACCTGAAGGGCCGGGTGGCCCTGCTCAAAGGCTTCTTGATCCTAGGGGCCGCGTTCGCGGTAGGCGTACAGATCGTCTGGCGCTTGGCCCATCCGGGTGTTCCGATCTTTGAGAGCATGGGGGTGGCTGCGTTGCTTAACTTGGCGGCCAATGCGGTCTGCCTGTGGTTGCTGACCCCCTATCGCGCCGGCGATATCAACATGGCCTCGGCGTGGGAGTGCTCGCGCAATGACATCTACGAGGGGGCTGCCGTCATCCTGGCCGCGGCGCTGGTGTTGGCCTTCGGCGCGGGTTGGCCCGATCTGTTGATTGCCGCAGCGTTGCTGGTTCTGTTCCTGCGCTCGGCGGTGCGCGTGTTGCGGGCTGCGTGGCGCGAAAGTCGACCAAACGCGCAGCCCAGTGCCACGATCTAGCAGGAGTGATCGTCCTCGGAAGGGGACGAGGCGTGTTTGGCTAAGGCGCTCGTACCAATGCTACGGTGATGGCGTATGTCCAGATAAAGGCTATACGCGGCGGTAAAGGCCGGCAGCAGGTTCTGCACGACGCCCACGGCATCCTGCTTGGACGAGAACAGGAAGTAGCTCAAGGCCATCAGGCTACCGCACAAGCTCATGTACCAGAACAGGCGCGGGATCACCGGCCGGCCGGCGCGTTTGGACGCCATGAACTGGACCAGCCAGCGCACGCCGAACAAGGCCGCGCCGGTCAGACCAATGAGCTTCCACGGCGTGGTGTGCAAGCCCGTCCAGCTCAGCCACAGGATTTCCTGGTCCATGACGTTCATGACTTGGGGCCGGCGCTAAGCTCGCTGGTGGCAGTTACATGGTTGCGCTGGATCAGCCAGGCCACGCCCATCAGGTCGCGGATGCCCACCAGGGCACGGCCCAGGTTGGTGTACTTGGACTGGCCCGATCCCCGCGGTCGGTGAGTGACCGGCACACTGAGCGTCTTCCAGCCGGCGCGCTGCATCAGTGCTGGCAGATAGCGGTGCATGTGATCGAAGTACGGCAGGTCCAGGAAGGCAGCGCGGTCGAACAGCTTGATGCCACAGCCGGTATCGGGCGTGTCATCCCGCAGCAGTGATTGCCGGATGCGATTGGCCCAGCGCGAAGCCCAGCGCTTGCTGGCCGTGTCCTTGCGCTCGGTGCGCCAGCCGGCAAACAGCCGCACCTGCGGTGACGCGGCCTGGCGAGCCGCTATCAGTTTGAGGATATCGGCTGGATCGTTCTGGCCATCGCCATCGAGCGTGGCTATCCAGGGCGAGAACGCGTGCTTGACGCCATTGCGGATGGCGGTGCTTTGCCCACTGCGTTGATGGTGCAGCAACACCCGCAGTTCGGGCACCTCGGCTTTGAGCCAGCCGAGCACCTCGCGTGTGTCATCGTCGGAGCGATCATCCACACAGATGATGTCGAAGGCGATCTTGCCGCGCAGGTGGTGCGCCACCTCCTGCACGAGCGGCCCGATGTTGCCGCGTTCGTTGAAGACGGGAATGACGACCGACAGACTGGGCATCCGGGGCAGTGACGGGCTTTGCATGGCGAAGGACTCAGCAGTGAGGCGTGCGGGAAAGGAAGGAGAAGTCAGTCTTCGCTGACATCGGCTGACCACGTGGCCGGGACTTCGCAGTCCGCGATCCAGGCCGTGCCCGGTGCAAGAATCCAGGCGCGTCGATTGGAGGCGCCGATGTCGATGACCTGCGTTGGATCCAGGCAAGGCCCAATGGCTTCCTTGCGCAGGAACAGCCAGCGTCGCGTGGGGTCCTGCAGCAGCCAGGTGTGTGCCTGCTGCCATTGCTCTACCCAGGGCTTCTTGAAACCGAACTCGGTAACCGGTCGGTCGGCCTGGAGCAGGTGCTGTTCGCGCCAGCCGAGCATGGCCAGCTCCGCATCCAGATCAATGGTGGCCTCCACGCGCTGCATCAGCGCTTTGGCAGAACTGTCAGGACTGAGCGCCGGCATGAATCCCACGCCATAGGCGATCCACAGCGAGGCGGTGACCGCCACCAGCGCAAACACCACCCGTCGGCGTGCGACGGCCATCACGACCAGGCTCACGACGGTGAAGGCCAGCAGCCAGCCACTGACCTGCTTGACGGTGCTCATGTCCATGCCGCGTCCGTCGAGCAGGCCTTGCACGCGCTCGGGCGAGGCGGTCAGCAACCACAGCCCCAAGGCGCCCGTCAGGGTGACCACCACCGACAGGTACGACCACAGCACCGCGCGTACGCCACGCCGGCGCAGCAAGCCGGCCAACAACGGCGATGCGGCGAGCGCCAGGGCAGGCAGCATCGGGAAGATGTAGACCTCGCGCTTGCCCGGGCTGGCACTGAAGAAGACCAGCACCAGCAGCGCCCAACCGAGCAGCAGCGCGTAACGCGGGTCCACGCGCCGCACGCGCCGCCACCACGCCGGTAGCAACCACGGCGCGAGCAGCACGCCCGGCAGCCACAGCGTGAGCATGGTCTGCAGGTAGTACCAGGCGGGTTTTACGTGGTGCCAGGCATTGGCATAGCGGGTGCCGGTCTGCTTGAACAGCATTTCCCGCGCGTAGTTGTGCAGGGCCGGATCCGATGAGGCCGCCACCGTGGCCAGCATCGGTACCAGCCACACACCCGCGCCCAGCACAAAACCCGCAATGCCGGCCAGCACATGCACCCCTCGGTGCGAGGGCAGGGGGTGGGGCGACTTCCACCGCACCCACAGCCAAGGCAGGAACACCAACAACGGCAGAAAGCCCACGCCCTTGGTGACCGAGCCCAAGCCGGCGGCGAAGGTGCCCACCATCAGCAGCCAGGGGCTGGGCTTTTCCAGCAGGTAGCGCACCAGCGCCCATAGCGAGAGCGTGGTCATGCCCACCAGCACCATGTCGATCTGCGCGCGCTTGGCTTGCAGCACGAACTGCAGGCAGACGAACAGGCCCAACACGGCGTAGTCGGCCGTGCGCTTTCCCCACAGGCGCCGGGCAAGATCGCCGGTCAGCCACAGCGTCAGCAGCGCGGCCAGCAAGGACGGCAGCAGGAATGCCACATCCCAACTGCGCACCAGCACATAACTGGCCGCCAGCAGCCACATGAAGGTGGGCGGTTTCTCGGCGTAGAGCTCTATCCCGCGCTGCGGGAACAGCCATTGGCCGGTCTCCACCATAGTCTTGGCCGCCAGTACGAAGCGCGGCTCGTCTGCGGGCATCGGCTCGCGTAAGCCCAGGCCGGCTAGTAGCGCCGCGATGACCAGCACGGTCAGCAGCCATGTCTGGCCAGGGGAGAGGTCGCTAAGGGAATGACGCATCGGCGTATCGCTCGTGCAAACAGAGGAAAAAATGAACGGGAAACCTTGGGTGCGGGATCGCGCGATCTAGAAGCGGCGTCGACGCTTTCGTCCGCCGTGCGGCGGCGGCCCGAACGGGCCTTTGCGCGAACGCGGCGACGTCCCGTCCGGCGGGGACGGCCGGTTCTGACGGCGGGGAAAGGGATTGCCGAAGCTCTCGATCACCGGTGATGACAGGGCGCGTGCCTGCTCGATCGAAGCTCTGAATTTGGCGGCCGACACCCAGGCCGCGATCGCTGCCAGGGCCGACGTCACCCCCAGCCACGGCGCGGCGCCCTGCATGCCCGTGCGGGTGGCGACAGCCGACTGCAGGATCGCGGTGATGGCGAACAGGGCGCCGTAGATCACGCTCAGCACAAGGCCCGTGCGCCGCCGCCGCACCTGCGTGGCCTGCAGGGGTCTGGCCATCAGCGCTGCCGCGATGGCCAGCGCATAGAACGGCGCCTCCAGGGCGGCGACCACGGTGCCGGCGGTGCCCACGGATCGATAGGCGATGAGCAAGCCCAGCACCATTACCGGGGCGGCCACCAGCAACTCACGCAGGCGTGGCCGCATCGCGACCGCGAACTCGGACAGATACCGGCGATCGTCGCGCTTGAACGCCACCAGCAGATCCAGCGCGTGCAGGGTAGCCACCACCCAGAACAGTGCGCCGGTCAGCACCACCGTGCTGCTGAGGATGACGGTCAGGCCATCGGGGTGGGGAATCGACATTGCCGATTTCAGGCCCCAGCCCACCGCAAAGATCAGTGCTGCTAACAGGATGTACGCCATATAAACCTCCAGCCCGACGCCATCAGCTGGCCAAGATGGCCAGCCATGTCAGGGCGGTAACCGCCAACGTCATGAAAACCGCAGCCGAACCCATGTCTTTGGCACGACCGGCCAGCTCGTGATGCTCGGGGCCGTAGCGCTCAATGACCGCCTCGATCGCCGAGTTGAGTAGCTCGGCCGGCAGCACCAGCAAGACCGTGGTGGCCAGCAGTGCACGCTCCACACCGGTCTCGCCCAGCAGCAGGCCCAAAGGTGCGAGCACCAGGGCGAGCGCAACCTCGAGCCGAAACGACGACTCATGCAGCCAGGCCGCACGCAGTCCTTGAGCAGACCAACGCGCTGCCATCATCAAACGCTTGGGACCACGCGGCAGGTGGCCGTAACCGTCAGCCATGGGAAATTCCTTGAGAAGAAGTGAGTGCCTGCTTCAAGCGCGTGGCGCGAAGCGGCCGAAGGCCCGGCAACAGATGCCGGGCAAGAGGTGAGGGGCAACACGGGAGCCTCATGGCGAGGCTCCTGCCGTGCTCTGGCATCCCGAGAAAACATCCAGCTTCGGGTCGTAAGCCGTGGTGCTGACCTGCATCAGACCAAGCACCGAATGGAACAGGTTGTCGTGACTGATCGGCTGGCTTGCCCGACTGCGCACGCACGCAGTGTTGACGCCTTCACCGCCGGCCATGCCCGGTGAGAGCCACGCCACCATCGGCACCTTGATCTGGGTGTCCGGTGCAATGGAGTAGGGCAAGCCGTGCAAATAGACGTTGCCTTCGCCCAGCGACTCGCCGTGATCGGAGACATAGATCATCGCCGTGTCGTGCGTGGTGTCCTGCGAGAGCATCTGGATCGTCTTGGACAGGAAGTCATCCGTTTCCAGGATGGCGTTGTCGTAGGCGTTGACGATCTCCTGCCGCGTGCAGTTGCCCAGATCAGAGGAGCGACAGTCGGGCCGGAACTTGCGCAGCCCTTCCGGATAGCGCTTGAAGTACGCCGGTCCGTGGTTGCCCAGTTGATGCAGGACCACCACAGTGTCACCGGGATTGTCATCGATCACATCGTGCAAGCCCTGCAGCATCACCGCATCACGGCAGGCCTGGTCATCGCACAGCGAGTTGTCCGGCGGCTTGCGGTAGGACTCGAAGGACAAGCCATCGCAGACGCCCTTGCAGCCGGTTTGGTTGTCCCGCCACAACGTCTTGACGCCGGCCCGCTCCAGCACGTGCAGCAGCGACTCGGAGCCCACGATGTTCTCGCGGTCGTAGTTGCGCCGGCCCGCAAGGGAGAACATGCAGGGCACGGAGACTTCCGTGTTGGACCCGCACGCGGTGACGTCGCTGAAATTGATGACATTCAACTTGGACAGCTGTGGCGTGGTCTGCCGCGTGTAGCCACTGAGTCCCCAGTTCTGTGCGCGTACGGTTTCGCCAACCACCACGACCAGCAGGTGGGGTTTGGTCGACGGTGCGTGCGCCTGCTGCTTGGCATCGGCCGCCACGATCTGGCGTGGCCCCTTCGGACTCCTAGCCTCCTGACTGAGCACGCGCGTGATGGACGCCAGGTAGTTGCCCGGAGCGATCAGGTAGCGCAGCGCCTTGTCATTGCGCATCAGCGAGGAGATGTCCTGGAAGGTGGCCATCACCCCCGCGCACGTGAGCAGCAACATCGCGCCCAGAAACAGCGTCCGGCGTAGTAGGGCCTGCTTGAGCGTGAAGCGGGGGAAGTGCAGTAGCCACAACGCGGTCGCCGGCAGCACGCCCATCAGCACGACCGTGCCCACCATGTCCCAGGTCAACAGCTCGCGAGCCTCGGCCACATCGGTCTGGATCACGTTGCGGACCATGCTCGGGTCCAGATATACCGCGTACATGCTGGCGAAGTACGCCGCTGAAGCGGTGGCCACCAGCAGGACCGCCAGAACTGGTCGGGCAATCCAGCGGTTGATCACCAAGCCGAACAGCAACGCATGCAAGCCGACCAGGGCGGCGGTCACCCCGATGTAGAAACGCAGTTCTCTCGCCCCGCTCAGGACGCCTGACTCTTTGACACTGGCCCAGAAGGCGCCGTTTGCGGTGAACGCAAAGAAGATGGCAACCAACAGGATGACCAGCTCCAGGCTCAGCGCTACCCGCCAACGCAGACGGTGTGCGCTTGTTGAACCTCGGAGCGATGTGTCTTGGAATCGGGCGAAAACCTTGCGGAAACTCGCTCGATTCCGGTCAGGCATGGCCCACCTCGCTTTTGCACGAAGTGCGTTCCACCTGCAATGTCACGTCGTGGATATCGAACTGCTGCTCGATCACCCGGGTGAGCTCGACTTGGATCGTGTCCGGGTCGGGTACACCCGCGGCTAGGACGATGTGAGCCGTCAGCACGACCTGCCCGGTCCCCAGCGACCACACGTGAAGATCATGGACCTCTTGCACAGCCGGCATCTCGATCAGCCGCTTGCGGATGGCCGCCACATCCATGCCTTCCGGCACACCCTGCATCAGGATATGGCCGGCCTGCTTGAGCAGGGTCCAGGTACGGGGTAGCACCCACAGGCCGATCAACACTGCAATGATCGGATCGACCAGCGTCCAACCCGTGACCTTGATGACGATCGCGCCCACGATCACGCCCACCGATCCGAGCATGTCACTCCAAACCTCCAGGTAGGCGCCCTTCACATTCAGGCTGGTGCCACTACCGGCGCGTAGCAGACGCATGGAGATCAGGTTGACGATCAAACCCATGATGGCGATAACCAGCATGCCCGTGGACGCAACTTCCGGCGGTTCACGAAAACGTCCCACCGCTTCCCACAGGATGTAACCGGCGACCACGAACAACAGACCGCCGTTGATGATCGCGCCGATGGCTTCCATACGGGCATAGCCATAGGTGCGGCGAGCATCGGCCGGACGTCGACTCATACGCACCGCGATCAACGACACGGTGAGGGCGATGACATCCGTCATCATGTGCGCCGCATCGGATAGCAGCGCCAAACTATTTGTTACCAGACCGCCGATGATCTCGGCGATGAGGAACGTGGAAGTCAGGCCGAGCGCCCACCATAGGGGCTTCTCGTACCGGATTTCGGACATTCCATGATCATGCCCTGTGCTCATGCGTGTTCTCCTAAGAACAGATGCAAAAGAGCGGCTAGGAACGGGGTAGGGCGGCGGTGCGTACACCGCCGCCGTGCCCTGTCACGATTTCATGTGCGCCGGGGTGCGATTGAAGCGGGTGTGCACCCACCGGTAGAACACCGGCAGTACCACCAGCGTCAGCAACGTGGAGGAGATGATTCCGCCGATGACCACGGTGGCCAGCGGACGCTGCACTTCCGAGCCCGCACCGACATTCAGGGCCATCGGCACGAAGCCTAGCGAGGCCACCAACGCCGTCATCAGCACCGGTCGAAGACGCGTGAGCGCACCTTCCCGAATGGCTTCGGCCATCGGCTGGCCGCTCTCGCGCAGGCTTCGGATGAAGCTGATCATCACCAGGCCGTTGAGCACCGCCACACCCGAGAGCGCGATAAAGCCCACGCCCGCCGAGATCGACAGAGGGATCCCGCGCAGCGCCAACGCCAGCACGCCACCGGTCAAGGCCAGCGGGACACCGCTGAAGACGATGAGCGCGTCCTTGGCCGATCCAAAGGCCATGAATAGCAGGGCAAAGATCAGCACCAGGGTCACCGGCACCACGATGGAAAGACGCTTACTGGCCGAGATCAGCTGCTCGAAGCTGCCGCCGTATTCGATCCAGTAGCCGGTAGGCACCGTCACCTGTTGATCGATGGTGGACTGCAGTTCGGAGACGAAGCTACCCAGATCGCGGTCACGGACATTGGCGGTCACGATGATGCGCCGCTTGCCGTTCTCACGATTGATCTGGTTGGCCCCTTCGGAGATCTCCACGCGCGCCACCGAACTCAGCGGTACGATCTGTGCCTGAGCGGCGTTGGCCTGCGTACCCACCGACTCATCAGCCTGGTTGGCCGCGATGGCCGCCGTCAGCGAGATGGGCAACGCGGAGAGCGCCGTGGGATCCAGTCGCTGCTGTTCCGGCAAACGAACCACGATGTCGAAGCGTCGATCGCCCTCGAACAGCTGGCCGGCGACTTCACCCCCGATGGCGGTGGCCACGTTGCGCTGCACGTCAGCCGGATTCAGGCCATAGCGCGCCAAGGCATCCCGATCGGGCAGCACCGAGAGCATGGGCAGGCCAGCGGCCTGTTCCAGACGCACGTCGGCCGCACCCGGTACGGTCCGTGCCGCCGCCTCCAGCTTCTGGCCCACTTCCAACAACGTGTCTAGGTCATCGCCGTACAGATTGATCGCCACGTCCGCACGCACGCCCGAGATCAGCTCGTTGGTGCGCATCTGGATCGGCTGGGTGAACTCGTAGTTGTTGCCGGGGATCTTCTTCATCTCCGCCTCAACTTCGGCCACCAGATCCGCCTTGAGCTTGCGCGGGTTGGGCCACTGATCACGCGGCTTGACCATCACGAAGGTGTCCGCCACCGAGGGCGGCATCGGGTCGGAGGCCACTTCTGCCGTACCGATCTTTGACCACACTCGCTCCACTTCCGGGAACTGCAGCAGGCGTTCTTCCACGATGCGTTGCATGCCCAAGGACTGGGTCATGCTGGTACCGGGAATACGCATGGCCTGAAGCGCGAAGTCGCCCTCATCCAGGCTGGGAACAAACTCGCTACCCATGCGAGAGGCGAGCAGGCCACTGCCGACCAGCAGGGCGATCGCGCCGACGGCCACCAGCTTGCCGCTACGCAGGCTCAGATCCAGCAAAGGCTCATAGCGCCCGCGGAACCAACGCATCAGCCAGTTTTCCTTCTCTTCGACCTTGCCACCGAGCAACATCGCCACGGCAGCCGGTACGAAGGTCAGGGACAGGATCATCGCGCCCGTCAGCGCCAGCACCACGGTGATGGCCATCGGGTGGAACATCTTTCCTTCCACACCGGTTAGGGCAAAGATCGGCAGGTAGACGGCGGTGATGATGCCCAGACCGAACAAGCTCGGACGGATCACTTCAGCCGAGGCGCTGGAGGCCACTTCAAAGCGCTCTTCCAGCGTCATCTCACGCCCGAGTTCATGCTGACGTTCGCCAAAGCGACGCAGGCAGTTCTCGATGATGATGACGGCACCGTCCACGATCAGACCGAAGTCCAAGGCGCCCAGGCTCATCAGGTTGGCCGACACGCCGCCACGCGCCATACCGGTCAGGGTGAAGAGCATCGACAGCGGAATCACCGCGGCCGTAATCAACGCCGCACGAAAGTTGCCCAGCAGCAGGAACAGGATGACGATGACCAGTAGCGCGCCTTCGATCAGGTTCTTGGCGACCGTGGTAATCGTGCGATCCACCAGCGAGGTGCGGTCGTACACCGGCGTGGCGGTCACGCCCTTGGGCAGACTCTTGGCCGCTTCCTGAAGCTTGGCGGCCGCGGCTTGGGAGACGTCACGGCTGTTGGAGCCCACCAGCATGACCACCGAGCCGAGCACGACCTCGTGGCCGTTCTGGGTCGCCGCACCGGTACGCAGTTCTTCACCGTCGGCCACATTGGCCAGATCGCGAACCCGAATCGGCACGCCATCACGACGGGTGACGACGATCTTCTGGATGGCAGGAATGTCCGAGACCTGTGCCGGCACACGCACCAGGAACTGCTGACCGTTACGTTCGATGTAGCCGGCGCCCACGTTCTGATTGTTGGCCTGCAGGGCCGTGACCACATCTTCAAAGGTCAGGTCCAGCGAGCGCAGCTTGGCCGGATCGGGCGTGACGTGAACCTCACGCTTGAAGCCGCCCATGGTATTGACTTCCGTCACACCAGGAACATTGCGCAGCTGCGGACGAATCACCCAGTCTTGCAGCGTGCGCAGATCGGTGGCGGTGTAGGGCGTGCCATCGGGTTTGCGGGCTTTGGGATCGGCATCGATAGTGTAGGAGAAGATCTCGCCCATGCCGGTGGCAATCGGACCCAGAGTGGGTTCGATACCTTCGGGCATTTGCGCCTTCACCTGTGCTACACGCTCGGAGACCTGCTGCCGAGCAAAGTAGATGTCCGTCCCGTCCTTGAACACGACGGTGACCTGGGACAGGCCGTAGCGGGAGATCGAGCGGAAGTACTCCATCTTCGGCAGACCGGCCATGGCCGTCTCGATGGGGAACGTGACGCGTTGCTCCGCTTCCAGCGGCGAGTAACCTGCCGCTTCGGTGTTGATCTGAACCTGGACGTTGGTGATGTCGGGGGTGACATCGATAGGGATCTGACGGGCACTCCAGATGCCGATGGCGATCAAGGCCACCGTCAACGTCATGACCAGCCAGCGATGATTAATCGCGACTTTTATGATTTTTTCGAGCATGACGGTCTCCTTAGTGCGCGTGTGTCGCGCCGGACTTTTCGATGTCCGCCTTGACCAGGTAGCTCTGGGTCACCACGATGTCCTCGCCGGCCTTCACGCCTTCCAGCACGGCCACTTGCGTGGAGTCACGATCACCCAGCTTCACCGGCCGCGCCGTGTAGGTATCGCCGTCACGCACAAACACCACGTCCTTGCCGTCCATGCTCTGGATGGCCGACTGCGGAATCACAACGCCCGCATCGCTGGTGGACATCGTGATTTGCGCTTTGACTGCAGTGCCTGGACGCCAGAAGCCATCCTCGTTGAGCAGTGCGGCACGGGCGACCAGGCTCTGGCTCGCCGTTGACGTGCTGGGCAGCACGCGTTCGATGGTCGTCGTCGCACTGACGTTGTCGTACAGGCGACTGACCGTGACGGCCACGCCCGGACGCAGGTACTGCGCATCGGCCCCGAACACGTGCAGGTCGACCCACACCTTGGACAGGTTGCCGATCTCAAACAGCGGCTGGCCTTCGGCGGCTACGCCACCGACACTGCCTTGTCGACTGAGGACGACGCCGCTGATCGGTGCGGTGATGGTGTAGGTCGTCAGGCTGAGATTGCTGTGCACCACGGCCAGCGCTTGGCCTTGACGCACGGTATCGCCCACGTTGGCGCGCAGGGCACGCACCACACCCGGGTAGCGCGCAGTGACCTGGGCCACGCCGCCCTCCATCGGTGTCAGCACGCCTTGGACTTCCAATTCGTTCTTGATGGCGCCCTCACTGACTTTCGCGACTTTCACGCCGCTCTTGTCAGCTTCTTCCTGCGGGATCGTGGTCTTCTCGGCACCTTCTTCTTCATGACCACCGGCTTCCTCACCGTGGCCGGCTTCCCCTTCCTCGTGCCCGGCTTCGCCTTCGGCGCCGTGATCGTCACCCTCAGCGCTGGCTTCTTTGGCAGGCGCCGTTTTCTCTTCCGTGGCGTCCTTGGAACCACCACAAGCGGCCAGCATCAGGACAGCGCCCAGCAGCAACGTCGGAGCTGCAATCTTTGCAACGTTCTTCATGTGGAAATCCTTATGGGGTGGTGGTGCCGCTGGCGACGATCGGCTGCCCGGTCAGGCGCTGGATCTCGATCAGGGCAGCTTGTGCGTCGACGGCCACTTGCAGCTGGCGCACGCTGGCTTCCACGCGTTGCGCCTGCAGCTGCGACCACTCCAGATAGCTGATCGCACCGGCTTTCCACGCGTACTCGGCGGCCTTCTCAGCCTTCTCCAAGCGTGGGATCACGTCGGTACGCAGGCGACCGACTTCCAAACGTGCCGTGGAGTAATTGCCGTAGGCGTTGGTCAGCGCGGAGTAAAGATCGATGCGCAGGGATTCGCGTTCGATCGGCGTCATGGCCAGTTCGGCTTCAGCAGCACGGATACCCGGTGCGGCACGGCGTGCCGACCCCAGCGGAATGCTGATGCCGGCCATGAACCCCACATCGCTCGTGGCACGGTTGTAGCGTCCACCGGCCTGCCACTGCAGATCAGGCGTAGCTTGCGTACGCGCCAGACGTAGCTGGGCCTCACGCACACGCTCCACGCCCGCCAACTCAGCAAGCTCGGGCGTGTTCTGCAGGTAGTCACTCAGTGCATTGAAGCTCTGCAGTTCCGGCAGCACCAAAGGATTGCCCGCGGCCACGGTGAAGCTGGGCGTGCGCTCATTCCACAGGGCCGCCAGGTTCTGGCGCGTGGCCGCTTCATCGGCAATGGCGCGATCGCGATCCAGTTCGGCCGTGGCCAAGGCCGCCTGTGCGGTGAGCACGACCGACTCGGGCGAGGCACCGGCGGTCAGGCGGGTACGTGCCGCATCGACGGCGCGCCTGCGTTGGACGATGTCCAACTCGGCGATGCTCTTGCGCTTGGTTGCGGCGGTGACGGCCAGATAACGCTGCGCCGTCTCGGCCAGCAGGTCCAGCCGTGCCATCTCGCGCTGCGGCGCCAACGTATCAATGTTGGCCAACGCCAGGGCTTGCCGGGCATTGAGCTTGCCGCCGCGCTCGATCACCCCGGCCAGGGTGACGGTGAGCTCGGCCTCGCTGAAACCGCGATAGTTGCCGGTGCCGAGCGTGTTTTCGATGGTTGCGCCGAGGGTCATCGGGGGCTTGAGGGCCGCCGATGCCAGGTTGGCATCCAGGACCTGACGACGTCCGTCGAAGATGCGCAGGTCAGGGTGTGTCGTGGCAACGCGCGCGATGGCGTCGTCCAACGAAAGGGTAGAAGAAGGCGCCGTCCCCGTTTGCGCGTACGCAACGGGCACGACCAAAAAGGCAGCGCACGCTGCCAGTCGCAACCACATGAGATATCTCCGATTAGGCGAAAAAACGATGCACCGGCAAGCCGGCGTGCAGCGTTAGGCCGTAATCGGAGGACGGGTCAGGGACAGCGGCTGCAGGGAATCCAGCGGCTGGATCTCGTGCACAGGCGCGATCGCCTGAGGAGCGAGCGGTTCGACCACAAGGGCGGGCGAGGGAATAGCCACCGGATGGCCGCAGGCATGGGCTCCATGGACCAGCGCGTGCAGCAGATCGCCGGCCGAACCCTCGTCCTGATCGCCGGCATCCTGATCGACCACCGCGCTGGTGGCGTCATCGCTGACATCGCAGTGCTCGGGATCGGCATGATCGGCCACGGCCTGGGCCGATTCGTGGATATCGCCCACGGCCGCCAGCACCGGATTGGCCACCACCGCGAACAACAGCAGTGCCAGCGCCGGCAGGCGCAGGAATCGGCTGAGTTGGCGTAGGGCACGCGTCATGGTGCGCGCATGGTAGTCAGTCCCTTGCGCGTTAGACAATCACGCAATTCAGGAAACTGTCATCGCGCTGCAGCGTTAGGGTGTAACAGCGCTTGGCGTGCGCGACCGGGTTGGGTATCGTCGGGCCATTCGTGCAGCCCGGGACCTCCGCGTGCGCCTTCTGACCGCCCATCCCCGATCATGGCTCGCCTTGGGCGCGCTGTGGCTGATCGTGGCGGCGGTGCTGGCCCATCCGGTCCTGACCCAGCTCGGGCAGCTGCATGGTCTGGAGCACAGCGCACCGCACCTGCGCGCAGCCGCGCATGCGCACGATGCCAAGGGCGAGGTGCCCGATGAGCACGCTACGGGGGCGCACAGCCTGTTCCATCACTCGGACGTGTGCGCACACGCGGTGATCCTGCCGGACTTCCCGGCCCCTGGGCCGCTCATCCCCGGCCAGGCCTATACGCCCATCGCCGCGGTCCTGGCGCTGGCCCAGCGCTCTACGCACCCCTTACGCCCACCCATCGCGTGATCGCGCCGGCGCACGCCGCCTTGGCGTAGCCGCTGCTTTGGGATCGCGTGCGCCGGTCGCAACGACCGTGCTGTCGCGTGGCACTCACTTGCGCTGTGGACACTCAGGTTCATCTGCGCAGCACTGACGAGATCGATATGGATACCTCCCCTGGCAAGTTGCGCCTGGACATTCCCGTTGTGCTTCCCCACGTGCGCGATGCTGCCGATGCGTGCATCGAGCGCCTGCAGAGCGAACTGCTCGCACGCCCCGGGGTGGACCGCGTCCACATCCGACCTGCCGAGGGGGAGGGACCCGGCCAACTCTGCGTGCACTTCGATCCGCAGTTGATGTCGCTGGCCCGCATTCGCGAGCTGGCCCAGGCCGCGGGCGCACGCGTCACCGAAAGCTTCGGTCACCTCACCTGGACGGTCACCGGCATCGGGCATGAGCGACGCGCCCGCACTGTGGCCGAACAGATGAGCTCGGTGTTCGGCGTGCTGGAAGCCCGCGCCAGCTCGGCCGGCACGGTGTACCTGGAGTTCGAGCGCGAGAAGATCGACGAGGGCGGGTTGGAGGCCTCTCTCAAGCGCATGGGCGTTACCCGCGTGGTGACGGGCAAGCCGTCCCAGCACGACGATCACGCCGGTCATGCGCATGACGGCAAGGGGGGGGAACACGGCGAGGAGAAGCACGACCACGACCACACCGGCGGCCTGCTCGGCCCCAACACCGAGCTGATCTTCGCCCTGACCTGTGGTGCGTTGCTGCTGGTGGGCTTTCTGATCGAGAAGTTCGCCGCCTCATTGCCGGGATGGTTCCCCACAGCCTGCTACATCGGTGCGTACGTCTTTGGCGGTGCGTACACGCTGCGCGAGGCCTACGACAACCTCAAGCTCAAGCGCTTTGAAATCGACACCTTGATGCTGGTCGCCGCCGCCGGCGCCGCCGCGCTGGGCTCTTGGGCCGAAGGTGCGTTGCTGCTGTTTCTTTTCAGCTTGGGTCACGCGCTGGAGCACTACGCGATGGGACGCGCCAAGCGCGCCATCGAAGCGCTGGCCGAGCTCGCGCCGGATACGGCGATCGTCATCCGCGGCGAGTCCACCACCGAGATTCCGGTCGGTGACCTGCAGCTCGGTGATCGGGTACTGGTGCGTCCCAACGAGCGCCTGCCGGCCGATGGATTCTTGCTGAAGGGCAACTCCAGCATCAACCAAGCACCGGTGACCGGCGAGTCCATCCCGGTGGACAAGCGGCCTGTGGAGGATCCCGCACAGGCACGGAGCCGGCCCGACAGTGTCGATGCGGCCAGTCGGGTCTTCGCAGGCACCATCAATGGGGCCGGTGCGATCGAAGTGGAAGTGACCAAGCGCGCCGAGGACTCCGCGCTGGCGCGCGTGGTGAAGATGGTGAGCGAGGCCGAGACACGCAAGTCGGCCACCCAGCGCTTCACCGATCGCTTCGAGCGGATTTTCGTACCCGCGGTACTGGCGCTGGCGTTCCTGCTGCTGTTTGCTTGGGTGGTGGTGGATGAGCCGTTCCGCGACAGCTTCTATCGCGCCATGGCCGTGCTGGTGGCCGCCAGTCCGTGCGCGTTGGCCATCGCCACCCCGAGCGCGGTCCTGTCCGGTATCGCCCGCGCGGCGCGTGGGGGCGTGCTCATCAAGGGCGGCGCGCCGCTGGAGGATCTGGGGTCGTTGAAGGCGATGGCCTTCGACAAGACCGGCACCCTGACCGAAGGGCGCCCGCGCATCACCGATGTGGTGCCGGTGGACGGGGCGTCGGAGACCGAGCTGCTGCAGGTAGCGGTCGCGGTGGAGTCGCTGAGTGATCATCCGTTGGCCGCCGCGATCGCGCGAGATGGTCGCAGTCGATTGGATACGGGCAAGTTGCCAACGGCCTCGGCCTTGGAAAACCTGATCGGCCGCGGCGTCAAAGCCCGTCTGGGCGATCAGCCGGTATGGATCGGCAAGGCCGAGATGTTCGGCGCGGACGAGGTTCCCGCCCTGGGCGCCGCCGCGGCAGCGGCCATCGCCGCGTTGCGCGAGCAGGGCAGGACGACCATGGTCGTGCGGTTGGGCGATCGGGAGCTCGGCGCGATCGGCTTGATGGACACGCCACGCGAGGCGGCCAAGCAGGCGCTGGTGCGCCTGAAGGCCATGGGCATCGAGCGCATGATCATGATCTCCGGCGATCACCAGAAGGTGGCCCAGGCCGTGGCCAAGGAGGTCGGCCTGGACGAGGCATGGGGCGACCTGATGCCCGAAGACAAGGTCGAGGCGATCCGCAAGCTGCGCGATCAGGACAAGGTCGCCATGGTTGGCGACGGCGTCAACGATGCGCCTGCGATGGCCAATGCCACCGTCGGCATCGCCATGGGCGCGGCCGGCTCGGACGTGGCCCTGGAAACGGCAGATGTGGCGTTGATGGCCGATGACCTGAAGCACCTGCCATTCGCCGTGGGCCTGAGTCGTCACACGCGCGGCATCATCCGGCAGAACGTCTTCGTCAGCCTCGGCATTGTCGCCTTCCTGGTGCCGGCCACGATTTTCGGGCTCGGCATCGGTCCGGCGGTAGCCGTGCATGAGGGCTCCACATTGTTGGTGGTCTTCAACGCACTGCGTCTGCTGGCCTACAAAGACAAGGGATGAAGCGTGGACACTCCCACCAGACCTCAGGCGAGCACGCTAGCTATGGCGGTGACGCTGAGCGTACTGGCAGTGGCAAGTGGCTACCTCGCACTGGGTGGCTTGGCGGCGAGCATTTTCGCCGTCGGCTATGTCGGCGGTCTGGTGCTGTGGCTCAGCGTGCGCGGCCCGATCGTCTACCGCCGCTTTCGTGCGCCCTACTGGCTGACGCTGGCGGCGTTCGTGTTGTTGCACAAACCCGAGGAGCGTTACGCCCAATTTTTTGATGTTCTGGCCCAGATCAGCGGCACGGCCATCCCCCAAAGCACCGATCCTGCCGTGCTGCTGATGCTGGCGACCGGCTTCCTTCCCTGGCTGCTGATTCCTTGGTTGGCCGGGCAGAGCAGGGATTTCGGTCGCTATCTGGCCTGGACGTTCTTCGCGTCGATGGGGCTGTCGGAGCTGGCCCACTTCGTATTGCCGCTTTTTCTGGCACAGCCTTACCACTACTTCCCGGGCATGCTCAGCGTGGTGATCCTGGCCCCCTTGGCATGGTGGGGACTGTGGCCACTGGCGCAGGCCGGCGCCACGTCCGGATCGGCGCAACCACCGGCGCCCTGATGCTAATCGCGTGGGACGCTGCCTCTAGGCGCCAGGCGGCGGGCGATTCTGGTTTCTTCCGGGTGTGTTGGAGTTCGCTGGTGATAAGCGCGCTCAGTTGCTGGGGGCCCAGTTCGGATAGCAGCTTGCCGTTGACGAAGATCGCTGGCGTGCCGCGAATGTCGGCCGCTTCCACGGCGGCCACTTCGCGTTTGATCAGGGTCTCGACCGCCCCGGTCGCCAGATCGCGCTGTGCACTCGCACGGTCCAAGCCTGCGGCGACGGCAAACTCCCACACCTTCTTCGGATCCGGCGCGCCATGGCTGGCCCACACAGGCTGGTTTTGCATCAAGGTCTCCAGCACCGGCTCGAACTTCTTCTGTTTCCGGGCCGCTTCCAGCACACCAATCGCTTCCTTGGAGACCTGTCCATGGAAGGGCACATAGCGGATCACCAGACGCACGTCCTTGGGACGGGCGGCCAGCAGTTGCTTCACGTGGGGATACATCGCACGGCAGGACTCGCAGGTCGGGTCGAAGAATTCCACGATCGTGACCGTCGCGGTCACCGGCCCCAGGGGCGGTGCACCGGCGGGTGCCAGTAAAAACAGCGTGCGGAATCAAGCAAGGGTACCGGCCGCACGCGGCTTTACATAAGCGACGTTATGCGAAGTAAGTTATTGATTATATTAGTTTAAGTTGGAATTCGCAAGATCCGTAACTGCGCCGTGCGCTGGCTGGCCACAGACGCGATAAGCTAAGCATTCCTTAGTTTTAGTCATTCTTGATGCCATGACGATGCCATCTGAGCGCACCCGCAATGTGCTGCAGGCAGGCGCGTTCCTCAGGCAGCTAGCCGCCAGCCAAGCCGTGCCCAAAGAGGTGCGGCAAGAGGCATACCGACTGCTGCGGCACTATCCAACGGTCAGCGACATTGAGGCGATTGCCGAGCACGAAGAGCGGCTGCGAGCGCTGACCCAGTCGGCCTTCGTACGACCCTACTTGAGCACCGAGATCGAGGCGGACTGGTTCTCCGGATACCCGCTTGGCCCTCATCGCATCTGACCATGAAGCAACCGAGCAGGCCGCGTGGAAGAGGGACTACGTCTGCGGAGGCAGCGCTGGAGGCTTCCTTTGAACGGGCCCGCGACAGCGCAGCCGAGGAACGCGCATTCTTCAAGCGACTGATGGATGCGATCGTGTACGTGCATGCGCCCGTCTCGGACGACGCGCGGACACTGCGGCTAGTCCAGTTCCGCCATCCTGACGGTTTCGACGCGATCCCTTTCTTTACCTCGCTCGACAAGGCGCAGGCGGCCAGCTCGGCTGCTGTCAGAATTCTGGGAGTTTCAGGCCGTGAGCTGCTAACCGGTACTCGCGGCGCGACGTTGATGCTCAATCCCAACGACGGCGGCGTTGTCCTGTACCCGGAAGAGGTTGCGACATTGTTGGATACGGGCTTTCTGGCCAGGGTAGAACGGCTGTCGCCGGCTGAGTTCGCGGTAAGACCTGCCCCGGCGGCACCGGCTTGGCTCGCTCCGGCCATCAGCGCCAGCCTTGAGCACGCCGACTTCGTCTCGTCGGCTTATCTCCTGGAAACTCACTCGTCAGGAGGCGTCGAACAGCCTCCCGGTCTGTTGATCTGGCTGGTGGTCGACCTGGCTTTCGCCGAGCGGGCCGCTCGTCTGGTGACCACCGCCATACAGCCCTTATGCTCAAATTTGGACGTCATCATCGACTTGGCGGTCCACGACGTATCGCAGCCTTTGCCGGCGGGCCTGGATGATCCCCAGATCCTGCCCATATTCACGAGAATCAAGTCAACTTGAGCGCAGCTCATCGGCCTATGAGCCCTGAAGACAAGCTACTAGCACTCCTTCCGGAATTGACCGAGGAAGAGAAAGATCGGCGAACGCGCAAGGGTATGGCCGACGTCGACGCTGGACGTACGATCCCGCACGAGGAACTGCTGCAATGGATCAGGCGACGGTCGGAGCCTTCTTGAGTGTTTTCGTTGGGTCAGGAGCGTGGAAACTCTTGAATCCAATATTCAAGAAGGGCACGCGTGCCTGAGCAGTACTCCAGGAATGCCTGTGTCACACGGTTTCTGGTTCGATCAAGCCTAGTTCTGTAATCCACGAACTGCCTGACGTCGAGGGGTGTTTCCTCGTTGAATCATGGTGTTAGAGCCGATTCGGCTGTTTTTCTCACGAATCCCTGCCGACCCTCGATTCTGGATGACTTGGCGAGTCCGACGAACGGGCATTGACGTTCCCATAGTAGGAAGCCCGACGCTGGCTATCCCTGCTGGTTGGAGCAGCAACGCATGCATCGACTACATATCCCGGCCATGGCTTGCAGCGCATGTGTGGCACCCATTCGACGTGCGTTGATGAGCGTAGACCCTTCGATGCGGGCGCAGTTCATGCCGGACCAACGCCGTATTAGCCTCGAAACCCGCCGTCCGCTTGAGCTTATAAAGCAAGCACTCAGCTCGATCGGCTATCCGGCCCACATTGTCCATTAGTGGCGAGAAAAAGTGCGTTATGACATTGCGCCATATCGATCGTCACCTCTCACCAGACTCGCCGAATGAGCCTCATGCACGCCTACCGCGTCACCCGTGGACAGGGTCCACAAAGTCTCCACAGAATCGAGGTTCCGCCTTCGTCCTTGGGTGAGAACCAGGTGTTACTGGCCGTCAATGCCGCCTCGCTCAACTACCGTGACTTACTCGTTGCTCACGGTCAGGTGGGTGCCGGTGAAGCCCGGATCCCACTGTCGGACGCCGCCGGACAAGTAGTTGCTGTCGGCCCTGCAGTCACCGACTTCTCTATCGGTGATGCCGCACTTCCCATCTTCTTCCCGCTGTGGACTGATGGATTTCCCAGTGACCAAGCTCTGTCCCTGTCGCTGGGTGGCAACATCGACGGTGTACTGACGACACATCTGGTGGTCGACCAAAGCGCATTGGTGCACGCGCCACGCACTCTGTCATGGGAGCAAGCTTCTACAATCGCGTGCGCAGGGGTCACTGCCTGGCACGCGTTGTTTGAGCTGGGCGCGTTGCCCGATGGTGCTCATGTGCTGATTCAGGGCACCGGCGGCGTGTCTACATGGGCGGTCCAACTCGCGCTGGCAGCCGGCTTGCGTGTCACGGTGCTCTCTGGGAGGGAAGAGGGCATCGAGCACATGGTGGCAATGGGTGCACAGGCCGCCATCAACTACAACACCGATCCCAACTGGGACGAAACGGTGCTCCGCACGACCGGCGGCGTAGATCTGGCGATGGACATCGGTGGCGCCGGCACGATTGCTCGCTCGCTGCGAAGTCTGCGCCCCGGCGGCCAAGTCGTGACCATCGGTGGCGTCGCTGGCGGATTTGCATTGAGCATCGATCCATTCTCGCTCATCGGCGGAAAGTCGCTCACCGGAGTGGTAGTGGGTTCCAAGAAAATGACCCAAGCGCTCATCCGCTTCATCGACGAGCACGCCATCGTGCCGGTTATCGACACCATCTTTCCTTTCGCTAAAGCGGCTGACGCGTTTGCGCGCATGGAACATGGAAGGCCCATCGGCAAAGTGGTTATCACCATCAACTAGCCTCTCGGCTTCACGCGAACCCTTTCATGCCTCTGATCAACACCAAAGTCTCTGCATCTTCGTCCCCATCACTGACCGCGGAGATATCTGCTCAGTTGAGCGATCTGACCAGCCGAATCCTAGGAAAGAAGCCCGACCTGATCGCGACGATCATTACCTATGTGCGGCCAGAAGATTGGCTGATCGGAGGAAAGACGCTGAGCGAGATTGGCGTCTCAAGCTTCTCGCTAGAGATCATCGTGACGGACGAGACCAACACCAAAGCGGAGAAGGCAAAGTATCTTGCCGAGGTATTCGCTTGCTTTGAGCGCCTGTTAGGCACCGTACACCCGACAAGCTATGTCCATGTCCACGATGCGCGCGCCTCGGCCTATGGTTATGGAGGACGGACTCAAGAAGCCAGATTCCATCGTTCGTGATCTTCCACGCTCACCTCGAGTGATAATGGATGTTTATCGAGGGTAGTACGGATGCCCGCTGCTGACCGGAACCGGACATTCGCCTACTTGTCGGATGGACTCTGCCATGGCCCCGCCCCTAGCATCTCTGCAACTTGAATCGCCTAGAGTTTCCTTAGACACTTCGGAGCCAAAGGTATGGCTTACACATCACGGACGGAGGAATGAGCAGGTCGTTATGAATCAGCAGAACGCATACGAAAATTGGGAGCCAAGGATCCAGCAGGGACTCGCTCGGTGCGACCAAATGCTTGCCAATGGAGAAGTGGGAGCGGCGCTAACGCACTTAGAGAGTTTGGGACTGGCGAGTGCGGATGATACAAAGATCATAGGCGTCCAGATGTTGCACGCCGCCGGGCTGCCAGAGCAAGCGTACAGATTGGCCAAGCGCCTGGTGCTTCCTGCCGACCCCAATCCAGAAGCACTGCTCCGGTTGGCACGTGTGTGTGCAGATGCTGGAGCCGATTCTGATGCCAAGAGCTTCCTGGACCGTGTAGTCGATGAAGCGTTCCCAGTGGACTCGCTGTACATTGCTTCCCGGATTTCTCAACGAATTGGCGCTAGGGGTCTTCAGGGCCATTTCGAGACGCGCATGATTAATGAACACCCTTCCTATACCGGCGTCCAGAATCTTGTCTGGCAGCGGGCGCTAGCAGAGGAGCGCTTCGCCGAAGCAGCGATGGCGCTTCACCCTGAGTTCATGAACTCGCGTGAACCCCTTTTCCATCTACAGCAGCTGGCAGATGCGGATTCACCTGATGTCGAGGCGATGGTGAAACTGGCCGACGAGTCGCCAGGCAGCCTGGTAGCTCTGGCTACTCTTCGATACCTGCTTGCAAGAGCGGAGGTCGTGAGGGCGCTCGACGTCGCGCTCCGCCTTATCGGATCAGAGAAGGATGAAGAAGTCAGAGAACTGTTGGCCGTCCTGGACGCTTTTCTGCTGAGGAGGGGCTCAGTTGACTTCTCACTCGTTGAGTCCAAGGTTGCGGCCATCATCAAGGGGATTGTTGGTTACTTGGCTGTGCGCCCCGAGCAAGGTTACGTCCGACAACGTCTGATAGAGCTGCTGTCAGTTGAGCGAAGTGGCGACATTGGCCTGCCACTGATCCTGACGGTCGCCTTCGACCTCGTCGGTGAAGGGGGGCTCTTCCTGGGACCAGATATGTGGCCGGCCTCTGGTTCGATTGAGGCGCTACAGAAAAGCAGTATTCCAGAGACGTGTATGCACTGGATTAGGCAGCGCCAGCCGTGCATCCCGGGTAAGACCAAGCTGCCGCGGGAGTTGATTACGGTCGATCCAGACGTGTGCATGGCATCCATCTGCACGCTGATGAGTTCGGGGGCGATAGCAGTTGAATCAGGCGAGGACGTCGATGACCTGAAGAACTGGCTTCTTCTTGGTTGTGGCGTTGCGCCTCACACTAGTGCGCCTAATTTCACAACTGTGTTGTTCCGGGTTGCGATGACGAGGCTAGCTAACGCTGGATACCCCCAACAGGCCAGAGACCTTTGCGAAGAGCTGCTCTCACAATGCAGCGATTCGCGGAGCGCCCAAGCTGCATGGTTCACCATGGCCGATGTCTACAGTCGGCTTCAGGACCGTCGAACCAGCTTGGTCGCTTTTGCATGCGCCATCGCGGGCCCTAACATCGGGCAGACGCCGCTGACCAGCTTCAACGAAATCAACCTTTGGGCAAGATTGCTTAGGGAATCCGGACTTCTTGATCACGCTCTGGAGGCATTGGAGATATCCAACAGCGCCTTGCAGGCTCAAGGAAGCTACAGCGAGCATCGACACCAGCAGGTCCACATCGGGCTTACGATTGAGCTTGAAAGGCTTGTTCGCGATGTTCACACCCGTGTTCACGAACTCCCTGATCTTCTTCGGCGTGCCTCCGAAGCTGCTCAAGAGGCGCGTGACAGAGGCGAAGAAGGCGTTCAGGCGCTGACGCTGCTCGGTCAGCTCATCAAGCTTTCCAAGACCTTCAACATTGATATCCCAGATGAGGCAGCTCAAGCGATGAGTCTTCTGGCGGATAGCGCCTTCTCATCAAAGCCGTTCGTCCAATCGCTGATGGACAGCGGGAATCCTATCGGCGCGCTTTGGACGCAGTACCGGACCGCAGAACCGGCAAAGTTTGCTAACGATGCCGCGTACGATTCAGCGCAGTTGACCGTCGCCGCTAGGATGGTGCTGACGCTTGAACGAGATCAGGCGGAAGCCAGCGAGCTTTTGCTGCCGTTTGAACTCTTGGCTGACAGTGGCGTCGCCGCCCCGGGATGGATGCATAACGCAAGGCCCCCTCACGCGTTCGGATCCACTTCGGAGATCATGGAAGTAGCTGAGCACCTGCATGAGCGCGGGATAGCTCTGGTGCTGGCCGCCTTCGACAACCGTGGTCAGCTGATCTCGCTTAGGTACGAGGCAGGTCAGTTCAAGCTTGTGGAAGAGGGTGCCTTCAGCTACGAAGCCTTCAAGCGGTGGTCCTTGCAGTACCCATATGGGTACTGCGAGGACGTAGGACGGGAGAGTTGGCAGAAGGAGGACGTGATGCAACGGTCCTTGGCCGATTGCAGATGGGAGACTCTCCCATCGTGCGCGACCCTTGTCGTGATGGAGGCTGAGCTGCGCTCGATGCCAAGCAATCTGCTTTGGACCGACGACGGCTTCTTCGGCGCCTCTCAACCCGTTGGCGCGGCGCCGTCTCTAGCGTGGCTCGCAGAGTCGTTCAAACGACTTCCCACTCCCGTGCCGCGACTGAACGCGTGGATATCCAACGCCGGCGATCAGACACAGACCCTCAATGTGCTGCTTGATTTCCTGCGGGGGGAGTTCGAGGATCACGGAGTGATATTGGATACTGGAAGCTATCCACCTGCCGCGCTCACAGGCTCAGATCTGGTGTTTATCGCCGCCCACGGACAAGTATCCCCCGAGGGTAACTACTTCCATACCTTGAATGACGAGGGGTCGCTGAAGATCCCGCCTGATGTGGTCGCAAAGGCTGTTCGCAACTCGCGTGTGGCAGTGTTGTTTGTTTGCAGTGGCGGCCGCTCAGACAAAGTGCCTGACGCCAACACTACTAGCGGCTTGGCCAAGCAGCTTCTGTCAATGGGGTGTTCGACGGTCATTGCCTCCCCGTGGCCCGTTGAAGCCATGGTTGCGGCTAGCTGGGCACCAAAGTTCCTGAAGCATTGGAAGTCAGGCAAGCTCGCCATTCAGGCTTGCCATGATGCGAACAAGGAAATAAGCGGCGATCCTTCTCGGACTTTGGCAATGAACCTGTATGGCGATCCATGCCAGAAGTGGGCCTAGTCGGGTGACTTGAAGGATCATCCGGTGATGCTGAAGGGCGCCCATAGCGGCCGAACTGATGGGGCTCCCCGAAGCATGCGTCCCTGGCCCGGGGAATTTCCCCGTCCAGGGATGTGTCGGTCGCAAGCGGCCGCACCTGCAGATCTTATGGCCGAGAGCGGATATTGGGGAGGGCAGGGGGATAAGCGAGATTTATCGAGGGTAGGGAATGGTAGTAGATGGGGCTTACGAGACAATTTGCGATTCAGTACTGACGCTCATGCCAAGAGCGCGGACTTGCCGGTGGAACCGGGCCTCATCTTCACGAAGAAACCTCTCATATCGAGCTGCATTGCGTCGCACGTCCTCGTGCGCAGACTCCTGAGCCTTGGCTGCCCATGCAGCGCGCCCCCCTCGATAAGCCTTAAGCAGAAAGGCGATAGAATCGGCCTCATTGCGCGGAAGCGAAAGATACGGAAGTCCGACCATTACATAGGGGCGACGTGAAGCGCTTCCGTAAACATGCTGCTGGGCTCGCCACAACGCTACCGGAATCGTAACGTCAGAAGGCGATGCGAACAGTGCTCGCGCAACTTCCTGAGCCTCAGGATCCACGACAGGATAGAGGCTTCCAATGTAACCACGTGCACCTGCGAATGTAGCGCGCATACTCAATTCGTGCCACGACCAGCAAGAATTGTTGAAGAAAAGGGGGGCCGATCCCATGGCGAATGCATGCGATGCGAAAAGCATGATTTCTCCATGCATCTGGATTCCCATTGAGCCGGGGACGCGGCCGACCTCCTCGCTGGCCACCAAGTATTCATTGCGCCCCTCAAGTCCACCGAGATCTCGCCAGGCCAACATAGCGCTACCTACAGGTAGCGCGTCCTTGCCGGCTTTGTCGCGCCAGCTTACGCCGTCCAATGAATGAAAGCGGTAGTACTCCATTACCCGAAACATATCCTCGACTCGGTCGTAGCTAAAGCTAAGGGCGCGATCCACAACCAGCCTTCGGCACTTTCCTTCCAAGTCCGGGAACTCATAGGTAAGCCGATGTCCCTGAGCGTCTCCGGAATGGCTGGATATCACGATGACGTCATACGGGACGAGGTCAAGAAGAAAATGCACCATCATTGGAGTGGCCTCTGACCCCTTAATCGTACGCACCAACGCTCCCCGTTCATAAAGGGCATGCGCTACATCGACCATCTCTGCGCTCTCGACCGATCCCGGGTCGACAAGCAGAGCAGTACGCGTCGATCGCGCTCGCCCTTGGGAGGCCCAGATGCCCTCGATCGTAGACCGTCCAAAGTCGGGGTAGCGGTACATGTGGGTAACGGCCGTATGCGGAGCGATCACCCCCCAAGGAAATCCGGCCGTAACAAAAAGAATAGACTGATAGCCCGTCAGCTCCAGCGCCCCGACGTGCTGTCGAGCACGATCTACAATGGCATTGAAGCGCGCACTTACCTCGCCGCCTTCGCCAAGATCGTATATATCCTCGATCCAATGATCATGCAGTTCCTCGGCCAACTCTGGGATGGTCGCGAAAGAAGCATTGCTCGCGAAAGCGATGTTGCTGGCGATCACTTCCGCCAATGCATCACCCCGTTCGAACACTACAAGCAGATGTTGGCCCCGGCTTACCAACGATATCTCCGGCGAGGCGTCGAGGTCGATTACAAGTTCGCGTGAGGAAAGACGCGCTTGGTACACCCCTACGCCCAAGTTGTCCTTTCCCCAGTGCAGCGCTCCTCTTGAGCGACTACGCCCGCCAACAATCGCCTTAAGATCCGGATATGCGTCATGGTGGGCACAGCGCGGCCAGCCAACCGCCATTGCTACTGCCGCGTCGTCAGGTAAGCCGCCGATCAGGACTTGTTCTATTCCAGCGAGAACCAGCGCGTTTCGTCGACGTATCGTTTCGTTCTCCGCGTCCTCACGTCCTAGCCGCGGCCCATCCATGACCGGAAAATAGCGTCCCTGACGAGTAAAGAGCGCGGATACCTGCGCTGCCAGAAGTGCGTCATCAGTTACAAGTGCACAATCTTGGAACGTCGGAGCGTAGAGCATGGGATTCCCCTGACCGATATCCATTCCCACCACAGGACGATTCTTCTCCGAAAGTGGATGCGATTACTTGGAGGGCGTGTAGTTCAAACTTAGAGGTTCTCCCAGAGATGCATTGACGCTCCATGGATACGGCGGCACGTGGTCCTTCTGGTATTGGTAACAGTACACGCTCGACATATTTCTGAGGTCATAAGCGCGCCCCAAGCGCAAGGCCAGGGAAGCCGGCGCGGCTAGTACCAGGTCAACACGTGCAACCGCGCGGTTTGTGAGCATGGCCATCAGTTCGAGGAATTGTTGGGAAAGTGCCGCCTGTTTTTCTGCAGACCAAAGGACATTGGGGCGCGGGTCTGGCAATGACAGCGTCACCATAGGCAGTCCTGAGAAAGTTTCAGAGATCGCGCGGCGATCCACCACGTAAGAAGCAGAGATCGCGACCAATATCCGAGGTGAATGCTCAGGCAGACTTTCCACGCCTTTCACTTCAAAGCGCTCTCCGTCATCAGGCTCATCAAGCTCTCGCCACCTGCTTCCCTGACGGTCCCAGTCCATGGAAAAAATCGCACCTTCATCGTCGAGCAGCATGCCCGCGGCAAAGAGGAAGGGCACTTGCACCACACCTCCGACCACAAGTTGCGTCAACTCACGAGGGCGATCTACGCGCGTAAGGCGCAGCAAGTCCGGTAGTCGCAACAGCTCCTGCAGGGCGGCCTCGGCCGCGCCTGCACGAGCCTGAGGGCGCAGATCTAGCAGGATCGATAGACGCGCACCCGGTAGCCGTCGTGGGATCGCTGCGTTGAGCGGTGTGTCGGAGGTGTCCACCAAGCCGCGAAGTTCGACTGCAATAACTGTCGCACGGGAGGCGTTACGGCGGTCGTCGGCGGCATTGACGCACATCCATAGCGTGCCAATAGCAATCAGCACCGTCCCGAGCCAGAAGGCAACCCTGAGCATCTCCAAGGGCAAGCCTTCACCCGTGGACAGCCAGGCCGTCCAGCTGCCAAGCGTTGCTTGGTGTTTCAGTTGAAGCGAATAGCCGCCGGCAAAGGTGGCTATCACGATCATGGCCCCAGTCTTCAGCAGCACACGGCCGCCGTGCCTGCGGCGCGTTGTCCACCTAACGAGGTGCTCGAGAATCTGCTGGGACCACAGCGTCCATGTTGCGCTCATGTCAGCTTGCTACCCCAGTTTCTGCCCATGTGTTCGGCGCGGTAGAGCCATCGTGGTGCCAGGTGTCGGAATGGCGCTAGGTATTGGCGAGTTTGGCACCGACCCAGCCGCTTTCCGCACTGACACGGGCAAGGCCGCTTATTCGCCACGCGTTTTCGAAGGCTTAGCGCATGCAGAGCGCTGGGCACTTGATGGCCGCCCTTCAATCCGAACAGCTGTACGTAGTCATCAACAAGTCCCGCCGTACCGTGCGCTAGCTCGGAGAACGGATAGTCATACCCTTGTTCTCGCAGCGTGTGGGCATAAAGAAAGGGCACGACGCACTGCTCAATGAAGGTGTTGAGGCTGGGAGCTTGACCTAGCAGAGTAAGCAGCCGGAGCGGAGAGCCCAAGCACAAACGCCCTTCTGGATTGTGGCTGTCCAATCCCTGGGGAATCCGCCCCCCAACTTCTTGTGCGAGCGGGAACTTGGCGCCGGGCTCGATCGGGATTTCCAATCGAACTCGATACGTGTCTTGCACCGTCGGTTTACCTACCGGTGAAAGCTCAAAGAAGATCTCGCCCTCAAGGACCGCTATCGAGGCGACACGACTGGGACGCCGACGCAAGCGGGGCCACTTCTCCAGCCCCTGCACGATGTCGGACTCCCGAAAGTGCATGGGATTACTCAGCCCACGGCGCTGCGGGAGTGGCGGCCAGGGCGACCTTGGTAGGGGCTGAAGGCACTACGACAGAGGCGCCGGTGAGTGCCCGTGCCGTATCACCAGACATTCCTACCCGGAAGTCATCGTATGCGCTATCCAGTAGACGCTGGGGAACGTCCTGCGTCAGATAGCGCTGAAACGCGCTGCGCGCTGTATTGATCCAATCATGGAAGTGGCCCTTGAGATTGAGGTGCCTGAGATCCGCCCGGCGCCAACGATCGGCGAAGTCTTCATCCGGCTCAACCGGGTTGAGGATGTTGTTGATGTCGGATGCTCTGACCTGTTCGAGTGCTGCCAGGGCTCGATGCAGGGATGTGGTCAGGTCATCTCCCGGAACATGGGCGTGCGCGGCAATCGTGGTGATGATGATCGAGGAGGGCTTCAGATCGGGATCATCGGAGAACTGGGCGTCCCGATGGCGCTTCAGCAGCTGCACGGTCTGCTGCAGAGGTGACTTGCCTCGGTATACCGGCATGGGATCCACGTGTGCCTTCGCGAGGATCTTGGACGGATCCTCCTGTTGCATGCGCGAGAGAAACCACTGCTGATAGCCGCCCGGATTGCTGGATGGCCAGTCGTCGCTGATCCGCGGGTAGGTGCTGAGTGTGTCGTCGGTGATCCAGAGCGCACGCCGTGCGATTTGTTCGGCCAGCGCCATGGGAAGGGTCTGGCTCAGCATTCGGTGGCTGAGGTACTTGCGACGAACATCGTCCGCACGCAGGCCGGGCACGACGTCCATATGAAAGGGCATCGCGTCCTGGTAGCTCAGCCGCCAGCAGCGGGTTTTGGGTTCAAGCGGCTTCTGAATCTGCTGAGCGACGCGATAGGCCGCCATCTCGCGACCGACCAGGGCCTTCAAGTCGGCCTGTGAGTGGGTCTGCCGCGTCATGCCACGGCGCAGCTTGCAGGTGAAGTCCAGGTCGTACTCTTCTTCCGCGCTGATGGGCCGCACGGAGGTGCCTAGAGAAAACGAGCCTTGGACGAACAGGTGGGCGTCGTAGGGTTGAAGCTCCGAGCCGGGACGTGAAAACCACTTTGCCAGGCTTTGATAGCGGGATTCGGCCTTCTCGTACGCCAGGTCAGGCAGTTCGATCTCCCTGAGCAAAGCCACTAGTCGGTCGTTTGAGAAACGAGTCATGGGATGGGGACTGCCAAGTCTGGGGCACTTGACAGTCTATCCGAATAGTTTCTTTATCGGCAAGTAACTATTCGCATGGTAGCCTAGACTAAGTCCCGATGGAACCGTTTACATGACCTCGACGTCAGGCTTGGCCGCAGATAGACCCCGATGGGGCCAAGCGCGTCGGTTGGCTTTCATTGACGTCCGTCTGCAGTACGACGGGCGCATTAACCGGAAAGACCTGATCGCGTTCTTCGATATCTCAGTTCCGCAGGCGTCGGCCGATCTGGCCTTGTACCAGTCCATAGCGCCGTCAAACCTGGAGTACGACCCCAGGCTTCGCACCTACGTTGCGCTTCCCACCTTTGATCCTCAGTTTGGTCGCTCCGTTGCAACCCGGTATCTAGATGAGCTGAGCCGCTTGGCCCGCGGAGTCATTGCCGAGGAAGACAGCTTCATTGGCTTTGTCCCGCCGACCGGTGTGGTCGCCACGCCGGCGCGCACCATTCACAGTGCAGAAGTGGCCACGATCGTGAGAGCAATACGAGATCGGCACACCCTGCAGGTGACGTATCAATCCATGGATGCACCCGAGCCGCGCCATTGGCTGCTGACTCCGCATGCGGTCGGATTTGATGGCCTGAGATGGCATGTTCGCGCGTGGTGTCATACGCGGCAGCTCTTCAGAGATTTTGCGATCGGCCGACTGTCTATTGAGAGAACGGTGGAGAGCCCAGAACCGATCGACCCCGAGTCGGATGTTGGCTGGAACACAACCGTGGCAGTCTGCTTGAAGCCTCATCCAGATCTCAGCCCGCTGCAGCGACAAGCCGTGATGCGCGACTACGGCATGAAGGAGGATCGATGTGTGCTCGAGTGTCGTAAAGCGATGCTCTTTTACACATTGCGCCACTTGAACTTGCAAGAACTAGTTGTTTCAGACAATCCGGCCACCCAGCACGTCGTAGTTGACAACGTTGAAGAAGTGAAGCGCTGGATGAGCGAAGATCGTGCAGGCATCGCGCGGACCCAAACTCCTAGATGATGGCACTGCCGAGAACGCATCTCGACTTCGAGCGGAGGCGTGTCTGTCGGTCGGCTCGGAGTTCGGACGTCTCCAAGTTTGTGAATTCACCTACCCACGCGAATGTTGCGTAGGCTGGTTCTTAACTATTTCAGAAGTCGGGCTGCCGGATTGTCCTCTGCAGCGCCGGCCTGGAAGTAGCCGATCACACTCGCCACGGACCGGTGCTCGGTCATCGCCATCACCGCCGGCAGGGGCACGCCTTGCTTGCCGGCCTCGGTCACGAACCCGGAGCGCAGGCTGTGCGCTCCAAAGTCCCCTTCCAACCCCGCCCAGCGTGCCCGGCGCTTCACGATAGTGGCCACTGAGCCGGGGAGCAGGGCGGGGCCAACACGCCCTCTCCAAATGCGCCGGAAGATCGCCCCCTCGTGAATCCCGGCGGCCTCGAGCCAAGCCGCCAGCGCGTCGGCGCTGCGCCCCAGGATCGGCTTGTCCGGCGTCGAATCCGCCTTCACCCCGGCCTGCTGGGTCTTCGAATACTCCAGCCGATAGATGTAGCCGTCTTCGCCGACCTTGCGTAGGTCGCGCAGATCGGCGGACGCGATCTCGCTGCGCCGGCGCCCGCCACTGGCAAAGCCGAAGCAGAGCAGGGCGCGGTCGCGCCGGCCCTCCAGACTGTCGTCACAGGTGGCCAGCATCGCCTCGAGTTCGGCGCGAGTGATCGCGGTCTTCTTGGTCGGGCGCTCGCCGCGCTTGACCGCCGCGCGCCGGGCCCGGCTGAGCAGCGTGCGCACGCTGGGCAGCTCACAGGGGTTGGCGAGGCGTTTGAGCTTGTGCGCGGTCGACAGCACGGCCACGCGCTGGACCACGGTCGACAGCTTCAGCGGGCCGACCTTGACCTTGAGGCCGGCCGCGACCAAGGCCTGGTCGATCACCGGCGGCAGCTCGCTGACCAGCCCCGTCTTGTTCTTGCGCTGGATGTGGTCGACCAGGAACTGGATCACCACGGCCTCGCTGGCTGGCAAGGCCAGCTCGACGCCGTAACGGGCTTGGTGCCAGCCGGCCCAGTAGCGCAGGGCGGTCGCGTAGCTGCGGGTGGTATTGGCCGCGGCCGCTTCGGCGAGCAGTTCGCGCACGGCGTCGGCGGCCTGCTGGGCCAGTTGTTCCGGCAACACTAGGTGCGTGGTCGTCGCCGGCAGGGTAGGTAATGTGCTATTTCGTTTCATACTATGTAATGTACGTTATGAAATAGGGTGCCTACTAGCGATAATCATCACTTATCGGATGTACAGCGCGACCAGCCCGTTTTTTGCAGGAGGAGACCTTCGATGGCCCGCGGCATCACCGAATCCGACGTGCATACCGCCGCCGATGAACTGGTCGCCGCCGGCGAACGGCCTACCGTTGATCGCATCCGCGCGCACCTGGGCACCGGCTCGCCCAACACAGTCACGCGTTGGTTGGAGACGTGGTGGCGGGGGCTGGCGCCGCGGTTGCATAGCGCTCAGCAGGCGATACCGGAGTTGCCAGCACCGGTCAGTCGCCTGGCGCAGCAGCTCTGGGAGCAAGCGGTGGGCATTGCCCGAACTGACGCCGAACAGGCCATGGCGCAGGACCGGCTTCAGTTGGATGCTCAGCGCCGCGACCTTGAAAGCCGGGAAGGGGAGCGGCAGGCGCAGCTACGCAACGCGGCAGACGCGGCAGACCAGGCGAGCCAAGCGCTGGCGGCCACCCAGCAGCGTCTGGCTGACCTGCAGCGGGCAAACAATCTGCAGCAGGAGCAGATCCGCGACCTGAGCGGACAACGCGCAAGCCTGGAGGCACGCAGTGCTCGTTTGGAGGCTGACCTCTACGCTGCTCAACAGCGCGCAACGCAGCGCGAGGAAAGTCTGATCGCCGAACGCGATGCCCAAGCCCAGCACCTGCGGGCGTTGGAGGACCGGGCGCATGGGGAGATCGATCGCGCTCGCCAGGAAGCGAAGGACGTGCGAAGCCAGCTGGCATCCCTGCAACGCACCAGCGAAACCCTTCGTCAGCAGCGAGAGGACGCACAGGCCGCCACCGCTGCCGCGCAGCGCGAGGCTGGAGTGCAGCGCGGCCGGGCCGACGCGCTCGCGCATCAGTTAGCGGGGTTGGGCGAATTGCCCGCGGCTTTGCAAGCCACTCTGGCGCAGCTGCAGCAGCCCCAACCGCGGCCACGTAAAGCGAGCGCACCGCCCAAGGCCCAAGTAGGTTCTCGGCGACGCAAAACCTCGTCTTAGCTCAGCTCGCCGACGGGAACAAACCCAATGGTTGATCCGAAGACGCTGCGTGTGCGCGGGTATGGCGGCATGGAGAAGGAGTCGTTCGAGGCCTATCTAGAACGCTGGCCGGCTGCGCTGAGCAATTTTCCGGAGGACGTCATCCGCGAGTGGGTCTGGCGGCATTGGGATGACTTTGAACGCCTGTGGATCAGCCGCGGTATCGAGCGCTTTGCATTTCAGCCACGCCAGTATGACAACCAGGCCATTCTGGACATTGGCCGCTTCGACTCCTGGGACGATCTGGCTGCGCGCCAGCTGGACCCCAAAGAAGATCTGGACTTCTGGGTTGGGCGCTACATGACCGAACACGGCACATTCCCCACCCCGATCATCGTCGCCACAAATAGCGAAGGTCTCACCCATCCTCGGGGCATGCCGATGCCGGCGCGTCTGCTCATTGAAGGCCATAGGCGACTGGGCATGTTGCGTGGTCTGTTGGCCCTCGGCGTCCCAGGCGTCCAAGCCATGCATTCCGTCTGGGAGCTCACACTACCGCGTGATTGCTTTGCACGAAGGCACAGTTCCGAGCACGGTTGACGGCCAGGACTCCGCCGCACTGGTAAATGCACATACAGAAATGCATTTACGCCTAAACAACCGATCGAGCTTGTTGACAAGGGAGCGCTCGGAAAATCAGGATACGTCCGAGAGCCGCGTGCCACTGACGGCGTAGGCATCTCGGGCTCCGTTCGCTCTGGTAGCCATTCCGCCAGAGAGCGTAGGGAACGCGCTGACAGTGATTTGGGGATCTACTGATGGCTCAGGGAAGCAGCCCACTGGTGCTGGTGGACGAATTGCCGTCCGACGAGGAAGACGACTCACCCATAGACCTGGGTCTCGCTGGGCTGGTGCTGCTTGCTCAGTATCACGGCGTGGCGGCCGATGCCAGTCAACTCAAGCATGAGTACGGACAAGGGAACGAGCCGTTTGATGCAACCGGCCTCCTGCTGGCCGCAAAGCGACTAGGACTTAAGGCGAAGATATCCGCCGTACCCATCCATCGTCTGGACAAAGTGTCGTTGCCGGCGATGGCGTTCCAGCCCGACGGCCAGCACTTCATCGTTGCCAAAGCCAATGATCAACAAATCCTGATTCAGGATCTGAAGCTGCAGCGACCCCAAGTGTTGTCCCGAGAGCAGTTTTCCGAACGCTTCAGTGGGCAATTGTTGCTAGTGGCGTCGCGCGCCTCCGTGCTGGGCGAGTTGGCCAAGTTCGACTTCCGCTGGTTTGTGCCTGCGGTGGTCAAATATCGGCGGATACTGCTGGAAGTCTTCGTCGTTTCTCTGTTCATCCAGTTGTTCGCCTTGGTCACGCCCCTGTTCTTCCAGGTGGTCATGGACAAGGTGCTTGTCCATCAGAGCCTGACGACCTTGGAAGTCATCGCGATCGGCTTGGTGGCGATCGCTGTTTTCGACGTGACTCTTAACGGGCTGCGGACCTATGTCTTCTCGCATACCACCAGCAAGATAGACGTAGAGCTGGGAGCTCGCCTTTTCCGCCACATCCTAAGCTTGCCGCTGGCCTACTTCGAATCGCGCCGGGTAGGTGAGACGGTAGCTCGCGTCCGTGAGCTTGAGAACATCCGCAACTTCCTGACCGGGCAAGCGCTGACCTCGGTGTTGGATCTGCTATTCACCGGTGTGTTCCTGGCGGTGATGTTCTACTACAGCTTCTGGCTGACCCTGATCGTCGTACTCTCCCTTCCCGTGTACGCACTGTGGTCGGCTGCCATCACGCCGGTGCTGAGAAAGCGCCTGGACGAGAAGTTCGCACGAGGTGCCGAAAACCAGTCCTTCCTGGTCGAGACCATCAATGGAATAGGCACGGTCAAGGCCACGGCCGTGGATCCGCGCATAACCCGCACATGGGATGCGCAGTTGGCGGGCTACGTGGGTGCCGGCTTCAAGGTGGCGCGCCTGGCAAACGTGGGCCAGCAGGGCATCCAGTTGGTGCAGAAGCTGGTAGGCGTCGCCATCCTGTTCTTTGGCGCCCGCTTGGTCATCCAAGGGGATCTGTCGGTTGGCCAGCTGATCGCCTTCAACATGCTCTCCGGCCAGGTGGCGGCGCCCATCCTGCGGTTGGCCCAGCTCTGGCAGGACTTCCAGCAGGTAGGCATTTCTGTCCAGCGCTTGGGCGACATCCTCAATACTCGGACCGAAGTGCCCGGCAGCCGCATGACGCTGCCGGCGATACAGGGTCGCGTGACGTTTGAGGGCGTTGGCTTCCGTTACCGCCCGGATACGGCAGAGGTCCTGGCAGGCATCGACCTGGATATCGCGCCGGGGGAGGTCATTGGCATCGTGGGGCGCTCAGGCTCGGGCAAGAGCACGCTGACCAAACTGGTGCAGCGCCTCTATGTACCCGAGCGCGGGCGCGTCCTGATCGACGGCCATGATCTGGCGCTGGCCGATCCGGCGTGGTTGCGCCGGCAGTTGGGAGTGGTGCTGCAGGAGAACTTCCTGTTCAACCGGAGCATCCGCGAGAACATCGCCTTGGGTGATCCTGGCATGGCGCTGGAGAGGGTAATCCACGCCGCACAGCTGGCCGGCGCGCACGATTTCATCACCCAGCTGCCGGAAGGCTATGACACGAAGGTGGGCGACAACGGGGCAGGGCTTTCGGGCGGACAGCGTCAGCGCATCGCCATTGCTCGAGCGCTGGTGACCAATCCTCGTATCCTGATCTTCGACGAAGCCACCAGTGCGCTGGACTACGAGTCCGAGCATGCCGTCATGCAGAACATGCGGGCGATCTGCCAGGGGCGCACGGTACTCATCATCGCCCACCGTCTCTCTACCGTGCGGATGGCCAACCGGATCGTCGTTGTAGACAAGGGTAAGATTGTGGAGTCGGGCCGCCACGAGGAATTGGTCGACCGTCCGGGCGGCCAGTACGCGCACCTCTACAAGCTCCAGCAAGGTGTCGCATGAAGCACATCCTGAGTGCGACCAAAGAGTTCCTGGCTCGTTATGGCCAGGCGTTCTCAGCGGCCTGGAAGGTGCGCGCACAACTGGACCCACCGAAGCGGTCGGACGACGAACTAGCCTTCCTGCCCGCTCAGCTGGAGCTGGTCGAGAGCCCGGCATCGCCAGCAGCACGCTGGACGATGCGGATCATCATGACCTTGTTCTGTGTGGCTCTGCTTTGGTCGATCTTCGGAAAGCTGGACATCGTCGCGGTCGCTTCGGGCAAGACCGTCGTCAACTCTCGTACCAAGGTCATTCAGACCGCCGAAACCGCCGTGGTGCGCCGCATCCTGGTCCGGGATGGACAGGCGGTACGGAAGGGCGATGTGCTGGTCGAGCTGGATGCCACTGCGACCGGAGCGGATTTCGAGCAGGCGGGCGACGCGCTGGTCAATGCTCGCTTGGCTGCGCTCCGCTTTGAGGCAATGACAAAGGCGCTCGAGTCGGGTCTTCTTCCCGGTGCTCCTGAGGAGCCCGGCCTGCCAAATGATCGTGTGCGTGCTGAGTGGTTGCTGGCGGCAAGCGAGCTGGCGGAGTACCAGGCGCGGCGACAGAGCCTTCAAGCAACCATCGCCCAGCGTCAGGCACAAGAGAACACCGTGCGCTCCCAGATCTCGCCGATGGAGCAAAGTCTGGCGATCTCCAGAGAGCGCGTGGCCGACTTGGAGAAGCTGCTGGATGGGCAGTACGTCAGTCGGCACGAGTTTCTGGCGCGAAAACAGGAGATGGTCGAGATGGAGCGCTCGCTGACGGCACAACGAGCAACCTTGTTGGAGACAGGTTCGGCACTCGCCGGAGCGCGTGAGGAACTACAGGTGCTGGAGGCTGACACGCGTCAGCAAATGTTCGAAGGCCTTCGCCAGGCACGCGAGCAAGTGGGGCAGTACCGGCCTCAGGTCGCCAAGACGCAGCAGCGAGACAGGCTGATGCAGCTGCGCGCTCCCGTAGACGGCAACGTACAGCAGTTGACGGTACATACCATCGGGGGTGTCGTGACGCCCGCGCAAGCCCTCATGGCCGTAGTGCCCAGCGAGGAGTCGCTGGAAGTGGAGGCCACCGTTCTGAACAAGGACATCGGCTTCATTCGGCCGGGTCAGCGGGCGACAGTCAAAGTAGAAAGCTTTCCTTATACCCGCTATGGATACTTAGACGGGGTGGTCGAAACCATTTCCCATGATGCAGCGCAGGATGAAAAGCTGGGATTGGTTTTTCCAGCCCGGGTTCGACTGACAGATACCACACTAGTGGTGGATGGTGTGAAAGTGGCGCTTACGCCGGGCATGAGCTTGAGTGTCGAGTTTAAGACGGGAAGAAGGCGATTGATCGACTACCTGTTGAGCCCTCTGAAGCAACATGGTGAGGAATCACTCAGGGAAAGGTGACTTCTAGGGTCTTATGAATGCCGCACGAGAAGTTGGGCTTCTTACTTAAGATTGCGAATCAAACTCGGAGGACCTGTGGCTACACTGAATCTGAATGGAGAGCAGCTTCGGCCGCGTTTGTCACACAAGTCGCCACGCGACGCGATTCTTCGAGTACTCATAGTTCTACTGACAGTTATTCTCGCTGGTTGCAATGACGTAACGCTGCATTGGCAGGAGCACGCTGATGTGAACGACGAGCTACGTGTGCTGGTCGAGCGAACCGCCGACGGAGAGAAGTACTCGGAACTCGGTGGGCCTAAGGCCTGGAAGCAATCGGAAATGACGGTGGAGGTGTTCGACATTTCAGGCAGGGTTGCCCCGCTCCCACCGAAATGGGTGGGCACAGCCGTCCCGATGATCCTCGACTACGAACAAGAAGCCGGTACGTGGTCTTTGATCGCGACTTTCTCATCTTGCGAGAGTTGGTACGAGGCCGGCCGCCCCAGGCCGCCGTACCTCGAGTATCAATCCAAGAATGGCGGCCATTGGACACCGGTGGCACTCGAAGAAAGATTTCTAGAGAAGAAAGCGAACCTTCTGACGGGGCCGCGCGCCGATGGCGAGCCTCGATTGGTGACGGACTCGGACAAGGAGCTCAAGCGCCGTAGTGCGGCTCCCATTTTTCAAAGCGTGCTGCGTACGTGGGGAAAAGAGCAAGAGAACTACTGTGACACCTACTAAAACGGACTTAGGAGATTAGGTGATGGCTACGAATTTGGAACTGGCTCAGCTGGCTACGCATGTGTACGCGCGGCCCAACTCGAACAAGACCCCTCTTACGGGTGGGTGGTCACAGTTCGCTCGACAAGACGATGACGAGTGGGGCTTCTCGGCAAGCTCCTACGTTCGAGGTGGCGAGATCGTCATCTCCTTTGCCGGAACAAACCAATCGCCAATAGACTGGACAACGAATGTTCCGGCAGGCGTTGGCATTACAGCGCCTCAGGTCCTCACAGCGATTAGCTACGTGCTAAATGTTATGTCGCAGAATCCAGGCGCGACGTTCACGTTTACGGGTCACTCCCTTGGCGGTGGTCTGGCCTCGGTAATGGCAGTGATGTTCGACGTCGCTGCCACTGTCTTCGACCCAGCTCCGTTTGAACTCACTGCAAGAAGCGAAGAATTCCTCGCCCTTATAGATGGCTGGCCACACCCGAGTGGTTACAGGAATGCAGCGCTCGATGCCTACACGTCCAGCGGCGGGGCGCTATTCCCCCAGCGGGAATCCCAGGTCGTCGGGTACAGCGTGGCTGGAGAAGTGCTGGAACTTCTACGGGCAGCTCTTCCCACCGTCCAAGGCTCCCATCACACATACGTCGTAGGCAAGCCTCCACTGACTGAAGCCAATCCCATCAGCACAATGGTTGGGTTGCATTCCATGGACCTGTTGAGCGCTGTGATGAGATCCAGCCAGTTCAATACTGGCGTCGTGGAGCAAACAAGATCCTTCCAGGTGTTCTCTGATGAGGGGCTTTACGGGTCGGACAGTCGACTCGACCGGCCTGACTTCATGGCCAGGATTCACAATCGACACCTTGCTAACGCAGCAGGTGGTGAAGGTGCACTGGATGTTCTTGGTCAAGATCTCCAAGACATAGGAGACGTAGGGGCAGCATTCGAGGAGACGTTGAATCGGGGCATCCTGGCCGCGCTGGCTGAGTACCATTACTTTCAGACTGGCGGCAGCTATGAAGGATTCATTGAAAGAGTGCACGCGGGCACTCAGTTTGATCTTGCGAATATCTCCTCGACTTCTGATCGAAAAGGACAAGACCGCCTCCGTAACAGCGTTACGGAATGGCTCGCAGAGGAGGGAGAAGTATCAACTGACGTATTTAGGTTCAGTAGCTTTGTTGTGCAATCGGGTCAGGGAGGCCTCCAGTTCGAAGCCCAGCAGGACACGGATGATCTGATTCTCGGCGGCACTGGAAATGACACGGCCTCGGCGGGCGGTGGCGACGATTTCATCTTTGGCTGGGACGGATCAGATACTCTCCGCGGAGGAGCTGGTAGTGACGAGATCCATGGCGGTGACGGAAACGACATCCTGTACTCTGGATCGAGTACCGAAGATTCGGACACAAGCGAGAACCGACTGTACGGCGGCGATAATGATGACACTCTCTACGGTTCCGGAGGAAGAGACTATCTGGATGGCGGTGAGGGTGTTGACCTTCTGCAGGGCGGCGATGGAGTAGACACGTACAAGGTTGACGACTACGACACCATCTACGACTCAGATGGCAAGGGGTCTGTCTTTTACGGCAACAAGCAACTGACGGGCGGAACCCGCCCTGAGGACGGGCCTGATAACGTCTACTATGGGAACGGAGATATCTATGTTCTCAATGGTACGACGTTGATCATCAACGGCATGCTGACCATCCAGAACTTCGACAAGGAGAACAACAGCCTCCAAATCGTACTGAAAGACCCTGAGGACGAGGAGGAGACAGACGACGAGCGTCCCAGTACCGATGAGGCTTCAACAAGAACGTCACCAATCGTGATTGATCTTGATGGCGACGGCGTCGAGACTCTCGAGCTTGGCGCGGTTAACTTTGACCACGATGGTGATGGTCTGCGGGAGCAGTCAGGCTGGGTGTCCCCCGATGACGGAGTTCTCGCACACGACAGGAATGGCGACGGACGCATCAACAACGGTGGGGAGTTGTTTGGCAGTCACAGTGTCCTCGAAAGTGGGGAGCTCGCCAGTAACGGATTTCAGGCGCTGGCTGAGTACGATGACAACGGCGATGGGATCATCAACTCGCAGGATGGCTCCTATGGGCAGCTGAGGGTGTGGAGAGATCTGAACAGGAACGGCGTCAGTGATGTCGGCGAGCTTCAGAGCCTGTCGGAAGCGGGTGTGGTATCCATCGCTACGAGCTACAACGTATCGACACAGGTTGATGCGCATGGTCATGAACACCGGCAGATCGGCGCTGTGGTGTTGAGCGACGGGACAGCGTCAACCGCCTCAGATGTTTGGTTCCGAGTGGACGCGGGGGAACGAACCAACAGCGGTGAGATTGAGCTTTCTGCCGATCTGCTGATGCTACCCAACGCAAGAGGCTTCGGCAGGGTTCAAGACCTTCGGCAAGCCATGGCGTTGGACCCACAGCTAAAGGAGCTCCTCCTCCAGTACCTATCTGAGACGGATCCCAACGCGAAGAATCAACTACTGGATAGCTTGATCTATCGCTGGGCTGGTGCAGCGGACGTGGATCCATACAGCCGGGATCCAAGCCGTGTGTATGGCCACGTCATGGATGCGCGCCAGCTGGTCACGCTCGAGAATCTTGTTGGGCATGGCTATATGGGGATATGGTGCTGGGGCGAGTACGATCCAAATCCTCATGGCCAGGCGGCGCCACTGCTCATAAGTGAGTACTTGGAGTTCAAGCGCTTCACGGCGGCACAACTTCTAGCACAAACCGAGTTTTCAGAAGAGCTGGATATCATTCAATCCGCCTTCGGATCCGATGCCAATGGGGTCTCTGTTGACTGGGATGCACTGCAGGGAAAGCTGACCGCCCTCTTGGCGTCGGGTCAGGAAACCCGAATCCGCGCTCTGGTGACCGTTCTGACAGATCTTGGTGTTTACTCATCGGGCTATCGTGCCCAGCGCGACGCCGCATTCCAGGCCATCGCCGCTACCAATCCTCAGCTGGCACCATTCTTCGATCTGAACAGTCAGATCGGTACCCTCAACAACGATACGCTTTTTGGCAACGGTATCTTCTATGGCCTAGCAGGTGATGATCGGCTCTACGGCGGCCACAACGGGGACAGCTATCACTTCTCGAGGGGTCACGGGAACGACACCGTCCTAGATAGCGGAGGGCTGGATCAGATCGTGCTTAGCGAAGGAATCTCTGCTACGGATCTGATCTTTACCAGAAACGTCACCACGGTCTGGATGCATGTAAGAAACTCAGATGGAAGTGACGCTGGGTCCGTCAGGATAGATAACTTCTTTGACTTCGATGGCACCGTAGATTTCGGCGCAGTTGAGCTGATCCGCTTCGCCGACGGCAGCAGCATGACCCAACAGCAGATCCTTGCGATTCTCACAGCCTCATCTGTATCCACAGGCGATGACCTCGTATTCGGTACATCTGCAAGCGACACAATCGACTCGCTTTCCGGGCACGACAGTATCCACGGCCTAGCCGGGAATGATCACATTTCTGGCGGGGAAGGCAACGACAATCTGATGGGTGATAACGGAAACGATGTCCTTGTGGGAGGTGTCGGGGACGACTCCCTGGTTGGTGGCCGCGGCAGTGACACCTATGTCTTCGAGGTAGGTCACGGAAACGACACTATCAGCAATGCCGCAGAGGTCGCCGGCGTCAAGGTTGACCGGATTGCGCTCGGTGCAGGTATCGGTCCGGCGTCGGTAACTGTCAGGCGAGCAGAGGGTGACCTCATCATCCAGACCTCGGCGAGCGATAGCATTCGAGTGGTCGGATACTTCAGTGGTCACGGGAACAATGGTGTAGCCATTGACCAGATCGTGTTCGATGACGGGACGATTTGGGGGATTGAGGAGATCAAGGGTCGGGTACTTGAAGCGAGCTCTGGTTCTGACACCGTGTATGGATATGACACGAACGATAGTCTCGTGGGTCTTGCTGGAGACGATCGTTTGTTCGGGAATGGAGGTGACGACATTCTGGACGGTGGCGACGGGCACGACTCCCTTGAGGGTGGATCAGGTAATGATCAGATTCTCGGCGGTCAGGGCATCGACGTTATGCAGGGTGGCGATGGAAACGACCAAGTCGACGGAGGGGAAGGAAACGACACACTCTCCGGCGGTAGTGGTGACGACATTCTTCTTGGCGGCCTCGGTAGTGACCATCTCGAAGGTGGAGCTGGGCGAGATTCACTCAATGGAGGCGATGGAAATGATCAGCTCAATGGCAACGTAGGAGACGATGTACTGGAGGGTGGGCTTGGCGATGACATCCTCTACGGCGAAGCCGGCAGCGATCTCCTTTCAGGTGGGCTTGGCAATGATCGACTCGAAGGCGGAGAGGGCGACGACAACTACTACTTCGCAGCCGGGGGTGGCCACGACGTCATCAATGATAGCAATGGTCTAACGACCATTTTCCTCGCCGGACTACCTCTGAACGAGCTTATCTTCCGGCGCGAGGGGACTTCCCTGGCTGTTTACTTCCTCAACTCCGTTGATGATCGTATCCACCTTGAGAACTTCTTCGACCCAGCCACTCAGCTGGCTAGGTTCGGACTTCGCTTCGATATGGGAGGTGGCCAGACCTGGAGCTTAAGCCCGACGGAGTTGGATGCCGCATCGATGGCCGGCACCGCGCTTGACGATGTCCTTCATGGAAACTCTCTGGAGAATTCAATCAGTGGCCTCGCTGGAAACGACACAATCTTCGGAAGCGGGGGGATCGACAATCTGCAGGGAGGCGCTGGCAACGACACTCTGTACGGGCAGGATGGGTCAGATGTGCTGCTCGGCGGGGACGGAGATGACGTTCTCAATGGCGGTTCGGGCGCTGACCAGCTCTCCGGTGGTGTCGGAGACGACACCTACGTCATTGACGACGCTGGGGATACTGTCACGGAGCTCGAGAACGACGGAAATGACGTCGTGAGTAGCAACATCAGCTACACCCTCAATCAATACATCGAGAGGTTGGTCCTCACTGGAAGCGGCCACATAAATGCTACGGGCAATGACACGGACAACGAAGTTGCCGGTAACGGGGGGAACAATCGATTGACTGGCCTAGCGGGGAATGATGTGCTGGCAGGTGCTGCTGGGGACGACATTCTGGACGGTGGGCTCGGTGACGACCAGCTTGAGGGCGGCGACGGGTACGACACGCTGTACGGTGGGGCCGGGTTGGATACGCTAGATGGAGGCGAGGGGATCGACCAAGCGGTTGGCGGCCTGGGTGATGATCTGTATCGGGTTAATGATGCTAGTGACATCATCGTTGAGCACGATGGAGAGGGTGCAGATACGGTCGAATCGACGGCCTATAGCTACACGCTATCGATGAACGTTGAGCACCTGACCTTGGCCGAGGGCACTGGTTCCTACGAGGGTTCTGGCAACTCGTTGGCCAATGTACTGACGGGCAATAGCAACGATAACCGCCTCGACGGTGGAGCCGGTGCCGATAGCTTGATTGGCGGCCTGGGCAACGATACCTACGTCATTGATTCGGTGAGCGATGTGATCGTCGAGAACGCCGACGAAGGGATCGACACAGTCGAGTCGAGCATCAGCTACACGCTCAGCTCGACGCTGGATAATCTGACCCTGCTGGGAAGCGCCGACCTCAATGCCACGGGCAATGACGGCGACAACGTCATCCAAGGTAACGAGGGTAGCAACCTCATTGAAGGCGGAGATGGTGCGGATACCCTCTCTGGTGGCGCAGGCGACGACTACTACGTCGCTGTATCGGCGGATGATAGTGTCCACGAGTACGCTGGTGAGGGTATTGATACCGTAGAGCGCGTGTTCGAGACCAACTTGGTTCTGGAAAGCAATGTTGAGAACCTGGTCCTTGGTGCCGGCATCACAACCGGCAACGGCAACGGGCTGGATAACACTATTACCGGCAATGCCGAGGACAACACCCTGGGTGGCTGGGATGGTGATGACCTCCTGCATGGACTGGACGGTAATGACGCGCTCTTTGGTGGCGATGGGACCGACACGCTCCTGGGCGGCATTGGGAACGACTATCTGGATGGCGGTGCGGGCGTGGATCTCCTCGAGGGCGGTTCGGGCAACGATGTCTACATCATCGATGACAGTGCCGATGTGGTGGTCGAGGCCGCAGGCGCGGGCATCGATCAGGTACAGACGACCGCTTCGTATGCACTGTCAGCCAACATCGAGAACCTGTTCCTGATGGAAGGCGGTGCCATCGATGGCACAGGCAACGCACTGGACAACTACATTGCGGGCAATAGCGATGCCAATGTGATCGACGGCGGTGCTGGTAGCGACACGCTCGTGGCTGGTGGCAGCGACGATACGCTGATCGGTGGAACCGGCGATGACAAGTATGTCTTTGATGAAAGCTCGGGAAGCGACGTCGTCGATAACAGCGATGGCGGCTTCGATGGCGTATTCTTTACCGGTGGAGTGACCAGGGAACGCCTGTCCTTCTCACGCGATGGTGACGACCTGCTGATCTTCATCGATGCGGCCACCGCCCCATCAGTGCGCGTGCTGAACCACTTCCTGGGGGGCGATGCCGCCATCGACTACGTACAGCCCGATGGCGGCTTCTACCTGACCACCACGGAGATCAACCAGATCGTGGCAGGAGGTGGCACCGGTGGCGAGTACGACCAGGTGATCGAGGGTACGGCTTCGGGCGAGCAGCTGGTGGGTGGCACCGGCAAGGACCTCATCAAGGGCTTGGCGGGCAACGATCAGCTATTCGGCATGGGCGGAAACGACACTCTGCAGGGCGGCGACGGCGACGACTACCTAGCTGGGGGTAATGGCAGTGGCAGCGGCTCTGGCAATGATCGCCTCGAGGGCGGGGCAGGGGCGGACACCCTGGCGGGCCAAGATGGGGCCAACGCCCTGATTGGTGGTGCCGGCAACGATAGTTATGTCTACGGCGGAGGCCAAGACACCATCGACAATACTGGTGGTGGATACGATGGCGTCTTCTTTAACAACGGCATTCTGGCCGACGATCTGGCTTTCACCCGCGACGGGGATGACCTGCTGATCACCGTCGATGGCAATGCCAGTGCCACGGTTCGGGTTACCAATCACTTCCTGGGCGGCGACTATGCCATCGACTTCGTCCAGCCGGCTTCGGGCAGCTCGCTCAACACCGCCGCAATCAATGCCTTGGCTGAAGATCACGGTGGCAACCCGGGCGGGGGCGGCAATGAAGGCAACGACAATGACTACTCCAATGTGGTCACCGGCACAGGGTCAGGCGAGCAGTTGCTTGGGACCTCAGGTCGCGATCTGATTCGTGGGCTGGGCGGCAATGACACCCTCTTTGGCTTCGGCGGTGACGACAAGTTCGAAGGCGGTGATGGGGATGATTACATCTCCGGAGGTAATGGTTCGTTCAATGGCTCGGGTAATGACATCCTGATCGGCGGCAATGGCAATGACACGCTGGTTGGTGAGGATGGCGCTGACATGCTGATTGGCGGAGCCGGCGATGATGATTACTACTACTCCGCTGGCTCGGGGAGCGACACGATCGACAACGTAGGCGGCGGCACTGATTGGGTGTTCTTCAACGGTATCGCGCGCGAACGACTTTCCTTCCACCAAGACGGTGATGATTTGCTGATCCGGGTCGATGCCAGCGCAGCGTCACAGGTTCGGGTGCTGGGGCACTTCCTTGGCGGTGGCCAAGCCATCAGTTACGTGCAGCCGGGTAGCGGGTATGCCATCCCAGCATCCCAAATCCCAGGACTGCTCACGTCGCTGCCGCAGGGCTTTGCTGCAGTTTCCTCAGGCAATTCATCTGCCCTCATCGCACAAGAGTCAAATACCTCCAGTGCCGACCTTACATCGGGCCATGGCCGTGCGACGCAAAGCTTGCCTGCCCGTACGGACAGCCAGGTTGGTATCCAACGGGTTGCCGTGATTCAGGAAATACCGCTTGGCGCAGCTGAGACAGGTCGCAAGCCGGCAATCACCGGCGGTTCCGGGCAGCCGACGCTGGTTGATCCGCCGGCAACGACGGGAGGCGGTCTGGTGCCGCTGCTGGAGCGTTGGGAGCACGGGGAAATGCCGTGGGATGGGCACTTCTCGAATGACGCTGGCTGGGGCGAGCAATGGCCGCATGACGTTCCTGCCGTACATGGCGACCCGAGCCCCGATATCCGACAACTCGAAGGGCTCATTTCGGCCATGGCCGGCTTTGGTTCCGGCGGAGGAGCAGACATGTTGTCCATGTCACGGTCCGAGCATCGCGACACGACTATGTTCGCCGTTCAGATGATCTAAGTCCTTTATCCCACGCGATCTCGTGTGAAGAGGGCCGCGCGCTGCGCGGCCCTCTTTTTCTGTCTGCGTTAGCGTTATTTTTAGGGAAGCACGACGCGGCCGTTGAAACTGGGGACATCAGAGTGCCGCCAATGGTGAGGGTTGACGCGGGCGGCGCCCGATCGGATAGGGCGAAGACCTTCTGAGGCGCCAGGTTCCGGCTCGATCATTGGGCTCATTCCTTTCAGAATTGCAGAGCAAGTCCTCACCAGATCACTGATCAATCCTGCTGTTCGATCTCGGGACCAGATGATCCCACTGCTGCTGGCGGCAGTTCGTCAGCCAAGGCGCGATCCAACTTGGCGCGAATGAGAACCGGCGGTTCCGCCTCCCTCCAGCCACCCGGCGGGGCCGAGAACGGCTCGGTCAGACAACGGGCATGTTCGGCCGCAAACCAGGTCAAGGACTGTTGCTCGAACACGATGCGAGCAAGCAGACGCTCAGACAGCCAGAAGATGCCTTCACTGGGAGGCTTGCCCACTCGCGTCAGTTCCAAAGCGTGTTCCCCATCCAGAAGTGGCTTCGCTGTCACCCCATGGGTCGCGAAGCAAGCACAAAGCGTCCAGGTTGATCTGGACCAGCAGCAACAAACTTCCAGATAAGAAGGTCAATGCGTTGGCGGGCGACAGCGACAGCAGGAATGGATAGAACAGGCACCAGTGCTCGTCGGTACCGTCAACAAGCCATGAGAGCGTGCTTAATGGCGGTTCGTTAACAAGTGCCTGCAGCTCGTGTCGGGTGATGTCAGCATGCAGGAGGGTGTAGGTCAGCCCAGGTTCTGGGCTGACAGGCGCACGGGCGTCCTTGCCGAAGGCAGTGATGCATGCATCAAGTTGCGCGCTGTACGTCACTTCCTGCGTCGCTAGTGCTCGCCGGGTAACGTTAGGCATCCCGGCATACTCGACTGCTCCATCGTTGGCTAGGAAGTCCATCAGTTTCTTCTGCTGGATGGCCTGACGTTTACCCCGACTATTGAAACGAGCGCTGCTCTTGCACTCCATCACGAACGGCTCCTGCCCTGCCAACAAGCACAGATCGCCGAATCGCAAGACATTCGTCAAGTCGCATAGGACGGCGGGCACGCCGTGCTCCAGTGCCTTCTTAAGCAAAGCCCATTCATTGGCGAATCCAGTCTTCCCGGACAGACTACCCGCTGACGGCTTCAGGTGATTGGTTTCGGCATCCAGGCAAAGATGTTTGAGTGAGTACTTGTTCTGATAGATATGAGCGATGGCATCTCCAAAGTTGCGCCACATCCGCAGTCGCCTCTGCGCTTGGCCTATCGCGCCTTCGACCTGATTCAGGTCGCCACGCAGCGCATTGGCGTGCTCTTTGGCCGGGCGCCCCGTCTTCAACGCCCTGACCAAATCAGCTCGACACGCTTTCAGCCGACTCAGACGAGCCTCATTACGCCGAATGCGGGCGACCAGGTGAACCTGCATCGGCAGCAAAAGATCCAACCGGCCGGGATCATGCTGCAGGGTATGCGTCCACAAAACCAGTTTGATCAGCGAGGTTTGCTCCACCACGCCTATAACCCACCTGTCACGAGCAAGTACCTGAGAAGAATCCATGGCTCACCTGGGGCTTCCGCAGCGGTGGAATCGCCCACCGCGGCAGGGCGCGATGGTGCGTAGGTAGCACGCGTCACACTGCCGCGGCTGCAACGGATCTAGCGTAAAAGGGTGCCCGATTGCTCACTGATCTAGGAACGCACTGATATCTACTGACATTCAGAGAATGCCTAGACACCCGAGAATCCCAAGCTTGTACGACTCCAAGACGGCTTGTGTTATCAAGGGAACCTTCGGACCCCAGACGTGCATCCGGAGTACGGCGATCATTTAGTCAGTGCCTCGTGCCACTGCTTCATCACAGCGATCGCACCGTCTAGGTCCAGTTCGGCCGCCGCATAGCCACGAACCAGTAGCTCAGGCTGCAGAAATTGGTCGAACTTGTTCCGCTCCAAACCTTCCTTGCGCGCCGCCAAGATCGTCGCATCTGCGGGTATCCGCTGCAGGGCCAACTCGATCAGCTGAGGCACAGCTTCTTCGGCAAGCCCAATCAACTCTACGAACGGCCCAGCGTTGACGGCCTCCACCTCCAGCCACTGCAACCACAATGCGATGGCCAGGCCAACCCGGTGTCCAGCCCAATGGGCAAGATAGACGGCATCCCCAGAGGCTGTCAGAGGACTCTGGCCAAATCCGAACAAGTTGTAGGCTTCGCGAGCGTCCATCAATCCCTGCTGAGCCAGCGGGTCCAGATAGACCGGTATGGAGGACTCCTCAAGGAGCTGTCGCATGCGCTGATGCACGATGCGGTGTACGCCCAGCGGACCGCCACCAAAGCTGGGAGGTTTACCCCCCTTGGAGGGCGCCAGCAGGACAACGCGAGCCTCGGTATCAACCTCCAGGATGCGCCAGCGCCGACCGGCAAACAGCATCAAACGCCCCGGCACGAGCGGCTCAATGACCGGCACCGTGCCCAATCGCTTGCCATTGCACAGCAGCTGGTACTCCTCGGGGGTGAAGAAAGTGGCGTAGAAGCTGAAGTGCTCCATGATCCGCTCACCGACCGCGCCCGGCAGCAGGCTGCCATCATTGACCTGCTCAATGAGCTGCGCGCTCCCCAACGATCTCAACACCTCGGCGAACATGGCTTGATCGATGTTGGAGAATGCGCCGCGCTGACACAGTTCCCGGTACAGCTCGGCCGCCGTACAGCCGCCGCCGCTTTGCGCGATGTATGACAGGATCTGTTGGACCAGGGTCGATAGATGGAGGTCCTCCTGCATAGGAGGCTCGAAGCGCCCAGCCAGCATCAGCTCGATCGCCGCGATAGCTTGCAGCAGGCTCAAGCGCAGCCAGTCCACGGAATGACTGCGTGAGGTCAGGGCTGGCAGGACGACATACTGGCGCAGGATCTGCGGCTGACCCGGGCGGCGTCCGGAGCGTCCAATGCGCTGTTTCAGAGCCGCCACCGAAGGTGCCGGGCCGATCTGGGCCACCGATACGACATCGCCCAGGTCCACGCCCATCTCCAGCGTGGACGTGCACACGGCCGTGGTGGGCAGCTTACCTTCCCGCAACCGTTCCTCCACACTCAAACGCAGTTCGCGTGATAACGCGCCGTGATGCGGGAAGAACTCATTGGGTAGCGCACGACCTTCAGCGCGCTCACGCAGCTGGTCGGCCACGATCTCCACCTGCGCACGCGCATTGGCGAACACCAAATGGCTCTCGCCCCGCAGGCGTTCGAAAAGGTGGTCCGCAATCTCGTCCAGCGCGGTCGTGTAGCGATCGGCTGGTGCTTGCTCGTTATCCTCCAGTTCCTCAAAGGTCTCAGGCGAGGCCGGCAGCTGCACCGGCTCATCCATCGGCTGGCGTGCGATCTGGGCCAGCAGCTTCTCTACCGCATCCCCAGCGGCCTCCATGGTGGGCATTGGGCCTCCGTCATACTCTCGTCGCTGCTGGATGGCGCGCACCTGCAAGCGCAGCTCACCGCCGTCGGAGGCCGTAGTCAGCACCTGGCATGGAAATCCTCCCCGCGAACGCAAGAAGTTGCCGGCGCGTGCCGGCTCTCCCAAGGTGGCCGACAAGGCAATACGGGGCAGGGGATGGGGCACTAGGCGTTCCACGCGCTGGAGCAGCGAGCGCAGTTGGGCCCCGCGTTCGCTGCCGAAGAACGCGTGCAACTCGTCGACAACCAGATAGCGAAGCTCGCCCAGCAAGCCGCCGAATTGCGCGCCACGACGCATCAGCAGAGCCTCCAAGCTTTCCGGCGTGGTGATCAGGATATTGGCCGGTCGCTTCCAGAAGCTCGCGCGTCCAGCTGACACATCGCCGTGCCAAGGCTGCACACGCAGATCCACCGCCTCGGCCATCGAGGTGAGGCGACGGGTCTGATCGTTGATCAGGGCGCGCAGCGGCGACACGCACAGACAGCGCAGTCCTGGGCCTTCGAACTGCGCCAGATCACTCATGATCGGCAGAAAAGCGGCTTCGGTCTTGCCCCCGGCGGTTGGCGCCGAGATCACCACATCACTCTGTCTCCCCAGCACGAGCGGAATGGCCTGCGCCTGGATCTGGCGCAGGGCCGGCCATCCTTGTTGCCATACCCAGCGTTGGATCCCTGGATGCAGCTGCTCGAACGGGTCGATGGCCATCTCAGAGCCGGAACGATGAGAGCTCATCGTCCGGATCGGCCGCTCCCGCCTGCACTGCAGCCGGAGCAGGAGCCGTACCGTCCTCTTCGATGTCGCGATCGGTATTGAGCTCCTGACTGACATCCAGCTCTTCGATTAGATGGTTCCAATCCAGGTCCGCATGCTGCTCCAGGACACTGAGCAAATCGAGAAAGGCCCTGACGGTATTGCGCGGCGTCTGGAAGTACGCCGCGCCGATACGCTGATTGCAGTGGCTCAGGAAGGCGGGCAGGGCCTCATCGGGCAGCGCGTACTGGGCTGCATCGCCGCTGGCATGCAGGTGTCGCAGCTTGGTGAGCAGGACGTACAGATCTTCCGGGGTGAGGTTGGCCAGCCGGATTACCGGACCGCCGAAATCCTGCAGCCCTTGCTGGGCGGCAAACGCATTCTCGGATAGACGTGATTGAAGTGCCTGGTAACTGTACAAGCCGCGACGGGCATCCATCAGCGTTTCTGGTGTGCCACCAAACACAAAGCCCACGCCTTCGCTGCTGCCCTGCAAGGTATCGTTGAGGATGCGCAGGATCTGCTCGTAGTTGGTATTGCGTGCCGTGGCGTGCGGCAGCTTGTACAGGTTCACCAGTTCGTCCAGACATACCAATAGGCCGCCATATCCAGCCAAGCGGATGAACCGCGCCAGTAGCTTGATCCCATCATAGACCTGGTCATCTTCGATGATGGTGCGTACCCCCAGCGCTTGGCGCGCATCGGTCTTGGTGGTGAACTCACCGCGCAGCCAGCGCACCGCATCGGCCTTGAGTTGCTCGTTGCCCTGGTCGTGGCCACGCCAGTAACACTCGATGACTTGAGCGAAGTCGTAGCCACCCACCAACTCGGTCAGCGACTGAAGCCGCTGCTGAATGATCGACTCCACCGCTTCGCCCGTGCTCTTGGCCTGTTGCAAGGCTGTGGTGATGAACCGCTCCACGACGCTCGCCATCGCGCCGCCTTCGGGCTTGGTCCGCGTGGCGATGTTGCGGGTCAGCTCGCTGTACAACGAGCGCGCCTGGCCACCGCTGCCATACAAGCGACGATCCGGATTGAGGTCGGCGGCCATCGTGACCAGACCCTTCTCCAGCGCCACCGCGCGCACCAGGCTCAGGAAGAAGGTCTTGCCCGCGCCAAAGTCGCCGATCACAAAGCGAATCGCGCTACCGGCCTGATTGATGCGATCAATATCCTTGATCAGGGCCTCGACTTCACGGGCGCGACCCACCTGGATGTACTGCAGACCACGACGCGGCACCACGCCGGCCCGCAGGGCTTGGAGCACGGCATCGCGATCACGAGGCGGAATTCGAACAGCGCTTGTCATGGGCGTAGCTTCTTATGGTCGGACAGGGTTTGCGCGAGCTGATCGCGCACGTAATCGTTCACGAACAGCGGGTCTTCTCCTTCCAGCAGCGGTTCGCCGGCGAGGGAGAACGCCGCTTCATTGAGCATTTCGAGCGCACCGTCGGGCAGCAAGCCCAATGCATCGCAGGCGGCTTCGAAGTCGGCACGAGACCATTGGTCGCCGGCCACCCCCAGTACGCGCTCCAGCAAGGCCATATGCTCAGCATCCAGCCCAGGTATTGAGTCACTTGGAGCTTCTGCTACTGGTGTCGCGGACACACTCGCTGGAGTGACTGAGGGAGTAGGGGAGCTTATCTCGGCCGTGGCGGCTGTCTCGGCGTCATCGAAGATCTGCGCTAGCACCGATTGCACTCGGCGGGTTTCGGCAAGCTTCTGGGCAATCACATCGGCGTTGAGTCCACCGCCTGCGGCAGTCTTGGGACGTCCGCCGACACTGGCGTGGTGGAGGTCGGCCGGTACTCGGGCCGGATCCAGTTCCAGAGCGCGGTAGAACCGCTCGATCACCCGTATTTCGGCCGGGCTGACGTGGCCATCAGCCGCGGCGATCTCCAGCAACACGCCTGCGAAAGCCTTGCGCTCGCTGGCTGGCAGAAGACGCACACGGTTCTCCAGACGCGCCAAGGTGACCGGATTGAGCTGCAGCCACCTTAGGTGTGCCTCGATGCGTCGCCGCTCACTCTCGGGCAACGCAAACTGCCGCTCGATCGCGGCGACAGCTACATCCAGCTCGGACTGGTTGATCTCACTGCCTTGGCCGGCCACGGCAAGCGCGGCCTGCAGCATCAACAAGGCGGCCGCATACGCAGCGCTGGGCGTGCGCGCTGCCTGGTTAGGCAATCGGAACACGATCACGTGGCCATCAGGTGTGGGCGAAGGGCCATGGAAGCGGACATCAGGCTCGATCGCAAACCCCAAGGCTTCCAACGCTTGAATCAGCGAGGTCGCCTCGCGCTTGCCCAGCCGTTCGGGTGAGCCCATCCCGCATCCCTGGGTCAGGCGCGAGGTCGCCATCACGGCCACGGCTTGCTGGGCCAACGCCGCGTCCAGGTCCGACACCAAGGCGCGGAACGTCGGCGGGACCTGGTTGCCGCGCAAGGGTTCGGGCATCGCCGCGAGCTCGGCCATGGGCGTGCCGTTCTTGCTGCGTCGCACTCGTCGCAACGCTTCCAACTCGCCCATCGCCTGTTGGACCAGCGTGATCACGGGTCGCACGGGCGCTTGGCTGCGGGTGATATCTGGCAGCTCGGTCTGGATTGTCTCAATGCCTTCGCCAGGACCTGCCCAACGGTAGTTCAATGCCAATCTGGAGCGCCCTGGCTTGATGACCAAGCCCTCGCCGAAACGCTGCGAATAAAGCTGGGCGAAGCGTGTTTTCATCTCTGGCCGCACAACATCCCACGTAGTGGAGCGCGCCTCATCCGTCAGCGCCTGGGCCCATGCGAAAGCAAGTCCCGATGGCAGTGGCTGATGACGCACCACTGCCTGCGCTGCGCGCACATGCTGCTCGAGCGTCCAGTCATCGCCCTCATCGATGTTTGCGTTAACCAATCCCAGCTTGAAGCGACCCACCGCCAGCAGTTCTTGGCTGTAGCGGCGGAACGAGCCGTGGTGGCCATAGTGCTGCTGAAGTCGCTGCACTTCCTCCAGGATCTGCTGGCCCTCGGCTTGGGCATTAGCTCCACCCGCTAGACCACGCAGCAATCGGTGCTCCAGACCATAGAAGTACAAAAACACGTAGCCAATACCGACCGTGGCGGCACGACGCTCGGAGTTCAGAAAAGCGAGCAGCGTGCCGCGTTCACGATCACTCAGTCCGGCATACCGCGGCCAGTATCCCAGTCCTTCCCCGCGCCAATCGGCCAGGCCAGAGAAGGGCAGAGTGGGATCGATGGTGGGCAGCCGACTGTCTTGGTAGCCGCGGGGCGTACCGAGATAGAAGCCGCCACCGGAGATCGATTGACCTCGGATGGTCACCGACTCACCGAAGGGTATCCAGCGTGGCGGTGCGGGTTGCCGAAGGGGGCTCGCCAGATCCGCAACGGCGCGTAGCGGGGAGGTGGTGCGGACGGCGACCGGCTCCAGCGCGGGCGCCGGCCGGCTAGGCGGCACGGCGGCACCGGGGACAGGCGCTTCCTTCACCGGGGGTGGCGCCGCCTCCACAGCGGATGGGGGCGGGGGAGGGGCCGGAACGTGAGGCTGAGGGGATACGGGCAAGTGGGTACTCGACCGTGAGGCTGCGCGCTTTGGCGGGGACTGGTCAAGGATTTCCGCTAGGGTTTTTCCCCCTTCTTCTGGTGGAGGGGGCAACTCAAAGGCCTGTTGGGCTATTCGCCAGTGGCGGTAGAGGCGCCAGCCGACCCAGCCAAGTAGGGCAACTACGGCGAACCAGAACAGCGCGATCCAGACTTCTTTTGGGATCAGCAGAATGACCACTAGGGCACCAAGCAGTAACGCCCCAATCCCGCCCCCATGCCCCTTGCGTCGCGCCACTGTCAGCCCCCGCCATCCGTTTGCAGAACATTGCCCCTCTTCACACTCTACACCCCGTCGTGTATCGGGCTGGATCGCCCCCTCCAAGCCGAGCGGGCATTAAGGCTTGACTGGAACGCTCGTGATACAATTGCTCCAAAGATCGGCTAATTTTAGCCAGAAGGAGATGCCATGAGCAATGCACAGGGCAAGTCGCCATCCCTTGCAACTCGTAAAGTGAGCCGCGGAGTCATTGGCAAGCTCAAAGAGCAAGGTGCCGTCGATTCAGCCATCAAGCAAAAAAAAATTCCGGTAAAGGCGGCGGGTTTCCGAAACTACTTGCGCCGAGCAACGCTTGCCGAGCGAATCAAGCTAGAGCGAGAGGGCGTCCCCTCGGAAGTTGTCAGCGACCTGATCACCGTCATTGGGGTTAGCACCAACAACTTTCAGCGCTATGCAGGCATTCCCAAAGCCACTTTTACCCTACGCATGAGAGACAAGCTGCTCTTTTCGGGCACGCAAGGTCAATCTGTTGTCGGAATCCTCGACTTGATAAATCAAGTCGAGGACATGCTTGCTGCCGATCCTGATAATCCTGATGCCAAGAACTTCGATGTCGAAAGATGGGTAGGGGAGTGGATCGAACGTCCTCAACCGGCTTTGGGGGGACTGGCGCCTGCCGAAGTGATGGACACCCCCACTGGTCGCGCCTCCGTCATGCGTGTGCTGGGGGCAATCCAAAGCGGCGCCTATCAATGAAGCTGTTCCGGATCGGCTCCTCTGGCCCTACATGGAAGCCGGACGACATGACGGGAGCCGGTGCTGCAGCGGCTCCGGGGCGCTGGAATCGGCCTGGCGAGAAAGTGATCTACGCTGCGCAGACATTGGCGATGGCGGTGCTGGAAACGGCTGCACACATAGACGACGGCGGGCTTCCGCTGAATAAGTATGTGATCGAAATCGACGTCCCGGATGACCTATGGCTAGGCCGCACGATCGTTGATCCAGCGGATCTGGGTGGAGGATGGGACGCCATTCCTCATGGTTTGGCGTCTATCGAGGCTGGGTCAGGATGGTACGTGGGTGCATCGAGCGCAATTATCGAGCTGCCGTCCGTGATTGTTCCCGAGGAGCGAATCGTCTTGATCAATGCCCAGCATGCTGACGCTGCAAGGATCACCACCAAAGTGACTCGTCGTTATCAGTACAATTTATTGTTTCGTCACAAGTAGGCGCCCATGCATCGACTGGCAGGCTCCCTCCGAACCCCCTGAAGCACTTCGCAGGCACAGAACTTATTGTGTGTGATTGCATAGTGCAATCATCCTAAGCCAGGCAACTAACGGAGAATCAATGTCTCGCCATACTTACTCGATGGGAACCTGGACTAAGGGTAGTACTGCGCCCGACTGGGATGAGAACGAAGACTTTTCAGCGTACATAGCGCGCATTGGATACTCTCAGATCATGCACCGGTTCGGACATGAACACGGCGCCTCTATTGAGATCCACAACTCGACCGATGGCGAGCGCTTCTATGCCAGCGTCAGTCATGACGGTAGCAGCGTCTACGAAGTTTTTATCCCCGATTTCCCGAGCCTGATGCTCTTTCTGAAGGATTTCGGATCGGCTTTCGCAGTGTTCGGTATCGAGTCCCATCAAGAAGAGACGAGAGCTATGCTTGATAAGCTTTTCAATGTCTATCATGGCCACAACGCATACGACATCTGCAGCCAGTGCGCCCCAACGGAGTGGAGGACGAGGCTAGATCGCAAACGGTCCAACCCATGAGTCTCTGAGACGTGAGCGATCGATCGGCCAGGTCTCAGCATCTGCGACGGACACCTCGCAAGATTCTTCGAATGCCAGGAATACCGACATGTTAGACAGGATCGTAGCCTCTCAGTTGGACTCGCAACTTGCACGTTGCGAGCAAGATCTTCAGCTAGCTATCCAAAAGCTCATCAATGAGCACGCTGCCCGCGGATTCTCGACGATGCAAGGACCGCTTGCTGGACGCATCATTGATGCTTGTGATCATGCGTTGGTGCAGGTGCATGCTGTTGCGCAATTGATCCAACGTGAGTACGTGATTTCCGGCAAGACGACCGATGAGCGAGCCGAACGTTTGCGGGCATTGTTGGGCCATCTGGAACCACGATTGATGCGCTTGGCGTTGACACCGGCCAGTTACGTAGAAGCACTGGGGGGAGTGACGCCCCCCGAATTGGCCTCGCGGGTGCCATGGGTGTTGGGCAGGCTGCGAGCATCGGCGTTCGAAGAGGCGTGCGTTATCACTTAGCGGGCCGGAACGGGCCGCGCCTAACATAAGGAATGTTATGCGAAGTAAGTTATTGATTATATTGGACTTTAGTTCCGTTTGCAAGGTCGTTACTCCTTAAGCTCCCTGTACCGCCGGCCGCGGTAAACTAAGTTTTCCTTAGTCTTCTTGGTCCCGTACATGACCATGCCTGAAGAGCGAACCCGGAACGTACTGCAAGCCGGCGCGTTTCTGAAAGAGCTGGCCGCCAGCAAGGCCGTACCTAAGCAGGTGCGAGAGGAAGCGTACCGGCTGCTGCGGCATTACCCGACACTGAGCGACATTGAGGCCATTGCCCAGCACGAAGAAGAGCTCTGGCAGCGCACCGAATCATTCTTTCGCACGCCGTATCTGACCAGCAAGATCGATCCGGACTGGTTTCGTGGCTATCCCCAAGGCCCGCACAGGCTCTGACCGTGACCCGGACACGTCAGCGTGCAGGCAGAGGGAGCCGGGCAGAACGGGAGTTGGAAGCTTGGCTGGAACGGTCACGCACCAATCCAGCCGAGGAACCGGCCTTCTTTCGGCGGTTGCTGGACGCTCTGGTCTACGTGCATGTGCCCGTCTCTGACGACTCAGGCAGGACCCGCCTAGTGCAATTCCGCCATCCCGACGGCTTCGATGCCATCCCGTTCTTTACCGGTTGGGAAAAGGCCCGGTTCGCGTCCTCATCGGCGGTGAAGATTGTGCAGGTGAGAGGGCGCGACCTTTTGGCCGGCACCAAGGGGGCGACCCTGATGATGAACCCCAACGATGGAGGGGCGGTCTTATATCCGGAGGAGATCGCCTCCCTTTTGGACACTGGCTTCGTGGCTCGGATAGATAAGACGCCTCACGCCCAGGTGCACGTCCGTCCGGCCCAAAGTGCGCCGGCGTGGCTTGGTCAACTCATTAGCGAGTGCCTCCAGGACGCCAGCTTTGTAACGGCGGCCTATCTCCTGGATGCCTTTACATCGCCCACAGAAGATCAGCCAGGACTACTCATCTGGCTGGTGGCCGACCTAGCCTTTGCCGAACGGGCAGCCCGATTGGTGAGTACGGCTATTCAGTCCCGAGGCGCAGAACTGGACGTCGTGGTCGACTTGGCGGTCCACGATGCCCGCCAACCATTGCCCGAACACCTGGCTGATCCCAAGATCCGTCCCATCTTCTCCAGGTACAGTCCGACCTAAGCACCTGTTTCTCAACGTAGATGACACGAGAAGAAGAACTATTGGCTTTGCTGCCGGAGCTGTCCGCGGCAGAGAAGGAGCGTCGGACCCGCGAGGGCTTGGCCGACGTCGACGCTGGGCGGACGATCCCGCACGAGGAACTGTTGCAATGGGTAAGGCGGCTGAAGAAACGTTCTACTGCGTCGAGTTGACCGCTTTTTTCTGCGTTGGTAGCGAGATCATCCGAAATTGTTTGCATTGGTTTCCGACCAAGCAGAATTGTCCGCGTCGAAGGACAGAATCTTTGCGTCGGCGATCCCAGAATGTCTGCGATGAACAGCGGTGGCCTGGTACAGGCAGAACCGAAAGGACTGAGTCCTGCGGGCGGCATCTAATTTCGCATAATGCCTATTATGTCCAGAGGCACTATGTGCTTTCATTGGTGGGCCGCCTCCTACGCGGCTTTGACGGGGCCGGGTTTGGCTTGGCTAAAAGCCGTCCGGCAATTCTTGCTCTCATGGGCCAGATAAAGCGGGTCAGCAGGCTGGGTTGCCGCCCAGCTCTGACCCGCTCCCTTCGCGGGTCCAACCGCTAACGCAACAGCCGCACATCCATGTGCGATAGGCGTCAGGGGCACGCCCCCGACACCCCCGGTCCGGGTTATGTAAACACCACGGTACCGTGTGCCTATCCTGCAACCGACGATCATGGACGCCACCGCGCGGGCGTGCGCTCGATGATGTCCAACGCCTGGCCGCAGGCGGTGTACTTAGCTTCCAGATCTGAGATCACAGAGACGCCCGCAAGCAGCGCGACGGGATCTCGTTCGCTGGCCTGGAGCGCACGTGCAGAGGCGATCAGCTGGCGGTACGCATCGCGCAGCGCACGCAGCTTGGGAAGGTCCGACGCGGAGAACCGGGCGCCGCTATGACCTGCGTAGAAGAGCCCTGGGGGCCACTGGGTGAGCTTCACCGTGCACCCCCTTTGTTGACGCGATCGAGACGGCCGTTTCGCCTGCAGGTGCCGGCTGTTTCAGCCTGGTAGAAGGTGGCGGGAGGAGCGTCAGAGCCAGTCTGTACACGCCCTATTCCACTGCTGTTGCCAACAGCGGCGGAGCTATCGACATGCCCCGTGATCGCCGTACTGGTCAACTCCCGCCGAGGAAACATATCAGCTAATTCTGCCCGTGGCAGAACTTCCACTTTTGCCCGCTCCCGCAAGGACACGGCGCGTACACGCCAGCGGAAGGCTGGTGATACACCGCTACGGGAACGCCGGCCTGCTCGATGATGACGCGTGACGCGCTCCGGCGAGCTTTCTTGCCCTTCTCCGCGTAATGCCGCTCCCGATACGTCAGCCAATTCTCGACCGCCTGCACCAGGACCGCATTGCTCGACAGCTCTTCCTTGTCGGCCAACGCATCGACCCGCTCCCACAGCTCTTCCTTCATCCGAAGGTTGCGCTTCACCTTGGGAGGTATCGCCATTGGGACCCCCTGAATTGTGGGGCCACTCTTGGCCCCCGATTGGCCCCACTAAAACACGGGAAATGCCTGCTGTCAAAGGGGTGACAATAGACGTTTGTCTCTTATCGATAGAATAGACAAGCCCAAGCCGCGCGGCGGCTTCGCCGCCGTCGCGTCCGCGCATGCTTTGCAGCTCCGCATAGACGGTCCGGAACTGCTTGGCCTGCCTGACCAACAGGGATTGCCAGGCCATTTCCGAGGGGTCAAACGTGTGGCCCTCAGGCGTCACCAGACGGCCCCTGACGAGCCTGTAGGCCGACCAGGCAGGGTCAGGTAGCTCGCCATGCCGGAGGATGCGGAGAAGACGGAAGGCGGCGTAGGAAGGCGCTGCCCTCCCCGTCTCCCAGTGACCAACGGTACGAACACTGACGCCGAGGAGACCGGCTGCGGCCTCCCGATCGAGCCCGGAGAAGACACGGGCATCGCGGAACTGCTCGCGAGAAATCAGACGCCGGCGTGGCCGGTTCCTTCGCGATGACTGCCTATTATGTAAAGTTGTCTAGGCAGGCCACGACGGTTCCCTGTGCGGATGCCGGCGTCCGACCTAGCGTCCGCTTGGCCCACACAAGCCCCCGGCACGATCAGCTCTCGATCAGCGGCCCTCCAGCACCTCACGCACACGATGCGCGAGCTCCTGGAGCGTGAACGGTTTTCCGATCAGGTTGACGCCGGCGTCGAGGGCGCCGTTGTGGATGATCGCGTTGCGGCTGTAGCCCGTGGTGAAAAGCACCTTGAGATGGGGCCAGCGCCGGGTCGCTTCATCGGCGAGCTTGCGCCCGTTGGTCTGCGGCATGACGACGTCGGTGAACAACAGGCCGATCGAGGGCTCGGCTTCCAGGACCCTCAGCGCCGCCGCGGCGCTGTCGGCGGCGAAGACGCGGTAGCCCAGCTCGGTCAGCGCATCGACCGAGAACTGTCGTACCGCCGCTTCGTCTTCCACCACCAGGATGACCTCCTGTGCCTCGCCCCGCGGGACGGGGCGAACGGTCTCCGGCGGCGCAGCCTCGATGCTCGCGTTGTGCAGGCGCGGCAGATACACCTTGACGGTCGTGCCGTTCCCGACTTCGGAATAGATCTTCACGTGGCCGCCGGACTGCTTGACGAACCCGTAGACCTGGGACAGACCGAGTCCCGTGCCGCGCCCGACCTCCTTCGTCGTGAAGAAGGGATCGAACGCCTTCGCGATGACCTCGGCCGGCATGCCGTTGCCCGTATCCGACACGGCGATCAGCACGTACTGCCCCGGCGAAATGCCCGGGTTGTCGTCGGCGTAGGCGTGATCGAGATGACAGTTGGCCGTCTCCACGGTCACGCGCCCGCCTTCGGGCATCGCGTCGCGCGCATTGACCGCCAGATTGAGGATCACGTTCTCGAGCTGGTTGGGATCGGCATGGGTGCGCCAGAGGCCGCCGGCAAGGACGGTTTCCAGCTGTACGTCGCCACCGAGCGAATGCGCGAGCAGTTCCGACATCCCGGATACCAGCTTGTTCGCATCCAGCGCTTCGGGTTGCAGCGGTTGCTGGCGCGAGAACGCGAGCAGCCGCTGGGTGAGCTGGGCGGCCCGCTTCGATGCCTCCATGGCGATGTCGACGTACCGGCGGGCGCGTTCATCGCCCGGATCCAGCCGGCCCGCCAGCAGATCGAGGGGGCCGATGATCGCCGCCAGCATGTTGTTGAAGTCGTGGGCGATGCCGCCGGTAAGCTGGCCCACCGCGTCCATCTTCTGGCTCTGGCGCAGCGCATCCTCCACGCGGACCCGTTCGGCGACTTCGGCTTGCACGCGGCTTTCGAGCTGCTCGTTGAGTTCCTTCAACTGCGTTTCGACGGCCTTCCTTTCGGTCACGTCGATCGCGACGCCGACCACGCGGATGCACCGTTCGCCGTCGAACAGTCCCCTGCCCTTGGCGGCGACCCAACGCACGACGCCATCCTCCTTGCCGATCGTGCGGTACTCGACATCGTAGAGGGCCCGTCGCGCCGGATCGCAGGCGGCGGCGAACGCATCGCTCGTCCGGGCCAGGTCCTCGCTGTGCAGGCCGGCGTAGAAATCCGCCAACGAAACAGGTACGTGGGCGGACATGCCGAACATCGCCTTGGTGCGCGGTGGCCAGATGAGCAGGTCATTGACCAGGTCCACGTCCCAGAAACCGATGTCCGACGCTTCCGTGGCCAGGCGCAGGCGCTCCTCGCTTTCGGCGAGCGCGGCCTGGGCGGCCTTGCGTCCGGTCAGGTCGAGCATCGCGCCGATCATGCGCACCGGTTCGCCGCCCGGGCCGCGCAGCACCGTGCCGCGATCCAGGATGTGGGCGTATCCGCCATCGGCCCGTTCGAAGCGGTATTCGTCCTGCCAGGCGTCGCCGCCGTGGTCGATGACGGCGTGGATGCTGGCGCCGATCCGTTCGCGATCGTCGGGATGGATGTGATCCAGCCACCACTGCGCACTGCTCTCGGACCGTTCGTGCCCGAAGAGCGTGGCCAGCGCTTCGTTCCAGATCACGTGGCCGTCCGCCATCCGCCAGTCCCAGATGGCGTCGTTCGTGGCGAGCGCGGCCAGCCGATAACGCTCCTCGATCTCCCGGTGGCTCGCTTCGACCGCTTTCCTGTCGGTGATGTCGAGCGACGCGCCGATCAGCCCGATGACCTCGCCCTGCGCATCCCGAAGCGGTGCCTTGGTCGACAGCCAGAAGGCGCGGGTCCCGTCCGGATAGTTCACTTCCTCTTCCAGCTGCTCGATCCGGCCGGAGGCCATGATGCGCGCGTCCGCCGCCATGATGGCCGCCGCCTGCGCCTGGTCGTGCAGCAACTCGGCATCAGTCCGGCCCAGGTATTCCTCCGGTGGCCGGCCGATCAGCTCGGTCGTTCCGCGATTGCCGATCAGCAGACGGCCCTGCCGGTCTTTGGCGTAGACCACGCCCGGCACGGCCTCTACGAACGTGTTCAACAGGCTTTCGGCGCGATCGCGGGCCTCTTCCACACGCCGTGTCTCAGCGATGTCGATCAGGACGCCAGGAAAACTGTGGGCGGCACCGCTTGCGTCGATGTTCACCCAGCCACGTGCCTCGACCCACCGCCAATCGCCGCCGGCGTCATGGGTCCGGAAGCGATGGGCATACTGCCCGCCCCGCGCGACGGCTGCGTCGATCGCGGACTGGAGATCGGACCGGTCCTCGGGATGGACGGAGTCCACCAGGTCCCGCAGCTTCCATCCGTCGCCGGTCCGGCTCAGGCCGAACGCCTGCTCCAGGGCCGGGTCCATCGTGACTCTGTCGGACGTCACGTCCCAGAACCATGTGCCGATGATGGCGCCGGCCGTCAGCGCAACACGGATGCGCTCGCTGTCCAGCATGTCGGGAGAGAGGTCGGCAGAACGATGGGGCATCGAGGTGTTCCCAGGCAGGAACCGCAGGTGGTCGTGGTCGGCGTCATGGAGAGAGTCGCGAGCCGGACCCCATCGTGACGGCAGTCTATCCGAGCGGCTGGCTCCGTGTTGTCGACGCGGAGATGGACGCCCGTGTCCGTGCCTTGCTCGCGGTCCGGGAAATGCCAACGAACGTCGACTGCGTACAGCAAGGTGGACATGGCGTGAAGCCCTGCAAAAGCGTGCTTACGTCCCCTGCCTCGTTGAATCCGCATGGACCCGTCCTGCGTAGAGCGTGTGCCTACGCTGGGTAGGCGTCACCGATGTGATGGGAGAGGCACATGCAGATCAGACTCCTTGGCGCGGCCTTGCTGATGGTGGCGGGCCCGGCGTTCGCGGCAGGTCCCGAGCAGGGAAGGTTCTCGATGTCCGTGCTCGGCGGCGCGGATTTTCCGGTCAGCGGCGACGTCCATACCGGCGCCGTCGCGCCGGTGCCGGATCTCGGTCCGTTGAATCCAGCGCTCGCAGGCGTCAGCGCGGAGTTGCGAATCCGTTCCCGGAGCCATGACCAGATCTACGGCAATGCCACGTCGTGGGGCCTGGAAGTGGGTTATGGACTGAGCGACCGGAGCGAAATGTTCCTGCAGGCCAGGGAGACCAGCGCCGATGATGGGCGTGTGCGCGTCGGAGCGGCGTACGTGCCTGCGCTCGCTACCGAACTCGATGTCTTCGGCACGTTCTCGGGCTACGACGCCTACACGTGGGAGGTGGGTTACCGCCACTTCTTCGGCGGCGGTGGGCGGGTGAAGCCGTTCGTCGCGGCGCGCCTGGGTGCGACCGAAACCGACGTCATCCGTGCCACCTTCGAGATTCCCGACGCCGCCATCACGATCCCCGATGCAGCGTTCTACGACAAGGGCTGGGCGCTGAGCGGCGGGCTGGAGGCGGGCGTGCAGATACCGTTCACCGACCGCTTCAGCATGACGCTCGCCGCGGGGGTGAACTACATCGGCGATCTTTCCGACGACGATTCGGCGATCGCCGGGCTCGGTCTGGCGACCATCAACGACACCGGCAGCCGTGTTTCGACGCCCGTGTCCATCACCGGCCGCTGGGACTTCTGAGCACGCATGACGGCGGGCACGGTGACGTGCCCGCCTGCGGTGCCGCACCCCGGTCAATGGTGGGGAGGCTCATGTCGCAGTGCACGGAAGAGCCATCACAACGACTTGAGGAAATCCACCAGCGCCCGTCGGTCTTCCGCGCTCATGGCCTCGAACCGCTGCCTGGCGGCGGTGCCCTGCCCTCCGTGCCACAGCACGGCTTCTTCCAGCGTCGCGGCGCGACCGTCGTGCAGGTAGCGCACGTTCGGATCGATCGACGCCGCCAGGCCCAGGCCCCACAGCGGCGGCGTGCGCCACTCGCGGGCGGTGGCGCGGCCCTCGAGGTAGGTGTCGGCCAGGTCCGGGCCCATGTCGTGCAGCAGCAGGTCGCTGTACGGACGGATGGTCTGGTAGCGCAGCTCGGCGAACCGGTGGTGCCCGGTGCGCAGTTCCGGCGTGTGGCAGGTGCTGCAGCGGGCCGCCTCGAACAGTTGCGCGCCGCGCTTGACGCGCAGCTGTCGCGCCCGCGCCTGCGCATCCTGTTCCAGCGGGTTGTCGAAGTCGCGCCGCGGCGGTACGCCGAGCAGGCTGAGGTACAGCGTGGTCTGGTGGATGTCGGACGCGGTCAGTTTCGCGCTGCCGGTGTCGACCTGCGCGCAGGCCGTGCCCTGGCTGCCCCGTGCGCACTCGAGTGATGGCATCAGCGGCGAGGTCACGCCCATGTCGGTGTTGAACGCCAATGACGCCTGTTGTTCCAGCGTGGCGGCGGCGGCCTTCCAGCCGAAGCGGCCCACGCGGCTGACGCCGGCGTCGCGCGGATCGGCGACGATCTGCAGCCGCCCGGCCACGCCGTCGGGATCGCCGCGCTGCGCGAGCGCCAGGCGCTCGAGTTGCTGTTCCGGCACGGCTTCCAGCAGACCCAGGCCGATCAGCGACGGCGCCACGCGCACCGACAATGCCGTCGGCATGGCCAGCGGTTGGCCGTTGCGGTCGCGCAGGGCGTAGTTCGGCCGGCGCAGCACGTAACCCGTGCCGTCGGCGTAACGGCCCGGAAGCTCGGTGTAGCCGGTGAGCACAAGTTCGGCTTCGCGCCCGTCGAGGTTCGCGCCGCCCTCGCGATAGGTGCCCTGCTGCAGGCGCAGTCCGAAACGTGCATCTGCCGCCTGCCCCCCTGCCCCGGCGGCACCGACGAAGACGCCCAGCCGGTTCAGCGGCGCCCCGACCACCGGTGAACTGCGGCCGTTGCCGGCATGGCAGTCCACGCAGCGCGTCTGCGAGAAGCGCGGTGCGGTCTTGCCCGCATGCGCGGTGAAGACGGTGTTGCTCTCCTCGGAATGGCGACCGCTGGCGAACGAGGTATGGATCAGTCGGCGTCCTTCCGCCCACGGCTGCATGTTGTAGCCGGCGATGTTGTGCGAGGCCTGCTGCAGCATGCGGAACGGTTCGCTCGAGGTGTCCTCGTGCAGCGTCATCCACGGACCGGCGCTGAGCGCTTCGCCGGGCATGGGCAGCGAATCCAGCGGGCGTTGCACGCCGTAGCCGGGGCCACGGAACCACGACACGATGCCGTGTGATCCCGCGCGATAGACCAGCGCTTCGGCGTAGTAGTTGAAGCGGCCGATCACGTCCGGGTTGCCCGCCAGGAAGATGCCCAGCTCGAACTCCACCAGGTCGCCCTTGCGCAGTGGACGGTGGCCTTCGTTGGCGGCGGTGCGGATCTCCTTCACCAGCACGAAGGCATTGCCCGGCGTGCCGGCCGGTGGCGTGTAGTTGCTGTTGGGGTCCTGGCCGAACTGCGCGTAGTTGGCGATGGGCGTCTGCGCCACCACGCCGCCGGGCAGCACCTTCATGCCGCCATTGTCCGCGTACAGCGCCACCGACGTGGGCTCCAGCGGATCCTCGCTGCGCCGGCCGATGTAGCCATGGCGGAAGTTGGTGCCGTACCAGTAGTGCTGCGGCCTCACCACGATGGTCAGGATGCGCTGCTCGCCGGACGTGCCGGGCACCGCGTCGTCGTGGATGACGATCTCGTGCGTGCGCCGTTCGAAGTAATGCGGCGGGAACACCTGGTAACTGTCGTCGACGATGGGCTCGCGCGCATGCCGGTCGCGCACGCGGCCACCGACATGCGTGACCAGCGTGCCATCGTCCTGCGTGTAGTGGATGGGCGCGGCGTCGTCCGGCCACAGCAAGGGCTGGTAGGTGGCCGACGGCGGCACCGGCGGCGGTGGCGGGAGCAGCGGCTGCGACCCGTTCTGCCGCACCGCTTGCGGCTCGCCCGCGCCCAGGCGGAACTGCTGCGCGGCGACCGTGGCGCAGGTGATCTGTTCGACGCTGGCACCGGCCGTCGTCGATGCGCCGACGATGCCCAGGCACTTGCCGCTGTTGACGTTGACGATGCGGTAGCGGTCGCTGGTGTCGACCCGCTGCAGGCGAAAGCGTTGGGCGCCGCTGCCGTTGTCGTCCCACTGCTGCACGATCACGTGGTCCGCGCCGGAGCCGGCGGGAATGTCGGCCGACTTCTGCGTGGCCAGGTTGCGCAGGCGGTACTGGCCGGTGCTCGTCTCGGCGATGTCGAAGAACTGACGGTGCAGCGTGGTGTCGCAGGGCGATTGCACCAGCGGGGTGCCGTTGGCCGCGCTGCCCTCCCGGATCTCGATGCACAGCCCGCTCGACGCACTGGCGATGCGGTAGCGGCCGGACGGCACCGGGTCCACGTTGATGTTCTGCGGCGGCGCGGCCTGCGCTTCCGCTGCGGCTGCCGTGGCGCCACTGCCCATCGCCAGGTGCGGCAGCGCGGACGAAGCACGGGTCGGACGCGTGCTGCTCCAGAAAGGTGCATCGCGCGCCTCGTCGGTCTGCGCGGTGCAGGCGGACAGCGACAGGACGGACAGCAGGACGAACACCACCGGCACGCGGCGGCCGCGTTCATGGGCAAGGGAATACATCGGGACCGACTCCGTGGGGACGCGTGGGGAACGCCGGCGACGCGTCCGCTTCATTCCCCGAGCGAACGCGCGCCATCCGATGACTGCAGGCGGTATGGTCGCAGAGGTCCGTTACGCTTCGCTGTGACCCAGGGCGCATAACCTGCGCGTGCGCACGCGGCTACCGCAGCAGGATTGCGCGCACGTGGCATGTCCATGTCGTTTCTCGTCGTGCGATGACGCTAGCGCGGAGGCGGAACGGAGATCCCGGCCTCCGATTGCACCACCGGCTTCATGCTGCCGTCGGCGTTGTACTGCAGGTGCTCGACCGTGACCGCGCGCCGGCCGATGGCACCGTGCTGGTCGCCGATGGCGAGCGCGGCGTTGTGCAGGAACAGATACCAGCGGCCCTTGAACTCGGCGATGCCCGGATGGATGGTGAAACTGTACTTGCCCGAACCGGTCAGTTCGCCGCGATATGTCCACGGCCCCGGCAGCGAGGTCGCCGTGGCGTAGGACACCTTCTCGTCGCGGTGCGTGGCGCGGTCGAGCGAGGCATAGGTGAGGTAGTAGAGGTCTCCGCGCTTGTGCAGCCACGGACCTTCCTCGAAATGCGGCGGCGTGATCTCGGTGATCGGTCCGTCGATCTCGATCATGTTGGGCTTGAGCCGGGCGATGTAGCACTGCCGGTTGCCCCAGGCGATCCACGTGGTGCCATCGTCGTCGGTGAACACCGTGGGATCGATGTCCTCCCAGCTGTGCGTGCCCTTGGGCGTCATCGCGTTGGTGATGAGCGCGGAGCCCTTGGCATCGACGAACGGCCCTGTCGGGCTGTCGGACACGGCGACCGCGATGGCCTTGCCCGGCTGCGTGTCGTCGTGCTCGACGGCGGCGTAGAACCAGAACTTCCCGTCCTTCTCGATCGCCTGCGACGCCCACGCATCGGCCTTGGCCCAGGCGAAGTCGGCCACCTTCATGATGGGGCCATGGTCGACCCACGTCGCCATGTCGGTGGTCGAATAGACCAGCCATTCGCGCATGTTGAACATCTCGTCGCGCTGCGCCTGGTCGTGGCCGACATACAGATACAGACGGTCACCGACCACCAGCGGTGCCGGATCGGCGGTGAACCTGTCGCGGATCAGCGGGTTCGACCGTGGCGTGGGCGGAGCAGGCTCCTGCCCGGCGGCGGCGCCCGCCACGGTCAGTGCCATCAAGGCGACAAGGGATCGCGCGACTGCGGTGCGGTGCGACGTCATGGTGCGTTCTCCTCGATATCCACGCCAGGCGCCTGCCCTGCCCGTTCCAGCCAGCCATGCATCTTCATCCAGCTCGCCAAGGCATCGAACCAGCCGGTGCTCGTCGTGGGTTTCCGGTACATGCCGAAGCCATGCCCGCCCTGCTCGTACAGATGGAACTCGACAGGGCGCCGCGCCGCGCGCCAGCGTTCGATCAAGCCGAATCCACCGTCGGCAAACAGGCCATCGTCGGCGGCGATGGCCACGAACAGCGGCGGCGCATCCGCCGGCACATCCAGCGGTGCCAGCGGACCGTAGATGTTGCCGATGAACGCGGGTCTGGCGTCTTCGCCGGCGAGCGCCGTGGCCAGCGTCAGCATGGCGCCGGCGGAGAAACCGACCATGCCGATGCGCTGTCGATCAATGCCCCACGCGTCCGCCCGGGCGCGCACGAGCACGAACGCCGCGCGTGCATCGGCGATCTGCGGGCCGAGCCGGGCGACCGATGCCGCCGGGTCCAGGCGGTGCGCCGGCACCGGGCCCGACAGCACCTCGCGCATCGAACGGGCGAACCCGTCGAGATCGTCGGGCGTCGGTTCCAGCCGGTACTTCAGCACGAACGCCGCGACACCGCGCTCGGCCAACGCACGCGCCACCTCCCAGCCTTCGTTCTGCATGGAAAGCGAGCGGAAGCCGCCGCCCGGCGCGACGATCACGGCAGTGCCGGTGGCCTGGGCGGGATCGGGCAGGAACGGCGTGAGCGTGGCCACGCTGACGTTGCGCGCGAACACGCTGCCGTACTGGCGATGCCAGGCTTCGGCATGCCGGGCGCCCGGCAGCGGTCCTGTGCCGAGTTCGATCGCCGTGGGCTGGTCCGGCGTGGCGATGACGGTCATCGCATCGTCCTGTGCAAGGACTGGAGCTGCACGCAGCGCTGCCATCGCCGCGAGTGCGATGCAGAAAAGCGTGGTAGGGAGACCGCGATTCGGACGCATCGTCATTTCTCCAGGAGCTGGAACCGACCGCGTGGCATCCAACTTCCTTAGCGCTGTCATTCGTTGACGGCCTGCCATGCAAGTTCGAAGGACAGCCGGTGCTGCTGTCCCGGCTGTAGCACGCGTGGCGCAAGGGTGAAGGCATCGGGAGGGCCGGTCTGCGGTTCGACGCAGGTGGCATGCGAAGCGGCGTCGTACACCACCCAGTGATCGGTGTCCGCCTGCAGCTGGAGATGCTGGCGTCCGCGCGTGAGCGTGATCTCCCCACCCGCAATGAAGCAGTCGTCCCACGGGCCGGGCACCGGCGGCACGTACGGCAGCGTGGCGATGCCCTGCCCGTCGCGCGGATACATCGCGGTCGGCGTGAATTCCAATCGCTCGGGCTTGCGGAACCAGGGATGCCAGCCCAGCACCACCGGCATCGCCTGTTCGCCCGCCCGCACGGCGAGTTCGAGGTGAAGGCGGTCGTCTTCCAACCGCACCGATTGCGTCGCGGTACCGCCGAACGGCCAGTAGGCGTCGGTCGGAAGCGCCAGCGACAGCGTGGCGCTGTCGGCGTCCAGTGTGTCGATCGTCCACGGCCGCGAGAAGCCGACGCCATGGATCGCATGCCCCCCGAAGTTCTCCGGCAATGCGTGGGCGCGACCGTCGAAGTCGAAGCGTCCGCCGCGCACGCGTCCGGCCCAGGGCACCATCGGGTAGCAGCCCCAGGCGATGGTCGCGGGTGCGCCGTCATCGGGTCCGATCAGCCAGTCCACGCCGTCGTAGCGGATCTGCGCGATGCGGCCGCCGGCCTCCGGCGCCAGCACGACCTCAAGCCGCCCTGCGCGCAACCCGTGCAGCGGCCTTGCCGGCATGGGCGCCAGGGCATCGTCGCGCGGCGACCGCAGCTCAGCCGCCATAGGGATCGATGGTGCGGATGCGGCCGTCGGCCTCGTGGTGGAGCGGCGTGCATTTGATCGAACGCAGGTGCGTCACGCCGCCCGACAGCAGCGCGTCGTGGTAGAACAGGTACCACTGTCCCTCGAACGCACAGATCGAATGGTGCGTGGTCCAGCCGACCACCGGCGTCAGGATCACGCCGCCGTAGGTGAAGGGCCCATACGGACTGTCGCCCACCGCGTAGCACAGCAGGTGGGTATTGCCGGTCGAATACGACAGGTAGTAGCGGCCGTCGTACTTGTGCACCCACGGTCCCTCGAAGAACCGGCGCGCATGATCGTCGGCGCGCAGGGGCTGGCCGTGTTCGTCCACGATCACGATCTCGCGCGTGGCTTCGGCCAGCGACGTCATGCCGGCGTCCAGCCGGCCGATGCGTGGACCGAGCGCTGGCGCATCGCCGACCGGCTCCTCGTGCGACGCGTGGTACGTGTTGTCGCGGTACTTCTGCAGCTGCCCGCCCCAGATGCCGCCGAAGTACAGGTAGTGCGTGCCGTCGTCGTCCTCGAACACGGCCGGATCGATCGAGTACGCACCGTCGATGGGCGCCGGCTCGGCGCTGAACGGGCCTTCCGGCCGATCCGCGACGGCCACGCCGATGCGGAACAGGCCACCGCCGTCCTTGGCGGGGAAATAGAGGTAGTAGCGGCCGTCGCGCGCGGCCGCATCCGGTGCCCACATCTGCTTGTCCGCCCACGGCACGTCGCGCACGTGCAGCGCCATGCCGCAGTCGGTGACCTCGCCGTCGGGGCTGTCCATCCGCAGCACGTGGTAATCCTCCATGCCGAAGTGGCCGCCCTCGTCATCGAAGGCGCCGCCGCTGTCGATGTCGTGCGACGGATAGATGTAGAGCCGTCCGTCGAACACGTGCGCCGAGGGATCGGCCGTGTAGATGTGGGTGACCAGGGGTTTCGAAATGGCGCGTTCTGCCAGGTTCGCGAGCTCGGCTTCGCTCGGCTGGCCTTCGTCAGGGTGGGAGGTGTCGTTCATGGTCGCAGGCATGGTGGTCACGCGGCCGCACCCGCGGCGCGGCGACGCTGGTCGAGGTCGTGTTCGATGCGCGACTCCATCCGCTTGTCGATCTCGTAGAGGAAGAGCAGCGCCACCGCGACCAGGAAAGGAAGGGAGCAGTAGATGCTGACGGTCATGCGGATGCCGTCGACGACGGCCGGCGACTGCTCGGCGGCACCGGCCTGGTAGCCGTAGTGCGCCAGGATGCCGGCGACCAGCGCACCGCCGACGCTGAGACCGATCTTCAGGCCGCACAACATGGCCGAGAAGATGATGGCGGTGGCGCGACGGTGGTTCTTCCACTCCGAGTAGTCCGCCACGTCCGCGATCATCGCCCACAGCAGCGGAATGGTGATGCCGTAGCAGAAGCCGTGCAGCATGAAGGCGACGAAGGTGAGCGCCACCGCCGTCGGCGGAAACACATAGAACACCAGCAGGAACAGCGTAGACACGAACAGCGCGCCGCCGAACACGTCGCGCTTGCCGAACCGGTCGGCCAGCCGGCGCGACACGCCGATGCCCAGGATCATGCAGAGGATCCCGCTGCCGTTGAACAGGCTGAAGGTGGACGTGGCCGGATCCTCGGGCCAGGTGAACCCGGCCAGTCCCGCGCCGGTGAGCGCGGCATTGAGCGCCGCGATGAAGCCGTTGAATCCGGAGTTCTCCAGGAACGCGGCCAGCGCCGCTTCGCTCATGTAGTACTGGAAGTAGTAGATGTAGGTGCCGCCCTTCAACGCCAGGTTGATGAACACCAGCACCGTCAGCGCCAGCATCACCTGCCAGGGTCGGTTGCGCACCAGGTCGGCGAGGTCCTGCATCACCCCACCGGACTGTTCCTTCGTCGGCACGATGCGTTCGCGGGTGGTGGCGAAGGTGATCAGGAAGAACACCGTGCCCACCACGGCGAAGAGCGTCATCACCCGCTCGAAGCCCTGCACGCGGTCGCCGTCGCCTAGGATCAGCACCAGCGGCATCAGCAGTACCTGGATGATGAACTGCGCGATCATCACCGCCACGAACCGGTACGCCGACAGGCTGTTGCGCTGGGCCATGCTGCCGGTCAGTACGCCGCTGAGCGCCGAGTACGGCAGGTTGTTGGCCGCATAGACCAGCACCAGCAGCGTGTAGGTCGCCAGCGCGTACACCACCTTGCCGCGCTCGCCGAAATCCGGCGTGCTGAAGGCCAGCAGCGACAGCACGCCGAACGGGATGGCGGTCCACAGGATCCATGGACGGAACCGGCCCCAGCGCGTCGCCGTGCGGTCGGCGAGGATGCCGATCAGTGGCGTGAACACGAACGCGCCAAGCAGGCCCACCACGAAGATGATGGTCGCCGCTGTCGCCGCCGGCAGCCGGTAGACGTCCGTGTAGAAGAACGCCAGGTAGGTGATCAGAGTCTGGAAGATCAGGTTGGCCGCCAGATCGCCCAGGCTGTAGCCCAGCTTTTCCTGGATCGACAACGTGTGGTCAGTGCTGGACATGCGTCAGGGATCCTGGACGATGGGAGGAGCGGACAGGCGAGGTGCGGGGTGCGTGTCGCTCATCGCGCCTCCACTTCGAACGTCGCGCGCACGCGGGCATCGGCACTCGAGCCGCCCACGCGCACTTCGTAGCGGCCCGGCGGGACCGTGTAGCTGCCGCGCGCCTCGTCGTAGCGCCGCAGGGCCTGCGCCGGCTGCAATTCGAACGCCACCGTGCGGCGCTCACCGGCCGCAAGATGGATACGCTGGAAGCCGCGCAGTTCCTGTTGCGGATCGCCTGGGCCGGCCTGCAGCGAACGCACGTACAGCTGCACCACTTCATCGCCGGCGCGCTTGCCGGTGTTCGCCACGTCGACCTGCACGCGCAGGCGGCCGTCGGCGCGGACCCTGGTCGCATCGGTGCGCAGCGCCGTGTAGTCGAAACGCGTGTACGACAGGCCATGCCCGAACGGATACAGCGGCGTACCGCGGAAATAGCGGTACGTACGCCCTTCCATCGTGTAGTCGTCGAACGCCGGCATGGCCTGGTCGGCGGTGTAGAACGTCACCGGCAGGCGTCCGGCCGGATTCGCATCGCCGAACAGCGTCTCGCCCACGGCCGTACCGCCGCGCTGGCCCGGATACCAGCTCATCAGGATCGCCGGCAGGTTCGCCTGCGCCCAGTCCACCGCCAGCGCCGAACCGCCGGTCAGCACCAGCACGACCGGCTTGCCGGTGGCATGCAGGGCTTCGAGCAGTTTCCGCTGCGTGGCCGGCAGGCGCAGGTCGGTGCGGTCGCCACCGGCGAAACCCGGGTAGTTGACCGTCATCTCCTCGCCTTCCACGTCGCCGGTCAGGCCGCCGACAAAGACCACCACGTCGGCGTTGCGCGCGATCTCCACCGCCTCCTCGAAGGGCGGCTTCGCGCCAGGCATGCGCCAGGCCAACCGCACGCCGGCATCGCGCTCGGCATCGTAGTACTCCAGCCGCAGGTCGTAGGCGCGTCCGGCTTCCAGGTCCAGGTCCACGCCATCGCTGCGCAGGCGATCGCTGTCGGTCCAGTGGTCGAGCACGCGCTTGCCGTCCACGTACAGGCGGAAGCCGTCATCCGCGGCCGCTTCGATCCGGTAGCGGCCCGACACCGGCGGCAGCAGCTGTCCGCTCCAGCGGATGCTGAAGCGGTCGTTCGGCACGCCCTGCCCCGGGCCCGCCTCGCCGCGCGCCTGCAGGTTGTCGGTCGGCGAGCCGCGGTCCCAGCGGAAGCCGATCTGCGCATCGGTCCGCACCAGCGCCGGGGTGCCCGACAGGTCCTGCGTGCGGAAGTACTCGCCGCGCAGCCCGCGCTCGGGCGAATCGGCGGACGGACGCAGATAGGCGGCCTCGATCAGCGGCGTCGCCGCCGGATCGTCGCGCCCTTCCACCAGGTCCACGCCGCGCGCATAGCTCACCTCGACGCCCTTCGCGGCGTCGCGGATGCCCTGCAGGATGGTCACCGGCGCGGCGGGCGTACCGAAGTAGTTGCCCAGCAGGGCCATGGTGTCGTCGGCGGTCGGGCCGACGACAGCGATGCGCTTGAGGTCGCGCGACAGCGGCAAGATGCCGTCGTTCTTCAGCAGCACCAGCGAATGGCGGGCGGCCTTCAGCGCCAGCGCATCGTGCGCCGGCGCCTGGTTGACCGAGTACGGAATGCGCGCCCAGCGGACGCGTTCCGGCGGATCGAACATGCCCAGCCGCATGCGCGCGGCGAACAGGCGCGTCACCGCGTCATCGATCTCGGCTTCGCTGATCAGTCCCTGGCGCACGGCGGCGGGCAGCGTGGAGTATTCCTCGCCGCACTCCAGTTCGGTGCCGTTCTTCACCGCGAGCGCCGCGGCTTCCTCGCGGGTGGCGACGATCTTGTGGTTCTTCCAGATGTCGACGATGGCCCAGCAGTCGGAGACCACATAGCCCTTGAAGCCCCAGTCGCGGCGCAGCACGTCGCGCAGCAGGAACCTGCTGGCGCTGGCGGATTCGCCGTAGACGCGGTTGTAGGCGCCCATCACCGCGTCCACGTCGCCTTCCTTCACCAGCGCCTCGAACGCGGGCAGGTAGGTGTCGTACAGGTCGCGCTTGCTCGGCTTCGCATCGAAGTGGTGCCGGTCGGCTTCGGGGCCGCTGTGCACGGCCAGGTGCTTGGCGGTCGCGTCCAGCTTGCGGTAGACCGGATCGTCGCCCTGCAGGCCGCGCACGAAGGCCACGCCCATGCGCGCGGTGAGGTACGGATCCTCGCCGTAGGTCTCCTGGCCCCTGCCCCAGCGCGGATCGCGGAAGATGTTGATGTTCGGCGACCAGAAGGTCAGCCCCTGGTAGCGGCCGTGCTGGCCGTCGCGGACGAACTGGTGATGCTTGGCGCGCGCCTCGTCGCTGATCGTGGTGGCCACCTCGCTCATCAACGGCACGTCGAAGGTCGCCGCCAGGCCGATGGCCTGCGGGAACACCGTCGCCTGCCCGGCGCGCGCCACTCCGTGCAGCGCTTCGTTCCACCAGTCGTAGGCGGGCACGCCGAGGCGCTCGATGGCCGGCGCGGCGTTCTGCATCTGCGCGGCCTTCTCCTCCAGCGTCATCTCCGCGACCAGCGCTGCGGCGCGCGCCTCAAAGCTGCGGGAGGTGTCGAGCCAGGGTTTCGCATCGGCGGCCTGCGCGGACGGCGCCGCCCATGCGGCCACGCACAGTGCCAATGCGCACAGGCCCGGCAGCGTGCGCCGGGCGATGGAGATGGAACGTGTCGTCGTCATCATTCGCTCCTCGAAGCGCGCTCGTCGCGCGCGAACGGTCCCAACAGGGCGCCGACGAAACCGCCGGCGCGATCGGTGCTCAGGACGGTGCCATCGACCTCACCCGCCAGCGTCTGCCAACCACGGCCGTCGCCGGTGTCGAAGGCGAACCCGTAGTCGCCTTCGTCGCCCTCGATCTTCAGCCGGAGTGCGTCGGTCGCCGCTACCTCGCGCGTGGCCAGCGTGCGCGTGGTGCCGCTGCCGTCGCGGCCCTCGAGGAAGACCGCGACACGGTCGCCATCGAGCCGGCGCACGCCGAGGAAGTACCAGTACGCCTCGCTCTGGAACGCGGCCAGGCCCGCGGCCACGCCCGGCGCCGGTGTCGTCATCGCCGTGCTGGCCTCGAAGCGCAGGTGTTGCTGGCGACGGCCGAGGAACGCCGGGTTGCGCAGGGTCTCCAGCCCTTCGGTCAGCGGATGCACGGCCAGTGCACCCGGGCGTGCGGCCAGGTCGGCCCAGGCGGTCTTCGGCACCCGCACGCGGAACCAGTCGGAGGCGATCGCCGGGCCATCGAACTCGTCGCGATGCACGAAGTTGCCGGTGGACGGCGCCTGCATGGCCTCGCCGCGCATCCATGAGGGCGCCTTCACCACGTAGGGAATGGCCTGGTCGGCCGGCAGGATCTCGGGCCAGCCGTCGCGCCACTGCACGGGCAGCAGGTAGGTTTCGCGTCCCGTGTTGTAGTGGCGTTGCTGGTAATTGCGGCTGGCCAGGAACACCGCCCACCACGAACCGTCCGGTCCTTCCACCAGGTCGGCATGGCCGGCGTTGGTGATCGGCAGCGGCCGGTCCGCCGGCAGGTCGCGCTGGGTCAGGATGGGGTTGCCCGCGTACGGCACGTACGGGCCCCATACGTCGCGGCTGCGCAGGACGACCTGCGAATGCTGCGGCCCCGTGCCGCCTTCGGCATCGGACAGGTAGTACCAGCCGTCGCGCTTGTAGATGTGCGGGCCTTCGATCCAGATGGGATTCTTTTCCGGCTCCACGCCGCCATCGATCAGCACTTTGCGCGGACCGACCGGCTGGAAACGCGCTAGGTCGATCTGCTGCATCCAGATGGCGCGGTGGCCGTCGTAGCGCGCGGGACCGGGCGGTTCGTCGTTGTTGAGCAGGTAGGCCTTGCCGTCGTCGTCGAAGAACAGCGACGGATCGATGCCGCCGATGGTCGGCAGCCAGTGCGGATCCGACCAGGGACCGGCGGGATCGCGCGCGGTGGCGATGAAGTTGCCGCCGCTGTCGGTGGCCGTGGTCACCACGTAGAACACGCCATCGTGGAATTCGATGGTCGGCGCGAAGATGCCGCGCGACACGCTCAGTCCGTCGAAATCCAGCTGCGTGGGCCGGTCGATGACGTTGCCGATCTGCTTCCAGTGCACCAGGTCCGTGCTCTCGAACACGGGAATGCCCGGGAAGTAGGTGAAGCTGGAGTTGACCAGGTAGAACTTGCCGTTGGCCGCGACAATGCTGGGGTCCGCGTGGAACCCCGCCAGCACCGGATTGCGGTAATGGCCGGCCGGCAGCGGCGCCTCGAACGCGACATCGCGACCGCGGTACTCGAACCAGTCGAAATACACCGGTGGCGCGGCAGGCGACTGTGCCGACGCGTGCGCAGCCAGCGACAGCAGAGCGGCGACCAGCACGCCGCGCACGCCGGTCCGATCTGCCCGGACTTCGCGTCGATCGTCCGGGCGGACGCGCAGGGAGAACAATTTCATCGGGGCACCTCGGCGGCAGGGAGGGAAAGTTCGAAGGGACCGGCCGGGAGCCCGGCGGTATCGCGCAGCGTGCAGACCGGACCATCGGCCCAGCAGTAGCGCACGTGGGTGGCGCTGCCCGCATGCGGACTGCGCAGGACCACGCGGTCGCCGTCGAGGACGGCATCGGCGTAGGCGCAGCGCTTCGCGCCGCCATCGCACAGCTCGAAGCCGATGGGTCCGTTCGCGCCGGTCGTCGCCAGCGTGCCGGTGATGCCGCCGAAAGCGATCCTGACGCCCTCCGGTGAACGCGACGCGACGCGTGCGGTCGGTCCCGACGGCGCCAACCCTCGCTCGCCATAGACGACATGACGTGCAGCGCGTGCCAGTCGGCGCCCGAGTTCCTGCTTGTTGGGCGGGTGGATGTCGTAGGCATCGCCGATGTCGATGGCCACCACCAGTCCCGAATGCGGATCTTCCGCGACCACCTGACGCTGTGCCTCGCGCAGCTGCGCCCAGCCGCTGTCGACCGGTGCAGTTGGCGGCATGCCATAGCCGGCCAGTTGCACGACCAGCAGCGGCATGCGGGAACCGAACTGCCGTCGCCAGTCGTTGCGCAGGGTGCGCAACAGCGCGGCGTAAGCGGCGGCTTCCCCGGTATTGGATTCGCCCTGGTACCACAGCATGCCGCGCAGGCCGTAATCCCCCAGCGGCGCGATCATGCCGTTGTAGAGCGTCGACAGGCCAGTGGCGGCCTGCCACGGCGCACCCGGTGGCGCCTCGGCGGCTGGCGCGACGCGGTAGCGCCAGGGCGCATCCAGCACCGCGCGGGTACCGTCGTCGAAGCGCAACGCCTGCGCGTCCAGCGGGCCGGCAAGGCCGCCGTCGCGATAGGTGTCCAGCACGTTGACGACCACGGTATTGACCCCGGCCTTCAACACGCCGGCCGGCAGCGGATACCGTCTCGCCTCGCCCGCGCCATAGCGGCTGCCGACGGCCACGCCGTTCACCCAGGTCATGTCGGTCTCGTCGGCCGCGCCCAGTTCCAGCGTCGCGCCGGTCGCGGCCTGTGCCGCGGTCAGCGTCACCTGCGTGCGGTACCAGACCATGCCGTTGTAGTCGGCCAGCGCCGGCACGCCCCAGCGCTCCCACGCGCCAAGCGACGCGGGCGCATCGTGCCAGCCGGTGCCGGAGGCGTCGGCGCGCCATGGCCGGTCGCCGGGAACGGCGTCCTTGCGCGTGGTCCACCAGGTCTCCCAATGTCGGCCCCACTGCGCGATCCCTGCCGAAGGATCGTCTGCGTAAGTTTCCAGCACATCGAGGACCTCATCGCGGCCACCGCCGGCGCGCAGGGCGGCGGCACGGGTCCAGGCTTCGATCCGCGAACCGCCCCACGCGGCCTGGATCAGGCCCATCGGTACGTCGACCGTCTGCTGCAACTCGCGCGCGAAATACAAGCAGGCGGCCGAGAAGTCCCTTGCCGTCTCGGGCGATGCCAGCTTCCATGCGGTCGCGGCAGCAAACGAAGCGCTGGGGGTCACAGCGGCCGCCTGCGGCACAGTGAACAACCGGATACGCGGATGCGTTGCCGAGGCGATCTCGCTGCTTGCGTCGAGCGCGCGCCAGACCGGAAGTTCCATGTTCGATTGGCCGGAGCACAGCCACACATCGCCCATCTGGACGTCGCGAACGACCTGCGTCGCCCGCCCTGCCCTGACGGTCAGGGTGTGGGGACCGCCTGCGGCGAGAGGTCGAAGCGACACGCGCCACCGGCCGTCCGCCGCCGCGCGCGTCGTGACCGTCTGGCGCGCCAACGTCACCGTGACCGTTTCGCCTGCGCCGGCCGCGCCCCATACCGGGATCGGCCTGTCCCGTTGCAGCACCGCGTGATCCTGGAACATCGCGTGCAGCAGTGGCGCTGGCGCGGCGTCCTGTGCATGCGTGGCCGCGCTGCAGCACAGCAGCATCAGCGCCACGGCCTTGCCTGCCAGCGCGCCCGCGCGGTTCATCGACCGTCCCCCAGTGCGAACGGAAACTGCAGCGACCGGTAGTACGCGAGCGGATGCGGCGGCGGCGCTTCGCCCGCCGGCAGCGGGCGCCCGTTGATCGACTGGAAATACGCCACGCTGGCGTCGCGCCACCATTGCGCCTCGTTGCGCTGGATGCGCAGGAAGGCGGCGACATGCGCGTGACGTGGCGCATCCACCCTGTCGCGCATGCCGTCCCACGTGGCCTGCATCGCCTCCACCTGACGCACACCGCGCGAGTAGCGGTGCACCAGTTCGTCCCAGAGTGGACGTCCGGAGGCCATGCGATGGTCCCATGGCACATGGTGGAACCACAGCAGCAGCGATTCCGGCACGCGTGCGACATCGTCCAACGTGCCAGCCACGGCAGGTGCGTACTGCGACACGGCATCGCTGCCGCGCCTGCTGCGGTCGAACCCGATGCCGTCGCGGTCGGCGCGGTGGTAGTACACCGAGGTCCAGTCTGCGCGCGGACCCCCGTCCACCCAGGGGCCCGGGCCGTAATGGTGCCCGCGCGCCATCACGTGGTGCAGGCCCAGCGGCGTCATGTAATCCACGGCCGCTTCGCGCGAGGCCATCATCATGTCGACGACCGGCTGCACCACGCCGGCGTCGCGCGAGAAGGTCATCGCCACCCAGTCGGCGGCAATGGCGCGCGTGGACTGCCGCGGGTTCCACGCCAGCCGGCCGAACACGTACCAGTTGGCCTGATCGAAATGCGATCCGCTCCACGTGCGGTCGTCGCCGATGTTGGCCACGCCGGCGATGCCGGTCAGCGAATGGCCGTCCAGCGAACCGTCGATCACCCGCGCCACGGTGGAGCCCGGCCCGCGCGCATGCGTGTCGGCGCCCAGCACGTCTTCGTACAACGGTCCGAGATAGACCAGATGGGTCGCGAAGCCGAGGTATTCCTTGGTGATCTGGAATTCCATCATCAACGGCGTCTTCGGCATGGCACCGAACAGCGGATGGAACGGCTCGCGCGGCTGGAAATCGATCGGACCGTTCTTCACCTGCAGCAGCACGTTGCGGCGGAACGCGCCGTCGAGGCCGACGAACTCGTTGTACGCCTGCTTGGCGCGATCCTCGGGCACGTCGTGCGCGTAGACGAAGGCGCGCCACATCACCACGCCCCCATGCGGCGCCAGCGCGTCGGCCAGCAGGTTGGCGCCGTCGGCATGCGAGCGGCCGTAGTCCTGCGGACCTGGCTGGCCTTCCGAATTGGCCTTGACCAGGAAGCCGCCGAAATCCGGGATCACGGCGTAGATCTCGTCCGCCTTCTTCCGCCACCAGCGCTGCACGTCGGGATCGAGCGGATCGGCCGTCGCCAGCCCGCCGATCTCGATGGGCGCGCTGAAGCGTGCGCTCAGGTACACGCGGATGCCGTACGGGCGGAACACGTCCGCCAGCGCCGCCGCCTTGCGCAGGTACTCCGGCGACAGGCTCAGGGCATTCGCGTTGACGTTGTTGAGGACGGTGCCATTGATGCCGAGCGAGGCATTGGCGCGCGCATAGTCGGTGTACCGCGGATCGCGCCAGTCCGGCAGCGTGTGCCAGTCCCACAGCGAACCACCGGCATAGCCGCGCTCGACGTAGCCGTCGAGGTTGTCCCAGTGGTTGAGCACGCGCAGCCGCATCGCCGGCGACTCGCGGATGTCCAGGCCCTCCAGCGCCGTCCCCGTCTGCAGCAGGCGAAGCAGATGGAAGACGCCATACAGCACGCCGATGTCCTGACGCGCCGCCACCAGCAGCACGTCGCGACCGTCGAGCTTCGCCCGGCGGAGCAGATAGCCCTCGTCGCCGATCGCATCCAGCTCACGCCGGAACGGCGCGACCCAGCGCGACGACTGCGGCGTGCCCAGCACCAGCAACGACTGCCCTGCGCCGTCAGTACGCTGACGCGGCGCACTGCCCAGCAGGCCGGACAGGCCGCGCATCAGTTCGTCGCGCGCGACACGCTGGGTCACCGTCGCGTCCGGCGCAACCACGTCGCCCAAACGCATGCGGTATGCGTCCGTCAGGGTGGAGCCGACCGGCGTGTACCGCAGCCACAGGTCGTAGCCATCCTCCGCACGCACGCTGCCCATGCAGCCGAGCAGCACGAGCACCGCCGCCAGCAGCCAGCGCCGCCGTCCGTCGCCGCGCCGGAGGGTTAGCGGTAACATTCGGATGTCCAGGGGACAGGCGGGCGCGAACTGTTCCATCATCCCCCCTGGTACCCGCTCCGTGCCGGCCCACCGCCGCGCGGCGCCGCCATCGTGGAAGAAGGGAACGCGTATTGGACAAGCCGAAGAAGTCGATCCGCCGCAAGAGCAGCGGCGTGACGATCGATGAGGTGGCCGCCCGGGCGGGCGTGTCGCCGATGACCGTGTCGCGGGTCATCAACAACCAGGGCAAGGTCCGCGACGCCACCCGCGAGCAGGTCATGCGGGCCGTCCGGGAACTCGGCTACACACCCAACCTGGCCGCCAGTTCGCTGGCCGCCGCGCAGCACACGCGCGTTGCGCTGATCTACACCAATCCCAGCGGCGCCTATCTCCGTGAACTGCTGGTGGGGCTGCTGCGCGTCGCCTCGCGCACCGCCGTGCAACTGGTGATCGACTACTGGGACGACCTGGACGCCGAGGCCGAACGCAAGGCCGCCCGTGCGCTGGCCGGGCGCGTCGACGGCGTGATCCTGCCGCCGCCACTGTGCGAATCGCGTGCGGCGGTGAGCGAACTGGTCAAGGCCGGCATCCCGGTGGTCGCCATCGCGTCCGGACGCTTCAGCGACGACATCTCGTGCGTGCGCATCGACGACTTCCGTGCCGGCCGCGAAATGGCCGAACACCTCATCCAGCAGGGCCACAGCCGCATCGGCTTCATCCGCGGACGCAGCGACCTGAGCGCCAGTTCGCGGCGCTACGACGGCTTCGTCACCGCGCTGCACGAGGCGGGACTCGAGGTGGACCCCGCCCTCGTCCAGCAGGGCGACTACACCTACCGCTCGGGATTGAAGGCCGCGGAGAAACTGCTGGCCCACCGCAAGCCGCCGACCGCCATATTCGCCAGCAACGACGACATGGGCGCGGCGGCGATCTCGGTGGCGCATCGCCGCGGCCTGGACGTGCCGCGCGACCTGTCGGTGGTGGGGTTCGACGACACCTCGGCCGCGACCACCGTCTGGCCGGAACTGACCACCATCCACCAGCCCATCGCATCGATGGCCAATGCGGCCATCGATATCCTGCTGCGCGGCATCAAGCGCAGGAGCGACAGTACGCGCGTGCTGATGGACCACGTGGTGCCGCACCGGCTGGTCGTCCGCGACTCGGTGGCGGTGCCACCCAAACGGCGATAGCGCGCGGCGGGAGATCACGCCGCCTCCGCACCCGGTTCGCGCGCGGACCGCACCGACGCCGGGATGACGCCGTCCTGCGGCGTCATCGACCGCGGAAGCACGGGGCTCACGCGCCGGGGCATGCGACGGTAGCCTCGGCTTCGTTCAACGCGCCCAACGCCACGCGCGACACGGACACCGTCATCGTCCCCGCCGTGCCGATGGCCCAGGGGCGATCCAGCTTGCCGACATCGGCTCCCGCCTTGGCCAGACACTTCAGCGGAACGCCGACGCGCGTCCACTGGCCGACCGGCAGCGTGGCCAGCGTCGGCGCCAGCGCCACGCGCGCGGTGCAGCCGGTGCCGCAGCCGACCGACAGCCATGCATCCCCGCTCGGCGCAGCATCGACGCGCAGCGTGGTCAGCAGCATCACATCGCCATTGCTCTCGCGCTGCAGGTCGAGCGCGGTGTGCGACGGCAGCGCGACGGTCGCCTCGCCCTTGCCGGACCACGTGAAGCGGCGCGCATCTTCCTGCGCCGTGTGATCCACACCGGCGACCTTCAGGAGGTCGCCCGCCAATGCCTCCGGTACCTTGGTGACCGTCACGCCCTGCCCGTCCGCCGTCTCCAGACGCATCGCGATGCCGGCGCCGGTGTCGCCGCGGGCGAAGAACACGCCGGGCGCGCCTTCGTCGCCGGTCACGCCCGAGTCCTCCTGCAGCGCGGCCAGATCGCCCTTGTCGGCGTAGGTCAGGCCGTAGCCGAACGCGAACAACGGGTCGTAGCCGTCCTGTCCGACGTTGTTGGCGTACTGGACGGCGGTGCGCGGCCAGCTGAAGCTGAGCTTGCCCTTGAAGTCGTGCTGCACGGTGCCGTCGGCCTTGCGCAACAGCACGTCGGCGATGCCCCCGCCTTCCGAACCCGGCAGCCAGGCCGCCACGAACGCATCGGCCGCATTGATCTCGCGGTTCATCCACAGCGGACGCCCACTCAGGAACACCGCCACCACCGGAATGCCCTCGGCCTTCAGGCGCTTGATCAGCGCCAGGTCGGTGTCGTCGCCCGGCTTGTACAGCAGCGTGGTCAGGTCGCCCTGGAATTCGGCGTACGGGTTCTCGCCGAACACCACCACCGCCACGTCGGGCTTCTGCGTGTACTTGCCGTCGATGGCGAGGATCGCGTCGCCACCGGCCGCCCTGGCCTGCTGCGCGATGCCTTCATAGATCGAGTCGGCGTTCGGGAAATCCTTGCGCGTGGTGCCGGTGCCCTGCCAGTTGAGCGTCCAGCCACCGGCCTGCTTGCCGACATCGTTCGCGCCATCGCCGGCGACGAGGATGCGCTGCTTCGGCGCCAGCGGCAGCACGCCACCTCGATTCTTGAGCAGCACCAGCGATTCGCGTACCGCCTGCCGGGCGACCGCGCGATGCTCGGGCGCGCCGAGCAGCGCGAACTGGCCACCGACCGCTCGCGACGACGGCTTGCCCGCCTCGAACAGCCCCAGGCGGAACTTCACGCGCAGGATGCGGCGGACCGCATCGTCCAGCCGTTCCTGGCTGATGGTGCCGGCCTTCACTGCCGCCAGCGTGCTTTCGTAGAAGCCCTTCCAGCTGTCCGACGCCATCGCCATGTCGAGACCGGCGTTGATCGTGGCCGGGCAATCGGTGTTCGTGCAGCCCTTCACCTGGCCGTGGCCGTTCCAGTCGCCGACGACGAAGCCGCCGAAGTTCATGCGGCCCTTCAGTGCATCGGTCAGGTACGGCTTGTGGCCGTGCATCTTTTCGCCGTTGACGCTGTTGAACGAGGCCATCGCCGTCTGCGCGCCGGCGGCAATCGCCGGCGGATAGCCGGCGGCGTGGATGCGCACCAGCTCGGCTTCGCTGATCCTGGTGTCGCCCTGGTCCTTGCCGTTGGTGGTGCCGCCATCGCCCAGGAAGTGCTTGACCGACGCGATCACGTGGCGCCCGTCCAGGAAGGCCGGTGTGCCGACCTTGCCCTGCAGGCCTTCGACCACCGCCGCGGAATAGCTCGCCACCACCTCGGGCGATTCCGAATAGCCCTCGTAGGTGCGGCCCCAGCGGTCATCCTGTGGCACGGCGACGGTCGGCGCGAACGTCCACTCCATGCCGGTGGCGCGTGTTTCCAGCGCGGTGATCTCGCCGATCCGGCGCAGCAGTTCGGGATTGCGCGCCGCACCCAGTCCGATGTTGTGCGGGAACAGCGTGGCGCCGACGATGTTGCTCTGCCCGTGCACCGCGTCGATGCCGAAGATGATCGGGATGGCCTTGCCGCCCTGTGAGGTGTCCATCGACGCCTCGTAGAACGCGTCGGCCAGCGCCAGCCATTCCGCCGGCGAGGCGTCGTAGCGGCCGCCGGGATCGGAATTGCCGCCGGCGAGGATCGAGCCCAGGCGGTACTTCCTGATGTCGTCCGGCGTGATGCTGGCGATGTCGCCCTGCACCAGCTGGCCGACCTTCTCCTCCACCGTCATGGTGGCCATCAGGTCGGCGATGCGCTTCTCGAGCGCGGCGTCCTCGGCCAACGGCCAGGCGACCTGCGGCCACGGCGTGGCGTCGGTGGCCACGGCTGCCGCTGCGGCGGACGTGTCCTGGCCCTTGCAGGCACCCAGGGCCAGCACCAGCGCGGCCACCACCAGGCCGCCGCGGGCGCGCGGGATGTTTCCAGCGTTCATCGTCTTCATCCTTCCATCTGCTCCAGTTCACGACCCTTGGTCTCGTGCACATACTTCAGCACGAAGACCACCGAGATCGCAGCCGCGAGCGTGTACAGGCCGTAGGCGCCGGCCAGGCCGATGCCGGTCAGCAGCATGGGGAAGGTCCAGGTGATCAGGAAGTTGGCGCCCCATTGCGCCAGCCCGGCCACCGCCAGGCCGGAACCGCGGATCTGGTTGGGGAACATCTCGCCCAGCATCACCCACATCACCGGGCCCCAGGACAGGTTGAAGAACACCACGTAGAGGTTGGCCGCCACCAGCGCCAGCACGCCCATGCTGTCGGACAGTTGCAGCTTGCCGCCCGCATCCAGCGTGCCGCTGGCGAACGCGAACGCCACCAGCCCCAGCGTCGCCGCCATGCCGGCCGACCCCGTCCACAGCAGCGGCTTGCGGCCGATGCGATCGACCAGCAGCATCGACACGATGCAGGCGCCGATGCTCAACGCACCGGAGATGACATTGATCAGCAGCGCATCGTTCTCGGAGAAGCCTACGGCCTGCCACAGCACCGCGCCGTAATAGAACACCACGTTGATGCCGACCAGTTGCTGGAACGTGGCCAGGCCGATGCCCACCCACACGATGGGCCGCACCTTGCCGGTGGCCTTGCTGATCAGGTCGGACAGCCGCGGCGCATGGTGATCCGACGCGAGCGAGGCATCGATTTCGGCGAGCTTGCGCGCACCGGCCGCCTCGCCGTAGAGCCGCTTCAGCACGACCAGCGCCGGCTCCTTCCTGCCCTTGGCGGCCAGGTACCGCGGACTCTCCGGAATGAACAGCAGCGCCACCAGGAACAGCGCCGCCGGCAGGATCTCCACCCAGAACATCCAGCGCCACGCTTCGTACCCCAGCCACAGCGGCGCCAGCGACGAACTGGCGAACTTGGCCAGGACATAGTTGCTGAGGAACGCCGCGAACAGGCCGGAGATGATCGCGATCTGCTGCACCGTGGCAAGACGCCCGCGGTAGCGCGCCGGCGAGACCTCGCTGATGTAGGCCGGCGACATGACACTGGCGGCGCCGACGGCGAATCCGCCGATGATCCGGTACACCACGAACTCCGCCGACGAGGTCGCGATGCCCGAGCCCCACGCGGACACGAGGAAGAACACCGCCGACCACAGCAGCATCGTCCGCCGGCCGTAGCGGTCGGCCAGCGTACCCGCGAACCAGGCGCCAACCGCGCAGCCCAGCAGCATGGAGGCCACGTTGAAGCCGGTCACCGCCGCATCGGATCCGAACGCCGCCTTCAGCCCGTCCACGGTGCCGTTGATGACCCCGCTGTCGAAGCCGAACAGGAAGCCGCCGATCGTCGCCACCAGACTGATCAGGATGATCAGCCTGGTGTTCTCTCCCCCGGTCATTGCCTGGTTCATCGCCTTCCCCCTCCCCGATCCCGGTGTCTCGATGCGCGGCGCGTTCAGCGCAGCAGGTACTGGTTGAGCAGGTTCTCGAAGCGCTCCTGCTTGCCGCTGATCTGCTTCGGCTCGCCCTGCCCGGCCGCCAGCGCGGCCAGCTCGGCCAGTCCCAGTGCGCCGTTCTCGAAGTCCTTGCCCTTGCCGCTGTCGAAGCTGGCATAGCGCTCGGCGCGCCACTGTTCCCACGGCGACTCGGTCAGCAGTGCGTGCGCGACCTCCAGCCCGCGCGCGAACGCATCCATGCCGCCGATATGCGCGATGAACAGGTCTTCCAGGTCGGTCGACTCGCGGCGCACCTTGGCGTCGAAGTTCAGGCCGCCCTCCAGGCCGCCCTGGCGCAGCACCACCAGCATCGCGCCGACGGTGTCGTACAGGTCGGTCGGGAACTGGTCGGTATCCCAGCCGTTCTGCGCATTGCCGCGGTTGGCGTCGATGCTGCCCAGCAGGCCATGGTCGGAGGCCACCTGCAGGTCGTGCTCGAACGTATGGCCCGACAGCGTGGCATGGTTGGCCTCGATGTTGAGCTTGAAGTCCTTCGCCAGACCGTGCTCCTTCAGGAAGCCGGCCACGGTGGCGCTGTCGAAGTCGTACTGGTGCTTCATCGGCTCCATCGGCTTGGGCTCGATCAGGAAATTGCCCTTCAGCCCGATGCTGCGTCCGTAGTCGCGCGCCATCGTCAGGAAGCGGGCGAAGTGCTCGACCTCGCGCTTCATGTTCGTATTGACCAGCGAGGCATAGCCCTCGCGGCCGCCCCAGAACACGTAATGCTCGCCGCCCAGTTCGACGGTGGCATCGAGTGCGGCCTTCACCTGTACCGCCGCACGCGCGACCACGGCGAAGTCGGGGTTGGTGGAGGCACCGTTCATGTAGCGCGGATGCGAGAACAGGTTGGCCGTGCCCCACAGCAGCTTGATGCCGGTGGCGTCCTGGCGCGCCTTGGCCAGGCCCACCATGTGCTTCAGGTTCCTCTCGTACTGGCCGATGTCGTCCGCGTCCGGCGCCAGGTCGATGTCGTGGAAGCACCAGTACGGCACGCCGAGCTTGGTGAAGAATTCGAACGCCGCATCGACCTTGGCCTCGGCGGTCGCCATCGGCGAGCCGGCTTCCCACGGGAAGTGGCGCGTGCCCGGCCCGAACGGGTCGTGGCCGGCGTTGCAGAAGGTGTGCCAGTAGCAGACCGCGAAGCGCAGGTGCTCCTGCATGGTCTTGCCACCGATCTTCTTCTGCGCGTCATAGACCTTGAAGGCCAGCGGGTTGTCCGAGCCGCGACCCTCGAACGGGATGCGGCCGATGCCGGGGAAGTATTCCTTGGCGCCGATGAAGGGCTGGGTGCTCATGATGCGAGGGTCCTGTGGTTATGCGTGGTGTCTGGGGGAAACGTCAGCCGCGCTGCAGCGGCGAGACGGCGTCGAGATACTGGAGAAAGCGCTGGTAAGCCGCCGCGTAGGCCGGCACGCGCGCCGCGTCCGGCGTGGCGGACAGCGCGGGATCGATCGCAACGTGCTGGCGCGTGATATCGGCGACGGACGCGCCCTCGCCTCGCGCACGACCGCGCGCCCACAGCGCCTGCAGTGCCGCGCCGAGCGCAGCGCCTTCAGCCTGTGCGGGCACATCGACGGGCAGTCCGAACACGTCGGCGACCAACTGGCGCCACGCCGCACTGTTGCTGCCCCCGCCGGTCAGCACGATGCGCTCGAAGCGCATCCCGGCACGGACGAACGCGTCGTAGCCGTACTTCAGGCTGTAGGTGGCGCCTTCCATCGCCGCGCGGTAGACGTGCGCCGGCGTCATGTTGGTCGTGTCCAGCCCGGCCAGCACGCCCTTGCCGCGCGGCAGATCGGGCGTGCGTTCGCCGTTGAGGAACGGCAGCATCACCAGCCCGTCGGCGCCCGGCGGCGTCGCCTGCAGGTGCGCATCGCCGTCGCGCGTGCTGAAGCCGAAGGCCTTGGCCACCTGTTCGGTGGCGACGGTGCAGTTCATCGTGCAGACCAGCGGCAGCCAGCCGCCGGTGGAGGAACAGAACGCAGCCCATGCGCCTTCCGCATCGACCACCGGGGTATCGGAATAGGCGAACAGCGTGCCGGAGGTGCCCAGGCTCATCGCCAGCCGGCCCTCTTTCACGCAGCCGGTGCCGATGGCGGCCATCATGTTGTCGCCGCCGCCCACGGCGACCTTCACCGTCGCGGGCAGGCCCAACTGCGAGGCCGCAGCCGGATCGATGTCGAACAGCGCATCGGGCGCGGCGATCGGCGGCAGGCAGTCGGCAAGATCACGGTCCGCATCGGTGGCGCGCAGGAGTTCCTTCGACCACGTGCGCGTGCGCACGTCGAGCCAGCCGGTGCCGGAGGCATCGCCCCACTCGCAGAAGCGCTGGCCGGTCAGCACGAAGTTGAGGTAGTCGTGCGGCAGCAGGATCGTCGCCAGCCGCGCATAGGCGTCGGGCCGGTGCGTCCGGGTCCACGGCAGCTTGGACGCCGTATAGCCGGCCAGGATCGGGTTGCCGGCCAGCGCGATCGTCGCAGTCGGGCCGCCCACCGCGTCCATGATCTGCCCGCACTCGGCGGTGGTGCTGGTGTCGCACCACAGCTTCGCCGGAGCCAGCACCTGGCCCGACGCATCCACCGGCACGAACCCGTGCTGCTGGCCCGACACCGCCAGCGCATCGATGCGCGCACGCACTGCAGGAGCCACGCGCGCGAAGCAGGCCTGCATCGCAGCGACCCAGTCGGCGGGGTGCTGCTCGCGGCTGCCATCGTCGCGACCGATCAGCTCCAGCGGTTCGCTGGCGGCGGCGACGACGACGCGCGTGGCGGGGTCGTACACCACCACCTTCACGCTCTGCGTGCCTGCATCAATCCCGGCGACAAAACCCATCGACCACCGCCTCCGATCCACGAAAAGTTAGCGCTACCATTTCGGATTCCAAAAAAAGGGAACCGCCCTTCCGCTCCCTTCTTCCGCACGGCCATGGTGCTCGGCGGCCGCGATGGCGCACTGTAACCAGCAGCCGGAGAAAAAGCCTGCTGCGCCGCAAAAACCATTCCCAGGCAAGGACTTGCGCTGGTCCGATACCTGCTGCCGCCGACGCGGGCGACGCCGGACTCACCGTGCGACATCGATGAACGCGTTGATCGACAGGCGACCCTGCAACGGATCGGCAGGCAATGGCCGGCCGTTGTCGATCCGCCCCGAATGCAGCGCGTTGCGCCGGTAAACGACAAGCCGGTTGAACACGCCCTCCACGCCGGCGATGCGCTCGTACAGCGGCGTATCGCCATCGATGTAGCCGCTGACGTCCGCCGACGCTTCGCGGCGCTGCCGCGACAGGCAGTCGAAGTACGCCGCATGCCGGCTTTCGTCGATGTACTCGAAGCCCGTGCGTCGATGCCGGTAGAAGTCCGTACCACCCCAGCCGCCGCGGAACAGGTAGTGCACCGTGGCCAGGCCCTGCGCGCTGACGGAGTCGATATGCGGCACCCGCTGCAGGAACTGCAGTGTCTCCGGTGGCTGCGTCACCAGCGAGAAGTGGCACATCGGGAACGCGAAGCGACCCGGCTCCAGATCGAACGTCTCGCGCAGTAGCGGATTCAACAGCGCCTCCAGGAACGACTGGTAGGACAGCGGTGCAGGCGCACGGAGGCCGGGAAACAGGGTCGGCATCTTCTCGAAAGGACGGCTCGCCGCCTTGCGCAGCATGCGCTCGGGATCGACCAGCACGTCGTCGATCACCAGCAGCGGCGCGCCCTCGTGGCCGACCACGCGGCGGCGGGTCCGGATGTTCGGATGCGGCGTGATCAGCATGCGTGAGCGCTCCCCGCCCCCTACGCGGTCACGGCGCGGGACGGCCACACTTCCGGCGCGGCCTTGCAGTAGCGGTCGATGAAGGCCTGCTGCGAAGGCATGTGCGCCACGGCGCGCTCGATCGGCTGCCGGATCGAGTTCAACAGCGTACGCAGGTCCTCATCCGCCAGGGCGCGCGCAAGCGGATGAGGCGCTCCGGGCTGGATGCCCTGGCCGAGCAGCACGTGGGTCCAGGAATCCACGCGGAACAGTTCATCCGGGTCCTGCCACGCATGCGCACGCTCGCGCCAGGCGCGCAAGCGGATTTCCAGCGAGTCCGGCAGTGCCATCTCGCGGCAGGCCTTCCACATCGGCTCGTCGCGCTGGGTGGCGTGGTAATGCAGGATGATGAAATCGCGCACGTGCTCCATTTCCGCGCGGCTGACCTCGTTGTACAGGTCCGCCAGCGACGAGGCGATGCCGTCGAACGGAAACAGTTGCACCAGCCGCACCACTGCGCTGATCGTCAGGTGGATGCTGGTCGATTCCAGCGGCTCGATGAAGCCGCTGGCCAGGCCCAGCGACACCACGTTCTTGTTCCATGCTTTCAACCGGCGCCCGGTGCGGAACGGCACCAGCCACGGATCGCGCAGCGCGGGAGCCCCCACATCGCGCAGCAGCTTCGCGCGCGCCTCGTCGTCGGACATGTACCGGCTGGAGAACACCAACCCGCAGCCCACCCGGTGCTGCAGCGGGATATGCCAGCGCCAGCCGGCCTCGTGCGCGATCGCGCGGGTATACGGCACGGGCGGCCCGACCGATTCGGTCTGCACGGCGACGGCGCGGTCGCTGGGCAGCCACTCGTTCCAGTCCTCGTAGCCGGTGTGCAGCGTCTGTTCGATCAGCAGCCCGCGGAAGCCGGTGCAGTCGATGAACAGGTCGCCCTCGATGACCTGGCCGTCCTCCAGCACGATCGCCTGCACGGCGCCGTCGTGCGCGTGCTGGCGCACCTCGCGGATCTTGCCCTCAACGCGCCGCAGTCCATGTCCTTCGGCGATGCGGCGCAGGAATTTCGCGTACAGCCCCGCATCGAAGTGGTAGGCGTAGTTGACCTGCGGCTGCGTCTGCAGCGAGAACTGGTCGCCGCGCGAGGCGAGCGTTTCCAGGCAGAAATCGCCCAGTTCCGACGTCATGCCGCGCCGCAGGCTGTCCAGCCATAGATGATGGAACGCCACCGCCCACGTGCCCTGCCCGGTGATGCCGAAGGGATGGATGTAGCGCTCGCCGGGACGCCGCCAGTTCTCGAACGAGATGGAGAGCTTGAACGTGCCGGCAACGGCGCGCAGGAATTCCTGCTCGTCGATCTGCAGGAAGCGGTGGAACGTGCGGATCGGGGGCACGGTGGACTCGCCGACCCCCACGGTGCCGATCTGTTCCGATTCGACCAGGGTGATCTCGAGCCGGTCGCGGAACTGGTGCGCCAGCGCGCAGCCGGCAAGCCAGCCGGCCGTGCCGCCGCCGGCGATGACGACCTTGCGGATGTATCCTTCGGGTGTCGTCGTAGCGTCCAAGGCAAGTGCTCCCGTCAGCGGTTGAGTCGGCCAAGCAGCATGGCGCGGATGCGCCGTGCCTGTGTTTCATCGATCGGTGCGAGCAGGTCGCGGGCCGGTTCGGGCAGGTGTTCCCCTGCCCGCTCGCCGGGACCGAACACGTAGTAGTCGAATATCTTCGCCCACGCCTGCTTTTCGGCTGCGGGCAGGTCGCGGAGCGTCCACAGTGCGTGATGCAGCGCGGGCAACGGCGAGGACAGGAACGCCGGCGACCGGCGCCACCAGTAGTTCACCAGCACGTTGAACGGCTCGAGGCTGCGCACGTGGTGCCACCACATGCTGGGGATGAAGATGGCGTCGCCGGGCTCGAGCAGCGCAGTCTGCGCATGCTCCAGCGCCAGGCGGAACCGCGGGTGGCGGTCGAAGTCCGGCTGGTCGAAATCGACCACGCTGACGACCTGTCCGCCCGGCGTGGGCTCGAACGGGCCGGGGTACAGGTTTTCGATCTGATCCGGCGGAAACAGGGTGAACTGGCGCCTGCCCACCGCACAGCACGCCAGGTTGTCGGGTGCGTCGAAATGGCAGGACGCCACGACGCGATTGCCGATCCAGATGCTCGGTGGCGCTTCGATACCGCGTGCGGCCAACCCCAGGTCATTCGCCTGCGAAAAACCGGGCAGCGCGCGATCGATCAGCAGCGACGCGACGTAGTACGTCGGCGGCCGGGCATCCTGCAGATGGTGCGCGATCCCGTCAAGCACCTGCGCCAGCACGCCGCGCCTGACCTCGAAGTTCAGGCGGGTGAAGTCGTCGTTGTAGAACGGACGTCCCGCGATCTCCGGTTCTCCGAACGAGTACTGGATCGGCGCACCGGCATCGAAATCGCGCAGGTAGGCCATGGCGTCCTGCGTGGAACGCGCCCCTGCCTGCACGAGGCCCCAATCGCGCGCGATGCCGCGCAGCACCACCGGCTTCCCCTCGGCCAGCAGCGCATCCAGCGGCAGGGTGTCCGCATCCAGGCCGTCCAGCGCACGCATCGGAGTGCCGTCCGCCATCGGTCAGTTCTTGCCGGCAGCGGCGGCGTCCTGCGCGCGCAGGCGGCGCTGCTTCTCGGCCATCAGGCGACGCATGTTGTGCAGCGATGCGAGCATCAGATAGGCGCCCTCCAGGTAGCCGGCGCGGTTGAGCTCGAGCAGCGCAGGCCCCTCCAGCGACGCCAGTCGTTCGCGGTCGATCCCGTGCAGCCCGTTGACCACCACGCGATGACGCTCGTCGATCTGCACGTCGAGATTGACCGGCTGTATCAGGCCGTGGGCGTCGAACGCGCCGAACATCGCGGTGCCGTAGGCGCTGCCATCGCGGATGCCGCGCAACACGGTCGCGATGTGCTCCAGGTACGGGCTGTTGCCGCCCTGCGGCAGGAAGACCGGCTCGCCATCTGCGGCGTTCACGCGCGGATGGTCGATATCCACGTGCATCACCGCTTCCTGGATGAGTTCGCCGTCGATGCGCTGTTCCTGGAAGCCGATCAGGAACGGCCCCTTGGCGACCGCGCCCGGCAGGTATGCCGCATTCCAGCGGCCGTCCTGCAGAAAGAGGTTCTCGCGCTGCTCGAAACCCAGCAGCACGACGGATTGCCAGTCGCCGGTCGTGGCGTCCTTGCGCAGGAAGATCGGGTACTCCCGCTGCAGCTCGGCGAACTCGCTGGGGAAGGCCGGCACCATGCCCACGTCGTCGCCGTACTCGGGACCGAAGGCGGTCGCCACGCGCAGGTCGCGGTGCGCGATGTTGTTGAGAAGTTCGTAACGGCCCATCGTCTTGTCCAATTCCGTCATCAGGCGTGCGTCGCCATGGTACCGCCAGGCCGACTCCACGGTGCCAGTACGCCGGCGCGCCTCGAAAAAAGGACCGCTGCTCGCGCAGCGGTCCCCTCGGCGACATCCGGAGAGGGCGTCTGTCGCCAAACTCAGAACTTGTATCGCACGCCCACCATGTAGCGCGGGCTCTGGTCGGCCAGCTTGACGATCATCTGGTCGGTGCGTGCATGCCAGCGCACGTCCTCACCCGTCAGGTTGATCGCTTCCAGCCCGAACGACCAGTGGTCGTTGAGCGTGTAGTTCACGCTCAGGTCCCACTGCTCGTACTCTTCCACGTAGTACGGGTTGCGGCTGGCGCCCTGGTTGGCCAGGATCAGGTACTCGTCGCGCCAGTTCCATGCCAGTCGCACCGACCAGCCGTACTTCTCGAACATGAACATCGCGTTGGCCGTGTCGCTCAGGCCGGTCAGCGCGAACTGGTCGATGCCCGGGTCGCCGCCGTTGTCGTAGCCGACGTCGCCATTGACCACCGTGTAATTGGCCAGGATGCCGAAGCCGCTGTCGCCGAAGAAGTACTGGCCGCCGATCTCCCAGCCGTTCAACTTCGCCTGGTTCTGGTTGACCGGACGGTTGACGTTGAACAGATAGAGCGGATCGTCCGCTTCGCCCACCAGGTTGTAGGCCGCTTCGGTCGCCAGTGCCTGCGCGCCGGTGCCGTCGAACGCCGCCAGCCCGGCGGGATCGTTGCGCAACAGCGCCAGTGCGGTGAACAGCGAGGTGTCGTTGCCCGAACACGCGGCGGCGTTGGCCGGACCCACCTGCACCGCGCAGGCTGCGCTCTGCAGGAAGGCCAGCGCCGCCTGCGCATCCGGACCGGAGGTCGGATCGGTCAGGCCGTACAGCGATTGCTGGGAGACGCCGTTGCCGATGAAGTTGGCGACCGACTTGTTCCAGTACGTCACCGACAGGTAGCTGGCGTCGGCGAAGTACCACTCCAGCGCCAGGTCCAGGTTGTCGGACTCCAGCGGCTTCAGCATGGGATTCTGATCGTTGCCGCTGGCACGGACCGACGGATCCAGCAGCACCGAACCGAACGGCTGCTGTGCCGTGCCGGGACCGGCATAGAGGTTGCCATAGGGCGCGCGCGCGATGCTCTTGCCGAACGAGGCACGGCCCTTCAGCTCATCCGTGAAGTCGATGCTGAAGTCCAGGTTGGGCAGGATGTAGCTGTAGCTGGCCCTTTCGGTGAACGGCTGCTTCTCGTCGGACAGCACGATGCGGAAGTCGTTGTTGGCCGACCATTCGATGGCCTCGGGGATGGCGATGACCGAGTTCGAGACCACCTTGGTCGTCTCGTAGCGCACGCCGACGCGCGTATTGGTCCGCATGCCGCCCAGTTCGCCCTCGAACTCCACCTGCACGTAGGCGGACTTGGTGTCCTCCTCAACGCGGTCGTCGGCCGAGTTCTGCGGACTCACGCCGATGCCGGCACCGTAGTTGTCGGCGGCCCACTGGGCCAGCTCGGCGGCGTTTCCGCGCCAGGCGCCGTTGCTGCTCGGCACGCTGTAGTCGTTGAACAGGCCGGCGATGTCGTACGGACGGATCAGGTCCATCAGCCCGTCGGCGACGTCGCCGTTGACGTTGCCCACGCCCCAGTCGCCCAGGGTCGAGTAGTTTTCCGCGGCCTGGAGCCGGTGCGTCGACGACTTGGCGCTGTCCACGCCGAACTGGAAGCGGCCTTGGTCGAAGTTCCACTCGCCGTCGATGCGGCCCTGCTTGATCTCGCTGACCTGGGTCTGCGCGTTGATGCGCAGCACCTGGGAGCCGATCTCGCCTTCCACGAAACCCGGATTGACTACGCCGTTGGTCCCGGCGATCGCATCGGCGTTGGTCGGATACCACGTCTGCGTGCCGATCGGCAGGCCGTTGTTGAACTGCAGTTCCTGCACCCAGGTGCCGCCGCAGTGCGGGCCGGTGGTGCAGTTGTTGGTGCCGGCGATGCTCATGAAGATCGAGCCGCCGCCGGTCAGTGGATCGTTCGGACGGCTTTCGTTCTTCGAGTTGTGCGCGTCGAAGCTGAGGCGGAAGCGGTCGTTGACGTCCCACACCGCATTCAGGCCGAGCGAACCCAGCTTGTACTTCTGCATGCTGCGTTGCTGCTCGAGACCGAAGTCCTTGGTGCCGGCGATTTCGCGGATGTAGATGGGCGTGGCCACCGCGCCGCTGGTGTCGAACTCCACGTCGGTGTAGTTGCTGTTCTGCAGCCACATCGCCTGCTCACCGCGATTCTCGGTGATCTCGTTGGTCGAGTAGGTGTAGTCCAGTGTCAGCGTGAGGCTGTCGGTGGGTGCGAACTGCACCACCGCCTGGCCGTTGACGCGATCGCGCTCGAACTCGGAAAAGGCGTAGCGCAGGTCGTTCGGACGCGCGTACAGGTCGCCGACACCGGGCGCATTCACCACCGTCGGATTGCCCGGCATGGTGCCGGTCCACGGCTGGACGTTCCAGTAGTTCTCGGTGGCCTGCACCGAGCCGCCTTTGCGCTCCTGCTTGCTCGCACTGAGGCTGACGCCGAACGTCTTGTCGGGATTGGTGTAGCTGAAGATGCCGGACAGCTCGGGCGTCAGGTCGTTCTCGAACGGCTGGCTGCGGTCGGAGACCAGCTTGGCGCCGGCGTTGGCGACGAAGCCGTCGTAGTTGAACGGCCGCGCCGTCAGGATGTTGATGGTGGCGCCGATGCCGCCGCTGGGTACCTGGGACTGGCTGGTCTTGTAGACCTCGATGCCGTTGATCGCCTCGGCGGCCAACTGCGCGAAGTTGAACGCGCGGGTGCCGCCGTCCACGCCACCGATGGCGACCTGGCCGGAGGCGCCGAAGGCATCCGCACCCGGCATCTGGCGGCCGTTGAGGGTGACCATGTTGAACTGCGGACCGAAGCCGCGCGCGGTGACCTGCGCGCCCTCGCCATCGCGGCGCTCGATCGAGATGCCGGTGATGCGCTGAAGCGATTCGGCGAGGTTGGTATCGGGGAACTTGCCGATGTCCTCGGCGCTGATCGCGTCGACCACACCCGCGGAGTCCCGCTTGATGTCCATCGCCTGGCTGAGGCTGTTGCGGATGCCCGTCACCACGACCGTGTCCAGATCGGTCGCCTGCTGGGATTGCGTCTGTTCCTGCGCGGTCGGCGCCGGTGCGGGCGCGTCCTGGCCGAAGGCGGGATTGATGACCAGCACGCCTCCGACGAAGGTGAACATGGCCCTCGATTTGAATTTCGCCAGCTTGCGGCTCATTGACGTGCCCTCAGGTCTGGAGTCGTACGGAAACTGCACGCGTTCATGGATCTCCCCTCTCGCTACGTTCGTATGTGATGTACCGCCCCTCCCGGGGGCGCCCACGGGCAGTGCCCGTCTTCCAGCCGGAGGACGGAAGCGGGCCCCCGAAGGCCCCTGCTCCGCATTCCGGATTCAAGCGTGGTAAGACGACGATCACGCGATGGGGATGCGACCACGGATCACAGTGGGCAGTGATCGAGTGGTAGCGCTACCATCGCGTTGGAGCGCAGACTAATCACGCGTGTTCGTGCTTGTCACCATGCAGCGCAACAAAGCGCACATGGTGTCGACACGGCACGCAGCGTTCGGCGGCGAAGGCTCGTGAAAACGCCCTTTTTCTCGCCAGCGCGCAAGTAATACAGATTTCGCTACAACACCGGGACTCGGACCAACGGAAGTAACTGCGTGAAGAAGAACAGCAAAGCCGTGCGCAGGAAGGGGGGTGCGGTCACCATCGACGAGGTGGCGGCGCACGCCGGCGTATCGCCGATGACCGTCTCGCGCGTGGTCAACGGCCATGCGGGGGTGCGTGATGCCAACCGCGAGCGCGTCATGCGCAGCGTGCGCGAACTGGGGTACCGCCCCAATCTCGCCGCGAGTTCGCTGGCGGCCGCGCAGCACACCTGCATCGCATTGATCTATACCAATCCCAGTTCAAGCTACCTGCGCGAATTGCTGGTGGGCGCGCTGCGGGGCTCGGCACGGGCGGCGGCGCAACTGGCGATCGCCACCTGGGACGGACTGGATGCGGAGGGTCGCCGTGCGGCGGCCAGGCAACTGGCCAACAGCGTGGCCGGCGTCATCCTCCCTCCCCCGCTCTGCGAGTCCAGGGCCATCGTGTCGGAGTTCCGGCATGCGGGCGTGCCGGTGGTATCCATCGCCTCGGGGCACTTCAGCGACACCATCTCCTGTGTGCGCATCGATGACCATCGCGCGAGCCACGACATGGTGTCGCACCTGATATCGCGCGGCCACACGCGTATCGGCTACATCAAGGGCGATCCCAACCAGACCGCCAGCGCGCACCGCTGGCAAGGCTACCGCGACGCGCTGGCCGAAGCGGGCATTGCCTACGACGACAAGCTGGTCCAGCCGGGCTACTTCACCTACCGCTCCGGCCTGGAGGCGGCGGAAAAACTGCTCGCGTTGCGCCGTCCTCCCAGCGCGATCTTCGCCAGCAACGACGACATGGCGTCGGCCGTGGTGTCGGTCGCGCATCGCCGCGGCCTTGACGTGCCGCGCGACCTCTCGGTGGTCGGCTTCGACGACACGTCCGCGGCGACCATGGTGTGGCCGGAACTGACCACCATCCACCAGCCGGTCGCCGCCATGGCCGATGCCGCCATCGACATCCTGCTGCGCGAGATCCGTCGGACGCCGTCGTCCCCGCGCGTGATCGTCAACCACGTGGTGCCGCACCAGCTGGTCGCACGCGACTCGGTCAGGGACAAGGCAGCGGAAGAAGCCGGGGCGGGCGACAAGGGCCGTTAGCACGGCCTCACTTCACCGCCCTTGTACACCGGATTACGCAGTCTGTCGGCATGACGGCGCCCCCCCGTGATCTCATCGTGCTGCGACCCGAAGGCATGTACTGCCCGGCGGGCGATTTCCACATCGATCCCTGGCGCCCGGTCGCCACCGCCGTCATCACGCACGGGCATGGCGACCATGCGCGCAACGGCATGGGCGTGTATCACGCCGTCGCCGACGGCCTGCCGGTGCTGCGCTGGCGGCTGGGCGAGCAGACCTTCCACGCGCACGCCTATGGCGAGCGTTTCAGGCTGGGCGATGCCACGGTCTCCCTGCATCCTGCCGGCCATGTGCTGGGATCGGCGCAGGTCCGGATCGAAGTGGGTGGCCAGGTGTGGGTCGCGTCCGGCGACTACAAGCGCCAGGCCGACCCCACCTGCCCGCCGTTCGAGGTGGTGCCGTGCGATGTCTTCATCACCGAAGCGACCTTCGGCCTGCCGGTGTACCGCTGGCCCGATACCCCGGCGGAAGTGGCGCGCATCGTGCAGTGGCGGCGCGCCTGCGAGGCGCGTGGACGCGCGGCGATCCTGTACTCCTATGCGCTGGGCAAGGCGCAACGCATCCTGGCCGAACTGGCCCGTTTCGACGAACCGCCTGTCTACGTGCATGGTGCGGTGGACAGCGGGGTGCAGGTCTATCGCGCCGCCGGCGTGCCGTTGATCGCCACCGAACCCGTCGGCGAGCAGCCCAAAGGCAAGGATTACGCCGGCCGCCTCGTGATCGCGCCGCCGTCCGCAGCCGGTTCCACGTGGACGCGCCGCTTCCGCGATGCGGAACACGGCTTCGCGTCCGGCTGGATGCGCCTGCGCGGCAACCGCCGGCGCCGCAACTACGATCGCGGTTTCGTCATTTCCGACCACGCCGACTGGCCGGCCCTGCTCGACACCATCGAACAGACCGGCGCACGCCGCATCATCGCCACCCACGGCAATACCGATGCGCTGATCCGCTTCCTGCGCGAACGCGGACGGGACGCGCAGGCATTCGCCACCGACTTCGGTGGCGAGGAATGAAGGCCTTCGCCGCGCTGTACGAAGTGCTCGAGCACCGCACGGGCACGCTGGACAAGCGCGCCGCCATCGCCGACTACGTCCGCCAGGCTCCGCGTGCCGATGCCGCGTGGGCCCTGTGGCTGCTCGCCGGCAACAAGCTGCGCCGCATCGCCGGCAGCGGCGAGCTGCGCACCTGGTGCGGCGAAATCGCGGAATTACCGGCATGGCTGGTGGACGACAGCTATGCGCACGTGGGCGATCTCGCCGAGACGCTGGCGCTGTTGTTGCCGCCAGGCACTGCACCGGATGCCGAGGTCCCGCTGCACGTCTGGATCGAGCAGCGACTGCTGCGCGTGGCCGGGGCCGACGCCGAAACGAGACGGCGCACCGTGGTGGACGCGTGGACGCAGTTGCCCGACGGCCAGCGCCTCGTGTTCAACAAGCTGTTGACCGGTGCGCTGCGCATCGGGGTGTCGCTGCGGCTGGTGCAACAGGCACTCGCCGATCTCTCCCAAGTTCCCATCGCCCTGCTCGCCCAGCGCATGCTCGGCGACTGGCCCCCGACGCCGGACTTCCTCGCCTCGCTGCTGTCGCCCGATGCACAGGACAGCGACCGGGAACAGCCCTACCCGTTCTTCCTCGCCTCGCCACTGGAGAGTGCGCCGGAGCAGCTCGGCGCCATCGGCGACTGGCTGCTGGAATGGAAGTGGGATGGCATCCGCCTGCAGATCATCCGCCGGCGCGGCGAAGTGGCACTGTGGTCGCGCGGCGAGGAGCGGCTGGACGGCCGCTTTCCCGAGATCGAATCCGCGGCGGCCACGCTGCCGCAGGATGCGGTGATCGATGGCGAACTGCTGGCGTGGGACGACGGCGACGCGCCGCTGCCCTTCTCGGCGCTGCAGACGCGCATCCAGCGCAAACGGCCGGGCAGCAGGCATCTGGCCGCGGCACCGGCGCGGGTGCTGGCCTACGACCTGCTGGAACTGGACGGGGACGACCTGCGGGAATGGCCGCTGCATGCGCGACGACAGCGCCTGCGAGATCTGCTGGGTGCGCACGCGGATCCGCGCCTGGTGCTGTCGCCCGACACCGCGGCCGCGACATGGGACGAAGCGGCCGTGCTGCGCCAGACCGCGCGCGGGCGCGGCGTGGAAGGCCTGATGCTGAAACGGCGCGACTCGCCCTACCGCAGCGGCCGCCGACGCGGCGACTGGTGGAAGTGGAAGATCGATCCGCTCACCCTCGATGCGGTGCTGCTGTATGCGCAGGCCGGCCACGGGCGCCGCAGCACGCTCTACACCGATTACACGTTCGGCGTCTGGAACGAGGACGGCGAGCTGGTCCCGGTCGCGAAGGCGTATTCCGGCCTCGACGACAAGGAGATCCTGGCGCTGGACCAGTGGATCCGCTCGCATACGCGCGAGCGGTTCGGGCCGGTACGCTCGGTGGTCGCCGAGCAGGTGTTCGAGCTTGGTTTCGAAGGCGTCAATGTCAGCAGCCGCCACAAATCGGGCGTCGCGGTGCGGTTCCCGCGCATCCTGCGCTGGCGCCGCGACAAGCCCGCGGCCGAGGCCGACCGGTTGGCGACGCTGAAGGCGCTGGCGCGGTGACGCCGCTCGCGCGGCTGCAGGGCTGGTTCGCCTCGCGTGGCTGGAAACCGCTGCCGTTCCAGCGCCAGGCGTGGCGGCACTACCTCGCCGGCGAATCGGGCCTGATCCACACGCCGACCGGCAGTGGCAAGACGCTGGCAGCCTTCGGCGGCGTCCTGCTGGAGGCACTGGCCGAACCGCCCTCGCCCGCCAGCCGCAAGCGCAATGCGGCGCGCGCTTTGCGGGTGGTCTGGATCACGCCGCTGCGCGCCCTGGCGTCCGACACGACGCGTGCGCTCGCCGACACTGCACAGGCGCTGGGACTGGCCTGGAACGTCGCGCAGCGCACCGGCGATGCCAGTGCTCGCGACAAGCGGCTGGCACGCGGGGGCAAGCTGGATGTGCTGGTGACCACACCCGAATCGCTGTCGTTGTTGCTGAGCCATCCCGACACCGCCCCGATGTTCGCGGACCTGCGCTGCGTGGTGGTCGACGAGTGGCATGAGCTGATGGGCAGCAAGCGCGGCGTGCAGACGCAGTTGGCGCTGGCCCGTCTGCGCCGCTGGTCGCCGCGCGTGCGCACCTGGGGACTTTCCGCCACCCTCGGAAATCTCGACGATGCCTGCCGCGCCCTGCTGCCGCCGGGCGTTCCACCGCAGGTGATATCGGCCGCCCGGCCCCGCCCGATGACGCTGGAAACGCTGCTGCCCGAGGACATGGTGCGGTTCCCGTGGAGCGGCCACCTGGGCCTGAGCCAGCTGGCCGGCGTCATGGCGCGCGTGCTCGCGGTGCGGACCACCCTGCTGTTCACCAACACGCGCGCGCATGCAGAGTTGTGGCACCAGGCGCTGGCGGCGGTGTGGCCCGAAAATCCCGGCACGCTGGCCCTGCACCACGGCTCGCTGGATCCGGCGGTACGCCAGCAGGCCGAGGCCGGCCTGCGCGATGCGACGCTGCGCTGCGTGGTGGCCACCTCCAGCCTCGATCTGGGCGTGGACTTTCCTTCGGTCGACCAGGTGATCCAGATCGGCAGCCCCAAGGGCGTGGCGCGCCTGCTGCAGCGGGCGGGCCGTGCGCGGCATCGCCCGGGCGAGACCGGCCACGTGCTGTGCGTGCCGACGCACGCGCTGGAGCTGGCCGAATACGCCGCCACCCGCACGGCGATCGCCGAAGGCGAGGTGGAGACGCGGCATCCACCGCGATTGCCGCTCGACGTGCTGGCGCAGCACTGCGTCACCGTCGCGCTCGGCGGCGGATTCACCGACGACGAGCTGTTCGGCGAGGTCCGCGCCACCGACGCGTTTTCCGCCCTCGACGCGGCGACCTGGCGGCGCGTACTGGACTTCATCGTGCGCGGCGGCGACGCGCTGGAACACTATCCCGAATACCGCCGCGTCGTGCGCGATGCCGACGGCGTGCATCGCGTGCACGACCGCACGGTGGCGCTGCGCCATCGTCTGTCCATCGGCACGATCGCCAGCGACGGCAACATCGCGGTGAAATTCCTGCGGGGGGGCGGCCTGGGCACGGTGGAAGAGGCGTTCCTGAGCCGCCTGCGGCCGGGCGACCGCTTCCGCTTCGCCGGACGCCTGCTCGAACTCGTGCGCCTGCAGGACATGACCGCCTACGTGCGCATGGTCAAACAGGGCGATGGCGTCGTGCCGCGCTGGATGGGCGGGCGGATGCCGCTGTCGTCGCGCCTGGCGGCCCATGTACAGGCGACGCTGGCGGGTGACCGGCGTTCCCCCGAGATGCGGGCACTGCAGCCGTTGCTTGCCGTGCAGGCACGGCTCAGCCGGGTGCCGGCGGCCGGAGACCTGCTGGTGGAAGTCGTCCGCCGGCGCGACGGCCAGCACCTGTTCGTGTTTCCGTTCGCCGGCCGCCGCGCGCACGAAGGCCTCGCGGCACTGCTGGCATGGCGGCTCGGTCAGCGCGAGCCCAATACATTCTCGCTGTCGGCCAACGACCTGGGCTTCATGCTGTCGCCGCAACGGCCGCTGACGCTCGAGGCCGACACGCTGCGCGCGTTGCTCACGGAGGAGCGGCTGGTGGAGGACCTCGCCCACGGCGCCAACCTCGGCGAACTGGCGCGCCGGCAGTTCCGCGGCATCGCGCGTGTCGCCGGCCTGCTGCCGCCGTCGCTGCCGGGGCGCACGCCGCGCAGCCTGCGCCAGCTGCAGGCCTCGAGCGGGCTGCTGTTCGACGTCCTGTCGCGCCATGATCCGGACCACCTGCTGCTGCAGCTCGCACGCCGCGAAGCGCTGGAGGAAGACCTGCAGGTCGCGGACCTCGGCGACCTGTTGCGCCGCCTGCGCGACGCGCGCCTGCATATCGTGGCGCCGGCCAGCCTCACGCCGCTGGGCTTTCCCTTGTGGGCGGACGGCATGCGTGCCCACCTGAGCACGGAAGACTGGCAGGCGCGCGTGCGGCGCGCGGCCGAACAGCTGGAGCGCCGGCATGCGGGCTAGCCTCGCTCTCGACCTGGCGGGGGAATCCGTGCACCTGCTTGCCGACCGGGCGCTGTTCTGGCCGGCGGCCTCGCTGCTGCTGATCGCCGACCTGCACCTGGGTAAGGGCGAAGCCCTGCGCCGCGGTGGCATTGCCGTTCCGCGCGGCGGTACGCGCGAGGACCTCGAACGCCTGCAACGCGTGCTGGCCGACACCGGCGCACGCGAGCTGTGCGTGCTGGGCGACTTCCTGCATGGCGCCGCGTCCGGTGGCGCGTGGCAGGAGGACTGGCGGGCGTGGCGCGCGCATCATGCAGGCCTCGCCATCACCGTGGTGGCCGGCAACCACGACCGCCACCTGCAGCGACAGGCGGCGGACTGGGACCTGCACATCGTGCCGGAGGGCCTGCGGCGCGGGCCGTTCGAGCTGCGCCACCTTCCCGATGCGGGCAGCGGCCATGTCATCGCCGGTCATGTGCATCCGCGTGTGCGGTTTCCCGGTTTGCCGGGCCGCTGGCCGGCCTTCTGGTTGCGTACCGCGACGACGATCCTGCCCGCGTTCTCCCGGTTCACCGGCGGCGTCGAACCCCTGACCGCAGCAGGCGACCGCTGCGTGGCCTGCCTGGATGGCCTGGTGGCCGCGTTGCCGCCGATCCGCGCCTAGCGGCTCGCCGCCTGCAGGCGGTGGGCGTGGCTGTAGACGACATGGCGCCCGTCGCGCACGAACCCGACCAGGGTCATGCCGCAGGCGTTCGCGAGATCGACGGCCAGCGCCGTCGGCGCGGACAGGGCCGCCAGCAGCGGTATGCCCGCGACGGCGGCCTTCGCCACCATCTCGTAGCTGGCGCGGCTGGTGATCAGCGCGAAGCCCGTGTCGGGATCGAACTCCGGACGCACCAGTGCACCGATCAGCTTGTCCAGGGCGTTATGGCGACCGACGTCTTCGCGGACCAGGGTCGGCACGCCGTCCAGCGTCACCCAGGCGGCGGCGTGGACGGCGCCGGTGATGCGGTTCAGGGGCTGGTGCGATGCCAGCGCGGCGAGTGCCGCGTCGAGTACCGGCGCCCCGAGTACCGCACCCTGCCCCACGCGCGCCGGCTGCCTGAGCACGTCCTCCAGGTTCCGCTGACCGCAGATGCCGCACCCGCTGCGGCCCGGCAGTCCGCGTTGCCGATCCGGAGCGTTGGTCGGGAGGGGATGGCGCGTACGGAGGTCGAGCTGGACGCCTTCGAGCAGCGTCCGCACCTCCATCGAGGCCACATCGTCGCCCGCGATCCCGAGTTCCGTCAGGGCGAATCCGCGCGCGAAATCCTCCAGGTCGCACGGCGAGACCATCATCACCGCCAAGGGTTCGCCATCGACATGGATCGCCAGCGGCACCTCTTCGGCCAGCCGGTCCTGACGCCGCGTGGCCATGCCGCCGGTGATGTCGACGACCTGGCGCCAGGCGACGCCGTCGATGCGCTCAGCCGGCATGTCCATCCGCGATGCGCAGCCCGCGCACCCGCACCGGGATCGACTTGTACGCCGGCGTACCCGACTGCGGATCGTGGCTGTCGAGCGGCACCAGGCGATTGCCTTCGGGGTAGTACATCGCCGCCGACCCGCGCGGCAGGTCGTACTCGACGGCGATGAAACCCGAGAGCGTGCGCGTCGCGTCGTCGCCGGCAATGTGCGATACCACCTCGATCGGATCGCCATGCGCCACGCCACGCTCCCGCATGTCGTCGCGATTGAGGAAGACCACATCGCGCCGGCCGCGGATGCCGCGATAACGGTCGTCGAAGCCGTAGATCGTGGTGTTGTACTGGTCGTGCGAACGGACCGTGGTCAGCGTCAGCAGGTCCGCGCCTGCCGGATCCGGATCCTCGCCCAGTCCGGGCGCCACCAGGAAGCGCGCCTTGCCGGCCGGTCCCCAGTCGCGCTGGGAGGCGCCGATGTAGAGGCGGAAACCGCCCGGCTCGCGTACGCGGCGGTTGAAGTCGGTGAAGATCGGAAACACCGCTTCGATGTCGTCGCGGATGCGGTCGTAGTCGCCGACCAGCCCGTCCCAGTCGACCTTCGTCTGCGGCAGCGTCGCCTTGGCGATGCCGGCGACGATGGCCGGTTCGGATCGCAGGTGTTCGGATGCCGGCGTCAGGCCGCCCTGCGAGGCGTGCACCATCGACATCGAATCCTCCACCGTCACGGACTGCAGCCCGCTGGCCTGCACGTCGCGCTCGGTACGGCCCAGGCAGGGCAGCAGGAAGGCCTGCCGCGCGGGGATCAGGTGCGAGCGGTTCAACTTGGTGGCGATGTGGACGGCCAGGTCCAGATTGCGCATCGCCGGGATCGTGGTGTCCGGATCTGGCATCGCCACGGCCAGGTTACCGCCCATGCATACGAGTGCACGCGAGCGGCCATCGCGGATCGCGCGCACCGCCTCCACCGCGTCGTGTCCGTGGGTGAGCGGGAACTCGAAGCCGTAACGCCGACGGATCGCATCCACCAGCGCCTGCGTCGGCTTCTCGGTGATGCCGACCGTACGGTCGCCCTGCACATTGGAGTGCCCGCGGATGGGCGCGATGCCGGCCCCCGGCTTGCCGATGTTCCCGCGCAACAGCATCAGGTTGGCCATCTGCTGCACGTTCTGCGTGCCACGGCGATGCTGGGTCATGCCCATGCCGTAGCAGAGGATCACGCGCTCGGCCTTCGCGTAGCGCCCGGCCGCCTCGGCGATGTCGTCCCGCGACAGGCCGGACCGCGCGACGATCTCGTCCCACGAGGTCCGCGCGAGGTCCTCGCGCAGCGCTTCCAGACCTTCGGTGTGTTCGGCGATGAAGGCGTGGTCGAGCACGCCCGCGCCGCCCGCGGCGAGGTCGTCGGCGTCGGCCTGCAGCAACCACTTCATCATGCCCTTCAAGAGCGCGAGGTCGCCGCCGATCTTCACCTGGTAGTAGGTCTGCGCGATTGGCGTGGCGGTGTTGGTCAGCATCTCGGCCGGATGCTGGGGCGAGGTGAAGCGCTCCAGTCCGCGCTCGCGAAGCGGATTCACCGCGACGATGGGAACGCCGCGCCTGGACACCTCGCGCAGCGTGGAGAGCATGCGCGGATGGTTGGTGCCTGGGTTGTGACCGAAGCTGAAAAGCAGATCGCAATGGGCGAAATCGTCCAGTGTCACCGTGCCCTTGCCCACGCCGATGGACTCGGGCAGCCCCACGCTGGTCGCCTCGTGGCACATGTTCGAGCAGTCGGGGAAGTTGTTGGTGCCGTATTCGCGCACCATCAGCTGGTAGAGGAAGGCGGCTTCGTTCGAGGTGCGGCCGGAGGTGTAGAACTCGGCCATGTCCGGATGCGGAAGCGCACGCAGTGCCTCGCCGATGCGCGCGAACGCCTCGTCCCAGCCGATCGGCACGTAGCGGTCCGACTCCGCGTCGTAGGCCATCGGATGGGTGAGACGGCCTTCGTCCTCCAGCGCGTGGTCGCTCCAGTCCCACAGTTCCGCCAGCGTGTGGCGTGCGAAGAAGTCCGGTGTCGCACGCTTGCCGGTCGCCTCCCACGACACTGCCTTTGCACCGTTCTCGCAGAACTCGAAGGACGAGGTGTGTTTCGGATCGGGCCACGCACACCCCGGGCAATCGAAACCGGTGGGCTGGTTGACCCGACGCAGCGCGGATGTCTCTCGCCCGACCGCCATCTGCCCCTGCACGGCACGTGCGACCGCGGCCAGCGCGCCCCAGCCACCGGCGGCGCCGTCGTACTCGTCGATGCCCGGAATCTTGCGCTCAGTCATCGGAACATTCCGTCATCCGTACGCCCTCGTGGCGGTCGCCGCAGGATACCCGAAGGCATCGTGCGAAGTGCCTTCACGATGTGTCCGCCTACGTGTGAACCGGTCGCTCAGCATCGCCTTGCTAGCATGGCGGCGTCATCGTCGAGGAACCGTTCCCGCCCGTGCTCCGCCTCCTGCTTCCCATCACCGCCCTGCTCGCCAGCGTCGCCCTGCTGCTCGGCGGCAACGGACTGCTGGGCACGCTGCTGGCGATGCGCAGCCAGGCGGAGGGATGGGGCGAGCGCACGACCGGCCTGGTGATGTCGGGCTATTTCATCGGTTTCTTCCTCGGCACGTTCACCGCACCGCCGCTGATCCGGCGCGTCGGCCACATCCGCGCCTTCGCCTTCCACGCCGCGCTCGCCGCGGCGGCGGTGCTGGTCTATCCGTTGTGGCTGGAACCTATCGGCTGGATGGCGCTGCGCGTGGTCACCGGCATGGCCCTGGTCGGGCTGTGCACGGTGATCGAAAGCTGGTTGAACGCGCAGGCCGCGCCCGAGCACCGCAGCCGTGTGTTCGGCGTGTACATGGTGGTGTCGCTGCTGGCGCTCGCGGCGGGACAGTTGCTGCTCGACCTGCAGCCGCCGCGCAGCCCGGTGCTCTTCAGCATCGTGGCCATCCTGTTCGCGCTGGCCATCTTGCCTGTCAGCGCGACGCGGCTCACGCCGCCGGTGATGACCGTCGCGCCGAAGATCCATCTGCTGCAGATCTGCCGCGCGGCGCCGAGTGCGGCCGCGGGCGCGGTACTGGCCGGACTGGCGCTCGGTGCGTTCTGGGGCCTGGGCGCGGTGTACGCGGCATCGCTGGGGTTGGATCGTGCCGGCATCGGCGTGTTCATGGCCGTCACCATCATCGGAGGCGCAGCGTTGCAGTTGCCCATCGGGCGACTGTCCGACCACGGCGACCGTCGCAGCACGCTGGCGCTGGTGGCCGCGGCCGGCGCCGCGACCTCGCTGCTGGTCCTGCGCTTCGAGGCCCAGGCGCAGGCGGTGTTCTTCCTGTTCGGCGGGCTGGCCTTCGCGCTGTATCCGCTTGCGGTGGCGCATCTGCTGGACCGCCTGCCGGGCGAGCAGTTGCTGGCCGGCTGCAGTGCCCTGCTGCTGCTCAACGGCATCGGGGCGGCCATCGGTCCGGCGGCGGCCGGTGCCCTGATGCAGCGCTTCGGTCCGGAGGCCTTGCCGGTGTTCTTCGCCGGCACGCTGGGCTTGCTGGCGGTGGTGGCCGGTGGGCGCCGGCTGTTCAAGGTACGCGAACTGCTCCATCACGCGCGGTTCCATCCGATGCTGCGCACCACGCCCGCCGCGCTCGAGATGCTGCCCGAGATCCCGGATGCGCCGGAAGCCCGGCCGGACGCTCCCCGCGGGAATTGATCCCGATCAATGCGTCCTGCCCGCACACGCCCCAGCATGGACGTCATGGGCATCGTCTCTCCTTCTCCGTTGTTCGACGCGGACCTGCTTCGGCGTTACGACACGCCGGGTCCGCGCTACACCTCGTACCCGACCGCACCCCAGTTCAGCGCCCGCTTCGGTGCGCAGGAACTGCGGGAGTGCGCGGCTGCCACCAACCGGCAGGACCAGGCGCGCCCGCTCTCGCTGTACGTGCACGTGCCGTTCTGCACCAGCCCCTGCTTCTACTGCGGTTGCAACCGGGTGATCACGCGCGACAAGGCGCGCGGCGAGCTGTACATGGACTACCTGTACCGCGAGATCGCGCGGATGGCGCCGCTGTTCGACAGCGGGCGGCCGGTGGTGCAGCTGCACTTCGGCGGTGGCACACCGAACTTCCTCGCTCCGGCGCAGATCGCGGACTGCGTGGCGGAGCTGCGCAGCCAGTTCAGTTTCGCACCCGCCGACACGATGGACTTCTCGATCGAACTGGATCCGCGCTTCGTCACGCCGGCGGACATCGGCGAACTCGCGCGGGTGGGTTTCAATCGTGCCAGCCTCGGGGTGCAGGACTTCGATCCGGACGTGCAGAAGGCGGTGAACCGCGTGCAGCGCGTGGACGAAACGCTGGCCATCATGGCGGCCTGCCGCGAGCACGGCCTGCGCTCGGTCAACATCGACCTGATCTACGGCTTGCCGAAGCAGACGCGCGCCGGTTTCGAGCGCACGCTGGACATCGTGATCCAGGCGCGCCCCGACCGCATCGCCGTGTACAGCTATGCGCACCTGCCGCACCTGTTCAAGCCGCAGCAGCGCATCGCGCAGGGCGATCTGCCCGGCCGGGAAGCCAAGTTGGGGCTGCTGCAGTGCGCGGTGGAACGGCTGGTCGCGGCGGGCTACGTGTACATCGGCATGGACCACTTCGCCCTGCCCGACGACGAACTGGCGCGGGCACAGTCGCGCGGCGGCCTGCACCGCAACTTCATGGGCTACACCACCCACGCCGACAGCGACCTGGTCGGGTTCGGCGTGAGCGCGATCAGCCATGTCGGCGACAGCTTCAGCCAGAATCCGCGCGACCTCCCCGGTTGGGAGCGCGCGATCGACGAGGGCCGGTTGCCGGTCTGGCGCGGCATGCCGCTGGATCGCGACGATGTGCTGCGCGCCGAGGTGATCCAGGAACTGATGTGCCACGGACGGCTGGACTATGCGCGCATCGGCAACCGGTTCGGCATCGACTTCGCCACCTACTTCGCCGATGCCCTGCCCCGCCTGCAGGCACTGGCGGACGATGGCCTGCTGGCCTTCACGCGGGTCGGCCTGCACGCCACGCCGAAGGGACGCTTGCTGCTGCGGGTGATCGCGATGTGCTTCGACCGCTACCTGCCACCGGCCTCGCCGGATGTACCCCGGTTCTCGAACACCATCTGAGCCCGCGCCTCAGCGACAGGCTGTGTTGACGCGGTCGTCGAGCCTGCGGCTGGTTGCGAAATCCCGCTTCAGACCCAGCCGCGCATGGGTCTGGTCGCGCGCCTGCTTTGCGCGCGCACAGGCGGCGGCATCGCGATGCATCGAGATCACCGCCCCGGTCGGCGTGGCGCGCGGGCGTCCTGTGCCGCCGCGGCTCCGCGAGCGTGCGGATGGCGCGTTCCGCGCGCGATCCGATGGCTCCGTGGACGCGGCGGTGGCCGGGGGAGCCGGTGGGTCCGGCGGGTACTCGCGTACCCACTCCGTTCGCTGCGTCGAGGCGCACGGCAACGACTGGTAGTGCGACTGCCCGTCCGCGCCGCGGCATTTGTGGACGGGGTCGCTCCCCCAGGTGGCACTGCCCACGGTGACGAGCACGCAGGCGAGCACGAGGCGACAGGCGCAGGAGGATCGGGGCATGACGGGCTCCTCGGGAAGGAGCCCGCAGCATCCGGGCCGGGCAGCGGCAGCGGGATCGGCACACGCCGCGCCGCACTGTCGGGGTTTGCCGCACGTTCACCGGCTCGTCACCGCCGACCCTGCGAGATGGGCGGGCATTCCCATCGGAACCTCCCCCATGACGGCCGCCTATCTCTATCTCAATGCGCTGGTGTACCTGCTGCTCGCGGGCTGGTGCACGCTCGCGCCCGCGCGCACCGCCACCGCGCTGGGCTATGCCTCGCTGACCCGCTCGGGGCAGACCGAATACCTGACGATCTATGGCGGCCTGCAGCTCGGTCTGGCGTTGCTGTTCGCCTGGCTTGCGTGGAGCCAGCAGATGCGTACCGGCCTGGTGCTCGCGCTCGCGCTGTACGCCCCCATCGTGCTCTACCGCAGCCTCAGCCTGATGCGCTGGTGGCCGGTGGAGTCCACCACGCTCCTGTTGGCGGCGACCGAATGGCTGATGCTGCTGGCGGGGCTATGGCTCTGGTGGCAGGGTCGCGCGGTGTGATGCGCATGCTCAGAAATTGATCGGCAGGCGCGCGGTGAACGTCATGTCCGGTGTGTCGCGGGTCACGCCGACGCCCAGCGCGACGTTGAGCGACATGCGGTCGCTGAAACGGTAGGTGCCGCCCAGCAGCAGCGTGCCCAGCGTGGTGCGCACCGCGCCGGCGACCTCGTCCCCGTTCTGTTCGGTCTTGTCCACGATGCTGGTGTCGTAACCGATGCTGATGGCGGCCTTTTCGTTGAGCGCCAGGCCCATGCCGAGGTTGAAGCCGAGGATGTCGCCGGCCTTGATGTCGCCGAGGAACTCGGTCTGTCCGCCCAGCACGCGCCGCGACACATCGCTGCGCTTGAAGTTGTGCAGGTAGCTGAGGCTGCCGAAGAACACCACCGGATCGGACGGATACAGCCAGGTGATGCCGGGCTGCACCGCATTGAAACCGCTGCCGGTGGGCAGGTCCAGCGGCAGGCCGGTGCCGGTGGTGTTGGCCACGCAGCGCGTCACGCAGTCGGTGGTCACGTCGAACAGGTCGCGCCCGGTGCGGCTCTTGTAGCGCAGCCACGCGATGTAGAACGGCTTGTCGGCACCGCCCCGGTTGAGCTGGTAGCGCCCGGTCAGTTCCACGTCGCCCAGGCCGCTGCCGCGCGCGTTGAACACGCGGTCTTGCGCCGAACCGGTGAAGATCTCGCGGCTGACGGTGTCGCTGTGGATGTAGACATAGGGCAACTTGGCTTCCAGCTCCATGCGTCGGCTGAGGCCATAGCGGCCGGTCAACGTGGCCACCGCCGTGGTCGTCTTCACCTGGCGCACGTCGATCAGGCCGATCAGGATGGCGGGAATGATGGTGTAGCCGACCAGCGCCACGCGGTCGTTGGCCGAGTATCCGTACTGGATGGCGGGCTCGACCACCAGCTTGCCTTTCGGTGTCAGCACGCCGGGCTGGTCGAAGATCTGCGCCACTTCCGGCGGCCGCGAATCGCTCTCCGGTGCCTGTCCCACGGGCGGTGGTGCCTGCGCAGCTCCGGCGGTGGCCTGCACGGTCTGCGCCTGCGTGCCCTGTGGACTGCGCGTCGGCGCAGCGGCCTGCGCCACCTGCATCCCGGCGTCGTGGGGAGGCGCAGCGTCGCGGGTCGCCGGCATGGAACCGGATGCCGGTGCGGGACCGACGACGAGGTAGGTCGGCGAACCCGCCTGCCCATCACGGAATGTCGGCGCCTGGCTCAACGACGGCACGATGACCGGCGCGGGCGCGCCACGCGCGCGCGCATTGGCGAGGATCTCGTCGTTCAACGCGTTCTGCAGGCTGAAGATCTGCTGCTCCTGCGCATGCATCAGTTCGCGCATCTGCTGCAAGCGCTGCGTCTGCTCGTTGAGCTGGCGCTGCAGCGCATCGAGCCGCGCGTCGGCGGTGATCTCGTAGGGTTGGGTGGGGATCGGCGGCGACGGCGCCACGGGCAGCGGCGCCTCCTGCGCGCCGGCCTGTCCGGCCTGCACGCCCAGGCCGACCGCCAGGGCCAGCGGTGCGACTTCGATCAGAGACGTCCCTTTCTTCATGATGTTCCCCTTGTCGTGTGCGGCGTCGGCGGATGCGTGTCACGGAACGCCGGGTGCGCGGATCAGGGCGTCGGTCAGCGCGGCGCCAGCATTGAGGTTCTGGTAGGCCCCCAGCGTGTCGACCCCGACGTCGATGCGGGTGACAGTGCGGATGTCCTGGCCGTCGAGGGTGTTCTGGATGACCAGCCCACCGCCGGCCTGGACGGGATCGAAGCGGTTGCCCTCGCCGATCTGCACGACCAGGCCACGGTTGAAGTCGGCCAGCGCCTGCGCCTGCTCGGGGGTGATGCGGGCCACGTCAGGCACCTGCACCGCGATGCGCGCGGTCAGTTCGCCGTTGACCAGGACGACGCGCTCGATGCCGAAGGACAGCATCATGCCGGACGGCATCTGGAAGCCGCCGCGCATCTGCGCCAGCCGGCCGGGATCCACCGGCTGCCATTCGCTGCCCAAGTCGCCGCCCTGCCCGCATGCACCCGCGGGCGCGAGCAGGACGATGGCCAGCAGGACGGCGCGCGCCATCGGGTGTCGGTGCGCATGCATGTCAGATGTCTCCCGGTCCGCGCCGCGGCACGGTGATGTTGCGCAGACCATCGCGCTGGATTCCCATGTCGAGCGGCGCCGGAGGTGCGGTCTTCCAGTCGCTGGCCTGGTTGAAGCGGGCGTGTTCGCGTCGGTTGTGCACCACGAACATCACCCGGTTGTCCCACAGCGCTTCGAACCGCGAGCGCGGCATCGCGCGCGTGCCGCGGGCCGGGTCGCCCAGCAGCACGCGGCCGTTGCGCAGGCCCTTGACGACGACGAAGTGGCGATAGCCGCGGTCGTTGAGCAGCACGATCGCCGGCACGTTCTCTTCCTGCAGCTTGTCCAGCGGCAACTCGAAGCCGTCGGCCTCGTAGCCCTTGGAGCGCAGGTAGCGCCGCATGTCCAGCAGCGAGAACCCTTCCTTGCGGATGCGCGCCTGGTCGCCGTTGTTGTACATCTGCACGAACACGTCCACCTCGCTGACCGGATGGCCGTACTGGTGCGTCAGCAGCGTCGCCGTGGCCGCGGAGCCGCAGCTGAAGTCGTATTGCTGCGGCAGCGTGGTCTTGAAGCGCGCTTCCTTCAGGCTGGTCAGGCGGACGCTGTAGGCGCCACCGGGCACGCGCAGGTCGCTGGTCGCGGCCGACGCGCCTCCCAGGCAGAAGAACGCGCAGGCCAGCGCGGCATGCGCCAGCCAGTGCGTACTCCGCAGGCGGCGTTTCATTGCGGCACGGCCCCGAAATCGACGGTCACGATCATCGCGTTCTGGATCAGCACGTTGCTGCCGGTGTTCTGGATGACGGTGTTGATCCCGCTGGCGTTGCGGAAGGCGCCGTCGGCGATGCTGTTGGAGCCGCTGGTGATGTGGTGCGCCGTGTTGTCCTCGACCGCACCATCGACGTCGATCAGGTTGTCCACCACGCGGTTGTCGCCGCCGCGCAGGACGGAAAGGCGCTCGATGGCGATCGCCCGCCCGAGTTCGCTGATGGCGATGTCCGGCAGTTGCGCGCCGACGTTCGCGGCGTCGGACACCGCTGCGGTATCGATGCGAGGTGCGACGTCGTCGGTGGCCCACGCGCCGACGGCGACGAAGAAACATCCCCCGGCCACTATGCGCAGCCAGGTCTGTTGGTGCGTATGCATGGTCATGGCTCCCTTGCCATGCGCCCGCCGCGCGACCGTGCGGTGTCCTGCACCAGGCACGACACCGTCGCCCACGCGGGATGTCCCGGCCAAGGCGGCCGGGACATCGACGGAGCGCTTACGGACCGACGGTCAGGTTGGCCTGGACGGTGATGCCCTGCTGGATCAGCGAGGCCATGCCGCTGTTCTGCGCGGCCACCATGATGCCGGCGGCCGACTGGCCGACGCTGGTCATGTTGTTCGACATGTCGAACGCGCCCGCATCGACCGCGACCGAACCGCCTGCACCGCCTGCACCACCGGTCGCGCCGTTGCCGACGCCGCCGTTGCCGTCGCCGCCCGTGCCGTCGCCGCCATTGCCGACGCCGCCCGCCCCGCCGGTCGCACCGACCGCCCCGCTGGCGCCGTTGCCGGCGGTGGCATCGCCATTGCTGGCGCTGGACGAGGCGCTGCCGTTGGTGGCGTCGCCGTTGCTGGCATCGCCGCCATCGCCGCCATGCCCCGCGGTCGCGGTCACCGTGCCGCCTGCACCGCCGGTACCGGAGCCCGCGCCACCGCTGGCGGTCGCGTCGCCACCCGTGCCGGAACCGGCACCGCCCGTCCCCATGCCGTCGCCGCCGGTGCCGGTCGCGTCGCCGGACGTGCCTGCGCCGGCCGTGGCGGTGCTTGCGCCACCCGTGGATGTCGCGGCACCCGACGTGCCCGCTCCACCGGTGGCGGTGCCATCGCCGCTCGTGCCGTCGCCGGCGCCGCGCTCACGCACATTGCCGCTGCCTGCACCGGCATCGCCGCCGGACGCGCCTGCGATCGCGCCGGTGTCGCCACTGGCACTGCCGGCGTCGCCACCGGAGGCGCCGGTCGCGCCGCCGCCGTCGCCGCCCCAGCCACCGGCATCGCCGCCGCGGCCACGGCCGTTGCCGGCCGTCGCGTCGCCGTCGCCGCCCCAGCCCGCACCGTCACCGCCGTTGGCGCCGCCGGCATCGTTGGCATTGCCGCCCCGGCCGCCGTTGCCCGCGGTCGCGTCGCCGATGCTGGCGCTGCCGTTCGACGAATCGCCTGCGGTCGCGCTGCCGTTGTTGGCGCTGCCGCCGCTGCCGCCGTTTCCGCCATTGCCGCCGTCGCCGCCGTCGCCACCGTTGCCGGTGCCGCCCGACGCGCTGCCGCCGTAGCCCTTGCCGCCGTAGCCCGCACCGCCCTCGCCGCCATCGCCACCGTTCGCATCGCCCCAGTTCTGGGCGACGTTGCCGATGTCGTGCACGGTCACGCCGGACACGGAGCCGATCAGCTTCGTTTCGGCCACGGCCTTGCTCTGGTTGAAGGAGTTGGAGAACGTCGAAGTCGCGGTGCTGCCGTTGTTCGCTGCGGTGGAGCCGTAGCCCTCCGCCGTGGCGCGTCCGCGGTTGTCGCGGTTGTCGCCGTCGTAGGAACGGTTGTCGCTGTTGTCCGAGTTGTCGGAGTTGTCAGAGTTGTCGGTATTGGTGCTGTTGTTGCTCATGTCCGCCGCGAGGTTGACGAGGATGTCATCGCCATTCCCGTTCTCGGTGTTCGTCTGTTGAGCGGAGGCCTGTCCCGTCATGCCGAGCGCCAGGAGTACTGCCGAAGCGATCAGTGTCTTGCGTGTGCACATGTTGAGTCTCCTTGTGGTCGCTCCGGAGCCCAGGGGAAGCCCCTAAAAAGCGACGCGTGTCACACTTGCACACGATTCGTTAGCATGTGCCGGCGCCCACGTTAAAAATTCATTAGCGCCACGACCGTCTGTCCGCATGCACTGCGGGACGGTCATACGGAGACATGGTGTGACCGGGCAGGCGTCCGGCCGGCGTTTTGGCAACGCGCGACTACCAGACCGCAGGCCGCATGGCGCCGGCGGCGCGCGCGCCCAGCCAGACCAGCAGCAGGCCCACTGCGAGGGTTACGGCGAGGTAGCCGGGGGCCGCACCCTGCCGCTCGCTCCGCGCGAACATCAGGCACTCGAGCATCAGCGCCGAGTACGTGGTCAGCGCGCCCAGTACGCCGACGATGAGGAACGCGCGCCAGTACAGCGCGGACGGACCACGTCCTTCCAGCCAGATGGCCAGGAAGCCGACGGCGAACGAACCGATCATGTTCACCGCGAACGTGCCCCAGGGAAATCCACTGCCGAACTGCCGCAGCAGCAGTCCGCCCAGCCAGAAGCGTGCCGCCGCTCCCAGCGCGCCCCCTGCCATCACCAGCATCAGCTGCTGCCACCACACCCAGGCCTGCACCGGCATGTGTCGTGTCCTCCCGAAAGGCTCAGTCGTCGCGACCGGCGTTGTGGCGGGCCTGCCTGCGCGCCTCGCGCAGGCGGTCGAGCTTTTCCTTCAGCTTGATCTCCAGCCCGCGCTCGACCGGCGCGTAGTACACCCGCTCCCCCATGGCATCGGGGAACGCGGTCTGGTCCAGCGCGATGCCGCCTTCCGCATCATGGTCGTACTGGTAGCCGGTACCGTAGCCGAGCGACTTCATCAGCTTGGTCGGCGCGTTGCGCAGGTGCATGGGCACGTCCTGCGTGCCGTACTCGCGCACGTCGGCCTTGGCGGCATTGAAGGCCATGTAGCCCGCGTTGGATTTCGCCGTGCTGGCCAGGTAGATCACCAGTTGCGCCAGCGCCAGATCACCCTCCGGACTGCCGAGACGTTCGTACGTGTCCCAGGCATCGATCGCCATCTGCAGGGCGCGCGGATCGGCCAGGCCGATGTCCTCCACCGCCATCCGCGTCATGCGTCGCGCGAGGTAGGCGGGATCGCAGCCGCCGTCCAGCATGCGTGCCAGCCAGTAGACCGCGCCATCGGGATTGGAGCTGCGCACCGACTTGTGCAGCGCCGAGATCTGGTCGTAGAACTGTTCGCCGCCCTTGTCGAAACGCCGCGTCCGGTCCGCCAACACCTGCGCCAGCGTCTGCGGCGTGATGCGCCCACCTTCGTCGGCGGCGAGTTCCGCGGCGATCTCCAACAGCGTCAGGCCACGACGCACGTCGCCGTCGGCGGCCGTGGAGATTTCCAGCAGCGCCTCGTCGTCGACCTCCAGCGCAGGATCGCCGAGTCCGCGCTCCGCGTCCGCCAGCGCGAGACGCAGCGCGTGCCGGATGTCCTCCGGCGACACCGCTTCCATCACGTGCACGCGGCAGCGTGACAGCAGCGCGGAGTTCAGCTCGAAGGACGGATTTTCCGTGGTGGCGCCGACGAAGATGATCGTGCCGCGTTCGATGTGCGGCAGGAACGCATCCTGCTGCGCCTTGTTGAAACGGTGCACCTCATCGACGAACAGCACGGTACGCCGACCGCCGGCGAAGCGTTGCGCCGCTTCGGCCAGCACCTGCCGCACCTCGGGAAGACCGGACAGCACGGCGGAGATCGCCTTGAACTCCGCGTCGGCATAGCGGGCAAGCAGCAGCGACAGCGTGGTCTTGCCGCAGCCGGGCGGCCCCCACAGGATCATCGAATGCACGTGCCCTGATTCGACGGCGCGACGAAGTGCGCTGCCCGGCGCCAGCAGACGCCGCTGCCCGACCATCTCGTCGAGCGTGCGCGGCCGCATGCGCTCGGCCAGCGGCCGCAGCGCGTCGGTGTCCGCGCTCAGCAGGTCAACCTGAGGTTCGAGAGGGGTGCGTGTCCTGGCCACGCGTCATTGTAACGTCGTGGCCCAACCGGTTAGTCGACGTGGTGTCAGGGACCGCCCACCACATCCACGCCCTTGGCGGGCGCATACTTGAACGTGCCGGCAGCGAAGGCGGGATTGCGCTTCCATCCGGCGAAGCTGATCTCCGTGCGCTGACCCACGGCGTCCTTGACTTCCATCTTCACCAGCGTGCCGTTGGCGAACGCCAGGCGCGCGGTCTGGAAGCTGGCATCGCCCTCCTGCCTGGGCGTCAGCGTCAGCCACTGCACGCCCCCCTGCCCCGCGGCCTCTGCGACCTTGAACTGCTGGTCGAGCTTGCCGGGATCGATCAGCGCGGCCAGTGGGCTGTTCTCTTCCTCGATGCCCTGCTCGCGCACCGTGGCCTGCTGCAGGTCAGGGTCGTAGACCCACACCTGCTTGCCGTCGGCGACGATCAACTGTTCGTAGGGCTTGTTGTACTCCCAGCGGAACAGGCGCGGCGCCGACAGCGCGACGCGGCCGTTCGAGGTCTCCTTGAGCTTGCCGCCGCCGTCGTACACCTTCTGGGTGAATTGCCCGTCCAGGCCCTTGAGGCCGGTGGTGAAGGTCTTCAGTTCATCGCGGGCACCGGCGAAAGCGCTGGTGGCGAGCAAGGCAGTGGCGAGGACGGCGTAGCGTGCGGTGCGGAGCATGGTGCGTTCCGGTTGAAGGGCGTTGGGCGGAGTGTGGCCGGGCGAAACTGAACGGGGGGTGGCGCCCGGCCGTTGTGGGAGCGACGTCAGTTGCGATGAAGCGCTACAGGACGTTGATCGCGACTGACGTCGCTCCCACGACCCGCTTTCATTGCGCTGGATCAGCGCGGCGGAGGCGGCGCCAGGACTTGGCGGTCGCCGTTGTGTTCCGGCGGACTGACCACGCCCGCCGCTTCCATCGCCTCGATCAGGCGTGCGGCGCGGTTATAGCCGATCTTCAGGCGCCGCTGCACCCCGGAGATCGAGGCGCGACGGCTTTCGGTGACGATCTTCACCGCCTCGTCGTACAGCGGATCGGATTCGTCGCCGCCACCGCCGCTGGATTCCGGCAGGCCGGTCGGGCCGACGACCGTGCCGTCGCCCATGGTCTGGATCTCTTCCAGCACGCCCTCGATGTAGTCGGCGGTGCCGCTGGCCTTGAGATGTTCGACCACCCGGTGCACTTCCTCGTCGCTGACGAAGGCGCCATGGATGCGCTCGGGCATGGCCGTGCCCGGCGGCAGGTACAGCATGTCGCCGTGGCCGAGCAGCGTTTCCGCGCCGGACTGGTCGAGGATGGTGCGGGAGTCGATCTTCGAGCTGACCTGGAACGCGATGCGCGTCGGGATGTTGGCCTTGATCAGGCCGGTGATGACATCGACCGAGGGTCGCTGCGTGGCCAGGATCAGGTGGATGCCGGCGGCACGCGCCTTCTGCGCCAGGCGGGCGATCAGTTCTTCGACCTTCTTGCCGACGATCATCATCATGTCGGCGAATTCGTCGATGAAGATGACGATGAACGGCATCGGCTCCAGCGGACGCGGTGCTTCGGCCAGGTCCGGATTCGGCTTGAACAGCGGGTCCATCAACGGCTGGCCGGCGTCCATCGCATCCTTGACCTTCTTGTTGAAGCCGGCCAGGTTGCGCACGCCCACCGCGCTCATCAGCTTGTAGCGGCGCTCCATCTCCGCCACGCACCAGCGCAGGCCGTTGGCGGCCTCCTTCATGTCGGTGACCACCGGCGCCAGCAGATGCGGGATGCCCTGGTAGACGGACAGCTCCAGCATCTTCGGGTCGATCATCAGCATGCGCAGGTCTTTCGGCGAGGCCTTGTACAGCAGGCTCAGCACCATCGCGTTGACCGCCACCGACTTGCCCGAACCGGTGGTACCGGCGACCAGCAGGTGGGGCATGCGCGCCAGGTCGGCCACCGTCGGACGGCCGGCGATGTCCTTGCCCAGCGCCAGCGTCAGCGGACTGCCGGACTTGTCGTACTCTTTCGACCGCAGCAGCTCGGAGAGGAAGATCATCTCGCGGCTGGTGTTGGGGATTTCCAGGCCGATCACCGACTTGCCGGGGATCACGTCGACCACGCGCACCGACTTCACCGACAGGCCGCGGGCGATGTCCTTGTCCAGCGAACTGATCTGGCTGACCTTGACGCCCGGGGCCGGTTCCATCTCGAAGCGCGTGATCACCGGGCCCGGATAGGCGCCGACCACCTGCGCTTCGATGCGGAAGTCCTTGAGCTTGAACTCGATCTGGCGCGACAGCGTTTCCAGGGTCTCTTCGGAATAGCCCTTGGTCTGCGGCTTGGGATCGTCCAGCAGCGACAGCGGCGGCAGGCCGGACTCGTCGCCGCCGGTGCCGTGGAACAGCGGAATCTGCTGCTCGCGCTTCGCGCGCTCGCTCTTCTCCACCACCGCCGGCGCGGGCGGCTCGATCTTCACCGGCTCGCGCTTGGCGCGCTGCACGGCATCGGTCTTGCGGACGACCTCGCGTTCCTCGCGCATCGCCCGGGTCTGCTGCCACTCGTTGGCCTGCTGGCTGCCACGGCGGAACAGGTCGGGCAGCATCAAGACGTACTTGCCGATCCGTTCCATCACCGCGAACCACGACAGGCCCGTGGCCAGCGTCACCGACGCCAGGAACAGCACCAGCAGGAACAGGTTGCCGCCCAGGCCGCCGAACAGTTTCAGCAGCGACTTGCCCACCAGCGTGCCGAGGATGCCGCCGGGCCCTGCCGAGAAATGGTCGGCGGACACGCCGCGCAGGTGCAGAAGACCGGCGGCGGAGATCAGGAAGGCGACCATGCCGACCAGCCGCAGGGCCGGTCCTAGGTCCGCGTGACCATCGCCGTCGGTATCCATGCCGAACAGGGCGATCCACGCGATCGCGCCCAGGATCAGCGGCAGCACGAACGCGACATAGCCGAACAGCCACAGCAGCATGTCCGCCAGCCACGCGCCGGCCAGTCCGCCCATGTTCTGCACCGGCGCGGTCAGGCTGCCGGACTGCGACCAGCTCGGGTCCTGCGGTGAAAAGGTGAAGAGGCTGGCGAGCAGGTACAGCAGCAGGGGCGCGATGGCGATCAGCGCGAGGTCGCGCCACAGGCGCTGCCGGCGCGGATTTGGTGGCGCTGCCTGCTTGCGTGCAGCCGCATTGCCACCCTTGGATTTGCCGTTGTCCGGGAGCTGCTTCGCCACCTTTGGACCAGACCTTAGGAAATTTCTGTTAGTGATTGATAGTAAACGAATCGTGCGTGCTGCGACAGCAGGACTTTCGGGACAACACCGATCGACGCGGAAGCCCGGATAGCAAAAACGCCGCGCAGTCGCGCAGCGTCGTCATTCGATCCGTCCGGGCTCCGGACAGCATCAGCGCTTTCCATCCGCGTGCCTTGATTCGCCGGATACGCACCGCCACTCTATGTCCCTGCGAACGGTGCGCCAAGGCATCGTCGATCGCCCGATCACCCCTTCACGCGAGTATACATGAGCACTTCGAAGCACTGCCGCCTGTTGATCCTGGGCTCAGGCCCTGCCGGCTGGACCGCGGCGGTCTACGCCGCCCGCGCCAACCTGAAGCCTGTCGTGGTCACCGGGTTGCAGCAGGGCGGACAGCTGATGACGACGACGGAAGTGGACAACTGGCCCGGCGATGCGCACGGCCTGATGGGTCCTGACCTGATGGCGCGGATGCAGGCGCATGCGGAGCGCTTCGAGACGGAGGTGATCTTCGACCACATCCACACCGCCGACCTGTCCAAGCGCCCCTTCAAGCTGATCGGCGACAGCGGCGAATACACCGCCGACGCGCTGATCATCGCCACCGGCGCCACCGCCAAGTACCTGGGCCTGCCGTCGGAAGAGGCGTTCAAGGGGCGCGGTGTGTCGGCCTGCGCGACCTGCGACGGGTTTTTCTACCGCGACCAGGACGTGGCGGTGATCGGCGGCGGCAACACCGCCGTCGAGGAAGCGCTGTACCTCTCAAACATCGCCCGTAAGGTCTACCTGGTCCATCGTCGCGACACGCTGCGCGCCGAGAAGATCATGCAGGACAAGCTGTTCGCCAAGATCCAGGCCGGCAAGATCGAGCCGGTGTGGCACCACACCGTCGACGAGGTGCTGGGCAACGACGCCGGCGTCACCGGCATCCGGGTGAAGTCGGTGCAGGACGGCAGCACGCGCGACATCGACGTGCACGGGTTCTTCGTCGCCATCGGCCATACACCGAATACCGGCCTGTTCGAGGGCCAGCTGGACATGAGCAACGGCTACCTGAAGATCCGGTCCGGGATCGAGGGCAACGCCACCGCTACTACGATTCCCGGTGTGTTCGCCGCCGGCGACGTCACCGACCAGCACTACCGCCAAGCCATCACCTCGGCCGGCTTCGGCTGCATGGCGGCCCTGGACGCGGAACGTTTCCTGGACAAGGACGGCTGATCCAGCCCCCGTTGCAGTACGTCCTCATCGACCATGAAAACGTGCAGCCGGCGGATCTCGCCGGCTTGAACGCGGACAAGGTCTGCGTCCTTGTCTTCACCGGCGCCCATCAGAAGGTGGCAATCAGCTTGATCGAGGCGGTGCAGACGCTGGGTGAACGCGGCAGGTTCATACGGATAAGTGGCAGCGGCAAGAACGCGCTGGATTTCCACATTGCCTACTATCTCGGCAAGTTGAGCGAGCGTGACCCACAAGCCAGTTACGTTCTGGTGACCGCAGACAGTGGCTACGACCCACTGATCGCTCACCTGAATGCACAAGGCATCGCGACGAAGCGGATTGCCGCTCTGAAACAGACTGCAAAAACCGGGAACTCTCCCGTCGCAGAGCCGACGCCGGCAAAGAAAGTCGTAGCCAAGAAATCGCTGGTCATCACGGTTGAACCTGAAAAGGCGACACCAGCGAAGAAGGTCGCCGCGACGGTGGGGCCCTCCGCTGTCGAAGCGACTTCCGATGCCGACAAAGTAATCAGGATGCTGGCTGGCATGCCGAACAACTTGCCCAGGAACGAAGCCAGCTTGCGCCGGATGGTCGGCACTTGGCTATCGTCGAAGGACACCAACCGGCTGGATGCGGTGGTTGCCGAACTGAAGAGGCGGACCGCCATTCTGATGTCGGGCAACAAACTGGCTTACAAGCTGCCGAAGGCATGAACCATGCGCTTTCAGGCCACGCCGGGATTGTCGAACATCCTTGACTCCGACTGGGACGCCCTGCACGACGGGCGCAATCCATTCGTGTCTCACGCTTTCCTGTGCGGAATGGAAATCCACGGCTGCCTGCGCGAAGACTGGGGCTGGAAGCCACACCACCTCACCCTGTGGGACGGAGACCGGCTGATCGCCGCCGCGCCCGGCTACCTGAAGGACAACTCGCACGGCGAGTTCGTGTTCGACCACGCCTGGGCGCATGCGTACGCGCAGCACGGGCTGGACTACTACCCGAAGTGGCTGGGCGGCGTGCCGTACTCGCCGGTCACCGGCCCGCGACTGCTCGCGCGCGAGGACCACGCGCGGCTTGCGTTGCTGGCGGCCATCGAAGCAGAGGCCTGTCGGCTCGGCCTGTCGTCGGCGCATGTCAACTTCCCGATGCCCGCCGAGGACGCCGGATTCCCCGCGTCATGGCTGCCACGCATCGACGTGCAGTACCACTGGCGGAATCCGGGGCACTGGGCGGATTTCGACGGATTCCTCGCCGACTTCGACCACAAGCACCGCAAGAACATCCGCCAGGAGCGCGCCAAGGTGCAGCGCGCCGGCGTGACCTTCCGCACCGTGCACGGCGACGAGGCCAGCGATGCGGACCTGCAGGCGATGTTCGGCTTCTACCTGCAGACCTTCCACGATTACGGCAACTCGCCGGCGCTGACCCTCGCCTTCCTGCGCCATCTTGCGAGCGCCATGCCGCGCAACCTGGTGATGTTTCTTGCCGAACGCGACGGGCGCACCATCGCGGGCGCCCTCTGCCTGCGGGGCGGCGACACGCTCTACGGCCGTTACTGGGGCGCCACGGCCCAGGTCCCCGCGCTGCACTTCGAGACCTGCTATTACCAGGGGATCGACTACTGCCTGCGCGAAGGCCTCTCCGCCTTCGAGCCCGGCGCCCAGGGCGAGCACAAGATCGCGCGTGGCTTCCTGCCGACCTTCGTGCATTCGCGGCACTGGATCGCGCATCCGGAGTTCGCCCAGGCGCTCGCCCGCTGGTGCAACGAGGAGGCGCTGGCCGTGCGCCGGTACGCCCTGACCCTGCACGCGCATTCGCCGTTCAAGCAACGCGGGGCCGATTGAGCGGGACGGATGTCCCCCTACAATGCCGGCATGCGCCAGCGGCCGTTCGTCCTGTCCACCGATCCCCACGCGCCGTTTCCGCCCGCCGGCAGCGCCATGCGCGATCCCGACGGCCTGCTCGCGATCGGCGGCGACCTGTCCGTGCCCCGCCTGCTCAACGCCTATCGGCACGGCATCTTCCCGTGGTTCTCGTCCGGCCAGCCGCCATTGTGGTGGTCGCCCGACCCGCGCATGGTGTTCCGGACCGATGGCGTGCGGCTGTCATCGCGCTTCCGTCGCCAGTTGAAGCAGAGCCCCTGGCAGGTGCGCGCCGACACCTGCTTCGACCGGGTCATCACCGCCTGTGCGCAGTCGCCGCGCCCCGGGCAGCACGGCACCTGGATCACCTCCGGCATGCGCCAGGCCTACATCGACCTGCATCGGCAGGGATACGCCCATTCCGTTGAGGTGTTCGAGGGCGACACGCTGGCCGGTGGCATCTACGGTGTCGCGGTGGGCCGGATGTTCTTCGGAGAAAGCATGTTCAGTGGCCGCTCCGGCGGCTCGAAGGTCGCCCTGGCCGCGCTGGCAAGGCGGTTGTCCGAATGGGGGTGGCCGCTGATCGATGCGCAGGTCGAGAACAGCCACCTGCATTCCCTCGGAGGCTGCCTGATGCGGCGCGCGGACTTCCTGCGGGCGGTCGCCGATCTGGTGGACCTGCCCTCCGCCGCGGGCAGCTGGACCCAGAGGTTTGGCGTGTTGCAGGCCGCCTCGCTCTCGCAACTCTCGGCCGCATAACGGAATTTTTGCACCGGAGGCGCGGCTCGCGTACAATGCCCGGCTTCATGGCACCCGCCATCCTTCGCGGCACAGCATAGGCTTACATGTCGAAAGACGATTCCATTGAATTCGAGGGCACCGTCGCCGAGACGCTGCCCAACACCATGTTCCGGGTCAAGCTGGAGAACGGGCACGAAATCATCGCCCACATTTCCGGCCGCATGCGCAAGAACTACATCCGCATCCTGACCGGCGACAAGGTGAAGGTCGAAATGACCCCTTACGACCTCACCAAGGGTCGAATCACCTATCGCATGAAGTAATCTTCATAAGTGATTGATCGAAAAGCGGCCACTGGCCGCTTTTCGCGTTCTTGGCACCTTTCCGCGCATGACCAGAGGCACCGGGCCGGTGGTCACGCCGACTTCAGGCAGATTCACGCTCGCCCCTGCGACGGCAGCATGGCCAGGCGTCCACTCCCGGGCGCAGACCCCGAAGAGAGCCGCCATGAACTCCCGTCGCCCCACCCGCCTGCTGCTTGCCCTGACCTTGGCCGGTGCGCCCATCGCCGCCTTCGCCGGAGAGGCCGTCACCGATTGCGTCGACCTGGGCGATGACCAGGAGATCGTGCGTGCCGGCGGCGGACAGCAGTTCTTCCTCCGCAACGGCAACGAGCACTACCGGGTGTCGTTCCAGCACAGCTGCGACTCCATCCTGACCACGCCGCGCGTCGACATCAGCACGCAGGGGCAGGCCAATCGCCTGTGCGCCGCCGATACGCGTGTGAAGACCAAGCGCGACACCTGCCGCGTCGCGTCCGTGGAGACGATGACGGCGGAAGAATTCGCCACCCGCAAGAAGCGCGCTTCGCGCTGAGCGGCAAGACCCGGCAGGAAAAAGGCGGCCCGAAGGCCGCCTTTTCCGTTTCAGGCATGCCGCACTCGCCAGGTCATACCGTGGCCGGCAGCAAGCGTTCCGGCTCCGCCTGCGCGTCGACCACCAGTTCGCCATCGCGTACATCGATGCTGACGCGGCCACCGTTGACCAGCTTGCCGAACAGCAGCTCGTCGGCCAAAGGGCGCTTGACCTTGTCCTGGATCAGGCGTGCCATCGGGCGGGCGCCCATCAGCGGATCGAAGCCGTGCTGGGCCAGCCAGTCGCGCGCCGCCGGCGTGGCCGACAGGCTGACGTGCTTCTCCTGCAGCAGCATCTCCAGCTCGATGACGAACTTGTCCACCACGCGCAGGATGTGGTCGAAACCCAGGCCCTGGAACTGCACGATGGCGTCCAGCCGGTTGCGGAACTCCGGCGTGAAGCTGCGGCGGATCACTTCCATCGCGTCGGTGGAGTGGTCCTGCTGGGTGAAGCCGATCGTCCGCCGCGACGCCTGGGCGGCACCGGCATTGGTGGTCATCACCAGGATGACGTTCTTGAAGTTGGCTTCGCGGCCATTGGTATCCGTCAGCACGCCGCGGTCCATGACCTGCAGCAGGATGTTGAAGATGTCCGGGTGCGCCTTCTCCACTTCGTCCAGCAGCAGCACGCAGTGCGGCGTCTTGACGATCTTCTCGGTCAACAGGCCGCCCTGGTCGAAGCCGACGTAGCCGGGCGGCGCGCCGATCAGGCGGCTGACCGAATGCGGCTCCATGTATTCGGACATGTCGAAGCGCACCAGTTCGATGCCCAGTTGCAGCGCAAGCTGCTTGGTCACCTCGGTCTTGCCCACGCCGGTGGGGCCGGCGAACAGGAAGTTGCCGATCGGCTTCTCCGGATTGGCCAGGCCGCTGCGCGCCAGCTTGATGGACGAGGCCAGCGTCTCGATGGCCGGATCCTGCCCGAAGATCACCATCTTCAGGTTGCGCTCGAGGTGCTGCAGCACGTCCTTGTCCGAGGAGGACACCTGCTTGGCCGGGATGCGCGCCATCTTGGCGACGATGGTCTCGATCTCCTCGACATCGATCAGTTCCTTGCGCGTACCTTCCGGCAGCAGACGCTGGCGGGCGCCGGCCTCGTCGATGACGTCGATGGCCTTGTCAGGCAGCAGGCGGTCGCCGATGTGCTTCACCGACAAGTCCACCGCCGCCTGCAGCGCATCGTCGGCATACGTCACGCCGTGGTGCGACTCGTACTTGGGCTTGAGGCCCTGCAGGATCTCGTAGGTCTCGCCCACGGTGGGCTCGACGATGTCGATCTTCTGGAAGCGCCGCGCCAGGGCCCGGTCCTTCTCGAAGATGCCGCGATATTCCTGGAACGTGGTCGAACCGATGCAGCGCAGTTCGCCCGACGCCAGCGCCGGCTTGATCAGGTTGGACGCATCCATGGTGCCGCCACTGGCCGAGCCCGCGCCGATGATGGTGTGGATCTCGTCGACGAACAGGATGGCGCCGGGGATCTTCTTGATCGCCGCCAGCACGCCCTTCAGGCGCTTCTCGAAATCGCCGCGGTACTTGGTACCGGCGACGAGGGCGCCGAGATCGAGCGAATAGATGACCGCGTCCAGCAGGACATCGGGCACTTCGCCTTCGACGATGCGCTTGGCCAGGCCTTCCGCCAGCGCGGTCTTGCCCACGCCGGCCTCGCCGACGTAGAGCGGATTGTTCTTGCGGCGGCGGCACAGGACCTGGATCGTCCGCTCGATCTCGTCGCCGCGACCGACCAGCGGGTCGATCCGGCCCTGGCGCGCCATGTCGTTCAGGTTGCTGGCGAACTCGGTCAGGGCATCGCCCTTGCCTTCGCCTTCTGCCCCCTCGGCCTTGCCCTCGCCCTCGGGCGGCCCGCCCGCCTCGTTCTCCTCGCCCTGCTTGGCGATGCCGTGGGACAGGTAGTTGACGATATCGAGACGGGTCACGTCCTGCTGGTTGAGGAAGTACACCGCGTGCGAGTCCTTCTCGCCGAAGATCGCCACCAGCACGTTGGCGCCGGTGACCTCCTTCTTGCCCGAGGACTGCACGTGGTAGACGGCGCGCTGCAGCACGCGCTGGAAGCCGAGGGTCGGCTGGGTATCGCGGCCGTCGTCTTCCGCCAGGCGCGACACCGAGGCCTCGATGGCCTGTTCCAGGTCGGCGCGCAGGCGGTTGGCGTCCGCGCCGGTCGCCTTCAGGACGGCCTGGGCGGACGGGTTTTCGAGCAGGGCGAGCAGCAGGTGCTCGACGGTCATGAATTCGTGCCGAGCTTCGCGGGCGCGCTTGTAGCACTGGCCGATGGTCTGCTCGAGATCTTTGCTGAACATGGTTGCCTCCGGGGCCGATGCCGACAATATGCGGCTTGGCGGGCGGTTTTCCATCACCCTACCGGATTTCAGTGTTCAGGGATCGTTGCCTTGTGCCTCGCGGCGGTGCCCCCACACCGTAATCCGGCCCGGCGTACCCGCGCCGGTCCCCATCAGGATTTTTCCATCGTGCACAGCAGGGGATGCTGGTTCATACGGGAAAACTCGTTGACCTGGGCCACCTTGGACTCCGCCACCTCGCGCGTGTACACCCCGCACACGCCGCGGCCGCGGGTATGGACGTGCAGCATCACCTGGGTGGCCTTCTCCAGGTCCATCGCGAAGAACTGCTGCAGCACGGTCACCACGAAGTCCATGGGCGTGTAGTCGTCGTTGAGCAGCAGGACCTGGTACAGCGGCGGTGGCGCGACCTCGGGCCGGCTGGTCTCCACCATCAGGCCATGGTCGCGTTCGTTTTCGTTCTTGCGGGGCATGTGCCGATTATAGGCGCCAGCCCGTGTCGGCCGCATGGACGCGATGCGTGACCCCGGCCACAATGCGCCATCCCAGCCCGATGCCTCCCATGAAGCCCATATCCTGCCACCTGCCTGCCGTTCTCCTCCTCGGCGCCGCCATGCTCTCGACGCCGGTGCTGGCCGCCGATGCCTCCGTGGATGCCCGCCTCACCGCGCGTGGCATCCAGTTCGAGGTGGACGGGGACGGCGACTACAAGGTGACCTACTCCTACCAGCAGGAAAACCGAAGCCAGCTGGTGTTCGTGTCCGGCCGAACCGAGCAGGTCAACGGCATCAGCATCCGCGAAGTCTTTTCGCCCGCCGGTCGTGTGGCGGCTGACGGCATCGACGGCACCAAGGCGCTCGCCCTGCTGGCCGACAGCCGCAGCAAGAAGCTCGGCAGCTGGGAGATCGCGGGCGACGTCCTCTACTTCGTCATCAAGCTGCCCGACAGCATCGACGCTGCCGCGCTCGAGGCGGCGATGGACATCGCCTCCGAAACGGCGGACAACAAGGAGATCGAGCTCTCCGGCGACAAGGACGATCTGTAAGTGAGCTATCGCGAGGGACGCTTCTGGCAGCCGGACGTCACCGTGGCCACGGTCGTGGTCCGCGATGGCAGGCTGCTGATGGTGGAGGAACGCGCGCAGGGCCGTCTGGTGTTCAACCAGCCGGCCGGCCACCTGGAACCCGACGAGAGCCTGCTGGAAGCCGCCCGCCGCGAGACGCTGGAGGAAACCGGCTGGGAGGTCGCGCCGACCGCCTTCATCGGCGCCTACCAGTGGAAGGCCGAGACCGGCCGCCACTACCTGCGCTTCGCCTTCGCCGCGGATCCCGTGCGCCATCTGCCCGAGCGGCCGCTCGACGACGGCATCGTGCAGGCGCTGTGGCTGACGCCGTCCGAACTGCAGGCGCAGTCGGACCGTCACCGCAGCCCGCTGGTGTGGCAGGTGGTGCAGGACTTCCTGGCCGGGCGCCGCTCGCCGCTGTCGACGCTGCAGCAGATCGCATGAGCGCCCCGCGCGTCATCGTCGGCGTGTCCGGTGGCGTGGATTCGTCCGTCGCTGCCCTGCAGCTGGTGCAGGCGGGTGAGTCCGTCGCCGGCCTCTTCATGCAGAACTGGGCCGACGACGGGACCGGCGAGTGCCGCGCGGAAGACGATCGCCGCGATGCGGTCGCGGTCTGCGGCCGGCTGGGCATTCCGTTCCACTTCCGCGACTTCTCCGGCGAGTACTGGCGGGGCGTGTTCGAGCACTTCCTCGCCGAATATGCCGCCGGACGCACGCCCAACCCGGACGTGCTGTGCAATCGCGAGGTCAAGTTCAAGCATTTCCTCGATGCGGCACGGGAACTGGGCGCCGAGAAGATCGCCACCGGCCACTACGCACGCATCGACCAGCAGGGTGGCCGCTGGCGCCTTCTGCGCGGCATGGATCGCAGCAAGGACCAGAGCTACTTCCTGCACCAGCTTGGCCAGGCACAGCTGTCGGCCACCCTGTTCCCGATCGGCGGGCTGCAGAAGACCGAGCTGCGCCGCATCGCGCGCGAGGCAGGGTTGCAGACGCACGACAAGAAGGATTCCACCGGCATCTGCTTCATCGGGGAGCGCGACTTCCGCGAATTCCTCGGGCGCTACCTGCCGGCGAAGCAAGGCGAGATGCGCGACCCGGCGGGCCAGGTGATCGGCGAGCATCCCGGTGTGTTCTATTTCACCCTGGGCCAGCGCGAAGGCCTTCAGATCGGCGGCGTGCGCGGGCGTCCGCAGGCGCCGTGGTATGTGGTCGGCAAGGACGTGGCGAACAATGTGCTGTACGTCGACCAGGACACGCAGAGCCCGTACCTGATGTCGGTGCGGCTGTGGACCGAAACCGCGCACTGGGTGGGGGGCAGTCCGCCCGCCGCGCGGTTCGCCTGCACCGCACAGACACGCTACCGCCAGCCGGATGAAGCCTGTGACGTGGAGGTCCACGACGACGGCACGGTGTCGGTGCATTTTCCGCGCCCGCAGCGCGCCGTCACGCCGGGCCAGTCGCTGGTCCTCTACGCTGGCGACGAATGCCTGGGAGGCGCGGTGATCGCGCGCACGGACGCCCCTCTCGAAACGAAACTCGCGGAGCAAGCAGCTTGAGCAATCGATACTCCGACCGCGTACTGGCCCTGGCCGGGCTGGCGCAGTCCCTCCACCAGGTCCGCCGCATCGCCGAGACCGGCCAGTCCGAAGGTGCGGCCGTGCAGGCGGCGCTGGACAGCGTGTTCCGCATCGACGCCGCCACGCCGCTGGCCGTGTACGGCCGTATCGGCGACCTCGCCCCGGGCCTGCGCGTACTGCGCGGCTACCTGGCCAAGGAAACGCAGGACAACGGCCTCTCCCGCCTGGCCATGGCCGTGCTGCAGCTGGAGCGTCGGTTCGTGCGCGAAGAGGACACGGTGCATGCGGTCACGCGTGGCCTGGCCGAGATCGCGCCCCGCGCCGAGCAGCAGGGCAGCACGCATCCGGACGTGCTGTCCGCGCTGGGCGGCCTGTACGCCGACACCATCAGCCATCTGCGTCCGCGCGTGATGGTCCAGGGCAATCCGCATTACTTGGGACAGCCCGGCGTGGTGGCGGAGATCCGCGCCATCCTGCTCGCCGCCGTGCGCTCGGCGGTGCTGTGGCGGCAGTTGGGCGGCACGATGTGGGACTTCGTCTTCAGCCGGCGGCAGATGCTGGACGCCGTGGACGACTGGCTGCCCTGACCCGCCATCGCGCAAGAAAAAGGCCCGGCATTGCCGGGCCTTTTCGTTACTGCCTGCCGATCAGGCCGCGACGGTCTTCGCCACGTCCTGGTATTCCTCGATCTGGTCGAAGTTCATGTAGCGGTAGATCTCGGCGCCCTTCTCGTTGATCACGCCGATGTCGGCCATGTACTCGGCCTTGGTCGGGATCCTGCCCAGGCGCGAGCAGATCGCGGCCAGCTCTGCCGAGCCGAGGAACACGTTGGAGTTGCGGCCCAGGCGGTTGGGGAAGTTGCGGGTCGAGGTGGAGAACACCGTCGCGCCCTCGCGCACCTGCGCCTGGTTGCCCATGCACAGCGAGCAGCCCGGCATTTCCATGCGCGCACCGGCGGTACCGAAGGTGCCGTAGACGCCTTCCTTGGTCAGCTCGGACGCATCCATCTTGGTCGGCGGCGCGACCCACAGGCGGGTCGGAATGTCGCGCTTGCCTTCCAGCAGCTTGGCCGCCGCGCGGAAATGTCCGATGTTGGTCATGCACGAGCCGATGAAGACCTCATCGATCGCGGTGCCGGCCACGTCGGACAGCGTCTTCACGTCGTCCGGATCGTTCGGGCAGGCCAGCAGCGGCTCGTGCACCTCGGCCAGGTCGATCTCGATGACGGCGGCGTACTCGGCGTCGGCATCCGGCTCCAGCAGCTGCGGGTCGGCCAGCCAGGCTTCCATCTTGGCGATGCGGCGGGCCAGCGAACGGGCGTCGGCATAGCCTTCGGCGATCATCCACTTCAACAGCGTGATGTTGCTGGTGAGGTACTCGATGATCGGTTCCTTGTTCAGTCGCACGGTGCAGCCGGCGGCCGAGCGTTCTGCCGAGGCGTCGGACAGCTCGAACGCCTGTTCCACCTTCAGGTCCGGCAGGCCTTCGATCTCGAGGATGCGGCCGGAGAAGATGTTCTTCTTGCCCTGCTTGGCGACGGTCAGCAGGCCCGACTTCAGCGCGTAGTACGGGATGGCATTGACCAGGTCGCGCAGGGTAACGCCGGGCTGCATCTCGCCCTTGAAGCGCACCAGCACCGATTCCGGCATGTCCAGCGGCATCACGCCGGTGGCCGCGGCGAATGCGACCAGGCCCGAGCCGGCCGGGAACGAGATGCCCACCGGGAAACGCGTGTGCGAGTCGCCGCCGGTGCCGACGGTGTCGGGCAGCAGCATGCGGTTGAGCCAGCTGTGGATCACGCCGTCGCCCGGGCGCAGCGAGATGCCGCCACGGGTGGAGATGAACTCCGGCAGCGTGTGGTGCGTCTTCACGTCGACCGGCTTCGGATAGGCCGCCGTGTGGCAGAACGACTGCATCACCAGATCGGCCGAGAAGCCCAGGCAGGCCAGGTCCTTCAACTCGTCGCGGGTCATCGGGCCGGTGGTGTCCTGCGAGCCCACCGAGGTCATCTTCGGTTCGCAGTAGGTGCCCGGGCGCACGCCCTGGCCTTCCGGCAGGCCACAGGCGCGGCCCACCATCTTCTGCGCCAGCGAGAAGCCCTTACCGCTGTCGGCCGGCTGCTGCGGCTGGCGGAACAGGTCCGTCGCCGGCAGCTTCAGCGCTTCGCGCGCCTTCGCGGTCAGCCCGCGGCCGATGATCAGCGGAATGCGGCCACCGGCACGCACTTCGTCGAACAGCACCTCGGACTTCACCTGGAACTCGGCGATCACCTGCCCGTCCTTCAGTGCCTTGCCCTCGTACGTGCGCAGCTCGACCACGTCGCCGTGGTTCATCTGCGACACGTCGAGTTCGATCGGCAGCGCGCCTGCGTCCTCCATGGTGTTGTAGAAGATCGGGGCGATCTTGGAACCCAGGCAGACGCCGCCGAAGCGCTTGTTAGGGATGAACGGGATGTCCTCGCCGGTGAACCACAGCACGCTATTGGTCGCCGACTTGCGCGAGGAACCGGTGCCGACCACGTCGCCGACGTAGGCGACCAGGTGGCCCTTCTCCTTCAGCGACAGGATTTCCTGCACCGGACCGCGCTTGCCGTCTTCCTCGGGTACGAACGGCGCGTCGGGGCGCTTGTTCTTCAGCATCGCCAGCGCGTGCAGCGGGATGTCCGGGCGCGTGGTCGCGTCGGGTGCAGGCGACAGGTCGTCGGTATTCGTCTCGCCGGGCACCTTGAACACGGTGATAGTGAGCGACTGGGGCACTTCCGGCTTGCTGGTGAACCACTCGGCATCGGCCCAGCTCTTCAGCACTGCCTGGGCGTGGGCGTTGCCCTGCTCGGCCTTCTCCTGCACGTCGTGGAAGCTGTCGAACATCAGCAGCGTGTGCTTCAGGCCTTCGGCGGCGGTCGCACCCAGCTCGGCGTTGTCCAGCAGCTCGATCAGCGGGTGGATGTTGTAGCCGCCCAGCATCGTGCCCAGCAGCTCGGTGGCGCGCTTGGGCGTGATCAGCGGGGTCTTCTCGGTGCCGAATGCGACGGCGGCCAGGTAGGACGCTTTCACCTTGGCGGCATCGTCGACACCGGCAGGCACACGGTGGGTGATCAGCTCGACCAGGAAGTCTTCCTCCCCGGCCGGCGGATTCTTCAGCAGTTCGATGACCTCGGCCGTCTGCTGGGCCGACAGCGGCAGCGGCGGGATGCCCAGCGCGGCGCGCTCGGCTACGTGGTGGCGATAGGCTTCCAACATGGGTGGCTCCGGTCGTTCGTTGATGCGGTGGAATGGGAAAGCGGGGTGCTGCTTATTCGTTCGCGGGCACGATCAGTTTCAGGCCCTTGAAATAGTCGCGGTGGAAGGCGGTGTCGAAGGTGATCAGACCGTCGCACTGCAGCAGCGCGTGCGCGCCGACCAGGAAGTCGGCGATCGGCCGCGGTTCGCCACTGCGCTGGCGGTGCCGGCGCTGCATCTCGCCGGCCCGCAGCGCGGACTTGGCTTCGACGGCGCTGAAGTGGACACCCATCTCCTCCAGCGCGGCCAGGGCATCGGCACCGTTGCGCAACGAGGCGCACAGCTGCGCCAGTGCGGCATCGCAGACCACGACGCGTCCGCTGCCCAGGCTCTGGCGCAGGCCGGCCTCGACCGCATCGGCACGCGGGCCGTCGGTCAGCAGCTCGATCAGGACGGGCGCGTCGACGGCGATCATTCGCGGGTGGTGCCCTTGGCGGCATCCGCGTCGAGGGCGAACTTGCCGCGCACGCGCGAAATCGCGTCGTCGACGCTCTTCCGCAACACGATGCGGCTACCCTCCAGTTCGACCTTCAGCACACTGCCCTTGGTCAGGCCCAGCGCATCGCGCACGGCCTTGGGCAGGGTGATCTGGCCGCGTTCGGCCACGGTGGCTTCCATCGTCACGCCCTCTTGAGTATGGATGAATTATACATACTTTCGTTGACGTACCGAATGCGAACCCGTTCCGCTACCCCGTCCGTTGGTCGGGTCCCGGCCCTGGCCGGGGTTGGCGGATAATCCGGGCAAGCCTCGACAAGACGCGCGGGACAGACGCCTTATGCTGCTCCCGCACCCCTTTTCCCAGCTACAGGAGCCTCCGCGATGAGCGATTCCTTCGCCACCCGCCGAACCCTGGACGTGAACGGCACGTCCTACGCGTACTACAGCCTGCCGGCGCTCGCCGAGCGGCTGGACCCGGAGGGAGGCTTCGCCCGCCTGCCCTATTCCCTGAAGATCCTGCTGGAGAACCTGCTGCGCTGCGAGGACGGGGTCACGGTGCTGCCCGAGCACATCCGGGCGGTGGCCGCCTGGGAAGCGACCAGGGAACCCGACACGGAAATCGCCTTCATGCCGGCGCGCGTGGTGCTGCAGGACTTCACCGGCGTGCCCTGCGTGGTGGACCTGGCCGCCATGCGCGATGCCGTGGTCAAGCTGGGCGGCAGCCCGGACCAGATCAATCCGCTGATTCCGTCCGAGCTGGTGATCGACCACTCGGTGCAGGTGGACGTGTTCGGCAGCCCCGACGCGCTGGACCTCAACGGCAAGATCGAGTTCGAGCGGAACAGGGAGCGCTACGGCTTCCTGCGCTGGGGTCAGAAGGCGTTCGACAACTTCAAGGTGGTACCGCCGAATACCGGCATCGTCCACCAGGTGAACCTGGAAAACCTCGCCCGCGTGGTGATGACCGGCGAGCAGGACGGACAGGCCATCGCCTATCCCGACACCGTGTTCGGCACCGACAGCCACACCACGATGATCAACGGCATCGGCGTGCTGGGCTGGGGCGTGGGCGGCATCGAGGCCGAGGCGGCGATGCTGGGCCAGCCCTCGTCGATGCTCATCCCGCAGGTGGTCGGCTTCAAGCTGACCGGCAAGCTGCCGGAAGGCGCCACCGCCACCGACCTGGTGCTGACGGTCACCCAGATGCTGCGCAAGCTGGGCGTGGTGGGCAAGTTCGTCGAGTTCTACGGCGACGGCCTGCAGCACCTGCCGCTGGCCGACCGGGCCACCATCGGCAACATGGCGCCCGAGTACGGCGCGACGTGCGGCATCTTCCCGATCGACCGCGAGTCGCTGACCTACCTGCGCCTGTCCGGCCGCAGCGAAGCACAGATCGCGCTGGTCGAGGCCTACGCCAAGGCGCAGGGACTGTGGCACGACGCCGACAGCCCGCATGCCGAATACAGCGCCACGCTGCACCTGGACATGGGCGACGTGAAGCCCTCGCTGGCCGGCCCCAAGCGCCCGCAGGACCGCGTGCTGCTGCAGGACGTGAAGCAGAACTTCCGCGACAGCCTGGTGCCGTTCGCCGATGCGCGCCGCAAGCGCATCGACCTGGTGCAGGAAGACCGGCTGAAGAACGAGGGCGGCGGCGGGACGGCCGTCGGTGCGAAGGAAGCCGCGCACGAATCCGCCCCCGACAGCGGTGCGAAGAAGCTGCGCGACGGCGATGTGGTGATCGCCGCCATTACGTCCTGCACCAACACCTCCAACCCGGCGGTGATGCTGGGCGCCGGCCTGCTCGCCCGCAACGCGGTGGCGAAGGGGCTGAAGGCGCAGCCGTGGGTCAAGACCTCGCTCGGTCCGGGCTCGCGCGTGGTGACCGATTACCTGGACAAGGCCGGCGTGCTGGACGACCTGGAGAAGCTCGGCTTCTACGTGGTCGGCTACGGCTGCACCACCTGCATCGGCAACTCGGGCCCGTTGCCAGACGATGTCTCCGCGGCGATCGCCGCCGATGATCTGGTCGTCGCCTCGGTGCTGTCCGGCAACCGCAACTTCGAGGGCCGCGTGCATCCCGAAGTGAAGATGAACTACCTGGCCAGCCCGCCGCTGGTGGTGGCGTACGCCATCGCCGGTACCACCGACATCGACCTGACCACCGAGCCGCTGGGCACGGGCAGCGACGGCCAGCCGGTGTACCTCAAGGACATCTGGCCGACCAACAAGGAAATCGGCGACTTCATCGCCCGCACCGTCGGACCGGAGATGTTCGCCAAGAACTACGCCGACGTGTTCAAGGGCGATGCGCGCTGGAACACCATCGCCTCGCCCGACGGCGATCTGTACGCCTGGGATGGCGACTCGACCTACATCAAGAACCCGCCCTACTTCGACGGCATGTCGATGGACGTCGGCAGCATCGACGACGTGCATGGCGCGCGCGTGCTCGGACTGTTCGGCGATTCCATCACCACCGACCACATCTCCCCGGCGGGCAACATCAAGAAGGACTCGCCTGCGGGCCGCTTCCTGGTCTCGCGCGGCGTGCAGCCGGCGGACTTCAACAGCTACGGCAGCCGCCGCGGCAACGACGACGTGATGGTGCGCGGCACCTTCGCCAACATCCGCATCAAGAACCTGATGCTGGGCGGCGAGGAAGGCGGCAACACGCTGTACTTCGGCAGCACCCCGCCGGAGAAGATGTCCATCTATGACGCGTCGATGAAGTACCAGGCCGATGGCGTGCCGCTGGTGGTGATCGCGGGCAAGGAATACGGCACCGGCTCGTCGCGCGACTGGGCCGCCAAGGGCACCAACCTGCTGGGCGTGAAGGCGGTGATCGCCGAGAGTTTCGAGCGCATCCATCGCTCCAACCTGGTCGGCATGGGCGTGCTGCCGCTGCAGTTCGTCGACGGCCAGAATGCGCAGTCGCTGGGGCTGGATGGCTCGGAAACCTTCGACGTGACCGGACTGGAGGATGGCGCGGCGAAGACCGCCAAGGTCACGGCGCGCAAGGCCGACGGCAAGACCGTCGAGTTCCAGGCCACGGTCCTGCTGCTCACGCCGAAGGAAGTCGAGTACTTCCGCCACGGCGGCCTGCTGCACTACGTGCTCCGCCAGCTGGCGTCGCGCAAGGCGGCCTGAGGTCCGCGGAAGAACGCCCGCCGAGGCACGGCGGGCGTTCCCCTGCAGGAGCGACGTGAGTCGCGACCGGATACCGGTGTTGTCCGGCCACGACGGGCCAGGCGCTTCCCTGCCCGCCCTTGTCGCCCGGCACACGCCGACACGTTGCCGGTTCTGCATGCTCCCGGCGTTGCGGCTCTTGAAGCCCTTCGCATCGGGGCCACGGAGACCGCACATGACACCACGTATCCAGCGTCCGGTATTTCGGTACGCGGGCATCTGCTTCGGCATGCTGGCAGCCTGCGGATGCCTTGCGGCCCATCCCGATGCCGAGCAGGCACGGCGCATCGCCGATCAGTTCGTCGCCGGCCAGCAGGCGGCGGCAGGCAACCCGCAGGAGAGCCGGGAGGCCGGCGAGGTGGTCGCGACCGATCTCGACGGCGATGGCCAGGCCGAGATCGTCGTCCTCTGGACCATGTACGGTCCGACCTACTGGGACCATGGCGTCGCCGTGCTGGCGAAACGGGGATCGCGCTACGTCCCCGCGGGAGAAACGCAGGACGCCCTGGGCCTGGTGGAAGGGATGACCGTGGCAGGCGGGGTGATCGAGCTGAAGACGAAGTGGCCAGGGCCCCATGATCCGCGCTGCTGTCCCACCGTGCCCAAAACGCTGCGCTATCGCTGGACGGCGGGAGCGCTCAGCCCGTTGAAATGACGGCGGCTAACGGCCGCGCTCCCATCGCGCGTGGTGCACGCGCCAGTCGTCCGCCTCCAGGCGCCAGGCCGTCACCACCCGATACGTGCCCGCCTGGTCCGGCAGCACGCCACCCTGGCCGGCGGTCAGCAGCAGGTCGAACGCCACCTCCGCATTGTCGCCATCGACCGAAACATCCAGCGGACCGGTGGTGGCGCCGATGCGCGTGTTCGTCAGCGCACGCGCGCGCAGCAGGTTGTGCAATGCAGCACGATCGAGGCCGTCCTCGCCCACGAAATCCGTGCTGACACCCTCGATGAAATCGCTCGGGCTGCCCGCCTCCACCGCCGCCTGCATGGTGTCGAACTGCTGCCGCAACCGGGCTTCCGGTGTATCGGAGGCGCAGGCAGCGAGCAGCGAGAGACAGGCGAGCAACCCGCCGCGAAACGTGATTCCGGTCTTCGCCATCCAAACCTTCGCCTTTTCCATCCGGAACGGTATGCTCCCGACAGGCGCCGCGTGCGGCGTTTGCCCATTGAGCGCCGCAAGGCAACCCGAAGACCCTGGGGAGGGAATGGAACGATGAGTCAGGAACGTCCGTGGTTCAAGAGCTATCCGCAAGGCGTGCCGCAGCAGGTGGACCTGGAGCAGTACCGCTCCATCGTGTCCGTCTTCGATGAGGCGATCAGCAAATACCGAGACCGCCCCGCGTTCCGCAACTTCGGCAAGACCCTGACCTACGGCGAGATCGACACGCTCAGCCGGCAGTTCGCCGCGTACCTGCTGGGCGAGCTCAAGCTCAAGAAGGGCGACCGTGTCGCCATCATGATGCCGAACTGCCTGCAGTACCCCATCGCGATCTTCGGCGTGCTGCGCGCCGGCCTGACGGTGGTCAACGTCAACCCGATGTACACGCCGCGCGAACTGAAGCACCAGCTGGTCGACTCGGGCGCCAGCGTGCTGCTGGTGGTGGACAACTTCGGCAAGACCGCACAGGAAGCGCTCGCCGGTACGCAGGTGAAGCAGGTCATCACCACCGCGCTGGGCGACCTGGTCGGTTTCCCGAAGGGGGCCATCGTCAACTTCGTGCTGAAGTACGTGAAGAAGATGGTGCCGGACTACGACATCCCGGGCGCCGTGCGCTTCAAGGACACGCTGACGCTGGGCCAGCTGCACACCCTGCCCGAGATCGACATCGACTCCGGCGACATCGCCTTCCTGCAGTACACCGGCGGCACCACCGGCGTGGCCAAGGGCGCGATGCTCACGCACCGCAACCTGGTGGCGAACATGCAGCAGGCCGGCGTGTGGGTAGGCACCGGCCTGGATTACGGCAACGAGGTCATCATCACCGCGCTGCCGCTGTACCACATCTTCGCGTTGACGGCGAACTGCCTGGTCTTCATGAAGCTCGGCGGCCTCAACCACCTGATCACCAACCCGCGCGACATGCCGGGCTTCGTGAAGGAACTGAAAGCCACGCGCTTCACCGCGATCACCGGCGTCAACACGCTGTTCAACGGACTGCTCAATACGCCCGGCTTCGACGAGGTGGATTTCTCCAACCTCAAGATGACCCTGGGCGGCGGCATGGCGGTGCAGCGCGCCGTGGCGGAGAAGTGGAAGAAGGTCACCGGCGTGACGCTGGTCGAAGCCTACGGCTTGACGGAAACCTCGCCGGCGGCGTGCATCAATCCCATGGATCTGCACGACTACAACGGCGCCATCGGCCTGCCCGTGCCGTCCACCGATGCCTGCCTGAAGGACGACGACGGCAATGTCGTGCCGGTCGGCGAAGTCGGCGAGCTGTGCATCAAGGGTCCGCAGGTGATGAAGGGTTACTGGCAGCGTCCGGAGGAAACGGCCAACGTGATGGACGCCGACGGCTGGCTGCACACCGGCGACATGGCGAAGATGGACGAGAACGGCTTCTTCTATATCGTCGACCGCAAGAAGGACATGATCCTGGTGTCCGGCTTCAACGTGTACCCGAACGAGGTCGAGGACGTGATCGCCGGCATGGACGGCGTGCTGGAAGTGGCTGCGATCGGCGTGCCCGACGACAAGTCCGGCGAGGCCGTGAAGGTCTTCATCGTGAAGAAGGACCCCTCCCTCACCGCCGAGCAGGTGAAGGCGTTCTGCCGCGACAACCTCACCGGCTACAAGCAGCCCCGCCACATCGAGTTCCGTACGGAACTCCCGAAGACGAACGTCGGCAAGATCCTGCGCAAGGAACTGCGGGAGCCCGCGAAAACCGCGTGAAGCCCTGTTCAGCGGATCAGGAAAGGCCGGCCTTGCGCCGGCCTTTTTCTTTGGGTTCAGGCCTTTAGTGGGGAATTCTAGACGGGCGTCACAAATATGGAGCGTCGTGGCGATTCCACGCTGCCAAGGTGCGACAAGCGCGCGCGTGCACTGGATTTTAATTATTCGTTCAGGTGTAGGATCGGCGCGTGATGCCACCTGCGTCACACAAATCCATCACCCGCTTCCCCTGCCGCGCGGGCAATACCCCTCCAAGGAGCTTTCCATGAACAACGTCGAAAAACTGCAGCGCACCCGTGCTTTCCCGACCATCCGCGTCGAATCGGAACCCAGCGGTGATGCGCACTGGATGTACATGCACTCGGATGCCGCGCCGGGCGTGCGCCCGTGCTTCCGCAGCCAGATGCTCGACGACGTGCTGAGCTTCATGAATTCGATCACCCTGCGCGAATCCCAGCGCCAGCCGGGCAAGCTGCGGCACCTGGTGGTCGCGTCCGACGCCAACGCCTTCAATCTCGGCGGCGATCTCGAACTCTTCTCGCAGCTGATCCGCGAGAACAACCGCGACCGCCTGCTGAGCTACGCGCGCCGCTGCATCGATGGCGTGCATCACCTCAACACCGGACTGGGTGGCGACGTGCGCACGATTGCGCTGATCCAGGGCGATGCGCTGGGCGGCGGCCTGGAGATCGCGCTCTCCTGCCACACCATCGTCGCCGAGGAAGGCGTGGACATGGGCCTGCCGGAAGTGCTGTTCGGGCTGTTCCCGGGCATGGGCGCCTACTCGTTCCTGTGCAAGCGCGTGTCGCCGCAGGTCGCCGAAAAGATCATCCTGGACGGCAACATCTACACCAGCGACGAACTGCATGCGATGGGCGTGGTGGACGTGCTGGTGCCGAAGGGCCAGGGTGCCGCCGCGGTACAGACCATCATCGACAGGCAGCGCCGTTCGCCGCATGCGCACCTGGCGCTGAACGCCTGCCGCAACCTCGCCCAGCCGGTCGGCTACGACGAACTGATGGGCATCACCGAGGTGTGGGTCGACACCGCGCTGACGCTGGGCGACAAGTCGCTGAAGATGATGGAGCGCATCGTCCGCGCGCAGGAGAAGCGGTCCATCCGCGCCGCCTGATCGCCTGCACGCCTGCGTCCATCGCAGGAACCTACAGGGGACAACCAGGGGGTTGAAGCGCGCATGGCGCCTTCAAGGGCGAGTCCGGGCCACCGTACTCGCCTCGGACCCTACCTTGCGCAGGGCGTGGCATCTGCCCGCCTTCCCTCCTGTTCCGTCGGCGTCGACACGACCCCCGGCGATCAGGAAGACGAGTTCTCGTTGCCCTTGCCGCCCGCATTGCGCACGCGCTGGCGTGCATCGAGCGCGGCACGGCCATGGCTCAGGTGCGAGTTCAGCGCCGCCAGGCGATGCCGCCACTCGCGCGTGATCTGCCAGTCCGCCAGGCTCATCATTTCGCCGGCCGCCGCGGCCAGCTTCACCAGGCCCAGGTTGCTGGCCACGCCCTTCAGGGCATGCGCATGCTCGCGGAGGTGTTCGCCATCGCCCCGCTCCATCGCGTGCGCCATGGCACCGATACAGCCATCGGCGTCGTTGAGGCATTGTTCGATGAACTCGCGCTCGAAGGCTTCGCCCATGCCGAGCGCGGTGAGTTCGTCCAGCACGCTGACATCCAGCACACCGTCCGAGACTTCCGTGCGCACCGGCGCCGCACTGGTGGCGGTGGCCGTGACGCGACCGGAGGTGGCGATGTCGGCCAGCGCATCGAGCAGCCGCGTCGCGACCACCGGCTTGGCCAGGAACGCGCGCGCGCCGGCCTGCTCGCAGCGCCGGATGGATTCCGGCGTGACGTCGGCGCTCAGGATGAGCACCGGCGTGCGGCTGCCGCTGCCGGCTTCCATCACGCGCAGCTGTTTCAGCAGGTCCAGGCCACTCAGGCCCGGCATGTGCAGGTCGCAGATGACAGCGTCGTAGGACGCCGATTCCAGCGCATCGAGGACTTCCTCGCCGCCATTGACGCAGGTGATCCGATGGCCGGCCTTCTGCAGCAGGCGCTGGACCACCATACGGTTGGCCTCGTGGTCGTCGGCCACCAGGATCTGCATGCTGCGCACGCGCGCGCGATGGCGCAGGAACGGATCGGAGAACGCGATGATGTTCTCCGCGCTCGATGTTTCGGGCTCTTCCTGCAGCCATTCGTCGTGGCCATGCACGGCCGGCACCATCACGCGCTCCGGCACCGCCTCGAACGGCAGTTCGACCCAGAAGCAGCTGCCACGCTCCTCATGGCTTTCGAAGCCGATGGTGCCGCCCATCGCCTCGGTCAGGCCCTTGGCGATCGTCGTGCCCAGGCCGGTGCCGCCGTAGCGGCGCGACAGGCTGCCGTCGGCCTGCTCGAACGCCTCGAACAGCCGCTCGCGCAACGCCACGGGGACGCCGATGCCGGTGTCGGTGACGGTGAAGCGCAGGCGGATCCGACCTTCCTCGACCTGCGCCGGTGCCACCACCAGGCGAACTTCGCCCTCGTCGGTGAACTTCACCGCATTGCCCGCCAGGTTCAGCAGCACCTGCCGCAGGTGGCCGGCGTCGCCGCGCAGCTTGAGGGGAATGGCATCGTCCACCACGCCTTCGTAGCGGACCTGCTTGCCGCGCGCCTGCGGCATCAGGATCAGGCCGATGCTCTCGACCAGTTCGCGTGGCGAGAACTCCACCACGTTGAGCTTGACCTTGCCCGCCTCGATGGCGGAGATGTCCAGCACGTCCTCGACCAGGCCCAGCAACGTGCGCGTCGAGGCCTGGATGGTGGACAGGCATTCGCGCTGTTCGGCATCCAGGCGGGTCGTCGCCAGCAACTCGGACATGCCCGCCAGGCCGTTGAGCGGCGTGCGGAATTCATGGCTCATGTTGGCCAGGAAACGGCTCTTGGCCTCGTTGGCCCGGCGCGCCTCGTCGGTGGCGCGGGTCAGGTCGCGCAGCAGGCCGGACAGGTACATCGGCACCGCGATCAGGCCCAGCACCAGGCCCACGCCCAGGGTCAGGTTGCCGCGCCAGTAGTCGTTCATCGCCACCACGGCGGCGAACGCCGTGCTGGCCATCGCCACCGCCACCACCAGATAGCGGTTGCCGTAGCGCAGGCCGTTGCCGACCGTGATCCACATGAGCACCACGTAGGCCCAGGACAGCGGTTCGCCCATGCCGATCATCGCGGCCGCCAGCAGGCCGTAGTCGGCCACCATGCCCAGGCCCCGTCGCACGTGCGACTTGCCCGGCTGCACCAGCAGCCACGCGAAGATACCCAGGCCGTTGACCAGCCCCGAGGTGATGATGGCCAGCACGATGGCGTATTCGTCGGACGGCAGCGCCGCGCGCGAGGACGGCAGCAGCGCATAGGCCAGGATGATCGAGATCAGCGCGACGCGGATCAGCGCCTGGCCGTGTTCACTGTCGCCGCGATGCGCCAGGCGGGACTTGATCCAGCTGAGGGGATTGGTCATGGCTCACTCCATCCCTGGACGGCTCTGCACCGTCGAGTAGCGTTCGCAGATGTCGTCGAGCCGCGCCCGCCCACGGATCAGCGCGTCGACACATGCAGGATCGAACAGGCGACCACGCTGGGCGTACAGGTACGCGAGCGCGGCATCCTTCTCCCACGCCTTCTTGTACGGGCGCGGCGAAATCAGCGCATCGAACACATCCGCCACCGCCACTATCCTCGCTTCCAACGGGATCTGCTCGCCGACGAGGCCATCGGGGTAGCCGCTGCCGTCGTAGCGTTCGTGGTGGCGCAGCGCGATCAGCGCGCCGGTCTGGATGAAACGGTTCTGGCTGCCGGACAGCAGCTGATGGCCGATCTTGGGATGGCGCCGCATGACCTCGGTCTCGTCGGCGGTCAGCGGACCGGCCTTCATCAGCACCGAATCCGGAATGGCGATCTTGCCCATGTCGTGCAGCGGCGCCGCCATCTCGATGGTGCGCACTTCGTCTTCCGGCAGGCCGAGCTGCTCGGCGATCAGGCCGGCCACGTGCGCCATGCGCTCGAGGTAGGCGCTGGTGCCGCTGTCGCGGTATTCGATGGCGCGGGCCAGGCGCGACAGCGTCTCGCGTTCGCGTTCCTCGACCTCGTGCATGCTGGACAGCAGGCGCTGCTCCAGCGACAGGGCGCGCTGCTTGACGTTCTCGGACTGCTGGCGCAGCTGCAGCAGGTTGCGGCAGCGGGCGCGCAGCTCGCGCGGACGCACCGGCTTGACCAGGAAATCGATCACGCCGGCTTCCAGCGCCGCCTGGCGGATCGGCTCGTCGCCGACCACAGTGATCAGGATGATGGCGATGTCGCGGTGCATCGGCAGGCGACGGAAGCGCCGGGCGAACTCCAGCCCGTCCATGCCCGGCATGCGGTAGTCCAGCAGCAGCAGGTCGGTCCGGTTGCGCTCGCACCACTCCAGTGCGGCCAGGGGATCGCCGAAATCGTGGACGGCCAGTTCGGACGCGATGTCCTCGATGACATGGCGCAACATCGTGCGCGCGGACGTCTGATCGTCGACGATGACGATGTTCAAAGCGTTGCCCACCCCTTGTGGCCACGTCACGTGGCTATCGGGCAAGGATACTCCGGCGGCGCTCGCATCCAACATGTCGTCAGTCCTGTTCGGCGGCACGGCCCCCGTCGGGGTCCGCGATCCACGGAGGGAACCGATGCGTATCCCGGGGCCCCCTCCCCTGATCTCTATCGGCGCGGGCGGCGGAAAATTGACCGTCCTGCCCGTGACACGACGCAGGAAGCGTGCCAGCCGTCGCAAGGGCCTGTCAGGGCTGAGCAAAGGGACCTCCGTAACGCGTTTTTGGGCCTGTCCGTCCCTCCGTGACGGGTGGCGCGACGGGAAAACCGGCACCGGCGACGGCCTCGCCTGGTGCCGCCGGACCCGCCGCGTCATGCCGGCGAGCGCCCATTCTGCCCCGGAGCGTCACCCGATTGACGTGCCGGGCCTGTTCTTTCACCCCTGGCTTTCCGGGCGCATGTAGGGAAACAGCAGGACATCGCGGATCGACTCCGACCCGGTCAGCAGCATCACCAGCCGGTCGATGCCGATGCCCAGGCCGCCGGTGGGCGGCAGGCCGACCTCCAGGGCGCGGATGTAGTCGGCGTCGAAGTGCATGGCCTCGTCGTCGCCGCCCTCCTTGGCCTGGACCTGGGCCATGAAGCGCGCGGCCTGGTCCTCGGGGTCGTTCAGTTCGGAGAAGCCGTTGGCGATCTCCTTGCCGTTGATGAACAGCTCGAAGCGGTCGGTGTAGCCCGGCTGGTCGTCGTTGGCCCGCGCAAGCGGCGACACTTCCACCGGATGGTCGGTGATGAAGGTGGGCTGCACCAGGGTGTGTTCGACCGTCTTCTCGAAGATCTCCAGCAGCAGCTTGCCCCAGCCGTACGACGGCTTGACGTGGATCTTCAGGCGCTCGCAGTGGCGCACCAGCGCGTCGCGGTCGGTGCAGTCGGCCAGCGTGATCTCGGGATTGTGGTGGCGGACCGCCTCGTCCATGCGCCAGCGGCGGAAGGCCGGCTCCAGGTCGATGTCCTGGCCGTCCCACGCCACCTGGCCGGTGCCCAGGACCTCGTGCGCGACATCGCGGATGACGCCTTCGGTGAGGTCCATGATCTCGGTGTACGTGGCGTAGGCCTCGTACAGCTCAAGCATGGTGAATTCCGGGTTGTGGCGGGTGCTGACGCCTTCGTTGCGGAAGTTGCGGTTGATCTCGTAGACGCGCTCCAGGCCGCCGACCACCAGACGCTTCAGGTAGAGCTCCGGCGCCACGCGGAGGTAGAGGTCCAGGTCGAGCGCATTGTGGTGCGTGGTGAACGGCTTGGCCGCGGCGCCGCCGGGGATGTAATGCATCATCGGCGTCTCGACCTCGAGGAAGCGCCGGGTGTCCAGCCACTCGCGGATCGCGCGGATGATGCGCGAGCGCTTGATGAACACGTCGCGCGCTTCCGGCGTGACGATCAGGTCGACGTAACGCTGGCGGTAGCGCTGCTCGACGTCGGACAGGCCGTGCCACTTGTCCGGCAACGGACGCAGCGATTTGGTGAGCAGGCGCAACGCGTCGGCCTTCACCGACAGCTCGCCGGTACGCGTGCGGGTCAGTCCACCTTCCACGCCGACGATGTCGCCGATATCCCAGCCCTTGAAGGCGTCGTACGTTTCGCCGAGCGTGTTGGCCTGCAGGAACAGCTGGATGCGGCCGGACTCGTCCTGGATCTGCACGAAGCTGGCCTTGCCCATCACCCGCTTGGCCATCAGCCGCCCGGCCAGCTTCACCCGCCGGCCGCTGGCTTCCAGCGCCTCGCCGGTCCACAGCTCGGCATCCTCGTACTGCGTCTGCAGGTCGCCCGCGTAGTCGGTACGCCGGAAATCGTTGGGGAAGGCGATGCCCTGCCCGCGCAGCGCGGTCAGTTTGGCGCGACGCTCGGCGATGAGGCTGTTCTCGTCCTGCGGAGGCGTGTGGTCGGTCATCGGTTCTTATCGTGTTCTTGGACGTGGGAGCGACGTGAGTCGCGAGCTGTTTCGGCGCAACTTCGCGACTCACGTCGCTCCCACAAGGGAGCTTCCGGTCGCGTCAGGCGTCGATGCGTTTGGCGCCGGCTTCCAGGCCGGATTTCAGGCTGGCCTCGACGAACTCGTCCAGGTCGCCGTCCAGCACCTTCTGCGTATCCGAGCGCTCCACGCCGGTGCGCAGGTCCTTGATGCGGCTCTGGTCCAGCACGTAGTTGCGGATCTGGCTGCCCCAGCCGATATCGGACTTGGTAGCTTCCACCGCGTCGCGTTCGGCGTTGCGCTTCTGGATCTCCAGCTCGTACAGCTTGGCGGCCAGCATCTTCATCGCGTTGTCGCGGTTCTGGTGCTGGCTGCGGCCGGTCTGGCAGGCGACCACAATGCCGGTCGGCACGTGGGTGATGCGCACGGCCGATTCGGTCTTGTTGACGTGCTGGCCACCGGCGCCGGACGAGCGATACACGTCGGTCTTCAGGTCGGCCGGGTTGATGTCGATGTCGATGTTGTCGTCGACTTCCGGCGACACGAACACCGAGGTGAAGCTGGTGTGGCGGCGGTTGTCCGAGTCGAACGGCGACTTGCGCACCAGGCGGTGCACGCCGGTCTCGGTCTTCAGCCAGCCGTAGGCGAAGTCGCCCTCCACGCGGAGCGTGGCCGACTTGATGCCGGCGACGTCGCCGCCGCTGGCTTCCATCAGTTCGGTCTTCCAGCCGCGCGACTCGCACCAGCGCAGGTACATGCGCAGCAGGATCTCGGCCCAGTCCTGCGCCTCGGTGCCGCCGGCACCGGCCTGGATGTCGACGAAGGCGTTGGCGCTGTCCATCTTGCCGGAGAACATGCGCTGGAACTCCAGCTTGTCCACGTGCGCGGCATAGCGCTCGACGTCGGCCACCACGGCGTGCGCGGTGTCCTCGTCGTTCTCCATCTCGGCCAGTTCCAGCAGTTCGCCGGCGCCGGTCAGGCCTTCCTCGATGTCGCGGATGCCGTTGACGGTCTTGTCCAGCAGCGAACGCTCGCGGCCCAGTTGCTGGGCGTACTCGGCGTTGTTCCAGATGTCCGGGCTTTCCAGCTCGCGGTTTACTTCTTCCAGGCGCTCGCGCTTGGCATCGTAGTCAAAGATACCCCCGAAGCGAGGCCAGCCTGTCCTGCAGGTCGGCGATGCGCTGGCGGATGGGATTGAGCTCGATCATGGGTCGTGTCGCGGGGGATGGAAACGGTCGGCAAGGATACCAGAGGCGCCCCGGCGGCCGCGGCGCGCGCGGCCAGGCTGGAATGCGACTTGCATGTTCTACCGTGCGTCCTCCCATGAGCCGTCCGCGCATGCCGACTCCCACCGCTGCCCTGCCCGCGCCGCTGCTGTCCTGGCTGGTCGGTCTCGCCCTGCTGCTGGGCCTGCCCTCTTCGCGCGCCCAGGATGCCGCGGGCGCCAACGCCCGCGCCGACGACGTGAAGCGCTGCCTGCAGCTGCGGCGCGATGCGCCACCGGTGGCGGTCGCATTGGCGGAATCGCTGCTGCGTGCGCCCGACCTGACCGTCGAAGACGAGATGAAGGTCTACAGCTGCCTCGGCATCGCGGCCGGACTTGCCGGCGACCAGGTCCGGGCCACCGAGGCCGGCGCGCACATGGAGCGGCTGGTCCGCGAACACCCGCGCCTGCCGGCGGCCTTCCGGGCGCGCGCGTATTCGCAGGCCGGTTCGATCTTCCATGGCGCCGGCCAGATCCACCGCGCGGAAGCGGCCTACCTGCAGGTGCAGGCGCTGGCGGCCCACCTGCCGGCGGACGAGGCCGGCCTGTTCCAGGCCACCACGCTCAGCAATATCGGCCTGATCCATGCGGACTACCTGGATTCGCCTGAGATCGCGGACGACTACCATCGCCGGGCGCTTGCGGCCGCCGCGGCGGTCGGCCTGGAAGATCCCCTGATCCTCCACAACCATGCGCTCAACCTGGTCAGCCTGGGCCGCACCGCCGATGCCATGGCGGCCATCGACCGGGCCGAAGCCGTCGCGCGCCGCAAGCAGGCGCAGTCGGTGGTCGATCGCCTGCGTGCCGAACGCGCCGGCCTGTGGATCGCCGACGGACAGCTGGCGAAGGCGGGCCCGGTGCTCGATGCGGTCATCCGTGCGCAGGAGCGCAGCGCCGACCGTCCCGGCCTGGCAGGATCGCTGGCGAAGCGGTCCACGCTGCAACGCCTGTCCGGCGATGCGGCCGGTGCGCTGGCGACGGCGAAGCGGGCCTGGTCGTACGTGGACGGTACGCCGCAGCCGCAGAAGCAGCGTGAGGTGCTGCGCGCCTGGATGGCCGCGCACGCCGCGCTCGGCCAGGCCGAGGCGGCCATGGCGGTCGGTACGCGCCTGCATGGACTGGAGATGCAGTCCGTCAAGGCGCAGCGGCTGGAGCTGCTGGCGGACCTGCAGGCACGCAGCGAGAGCGCCGCGGCCCAGCGCGAGTTGCAGGCCATGCGCCACCAGGCGCAGATCCGCCTGCTGAACGACGAGAAATCGACGCTGCTGCGGCGTGCGGGCGTCGCGCTCCTTCTGCTGCTGGTGCTGGCGGGCGTGGGCTTCGGCCTGCTGCAGCGGCGCAAGAACCGGCAGCTGCGCCGCGTCAGCGCCACCGACCCGCTCACCGGGCTGCGCAACCGACGTGCCGCCACCGAAAGAATGAAGGCGATCGCAGCGCACTCGCCTGCGGCCGGCACGCGCCATGTGCTGTTCCTGATCGACATCGACCATTTCAAGCAGGTCAACGACGGCTTCGGCCACCATGCCGGCGACCAGGTACTGGTCGCGCTGGCGCGGCGGCTGCGCGAGATCGCGCGCGCCGACGACGTCATCGCACGCTGGGGCGGCGAGGAGTTCCTGATGGCCTGCGCGGATCTCACCGAAGCGCAGGCCTGCACGGTCGCCTCCCGCCTGCACGAAGCGCTGTGCGAAGTGCATGAAGTGGCGCCGCACCAGCGCTGGCCATTGACCGTGTCGCTGGGGTTCGCGCCGTTCCCGTTCTTCGACAACGCTGCCGGCGGGTGGGACTACGCCTTGCGCATGGCCGACCGCGCCCTGTACGCCGCCAAGGATCGTCGCAATGCCTGGGCCGGACTGTGGGGTCGTGCGTTGCCGGCCGTCGTCACACCGCCGCAGTTGCTCGATGCGCCCGAAGACGCTGTTCGCAGCGGTGTCATCGGACTGGTGGCCAGTTACGCAGTGGAACGGCTCCCGCAGGTCCCGGCGGCACGCGCGGCCTAGGACGCCTCCGCGCCCGTGCGCTGGCGCAGTTCCTGGCGATAGCGACGGCTGCAGGGCAGCACGCCGCCGTCCTTGAGGTGCACGCGGGCGTCCCCGGTGTCCATCGGCTCGATCGATGCCACCTGTTCCAGGCTGACGATGTAGCTGCGATGGATGCGGGCGAAGCGACGGGGATCGAGACGGGCCTCGATGCCGGCGATCGTGCTGCGCAGCGGGTAGTCATGGCCGCGCACGCGCAGGTTGACGTAGTTGCCGGCCGCCTGGGCCCATTCGATGTCGTTGGCGGCCACCAGGAACTCGCGGCCGAGCTTACGCACCAGGAAGCGTTCCGGCTGGTCCACCGGTTCCAGCGGAGGCCCCTCGTCTGGCTCGGCGAGCAGGCTGGCCTCGCCCTGCCAGCGGCGCAGCAGGAAGCGGTAGCCCTCCACGACCACCACGATGGTGGCGAAGCTGCGCGCGTCCTTCAGGTACTCGTAGGCCAACTCGCGTGGCCACGGCCCGAAGTCGTAGGTCATGCCCTGCGTCCGGTACGCCAGCACGCGCAAGGCGACCATGCCCGCCACGTGCACCAGGCAGACCAGCACGCTGGCCAGCGCGTATTCGCCCAGCCGCGTGCGCCAGGTGTCCCAGTGCAGCGGGCGCTCGCGGGTGTACCAGACGATGGCCGGAATCAGCACCAGCAGCCATACCAGCGCACTGCTCGTTTCCCAGACCATCGGCTCCCATGCCTGGATGCCCGACTCACCGCGCCGGAGCTCCATCAGCGTGGTCAGGCTGTTGGCGATGCAGTTGGCTGCGGTCACCGCGATCCAGAATCCCGCCTCCACCCATCCCTTCCACGGCAGGTAGCGCTCGTAGGTCAATGCATCCTTGTCGCTCATGCGCGCAGTGTAGCGACCGTTCCCGGGACACGCGCCGCAGTTCGTCCCCGAGGGCCCGCAGTTCGTCACCGGGCGCCTGACGTTCGTCACTCTGCGATGATCGGCAACGCTCGCCGCCCAGAGGCTGCCGGTTCCAATGAAGAGGGAGTTCGCCATGCAACGTCGCCACGACCTGGACTGGGTCCGCGTATGCGCGTTCGCGCTGCTGGTCCTGTACCACGTGGGCATGTACTACGTGACCTGGGACTGGCACGTCAAAAGCCCGGCCGCCAGCGAGGCGCTGGAGCCCTTCATGCTGCTCAGCTCGCCCTGGCGGCTGTCGTTGCTGTTCCTGGTCTCGGGCACGGCCACCGCGTTCCTGCTGGGCAAGGCGCAGCGGCGGGCGGAAGCGGCCGGAACCCGCACGCGCTTCCTGGGCGGCCGCTCATGGCGGCTGCTGGTGCCGCTGGTCTTCGGCATGCTGGTGATCGTGCCGCCGCAGGCCTATTACGAAGTGGTCGAGCAGTTGCCGGGCGGCTACCACGACGGCTACCTGGCGTTCTATGGGCGCTACCTGACCGCCTACGACGGCTTTTGCGATGCCGACGGTTGCCTGGACGTCCCCACATGGAACCATCTGTGGTTCGTCGCCTATCTCTGGGTCTATACCCTGGTGCTGTGGCTGTTATGGCGGCTGGCGCCGCGGGCGCTCGACGCGTCTGGCAGTCTGCTCGCGCGCGCGTTGTCCGGGCTGGGAGTGCTGGTCTGGCCAGTCCTGTTCCTGGGGATGGCACGGGTCCTGCTGGTCGGCCGCTTCGAGCAGACACATGCCCTGGTCGACGACTGGTACAACCATGCGCAGTACTTCGGCGTCTTCTTGTTCGGCTTCCTCGTCGCCCGTGCAGAAGGGGTATGGCAGGCGATCGACCGGCTGCGCTGGCCGGCGCTGGCGACGTGGCTCGCCAGCTGGGCGGCACTGATAGCCTACTTCACCCGCTATGCCGATGCCGATCCGCCGGAAGCGCTGCGCATGGCCATGCGCATGGGCTGGGCACTGAACCAGTGGTGCGCCATCCTCGCGGTGCTCGGCTTCGCGTACCACTGGCGACCCGGCGACAGCCGCGCCTTGCGCTATCTGGTGGCCGCGGTGTTCCCCGTCTACATCCTGCACCAGACCGTCATCGTGGTGGTGGCGCACCACCTGAAGCCGCTGGCGATTCCGCCCGCCTTCGAGGGCCCGTTGCTGGTCGCGATCACCTTCGCCGCGTGCTTCGCGGGCTACGAAGTGATCCGGCGCGTACGCTGGCTGCGGCCGCTGTTCGGGTCGAAACCCACGGAAGGCGCGGTGCGCAACGGACCGCCGCTGGCGACCGAGCCGCGGTGACGGCGGCTCAGTCCGCCGCCTGCCAATGACGCAGCAGCAACTGGATGCCACGACGGTCCTTCCAGTCGTCGGTGTCCAGTTGATACGCGGCCTGGATGCGGGTGGGCGGTGGCACGTCGTGCCAGCCGTTGAACTGGATGGCATTCAACGGCGAGGCATGCCCGGCCGCGCGCAACGAGAACTTCAGGTGCTTCTCGCCGACCACGCGCCAGTCCAGCACGTCGAACATCCCATCGAACACCGGCTCCGGAAAACCCTGCCCCCAGGGTCCGGCACTGCGCAGCACGTCGGCATGCGCGCGATCGAACTCCTCGGACGCCAGCTCGCCATCGCTCAGCACCTCCTCGCGCAGCAGGTCGTCGTCGAGCATCGCGTGTGCGTACTGGTGGAACGCGAGGCGGAACGACGGCAGCGCGCTTTCGTCCAGCGACAGGCCTGCCGCCATGGCGTGACCGCCGAAACGCTGGATCAGGCCGGGGTGCGCGGTGTCGATGGCCGCCAGTGCGTCGCGGATGTGGAAACCGGGGATCGAACGCGCCGAACCGCGCAAGATGGTGCTGCCCGGCTCCGCCGGTGCGAACGCGATCACCGGCCGGTGCAGGCGTTCCTTGATCTTCGATGCGACCAGGCCCACCACGCCCGGGTGCCATTCCGGATCGAACAGGCAAGGCGCCAGCGGTACGGGCGCATCACCAGCATTGTCGATACGGGCCAGCGCCGCGTGCGCCTCGTCGACCATCTGCTGCTGCACGCCACGGCGTTCGGCATTGATGCCCTCCAGCACGCGCGCCATCTCGTCGGCCTGGGCGGCGTCGTCGGTCAGCAGGCACGCGATGCCCAGCGCCATGTCCTCCAGCCGTCCCGCCGCATTCAGGCGCGGCGCGATGGCGAAGCCGATGTCCGCGGCGGTGAGGCGCGCGGGATCGCGTCCGGCCACCCGCATCAGCGCCTGCAGGCCCGCGCACCCTTGCCCCGCGCGCAGGCGGCGCAGGCCGGCACCAACCAGGGCGCGGTTGTTCGCATCCAGTGGCACCAGGTCCGCGACGGTGCCGATGGCGACCAGATCGAGCAGCGTGGACAGGTCCGGTTCCGCGCCGTCGAACGCACCGCGTTCGCGCAGCACGCGACGCAGCGCGAGCAGCACGTAGAACATCACGCCGACCCCGGCCAGCGCCTTGCTGGGGAACGGATCGCCCCGCAGGTTCGGATTGACGATGACATCGGCCGGTGGCAGTTGGTCGCCGGGCAGGTGGTGATCAGTCACCAACACCTGCCAGCCTCGCGCCTTCGCCGCCGCGATACCGGCGTGGCAGGCGATGCCGTGATCGACCGTGACCAGAAGGTCTGGCTGCAATGCCGAAAGCTCGTCCACCAGCGAAGGCGACAGGCCATAGCCATGCACCATGCGGTTGGGCACGGCAGGCGTCACCCGGCGCGCGCCCAGCAGGCACAGCCCCCGCACGCCGACCGCGCAGGCGGTGGCGCCGTCGCAGTCGAAGTCGCCGACGATGACGATGTGGCGGTCCTGCGCGATCGCATCGGCCAGCAAGGCGGTGGCGGCACCCAGTCCACCGAGCGAATCGGGCGGCAACAGATGCGCCAGCCGCGGTTGCGCCTGGTCGAGGGACAGCGCGCCGCGTGCCTCGTAGATGCGTCGGAGCAGCGGCGGCACCGTGTCCGGCCAGTGTCCGCCCGCGGCGATAGCGCGACGGCGGATCCGCGGGGATGACGTCATGCGGGAACGTGGTCCGGGCGCGCCGTATCCAGACGTTGCAATGCGCCGCGCCACAGGCGCCAGCGCTGTTCGCGGCGCAGCGAAAACAGGGCGCCATCCTCGAAGTCGAGCGTGAGCGCGTCGAGTTCGCGCGTGCGCAGGGCGTCCAGCAGCGGCCGCAGCGCATCGCGGCACAGCAGGTCCAGGTTGCGCAGGTGGCGCAGGTCGATCAATGCATCCACGCCGCCTTCGCCATTGGCATGCGTCGCTTCCACGCCGGCGACCTGCGCCAGCGACTGCAACAGCACGTCGTTGCCTTTCACCTGGCGGAAGCCGGTGCGCACGGCATCCGGCAGCACGCCGCCGCCCCAGAACCAGAGCGAGTTCACCGGCGGCTTGCCTTGGGCGACCCGCTGCGCGTTCCACGGATGGTTGTGCAGCAGCACCTGGGCTTCGCTGAGCAGGGCGCGCCAGCGACGGCCCGCATCGCCCTCGGGAAGATGGGCGAACAGATCGTCGCCCAGCACCTCGCTGGCCGGTGCGAACGTCGGCAGCTTCGCCTCCATCGGCAGGCGCAGGTACCAGCGCGCCGGCTGCGGTGCGTCGAGCAGCATGCCGGCATCGCCGAACAGGGGCTTCAACGCGGGAAGCAGGTGCGCGGTGTCCTCGTCGGTGAGCGCCAGCGCTTCGCCGTAGGCCAGCATGCGGGCGCCCGTCATGTCGGGGGAGACGCGTGCCGGATCCGCGCGCAGCCACCGGGCGCCCGCCGCATCCTGCGCATCGCGCTGGCGCGTCAGGGCGGCGACCGGCCAGTGGTCCGGCACCAGCTGGAACTGCCGCCGCAGCTGCGCGCGCTCGCCGCCCTCGCCCTCGCTGCGGTCCGCGCGCCCCAACGCCTTCGCGACGTCGGGCGGCAACAGCTGCCCGACCAGGCGGGTGCGCGCAGGCAGCAGCAGGGTGGCCTGGGCCATCGGTCCGTCAGTCGGCGTAGGAAACGCTGACGATTTCGTACTCGCGCTGGCCGGCCGGCGCGTCGATGGTGACGCTGTCGCCCTCGTGCTTGCCGATCAGGGCGCGGGCCAGCGGCGAGGAGATCGCGATCAGGCCCTGCTTGATGTCGGCCTCCAGGTCGCCGACGACCTGGTAGCGCTTCTCCTCGTCGGTATCCACGTCGGCCAGCACCACCTTGGCGCCGAACACGATGCGCGAGCCCGCGTTGAGCTTGCTGACGTCGATGATCTCGGCGTGCGACAGTTCGCCTTCCAGCTGCTTGATGCGGCCTTCGATGAAGCCCTGCTGCTCGCGCGCGGCGTGGTACTCGGCGTTTTCCTTCAGATCGCCGTGCGCACGCGCTTCGGCGATGGCGGCGATCACTTCAGGTCGCTTGACCGTCTTCAGCTGGTCCAGTTCCTGGCGCAGGCGCTGCGCGCCTTGCATGGTCAATGGGGCTCTCACCCTTGAAGCTCCTTGTGCAGTTCCTGCAACGCCAGTACCGGGCCGGTGCCGCGGTATTCCAGCGAATGCACCAGCGCCTTGGCGCCGGCGACAGTGGTCGAATAGGTGACGCGATGCTGCAGGGCTTCGCGCCGGATGGAGAAGGAGTCGGCGATGGCCTGGCGTCCTTCCGTGGTGTTGACGATATACACGATTTCGCCGTTCTTGATCAGGTCGACCACGTGCGGACGGCCCTCGAGCACCTTGTTGATCTGCTCGCAGGCGATGCCGTGCTCGCCCAGCCACGCCGCCGTGCCCGCCGTGGCCACGATGCTGTAGCCGCGGCCGACCAGCTCCTGCGCCACCGGCAGCACCCGCTTCTTGTCGGGATCGCGCACGGAGATGAACACCTTGCCGACCGGCGGCGCCTTGATGCCGCCGGCTTCCTGCGCCCGCGCCATGGCGGCACCGAAGCTGCGGCCCACGCCCATCACCTCACCGGTGGAGCGCATCTCCGGACCGAGGATCGGATCCACGCCCTGGAACTTGGCGAAGGGGAAGATCGCTTCCTTGACCGAGTAGTAGTCGGGCACGATTTCCCTGGTAGCGCCCTGCTCGGCCAGCGTCTTGCCGGCCATGCAGCGGGCGGCGATCTTGGCCAGCGGCATGCCGGTGGCCTTGGAGACGAACGGCACGGTGCGCGAGGCGCGCGGATTGACTTCCAGCAGGTAGACGATGTCGTCGCTGCCGTCTTCGCCGGCCTGAATGGCGAACTGGGTGTTCATCAGGCCGACGACCTTCAGCGCCTTGGCCAGCTCGACGACCTGGCGGCGCAGCTCGTCCTGCGTCTTCGCCGACAGCGAGTATGGCGGCAGCGAGCACGACGAGTCGCCCGAGTGCACGCCGGCTTCCTCGATGTGCTCCATCACGCCGCCGATCAGCACGTGGCCCTCGGCGTCGGCGATGATGTCCACGTCCACTTCCACCGCGTTGTCGAGGAAGCGGTCCAGCAGCACCGGCGAGTCGTTGGAGACCTTCACGGCGTCGCGCACGTAACGGGCCAGGTCGGATTCGCCGTACACGATCTCCATCGCGCGGCCGCCCAGCACGTACGACGGACGCACGACCAGGGGATAGCCGATCTCGCGTGCCAGCAGCAGGGCTTCCTGGTCGTTGCGGGCGATGCGGTTCGGCGGCTGCTTCAGGCCCAGCGAATCGACCAGCTGCTGGAAACGCTCACGGTCTTCGGCCAGGTCGATGGAATCCGGGCTGGTGCCGATCACCGGCACGCCGTTGGCTTCCAGCGCACGCGCCAGCTTCAGCGGCGTCTGCCCGCCGTACTGCACGATGACGCCCCTCGGCTGTTCCAGTTCGACGATCTCCAGCACGTCTTCCAGCGTCAGTGGCTCGAAGTACAGGCGGTCGGAGGTGTCGTAGTCGGTGGAGACGGTTTCCGGATTGCAGTTGACCATGATGGTCTCGAACCCGTCCTCGCGCAGCGCCAGCGCGGCGTGCACGCAGCAGTAGTCGAACTCGATGCCCTGGCCGATGCGGTTGGGGCCGCCGCCGAGGATCATGATCTTGTCGCGGTTGGTCGGCTGCGCCTCGCACTCGTCCTCGTAGGTCGAATACAGGTAGGCGGTACTGGTGGCGAACTCGGCCGCGCAGGAGTCCACGCGCTTGTAGACCGGCTTCACGCCCAGCGCCCTGCGCAGCACGCGCACGGCGGCTTCGTCGGTGTTGGCCAGCTGTGCCAGGCGCGCATCGGAGAAGCCCATGCGCTTCAGCTTGCGCATGCGCGCCTTGTCCAGCGAACCCAGGCCATCGGCGGCGAGCTGCTGCTCGGCGGCGATGATCTCTTCCATCTGGTCGAGGAACCACGGGTCGATGAACGACAGCGCGTGCACCTGCTCGACGCTCATGCCGGCGCGGAACGCATCGGCCACGTAGAACAGGCGCTCCGGACCCGGCGCCTTCAGTTCGCGGCGCAGTGTGGCCAGATCGTCCTCGTCGGCGAGGTCCAGGCCGGTGGGGTCCAGGCCGACCTTGCCGGTCTCCAGGCCGCGCAGCGCCTTCTGCAACGATTCCTGGAAGGTGCGGCCCATCGCCATCACCTCGCCCACCGACTTCATCTGCGTGGTCAGGCGCGCATCGGCCTGCGGGAACTTCTCGAACGCGAAGCGCGGGATCTTGGTGACGACGTAGTCGATCGCCGGCTCGAACGAGGCCGGGGTCAGGCCGCCCGTGATCTCGTTCTTCAGCTCGTCCAGCGTGTAGCCGACGGCCAGCTTGGCCGCGACCTTGGCGATCGGGAAGCCGGTGGCCTTGGAGGCCAGCGCCGACGAGCGCGACACGCGCGGGTTCATCTCGATGACGACCACGCGGCCGGTCTGCGCATTGATGCCGAACTGCACGTTCGAGCCGCCCGTGTCCACGCCGATCTTGCGCAGTACCGCGATGGAGGCGTCGCGCAGGCGCTGGTATTCCTTGTCGGTCAGGGTCTGCGCCGGGGCGACGGTGATGCTGTCGCCAGTGTGTACGCCCATCGGATCGAGGTTCTCGATCGAGCAGACGATGATGCAGTTGTCCGCGGTATCGCGGACCACTTCCATCTCGAATTCCTTCCAGCCCAGCACCGACTCTTCCACCAGCACTTCAGTGGTCGGCGACAGCTCCAGGCCACGGGTGACGATGTCGACCAGTTCCTCGCGGTTGTAGGCGATGCCGCCGCCGCTGCCGCCCAGGGTGAAGCTGGGGCGGATGATGGTGGGATAGCCGACGCGGGTCTGGATCTCCAGCGCCTCCTCCAGCGTGTGCGCGACGGCGGCCTTCGGACATTCCAGCCCGATCTCGCCCATCGCCACGCGGAACAGCTCGCGGTCCTCGGCCATGCGGATGGCGTCGCGCTTGGCGCCGATCAGTTCGACACCGTACTTCTCCAGCACGCCGTGGTCGGCCAGGTCCAGCGCGCAGTTCAGTGCGGTCTGGCCGCCCATCGTCGGCAGCAGCGCGTCGGGCTTCTCCTTGGCGATGATCTTCTCGACCGTCTGCCAGTTGATCGGCTCGATGTAGACCGCGTCCGCCATCTCCGGGTCGGTCATGATGGTGGCGGGGTTGCTGTTGACCAGCACCACCCGGTAGCCCTCCTCGCGCAGCGCCTTGCAGGCCTGGGCGCCGGAGTAGTCGAACTCGCAGGCCTGGCCGATGACGATCGGGCCTGCGCCGATGATCAGGATGGTCTTGAGGTCTTGACGCTTGGGCATGATGTCCTCGATCTGTTGCGTATCCGTCGCGCGCGATGCGCTGCGCGACGCGGGAAGTGGTCGGCGGGCCGCCGGCTCAGAGTCTTGCTTCGTCGATGCCGCAGGTGTCCGCGACCGCCGCCATGAAGGCATCCATCTCGGCGTCGTCCATGTCCACGTCCGGGAACTCCCGTTCCAGCACCTTGGCCTCCGGGGTGGACATGAAGGCAGCCACCTCGCCCATCGCCTCCAGCGGCATGCCGCCCAGCGCGGCCTCCGGCGACGGCGCCGGCCGCTCCTCGAGCTTGGCGACCACGCCGTCGCGTACGAACGCCATCAACGTGCGGCCCCCGTCCGTCTCGGCGAAGGCAAGCCACGCGCCGGCGGTCTGTTCGTCGCCGAACAGCTGCTTGAACGCGCCATCCAGCTTGCGCTTCATCACCGGCTTGAGCTCACCCACGATGCACGCGCGCTCGGTGGCGCTCAGCTCGGTCAGGGCCGGCTGCTCGTCCATCTTCTCGTCCAGGACCCGGTCCATCGCGTTGTCGAAACCGAGGGTCTGCTGCAGACGGCGCACCTGGTCGTCGGTCGGCACCGATGCCGCTGCCGGCACGGCAAGTGCCGCCAGCAGGACCGCCAGCCCGCGGATGGCAACGGTCATCGCGCCGCGCCCATCGCGGCGACGAACCGGTCGAACAGCGGCGCCACGTCATGCGGTCCGGGCGAGGCTTCCGGATGGCCCTGGAACGAGAACGCCGGCGCATCGGTCAGTTCGATGCCCTGGTTGGTGCCGTCGAACAGCGAGCGGTGGATCACGCGCACGTTGGCCGGCAGGGTCGCTTCGTCCACGGCAAAGCCGTGGTTCTGCGACGTGATCATCACGCGACCCGTGTCGATGTCCTGCACGGGGTGGTTGGCGCCGTGGTGGCCGTGGCCCATCTTCATGGTCTGAGCGCCGGCGGCGAGCGCCAGCAACTGATGGCCGAGGCAGATGCCGAAGGTCGGGATCTTCTTCGCGATGAATTCGCGGATGGCGGCGATGGCGTAATCGCACGGCGCCGGATCGCCGGGTCCGTTGGACAGGAACACGCCATCGGGCTGCATCGCCAGCGCGTCGGCGGCGCTGGTCTGCGCGGGCACCACGGTGACGTCGCAGCCGCGCTCGGCCAGCATGCGCAGGATATTGTGCTTCACGCCGAAGTCGTAGGCCACGACCTTGAACTTCGCCGGCGCCTGCACAAAGGCATTACGGTCGAGGTCGAGCTGGCCGTCGCGCCACGGATACGGCGTGTCGGTGGTCACCACCTTGGCCAGGTCCATGCCCTTCAGCCCGGGGAACTTGCGTGCGGCTTCAAGCGCCTGCTCGACATCGAGGCCGTCGCCGGCCATCAGCGCGCCGTTCTGGGCGCCGCGTTCGCGCAGGATGCGGGTCAGCTTGCGGGTGTCGATGCCGGCGATGGCGACGATGCCGCGCGTGGACAGCCACTCCGGCAGCGCCTGCTGGTTGCGCCAGCTGCTGGGACGGCGCGGCACGTCGCGCACGATCAGGCCGGCGCACCACACCCTGGACGCTTCGTCGTCCTGATCGGTGCAGCCGGTGTTGCCTATATGGGGATACGTCAGGGTGACGAGCTGGCGGGCATAGGACGGATCGGTCAGGATTTCCTGGTAGCCGGTCATCGCGGTGTTGAACACCACTTCGCCGACCGAAAGGCCGTCTGCGCCTACGGATTCGCCCTCGAATACGGTGCCGTCTTCGAGTACGAGCATTGCGGGTCGTGTCACGGGGTTCGCCTTGGGGTGGAGGAACCCTGTCCCACCGGCTTGCGGCTGCAAGAAACCGCGGACGCGGCGTCGATCCGGTCCGTGGCGATGGGTAACAGGCGAGCGGGAATTGTACGGAAACGGCCTGTTCAGCGCCACCTTTTTTTGCCCGCCAGACCATTGGCAGACCGCCGCCATCCTGCGTGTTCAGGTTGCCGCACGACCCTGCCGCGCGGCGGTACCTTCAATCCAGCAGGTCGCGCACCCGGTAGCGCCCGGCCGGACGGCCCGCGAGCTTGCGCGCCGCATGCAGGGCGCCGCGCGCGAAGACGTCGCGGTGCGTCGCGCGGTGGATCAGTTCGACGCGTTCACCCAGGCCGGCGAACTGCACCGTGTGCTCGCCGACGATGTCGCCGGCACGCAGGCTGGCGTAATGCACCGGCGCGCCCGCGCTGCCGGCCGCCTCCCCGAGCGTCAGTGCGGTACCCGAGGGCGCATCCTTCTTGTGCACGTGGTGCGACTCCACCACGTCCACGTCCCAGCCCGGCAGCGCGGCGGCCGCGCGCTCCACCAGCTCGGCCAGCACGGCGACGCCCAGGCTGAAATTGGTCGCCCAGACCACCGGAATCCTGGCGGCCGCCTGCCCCACCGCCTCGATCTGCGCGGCGGAGATGCCGGTGGTGCCGGACACCAGCGGCACGCCACGTTCTACGCACAGCGCGAGGATGGGATCGAACCCGTCGGGCAAGCTGAAATCGATGGCGACATCGAACGCCGGCACGCCGGCCAGTTCACTGGCGGCGAAATGCGGCACGCCGTCCACCACGCGCGGCGACGGCGTGCGTCGCGTCACCGCCGCGACCACCTGGTACTGATCGGGCTGTTCGGCCGACAGGCGGAGCAGCGACTGGCCCATGCGGCCGGAGGCGCCATGGACGAGGACACGAAGCATGTTCATGACCGCATGGTAGCCGCCGGCCGGTGGACGCGCGACCGTCGCGCGAGGATGGCGTCAGACGACCACGTCCGGCGATGTCTCAGGCACGACAGCGGGCGGGAGCGACGGGGTCCGGCATTCTGCGAAAGGACGGACCTTCCCGGAACCGATCACGCTGCCGGCACCTGCGGCTTGCCCAGGTGGTAGCCCTGCGCGAACGGCACGCCGAGCGCCTTCAGCGTCAATCGTTGCGCCTCGGTTTCGACGCCCTCGGCGATCAGCTGCGCCCGCGTACCCTCGGCGAACGTCAGCAGCGCCGAAATCAGGGCCTGCATGCGCGGACGCTGGTCGACTTCGCGCACGAGGGTGATGTCGAGCTTGATGATGTCCGGCGCGAGTCGCAGGACATGGCGCAGGCTCGCGAACCCGGCCCCCGTGTCGTCCACGGCGATGCGCACGCCCTGCGCCTGCAGCGCCGCCAAGCAGTCGTTCAGGCGCCCGTAGTCGTCGACGGCGGTGTGTTCGGTGATTTCCAGCACCAGGCGATGCGGCGCCTGCGAGGCCAGCAGCGCCTGCAGGCGCGGGTGGCATGCGGTCTCGGGCGAGACGTTGAGCGCCAGATACGCGTGTTCGGGCACGTGCGGCATCGTTGCCAGCCCCGCTTCCACCGCCGCCAGTTCCAGCGGCACGCTCATGCCGAGGCGGGCGGCATCCTCGAACCAGCCCGACGTGGACACGTCGTGCTCCACCGGAAAGCGCGCCAGGGCTTCATAGCCGACCACCGCGCCATCTGCGAGCCGCACGATGGGCTGCAGCGCGGACTGCAGTCTCGATTCTCCCAGCACCTGTTCGATGCGCGCACGCACGTCGCTCGATCGCTGCCGGTCGCGTTCGGCGTGGCTACGACGCCCCTCCAGTGCCGCACGCATCTGCGCGTGTTCGATGGCCTTGTACAGGCTGGCGGCCACCAGCGTGCTCAACTGCTCGAGGATGCGGCAGTCGGCGTCGGTGTACGCGGACGGCAACGTCGAGATGACCTTGAGCACGCCCACGGTCTGCTGGCGGAACTGCAGCGGCGCCACCAGCATCGAACGCAGTCCCACCTGGCGACAGGCATCGCGGTTCACCCGCGGATCGGTCTCGCTGTCGTCGCAGCGCATCACCTTGCGCTCGCCAATGCAGCGCCCCGACAGGCTGCCCTGCACCGGCAGCGTCATGCCGACCTGGTGGGCCGCGATGCCGCTGGCCGACCAGTAGCGCATCCGGTCGCCGTCGATGATCTCCAGCACCGCACCGGCAGAGCGCGTCAGTTCCTGTGCGCGATGCGTGACGGCATCGACGACATCCTGGGGATCCGGCCCGGCGGCGGCGATCTCGCTCTGGGCCGCCACGATGCGCATGAGCAGCGCGACTGCATCCGCCTCGCTCATTGCCCGCTCCGGCGGGCGCGCCGCCGGCAGTGGGATCGGTTTGGTATCGCGGACCATCTCCTTCACTCCCTGAGGATGATGACGGGAGCGCGTTGACGCCTGCATCCCGATGGGCACGATGCTAGGCCCGTCATGTCACAGTTGTCGAGTACACCGGTTTATCTGGCGGCGCACCATGAGCGTGGAGTGCCCGCGTCAGGAGAGGACGCGACCCAGCCGCCCCGCCGCGATCTCTTCCACCGCACGCCCAAGCGCGGCCAGATCCACGCCCGCCTCGAACCCGATCCGGAAATGCACCTCGCCCTCGGGCGTGCGCGAGGAGTGGATAGACGACAGGCTCACCGCATGCCGCTCGAACACGTGCAGCAGCGCGCGCAACGACCCGGGCCGGTCCTCCGGCAGATGCACGCTGAGGGCCTCGCCGGCCGCGAGATCGGCCAGCAGGTATCCGATCCGCTCGTAGCTGTAGTTGCCTTCGGCGAGCGACGCCTCACCGATGGCGATGCGGTTGTCGTGCAGGAACTCGTCGCGGAAGGCGGCACGCGCAGCGTCGCTGCCGTCGCCCACCAGTGCCGCCATCCGGGCGATCTGGTCGCCCAGCGCCTGCAGCATGTCGCCGGCGTGGGGATTGCCGAACTGGATATCCTCGTAGATCGCCGGATTGAGCGACAGGATGCGCGCGATGATGGCCGCATCCATCTCGAACGAGGCCGAACGGAACGGCATCACTGCCGCCAGATCGCCGACCTGCGCCGCCTGTCCGCGCAGGACGCCGGCCTGGGCCAGGTGCGTCGCGTGGACCATCGCCTGCACCAGGGCCATCACCCTGTCGTGCTGTTCGGGCGTGGCATGCACGCATTCGGCTTCCAGCGCCGTCAACAGGTCGGCCAGCCACGGCCGCCACCGCCGCAGGCGCGCCTCACAGACCACCATCACCCTGCCCCTCAGGGTGGGCGCCTTCGGCGGTGCGGTCATCGGGTGCAGGCCGACGACTTCAGCCCGCGAACGCAGCATCGCAGCCACCGGCGCGGTCTTGATGGAGGTGACATCGAGCCAGAGTTTGCCGGCTTCGCTCCCGCCGGCCAGGGCGACATAACGGTCGATCAGTGCCGGGGTGTGGCGGATCGGCGCGGAGAACACCAGCACATCCGCGCGCCGGACGAGTTCCGCTTCATCGATGGACCGCGCGTCCGCCGGATCGTGGCCGATGACCCCAAGCCCCATCCGGGCCCGGAAGAACCGGTGCAGCCAGCGGCCATAGGCACCCGCGCTGCCGACGATGCCCACCAACGGGCGCTGCGGCATATCGGTTGCCGCAGCGCCGTCCTGCGGAACGGCAGGTTCAGTCGGCACGGACATCCGCCGCCAGATAGACGATCTGCTCGCGCAGGCCGGGGAGGATCTTCTGCATCGTGCGCGCGTAGGCGGTGTTGTACTCCGGCGAGCAGACAGGGCCAGGCGTGCGGTCGTCCAGCCGGCGGTTGATGCGGATGCGGTTGCCTTCGCGCCGGTAGGTCGCGCGGAAAGCGACGTTGCCCTCCTCGACATCCACGTTGCCGGGCAGCGAGGCGATGCGCATCCCCGGGGCCAGTTCGATCGTGTAGTCCTCCTCCGAGTAGATGCCGCCGCAGCCGCTCTCGCCCGCGGGCTGGTCCACGCTCCCCAGGTTGCGCGCCACGATGCTCGCGATCGGCGCGTAGCTGATGAACCAGGGCTGCGCTTGCAGGCCACCCGACGCCGGCAGCATCCGTGCGACCTCGAAGTCCGCGTCGATGCTGAAGTCGTCCTGCAGCGGTCGGGCGTCGGGATAGCGAACGGTACCGTCGGCGCGCAGGGCCATGCGCTCGAAGTAGCGCCGCACCATCTTGGCCGCCTCGGCTGCGGGCAGCTCGCGGAACTGGTCGCGCGCCATCACCGCCAGCCTGCCGCTGAGTTCCACCTGCTGGCTGCCCTTGACCGAACCGTCGGCGGCGATCCGCACCGTCGTGCGCAGCTTCTGGCCATCGCGGCCCGCTTCACGCAACGGCGTCGATGCGCCTTGATGATGGCCCTCCACCAGCAGCACCGGCTTGCCCGCGGATCCGTTCGGCAGAGACCCGAACGGCACGGTGGCCGCGGTGGAATCGGCGTATAAATCCAGGCTTGGAATGTAGGTGATGACGTGGTTGACCACCGATGCCACCGGTATCTTTGGCAGCGTGTAGGTGCCACCGGCGTTGATCAGGGCCTGCGTACTCGGAATACCCCTGGCGGCCAACAACGCCTGCAACAGCGTGGCGTGGTCCTTGCAGTCTCCCATGCGGTTGTCCAGCACCTGGTCCAGGTCGCGCGGCACGACGGCACCCAGACCGATGCAGTTGCCCGCGTAGGTGATGTTGCGCGACACCCATTCGTAAAGACGCCTGGCGGTCTCGCGCGGTTCGCGCGCGTCGCCGGCGATCTCGTCGGCCAGCGTGCGGATGCGCGGCGTCGGCACCGCCTTCGCGTTTGCCGGACCACCGTATGCCTGCGCGATCTGCGCATAGTCGCGGAAGGTGGAGTAGGCGTAGCCGGGATAGCGCTCGGGGTTGTACACGCTGTCGCGCAAGCTTTCTCGGGGCACCGGCGTGCGGTTGCGCCAGCGCCACTCGATCACGCGACGGCCGTCGCGCTCGCGCGTGCTCTCCTGCATCTGCCAGGACTGGTGGCCGGCCTGCACCGTGGCCGGCGCGTCCAGCGTGATCTTCACGTCGCCGTAGTATTCGGCGGGGTTGAAATTCTCGATCACCGAGAACTGACCCGGAAACATCGGCTGCAGGGCGGTCAACCTGTAGGCGAACACGGTGGTGTCGCCGACGGCCAGGTCGGGGAACACCACCGTCAGCGTGGTGTTGTCGGAGTACACGGGCGAGTCGCCTTCGTGCCCGGCTGCGGACTGCACCTGGTAGTTGCCGGGCGGCACCACGACCTTGCGACCGTCGGCCTTGAGCGTGTAGGCCGTCACCACCTCGGCCTTCTGGATGCTGGTGCTGTAGCCGACCGACGCGGTCTTGGCCGCTTCCAGCGCAGCCTCCTTCAACACCTTGGTCGCGGTCTCGCGCGTCTCCACGTAACGGCCGTCGGCGTCGACGACGTAATCCACATGCTCATGCTCGACCTGCAACGGCCGCTCTTCGGCGGCCTGCGCCGATGCCGCGTGGGCCAGTACCGATGCCGCGACCAGGCAGAACCCGGCCACCTTCCCCAAGTGCTTGCGCATTCCCCACGTCCTCCCTGTCCGCATGCGTAGGCCGCCGGCTGGCGACGCGCCATCCTAGCAACGGTTCGGCGCCAGAACGCAGGACGCCCGGCAGGGACCGGGCGTCGGCGGGTTGACAGGATCCGGCAGGGCCTCAGGACGTCATGCGGTCCCAGAAGCCCTTCACGCCGTCGAGAAAGGTCGCCGACTTCGGCGAATGCTTGCGCGCTTCCTCGCCGCTGAAGGTGGCCTCGAACTTCTCCAGCAGCTCGCGCTGCTCGGGGGTCAGGTTGACCGGCGTTTCCACCACCACGCGGCAGTACAGATCGCCTTCGCTGCGGCTGCGTACGGACTTGACGCCCTTGCCGCGCAGGCGGAACAGCTTGCCGGTCTGGGTCTCGGCAGGAATGCGGATCTCGGCCTCGCCCTTCAGCGTGGGCACGCGCACCGTATCGCCCAGCGCCGCCTGCGAAATGCGGATCGGCACTTCGCAGTGCAGATCGTCGCCGTCGCGCTGGAAGATGTCGTGCTCGCGCACGCGCACTTCCACGTACAGGTCGCCCGGCGGTGTGCCGGGCGGGCCCGCCTCGCCTTCGCCGGTCAGGCGGATGCGGTCGCCACTGTCCACGCCGGCCGGAATCTTGACCGACAGGACCTTCTCTTCCTCCACGCGACCGGCGCCATGGCACTCGGTGCACGGATTCCTGATGGTCTGGCCGCGGCCGCCGCACGCCGGACAGGCCTGCTGCATGGCGAAGATGCCGCGCTGCATGCGCACGTTGCCGCGTCCGCCGCAGGTGCCGCAGGTCTCGATCCTGCCGTCGGCGGAACCGGAGCCCTTGCAGGGTTCGCAGGCCACCAGCGACGGAAGCTCGATGCGCTTCTCGATCCCCGCGACCGCCTCTTCCAGGTCCAGCTCCATCACGTAGCCGACGTCGGCGCCACGACGTGCGGCGCGCGCGCCGCCTCCGCCGAAGATGTTGCCGAAGATGTCGCCGAAGATGTCGCCCATGTCCGGGCCGCCGGGACCGCCGCCTCCGCCCATGCCGTGCTCGAACGCGGCATGTCCGTGCGCATCGTAGGCGCGCCGCTTGGCCCCGTCGGACAGGACTTCGTAGGCCTCCTTGCATTCCTTGAAGGCGGCCTCGGCCGCGGCATCGCCGGGATTGCGGTCCGGGTGGTGCTTCATCGCGCAGCGGCGATAGGCCTTCTTCAGGTCCTCGTCGCTGGCGTTGCGCGCCACGCCAAGGACTTCGTAGTAATCGCGTTTGCTCATGGAAGCCGGGATTCGTTATTCGGGATTCGGGACGGTGGAAGCAAGAGCACGGCGCGGGACCGGGACGGGAACGGAAGAAGCGGAGCTTGCGCTCCGCTTTTCCGAATCACCGATCCCGGATCACCCATCACGACTTCTTGTCGTCCTTCACCTCGGTGAACTCCGCGTCGACCACGTCGTCGGCCGCTGCCGAGCCGCCGTCGGCCGCACCGGCGCCTGGCTGCTCGGTGGACGCCACCGCCGCGTACAGCGACTGGGCGGCTTCTTCCAGTGCCTTGGCCTTGGCCTCGATCTGCGCCTTGTCGTCGCCCTTCATCGCCGTATCCAGCTCGGCGATGGCGGCTTCGACGCGACCGATGACATCACCCGGCACCTTGCTGCCGTGTTCGGTGATGGCACTGCGGGTGGCGTGCAGCAGGCCGTCGGCCTGGTTGCGCGTCTGCACCAGTTCCTGGAACTTCTTGTCTTCCTCGCGGTGCGCCTCGGCGTCGGCGACCATGCGCGCGATCTCGTCCTCGGACAGGCCGGAACCGGCCTTGATCTCGACCTTCTGTTCCTTGTTGGTCTTCTTGTCCTTGGCCGACACGTGCAGGATGCCGTTGGCGTCGATGTCGAACGACACCTCCACCTGCGGCATGCCGCGCGGCGCCGGCTCGATGCCGGCCAGGTCGAACTTGGCCAGCGACTTGTTGAAGCGGGCCTGCTCGCGCTCGCCCTGCAGCACGTGCACCGTAACCGCGGACTGGTTGTCCTCGGCGGTGGAGAAGGTCTGCGAAGCCTTGGTCGGGATGGTGGTGTTCTTCTCGATGATCTTGGTGAACACGCCGCCCAGCGTCTCGATGCCCAGCGACAGCGGGGTCACGTCGAGCAGCAGCACGTCCTTGACGTCGCCGGCCAGCACGCCGCCCTGGATCGCGGCGCCAAGGGCGACCGCCTCATCGGGGTTGACGTCCTTGCGCGGTTCCTTGCCGAAGAACTCGGCCACCGCCTGCTGCACCTTCGGCATGCGGGTCTGGCCGCCGACCAGGATCACCTCGCCGATGTCGCTGGCGCGCAGGCCGGCGTCGTTCAGCGCGATGCGGCAGGGCTCGATGGTCTTCTTCACCAGGTCTTCCACCAGCGCTTCCAGCTTGGCGCGGGTCAGCTTGATGTTGAGGTGCTTCGGGCCCGAGGCGTCGGCGGTGACGTACGGCAGGTTCACTTCGGTCTGCTGCGAGCTGGACAGCTCGATCTTGGCGCGCTCGGCCGCGTCCTTCAGGCGCTGCAGGGCCAGCGGATCCTTGCGCAGGTCGATGCCCTGGTCCTTCTGGAATTCCTCGACGAGGTAGTCGATGACGCGCTTGTCGAAGTCCTCGCCGCCCAGGAAGGTGTCGCCGTTGGTCGCCAGCACTTCGAACTGCTTCTCGCCGTCCACGTTGGCGATCTCGATGATCGACACGTCGAAGGTGCCGCCGCCCAGGTCGTACACGACGATCTTGCGGTCGGCACCGCCCTCGCCCTTGTCCAGGCCATAGGCCAGCGCGGCGGCGGTGGGTTCGTTGATGATGCGCTTGACGTCCAGGCCGGCGATCTTGCCGGCGTCCTTGGTCGCCTGGCGCTGGCTGTCGTTGAAGTAGGCCGGCACGGTGATGACCGCTTCGGTCACGGTCTCGCCGAGGAAGGCTTCGGCCGTCTTCTTCATCTTCTCCAGGACGCGCGCGGAGATTTCCTGCGGCGCCATCTTCTTGCCGTCGTTGGTCTGCACCCAGGCGTCGCCGTTGTCGTGCGCGACGATGCCGTACGGCACCAGGTCCAGGTCCTTCTTCACTTCGGCGTCGGTGAACTTGCGGCCGATCAGGCGCTTCACCGCGTAGAAGGTGTTCTTCGGATTGGTCACGGCCTGGCGCTTGGCCGAGGCGCCGACCAGCACTTCGCCGTCCTTCGTGTAGGCCACGATGGAGGGCGTGGTGCGGTCGCCTTCCGAGTTCTCGATGACGCGGGCCTTGCCGCCGTCCATGATCGCCACGCACGAGTTGGTCGTGCCCAGGTCGATGCCGATGATCTTGCCCATGATGGATCTCGCTCCCTAGCAGATGCTGATGTTGGACCCGGCGCCCGGCCGGGTGGATGGTCCCGATATAGGGATGCGATGACGCGGTTCAAGCGCCATCGCGGCGGTGTTCAGTCGTGCCTGGCGACCACGACGAGCGCCGGGCGCAGCAGGCGCCCGTTGAGCACGTAGCCCTTCTGGAACACCTGCACCACGCTGCCGGGCGCCGCGTCGGGCGCGTCGGCCTCGCTGATGGCCTGGTGGTGGTCGGGATTGAAGGTCTCGCCGGTCGGGTCGATCTGCGTCAGCCCGTTGTCGCCGGCCACCTTCAGCAGCTGCTTGAAGGTCAGCTCCAGGCCGTCCTTCAGCGGACTGGGCTCGGTGCCGGCGGCCGCCAGGCCGGCATCCAGGCTGTCGAACACCGGCAGCAGGTCGCCGAGCAGGCGCTCGTTGGCGAACTTGCGGGCCTGCTCGATGTCGCGGGCCACGCGCTTGCGCTGGTTCTCCAGGTCGGCGCGCTCCAGCAGTGTGGTGGCGCGCAGCTGGTCCAGCTCGTTGCGCAGCGTTTCCAGTTCCGCCAGCAGCGCGGCATCGGTATCGGAGGATTCGGGCGTCTGGCCCTGGGCGGTGTCTTGGTCGTGCTGTTCGTTCATTTCGGTTCCCTGGCGGCAGGTCCGGCCGCCCGACCGGACACCTATGGGGCCGTCGATTCGGGATTCAAGGCCGCGCCCAGCACATCGGCCGCGGCCTGCACCACCGGAATGACCCGGTCGTAGGCCATGCGCGTGGGCCCGATGACGCCCAGCACGCCCAGCACCTGCCCGCCGGCCATGTACGGCGCCGTGACCACGGAAACGCCGTCGTGCGGCGCCAGCCCGGTGTCCTCGCCGATGAAGATGCGCACGCCCGGCGCGCGGATCGTGCGCTCGAGCAGCTGCAGGATTTCGCGCTTGCGGGCGAAGGCCTCGAACAGTTCGCGCAGCCGCTCCAGGTCGGACAGTTCCTGCACGCCCATCAGCCGGGTCTGGCCCGCCAGCACCACGTCGTCGCCGGGGGGCGTCAGCGCCTGCTCGGCCAGTTCGATGGACTCGGCCAGCAGCCCTTCCATTTCCGTCTGCGCGCGGCGCAGGTCGCGCAGCAGGTTCGCCCGGATCTCGGCCAGGGGCCGGCCGGCGAACTGGCTGTTCAGATAGTTCGCGATGCGCTCCAGTTCCGACCGCTCGTACGGCCGCCGCGTCTCGATGACCCGGTTCTGCACGTCGTTGTCGGCGAACACCAGGATCGCCATCACCCGCTGTCCATCCAGCGGCACGAAATCGATGTAGCGGAAGGCGAACTGTTCCCGCCGGGGCACGCTGACCACGCCGACGAAGTGGGTCATCGCCGACAGCAGTTCCGACGCGTTGCCGAGCAGGGCCTGGGTGCCCGCGCCGGCCGACAGTTCGGCCCGCAGCCGTGCCACTTCGCCCTCACCCAGCGACTTGACCTGCACCAGGCTGTCGACGAACACCCGGTAGCCCTGCGCGGTCGGGATGCGTCCGGCCGAGGTATGCGGCGAACTCAGCAGCCCGACCTCCTCCAGCTCCGACAGGATGTTGCGGATGGTGGCCGGGCTGACCTCCAGGCCGGCGTGCCGGGCCAGGGTCTGCGACCCCACCGGCTCGCCATCGCGGATGTACCGCGAGATCAGCGTCCGCAGCAGCTGGCGGGCGCGCGGATCCAGCGGGGGCGACGACGGGTTCATGCGTGCTAGATAGCGTCGCGCCTGGACCTTTGCAAGCCGACCCCGCCGGCGTCTCAGCCGATGAGCCGGCTCCGCTTACAATCCGCGCCATGCTCAGACACCTCGCCCTCAAGGATTTCGCCGTCGTCCGTGCCGCCGAACTGGAATTCGGTGACGGCATGACCGTCATCTCCGGTGAAACCGGTGCCGGCAAGTCGCTGCTGGTGGACGCGCTCGGCTTCCTGTCCGGCCTGCGCGCCGACAGCGGCGTGGTCCGCCATGGTGCGGAACGCGCCGAACTGTCCGCCGAATTCGTCGCTGCACCCGGGTCGCCGGCGCAGGCCTGGCTGGCGGACAACGAGCTGGACGACGACGGTCAGTGCCAGCTGCGACGGGTGATCCGTGCCGATGGCGGTTCGCGCGCCTGGATCAATGGCCGCAGCGTGACGCTGTCGCAGCTGGCCGACCTGGCCGGCCGCCTGGTCGAAATCCACGGCCAGCACGAACACCAGGCCCTGCTCGCCCGCAACAGCCAGCTGGACCTGCTGGACGCCTTCGCCCGCAACGACGGCGAACGCACGGCCGTGCGCGACGCCGCCCGCCGCTGGACCGCGCTGCTGCGCGAGCACGAGCAGCTGTCCGGCCAGGGCGACGTGTCCGACCGGATCAATTACCTGGAGCACCAGCTGGCGGAACTCCAGCGTGAGGACCTTGCGCCCGCCGCGCTGGAGACGTTGGTGGCCAGCCACCGCCGGCAGGCGCATGCCGCCGGCCTGATCCAGGCATGTGATGCCGCACTGGGCCAGCTGGCCGGCGACGACACTCCTTCGCTGACCCGGCAGCTGCAGCAGGTACGTGCCGAGCTGGCCCGCCAGGCGGAGCACGAGCCGCGATTGCGCGACGTGGACGCGCTGCTGGACGGCGCCGCGATCCAGATCGAGGAAGCCCTGTCCCTGCTCGGGCAGGTACGCGACGACCTCGACGCCGAACCCATGCAGTTCGATGCGCTGGAACGCAGACTCGCGCGCGTGCACGACCTCGCGCGCAAGCACCGGGTACCGCTGGACGGGCTGCAGGACCAGCACGACCGCCTGGCCAACGAGCTGGAATCGCTGCGCGGCGCCGGCGAGCGCCTGCTCCTGCTCAACGGCGAGATCGAGACGACCCGGGCGCAGTGGCGCGAGGCCGCGGCTGCGCTGACCCGCACGCGCCAGCGCGCCGCGAAGGCATTGGGCGACACCACGACGGCGCTGATCGCCGAACTGGGCATGGGCGGTGGACGCTTCGAGATCGCGCTGGAGCCGCAGGACGGCGAACGACCGGATCCCACCGGCGCCGAACGGGTCGAATTCCTGGTCTCCGCCAACGCGGGACAGCCACCGCGCCCGCTGCGCAAGGTGGCGTCAGGGGGCGAACTGGCCCGCATTTCGCTGGCCATCGAAGTGGCCGCGCTCGGCCTGGACGCCGTGCCCACCATGATCTTCGACGAAGTGGACACCGGCATCGGCGGCGCCGTGGCCGAGATCGTCGGCCAGAAGCTGCGCGCCCTCGGCGCCCAGCGGCAGGTCCTGTGCGTCACCCACCTGCCGCAGGTGGCCGCGCAGGGCCACGCCCATTACCGGGTCAGCAAGGCGCCGGTGGATGGCATGACGCAGAGCGCGGTCGAGAAGCTCGGTGCGAAGCAGCGCGAGGAAGAACTGGCGCGCATGCTGGGGGGCGTGGAGGTCAGCAAGGAAGCGCATGCCGCGGCGAAGCGGCTGCTGGCCAACGCGGTCTGACACTCGTACTTCTTAGTGTGGGAGCAACGTCAGTCGCGATGAAGCTCTGACGGTGCTGCTTCGCGACTTACGTCGCTCCCACATCCTGAAGCAGCGAACTGCCGGTAGTCAGCGCTTCTTGCGCACGTACAGCACCAGCGAGTGCTCTTCCAGCTCGTAGCCGTGCTTGGCGGCGATCTCGCGCTGCAGCTTCTCGATCTCGGCGCTCTCGAACTCGATGATCTTGCCGGTGTCCACATCGACCATGTGGTCGTGATGACCGCCGCGATCGAGCTCGTACACCGCCTGGCCGCCTTCGAAGTTGTGCTTCAGCACCAGGCCGGCGGCCTCGAACTGGGTCAGCACCCGGTACACCGTCGCCAGACCGATCTCGTCGCCGTGGTCCAGCAACTGGCGATAGATGTCTTCCGCGCTCAGGTGGTGCTGGGAATTCTTCTGCTCCAGCAGCTCCAGGATGCGCATGCGCGGATGGGTGACCTTGAGGCCGACTTTGCGAAGGTCCTGCGATTCCATGGCGTCTCCGTTCACTCTCGGTTTAGCGCCAGCTGCCTGAAGCGCGGTTGCGGCGGTCCGTGGGAGTGTATCATCGGCCCGGTTTCCCACCGTACCTGTCCCGATGCGCAAATTCCTGCTGGCTGCCGTCCTCGCTTCCGCCACCACTGGCTGCGGCATCCTCTACAAGCAGCCGATCTACCAGGGCAACCTGATCGAGAAGACCGCCGTGGACCAGCTGCAGGCGGGACAGAGCAAGCAACAGGTGCAGTCGCTGCTCGGCAGCCCGTCGATCGCCGATCCTTTCCATGCCAACCGCTGGGACTACACGGCGAGCAACCGTACCAACCGCCGCGGCACGACCGAAATCAAGAACCTCACCCTGATCTTCGACGGCGACAGGCTCGCCAGCTGGGAAGGCGAATACTTCCCCGAAGCCGACCTGCAGCTGTCGCGCGATGTGCGCAAGTTCGGCCCCAACCTGGCCAAGGAAAAGAAGAAGGGCGGCCGCCGCCGCTGAGGCCGGGCCAGCTTTCCGCCGTCAGCCCCGAGCGCGCCGACGGCGCGCCTCTTTCGGATCCACCAGCAACGGCCGCAGCACTTCCACGCGGTCGTTTTCGTTCAATAGCGTGCCCCGCGTGGCGATGACGCCATGGACCGCCACCGCCGGATGCCCGGCATCCGCGAACCCGCTCGCTGCCAGCGCATCACCCACGGTGGTACCTGCCGGCAGGTCCAGCTCCACCGACTCGAACCGGTGCGGCCACGCGCGGATCACTTCCACGCGCACGTCATTCCCCGCGGTCGGCGGCACGCACGAAGTCGTCCACCATGCGGTCCGCGAGCCCCTGGAACCCCAAGGCCATCGCCGGCGCCAGCAGACGGCTGGCCGGCTCGAACTCCAGCGTCAGGGTCACCTTGCAGGCCGATTCGTCCAGCGCGTGGAAGTCCCAGCGCCCGTGCAGCTTGCGGAACGGGCCGTCGACCAGGTTCATGTCGATGCGGTGCGGACGGTCCAGCACGTTCTCGGTGGTGAACCAGGTACGCAGCGAGCCGAATCCCAGGTCCAGCCGCGCCACCAGCCTCGCCTCGCCCTGCTCGATCAGGTCGGCGGCACTGCACCAGTCGAACCGTCGCGGGTAGGCCGCCACGTCGTTGACCAGGTCGAACATCCGGGTGGCCGAGTGTTCGACCAGGGCGCTGCGGCGGATCGTATGCATGTGGCTCGCGTGGGGTTCCGCCTTCGGCGACAATAGGACGGATGGCAAAGAAACCCTACAAGAATAAAGCAACAGGCACGATCGCGCTGAACAAGCGCGCCCGGCACGAGTACCACCTTGAGCAGCGATACGAAGCCGGCATCGCCCTGCAGGGCTGGGAGCTGAAGGCCATCCGTGCCGGCCGCGCCAACATCACCGAGGCCTACGCGGTGATCCGGCATGGCGAGCTGTTCCTGTTCGGCGCGCAGATCACGCCGCTAATCCAGGCCTCCACGCACGTGGTGGCCGACGACCGCCGCACGCGCAAGCTGCTGCTGCACCGGAACGAAATCGACAGCCTGATCGGCAAGGTCGAGCGCGACGGCTACACGCTGGTGCCCACGTCGCTGTACTGGAAAGGCAACAAGGTGAAGGCCGAGCTGGCGCTGGCCAAGGGCAAGCAGACCCACGACAAGCGCGCCAGCGAGAAGGACCGCGACTGGGCCCGCGAAAAGTCGCGCGTCATGCGCCAGCACAACAAGGATGCGTAGCTCCATCGCTTCGCGATGAAGCCCCCAAGATTTGCTTCGCAAATCTCGGGCCCCGACGCGCGCTGCCGATCCCCCATTCGCGCTGACGCGCGAATTCGCCCCCTTACCAAGGGGGCTGGGCTCGAAACCACGATGGCTTGACCCCAGAGGCTGAATGGCCGCGCCGCTGCGCCTTGTGAAGCGGGGCGCCCGCCCCTACACTGGCCCCTGTCAGGAAGTTTCTGACTCCCGGGGGTGCACTGGCTTCGACGGGGGTTGCAAAGTTTCCTGGTGCATGCCGAGGGGGCAGCTTTCCTCGTAAATCCAGCGGCAAAACTCTAGTTGCCAACGACGACAACTACGCTCTCGCCGCTTAAGGCGTAAGCCCTGAAACTGCTTGTGTCCGTGCTCGCAGCGTAAGGTCATCATCACGGAATCGCCGGGAGTGGTTGCCTGTCAGCACCCGGTTAACCTAAAACAGGCTGGTTCTGCGGTGCGCTTGGCCCACCGTGCTGCTGCAGGACGAGACTCAACGGCGGGATAAGCATGTAGTACCGGGGATGGAGTGCCTTCGGACGGCGGTTCAATTCCGCCCACCTCCACCATTTAAGCGTCTTAGGACGCCCTAGAAAGACCGGAAAGCCTAGAGAAATCAAAGCTTTCCGGTCTTTTTTTGTCTCTAGTCGTCCAGTCGGGTCCGTTGCAATCCGACAGTAGGTGACAGTAGCGTTAACAGTACCCGGCCCATTGCCGATACTCCTACTGTCATGGCTAAGACCATTGCCCCGCTTACGGTTGCCGCGATCCGCAGCGCCAAACCCGCCGCCAAAGTCCTCCGCGATGGCGGGGGCCTCTATCTCCTCCTCCAGGACACCGGCCGCCACCTATGGCGGTTCGACTACCGCTTCCAGGGAACCCGGAAGACCCTGAGCATGGGGGTCTACCCAGACGTGAGCCTGGCCGATGCCCGGGAGCGCCGCGAGGAGGCTCGCCGCCTGGTCGCCAACGGGATCGACCCTAGCCTCCAGCGGAAGGCCACGAAGGCGGCCAACCTGGAAAAGGCTGGCAACAGCCTGGAGGTGGTCGCGCGTGAGTGGTTTGAGGGCCGGCGCGCCACCTGGGTTAAGTCCCACGCCGACAAGATTATCCTCCGCCTGGAGAACGACATCTTCCCGTGGCTCGGCAAGCGCCCTATCGCCGACGTAACCGCGAAGGAACTGCTGGCGACCCTGAATCGCGTCGTGGATCGCGAGGCCGTCGAGTCTGCCCACCGTATCCTCCAGAACTGCAACCAGGTATTCCGCTACGCCATCGCCACCGGGCGAGCCGAGAGGAATCCCGCGGCCGACCTAAGGGGCGCCTTGCCGCCCGTGAAGCCCACCCACCATGCCGCCATCCTCAACCCGAAGGAGGTCGGCGCCCTCCTCCGCGCTATCGACGGGTATAAAGGCGCGTTCGTCACGAAGTGCGCCCTGAAGCTCGCCCCGCTCTTGTTCGTGCGTCCCGGTGAGCTACGAAACGCCGAGTGGTCCGAGATCGACCTAGAGGCGGCTCAGTGGGAGATTCCGGGCAGCAAGATGAAGATGGGCCAGCCGCTCATCGTGCCCCTAGCGCACCAGGCGTTGGAGGTATTGAAGGAGCTGCAGCAGGTGACCGGAAGGGGGCGGTATGTGTTCCCTAGCGCGCGCGGCGGGGACCGGCCAATGTCCAATAATGCGGTTCTCGCAGCCCTGCGACGGATGGGCTACGCCAACGACGAAATGACCGGCCACGGTTTTCGCGCCATGGCTCGAACTATCCTGGACGAGACCCTGCACTTTCGACCCGACTATATAGAACAGCAACTAGCACACGCGGTGCGTGATCCCAATGGACGCGCATACAATCGAACAGCCCACCTGCCAGAGCGACGCAAGATGATGGCATCTTGGGCCGACCACTTAGACTCGCTCAGGTAGAAGGGATAGCGCCATGTCGAGCAAGCCCCCGCCGACCGCACCAAGGAAGCGAAAAGCTGCTGCATCGTCACCCACCCCTAAGTCCGCCCCACAAATTCCCAACCAGTCAGGGCAATCGACGTTCGATGTTTGGTTGCAACGCGGCAGCCATCTCGCCCAGGCGGGCCTATTTATCCTGACGATTTTTACGCTCTTCTACACTGTCATACCGCTCTACCAGACCGCGGGCCTGCAAGAGGCCATCGCCAGGCAAGAAAAGGAGTTGGAGGCACTGCGCGCGCAAGCCGCGCAGAACTATCATGAGCAGCGCCAAAGGATGCTGCGCATGCTGGCTCACACCGCGATGCCCGACTGCACAGGTTTGATGGAGCCGATGCCGGCGATAAACGATCCAGAGCGACGCAAGCGAACCGGTGTATTTATGCGAAGCGACGTTTCTGAATGTGTCCGCGAACGCATTGTGGGGTCGCCTACCCTGTCCAACTTGCGCCCACTAGATCGGCTTATTTTAAAAGAATCACTGGATAAGGCACTAGACGGCATAAGAGCGTCGCAGCAACGTGCGCGCCAGGCTTACGCGGAGGCGGAACGCCTCCCCGATGACCAATTGCCTCCGGCGCGTCCAGAGCTAGAGCGCTTACTGAGGGCAATAGGTGCGGGAGAACAACAAATTTCGAAACAGATCCGGGAAAATCGCGTTCATAGGCGACAGCTCGAAATCGAATCTACCTTCCGAACGGAAGTTCAGAATCATGTAAAAGCTTTGGCGGACGAAAAGCTCTACGAGCAAAGTCCTGATACTGGCCTTTACCGAGGCAAATAAGGTGGCAACGCGGGATGCTCATGTAGCCATTGAAACTTATGTTCATCAGATTCGATGGACGCAAAGCCGCCTCAACAGAGTTCAAGCGGTGGCGTTGGATGTCAAAAGATCGCAGGAAGACCTATCCTTGGTCCTCGGGTGCGAGCAGATGGCCCTCCAACTGCGTTCGGCTCTGGAGTGCCTAGCTTACGCAACCCTAGCTACAAATCGCAGCGCTTACCTGGCCGCTCGCCCCGATGGCGACAAGGATTGGCACGCCAGACGCATACTGCGTGACATTGAGGCCGTGAATCCAAATTTCTATCCCTGGCCGTTCACCATAAGGATGGACGCGACAGGCACCCACCTCGACGATGCGGACAACCATCATCTGACGCGCGACCTATTCGTCGAAGCTTATGAAAGCGCTGGCGAGCTCTTGCATGCACCAAGTCCGTTCCGTCCTGAGATTGATTACCGAGCCAAAGCCGTCCTACTTGAGAAGTGGGCAAAGCTGGCCACCACTCTCCTCTTGAATCATGTCGTCGAATTGCCGGGGCATGGTTTTGTCATTGCTAACGTGGAGCCAAAGACGGCGATTTGTAACGCACAACTCGCGGAACCATTAGAGGGCTCTTACGTCATCAAGAGATGACGTTGTCGCAAAGTCAGAGACCGTACCCAATGAAACTGGCGCTGGGTTCTTGGCACGGTGCCTCTTGCTTCCAGCCGACTTCTCATTTCAGCCTTACCTCGACGGCCCCGGACTTCTCTTCCAGGGCGTGTGGATAGCCCACGCCTGCCCCGCCAACAGCGACTCAGGCGCTCCATGGCGGCTTTGCCTGTCGCCTGCTAGACCACCCCGCTACGTGTTTCTCTCCTCCGAGGCATCCTGCGTCCGCTACATGACGGCATGGGCGCAGCGGTGGGAGGCAGAGATACGTTCTCGCATGTCCAACAGAGCCTCCCCTTTTGCTCACTTGGCGGCCACTTCAGGTGCGCCCGAAGTGAACAGCAGACATCCCCGAGCGAAGGCGCGCCGGCGGCGCTGACATCGCAGACCAGACACCCCCCTTACAAAGGGAAAAGTCCCTGCTACCCTAGAAATACTTAAAGAAACCTAGGTGTACTCAAGGTCTCTCTCTGAAGGTGTTGGTGTAGTAGTACCCCTAGGTAGCACCTGAGGAGCACCTCTCGCCACCCATGGCAATCACCGATAAGACAAGAAAGGTTCTGTGGGGTCGCTCCGGGAACCTGTGTGCGTTCTGTAAGGCGCACCTCGTCCTGGATGCTTCGCAAGAGGACCGAGAATCTGTCGTCGGCGATGAGTGCCACATTGTCTCGGGCGCACGGGGTGGCCCCCGTCACGACCCGAACTTCCCGGCCGCCGAGATCGACGACCTCGACAATCTCTTGTTGCTTTGTCGGGTCCACCACAAGCTGATCGACGACCAGGCGGAGACCTTCTCCGCGGTGAGCCTGAGGGAACTCAAAGGGAACCACGAGAAGTGGGTCAAGGAACGGCTAACGCCGATGTGCGAGCCAGAGCCAGTCAGGATCGTGCGAGCACGCGCGGAGATTCCCGAGGTGCTCATCATGGTGCCGAATGCTAAGACGATGCTTGATTTTGCGGCAGATTGTGATGGACGCTATGACGACTATCCGGGAGACCTCACGGAAGATGAACTGTCTTCCGTCGGCGGCTTCTTGCAGAACCTAACCGATTGGTGCGACCTAGGCATCTCCGAGCCGTCAGAACGAATTCAGGCCCAACGTTCCATAGCGGACGACATGGCGGAACTGGAACGACTCGATTTGCGAGTGTATGCCGCTCAGGAGAAGCAGCAACTACGCGGCGGTGTGGGCGGCCCGCGATCTTTCCACGTTCTCCACGTCAGGATCGTTCGCAAGGATGACCCCAAGCAGATACCACTCACCCCACCCACAGTGGGCGACCCGACGACTAGCGGCGGAATCTAGAAAAAATTTCCGGAGGGGTCTCGATGGAGCAACCAGTCCCGCTTTCCCCCGTACCCCACCCCGCAGCGCACCCGCAGACCACCGGCGGCCCCACTTTCCCAACACCGGCCCTGCCCTCGCGGCGGGGTGCCCTGGAGGAGTGCTGAGGCCCAGCTAGGGTGCCGGAGGTGGGACCCGAACACGATTAGGACTCACCCTCGGTGTCCCTGGGTCCCTCACATTGGGCTCGAATGGCTTGCAACAGCTAGAGCACCCTCCAAGGCCAGCGGCACTTACTGTCATACGTACTGTCACGCCCACGCCGCCGCAGAATTAGAGCCCACCCTAGTATGGGCAGCACGCTCCCGCGTCCAGGCCAAGGATCGACGTGCTACCGGGGACGCCACCGCAGGCGCGCCCTGGAAGTAGTTGCGCCACGCGCCTCCGCGCGCGAGTTCACGCCTCCGCGCGCCCCGCTCTACTCCCTCCGAAGCCGTTTACTGCCACCCATAGCAAGGACAACGCCGCCGCAGCCGCGAGCCTGGATCGACTCCAGCCCCCTCCGCTGCGTGAAGTCCACCTTCCGAACCCCTTCGGCCCAGCCCCAGGTGCGACATTCGCAGGGGGACCATCTGGGCGCTACGGATGCCGCTATAGTCAGGCGATCCAGGGCGAGGGTAAGGACACCATGGCGATCTCCGCTGAAACCTGCATCGAGCACCTCGAACGGTGCATGGCGAGCAGACCAGAGAATCCCGACTCTGACGAGGGGCAGGCTTGGTTTGCTGAGGTAACCGGGATAGTCGGTGCCTTCAACGGCAGTCTGTCGATCCCCCTAAGCGTGCTACTTCCGCGCATATCTTCCAACGGCGATGGATTCTTCAGCGCTATCGCCGATGCGCAGCGCGACAGTGCACGCAGGCAGTTCTACATGGAGGTTCTCGCCATCCTCACCCGGCTCAAGTTGGAGACCAATGCGTTTGTTACGGCACAAGTTGGCCGGGGGCAGGTCTTCGACTACTTCGAGGAAGTGCGTCAGCTGGTGACGAGCGCCACAAGCGACATTCTCTTCATCGATCCCTACCTAAATGCGGAATTTGTAAGCCGCTATGTGCCGCTCGTTCCCCCGGGCGTGGTCATACGGCTTCTCACTTCGCAGGGGCAAGCAGCACAGCTTGCGGCCAGCGCTGGGGTTTACATGCAGCAGCACGGAGGTTCCATTGCGGTGCGAAGCATGCCCAATCAGACGATCCATGATCGGCACCTGATTCTGGACCATGCGAGAGTGTTCCAGTCAGGGGCCTCCTTCAAGGACGGCGGACGGCACGCCCCCACATCCATCAATGAAATCGTGGACATTGCGCCACGCCTAATCGCCGATCACGGAGCCCGCTGGTCGCACGCAACGGTAGTGCTCTGACACTCAGACGCTCTAGCGTCACCTAGCGAACACCTCGCCCCACCTTTCCTCCCCCTGCGGTAACCCCGCAGCAGTACCCCGCCTGGGCCTCAGACGGGGTGCTTTGCCGTGCCCGAGGCAAACCCACAGTCCACCAAAGGAAAACCGCATGTCCGCACTACACCCCGCCTCCACCCTCCCCGCCGGTACCCGCAAGGTGATCTCCATCGACCATGACGCCGCCGAGCGAAACACCAAGCGCCGCCCCGGCCGTCTGGAGGCCGTCGTCCGCATCGTTATCGAAGATACCCAAGGGCCCATCCAGATCATCCGTGCGATCTCCGCAAAGTGCCTGGGCGAGGTCCGCGTGGAATACCAGCAGCACGGCTTCGCCACCGGCCGGCTACATGCCGCGGTCGTCACAGATGGCGCTATCGAGATCAACGGCCCGGCCGAGTGACTGACTCCGCCGACCCTGGCCGCCTACAAGTGAGCCAAGACCGAGTGCCGCTCTACGCCCTCCAAGTCGAGATCGCTGACCTGATCGAGCAGCGCCAACGTGGTGTGTCCGCAATCAATGGCTGCGAGTTGATCTCTTGCAGCGAACTCATCACAGCGTTCCTCAACGCACGCCAATCCTTCAAGGCCGTTCCCCTATGACACGACCCACCAGCACCGGCAAGTCACGCCGGGTCCAAGTACAGGTGCAGCAGCCGACACCCGACCTCGACGTAGTTGCACCGATGGACATCCGACCCGCTCCGAGCGAGGGGGCGCATCGCTGGCAAGCGCTGACCAATGCCCTGTCCGAGGGCGGCAAGCTGTACGCCCAGAACAAGCAGGTGCGCGACAACCACGACCTCAACCAGGGCGCCGCCGACGAGCAGCTCGGCAAGGCCGACGGCGAAAAGATCGCCGCCTCTCAGAAGTACGCCGACGGCGTCTTCAGCGTCCGCACGTTGAACCGCTGGCAGACAGCGTCACGGGAAATCGCGGAGCGAGCCTCAACTGAACTCGACCAGACGCTCCCGGTAGACCAGAAGGTCGCCCAGATCGACGCATGGTTCGCCCAAGAGATGGGCGATGTGGTGAACGACCCGAAAGCACGCGCCATGATCGGCCCGCGCTATGCGGAGTTCCTCAACCGCTACGCCAATGCGGAGGTCGAGCAGACCATCGCTGAGAACGAAGCCCTGGCATCGGATACGGTTGGCACCGACATTGTCGAGTCCCTGGCCGGCGGCACGTTCGGCTCCTATGAGGAGCAACACCAGCGCCTTGCCCAAGTCATGGGCGGCCAGAAGGCCACCGCGGAGCTTGTAGGCATCATCCTCGACCGCGCAGAGACCGTTGCGGCCACTGGAGGGGATGCTGAAGCGGTGTATTCGCTCATTCCTACGCAGGTCACCACTGCTGACGGGAAGCCCCTCCCCGGCCCGCGCAATACGCCGCGATACAACGACCTTATCCAAGCGTCTCAAGCCCGCGCCGCAAAGGCTCGGAATGACTATCTGGGGCCCGAGCGTGCCTTCCGCGAGTTCAGCACACGCAACGGCTTCGAGATGCGAATCGCAAAGGGCGACATGGTCATTCCGGCCGAGGTGGAAGCCTTCGTCCGAGACGGCACACTCTCGCCCGAACAAGCAAGCTCCATCGTCATGCGCTCGCAGGAAGCGAGCCGAAAGGCCCAGGAGGAAGCCGGCAAGTGGAGCGCAGCCAAATCGGTTCTATTCGCTGGCGGCGGTCGCTCTTGGCTTGATGTCACTGGCCTGGAGAACGGTCCGGAGACACTTGCCGAAGCCCAGAAGTTCACCGACAAGTCCATTCATGAGTACCTGACAGCAGCCGCTAGAGCGGCCGGCGTTGAGGCCGTGTACGACGGGCCGGCGATGCTCCAGCAAGGCCCGGAGAGCCTCGCCTTTCGCGTCGCTCTCGACGCCTCGAAGGACATGCGGCTCCCTTATACGCCCTTGAAGGCATTCTTCACGCAAGTCTCTGCGGCCCAGCCGAACGGCATCGTGCAACGGCTGCCGATGTATCAGGTCTTGAAGCAGAACAACCTCCAGGGCATGTACCTCGACGCAGACACTCACGCCCTATACGAGTCCGCCCTGACGATGCAGCGCGCCGGTGAGAATCCTGAGCAAATCGCGACATCTCTGGGTCGCCTTCAAGACCCCGCTAGGGTTGCCTTCGTGAAAGAGAACCGATCCGCGATCCTGAAGCAGCTAGGCTCCGGGGAGTTCGATGTGGTGAACTCGTTCTGGGATGTAAACGCGCGCGAGATCGCCAACCAGCCTTACATGCGTGCACGGGTCGCCGCATTCGCGGAGCTTGGGTTGAGTCGTGGTCTCCCGGCTAGCGACGCTCTGGCCTTTGCAAAGGAGAAGTTCGACGACACGCACTTCCCGGTGAAGGTGGGAGGGCGCATCCTCATCGTCCCTGAGTCCCCTAGGTACCACTCAGCAGAGCTTGCAGCGGCCCTGGAGTGGATGGGCGGCGCTGCGCGCGCCTTCGCCGAGAAGGCCGGCGCACCGGATGCGGACCATGCCCGCCTGACCATCGACATCACCAACGGCGGCGAACCTGAGGTGTTCTTTATGAGCCCCTCAGGCGAACTCTTGAACACCGACCCGATCACCTTCGGTGCCCTTCTGCAGAACTATCGGAAGACCATCCCGGCGGATGCGCGCAAGCGAGCCGAACAGTTGTTCGTCATCCGTAAGACGAACCGACTCGACCAGGAGCGCCTCCAGGAGCAACTCCGAAATCTGGAAGGTAACGACCGACGGGTACTCGACAGCTTGCAGCCGGGTCTCCGGTGATCTCCAACGGCCCTTCGGGGCCGTTTCCATTTCAACCCTTCGAGAACTAGACCTTGTCAGAATTCGCTTCACTGGCTGACGTGGAGTCGATCCTCCAGGCGTCCCGACAGACGCCCGCAGGAATCGAACAACCCGCCGCCTCGCGCTCCGCGATGCAACGGGAGGCCGCTGCTGCGGCTGGCCCTGAACCAGACCGCGGCGTCATCCCCTTCTTCAAGACCGCGGCAAAGCGCGACTGGCTCGTCTACGGGATGGCCGCAACCGCCGTGGACATGGGCATGGAGTACGACCCCAATTTCGATCTAAGGGACATCGACCCGCGCGAGTGGGACGACATCACGCAGGGCATGGAGGAAGACCAGATCGAGGGCCTGGGCATGGCCCGCTCTCGCAGTCACCTCTACTGGCTGGTGGATCGCATCACCAGCGCGAATCAAGCCGAGCAGGAGCTTGCCTCCTACGGCGGCTGGGGCGTGGCCGGGCGCGTTACGACGAGCATCGCCGATCCGACCAACGTCCTCCTGGCAATCTCTACCGGCGGCCTGAGCGTCGCCACCAAGGCGGAGCGCTTGGAGCGCGCCGTCGTCGCTGCACGTGCCGCAGGCAACCTGCCCGAGGCGCGCATGGCGCTCACCTCGCTGGAAGCTGTCGCGCAGCAGTCGCCCCTCCGTACCGCGATCCGCACGGGCCTCCTGGCTTCCGCGGAGAACGCTGCGCTGGAGACGGCTCTGGTCGCTACCGACCCCACGCGGGACGGCTGGGACGTGGTCTACGCCGCGACCGGCGGCCTGCTGCTGGGTACCAGCGTCGGACGCATGATGTCCGGACGCGAACAGCGCGCCCTTCGCAACGCATGGGGACAGCAGCGCCGGCTCACCGAGCTGGCCGAGCTGGACGCTACGCTCGCTACGCGCCGCGCAGAGCTGCTGCCCAAGCTGGGCGGAGACCCTGACTCTGTGCGTGCACAGCTCCAGGCGCTCGATGCGGAGGTGGAAGCGCTGGTCAAGCAGGGGTTCGACCCCTCGAAGATCGACGTGCCCGCCGCCAAGGCGCGCTTGGCCGAGCTGGACGACTACCTGGTAGCCCGCCGGGCGGAGATCGAGAAGAACGTCTCCCGCTCGCCGGCACTGAAGAAGCTCAACAAGGAGATCGACGGCCTGCGCAAGCAGCTCGCCGAGCTGGAGTCACCGGAGCCCCGCGCCGCGCGCATGCTTCAGGAGGACATCGAGAAGCTCGGGCCGGAGGTCGCCAACAGCAAACAGCGCACCAAGCTGCGCAACTCGTCCGCCAAGAGCGAGACCGAGGCCGCCCGAAAGACACTCGGCGATGCACTCACGGAAGCCCAAGGCCGACGCAACGTCGAGTCGCAGGCGCAGCGCCAGAAGACCGAGAATGCTTTCCGCAAGGCGCTCCGCAAGGACACCGAAGGAACCGCGAAGGTCAAAGAGGCGGAGTCCCTCCGTGCCGCCCTGGGCATGCGAGAGCGCATCGACGCCGCTGCCCCGCAGCGCGAGACGCTGACCAAGCTGGACAACCTGGACACCGTGCGCAACGCCGCTGACCAGCAGTACACCGCAGGAGCCCCCAGCTCCTTCGGAGGCGACACCCTGTCGGCCGCAAAGGCCGCCGGCGTGATCGACGACATCCACGACGTGCTGAAGCCGTCGGTCAATGAGATGCCGTCCCAGGCGCGCATGCAGTACGCCTCGGCCACGAAGCTCATCGGCAACACCTTCGCAGGCGTCCTGCGTGGCTCCACAAGCGAGAAGGTGCGCTCCACCCTGGGACGCATCGTCGGTAACTCCGTCGGCAACGAGGATGGCTCTGCGGTCGCCGTAGGCGCATCCGAGATCGCCGCGCGCCTGGCCGAGACGACCACTGCGAAGTGGAACTCGGTGGCGACCCCTGCTTACCGTGAGTGGGCCGAGCGTGCCGGCTACGGCATCGTGGATCGGCAGACCCGCCAAGTGCGTGACGAGTTCATGCAGCAGGTGGGCCGTGCGATCCGCGGCGAGCTGGTGGACGAGATCGACCCCGCTGTGAAGAAGCTGGCCGCGCGCCAGTCCGAGCTGCTGGCGGACTTCCTCCGGGAGGCCAAGGACGCCGGCGTGAAGGGCTTCGAGAACGTCGAGCAGAACGGGCGCTACCTGCCCCGCGTCTTCGACTTCGAGCAGCTCCGCCGAGTGGACAACCAGTACGGCACCGACGGCCTGCGCAAGCTGGTCGCCGGCGCGATCCGTGCGGGCGACGAAGAGATCACTGAGGAGCTGGCCGAGAAGATCGCCAAGGCTTACGTCGGCAAGATGCGAGGCATGCGCGTGGGCAGCGATGCCCATCTCCTGGCCGGCGTGAAGTGGGACGACGTGGGCTTCCTGCGGCGCTTCCTCTCCGAGTCCGGCATGGACGACGTCGAGGTCAGCCGCGTGGTGGACGAGTTCGCCGAACTGAACGCGAAGCGCGAGAGGCAGACCGAGGGCAACTTCCGGTACGCCAAGAAGCGCCAAGCCATCGACGAGTCGTTCTCCCTGAAGCTCTACCGCGCGAACGACGAGGCAGGCAACCGCCTGGCCGAGCCGGAGTGGGTCGAGGTGCGGTTCTCCGATCTCCTGGAGAACAACGCCGAGGCGCTCTTCCAGCGCTACGCGAGGACGGTATCGGGGCACATCGGGTTGGCGAAGGTGGGCATCAAGAGCCGCGCTGACTTCGACGCGATGATCCATGTCGCGGAGAACGAGCTGGCCGGCGACCTGGACGAGCTGAAGCGCGTCAAGGCGCACGCCGACATGGCCTACCGTCTGGTGACGGGCCAGCCTATCGAGGAGAGCGAGGGCTTCATGAAGCTCTCCCGCACGATGCGCGACTGGAACTTCGCGACCACGATGAACCAGGCCGGCTTCGCACAGATACCCGACCTCGCCGGACTCCTGTCCAAGGGCTACCTCCGCCACACCATGGAGAACCTTCCGTGGGCCTTCAAGGCCATGCGCCGGAAGGACGGCACGCTGGACGACGAGTTCGCCCGCGAGATGGAAGAGTGGATCGGCATCGGCACGGACTACCACAACAACGCGGTGTTCTCCGCCTACGACCACGACGCCACACGCTTCCAGCGTGGGCTCGGGGCCGCCGGCCACGCCGCGCGAGTGCTGGGCCGCGGTACGCAGTCGCTCTCGGGCATGGCGTTCATCACGTCGTTTGCCCAGCGGCTCACCGCGAAAGCCATCGTGCAGCGCCTCGCCAAGGAAACCCTGGAAGGCGGCGCGTTCAGCGCTCGTCGCTCCGCGGACCTGGGCCTGGATGCGGCGATGTCCGAGCGCATCGGCAAGCAGTTGAAGGCGCACACGTCCTTCGTGAACAACGAAGCCGGCCGCAAGGTGCGCCGGGTGAACTGGAACAAGTGGGACGACCTCGAAGCTCGCGATGCGATGCTCAACGCGGTGTTCCGCGAGTCCCGCCGCCTGGTGCAGGAGGAAGACCTGGGCGACACGTCCAAGTGGATGCACTCCAACATGGGCAAGCTCATCGCTCAGTTCCGGCGCTTCGCGCTGGTGTCCTACACCAAGCAGGTGCTCCACGGCATTGCTCACAAGGATGCCGAGACCGCCACCCGCGCCATCGTCTCGATGGGCCTCGCCGCGATCTCGTATCGCGTGCAGTGGGAGCTGCGCCTGGCGCAGACGCCCGAGGAGAAGCGGGAGGAGATGCGTGAGCGTTACCTGAGCTGGGACGCACAGGCCGCCGCATCGTTCTCGCGGTCGAGCTATGCGTCGCTCCTGCCGGCCGTCATCGACACGCCCCTGGTGTTCCTCACGGACAAGAAGCTCTTCGACAACCGCACCTCCGGTTTGGAGAGCAACCTGCTGGAGGGCATTCCGACGTATGCCCTAGGTCAAAACGTGCTCCAGGTGGCTAAGGCGGCCTGGGACTCGACGACCCGCAGTGACCGTCAGTTCACCCAGAGTGACGCCCGAGCGCTGCGCCGGCTACTGCCCTTCCAGAACCTCCTGGGCATGGACGCGGCGTTCAACGCCATCACCGCCGACCTCCCCTCTCGTCACGATGACGAGAACCCGGACGAGGCCGAGTGGTTCTTCCAGTAGACAACGGCGGACCTTCGGGGCCGTCTTCATTTCCACACAAGGAAACCCAATGTACGACCTGAAATCACCCACGGTGAAATTGCCGCGGCGGACCAATGCCTGCGCGGCCGAAGGATGTCGCGGTGAGTGCCGTTCTTGGAGCCGCTACTGCACGAGGCACGCCCGTCGTATGCAAAAGACCCGCGACCCCAATGGGCGTGTCTTCTCCCCTAAAGAGCTGAAAGCCTACCGCGAGATGGCGGCAGACCATCTGATCCGTAAGCGGAACCATCCAGCGGTCCTCGCTGCGAGCCGCTACATGCATACCTGCCTGACTTCTCCCGCACTTCCGGCCGCGGTTCAGACAGAGATGCGGCGCCTTTACGGTGAAGGTGCCGAGCCGCTTGAAATGTTGCTGAGATTCCTTGCCGTGTTCGGCCTCATGCACTTCAACGCGCATGCGATTGGACGTGATGTGGTGGCGACCTTCAACCTGGGCCGCGCGGTACTTCTTACGGTTCCGATGGGTAAGCGTGTCTCAACCAGCGGCCGAGAGTACAGCTATGGACTCAATGCTCGCGTCTGCGAGAGCTACGGCCAGATTCTTCGGGACAATCTCGGGCTCTTCGCAGCTCAGTTCTGGGACGACGTTGAGAAGACCATCCACGGGCCGGCACTCGCCTCACAAGCACTTAAGAAGGCGCTGGAAGACGTTCCAATGTCGGAGGACGTGCGCTAGTGGGGCGCGCCACGGACGAGCAGCTCGACGCGCTACATGGGCTGCTAGGCGAGACGCTGCTGGACGAGTTCAATCGCTACATCTCCAAAGGTGAGCCGATACCGCCGCAGTTCTTCTCTCAGGTCTTGAAGTACCTGAAGGACAACGGCATCGACGCCCCGTCACGAGCCGTGAAGCTGCGCGATCGATTGGCAGACACCATGCCCAACTTCGACGACCCGCCCGACGGTTCACCGGCCCACTAGCCGAACACCAGCAGTACCCCTGAAAGAGCCCTGCGGGGTTCCTTAGCGTTCTCCTCCACGCCGTGTGCGGCGGCACAGGAGGGTGACCTAGGGAGCCTCGCAGGGCTCTTTCCGTCTGCGGCATGCGCTACCCGCAGGCGTCTCTCCCCGGCGCAATAACATAGGAACACCGCACAGATGAGTAACGACAATATCCCCCAGCCCGGTCAGTGGATTCGCGAGCACGGCAGCACACAGCTTGGAATCAGCAAGACCGAGCGAGCCACCCATGAATACGTACTGCCAGACGGCCGGGTGGCCCAGATCGGAGTCCGCGTGTGTGACGAAAGCGCGCACATGGTGTCCGCTGACGCCTATCAGGAGCAGCTCGCCAACACCTACCCTCCTCGCCTGACTGAGCAACTGGAACGTGAGGTCTCGGCGCTGGAGAAGCGCTTGGCCGACTTCACCGGATACGACACCGAGGGAAAGCCCATCTACAAGCTCCAGGGCCGGGCGCGTCAGATTGCTCAGACCCAGCTCGAAAGCAAAGGCTTCGCACTGGATGTGGCGCGTCGGGACCGTGCCGATGCCGAACGTATCCAGGCACAGCGCAAGCATGCTGCCGCGGAGCGCGCCCAACGCATCGAGAAACTGGCCCAGGAGCGCGCAGTGGAGTTGGCGGAGGAAGCGGAAGTCGAGCGCCGCGCCAAGGTCATTGCCGAGCAAGCTAGCAAGAAGGTAGGCGGTTGAGCCTTCGCACGTTGCTGGAGATCGGCACAGATGCAGCCGACTCCACGCCGCTAGAAGTGAAGGCCGGGGCGCAGGCAGTGATCGGGTTGTATACCGAGGGTGCCGGCCTAGAGTCGGGCCACACGGCCTACATCCTCCAGGTCACCCCAGGCTCACCCTCGCCCACCTTCGACGACGCCGGCGAATCACTCACGCTCACCAAGGCACGCCCTAACCGCGTGATCCAAGGCCCGCGAACCGTGATCGTCCGGCGCCCTGCTGGGCTCAATGCCGGCGTCTTCGCCGAAGCCTAACCCCTCACCACCGCCAGCCACTCACGGCCAGACCCGGCGCTTCTACGGCGGCTCCGGCGAGATAACCGTGGGTGTCTGGGGTTCAACTTACAGAGATGATGAACTTGACAGCTGAAAATTCGACTGGCCCCACACGACCCCAGCTTGTGCAGCGAAATGTGCTGATTCAGATGGATGCTTTCGATGCGCTGAAGCGGTATCAGCGCTACATGGTGCACCGGGACCGTCGCACCTACACCTTGGGAATGGTGTTAGATGAGTTACTACTTACCCACCCCGAGATCGCAACAAAGGGGCGCATCTAGATGGATACGCCGCAGATGCGCTGCCCCAAATGGGAGGGCTGCAACGCACCGGCCTGCCCCTTGTCCCGCGACGAAGGCCTAAACGTACCCACTCTCAAAGGAGAGCGCGTTTGCCTCTGGCTGCGAGAAGGCATGAAGCCGGGAGGATTCGACCGCATGCCGGCGGATATTTCACACGTTGTGAGAAAGGTGCTGCCACTGATACTCGTCGAGGGCGGCGCCTACCTCCGATCCAAGCTCAACACCGCCGCAAAGAGTGGGAGTAAGCGCACTCGCTTCGCTTCTAGCACTGCACAGGCATGATCGGGTCACCCACACGCAAGGCTTTGGACAACCGCCTGCGACGTGTCCACGCAGCAGTGTTGGAGTTCCGCCGGACGCTAGACATTCCGCGCCCCCACGACCTCCTCTTCATCGCACTCCGGGACAAACAGGCACAACTCTGGAAGCGCCTAGAGCCGCGTCTTGCGCGCATCAAGGCCGACGCTGCACAGGGGTGCACCCCGAGTCTGCGATGGATCGAAGCTCACCTGGAGGAGTTGGGCTATGTACTCGCCCGTGGCGAACTTCTGGAGCAGTCCCTTCACGCCAAGCAGGCACAAAGCGCCGAGGCGATGGCGGAATGCACTGCGCGTGTAAAGCAGGCACAACGGGAACGGGATGCTTATCTGGCTGCCGTCGCCGCGCGCGATCCTGCGCCTATGCCGACTCGCCGCCCAGCACCCAGAGTGATCCTCCAGTACACCAGGGTTGACCCTGTGCGAGCCGCCACTGCGATCCCTGAGGCGGCTTCTACCCCTCCCTCCTGTGACTACGGCGTGGGCTCTGAGGCGTGGCTGCGTGAACTTGAAGTGGTACGGCGTGGGGGTATGCCTCCAACCGTTGGGGCTTCGCGCGCAGAGGATGTAATTCCGCGCAAGTAGAAAGCGAAAGGGAGGCTTTCGCCTCCCCTTCGTGGTCTCTCAGGTCCGCACGGGCCTGGAGAGAATCAATCTGTAGCCCAGGACGCGCAAGGCGTGATTCCTCCACCCAGGAATCTCACTTACCACGTACCGCGCCGCGGCCTCACCGGCCAGAAGCTTCTCCATCGCAAAATCCATTCCGAACATCACATTCCCCTGTGGTCGAGCACCGGCCCCCTGTGCTCTTTCGGGTGGTCTCAGCAGGTCCCTCCTGCCGATGGCGGAGCGATTAGATCACGCTCAAAACAAGAAAAAAATCCACATCACCGGATGTGTATGCGGGGTTGCATAGACATCCGATAGCGCCCCGCTGTGATGTGTGCTTTCAACCTTCACCGAACCCTAGGAACTCCCTCGCGTCCCCGCAGGAGTACCCCTTACCGTGAGACTCAATGACCAATGCAACGAAGCCGGTGCAGCTCCTGCGCCTGCCTGAAGTTTTGATCCGTACCGGCCTGGGCCGGAGCACCATCTGGAGCCTGATCGCTCAGGGAAGGTTTCCCCGCCAGGTGAAGCTAAGTGAACGCTCGTCCGCCTGGGTAGATGCGGAGGTGGATGCGTGGGTGGCCCAGAGGGTCGCCATGCGGGATTCTGGAATCGCACCCGCTTCCTGAATTCTCGTGACAGTAGCCGTGACAGTAGGTCTCGGGGCCGATTTGCGTCTATTCGCGCAAATTAGGGGGTTTGGACTCCAAATTGAGGGTGCCCACCTCCACCATTCAGCAAAAAGCCGGGCCCGAAAGGATCCGGCTTTTTTGTTTGGCAGAGCGCACGTGGAAGGCGCCAGAAGGCCTCCGCCAAGATGGGCGCAACCCATTCGACTACCAGTTCGGGATCGTGGGCTGGTCGCCAGCACAGCAGCGCGTGTGCGGCCGTTGGTACGTAGGCAGGACCGACGAATACGGCTACGACGTCGACGAGCTGGGCGCGCGTGTAGCGCGTTGGCAAGACACGGAGGCGGCGCGCGTGCCGGATAGCCACGAGAACATCCGATGGTTCGCCGAGCACTAGGCAAGCTGGCTGCGCAATGAGGGCACGGCGGGTGGCGGACGTCTACTGGTAGCGCAGCTAACCCGTCGGGAGATCAGCTTGCGGGATGAGGGCGCGCTGTAGCGAATGACCGGGGGCCGATGTTGCAGCCCCCGACCTACCAAGAGACCACTTAGGTCTTCCGGCGCTTGTCGAGGAAGGCCTCGAGATCCTTGCGAAGCACGGGCGCGCGACCCGGATACTGCTCCATCTTCTGGCCGACGGTGCGACGATTGGCGTCAGTCATGTCGTAGCCCCTGGTCTTGAGGTACTGATCGATGAAGTGCTTCACCTCGTACTGTTCGGTCTGCGACACGAATACCCGATCAATCGGCCCGCGGTAGTGCTTGTTGTCTTCGCTGTTCCAGCTCATTTTCGATGCTCCAGTGGTGGTTGGTGTTGCGTACCCATGATTCCACCCACTCTCCCCAAGGGTGTTGCAGATAAGCATGTGGATATCCGGTGGGAATCTCAGCGCCTGCGACGGACGCGCCCACAAAACAGGACGGGCGCCTTGCGGCGCCCGTCTGTCGGCAATACGAGGTAATGCGCAGGTGCATCAAGCTTCAGCTTGCACGACGACCTTCACCGTCGTCTGCACGTCGGCGTGCAGCTTCACGACGATGTCGTACTCGCCGATGTTTCCGCCCGGCGCCTCTCGCTCTGGTCCAGGTGGACTAAGCGCGTGCAATGACTGGCAAAGCTTCGCCTTGCTTCGTCTACGCCTAGCGACGGGGCGGCGTGATGCCCCCATTTGTGGGATCGCACTCATGTCCGTGGCAACGAAGTAGGCGCTTGGTTCTCGCACACCGTGCTTGGGTGGCGGACGGAGCCGAGTGGTTGTCCATCTGTACAGTAGTGATACAGACCCTATCTGCATCACTAGTGCCGTTAGGGCCTCTTGGCTACCGCACTTGATTGGTTGTAGAACGCGTTCTATTGCGCCCAAATTTGGGACGTGAGTGCATGGTTCTGCCCCAGAATTTGGGATCTAAGCTAGGAGCTGCACCTCCACAATCGCGGTACCACCGAACGAGGGATAAGACATGTCGCTCCTCGATGCGCGCTTTGCCCGCTCGGCGCACCTCAATCACGTCTGTGTCGGCATTTTGGCGAAGAGGTCCACGGATTCGCTCACCGACTCCCGAGATCGGCTGACCGTCAAGGCCACCGACTATGTTGCTGAGTTGCACCGAAGTCAGCTCTTCCTGCTGAATGACCAGCACTACGGGGCTGCCGCGGCAATGATGCGGCTGGTCATGGAGGGCGCTCTGTCCGCTCTCTACATCCTGCACCTCAAGGATGAGGCTCACGCCATTCAGCTCGAAGGCGGTAAGTCGTTCCTTCCGAGTGCGGGGAAGATGTTTGCTCGATGCTCCAGGCTCCCAGTCATCGGGGCGAACATCGAGACGATTGGCAGGTCGCAGGGCCCGTTCCACAAGTTCACCCACGGGGACATGCCGCAGATCAATCGCCGCCATTCTCCAGGTGACTGGACAGGCACGTTCGACCAACGCGAGATCGCAACCTTCTCGATCATCGCGGACTTCGTGCTGCTGGGTGCGATGGACACCTATTCCCATGCGGTCGCCGATCTCGTTCTTCAGAAAGCCATCCGAGCAGTCCGCGACGACAACGGTGCCGAAGCCCGAGCTTTCGGCATGCAGATCCCGGAGGACGACACATTCAGCCCCCCGCCTGTCCGAGTCAGCAACGGGGGCACCGAAGGGGGCACCCGCCCCAGCTACGCCGGGTAGTTTTCGCGCAAATAGGGCATCTCTTGGTCCCGATTCCATAGTGCCCACCACCATTCAGCCCAAAGGTCGGGCCTGCATGCTTCCGCCCTTTCCCTTGGCCGGTTTCGTGAGACGGCTCACCGCCCAGCCCCTTCCTGTAAAATCCCCGCTCTTTTGAGCCTCTGTGTGACCACTGTGCAGTACCGGACGCCCACGGCGGCCCCCGCCTTCGTCCGTCTCCTCGCCCGCCTGGGCGGGGCCGACCTGCCCGATGCCGGCCCGGTGCTGTCCGAGCGGCTGGGCCAATGGATCGACTGGAACCGTGCGGTCTCGCTGTCGCGAGCGCTCGATGGCGCCGTTGCGCCTGCGGCTGGCGCCGCGCCGGGTATCGACGCGCATGCCGAGGCCGTCGCCCGGGTCCGCACCTCGCTGACGGACGCCATCCAGCGCGGCGCACCCGACGACGCGGATGGCGACGACTTCGCACCCTTCCGCCGCTACTGCCTGGAACGCCAACGCGCCATGCTCACCGGCACCGGCCCCCTGCGCGGACGCCTGCGTGATGCCCTGGCCCAGCGCGGCGGCGACCTGGCCCGCCTGGCCGAGGTCGACGCCGTGATGGAAATGACCCTCAGCCCGCGCGAACAGACCCTGCTGGCCCACACCCCCACCCTGCTCGGCCTGCACTTCGAACGTCTGCGCGCCGCCGCGGACGGCAGCCCCGACAGCGCCTGGCGGACGCTGTTCCGCCGCGACCTGCAGGACGCCCTGCTGGCCGAACTCGACCTGCGTTTCCACCTCATCGACGCGCTGCTCGCCGCGCTTCGTACCCCGTGATGCCTGGATGCCTTTGATGAAACAGCCCTTCTCCACCGCCCTCTTCCTCGCCGGCCTGGCCATCGTCGGCTGGATCGGCGTCGGCTACGTCGGCACGCACGCGTTGGGCGTGGTGGTCACCCTGGTGATCGGCGCGTGCTACGCGGCCGGTGCCGTGGAACTGCAGCGCTATCGCCAGGCCACCGCATCGCTCGCCCACGCGCTGGACGACACCGCGCCCGCGGGCAACGGCCTGCAGGCCTGGCTGGCACCGCTGCATCCCAGCCTGCGCCAGGCCGTGCGCCTGCGCGTGGAAGGCGAACGCGTCGCCCTGCCCGCCCCTTCGCTCACGCCGTACCTGGTCGGCCTGCTGGTGCTGCTGGGCATGCTGGGAACGCTGCTGGGCATGATGGTGACCCTGCGCGGCACCGGCCTGGCGCTGGAAGGCGCCACCGACATCGATGCGATCCGCGGCTCGCTGGCCGCGCCGGTCAAGGGGCTGGGCTTCGCCTTCGGCACCTCGATCGCGGGCGTGGCCGCGTCGGCCATCCTCGGCCTGCTGTCCGCGCTCAGCCGGCGCGAGCGCGTGCTGGTCGCGCAGCGGCTGGACGATGCGATCGCCACCTCGCTGCACGTGCATTCGCAGTCGTACCAGCGTGAGGAATCGTTCCGCCTGCTGCATCAGCAGGCCGCGCTGATGCCGGAACTGGTGGAACGCCTGCAGGCCATGGTCGCCGGCATCCAACGCCAGACCACCGACGCCGCCGCGCAGCAGGCCGCGCGTCAGGAAAGCTTCCACGCCCGCACCGAAGCGGCCCAGGCCGAGCTCGCCTCCACGCTGGTGGCCACGATGCGGGCCGGCGTGGACAGCAGCGCACGCGCGGTCGGCGCGGCGCTGCAACCGGTGGTGGAGGCCACGCTGGCAGGCGTGGCGCGCGAGGCCGGCGCCCTGCAGCAGACCGTCGGCACCGCCGTGCAGCAGCAGTTGGAGGCATTGACGGCCGGCTTCGGCACCGCAACCACGGCGGCGGCCGCGGCATGGCAGGCCGCCCTCACCCGCCAGCAGGACGCCCACGACGCGCTGGTCGCACGCCTGGAAGACCACGCCCAGCGCCAGGCGACCCAGTTTGACCAGCGCTCGCAAGCCTGGCTCGACGCCGCCGCCGGCCAGCTCGAACACACCGCGACCACGCTGGCGGAGGGCTGGGCGCAGGCACTCAGCCAGCAGGCCAGCACCGCCGATAGCATTGCTACGCGCCACGCGGACGCCCTGTCCGCGGCCGGCGCTGATTTCCGCTCGCAGGCCACCGCCCTGGTCGAAGCGGTCGACGCCTCGCATGCCGCGCTGCAGCGCACGCTGGCCGAACAGGACGATGCCCGCCTGGCCGCCTGGGCCGAGCAACTGGCCACGATGAGCACCACGCTGCGCGGCGACTGGGAGCGCACTGCCGCCGAAGCCGCGCGCCTGCAGCAGGACATCTGTGATGCCCTGGCCCGCAGTGCGAACGACATCACCGCGCAGGCACAGACCCACGCGCAGCAGACCATCGCCGAGATCTCCCAGCTGGTGCAGGTCGCCTCGGAAGCCCCGCGCGCCGCGGCCGACGTGGTGGCCGAACTGCGCCAGAAGCTCTCCGACAGCATGGTGCGCGACACCGCCCTGCTGGAAGAGCGCACCCAGATGATGAGTACGCTGCAGACGCTGCTGGATGCGGTGAACCACGCCTCCACCGAACAGCGCACCGCCATCGATGCGCTGGTGGCGACGTCCGCCGACCTGCTGGAGCGAGTCGGCACCCGCTTCACCGACCACGTGCAGGCCGAGACCGGCAAGCTGGAACACGTCGCTGCGCAGGTCGCCGCCGGCGCCACCGAGGTCGCCGGCTTGGGCGATGCGCTGGGCAGCGTGGTGGAACGCTTCGGCCAGACCAACGACGCGCTGCTGGAACGCCTGCAGGCCATCGAAGGCGCGCTGGAGCGCTCGCTGGTGCGCAGCGATGAGCAGCTGGCCTACTACGTGGCGCAGGCGCGCGAAGTGGTCGACCTCAGCCTCTCCGCACAGCGCCAGATCACCATCGACCTGCAGCGCTTGGCCGGGGCCGACGCCGCATGAGCGTGGAGACCGGAGACGACGCCGATCTGGGCGCGCCCGTCTGGGCCAGCTTCGGCGATCTGATGTCGGTGCTGCTGGGCGCGTTCGTGCTGGTGCTGGTGGGCGTGATCGCCGTGCAGGCGCAGCTGGCCCAGCGCCTGGACGAGGAAACCCGCCGGCGCGAACAGGAAGCGCAGCAGCGCAAGGCACTGGAGGACGCGCTGGCCGCGCCGCTGGCCGAGGGCCGGGTGACGCTGGTGGACGGCCGCATCGGCATCCGCGGGAACGTGCTGTTCGCGCTGAACTCCGACCAGTTGCAGCCTGAGGGTCGCGACCTGCTGAAGAGCCTGGCCGCGCCGCTGGCGGGCTACCTGCGCACGCGCGAGGAAATCCTGATGGTCAGCGGCTTCACCGACGACCGCCAAGTCAGCGGCAGCAACCGCCAGTTCGACGACAACTGGGATCTGTCCGCGCAGCGCGCCCTCACCGTGACCCGCACCCTGATCGCCGAAGGCGTGCCGTCCGCGTCGGTGTTCGCCGCCGCGTTCGGCGCCGAGCAGCCGGTGAGCGCCAACACCAGCGAGGAAGGCCGCGCGCGCAACCGTCGCGTGGAGATCGCGCCCATTCCCCGCCCTGCCAAGCGCCGCGTTGACGATGGACGGTGACGCGCTGCCGCCGCTGGCGCAGTTGCAGGCGTGGCGCGCGCAGGGCCTGGACCGTGCGGATCCCGTGCGTTTCGACATCCTGCAGGCGCTGGCCGCCCGGCTCGGCACGCACGACGGCGAGGCCCGCCGCCTGCTGGAGACGCGACTGGCCGCGCTGATGCGCGCCTATGCCGAAGGCCTGGCACGCACGCACGCGTCCGCCGCGCCGGCCCCGGCACGCGAAAGCGGACTGCGGGGCCTGGTCGCCGCACTGCGGGCGCGCCACGGCGACGCCCCTGCGCCAGGCCCGTCGCCGGTCGCCCCGTCCGCGCTTACCGAGGCCCGGGAGGCGTGGGCGCAGGTCCGCACCGACAGCCAGTTGCGCGCGTCGCTGCACGATGTGCCCGCCGACGCCGGTCCGCTCAACTCCGGCATGCTGGTGCATCGCGCCCTGCACCTGATGCGAGCCGCGTCGCCGGGCTACCTGCAGCACTTCATTGCCTATGCCGACACGCTGTCTTCGCTGGAGCAGCTCCAGCAGGCGGCGGCGCTGCTCACGGCCACGGATACGCCGCGCCCCGCCAGGCGCGCACCGCGCAAACGGAAACCTGCCGCGAGCTGACGCAAGAATTCCCGACCGTTGGCGTTGGCGAGGGTGTGGGAGCGACGTCAGTCGCGACAGGGCGTTACCGACAACCCATCGCGACTGACGTCGCTCCCACGAAGCCTGTCGTGCCCCGATCCCACCGCGCAGTCCGTTCCATGCGGGCCACAACAATCCCGCTGGCGCCTGTTTGGAGCTGTGGGAACGACGTCAGTCGCGATAAGGCGTTACCGCGACCGCGCGGCGCGTCTGTAGGAGCGGGCCATGCCCGCGATGCTTTCGCCTCATCGAATGAAAAAGCATCGCGCCCATGGGGCGCTCCTACAGGAGCGGGCAATGGGCGAGAAGCTTTAACGCGTCATCACGACAGACGCCGACCCCATGGCTTCGCCGGTCCAGCTCAGGGATACAGCAGATGCTGCCGGCGTAGTGCCTCGAACGCAGACAGCCCCGGCTGCCAACGCGCTTCGATGGCCTCCAGCGTGTCACCGCGTTCGATGGCGGCACGCAGGTCGCCTACGCCCGCCAGCCTGTCGAAGAACGACGGCTCGCCCGGCAGGAAGGCGAAGTCCTTCGGGTGCTGGTCATGCAAGGCCTTCAGCACGGCCAGGCCGGTGCGCACCGGGCGGAACGCATCGCGGTCGGTCACGTGCAGTTGCACGCCGGCGCAGGCCTGGCCGGCGTGCTTGGAGAACGTGGGCGTGAACCAGGTGGGACGGAACCGCACGCCCGGCAACGCCATCGCGTTGAGCCGCGCGGCCAGCGCAGGCGCATCCACCCACGGCGCACCCACGGTTTCGAACGGGCGCGTGGTGCCGCGACCCTCGGACACGTTGGTGCCTTCCAGCAGCCCCATGCCCGGATAGACCAGGGCGGTGTCCGGTGTCGGCATGTTCGGCGACGGCGGCACCCACGGCAGCGCGCCGCGCAGCGGTTCGTCGCCACGTTGCCACCCCTGCATCGGCACCACGTGCAGCTCGGCGCCGATGCCGAATTCGGCGTTGAACAGCGAGGCCAGTTCGCCGATGGTCATGCCGTGGCGCAGCGGAATCGGGAACAGGCCGACGAACGACGCCAGCGCGGGGTCCAGCACCGGCCCCTCCACTTCCACGCCGCCGAGTGGATCGGGTCGGTCGGCAACGATTACCGGAATGCCGGCGCGCCTGGCGGCACGCATCACGCCCGCCAGTGTGTACGGATAGGTGTAGAAGCGCGCGCCGACGTCCTGGATGTCGAACACCAGCACGTCGATGCCGGCCAGCATCGCCGGTGTCGGTTCGCGATGTTCGCCGTACAGGCTGTGCACCAGCAGGCCAGTCGCGGCATCGCGGGAGGAGGCCACCTTGTCGCCGGCCTGCACATCGCCGCGCACGCCATGCTCGGGCCCGAACAGGGCCACAAGGCGGAACTCCGGATGCGTGGCGAAGCGGTCCACGTCGCTGCGCAGCTGGCTGTCCAGTCCCGTGGCGTTGGTCACCAGCCCGATCCGCTTGCCGCGCAGCAGGTCCAGCCGCTGTTCCAGCAGCACCTCGATGCCCAGACGCGGTGCCACGGCCGTTGCGGCAGCGGCCGCATGCGACCAGAACGACGCCAGCGACAGCAGGGCGAACAGCACGCCGGCGCGGGCCGGGCGCAGTGCAGCATGCAGGGGACGATGGAACCGGGGCATAGTGTCACGACCGTTTGCTATCGTTGTCACGACGATAGCAGCCTGCGTCCGTCGCCGCGCAACCCGCCGGCAACGCCGCATTCTTCCGTTGTCAGGCGAGCACACCGATGTCCCGTACGGCGAAACGCATCATGCGCAGCATGTCTTTCCTTGTCATGGCCGGCGTGCTGGCCCCCGCGGCATCCCAGCCGGCGTCCAACCGCCTGGGTGTTCCGCCTTCCGCGCAGTCGCAGGACTTCGTGGCGAACAAGCAGCAGTTCCAGCTGCACAGCCTGCTGACCGAACAGCTCCATCCGCGCAGCTTCGACCTGAGCACGCGTATCGCCGCCGATACCGCCGACGGCCTGGCTTCGCTGCTGGCGGTGGACGAGGACATCGCGAAAGCGCTGCAGGGCGTGGCCGACGATCCGGCGCGCCTGGCCACGCTGGAGGCGGCATCGCGGGAGATCACCCGCGCGCTGCGCGAAGGCCATCGCCTGTACGTCTACGGCACCGGCTCCACCGGGCGCCTGGCCGAAACCATCGAAAGCGGCCTGTGGCGGCCCTTCTGGCAGCGGACTTCGCAATCGCCGCTGATGGGAAGGATCGAGGCGCGTTATCCGGCGCTGGGCGAGCGCGTGCGCGGCGAGATCACCGGCGGCGACCGCGCGCTGATCGCTTCGCTGGAAGGCTTCGAGGACATTCCCGAGATCGGCCGCCTGCAGCTGCAGGACAACGGCATCCGGCCGCAGGACCTGGTGTTCGCGGTGACCGAAGGCGGCGAGACGTCGGCCGTGATCGGCACCGCGCTGGCCGCGGCCGAGCAGGCGGGCGCGGACGCGCGCCGTACCTGGTTCGTCTACAACAACCCGGACGAGGTGCTGCGCCCGTTCGAGCGCAGCCGCCGTGTGCTGGACGATGCGCGCATCACCAAGATCCCCCTGCCGACCGGCCCGCAGGCGATCACCGGCTCCACCCGCATGCAGGCGACGACGACCAGCCTGTACGTGCTGGGCGTGGTGCTGGAAGACGCCACCCGCGCGCTGCTGAGTGAAGTGCTGACCGTCGAGGAGCTGGCATCGCTGGGCTTCAACGACACCGGCATCGCCGAGCGCCTGCGCGGATTCACCGCTCTGCAGCGGACCGCAGCGGCCGCTGCGCCGAAGCTGGCCGCGTGGACCGACCGCGAGGCCGCCAGCTATGCCAACGGCCACCGCAGCACCTATCTCGCCACGCGCGCGCTGATGCCGGTGTTCGTCGACGTGACCGAACGCGCCCCGACGTTCCGCCTCGCGCCCCTGGATCCGGTCAATGCCGTCGAGCGCCGCTCGTGGATCCAGGTATGGACGCCGGCCGCCGATGGCGCACAGGCGTGGCAGGCGCTGTTGCACCGGCCGTTCCATGGCCTGGACAAGGCGCTGTACCTGCCGCCGTTCGAGACCGGCATTCCCGATCCCTACCTGCGCGAAGCCGCGCTGCGCGGCCTGTCGAATGCGGGCGACGAACAGCAGGCGCTGTACGACCTGTCCTACTCGCCGGCCAACATGCAGCGCAATGCGCCCGTGGCCGGAGACTCCGGCGCGCTGATCCTGCTCGGCGACGAAGCCCATCAGCAGGCGAACCGCGAGTGGCTGCAGGCCGCCACCCAGGCCGGTGCCGAGCTGGTGCTGGTGTCGGTGTCTGCGCGGCCGCTTGACTCGGACGTGCTGCGCGATGTCGCCGCCCTGCCCCGCCCGGTGCCGGTGATCGCGGTGACGGTGCCGCAGCGCGACGCATTCGAACTGGACCAGACCATCGTGCTGAAGATGCTGATCAACGCGCATTCCACCGGCGTGATGGCCAAGCTCGGCCGCGTGGTGGGCAACACCATGACCAGCGTGCAGCCCGGCAACCTGAAACTTATCGGCCGCGCCACCTGGCTGATCCTCTCGCACGTCAACGGCGTGCTGGAGACGCCGGCATGGCGCGATGCGCAAGGCACCACCGCGCCACTGACGTATGCCGAAGCGAATGCAGTGCTGTTCGAGGCCATCGAACAGCGCCGCAACGCGCCGGGCGCAGCCGGCCTGCCGGAAGTGGAGCTGTCCGTGGTGGCCGTGCTGGAAGCGCTGCGCAGCGGTCGTCCCGTGGACTGGACCGCTGCGGCCGACCGCCTGCGTGCCGGTGGACTCAATGCCTATCTCGCCGCGCCTCCGGCGCGTTGAGGAGAGGCGGCGGCGCACGCGGCGCGTCCAGACGGATGGGGAAGTCCGCGCGCGTGCAACCCGCCCGAGCAGCGCCGCCTGACGCGCCGTAGCGTCGAGCTTGCTCGACGCCGGATCGCCAGACCCTGCAGGAAAAGCAGCGGAGCGGGCTCCGCTCTACGGTATCGGCGAGGCCTCAGCGGCCTTTCGCGCGCGCGAACGCCGCCGCCAGCGCATTGTCGGCCGGCGGTGCGCTGGGCTTGGCCGGTCCCGGACCGCGCCGCTGGTCGCGCGCGGCGCCGCGTTCGGGTCCGCGCGGCGGACGCGCATCGTGCGTCCGCGCCTCGCGCGGCGACTGCGGCGCCGGCGCATCGTCCAGCCGACGGGTCAGCGCGATGCGCTTGCGGGCCACGTCGACCTCCAGCACCTTCACCTTGACGATGTCGCCGGCCTTCACCACCTCGCGCGGGTCCTTCACGTAGCGGTCGGCCAGCGCGGAAATGTGGATCAGGCCGTCCTGGTGCACGCCGATGTCGACGAAGGCGCCGAACGCGGCCACGTTGCTGACCACGCCCTCCAGGATCATGCCTTCGCGCAGGTCCTTGATGTCTTCCACCCCGTCGGCGAAGCGCGCGGCCTTGAACTCGGGACGCGGATCGCGGCCGGGCTTTTCCAGTTCCTTCAGGATGTCGCGGATGGTCGGCACGCCGAACGTGTCGTCGGTGTACTGCTCGGCCTTCACGCCGCGCAGGAACACGATGTCGCCGACGATCTGCTTCACGTGCCGGCCGCTGCCGGCCAGGATGCGCTCGACCACCGGATAGGCTTCCGGGTGCACCGAGGAGGCGTCCAGCGGCTCGTCGCCATCGGCGATGCGCAGGAAGCCGGCGCACTGCTCGAACGTCTTCTCGCCCAGGCGCGGCACGCCCAGCAGCGCCTTGCGCGAGCGGAAGGCGCCGTGCTCGTCGCGGAAGCGCACGATGTTCTCGGCCACCGTCGACGACAGGCCGGACACCCGCGCCAGCAGCGCGGCCGAGGCGGTGTTGACGTCCACACCCACGGCGTTCACGCAGTCCTCGACGCGCGCATCCAGCGCACGCGCCAGGCGGAACTGGTCGACATCATGCTGGTACTGGCCCACACCGATCGCCTTCGGCTCGATCTTCACCAGCTCGGCCAGCGGGTCCTGCAGGCGGCGCGCGATCGATACCGCACCACGGATGCTGACGTCGAGATCCGGGAACTCCTTCGACGCGAGTTCGGAGGCGGAATAGACCGAGGCACCGGCTTCGCTGACGACGATCTTCTCCAGCTTCAGCTCTGGCGCCTGCTTGATGAGGTCGCCGGCCAGCTTGTCGGTCTCGCGGCTGGCGGTGCCGTTGCCGATGGCGATCAGCTCCACCTGGTGCTTTGCGCACAGCCCCCGCAGCACGTGCAGCGACTGCTCCCACTGGCGCTTGGGCTCGTGCGGATAGATCGTGGCGTAGTCGACCAGCTTGCCGGTGCGGTCCACCACCGCGACCTTCACTCCGGTGCGCAGGCCCGGATCGAGGCCGAGCACGGCCTTCGGTCCCGCCGGCGCCGCCAGCAGCAGGTCCTTGAGGTTGTCGCCGAACACGGCGATGGCCTCGGCTTCGGCCTTTTCGCGCGCCTGGTTGAACAGGTCCAGCAGCAGGTGCATGTGCAGCTTGGCGCGCCAGGTCAGGCGGCACGCGTCCAGCAGCCACCTGTCGGCGGCGCGACCCTGTGCCGCCACGCCGGCGTGCACGGCGACGCGACCTTCGGCCTGCTGGTGGCCGGCCTCGGCGTCCATGCCCGGGTCCAGGTCGAGCAGCAGGATCTCCTCGCGGCGCGCGCGGAACAGCGCCAGCAGGCGATGCGAGGGAATCTTCGCCAGCGGCTCGGCGTGGTCGAAGTAATCGCGGTACTTGGCGCCCTCGTTCTCCTTGCCCTGCGCCACCTTCGCGCGGATCACGCCGACCTCGGCCATCCACGCACGCAGTTCGCCGACCAGTGCGGCGTTCTCGCCCCAGCGCTCCATCAGGATCGCGCGCGCACCGTCCAGCGCGGCCTTGGCGTCGGCCACGCCCTTGTCCGCATCGACATACGCGGCGGCCGCCGCTTCCGGCACCTGGGTGGGATCGGCCAGCAGGCCATCGGCCAGCGGCTCCAGCCCGGCCTCGCGCGCGATCTGCGCGCGGGTGCGGCGCTTGGGCTTGTACGGCAGGTACAGGTCCTCCAGGCGCGCCTTGCTGTCGGCCGCTTCGATATCGGCGCGCAGTTCGTCGGTGAGCTTGCCCTGCTCCTCGATACTGGCCAGCACGGCGACGCGGCGGTCTTCCAGTTCGCGCAGGTAGGTCAGGCGCGTCTCGAGGTCGCGCAGCTGGATGTCGTCCAGCCCGCCGGTGACTTCCTTCCGGTAGCGCGCGATGAAGGGAACCGTGGCGCCTTCATCCAGCAGCGCGATGGCGGCCTTGGCCTGCGCGGGCTGCGCGCCGATCTCGGCGGCGATGGTGGCGGCGATGTGCTGGGCGATCTTGGGATTGCGGTCTTGCATTGCGTCCGTACTGGAGAACCCGATGGACCGGGTGGGATCCCGATTGTGGCAACCGGCGGGCGCGCTGGAAACGGGTTGACAGCGGACCGGGGAATCGCCAAAGAAAAACGGGCCGCTCGCGCGGCCCGTTCTGCATGCGATGCGAGGACGGCTTACGAACGCACCGGCAGCACGCGGACCTCGACGCGACGGTTCATCGCGCGGCCGGCCTCGGTGTCGTTGCTCGCGACCGGGTAACGCTTGCCCATGCCGACGATCTCGAAGCGCTCGCGCTGCAGGCCCTGGCCGATCAGGTAGTTGCCGACCGAAGCCGCACGCTGCTCGGACAGGCGCTGGTTGACCGCATCCGAACCGATGCTGTCGGTGTGGCCGCTGACTTCCACGATGGTCTGGTTGTACTCGCGCAGCGTGGCGGCCACGTTGTTGAGGGCGGGATAGAACTGCGGCTTCAGGTCGGCCTTGCCGAAATCGAAGGTCACGCCGTCGGGCAGGTTGAGCTTGATGACGTCGCCGTCGCGGCTGACGTCGATGCCGGTGCCGGCGGTCTGGCGGCGCAGCTCGGCTTCCTGGCGATCCTGGTAGGCGCCGATGGAGCCACCGGCGATACCGCCGATGCCCGCGCCGACCAGCGCACGCTGGCGACGCTCGGTCGCATCGCTGCCACTCAGCAGGCCGGCGACCGCACCGATGCCGGCACCGATCAGGGCGCCCGTGCGGGTGCGGTTGGGGTCGTTCGGGTCGCTGGTCTGGCCGGTGTAGCTGGCGCAGCCGCCCAGCATCGTCACGGTAAGCGCCGCGAGGGCGCCGGTCTTGAGCATCGCGTTCATACATCCTCCTGGGTGGTGCGGGGGAAATCCCGGAACGGCGGCAAGCCTACCCAGCAAAATGTTCACACCACGCGATTTGAGCCCTGTTCATTCAGGTGCCGTGGGGCATCACGCCAGCAGCCGGCGGGCGGCGTCCGCGTCCAGCGAGTGCTCCCAGTCGCCCATCAGCGAGAGGTACAGCAGCTTGTCGAACTCGGGACCGAAGCGGCGGATCACCGCGTCCGGATCGGGAATCAGCTTGGCATCCGCGATCAGGCCGAAGTGCATGCGGCCGTTGTAGCTGAGGATGGACACGCCGATGCCTATGGAGCCGGTCTGTGGCACCCAGAACATCATGTCGCGGACCCGCGAGCCGCCCATGTACAGCGGTTGCTGGGGGCCGGGAACGTTGGTCGCGACCGCGGTCGCCTTCCGCGAGAACAGCTCCAGCGCGACGCTCTGGATGGCTGAAGGCGCCATGCCGAGTGCGGCAAGAAGTCCAAACGCAACAATGGCTTGGCGCGAGTTCTTGAGATCACGCATGCACTCGGCGACGCGCTCCAGACGGCGGATCGGGTTGTCCTCGCCCACCGGCAGGTCCAGGAACACCAGGCCGAAATGGTTGCCCAGCTTGCGCGCGTGTTCGAGCGGACGCAGGTTGACCGGAACGGTCGCGCGCAGAGTCACGCCATCGAGCTGCTCGCCGCGCTCCAGCATGTAGCTGCGCAGCGCACCGGCGGCGGCGGCCATCAGCACGTCGTTGACCGTGCAGTCGCAGGCGCGCCCGACCGCCTTCACCTCCTCCAGGTCCAGCGGCTCGGCCCACGCGACCCGTTTGCTGACACCGAGCTTGCCGCGCAGCAGGGTCGGCGGATCGTCCGACAGCGACAGGGCGTGCAGCAGTTCGCGACCGATCTCGCCGCCCTCCTTCGCCAGCATGGTCGCCAGCGTGGGGTCCTGCATCATCTCCATGCCCTTGCCGATCACCTTGCCGCCGATCTGCACATAGCGATCGATGGCCCCGACGCGTCGCACGACCTCCGCGCCGTCCTTCTTCAACCAAGCCGAACGCAGGTCCTTGCCGGCGTCGGGTTTGCGGCTGGTGTCGGTCAGCGACAGCAACACCTGCACCAACGCAATGCCATCGGCGTAACTGTGGTGGATGCGCGCCACCAGCGCCGAACCGGTGCCATAGCGCTCGATCAGGTGGAACTGCCAGAGCGGCTTGGTCTTGTCCAGCGGGGTCGATGCCATCTGGCTGGTGAAGCGTTCGAGCGCCTTCTTCTCGGCCTTGGCATCGTGCCGGCCGGGCAGCGCCGAGATACGCACGTGCCAGTCCAGGTCGAAGTCCTGGTCGGTCACCCACGAGGCGCCGGCGGGCGTGTCCACCGCCTTCTGCAGAAAGCGCGGATAGGCCAGGAAGCGTTTCCTGATCACCTGCTTGAGCCGGTCGAGCGTCATCGGCTCGTCGAACATCAGCACGCCGGTGATCATCATCGGATTGGTCGGGCGGCACATCCGCAGCCAGGCGGTATCCACCCGCGACATCGGCTCGCGACGCGGCTTCGGCGGCGCTTTCTTCGTTGCCATGCTTGCCCTCCTCTCCCGCGCCGAGTGAAGCACGCGGCGCCGAAAGGCGTCAACGCGGCTCAGCTCACGTCTTGCGATAGGCGGCCAGTGCGCCGTCGCGGCCCGCCGCCAGGTCGGCGATGGGTTGGCGCGGATACCCGGGCGCGAGCTTCGCCAACACGTCGGGCTTCTGCCATGGCGCGAAGCGCAGCGGCAGCGGAACCGGCGCCAGTTCCGGCACCCAGCGCGCGATGTACGTGCCGTTGGGATCGAACTTCTCCGCCTGCGTCACCGGGTTGAACACGCGGAAGTACGGCGCGGCATCGGCGCCGGTGCCTGCGGTCCATTGCCAGCCGAGCGTGTTGTTGGCCAGGTCGGCATCCACCAGCGTGTCCCAGAACCAGCGCGCACCGTGCAGCCAGTGATAGCGCAGGTGCTTGGTCAGATAGCTGGCGACGATCATGCGCACGCGGTTGTGCATGTAGCCGGTGGTCCACAGTTCGCGCAGGCCGGCGTCGACGATCGGCACGCCGGTGCGGCCGCGCTGCCAGGCCGCCAGCGACGCCGGATCGACCTTCGCCCAGTCGAAATGCTCGAACCGCGGATTGAGGTTCTGCGTGGTGGTCTGCGGGAAATGGTGCAGCAGGTGGTAGCCGAACTCGCGCCAGCCCAGCTCGCGGATGTAGCCGTCCATGTCGGCGCTGTTGGCGGCGGTACGCACGCGCTCCAGCTCGGCCGTGATCCGCCAGGGTGCGATTTCGCCGAAGTGCAGGTGCGGCGACAGGCGTGAGGTGCCGACGCGGTCGGGCCGGTCGCGATCGCTGCGGTAGCCGTTGAGCGCACCGTCGATGAAGACCTCCAGCGTCTCGCGCGCACCGGCCTCGCCCGGCGTCCAAGCGTCCCAGAAGCTGGCGTCCCAGCCGAGCGACGGCATCAGGTTCCATGCCTCCAGCGGCTCGCTCCCCATCGCCGGATCGACAGACGGCAGCCGCTCCGGCGCCGTCCATGTGTCGGGCACGCGCCACTGCGTCAGCGCCGCGCGCCAGAACGGCGTGAACACCTTGTAAGGACTGCCTTGTTGCGTGGCGAGGTCCCAAGGCTCGAACAGCAGCACGCCCTTGAAGCTCTCGACCTGCAGCCCGCGTTCGCGCAGGGCCTTCTTCAGCGCCGCATCGCGCGGCTGGGTGGCCGGCTCGTACTTGCGGTTCCAGAACACGGCCTGGGCCGCGGTCTCGGACACCAGCGTGTCCAGCGCAGCCGCGCTGGGACCGCGGCGCAGCAACAGACGCGATCCGCGGTGCCGGAGGTCGGCGTCGAGCGCCGACAGCGAGCGGTGCAGCCAGGCGTTCGATGCAGCGCCAGGCGCCCATTCCCCTTCTTCTTCCGGCGCATGCACATACACCGGGACAGGCGTGTAGCCGCCGTCGAGCGCGGCGCGCAACGCCGGGTTGTCGTCCAGGCGCAGATCGTGGCGAAACCAGACGAGGGCGTTGGGCATGAAGAGGCTCGGCAATACGATGCGGGGTCTACGCGGCCGACCCTGCCCCGGATGCATGGCGGACGTACTCGCGGGGAATGCGTGCGTTCAAGCCGGTGAGGATCTCGTACGGAATGGTCCCGGCCGCCTGCGCCACCGCTTCGCACGAGATCGTCTCGCCCGCCTGGCGGCCGATCAGTACGACCTCGTCCCCGTTGTACGCCGTGCCTGCCGACCCCAGGTCGACCATCAGCTGGTCCATGCAGACCCGTCCCACGATCGGCCGGCGCATGCCGCGGACGAGCACCTCGCCTCGCGAGGACAGCGCGCGCGGGTAGCCGTCGCCATAGCCGATCGGCACGGTCACCACGCGCGTATCGACAGGCGCGGTCCAGGTGGCGCCGTAGCTGACGCTGCGACCCGCCTTCACCACCTTGAAGTACACCACCTTAGAGACGAGCGACAGCGCGGGCTTCAGCGCCACCGTCGGACGCGAGGCGGGATCCGGCATCACCCCGTACAGCGCAATGCCGGGGCGGACCATATCCAGGCAGGTGTCGGGGAAGTGCAGCACGCCACCGGAGTTGGCCAGGTGGCGAACCGGCATCGGCGCCCCGATGCGATCGAAGTGGCTGCAGGCATACAGGAAGCGCTGCAACTGCTCGCGCGTCATCGGCGATGCCGGGTCGTCAGAGCACGCCAGGTGCGAGTAGATGCCCTTCACGGTGCACCAGCGCGACGAAACCGCAGCGTCGATGAAGGCACCCGCGTTCTCGCTGTGCACGCCGATGCGCTCCATGCCGGTATCGATCTTCAGGTGCACCACCGCCTTGCGCCCCAGCGACGCCGCGGCCTGTTCCACCTGCCGCAGCTTGGTGATCGAGGAGACTGTCACTTCCAGGTCGTGGGCGAGGAACTGCGCCACCTGCGGGGCATGGATACCCCCCAGCACCAGGATCGGCACCGTCACGCCGGCATGGCGCAGCGCGATGCCTTCTTCGACGAACGCCACCCCCAGTTGCTCGACCCCCTCGGCCTGCAGGTGCAGGGCCACCGGTACCAGCCCGTGCCCATAGGCGTTGGCCTTGACGATACCCATGACCGGCACGCCGGCATGGGTGCGGATCGCGCGCAGGTTGTGGGCCAGCGCATCCAGGTCGACATGGATGCGCGTGGGGCGGTCGTTCGCCTCAGGACGGGGGTGTGGATCTGGCAAGGCGGCGTCCACCGGATTATCCATGCGGTGATTGTAGCGTCGGCGCCTTCGCTCCCGTTCATGCCATCACGCGAACGCCTGCGGTAGGCTGGCGTCCGGTTGCAGGGAGCGGGCCCGATGGCGCTACGCACGAAATCCACCGCCATGATCGTCGTTGGCGTGATCATCCTGGCCGCCGTCGGCTCGTGGTGGTGGACACGCACGGACCACATGAGTGCCGCATCGACTGCCGAGGGCCCATCGGCCGCCCTCGCGCCTGTGCCGACGTCGATGTCGTCCGCGCCGGCACCCGCCATCGATACGCCAGCGGTCGCGACCGGCAGGCACGACGCAGCCGGCAAGCCGGTCGCGGAAGCCCAGCCCCCCGCGCCCGCAGGATTGCCCGCACCGGTCATTGGCACGCGGGCGGGCGCACGCCCCTTGTCTGCAGAAGGGGAACGTCGGCTGGAAAAATTCCTGGCCGGGCTGCGGAATGCCAGCACGGATGCGAAGGACTACGAAACCCTGGGCCGGTCGGAGCCGGCGGACCCCGACTGGTCGCCTCGACTGGAGGCCCTGATCCAGCGCACGATCGATCGCCATGCGGGTGAGTTCGGGCAGCTGGAGATCGGACGGCCGCGCTGCAGCAGGAGTCTGTGCATGCTGACGGCGGTGGCGGTCGCGCGGAACCCGCAGCAGCCAGGACCGAGTGACTACCAGAGGTTGGTCGGCTACATGATGCAGGAACCCTGGTTCCGCGAATCCTTCTTCGACGCCAGCACCACCGTGGCCACCGACGCGACGGGCAACGTCTTCGTGAGTTACTTCATCCGCAATTAGCCTGCTATTCGAACGCGCCGATGTTGTCGTGGCTCAGGTTGTCGAAGCGGGTGTACTCGCCGAAGAACCGGAGCTTGCACGAGCCGGTGGGACCGGAACGCTGCTTGCCGATGATGATCTCGGCCAGCCCTTTGTCCGGCGAGGTTTCCTTGTTGTAGTAATCGTCGCGGTAGATGAAGACGATCATGTCCGCGTCCTGTTCGATGGCGCCCGACTCGCGCAGGTCGGCCATCACCGGGCGCTTGTCGGTACGCGTTTCCAGCGAGCGGTTGAGCTGCGACAGTGCGATCACCGGCACGTTGAGCTCCTTCGCCAGGCCCTTCAGCGAGCGCGAGATCTCCGAGATTTCGGTGGCGCGGTTCTCGCTGTTGCCGGGTACGGACATCAGCTGCAGGTAGTCGATGACGATCAGGCCCAGGTCGTGCTCGCGCTTCAGCCGACGCGCCTTGGAGCGCAGCACGTCCGGCGACAGGCCCGGCGTGTCGTCGATGAAGACCTTGGCCTGGTCCTTGAGGATGCGGATGGCGCTGGTGACGCGGCTCCAGTCCTCGTCTTCCAGCGCACCGGTACGCAGGCGGGTGGCGTTGATGCGGCCGACCGAGGAGATCAGGCGCATCGCCAGCTGGCCGGCGGACATTTCCATCGAGAAGACCGCGACGGCCTTCTTCGACTTGATCGCCGCGTACTCGGCGATGTTCAGCGCGAACGTGGTCTTGCCCATCGCCGGGCGCGCCGCCAGGATCACCAGATCGGTCGGCTGCAGGCCCGCGGTCATCTGGTCGAACTCGGTGTAGCCGGTCGGCAGGCCGGTGACCGTGCCGCCGCTTTCCGAACGCACGCGCAGGACTTCGAAGGCGTCCTTCAGCGCATCGTTCATCGCGACGAAGTCGGTGCGCCCGCGTGCGCCCTGCTCGGCGATGGCGAACACCTTCTGCTCGGCCACGGCCAGCATCTCGTCGCTTTCCTTGCCGTCGGGCTGGAAGGCGTCGTTGACGATCTCGGTGCCCACCTCGATCAGTTGGCGCATCACCGCCTTGTCGCGGACGATCTCCGCATAGGCGGTGATGTTGGCGGCCGACGGCGTGGTGCTGGCCAGTTCGACCAGGTAGGCGCCGCCGGCGATCAGCTCCATCTGGCCCTGCGACTCGAACCATTCGCCCAGCGTCACCGCGTCGAAGGGCCGGTTGCGCTCGGCCAGTTCACCGATGGCGCGGTAGATCAGCTGGTGGTCGCGCCGGTAGAAATCGTTGGGCGTGAGCTTGTCGTTGATGCGGTCGTAGGCTTCCGGCGCGAGCATCAGGCCGCCGAGCACCGCCTGCTCCGCCTCGATGGAATGGGGCGGCACGCGCAACTGTTCGATACGGGCGTCGTGCGGATCCTGGCGGAAACCGGTGCGTGCGGGCATGTCGGAAAAGCACTCCTGCGGCGCATGCGGACGGAGGTCCGCACGGCCGGCCATGGTAGGCAGTCCTTGCCCGGGGGTGTTGCAGATAAGGTTGTGGATAACCGGTGTGCATCTCATCCGCTGCGACGGTGCGGTCCATCGGTCGGAGAGTGGCGAGGCCCGCGAAGGCTCGCCCAAACAGGACGGGCGCCTTTCGGCGCCCGTCTGTCGGCATCAGGGATGATGCGCGGGGTGGATCAGGCTTCAGCCTGCACCACGACCTTGACGGTCGTCTGCACGTCGGCGTGCAGCTTCACGACGATGTCGTACTCGCCGATGTTGCGCAGCGCGCCTTCGCCCATGATGACCTCGCTCTTCTCGAGCGGCAGGCCGGCGGCGGTGAAGGCGTCGGCGATATCCCGCGGGCCGACCGAACCGAACAGCTTACCTTCGGTGGCGGCGTTGGCGGTGATCGTCACGCTGGCGCCTTCCAGCTTGGCGGCGCGGGCTTCGGCCTCGTCATGCACGGCCTTGGCCTTGGCTTCGTACTCGGCGCGCTTGGCTTCGAACTCGGCGACGTTGGCGGCGGTGGCCGGCACGGCCTTGCCCTGCGGCACCAGGAAGTTGCGGCCGTAGCCCGGCTTCACCTTGACCTTGTCGCCCAGGACGCCCAGGTTGGTCACTTTCTGCAGAAGAATCAGTTCCATCGTGTATCTCCGATTCGTTAGCGGCCGCTGTGCGACCGCAACTGGTTGCTGTCCGAATGGACGGGATGTTTGAGGCTGGGAGTGAGCGGAGAGGAGTGAGAAGTAAGGAAAAGCCACTCACTTCTCACTACTTGCGGCGCGAGCCGCCACTCACTTCTCCACTCAGACGTCGTGGTTGTCCGTGTACGGGATCAGCGCCAGGAAACGCGCGCGCTTGACCGCGGTGGACAACTGACGCTGGTAACGGGACTTGGTGCCGGTGACGCGGCTCGGCACGATCTTGCCGTTCTCGGTCAGGTACTGGCGCAGGGTGTTGAGATCCTTGTAGTCGATCTCTTTCACGCCTTCGGCGGTGAACTTGCAGAACTTGCGGCGACGGAAGAACTTGGACATGGGGGTGCTCCTCAGGCGGCTTCGGCGGTGTCGGAATCGGTCGAGGCTTCAGTACCGGCCTCGTCGTCGTCACGGCGGCGACGCTCGCCACGTTCGGGCTTGTCGCCCTTCTCGTCCTTGTTCTTCATGATCAGGGACTGCTCGGTGTCCGGGCCATCGCGCTTGATGACCAGGTTGCGCAGCACCGCATCGTTGAAGCGGAAGCTCTCGACCAGCTCGTTCAGCACGGCCTGGTCGGCCTCGATGTTGAGCAGGACGTAGTGGGCCTTCACCAGGTTCTGGATCGGGTACGCCAACTGGCGGCGGCCCCAGTCTTCCAGACGGTGGATGGTGCCGTTGCCGCCCTCGATCAGCGCCTTGTAGCGCTCGATCATGGCCGGCACCTGCTCGCTCTGGTCCGGGTGGACCAGGAACACGACTTCGTAGTGACGCATCGTTTTTACCTTTCGGATGTGGGTCCGGCCAGGGAAAAGGCCGGACGGACAGCCCCCCGATGACCTGAGCGGACACGGTGGGGCAAGGAACCGGCGGCCTGACGGGCCTCCGGGAGCCGGAAATTATGACACGTCAACCACTTAGGGGCAACCTGCCCCGCGGACGCGTCAGGCGGCGTCGGCGGCCGTGGTGAAGCTCTCGCCGCAGCCGCATTCGGCCGCCGCATTGGGATTGCGGAAGACGAAGGTTTCGGACAGCCCCTGCCTGGCGAAGTCGATCTCGGTGCCGTCGACCAGCGGCAGGCTGGTGGCATCGACGTAGATCTTCACGCCGGCGAACTCGAACACGGTGTCGCCCTCGCGCTCATCGCGGGCCAGGTCCGCCACGTGGCCCCAGCCGGAACAGCCGGTGCGGGTCACGCCGAAGCGCAGGCCCAGCGCGGCCGGGGTCTGCTCGACGAAGCGCTGCACGCGCTCGAGTGCGACCGGGGTGAGGGTGATGGCCATGCGTGTCTCCTGTGCAACGTCGGCGATTATAGCCGCCGGTCTGCCGGGGGCTGCGCGGCTCTTGTAAACTCCGCGTTCCATTAATAAGTCTGTTATCGAAGGATTCAAGCCATGACGGTGGTGAGCGTCGAACATGCGCTGGCGGGCAAGCTCCCGGCCGGCGGCGAGGTCACGGTGCGCGGCTGGGTGCGCACGCGGCGCGATTCCAAGGCGGGCCTGTCCTTCGTCAACGTCAGCGACGGCTCGTGCTTCGCGCCGATCCAGGTGGTGGCGCCCGCCGCACTGGCCAACTACGAGTCCGAGATCAAGCACCTGACCACCGGCTGCGCCGTCGTCGCCACCGGCACCCTGGTGCCCTCGCAGGGCCAGGGCCAGAGCTTCGAGATACAGGCTTCCTCCGTGGAGGTCGTGGGCTGGGTGGAGGATCCCCTCACCTACCCCATGCAGCCCAAGCAGCACTCGCTGGAATACCTGCGCGAGTTCGCGCACCTGCGTCCGCGCACCAACCTGTTCGGCGCGGTCACGCGCATCCGCAATTCGCTGGCGCAGGCGGTGCACCGGTTCTTCCACGAGAACGGCTACTTCTGGATCAGCACACCGATCATCACCACGTCCGATGCCGAGGGTGCCGGCCAGATGTTCCGCGTCTCCACGCTGGACTTGGTCAACCTGCCGCGCGACAAGGAAGGCGCAGTGGATTTCTCGCGCGACTTCTTCGGCAAGGAAACCTTCCTGACCGTGTCGGGCCAGCTCAATGCCGAGGCCTACGCGCTGGCGATGAGCAAGGTCTACACGTTCGGCCCGACCTTCCGCGCCGAGAACAGCAACACCACGCGCCACCTGGCCGAGTTCTGGATGATCGAGCCGGAGGTCGCCTTCAACGACCTGGCCGCGAACGCGCAGCTGGCCGAGGACTTCCTGAAATACCTGTTCCGTGCCGTGCTGAGCGAACGCGCCGACGACCTGGCCTTCATCGCCGAGCGCGTCGAACCGACCGCGCTGACTCGGCTGGAAGCCTTCGTCAACTCGCCGTTCGAGCGCATCGACTACACCGATGCGATCTCGCTGCTGCAGAAGTCGGGGCAGAAGTTCGAGTTCCCGGTCGAATGGGGCCTGGACCTTCAGACTGAGCACGAGCGCTGGCTGACCGAGCAGCATGTCGGCCGCCCGGTGGTGGTGACCAACTATCCCGAGCACTTCAAGGCCTTCTACATGCGCCTGAACGACGACGGCAAGACCGTCGCCGCGATGGACGTGCTGGCGCCCGGCATCGGCGAGATCATCGGCGGCAGCCAGCGCGAAGAGCGCCTGGACGTGCTGGATGCGCGCATGGCGCAATTCGGTCTGGATCCGGCGCATTACGGCTGGTACCGCGACTTCCGCCGTTACGGTTCGGTGCCGCATGCCGGCTTCGGTCTCGGCTTCGAGCGCCTGGTGGTGTACGTGTGCGGGCTGAGCAACATCCGCGACGCCATCGCCTACCCGCGCGCACCCGGCAACGCGGAGTTCTGATGCTCCTGTTCTTCGCCCTCTGCTTCGTCGGCGTGGCCATCGCCGGTTTCTGCGCGTTCGTCATCTTCTGGCCGTTGACGCTGGTGCATGTGCGCGACCGCCACGGCGCACTCGGCGCGCAGTGGGGCGAAGGCGCCTTCCTGAAGCCCGTCGCACTGCGCTGGCTGCTGTCCGGCGATTACCGGCGCATTCCGGACACCTCGCTGTCGGGCCTGGCCACGCCGGCGCGCATCTCGCTGTGCGTCATCGTATTCGGGTTGGCGATGGCCGGCCTGCTGGCGCTGTGGGCGGAGGCGTTCGCATGAATCCGTACCTCCGTGAAGACTGGTACCTCGCCTCGCTCGGCCGCACGCTGATCTGGGCGCGCCTTCGCCTGCTGGAGGCCGGTACCGCCGAGGTGCTGGACAGCGATGGCAATACGCTGGCCTACGACAGCGAAGACAGCGCCCGCGCGGCGCTGTTCGATGCGGAGTTCGTCGCCTTCGACGGTCTGGACGAGGACGATGCGCTGGCGCGCGGTTTCTCGCTGGCCGGCGTGCAGCCCCCGCGCGGTGACGACGATGCCACCCTGGTGCCGCTGATGGTGCAGTCGCTCGGCGCACGCGCCTGATCGGTCCATGTACACGCCGCGCGCGTTCGTCGAAACCGACCTGGCCGAGCTCGATCGGCTGATCGCGCAGGATGCGTTCGTCACCCTGGTCACCGTCGCCGACGGCGTGCCCGTGGTCAGCCATCTGCCGGTGCTCTACGCACGTGACGGCGACCGGATCGTCTTCGAGGGCCACTGGGCGAAGCCGAATCCGCAGGCACGCCATGGCGGCCCTGCCCTGCTGATCGTGCACGGCCCGCATGCCTATGTGTCTCCGGGCTGGTACGCGGACAAGGAAGAAGCCGCGCGCGTGCCGACCTGGAACTACGCGGTCGCGCACCTGCACGGCGCGCTGGCGATCACCGACGACACCGCCGAACTGGCCTCGATCGTCGACCGCCTCAGCCGGGTCAATGAGGCACGGGTGGGCAACGACTGGCGCTTCGAGCACGACCGCGACGACCACCTCCGCCAGTTGCGCGGGATCATCGGCTTCCGTTTCGACGTCGAACGCGTCGAGCTGAAGTTCAAGCTCAGCCAGAACCATCCGGTCGCCAACGTCGCGGGGGCGGCGGCCGCGCTGCAGCGACTGGGCGGCGAAAACAACACCTTGGTATCCGAGCTGATGCTTGAGCGCCTGACCCGTCGGAAGCAGGATGTGGGAGCGACCTAAGTCGCGAAGCGGGATCTCTGTCCCGCACATCGGCGCGGCAAAAAAGCATCGCGACGTACGTCGCTCCCACGCCCCACATCATGCAGGGCTACACTCGACGCACAAGACCTTCTGGAAACGATGCATGGACCTCAATCTCGCCGGCCGGCACGCGCTGGTCTGTGGCGCCTCCGAGGGCATCGGCCGCGCGGCGGCCCATGAGCTGGCCCTGCTGGGCGCGGACGTGACGGTGCTGGCCCGACGCCCCGAGGCGCTGGCCGAGGTGGCTGCTGCACTGCCTGGCGTCGCGAGCAGCCAGCAGCACGCAACCATCGCCCTCGATGTGGCCGATGCCGTGGCTCTGCGGGAGGCCGTCGGTCGCCTCGTGGCGACGCGGCCGGTGCATGTCCTCGTCAACAACACCGGCGGACCACCCGGCGGGCGCGCCATTGATGCTGACGCCGACGACTACCTGGCGGCATTCCAGCGCCACCTCCTGGCCAACCAGGCGCTTGCGCAACTCACCGTCCCTGGCATGCGCACCGCCGGTTGGGGACGCATCGTCAACGTCGTATCCACGTCCGTGAAAGAACCCATCGCCAACCTCGGCGTCTCCAACACCATCCGGGGCGCGGTGGCGAGCTGGGCCAAGACGCTGTCCAGGGAACTGGGTGCCGACGGCATTACCGTGAACAACGTGCTGCCCGGCTACACGCGCACGCAGCGACTGGAGCAGATCCTTCACGACCGCATACAGGCGACGGGCAAGGACGAAGCCACCGTCAGCGCCACGATGCTCGCCACGGTCCCGGCCGGCCGCTTCGCGGAAGCGCACGAGATCGCCGCCGCCATCGCCTTCCTCGCCTCGCCCGCCGCCGCGTACATCAACGGCGTCAGCCTGGCGGTGGACGGCGGCCGCATGCAGTCGATCTGAGGTCCGTTGACGGAAGCGGCTTGCCGGCCGGGTTAAGCTAATGGACATGGACCGCTTCGGCCACTTCATCGACGGCGAACCGCGCCCGGGCAGCGCCTGGCGTCCCGTGTTCGAACCGGCGGCGGGAAAGGTCTACGCCGAGGTCGCCGACGGCAGCGAGCATGACGTCCTGCTGGCCGTGCAGGCCGCCGAAGCGGCATTCCCGGCCTGGTCGGCGCTCACCACCTCCGGACGCGCACGCTGGCTGGAACGGCTGGCCGATGCGCTGGAACAGCGGCGCGACGTGTTCGCCGCCGCCGAATCGCGCGATACCGGCAAGCCGCTGGCACTGGCACGCGACATCGAGATTCCCCGTGCCATCGCCAACCTGCGGTTCTTCGCCCATGCGGCCACCCAGTTCGCCAGCGAATCGCACCATGGCGAGGCCGGGTTGAACTACACCCTGCGGCAGCCCTTGGGCGTGGTCGCGACGATCTCGCCCTGGAACCTGCCGCTCTACCTGCTCACCTGGAAGGTGGCGCCCGCGCTGGCGGCCGGCAACACCGTGGTGGCCAAGCCATCGGAGGTCACGCCGGCCACCGCCACGATGCTGGGCGACCTGGCGGCCGAGGTCGGCCTGCCCCGCGGCGTGCTGAACCTCGTGCACGGAAGCGGCACGGCGGTCGGCGAACCGCTGGTGCTGCATCCCGCCGTCAAGGCCGTCTCCTTCACCGGCAGCACCGCGGTCGGCAAGCGGATCGCCGGACTGGCGGGGCCGCTGCTGAAGAAGGTATCGCTGGAGCTGGGCGGCAAGAACGCGACGCTCGTCTTCGCCAACAGCGACTGGCGGGCGCACCTGGACACGCTGCTGCGCTCGGCATTCCAGAACGCCGGACAGATCTGCCTGTGCGGTTCCCGGCTGCTGGTGCAGCAGGCGATCTACGACGAATTCCGCGACGCCCTGGTGGAACGCGCCGCCACGTGGCAGGCCGGGCCGCTCGACGACCCTTCGACCCGCCTGGGTGCGCTGGTATCGCAGGCGCATTACGACAAGGTGCTGGCGTGCATATCGCGCGCGCGCGTCGACGGCGGTCGCGTGCTGGCCGGCGGCCACGCGCTGGACCGTCCCGGCTGGTACGTCGCCCCCACCGTGATCGAAGGCCTGGGGCCGGAGGCGGCGACCAACCGCGAGGAGATCTTCGGTCCGGTCGTGACGCTGCAACCGTTCGAGGACGAGGCCCACGCGCTCTCGCTGGCGAACGCGGGCGACTACGGACTGGCGGCGACCGTGTGGACCCGCGACCTGGATCGCGCCCATCGGCTGGCGACGCAGCTGCGCGCCGGCATCGTCTGGATCAACACCTGGATGACCCGCGACCTGCGCACGCCCTTCGGCGGCACGGGCGCGTCGGGCCTCGGCCGCGAAGGCGGGCTGGAGGCCATGCGTTTCTTTACCGAACCCAAGAACGTCTGCGTGGCGTTGCGCTGAGGATGAACACACCGATGTCTGAACCGACCGAACTCGAGAAACTGCTGCAGAACAACCGCGACTGGGCCGACCGCATCAAGCAGGAGGATCCCGGCTTCTTCAAGCGCCTGTCGCAGCAGCAGTCGCCGCGCTACCTGTGGATCGGCTGTTCCGATTCGCGCGTGCCCGCCAACCAGATCCTGGGCCTGGACCCGGGCGAGGTGTTCGTCCACCGCAACATCGCCAACGTGATGTCGCACGGCGACCTCAACGCGCTGTCGGTGATCCAGTTCGCCGTCGACATCCTCAAGGTCGAGCACATCCTGCTGGTCGGCCATTACGGCTGCGGCGGCGTGCATGCGGCCATGACCGGACTGCGCGTGGGCCTGGCCGACAACTGGCTGCGCCACGTGGCCGACGTGGCGATGAAGCATGCGGACCTGCTGGGCCAGGTGGATACCGAATCGCTGCGCCACGCGCGCCTGTGCGAACTGAACGTCATCGAGCAGGTCTTCAATGTCTGCCAGACCACCGTGGTCCAGGACGCCTGGACGCGGGGCCAGCCGCTGGCGGTACACGGCTGGGTCTACAGCCTGTTCGACGGGCGTGTGCGCGAACTGGGCATGGACGTGAGCGCCGCGGACGAACTGCAACCCGCTTACCAGCGCGCCCTCGCCGGCGTGCCGCCCAAGGGCAAGCGCGATGAGTGAGGTCGTCCACGCCGATGGCGCACCGAAGCCCGTCGGCCAGTACCCCCATGCGCGTCGCGTCGGCGACCTGCTGTTCCTCTCCGGCATCGGCCCGCGCGATCCGGCCACCAACGCCATCGTCGGCAACGTGCACGATGCGGACGGACGCCTGATCAGCTACGACATCGAGGCGCAGTGCCGGGCCGTGTTCGGCAACGTGCGCGCGGTCCTGCAGGCCAGTGGTGCACGCTGGGAGGACTTGGTGGACGTGACCGTCTACCTCACCGACATGGCACACGACTTCAAGGCGTACAACCGGGTCTGGGCGGAATACTTCGCCGACGCCGCCACCGCGCCCTGCCGCACCACGCTGGGCATCACCGCCCTGCCCACGCCGATCGCCATCGAACTGAAGTGCATTGCATGGCTGGGAAAGGACGCTCACCGATGAGCAAGATACTGTTCGCCTCCCTCCTCGCTCTCTGTCTGAATGCCGGCGCCCGCGCCGAGGGCTTGCCGGCAGACCATGCCGAACTGGCTGCTCTCCGCAAGCAGGACCAGGCCGACCGTCAGGGCAAGATCGATTGGAGCGAGGTGGCGCTCCGCGACGCCGCCAGGCTCGCACGGGTGAGGGCCTTGATGCGCGAAGGCGCCATGCGCACCGCCGCCGACTATGAAAACGCCGCGTGGGTGTTCCAGCATGGCGATACGGCCGAAGACATCCGCATCGCCCATGCGCTGGCGACGCTGGCAATGAACATCGGCGCGGATGACGGCGGACGCCGCCGCTGGCTCGTCGCCGCGTCATGGGATCGCCTGCTCATGCGGCAGCAGCAGCCGCAGTGGTACGGGACGCAGTTCCTGAGCGATGCGAAAGGCATGTATCTCTACCCCGTGGCGGTGGACGCGGTCACCGACGAAGAACGCAAGAAAATGATCGGCCTTACGCTGGCGGAATCGCAGGCGAAGACCGTGGAGATGGCCCGCAACGCCGGTATCCCGGTCCGCGACCCGGCACCGACGATCGAGGACCTGAAGCGCGCTTCCAAGCCGTCGGCCAAGGGAGGTTGACATGCTGCCCAACCCGCTCAACTTCCAGGCGTGGATCGACGAACACCGCCACCTGCTCAAGCCGCCGGTCGGCAACAAGGTCATCCATGACGGCGACTTCATCGTGATGGTGGTGGGTGGGCCGAATGCGCGCACCGACTACCATTGGGACGAAGGCCCGGAGTGGTTCTACCAGCTGGAAGGCGAGATGGTGCTGCGCATCCAGGAGGACGGTACCGTGCGCGACATTCCGATCCGCGCCGGCGAGATCTTCCTGCTGCCGCCGCGCGTGCCGCACTCGCCCCAGCGCATGCCGGGCTCGGTCGGGCTGGTGATCGAGCGCAGGCGCCTGCCGCACGAGGACGACGGCCTGCTGTGGTTCTGCGAGCGCTGCAACCACAAGGTCTACGAGGAGTACTTCCACCTCAACGACATCGAGCAGGATTTCTTCCGCGTGTTCGAGGCCTTCTACCGCAGCGACGACCTGCGCACCTGCAAGGCCTGCGGTCATCTGAATCCGCGCCCGAGCCGGTACGAAATGCAGGCCGACTCGCAGGCCGACATCACCTGAGCTTGCGCTTGCCCAATCTGGGCATTATCGTGCCCGATATGGGCATGAACGAGACACCCCGATCCCGGAAGGTCAGTGAAGCGGCCGCGCGCTATGCGACCGCCAGCCTGTCGGGGGCCCTGTTCACCACCACCCAGCAGCGGGTACTGGCCTGCCTGTTCGGTGACCCCGGACGCAGCTACGCGGTCAACGAACTGATCCAGGCCACCGGCGCCGGCAGCGGCGCCGTCCAGCGGGAGCTGGCGCGCCTCGCCGGCAGCGGCCTGCTGACCGTCGAACACGTCGGCAACCAGAAGCGTTACCGCGCCAACCCCGACGCCCCCATCCACGACGAACTGGTCTCCATCGTCCGCAAGACGTTCGGCCTGGCCGAACCGCTGCGCGAGGCGCTGGCGCCGCTGGCCGACCGCATCCACGCTGCCTTCCTCTACGGCTCGGTCCCCAAGGGCAACGACACCGCCCGCAGCGACATCGACCTGATGGTGGTCGCCGACGACCTGGCCTATGCCGAGGTGATGCTGGCGCTGCACCCGGTGGCCGAACGGCTGGGCCGGCAGGTCAATCCCACCGTCTATGACCGTGACGCGTTGCGCAGCCGTATCGAAGGGGGCAACAGCTTCGTCACCCGCGTGCTGCAGCAGCCGCGGCAGTGGCTGATCGGGAGCGACGATGACCTCGCCGCTTGAGAATCTGGCCGGTCCCAGCGGCCCGCTCAGTGCCGAACCCCCCGACAGGAAGGAAGTCGCCGGCCTGCTGCGCTCCGGACTGGCGCGGCTGGCCGATGCGCACAATGACGCATTGTCGCTGGAAAGCCGCTTCGACCTGGCCTACAACGCCGCCCATGCGCTGAGCCTGGCGGCGCTGCGCCGCGGGGGCTATCGGGCACGGCACCGCTACATCGTCTTCCAGGTGCTGCCCCACACGCTGGGACTCGGCCCCGAGGTCTGGCGCGTGCTGGCCAAGGCGCACGACCTGCGCAACCTGGCTGAGTACGAAGGCCATGTGGAGGTGGACCGTCGTCTGGTCAACGACCTGATCGCTGCCTGCGAACGCGTCTCCGACGCGCTGGAACGATGATCTGCAGCGCCTCGCCCAGCTTCGCGCCGACGCGGCAACGCAGCGCGAAACCCACGCGGGCAGCCTCTACAATCCGATCATGCTGAAGATCGACACCCACGCGCATTTCCTGCCACGCGACTGGCCCGACCTGGCGGCCAAGTACGGCGATCCGCGCTTTCCGGTGATCCACCACGGCGACGACGGCCGGCACCGCATCTACAAGGACGGCAAGTTCTTCCGGGAGATCTGGCCCAAGACCTGGGACCCGGAGGAACGCATCGCCGACTACGCCCGCTTCGGCGTGCAGGTGCAGGTCATCAGCACGGTGCCGGTGATGTTCAGCTACTGGGCCAAGCCGCATCACGCGCTGGAACTGCATCAGGCGCTCAACGACCACACCGCCGCCGCCTGCCGTGACTATCCACGCCACTACGCCGGCATCGGCACGGTGCCGCTGCAATCGCCGCGGCTGGCGGTGCAGGAGCTGGAACGCTGCATGGACCAGCTGGGCCTGCAGGGCGTGCAGATCGGCAGCCACGTCAACGACTGGAACCTGGACGCGCCCGAGCTGTTCGAGTTCTTCCAGGCCGCCAGCGAACTGGGCGCCGCCATCCTCGTGCATCCCTGGGACATGATGGGCGCGGCGTCCATGCAGAAGTACTGGCTGCCCTGGCTGGTGGGCATGCCGGCCGAACAGTCGCGCGCCGCCTGCAGCCTGATCTTCGGCGGCGTGCTGGAGCGGCTGCCGCAGCTGAAGGTCTGCTTCGCGCACGGGGGCGGCAGTTTCCCCTACACCATCGGGCGCATCGAACACGGCTTCAACATGCGCCCCGACCTCGTCGCCACCGACAATCCCCGCAACCCGCGCGACTACCTGGGCCGCGTGTACTTCGATTCCTGGGTCGCCGATCCGCGCGCCCTGCGCTACCTGCTGGATACGGTCGGCCACGAGCGGGTGATGCTCGGCACCGACTACCCGTTCCCGCTGGGCGAACAGGAACCGGGCGCCGGCATCGCCGCGCTGGGCCTGGACGCGGAGCAACAGGCCCGCCTGTACCACGGCACCGCGCTGGAATGGCTGGGGCTGCCGGCGTCGAGGTTCACGTGATGCTGCCCTCTGCAGGAGCGACGTCAGTCGCGACCGCACGGCATGGCCAAGTCGGCATCCTGCCCTGTTGGAACCTCCGCCAAACAAACGTTTTGTCTCAACCGCCAGCGTCCGGTCGCGACTGACGTCGCTCCTACAACCAACCGATCATTCTCACGCCCGCCTCCATGACCGACCCGCTGTCCCGCACCCACATCATCGCCCTCGATGCCGCCGATCCGCTGCGCGCGCTGCGCAACGACTTCCTGATCCCCCGCCACAAGCACAACGACCAGGTGTACTTCTGCGGCAACTCGCTGGGCCTGCAGCCGAAAGGCGCGCGCACCTACATCAACGAAGTGCTGGACAAGTGGTCCACCGAAGCCGTCGAAGGCCACTTCACCGGCAACGCGCAGTGGATGACCTACCACGAACTGGTGCGTGACCCGCTGGCGCGCCTGGTGGGCGCGGAGCCGGCCGAGGTGGTGGCGATGAACACGCTGACCACCAACCTGCACCTGATGATGGTGAGCTTCTACCGCCCCACGACGGAACGTCCGGCGATCCTGATGGAGGCCGGGGCGTTCCCGTCCGACCGCCATGCGATGGAGTCGCAGGTGCGCTTCCATGGCTTCGATCCCGCCACCGATCTGATCGAAGTGGAACCGGACCAGCCCGACGGCACGCTGTCGATGGCCGCGATCGGACGCGCCATCGCCGAGCACGGCCCGCGCCTGGCGCTGGTGCTGTGGCCGGGCATCCAGTACCGCACGGGGCAGGCGTTCGACCTGGGCGAGATCGCCCGCCTCGGCCATGCGCAGGGCGCGGTGGTCGGTGTCGACCTGGCGCACGCGGTCGGCAACCTGCCGTTGCGCCTGCACGACAGCGGCGTCGATTTCGCGGTCTGGTGCCACTACAAGTACCTGAACTCCGGTCCCGGCGCCGTGGCAGGCTGCTTCGTGCACGCGCGCCATGCGAACACGGATCGGCCGCGCTTCGCTGGCTGGTGGGGCCACGAGAAGGAAACCCGCTTCCGCATGGCGCCGGAGTTCGTGCCTACGCCGGGTGCCGAAGGCTGGCAGCTCAGCAATCCGCCGATCCTGGGCCTGGCGCCCCTGCGGGCGTCGCTGGAGCTGTTCGAGAAGGCCGGCGGCATGGAGGCGATCCGCACCAAGTCGCTGAAGATCACCGGCCTGCTGGAAGCGCTCATCCGGGCGCGGCTGTCGGATGTCCTGCAGATCATCACACCTAGCGATACGACCCAGCGCGGCGCGCAGCTGTCGCTTCGCGTGAGCGGCGGCCGCGAACGTGGGCGCGAACTGTTCGAGTACCTGCTGTCGGTGGGCATCGTCGGCGACTGGCGCGAACCGGACGTGATCCGCATCTCGCCCGCCCCGTTGTACAACCGCTACATGGACGTCCACCGCTTCGTCGAGGAAGTCGAGACGTGGCGGGGGTTCTGACCGTCATGCAGTGATTCGTCGTCCCCGCGAAGGCGGGGACCCAGTGACGTTACTTGGATAGGATTGCTTATGGAAAAGCAGCCCGCCACTTACATGCTGGCTAGCCGCAGGAACGGCACGCTGTATGTCGGGGTCACCAGCGATCTGATTGGACGCATCTGGCAACACCGCACGCATGCTGTACCTGGCTTCACAGAGCGTCATCGCGCGACCCGGCTGGTATGGTACGAGATCCATCCGACCATGGAAGCCGCGATCACCCGAGAGAAGCGCATCAAGAAGTGGAATCGCGCATGGAAGATAAGACTGATCGAAGAATCCAATCTCTATTGGAACGATCTGTGGCCCGACATCATCGGACAACGTTAAGTCACTGGATCCCCGCCTGCGCGGGGATGACGGGGTATTGAATTGAGCATCGGGGAATCGCGACACATCACCATCATCGGCGCCGGCCTCGCCGGCGCACTGCTGGCCACGCTGATGGCCCGTGCGGGCTGGCGGGTGGACGTGTTCGAGAAGCGCGGCGACCCGCGCGTGCAGGGCTATGCCGGTGGACGCTCGATCAACCTGGCGCTGGCCGAGCGGGGCCGCCACGCGCTGCGGATGGCCGACGCCGACGATGCGGTGATGCGGCAGGCGGTGATGATGCGCGGCCGCATGGTGCATGCCCTCGACGGGCGGCAACAGTTGCAGCGCTATGGGCGCGACGATTCCGAGGTCATCTGGTCGATCCACCGTGGCGACCTGAATGTCACGCTGCTGGACCTGGCCGAGCGCGCAGGGGCGACCCTGCATTTCCATCGCCGCCTGGATGCGGTCGACTTCGATGCACGGATCGCCCGGTTCGGCGACGAACAGGATGGAAGCGCGCACGCCGTGGGTTTCACCGCCCTGATCGGTGCCGACGGCGCCGGATCGTCGCTGCGCGGTGCGATGCAGCGTCGCGAGGATCTCGGCGAGCGCACGGAGTTCCTCGATCACTCCTACAAGGAGCTCGAGATTCCGCCCGACGTGGACGGTGGCTTCATGATGGAGCCCAATGCGCTGCATATCTGGCCGCGCGGCCACTACATGTGCATCGCGCTGCCGAACGACGAGCGCACGTTCACCGTGACCCTGTTCCTGCCCAATCACGGCGACCCGAGCTTCGCCAGCGTGCGCACGGGGGAGGACGCGAAAGCGCTGTTCCTGCGCGATTTCGCCGATGCCGTGCCGCTCATCCCCGAGCTGGAACGGGACTGGGAGACCAACCCCACCGGCCTGCTCGCCACGCTGTACCTGGACCGCTGGCACCTCGGCGGCCAGGCGGTACTGCTGGGCGATGCCGCCCATGCGATGGTGCCGTTCCACGGCCAAGGCATGAACTGCGCGTTCGAGGACTGCGTGGCGCTGTCGCGGCATCTGCTGGCGTCGGACGACCTGGCCGCTGCGTTTGCCGCCTTCGAGGCCGAGCGCAAGCCGAACGCGCTGGCGATCCAGGAGATGGCGCTGGAAAACTACGTGGAGATGCGCGACAAGGTCGACGACAGCGGCTTCCTGCTGCAGCGCGAACTGGAACTGGCATTGCAGGCGCGCCATCCGCAGCGCTTCGTACCGCACTACACGATGGTCAGCTTCATGCGCATTCCCTACGCGCTGGCGCAGCACCGCAGCCATGTGCAGCGCGACCTGCTGGTACGGCACACCGCAGGCCGGGCATCGCTCAACGGCATCGACTGGGCCCGGGTGGATGCCGACGTGCACGCGCAGCTTCCGGTCCTGGAGGAGGCCGGGGAGTGAGCGCGAGCGCGCCACCATGCATCTTCGGCTGGCGGGGCAATGAGGCCGTCGCAACGGCATATGACAATGATGCGCCGATGGTGGACTTCTGATGGCGGGAACCTTTCTCTTCTACGATCTCGAAACCTTCGGCGCCGACCCCAGGCGCAGCCGCGTGGCGCAGTTCGCGGCCGTACGCACCACCCCCGCGCTGGAGGTCATCGACGAGCCGATCAGCTTCTTCGTGCAGCCGGCCGACGACCTGCTGCCCTCGCCCGTCGCCACGCTGATCACCGGCATCACCCCGCAGCAGGCACAGCGTGACGGCGTGAACGAAGCCGAAGCCTTCGCCCGCATCGCCGACGAGATGGGCCGGCCGGAAACCTGCACGCTGGGCTACAACAGCCTGCGGTTCGACGACGAGTTCGTCCGCCACGGCCTGTTCCGCAATTTCCACGAGCCGTACGAGCGCGAGTGGCGCGGCGGCAATTCGCGCTGGGACCTGCTCGACGTGATGCGGCTGATGCATGCGCTTCGTCCCGACGGCATCGTCTGGCCGAAGCGGGAGGACGGCGCCACCTCGTTCAAGCTCGAGCAGCTGGCACTGGCCAATCGCGTGCGCGACGGCGATGCGCACGAGGCGCTGTCGGACGTGTTCGCGACGATCGGCCTGGCGCGCCTGATGCGCCAGGCGCAGCCACGCCTGTGGGACTACGCGCTGCAGCTGCGCGACAAGCGCTTCGCCGGGCGGCTGCTCGACAGCATCGCCATGCTGCCGGTCCTGCACGTCTCGCAGCGCTATCCTGCGCACCGGCTGTGCGCGGCGCCGGTGCTGCCGCTGACCCGGCATCCGCGCATCGACAACCGGGTGGTGGTGTTCGACCTGGACAGCGATCCGGCGCCGCTGCTGTCGATGTCGCCGGACGACATCGCGGACCGGCTCTACACGCCGGCCGCCGACCTTCCGGAAGGCGAACAGCGCATTCCGCTGAAGGAGGTCCACCTCAACCGCACACCGGCGCTGGTCGCGTGGTCGCACCTGCGCCCGGCGGACCTGGACCGGCTCGGCATCGATCCGGTGCGCTGCGAGCGCAACGCCGCGATCCTGCGCCAGGCCGGTCCGGCCCTGGCCGAGAAAGTGCGGCAGGTCTTCGCCGGCGAACGCGCCCTCCCGGCCGGCGATGTGGACGGATCGCTCTACGACGGCTTCCTGGCCGACGCCGACAAGCGCCGGTTCTCCGACGTGCGCACCACCCCGCCCGCATTGCTGGGCCAGCGCGATTTCGGCTTCCGCGACCCGCGCTTGCCGGAGCTGCTGTTCCGCTATCGCGCACGCAACTGGCCCGACACCCTGTCCGCCGGCGAACGCCAGCGCTGGGACGACTACCGGCGCCAGCGCCTGTCCACCGACAGCGGGCTGTCCGAGTACAGCTTCGAGCGCTTCGATGCGGAAGTGGCCGACCTGCGCCGCACGCAGGCCGGCGATCCGGAAAAGCTGGCCCTGCTGGACAGGATCCAGCACTGGCGCGACGACCTGCAGGCCGGCCTGTAGCTGCACGTCGAGGGCGATCTTGCCGGTTCGATGACACCGGCCTGTCTAGAATGGCGACCATGGCCACCTACTTCTCCGATGCCAGTTTCAGGTTCCTGCGCGGGCTGGCGCGCCACAACGACAAGACCTGGTTCAACGACCACAAGGCGCAGTACGAAGACCACGTACGCCAGCCATTCCTGCGCCTGCTGACCGACCTGCAGCCGGACCTGGCGGCCGTCAGCCTGCATTTCCGGTCCGATCCGAAGACCGTGGGCGGTTCGCTGTTCCGCATCTACCGCGACGCGCGCTTCTCCAGCGACAAGTCGCCCTACAAATCGTGGCAGGGTGCGCGGCTGTATCACGAACGCCACAAGCAGGTGCCTGCGCCGTCGTTCTACCTGCACCTGCAGCCGGGCGAGTGCTTCGTGGGCGCCGGTCTGTGGCATCCGGAGCCGGATACGCAGCGCCGCGTCCGCCAGTTCATCCTCGACAACCCCGGCAGCTGGAAGAAGGCCGCGCACGATCCCGCGTTCCGGCGCCGCTTCGAGTTCGAGGAGAGCGAGAAGCTGGTGCGGCCGCCGCGCGGGTTTCCGGCGGATTTCGAGTTCATCGACGACCTGAAGCACCGCAACTTCGTGTTCTGGCGCTCGCTGGACGATGCCACGATGAGCGGGCCGCGCCTGCGCCAGACGCTCGCGGGCGATCTGAAGACGCTTGGACCGTTCGTCGATTACCTGTGCGCGGCGCTGGATCTCGAATTCTGACCTGGAGGCGGTGCGGATGAAGAAGTGGCTCGTCGGCGGCGTACTGCTGGTTTTCCTGCTGGGACTGGCCACGTATGTGGTCGCTGGCCCCTATCTCGCCCTGCATGGCATCCGCACGGCGCTGGCGGAGCAGGACACCGCCAGGCTGCAGAAGCATGTGGATTTCCCGGCGCTGCGCGTCAACCTGCGGGCGCAGGTGGAGGATTCCCTCGCGCGCCGCGCCGGACCCGACGTGTCGTCCAACCTGTTCGGGGCGGCCGCGCTGTCCATCGCCAACCAGGTGCTGGGGCGCGGCGTGGACACCCTGGTCACGCCCATGGGCATCGCCGCCATCCTGCAGGGACGCGCGACGTGGAAGCGCGCCCTCGGAGAGACGGTCGGTGGCGACACCTATGCGCCGGCCGTCCCGGCCGAGCCGCTGAAGGATGCCGAGCACCGCTACGAGTCGCTATCGCGCTTCACCGCCACCGTGCACGACGCCGACGGCGATCCGGTCGTGTTCGTGCTCACCCGCCAGGGGATGCGCTGGCGACTGACCGACATCCGGCTGCCGCTCTGATGCCGGTTCGGGCGACGCCCGACCGTCGACCACGGGCGCGCCTGCCCATGCCATGCCGGTCTCCGGCACCACGAGCCGGAACAGGTCGGCGACCGTGCGCACGCGGTCGATCATCTCGTCGCGCGCCTGCGCCTCCGTCTCGTCGCCAGGCTCGGTATCGCCCCAGACATGGGCCAGCAGGACGTTCTTCTTTTCGTACGCGTCGATCCGCGTGTATCCGCTCACCCGCTCTATCCGTCTCGTCCAGCTGCTTTGCCAGTAGAAATCGCGACGATCGGCAAAATGCTCGCAGCGCCGCAGGAACTGCAGCGGCCATACCGCGTCCTCCAGCACGTCCAGTCCCTCGGTGATGGTGAACGCATAGACGCGCTCGCCGTCATGGGCGAAGCGGGTCTCGGGGACCGTCTGGAAACGCTCGGCATCCGCGTCCGGCACCCAGGCGCCCCGGCAGTACAGCAACGGACCGATGCGCGCGAAGTGCGGCGACAGCACCTGCAGCTCATCCGGCGCCGCACGCGGACGACGCATCACGCGGATCTTGTTGGGCAACCAGTAGCTCACGTAATGCAGGCGCCGACCGCTTTCGACGTACGCCCAGAAATCGGGACCCTCTCCGCCGTGCCTGATCACGCGGCAACCGGCGGCCGGCAGTTCGAGGTCGTAGAACTTTTCCTCCATGATCCGCTGGCTGCCCCACTCCCGCCGGCGGTGGACCAGATACAGGCGACCTTCGCGCTCTTCCAGGCACACGACACGCTCCCCGGGCTCCGCGTGTTTGCGGAATGGCTCGTGCCTGTACCTATCGGGACGCCCCCTTGCGCCCGGACAGGCGCAGAGGGACAGGCGTCACGGATTGGCGACGCCGTGGGGAACGTGACCGGCGGCGACGTGATGCCGGGCACTGTCGATGTTGTGCTGCGAGTCATCGAAGAAGATGTCGGCGCCGAAGGCCTCCAGGAACGGCCCCTTGTGGCGCCCGCCCAGGAACAGCGCTTCGTCCAGGCGCACGCCCCATTCGCGCAGCGTGCGGATGACGCGCTCGTGCGCCGGCGCGGAGCGCGCAGTGACCAGCGCGGTACGGATCGGCGAGCGTTCGTCCGCCGGGAACACCTGCTGCAGCTGGTGCAGGGCCGACAGGAAGTTGCGGAACGGACCGCCGGACAGCGGTTCGCGCGCACGTTCCTGTTCGTGCTTTCCGAACGCCTCGACACCCTGCTCGCGCGAGATCCGCTCGCTCTCGTCGCCGAAGATCACCGCGTCGCCGTCGAAGGCGATGCGCAGCTGGTGCTCGTGGCGCAGCTGCGGTGCGCCGGCGGGCAGGATGGTCGCCGCGGCGATGCCGTGCTCGAGCGAGCGCCGCACCGAGTCCGGGTTGGCCGACAGGAACAGGTCCGTGCCGAACGGCTTGACGTAGGGCCAGGTCGGTTCGCCGGCGGTGAAGGTGGCGCGCACGATGCCCAGCCCGTAGTGCTGGATGGAGTTGAAGATGCGCAGCCCGGTGTCGGCGGAGTTGCGCGAGAGCAGGATCACTTCGACGCGCGGCGCATCGGCCGGCGCTCCCGTGTTCAGCGCCAGCAGCTTGCGGACGACCGGAAACGCGATGCCGGGCGCGAGCACGTCGTCCTCGTGACGGCGCTGGAAATCGCTGTATGCCTCGACGCCCTCGCGCTCGTACAGCGCGTGGCTTTCTTCCAGATCGAACAGGGCGCGCGAGGTGACCGCGACGGTCAGCAGGCGGGGGGTGTTGTCGGCCATGGCGCACAGTATCGGCGATCCCTGGCGCGGACGGCGAGACGCACTCAGCCGCCGGGTGCCGCCGCGATCCGCAGTTGGGCCGGCGGGCCGCGACGGTTGTCGGCCGTCACCGCCCGCACCTCCACCACCATGTCGATGGGAAGCTGCTGCGCGGGTGGTCCATCGCGCCACAGGAAGACGAATTCGCTGCGTCGCCCGTCCACCCGCCCCGCCACCGGTTCGCGCGGAAAGATGGTCAGCGGGTCGTCGCCGACCACATGGAACTCGAAGCCCAGCTCGCGCAGCTTGTAATCGGTACCGCGCGGCCATTCCACGCTCAGCGTGAGCAGCCCGCTGGCATCGCACGAGGCCCGGCCATCGACGCCGCGCGTCAGGCTGACCAGTTCCAGCACCGGTGCCTTCAGGCCGGCATCATCGGCCGCGTTCGCGGCGGGCACGCTCGCGAACGGGATGATGCCGGTGGACAGGTTGCAGGCGGCGGCATCGGCCACGGCCAGGACGGCGCACAGCGCCACAGCGCACTTCAACGGCATCGAAACCCCTCCCCGGGTGGATGCGGACCGAACGGCGACCGGGGCTGCATAACATGTGTTACATGACGCGGCAAGCCGCACTGCGGCGAAACGACGTCGTCGGCGCGCGGCCCGCTCAGGTCATGAACTGCTCGCTGAGGATGCGTTCTTCGAGATTGTGCTCGCGGTCGAACAGCAGCGTGACCGTGCGGTCGCGCGATTCGCGGATGGTCACCTCCACCACGTCGCGTACTTCGTGCGAGTCGGCGGTGGCGCTGACCGGGCGCTTGTACGGGTCCAGCACGCGGAAGCGCACCTCGGTATCGGCCTTGAGGATGGCGCCCCGCCAGCGGCGGGGGCGGAACGGCGCGATCGGCGTCAACGCGATGGTGTGCGAGCCCAGCGGCAGGATCGGTCCATGGGCGGAGAAGTTGTAGGCCGTGCTGCCGGCGGGCGTGGCGGTCAGCACGCCGTCGCAGATCAGTTCGTCCAGCCGCGTCTCGCCGTTGAGGTCGATCTGGATGTGCGCCGCCTGTCGCGTCTGCCGCAGCAGCGACACTTCGTTGTAGGCCAGCGACGACGTGGACGTGCCCGATTCGGTCAGCGCCTGCATTTCCAGCGGACGCAGCTTGGCCGGCTCCGCGGCGGCGATCCGCTCGACCAGACCGTCAGCGCGGTAATGGTTCATCAGGAAACCCACCGTGCCCAGCTTCATGCCGAACACCGGCTTGCCCAGCGCACCGTGTCGGTGCAGCGTCTGCAGCATGAAGCCGTCGCCACCCAGCGCGCACAGCACGTCGGCCTGGTCGGGCGCGTGCGCACCGTGTTCGGACTGCAGCGCGGCCAGTGCCTCCTGCGCTTCCGGCGTGGGGCTGGCGAGAAAGGCGATGCGGGGATGGGACATCCGTGGCTCCAGATGGACGGCGCGTTGGATCAGGCGGGACAACGGGCGATCGCCGACGTCACGTCGAGCGCCGCCGCGATCCTGTCGGGGTCGGTGATGATGAAGGCGCCGTGGTCGCGGGTCCAGTAGTCGTAGGCCAGCCTGCGGACCTCGGGATCGGTGATGGCGAATGCGCCGTCGGCTTCGCGTGTTTCCAGCATCCTTCGCGTCGCATCGAAGGCTTCGATGCCACCCTGCTGGAACAGCAGGCGGCCACCGCCGTATTCCTCATGCAGCCGCTTCTGCAGTTTCACGTTGCCGAGCAGCATGCCCAGCACGCCGTCCTTCAGGGCGGGATCCTCCGGCAGCGTGTAGCCGTTGCCGCTGCAGGCGGCGTACGCCGTTATCGCCGTCTCGGCGCGGCGTTTCTCGGGCATGGTCGGCTGCGCGTCCGCGGCATGGTCGCGGATCCAGGCGCGCAGAGTCGGCGCCATGAACAGGGCGCGCGCGCTGTCCGCACGCGCCTGCGTGCTGTCCCCGATGAGCTGGTCGGCATAGACCGGCTGTCCTCTCACCTGCCCCACCTGCCGCCGCGGCTCCGCGGCGCCGGTCGAAAGGGCCCAGGACAACAACAGCCATCCTGCGATCGTGCGCATGCCGCATCTCCGGAAAAAAAAGGGGCAACCCGCAGGTCGCCCCGATTCTAGCCAGTAAACGCGGCCGGCGTGCGCCGGCCGCATCGCGACGATCAGCCCTGCGACGCCAGTTGTCCCAGCCGCTGCACGGCGACCGAGGCCGTGGGGTAATCCAGCGTCTTCTGCGCGGCCAGCTCGTTGAGCATGTTGAGCGTGAAGCGCAGGCCGGCGTCGTCGCGGCCGAGCCATGCCTTGACCTTGGCCTCGGCGTTGCCGCCCGGCAGCGACAGCACCTGATTCGCCAACGTGCGCTGGTGCGCAGCCAGTTCGTCGCGGAGCACGCCACGCGCCACCGCATGCCAGCGTCCATCCACCTTGAGGCCTTCGATCTGGTCCTGCAGCCACGGCAGGTGCAGGGCTTCGCCCAGCCGGTAGTGGACCTTGGACACCTCGACCGGCTTGAGCTTGCGCGCACGGGCCAGCTCGATGATGTCGCAGGACGGCTCCAGGTACGGCAGCGCCGCGATCTGGCCGGCCAGCGCGGCAGGCAGGCCCTTGTCCTTCCACGCCTGCAGGCTGGCGTTGTACGCCGGCCGCAGCGAGTCGGGCAGCACGCCGTCGGCGGCGCGGATTTCGTTGAAGCCGTCGTGGTAGCGCTCCACGGCGGTGGCGATGGCCGGGATCGGGCCCTGGCGGGTCAGCAGCCAGCGGGTGAAGTTGCGCTGCACCTGCCAGATGACCTGCAGCGCGTCGATCTGCACCGACTCGGGCACCTTGCCGTCCAGCGCATCGATCTGGTTCCACAGCGCCCGCGCATCCAGCGTCTCGCGGGTGATGGTGAACGCCTTGGCCACTTCCGCCGGCGAACGGCCGGTGTCTTCCTGCATGCGCAGCAGGAACGTCGCACCCATGCGGTTGATGGTGGTGTTGGTCACCGCCGTGGCGATGATCTCGCGCTTCAGGCGATGCTTTTCCATCTCCGAGGCGTACTTCTTCTGCAGCGGCTGGGGGAAGTAGCGCTGCAGTTCCTTGGACAGGTACGGATCCTCGGGGATGTCCGATTCCAGCAGCTGCTGGAATGCGACCAGCTTGGCGTACGACAGCAGCACCGACAGCTCGGGACGGGTCAGGCCCTGGCCACGCGCCTTGCGCTCGGCCAGCTCCGCGTCCGACGGCAGGAACTCGATCTGGCGATCCAGCAGCCCCTGCGATTCCAGCGTCTGGATGAAGTGCTGCTTGGAGCCCAGGCGCGACACGCTCATCCGCTCCATCAGGCTGATGGCCTGGTTCTGGCGGTAGTTGTCCCACAGCACCAGGTCGGCCACTTCGCCGGTCATGTCGGCGAGCAGCTTGTTGCGGGCGTCCATCGACAGCTTCTTCGCCTGCACCACGCCGTTGAGCAGGATCTTGATGTTCACCTCGTGGTCGGAGGTGTCCACGCCGGCGGAGTTGTCGATGAAGTCGGTGTTGAGCAGCACGCCATGCTGCGCGGCCTCGATGCGGCCGAGCTGGGTCAGGCCCAGGTTGCCGCCCTCGCCCACCACCTTGCAGCGCAGGTCGCGGCCGTCGACGCGCAAGCCGTTGTTGGCGCGGTCGCCGACGTCGGCGTGCGTCTCGCTGGCCGCCTTGACGTACGTGCCGATGCCGCCGTTCCACAGCAGGTCGACCGGCGCCTTCAGGATCGCGCTCATCAGCTCGTTCGGCGTCATCGCCTTCACGCCGTCGGCGATGCCCAACGCGGCGCGCACTTCAGGCGTGATCTCGATGGACTTCGCGCTGCGGGGATGGATGCCACCACCCTTGGAGATCAGCTTGGCGTCGTAGTCGGCCCAGCTGGAACGCGGCACCTTGAACATGCGGTCGCGTTCCTTGAACGACTTCGCCGCATCCGGATTCGGGTCCAGGAAGATGTGGCGGTGGTCGAACGCGGCGACCAGGCGGATGTGCTCGGACAGCAGCATGCCGTTGCCGAACACGTCGCCGGACATGTCGCCGATGCCCACGCAGGTGAAGTCCTGCGTCTGCGAATCGCGGCCGAGCGCGCGGAAATGGCGCTTGACCGACTCCCATGCACCACGCGCGGTGATGCCCATGCCCTTGTGGTCGTAGCCCACCGAGCCGCCGGAGGCGAACGCGTCGCCCATCCAGAAGCCGTGCGCGATGGCCAAGCCGTTGGCGATGTCGGAGAACGTGGCCGTTCCCTTGTCGGCGGCGACGACCAGGTACGGATCGTCCTGGTCGTGGCGCACCACGTCGACCGGCGGCACGATCCTGTTGCCGACGATGTTGTCGGTGATGTCCAGCAGGCCCTGGATGAAGAGTTTGTAGCAGGCAATGCCTTCGGCCAGCACGGCATCGCGGTCGCCGCCGGCCGGCGGACGCTTGACGAAGAAGCCGCCCTTCGCGCCGACCGGCACGATGACGGTGTTCTTCACCATCTGCGCCTTGACCAGGCCCAGCACCTCGGTGCGGAAGTCTTCGCGGCGGTCGGACCAGCGCAGGCCGCCGCGCGCCACCGGGCCGAAGCGCAGGTGCACGCCTTCCACGCGCGGACCGTAGACGAAGATCTCGCGGTACGGACGCGGCTTGGGGAGGTCCGGCACCCTGGCCGAATCGAACTTGAAGCTGATGGTGTGCGCCGGCTTACCGTCCTTGCCGGTCTGGTAGAAGCTGGTGCGCAGCGTGGCCTCGATCGCGCCCATGAAACCGCGCAGGATGCGGTCCTCGTCCAGACTCGACACCCGGTCCATCAGTTTCAGCAGCGACTGGTGCGCGGCCTCGATCTGCTGCTCGCGCTTGCCGCCGCGGGCCTCGACCAGCGCGGCGAGCGTCTTCTGCGCCGACTCGTCGCCGCCTGCCAGCGACGTCAGCTGCGCGGCGAAGCGCTCCTGGCCTTCCTTGATCTGCGCCTTGCTCTCGCTGCCGGTCGCCGGATCGAAGCGGGCTTCGAACAGTTCCACCAGCAGGCGGGCCAGCAACGGATAGCGGTTGAGGGTCTCTTCGACATAGCTCTGCGAGAACGGCACACCCGTCTGCAGCAGGTACTTGCAGTACCCGCGCAGCAGCGCGACCTGGCGCCAGGCCAGGCCCGCGCCCAGCACCAGCTTGTTGAAGCCGTCGTTCTCGGCATCGCCGTGCCACACGCGGGCGAAGGCGTCCTCGAACGCGGGCGCAAGCCGCTCCACGTCGAAATCGCCGCCCACCGGCTCGACCTCGAACTCCTGGATGTAGCGCGCACCCTGTGCGGTCTCCAGCCGGAACGGATGCTCGGAGATCACGCGCAGGCCCATGTTCTCCATCAGCGGCAGCGCGTCGGACAGCGGGATGTCGGCTTCCTGGCGATACAGGTTCAGGCGCAGCCGGCCCTGCCCCGGACGCTTGCGGCGGGACTCGTGCAGGCTCAGTCGAAGGTCATCGGGGCCGGACAGCGAGGCGAGATGCTCGACATCGCGCGCAGCCCCTTCCGGCGACACCACTTCGATGTAGCCCGCCGGCAGCGCACGGCCGTAGCCGCCGGCCAGCAGCAGGCCCTTGGACTCGCCGTGGCGCGCGATCAACGTCTCGCGCAGGTCGTCCTGCCAGTTGCGCAGCAGGTGGGCGATGTCGCCTTCCAGCGCGGAGGTGTCGACCTCGACCTGTTCGCCGGCCTTCGGGCGGATGGTGATGTGCAGCTGCGCCAGCGGCGATTCGCCCAGCAGCACGCTGCTGTCGGCGTACTCGCCGCGCATGGCGTCCTTCAGCAGCGATTCGATGCGCAGGCGCACGTCGGTGTTGAAGCGCTCGCGCGGGATGTAGACCAGCGCGGAATAGAAGCGGCCGTAGCGGTCGCGACGCAGGAACAGCCTGCTGCGCACGCGCTCCTGCAGGCCGAGGATGCCCATCGCCGTGCGGAACAGCTCCTCGTCGCTGGACTGGAAAAGTTCCTCGCGCGGCAACGTCTCCAGGATGTGGCGCAGCGCCTTGCCGCTGTGGCCGCTGGGCGACAGGCCGGACTTCTGCATGACGTACTCGTGGCGCTCGCGCACGAGCGGAATTTCCCACGGGCGGCGGTTGTAGGCGCTGGAGGTGTACAGGCCGATGAAGCGCTGTTCGGCGATCGGGTTGCCCTGCGCGTCGAACTCCAGCACGCCGATGTAATCCATGTTGCCCGGCCGGTGCACGGTGGAGCGGCGGTTGGTCTTGGTCAGGATCAGCGCATCCACCGAGCCGCCCTGCGGCAGGTAGTGCGCGGCCAGCGTCTTGATGTTGCGCGGCGGGGTGGTGTCGCCTTCGCGCAGCAGGCCCAGCCCGCTGTCCTCGACCGCGGCGAGGATGCCGGTGCGCTTCTCGACGCGGTATTCGCGATACCCGAAGAAGGTGAAGTGGTCGGCGGCGGCCCAGCGCAGGAACTCCTGCGCCTCGCGACGGCCATCGTCGTCCACCGGCATGCGTCGGGTGGCCATGTCGTCGGCCAGTGCCAGCATCTTCTCGCGCATGCTGGACCAGTCGCGCACGATGGCCCGGACTTCCTCCAGCACGCCGCGGATGCGCTTCTCGACCTGCGCCATCTCGTCCGGCGGCAGGCGGTCGATCTCCAGCAGCATCAGCGACTCGTGCTTGCCCTCGCCCACGGCGGTGACCTTGCCCGACTTGTCGCGGGCGAAACGGACCAGCGGATGGCCCAGCACGTGCACGCCCACGCCCATCTCCGCCAGCGCCATGCTGACCGAATCGACCAGGAACGGCATGTCGTCGTTGACGATCTGCAGCACGGTATGCGGCGATTCCCAGCCGTGCGTCTTCTGCGCGGCATTGAAAATGCGCACGTTGGCGGTGCCGGGCTTGCGGCTGCGCGCGAACGCCAGGATATCGGCGGCGATCGCGGCCCAACCGTCCGCGCTGTGGTGCGGATATTCGTCCTCTTCCATGCGCTTGTAGAACGCCTCGGCGAAGGTACGGGCCTCGGCCTGCGCGGCGGTGCCGGACACGCGCTTGCGGATCGCTTCGAGGATGGGCGCCAGGGAGAACGCCTCGCCTGCCTTGACCACCGACGTGTTCTTCTCTGCTGCGGCCTTCGCCGCCTTCTCCGGTCGGGCCGCCACCTTCTTGGTGGGCGTTGCCTTCGGGCTCACCGGGGTGGCGGCCTTCGCGGCTTCCGGTTTGGACGACGGTTTCGAGGCTTTTTTCGGGCTGCGTGCAGCGTTCATGCAGGAAGTGACTCAACAAGTGGTAGTCGAATGGTCATTGTATCTCCCGACGCGATGACAAAACTTGCTGCGAGGCGTCATTGCGCGCGCTTGCAATCGCATGCCGGATTGTCTAGCGCGACGCTCCCGGAGCGTTTGTCGGCACGCGCTTCGGCGGATCGACGAGAACCGCCACAACATTCGGCGCCGCACGGACCAGCACCTCGCCTCGTCACGCGTTTTTCACAAGTGCGAAGCGCGTTGTGCACGGAAATGCCCTGTTTTCAAACCTGTCAAAATTCTGAACTGGACGGTATAGTCCAATTCCATGCGCGCGCCCCCACCCCCTTCGTCATCCGAGCTGCGACGCGCGCGCGTCCACCAGGCCGTGCGCGAGCTGATGGCCGAGCAGGGGTTCCGCATCAGCATGGACAGCGTCGCCGTGCGTGCGGGGTGTTCCAAGCAGACGCTCTACGCGCACTTCGGCAGCAAGCAGGAACTGCTGCGCAGCGTGATCGCCGAACACCAGGACCTGGCCACTGTGCCGCTCTCGCCGGTCGTGGAAGATCCCCGGGCCGCACTGCTGGCGTTCGCCATCGAACACCTCAGGCACCTCTGCGATCCGGCCATCGTGGCGACCAGCCGACTGCTGACGGCGGAAGCGCACCAATTTCCCGAAGAAGCACGCGATCTCTACCAGCAGGCCTGCGATACTCTGGTCCGGCGCCTCGCCACCTGGCTGCAGCATGCGATGGACCAGGGCCGGCTGAGGCATGACGATCCGCACTACGCCGCGGAGCTGCTGCTCAGCATGATCGTGGGAATGGACTTCGACCGGCAGCGTTTCGGCGTGGCCCATCGCGCAGGCGAACGTGCGCGCCGCCGCTGGGCCGAGTTCGCGATCGATGCGTTCCTGAAGGCCTTTGCGCCCCTCCCCGACGACGACACCCCGACCGCCGCGTCCGCGGGCCGCCGCATCCGCTCACCGCTTTCCTCTCCCACGTCTACAAGAAAAAGAAACGGAGTCTCCCCATGACGTCGCCCGTCCGCTCCCTCGTCCTGGCCAGCGCATTGCTGGCGATCCTGGCCGCCTGCAGCAAGCCCGAACCGCAGCAGATGCCCCCGCCCGAGGTGGTGGTGCTGAACGCCACGCCGCAGGACGTGCCGCTGCAACGCGACCTGGTGGGCCGCCTGTCGCCGTATCGCAGCTCGGACGTGCGCGCGCGCGTGGCCGGCGTGGTGCAGAAGCGCGTCTACCAGGAAGGCAGCGACGTGAAGGAAGGCCAGGTGCTGTTCCTGATCGATCCGGCGCCGCTGCAGGCCTCGCTCAGCGCCGCGCAGGCGACCCTGGCCTCGGCGCAGGCGACCTATGCGAACGCGAAGGTCGCCGCCGACCGCGCCCGCCAGCTGGCGCCGCAGAAGTTCGTGTCCCGTTCCGACCTGGACAACGCCGAGGCGGCCGAGCGCAGCGCCGCCGCCGCCGTGCAGCAGGCCCGTGCCAACGTCGAGAGCGCGCGCATCAACCTGGGTTACGCCTCGGTCACCGCCCCGATCTCCGGGCGCGCCGGCAAGCAGCAGGTCACCGAAGGTGCGCTGGTCGGCCAGGGCGACGCCACGCTGCTGACCACCATCGACCAGATCGACTCGCTGTACGCCAACTTCTCGATGAGCTCGAGCGAGCTGCAGACGCTGCGTCAGGCCCAGGGCGACGGCAAGGTGCAGCTGGCCGGTGACGGCCAGCGCACGGTGCAGGTGATCCTGCCCGACGGCCAGGCCATCGACCAGACCGGCACGCTGGACTTCTCGGACACCGTCGTGGATCCGGCCACCGGCAGCGTGTCGCTGCGCGCCACCGTGCCCAATCCCGACCGCACCCTGCTGCCCGGCACGTTCGTCACCCTGCGCGCCACCCTCGGCGAGCAGAAGGGCGCGTTCCTGATCCCGCAGGGCGCGATCCAGCGCGACACGGTCAGCGCCTACGCCATGGTGATCGGCAAGGACGGCAACGTCGCTCGCAAGAACGTCACCACGCAGCAGGCCATCGGCGCGAACTGGCTGGTCACCGACGGCCTGGCCGCCGGCGACCAGGTGATCGTCGAGGGGCTGCAGAAGGTCAAGGAAGGCGCGCCGGCCAAGGGCGTCACCGCCGAACAGGCCGCCGCCGCGAAGGCCGCACAGGCCAAGGCCGCGCCGGCGCCAGGCAAGGCCGAGTAAGAAGGACCCGCCCCCATGCCCAAGTTCTTCATCAACCACCCGATCTTCGCCTGGGTCGTGTCGATCCTGATCTCGCTGGCCGGCGTGATCGCGATCCTCAACCTCGGCGTCGAGTCCTATCCCTCCATCGCGCCCCCGCAGGTCACGGTCAGCGCCACCTATCCGGGCGCCAGCGCCGAGACCACCGAGCGCTCGGTCACCCAGGTAATCGAGCAGCAGCTCACCGGCATCGACAACCTGCTGTACTTCAGCTCCAGCTCCAGTTCCGCCGGCCAGGCCTCGATCACCCTGACCTTCCAGACCGGTACCGATGCGGACATCGCGCAGGTGCAGGTGCAGAACAAGGTGTCGCTCGCCACGCCACGCCTGCCCAGCGAGGTCACGGCGCAGGGCGTGGTGGTGGCCAAGGCCAACGCCGGCTTCCTGATGGTGGTGGGCCTGCAGTCCGACAATCCGAGCATCGACCGCAACCGCCTGAACGACATCGTCGCCTCGCGCGTGCTGGACCAGATCTCGCGCGTGCCGGGCGTCGGCAGCACCCAGCACTTCGGTTCCGAGTACGCCATGAACCTGTGGCTGGACCCGGGCAAGCTGCAGGGCTACAACCTGTCGGCCACCGAGGTGCTGACCGCGGTGCGCGCGCAGAACGTGCAGTTCGCCGCCGGCTCGGTCGGCTCCGATCCCGCGCCCGAGGGCCAGGCGTTCACCGCCACGGTCTCGGCGGAAGGCCGCTTCACCTCGCCCGAACAGTTCGAGCAGATCATCCTGCGCGCCAACAACGATGGCTCGACCGTGCGCCTGAAGGACGTGGCGCGGGTGGAGTTCGGGGCGCAGAACTTCGGCTTCGACACCCAGTTCAACGGCAAGCCGGTCGGCGCCTTCGCCATCCAGCTGCTGCCGGGCGCGAATGCACTGAACGTGGCCGACGCCGTGCGCGCCAAGATGGACGAACTGGCACCCAGCTTTCCCCAGGGCGTCAGCTGGTTCTCGCCGTACGACACCACCACGTTCGTCAAGATCTCGATCGAGGAAGTGGTCAAGACGCTGATCGAGGCGGTGATCCTGGTGTTCCTGGTGATGCTGGTGTTCCTGCAGAACTTCCGCGCCACCATCATTCCCACGCTGGTCATCCCGGTCGCCCTGCTGGGCACGTTCTGGGGCCTGAGCCTGATCGGCTTCACCATCAACCAGCTGACGATGTTCGCGCTGGTGCTGGCCATCGGCATCGTGGTGGACGACGCCATCGTGGTGATCGAGAACGTCGAACGCATCATGGCGGAAGAGAAGCTGCCGCCGCGCGAGGCGACCATCAAGGCGATGGGCCAGATCACCGGCGCGGTCATCGCGATCACCGTGGTGCTGGCGGCGGTGTTCATTCCGTCCGCCTTGCAGGGCGGCGCCTCGGGCGAGATCTACAAGCAGTTCGCGCTGACCATCGCCATCTCGATGGCCTTCTCGGCCTTCCTGGCACTGGGCTTCACGCCGGCGCTGTGCGCCACGTTCCTCAAGCAGCACGAGCACGACAGCCACGAGAAGAAGAACATCGTTTTCCGCACGTTCGAGAAGTACTACGGCAGGATCGAGAAGACCTACGTCGGCCACATCGGTTCGGCCATCAGGCATGCGCCGCGCTGGATGGTGGTGTTCGCATTGCTCACGGTGCTGGCGGGCTTCCTGTTCACCCGCCTGCCCAGCAGCTTCGTGCCCGAAGAAGACCAGGGCTACGCGCTGGCCATCGTCCAGCTGCCGCCGGGCAATTCGCTGCAGAAGACCAAGCAGGTGTTCAACCAGGTCCGCGGCACGCTACAGCAGATGGACGGCTTCGACGGCGTGATGGAAGTGGCGGGCTTCAGCTTCCTGGGCCGCGGCGAGAACGTCGGCATGGCCTTCATCCGCCTGAAGCCGTGGGACGAACGCGACATCACCGTGCCGGAGTTCATCCAGCAGGCGAACCAGCGCTTCTACGGCATCAAGGGCGCGCAGATCTTCGTGGTGAACCTGCCGACCATCCAGGGCCTGGGGCAGTTCGGCGGCTTCGACATGTGGCTGCAGGACCGTGCGGGCCTGGGCGAGGAAGCCCTGATGGCGGCGCGCAACCAGCTGCTGGGCGCCGCCTCGCAGGACCCGAGCCTGATGGGCGTGCGTCCCAACACGCTGGAGAACGCTCCGCAGCTGCAGCTGCACGTGGACCGCGTGCAGGCGCAGTCGATGGGCATGTCGCTGAGCGACATCTACAACGGCATCCAGCTGATGCTGGCGCCGGTGTACGTCAACGACTTCTTCTACGAAGGCCGCATCAAGCGCGTCAACATGCGTGCCGATGCGCCGTACCGCACCGGCGCCGAATCGCTGGCGCGGATCTACTCGCCCAGCAGCCAGCAGACCGATGCCAGCGGCGGCCGCGCGATGATCCCGCTGTCCAACGTGGTGCAGTCGTCGTGGTCGTCGGTGCCGCCCTCGCTGTCGCGCTACAACGGCTATTCGGCGGTGAACATCAACGGGTCGGCCGCGCCGGGCAGTTCCTCCGGCCAGGCGATGACGACGATGGAGAACATCGTCACCGAGCAGTTGCCGCAGGGCTTCGGCTACGACTGGAGCGGCATGTCGTACCAGGAGATCCTGGCCGGCAACAGCGCCACGCTGCTGATGGTGCTGTCGATCGTGGTGGTGTTCCTGTGCCTGGCGGCGCTGTACGAGAGCTGGTCCATCCCGGTGGCCGTGCTGCTGGTGGTACCGCTGGGTGCCCTGGGTGCGGTGCTGTTCACCATGCTGCGTCCGGGCCTGTCGAACGACCTGTTCTTCAAGATCGGCCTGATCACCATCATCGGCCTGGCGGCGAAGAACGCGATCCTGATCGTCGAGTTCGCGGTGATGGAACGCAAGCAGGGCAGGACGCTGCGCGATGCGGTGATCTCGGCCGCGCATCTCCGCTTCCGGCCGATCCTGATGACCTCGTTCGCCTTCATCATGGGCGTGCTGCCGATGGCCATCTCCACCGGCGCCGGCGCCAATGCGCGCCACGCCATCGGCACCGGTGTCATCGGCGGCATGTTCTTCGCCACCTTCCTCGGCCTGCTGCTGATCCCGGTGTTCTTCGTCGCCGTGCGGCGCGTGCTGGGCGACAAGATGGACGAGCCCTCGAAGGAATACCTGCTGGAACAGGAGAAGCCGGCCTCGCGCTGAGCGCCGTCCCTTCCACGAGAGCCCCGGCATGTCCGGGGCTTTTCGTATGCGCCGGCCGCGGACGTCCCGGTGCATCCGGTGTCCGCAACCCGGCGTACCGACCGGCGCCGGCCGTCCGTGCCACGGATGATGCCGTCATGCACTTCTTGCAGCCGTCTCAATCCGTGATAATCCACCGATTGATCCTGTCGATCACACCCCTCCCCGTTCGTCGCCATGGCGACATCCCCCGACCAGCCGAAGACATCCCATGACACGGAAAGACCCCACCGCACGGAAAACGCCCTCCACCACCAAGCGCATGATCCTGATGCTGATCGTCGTGGCGGTGATCTTCGGCGGCGTGTTCGTCGTCAAGTACTTCATGGGCAAGGGCATGAACGACTTCTTCGACAACATGCCCCAGCCGGCCGCATCGGTGACCGACTGGACCGCCAAGGAAGAGGAATGGATCGACGCGCAGCAGGCGGTCGGTACCTTCGTGGCCATCAATGGCACCGACGTCACCACCGAGGCCGGCGGCGTGGTGCGCAGCCTGTCGATCGATGTCGGCCAGCCCGTCAAGGCGGGCACGGTGCTGGCGCAGCTCAACACCGCCAACGAGCTGGCCGTGCTGAAATCGCTGGAAGCCCAAGCCAGGCTCGCGGCCGTGCAGCGCGACCGCTGGCAGGCGCTGGCGCGCGACAAGCTGGTCTCGCAGGCCGAGGCCGAGGAGCGCGCCACGGTGGCGGCGACCTCGCTGGCGCAGGTCGAGGCGCAGCGCGCGCTGATCGCACAGAAGACCATCCGCGCGCCGTTCGACGGCGTGCTGGGCATCCGCAAGGTCAACCTGGGTCAGTTCATCAATCCGGGTGACCCGATCGTCAGCCTGCAGGCGCTGGACCCGATCTACCTGGACTTCACCCTGCCCGAGCAGCGCGTGGGCCAGGTGCTGCCAGGCGCGAAGATCCGCGCCACGGTCGACGCCCTGCCCGGCCAGGTGTTCGAGGGCGAGGTCACGGCGGTCGAACCGCAGGTCGATCCCGCCACGCGCAACTTCAAGGTCCAGGCCACGTTGCCGAATGGCGAGTACAACCTGCGCCCGGGCGCGTTCGCGCACGTCGGCTTCGACACCGGCGATGCGCGCAAGGTCGTCGTGGTGCCGCAGACCGCGATCAGCTTCAATCCCTACGGCAATGCGGTGTACGTGATCCAGGAAGTGCCGCGCGCCGAAGGCGAGAAGGACATGCAGGGCAAGCCGCTGACCGGCAAGAAGCTGATCGTGCGCCAGCGCTTCGTCACCACCGGCGCCACCCGCGGCGACCTGATCGCCATCGTCGAGGGCCTCAAGCCCGGCGAGCGCGTGGCCACCACCGGCCTGCTGAAGCTGCGCAACGACGCCGAGGTGACGATCAACAACAAGGTGCCGCCGGTGACCGATGCCCAGCCCAAGCCCGAAAACCGTTGACGGAGCGACGGCATGAAATTCACCGACATCTTCATCAACAAGCCGGTGCTGGCGATCGTCGTCAGCCTGTTCATCCTGCTGTTCGGCCTGCGCTCGTTCACCGAATTGAACGTGCGCCAGTACCCCGAACTACGCAACGCCGTGGTCAACATCAGCACCACGTACTACGGTGCGGACGCCGACCTGATCCAGGGCTTCATCACCACGCCGCTGGAGCGTGAGGTCGCCAGCGCCGAGGGCATCGAGTACCTCAGCTCCACCAGCTCGGCCGGCGTCAGCGTGATCCAGGCCTACATCAAGCTGGAACAGGACCCGAACGAGGCGCTCACCCAGATCGCCGCCAAGGTCAACAAGATGCGCGGCCAGCTGCCGCCGGAATCGGAAGATCCGGTGATCGACCTGCAGCAGGGCCAGCAGATCGCGGCCATGTACGTGTCCTTCGCCAGCGAGACGCTCGACAACAACCAGATCACCGACTACCTAACCCGCGTGGTGCAGCCGAAGCTGGTGACCGTGGCAGGCGTGCAGCGCGCCGACATCCTGGGCGCCGGCACGTTCGCGATGCGCGTGTGGCTGAAGCCGGACCGCATGACCGCGCTGCAGGTCACGGCCAGCGACGTGTCGACGGCACTCTCGTCCAACAACGTGCTGGCCGCGGTGGGTTCGACCAAGGGCCAGATGGTCGCCATCGACATGACCGCGCGCACCGACCTGCGCAATGCCGACGAGTTCCGCCAGCTGATCATCCGCGAGCAGAACGGCGCAATCGTGCGGCTGGGCGACGTGGCGGACGTGCAGCTGGGTTCGGAAAGCTACGGCACCTCGGTCCGCATCAATGGCGAGGCGGCCACGTTCATGGGCATCTTCGTGTCGCCGGACGCGAACTCGCTGGAGGTCATCAAGAACGTGCGCACGCTGTGGGACAACGAGATCGTCCCGCAGCTGCCGGAAGGCATCAAGGCGACCATCCCCTACGACAGCACCGAGCAGATCCAGGACGCCATCGACGAGGTGGTCAGCACCATCGTCGAGGCGGTGATCATCGTGATCGTGGTGATCTTCCTGTTCCTGGGCTCGCTGCGCAGCGTGCTGATCCCCGCGGTGACGGTACCGCTGTCGCTGGTGGGCTCGCTGTTCCTGATGCTGCTGATGGGTTTCACCATCAACCTGCTGACCCTGCTGGCGATGGTGCTGGCGATCGGCATCGTGGTGGACGACGCCATCATCGTGCTGGAGAACATCCACCGGCATATCGAAGAAGGCATGTCGCCGTACGACGCCGCGATCAAGGGAGCGCGCGAGCTGGCCTGGCCTGTCGTGGCGATGACCACCACCCTGGTCGCGGTGTACCTGCCCATCGGTTTCCAGGGCGGCCTGACCGGCGTGCTGTTCACCGAGTTCGCCTTCACCCTGGCCGGGTCGGTGCTGCTGTCCGGCGTGATCGCGCTGACGCTCAGCCCGATGATGTGCGCCAAGATGCTCAAGCCGCACAGCGAGGGCGGCAAGGGCAAGCTGGAGAAGTGGCTAGACACGCGCTTCGAGAAACTCAACGCCGGCTACCAGCGACGGCTGCACGGCACCCTGGAGACCAAGGCCGTGGTCGGCGTGTTCGGCCTGCTGGTGCTGGTGTCGTGCGTGTTCCTGTACATCACCGCACCGAAGGAACCGGCACCGCTGGAGGACGAGGGCTTCATCTTCTCGGTCGCCAGCGCCGACCCCTACTCCACCCTGGACTACGTGGAGCGTTACACCGAAGAGGTCACCTCGATCGCCAAGGGCGTACCGGAAGTGCAGGATTACTTCCTGTTCAACGGCGGCTTCGGCGGCAGTGGCGGCGGCGCCAGCCCGATGGCGATGGCCGGTTTCGTGCTGAAGCCGTGGAGCGAGCGCGAGCGCTCGACCAACGCGGTGCTGCAGCAGGAACTGCAGCCGAAGATGAGCCAGGTCAGCGGCCTGAACATCTTCGCGCTGGTGCCCCCTTCGCTGCCCAGCGCGGGCGGCGACGGCGGTGGCGGCGAGTTCATCATCGGCGGCGTGGGCGAGCTGAGCCAGTTGGCCGGACTCGCCGACCAGATCCTGATGAAGGCGATGGAGAGCAAGCGCTTCATCTTCCTGGACAAGGACCTGAAGATCGACAAGCCGCGCATCGAGGTCAACATCGACCGCGAAAAGGCGGCCAGCCTGGGCATCGACATGCGCACGCTGGCGGCCGACATGGCGGCCATGCTGTCGGGCGGCTACACCAACCGCTTCGCGATGCAGAACCGCTCGTACCTGGTGATCCCGCAGGTGCAGCGCAGCGACCGCCTCAATGCCAGCGACCTGGAGAACTACTACACCCGCACCCGCGACGGCGAGCTGATCCCGCTGTCGACGCTGGTGACGCTGAAGGAAAGTGCGCAGCCGCAGTCGCTCAAACGCTTCCAGCAGCTCAACGCGGTGTCGATCACCTTCGCCCCCCGCCCCGGCGTGAGCAAGGGCGAGGCGCTGGCGATCCTGGACCAGGCGGCCAAGGAGGTCCTGCCCCAGGGCTACTCCGTGGACTACGCCGGCGAGTCGCGCCAGTTCAAGCAGGAAGGCGCCGCGATGCTGGTGACGCTGGCGCTGGCACTGATCGTGATCTTCCTGGTGCTGGCGGCGCAGTTCGAGAGCTTCCGCGACGCGTTGATCATGCTGCTCACGGTGCCGATGGCGATCAGCGGCGCGCTGCTCACGGTCAACGTGCTGGCGATCCTCAGCGGCATCCTGGGCTTCATGCAGATCGAAGCGTTCCCCGGCATGAGCATCAACATCTACACCCAGGTGGGCCTGGTGACGCTGGTCGGCGTGATCTCCAAGCACGGCATCCTGATCGTGGAGTTCGCCAACAAGCTGCAGGTCGAACGCGGCCTGTCCAAGCGCGACGCGATCGAGGAAGCCGCCGCCATCCGCCTGCGTCCGGTACTGATGACCACCGCCGCGCTGGTGTTCGCGATGATCCCGCTGCTGATCGCCAGTGGCCCGGGCGCCGCCTCGCGCTTCTCGATGGGCGTGGTGATCGCCTCCGGCATGACCATCGGCACGCTGTTCACGCTGTTCGTGCTGCCGGCGTTCTACCTGTACCTGGCCCGCGACCATGCGCATGACCGGGAGAACGCGACACAGGACGACCGCGACGCTCTGCCGACGGAGCCGGCGACCGGTCACTGAGCCACGATAGGCATCTTCTCCGCAAGATCTGGAAACCCCGGCGCTGCCGGGGTTTCCTTTTGCGCGACATATCGACCCCCTTGCAGGCGGTTCTTCCGGCCAGACCCATCCCGCTCCGGAGGCCCCGCCCTGCAGGCGCGTCTACCTCAAAGCGGTGCGTTGGCCGACGGCGCGACGTAGGCCTGGCGCGCAGCCCGCACTTCATCGTGATGATCGGCCGCCCATTGCGCCAGCATTTCGATGCGCTCGAAGAACGACGCGCCCAGGGCCGTCAGCGTGTACTCCACGCGCGGCGGTACGGTCGGGAACACCTCGCGCCGCACCAGCCCGTCCTGTTCCAGCCGGCGCAGCGTCTGCGCCAGCATCCGCGGCGAAATGTCGGCGATGCGCCTGCGCACCTCGGTGAAGCGCAGCGTGCCGCCGGCCAGCTCATGCAGCACCAGCACGGTCCAGCGGTCGCCGAGCCGGTCCAGCACGTCGCGGATCGGGCAGTTCTCGGTCAGGATCAGCGATTGGCGATGCAGCGTCATGGGCGATGTCCGGGGCATGGTTACCGGGCGATAACCGGGTTACTTCGGCCGCCCTGCTTGTGGGCGCACCGGCCATTACTACCATAGCGTAACCGACATCCTTTCCGTTACCGAATCAGGAGCCCGCATGAATTCCCCCGCCCCCTCCCTGCTGGTCACCGGCGCCTCCGGACACCTGGGCGGCGCCGTCGTCCGCCATCTGCTGGACACCCTGCAGATCCCGGGCGAACGCATCATCGCCACCACCCGCAACGCTGAAGCGCTGAACGAATTGACCGCACGCGGCGTCACCGTCCGGACGGCCGACTTCGACCAGCCGGATTCGATGGTTACCGCCTTCGCCGGGGTCGATCGCCTGCTGCTGGTCAGCACCGACGCGTTGATGGAACCGGGCAAGCGCCTGGCCCAGCATCGCGCCGCCGTGCAGGCGGCGGTCGATGCCGGCGTGAAGCACATCGTCTACACCTCGCTGCCCTCCGCCGACACCTCGCAGGTGTCGTTCGCGCCGGACCACTGGGGTACCGAACAGGCACTGTCCGCGTCGCCGCTCACCTGGACGGTGCTGCGAAACGCCTGGTACTTCGAGAATCTCGCCTATTCGGTGCCGGGCGCGCTGGCATCCGGCGAATGGGCCTCGGCCGCCGGCAACGGACGCATCGCCTACATCGCCCGCGACGATCTGGCCCGCGCCGCTGCGGTCGTGCTGGCCTCCGACGATACGTCGAACCGGATCCTCACCCTGACCGGCGAACAGGCATGGTCCGCACGCGACGTCGCCCGCCACGTGTCCGCCCTGACCGGCAAACCGTTGGCTGTGGTCGACATCACTGCTGAGCAACTGAGCGACGGCCTGAAAGCACACGGCTTCCCGCCGGTGCTGGCCGGGGTGTTCGCCTCGTTCGACGCTGCGACCGCGGCCGGCGATCTCGGTGAGGTCACGAACGATTACCGCCAGCTCACGGGCCGGGCGCCGACCGCACTCGATGCCTGGCTGCCGGCGAACCTCGACCTACTGACCAAGGCGCACTGAACCGGAAAAGAAGAACCCCGGCACGAGGCCGGGGTTCCCGGTGATACCTGGCAGGGATCGGACGTCAGGCCGCCTTCTCCGCCTTCAGCTTCGCGATCCACTGGTCCACGCGACGCTCCAGCAACGTGAGCGGCAGCGCACCGCCGCCCAGCACGGTGTCGTGGAAGCCCTTGATGTCGAACCTGTCGCCCAGTTCGGTCTCGGCCTTCCTGCGCAGTTCCTGGATCTTGATCATGCCGATCTTGTAGGCCGTGGCCTGGCCCGGCATGATCAGGTAGCGCTTGATTTCCGATTCGATCGCCGCGCGCGGCACGGCGCTGTTGGCGTCGAAATACTCCACCGCCTGCTCCTCCGTCCAGCTCTTCGCATGCAGGCCGGTATCCACTACCAGGCGGATCGCGCGCCACATCTCCGAGCTCAGGCGGCCGAATTCGGAATACGGATCCTGGTAGGTGCCCGGCATTTCCTTGGCCAGCCATTCCGAGTACAGGCCCCAGCCTTCCGCGTAGGCGGTCACGCCGTACTGCGTGCGGAACTTCGGCACGCCGGTCAGTTCCTGCGCGATGGAGATCTGCATGTGGTGGCCCGGCAGGCCCTCGTGGTACGCGATGACCTCCAGCTCCGGCTTCGGCATGGCGTCCATGTCGGACAGGTGCGCGTAGTACACGCCCGGCCGCGCGCCGTCCGGCGTGCCCGGGAAGTAATGCTGAGCGGCGCCGTCCTGTTCGCGGAACGGCTCGACGCGCTTGACCACCAGGTCGGCCTTGGGCAGCAGGCCGAAGTACTCCGGCAGCACCTTCTTGATGTTGTCGATGGCGCGCGTGGCGTCGTCGATGTAGGCCTGGCGGCCGGCGTCGGTGTTGGGATACTTGAACTGCTTGTCGGTGTCGATGAAGGTGAAGAACGCATCCAGGTCGCCTTGGAAACCGACCTTGTCCTTCAGCGCGGTCATCTCGCCCTTGATGCGCTCGACTTCCTTCAGGCCCAGCGCGTGGATCTCCTCGGCGGTCATGCCGGTGGTCGTCATCTGCCGCAGCTGGTACTCGTAGTACGCCTTGCCGTTCTTGTGGGTCGTGCCCACGCCGGTGGCGTTGACGGCGGCCTTCGGCAGTTCTTCCTCGCTCCACGCGATCACGCGGTCGTAGGCCGGCTTGAACTGTTCCAGCAGCGCCTTGCGCGCCTCGTCCTTCAGGGCGGTGGCGCGGGCGGCGTCGATCTTGCCCGCCTTCACCAGCGCGTCGGCCTTGGCCTGGGCGTCGGCCCAGATCGCCGAATCCTTGCCGGCCGAGAACGGCGCGCCGGCGACGACCTTCTTCGCCTGGTCGATCACGCCTTCATAGGCGAACTTCGGCGGACGCACGCCCTGCGCGGCCGACGCGCGCGCGCGCTCGAGCAGTTGGTCGAACGCGCGCTGGGTCGCCTTGAGGCGGGCGATGTAGGCGGTGTAGTCGGACTCTTCCTCGACCTTGTGGAAGCTGATCAGGAACGTCGGCCAGAAACCCTGCGCACCGTTCATCTGGTCGAACGCGTAGCCGTCCAGCAGGAACGGCAGGCCATCGCGCGCGTTCTCGTACTGCAGCTTCCACAGGTCGTAGGAGAACTTGGTTTCGTCGTCGAGCTTGGCGTAGTCGAACGACTTTTCCATCTCCTCGACGCTGGCCTTCTGCCAGGCGACCTGGTCGCGCTGGGCCTGCTCGGACATGTCGTCGACCTGGTCGTACAGGTCCTTGCGGCCCTGGAACGTCAGCTGGATGGGGCTGAACTTCAGCTGCTCCTCGTACTTCTTCTCGAACCACTCGTTCAGCCGCTTGCTCTCGGCGGCGATATCGGCGGCGGACGCGACCGGAGCCGGGGCATCGGCGGCCGCGCCGGCTGCGGGGGCATTGCCCTTGTCGCAGGCGGCCAGGGCCAGGGTGAGGGCACAGACGATCAGGGTTTTGCGCATCGGGGTCTCCAGGAGGGAAACGGGGGACGGACCCCCGCATCGGGCCACTCTAGCCGACCCCGTCCCGGCGGTCCCGTGACGAAAGACGGGGGTCGCGAGAACCGCGTCCCGCAACGAAGAACGCCGCCTTGCGGCGGCGTTCTCAATTCGACCAGGGCAACGCACGGCTCAGCGCAGGCCGGTCTCGTTGCGCGCGATCACCAGACGCTGGATCTCGCTGGTGCCTTCGTAGATCTCGGTGATCTTGGCGTCGCGGAAATAACGCTCGATCGGCATTTCCTTCGAGTACCCCATGCCGCCATGGATCTGCAGCGCCTGGTGGGTGATCCACATCGCCGCCTCGGAGGCGAACAGCTTGGCCATCGCCGCCTCGTTGCTGAAGCGCTGGCCCTGGCCCTTCACCCACGCGGCGCGCAGGGTCAGCAGCGTGGCGGCGTCCAGCTTGCACTTCATGTCGGCGATCTTCGCCTGGGTCATCTGGAAGGTGCCGATCGGCGCGCCGAAAGCCTTGCGGTCCTTCACGTAGGCGATGGTCGCCTCGTAGGCGGCGCGGGCGATACCGATGGCCTGGCTGGCGATGCCGATGCGGCCGGCGTCCAGCACGCTCATGGCGATCTTGAAGCCCTCGCCTTCCTTGCCCAGCACCGTGTCCGCCGTGGCGACATAGTCGGTGAACTCGATCTCGCAGGTCGCCGAGGCACGGATGCCCAGCTTCGGCTCGGTCTTGCCGCGATGGAAGCCGGCCTTCTCGGTGTCGATCATGAAGGCGGTGATGCCGCGCGCGCCCTTGTCCGGCTCGCTCATGGCGAACAGCACGATGTACTTCGCCACCGGCCCCGAGGTGATCCAGCTCTTCTTGCCGTTGATGACGAAGCTGCCGTCGGCCTGCTTCACGGCGCGGCAGCGCATCGCGGTGGCGTCGGAGCCGGACTGCGGCTCGGTCAGCGCGAACGCACCGATCTCGCGGCCTTCGGCGATGGCGCGCACGTAGGTCTGCTTCTGTTCCTCGGTGCCGAAGGTCAGGATGCCGTTGCAGAACAGCGAGTTGTTGACCGAAACAATGGTGGAATGCGCCGCGTCGGCGGCGGCGATCTCGATCATCGCCAGCACGTAGGCGACCGGGTCCATGCCGGCGCCGCCGTACTCGGCCGGCACCTCGATACCCATCAGGCCGTTCTCGCCGAGCAGGCGGATGTTCTCCAGCGGGAACTCGCCGGTCCTGTCGTGATGCTCGGCGCTCGGGCCGATCTTTTCCTGGGCGATCCGGCGCGCCACGTCCTGGATCATCAACTGCTCTTCGGTGAATGCGAAGTCCACGGGTACCCCTCGACCAGATAACTAGATACCAATTGTAACCCGCGGCCATGCGCAGGCGTATGCCATGGGTTGACCGCATCGGGCGGCCCCAGCCAAAATATCTCTATATCGCGATAGTGAGATATTTATGGATCTGGAAGCCTGGTCGACCCGGCTCAAAGTCTTTGCCGACGCCACCCGCGTGCGCCTGCTGGCGCTGCTGGCACGCGAGGAACTGACCGTCGCCGAACTGTCGGCCATCACGCAGCTGGCGCAGCCGCGCGTATCCACGCACCTGGCCAAGCTCAAGGAGGCCGGGCTGGCGCGCGACCGGCGCGCCGGCGTGTCGGCGTACTACCGCTTCGACGAGGACAATCTCGACAGCGTGCAGCGCGAATTGTGGCGCAGCCTGCGCGACGGCAGCGACGATCCGCTGCTGCGCCAGGACGCGGAACGCATCGCCGCGGTGTTGGCGAACCGCGCCGCCGACCAGAACTGGGCCGACAGCGTGGCCGGCGACATGGAGCGCCACTACTCGCCCGGACGGACGTGGGAAGCACTGGCCCGCACCGCCCTGCCCCTGCTGGAAACCGGTGACGTGCTGGACATCGCGTCCGGCGACGGCGTGCTGGCCGAACTGCTGTCGCCGCACGCCAAGCGCTATGTCTGCATCGACACCAGCAGCCGCGTGGTGGCCGCCGCGGGCGAGCGCCTGCGCCGCTTCCCGAACGTGGAAGTCCGCGAGGGCGACATGCATGCGCTGCCCTTCAAGGACGCCAGCTTCGACCTGGTCGTGCTGATGCATGCGCTGACCTATTCCACCAAGCCCGCGCAGGCCGTCGCGGAGGCCGCGCGCGTGCTGCGCCACGGCGGCCGCCTGCTGCTCAGCAGCCTGGGCAAGCACGAGCACAGATCGGTGGTGGAGGCTTACGGACACGTGAACCTGGGGTTCTCGGAGAAGGAACTGCGCAAGTTCGCCGAGAAGGCCGGGCTGGAGATCGCCAACGCCGAAACGGTCACGCGCGAGCGCCGCCCTCCGCATTTCGAAGTCATCTCCCTGACGGCGGTGAAGCCATGAAGCCCCTGCCCTGGCTGAAGCCCGAGCGCGAACGGCGGCTGGAAGAAGCACTGGCCCAGCGCATCCTCATCATCGACGGCGCGATGGGCACGATGATCCAGAAGCACGACCTGCAGGAGGCGGACTATCGCGGGCAGCGTTTCGCCGACGGCTGCGATGCCGAGCATCCGCACACGCACGGCCCCGGTTGCGGCCATGACCTGAAGGGTAACAACGATCTGCTGCTGCTGACCAAGCCGGAGGTGATCGCCGGCGTGCACACCGCGTATCTGGAAGCCGGCGCCGACCTGATCGAAACCAACACCTTCAATGCCACTTCGATCAGCCAGGCGGACTACCACCTCGAACACCTGGTGTACGAACTGAACAAGGCCGGCGCCCGCGTCGCGCGGGAGTGCTGCGATGCGGCCGAGGCGGCCACGCCGGACAAGCCGCGCTTCGTGATCGGCGTGCTCGGGCCGACCAGCCGCACCGCCTCGATCAGCCCCGACGTCAACGACCCCGGCTATCGCAACACCAGCTTCGACGAACTCCGCAGCACCTACCGCGAGGCCATCGAAGGCCTGATCGACGGCGGCGCCGATACGCTGATGGTGGAGACCATCTTCGACACGCTCAACGCCAAGGCGGCGCTGTACGCGATCGAGGAAGTCTTCGATGCGCGCGGCGGCCGCCTGCCGGTGATGATCTCCGGCACCATCACCGATGCCTCCGGGCGCACGTTGTCGGGCCAGACGGCCGAGGCGTTCTACACCTCGGTGGCGCACAGCCGTCCGCTGTCGATCGGGCTCAATTGCGCACTCGGGGCCAAGGACCTGCGCGAGCATGTGGAGACGCTGGCGACCGTCGCCGACGCCTATGTCAGCGCGCATCCCAACGCCGGCCTGCCCAACGCCTTCGGCGAGTACGACGAGACGCCCGAGGAGATGGCGGCCACGCTGAAGGAATTCGCCGAGTCGGGCCTGCTCAATCTGGTCGGTGGCTGCTGCGGCACCACGCCGCCGCACATCAGGGCGATCGCCGAGGCGGTCGCGGGCATTCCGCCGCGCAAGGTGCCCGCCCGCCTGGAGCAGGCCGCATGACCGGCGCCGCGCGCCATACCCGCCTGTCCGGCCTGGAGCCGCTGGTCATCACCCCGGACCTGCTGTTCGTCAACGTGGGCGAGCGCACCAACGTCACCGGCAGCGCGCAGTTCCGCAAGCTGATCAAGGAAGAGCGCTACGAGGAGGCCGTGGAAGTCGCGCGGCAGCAGGTCGCCAACGGGGCGCAGATCCTCGACGTCAACATGGACGAGGGCCTGATCGATTCCGAGAAGGCGATGCACCGTTTCCTCAACCTGATCGCCTCGGAACCGGACATCGCCCGCATCCCGGTGATGGTGGACTCGTCGAAGTGGAGCGTCATCGAAACCGGCCTGAAATGCCTGCAGGGCAAGGGCGTGGTCAACTCCATCTCGCTGAAGGAAGGCGAAGCCGCCTTCGTCGAGCAGGCCCGCAAGGTGCTGCGCTACGGTGCCGCGGCCGTGGTCATGGCCTTCGACGAGACCGGCCAGGCGGATACCTGCGCGCGCAAGGTGGAAATCTGCACACGCGCCTACCGCATCCTGACCGAAGAGGTCGGCTTCCCGCCGGAAGACATCATCTTCGACCCCAACATCTTCGCCGTGGCCACCGGCATCGAGGAGCACGACAACTACGCGGTGGACTTCATCGAAGCGACGCGCATCATCAAGCGGACGCTGCCGCATTGCCACGTGTCCGGCGGCGTCTCGAACGTGTCGTTCTCCTTCCGCGGCAACGAGCCCGTGCGCGCCGCGATCCATTCCGTCTTCCTGTACCACGCCATCCAGGCCGGCATGGACATGGGCATCGTCAACGCCGGCGGCCTGCCGGTCTACGACGACCTGGACGCCGACCTGCGCGAGCGCGTCGAGGACGTGATCCTCAACCGCCGCAAGGATTCCACCGAGCGGCTGCTGGAAATCGCCGACCGCTACAAGGGCAGGAAGGGCGAGGCGCAGGCGGAGAACCTGGCCTGGCGCGAGAGGCCGGTCCGCGAACGCCTGGCGCATGCGCTGGTGCACGGCATCGATGCGTTCGTCGACCAGGACACCGAGGAGGCGCGGCAGCAGGCCTCGCGTCCGCTGGACGTGATCGAAGGTCCGCTGATGGACGGCATGAACGTGGTCGGCGACCTGTTCGGTGCCGGCAAGATGTTCCTGCCGCAGGTGGTCAAGTCCGCGCGCGTGATGAAGAAGGCGGTGGCCTACCTGCTGCCCTTCATCGAGGCGGAAAAGCTGCGCACCGGCGACGTGGGCAAGTCCAACGGCAAGATCGTCATGGCCACGGTCAAGGGCGACGTGCACGATATCGGCAAGAACATCGTCGGCGTGGTGCTGGCGTGCAACAACTTCGACGTGGTGGACCTGGGCGTGATGGTGCCCACGCAGAAGATCCTGGACACCGCGCGCGCCGAGAACGCCGACCTGATCGGCCTGTCCGGGCTGATCACGCCGTCGCTGGAGGAAATGACGCATGTGGCGCGCGAGATGCAGCGCCAGGGCTTCGAGATGCCGCTGCTGATCGGCGGCGCCACCACCTCGCGCGCGCATACGGCGCTGAAGATCGACCCGCACTACGACGCGCCGACCGTATGGGTGAAGGATGCGTCGCGTGCGGTCGGCGTGGCGCAGTCGCTGATCTCGCGCGACATGCGTGCGGCGTTCGTCGCCGCCAACGACGCCGACTATGCCGAGATCCGCGAACGCCACCGCAACCGCGGCGATGCCAAGCGGCTGGTGTCCCTGGAAAAGGCGCGCGCGCAGAAGTTCGATGGTGGTTGGGATGCCTACACCCCGCCGGTGCCGAAGCACCCCGGCCTGCATGTGTTCGACGACTACCCGCTCGCCGAGCTGGTGGACTGCATCGACTGGACGCCGTTCTTCAACGCCTGGGAACTGTTCGGCAAGTACCCGGCGATCCTGACCGACGAGGTCGTCGGCCCCCAGGCCAGCGAGCTCTACCGCGATGCGCGGGCGATGCTGGACCGCATCGTGTCGGAGAAGTGGCTGACGGCGAAGGCGGTCTTCGGTCTGTGGCCGGCGAACAGCGTGGGGGATGACGTGGAGATTCAGCCCCTTCCTTCGCTTGCGGGGGAAGGTTGGGATGGGGGCAACGCGATGGGCTCGCCCCCACCTCAATCCTCCCCCGCAAGCGGGGGAGGAGGCAGAACGCTGCTGCACTTCCTGCGCCAGCAGGTCGACAAGCCGGTCGAGCGTCCGGACTTCTGCCTGGCCGATTTCATTGCGCCCAAGGACTCCGGCAAGCAGGACTGGATCGGGATGTTCGCGGTCACCGCGGGGATCGGCATCGACCGGCATGTCGCCCGTTTCGAGGCCGACCACGACGACTACAACGCCATTCTGCTCAAGGCATTGGCCGATCGGCTGGCCGAAGCGCTGGCCGAAAGCCTGCACCAGCGCGTGCGCAAGGAGTTCTGGGGCTACGCCCCGGACGAGGTGCTGGACAACGATGCGCTGATCGCCGAGCAGTACGTCGGCATCCGCCCCGCCCCCGGCTATCCGGCCTGTCCTGAGCACAGCGAGAAGGACACGCTGTTCCGCCTGCTCGACGCACCCGGCAACGCCGGCATGTCGCTCACCGAAAGCTTCGCGATGCTGCCGACGGCAGCGGTGTCCGGCTACTACTTCAGCCATCCGCAGAGCCAGTACTTCGTCGTCGGTCGCGTTTCCAAGGAACAGGCCGCGGACTACGCCAGGCGCAAGGGCGTCGAGCTGGCGCAGGTGGAACGCTGGCTGGCGTCCAACCTCGATTACGACCCCGAGTAAAGAAACTCACCGGACCCCTCAACGTCACGGACGCAAGCACGCCTCCCGAAGCCGAACCCGCATGGCACCAGCTCCCCCTCTCCCGCCGGGAGCGGGCAAGGGGTGAGGGCGAACCGTCGCGATCCCGTTCGCTTCTGAAGTGTGGACAAATCCTCGGTCGCCCCAGCGAACGATGGGATCCATCTTGCCTGTGCGATGAACACCAGGCCTGCACCGGGCAATGGATTCCAGCTTCCGCTGGAATGACGGGCAAGGACGGCCGTCCTGACGGGCCGAGCGCGCGATGCAGACCGTAGCGTGCGCCATGCGCACGACTCACGTCGTCTGGTGACCATCACAAAACCACCAGAGCTCGCGACCCGCTCCCGCAAACCACACCTCCCGCAGACCCGGTCGCGGCTCGACCGACATCACCCACCGCTACAATGCGCCATGACATCGCCCGGCGCCGTCCCTTCGCATCCCTACCCCGCCGCGCGCCTGTCCAGCTTCTACTTCTTCTACTACGCCGCGCTGGGTGCGTTCACGCCCTACTGGAGCCTGTACCTGGAGTCGCGCGGGCTGGGCGTTGCGGCGATCAGCGTGTTGATGAGCCTGTGGTATGCGACCCGCATCGTGTCGCCGAGCCTGTGGACCACGCTGGCCGCCCGTTCCGGGCATCCGATCCGGTGGTTGCATCGGGGGTGTGCGCTGGCGCTGGGCTGCTTCGCGCTGTTCCTGTTGCCGCTGGAGCACGCGGGCCTGTTCGCGGTGATGCTGGGCTTCTGCTTCGCCTACAACGCCGTGATGCCGCAGTTCGAATCGATCACGATGTCGCACCTCGGCGCGCGCAGCGATCGCTACGGCCTGATCCGGGTATGGGGATCGATCGGCTTCATCGTGGTGGTGGCATCGTTCGGCTGGCTGATCGACGAGCGGCGCCTGGGCGTGGGGTCGCTTCCCTGGCTGATGCTGCCGGTCCTCGTCGGCGTGCTGGCATCAGCGCTGGCCAACCGCTATGCGCACGAGCCCACCGTGCCGGCGCACGCGGCGGACGACAGTTTCCGCGCCCGCCTGCGGAAGCCGCAGGTGATCGCGTTCTTCGTCGCGGCCTTCCTGATCCAGATATCGTTCGGGCCGTTCTACACGTTCTTCTCGATCTACCTGTCCGAGCACGGCTATCCGACCGCCACCCAGGGCGTGCTGTGGACCGTGGGCGTGCTGGCGGAAATCGGCGTGTTCTTCCTGTCCAGCCGCATCTTCCGGCGCTGGGATGCCAGCCGCGTGCTGATGATCGCGCTGCTCAGCGCTTCGCTGCGCTGGCTGGTCACCGCGCTGTTCCCCGACAACATGCCGGTGATGGTGCTCGCCCAGCTGACCCACGCGCTCAATTTCGGCGCCTTCTTCGCCGCCGCCATGCAGTTGCTGGTGCGCTTCTTCCCCGGGCGGATGAACGGCCACGGGCAAGGGGTGTTCTACGGGTTGTCGTCCGGCGTCGGCGGCGTGTGCGGCGCCCTGCTGGCCGGACAGCTGTGGCGCTTCGGCGGTGAAACCGCTTTCCTCTGCTCGTCGGGCATCGCGTTGATCGCCGCCGCCATCGTCTGGCGCTGGCTGGTCCGGGAGCCCTCGCCGGCCTAGCTCGGAGCGCGCGCCCCGATCTCGCCCAGGAACGTCCGGATGCCCGCAGCGGCGGCGCGTGGCGCCATCTGGAACAGGAAATGCGGTGCATCGATCACGGCGTGGCGTGCCTGCCGCGCGAGCCGCAGCACCTCACGGCCGGCCGATGGCCGGATCAGCCTGTCGTGCCTGGCCTGCAGATACAGCACCGGCATGTCCAGCGACGCCAGGTGTTCCCTGACATCCACGCGCAGCGCGGCCAGGGCGCGCTGACGCAATACCTGCAGCGGAATGCTGCGCACGATCGCATCGAACTCCGCATGCAACGTGGGCGGCAGGCCGCTGCCTGCGAGCACGCGTTCCAGGGCGAACAGCGGCGGAGCCACGGCGGGCACGCGCTGCAGGATGGCCGCGCCGATCCTGGTAAAGGGCAGCGGGGAGCGGACGAAACTCGCCGCCATCACCAGGGCCCGGATCCGGTCGGGATGGCGATGGGCAAGCAGGACGCCCAGCGGTCCCGCGAAGGATTCCGCCACGAGCACCACATCACCCTGCCGCCGCACCGACTGCGCAAGCGTATCGGCGAGCGAAGGATAGTCCTGGAACCGCGTGCCGTCGTAGGACAGCACATCCACCTCGGCCACGTCCGCCAGTTCGGCCGACAAGGGCGCGTACAGGCGCCCGGTCCCGTCCAGCCCCGGCAACAGGCAGAGCCGTGGCCGGCCGGGCATCGTCACCACACCAGGTCGTCGGGCACCTGGTACTGGGGATCGGCGTAGGGATCGTCTGCCGCCGGCGCGTCAGGATCGACTTTCAGCGCGATGGCGGGGGCGAAGATGGTTTCCGCTTCCGCCAGCACGGCGGCCGTCACCAGCAGGTAGCGGCCATTCTGCTGGACCACGCCCAGCTCACCGGCGTTCAGGGCCTTCAGCTGCGCCGCGTTGACGTAGATGCGCTTGATCTTGCCGCCGTATGGGAAGTGACGCGCGATATCCGCATCGGCGTCGTTGAGTGCCTTGTCCTTCAGGAAGGCCTCGAGCGCCGCCTTGGCCTCGCGGCGAACGCGCGCCTCTTCCTGCTTGATGCGCTCGGCCTCGATGCGCTCGTCCTTCTCGCGCTGCGCACGTATCGCGTACGCCTTGGCCAGGTCGATGTCTTCCTGGCTGCGCTTGGGACGTGGCGCACCGTGCGGTGGACGCGGCTTGCCGCCCTGCCCCGGTTTCGGCTGCGCGGTGCCCTTGCCGGCGGGCTTGTGCGCGTCGCGGCGCGGGTCGGGACGGCGTTCGGGCTTGCGTTCTGGCTTGGGCGCAGGCTTGAAGCCCAGGCCGAGCAGCTGGTCACGGAGTGAATCGGTCATCGGTCTTTCGCGGGGGACTGCCGTCCGGCAAGCGTATCAATAATGCGGCGGGGGCGGCTCGCTGGCGGGATCCTCGTACAGTGCGGTGCGCACCTTGCCGAGTTCTTCCACCATGTGGCGCAGCAGGCGGGCGGTCCGTTCGTTCTCCGCGCGCGCATCGGCCAGGGCTTCGCTCATCTCGTTGAGCGAATGCTCCTGGAACGCCAGCCGGGTCTCCAGTTCCACCAGGCGACGCTCCAGCGCGTCGCCGGACAATGGCAGGTCAGTCTGCACGCACGGACCTCCCGCGGCCGATCCCGTAATAGGCCAGGCCGGCGGCCTCGACCTCGGCAGGGTCGTACAGGTTGCGTCCGTCGAAGATCACCGCGTCGCCGAGCGTCTCGTGCAGGCGCGCGAAATCGGGGCTGCGGAACTGCTTCCACTCGGTCACGACCACCAGCGCGTCCGCGCCTTCGGTGGCGGCACGCGCGTCGTCGCACAGCACCAGGTCTTCGCGCTCGCCGAAGATGCGCGCCGCTTCCGCGCGCGCTTCCGGGTCGTAGGCGCGCACGCGGGCGCCGGCGTCCCACAGCTCGGCCAGCAGCCGGCGGCTGCTCGCTGCACGCATGTCGTCGGTGTTGGGCTTGAACGACAAACCCCACACCGCGAAAGTCTTGCCGCGGATGCCTTCATCCTCGCCCCGGTCGTAGTGCTGCTGGATCAGTTCGAACAGATGGCCTTTCTGCCGCTCGTTGACCGCTTCCACCGCCTCCAGCAAGGCGGGCGCATAGCCATGCTGCTGGGCGGTGCGGGCCAGCGCCTGCACGTCCTTGGGAAAACACGAGCCGCCGTAGCCGGCGCCGGGATAGATGAAGTGCCAGCCGATGCGCGGGTCCGACCCGATGCCCTGGCGGACGTGCTCGACATCGGCACCGACGCGCTCGGCGATGTTCGCGATCTCGTTCATGAAGCTGATCTTCGTGGCCAGCATGGCGTTGGCCGCGTACTTGGTCAGCTCGGCCGAGCGAACGTCCATCACCACGATGCGCTCGTGGTTGCGGTTGAACGGCGCGTACAGGCGGCGCAGCTTCTCCACCGCCTGCGGGCTGGACGCGCCCACGACGATGCGGTCCGGCCGCATGCAGTCGTTGACCGCATCGCCCTCCTTGAGGAACTCGGGATTGGACACGACGTCGAAGGCGACATCCACGCCCCGCGTGGCGAGTTCCGCCTGGATGGCGGCGCGCACCTTGTCCGCGGTACCCACCGGCACGGTGGACTTGTTGACCACCGTGCAGCCGCGCTCGAGGTTCCGCCCGATGGTGCGGGCGACGGCCAGCACGTACTGCAGGTCCGCGCTGCCGTCCTCGTCCGGCGGCGTGCCGACGGCGATGAACACGATCTCGCCATGGGCGATCGCCTGCGCCGCGTCGGTGGTGAAGCGCAAGCGCCCGGCCGCGTGGTTGGCCTTCACCATCGGCGACAGGCCCGGCTCGTAGATCGGCACGATGCCGTTGTTCAGGCCCTCGACCTTGATCGGATCGATGTCGACACAGACCACATCGTGCCCCACTTCCGCCAGGCAGGTGCCGGTCACCAGGCCCACGTACCCGGTACCGAAAATCGCTACACGCATCAGCCCATTTCCATCAGTGAGAGTTCAACGCCGGACACCGCGATGCGGATTACTGCAGCACGCCCATCAGCTCGACATCGAACGTCAGCGTCGCGTCCGGCCCGATCTTGCCGCCCGGCGCGCCGTTGGGGCCGTAGGCCAGGTTGGACGGGATCCAGAAGCGGTACTTCGCGCCCACCGGCATCAGCGCCACGCCTTCGGTCCAGCCCGCGATCACCTGGTTCAGGCCGAACTCGGCCGGCTCGCCGCGCGCGTAGGAGCTGTCGAAGACGTCGCCGTTGAGCAGCTTGCCTTCGTAGTTGACGCGCACGCGGCTGGTCGGCATCGGACGCTGGCCATTGCCCTGGCGCAGCACCATGTACTGCAGGCCGGACTGCGTGGTCACCACGCCGGGCTTGGTCTTGTTCTCGGCGAGGAACTTGGCGCCCTCGTCGCGGTTGCGCTGTGCGGCACCGGCCTGGCGCTTGGCCATGTAGGCCTGCATCTCGGCCTGCGCCTGTTCCAGCGTCAGCAGCGGCGTGCCGCTCCCGGTGGCGACGGCCTTCACCGCCTGCGTCAGGACGGCGACGTCGATCTCGTCCTTGAACGGCGCCAGTGACGGGCCGATCACATAGGTGCCGAGGAAGACGCCGACCTTGGCCTTGTCCACCGGCGGCGGCGTGCTGCCCGGCGGCATGCCGGGGATCGGCTGGCCGTCGGCCACGGCGATGTTGAGGCGGAGCAGCTGGTCGGTGGCCTGCGCTTCCTGTTCGTTCATCGCCTTCGGCTTGCCGGCGAACGTATCGCCGATGGCCCGCTGGAACGCGTCTAGGTCCATGAACGGCCCGACCGGCTGCAGCGAATTGCCCACGTCCACGCCGATGGCGTAGCTCACCTTGTCGCGCTCGGACACCAGCGCGGCTTTTTCCTGTGCAGACACGCTGCCTCCCAGCATCGAAAACGAGATTGCCAACAACACGGCTGCGCCGCGGACCGACCGCTTCATCCTTTCTGCTCCTGGAACCTGCGCCGCGATGGCGGCGCCAAACCGATATTGTGGCACGCCCGCCCGCCGCGAAGGCACTGCATCAACGCGTGGCGCGCGGCGCCTTGAGTTCGCGCTCGATCGCGGCGACCACGGCAGGGTCGTCCGGCGAGACCTTGCTGGGGAAGTTGGCCACCACGCGTCCATCCCTGCCGATCAGGTACTTGTGGAAGTTCCAGCCCGGTGCGGTGCCCGTCGCTTTCGTGAGCGCTGCATACAGCGGCGTCGCCTTGTCGCCGGTCACCGCGACCTTCTCGAACATGGGGAACTTCACGCCATAGGTCAGCGTGCAGAACTCCTGGATTTCCTTTTCGCTGCCCGGCTCCTGGCCCCTGAAGTCGTTGGAGGGAAAACCGAGCACGGCGAATCCCCGGGACGCATACCGTTGATGCAGCGCTTCCAGCCCCTCGTACTGCGGCGTGTAGCCGCACTTGCTGGCGGTATTGACGACCAGGAGCACCTGGCCGGCATAGCGTTCCTTCAGGTTGACCGGGGCCTTGCCCGCCAGCGGGCGATAGCTGACATCCAGCAGGCCGGCGGCCAGGGCCGCGGCCGATACCCCGAGAAGCGCGACAAAAGCGAACAATTTCAATGACCTGGACTTCACGACGGACTCCACTAGTACGAACATGACAAGTATGCCTTCAGTTGGGTGACAAAACCCTGCGAGGGAGTTGACGGCCCGTGTTTTGGTGTTATAGTTGAATACATCACCACTCACCCAACTCACGGGGAGATGCCATGAACCAGAGACTCACCCACACCCTGCCCAGCCTGGCCGTCGGCGGCCTGCTGCTGGCGGCCGGTGCCCTGGCCGCCGTGTCCGGCGCCCGCACCTCCGAGGTGGACCCGGGCGCGCTGGTGGGCGCGCTAGAGTCCGACGTCCGCGAGATCACCGGCGACGACGGCGCACCGGAACCCACCCAGCACAAGCGTCGTGCGCGGGCCTCCCTGGCCATGCCGTACTTCTCCTTCGGCCAATCCCTGCGTCCGAGGAGCTGAGCCATGGCGCCCATCCAATGGAGCGACGGTGCTCCCATCTACCGTCAGTTGAAGGACCGCGTGATCGCCATGATGCTGGACGGCATCCTCAAGCCGGGCGACGCGCTGCCGTCCGTCCGCCAGGTGGCGGCGGAGTACCAGCTGAATCCGATCACCGTCTCGCGCGCCTACCAGGAACTGGCGGACGAAGCGCTGGTGGAAAAGCGCCGCGGCTTGGGCATGTTCGTCACCGACGAAGCCGCCAAGAAGCTTCGCGGCAGCGAGCGCGAGCGGTTCCTGACCGAAGAGTGGCCGGCCGTCGCCGAGCGCATCGAGCGCTTGGGCCTGTCCGTCGAAGAGTTGCTGCAATCCAAGGGGAACAAGTGATGAATGCTGCAATCGCCAACACCGTGGTGTCGGCCCACGGCCTGCGCAAGGCTTACCGGAACAAGCTTGCGCTGGACAACACCGGTTTCGAGATCGAAGCGGGCAAGATCATCGGCCTGATCGGCCCCAACGGGGCCGGCAAGACCACCGCGCTGAAGGCCATCCTGGGCCTGACGCCGTTCGAGGGCCAGCTGAAGGTGCTGGGCCTGGACCCGCGCAAGGACCGCGACGAACTGATGAAGGACGTCTGCTTCATCGCCGACGTCGCCGTGCTGCCGCGCTGGATGAGGGTGAAGGAAGCCATCGACTTCGTCGCCGGCGTCCATCCGCGCTTCGACCGCGCCAAGTGCGAGCGCTTCATCGCCAACACCCAGCTCAAGCCCAACCTGCGCGTGCGTGAGATGTCCAAGGGCATGATCGTGCAGCTGCACCTGGCGCTGGTGATGGCCATCGACGCCAAGCTGCTGGTGCTGGACGAACCCACGCTGGGTCTGGACATCCTCTACCGCAAGCAGTTCTACCAGCGCCTGCTGGAGGATTACTTCGACGAGCAGAAGACCATCATCGTCACCACCCACCAGGTGGAGGAGATCGAGCACATCCTCACCGACGTGATGTTCATCCGCGACGGCAAGATCGTGCTGACCGCGCAGATGGAAGACGTGGCCGAACGCTACACCGAAGTCCTGGTCAGCGGCGATGCCGTGGACCAGGCGCGCGCCCTGAAACCCATCGACGAGCGCGCCCTGCCCTTCGGCAAGACCGTGCTGCTGTTCGACGGCGCACCGAAGGGACAGCTCGCCGCCCTCGGCGAAACCCGCACCCCTGGCCTGGCCGACCTGTTCGTCGCCATCATGAAAGGAACCTACGCATGAACGCCGTGACATCGACATTGGGCAAATCCTCCAAGCCGGGCGCGTTCACGTGGTTGCTGAAGCGCGAGTTCTGGGAGAACCGCGGCGGCTTCTTCTGGGCCCCGGTCATCACCGGCGGCATCTTCGTAGTGCTGAACGTAATCCTGGCGGTCGTCGGCAGCATCGCGGCACGCGGTTCGATGGGCGGCGGTTTCGACATCGATGAAGCGCCGCGCAAGGCGGAGATGATCGTCGGCGGCATCGGCGACGGCATGCTGCTGGGTGGCGTGATGCTGGCCTGCGTGGTGCTGGCCTTCGTGGTGTTCTTCTATGCGCTGGGCACGCTGTACGACGACCGTCGCGACCGCAGCGTGCTGTTCTGGAAGTCGCTCCCGATCTCGGACACGCACATGGTGCTGTCCAAGCTGACCTGGGCACTGCTGCTGGCCCCGCTGCTGGCGGTCGGCGTGGGCATCCTGATCGGGCTGGCGATGTGGCTGATCTCGGCGCTGACCATCACCGTCAACGGGTTGCCGGCGGGCGGCGCGATCTTCACCCACTCGCATCCGCTGCGCATCATCGGCGGCGTGCTGTCCTCGCTGCCGGTCTACGCCTTCTGGGCGCTGCCGGCGGTGGGCTGGCTGATGTTCTGCTCGGCCTGGTCGCGCAGCAAGCCGTTCCTGTGGGCGGTGCTGGTGCCGGTGCTGGCCTGCGTGATCATCAGCATGACCGACATCCTGCCGGGCCTGGAGATCCGCCACGACCTGATCTGGTACACCGTGGTCTACCGCGGCCTGGCCAGCGTGATTCCCGGCGCCTGGTTCCCCACCCTGTCCGGCGGCGCCGCCAACCCGCAGGCCGAGATCAATACGCCGGACGACCTGGCCAATGCCATCGACCTGACCCGCAGCTGGCAGGCCTTCGCCTCGGCCGACCTGTGGATCGGCGCGGTCATCGGCATCGCCCTGATCGTCGGCGCGATCTACCTGCGCCGCTGGCGCGAGAGCGAATAAACCCACTCCCTCAGGCGGGCCGCGACCGGCCCGCCGCCGACAAGGACACGGACATGCAGACCTCTCTTTCCCTGATGCGGCCCCTCTTGATGGTCGGCGTGCTGACGCTCGCCGCCTGCCAGCCGGCCGACAAGGACACGGACAAGATGCCCACGGGCGTCGTCGCCAAGGCGATGGACGAAGCGGCCAACAGCCTGGGCGACGCCAGCCAGGAAATGGAAAAGGCGCGCGGGGAAATCGCCGCAGCGCGCGAGAAGCTGGCCCTCGCCAACCTGTCGCTGAACCGCGACACCACCGAGCATCTGCCGAAGGCGGAAATCACGCCCGCCGGCGAGTTGCTGATCGAGGGCAAGGCAATCGCCACCACGCCGGAACAGAAGGCGCTGGTGCTGGCCTACCGCAACGAATTGCTGGGCGTGGTCGGCGACAGTATGGCCATCGGCATGGAAGGCGCGCGAGTCGGCATCGACGCTGCGGCCTCCGCGCTCAAGGGCATGCTGGCCGGCCAGTCCGGCGACGATATCGGCAAGCAGGTCGGCGACCAGGCCAAGGCGAAGATCAAGCCGATGGTCGCGCAACTGTGCACCCGCCTGCCCGGCCTGTTGTCGGCGCAGCGGGCACTGGCGACCGCCGTGCCCGAGTTCGCACCCTACGCCACCATGGACCAGGCCGACGTGGACGATTGCGCCGACGCCAACGGCAACGGCACATGGACGTTCTGAGGTTTTCCCGCCGCCTGCAGCGCGGCGGACCCCTTCGACTTTCGCCACGCGGAGAACCGGACATGCAACGCCTGCGCATCCACCACATCGTCGTACCGCTGCTGCTCACAGGCCTGATGTCGCTGGCGGCGCCGGCCGCCATCGCCAAGGACACCGGCATCCGCAGCGGGATCAGCGCAGACCTGGCCGATGCACGCGAGGAAGTCCGCGTCGAACTCGCGGCCGCCCGTCGTGAACTCGACACCGGCAACCTGCGGCTGGGTCAACACGTGCACTTCGGCACGTCGGGCAAGTACCGCAGCGAACCCGACCCCACGCTGCCGAAAGCGGAAATCACGCCGCAGGGCGACCTCCTGATCGGGGGCAAACCGGTCGTCATCGACAGCCGCCAGCGTCGCGACCTGCTGCTCTACCGTCGCCAGGTGATCGACATCGCCAAGGCCGGCATCGACATCGGCGAGCGCAGCGCGCAGGTCGCGCTGGACGCCGTGGACCGCGGCGTGCTCAGCCTGCTGGTCGGCGCCATGACCGGCAGCCTGGAGCGCCGTGTCGAGAAGACCGTGCTGGAGACCGTCGAACCGGGCGTGCGGCAGATCTGCCGCAGCCTGCCCGCATTGCGCGACAGCCAGCAGCGCCTGTCCGCCAGCCTGCCCGCGTTCCGCCCGTACGCGACGTTGAAGATGGACGACGTGGAGGATTGCGAGAAGGAGATCCGCCAGGAATTGGCGATGCGTTGACGGCGCGCTGCCCTGCTCTGTTGCTCGCCGCCCCGCCCGACACGACCCTGATCCCAGCCAGGAGCCCCCGATGCGCACTGCCCTGACGCCGTTCCCGATGCTCGCGCTGCTGATGCTGTCCGCGCCTACGCTGGCCTCGGACCGATACTGCAAGCACGAGGCCCCTCGCCAGCTGACGCTCGACATCGGCGACGCCAGGACCGTGGTGTTCGAGGTCGGTCCACATGACCTGACCGTGGCATCCCGTGCGGGCGCGCCCGCCGCGATGGAAGGCCGGGCCTGCAGCAGCCACGCCGACCGGCTGGACCGGTTGAAGATCGAGCAGCGACGCGCCGGCGACAAGCTGATCGTGCGGATGTACCAAGAAGGCAATGCCAGCAGCTTCTCCTTCGGCGCCCACTACGCGTACATGAACCTGACCGCGACCCTGCCCGATCAGCTGCCCGTGCAGGTGAAGGTCGGTTCGGGCGAAGCCGAGGTCACCGGCGCGCCCATCTTCAGCGCCGATGTCGGTTCCGGCCATGCCGTGGGCCGCGACATCCGTGGCCTCGTCGCCGCCTCGGTGGGGTCGGGTGAGATCGATATACACGGCGCCGGCAGCCTCAACGTGGTGTCGATCGGCTCCGGCGAAGTCGACGCGGAGAAGGTGCGCGGCCCGACCCAGGTCGGCAGCATCGGCTCGGGCGGCTTCCGCCTGTCCGGCGGCGGCGACGTCGAGATCCGCTCCATCGGTTCCGGCGGTGCGGAGCTTCGCGGCATCAGCGGCAACGTCACGGTCGGCTCGGTGGGTTCCGGCGGCGTGGACGTGCGCGATGTCACCGGCAACCTCACCGTCCGTTCGATCGGCAGCGGCGACGTCGACCACGACGGCGTGAACGGCAAGATCGATATCCCCAAGCGTCGTTGATTCCCGAGGAATGACCATGATCCGTACCTTCGCCATCGCGTTTTCCGTCGTGCTGCTGGCCGCCTGCTCGCCAGGCGCCGATGCGGATGCCGACAAGACCTCGTCCCGCGCGCTGTGGGGCCAGAACGTCAAGCTCGACAGCACGGGTCATCCGAAAGCCGAAGTGTCGGCGAAGGGCGACTTCATCGTCGATGGCAAGCCGGTGCCGGTGACCGACGCGCAGCGTGCGCTGCTCGTCGCCTACCACCGCGAGCTCGGCGGCATCGCCGACGCCGGCATCGCCACCGGCAAGGAAGGCGTGAAGCTGGCGGGCAAGGCGGTCGGTGCCGCGGTGAAGGGCATCTTCAGCGGCAATCCCGACCAGATCGAGCAGCAGATGGAAGCGGAGGCCAGGAAGGTGGAGTTGGAAGCGATGAAGATCTGCGATCGCCTGCCCGCCCTGTACAAGGCCCAGCAGGACCTGGTCGCCGCGCTGCCCGCATTCCGGCCCTACGCGGGCATGGAACCGAAAGACATCGAAGAGTGCCGCACCACGCACACCGGCGCCCATGAGGCCGGCGAGGAGGTCGGACGCGCCCTCGGCCGGGCGGTCAAGGGCGACGCGCCCGGAACCGTGGGCGATGCGGCGGCGGAAGCCGATGCGGCCGCTGCGCCGGCGGCGGATGCGCCCTCGCCCTGAGGATGACCGAGGCGCCGTCGCGCGCAGAACGTCGGCCCCTCCCCTCCTCCCCTCGAGGTCCGCCATGAAGTACCGCTGCATCATGTGGATGGTCGCCGCGATGACGGTATCCAGCGCACAGGCGGCGGACACACCGGACCTCGCCCGCGAGCAGGCCGTCCAGGACCATCTCGCCTACGTCGCCACGTTCGCCGTGCCGGTGCTGATCGAGAAATGCGCCACCACCGATGCGACCTATCTGGCACGCGCGGCGCCGGCCTACTTCCGCTACGTCAATGGCCATCAGGATCAGATCGAGCGCGGACGGCTGCTGACGCTGGCCGGATTCGGGCCGGATGAGACGCTGTCCGCGTATCGCACCCGCACCCTGGCCCAGCGCCCGGGCCGTCTGGATACCGGAACGCCCGAACAGAAGCAACGGATGTGCGAGGGCGCGCTGGCGATGCTGGGCGGGATGAAGATCCCTGGCGAGTGGCCGCCGCGCGACTGACGCGCGGCAACGTCGTCAACCGCCACCGCCTCCCGGCTTGCCGTGGATGCCGCCTTTCGCCAGCAGCGCCGGATCCAGCAGTCGCTTGAGGGTCTTTTCCGGTAGACCGGTGACCTCGCGCGCCACCTCCAGCACCGGCCGGTTCTGCTTGTAGGCCTGCTTGGCGATGGCCGCGCCCTTCTCGTAGCCGATCACCGGATTCAACGCCGTCACCAGGATGGGATTGCGCTCCAGTGCGTCCTGCACGCGATCGCCGCGCACCTTCAACCCGGCGATGCAGTCGTCGGCCAGCAGGCGCGACACGTTCGCGAGCAGTTGGATGCCGTCGAGCAGGTTGTGCGCGATCAGCGGCAGCGTGACGTTGAGCTGGAAATTGCCGGTCTGCCCCGCGACGGTCACCGCCGTGTGGTAGCCCATCACCTGCGCGCAGACCATCACCGTGGCTTCCGGAATCACCGGATTGACCTTGCCCGGCATGATCGAACTGCCCGGTTGCAGGGCCGGCAGCTCCACTTCGCCCAGGCCCGCCAACGGGCCCGAATTCATCCAGCGCAGGTCGTTGGCGATCTTGGTCAGCGCCACGGCGAGCGCACTGAGCTGGCCGGACAGCTCCACCGCGTCGTCCTGCGCGGCCAGGCCCTCGAACGTGTTGGCGGCGCTTTCGAAGCGCGTCTTCGTCATCGTGGACAACGCCTTCGCCACGCGTGCGCCGAAACGGGGATCGGCATTGATGCCGGTGCCGATGGCGGTGCCGCCCAGCGGCAGCCGGCGCACGCGCTTGAGGGTGTCCTCCAGGCGCGCCTGCGCCGACGACAGCTGCGCCGACCAGGCCGAGAATTCCTGGCCGAAGGTCAGCGGCATGGCATCCATCAGGTGCGTGCGGCCGGTCTTGACGACCTTGCCCAGCGCCTTGCCACGCGCATCGATGGTCTTGCGCAGGTGCCGGATGGCCGGCAGCAGGTCTTCCACCACCGCCAACTGCGCCGCCACGCGGATCGCGGTCGGGATGACGTCGTTGGAGCTCTGGCCCAGGTTGACGTGATCGTTCGGATGGACCGCCGCCTTGCCCGCCCGCGACGCCAGCGTGGCGATCACCTCGTTGGCGTTCATGTTGGACGAGGTGCCGGACCCGGTCTGGTACACGTCGATGGGAAAATGCGCGTCGTACTCGCCGGACGCGACGGCCTGTGCGGCACTGCGCACCGCCATGGCGATGCCCTTGGGCAGCAGTCCCAGGCCGGCATTGACCTCGGCCGCGGCGCTCTTGACCAGCCCCAGCGCGCGGATGAACCCGCGCGGCATCGCTCGTCCGGAAATCGGGAAGTTCTGCACGGCGCGCTGCGTCTGCGCGCCCCACAAGGCATCGGCGGGCACCCGCAATTCGCCCATGCTGTCGTGCTCGATCCGGGTACGTGCGCGGCGGGACGCGCCTGCCGTCTTCTTGCTGGTCATCGACCGTCTCCTGGGGGGATTCAGGGCGTGCGCGCCGGCACGGGGCCGGTGGCTGGCGAGGACCAAAGAATACGCCAGGCCGGTCCACCGGCTTCCCGGGGTAAAATGGAACGCTCCCTTTCAGCCGCCCTTGCCCCCATGTCGGATTCGTCCCTGCTCGCCCTGTCCCCGCTCGATGGCCGCTATGCCGGCAAGGTCGATGCGCTGCGCCCGATCTTCTCGGAGTACGGCCTGATCCGCGCCCGCGTGAAGGTGGAGGTGGAGTGGCTGCTGGCGCTGGGGGCCGAGCCGGGCATCACCGAGCTGCCGGCCTTCTCCGCCGCCGGCACGGCAAAGCTGCGGGCACTGGCCGACGGCTTCGGCGTGGCCCATGCCGCGCGCGTGAAGGAGATCGAACGCACCACCAACCATGACGTCAAGGCGGTGGAGTACTTCATCAAGGAGCAGCTGAAGGACGATGCCGAACTCGCCCCGGCGCTGGAGTTCGTCCACTTCGCCTGCACCAGCGAGGACATCAACAACCTGTCCTATGGCCTGATACTGGAACAGGCGCGTCGCGAGGTGCTGCTGCCCGCGCTCGATGGCGTCACCGCGACGCTGCGCACGCTGGCGCACGCGCAGGCGGCGCAGCCGATGCTGTCGCGCACGCACGGGCAGACCGCGTCGCCGACCACGCTGGGCAAGGAGATCGCCAATGTCGTGGCGCGCATCGAGCGCCAGCGCGCGCAGATCGCCGCGGTCGAACTGACCGGCAAGATCAACGGCGCCGTCGGCAACTACAACGCGCACGTGGCCAGCTACCCCGACGTGGACTGGCCGGCATTCGCCCAGCGCTTCGTCGAAGGCCTGGGCCTGGTGTTCAATCCGTACACCACGCAGATCGAGCCGCACGACAACGTCGCCGAGATCGGCGATGCCGCGCGCCGCGCCAACACCATCCTGATCGACCTCGCCCGCGACATCTGGGGCTACATTTCGCTGGGCTACTTCAAGCAGCGTCTGAAGGAAGGCGAAGTGGGCAGTTCCACCATGCCGCACAAGGTCAATCCGATCGACTTCGAGAACGCGGAAGGCAATTTCGGCATCGCCAACGCCCTGTTCGAGCACTTCAGCGCCAAGTTGCCGATCAGCCGCTGGCAGCGCGACCTGACCGACTCCACCGTGCTGCGCGCACTGGGCACGGCGTTCGGCCACACGCAGGTGGCGCTGGACTCGCTGGCCAAGGGCCTGGGCAAGCTGGAAGTGAACCCGCAGCGCCTGGACGCCGACCTCGATACCGCCTGGGAAGTGCTGGCCGAGGCCGTGCAGACCGTCATGCGCCGCCATGGCCTGCCGAATCCGTACGAACAGCTGAAGGCGCTGACGCGCGGCCAGGGCATCACCGCCGACTCGATGCGCGCCTTCGTCGAATCGCTGGATCTGCCGGCCGGGGACAAGCAGCGCCTGCGCGACATGACGCCGGGCAGCTACACGGGCCTGGCCGAACAGCTCGCACGGAACATCTGAACGGCGGACGCGAGGGAACGGCGATGCACCTGCTGATCAACATCGACGTTCCCGACCTGCCCGCCGCCGAAGCGCTGTACACCACCGCCTTCGGCCTGACCGCCGCACGTCGCTTCGGCGATGGCGGCGTGGAACTGCTGGGCGCGCAGGCGCCGATCTACCTGTTGCAGAACCCCTCCGGTTCGATCGCGGCCGCCAATGCGCCCCGCGATTACGCCCGCCACTGGACGCCCGTGCACCTGGACGTGGTGGTGGATTCCCTTGAACCTGCCCTCGCCCGCGCGCTGCAGGCCGGTCTTGCGCAGGAAACCGACATCCGCGAAACGAACTGGGGACGCATCGTCCGCCTGGCCGATCCCTGGGGCCACGGCTGGTGCCTGCTGCAGTTCGTCAACCGCGGCTACGACGAGATCGCCACATGACGCTCCGCACCACCTTGCTCTCCGCTTTGATTGCCCTCGCGCTTCCAACGGCCGCACGCGCTGCCGACACGCCCAACGCCAAGGCCTGCGCCGATGACGCCGGCTGGAACGACCCGGCCACGCCGCTGAAGGTGTACGGCAACACCTGGTATGTCGGCACCTGCGGCATCAGTGCGCTGCTGGTGACCTCCGATGCCGGCCACATCCTGATCGATGCTGGCACGCCGCAGGCCGGGCCGCAGATCCTGGCCAACATCCGCACGCTCGGCTTCGAGCCGCAGGACGTACGCGCCATCGTGTTCTCGCACGAGCACTTCGACCACGCCGGCAGTCTTGCGGAATTGCAGAAGGCCACGGGCGCGCCGGTGTATGCGCGCGCACCGGCCGTCGCGACGCTCACGCGCGGCGCTAGCGACCGCAGCGATCCGCAGCACGGGGTACTGGATCCGTTCGCGCCGGTCGAGCGCGTGGTCACGCTCGCCGACGACGGCGTGGTGCGGGTCGGGCCGCTGGTCCTGCAGGCCGTCGCATCACCCGGGCACACGCCCGGCGGCACCAGCTGGACCTGGCGCTCCTGCGAAGGCGATGCCTGCCATCAGATGGTCTACGCCGACAGCCTGACCGCGATCTCCGACGACGTGTACCGCTACAGCGACGACGCGGCGCACCCCGGCTACACCGCCGCGTTCCGCGCCACCCTGGCGCGCGTGGCGGCGCTGGACTGCGACGTGCTGGTCACCCCGCATCCCTCGGCAAGCGGGCTGTGGACGCGGATCGGACCGCGGGCGAATGCGCCTCTCGTGGATCGCGGCGCCTGCCGTGCCTACGCGCAGAAGGCCAGCGAGCGGTTGGACAAGCGTCTTGCCGACGAAGCCGCCCGTCCCGCGCCCGCGCGCCCCTGACCGGCCTCAATGCCGACCGTGCCGACCTCGGTGACGCCGGCGTTCCTCCTCTCCTGCATGGCCCCGCGCCGCGCGACACCAAGCCCATGACCAAGAAGATTTCCCCCCGCGCCGCCGCCCTGCCGTTCGAGATCGAAGCCACGCGCGAGCATCCCCTGGGCATGCCGGCCGACCGCTTCCTGCGCGACTACTGGCACAAGCGCCCGCTGCTGATCCGCAACGCCTTCCCGGATTTCGAAACGCCGGTGCAGCCGGAGGATCTCGCCGGCCTGGCCTGCGAGGAAGGCGTGCTGGCGCGCCTGATCAGCCTGGACCGGACGACGGGTGTCTGGGATGTGCGCACCGGCCCGTTCCAGGAAGAGGACTTCCCCGGCCTGCCGCACCACGACTGGACCCTGCTGGTGCAGGACGTGGACAAGTGGGATGCGGATGTCCGCCAGCTGCTGGAACAGTTCCGCTTCCTGCCGCGCTGGCGGGTGGACGACATCATGGTCAGCTTCGCCGCGACCGGCGGTTCGGTCGGCGCGCATGTGGACCATTACGACGTGTTCCTGCTGCAGGCGCAGGGCGAGCGGCGCTGGATGATCGATGCCAGCGTCGCGACGGGCAGGCCGGCGCCGGATCTCGCCTTCCAGGACGACGTGGCGATCAAGCTGCTGCGTACGTTCGATCCCACCCACGAGTGGGTGCTGTCGCCGGGCGACATGCTGTACCTGCCGCCGCTGGTGCCGCACCACGGCGTGGCCGAGAATCCCTGCCTGACCTTCTCGGTGGGCATGCGCGCGCCATCATCGGCCGAGCTGATCGGCGATTATCTGGACACGCTGATCGCCGATGCCGACGACACGCAGCGCTACCACGACGAAGACCTGACCGCACCGCAGGACCCCAACGAGATCGATGCCCGCGCGATGGAACGCGTGGTCGAGGCGCTCAATGCGCTGCGCATGAACGATCCGGACAAGGTCGGCGACTGGTTCGGCCGCTTCATCACCACCTATCGCGCCTCCGGCGACGTGATGCCGGCACCGGACGCGCCGTCGCGCATCGAGATGGAATGGGACCTGCAGCGCGGCGCGCAGCTGTTGCGTCATCCGTTCTCGCGCTTCGCATGGCGCCGGCGCAGCAAGGGCGCGACCCTGTTCTGCAATGGCGTGGACTACGAGCTGCCGGTGAAGGATGCCCAGCGGCTGGCGGCGCTGGAACGCCTGGATCGGGTGACGTATGGGGCATTGAGCGACGCCGGCCGCGACGCGGTGATGGCCCTGGCCGCGCAAGGCCACTACCAGGTTGCGCCGGAAGACGATCCGGCGAGCGAGGACGCATGACCACGACGCGCGACTTCCACGTCGAAGCCATCGACTACGCCTCCGGTGCCGCGCCGCTGCACCAGGTGCGCGACGTGGTGTTCGTGCAGGAGCAGCAGGTGCCGCCCGAGCTGGAGCGGGATGCGCTGGATCCGCTCAGCCATCATGTGCTGGCGCGCGATGGCGCCTGGACGCCGATCGGCACCGCCCGCCTGACGCCCGAGCATCGCATCGGCCGCATGGCCGTGCTGCCGGCGTGGCGCGGTCGCGGTGTCGGCGACGCGCTGCTGGTGGCGCTGCTGGATGAAGCCCGCCGGCGCCAGTGGCCCGATGTCTCGCTGCATGCGCAGCTCGCGGCCGAGACCTTCTACGCCCGTCACGGTTTCGTGCCGGAAGGACCGCGGTTCTTCGAGGCCGGCATCGAGCACCAGGGCATGCGGCGGCAACTGGCCGGGCCCACCGGCATCCTCCATCGGGCCGAAGCCGTCGCCATCACCATGGCCGTGGTGACCCAGGCACGCCGCTCGCTGGTCGTCTACAGCCGGGCGCTGGATCCGGGGCTGTGGGACGCACCGGCCGTCGTCGAGGCGCTGCGGCGCTTCGCCACGCACCGTGCCGGCGCGCAGGTGCAGCTGCTGCTGCAGGATGCGGGCACCCCGCAGCGCGCGCTGGCGCCCCTGATCGGCCTGGGCCAGCGGCTGCCCAGCGTGTTCGCCTTCCGCGAAGTCCAGGACCCGGTCGACCTGCCCTACACCGCCGCCTTCGTCGCCAACGACGACCACGGTTACTACTACCGTCCGCTGGGCAACCGCTTCGATGGCGAAGCGGGCCTGGCCCATGCCGGCCGCGCCCGCCAGCTGCGCGCGGAATTCGTCCAGATGTGGGAGCGTGCGCGTCCGGTCAGCGAGTACCGCGCACTGGGCCTGTAGCCGGCTGCCGGGCCTCGGGATGGCCGCCTTCGCGGGGCTGGTGCCTGCGTCTTTAGTCCAATCCGGTTACGCCCCGCTCCCGGCAAGGGGGTATAATTTCCCGGTTTTCGTCCTTGTCAGTGCAGTAGCGCGCCGCATGGACGCAAGCGCCCCTCGACTACCCCACTGCACGCCATCGCCATCGTGGACAACCTCCTGAAGCAGTTCGCGCAATCCTCGCAGCTCAACGGGGGCAACGCCTCCTACGTTGAAGACCTGTACGAGCAGTACCTCGTCTCCCCGGACAGCGTGGGCCCCAAATGGAAGGCCTACTTCGACGGCTTCAAGGGCCACGAGGCCGGCGATGTGCCCCATTCGGTGGTCATCCAGCAGATCGCCGACGCCGCCCGCCAGGCCGCCAACAACGGCCATGTCGTGGCCACGGGCGGCGACGAGCGCGAGCGCAACGTGGGCCGCCTGATCACCGCCTACCGGTCGCGTGGCCATCTCGGCGCCCGGATCGACCCGCTGGGCTTGACCCCGCCGGTCAACCCGCCGGACCTCGAGCTGTCGTTCCACAACCTGTCCGAGCGCGACCTGGACAGCGAATTCAGCACCGGCAATGTCGGCGGCAACACGCGCATGAAGCTGCGCGACCTGCTGGCCCGCCTGAAGGCCACCTACACCGGCCCGATCGGCGTGGAATTCATGCACATCCCGGAGGTCGAGCAGCGCCAGTGGCTGTACCAGCGCCTGGAGACCGCCGGTGGCCAGTTCGGCCTGTCCGACGACGCCAAGCGCCGTGCGCTGGAGCGCCTGACCGCCGCCGAGGGCCTGGAACGCTACCTGCACACCAAGTACGTCGGCCAGAAGCGTTTCTCGCTGGAAGGCGGCGATGCGCTGATCCCGCTGATGGACACGATGATCCGCAGCGCCGGCGAAGGCGGCGTCAAGGACATCGTGATCGGCATGGCCCACCGTGGCCGCCTCAATGTCCTGGTCAACACGCTGGGCAAGAGCCCGCGCAAGCTGTTCGACGAGTTCGAGGGCAAGTTCGAGCACGACAACGACCTGGCGCATGCCGGCGACGTGAAGTACCACATGGGCTTCTCCGCCGACATCGCGACGCCGGGCGGCCCGGTCCACCTGGCGCTGGCCTTCAACCCGTCGCACCTGGAAATCGTCGACCCGGTCGTGGCCGGCAGCGTGCGTTCCCGCCAGGAGCGCCGCAACGACGCCAAGCGCCAGAGCGTGTTGCCGATCATCATGCATGGCGATGCCGCGTTCGCCGGCCAGGGCGTGGTGATGGAACTGTTCCAGATGTCGCAGGCGCGCGGCTTCGCCGTCGGCGGCACGCTGCACGTGGTGATCAACAACCAGATCGGCTTCACCACCAGCAACAAGGAAGACGCCCGCTCCACGATGTACTGCACCGACGTGGCCAAGATGGTCGGCGCGCCCGTGTTCCACGTGAACGGCGACGATCCGGAAGCGGTGGTGTTCGTGGCGAAGATGGCGTACGACTTCCGCCAGCAATTCAAGAAGGACGTGGTGATCGACCTGGTGTGCTACCGCCGCCACGGCCACAACGAGGCCGACGAACCGGCGGCGACGCAGCCGGTGATGTACCAGACCATCCGCAAGCACCCGACCACGCGCGAGATGTACGCGGCCAGGCTGGAAAGCGCCGGCGTGATCCCGGCCGAGGGCGGCAAGGCGCTGGCCGATGCCTACCGCAACAAGCTGGACTCGGGCGAATACACCACCGAGCTGGCCAAGCAGAAGAGCGACGAACTGGCGATCGACTGGTCGAAGTACCTGTCGGGCAAGCTCAGCGATCCGGTCGACACCCGGGTCAAGCGCGCCTCGCTCGATTCGCTGGCCAAGATCATCACCACCATCCCGGCCGGCGTCGCGCTGCATCCGCGCGTGGCGAAGATCTACGAGGACCGCGTGAAGATGGCCGCGGGCGAACAGGCGGCCGACTGGGGCTTCGCCGAGAACCTCGCCTACGCGACGCTGCTGGCCGAAGGCAACGGCCTGCGCCTGGTCGGCCAGGACGCGGGGCGCGGCACGTTCTTCCACCGCCACGCGATCCTGCACGACCAGAAGACCGACAGTTACTACCTGCCGCTGCGGCAGCTGGTGGAACAGCCGGAACAGGCCACCATCATCGACTCGCTGCTCAGCGAGGAGGCGGTGATGGCGTTCGAATACGGTTTCTCGACCACCGACCCCAACACCCTGTGCATCTGGGAAGCGCAGTTCGGCGACTTCGCCAACGGCGCGCAGGTGGTGATCGACCAGTTCATCGCCGCCGGCGAGGCCAAGTGGGGCCGCATCAGCGGCCTGACCCTGCTGCTGCCGCACGGCTACGAAGGCCAGGGTCCGGAACACAGCTCCGCACGCCTGGAGCGCTTCCTGCAGCTGTGCGCGCTGGAGAACATGCTGGTCTGCGTGCCGACCACGCCTGCACAGGCGTACCACATGCTGCGCCGGCAGATGCGCATGACCACCCGCAAGCCGCTGGTGGTGATGACGCCGAAGTCGCTGCTGCGCCACAAGCTGGCCGTGTCCACGCTGGATGAGCTGGCCAATGGCGAGTTCCAGCACCTGATCCCCGACGCCGCCGCGGACGCCAGGAAGGTCAAGCGTGTCGTCGTGTGTTCCGGCAAGGTCTACTACGACCTGCTGGAAGACGCGCAGAAGCGCGGCCAGGACGATGTGGCGCTGGTGCGCGTGGAACAGCTGTACCCGTTCCCGCGCGAGCAGCTGGCCGCCGAACTGAAGCGCTACGGCAAGGCCACCGAGGTGGTCTGGTGCCAGGAAGAGCCGCAGAACCAGGGTGCGTGGTACCAGATCAAGCACCACCTGCAGGCCTGCCTGGCCGACAAGCAGACGCTGCACTACGCGGGTCGCGCGCGTTCGCCCTCGCCCGCCGCCGGCCACTTCGCCGAGCACGTCGAGGAACAGCTCAAGCTGGTCGCCGACGCACTGGTCAACAAGCTCGGCAACGACAACGTCGCCGAATAAGCCCCCACTCATTAGAACAACACCACCAGGACGTCCCATCCCATGGCCACTGAAGTCAAAGTTCCGGTTCTGCCCGAGTCCGTCTCCGATGCCACCATCGCCGCCTGGCACAAGAAGGTCGGCGACGCGGTCAAGCGCGACGAGAACCTGATGGACCTGGAAACCGACAAGGTCGTGCTGGAAGTGCCCTCGCCCGTCGATGGCGTGCTGAAGGAAATCAAGTTCAAGGAAGGCGACACGGTGACCAGCCAGCAGCTGCTGGCGATCATCGAGGAAGGCGCCGTGGCCGCGGCCGCGCCCGCCGCGGAAGAGAAGAAGCCCGCCGCAGGCGCCGAGGAAGTGCAGCCGAAGGCGGCCGCCGCCAAGGCCGACGCCGCCGCGCCGTCCAGCACCAAGCCGGCCCCGGCCGGCGCCGACGCGCTGCCCCCGGGCGCGCGCTTCACCGCCGTCACCCAAGGCATCGATCCGGCGAACGTGGAAGGCACGGGCCGTCGCGGCGCGGTGACGAAAGAAGACCTGATCAATTACGCCAGCGGCAAGACCTCCGGCGTGTCCGGTGGCGCACGTCCGGAAGAGCGCGTGCCGATGACCCGCATCCGCACGCGCATCGCCGAGCGCCTGATGCAGTCCAAGAACTCCATCGCCATGCTGACCTCGTTCAACGAGGTCAACCTGGCGAAGGTCATGGAGATGCGCAAGGAGCTGCAGGACGACTTCGTGAAGGCCAACGGCATCAAGCTCGGCTTCATGAGCTTCTTCGCCAAGGCCGCCGCCAACGCGCTGCAGCGCCATCCGATCGTCAATGCCTCGGTCGACGGCAACGACATCATCTACCACGGCTACGCCGACATCTCGATCGCCGTCTCCACCGAGAAAGGCCTGGTCACGCCGGTGCTGCGCAATGTCGAGCGCATGGGCTTCGGCGACATCGAGAAGGGCATCGCCGAGTACGCCAAGAAGGCGCGCGACGGCAAGCTGGGCTTGGAAGACCTGCAGGGCGGCACGTTCACCATCACCAACGGCGGCACCTTCGGTTCGCTGATGTCCACGCCCATCGTCAACCCGCCGCAGAGCGCCATCCTGGGCATGCACGCCATCAAGGACCGCGCCATCGTCGAGAACGGCCAGGTGATCGCCGCGCCGATGATGTACATCGCCCTGTCCTACGACCACCGCATCATCGACGGCAAGGACGCGGTGCTGTTCCTAGTCGACATCAAGAACCAGCTGGAAAACCCGCACCGCATGCTGCTTGGCATGTGACCAGTGCGAGCCCCTCTCCCGCCGGGAGAGGGGTTGGGGTGAGGGGCAACGGAGTCACGCCCTCTGGCCTCGCGACAAAACGCGGCAGCCTCACCTCTGATTTGGAGTCTCCCACTCCATCGCCCCTCATCCGCCCTTCGGGCACCTTCTCCCGAGGGGAGAAGGGAAAAGGCAAAGGACACTGAAATGGCTGAACAATTCGACGTCGTCGTCATCGGTGCCGGCCCGGCCGGCTACCACGCCGCCATCCGTGCCGCGCAGCTGGGCATGAAGGTCGCGTGCATCGACGCCGCGCTGGGCAAGGACGGCAAGCCCGCACTGGGCGGCACCTGCCTGCGCGTCGGCTGCATCCCGTCCAAGGCACTGCTGGATTCCTCGCACCAGTACCACAACCTGACCCACCAGTTCGAACAGCACGGCATCAGCGTCAAGGACGCGAAGATCGATGTGGGCACCATGGTCGGCCGCAAGGACGCCATCGTGAAGCAGTTCACCGGCGGCATCGCGCAGCTGTTCAAGGCCAGCAAGGTGACGGCCTATCACGGCTTCGGCCAGCTGCAGCCGGGCAACGTCGTCAAGGTGAAGCAGCACGACGGCAGCGAGGTCGAGCTCAAGGGCACCAACGTCATCCTCGCCGCCGGCTCGGATTCCATCGAGCTGCCGTTCGCGAAGTTCGACGGCGACACCATCGTCGACAACGTCGGCGCGCTGGACTTCACCGAGGTCCCCAAGCGCCTCGCGGTGATCGGTGCCGGCGTGATCGGGCTGGAGCTGGGCAGCGTGTGGAAGCGCCTGGGCGCCGAGGTCACCATCCTCGAAGCCCTGCCCGATTTCCTCGCCGTCGCCGACAGCGAAGTGTCGAAGGTCGCCGCGCGTGAATTCAAGAAGCAGGGCCTCGACATCCGCCTGGGCGCCAAGGTGTCGAAGACCGAGGTCACCGGCAAGGGCAAGAAGAAGGAAGTCGTGGTCACCTACAGCGACGCCGACGGCGAGAAGACGCTGACCGTGGACAAGCTGCTGGTCGCCGTGGGCCGTCGCGCTGCGAGCAAGGGCCTGCTGGCCGACGGCACCGGCGTCAGGCTCAACGAGCGCGGCCAGGTGGAAGTGGACGCGCACTGCCATACCGGCGTCGATGGCGTATGGGCGATCGGCGACTGCGTGCGTGGGCCGATGCTGGCGCACAAGGGCTTCGAGGAAGGCATCGCGGTCGCCGAGCTGATCGCCGGCCTGCCGGGCCACGTCAACTTCGACACCATCCCGTGGGTCATCTACACCTCGCCCGAGATCGCCTGGGTCGGCAAGACCGAGCAGCAGCTCAAGGCCGAAGGCGTGGCCTACAAGGCCGGCTCCTTCCCGTTCGCCGCGGTGGGCCGCGCGGTGGCGATGGCCGAGTCCGCCGGCTTCGTGAAGGTCATCGCCGACGCCGAAACCGACCGCGTGCTGGGCATGCACCTGGTCGGCGCCAACGTGTCGGAACTGGTGCACGAGGGCGTGCTCACCATGGAGTTCAAGGGCTCCGCGGACGACCTGGCCCGCATCTGCCATGCGCACCCGTCGTTGTCGGAAGCGGTGCACGACGCCGCGATGGCCGTGCACAAGCGCGCGATCCACAAGGCCAACTGATCCACCGGCCTGATGCGAACGGCCCGGTTTACCGGGCCGTTCTGCTTCCGGGATTCCACCCTCAGGTGAAACCATGTTCGCCTTGCTGCTTCCCCTGACGATAGCGGGCATCGCCATGACCCCATCCGACCGACACGACGATCCCCACGAGCGGTGCATGCTGGTCAGCGCGGGCATGGAGGTGCGCGAGGCCTGGGCGATCATGCAGCGCGGACCGGACAGCACGCTTAGCGGCCACAGCGCCGCCGGCCCGGAGGGCGATCCGCCTGCCGGCAGTTTCGCCATCGATTTCTGGCACACCACCAACGACCAGGGTATCCGCCGGACCTCCGCGCTGCGCTACCGCGGCGGCACCGTTGAAAGCGTGGAGTGCGGCCGCATCGAATTCCCTGTCGCCACCCCCTCGACCCTGCAGGAAGACTGACCCATGCGTTCCCTCTGCGTCTATTGCGGCTCCAACGCCGGCAACAAGCCCGCCTACGCCGAACGCGCCATCGCGCTCGGCGACCGCATCGCCAAGGAAGGGATGCAACTGGTCTACGGGGGCGGCAATGTCGGACTCATGGGCATCGTCGCCGACGCCGTGCTCGCCGCCGGCGGTGAGGTGATCGGCGTCATTCCCGAGCAACTGGTCAACTGGGAAGTGGCGCACAAGGGCGTGACCAGGCTGGAAGTCGTCGCCAACATGCACGAGCGCAAGAAGCGCATGTTCGACCTGTCCGACGGCTTCGTCGCCCTGCCCGGCGGCTTCGGCACGCTCGACGAGATGTTCGAGATGCTGACCTGGCGCCAGCTGGGCATCGGCGACAAGCCCTGCGCGTTCCTCGATGTGGAAGGCTTCTACACCCCGCTGATGGGCATGATCGACCGCATGGTCGAAGAGCGCTTCCTGCACCCCGAACAGCGCGCCGACCTGTGGCACGGCGATGACCTCGACGCGATGATCGGCTGGATGCGCGCGTACAGCCCGGCGCAGGCGGACAAGTGGATGGATGAGAAGCGGCGCAAGTCGTTGCGTTGAGCCTTCCATCGTTCCAGCGAAGGCTTGGACTCATCTTCCTCTTGCTGTCAGCGGGGCGGCGACCAGAGGCAATGGATTCCAGCGTTCGCTGGAATGACGGTGAGCATGTCCGCTGCGATCGACCAACCTCCGTCGTCCCAGCGAATGCTGGGACCCATCTTGCTTTCAAGACGAACTTGCGGGCGCACCAACGGCTGGTTGCAAATCGTCCGCGAGCGACGAAGCGGGTCTATAGTCTCCTCTCTTGCGTCAACTGGCCAAGGAGAGCCTGCATGCCTAGGGAACGGAGTCCCTGTGTCTACATACTGTCCAGCCGACCGCGCGGCACGCTCTATATCGGCGTCACGTCCGATCTTCCAGGGCGCATCTGGCAGCACAAGCACGATCAAGCCGACGGGTTCACTAAACGCTACGGCGTCCATACGCTTGTCTGGTATGAAGTCCACGATCAAATGGAATCTGCGGTCCTGCGCGAGAAGGCCATCAAGGCATGGAAGCGCCTCTGGAAGATTCAGCTCGTCGAGGCCACAAACTCCATTTGGCGGGATCTCTATCCCGACATTCTTTGAATGAAAGAGGTGCATAGACCATGACCCTGCCTTCCCTCCCCTTCAATGCCTTCCGCATCCACAACGACGACACCGGCTACCGCAGCGGCATCGAAACCATCGCGCTGGATGCGCTGAATCCCGGCGAAGTCGTCATCAGGACGGCCTATTCGTCGGTCAACTACAAGGACGCACTGGCCGGCACCGGCGAAGGCAAGATCCTGCGACGGTTCCCGTTGGTCGGCGGCATCGACGTGGCCGGGCATGTGGTGGCCTCGACGGATCCCGCATTCAAGGAAGGCGATGCGGTGCTGGTCACGGGCTCCGGCCTCAGCGAAACGCGCGACGGTGGCTATGCTGAATACGCGCGGCTCGATGCGAAATGGGTCATTCCCCTGCCCGGCGGACTCAGCCTGCGCGAGAGCATGATCATCGGCACCGCCGGCTTCACCGCCGCGCTCGCGCTGTATCGCATGCGCGAGAACCGGCAGACACCGGATCTCGGCCCGCTCGCCGTCACCGGCGCCACCGGCGGCGTGGGTTCGCTGGCCATCGACATCTTCAGCAAGGCGGGTTTCGAGGTGCATGCCATCAGCGGCAAGCCCGAGAACACGCACTACCTCAAGTCCATCGGTGCCAGCGACGTCCTCGGCCGCGACGCACTGGCGACCTCGCGGCCGATGGAGTCGGCACGCTTCGGTGGCGGGCTCGACAATGTCGGCGGATCGATGCTGTCCAGCCTGCTGGCGCAGACCTCTCCCTACGGCAATGTCGCCAGCGCAGGCCTCGCCGCCAGCGCCGACCTACCCATAACTGTGATGCCCTTCATAATTCGAGGGGTTTCCCTGCTCGGCGTGGCCTCCGCCGGCACCGCGCGCGACATCCGCGAACAGGTCTGGCAGCACTTGGCCAGCGACTGGAAGCCGCGGCATCTCGAGACCATCTGCACCCGGGAAACCACGCTGGACGGCCTACCGGAGGTCTTCCGCACCATGCTGGACGGGCATTCGTTCGGACGCACGCTGGTGCGAATGGGATGAACGGCACAGGCGGCGCGACAGGCGTCGTCCGTTGGCCTCCCAGCCCATTGTGTTGTCACCGACAACGTCTAAAATCGACGGCGGGGAACACTGGGGATATCCATGGCAAAGATTCTGATCGTCGACGATTCGCCGTCGCAGCTGCTGGGCATCCAGCGCATCGTCGAGAAACTGGGGCACGAATCCATCACCGCCGAGGACGGCGCAGCGGGCGTGGAAGTCGCCAAGCGCGAACTGCCCGACATGGTGCTGATGGATGTGGTGATGCCGAACCTCAACGGGTTCCAGGCCACCCGCACGCTGAGCCGCGAGGCCACCACCAAGCACATCCCGGTGATCCTGGTGACCACCAAGGATCAGGACACCGACCGCATGTGGGGCCTGCGCCAAGGTGCGAAGGCCTACCTGACCAAGCCGTTCTCCGAGGACGAACTGGCCGAGGTGATCGAGCGCATCTTCAACGCGCGCGAGCTGCCTTCCGCACCGTCGGCCTGACGCGCGGAATCGATGCACCGACGAAGAGCAGGCTGCGGCCTGCTCTTTTCGTTTGCGCGACCGTCAGCGTGGCGCGACGTAGCCGCCCGGCACGCCGCGTGGAGACAGCACCAGTTGCCACAGGTGCGAACGGCGGCTGCGGAAGGTCGCCATCGAGGCCGCCAAGTAGAACCGCCACATCCGCCGGAAGCGCTGGTCGTAACGCGGATCCAGCATGTCCCAGGCGGCTTCGATGTTGCCGCGCCATGCCTGCAGCGTCAGGTCGTAGTCGGCGCCGAAGTTGTGCCAGTCCTCAAGCACGAACCGCCCCTCGGCGGCGTGCGTGATCTGCGCCGCCGAGGGCAGCATGGAGTTGGGGAAGATGTAGTGCGCGATCCAGGGATCGGTGCGATTCACCGAGCGGCTGCCGCCGATGGTATGCAGCAGGAACAGGCCGTCGGCGGGCAGGCAGCGCCGTACCACGTCGAAATAGTCCGCGTAGTTCTTCACGCCGACATGCTCGAACATGCCCAGCGAGAACGCCGCGTCGAAGGGTTCGTCCAGGTCGCGGTAATCCTGCTCGCGGATATCGATCGGCAGGCCGGCGCACAGCCGGCGCGCGTAATCGGCCTGCTCCCGCGAAATGGTGACGCCGACGCCCGTGACGCCGTAGTGGTCGGCGGCGAACTTCAGCGCTTCGCCCCAGCCACAGCCGATGTCCAGAACCTTCATGCCGGGCTGCAGGCGGAGCTTGCGGCAGACCAGCTCGAGCTTGGCTTCCTGCGCGGCATCCAGGTTGCCGGCGTCCCGCCAGTAGCCGCAGCTGTAGACCAGCCGCCGGCCCAGCATGGCGGCGTAGAGATCGTTGCCCAGATCGTAGTGGCGCCGGCCGACCTCGCGGCTGCGGTTGGGGGTCTGCAGATTGCTCAGGCGCGCGCGCAGCGCATCGAAGAGCTCGCCCGCACCGTGCACGCGATCGTCCACGTGCGCCGCGAGCAGGTGGAACAGCAACCCGTCCAGCGACACGGCGTCCCACCAGCCATCCATGTAGCTCTCGCCCAGGCCGAGCGAGCCCTGTCCCAGCACGCGCGCGTGGAAGCGCGGGTTGTGGATCTGGATATCCCAGGGACGATCGCCCCCGATCCGCACGTCCGCTCCGGCCAACAGGTCTGCGATCCTGCGCTCGAAGCGGGCATGCGGCATGGCGGCGCTCAGCGGGCGAACAGCTCCGCGTACGCCGGGGCGACGTGCGGCAGCAACAGCGCAGACGGTACGTCGACCGTCTGCGTGCCATCGGCATACGGGCCCACCTGGTACGGCGGGAACACGAAGCGCAGCGCGGTGATGCGCCCCGAGGCGTCCAGGACCGGGACGAACTCGCTGAAGTTGCCGACCTCCGGCTCGGTCCCCTCGTCGATCATCCGGAACGTGCTCTTGATGAGCGCGGCACGGTCGGTCGGCGGCAGTTCGTCCTCGTCCGCCCGGTTCACCACGGCGGTATGCAGTTGCTCGCGCACGTAGTCGCTGACAGCCTGCCAGCCCTTGGCATCGGGCATCAGCGCGTCGGCGGTCAGGCGGGCATTCTGTTGCGGCAGCCAGACGAAGCGCGCGATCAACGGCTGGCCGTGCGCACCGCCGGTGTAGCGGCTACCGTCGGCCGCCACGGCCACGATCTCCGGCGTGTCCACCACCTGCTCGAAGGCGAGCGACAACTCGTACGGCGCCGTCGGCTTGTCGTTGCCGAAGGCCTCAACGGCCTCCATCAGCTCGGCGCGCTGGGCCTGGGCGTAGTCCGACAGCACCCTGGCCAGGCCCGGATGCCGATTGACCGTCGCGGGGTAGCTGATGCCCACCACGTAGCGCTCGTTGGTCTCGATGACATCCTTCAACTCGACCGGGGCCTCGACCGGGGCCTCGACCGGGGTCCCCGGCGGGGCCACGGTGGCCGGCGGACCGCCGGTCGCCGCCGGTGGCGAGGCGGGCTCGCGCTTGCAGCCGGCCAGGACGGACAGGGTGATCAGGACGAGACCGGCGTAGCGGGTCGCGTGGCGGGGCATGGTGGGGGACAGCACGTTCGGGCTCCTTCCGCATGTGATGGCCTTCATTCTAGGCCGTGCCACCGCCGTCCTCCATCACGCCGCATCCACCAGGTCGGCATACTCCGGATGCCGCTGCACATACGCGGCGGAATAGGAACAGGCAGGCACGACCCGCCACCCCTGGCTGCGTGCGTGGTCCAGTGCGGCGCGCACCAGGAGCGCGGCCACGCCGCGGCCGCCGATCGCCTCCGGCACGCCCGTGTGGTCGATGACCATGCGTCCGTTCCGGAGCGAGTAAAGGAGCTCGGCCTCGTGGCCATCCAGGCGGACGGAAAAACGATGGGCGGCCGGGTCGTGATGGAGGTAGAGCGAGGGCGAGTCGTGGGTCATGACAGCTCCGTGGTAGGGGACACCCCGACAGTGTGACGCAATGCCCGGCTGTCCTTGTGGCAGAACTGGACGCAGCGCGTCACATTCACGCTTGTGAAAACCGGGCCGCTCTTCCCCACTGTGATGCCGATCCCATTTCGAAAGTTGGCACGATTACTGCGTCGTACGGCATATAGACCAGCATCTCGGAGTTCCACCATGAGCCTGATCGACGCACTGCCCGATGTCTCCAACGCCAGCGACTTCACCCTGCTCGAAGGCCTGTACCAGCTCACCGTCACCGGCCACACCGATGCGTGGGAGTTCGAGAAGCTCAACAACGCGGTGTACGAGCGCCTGATGTCGACCTACTCCGGCAGCGAGCATGCCGGCGTCCACGCCGTGCATTCCTTGGTGGACTGAGACGCACCGCCTCCATCGGGTACTCCGGCGCGGCGCAGGGGTCCGCCTTCGGGTGTGACTGCCGCGCCGGAGTCCCGTCCCACCTGCACGCTCTGTGCAGGCAGAACGGAATCCCTCCTCCCTCGATCAACGGCGTGCGCTACTCGCCACGATGATCGCGCTTGCCCTGATTGCGTCGATCCTGGGTGCCGGAACTGCCCTGGATCGCTTTCAGGCGACTTTCGGCGGCATGCAGTTCGTTCGCCTTGGCCGCCGCTTCGTTCGACACGAAACCCGCGCCCGACGCACCCGGCTGCCCGTTCTGGTCAAGCTGCTGCCAGGGTGCGGGCTGGCGGTCGTGTTCGTGCTTCTGTTCCAGCAGCGTGCGCGCGGTAGCCAATGCCTGCGCCGGGGTGATCTTTCGCGAAGCACGTTTGCGCGGTGCCGCCTTCTTTGCGGGCGCCTTGCGCACCGTAGTGCGCGTTGCGACGGCCTTCTTCGTTGCTGGCCGCTTCGTCGCGACCTTCTTCACCGCCTTCGTCACGGTTTGGTCAGCAGTTGCTTCCTTCACGACCGCCTTGCGCACCGTCGTCTTCTTCGCGGCCTTCCTGGCGGTCTTGCCTGAGGCGGCCTTCTGGACCGCTTTCTTCGCCACGCGCTTGCTGGCCGGCGCCTTCTTCGCGGGTTTCTTTACCGCCTTCCGGGCCGCACCCGTTCCGGCTGCCGTCTTCTTCACGGCCTTCTCGACTGCCTTCTTGGTGGCCTTCTTGACTGCTGCCTTGCGGGTCGCCATGCGCTGCTCCAGGGAATGGACACGACGCAGGGTTAGCACGGTCTACCTTCAAGGCAGGTGAGCAACACTGCAAGAACGGCTTAACCGAAGCTCGGGCGTGACAGTTCCTGCAGGAAGTGCCCGACCACGCCGGTGTCCATCACCACCAGGAACAACACGCCATAGGCCGCCCCCGCCAGATGCGCGCCATGGTTGATGTTGTCGCCGCCGCGCTTGTCCATCCAGATGCTGTAGGCGATGTACAGCACGGCGAACACGATGGCCGGCATCGGGATGAAGAACACGCCGATCGTGGCCCACGGCGCCAGCAGGATGAAGGCGAACAATACCGCCGACACCGCGCCGGACGCGCCGAGGCTGCGGTAGTTGGGGTCCTTCTGGTGCTTGAGGTAGGTCGGCAGGATCGACACCACCAGCGCCGATAGGTAGAACAGCGGGAAGACCCATGGCCCGTGCTGCGCCGCCATCCAGGCCTCGATCTGGCGACCGAAGAAGAACAGCGTGAACATGTTGAAGAACAGGTGCCAGAAATCCGCGTGGATGAAACCGTACGCGACCAGCCGGTCGTACTGGCGATGGCGGTCGATCGCCGGCGGCCACAGGATCAGCCGCATCAGCAGCGACGGCGTGCGGAAGGCGATCAGGCTGACGACGCAGGTCGCCGCGATGATCAGCAGGGTGATGGGGGCGCCCATGCGTCGTCCTCAGGCCGCCGTGCGGTAGTTGTCCTGCATCGGATAGGTCCGGGCGTACAGCGCGAACGCCAAGGCGGCCACGAAGGCGAAGCCAGCGAAGAAGAACATCAGGAAGGCGTTCTCCGTCCAGCCCTGCGCCTGGATCCAGCCGATTACCGCCGGATCCCGGACGCTGGCGTTGGTCAGCAGCACCCACAGGCCACCGAAGGTGCTGGTGAGATACCAGAACGCCATGATCACGCCCTTCATCGCCATCGGTGCCTGGCTGTAGGCGAACTCCAGCGCGGTCGCCGACACCAGCACCTCGCCGAAGGTCAGCAGCAGGTAGGGCAGCGTCTGCCAGGCCAGCGAGACCTGCTCGCCGTCGTCCATCTGCAGCTGCAGCATGCCCGCGACGATCCAAGACAGCGCGGAGATGGCGATGCCCCACCCCATCCGCCGCAGCGCGGTGACGTTGAAGCCCATCTTGCGCAGCGCCGGGTATAGCACCAGGTTGTTGAACGGGATCAGCAGCATCACCATCAGCGGGTTCAGCGCCTGCATCTGCGTAGCGTCCTTCACCAGCCAACTCGGCCACCACCACAGGTCGTGCGGAATCACCATCGCCTTGCCCTGGATGACCCAGGTCGACGCCTTCTGGTCGAACAGCGACCAGAACGGGGTGACCAGCGCGAACACGATCAGGATGCGCAGCACCGAGCGCACGCCTTCGATGGCGGCATCCGGGTGCAGGCCGCGCGCCCGCTCCAGTTGCAGCGAGGCGCCGAAGCCGACGCCGGCGATGATCGCGCCCAGCGCAAGGCAGGCGGTGATGACGAAGCCCCACGCCTCGGGCCAGATCGTGACGCCGGCGAACTTGAGCGCCCACAGCGCCAGCATGGCCACCGCGCCCACCATGCCGACGGCGGCGACCAGCGTACCGCCGCCGACGCCCCGGCCCAGCAGCGCGCTGCGAACGATGTTCAGGAACGAATCCGGATCGTTGCCGCGCGACGGCGGCACGTTGACGTACTGCTTGCGGCCCAGCCAGAAGATGAAGGTGGCGATGAACATCAGGATCCCGGGAATGCCGAACGCCCACGCCGGGCCCCAGCTGCGCAGCACCAGCGGCATCAGCAGCGAGGCGAAGAACGACCCGAAATTGATGATCCAGTAGAACGCATCGAAGACCACCTTCGCCTTGCTCTTGTTGGTCTGGTCGAACTGGTCGCCGCAGAACGTCACCACCAGCGGCTTGATGCCGCCCGACCCCAGCGCGATCAGGAACAGCCCCGTGTAGAAGCCAGTGGCATTGCTCTCGAACAAGGCCAGGCAGGCGTGGCCGGCGCAGTAGATCAGCGAGAACCACAGGACGGTGTTGTACTTGCCGAAATAGCGGTCCGACAGCCAGCCGCCGAGCAGCGGGAAGAAGTACACGCCGATGACGAAGCTGTGGAAAAGATCCTTCGCGGCGCCCTCGCGCGCGGCCTGGTCCGGCAGGTAGGCCAGCAGGACCGAACTGATCAGGAACGGCACCAGGATGTTGCGCATCCCGTAGAAGCTGAACCGCTCGCAGGCCTCGTTGCCGATGATGTAGGGGATCTGGCGGGGCATGCGGCCCTGGCTGGCTTCTGCGGTCGTGCTCATCCGATCTTCCGGTGAAAAAGTCCCGGAAGGTTACCGTATCCGCCCGCGCAGGGTCGAACCGCCGGAAGCCCGCACGCAGGCGGTCGGGGACTGGGACTGACCGCGATTGCCGGGCATCATGCGCCCCTGCCCTGTTCAGGAACTCCCCATGCTGCGTCCGCTCTGCGCCTCCCTCCTGCTGGCCCTGGCATCGGCGGCGAACGCCCAGTCCGCATTGATCACCGTCGCCGAGCGATCCGGCTTCAACGAGACCGGTCGCTACGGGGAAGTCACCGCGCTGTGCGATGCCTTCGCGCGCCAGTATCCGAAGGCGGTCCGCTGCACCACGTTCGGCACCACACCGGAAGGACGTCCGATGAAGGCGCTCATCGCGTCCACCAGCGGCGCGCTCACGCCCGAGCAGGCGCAGCGACGCGGCCTGCCGGTGGTGCTGATCCAGGGCGGCATCCACGCCGGCGAAATCGATGGCAAGGACGCAGGCTTCCTCGCCCTGCGCGAGGTGCTGGAAGGCAAGACGGCCACCGGCGCACTCGACAACCTGGTGTGGGTGTTCGTGCCGGTGTTCAACGTCGACGGCCACGAACGCTTCGGCGCCTGGAACCGCCCCAACCAGCGTGGCCCGAAGGAAATGGGCTGGCGCACCACCGCGCAGAACTACAACCTCAACCGCGACTACCTGAAAGCCGACACGCCCGAGATGCAGGCGATGCTGCAGCTCGTGCAGCGCTGGGATCCGCTGGTGACCGTGGACCTGCACGCCACCAACGGCGCGCAGTTCGAGCACGACATCTCGATCCAGGTCGAGCCCGTGCATGCCGGCGATGCCGACTTGCGCAAGGCCGGCCTGGCATTGCGCACCGGCGTGATCGACGACCTGGCGAAGCAGGGTTCGCTGCCCCTGCCCTACTATCCGTCGTTCGTCGTGAGCGACGACCCGACCTCGGGGTTCGAGGACAGCGTGCCGCCGCCGCGCTTCTCGCACGGCTACTTCCTGCTGCGCAACCGCATCGCCATGCTGGTGGAAACGCATTCGTGGAAGGAATATCCGGTGCGCGTGCGCATCACCCGCAATACGGTGGTATCCGTACTGGAACGCGTCGCACGCGACGGCGCGGGCTGGCTGGCGGCGGCGAAGCAGGCCGATGTCGCCGCAGCCGCGCTGGGCCGTCAGCAGGAGCCACTGACGTATGTCGCGGCGCCGACCGCGCGCACGGTGGATTTCCGCGGCTACGCCTACACGCGAACGACATCGGATGTCTCCGGCGCCCTGATGACGCGCTACGACGAGAAGACGCCGCAGATCTGGAAGGTGCCACTGAAGGACGACATCCGCCCTGGTGTGGTCGTCGAGGCGCCCGGTGCCGGCTATCTGGTGCCCGCCGCCGACGCCTCATGGGTGGCGGCTGTACTGAGGACGCATGGCGTGGACTACCGCCTGCTCGGCAAACCGTGGCAGGACGAAGCGGACGCCTTCCGCGCCAGCAAGCGCAGCTTCGGCAGCGGATCGGTGGAGAGCCACCAGCGCCTGACCGTGGAAGGGGACTGGCGGCGCGAGACACGCGGCGTGCCAACCGGGTCGCTGTTCGTGCCGATCGCGCAGGCGAAATCGCGCCTGGTGATGGCATTGCTGGAACCGCTGGCACCGGATTCGCTGCTGGCGTGGGGGCGGTTCAACAACGCCTTCGAACGCAAGGAGTACATGGAGGACTATGTCGCCGAGAGCGTGGCGCGCGAGATGCTGCGCGATCCGGCGGTGAAGGCGGAGTTCGAGCAGAAGCTGCGCGAGGACAAGGCGTTCGCGGCGGATCCGAATGCGCGGCTCGAGTTCTTCTACCGCCGCCATCCTTCGTGGGATGAGCGTTATCAGCTGTATCCCGTGCTGCGCGTGGATACGGCGCCCTGATCATCCCCCGTAGGAGCGACGTGAGTCGCGACCGCAAGCCTAACCTCCACGCGTAAAGCCGATGGTTCTCCTTCCGGGCGCGCTGCGGCGCGTTCTTGCCACTGCACGGTGTACTGCTATCGGGGCGCGGTCGCGACTCACGTCGCTCCTACAGAAGCGCAGAAGCGCGATCAGCCCGGGCGCCGCACGCCGTAGCGCGGCGCGGCAGTTCCATACGTGGTGTCGGTGAGCGGCGCGCCGATCGCGGCCAGCGCGGCGCGTTGCTCCGGCAGCGGTGTACGCAGGGTTCCATCCTCATAGCGCGCCAGCGTCTGGAATGCAGGCAAGGCCCATGCGCGTTCGAGCAGGCCCGCCATGCGCGGCCAGCGCGCCGCATCCACCTGGTAGCGCACGAACACGGCATTGCGGAAGAACGCTGCGATGCTGATGTCGGCGATGGACAGCTCGCCGAAGATCCATCCCTGTTCCGGCAGCTGCGCCTCCAGGTAGTCCAGCGCGGCCGGCAGTTCCTCCTCGCGCGCCCTGCGCACCACGTCTTCGTCGGTTGGCTCGTTGAACAGGAACCGGCGCACCCCCTTCTGGAAGAACATGCGCCAGACGATGACGTCGCCCAGCTGCGAATCGCTGTATTCCTCCAGCCAGCGCGCCTGCGCACGCCGCACCGGATCGGTCGGATACAGCGGGATATCGGGGAAGCGGTCCTGCAGGTATTCGCAGATGACGGTGGAATCGTTGAGCACCAGATCGCCGTCGAGCAGCACCGGGATGCGCCGGAGCGGACTGAGCCGGCCGAACGCCTCGTTGCCCACGAACGGGGCGATCGGATCGATCCGGTACGGGATGCCTTTCAGTTCCAGGCACACCAGCACCTTGCGCACGTAAGGCGACAGGTAGTTGCCGATGATCGTCAGCGGTTCGGTCATGTGCGGGCTCCAGGGCGACCCGGTGCAGCGTGCGCATGCCGCGCGCGGGGGTCAACCCAGCGCGGTATCCAGCGCCATCATCAGGCAGAAGCCGACTGCCAGGCCCAGTGATGCCGTGGCCCCGTTGCCATGCCGGTTGGACTCGGGAATCACGCTGTGACTGACGGCGATCAGCATGGCACCGGCGGCGAACGCCAGACCCCAGGGCAACAGCAGCGACGACACGGCCACCGCCCACGCACTGAGCAGCGCCGCGACCGGTTCGGCCACGCCCGACAGCGCGCCGATGAAAACCGCCTTGCTGCGCGCCATGCCCGCGCTGGCCAGGATCAGGGCGACGACCAGGCCTTCCGGAATGTCCTGCAGCGAGATGCCCATCGCCAGGCCTTCCGCCCCGCGCAGCCCGCCGCCGGCCGCCACCCCCACGGCCATGCCTTCGGGCACGTTGTGCAGCACGATGGCGAGCACGAACAGCACCACGCGCGACGGTACCAGGTCGCGGTTGGCGTCGCGCGGATCGTCCACCACACCCCGGTCCAGCGCCAGCAGGGCGAACGCACCCAGCAACACCCCTGCACTGACCAGGCCGGCGGCGCCCCACGCCGAATATCCCGCGCGGCCTGCGGCGTCCAGCCCGGGCAACACCAGCGAGAATGCCGTCGCCGCCAGCATCACGCCGGCACCGAAGCCCAGCAGGCCGTCCGCCAGCCGTTGATGCAGATGCTTCACTACCCACACCGGCATCGCGCCGAGGGCGGTCGCCAGGGCGCACAGGGCTCCCCCGCGCATCGCGCGCCGAAGGCCATCGGCATCGTCCACCGGAACGGTCGCCACCAGCCACAACGCCACACCGAAGATCGCCAGCGTGGCCACGGCATACGGCCACGCCGACAGCGTGCGCGTCTGGGCGAACGGGTGCAGCACACGGTTCATGCCGTCGTACTCCTCGCACCTGGCGATGGCGTCGGTCCCGATACTAGTCGGCCACGTGCGCCGGCGCCCATCGCAAAACTGAATCGTCGCGATGGGCGCCGTCCATCGCGTGCTGCGTGCCTGCTGCCGACGTGGCGATCCTGCTACCGGACTCCTGCCTTCGCATCCGAGCCCGACGCGCGACGCTCCGCGCGTTGACGAACCATTACGTCCGCCACCGCTAAGCTGGCGGCCCGCCACCGCCACCAGGAGCGCGCGATGTTCCGTCCCCTGCTGACCACCGCCTGCCTGCTCGCACTGGCGGGCTGCCAGTCCCCGGCCACCGCGCCGACGCCGGATCCGCCCTCCACTGCGGAATCGCGCGTCCCGGCCGCGATCCAGGGCCGTGCGCTTTACATGGAACGGATCGCGCCGCCGCCCGGCGCGGTCCTGAGCGTGCAGCTGGTGGACCACCAGTTGGCCGACACGCCGGCAGCCGTCGTGGCCCGCGCCGACTTCGCCGGGCTCAACGGTCCTCCCTTCGTCTTCACCCTGCCCTACGACCCGGCCAAGCTGCGACCGAACGGACAGTACGGCCTGCATGCCGGCCTGCGCGACGCGCAGGGCACACTCTGGTTCGTCACCGACACCCGGGTGCCGGCGACACCCGGCTCGACGGCGCCGGTCGAGTTCCGCATGGTGCGCGCCGGCGCGGATCCGGCGGCGCCTGTGACGGGCACGCCCTGGGAGCAGGCCAAGGCCCGCGGCAGCGTGTTCCGCGGCATCGGCACCGAGCCGGGCTGGTCGGTGGAGGTCGGCGGCGGCGCGACGCCACGTCTGTGGGGCGATCTGGACTACGGCGAGCGCCGCATCGAGGTGGCCCGCGCCACCCGGACGGCGGACGGCTACGTCGGCAGCACCGCCGATGGCCAGGCGGTATCGCTGACCACGGCGCGCGAAGCCTGCAGCGACGGCATGAGCGACACCACGTATCCGGCGTCGGCCATCCTGACGGTGGCCGGCACGGCCTACCGCGGTTGCGGCCGCTTCCTGGCGGAATGAGGCAGGCATGACCCGACGTTCCCGCGCCCGCCGCCAGAGCCGCCAACGCCTGCCGCTGTTCGCCTTCATCGCGTTGCTCGTGCTCGCCGCCGGTGGCTGGTGGTGGTCGCAGCGCGACGAGTCTCCCACCGCACCGGTCGCCACCCGTGACCAGGGGCCCGACCCCGGACACACCAGTGCGGTCCTGGCGTTGCCGCCGGTGGAGCAGACGCGACCCGGCGCGCTGGCCGGCGAGGTGCCCGACGTCGCGCCGACGACCCCGCGTGCGGCGCCGTCGCCCGCGCCCGCCACGGCCACACTGCCCGCCTTCCTGCCCGCCGAAGCGCGGGACACGCTGGCGCTGATCGCGCGCGGCGGACCGTTCCCGCACCGCCAGGACGGCAGCGTCTTCCAGAATCGCGAGGGACGGCTGCCGCGGCAATCGCGCGGTTACTACCGCGAGTACACCGTCGAGACACCGGGATTGGACCATCGCGGCGAGCGGCGCATCGTCACCGGCGGGCAGCCGCCGCGCGAGTACTACTACACCGACGACCACTACGAGAGCTTCCGCCGGTTCGAGCTGGACCGCGGAGCCACGCCATGAGCGAATCCGGTTTCGATCCCGGCCTGGCCGATCCCGCCCGCGCAGGCGTCTTCTTCGTCACCGAGGACGATCTGGACCCGTTGGCCGCCGTCGGTCGCGATGCCGGCCTGCTGGCGCGTCGCATCGACCTGTCCGGCTGCGACAGCAAGTCCGCCCTGCTGCTTCGCATCGCCACGGTGCTCGACTTCCCGCAGACCTCGGGCCGCAACTGGGATGCGCTGTCGGACAGCCTGCGCGACCTGTCGTGGCTGGACGCGCCGGGCTACGTGCTGTTGTTCGAGCAGGCGCACGACCTGCGCGACCGCGCCGAGGCGGACTTCGATACGCTGCTGGACATCCTGGACGAGGTCTCGCAGTTCTGGACCGCGAACGAGGTTCCGTTCTGGTCGTTCATCGCCCTGCCGGAAGCAGACTTTCCCGACCTGCAGTAGCGCGTCCCGGCGGTGGCCGCGCCGATCTGCGAAAATGCCGCATGATCGATTTCACCTCGCTTCCGCTGGCGCCCGGCCTGCAGCAGGGCGTCCAGGCGCTCGGCTACACCCGTCCCACTCCCATCCAGGCCCGCAGCCTGCCCGCCATCCTCGACGGCCGCGACGTGATTGCGCAGGCGCCGACCGGCAGCGGCAAGACGGCGGCCTTCGGACTCGGCCTGCTGCACCGGCTGGAGGTCGCCAGCGTGCGCACCCAGGCCCTGGTGCTGTGCCCCACCCGTGAACTGGCGGACCAGGTGGCGCAGCAACTGCGCAAGCTGGCGCTCGGCCTTCCCAACCTGAAGGTCTTGACCCTCTGCGGCGGCATGCCGCTGGAGCCGCAGCTGCGCTCGCTGGAAGCGCACGACCCGCATGTCGTGGTCGGCACGCCCGGCCGCATCCAGGAACTGCTGCGCAAGAAGGCGCTGCACCTGGGCGGCGTGCGCACGCTGGTGCTGGACGAAGCGGACCGCATGCTCGACATGGGCTTCGAGGAACCGATCCGCGAGATCACCGGCAAGACGCCGAGGGATCGCCAGAGCCTGCTGTTTTCCGCCACCTTCACCGAGGCCATCCGCGAGATCGCCCGCAGCACCCTGCGCGATCCGCTGGAGGTCACGGTGGATGCGCCGCAGGAACAGGCGACGATCGAACAGCGCTTCGTGCGGGTGGAGCCGGACCGCAAGCAGATCGCCCTGGCCGGCCTGCTGGCGCAGCACGGCGTGGAGTCGTGCGTGGTGTTCTGCAACATGCGCAAGGACGTGGACGAAGTGGCCGGCTCGCTGCAGCACTTCGGCTTCTCCGCCCTGGCCCTGCATGGCGACATGGAACAGCGCGACCGTGACGAAGTGCTGGTGCGCTTCGCCAATCGCAGCTGCAACGTACTGGTCGCCAGCGACGTGGCCGCGCGCGGACTGGACATCGAAGACCTGGCACTGGTCGTCAACTACGACATGCCCAGCGACGCCGACACCTACGTGCACCGTATCGGCCGTACCGGCCGCGCCGGTCGCGACGGACTGGCGATCAGCCTGTGCACGCCGCGCGAACTGCCGCGCGCCACCATGATCGAAGAACGCCTGGGCGCGCCCCTGCTGTGGGACCGCCACGTGCCGACCGCCCCCAAGGCGCATGCCGCGCCGCCCGCCGCGATGACCACCCTGCGCATCGACGCCGGCAAGACCGACAAGCTGCGCCCGGGCGACGTGCTGGGCGCGCTGACCGGCGACGCCGGCCTGCCGGCGTCGGCGATCGGCAGGATCAACGTCTTCCCGACGCGTACCTACGTGGCGGTCGCGCGCGACAAGGCCGCCGCCGCGCTGTCCCGGCTCAACGCCGGCAAGATCAAGGGCCGCAGCTTCCGGGTGCGGAAACTCTGAGGCACGCCCACGCTGTAGGAGCGACGTGAGTCGCGACCGCACGGCGTGAGTGGCCGCCCCCAACCCTGCCGTACCGCGAATTATGCGCGGACCAGCCACGGCTGCCATCGGCCACCGTCTGGAATGATTGGGTTGCAATGGCTTTCCCGGTCGGCGGTCGCGACTCACGTCGCTCCTACAACAGCGTTGACCCCACAAACAAAAACGCCGGCGCTTGCGCACCGGCGTTTTCTTGAACCGTCGGGTTCAGCGCTGGATTACAGCGGCTGCACCTGGTCGGCCTGCATGCCCTTCTGGCCCTGCACGGCGACGAAGGAGACCGACTGGCCTTCCTTCAGCGACTTGAAGCCATTGCCCTGGATCGAGCGGAAGTGCACGAACAGGTCGGGGCCGCTCTGCGGGGTGATGAAGCCGAAGCCCTTGGCGTCGTTGAACCACTTGACGGTACCGGTCTGACGATCAGACATCTTTACTAACTCCTGAAACATGGATGAAAGGACCACAACCCCGGCATATGACCGGGACGGGACTGGGTTTGCAGGCGTTGGTAAAGCGGGAAGATGTAGCAGATGTATCTACCGCATCAGGCTCACGATTCACGGTGACCCTGGCAAGCACAGTGGCGGCACTCTACCGGGGTTTTCAGGTAAAAGCGAATCCTCGTTGCCGTCAAGCTGAACAGGGAGGTCCGGCCGCCCTGTCGGGCGCTGTCGCACGGGCATGGGACACCAGCGTCCCGGGCGTATGATGGCGCCCCTTCCGCCGAACCCCTGCCATGGCCCTCAAGTCCACCGTCGTCAAAGCCGAACTGCAGATCAGCGACATGGACCGGCACTACTACGGCGCCCATGGCCTGACCCTGGCCCAGCACCCCTCGGAAACCGACGAGCGGCTGATGGTCCGCCTGATCGCCTTCGCCCTGCATGCCGACGAGCGCCTGGAATTCGGCAAGGGTCTGAGCAACGAGGAAGAGCCCGACCTGTGGCGCAAGGACTACACCGGCCTGATCGAGCAGTGGATCGACCTGGGCCAGCCCGACGAATCCCGCATCCGCAAGGCCTGCGGTCGGTCCGGCGAGGTCATCGTGGTCAACTATGGCGGCCGCGCGGCCGACCTGTGGTGGGACCGGAATGCCGCGCTGCTCGCCCGCCACCGCAACCTGACCGTGCTCGACATCGCCCCGGCTTCGGTGGAGGCGCTCACCGCCCTGATGGTGCGCAGCATGCGCTTCAGCGTGATGATCCAGGATGGCGAAATGCAGTGGATGACCGACGACCAGGCGATCGCCATCACCCCGTCGGTCCGCCAGGCGGGTCTCGCCCGCGCCGCCTGACCGCATGCTGCCGACCCACGACGTGCTGGTCATCGGCGGTGGTGCCGCCGGCCTGATGACCGCCCTGACCGCCGGCCAGCGCGGCCTGCGCGTGCTGGTGGTCGAGCACGCCAACAAGGTGGGCAAGAAGATCCTGATGTCCGGCGGCGGACGCTGCAACTTCACCAACACCGGCACCACGCCGGCGAACTTCCTGTCGGCCAATCCGCATTTCTGCAAGTCGGCGCTGGCGCGCTACACGCCGGCGGACTTCATCGGACTGGTCGAACGACACCGCATCGCCTACCACGAGAAGGAACTCGGCCAGCTGTTCTGCGACGTGTCGTCCAAGCTCATCGTCAAGCTGCTGGTCGACGAATGCCTGGCCGCCGGCGTGCGCATCGAGACCGCTTGCCGCGTGGTGCGCGTCGAACACGCGGATGGCGTATTCCGGCTGGAGACCACACTGGGCCGTTTCGCCGCGCCTTCGCTGGTCGTCGCCACCGGCGGCCTGTCGATCCCGAGCATGGGCGCGACCGGCTTCGGCTACGATCTGGCGAAGCAGTTCGGTCACGACGTGTTGCCGACCCGCGCCGGCCTGGTGCCGCTGACGCTGAGCGGCAAGCACCAGGAGCGGCTGGCGGACCTCAGTGGCGTGGCCCTGCCGGTCGAGGCGCGCTGCGGCAAGGCGCGCTTCCGCAACTTCATGCTGCTGACCCATCGCGGGGTCAGCGGGCCGTCGATCCTGCAGATCTCGTCGTACTGGCAGCCCGGCGACGACCTGCGCCTGGACCTGCTGCCCGACCGTGACGCGCTGGACTGGCTGCAGGCGCAGCAGAAGCAGCGCCCCGATGCGGAACTGAAGACGGTGCTGTCCGACGCGCTGCCGCGCCGCTTCGCGCAGCGACTGTGCGAGGTCTGGCTGCCGAACCGGCCGATGAAGCAGTTCAATCCCCCGCAGTTGAAGGAAGCGGCGGCGCTGCTCTCGGACTGGCCGCTGGTTGCCAGCGGCACCGAGGGCTACCGCACGGCCGAGGTGACGCTGGGCGGTGTGGACACCGACGGCGTATCCAGCAGCACGATGATGTCGAAACAGCTGCCCGGCCTGTTCTTCGTGGGCGAAGTCCTCGACGTCACGGGCTGGCTGGGCGGTTACAACTTCCAGTGGGCCTGGGCCTCCGGCCACGCGGCGGGCATGGCGGCCTGACGCACTGCGGCGTTCCCGACGCGGCGGCCTTTGCTAGTCTCGCGGAAACCGGTGTCATAACAGGGTTTCCATGACCTCAACGCTCGATATGGCCGACCGCCGCCGCTTACTGGCCCGCTTGGCCGGCACCTCCGTCCTCGCACTCACCTCGGTCTGCCTGCCCGCAGTCGCCTCCGCCGCCCGGGCCAGCGTCGCGACCACCCGCAGCGGACGCATCGCCGGCCGCATGGACCGCGGCATCCATGTCTTCCGTGGCGTGCCCTACGGCGCCGATACCGCCCCCCGGCGCTTCCAGCGCGCCCTGCGCGAGACGGCCTGGACCGGCGTGCGTGACGCCACCCGCTTCGGCGCGTCCGCGCCCCAGCGCGGCGATGCCGACGGACAGCCGGTCAGCGAGGACTGCCTGTTCCTCAACGTCTGCACCCCTGCCCTGCGCGATGGCGGCCGGCGTCCGATCCTGGTCTACATCCATGGCGGCGGCTACAACAACGGCTCCGGCTCGCATCCGCTCTACGAAGGCGTGAACCTGTGCCGGCGCGGCGACGTGGTGGTGGTCACCGTCAACCATCGGCTCAACGCGTTCGGGTATCTCTACCTCGGCGAAACCGGCGACGAACGCCTGCGCGACGCCGGCAACGTCGGCCAGCTCGACCTGATCGATGCGCTGCACTGGGTGCGCGAACACGCGCACGAGTTCGGCGGCGACGCCGGCAATGTCACCGTGTTCGGCCAGTCCGGCGGCGGCGCCAAGATCGCCACGCTGATGGCGATGCCGGAGGCCGACGGCCTGTTCCACCAGGCGATGACGATGAGCGGACAGCAGGTCACGGCCGCGGGTCCGCGCGCCGCGGCACAGCGCAGCGCGCTGTTCCTGGCCGAACTTGGCCTGCGACCCGGTGACATCGACGGGTTGCTCGCGATGCCGATGGCGCGTCTGCTGGACGCCACGCGGGTCCGCGATCCGTCGCGCGCGGAAAACACGTCGCTCTACTTCGGCCCGGTGCTGGATTCCCGCAGCCTGCCCCGACATCCCTTCTATCCGGATGCGCCGGCGCAGTCCTCCCGCATCCCGATGGTGATCGGCAATACCCGCGACGAGACCCGTGCCTTCCTCGGCAACGACGACGCGAACTTCGACCTGACCTGGGAGCAGGTGCCGCAGAAGCTGCGCGAGCAGCAGTACGTGGACCTGTCGCCGGAGGTGGTGATCGCCGAGTACCGGCGGCTGTATCCGGACTACACGCCCTCCGAGGTGTTCTTCGCGGCGACCACCGCCGGGCGCTCGTGGCGTGGCGCCATCATCGAAGCCGAAGAACGCGCGAAACAGGGGTCGCCCGCCTGGGTCTACCAGCTCGATTGGCGATCGCCGGCGGAAAGCGGACGCCTGCGCGCCCTCCACACGCTCGACATTCCGCTGGTGTTCGACAACGTGGCCGCCGAGGGGTCGAAGACCGGCGACGACGCGCGCGCACGGGCGATGGCCCAGCGCATGAGCGGCGCCCTGATCGCCCTCGCCCGCCACGGCGACCCGAACCATGACGGCATTCCGGCCTGGTCGCCCTACACGCTGCCGCAGCGGCAGACGATGGTGTTCGACGACGAATCCGCCATGCAGGACGATCCGCGCGGCGGCGAGCGCAGGCTGTACGAACGCGTGCCTTTCATCCAGCGCGGCACGATGTAGGGAGGGCCCCGGCCCGCGATTGCCATCCCTACGCTCGCGATGGCCATTCCCGACGCCGTCAGCGCGCGCGATGCATCATCCGCAAGCCGCCAAGCGTGCGACGGCGGGCAAGGCCCGCCCCACGAAGTGCCGCAGCGGCAGACGATGGTGTTCGACGACGAATCCGGTATGCAGGCGATCCGCGCGGCGGCGAAGTCACCCTGCGGACGCATGCCGTTCGTCCAACGCGGCACCCTGTAGGGCGGGCCTCGGCCCGCCGTTGCGATGCGTCCGCTCGCGATGGCAATGATCGAAACCGCCAGCACAAGCAATCAATCATCCGCAAACCGGAACGCGTGCGGCGGCGGGCCGAGGCCCGCCCTACGACATTGCCTCGGCGGCGATCTCGAACGAGCGCAGGCGCTTGGCGTGGTCGAAGATGTTGGCGGTGAGCATCAGTTCGTCCGGGCGATGGCGCTGGATGAAGCCGGCAATGCCCTTGCGCACCGTATCGGGACTGCCGACGACGGCGCAGGCCAGCGCCTGCGCGACGCCGGCCTTCTCGTGCGGCTGCCAGAACGTCTCGATGTCGTCGATCGGCGGCGGCACCAGGCCGGCGCGGCCGCGACGCAGGTTGACGAAGGCCTGCTGCTGGGTGGTGAACAGATAGCGCGCTTCCTCGTCGGTCTCGCCCGCGACCACGTTCAGTGCCAGCATCGCGTGCGGCTTCGCCAGCCGCTTCGAGGGGCGGAAATCGCGGTGGTACAGCAGCAGCGCCTGGTCCATCGCGTCCGGCGCGAAGTGCGACGCGAATGCGTACGGCAGCCCCAGGGCGGCCGACAGCTGCGCACCGAACAGGCTGGAGCCCAGCAACCAGACCGGCACGTCGAGTCCGGCACCCGGCACGGCGCGCACGGCCTGTCCTTCCTGCACCGGTTCGAAGTAGCGCAGCACTTCCTGCACGTCCTGCGGGAACTGCTCCGCGCTGTCGAAGTAGCGGCGCAAGGCGCGTGCCGTGGCCTGGTCGGTGCCGGGCGCACGTCCCAGTCCCAGGTCGATGCGTCCGGGATACAGCGAGGCCAGCGTGCCGAACTGTTCGGCCACCTGCAGCGGCGAATGATTCGGCAGCATGATGCCGCCGGCGCCGACGCGGATCGTCGACGTGGCCCCGGCAACATGCCCGATCAGCACCGCCGTCGCCGCGCTGGCGATACCCGGCATGTTGTGGTGTTCGGCCAGCCAGTAACGCGTGTAGCCCCAGCGCTCGGCGTGCCGCGCCAGGTCGCGCATGTGGTCGAACGCCTGGGTGGTGTCGCTGCCTTCGCAGACGGGGGCCAGGTCGAGGAGCGAGTACGGAATCATGAGGGCACCGGCGATGACGATGCCAACGTCATGGGGTCGCCGCGACGCCGATTCCACCGCGCCGTGCGGGATGCTGCGTCCCGCTCAGCCCAGCAGGTCGAACGGACCACCCTGCTCCAGCGCCCGCTGGTAGGCCGGACGCGCGTGGATGCGGGCGAGGAATCCGGCCAGGTTGGGATGGGCGTCCAGCCCGGCCCGCACCGCCGCCGCTTCCACGGGGAAGCTCATCTGGATGTCGGCCGCGCTGAACTGCTCGCCGGCGAACCAGGCCGCCTTGCCGAGTTCCTGCTCCATGTAGTCGAGATGCAGCTTCACCTGCGGGCCGACGAAGGTCCTGATGGCCTTGTCGGCGATTCCGCGTGCGATCGGCCGGGCGAAGAACGGCATGGGCGCCTTCTTCAGGCGCGAGAACACCAGGCTCAGCAGCATCGGCGGCATCGCCGAGCCTTCGGCGTAATGCAGCCAGTAGCGGTAGCGCAGGTGTTCGGCCGTGCCCGGCGACGGCGCGAACCGGCGCGCGGCGTCGTAGCGTTCCACCAGGTATTCGAGGATGGCGCCGGACTCGGCCAGCACGTGCTCGCCGTCCACCACCACCGGCGACTTGCCCAGCGGGTGGATCTTCTTCAGCTCCGGCGGCGCCAGCATCGTCTTCGCATCGCGCTGGTAGCGCACCACCGTGTAGTCCAGACCCAGTTCCTCCAGCAGCCAGAGCACGCGCTGCGACCGGGAGTTGTTGAGGTGGTGGACGGTGATCATGGGCAGGCTCCGCGGGGATGGTGCATGCTAGCGCGCCACCCGCCGTTGTAGGAGCGACGTCAGTCGCGACCGCATGCCAGCGCCTCCATGCAGCCATACGCAGCTGGGGGCGCCAGAACGTACGGTCGCGACTGACGTCGCTCCTACAGAAACGCGGCTCCGCTAGGAACTGCACGACAGCATCGAGCAGCCGGCGCGTTCGCGCGCCCACTCCGGCCGACGCTGCGCGAACCGCTCGCGACCGGGCTGGTCGTCGTAAGGCCGCCGCATGACCTCCAGCAGGTCGTGGACGGCGGACAGGTCGCCCGCTTCTGCCGCATCGATGGCCTGCTGGGCGAGGTAATTGCGCAGCACGTAGCGCGGATTGGCCAGGCGCATGCGCTCGCGACGCGCGGCGGTGTCGAGCGCGTCGTCTCCGAGACGGCGCTCGTAGGCCGCCAGCCAGTCCCGGAGCGGCGTCGCGATGGCGTCGCGCTTGGCGGGGTCGTAGAACGCATCGCCGAACGCCGACAGCGACGCATCCGCCAGATCCGCGTCCATCAGCCCGCGGAAGAACAGCGTCATGTCGATCTCGCCGTCCTGCAGCAGCCGTTCCAGCGCCCGCATGCGTTCGACATCGTCGTCGCGGCATTCGGCCAGGCCCAGCTTGCGCGCGACACGGTCGCGATCCGCCCGTTCGTAGGCCTCGGCGTAGCGCTGCAGACCGTCCTGCAAGGCCTCCACGCCATCGAACAGCGGCGACAGCGCCTGCGCCAGGCGGCTCAGGTTCCAGCCCGCCACCCGGGGCTGCCAGCCGAAGCGGTAACGCCGGCCCTGCGCATCGGTGGTGTTCGGCGTCCAGTCCGGATCGTAGTCGTCGATCCAGCCGTACGGCCCATAGTCGATGGTCAGGCCCAGCACCGACATGTTGTCGGTATTCATCACGCCATGGACGAAGCCCACCCGCATCCAGTGCGCCACCATCCCCGCCGTGCGTTCGCAGACCTCGGCGAACCACGCGGCGTACAGCGCTTCGCCTGCGCCGGACAGGTGCGGGAAGTCGCGGCGGAGGGTGAACTCCACCAGCGCGCGCAGCAGGTCGGTCTCGCCGCGGGACGCCGGCAACTGGTAATGGCCGAAACGCAGGAACGACGGCGCCACGCGGCAGACCACCGCGCCGGGTTCGGGCTTCGGATGGCAGTCGTAGAACATGTCGCGCACGACCTGCTCGCCGGTGCCGACCAGGCTCAGCGCGCGCGTCGTCGGCACGCCGAGATGGTGCATCGCCTCGCTGCACAGGAATTCGCGGATCGAGGAGCGCAGCACCGCGCGCCCGTCGGCGGTGCGCGAGTACGGCGTCGGGCCGGCGCCCTTCAGCTGCAGTTCCCAGCGCTCACCGGCCGCATTGACCGCTTCGCCCAGCGTGATGGCGCGGCCGTCGCCGAGTTGTCCGGCCCAGTTGCCGAACTGGTGGCCGCCGTAGTTGCCCGCGTACGGCTGCATGCCCTGCAGCAGCGCGTTGCCGCCGAACACCTGCGCGAAGGCGGGCGACGCGACATCGGCAGCGTCGAGGCCGAGCAACGAAGCGACCTCACGCGAATGCGCCAGCAAGGTCGGTGCCGCCACCGGCGTCGGTTCGATCACCGACCACAGCGCACCGCGCACCTCGCGACGGCGGACTCCCTGTTCCGGATCGCCCGGCAGCTCGCGGATGAAGCGGTTGTCGAAGCGCAGGGCGTCCAGGCCGCTCATGCGGCGTCCGCGGCTTCGTCCACCAGCGGCGTCAGGTCGGGGCGCAGTGCCACGCGCTCGTCGAACACGAAGCAGGCACCGTCAAAGCCGAACCCGCCGACCTGCTCGAAGTAGCCGAGGATGCCGTCGTCCAGCTGCAGCACGTTGTCCATGCCCTCGGCCCGCATCCACAGCGCGGCCTTCTCGCAGCGGATGCCGCCGGTGCAGAAGCTCACCACGGTGGCGTCCGTGAGCGCGTCGCGGTGCGGCTCCAGCGCGGCCGGCAGGTCGGTGAACTTGTCGATCGGCAGGGTCAGCGCGCCGGCGAAGGTGCCGTATTCGATTTCCTGCGCGTTGCGCGTATCCAGCATGACCACGCGCCGGCCCGCGTCGTCATGACCCTGCTGCAGCCAGCGCGCCAGCGTGCGGGGTTCGACGACGGGCGCGCGCGCGTCCTCGGGCGTGGTGCCGGGGCGACGGAAGCTGATGATTTCCGGCTTCACCTTGACCTTGAGCCGGGCGAACGGGATCCGTGCGCTGTGGCTGTACTTCACCCGCAGGCCTGCGAAGCGCGCGTCTTCGTGCAGGGGCGCCAGGAAGGACTCGATCGCCTCGGCGCCGCCGGCCAGGAACAGGTTCAGCCCCTCGCCCGCCACCAGCACCGATCCGCGCAGGGCCAGCGCCTCGGCACGGGCACGCAGCGCGGTGGCGAAGTCGGCAGGCGCCTCGATCGGGGTGAAGTGGTAGGCGGCGATGTTGGTGACCATGGCGCGATTTTACCGTCCGTCAGACCGACGCCCTTCATTCAACCGGATGGTTGACAGTCAGCGGAACGGCCGGAATACTCAACCACATGGTTGAACATGATGCGCCGCACCTCGATGCGATCTTCCACGCGCTGGCCGACGGTACGCGCCGCCGCATGCTGCGCAGCCTGGGCGGCGGGCAGCCGCGCAGCGTGGGCGAACTGGCCGCACCGTTCCGGATCTCGCTTGCCGCCGCGTCCAAGCACATCAAGGTGCTGGAACGCGCCGGACTGGTCACGCGGCAGATCCGCGGCCGCACGCACCTCTGCCACCTGCAGCCGCAGGCGCTGGCCGAAGGCGAAGCGTGGCTGCGGCAGTACGCGCAGTTCTGGACCGCCCGGCTCGACGCCCTGGATGCGGTGCTGCAGGCCGACACCGATTCCCCCGCCTCCACCACGAGGAAACCACCATGACGACCCCTCCCGCCTTCGACACCGTCGATGTCACCGTGCACCGTACGTTCGCCGTGCCGGCCGAGCGCGTCTTCGATGCCTGGCTGACGCCGCGCCTGCTGGGCCAGTGGATGATGGGACCCGGCATCCGCGAGGAAAAACTGCTGCGGCTGGACGTGGACGCGCGCGTCGGCGGCCGCTTCTCGATGCTGGTCGAGCGCGACGGCGAGCGCATCGACCATGTCGGCGAGTACCTCGTCATCGAGCGTCCGCGCCGGCTGTCCTTCACCTGGACCATCGCTGGCGAGGCCGACCAGGACGGCAGCCGCGTCGACATCGTGATCACGCCGACACCCGATGGCTGCGCGTTGCGCCTGACGCATGCGCTGCCGCGCGCGTGGGCGGACTATGCCGACCGCACGCAGCAGGGCTGGAGCACCATGCTGGACGCGCTGCACGCGCTGTTCTGATCCGCAGGCCGCGCGACTACGACAGCCCCCGACCGCACCCCGTCTGGCGATCAGAGCAGCATCCAGGGCAGCGCGAGGGTCAGCACGATGATCGCGGCCATCGCCGCCAGCATGCCGACGACGTACTCGGGACGCGCCTGCAGCTGTCCCATGAAGGTCTCGGCACGGCCTTCCCGTTGGTCCGCGGCCCGCTGCGCGCGGGCGCGATCGCGGCGCGCCGACTGGTAGTCCGCCATCAGCCGCCTGGCACGCGCGAGCTGGTCCGCGTCTTCGATCCACAGCCCGCCTGCGGAAATGCCCCACGGGCTGGGTTGGGTCTCGTAGAAGTCGATCGCGTTCGCGCGCAGCAGGTCGCGCACCTCGTCGGCTTCGTCGGCGGGCACGTTGCGCAGGTTGAGGAACAGTTTCGCCATGCGTGCAGTGTACCCGCCGCCTGCCGCGACGACGGGATGGGGTACCCTGCGCGCCTCCCGATCCCCGGATGACATCGCCGATGCGTACCCTGCTGCTCGCCGTCTCGCTGACCCTGCTCGCCGCCTGCGCTCCCTCCAGCCCACCCCCGGGCGGCAGCGTCGCCGAACTCGAACGTATCGACACCGCCGCCGGCACCGGCGCCGTGGCCACCCCCGGCAGCGATGTCAGCGTGCACTACACCGGCTGGCTGTACGACGAGAACGCGCCCCAGCAGCGCGGCATGAAGTTCGACAGCTCGCTCGACCGCGGCACGCCGTTCATCTTCCTGCTCGGCGCCGGCCAGGTGATCCGCGGCTGGGACGAAGGCGTGGCCGGCATGAAGGTCGGCGGCAAGCGCACGCTGAAGATCCCGGCCGACCTGGGTTACGGCAGCAAGGGCGCCGGCGGCGTCATTCCGCCGGGCGCTTCGCTGGTGTTCGACGTGGAACTGATCGACGTCAAGCCGCACAAGTGAGGCTGTGCTGTCTGTAGGAGCGACGTCAGTCGCGACCGCGAGAAAGAAAATCCGGTAAACCTCACACATCGCGCAGGGGTTTGCTCCGCGGTGATCACGCCGTGCGGTCGCGACTGACGTCGCTCCTACAGAAACGCCGCCCAACTCCATCGGCGACAGCCGCAGGTCGTGGAAGTTGAAGCTGAGGTCGGTCAGCGGCGAGATGGCCTCCATCCGGGCTTACCGAGCGACGTCAGGGCCCTGCGAGCGTGGCGGCGATTGCCGCAAAACCGAAGGCCGTTGAGGGAGCGACGTAAGTCGCGAGCTTCTGGCAAGTGAGGAAAGACTGACCCGACGCGGAAACGGGCGCCGGAGGTCCTCCGCCCGGAGATGCGTCCATCGCGACTGACGTCGCTCCCACATCCCCCCCCTGCAATCCCGGCTGCCCGCTACTCCACCGGCGCCAGCCGCAGGTCGTGGAAGTCGAAGCTGAAGTCGGTCAGTGGCGAGATCGCTTCCATGCGCGCTTCGCGGATGCCGCCGTCCGGCTCCAGCGAATAGGTCAGGAACGCGTCGGCGTTGAGCCAGCGCTCGCGCCAGCGCACCACGAACGTATCGTGCTGCCACGGCTGCAGGTCGCCCACCAGTTCCGGCGTGCGGCTGAAACGCAGCACCAGGCCTTCGCCTTCCTGCGTCACCGTCACGTCGCCGTACCACGGATCGCGCAGCGTGCCGGCGTACTTCGCCAGCGGCAGCGAGGGCGTCGCGTCGGTGTCGCGCGCCGCCAGCAGCTTCTGCCAGTGTTCGGCGGCGTTGTCCTGCGCCTGCGCCACCTGCGCCCGGTAGGCGGCCAGCCAGTCGGTGCCGCTGTTGGCGAGGTAGGCATCCAGCACCTTCAGCGTGATCGCGTTGAACGCCGCGCCCACTTCCTGGTTGGTCAGCACCACGATGCCCAGCTTCTGCTCGGGTACCAGGGTCACGCGCGAGACCATGCCGGGCCAACCGCCGGTGTGCCAGACCAGCTTGCGGCCCTGGAAGTCCGAGACCATCCAGCCTTCGCCGTAGCCGAGGAAGTTGGGCTTGGCCGCCTTCAGGGCTTCGACCTTCGGCTCGGCGATCGGGATGGGCGTGACCAGCGACCACATCGCCTGCTGCCGCGCCGGCGTGAACAAGGTCTGCTCGCGGCCCTTGGTATCGCGGTACGTGCCACCGGCGAGCTGCGCGTTCATCCACTTCGCCATGTCGGTGACACTGGAATAGAGACCGCCTGCACCGGCGACATTGCGCCAGGTCATCCGCGGCGCAGGTTGCAGGGTGGTGAAGTCGGCCTTGGCGTGCCCGCTGGCGACGTTGTCGCCGGCCTTCAACGCATCGCTGTTGTAGCGCGTCTCGCGCATGCCCAGCGGCTGGAAGAAGCGCGTGCGCAGGAACTGTTCGTACGGTTGCCCACTCGCCTGTTCGATGACCAGCTGCGCCACCCCGTAGAGGATGTTGTCGTACGCATAGCGCTCGCGGAAGCCACCGGTCAGCGGCACGTCGCGCAGCCGCTCGGCGACCTCGCGGTTGCTGTAGGTGGTGGTCGGCCAGAACAGCAGGTCGCCCGCGCCCAGGCCCAACCCGCTGCGGTGGACCAGCAGGTCGCGGACACGCATCTCGCGGGTGACGTACGGGTCGGCCATGCGGAACCACGGCAGGTGGTCGATGACGCGGTCCTCGAGTTTCAGTTTGCCCTCGTCTGCCAGCATCGACAGCGAAGCGGCGGTGAACGCCTTGGTGTTGGAGGCGATGGCGAACATGGTGTGCGCATCGACCCGCGCCGGCTTGCCCATCTCGCGCTCGCCCCACCCTTTCGCCAGCACCACTTGGCCGTCCTTGACCACGGCCACTGCGATGCCGGGCACGTCGAAGGCCTCGCGGACGGATTCAACATAGGCATCGAGGTCCTGCAGCGCGGGCGGCGGTGCGGCCTCGCTCGCCGCCACGCCGGGGCCGAGCAGACAGAGCAGCCAGAGGGTGCGACCCAGGGTCGCCGGCAGCGTGGAGCGCATCGTGTATCCCGTGTCTGGAGGCCTGCGCGACGATACCCCATGCGGTGCGCGCGCCGCGCCTGCCGGAAGCGACAGACGGTCACGGCATACTATGCGGATGCCTGCGCAACGCCCCGAACAGTCCCCGTCCACGCCCACCATCGCCGTCATCGGGGGCGGTCCTGCCGGCCTGATGGCCGCCGAAACGCTGCGGGCTGCCGGCCTGCAGGTCGATCTGTACGACGCCAAGGGGTCGATCGGCCGCAAGTTCCTGATCGCCGGCAAGGGCGGCATGAACCTGACCCATTCCGATCCTTTCGATGTCTTCGTCACCCGCTACGCCGAGCGCACGCAGGAGGTCGCGGCGTGGCTGCGTGGTTTCGACGCCGATGCGTTGCGCGTGTGGGCGCGCGGCCTGGGCGTGGAGACCTTCGTCGGCACCTCGGGCCGCGTCTTTCCGTCCGACCTGAAAGCCGCGCCGCTGCTGCGCGGCTGGGTGCGGCGGTTGCGCGAACGGGGCGTGCGCTTCCATGTGCAGCACCGCTGGCTGGGCTGGAACGACGCGGGCACGCTGCGCTTCGCGACGCCCGACGGCGAGATTGCCGTGCAGGCCGATGCCACCGTATTGGCGATGGGCGGCGGCAGCTGGCCACAGTTGGGCTCCGACGGCGCGTGGCTGGAGGCGCTGGAGGCCAAGGGCGTCGCCATCGCGCCACTGCAGCCGTCGAACTGCGGCTTCGACATCGGCTGGAGCGAGCACCTGGCCACCCGCTTCGCCGGCGAGCCGCTGAAGCCGGTGGTCGCGCACTGGCAGGACGCCGACGGTGAGGCGCAGCAGCGCCAGGGCGAATGCGTCGTCACCGCCACCGGTATCGAGGGCAGCCTGGTCTACGCCCTGTCGCCGATGCTGCGCGACGCCATCGCGCGCGATGGCCATGCCACGCTGGTGCTGGACCTGCTGCCGGGTCGCGAGGAAGCGGAACTCGCCCGCCGCCTGGCCAAACCGCGCGGCTCGCGCAGCCTCAGCGAACACCTGCGTCGCGAGGCGGGCATCGCCGGCGTGCGCGCAGCGCTGCTGTATGAAGTCCTGGACAAGGCGGCGCTCTCGGATCCCGTGCGCATCGCGCGGACCTTGAAGCGTTTCCCGTTCCGCCTGAAGCGCACGCGCCCGATCGCCGAGGCGATCAGCAGCGCCGGCGGGATTCGGCTGGAGGCACTGGATCGGCAACTGATGCTGCGCACCCTGCCCGGCGTGTTCGCCGCCGGCGAGATGCTCGACTGGGAGGCACCCACCGGCGGCTACCTGCTGACGGCCTGCTTCGCCAGCGGCCGCCATGCCGCGAGGGGCGTGGTCGACTGGCTGGCGCAACGCAGCGCCTGAGTGGTCGTCCGCAGGGGCTGCGGCACGCACCGTGGGGAGCGCGTGCCGCAGCGGCTGCGGAACGTGGGCGCACGATACGCGACGGATTGTTGAGGCGCGGTTAGCGTTTGACAGCAGTTTTATGACAACGTCTTACGACGCGATGTGCATGCTGGTACTCACGCGGTATGCACGCTCACTCTGCATCGTCGGCGCCGGCCGGCCCTTGCCCCGAGGCGCGTTTCGCCTTCGCCGCGACGTACATGTTGTCCACCAGGTTGGGATAGCGCCGGCCCGCCGCGGCAGCGCGGGCCCGCGCCTCTTCCACCTGTGCCGGCGTCAGCGTGGCCGCGCCACCGCGACGCTTCGGCGCCGGGCGTTGCCAGGGACCGGGCGTGCGCGCCGCCACGGGTCAGACCGCCGCGATCACCACGATCTCGATCAGCCACGCAGGCCGCGCCAGGTTGGCCTGCACGGTCGCACGCGGCGGTGCGTTGTCCTCTGGCACCCACGCGTCCCACACCCGGTTCATCGCCTCGAAATCCTGCAGATCCTTGAGGAAGATCTCGGCACGCAGGATCTTCGACTTGTCGGTGCCCGCGCGCGCCAGCAGTGCGTCGATCTCGGCCAGCACCTGCTGCGTCTGTCCGGCGATGCCCTGGGTGGCGTCCTCGGCTATCTGGCCGGCCAGGTACACCACGCCATTGTGGATGGCCATCTCGGACAGCCGCGGGCCTACGTCGAAGCGCTGGATCATGGGGTTTCCTCCCTTGTGGAACCGCCAGCTTAGCGTTGCGGCCCGGCCGCCGCACCGGTGGTGGCGCGCCACAACCACCGACCGCCCAGCCACAGGGCAACGACGATCAGCGCGATCAGCAGCTTCTGCACCCAGCCCTGTCCTGCGGGCGGCCACAGGGCATGCAGCCAGAGCAACGCATAGCACGCGACCGACCACGCCGCCGCCAGCGGGAAATGGCGCCGCCACGCCGCATCCAGGCGGAACCGCCAGGCCTGCAGCAGCATGCCGGTGGTCACGCACAGGAACGCGGTGATCGCACAGGCATGGTGGAACCAGTGGTGGAAGTCGGGCGCGCGCTGCGGCAGCCATGAATCCCCGATCGCCACGCCAGCCAGCGCCAGAGCGCCGAGACAGAACAGCAGCAGCGGCGCCGCGCTGCGCGCCTTCGCCGACAGCTGTGCGTACAGCCCCAGCGCGAGCGCCACGATGGCCACCGACAGCAGGCAGTAGGTGACGCGCAGCAGCAGCCCCCACGGCCCCAGCAGGTACTGGCTCAGCGTGGCCCGCTGCCATGCGAGATCGCTGCGGATGCCCTGCAACGCACCCGCCACGACCAGGAACCCCACCGCGCCCGCCATCGCCGTCAGCGCCGCCAGGCGAAGCGGTGCGGTGCGGGCGTGGGCGCCGGTGTTGGATGGGGGCTCGGACATGCAGGCTCGCCGCAGGCAGGAGTCCGGATTATCGGCCAGACGCTCAAGAATCCGTGCCGGCGGCCGCTGTGGTGGCATCACTCCGCAGCGTGCCCGCCATCACGCTTTGACCTACACTCCGTCTTCCCCCGCCGCCCGGGGGTGGCCGCCACGAGCAAAGGGACTCCAGCGCCAATGCCGTTCTCCGCACCGCCCGGCACCGATCCGGAGCGCCATACCCAACGCCTGCCGCGCCGGATCCATCGCCTGCGCACGCTCGGCATGGGCCTGGCGGCGCTGCCGACCGGCATGGTGTTGTTGGAGAACCAGGCCGGCGCAGGTCATTGGGTGTTCCTGTTCTTCACCACGGTGCTGTGGCCGCAGCTCGCGCTGTGGCTGGCGCTGCGCCATCCGGAGCCGTTCCGCGGCGAGATCCGCAACCTGCTGGTCGATTCGATCCTCGCCGGCATGTGGGTGCCGCTGATGGCCTTCAACCTGCTGCCCAGCGTCATGCTGGTGACGCTGACCACGGTCGACAAGATCAGCACGGGCATCGACCGGCTGTGGTACTGGTCGCTGCCGCTGATGGCGGCGGGCGCGCTGGCGGTCGGCGTGTCGACCGGCTTCGAGATGCAGCCGATGACGAGCATGGCGGTGATGGTGGCCTGCCTGCCCATGCTGATGATCCATTCGATCGCCGTGAGCCAGGCCAGCTACCGGCTGGTGCGCAAGGTGAAGCGGCAGAACCGGCAGCTCGACGAACTGACCCGGCGCGACACGCTGACCGCGCTGGACAGCCGTCGCCACTGGCAGGAGCAGGCGACCCTGCTGCTGGAACAGTGCGAAGCGACCGGCGAGCCGGCCACGCTGCTGATGATCGACATCGACCACTTCAAGGCGATCAACGACCGCCACGGCCACGCCGCCGGCGACGACGTATTGCGGGCGACGGCGGAGGTGATCCGCCACAGCATCCGCGGCCAGGATGCGGCAGGCCGGCTGGGCGGGGACGAGTTCGCGGTACTGCTGCGCGGCACCGATGTGGAGGCGGCGGGCATCGTGGCGCAACGCATCCGCGAGGGGGTGCAGGCGTTGGCCCTGGACAGCGCGCCGGGTCTGCACCCGACGGTCAGCCTGGGACTGGCGAAAGCGACGGGATCGGCCGACGGGTTGCGTGCGTGGCTGGAGGCGGCCGACCGCGCGCTGTACCAGGCCAAGAGCCGGGGCCGCAACCAGCTGGCGATCGACGAGGCGCTGCAGCCGCTCGCCGACATGCCCTGAGGCGACGCTTCAGGCGCCGAGGTGCTCGGCGCGGTCGCGCTGCGGCATTTCCAGCACGTTGCTGGCGGCGCGTGCGTTTTCCTGTTCGGTGTCGTACACGCAGACGCGGTTGCGGCCGGCGTGCTTGGCCCGGTAGAGCTGCTTGTCGGCGTGCGAGAGCAGCTTGGCCAGGCTGTAGCCCGAATGCTGGCTGGAGGTCACGCCGAAGCTGCCGGTGATGGCGAAGACATGGCCGGTCTCGCGGGTTTCGATCTGCGCCAGGCGCACGCGGCAGTCCTCGGCCACGCGGGCGGCGGCGCGCAGGTCGCAGCCGTACATGAGGATGGCAAACTCTTCGCCGCCCAGGCGACCCAGCACGTCGATGCGCCGGCAGAAGCCCTTGCTGGCTTCGGCCACTTCCTTCAACGCCCAGTCCCCGACCCCGTGGCCGAAGCGGTCGTTGATGTTCTTGAAGTGGTCCAGGTCGAACATGATCAGCGAAGCCTGTTCGCCGTTGCGGGCGCACTCGGCCAGCGCACGCTCGGCGCGGATGGTGAAGTGGTGGCGGTTGCAGATGCCGGTCAGCGCATCGGTCTCGGCCATCTTCTTCAGCGACAACTGAACGCGCTTGATCTTGAAGGCCCAGTAGCCGATGGAGGCGATCAGCAGGATCAGCAGGATGACGATCAGGCGGGTGTTCTGCGCTGCGGTCTGGTCGACCTTGCGCTGCAGCTGGAGCACCTGGTTCTTCTGGTCCAGTGCACTGATCTGCTGGTTCTTCTGCAGGATCTGCTGGCGCACCAGCTGGTAAGCCAGCTCGCGCGTCTTGATCTCGTTGAGATACGCCTTGTCGGCATTCGCGTACTTCTTGTACTGCTCGAGCGCCATTGCCGGATCGCCGCGCCTGCTCGCGATCTCGTACAGGACCCGATGAGCCACCACCAGCGGCAAGGATCCGCTGATCGCCGTGCCCTGCGCGACGGCGGTATTCGCGTGCTTCTCCGCGGCGCCGATCTGACCCAGCTTCATACGGTAGTCGGCCAGCATGGAGTGGTACTCGCCGATCAGCCTCGGGTACTTCGTAGCTTCGACATCGGAGAGATGCCTTTCGAGCACGTCGATTGCATTCTTCAGCTTGCCATCCGCCACCCACTTGCGCGCGAGATAGGTACGCGAAAATCCTGCCAGCAGCGCTTCGTCCTGTTGCTCGCACGCCTGAATGGCGGAGAATATCGCCTCTTCCTGCACCGGCAGATGCAGGCCCAGAAGCGACTCGACGACCAGATTGCCCGCGAGGCACTTGCTGCGCCCTTTCGGATCGTCCTCCAACACTTGTTGGGCATAGTCACGGCCCAGGCTGTATTCGCCGACCTGGTTGTACAGAATCCCGGCCGCCATCAGACCATGGTGACGACTGTCCCGGTCGGTGACCTTGGACGCCAGAGGCAGCGCCTCGTTGAGCGCACTGAGGCCCTGCTCGAACCGGCGGGTCACGGCGTACGTATTGGCCAGCATGGCTCCGGCTCGAAAGCGGAGATTGACGTCCTCACTGCCGGTTTGGAGCTCCTGCAATTCCTTGATTGCCAGCTCCGACTGGCCTTTCATCAGGAAGCCATGCGACCGCATCAGGCGCAGCTTGTCGCGCTGCTCCTTGGTCGCGCTCTCCTGCTGGTGCTCGAGTTGCGACAACAATCTGTAGAACGTGGTTGGGTCGCCCGTCCTGACTTCATCCGCCTGCTTCAACATCGCGTCAAATGATGGCGCGGCAAGTCCGGGTGCGCTGAGCAACCCGAGCAAGCACCCCAGCAATCCGTACCGGAACCCTCGTGCGTCCATCGTCAGACTCCCTGGCTAGGACGGCCGGGCGACACCCGGCCGTCCTTCGACTCAATCTTCCTCGCGCTCCTGATCGTCCGGCACTTCCTCGGCCTCGTCCGGAACATTGCGCTCTTCCGCGCCATCCGGCGTGGCGATCATGCAGAACATGGTGGAGCGCCCGTCCAGCAGCCTGTTAAGTGCGATCGGGTCCCGACCCCGCAATGCAAGGCGTTCGGCTGGCGCGAGCGAATCCCCTTCAGCAGTATCCAGCAACTCCAGCGGTACCCGGCCAAACGACGCCGAGCTCCCCATCTTCTCAAGCATTCCAATTACGACCGACACAGGTAGTCTCCCCCAAAAGGCTGTTGATTTTCCACGGCCGCGCCGATAAACCGATGACCGGTTCCCCGCCGGCACAGGCCGCCTGCCGGGACGACGGCCAACTCACAGGCCCGCCCGGATGCCGAAGATAGCCTCTTTTGGCGGCCACCTCTACCCAAGTCCTGGCGAGGATGGGACAAATCGAGCCTCCGAGTGGCCTATCCAGCTTCCAGCAGCTTCAGCCGGTCGCGCATGGCGTGATTAGGGCGCATCGGGCCCACGGGCGGAATGACCAGGGTCGTTGCGGGCGTGAGATAGGCCGACAAAAGCGCTTCCAATGGCATGCGGTCGGCTCTCGGCGACGATATCGGCAGCGTCGCCGCTTCATAGGCGATGACTTCGTGGGACCGTCCGTAGGACGGCGTCAGCAGTTCGAGCAGCAATGCGCGATGGGGCGCCCCGGTAGAGGTTCTGGACACGCTGCGGTCGCCAACGACACCAATCTGCCACAGCACAAGATACGCAGTGGGATCGAACACGCGCTGGTAAAGCATGAACTGGCTTGCCTCGTAGTGCTGACAACCCACGTTGCCGGGATCTATCCCCAAGTCCGCATACAGACAATCCTCCGCCGACACCGCGGCCTCCATCACTGCATCGAACCCTTCCGCGCGCGCCTGCGCGATGGCCCGGTGCGGAACCTGTGCGAAGACGCCCGGATGGCCATAGAACGCGCCACAGACCTGCCGCCCCGCGCGCACTTCCGCCATCATCGCGTCGATCATCTGTCGGTACGTCTCCGTTCTCGCCTTACCCTCGGCGTAGAAAGGCTGCAGGCTACGGACATCGGCATGCATCTCCTGCACCCACAGTTCGACCACAGGGTCTGAAACGGACAAGAAAACGACATCGGCCTTGTCGATGTAGTTGCGCGCCCGTGGCGCCAAGTGCGCCCCCAGTGTCATCCCCAGGCCCACGCAGGCCAGGCTTCCCTCTTTCATGCATTCTCCCCGGTGAAGCACGGGGACGGACGCGACGACCGCGCCCGCCACCGCATCCATTCTTCGCGCGTCAGCCACCAGCGCTCCAGGCCGTCCTCCGGATGAGCGTCGGCGATCTTGTTGAATCCGATCTTGTACATCAAGCCGGCCGCGAATGTGTTCGTGGAGCGGTAACGGATCATCATGTGCGCAACAGTGGGGTCGGAGAACGCCACCTGCATGCCTAGCGGGAAGGCATGCCCCGAAATGCCGCGACCCTGCCACTCCGGCAGGATCATCCCGCCGATCTCGACAACGTCCGCCCTCCTGCCCAGTCCCAGCAGACCGGCGACCGCCTCCTCCGGAGTGGCCGTGATGACCCAGCACCGGTGACGCAATGCCGTCTCGCGGTTCGCCCTGCATGTGCGGTCGAACGCGACGCGCGCGGCCTCCTCGTCAAGGGGCGTACCTACCTGCGCCATCATCACGGAATCGGTATAGACCGCCACGTACAGCTCGCGATCCCGCGCGTCGAGCAACCTCAGACTGACACGTTCGTTCTCCAGTCCGAACGAACATTCGCGCGTATCAGGCACCCACCTGCCCCCTCACCCACCGCACAATCCCCTCCGCCTGCATCGCCCCGCTCTGCCGTGCGATCTCGCGCCCGCCCTGCAGCAGCACCAGCGTGGGGATGCTGCGGATGCCGAACCGGTTGCTCAGGCCGGGGCTGGCATCGGTGTCCACCTTGGCCAGCCGCAGGGCCGGTTCCAGCAGCCCCGCCGCGCGCTCGAAATGGGGGGCCATCTGCAGGCACGGCCCGCACCAAGGCGCCCAGAAGTCGACCAGCAGCGGCAGCGTGCCGCGCAGCGCATGCCGGTCGAAATCCGCCTCGCCCAGCGCCAGCGGCGAGCCGGTGAACAGCGCTTGGTGGCAGCGCCCGCACTGCGGTGCCTCGGCCAGCCGCTCCAGCGGCACACGGTTCATCGCCGCGCAGTGCGGACAGGCGATCAGATGGGCGGCAGCGTCCATGCGCACATCCTAACGCCGTGGACGCCCATGCTGCATCGCCACAGCGCATAGACTGCAGCCATCGTTCTCCTCGACGAGGGCCGTACGATGATCGCCTCCCTGTTGGCCGCCACGCTGGCCGTGGCCGCACTGGCGCCCGCCGTCGTGGCGCCCCCCGTTCCCACCGCCGAACCACCCTCACCCGCCGAGATCATGGCCCTGCCCGAGCCGCTGCGGCAGCAGTTCCATGCGCGCGTGCTGTCCACCACGCGCGCGCCCGAACAGCGCCTGCGGCGGATGGTCGATTTCCTGTTCTCGCCCGACGACCTGGGCATGGGCTACGACATCGCCGCCAACCACACCGTCGCCGAGGCCTACGCCACGCGCAAGGCGAACTGCCTCAGCTTCACCCTGTTGGCGATCGCCCTGGCGCGAGAAGCCGGCCTGCAGGCCTACGGTCAGCAGATCGACGACACCCTGGCCTGGCGCCAGGCAGAAGACACCCTCTACCGCACCCATCACGTCAACGCCGGCGTGCGCCTTCGCGGCGGTCGCCAGTTGTCGGTGGACGTGGCCTGGGACCAGGTGATCGCCCGCAAGCCCCCGCGCCAGATCAGCGACGCGCGCCTGTTGGTGCACTACTACAACAACCGCGCCGCCGACCTGCTCGAAGCCGGCCGGCTGGACGACGCCCTGCGCTACGCCGAGGTGGCGAAACGGCTCGACCCCGCGTACGCGGTGACCTGGAGCAACACCGGCGTACTGCATCTGCGCAACGGCGACGGCGCGCAGGCACAGGCGCACTACCTGCACGCGCTGCGACTCGACCCCTCCAGCCCGGGCGCGCTCTCCAACCTCTCGGCGCATTACCAGCGCACCGGCAACGTGGAGGCGGCCCGGCAACTGCAGGCCCGCCTGCAGCGTGTGCAGGCCAAGGACCCGTTCCACCATTTCCTGCAAGGGACCAGGCACGAGCGCGAGGGCGACCTGGAACGCGCGGTCGACGACTACCGCCGGGCCATCACGCTGTTCCCGGACGAACACCGCTTCCACTTCGGCCTGGCCCGCGTGTACTCCCTAATGGGCGACCACCGCCGCGCGGGCAAGGCGCTGGCGCGGGCCGAACGCCTCAGCGAAGGCGACAACCGCCGGCTCTATCACGCCAAGCTCGACGCCCTGAGCCGGCTGGCACACTGAATCAGGGCAACGCCACGGTCTCCGGAGCAGCCGCCGACCTCGTAGCGGAGGCAGGTACGGACGCATCGCCCCCGAGGTGCTGGCGCAGGAATCCCGCCACCGCGCTCCACGTCTTCTCGCGATTCTCCTGCGAGGTGAAACTGTGTCCCTCGTCCTCGAAGGCCAACCCCACCGGACGCTGACCCGCCAGGGTCAGCATGCGCGCCATGCGACGGCTGTGTTCGTAGTCCACGCGCTCGTCTTCCAGTCCGTGTATCAACAGGACCGGCGCGCGGATGCTGGCGTACTGGTAGAGCGGCGACTGCCGCTGCATCTCGTCCAGCACCTTGGCCGGATCGCCCAGATATTTTTCCAACGTAGCTCGGGACGCATCCGTCCGGCCCAGGTCGCTGGACGTGAACAGCAAGGCCTGGTCGCTGGGACCGGCGATGGACACCACGCAACGGAAACGCTCCGGCCAGCGCACCGCGGCCACCAGTCCGGAGTAGCCACCGTAGCTCGCGCCCAGCATGCACATGCGGTCGCCATCCAGCGGGTGGCGCGCCAGCGCCGCGCGGATGGCGGCGTCGATATCGTCCTCGATGCGCGTTCCGAACGCGCCGTAGGCGGCCTCGCGGAAGGCGCGGCCGTAGCCATCCGACCCGCGGAAGTTGACCTGCAACACCGCGTATCCCAATGACGCGACGAACTGCACCTCGCGGTCGAAGTGCAGGTGGTCGGCCACGCCGATGGGGCCACCATGCGGGAACACCACCAGCGGACGCTTGCCCGCGCCCGGCGGCAAGGTCAGAAAGGCCTCCAGCGGCAGGCCATCCTTGCCCTTGAAGCTGAGCACCTGGGCAGGCACGAAGCGCACCGCTGCCAGCCATGGCGCCGCATCGTCCAGCAGTTCCGCGGTTCCCTTCACCGTATCGAGGTGGTAGAGCTGCGACGGCTGGTCGGCGGCATCCACATCGAGCACGATATGGCGCCCGTCGCGACTGCGGTCGGCTATCTGAACCATCTTGCCGGGGAACGCCTTGGCCAGCAGCGTCCCCAGCCGCGCGTCTTCGGGTTGGAAGTATTCGCTGACCAGCAATCCACCCTCGTAGAACTGCACGCCGATGGGCGCACGCTGCGCATCGAACAGGACATGCTCGACGTCGACGCCCGGACGCGAGAACAAGGTGCGTCCGACAGCATTCCGCCCCAGGTCGTACTCGACCAGGTCACGCTGCCCGCGTCCCGCATCGGTCAGCGCGTACAGCGTGCGAACGTCCAGCGACAGCCCGACCGGATCCAGATCGGTCTCGCCGCCGAGTTTCATGACGTCGCGGAACACCTGGTTCTCCTGCAACACCAGCACGTGGTCCTCGCCGCGGCGGGCGACCGCCAACCTGAGCACGCCGTTGCCGTCGGCCATCCACCACACGTCGTCCTTGACGCCCTTGTTGAGGCGGTCCCGGTACTGGGGCTTGGCTTCGTCCACGGCCTTCTGGCTGCTGATGTCCAGCCGGTGCACCATCAATCCGCTCTGGCGCCCCATGCTGGCGAACAGGATGTGGTCCGGCTCGCGCGGCAACGTGTCGACCACCCAGCCGCCCTTGGGCAGGTTGATCCGGGTATAACGCCGCGCGCCTGAGGCATCGGTTTCCATGCGGATGGCGATCACCATCGGCTGGCCGTGCGGCGGGTCCACGGTCAACAGCAACAGATCGTCGCCCGCCCATTCCACCGAGTCGAACTTCACCGCGCTCTTGGCCATCAGCGACGCCTGCCGGCCCTGCAGGTCGACCAGATCCACACCCCAGTCGTCTTTGCCGTTGCGGACTTGCAGTGCGAGCAGGGTGCCCGCAGGATTGAGGCTGGCCTGTACGATCCGCTCGGGCTTGAACAGGGTGGCAGGCTGTAGCGGAAGCACATAGGCGAGCGCCGGTTCGCGCAGGTCTGGCAGCGTGCTTGGGTCCTCCTTGGCGGCTGCACGCAACGGCTTGTAGAACGCGGGGAAGGGATCCGGATAACGCCCCGAGAAGGCCAGCGGATACTTTGCGTAGATGGCCGGATGGGTCTTCTGCATCCAGTCGATGGCCGCCAGCGACCGGTTGGTGGACGCGAAACGGGCGCGCCAGAAACTGCTCGGACGGAACAGAAGGTCGCCCGGATAGGTGATACGGCCCGGTTCGACCGTGAAGCGGAAATCCTCGTCGTCGGACAAGGTGTAGCGGTAGCCGAAGACCAGTTGCAGTTCACGCCACTCGTAGGTACCTGCCGATACGGCATAAAGACGGAAGTTGTGGCCCTCCTTCAGGTCGCGCATCACGCCCGAACCGAACAGCTTGCCATCGCGATTCATCCGCACCATGGCCACGTTCACCGACGTGTCCACCGCCATCAGCACCAGGCCCTCACCCGCCTTCAGCGCGGGGTCGCTTCCCGGCTCGACCTCGCGCATGCTGGCTTCAGCCCTGAAGCTGGCCAACCCGAACAGCACCACCAGCATCGCCACGGCGCGATGCCATGCTGGACTTCTCATCACCCTTCCCCTTGCCTGACGCGATCCCCATCGCGTTGACGATGTTAACGCCGCCGGCGCCCCACTTCACCCCAGCGGCCACTCGCCCAGCACGTCGTAGTCCGCCTCGCCTTCGATGCTCTGCAGCAGGTGGACGCCCTGCGGGTGCAGCACCACCGGCGGCACGTCCACTGGCGCGGTGCGCGGCGGCACGTAGGCCAGGGTCAGGTGCGGGACGAAGCTGCGCCCCACGTGCTGCTTGAAACCGGCGCGCAGCAGGCGCTGCTGCAGATTGCGCCAGAACGCCACCACCGCCGGCGACGGGTGCAATGCGGCCAGGGTCAGCGCCGGGTTTTTCGGATTGCCCAGGCAGAGCAGATGATCGAGGGTGATGCCGACCGGTTCCGGTTGCCAGTCCTGCATGGCGTCGTGCGCCGTGCGGATCATGTCCTCGCGCGGACCATCGCTTTCACCAAGGAAATGCAGGGTCAGGTGGTAGCGCTCGGGGCGCACCCAACGGGCCTGCGGAAACGCGGCCTTGAGGTCGTCGGCGCGGTGGCGCAGGCCCTCGCGTTCGCCCGCCGACGGCACCAGCGCGAAGAACAGCCGGTGCAGCCGGCCCGGCTGCGGGCCGCCGAACAGGTCGCCTTGCGGGGTGGGCGCGGGGCTGGCAGGCATGGAACGGAACGCACGGAAAACCACGATGCCCCGCATCATCGGCGCGTGCGCCGGACGATGCAAGTCGAGCGCGGGCGTCGCGGATCATGGAAGCGCATTGCAGTTGCGTAGCGTGCGCCACGCGCACGACCGCACTCCACGCTCATCACGCACGCATGCGTCAGGCGCCGCGCGTGTCGCGCGCATGGCGCACGCCACGACGGGGACGCCGCCTCGAGGGCGACGTCCCGTCGCCGTCACCAGATCCGCACGCGGTCCTGCGGGGCGATGTACAGCGGGTCGCCCTGCTTCACGCCGAAGGCGTCGTACCACGCGTCGATGTTGCGCAGCGGAGCGAAGGCGCGGATGTGGCCCGGCGAATGCGTGCCGTTGACCAGCTGCTGGCGCAGTGCGTCGTCGCGCCACAGCGTGCGCCACACCTGGCCCCAGCCCATGAAGAAGCGCTGGTCGCCGGTGAAGCCGTCGATCACCGGTGCGGGCTTGCCGCCCAGCGAGCGGTGGTAGGCCTCCAGCGCGATGGTCAGGCCGCCCAGGTCGCCGATGTTCTCGCCCATCGCCACGCGGCCGTTGATGCGCATGCCGGGCAGCTGCGGGAACACGTACGCCTCGTACTGCGCACCCAGCCTGGCGGCCTGCACCTCGAACTTGGCCGCGTCCTCGGCGGTCCACCAGTCGCGCAGCAGACCCTTGCCATCGGACTTGCGGCCCTGGTCGTCGAAGCCATGGATGATCTCGTGACCGATCACGCCACCGATGGCGCCATAGTTGACGGCCGGGTCGGCATCGGGATCGAAGAACGGCGGCTGCAGGATGGCGGCCGGAAACACGATCTCGTTCTTCACCGAGTTGTAGTACGCGTTGACCGTCTGCGGGGTCATGCCCCACTCGCCCTTGTCCACCGGCTTGCCGATGCGGGCGCGGCGGAAATTCCACTCGAACTCGCCGGCACGCAGCGCATTGCCGAACAGGTCGCCGTTCTTCACCACCAGCGCGCTGTAGTCGCGGTACGTGTCGGGATGGCCGATCTTCAGGCCAAAGCCGGCCAGCTTGGCGTGCGCCTCGGCCTTGGTGGCCGGGCTCATCCATGCCAGCGTATCCAAGCGTGCGCCCATCGCCGCCTTCACGTTGGCGACCAGCGCATCCATCTTGGCCTTCGCATCCGGCGGGAAGTACAGCTGCACGTAGTCGCGCCCGATCGCCTCGCCCATCGCCGATTCGGCGAAGGACACGCCGCGCTTCCAGCGCTCGCGCTGCTGCGGCTGGCCGGAGAGGAACTTGTCGCGGAATTCGTACTGCGCCACCGAGAAGTCCTTCGACAGCAGCGGTGCCGCGTTGTCGGTCGCGTGGAAGGCCTGCCAGGCCTGCAGGGTGGCGACGTCGGCATCGGCGAAGATCGCCGCGATCTTCGGGATGGCGCTGTCCTGGCGGATCACGGCGCGGCCGGCGCCGTCGACACCGGCGGCCGTGAAGAAGTCCGCCCATGGGAACCCGGGGGCCTTGCCGGCGAAATCCGCCATCGCCATCGGGTTATAGGTCTTGTCGCGGTTGCGGCTTTCGGCGCGCGTCCAGTGCGCCTCGGCGATGCGGGTCTCCAGCGCCAGGATCGCCTTGGCGCTCTCCTGCGGCTGCGCCCAGCCGGCCAGCTGCAGCAGCTGCGCGATGTAGGCCTGGTAACGCTCGCGCTGCGGCGCGAAATTCTCGCGCAGGTACATCTCGCGGTCGCCGAGACCCAAGCCGCCCTGGCTCAGGTAGAGGGCATAGACATCGGGATTCTTCTGGTCGTCGCTGACGCTGAGGTTGAAGAAGCTATCGTAGAGGCCGCCCCGCTGTCCCATCAGTCGCGCCAGGGCCTCCTTGTCGCCGGCGGCGCGGATGTCGGCCAGGACCGGCTGCAGCGGCTTCGCACCGAGGGCATCGACGGCCTGCTCGTCCATGAAACCGCGGTACAGGGCGGCGATCTTGGCGGCATCGCCGCCGGTCGCCGGGTCGCCCAGCGCATAGCCTTCCACCAACACGCGCAGGCGCGCTTCGGACAGGTCACGCAGGATCGCGAAGCCGCCATAGCTGGAGCGGTCGGCCGGGATCTGGGTGGTATCGGCCCAGGTACCGCTGACGTAGCGGAAGAAGTCGGCGCCCGGCCTGGCGGACCGGTCCATACCGGCGGTGTCGATGCCCCACGTGCCGAAGCGCTTGGCGGCGATGGTCGACCCGGCCGCGCCGGCGGCATCGGGTTCGGCGAACAGCGACTGCAGCGTGCAGCCGTCGTCCAGGCAGCCGTGATCTTCGTGGGCCGCCAGCGGGGCGGCGGCGGCGAGGGCCAGCAGGGTGGCGGCGGACAGCAGGGTCTTCTTCAACAGCGTTCTCCGGAATCAGGGCAGGCGCGCGTCGCGCGCGGGCGTGTCCGGAGGGTATCGCTGCCGACGGCGGGGCGACTGTGCCGAAAGTGCCGGGAACGGGACCTGGCTCCCGCCGCCGGCATGGATCGCACAAACAGGAAGCCCGGCGATGGCCGGGCTTCCCGTGACGCACAAGACGGTCGGATGCCTGCGGACCGTCCGCTCAGCGCGGCGCCTCCGAGGGATCCACGCAGCGGCGGCCACAGCGGCGGGCGGCGTCACCGGCCATCGTGCCGTCGTTCTGCACGAACCCGCCACCGAACGGCTGCCCGTACGACAGGCGCAGGCCCAGAGTGCTGCCCTGCGTGCTGTTGCTGGCCTGCTCATGGCCGAACAGCAGCGACAGCAACCAGCCGGGCCGCAGCTTCACGTCCACGCCGGCCGCCAGCGACAACGCGTTGTCGTTGTAGCTCTGCATGCCCAGCCGGTAGTCGGTCGGGTGCGGCCATACCACGTAGTTCATGGCCGCCTCGCCCTTGTCGTCGATCGCCTGGCGATACTCCAGGGTCCAGAAGGGCCGATAGCGTCCGTTCGCACCGCCGACCTGGTAACTGCCCTCGATGCCGAGCGCGAACGTGCTGTTCTCCACCTCCTGGCGACGATACGCCAGGTCGTAGAGGCCAAGGCCGTACTCGCGGTAGGCCTCCAGCGTGGTCCGACTGGCATCGAACCGGCCATACCCGGTCAGCGCCATGCGTTCGCCACGGTGCTCGTAGCCCAGCGCCAGCGAGCCGAACCACTGTTCGCCGTCGCGCGCCGCGGTGCCCAGCGCGCCGGCGTCGTCGCTCCAGCGGCGGATGTCGAAGTCCAGGCGGCCGGTGGCCAGCATGCCGTCCACGAACAGGTGCTCGCCCCGGCGCCACAGGCCGTACAGCGCCAGCGAGCGCTGGTCGGCCTTGAGCCGCGACGCGGTGCCGTCGAGATCGCTGTCGTTGCGCGCCAGGCTGCCCGCCACGCCCAGCAGCAGATGCTCGCCGAATGCACGGTCCGCACCCAACGTGATGCCATCGGTCTGGAAGTCGTAGCCACCCACCCGTCCGCGCTTGCCGAACGTGGCCGTACCCGATGCCCACGCGCCCCAGCCCTGCGGCAGTGCCGGCAACACGCCACCCGTTGCCTGCCCCACCGGCACCGACAGCCCCTGGCGGTCGTCGCCACCGGCGTACGCCAGGGTGACGGCATTGCTCGAGGCGTTGGCGCCGCTGCGTACCTGGCGCAGGCGGTCGCGGATGTTCGACTGCTGTGCAGTGGCGAAGCGCACGCTGGCGTCCACCTGCGCCTGCAGCAGGCCGACCACGCCCGCATCGCGGGTCGGGTCGGACCGCACCTCGACCTGCAACCGCATCTCCACGCTCGCCGCGGCGTAGCTGCCGGCGGCGGCCTGGGTGGCGGTGATGACGGTCTCGCCCTCCGCATGCAGCGTCACGGTGCGGCCGCTGATGCTGGCCACGTCGGGATCGCTGCTGGTGAAGGTAAAGGCACCGGCACTGGGGCTCTGCGGATTGCCCAGGTCGAATGCGGGTTCGCCATAGACCTTGCGCAGCGTTTCCGGCCAGACCAGCGTCGGCACGGCGGCGGCGATGTCCACGTCGAGCAGCGCCTGCGGCGCGGCCTCGTGGTTGGCATCACCGGCCTGGTCGGCGGTCAGCGAGCAGCGACCCGCCGCCAGCATGGTGACCGTTGCGCCGCTCACCTGGCAGACCTGCAGCGTGGTGCTGGCGAATACGACCGGGTTGGCGGACGCGCCACCCGTGGCGACCAGCGCGAACGTGCCATTCGGCGTAAACACCGGCGTCGCCGGGTTGGCGCTGAAGCCGGTGATGGCCTGCGCCGCCTGCGCGACGACGAGTTCGTACGCCTGCGCGCCGCTGAAGCCGTTGGCATCGCGCACTTCGATGGTGAATGCGAAGCGGCCGGCCTGCGTCGGGGTCCCCGACAGCACGCCCGCCGCGCTCAGCGACACGCCCTGCGGCAGCGAACCTGCGATCACCGTGTACGTGTACGGCGCGGTGCCGCCACTGACGGCCAGCGTCTGGTGGATCGCACCGGCGTGCGTCGCGGGCGGCAGCACCGGCAGCGTGAATGCGATCTGCGGCGCCGCGACCTGCAGCGTGTACTGCCGCTGCGCGGTGAACGGCCCCAGGCCCGTGCTGCTGTCGGTGACCTGGACGGTCAGGCTGAAGCTGCCTGCGGCCGTCGGCGTGCCGGTGATGCGGCCGTCCGTCCCCAGCGCCAGACCGGCCGGCAAGGCGCCGCCGGTCAGCTGGAAGGTGTACGGCGATGCACCGCCGCTGGCGACGAAGGCATGCGTGTAAGCGCTGCCGCCGGTGCCATCGACCGGGTTGCCCGCGTCCAGCGCCACCGTCGGCGCGGTGACATCGATCGTCATCACGGCGGCTGCAGTGGTCTGGTAGGCATCGCTGGCCGTGTAGGTGAAGCTGTCCTGCCCGGCAAAGCCGGGGTTCGGCCGGTAGCTGATCGTGGTGCCGCTCGCGGTGGCGGTACCGTGCAGCGGCAGCGTGACCACCGCGACCGAGGTCGCCGTGCCGGTGATCGACAGCGTCACCGGCGTCGCCGGCGCACCGTACGCCAGCGTGACGCTGCCGTCGGCGACATCGAGTGCCGGAATCGGCGTGACCGCGTTCGACGGTGCCGATGCCGCGCTGCTGCCCGCGCTGCTCTGCGCCGTCACGGTGAACGTGTACGCCGTGCCGCTGTTCAGGCCACCGACGGTGATCGGGCTGCCCGCGCCAGTGTTGGTGATGCCGCCGGGACTTGCGGTGACCGTGTAGCCCGTGACGGGCGCTCCGCCGGTGAAGCCAGGCGCCGTGAACGACACCGTGACCGATGTCGCCGACGCCATCGTCGCCGTACCGATCGTCGGCGCGGCCGCCACCACCGCTGCCACCGTGAAGCTCTGGCTGACCTGAGCGGCCGGCAAATGGGTGGCGTCTCCGGTCTGGTCGGCGGTGATCGTGCAGGTACCGACGGAGGCGAACGCCAGCGTTCCGGTGGCCGTGATCGAGCACACCGCCGGCGTGGCCGACGCGAACGTCACCGGCAGCCCCGAATCCGCCGTGGCCGACAGCGTCGGCGTGGTGCCGAAGTCCTGGCTGCCCGGGTTGCCGAACGTGATGGACTGCGCGATGGACGTGACCACGGCGTTCGATGCGGCAGAGACCGGGCCCGTACCGACGCTGTTGGTCGCGACCACGGTGAAGGTGTAGCGGGTGCCGGACGTCAGGCCGGTGACGCGGATCGGACTGCCTGCCCCCGTTGCAGCGGCCCCGCCCGGACTGGCCGTCACGGTGTAGCCGGTGATGGCGATGCCGCCGCTGCTGGCCGGCACCGTGAAGGCCACATCGACTTCGGTCGGGCTGGCGAGGACGGCGGTGCCGATGGTCGGCGCGCCGGGCACCACCGGATTGACGGTGAACGTGCGGGTGACCTGCGGGGCGGCGAGATAGCTACCGTCGCCCGGCTGGTCGGCGTTGATGGTGCAGGTGCCCGCGGTGACGAACGTCAGCGCGCCGCCGCTGGTGATGGTGCACACGCCGGTCGTGGACGAGGTGAAGATCGGCGTCAGGCCCGAATCCGAGGTCGCGCTCAGCGTCGGTGTGGTGCCGAAGTTCTGCGCGCCGGGATTGTTGAAGGTGACGGTCTGGGTCGCCGCCGGCGTGATGCTGTTCGAGGCCATCGACGCGGGGCCCGTGCCGGCCACGTTGTCCGCCGTGACGGTGAAGGTATAGGGCTGCCCGTTGGTGAGGCCGTTGATCACGATCGGCGACGCCGCTCCGTTCACGGGGGCCACATGGGGAGGGTAGACCGTGACGGTGTAGCCCGTGATGGACGTTCCACCGGTGTTGACAGGTGCCGTGAACGCGACGCTCGCCTGGGTGTCGCCGGCGATCGCGGTGCCGATCGTGGGCGCGGCCGGAGCTACGGGATTGATCGTGAACGAATGGCTGACCTGCGGTGCCGGCTGGAAACTGCCGTCGCCCGCCTGGTCCGCGTTGATCGTGCAGGTGCCGGCGGCAACGAAGGTGAGGATGCCGCCGGACGTGATCGTGCAGACGCCTGTCGTGGCGGACGTGAAAGTAACCGTCAGCCCCGAACTCGCCGTCGCAGCCAGCGTCGGCGAGGTGCCGTAATCCTGCGCGCCGGGGTTGGCGAACGTGATGGTCTGCGGCGCCGCCGGAAGGACGCTGTTGGAGGCGGCCGACGCCGCACCTGTACCGGCGGCGTTCGTCGCCGTCACGGTGAAGGTGTACGCCACACCATTGGTCAACCCGGCCACGATGATCGGCGAACCGGAGCCCGTCCCGGTCGCGCCCCCCGGATTCGCGGTGACCGTGTAGCCGCCGGAGAGAATGGCCGCACCGCCGGTCGACGCGGGCGCGGTGAACGTCACCGAGGCCTGGCCATTGCCCGCCGTCGCGGTCCCGATGGTCGGGGCACCCGGTGCGACCGCGTTGACGGTGAACGTCCGGGTTTCCGTGGCCGCCGCATTCCATGCGGCATTGCCCGCCTGGTCCGCCTCGATGCTGCAGCTGCCGGCAGCGACGAAGGTCACCTGGCCGCCCGCCGTGATCGTGCAGACGCCGGTGGTCGACGAGCTGAAGGTCGGCGTCAGTCCCGAGCTCGACGTCGCGGTCAGTGTCGGCGTGGTGCCGAAGTTCTGCGCGCCGGGATTGGCGAACGTGATGGCCTGGTTGCCCTTTGGCGTCACGGCGTTCGACGCGGCCGACGCGACACTCGTTCCGACGGCGTTGGTCGCGGTCACGGTGAACGTGTACGCGATGCCGTTGGTGAGCCCCGCCACCGTGGCGGTACAGGCGGCGGGCCCTGCGCAGGTACCGAACGCGCCGCCGGGACTGGCGGTGGCCGTGTACGTGGTGATCGCCGAACCGCCGTTGCTGCCCGGTGCGGTGAAGGTGACGCTGGCCTGGCCATCGCCCGCCGTGGCCGTGCCGATGGTCGGTGCGGCAGGCGCGGTGGGAATGGCGACGGTGTGCGTCGACCCGCTGGCGAAGGCCGCCGGACCGCCGTTGCCGGCCGCGTCGGCGATATCGGTGGCGCCGTTGAGATTCAGCCTCAGGTCGCCGCTGCCGGCGATGCCGCTCACGGTGACGTCGATCGAGGCGCCGCTGCTCGCCGAGACGCTGCTGATCGTGCCCGTGGCCGTGCCCGTCATCGCCAGCGCGAAGTCATCGGTGGACACGTTGGCCACCGACTCGTTTAACGCGACCGTGAAGGTCACGCTGGTGGCGGTGGCCGCAGGCGATCCGCTCACGGTGATGCCGGTGACGGCGGGCGGTGCCGTATCGACGGCGGCGTTGCTGGTGTCGCTCGTCGTGGTGGTATTGCCGGCGTTGTCGGTGGCCGTGAACGACACATTGCGGCCGGTCGCCTGCAGCGCGCCGCTGGGCAGGGTGTACGTGGCCGTCCACGTGCCGCCGCTGTTGGTCGCGGCGACCGCTACGCCACCTCCGAACTGGCTGAAGTTCGCGGTGGCACCGCTGATCGTATCCGTATTGTTGTCGCCCGCTGCCGTGTTGTTCCACGTCGCCGTGACCGTGTCACCGATCCGGTACGTGCCGGCGGTGCCCGATGCGCCGGAAATGGCGATGTTGCCGTCGGTCACCGTCGGCGCCACATTGTCGACGATGGCATTGGTGGTGTCCCCGGTGGCGGCACTGCCCCAGGCATTGGTCGCCGTCACGTTGACATTGCGGTTTGTCGCGTCGATGGCGCCCGCGGTGATCGTGTAAGTTGCAACCCAGGTATCGCTCATGTTGCTGGCGCCAACGGCCGCGCCACCGCCGAACTGGCTGAAGTCCATCGTTACGCCGGTGATGCCACTGTTGTTGTCGCCGCCCGCGGTGTTGTTCCAGGTCGCGGTGACGGTGTCGCCGATCCTGTAGGCGCCACCGGTGCCCGACGCGCCGGAGATGCCGATGCGGGCGTCGGTGACGGTAGGCGCGGGCACAGCGCTGTCGCCCTGCAGATCGTCTATCAACAGGAAATCGAACATCGTGGAGGAGAAACGAACCTCATCCACCACCAAACCACCGAAATTGAGCGTCGCACGCGTGCCCGCAGGAACTACCTGAGCACCGACCGAGTTGCCCCCTCGATAGCCGGTGACCGTGACGCTCTGGCTCAGGACATCCAGCAACATCGACTGCAGCACAAAATGTGCACCGTCCGTACGCGACCAGATCAACGTCGCGCCGCCGCCGCTGTTTGCATTGAGCGCGGGGTTTCCTGGGAACGACATGTCATCCCAACTCATATCGCCGCCGACCATCGTGAACGTGAAGCTGTCACCGCCCAAGGGCATGGTGAATGTCGTTGCCGGCGGATCGGGTGCGGTTGGCAGGTTGGTCGGGCGAGTCGTGAATGCCTCGTTGAAGACGACTGCCTGCACATTACCGACGACGGCCAGCGCCATGATCACCACCAGCAGGCATTGCCGCGCGAGTCTTCCATGAAGGCCAGTTGCCAACCGGGAGTGGAAGCGCTGCGCCACGCGCGACGCGATGTGGGCACCTTGGGTGCCTGGCGAAGTGTTCAAGCTGGATCCCCTATCGATACGGTTGCCTGCGCGATCACGCAGACGAGCGACGCTGCCTGGATGGTGGAACCTGCCGGTATCCGCCCCACGGTACCGGCCACCACGTGGCGCTGGCGGCATGGTAGCGGATCGAGCGGACACAGTCGCGTCACCTGCACCAGACCGACGATGGATGTGCGATGCAAGGCGCGTGCCGCGTTCGTGTGCCTGGGCGGGCGCATTCGACGTCGTTACCCGGACAACGCGACGCCGTCATGAACGAAAAGTCTTCAGCAATGTCATGGCCGGCCGATAACGCTTTCCGAGAGCCCTCCCCTCGGGCCGCGATCTTCCCCATGACCGGCACGTACAACGAGATCCTCGTTCTCTTCTCCCTGCTGGTCGCCATCCTCGCCTCGTATACCGCGCTCGACATGGCCGGGCGCGTCGCCACCACGCAGGGCTCCGCCGCCCGCTGGTGGCTGGCCGGTGGCGCGTTCGCGATGGGACTGGGCGTGTGGTCGATGCACTTCGTCGGCATGCTGGCCTTCGACCTGCCGATTCCCCTGGGTTACGACATCACCCTCACCGCCTGCTCGATGCTGGCGGCGGTCGGCTCCTCGGCGTTCGCGCTGTGGCTGGTGTCGCGGCCGCAGCTGCCGCGTCTGCGCCTGCTGCTGGGGGCGGTGCTGATGGGCACCGGCATCGCGCTGATGCACTACATCGGCATGGCGGCGCTGCAGATGCAGCCCGGCATCGACTACCACCCCGGGTGGTTCACGCTGTCCATCGCCATCGCGGTGGCCGCCTCCGGTGCGGCGCTGTGGATCGCCTTCCACCTGCGCAGCGGCGGCCGCCGCAAGTACCTGCTGCGTGCGCTCGCCGCCGTGGTGATGGGCCTGGCGATCGTCGGCATGCACTACACCGGCATGGCGGCGGCGCAGTTCCCCGCGGACAGCTGGTGCGGGGCGGCACGCGACGGCGGCGTGCCCACGCAGTGGCTGGCGATCCTGGTGGTGGTGGCCACGGTGGCCATCATGGGCGTCGCGCTGATCGTCTCGGTGCTGGACCGGCAGATGCATGCGCGCACCCATCACCTGGCGCATTCGCTGGCGCGTGCGAACGAAGAACTGCTGCAGGCGGCGCTGCACGACCCCCTCACCCGCCTGCCCAACCGCATCCTGCTGCAGGACCGCATCGAGCAGGCCATCGAGAAGGCCAGGCGGAAGCAGGAGCAGTTCGCGGTGATGTTCCTGGACCTGGACGGCTTCAAGGGCATCAACGACGCCTACGGCCACCAGGCAGGCGATGCGCTGCTGCTGGAAGTCGCCACGCGCGTGCGCGGCCTGCTCCGCAGCCAGGACACACTGTCGCGGCTGGGCGGGGACGAGTTCGTGCTGGTAGTGGCGGCCACCGATCCCGAGGACGCCGCCATGGTGGCCCAGCGCATCATCGACGCCATCGGCCACACCGCCCTCCGCGTCCACGGCGCGGACCTGCAGGTGACCGCCAGCGTGGGCATCGCGCTGTATCCGTCCGACGGTACCCGCGAACGCGACCTGATGGCGCATGCCGATGCGGCCATGTACCACACCAAGGACAACGGCCGGAACGGTTACACGTTCTTCGCCCCGTCGATGAACATCAGCGCCCACCAGCAGCTGAAACTGCTGAACGAGCTGCGGCGCGCCGTGGAGCGCGACGAGCTGGTGCTGCACTACCAGCCCAAGTTCTCCGCGCCCGACTACGACATGGTCGGCGCCGAAGCCCTGGTGCGCTGGCGGCACCCCGAACTGGGTTTGCTGGCGCCCGGCGCCTTCATTCCCGCCGCCGAGCGCAGCGGCCTGATCCTCGCGATCGGCGAATGGGTGCTGGACGAAGCCTGCCGCCAGATGCGGGCATGGCGCGAACAGGGGCACGGCATCACCAACGTCGCCATCAATCTGTCGTCGCTGCAGTTCTCCTCCCCCAATCTCGTGGGGATGGTGGCCGACGCACTGCGCAGGCACGACGTGCCCGCCAGCACGCTGACGCTGGAAATCACCGAGACCACCGCCATGCGCGATGCCGATGCCAGCCTGGGCATCCTCGACGAACTCACCGCGATGGGCGTGAACATCTCGATCGACGACTTCGGTACGGGCTATTCCAGCCTGCTGTACCTGAAGCGGCTGCCGGCCTCGGAACTGAAGATCGACCGTGCCTTCGTGCGCGAGCTGGAATCCAATACCGAGGACGCGGCCATCGTGTCGTCGATCATCGCGCTGGGCAAGACGCTGAACCTGCGGGTGGTCGCCGAGGGCGTGGAAACCGTCGGCCAGCGCCAGGCGCTGCGGCGGCTGGGATGCGACCTCTACCAGGGTTATCTGATGGGTGAGCCGGTCGAAGCCGATGCGCTGTTCGCGGTGCGCCAGCCGGCCTGAGTCGACATCGCCCGGCGCGGCGCGTCACACGGGCTCGAGGTAAGCGGACGCGCGCTCTTCGCGCGTCAACGGGTAAGCGGTGCGATGCGGTTGCCCGTTCGCATCGAAGAACAGCGAGGGCGTCTGCCGCCGCAGTCTGGCCGCGGCAATGTCGGCGGCGATCCGCAGGCTGCCGAACAGGAGGGCCACGGGCGTGGCGGCCACGTCGTCCGTCGCGTCGGCGGCCTTGAGGACGATCCGGCCACGCGGACCGAACGCGGCATCCACCGCGGCCGTGTCGGGCAGGCAGGCGACCACCACGCCGACATAGGCCAGCCTGCCGTCGCGCGGCGTATTCGCCAGCGGCGTGCGGCAGCATCCCGCGTACCACCGCAGCAGGCCGCCCACGCGCAGGCACAGGCCGGCGATATGCTCTTCGCCGGCGGTGAACGCCATGCCGGCCGGATTCGTCGCCACGATGTCGGTGCCGCCATGGGCATCCGTCACGCCGGGCAGACCGAGGTGGCGCGCATAGGCCTGGCAATCGCGGCAGTAGCAGGTGGCCCGCGCATACGCACGGCGCTTCTCCAGGGTGCCCTGCACCTTCCCGCATCGGCAACGCACTTCGAGGGTCATGGAAGGTCCCGTTTTCGGCTTTCGTGGACGCAGGGATACCGCAGCGGCGATCACGATTCCGTCAAGCGCCCACGCGATGCGCGACCCGCCGGGCAACGACCGTCAGGGTTCAGGCGGCGGCCGCGACCGCCGGCGCCTCCATGGCGTCGCTGGCTTCGGGTGCGGCCAGCGCCAGCGCGCGTGCGAGCGGACCCATCGCCGTACGCTCATCATCGGTCTGCGCGTCCAGCGCCTGCATCAGGCGCTCCGACAGGCCCCACTCGCGCGCGACGGCGCACGCCAGACGCGGCGACCAGCGCTGCAGCAGGTGCGCCGTCATCGCCGTGTCCGGCACCCGAGCGGCGAGCCCCGCGGTCGCATCGCGCAGTGCCTGCACCACGACGATGGCGCCCAGCCCCTGCAGGAGGGCGAGCAGGCGCGCGGCGAGGACCTCTTCGCGACCCGCCGGACCCGCCAGCCTGGCTGCGATCAGCGCGCTGCGCTGCGTGTGGTCCCAGACCAGGTCCGGCAGCCGCCCGAACACCCCGCCCTCCACCCGCATCACCGGCTGCATCAGGGCCACCGCCACCAGATGGCGCAGTCCGTCCACGCCGACGAGTGCCACTGCGCGGTCCAGGCTTTCCACGGCCGCCGTATCGCGTCGGTACAGCGTGCTGTTGGCCAGCTTCAGCAGGTGGGCGGCCAGCGCCGGATCGCGCGCGATGATGCCGCCGAGGTCGCGACCGGATGCGTCATCGTCGTTCAGGGCACCCAGCAGTTCCGGCAGCAGCTGCGGCCTGCGCGGCAGGCGCCGCGGGTCGTCGGCGAAGCGCGCCAGCGCATCGCGGGCGGCCGCAATCACCGGACCGCTGTCTTCCGGCGAAAGGCAGGACCCGGCATCGAGTCCGGCCAGCCGCAGCAGCGGTGCCGCCCAGTCGCGCGGCGGTGATGCCGGCGACGAAGGCGCGACCTCTGCCATCCCGGCCAGCGGCGTCATCGACGCGTCGGCGGCCACGGCCTTGCGCCGTCCGCGCTTCCACCATCCACCCACGATCTCCCGGAATGCCACGCACTCACCTGCGATTGCATAGTCGACGACACCGTAGCGGCCGCATGACGCGTTTCTTGAGCGTCCCGCACAACGCGACAGTGACCCGGTTGCCGACGCGGCCGGAGATGGAGGCGTCGATGCTGCCGCGAGATCGCGCGCATCGCACGGCCAGCCATGCGTGCGATGCGGTCATGAAACTTTCACTCGCGTTTCGCGCGGACGCGACATCGATGAACGCTTCCGTCGCGCGGTCACACGATGTTGATGCGCGATGCGGGAAGTTGTCGCTCAAGGGCGGAACACGCCCTATCCCTTCCACGACAGGAGTTCACGATGAACACGCAGAAGAAGATCCAGCACAGCCTCAACGACCTGATCGAAATCGCCCGCGACGGCCACGGCTTCTACACCGAAGCCGCCGGCAAGGTGAAGGACGCCGAGCTCGCCGCGCTGTTCACGCGCATCGCCGGCGTCAAGCAGGACATCGTGGCACGCCTCAGCGCGACCGTCGCCGCCACGGGCGGCAAGCCGGCCGAGCACGGCACCATGGTCGGCAGCATGCAGCAGTTCTACGGCAAGGTGCGTGCAGCGCTGGGCGACACCACCTACGGGTATGTCGCGGAGCTGGAGGAGTCCGAAGATCGCCTGCTGAAGGCCTTCAACGAGACCATCACCGACGAGGACACCCCGGCTACCGCGCGTGCCGAAGCACAGGCCCTGCTGCCCAGCGTGCGCGAGTGCCACAACGTGATGCGCGACCGCAAGCAGGTGCTCAAGCGCGCCAGCTGATCCGCACGACGCGTCGTCGCCCCCGGAAGCCCCGCACATGCGGGGCTTCTTTTCATGCGCATCTTCGAGGACGACGCGATCGCTCGTCGTCGGCCGAGCTCACGCCGATCTCCCGCGTTTTGCCTGCCGTCCAGCCAGCCTCGCCGCCACCTCGGCCAGATCCTGTTTCCGGCGCAGGTAGTCGCCCCACGGATGTTCGCCGAGGCGCGCCATGCGCCGCGGGGCGGACGCGATGGTGTAGGCATCGCCGCCCTTGATTCGGCCCAGCTCCTCCCAGCGCAACGGCATGGCGACCGGCGCGCCCTCGCGTGCGCGCAGCGAGAACGATGCCACGCTGGTGGCACCGCGCCCGTTGCGCAGGTAGTCGATGAAGATGCGACCCTTGCGGAACTTCTTCGTCGCCGTGGCGACATAGGCCAGCGGGTCCGAGGCCGCCATCGATTCGGCGAATGCATGCGCGAAGTCCTTCACCTGCGGCCACGGACACGCGGGTTTCAACGGCACCACCACGTGCAGGCCCTTGCCGCCGGACGTGCGCACATGCGAGGTCAGTCCGAGCGCGCGCAGACGCTTTCGCACCAGTCGCGCCGCCTCCACCACGCGTACCCATGCGACATCCGGCCCGGGATCGAGGTCGAACACGATCCGGTCGGCACGATCGGGCGTCTTCGCCTGCGCGCCCCAGGGATGGAACTCGATCGCGTTGAACTGCGCCAGCTCCAGCAGGCCGGCTTCGTCGTTCACCACCAGATAGTCCGCGCGCGCGCCGCCTTCTTCCTCCAGCGATACCGCATCGACCCGGTCCATGCCGGGGGTGTGGTGCTTCTGGAAGAAGCAGGGCCGGCCCGCGCCCTGCGGACAGCGCACGATGGACAGGGGTCGCCCCGTGATCTCCGGCAGCAGCCAGCGCGCCATGGCGCGGTTGTAGTCGAACACCTGCTGCTTGGTGATGCCGCTGTCGGGAAACACGACGCGCTCGGGATGCGTCAGTTCCAGCGCGTCGGCAGCCTGGGATGTGCGGGGCGTGGCCGGCATGGCGGATCCTTGGCGGGCACTGGAAGACGAGGGTTCGCGCAGGTCGGCGGCACGCTTGTCGCGCCGGATGGTCTTCAACGAGGACTGGCGCAGCAGGCCCTGGTTGCCGAGCCCGTGGTGGAACACGTCCGCGACCAGCGTCGGCGTGACCCAACGCGCACGCCGCAGTTCGGGGTCGTCCACGTCGATGCGCGCCGTCGGTGCGCTGCGCGCGCGTGGCGCCAACTGGGTGGCCAGTGTCTCGAGCAGCGCCTGGCTGAAGCCGGTGCCCACCCGTCCCGCGTACCGCCACCCGCGCGCGCCCTCGGGCGCGGCCAGCAGCAGCGCGCCCAGCCCGCTGCGGCTGCCTTTCGGTGCGGTGAAACCGACCACCGCGAACTCATCCGACGCCCGCTGCTTCACCTTGCGCCATGCGTCGCCACGACCCGCGTGATACGGCGCCTCGGCGCGCTTGCTGATGATGCCTTCCAGCCCGCGTTGCAGCGCCATCGCCAGCGCCTCGTCGCCACGCCCGACGATGTGCGAGCTGTAGACCAGCCGGTCGGGCGGCGACTTCAGGATCTCCGCGAGCAGCGCCTTGCGCTGGTACTGCGGGCTGCGCGCCAGGTCCACGCCGTCGACCTGCAGGATGTCGAACAGCACGTACGACAGGGTCGCATTCTTCTCGCCGGCCAGGGTCGCCTGCAGCAGGCCGAAGTCCTCCTGCCGCCCGGCGCCGGCCACCAGTTCGCCGTCGAGCACGGCGTCGTCCAGGTCCAGCGCCTCGAGTGCCGCCACGATCTCCGGCGCACGCGCCGTCCATTCGATCTCGTTGCGCGACCACAGCCGTGCCCTGCCCTTGGCGATCTGCGCGATCAGGCGGTAGCCGTCCCACTTGGCTTCGTGCAGCCAGGCATCGCCTGCGGGCACATCGGCCTGCAGCTTCGCCAGCTGCGGCGTACGGAAGCCCGGGCGCTGGCTGGTGGCGCGGGCGCCGTCCAGCCGCGCCGCCCGCTTGGCCCAGCGATGCGTGCCCTGCGGGACGGCGGACGTGCCCTTGCGAGCCTTGCGTGCAGCGCGGGGCGGCTTGCCGCCCGCCGGCACGGTCACGTCCTGCAGCAGGTCGTCGGCTTCCCTGCTGCCGGCGTAGTCGTCGCGCTCCTTGAACAGCAGCCATTGCGGCTGGCGCGCCGGCTTCTGCGTGCGGACCAGATGCCAGCCGCCCTTGAGCTTGTCGCCGAACAGGCGGAAGCGCAGATGGCCCTTGGCGAGCTGCGCTTCCACGTCGCCGTCGGTCGTCCACAGGCCGCGATCGAACGTGGCGACGTGGCCGCCGCCGTACTGTCCTTTCGGGATGTCGCCTTCGAAGTCGGCGTAGTCGATCGGATGGTCTTCCACCTCGGCCGCCAGCCGCTTCACGTCCGGGTCGAAGCTGGGCCCCTTCGGCACGGCCCAGCTCTTCAGCGTGTCGCCGACCTGCAGGCGGAAGTCGTAGTGACGATGGCTGGCGTGGTGCAGCTGGACCACGAAGATCGGCCGCTTGCCGCGCGCGCGCCGACCCTCCGCCGCCGGTTCCGGCGTGCGGTCGAAGCGGCGCTTGCGACGGTATTCCTGCAGGCTCATCGGGATCCTCGACTGTGCCTGTTATGCCGCGCACGCCGTCAACGGAACGTGGAAGGGTCCCGTGGCCGGCGTCAGCGCGGCGCGAGCGAGTTGCGCCGCTGCCACGCCTGCAACGCCGGCGAGATGACGTCATCCAGCGTCACGCCCAGTACCGCATAGGCATCCAGCGCATCGCGCAACGCCGCCAGCGGAGGCCATGCACTCGCTGCCGGCCACGCGTCGGGCGCGCCGTAGTGCGCGATGGCCGCCTGTTCCCCGCCTTGCAGCCGCTCGCACCGCTCCCGCAGCCGCTCGAGCAGCCACGTGCGCAGTGGCGCATGCACGACGAATCCCTGCGTCATCAGCATCTCACGCGCGTCCGCCAGCCGCGCTCCGGCACCGCGGAACCATTCCGTATGCCCTGCCGCCCGTGCGGGGACCTGCAGCGGCGGTGGCGCAGCATGGTCGCGCAGGGCGCGCTTCCAGCGCGTTTCCCAACCGCGCGCTTCGCGCACGCTGTCGGCCTCGGCCAGCCAGCCGCGCTCCAGGTCGAAGAACTCGTACCAGCGTGGCGAGAACGCCTGCATGCGCGCCAGCGGATCGCTCGCGATGCCGAGCTTGGCGTGGTCCTCGTAGGCGCACGGCAGCACGTAAAGATAAGCCCGCCCACTGGCGCCGGTGCCGACGCCGTCCACCGGCACGATGCGCCGCCCTCCCGCCATGGGTCAGCGCGAGGCCGCCTTGCGTGCGCGCCTGGCCGGCGACTTCTTCGTGGCCTTGGCGGCCTTCTTCGCTGCCTTCCTGGCGGGCGCCTTCTTCGCCGCCGCCTTCTTGGCCGGCGTGCGCTTCTTGCTGTCCAGGCTCTTCTGCAACAGCGACATGAAGTCGACCACGTTGGTCGCGGCATCCTCGCGTTCGGGCACGTCCTCGTCGACGATCTTCGTGGTCGCGCCGCGCGCCTTGATCCGCTTCTTGATGATCGCTTCCAGGCGGGTACGGAACTCGTCCCGGTAGTCGTCCGGCGTCCACGGCGCCGACATCGAGGCGATCAACGTCTCGGCCATCTCGCGCTCCCTGGCGGTGATGCGGTAATCGGCGGCCTTGCCGCCCGGCAGCTTGTAGTCCTCCGGGTCCACGAGTTCCTGCGGATAGCGCAGCATCATCAGCACCAGCGCATCGCCCTCGGGCAGCACCGCGCACAGGTATTCGCGCGTGCGGATCACCACCCGCGCCACGCCCACCTTGCCGGTGCTCGCGAGCGTCTCGCGCAGCAGCACATAGCCCTTCTCGGCCTTCTTGCCGGGGACCAGGATGTAGGGCTTCTCGAAGAAGCGCAGGCCGATCTCGTCGCGGTCGACGAACGCTTCCACGTCCACCGACTCATGCGTTTCCGGCGCGGCGGACGCGATGTCCTCCTTCTCCACCACCACGTAGCTGCCCTTGTCGTACTCGAACGCCTTGACGATGTCCTTCCACGGCACTTCCTCGCCGGTGTCGGCATTGACGCGCTCGAAGCGGATCGGCTTGCGGTCGCGCGAATCCAGCATGCGGAAGCTGAGGTCCACCTTGCGTTCGCCGGACATCAGCGAGACCGGGATGTTGAGGAGGCCGAACGAGAGCGTGCCGGTCCAGATGGGGCGAGCCATGGCGTGCCTGCGGGGAACGGAGGGGCGCCCATCGTGTCCAGCCGTGCCGGAAACGGGCGTGAAGACCCCGCGCCGCACGGCGGATCAGCGCAGCTGGCTGTCCTTGCTGCCGCGGCGGTTGTACAGCCCCCCGCCCTGTTCTTCCTGGTCGGCGGCTTCCTGGCAGGCGACGCACAGGCGCACGCCGGGCACGGCCTGCTGCCGCGCCACCGGAATCGGCCTGTCGCACTCCTCGCACCGCGTCAGGCTGGGACCCTTGGGCAGGGCGCGGCGTGCGCGCTCGATGCCGTCCTTGACGGTCGCATCGATCTGGTCCTGCACGGCACCATCGCCGGCCCATCCGGTTGCCATGGTCGTCTCCTCTCGCGGGATCGCGTTGCCCGGATCAGCTTACGCCGCCGGGCGCAACGCGATTTCACGAACGGAAATGGGGCCGGACGCGCGCGGCTTCAACCGTTCGCCAGCGCGTAGTCGATCGCCGCCACCACGGCCGCCACCTGCGCATCGTTGCACTGCTGCGGCGTGGCCTTGGGGCTGTCCGGATACACCTCGGTAATGGTGGTGTAGCGCGCCCCGGTGATACCGGTGCACAGGCCCAGCGACCTCACCGGGTATTCGATCACGCCCTCGGCGACCACCGGCGACCCGATGATCTCGCCGTTCGCATCGGCCGGCGCGATATGCGTGACGGCGGCGACGGCCGCGATCACCGCACGCTGGAAGTCGGGCTGCCGGCGCTCGCTGTCGTCCACCAGGTAGAACCCGTCCGGGATCTCGCCGGGCTCGTACGGCTTGCCGTCGCGCGCGGCCAGCGCGGGGCGGAACTCGCTCTCGTCGCTGTCGGTGGTCTCGTGCAGGTCGATGTGCATCAGCACGCGATCCTTCAACGGCGCGACCAGGGCGATCAGCGCCGCCGATTCCTGCGCGGGGCTGTCCGCACGGAAGGAACGGTTCGGATCCAGCGCATCGGCATTCCAGCGGTGGATGCGCTCGTAGCCCCACGGGCTGACGCACGGCACCACCAGCAGGTTGGCCTTCCCTGCGTAGTCGCCGGCACGCTGCTCGAGGAACTGCAGGGCGCCGTGCACGCCGCTGGTCTCGTAGCCATGCACGCCGCCGGTCACCAGCATCGTCGGCAACGCGTCGTTCCAGTCGCGGCTGCGCACGGCGAACAGCGGATAGGTTTCGCCGGGGCCGTAGTCGAGCGTGCCGTACTGCTGCACGTCGAAGCGTTCGCGCAAGGCGTCGACCGGGGCCTGCACATCGTCCACGTAGCGGCGCTGCACCCGCTGCTGCGCACGCCACTGCGCCTTTTCCGCCGCGTCCCAGGGCTGGCCGGGCGTACCGATGGGATGGAAGCGTTCTGGCGTATGCATGGCAAGGACGGTCTGGGGATCGAGGGCCCGCACTATACCAGCGGGGTCCGCAGCGCCCGATGCACTGTCCTCCGCACGCCGACGCGGCGAGAATGCCGGGACATCCCACGCACGAACGCCCGATGCCCCGTTACACCGGCCCCCTGCTCACCCGCGACACCGCCGCTGCCCTGCTCGCTGCCCGCGACCGCGGCGACCCGCACTGGACGGGTTCGCTCGATCTCGGCCGTTCGCGCGGTGAGGCGATGCTGCAGGCCGATGCCTGGCACTGGCAGGGCTTCGCCTATCCGTATCCGGGCACGCTCAAGAACCGCACGCTGTACTGGTGGGACGGCGAGGACTTCGAGCCCGTCTCGCGCTACGCCGGCTCGCTGATCAAGCTGGTGCCGACCGGATGGGGCGTGCCCACGTTCGAGATCGACGGCATCAAGATGCTGCCCACCTCGAAGGAATCGCCGCTCGACGATGCCCGCCGCAAGGTCGCGCTGGTCGAACCGCGCGGCAGGACCGTGCTGGATACCTGCGGCGGGCTGGGTTACTTCGCCGCCTGCTGCCTCGACGCCGGCGCGGTGCGCATCGTCTCGTTCGAGAAGAACGCGGACGTGCTGTGGCTGCGCACGCTGAACCCGTGGTCGCCTGATCCGGAGAGCGCCAACGCCGGCGGCCGCCTGCAACTCACCCATGCCGACGTGTCGCAGGCCATCGCGCAGCTGCCCGATGCCTCCATGGATGCCGTCCTGCACGATCCGCCGCGCTTCGGCATCGCCGGCGAGCTGTATTCGCAGGCGTTCTACGACCAGCTCGCCCGCGTGCTGCGCCGCGGTGGCAGCCTGTTCCACTACACCGGCAGCCCCAACAAGCTGACCAGCGGCCGCGACGTGCCCGGCGAAGTAGCCAGACGGCTGGAGAAGGCCGGATTCAGGGCGCAGCGGGCACTGGATGGCGTGACCGGCCTGCGCCGCTGAGCGCCTTCAATACTCCATCACCACCGCATACAGGCGAAGGCGTCCCTCGTAGGTGCCTTGGCGGTTGATCTCGAAGTACCACCACTGCTCGGCGGGCGTGGAGATGCCGTTCTTGGTCAGGACCAGCCCGGCGTCCTGCATGATCGTCGGCGACTCCGGCACGGCCACCAGCGGCGTCCCGTAGCTGGCGTACGTCTCGAAGCCACTGCCGTGCTTGAGCGTCACCGGCGTGACCACGAACTGCAGGTCGCCGCCGGCATCGTCGGTGATCTCGTAGAGGAAGCGCAGGCGGATACGCGTGCCCGTGAAGTCCGCCGGACGCTTCAGTGTGAAGGACAGCGCACCGGTACCGCCGGTCCAGTTCAGGCCGCGGGTATGCACATCGAAGGTCCCGAACGTCGATCGCGACAGTGCGTGCGCGGGCACGGTGACGTTGCGGGTGAAACGCGGGCAGCGGACGGGCTGCTGGACGCACAGCACGGACACCACGTCGACGACGGGCGCGGCCTTGCGGAGCACCTCGTCGGAGGGCGGTGCCGCGAGCACCGGTGCGCTGCCGAGGACGAGCAGTGCCGACAACATCCTGCGGTTGAGCATGTTCCATTCTCCCTGGATGCGCCACCGCGGCATGCGGTGGCCTGCACTCAGGTGGAACGCGCGGATACGACGACATCGGACAGCACCGTTCGTCGGCGCAGGGCGGGATCCGTCGCCCGGCATCGACGGCCGCCCGTCACGGCGGCGGCAGGATCTTCCAGAACATGCCCGTTCCCAGCTTCACCGACTGCAGCGGCTTGCGTTGGGCGGCCGGCTGGTTGGCGCGGAACATCTCGCGGATGTCGCCCATCACCTTGTCCGATTCCATGAAGTAGGAATGCGCCAGCATGCTCTGGTCCACGCCGGACACGTCGATGGTGTCCACGCCGCTGACCAGCACCACGCCTTCGCTGGTATCGCCGGCGCGCGGACCGCGATTGACCTGCTTCGACGCTTTCAGCGCCATGTCCTCGGACGAGGCGTACAACGTCACCCGGCCGCTGGCCTGGCGCAGCGCCGGCGCCAGTTCGGTGCGGAACACCCTGGCGTCGATGTCCGGCGCCGCCAGGATGATGCCGCGGAAGCGGCCGCGCAGGTCCGGCCGCTTGGCCACGAGATTGCGGATGGCCTGGGTGACGCCGCGCGTGCCCATGCTGTGGCCGATCACGTAGAGGTTCTGCGCGCCCGAGCGGTCGGCCATGTCGGCCAGGAAGCCCTCCATCAGCGGCACCGAGCGCGCGATGCTCTGCTCGTCGGTGAAGTAGCCGGCCAGCGCCGCCTGCGAGGGCCAGCTGTAGAACACCGGCGCGCCGTCGAAACGCAGGTCGTAGGCCAGCTGCGCGGTGCGTCGCGCCGCATCGCGGAACCCCACGTTGTAGCCGTGCACGAACACGAAGGCGTTGCGTCCACGCGATTCCCCCACCCGGCCGTACAGGCGGGCGAAGAACGGCGACCGCTCCAGCCGCGAGACGTCCTGCAGCACGACGTGCTGCCTGGGGTCTTCCTTGAATTCGAGCAGGTACCAGCGCGGTGACTCCAGTTCGCCCGGCACGTGCGCCTTGGGAATGCTGACGCGCGCGGTGCCGTACGTCAGTCCGCGGGCGATGCCGGCCGTGAACCGGTCGCCCGGCGGCAGGGTCGCGAACGAGCCGGCCGGCATGCGGTTGGTGGCGTAGAAAACCTCCACGTTGACGAAGTCCTCACGCGCGGCGCGCGCCCGCGCCTCCCGCTCGGCCGCCTCACGGGCCGACTCGCCGCGCTGCTGACGGGCACGCGCTTCGGCGGCGGCCTCGGCGGCGGCACGGCGCTGCGCTTCCGCGCGCGCGGCTTCCTCCGCGGCGCTCACGGGCGGTGGCGGTGGCGGTGGCGGTGGCGGTGGCGGCGGAGGCGGAGGCGGCGGAGGCGAAGCCGGCGTCTCGTCCGGCGGCGGAGGCAACGGCTGGATCACGCGTTTCGCACAGCCGGCCAACACCAGGGCCGCCAGCATCAGGCAGAGCAGTCGCCGCATTCGTCACCCCATGGAAAGACCGACGGGCCGTGCCATCCCCGGAAACGGCCCACGCCGCGATGGTATAGCAGCCCGCCCGGGCGGGGCGAGCCGTGCTCCGGGCGCGGTACGCGGGCGGTTTGGCCGCGCAATCGCAGGATGGTGCTGGCCACGGCGTCCCCGCAAAGCCCTTGAAAACAGGCGCCCGTCACGCGGTTTCGCCCGCCCGGGGCCAAGGCGGGCTATCGTGTGCGCCTGCGGCCACGCCCGCTCCTCCCCTTTCCCCCGGATACCCGCCTCCCCATGCCGAAGCCCAACTATTCCTTCGAGAAGCGCCAGCGCGAGCTGGCCAAGAAAAAGAAGAAAGACGAGAAGGACGCCAGGAAGCGCGCCGAACGCGACGCCGCCCGTCCCGATGCCGATACCGATGCCGACGCGACCGGATCCGACGCCGCTCCCGAATGAGTGACGGCGCCGCCCGCGCAGCCCAGGTCTGGGTCGATGCCGACGCCTGTCCCGGCCCGGTGAAGGAGATCGTCTTCCGTGCCGCCGAGCGCGCGCGCGTGCAGGTGACGCTGGTGGCCAACCAGTGGTTGCGCACCCCACCCTCGCGTTTCATCCGCGCGATGCAGGTGCAGGGCGGTTACGACGCCGCGGACGATGCCATCGCCGAACGCGCCACGACCGGCGACCTGGTGGTCACCCAGGACATCCCGCTGGCGGCGCGCGTACTGGCCAACGGCGCCGATGCGGTCGACCCGCGCGGCGAACGCTTCACCGCCGACACCATCGCCGAACGCCTGTCCATGCGGAATTTCATGGACGAACTACGCGGCGCCGGCGTCCAGACCGGCGGCCCCGCCGCCTTCAACGCCCGCGACCGCCAGGCCTTCGCCAACCAGCTCGACCGCTGGCTGGCCGCCCGCCGCTGAGCGCACGTGGCCGAGATCGAACTCCGCGCCCCGCTCCACCTGCTGCTGCACGTGCTGGTGCCGCTGGCGGTCGCACGCCTGGCCTGGCCGAAGGACTGGAAGCGCGCCGCGCTGTGGATGCTGGCGGCGTGGGTGATCGACCTGGACCATCTGCTCGCCGACCCGATCTATGCCCCCGGCCGCTGCAGCATCGGCTTCCACCCCCTGCACACCTGGCCCGCTATCGCCGTCTACGCCGGCCTGACCGTGCCCCGGAAAACCCGCTGGTTCGGGATCGGCCTGCTGATCCACATCGTGCTGGACGGGATCGACTGCCTGCTGATGTAGCGCCGACCGCCCAATCTGACCCGCACGTTCAGGTCCAGCGGTCTTCTGCGGGCGTGAATCGGGCGGGGGGCGTACCATGGCACCGCTGCCTTCTCCTGCGTCCCGTCCGACCGCCGACAACGTCGCCCGCTGCGCTTTCCTCCACGCGTCCCGACCCACCGGGTGGACGCCTCACCGGGAGCGCTCCATGCCTCGTATTCCCGTGCCTGTCCCGTGCCGACCCGGCGTAGCGCTGCGCGGCGACGGGCTGCGTCCGGCATCGCGGCCGTGAATGCCGTTGCCGTCCCCCTGTGCGAGCGCTGCGATGCCGTGTGCTGCCGGTTGACCGTGGTGCTGCAGCCGGAAGACCGGGTGCCCGCGCACCTGACCTCCCGTACCGACGCCGGCCTGCACGTGATGGCGCGCGATGAGGAAGGCTGGTGCGTGGCGATCGACGCCGCGCGCATGTGCTGTTCGATCTATGACACCCGCCCCGACATCTGCCGCCGCTTCGTCATGGCCGGCCCCTACTGCCGCGACGTGCGCGACGACTACCTCGACCGCACCTCGCGCGGCATCCCCCTCACCCTGTACTGAAGGAAATCCCCATGGCCCGACCCCGCAAGAACGTCTCGACGGATGCCCCTGCCGACCGCGCCCAGGGCGCGAGCCGCGTGTTCGCCCGTCGCTCCTCCGGCGAGCGTGGCGCATTGACCAGCGACACCATCGCCGCCGACATCGAAGCGTTCCGTCGCGCCGGCGGCGCCATCGAGATCATGGGAACAACCAACACCCTGCTGAAGATCGGACAGGTGAGCGCCGCGACGTCTTCGCCAGCGAACACCGACAAGCGCCCGGCCAAGGCACGGCGCTGACCGGCATACCCGGCGCGACGGACCTGGAGAAGAGGCGTTCCTTGCGGAATGCCGGAGGCCTCATCCGCCCGCGTCGGGCGCACGCAGGGACATGCCGCATCAGCCCGCGAACACCGGCTCCAGCATCCGGAAGGTCCCGGCATCCGCATCCATCTCCACCCTGCCGCCCACCGGCACGATGAACTGCTGGCGGATGTGTCCGATCATCGCGCCGCGGTACACCGGAATCTTCAGCGGCCTGAAGTAGTCGTCGAAGATCTGCGGCAGTGTCAATGATCCGTATCCGCCGCCGGGATCGCATTCGGTGCATTCGCCGAAGATGATGCCCTTCACACTGTCCAGCGCGCCCATCAGCCGCAGCGTGCTGAGCATGCGGTCGATGCGGTACGGCGCCTCGGACACGTCCTCCAGGAACAGGATCTTGCCGTCGAAATCCGGCAGGTAGGGCGAGCCGGCGAGCGCAGTCAGCACGGTCAGGTTGCCGCCCACCAGGTCACCCTGCGCCTTGCCGCCCGTGATGGTGACGGTGCGGTTCCTGCGCTGCACCAGCTCGTCGCCCTTGTCGTTGCTGTTGGCGTAGTGCATCTGCTCGCGCTGGAAGAACACGCGGCGGAACTGGTCGGCATTGAACGCGTTCCAGGTGCCGATCCCGATCGGGCCGTGGAAGCTCACCAGCCCCGCCTGCGCCAGCAGGGCGTTGTGCAGCGCGGTGATGTCGGAGTAGCCGAGCAGGATCTTCGGATTGCGGCGGATCATGCCGTAGTCGAGCAGCGGTAGCAGTCGCGCCGCACCGGAGCCGCCGCGCGCGCAGACGATGGCCTTGACCTCGCGGTCGGCGAACATCGCGTTCAGATCGCCGGCCCGCTCGGCATCCTGGCCGGCCAGGTGCCCGTAGCGGGACGCCAGATGCGGCGCCACCTTGACCTTGAGGCCCAGCGCTTCCATCGCCTCCTGCGCCAGCTGCAGGTCGAACGGCTCGTCGGTGGCGCCCGACGGACTGACCAGCGCCACGGTGTCGCCCGGATTCAACGGCGGCGGCAGCAGCCGCTTGCGCAGGGGCGCCGCCGAAGCGGTGGAACCGACCGCGAACGGCACGGTGGATGCAGCGGCCATCAGCGCCGCGCTGCCAAGGAAATGTCGCCTGTTCATGCCACCTCGATTGGACATCGCATGGATCGGGGCTTCATCCTAACCGCTGCGGCGCGACGGGCGCATGCGCGGCGGCTGTCCCCCGGCGCACCGCTTCGCCGTTGTCATCCGGACACGCGACAGGGAGGCAAGCCCATGGCAAGGATCCAGCGGCCGTTCTATCCGATCATCTACGTGCGCGGCTACGCGATGACGCGCGACGAGGTGCTGCAGACCACGTCCACGCCCTACATGGGCTTCGAGGCCGGCTCGACCAAGATCCGCCAGGCGCAGGACGGGCGCATCGTCAAGTTCGTGTTCGAGTCGCCGCTGGTGCGGCTGATGAAGGACTACGACTACCGCGACACCTACGCCGCCGGCGCGGAGAACACCGGCAGGCTGTCGCCGCGCAGCATCGTGATCCACCGCTACTACGACGCGGCCGACCCCGCCTTCGGCGACGGCAAGGCACTGTCGATCCCCGATGCGGCGAAGGCCCTGGCCGCGCGCATCGTCGACCTGCGCGAGCGCATCTGCGGCAACAACGAGGCCGAACGCAAGGCCTTCCGCGTCTACTTGGTGGCGCATTCGATGGGCGGGCTGATCTGCCGCTGCCTGCTGCAGAACCCGGACATCGCCACGGCCGAGGTACGCGGGCTGGTGGACAAGGTGTTCACCTACGCCACGCCGCACAACGGCATCGAGATCGGCGGCATCAACGTGCCCAGCCTGCTGTCGATCAACGACATGGACAACTTCAACCGCGGGGTGATGGCCAAGTACCTCAAGGTGCCGAAGGACCAGGTCAACACGCTGGGCGATTCCGGCTTCCCGCCGGAGCGCTTCTTCAGCCTGGTCGGCACCAACAGCCGCGACTACGCGGTCGCGCACGGGCTGTCGGCGATGGCCGCGGGTCAGATGAGCGACGGTCTGGTGCGCATCGAGAACGCCTACGTCGCCGGCAGCCCGCGCGCCTTCGTCAACCGCAGCCACAGCGGCTTCTTCGGCATCGTCAACTCCGAAGAGGGCTACCAGAACCTGTCGCGCTTCCTGTTCGGCGACCTCAGCGCCACCGCCCGCCTGGACATCACCGCCCTGCCGTTCCCGCCGGAGATCGAACAGGCGCGCAAGCGCGGCAGGAAGATCGCCTCGTCCTACTACATCGAAGCGACGGTGGCGCCCCGCGGCGCCTACACCTACGACCTGACCTCGCGCACCAAGGCACACGAGAGCGCGGTACGGCGCGAATACGCCGAACTGTTCGGCGCCGATGGCCACCTGATCCGCAATGCGCGCTCGCCGGTGCTGTTCTCGGTCTACCTGGACAGCTCGAAGATCACCGCCGGCAGCGAGGTCTCGTTCTCCATCGACCTGGCGGTCTCCACCGCCGGCTACGAAGTCGACGGCGCGCTGTTCCTCAAGCAGCACATCCCCGGCGAATACCTGTTCCGCGACACCCTGGTGCTGTTCGCCAGGCGCAACGACGACGGCACCTGGGCGCTGCGCTACGTGTGGGCCGACGAGCACTGGGCGAACGGGCCGAAGAACGCCGCCGAGGTCGCGCGCGTCGGGCGCAGGGCGGTCGGCGCGAAGCAGGCCACGCCCATGCTGTTCGCCGTGCCGGTGGCCTCCAGCAAGGGCTTCCAGGCCGAACTGAGCATCGCGCTGGCGCCCTGGGCCTGACCCGGATCGTCGCGTGGCGGTCCAATGTCGATCCGCGCCGCGCCCGTTCGTCGCGGGCAGGAAGGCGGACGTTCCGATCCGCCGGAAGCACGCCATGCGCCGACTCATCGTGGCCGTCATGACCAGCCTCGACGGCGTCATCCAGGCGCCGGGAGGCCCCGGTGAAGACACCAGCGGCGGCTTCGCGCACGGCGGCTGGGTGTGGCCGTACGCGGGCGACGGCGAGGTGATGGACGGCCTGTTCTCGCGGCCGTTCGCGCTGCTGCTGGGGCGGCGCACCTACGACATCTTCGCCGGTTACTGGCCGCAGGTGCCCCGCGATGCGCCGCATGGCGGCATCGCCGACGCTTTCAACGGCGCCGCCAAGCACGTGGCCACCCACCGTCCCGAGACGCTGGCGTGGCAGCACAGTCATGTGCTCGGCGCCGACGCCGTGGCGGACGTGCGTGCGCTCAAGCAGACCGAAGGCCCCGATCTGGTCACCCAGGGCAGCAGCGTGCTCGTCCATCAGCTGCTGGCCGGCGACGTGGTCGACGAACTGCGCCTGCTTACCTATCCGGTGCTGCTCGGCCGCGGCAAGCGCTGGTTCGACGACACCACACGACCGACCGCGTTGCGCCTGGCTTCCACCCGCCGCACGGCCGCCGGCGTGGTCGTCAGCCGCTACCTGCGCGACGGCGAGGTGCGCACCGGATCGTTCGCGAACGACTGACCGTTTCACTGCAGACCCGCCTCGGGGCGCGATGACCGCCCCGCCCTGTCCCACCCCGCCCCTGGAGACCACCATGACCCCGAAGAACACGATCTGCCTCTGGTACGACCACGACGCCGAAGAAGCCGCCCACTTCTACGCGAAGACCTTTCCCGACAGCGCGGTCAAGGCCGTGCACCGCGCACCCGCCGACTATCCGTCCGGCAAGGAAGGCGATGTGCTGACGGTGGAGTTCACCGTCTGCGGCATTCCCTGCATCGGCCTGAACGGCGGCGATGCCTTCACCCACAGCGAGGCCTTCTCGTTCCAGATCGCCACCGACGACCAGGCCGAGACCGACCGTCTGTGGAACGCCATCGTCGGCAACGGCGGCCGCGAAAGCGCCTGCGGCTGGTGCAAGGACAAGTGGGGCCTGAACTGGCAGATCACCCCGCGCGTGCTGACCGACGCCATGGCCCACCCGGACCGCGCGGTCGCCAGGCGCGCGTTCGAGGCGATGATGACCATGCAGAAGATCGATGTGGCCACCATCGAAGCCGCAGTACGCGGCTGAGCGCGGCGCGCCCGGGCGTCAGCGCCGGCAGGTGTTGACGCCCAGCAGCCGGTAAAGCGGGCAGAAACTGAACAGGCCGGTCGCCAGCGGCACCACGCCGAGCCAGGCCCACACGGGACCGCCGATCAGCGCCCACGCGATCAACAGCGCGCCGACCACCACGCGCGCCCACTTGTCGAAACCGCCCACGTTCGCGTTCATGGCACCACCTCCGCTCAAGGGGCCCCAGCGTCGCGCGGGCGGGCGGCACGCGCATTGATCCCGATCAACCGGCCAACGCGGTGCGGATGCCCGAACCGGAACTAGCGCCGCCCGCGCCGGCGGCGATCGAGCCACCCCAGCACTCGCTGCGCGCTCAGGCCATGCATCAGGATCGACAGCACCACCACCAGGCACACCACCGCCCACAATGCCGGCGCCTCTTCGAAGTCGGCCTGATGCGTCGCGAACGCCAGGTAGTAGAACGACCCGATGCCGCGTACACCGAACACGGCGATCGTCCAGCGGTCGCGTGCCGGCAGGCGCAGGCCCCACAGACCGAGCCAGCCGGCCAATGGCCGCACCAGCAGCACGAACGCCAGGGCGAACACCACCTCCCGCCAGCCCAGTGCCCGCAGGATGCCGCTGGCCAGCGCGCCGCCCAGCAGCAGCAACAGCAGCGCCATCAGCAGGTTCTCGCACTGGTGGGCGAAGCGGTCGAGGGTGGCATGGTAGGCATGGTCGCGCTCGGACTGGCGCATCACCAGCGCCGCCACGAAGACCGCGAGGAACCCATAGGCGTGGCACAGTTCGGCCGCACCATAGACCAGCAGCGTGATCGCCAGCGCCGCCAGGCCATCCTCGCTGCCGGACAGCGTCGGCTCGCGCTCGCTGCGGAAGATCAGGTGCATCAGTCCGTAGCCGAGCACGGCACCGATCGCGACACCCCCAAGCACGCGCCAGCCCACGTCCAGCAGCAGCCAGCGGCTCCACGCCATCGGTTCGCCGGCGGCCTCCAGCGCCAATGCCACGGCCAGCCATACGAAAGGAAACGCCAGGCCGTCGTTGAGTCCGGCTTCGGAGGTCAGCGCGAAGCGCACCGGGTCCTCGCCGCCCTCGCCGGGCGGATGCACCTGCACGTCCGACGCCAGCACCGGATCGGTGGGCGCCAGCACCGCGCCCAACAGCACGGCGGCGGCCACGCCGTAGCCCAGCCAGGCCTGGCCCAGCCAGAGGCCGGCCAGGATGGTCAGCGGCATGGTGATGCCGAGCAGACGCCAGGTCACCGCCCACGCACGCCAGCCGAAGCGGGTGTCGATGCGCAGCCCCACGCCGGTCAGCGCCACCAGCACGGCCAGTTCGGTCAGGCGCTCGGCCACCCCCGGGAAGCGCATCGGATCGGCGGGCGGCAACGGCAACGGCAGCGCGTACAGTCCGGCGCCCACCAGCACGTAGATGATCGGCAGCGTCAACGGATGCCTCGCCAGCAGGTGCGGCATCCAGGCCGCCCCCAGCAGGGCCAGTCCGATCAGCGTCAGCGCGAGCACATAGGCATCCATCGACCCAGTATCGCCAGCGCCCCTTCCGGCGGCGTTGACGCGCGTTTCACGGGACAGCGCCGGGCAGCGTACGTGGATGACCTTCGGCAGGCCGAGGGCATGACCTCTGCGCCATGAAGCCCTCGTATCGCTCTGTATACTCGGTCACACTCGGCGGGTGCCCCTACCCGCCCCGAATCACGGAGCGATCTCATGGGTCTTGTGCAGGCGGTGGTGGGTGCGGTCGGCGGCGTGCTGGGCGACCAGTGGAAGGACTTCTACACGGTGCCGCAGGGCCTGCCGTCCACGGCGGCGCTGTTCGCGGCGGTCCCGCAGGGCACCAATGCCGGGCGCGGGTCCAACACCAGCGGCTCGACCAACATCATCACCAACGGCTCGAAGATCGTCGTGCCCGAAGGCTACGGGCTGCTGCTGATGCAGGATGGCGCGATCACCGCGTTCGTCGCCGAGCCGGGCGGCTACGAGTGGCGCTCGGACGACCTCAACTCCAAGTCCATCTTCGCCGGCGACGGCATCGTCTCCACCTTCATCACCCAGAGCTGGGAGCGCTTCAAGTTCGGCGGCCAGCCGGGCTCGCAGCAGGCGGCGTTCTTCGTCTCGCTGAAGGAACTGCCGGACAACCGCTTCGGCACGCAGTCCGAGATCTACTGGGACGACGGCTTCCTCAACACCCAGGTCGGCGCGGTCACGCGCGGCTCGTACACGCTGAAGATCGTGGACCCCATCCTGTTCGTGAAGAACTTCGTGCCGGCCAGCTACCTGCAGCCGGGCAAGGTGTTCGACTTCACCGACCTGGACAACGCCGCCGCCACCCAGCTGTTCAACGAGGTGGTCGGCTCGCTGGCGCCGGCCTTCAGCCTGTATACGAACGATCCGTCCAAGGGCAACCGCATCGCCAGGCTGCAGCAGGATTCGCTGGGCTTCGCGCAGAGCCTGTCGGCGGCGGTGGAACAGGGTTACCGGTGGAGTTCGGACCGTGGCCTGGCCATCGTCAAGACCGCCATCGTCTCCATCGAGTACGACGCCAACACGCGTGAGCTGCTGAAGACCGTGCAGCGCGCCGACGCGCTGTCCGGCGCGCGCGGCAATTCCAACCTGCAGGCCAGCGTCGCCCAGGGCATCCAGTCCGCCGGCGAGACCGGCGGCGCGGCCGGCCTGATGGGCGTGGGCATGGCCACCGGCATGATGGGCGTCGCCAACATGCAGCAACCGGTCGCGCCCGCCGCACCGGCCGCCGAGGATCCGGTGGCCAAGCTGAAGAAGGCCAAGGAAATGCTCGACCTCGGCCTGATCACGCAGTCCGACTACGACGCGCTGAAGGCGAAGGCCCTGGGCCTGTAAGCGGACGCCCGCATGTCCACCCCGCACCGTCCGGCGCCACCGCCATTGCCGCCGGTACCTCCTGCGCTGGGCCCCGGCTCGCCGCAGGAGGTGCCACCGTTGCCCGGGACCTTCCCGGTCGACCCCGCCACCCTGCCCGACGCCATCCGCGAGGAAATCGAGGCGCCCGATCCGGTCGCCATCGACACGGCATCGGCCGAACTGAAGGACGGCGCGAACCGCTGTCCGAAGTGCGGCGCCACCGACATCCGCCACAAGCCGGGCAGCGACGTGCTGGTCTGCCTGTACTGCCGCAACGAATGGGTCGGCGAGCGCGTCGAGGAAGCGTTCGGTTTCGGCGAAGGCATCGCCGACCTGCGCGGCACCGTCATCGCCTCCGGCGCGCGCGACATCCAGGCCGACGCCGCGGTGCTGATGACCTTCAAGTGCACCGGCTGCGGCGCCGAGGTCACGGTGAACACGCAGAGCGCCATGACGGCGCGCTGCCACTGGTGCCGCCACGTGTTCGGCGTCAACGAGCAGATCCCCAACGGCGCCGTGCCCGACGCCGTGCTGCCGTTCCGCATCAGGAAGGAAGATGCGGTCGCACGCATCCGCCAGTTCGTCGACAAGCGCAGGCTGTTCGCGCTGAAGGCGTTCAAGGACGAGTTCTCGCCGGAAAACGTGGTGGGCGTGTACCTGCCGTACATGATCGTCGACGGCAATGCGAGCGCCAGTGTCGTCGGCAAGGGCGAGATCCAGACCCGCAAGTACACCCGCGGCACCGACAACAACAAGAAGACCTACTACGACGCCGACATCTACCGGGTGGAACGCGCGGTGGACTTCACCGTCGACGACCTGCCGCTGGAGTCCTCGCGCGAGCGCGGCAACCTGGACGCCAAGGTCAACACGCAGAACATCATCAACACCATCCTGCCGTTCGACACCAAGAACGCGGTGAAGTGGAACGCCTCCTACCTGTCCGGCTTCACCTCGGAGAAGCGCGATACGGACGTCGAGCAGTTGCGCCCGCGACTGGAGGACCAGTTGCTGTCCATCGCACGCGCGCAGGTGGAGGGCTCGGTGCGCCGCTACGACCGTGGCGTGCGCTGGGAACAGGAACGCCTGGACGTGCACGGCACGCGCTGGGTGTCGATGTACCTGCCGGTGTGGCTGTACTCGTACCACCAGCCCGGCAAGAACGGCGGCCTGCTGCACTACATCGCGGTCAACGGCCGCACCGGCGAGACGATGGGCAGCGTGCCCGTGCAGCAGTGGAAACTGCTGCTCACCGCGCTGACCGTGGGCACCTTCCTGGAGGGCATCGCCCTCTGGATCATCTGGGCCGGATCATGAGCGACGAGACATGAGCGACGACAACGGTCTATGGCTGCTGGCCCTCGGTCCCACCGGCGCCGCGGCGCTGTACTGGGCCATCTACCGGTACTACCGCAACACCGACAAGTCGCATGCCTTCGAGCATGAGACCGAGATCGAGGCCAAGCCGGTGACCGGCGACGACCGCAAGATCGACACCGTCACCGGCACCCAGCGCACCCGCATCGACGGCGACAACGTCCGCGCCTACCGCCAGCGCGTGACGCGCATCCGCGACGACCAGCCCTCGTAGGGCGGGTCTCGGCCCGCCATCACGCATCGCGGGGCGGTGGGCCAAGGCCCACCCTACGTGGAGCGTTGGTCCTCTCGCGGCGCAGCAGTGCCGGTGCATGCAGCGCTTCGTAGGGCGGGCCTTGGGCCGCCGTCGCACGCCCGAACGGCGCTTCACTACTCCCCCGCATCCGTGATCGCCGGTATATCCGCCTCCCAGTCTCCCGGATATTCGCCCCTCACCGCCCAGCGCCGGAACGACGAATGCGGCCAGTCCTCGTAGGGCGGGCCTCGACCCGCCATCACGCATCGCGGGGCGGTGGGCCAAGGCCCACCCTACGTGGAGCGTTGGTCCTCTCGCGGCGCAGCAGTGCCGCTGCATGCAGCGCTTCGTAGGGCGGGCCTTGGCCCGCCGTCGCACGCCCGAACGGCGTTTCACCACTCCCCCGCATCCGTGATCGCCGGTGCATCCGCCGCCCAGTCTTCCGGATACTCGCCCCTCGCCACCCAGCGCCGGAACGACGAGTGCGGCCAGTCAGCCGCGCATACCGCATGGCCATGCTTCACCGGATTGATGTGCACGTAGTCCACATGGCGGCGCAGGTCCTCGTCATCGCGGATCAGGTGCTCCCAATAGCGACGTTGCCAGATGCCGCGTTCGCGCCGCTCCATGCGCCGCGATGACTCCCACGCCCTCTTCCGCAATCGCGAACTGAAGCCGCCCTTGATCTGCGCCCACCGTTTGGCGTTGTCGGCATCACCATGCGGCAACGTCCACACGCAATGCAGATGGTCGGGCAGTACCGAGATGGCGATGAGGTGGAATGGCCGCGTGGCCCGTGTCGTCCGGAACGCTTCGCGCAGCAGGTCGATATGCTCCACGAGTAGCCGACGGCGACGTTCGAGCAGGTTCACGGTAAAGAAGTACGTGCCACCCGGCACGTGCATGCGGCAATAGTTCGGCATGTCGCCAGCGTGCTGCAGCAAGTCCGGAGCAGATGTCCGCCCTCACCGCGATCATGGGTCGGAGAACTCCGATCCGAATCTCGTCGCAAGAGGCGCGCAACCACCTCGTAGGGCGGGCCTCGGCCCGCCATCACGCACCGCGGACGACGGTGGGCCAAGGCCCACCCTACGTGGAACGGCGCTCCATTCTCGTGCTGGCCGTGCCGACGCCGTGACGCTTTCGTAGGGCGGGCCTCGGCCCGCCATCACACATCGCCTGTGGTGGGCCAAGGCCCACCCTACGGCCCTGATTCGATCACCCATCTCGCGCTTCCGCGATCCCGATCCCTGCAGGCCGCGCCCGGTTCGGGCACACTGCGCGGCCATCGCGCGTTTCACCCTGCGCCGCTTCCACAAGGATTCCGTGAAGACCCCCGCCAGCCTGCTCACGCTGATCGACGAAGGCATCATCGACGAGGTGCTGCGCCCGCTGAAGAGCGGCAAGGAAGCGGCCGTCTACGTGGTGCGGTCCGGCGACGACGTCCGCTGCGCCAAGGTCTACAAGGACATGGCGCAGCGCAGCTTCCAGAAGCGCGCGCAGTACCAGGAAGGCCGCAAGTCGCGCGGCAGCCGCGAGGCGCGTGCGGTCGCCAGCGGCAGCCGCTATGGCCGCCGGCAGCAGGAAGCCGAATGGAAGAACGCCGAGGTCGACGCGCTGTACCAGCTGCGCGAGGCCGGCGTGCGCGTGCCCGAGCCGTACGGCTTCTTCCACGGCGTGCTGGTGATGGAACTGGTCACCGATGCCGAAGGTTTTTCGGCACCGCGCCTGGGCGAAGTGGAACTGACGCCGGAGCAGGCACGCGAGTACCACGCCGTGCTGGTGCGTCAGGTCGTGCGCATGCTCTGCTGCGGCCTGATCCACGGCGACCTGTCGGCGTACAACGTGCTGGTCGGTCCCGATGGCCCGGTGGTGATCGACTTCCCGCAGGTGGTCAGCGCCGCCGGCAACAACGCCGCGCGCAGCATGCTGCTGCGCGACGTCAACAACCTCACCGCCACGCTGGGCCGCTGGGCACCGGAGCTGCTCGACACCTGGTACGGGGAGGAGATGTGGGTCTTGTTCGAAGCCGGCACGCTGCTGCCCGATACGCCGCTCACCGGCCAGTTCACCCCCGACGCGCGCAGCGTCGACCTCGACAGCGTGCGCGATGCGATCAACGACGCGCGCGAACTGGCGCTGATCCGCCAGCAGGGCCGGAAGGCGCAGGACGAGGATTGATCGTCCCGGCGGAGGGCGTGCGCGGAGATCAACACGGCGGGCCAAGGCCCGCCATCGCACACCACAACGACATCGGCAGCGCCACCCGAAGCGACCTGAGCGGCTTACGCCTCGCCCGCTCTCACCGCATCCGCCAACCGCGGATACATCGGCTGGAAACCGAGATCCTCGCGGATCCGTCGTCCGTCCATGACCGCCGAGAACGCCCTCGCGCGTTCCGGGTCCGAACCATCGGGCGGAGATTGGCCAACGGAAGCGAACAGCGTCGCCAGGTCCGGCGCCTCGTCGTCCACCACGTTGTAGACGCGATGCGCCGGCGACGCCTTGTCGAGCAGGCGGATCACGGCCTGCGCCACATCGGCGTGGTGGCCGAGCGACATGCGCTGCGCCGGCGGGAACGTCCGCATGAACGGCACCACGTCCTGGATATGCGGGTCGCCATCGCCGTAGACGAACGGCAGGCGCAGGACGCGCACGTCCAGGCCCTCGATCGCCAGCAGCATCCGCTCCGCCGCCAGCTTGCTCTGCGGATAGGCATCCACCGGCGCGCACGCATCGTCTTCGTGCGACAGGGCACCCCCGTTCGGTCCATAGACCAGTCCAGTGCTGGTGAACACGAAGCGCGCCACCCCCGCCTCGCGTGCGGCCTGGGCCAGATGCTGTGTGCCGAGGGTGTTCACCGCATGCGCTTGTTCCGGTGTCGCGCCACGGAAGAACGCCGCGCAATGCACCACGGCGTCCACGCCCCGCACGGCCGCGGGCAGGGATGCCGGTTGCATCAGGTCGCCGGTCACCAGGGTGACGCCGTGATCCGACAGTTCGGTGGCACGGGCGGCATCGCGCACCAGGGCACGCACCGCGTGTCCCTGCTGCACCAGCCGCCGCGCGAGCCTGCTTCCCACTTTTCCGGTCGCGCCGGTCATCAGTATGTGCGTATTCATGCCGGCGACGATAATCGGCGAGGATTGCGACGCATTGGAAAAATCGGCCATCGGCGGCGGGTTGCGGCGCGCTGGAGGCGACGACGACAATAGACGTATGCCTGCCGTCGCCCCCACCCGCTCCACCGTGATCGCACGGGATGCCGCGCCGCGCCCCTTCGTGGCGATGACGGTCAGCGAGTATCCACGCGACCAGCAGCGCGTGGCGATCCCGCAGGTGGAGGCGCAGCTCGTTGTCAGGTTCGGACCGACCTTGCCGGACGGCGTGGATGTGCATGCGATGGGTCCGCGACGGCAGGTCCATCGCAAGTTCATACGCGGCGGACAGCGTGCGGTGATCGCGCGCCTGCGCCCTGGCACGTACGAAGCGGCGCTCGGCGTTTCCGCGAGGGAGCTGCAAGGCACGCCGGTGCCGCTGGAAACGTTGTGGGGCGCTGCTCACGTGCAGCGACTGCGCGAACACCTGATCGGCGCCGCCGATATCCGCTCCGCCGGCATGCTGCTGGACGCCGCCGTATCGGCCCGTACGTCGCGGCAGAACACCGTGGGTGTTCCTCCGGCCTTCCTGCACGCGGCACTGGAAAGACTGCAGGTCGACAGCGTCGGCCAGGTCGGGCGCGCGTTGGGCGTCAGCGAACGCCAGCTGCGGCGCGTGCTGCATGACGCACTCGGCCTCAGCCCGAAGACGTATACCCGCCTGAAGCGCTTCGCGTCCGCTGTGCACGCCGCGCAGTCGCATGACGACGCCAACTGGTCCGCCATCGCCGCCGATACCGGCTACTACGACCAGGCCCACCTGATCGCCGACTTCCACGCCATCGCCGGCCGCACGCCGCGCGCCTTGCTGGCGGAGTTGCGCGAGAGCGATCGCGACATCGCGGTGCGGTGACGCGACCCCAGCGGTACGTCACTGCCTGTTGTCACGCAGACCCCTCATCCGCCCCCCGGCCACTTTCTCCCCGCAGGGCGGCGAGAAGGAAACAGCCGGCGCCCCTGCCTCTCCCTTCGCCCCGCGCAACGGGAAGACGCCGCTGAAGCCGGATGGGCGGCGCGCTCCGGCAGCGCGCGCGACACGTCGCGCCAGGCGCAACCACCAAGAACCGCGCCCTACTCCGCCGAATAGATCGTCGCCTGCCGCAGCGCCAGCTTCCATTCGCCGCTTTCGTCGGTCCAGATCTCGGTGGTGCGGCGCTTGACCTGCTTGCCGGCGAACTTGGCCTTGCCGACCGGCGTGAGGTGTTCCTCGCCCATCAGCACCACGTCGTGCGCGCCGCGGGTGGCGGCGTATTCGATCACGCGCTCCAGCGTGGTGTAGTCGATCAGGCCGGTGGTGAAGTTGGTCACCGCATCCTGCTTCCGCGCGATGCGGTTGAACGGATTGTTGACCACCGCGTCGTCGGTGAACGTGTCGGCGAAGCCCTGGACGTCATGCGACAGGATGGCGCGGTCCATGCGCATGGCAGCGTCCAGCACCGCGGCGATCCGCGGCTGCCGGGCCGCCTCCTCGACGGCGGGATTGGCGGCTTTCCAGCCGGCATGGGCGGGCGCGATGGCGAACAGGCACAGGATGAGCGACGCGATGGCACGCATGGGGAACTCCGTACGGTGGCGCGCAGGGGCGCGTGTCCCCTTGCCAACGCATCGTATGCGGGCGACAGGTCACGCCCGCGCCCGACGGTTACCCCACGCGCGATGCGGCATCGCACCCGCCCCTCATCCGCTCCTGTATCGAGCACGGGGCAGGCTCGCCGGGCCCCTTCTCCCCGCACGCGGGGCGAAGGCACCGCGGCACCACCGTTCCCGTCTCCCGTGCACCACGGGGAGACGGTGCCGAAGGCGGATGAGGGGCGCTGTGCCGTCCGCGCACGTGACGCGCGCTGCCCGTAGGGCGGGCCAAGGCCTACCGTCTTCCGACCGGACGATGAGGCGACACCGGACACCCGTGCCTCAGGACGGCGGGCCTTGGCCCGCCCCACGAAACGCGATGCAGGCAGCACCTGGCGGGCTCACGCCCGCCAGGGCGCGAACGCCTACACCTGGCGTAGCGGCGACGCCTGCACGTCGCGCTCTTCGGCGACGGGTTGGCGCACGGTCTGCGGTTCTGCCCGCTCCCGGAACGCGGACGCTTCCGCCGACTGCGCGTACTCGCGCATGACGCGATCGGCCGTTGCCTCGTCGCCTGCGGCGACCGCCGCCAGCATGCGGTTGAGGTAGGGACTCTCGAACGTGGACGTGTCGGCGCGGGCGACGTCGCTGCGCTCGCGGTCGGGCAGCAGGTTCCGCTCGATCGCGCCCGCATCGGCGCGCAGGTCGGGCGTCTTGGGATCCACGCGCAACAGGGTCTCCTGTCGCCCGTTCTCGTCGATCGTCAGCGTGGTCGTGCCGTCGGTGTTGCGAGTGCGCGTTACGTCGTCGGGATCGATGCTGCGCCATTGCCAGCCGATATAGGCCTGGCCCTCGCCGTTCCGGTTCCAGTGCACGAAATCGTCGCCCGACACGTAGAAGCCCGCTTCGCGGCGCCCTTGCGCATTCGGTCGCGGATTGCCTTCGGCCAGCGAGCCGCCGCGGTCGAGCGCCTCGATCATGCGGCGCGAGCCTTCCGGCGTGAGGAACAGCGAGCGCACGGTGTCGTACTCGTGACCGAGATTCGGATTCTCCGCGTTGGGCTGGTGCGCGGCGACCGGCCCGATCAGCGGATCGGCCACCACGTTGCGCCACGCAGTCGACAACGGGCTGTCCGGATCGGCACCGCGCAAGGCGTTCAGCACCTCGATGCCGCGCAAGGTGTTGTCCGCGCCACTCTGCAGATAGTCGGGATTGCCGTTGCGCTGGTTCGGCAGGAAGCCGTCGATGGCGGTCTTGACCTCGTCCGGCGAGGTCAGCGTGCCCGCTTCCACCTGGTCCAACAGCCCCGGCCAACGGTTGCGGCCCGCCTGGTTCTGCAGCTTCATCATCATGCCGGCCAGTTCGGCCTGATCATCGCCGCTGCTGTTGCGGTACAACGCCGTGCGCTGCAGACGCTCCAAGGCGGAATCGCGATTGCCCACCACCTCGTCCGTCGCGGTGACGCCATTGACGTGCTCGGTGTCGAGACCGTGCACAAAGGTGCGTCCGGCATCTGAGGCGAGGAAGCGGTTGATGCGCGAGCGATCGATGTCGACGGCATTGTCCGCGCGCATCTCGCGCCCGGTGCGCTGCAGCGACTGCAGCGTGGCATCGTATGCGTTCTGTCCCAGCTCCAGCGTGGCGCGATCGGGCTGGGTGCGCGCCCAGGTCTGGTAGCTGTCCAGCAGGTCGCGCGCCACCTCGGGATGCTGTCCCAGGTCGATCTGCAGGGTGCCGAACGAGTACCCGCTGTTGGCCACCGGCTCCATGCGTCCGCCGGCGCCGACGTTGCCGGCGAAGCTCAGGCGGTAGGCGACGTCACGGCCCGCGATGCTGCCTTCCGAGGTGACGCCGACGGCGAAGTACGCCGCGGCCTGCAGCTCGTTGTCGGTCAGGGGATTCGGATTGGTCATGATCCCGCTCCTTTGGGTGCCACGTCAGGGTCGCGCGCCAGGCATTCCTGTACCCAGGGCTCTGCCTGCAAGGCGTCGCGTACTTCGTTGGCCAACGGCACGGCCTGGTAGTCGGCGAAGCAGCTGCCGTCGGCGCGCGCCAGATCGCCGAGCTTGCCATCGCAGATCCGCAACGGCTTGTCGATGGTTTGCCAGCCATCTTCGCATTCGGTATCGGTCTCGGAACCGGGACGACCGCAGATATGCGTGCGTCGTGCCTCGGTGGACGATGTCGCGCGTGCGATGACCCTGCCGGTGTACGCGTCTCCCGTGGCGAAGTAGGACCAGGCACCGCAGATGCGGTCGCCCTGTTGCAGCAGCACGTAGCGGCTGCATTCATCCGGCGAGGTCGTGCCTTCGCACGCCTCCCATTGTCCGGCAAATGGACTGCGCGCTTGCGGCGCTTCAGGTACGGCGTCGGATACGGCGGCGACTGCGTCCGCCACGGGTGCCGCGGGTGCCGCGTCGCTCCCCACCTGCCCGTCGCCGGCGCCGGTGCATGCCACCAGACCCAGCAACACCACCATCATCGAACTACGCATCCAGAATCCCTCCCGACCGGCGTTGCCCGATGCTACGACGCGACTACATCAACCCACAACCGCATGCATTCATGGACGTGACGAGCCGCTTCAGATTGATGATGACAACGCGTCATGACGCGCGTTGCTGCATGCGTTTACCAAAGAGGATGGTGATCCTCGCGAACGCGATGCACGAACACGACGTTCGCAGGGTCGTTCGTGGATGACATCACGGCTCGCCCGACAGGCACGCCTGCATCCACGGCTCCTCCAACAAGGCATCGCGCGCGTCGTCGGCCAGCGGAACGGACCGGTAGTAGGCGGAGCAGCTTCCATCGGCGCGCGTGCGGTCGCTGAGTCTGCCTTTGCAGAGGCGCAGGGGTTTGTCGATGCGCTGCCAGCCGTCTTCGCATTCGGTATCGGACTCGACGCTCCGACGACCGCACACATGCGTGCGCCGCGCCTCCGTGGACGAGTCTGCGCGCGCGACGATCCTGCCCCTGTACTCTTTTCCCGTAGCGAAATGAAACCAGGTACCGCAGATGCGGTCGCCGCGTTGCAGCAGCACGTAGCGACTGCATTGATCCGGCGGGGTCTCGCCGTGGCAGGCCGCCCATTCACCGTCGAATGCGCCGCTTGCGGCAATCGCCGAAGGGGCCGCTTCATCGCCCGCCTGCCCGGCGCGCATCCCCGTGCATGCCACCAGACCCAACAGCGCCACCATCGTCCATCTACGCATCCAGAATCCCTCCCGACCGGCGTTGCCCGATGCTACGACGCGACTCCTTCACCCACAACCGCATGCATTCACGATCGCGATGAACCGCTTCAGCTTGAAGGTGACAGCGACCCGTCACGATGTGCGTTGCTGCATGCGTTTACCACGGTGAATGTTGCTCCTTCGCGAACACAGCACGCGCATGCGCACTTCCCTTCTCCCCGTGCAACGGGGAGAAGGTGCCGAAAGCGGATGAGGGGCGCTGTTCGGTCCGTGCATGCGCTGCACGCTGCCCCGGGTGCGCTGCGCTTACCCGGGCTACGACATGCACGCGTCAGCGGCCGAACAGCTTCATCGCATTCCCGCTGCGGATCTTCGCTTTCTCTTCGTCGCTCAGGTCCAGGCGTTCGAATGCGTCGACGGTACGGCCGAGGCCGATCTGCGGATAGTCCGAGCCGAGCAGCACGTGGTCGAGGCCGACGTTGCGCAGGGTCCACAGGAATTCCGCTTCCACCGGCGAATCGGCCACCACCAGCACGGTGGCGGAGATATCGAAGTAGAGGTTTTCGAAGCCGAAGCCGTCGGCGGTGCGGGCCAGGGCCAGGATGTTCCAGAAGCGGAAGTTCAGGCCGCCGATGTGGGCGAGGATGAAGTTCGTCTTCGGTACACGCACCACCAGGTTGAACAGCTTTTCGCTGTCGCCCGGCAGGATGTTGGCGTTGTCCATCAGCACAGCCACGCCGAGTTCGCCGGCGCGGCGCGCGAGCGCTTCGAGGCGCGGGTCGGCCACGTCGAAGCCCTGGGTGTGGGCGTGGATCTTCAGCACCTTCACCCCGGCGGCGGCCACGCGGGCCAGTTCCGCCAGGGCGGCGTCGCCGTCGTAGGGGTGGACGGTGGCGATGGGCAGCACGTCGGCGTGCTTGGCGGCCAGGGCGATGACGCGGTCGTTGCCGGCGCGGATCTTCGCCAGCTCGCCCTGCCGGGCCTGGTGCGGACCGCCGAACCACATCACGCCGATGCCGGACAGGTCCAGCCCGGCGGCGCGCACGTCGTCGCGGTACTGCTGCAGCGAGGTCTCGCCGTCGCGCAGATGCACGTGCACGTCGAACGCGGGACCGGCGGCGACCGCCGCGGGAGATATCAGGCACAGCGACAGGACCAGCGCGCGCAGCATGCGTCGTCTCACAACTGGAGGAAGGCGCGCATGGTGCCATGCCTCGCCCCGACGGGCGGCGGTTGACACATTTCGATGTTTAGCTAACTATCGCACCATGAGCCAGGTCTTCCGCGCCCTTTCCGATCCCACCCGCCGCCAGGTGCTGCAGTTGCTGCGTCAGGGGCCGCTGAGCGCGGGCGAGCTGAGCGACCAGTTCGACGTGTCCAAGCCGACCATGTCGGCGCACTTCGCGGTGTTGAAGGAGGCCGACCTGGTGCATGCGGAAAAGGTCGGCAAGTCGGTGATCTACCACCTGAAGCTGTCGGTGCTGGAAGACGCACTGCTCGGCTTCGTCCACTCGTTCGGGGCGGGCAGCCCCGCGCCCACATCCAAGAAGGAATCTGCGAAATGAACAGAGAAGTGATGACCAGCCTGGCCTGGGGTATCGGTATCGTGGTGCTGGCGCTGTGCGCCACGTTCGCCCGCTCGCGCGGTTACATCGACGGCGAGATGGTCGACCGCATCGTGATGGGATCGATCGGCCTGATGGTGGCGTGGTTCGGCAACCAGATGCCCAAGCGGTTCGTGCCCAGTACGCGGGCGCGGCAGGCACAGCGCGTGGCCGGTTGGTCGATGGCGCTCAGCGGCCTGGTCTATGCGGGGTTCTGGATCGCGGCGCCGAAGGACGTGGCGGTGGTCGGCGGTTCGCTGGCCATCCTGCTCGGCATCGGGGTGACGGTGGCCTACTGCCTGTCGCTGCGGAACCGGGCGCGGGTGTCGGGCGCCTGAGGCCGGTGTCGGCGGGCCGGTTCGCCGGCCGGCGCTCAGGGGGTCCGGCGGCGGTTGCATCGTTTCGACTCAGCGTTGGATGTTTTCGATGCAGCGTTGGATCTTTTCGATGCAACGTTCGATCGTTTCGATGGAATGTTGGGCCTTAGTGTTAGACGACTGCATCGTTTCGATCCAACGTTGCATCGTTTTGATGGAACGTTGGATGTTTGTGTTAGATGAGCCGATGGTTTTGATGGAACGTTGGATCGTTTTGATCGAACGTTGGATGTTTTTGATGGAACGTCGGGTCTTAATGTTAGAAGACGCGCCGGGAAACAGGTCTCGGTGCATCCTGGTGTGAGACGCGCCGGCGGCTGACCGAGGCCCGCCCTACGCGGCCGACCGTAGGGGCAGCGGGAACGTCGGCCCCGGGTGCGCTGCGCTGACCCGGGCTATGGGTGGACGCAAGCGCCGACGGCCCTGCCCCGTTACGACGGCGGCGCGGTCAGCGGCAGATGAAGAAGCAGCCCAGCATCGACTTGTCCAGGCTCACCTGCAGGGCTTCGCCGTCCTTGAGGTGCACGGTCTTGGAGAAGGTGGTGTTCTTCTTCACGTCCTCGAACCAGTAGGCGACCTGGTCGTTGGAGCCGATGTGCTGGTTGCCGACAAACACGTCGGTGCGGCCGGTCACTTCGCTGCGGGTCACGGTCTCTTTGTAGGAGAAGTCGGCGATCAGCAGGTACTCGCCGGGTGGCAGCCGGGTGAAACGGAAGCTGCCCTGGTCGTCCAGGATGGTGGCGAACATGAAGTGCTTGGCGATGCGCTCGGGGATCCGGTCGGGCATCTTCTGGCTCTGCCTGACCGTCTCGAACCACTGCTTGAACTCGTCGCTCATGTGGATCAGGCCGACCCGCTGGCTGCCCTTCGGCGGGTACTGCTTCTTGGCCAGCATCGCGCCCTTGTAGAAGGCGGTGCCGGCGATGGTGCCGGTGCCCATCAGGCGGATCTCCGACGTGGCTTCGGCCAGGGTCTTGCCGCCGGTGTAGGGCTTGCCGGCCAGGCAGTCCAGCATGGCGCTGCGCGCCTGGTCCAGGCCCTCGTAGGACAGTGCGAACACGTCCACGCCGTCCACCCGCGCGGTCATGCCGGTTTCCTTGGGGCGCATGGAGGCCATGGTCTGTTTCAGGTCGCCGACGGGGATCATCACGAAGCCGCCGCTCTGACCGCCGCTGGCCGGCATCAGGGCGCCGCGCATCGTCGCGGGCGGCAGGCCGTCCTGTTGCACCTGCACGCTGACTTCCTTCGCGGCCGGGGGTGCGGCGATGCGGGGGCCGTGCAGCAGGAGGGCGCCGCTGGGCGTTTTGGCGCTGGGGCCGATCAGGGCGAGTTGCGACGGGTCCTTCTTGGCGGCGGTGAAGCGGGCCACGCAGCCCTGGCCGGGCGTGCCTTCGGGCTGCTGCAGGAACCAGGCGCCGTCGGCGTTGCGGGTGATGAGGCGGCCTTCGTCGTCGGCGGCGTGTGCCGGGGCGGTGAGGCCGAGGGTGGCGGCCAGCAGGGTGAGCAGTGCGGGGGTCAGGCGGCGAGGCGTCATCACGGGCGTCCGATGTCCAGGTGCATGGAATTGTGACGGGTCGGCGGGAGGCGCACGAGTGACGTTGGTCCCCTGCGCGGTGCCGTTGGTCACGGGCTGCGGCCGCGGCGTTCGGCGAGGCGTTGCCACGCGCGCGCCAGGCTTTTTCCCTCTCGGGAGAGGCTCGATGTGTGACGAGAGCGGCTTTCGGTCGCTCCAGAGAGGGTGCAAGTGAGAAGAGAGAGACTTCCCTGCTCTCTCCCCAGGCTTTTTGCCGCTTTAAAGCGGCGTGATGTGTGAGGAGAGAGGCTTTGCGGCGCTTTAGAGCGGGTGAAAGTGAGAAGAGAGAGACTTATTTGCGCTCTCGTCAGGCTTTTTCCCGCCCTGGAGAGACTTACGGGTGAATCAAAGAAGTTTTGAGGTGCTCTTCGGAAGTGGAAAGTGAGCATGTGATGCCCGCGACGCCCCCCCCCGGTCTTGATCCCCACCCCCAGACGCGACGGTAGTTCGACATGCCGGCAGCGCGCCGAAGCAATCATGTGATCACCGTCGCCGCAGCCCGCGCATCGATGTGGCAGAAGTCCGACCCGTCCAAGCCGCACGCCGGTGGACCAGGGCCCACCCTACGCAATCCATCACCGCTCGGCGCACCCCGATAACGCTTCAAGCGTAGGGCGGACTGAAGCCCACCTTACGGGTTGCGAGAAGAGGGAAGATTCAGTCGCTTACGGCAACGGCAATTCGACCTGAGCCTCCCCTAACTAGTTGCCGAAACAAAGTGCCGACTTTGAGTTTGATAAGAGGGATGACCAACATGACGAAGAAATCGCCGGAAAGACCTAGATCTCTCCTCTATGACGGCAATACTAGACACCTGCGCAATCCGCACTGCGTCACGACGCTTCCCGTACCCCTTACTGGAAGCACGCTCTAGTTCAGCTTGAGCATCGCCAATGGAGTCAGCACCAGCATTTCTGACACGCCGCGCTAACGAATCGGAGATGCTGAACCCTTTAAGCGTCGAGACACCCTCCGCATCCGCGAGCAACCAGTTCTCCAGCTTCCGATCTTTCACGACAACTTCAACCTCTGTGAATCCTGAGCCATGGAAAGCAGCGCGCAATTCTTGCGCACGCTGACCCGGACACATAGAGGACTGCTCCCGATCAATAACCACCACAATCTTATTGACCCTCCTCGCACGCCATATCTCAATGCGACTTCGCGCAGCGAAAACCACCTGCGCATTTGGCGCGCTTGGCTGCATGTCTGCGTATACCGCGCCAAGCAGTTCAATCTCGGCTAAAGATAGTTTCCCGAGAATAACCTTCAGAACTTCCACCTCGGCATCCCCGTCGCATATCACCCCAACCCTCATTGCGACGCACCAGAAGGTACTGCCTCCGCGACCATCCCCGCATCTATGTAGTCGAAGAGGCGGAAGCGACCAGCAACCCAATCATCTTGAAGCTGTGAATCAAAAGCTGTTAGCTGCTGAACAGCTGTTTCCCCATTCTTTTTGAACACTACGCTCACTTCCTCTGGTGAAACAGAGTTGAGCACTAGCGGCGAGTGAGTTGTTAGCAAAATAGGTTTTCTTGAAGAGAGCTTCCTCAATCCACCCATAATTACCTTAATTATCCAGGGGTGAAGAGAATTCTCTGGCTCTTCAATAAAAAGCAACGCGGCTCTCGGGTCATAGCAAGCGACCAGTATTGCCAACGACCTGATGGTGCCGTCCGACACTTCCTCCGCAGTCCATGATCGTCCCACACCTCTTTCCTTGAAGAAAATCCCCAACGTCCGAGTGTGTAAGTAGTCAACAGAAATACTTTCAATCTCTGGAACAATATCCTTCATGAGGCTTTCAACGTTCCCCCACTCTTCCGCGTGGTGTCGCTGCATCCAATCGACGACCGCCGGCAAATTTTCACCCCTATTACTTAGAGAAGGATTAGGGGTCGGAACACCTGGACTTCTCGCGACCTCTGGAGACAACTGAAAAACAGACATTCGCTGCAGCCAGTTGAACAGGCGACCTGGAACTGAAGACCTTATGTAAGGAAAAGTTGATAGAAGCTCTGTTGCGGGCAGCACAACTGCAGGAGCTTCTTGTGCAGCCCAGAATCTTGGCTCAAAAAGGACGGCAGTTGCGAATCTAGATCGATCATCAGCGGAGGCCGTAACCTCGCCTCCGGCCGACCTACGCAATGACACCTCATCGCTAGGCGCCCCGAAAAGATCTTGCTGAGCAAGTGAGCCATCAATATTCAGTGTCAAGCACTCATCAGAGACAATAAACTCGCTTCGAATCCCTTGGCCAGTAGCTCGAAACGAAAATTTGTGCTTCATGTGAATTGTAGCGGCCGGACCCACCCCATCATCAACACCGCGCCTGCGAAGCTCAGGATAAATTTCCGCCAGGCGCATCGTCATGCTCATCTCAATCTCGAACTGAATTGCCGTTCTTGATCTACGCTCTTTTCGATGAGCAATGTTTTCATAGCCGCCTTTTCTGGCTATCGCATGCTCAAGTCCTAGCTGGTAAACCAACTTCAGAAAATCAAACGCATCCGCCAAGTTTGTTTTGCCAGACCCATTTCGACCCACCAAAACAGTGAAGTCAGATTGCGCTGGAAATAGCTCCACGTAGCGCAATGACTTGTAGTTATGAATAGCTATTCTTTTCAGCTTTGTTATGGCCATTGAATCATCCAGAGTAGATCCAACTCAGGTGAGGCCGACTCCAAACTTGCCGAACCTCAGCCCGCAGCATCAAAACAGTTACGACACGCTTTCAGCCGAAAGCATCCACCCATGGAGAAAGCGCGGAAACTGGCAAGGCTTTCGCGGTGCGCTGCAGCGGTTCATGAGACGCATGCATTTGTAGAGAAAGCGACAGTTATCATGCACCGTAATCGCAATGCCTTCCTCACACCACCCCACCGCATGAACTCCCCCTCCCCCGACGCCCTCACCCCCACATGAGTGACGCGCCAAGCCGCACGCGCGCGGCGTCGCTGAGTCCGCTGGACAGGGAAGACCTCCACATCAAACGGCACGAGCGCAGCATCGGCTCCCTCGTCAGCCTGCTGGTGCACGTCCTGTTCCTGGCCGCCCTGTTGTACTCCTCCAGGATCACCCTGTCCCAGCCCGAGAGCAGCAGCGCCGGCGGCGCGCGCGTCAAGGTCGACTTCCTGGGCGACCCCACCGACGCCACCCCCAATCCGCCCGTTCCCCCGACCGGCAGCCCGACCCCCAGCGAGCGCCCCACACCCCGCAAACCCCTCGTCACCACCCCCGTCACCTCCCCGGTGGACACCACCCGCGTGACCGAGGTCGAAAACCCCGTCGCCCCCGACGAAAGCCAACCCCAGCCCCCGGCCAGCCAGCAGGCCATCGCCCCACCCCAGAACCGCCCCCCGTCCAGCCCACCCGCCTGGCGCCGCTCCGCCCGCTGGGGCCAGCCCCCCGGCATGCTCGCCCAGGAAACCGCCCCCGAAAACCTGGGCCCCACCGTCGGCAGCGGCCAGCGCCAGGGCAACCAACAGGGCAACGCCGCCACCCCCAGCATGGAAGTGGACGGCCACCAGATCTACTACGACCTGCGCAATGAACTGAAGATCGCCCAATGGCAGGCCCAGGGCATGAAGGAAATCGCCTTCCCCCTGCCCGGCCGCCGCGACCTGATGGTCTGCGCCCTGGAGATCGTCGCCACCCGCGGCTCCGGCGGCTGCCGCCTGGTGCAGCCCGGGGACCCGGAACTGGCCGCCATCGGCGACGCCCGCGACGTGGTGAACGTCATGCGCATCTACCGCCGCGGCGAACTGATCTGGCGCGGGCCGGGGGTGTACCGGTAACCCGTTTCCTTCTCCCTGCGTCAGCGGGGAGAAGGTGCCCGGAGGGCGGATGAGGGGCAGAGCGCGGTAATCCACCGGGCGCCGAAGCATCGCCTCTCCGTTCGCCCCTCACCCGCCTTCGGCACCCTCTCCCCGCTTCGCAGGGAGAGGGAAACATCGATGCATCGTGAGGGAACCATCGATGCAACGTGTTCGCCCCTGAAAAGAAGAACCCCGCCGTGGCGGGGTTCCTGATTCATGCCGCGATCCGCTCGATCCGGGCGACCGCATCACCGAGGACGCGATGCGCTTCCTCCAGATCGTAGTCCGCCTGCAAGCCCAGCCAGAACCGCTCGCTGGTCCCCAGCGCCGCCGCCAGCCGGACCGCGGTGTCGGCGGTGATACCACGCTTGCCGAGCACGATCTCGTTGATGCGGCGCGGCGGAACCTCCGCGGCGCGCGCCAGCGCGTTCTGGCTGATGCCCATCGGGAGCAGGAACTCCTCCAAGAGCACTTCACCGGGATGGATGTTGGGCAGGGTCTTCATGGAAACGAATCTCTTGGATACAGCTCCGTGGTAATCGACGATTTCCACGCCATGCGCGTCACCGTTCTTCCAGCGGAAGCAGACGCGCCATTGATCGTTGATCCGGATGCTGTGCTGGCCCTTGCGGCCGCCTTTCAGCGCCTCAAGCCGATTGGCCGGGGGAATCCGCAGATCGTCCAGGGTCGCCGCATTGTTCAACCTGCGCAGCTTGCGACGCGCCACGGCCTGCATGCCGGCCGGCAAGCGCCGCGAGGGCGTGCCGTTCCAGACTTTCTCGGCTTCCTTGTCGGCGAAGTCCCGGATCACGGCCCCCCCATAACGCTGGCCGTCATGGGACGCAACCCACCATACGCATGCAGCAGCGCGGCGAAGTTCCTGGCGCGGACGGGGAGCTTACGGTTGAAGCACCGACGCTTTTCCTTCTCCCTGCGATAGCGGGGAGAGGGAAACGTCGATGCATTGAGCACAGCCGTCACCCCCGCGCAGGCGGGGGCCCAGTGACGTGGCTTCGATGCACACAAGGCGCTGGGTCCCCGCCTGCGCGGGGATGACGGCACGGGCGATCAGGGCGACACCGTGCAAGCAGGTCTTACCCGCTTCGCAGGGAGAGGGAACGCTCGCAACTAGACCCCGATGACCGGCGCCGGTGACGGCGGCTCCGCGCGCCATTGCACCTCGGCCCTGACCAACAGCCCTGCCCGCTGCCGTATCCCGGACGCGGCCCACAGGCCCGCCATCTGCTCCAGCGGCACATCCAGCAACAGCCAGCGCACGGTCAACGATCCGGAGGCCAGCGACGCCCAGCGCGCGGGCTGCGACAGGCCTTCGCCCAGCGTGTCGTGCATGCGCATCGGTCGCTCGGACACCGACTGCAGCGCCGCGTCCAGCAGGGCCAGTTCGGCCAGCGCCTCGCCGCCGAGGCCGGCGATCAGGTAGTCCAGCTCCAGCTCCAGCGGCGGCAGCAGGGTGCTTGCCCCCACGCGGCGCTCCATCACCTCGTTGCGCCGCGTTTTCGCCATCCCGATCCGAAACAGCTGGACGAACAGGCCGTCCCGCGCGGGCGCGTCGGCGGGCGGTGTCCCCACGATCACCTGCACACCGGCCGGCAACGCCGACACCAGTTGACCGCGCAGTGCATCGGTGACCAGCGCAATGACTTCATGGGACGACATGGCGACTCTCTCCGTGTTGCAGTCCGCCGCCACGGCCGTGGACGACGATTACATGTTCCGCCGGTACTCGCCGCCCACGTCGTACAGCGCGTGGCTGATCTGGCCTAGGCTGTGCGTCTTCACCGCCTCGATCAGGGCCTCGAACACGTTGCGGCGCTCGCGCGCGGTGCGCTGCAGGTAGGCCAGGCCATGGCCATCGTGCACCTCGGGCTCGGCGTGTTCTTCCAGCGCGGCGGCGTGGCTGTGGTCGGTCTCGCCTTCCGGCGCCAGCGCGTTGCGGCTGGCCTGCCACGCACGGACGTTGGCGATCTGCTGGGCCTTCTCGTCCTCGGTCGAGCGGATCAGCTCGATCTCGGTGGCGATCTCGCCGCCGTGCTCGCGCGGCAGGAAGGTGTTCACGCCTACCAGCGGCAGGCTGCCGTCGTGCTTCTTGTGCTCGTAGTACAGCGACTCTTCCTGGATCTTGCCGCGCTGGTACATGGTGTCCATCGCGCCGAGCACGCCACCGCGCTCGCTGATGGCCTCGAATTCCTTGTAGACCGCCTCTTCCACGATGTCGGTCAGCTGGTCGACCACGAAGCTGCCCTGCCACGGGTTCTCGTTGAAGTTCAGCCCCAGCTCCTTGTTGATGATCATCTGGATGGCCACCGCGCGGCGCACGCTTTCTTCCGTCGGCGTGGTGATGGCCTCGTCGTAGGCGTTGGTGTGCAGGCTGTTGCAGTTGTCGAACAGCGCGTACAGCGCCTGCAGCGTGGTGCGGATGTCGTTGAACTGGATCTCCTGCGCGTGCAGCGAGCGGCCCGAGGTCTGGATGTGGTACTTCATCATCTGGCTGCGCTCGTTGGCGCCGTAGCGCTCGCGCATCGCTCTTGCCCAGATGCGGCGGGCGACGCGACCGATGACGGTGTACTCCGGGTCCATGCCGTTGCTGAAGAAGAACGACAGGTTGGGCGCGAAGTCGTCGATCTTCATGCCGCGCGCCAGGTAGTACTCCACGATGGTGAAGCCGTTGGACAGGGTGAAAGCCAGCTGGCTGATCGGGTTCGCCCCGGCCTCGGCGATGTGGTAGCCGCTGATGCTCACCGAGTAGAAGTTGCGCACCGCGTGGTCGACGAAGTACTGCTGGATGTCGCCCATCATGCGCAGGGCGAACTCGGTGCTGAAGATGCAGGTGTTCTGCGCCTGGTCTTCCTTCAGGATGTCGGCCTGCACGGTGCCGCGCACGGTCGCCAGTGTCTCGGCCTTGATGCGGGCGTAGGTGTCCGCGTCCACCAGCTGGTCGCCGGTGATGCCGAGCAGGCCCAGGCCCAGGCCGTTGTTGGTCGGCGGCAGTTCGCCGTGGTACTGCGGACGAACGCGGCCTTCGAAGAAGGCGTCGATCTTCTTCTGCGCCTCGGCCCAGCGCGCGTCGTCGGCCTTCAGGTATTTCTCCACCTGCTGGTCGATGGCGGTGTTCATGAACATCGCCAGGATGATCGGCGCCGGTCCGTTGATGGTCATCGACACCGAGGTGGTGGGCGCGCACAGGTCGAAGCCGGAGTACAGCTTCTTCATGTCGTCCAGCGTGGGGATGTTGACGCCGGAGTTGCCGATCTTGCCGTAGATGTCCGGGCGCGGCGCCGGGTCTTCGCCGTACAGCGTGACGCTGTCGAAGGCCGTGGACAGGCGCGCGGCCGGCTGGCCGACGCTGAGGTAATGGAAGCGGCGGTTGGTGCGCTCCGGCGTGCCTTCGCCGGCGAACATGCGGATGGGGTCCTCGCCGGTGCGGCGGTACGGATACACGCCGCCGGTGTACGGATAGCTGCCCGGCAGGTTCTCTTTCTGCAGGAACGTCAGCAGTTCGCCCCAGCCCTGGTATGGCGGCGGCGCGATCTTCGGGATCTGCTGGTGGCTGAGCGAGGTGGTGTAGTTGTCGATGCGGATGGTCTTGCCGCGTACCTGGTACTCGTTGACCGGATCGGTCACGGCCTTGTGCCGCGCCGGCCACTCGCGCAGCAGCTTCAGCGCCTCGGACGACAGCGACTGGAGGGCGTCGTTGTAGCGCTGGCGGAGGGTGAGCAATGAACGATCCACGGGGTGAGCCCCTCTCCCTTCACGGGAGAGGGGTTGGGGAGAGGGTGAGTCCGCGCCCGCCCCCTCTCCCGCCGCGCGCGGCGCGGCGACCTCTCCCGCAAGGGGAGAGGTGGGAAGCAGCGCATCCGATGCATACAACTCCAGCGCCTTCGGCAGCGCCGGATCCTCCAGATCCTTCAGCGCATTCCAGTAGTGCTGCGCGCGGCTGGCGGTCTCGGCTTCGGTCTCGATGCGGCGGTTGATGCCGCGCCCCTGTTCGGCGATCTCGGCCAGGTAGCGCACGCGGCTGCCGGGGATCAGCACGGTGGCGCGCGGCTCCTTCAGCGTAGTGTCGATGGCCGGCGTCCACGTCTCCGCCGGCAGCTGCAGCTTCTCGCGCAGCAGGCGGCACAGGTTGGCGAACATCCAGCTGACGCCGGGGTCGTTGAACTGGCTGGCGATCGTGGGATACACGGGCACGTCGGCATCCGCGGTCTGGAACGCCACGCGGTTGCGCTTCCACTGCTTGCGCACGTCGCGCAGCGCGTCTTCGGCGCCGCGCTTGTCGTACTTGTTCAGCACGATCAGCTCGGCGAAGTCGATCATGTCGATCTTCTCCAACTGGCTGGCCGCGCCGTAGTCGCTTGTCATCACGTACATGGGGAAGTCGACCAGGTCGACGATCTCCGAATCGCTCTGGCCGATGCCGGCGGTCTCGACGATCACCAGGTCGAAGCCGAGCGACTTCAGGAAGGCGATGCAGTCCTTCAGCACGGCATTGGTCGCCACGTGCTGGCGGCGGGTGGCCATCGAGCGCATGTAGATGCGCTCGCTGCGCAGCGCGTTCATGCGGATGCGGTCGCCGAGCAGCGCGCCGCCGGTGCGGCGACGGGTGGGATCGACCGAGATCACGGCGATATGCATCTGCGGGAAGCAGGACAGGAAGCGGTTCATCAGTTCGTCGGTGACCGACGACTTGCCGGCGCCGCCGGTGCCGGTGATCCCGATCACTGGCGTGATCGGGCGGGATTCGGGATTGGAGATTGGGGATTCGGCAGCGCGCTGGGCCGCCCAACCCTTGCGCATCAGGGCCAGCTCGGCCTCGGAGAACACGCCGTCCTCGATGGCGGACAACATCCGGCCGATGCCCATCTCGTCATTGATCGCAGGCTTCGGCTCTCTCGAATCCCGACTCCCCAATCCCGATTCCCGGTCATTGCGCGCAGTGCGCGCTATGACATCGCCGATCATTTCGACCAGGCCCATCTTCATGCCGTCGTTCGGGTGGTAGATGCGCTCCACGCCGTAGGCCTGCAGTTCCGCGATTTCTTCGGGCGTGATGGTGCCGCCGCCGCCGCCGAACACACGCACGTGGCCGGCGCCGCGTTCCTTGAGCATGTCGACCATGTACTTGAAGTACTCGACATGCCCGCCTTGGTAGCTGGACAGCGCGATGGCGTCGGCGTCTTCCTGCAGCGCGGCGCGGACGACGTCCTCGACGCTGCGGTTGTGGCCCAGGTGGATGACTTCCGCGCCCTCGCCCTGGATCAGGCGGCGCATGATGTTGATGGCCGCGTCGTGCCCGTCGAACAGGCTGGCGGCGGTGACGAAGCGCAACGGCGTGGCGTCGGCCTGGGCGGCGGGAAACTGGCTGGCGGGTGTGCTCACGCGGACTCACTGGCAGTGCGGACAGACGCGGGATTGTAGCCGCTCGCGCGTGGACACCTCACCAATTGCACACCAGTGGACACGGCACGCACACCCTACGGTGGCGTGCGGTGGCGCGGTGGATCGCCGGGCTTCCGCTACCATCCGCGCATGCGGACCAATGCGGCACAGACCGGAACATCCACCACCACGGGCGACGCGCTGTTCGCGCAGGCGCGCGCGCTGGTGCAGCAGGGTGAGCACGAGCAGGCGTTCGCGTGCTACGTGCAGGCCGCGGATGCCGGCCATCCCGCCTCCATGATCGAGGCCGCACGCATGGCGATGCATGGGGTCGGCACCCCGCAGGACATCGGGCGCGCGCTCACCTGGCTGGCGGTTGCGGAAGAGCGGGGTCATCCGGCGGCGGCCTATTACCTGGCATGGCTGGGCGCGGGCGGTACCGCCCTGCCCTTCGACGGCGCCGTGCAGGCGCGCCTGTTGGCCGCGGCCAACGGCGGGCATCCGTCGGCCATGCTCGCGCTGGCGGTGTACTTCGGGCACAAGGCGGCACCCGACGATCAGCAGCGCTGCATCGCCCTGCTCGAACAGGCCGCGCATGCGGGACATGCCGTCGCCGCGATGTTGCTGGCGGAGCGGCTGGCGCGCGGCGAAGGCATGGCACCCGACCCTGCCGCCGCCGCGCAGCTGCGCGAGCAGCTGATGACGGCTGGCCATCCGTCCCTGCCCGAGGTACCGGGTGATGCCGGCCTCGCATGGCCGGGCGCGCCCGGCGTGCTTGAGCTCGCCGACGTGCTATCGGTGCCGGCGGTCACCCAACGCGCGCAAGCGCCGCGCGTCTGGACGATCGACGGCCTGCTGTCGGCGGACGAGTGCCGGCTGCTGATCGCGCACAGCCTGCCCCGGCTGAGGCGCTCGCGCGCCGTCGATCCGCGCACCGGCGCGCCGCGCGAGGTGGCGCTGCGTACCAGCAGCGATGCCACGCATGACCCGATGCTGGAGGACGTGGCGATCCGCCTGGTGCAGGCGCGGATGGCCGCCGCTGCCGGCGTGCCGCTGGCGCATGCCGAACGCCTGACCGTGCTGCGCTACCTGCCGGGCGAGCAGTACCGACCGCATCGCGACTACCTGCCGCCGGGTTCGCCGGAAACGGATCGGCCCGACGCGGGCAACCGGCTGCGCACGATCTGCGTGTATCTCAACGGCGTTGAGGCAGGCGGCGCCACGGCGTTCCCGCGCGCAGGACTGGAGATTGCCCCGAAGGCAGGCAGGGCCGTGGTCTTCGACAACCTGCACGCCGACGGTCGTCCCGATCCGGACAGCCTGCACGCCGGCCTGCCGGTCGAAGCCGGCGAGAAGTGGCTGGCAACCCTGTGGATCCGCCAGCGCCCCTACCGCGCGTTGTAGCGCCCGGTCAGCAGAGCCCGAATGGCAGCTCACGCGTGGAGACCACGCGCTGGCCGACGGCTTCGCCACGCAGGAAACGCAGCGAGGCGTCCAGCGTTTCCGGCGCGATGGTCACGCGGTGGTGGCCGAGGCCGGTGGTGCTGAGCAGCGTGGCCTGCGGCCAATAGCGCGCATAGCGCTCGCCTTCGCACCACGGCACGTCGGTGTCTTCCAGGTCGTGCACCACCAGGCCCGGCCGCGCGATCCGCGGTGCGGTGGCCTGCGCGTGCAGGTCGCGGATGTCGTGCGCAGTGAGTTCCTGGTAGTCGTCGAACAGGCGTCGGCTGAGGAACTGCGCCAGTCCCACCATGCCGCCGAACCGTTGCGCGGCATCGAACGGGTCGGCCGCGGGCGCCAGCAGGATCGCGCGGTCGGCCTGCAGGCCGCGCGCCATGGCGATGGCGGTCGCGGCGCCGCCGAGCGAATGACCGACGACCGCCGCCAGCGGACCGGTGTGATCGGCGACCCGGGCGATCGCCTCGGCGAACATCGGCAGCGTGGCGCGGCGCCCGCTGCTGCGGCCATGCGCCGGCTGGTCGAACGTCGCCACGGCGTAGCCGGCACGACGCAGCGGTTCGACCCACGGCAGGAAGCGCAGGCCGAAGCTGGACCATCCATGGGCCAGCAACACGGTCGGCTCGCGGCCCGGATCGCCCCAGGTGTAGGTCGCCAGGCGTTCGCGGCCGAAGGCGAGTTCGCCCAGCCGCGCGCCGCCCGTGTCGGCCTGGCGCGCGCGGGTGCGGGCGCCAGGCATCGGGGTGCAGAACAGCTGGAAGGCGCGGGCCAGCGTGCTGCGCGGCGCGATCCAGCTGCCGACGGCGAGGCGGACGCTGAGCAGGCGCAGGGCCACGGGTTTGCGAACGGTCGTGCTATTTCGAGGTGCAGTGACAGCGGCCATGGCGGTGGGCCCTCGGGGGCGTCAGGCGGGGGTGGAGACGGCGGGGGCGCCGTAGGACGCCAGCAGGCGGTCCAGGGAACGGCGGGCGAGGTGCGGCGCCTGGTCGGCGTCGTAAAGGCGGGCGTCGTGCAGGCCCTGGGCGATGGCGAACAGCTCGAACGCCAGCAGTACCGGGTCGGTGTCGCGCGACAGTTCGCCGGTCTCGATGCACATGCCGATCGCTTTCATCAGCTGCAGGCGCAGCTGGCGCAGCCAGTCGACGATGCGGTCGTGCAGCAGGCCCGGGCGGGCGTCGTACTCGTGGGCGGCGGCGAGGATGACGCAGCCGTCCGGGTTGTCGCAGACCCAGCCGAACCAGTTCTCCATGATCGCGCGCAGCCGCGGCAGACCACGCGGCAAACCCACTGCAGGCGCAATGACCGCGCGCGCATAGCGTTCGGCGGTCCACTCCAGCACGGTCAGCTGCAGGTCCTCGCGCGAGCCGAAGTGGGCGAACACGCCGCTCTTCGACATGCCGGCGGCCGTGGCCAGCTCACCGATCGACAGCCCCTCCAGTCCGTGCCTGGCGGCGATGTCGTAGGCCCGCGCGACGATCATCTCGCGGGTGGCATTCCCCTTGTGGGTGGCAGCGTGCGGCGTCATGGGCCATGAAATAGCACGACCGTTCTATTCCCGCAAGGGCACGGATCCCGTCGGCCGGTCGCCCCACCCTGTCATCTCGCCGCGGACCGATTGGATTAGACTGACGCCCTGCGACGACCACGGCGTGATCCGGAAACGTCGCTTTTTTCTTTTCTGACAACCCGTTAGCCGCCCACAGGCAAGCCCGCGCCGGTCCCCACCCGCGCACCGGAGCCACCCATGATCTTCGAAACCCTCGACACGTCCGGCCACGAACAGGTCGTCTTCTGCCACAACCCGGACGCCGGGCTGAAGGCCATCATCGCCATCCACAGCACCGTGCTGGGCCCCGCGCTGGGCGGTGTGCGCATGCGTCCCTACGCCGACAGCGGGCTGGCGCTGACCGATGCGCTGCGGCTGAGCCGCACGATGACCTACAAGAACGCGCTGGCCGGCCTGAACGTGGGCGGCGGCAAGGCGGTGATCATCGGCGACAGCAGCGTGGACAAGACCGAGGTGCTGTTCCGCAGCTTTGGACGCTATGTCGATTCGCTGGGCGGCCGCTACATCACCGCCGAGGACGTCGGCACCGACGTCAACGACATGGAGAACGTCTACCGCGAGACCGAGTACGTGGTCGGCGTGCACCAGGTCCATGGCGGTTCCGGCGACCCGGCGCCGTTCACCGCCTACGGTGCGCTGCAGGGCCTGATGGCCACGCTGAACCGCAAGTTCGGCAACGAGGAGATCGGCAAGTACAGCATCGCCGTGCAGGGCCTGGGCCACATCGGCATGGAGTACGTGAAGCTGCTGAAGGAACGCGGTGCCAAGCTGTTCGTCACCGACCTCAATCCGGCGCTGGTGGAGCACGCGGTGGAGGAATACGGCGCCGAGGCGGTCAAGCCGGACGAGATCTACGACCTGCCGGTGGACGTGTTCAGCCCGTGCGCGCTGGAGTACGCCATCAACGAACAGACCCTGCCCCGCCTGAAGGCCAAGGTCATCTGCGGCACCGCCAACAACCAGATGTCGCATGTCACCGGCGTCGAAGCGGCCAAGCGCGGCATCCTGTACGCGCCCGACTACGCGGTCAACGCGGGCGGCGTGATGAACGTCTCGCTGGAGATCGACGGCTACAATCGCGAGCGCGCCATGCGCATGATGCGGACCATCTACCACACCGTCGGCAGGATCTTCGACCTGGCGGAGAAGGAAAACATCGCGCCGCAGTATGCAGCCGACCGCATCGCCGAAGCGCGCATGACCGCGATCGGCAAGCTCAAGCTGCCGCTGGGCCGCACCGCACCGCGCTTCATGGGGCATCTGCGCGGCGAACACTGACGTAAAACGACGTACAGAAAAAACTGGAAGTTGGGCCGCGGAGGAGGGAGGACCGAATGCGACCGGATACCGTCAGCGGGTTTCCGCTGGGCGAAGAGTTGGATGCGCTGCGCGAGGCCGTGCAGCGGTTCGCGCAGACCGAGATCGCGCCGCGGGCGGCGCAGATCGACCACGACAACGCGTTCCCGCAGGACCTGTGGCCCAAGCTGGGCGAACTGGGGTTGCTGGGCATCACCGTGGACCCCGAGTTCGGCGGCAGCGGCATGGGCTACCTGGCCCACCTGGTGGCGATGGAGGAGATCTCGCGCGCCTCGGGCTCGGTCGGCCTGAGTTACGGCGCGCACTCTAACCTGTGCGTGTCCAACCTCTACCTCAACGGCAATGCCGAACAGCGCGCGAAGTACCTGCCCAAGCTGTGCAGCGGCGAGTGGAAAGGCGCGCTGGCGATGAGCGAACCGGGCGCCGGTTCCGACGTGGTCGGCTCGATGAGCTGCCGTGCCGAACTTCGCGACGGCGTCTGGGTCGCCAACGGCAACAAGATGTGGATCACCAACGGACCGGAAGCCGACGTGCTGCTGGTCTACATGCGCACCGCCGGGAAGGACGCGGGCAGCAAGTGCATGACCGCCTTCATCGTGGAGCGCGGCATGAAGGGCTTCTCCACCGCGCAGAAGCTGGACAAGCTGGGCATGCGCGGCAGCAACACCTGCGAGCTGGTGTTCGAGAACTGCGAGATCCCGGCCGAGAACGTGCTGGGCGAGGTCAACCAGGGCGTGCGCGTGCTGATGAGTGGCCTGAACACCGAGCGGCTGGTGCTCAGCGGCGGACCCATCGGCCTGATGCAGGCGGCACTCGACATCACCCTGCCCTACGTGCGCGAGCGCAAGCAGTTCGACGCCGCCATCGGCACGTTCGGCCTGATGCAGGGCAAGCTGGCCGACATGTACACCGCGCTGCAGTCCAGCCGCGCCTTCGCCTACCAGGTGGCGCGCGGCTTCGACGAAGGCCAGGGTTCGCGCGCTGCGGCAGCAGGTTGCCTGCTGCACGCATCCGAAGCGGCGGTGCAGGTCACGCTGGAAGCCATCCAGTCCCTGGGCGGCAACGGCTACATCAACGAGTATCCGGCCGGCCGCCTGCTGCGCGACGCCAAGCTCTACGCGATCGGTGCCGGCACGAACGAAATCCGCCGCATGCTGATCGGCCGGGAACTGTTCGACGGCCGCGGTTGATCGTCCGATCGTCGTAGGGTGGGCCCCGGCCCACCGCCTGGTTCATGGATGGCAATGGCGGGCCGAAGCCCGCCCTACCTCGCCGCTCGACGAACGCGGCTGATCCACCCGCCGCCGTAGGGTGGGCCTTGGCCCACCGCCTAGGTTCGCGGATGGCGATGGCGGGCCGAAGCCCGCCTACCTCGCCGCTCGACGAACGCGGCTGATACACCCGCCGCCGTAGGGTGGGCCTTGGCCCACCGTCTGGTTCATGGATGGCGATGGCGGCCTGAGGCCCCCTTCCTCGCTGGCGCGTCATCTACTTCAGTGCAGGCCACGCGGACGCATCCAGCGTTTCCCGGTACCCATGCCACGCGGCGTAGGCCAGCCAGGGCATCAGGATCGCCAGCCCGAGGAACGCCGTGGCGAATCCGAGGACGGTCAGCGTGACCAGCACCAGGCCCCAGATGGCCATCACGCCCCGGTTGCGCATCACCGCATGCACGCTGGACACGGCAGCCGTGACCATGTCGACGTCGCGGTCGGCGATCATCGGCAGCGAAAACGCGGTCACCGCGAAGGTCAGCGTGGCGAAGACCGCGCCGACGGCCGAACCGAGCACCAGGAACTCCCACAACGCACCCGGATCGCTCCCATCGAACGGGAAGAACGCGCTGACCATCATCCCGGCGCGCGACCAGAGCAGGATGATGACGCCCTGCCCCAGCGCGAACACCCCCGCCTGCCCCAGCACACGACGCGCCAGCACGAACGAATCGCGCAGGCGCGGCGTGCGCCCCTGCTCCAGCGCGCGGCTCACGCAATACAGGCCCACGCAGATCAGCGGCGCGACGAACACGAACCCCGACAGCAGGGTCGCCAGCAGCGCGAAGCGGCCCAGCGCGAAGGCCAGCCAGGAAATGCCGGCGCTCACCAGCACGATCACCCCGCCAAACAGCAGCGACAGGCCCGGTGCGCGGCGCAGGTCCTGCCAGCCGGCGCGCAGCCAGCGCCACGGAGCGCCCGCATCCAGGGTGGCGCAGGGAACGACGAAGGCACGCGGCACCCCGTTTGCGGACGGCTGTTTCGGCATATGGCACTCACCTCCGGCCCGAGCATACGCCGCGTCGGGGCATGCGACCCTGTACCAACGGCCGATTTGCCGCGCGTCGTGCCGGGGCGGGATAATCGGGATCTCACTCCACGCGGGAAGCCTCCATGTCCGACATCGTCATCGCCGCCGCCAAGCGCACTGCCATCGGTTCGTTCCTCGGCCAGTTCAACGGCGTGCCCACGCCGACGCTCGGTGCCGCCGCCATCGCCGCCGCGCTGGAGCAGTCCGGCATTCCGGCCGCCGATGTGTCCGAGGTCATCATGGGCTGCGTGCTGCCGGCCAACCTGGGCCAGGCGCCGGCGCGCCAGGCCTCGCGCGCGGCCGGTATCCCGGACGCCGCAGGCGCCACGACCATCAACAAGGTCTGCGGCTCGGGCATGAAGGCCATCATGCTGGGGCACGACCTGATCAAGGCGGGCTCGGCCAGCATCGTGGTCGCCGGCGGCATGGAGTCCATGAGCAATGCCCCGCACATGATCCCCAACTCGCGCACCGGCAACCGCTACGGCAACTTCCAGGCGGTGGACCACATGGCATGGGACGGCCTCACCAGCCCGTACGACGGACAGGCGATGGGCGTGTTCGCCGAGGCCACCGTGGCCAAGTTCGGCTTCACCCGCGAGGAGCAGGACGCGTATGCGATCGAATCGGTGACGCGCGCGCAGGCCGCGCAGGCGTCCGGCGCCTTCAACGACGAGATCGTCCCGGTGAAGGTCGCCACCCGCAAGGGTGACGTCGAGGTCGCCGCCGACGAACAGCCGGGCAAGTCCGACATCGCCAAGATCCCCACGCTGAAGCCCGCCTTCAAGAAGGACGGCAGTGTCACCGCCGCCAGTTCGTCCAGCATCTCCGACGGCGCCGCCGCGACGGTCCTGCTGAGCGCCGACGAAGCGGCCAGGCGCGGCCTGCAGCCGCTGGCGAAGATCGTCGGCCATGCCACCTACTCGCAGGCGCCGGAATGGTTCACCACCGCGCCGGTCGCCGCCATCGACAAGCTGCTCAAGCAGGTCGGCTGGACGGTGGACCAGGTGGACCTGTTCGAGGTCAACGAGGCCTTCGCCGTCGTGGCCATGGCGCCGATCAAGGAACTGGGCATCCCGCACGCCAAGGTCAACGTCAACGGTGGTGCCTGCGCGCTGGGCCACCCGATCGGCGCGTCCGGCGCCCGCCTGGTGGTGACCCTGCTCAACGCCTTGCGCGCGCGCGGGCTCAAGCGCGGTGTCGCGACGCTGTGCATCGGCGGCGGCGAAGCGACCGCGATCGCGGTCGAAATGCTCTGAGGATTTTGCGCAGTTAAGGGGGGCGAAGCGGCCCGGTTTCGCCTGCCCCATGAGCCTTAACAACGGATTGACAAAGATAACCGGCCAACCGCTTGACAGCCGTAATGGGCTTGTCATCATGTTGCAGGCGCGCAATTGCGCGTTGCCTAACTAACGACGAGGAAATTCAACGATGACCATGAACAAGGCTCTGATCGCGCTGGCTCTGGGTTTCGCCCTGGCTGCGTGCTCGAACCAGGACCAGGCTGCCGACGCCGCTGCCGACGCCGCTGCCACCGCGACCGAAGCCCAGGCCGCTGCTGACGCCGCTGCCGCCGCTGGCGAAGTGACCGCCGACGCCGCCCAGCAGTCGGCCGACGCCGCTGCGACCGCCGCCGACGCCGCTGCCACCGCCGCGACCGACGCTGCCGCCGCCACCACGACGGAAGCCGCCGACGCTGCTGCCGACGCCGCTGCCCAAGCTGCCGACACCGCCGAAGCCGCGACCGACGCTGCCAAGGAAGCCACCAAGCAGTAATCTGCTGGTAGCCGCCTGATTTGGCGTTACACTGAGAAAGCCGCCAGTTCGCTGGCGGCTTTTTCTGTATCCGCGTCCGGGCATCCCATTCGCCTCGTTCCGAGGACGGACGGACGCCATCCCGACGCCTTCTTCTTCCACACACCGATTTGGGGATCCACATGAAGATCAAGACCACCGTCCTGCTGGCCGCCGCCGTCCTGGCCCTGAGCGCCTGCACCAAGAGCGAGAACACCGACGCCGCTGCCGCCGACGCCGCCGCGTCCGCCGACCAGGCTGCTGCCGCTGCCGGTGATGCCGCCTCGGCCGCCGGCGACGCCGCTGCCGCCGCTGGCGACGCTGCCGTTGCCGCGACCGCCGACGCTGCCGCCGCCGCCACGGCCGCCGCCGCCGACGCTGCTGCCGCCACCGAAGCCGCCGCGTCCGACGCGACCGCCGCCGCTGCCTCGGCCACCGCCGACGCCGCCCAAGCCACCGCCGACAAGGCCGCTGAAGTCGCCGACAAGGCCGAAGCCAAGGCCGAAGAAGCCAAGCAGTAATCGACTCGCCTCATCGCGATTCGGACAAGGCCCGCGAAAGCGGGCCTTGTTGTTTCGGGCGTGCCGTGATGGCCATCGGACGACGACACGCCATGCCGACACGATTGCCGGCTTTTTTTTGCAGTGCCGTTTGGCGCATGCCGGGCTTTGTGGTGTGATGCCGCCTTTCCTGCATCCTCGTGCCGCATGCCCGCCATCGCCTCGCAACTCGATCCGCGCTCTCCCGATTTCATCGCCAACGCGGCCTACCATCGCGTGCTGGTGCAGGAACTGGACCGCCGCCTGGCGCACGCGGCCGACGGTGGTGGCGAAAAGGCCCGCAACAAGCACACCGAGCGCGGCAAGCTGCTGGCGCGCGACCGCATCACCGCCCTGCTCGACCCGGGTTCACCGTTCCTCGAGATCGCGCCGCTGGCCGCCGAGGACATGTACGACGGCGCGGCTCCCGCCGCCGGCATGGTCTGCGGCATCGGCCGGGTGATGGGCAACGAAGTCGTCATCGTCGCCAACGATGCCACCGTCAAGGGCGGCACCTATTTCCCGATGACGGTGAAGAAGCACCTGCGTGCGCAGGAAATCGCGCGCGAGAACCGGCTGCCCTGCGTCTACCTGGTCGATTCCGGCGGCGCGTTCCTGCCGCTGCAGGACGAGGTGTTCCCCGACCGCGAGCACTTCGGCCGCATCTTCTACAACCAGGCGCGACTGAGCGCCGAGAACATCCCGCAGATCGCGGTGGTGATGGGCAGTTGCACCGCCGGCGGCGCCTACGTGCCCGCCATGTGCGACGAATCGATCATCGTCAAGGAACAGGGCACGATCTTCCTCGGCGGCCCGCCGCTGGTGAAGGCGGCGACCGGCGAAGTGGTCGATGCCGAAGCGCTTGGCGGCGCCGACGTGCACACCGGTGTGTCCGGCGTGGCCGACCATTTCGCCGAGGACGACCGCCATGCGCTGGAGATCGCCCGCGGCATCGTCGGCCACCTCAACCGCCGCAAGGTGCTGCCGGTGGCCGTGCGCGAGGCGCGCGAGCCGTTGTACGCGGCCGAAGAGCTGTACGGCATCGTGCCGAAGGACACGCGCCGGCCGTTCGATATCCGCGAAGTGATCGCGCGCATCACCGACGGCAGCGAACTGGACGAGTTCAAGGCGCGCTACGGCAAGACGCTCGTCACCGGGTTCGCCCACCTGCACGGCTATCCGGTCGGCATCGTCGCCAACAACGGCATCCTGTTCGGCGAGAGCGCGCTCAAGGGCGCGCACTTCATCGAGCTGTGCAACCAGCGCGGCATCCCGCTGGTGTTCCTGCAGAACATCACCGGCTTCATGGTCGGCCGCAAGTACGAGAACGCCGGCATCGCGAAGGACGGCGCGAAGATGGTCACCGCCGTGGCGTGCTCCAGCGTGCCCAAGTTCACCGTGGTGATCGGCGGCAGCTTCGGCGCCGGCAACTACGCCATGTGCGGCCGGGCCTACGGCGCGCGCTTCCTGTGGATGTGGCCGAACGCGCGCATCAGCGTGATGGGCGGCGAGCAGGCCGCCAGCGTACTGGCGACGGTCAGGCGCGACGGCATCGAAGCGTCCGGCAAGACGTGGAGCGCGCAGGAGGAGGAGGCGTTCAAGTCCCCTATCCGCGAGCAGTACGAGTCGCAAGGCAGCCCGTGGTATGCGACCGCACGACTGTGGGACGACGGCATCATCGATCCTGCCGACACCCGCCGCGTACTGGGGCTGGGCATTTCGGCGTCGCTCAACGCGCCGATCGAACCGGCGAAGTTCGGCGTGTTCCGGATGTAGGGCGCGGTGCACGCAATGGGCTTGCCAGCAACGGGATTCATTGCGCGCCCTCTCTTCAGGCATGTGAGTGCGGCGTCGACAACCCCGTCTGGGACGTGAACCGCAGTGGCGCGGCGGCATCGCAGTTCCTGTTTGGCAGGCGTGATCACAGCGTGATGCCGCGCGGATTGGCGATAGTCGGGAGCCCTGCCACGCTGGAGCATCCCCTGCATGTCCATCTGGAAAGACCAAGCGCCCGCCAAGAAGGACGCCCCCACCCCGCCCGAGCCCGCCGTCGCCACCCTGCGCGACACTTCGGCGCCCGCGGATTTTTCGCCGGCCGTCACCGCCCCGCCGGGCACGCGTCAGATCGAACGCCCTGCGCCCCAAGAGGCCCTGAAGGAATCGCTGATCGCCGCCGACCTGACGATCGAAGGCAAGATCGAGGGTACCGGGCACATCCGCATCGCCGGCAAGTTCAAGGGCGACGTCAATGTCCAGGGCGACCTGACCATCGAGACCGGCGCGAAGCTCAACGGCGGCGTGCGGGCGAAGAAGGTCACCATCGCCGGCGAACTCGAGGGCAACATCGAGTCGGCGTCCCGGGTGGAGCTGTTGTCTTCCGGCGTGCTGGTCGGCGACGTGAAGGCCGGCGCACTGACCGTGGCTGCGGGTTCGCGCATGCGGGGCAATGCGGATTTCGGCTGGGATGAAGCGCCCGCCAAGGGCGGCAAGTCCACCGGCACGGAGCCCGGCGCCGCCGCATGAGCCAACCCCGCCCCGGCAGTGCCGGCGCCACCCGCACCTGCCCGCACTGCAAGGCGACCATCCTGGAAAGCGCGGCGGTCTGTCCGGGCTGCCGCCATCACCTGCGCTTCGAACCGGGAGCGGGCGCCAACGCGGCGCCCGCGCTCACGCCACTGCGGATCGAAGGCACGCTGCAGCCGCCCGCCGAAGGTGCGGCGTGGGAATACAGCGTGGTGCTGTCGATCCGCAACGACCGTGGCGAGGAAGTGACCCGTCAGGTCGTCGGCGTCGGCGCCATGCAGCCGCACGAGCAGCGCAGCTTCGTGCTGTCGGTGGAGCTCAATCCCGCCACCGGCAAGGCGGGGGCCCGGCGCACCCGGCACTGACGCCGGCGCGAGGGCGGCCTACGCTTTCTTCTCGGGGCCGCAGTTGCTGCAGCCACCGCAAGCGCCATCCGTCCCCGTGGCAGGCGGCGCGATCCAGCGTCCGAGGCGGCGACGCCATCCTGCGTTTCCCTCGCGCAACAGCGGCAGCGCCAGCGTACCGCGCAGCTTGCGCAGCGGACCGGGGAGCTGCTTCTTCACCACCACCCAGGCGCTGACCAGCACCGCGACCGCGATGATGGCGTACTGCAGGGCGAGCGACGGCTCCATGCTCAGCCCGCGCCCAATGCGCGGGCGACCTGGTAGGTCACCAGCGAAGCCAGGTAGGCCAGTGCGAACAGATAGAACGCCGCGAAGCCCATCTGCTTCCACGAGTTGGTCTCGCGCTTGATGGTGGCCAGCGTGGAGATGCACATCGGCGCATAGATGAACCAGACGAGCAGCGATAGCGCGGTGGCCAGCGACCAGCCGTCGCTGATGACCGGGGTCAGCGCCTGGATGGCGGCGTCATCGTCCGCGGCGGAGAGCGCGTAGATCGTCGCCAGCGAGGCGACCGCCACTTCGCGCGCGGCAAGGCCGGGAATCAACGCGATGCAGATCTGCCAGTTGAAGCCGAGCGGCGCGAAGAACACCGCCATGGCATGGCCGATGCGACCGGCGAAGCTGTAGTCGATCGCTGGACCCGCCGCGTCCGCCGGCGGCGCCGGAAAGTTCAGAAGGAACCACAGCAGGATGGTCAGCGCCAGGATGATGCCGCCGACGCGCTTGAGGAAGATCATCGCGCGCTCGTACAGGCCGATCAGCAGGTCGCGCGGGTGCGGGATGCGGTACGACGGCAGTTCCAGCAGCAGCGCGTGCTCGCCCTTGTCCCGGCGCCACTTCTTCATCACCCAGGACACCAGCAGCGCGCTGAGGATCCCGGCCGCATACAGGCCGAACAGCACCAGTCCCTGCTGGTTGAAGATGCCGACCTTCTCGTTCGGCACGAAGGCGCCGATCAGCAGCGCATACACCGGCAGGCGCGCCGAGCAGGTCATGAGCGGCGCCACCAGAATCGTCGCCAGCCGGTCGCGCGGATCCTGGATGCTGCGCGTGGCCATGATGCCGGGGATGGCGCAGGCGAAGCTCGACAGCAGCGGGATGAACGAACGGCCCGACAGGCCGGCCGATGCCATCATGCGGTCCAGCAGGAAGGCCGCACGCGGCAGGTAGCCGCTCTCTTCCAACGCCAGGATGAAGGCGAACAGGATCAGGATCTGCGGCAGGAAGATGACCACGCCGCCGAGGCCGGCGATGATGCCGTCGACCAGCAGGCTGGCGAGCGGACCTTCCGGCAACGCACCGCCCGCCCACTCGCCCAGCGCACCGGTGCCGGCGTCGATCAGATCCATCAGCGGGGTGGCCCAGGCATAGACCGCCTGGAAGATCAGGAACATCACCACCGCCAGCGCCAGCAATCCGAACACCGGATGCAGCAGCCAGCGGTCCAGCGCATCGTCGATCTTCGCCGTGCGCGTGGGCATGGTGACCGCCAGCGACAACAGGCGACGGGTTTCCGCATGCAGGTCGGCGCCTTCGGCCAGGTGCGCACGCGGTTCGCGCGGATGCGCAGCGACCGCGTCGATGCGTTCGACCAGCGCACGCGCGCCGCCATGCTTCACCGCGATGGTCTCGACCACCGGCACGCCCAGTTCGCGCTCCAGCGCGGCCAGGTCGATGGTGATGCCGCGACGCTGGGCCGCATCCATCATGTTGACCGCCAGGATCATCGGCTTGCCGAGCTGGCGCACTTCCAGCGCGAACCGCAGGTGCAGGCGCAGGTTGGTGGCATCCACCACGCAGACCAGCACGTCCGGCGCGGATTCACCCGGATAGAAGCCGCGGCAGACGTCGCGGGTGACCGCCTCGTCCAGGCTGGCGGCGTGCAGGCTATAGGCCCCCGGCAGATCGAGCACGGCGTAGTGGCGCCCGGACGCCGACGAATGCAGCCGGCCTTCCTTGCGTTCGACCGTGACGCCGGCGTAGTTGGCCACTTTCTGCCGGCTGCCGGTCAACTGGTTGAACAGCGCGGTCTTGCCGCAATTCGGATTGCCGACCAGCGCCAAGCGCAGTGTCGCTGCCTCGGCCGCGCTCATGCCACCGCTCCGTTGCGCAGACGCACGCGGGCCGCTTCGGAGCGGCGCAGCGCGAACCGGGTGAAGCCGACCTGCACCAGCAGCGGCTCGGCGCCCAGCGGCCCCTTGGCCACCACTTCGACCTCCTCGCCATTGACGAAGCCCAGTTCGCGCAGGCGACGGGCGATGGTGTCCTGCGGACCGTGGTCTTCGACACTCTCGACGATGGCGGGGGTACGCCAGGGAAGTTCGGTCAGGATCACGCGCAGGCCTCAAATGCGAATTGTTCTCATTGTAGCATCGCCGCACTGCACGACGGCCGCAACGCACCGTGCCGCTATCATTCGGCGACTTCGCAGGAAACGGCAGGCATGGCGGCCCCCCCGCAGGAACATCCCCTCTCGCTGACCCGGTCGGGCGCCGTGGCGCGCCTGCGCCTGGATCGCCCTACCCTCCACAACGCCTTCGACGCCGCCCTCATCGCGGCGCTGACGTCCACGCTCGAGCAGGTCGGCGCCGATGACGGCGTCCGTGTCGTCGTGCTGGAAGGCAGCGGCGCCTCGTTCTCGGCCGGGGCCGACCTCAACTGGATGCGCGGCATGGCCTCGGCCAGCGAAGCGGCCAACCGCGACGACGCCCTCGCCCTGGCCCGCCTGATGCGCACGCTGGACGAACTGCCCAAGCCCACGATCGCCCGCGTCCATGGCGCCGCATTCGGCGGCGGCGTGGGTCTGGTGGCCTGCTGCGACATCGCCATCGGCGTGCCCGAGGCGAAGTTCGGCCTGACCGAGAGCAAGCTGGGCCTGCTGCCGGCGGTGATCTCGCCGTACGTCATCGCCGCCATCGGGCCGCGCGAGGCGCGTCGCTGGTTCGCCACCGCCGAGATCTTCGACGCCGCCACCGCGCTGCGGATCGGACTGCTGCACGACGTGGTCGCCGCGGACGCCCTCGACGCCGCGATCGAGCGGCAGATCGCGCTGCTGCTGAAGGCCGGGCCGCACGCGGCGGCCGGTGCGAAGCGACTGGTGGCGCGCGTGGCCGCCGGTGCCGACCGCGATCGCGTGGACGCCGACAACGCCGACCTGATCGCCAGCCTGCGCGTATCGCCGGAAGGCCAGGAAGGGCTGTCGGCCTTCCTCGACAAGCGCGCACCGGCATGGACCACCAAGGAGTAAGCCGATGATCGACCATCTGGGCATCGAAGTCGCCGATTACGCACGCAGCCGCGCTTTCTACGAACGTGTGCTGGCCACGCTCGGCCATGGCGTCGTCATGGAGGTGACGCGCGAGATGAGTGGCGGCTATGAAGGCTGCGGCTTCGGCCCGCCGGGACGCCCGCAGTTCTGGGTCGGCAAGGGAAGCGGCAAGCCCGGCAGCGGATCCCATATCGCCTTCAGCGCGCAGACCCGTGCCCAGGTGGACGCCTTCCACACGGCGGCACTGTCTGCCGGCGCACGCGACAACGGCGCGCCCGGCCTGCGCCCGCATTACCACCCGAATTACTACGGCGCCTTCGCCATCGATCCGGACGGCCACAACATCGAGGCCGTCTGCCACCTTCCCGCGGAAATCGAGCCCTAATGTTCTCCAAGATCCTGATCGCCAACCGCGGCGAAATCGCCTGCCGTGTCATCCGTACCTGTCGCCGGCTGGGCATCCGTACGGTCGCCGTCTATTCCGAGGCCGATGCCGATGCGCAGCAAGTGCGCCAGGCGGACGAAGCGGTGCTGATCGGCGGTCCGCGCCCGGCCGACAGTTACCTGCGCGGCGACGTCATTCTCGATGCCGCGAAGCGGACCGGTGCCCAGGCCATCCATCCGGGGTACGGCTTCCTGTCCGAGAACGCCGACTTCGCCGATGCCGTCGTGGCCGCCGGCATGGTGTTCATCGGCCCGTCCGGCACGTCGATGCGCAAGATGGGCAGCAAGGCTGGCGCCAAGGAACTGATGGACGCCGCCGGTGTGCCGGTCGTGCCCGGCTACACCGGCGAGGACCAGTCGCCGAACACGCTGTCGCGCGAAGCCGCCCGCATCGGCTTCCCGCTGATGATCAAGGCTGCGCACGGCGGCGGCGGCAAGGGCATGCGCGTGGTGCACCGGCTGGAGGACTTCATCGGCCAGCTGGAAAGCTGCCAGCGCGAAGCGGCCAATGCCTTCGGCCGCGACCGCGTGCTGCTGGAGCGTTACGTGCAGTCGCCGCGCCACATCGAGATCCAAGTGTTCGCCGACACGCACGGCCACACGCTGCACCTCAACGAACGCGAGTGCTCGGCCCAGCGCCGCTACCAGAAGGTGCTGGAGGAGTCGCCATCGCCGTTCCTCACGCCCGCGCTGCGCACCGCCATGGGCGATGCCGCGGTGAAGGCGGCGCAGGCCATCGACTACGCCAATGCGGGCACGGTGGAGTTCATCGTCGATCCAGAAGGCCGGTTCTACTTCATGGAGATCAACACCCGCCTGCAGGTGGAGCATCCGGTCACCGAAATGGTCACCGGACTGGACCTGGTGGAATGGCAACTGCGCGTGGCGGCGGGCGAGCCGTTGCCGCTGACGCAGGACGCCATCGCGCAGCGCGGCCATGCCATCGAGGTGCGCCTGTACGCGGAAGATCCGGAAGCCGGCTTCCTGCCCGGCTCCGGACGGCTCGAATCGCTGGTGCTGCCCACGCCGTCCGCCGACGTCCGCCTCGATGGCGGCGTGATCGAAGGCGACGTGGTGACCATCTTCTACGACCCGATGATCGCCAAGCTGATCGTCTGGGGCGAGGATCGTCCCAACGCGCTGGCGCGGCTGCGCGAGGCGCTGGCCGACTGCGACATCGTCGGGCCCAAGTCGAACATCGGCTTCCTCGAACAGCTGGTCCGGCATCCGGCCGTGGTGGAGGGCCGCATCGACACCGGCTACCTCGACCGGCACCTGGACGAGTTCATGCCGGCGCCGTCGCTGACCCCGGACCTGCAGGTGGCCGCGTCGGTTGCGGTGCTGCTGGAACAGGAAACGTCGGCCCGGCGCGACGCCGCGGCCTCCGGTGATCCCGGCTCGCCCTGGGCGGCCGCCGATGGCTGGCGCCTGGGCCATGCCGGACGCCGGCCGCTGGCCTTCCAGCACCGCGACCAGCGCTGGGAGACGCTCGGGCACGGCCATGCGGGCCGTTACGTCGTCGAGATCGAGGGCACGGCGCATCCGGTCGACGGCGCCCGCCTGACCGCTGGCCTGCTCGAGTTGCGTATCCATGATCAGGCACGCCGCTTGCGCATCCACCGCCGTGGCCGTCGGCTGACCCTTCACGACGGCGAACGGCGCGCAACGCTGGAGGTCCTGCCTGCGTACCAGCGTACGGCGGGCGGCGACAGCGTCGGCGACGGGCGCATCATCGCGCCGATGCCCGGTCGCGTGGTGGTGGTGAAGACACGAGCGGGGGACAGTGTGGACGCAGGACAGGAATTGCTGGTGATGGAGGCGATGAAGATGGAACTCGCCATCAGGGCCCCCCGCGCCGGCGTGGTGGCCGAACTGCGCGCCGCGGCCGGGGATTTCGTCGAGGCCGACACCGTCCTGGTAGCGCTCGAGTGAGGTCTGCAGCGCGGACCTCGTGGCGTGTGGCGGCGGTCCTGCTGGTGGCCTGCACCCTGGGCGGTTGCGTCATGTTCGAACAACCGCCGGCACCGCTGACTTGCGACCCCGCCCTGGTCGGACGCTGGATCCCGCTGCCCGACAGCCCGCAGGACCGCGTGCCGCTGGGCAAGGACGATCATGCGGACGTGGATGCCGCCTGCCGGGTGCGCCTGCGCGACGGTGCGCGCGCCCAGGCGCCGGAGTTCGACGCGCTGGGATTCGAGCTGGACGGCGAACGCTACCTGGCCTTGGGCTTCAAGGAGCTGGAGGGCCTGTTCGCCACCGGCCAGGCCGGCGCGCCGCCCATCCCGAAAGGCATGCCGGCCGGCGCGGTCACACTGCTGAAATACCGCATTCGCGACGATACGCTGCAGATCGCGATGCTCGACACGGTGGACATCATGCAACGCGTGCAGCAGGGAACCTTGAAGGCGCGCGAGGCCGACGCCAGTACCTACGTGTTCGAAGGCAGGCCCGAGCAGCTGCGCCGGTTGCTGCGGTCCGAGCCCGCGCTGTTCGACGCCTTCGATGGCCGCGACAGGACGCTGCGCATGCGCCGCGCCAAGGACGGGAAACGGTCATGAACGCCCTGCCCTCCTCCACCGCCGATTTCGTCCGCATCGTCGAGGTGGGGCCGCGCGACGGCCTGCAGAACGAGAAGACCCTCGTCGCCACCGCCGACAAGGTGGAACTGATCGACCGGCTGTCGCGCACCGGCCTGCTCAGCATCGAGGCCACCAGCTTCGTCAGCCCCAAGTGGGTGCCGCAGCTGGCCGACGCCGCCGAGGTGTTCGCGGCCATCCAGCGACGGCCCGGCACGGCCTATCCCGTGCTGGTGCCGAATGAGACCGGCTACGACCGTGCGCGCGCCGTCGGCGTCGAGGAAGTGGCGGTGTTCACGGCCGCGTCCGAGGCGTTCAACCGCAAGAACATCAACGCCTCCATCGACGAATCCATCGAACGGTTCCGCCCGGTACTCGAGCGCGCCGCCGCCGATGGCGTGAAGGTACGCGGCTACGTCTCCACCGTGCTCGGCTGTCCCTACCAGGGGGAGGTGCCCGTCGCCGACGTGGTGCGCGTGGCGCGTCAGCTGCATGCGATGGGCTGCTACGAAATCTCGCTGGGCGACACCATCGGCGTCGGCACGCCACGCAAGGCGGCCGACATGCTGTCGGCGGTCGCCGCCGAGGTGCCGATGCCCGCGCTGGCCGTGCATTTCCACGACACCTACGGGCAGGCCCTGGCGAACATCCTGGCCTGTCTCGACGTCGGCGTGCGCGTGGTGGACTCGGCCGTCTCCGGCGCAGGCGGTTGCCCGTACGCCAAGGGGGCCAGCGGCAACGTCGCCAGCGAGGACGTCGTCTACCTGCTGCACGGCCTCGGACTGCGCACCGGCGTGGATCTGGACCTGCTGGCGGATACCGGCCGCTGGCTGTCGACCCGGCTCGGGCGCGAGACCGGCAGCCGGGTCGGCAAGGCGCTGGCGGCCGCATGAGCCAGAGGCCGGCCAGCGACATCGAGGTGATGGCGCTGGTCGCCGCGCTCGAACGCGCGGGCACGGCCGATGGCCCCCACGCCGACCTGCTCCGCCAGGCACGCGAGGCACTGCTGGCCAAGCAGCACGAGGCGGACACCGAGCGTTCGCGCTACCGCAACCTGTTCGACGCCGTGCCCGACCCGGTCAGCATCATCGCCGAGGACGGCACCATCCTGGACCTCAACAAGGCCGGTATGCTGGCCTACAAGCGGCCTCGCGAGGAAATCGTCGGCCGCAACATCAACGTGCTTAACCCCGACCTGCCGCGCGACCACCTGGTGCCGGTGTGGGAAACGCTCAACCGCGGCGAGACCTACGTGATCGAGGTCACCAACATGCGCGGCGACGGCACCCGCTTCCCGGTGGAAGTGCACTCGGCCAACATCAGCTTCGATGGCCGCAAGGCGATCGTCGCCGTGGCCCGCGACATCAGCAGCCGCCGCCTGGCGGAGCTGCGTTACCGCGAACTGATGGAGACCATCGACAAGGGCATCGTGGTGCACAACCGCGATCTGGAAGTGCAGTACTGCAATGGCGCGGCGATGCGCATCTTCGGCATCCGCGAGGACCAGCGGGCCGACCAGGAGCTGGCGATGGGCCGCTGGCATATCGTCGACGAGCACGGGCGCGAGATGGCGCGCCACGAACTGCCCGCCCAGCGCGCGCTCGACAGCGGGCACATGATCGAAAGCGTGCTGCTCGGCCTGTACCACCGCGAGAAGAAACAGCTGCTGTGGCTCACCGCCACCTCGGTGCCGCAGTTCGCCCCCGGCGCCAGTACGCCATCGCAGGTCACCACGCTGTTCAGCGACGTCACCGAACTCAAGCGCGACAGCGCGCTGTTCGACCGCGCGCAGTCGCTGGCGCACATCGGCGGCTGGGAATGGGACCTGGGGCGCGACCGCATGTACCTGACCGACGAGGCCCAGCGCATCCTCGGCGCGGCGCGGGCGCTGGTCACCATGGACGACATGCTGTCGTGCCTGCGCGAGACCGACCGCCGCCGCCTGCGCGGCGCGCTGGACCTGATCACCGCCGGTGGCCAGGGCTTCGACATGGAACTGCAGGGCACCCAGGCCGACGGCCATCCGTTCTGGATCCGCGTGATCGGCGATGCCGAACCCGGCGATCCCGGCGCCTCGCGGATCACGGGCACCATGCAGGACATCTCGCAGGACAAGCAGGCCGAGGAGATGCTGCGCATCCAGGCGCGCACCGACCCGCTGACCGGGCTGATGAACCGCGACGCCGTGCTGACCGAGCTCGGCGCGCGGCTGGCCGACCCCGAGCGCGCGCGCGTCGCCGTGCTCTACATCGACCTGGACCGTTTCAAGATGGTCAACGACGTACTGGGCCACAACGCCGGCGACGAGTTGCTGGTGCAGGCGTCGGACCGCATCCGCGGCGCGGTGGGTACCGACGGCATGATCGCCCGTTTCGGCGGCGACGAATTCCTGGTGATCTGCGACGCCGGCCAGGATCCGCACCTGCCCGAAGCGATGGCGCATGCGGTGCTGGGCGCGTTCGCCGACGCCTTCCGCTTCGGCAAGGACGAGTTCGCCATCACCGCCAGCATCGGCCTGGCAGTGGCGCCGGAAGATGGCACCCGGCCGCAGCAGCTGATCCAGAATGCCGACATCGCGATGTACGACAGCAAGCATCGCGCGCGCAACGGCTGGCAGAGCTTCACCCAGGAACTGGCGCAGCGGCAGCAGGACCGGCTGCAGATCGAGACGCAGCTGCGGCGTGCCGTGGACAACGAGGAGTTCCGCCTCGTCTACCAGCCGCAGGTCGACCTGCGCAACGGCCGCATCATCGCCGGCGAGGCGCTGATCCGCTGGCAGAACCATCAGCTGGGCGAACTGCGGCCGGACGTGTTCATCAGCCACGCCGAAACCACCGGCGACATCGTGCGCATCGGCAGCTGGGTGCTGCGCGAAGCCTGCCGCCAGGTGGCCGCGTGGCGCGACATGGGCCTGGGCATCGTGCGGGTGGCGGTCAACGTGTCGTACCGGCAGTTCGCCGGCGACGATCTCGCCGACCGGGTACGCGCCATCCTCGCCGAGTTCGACCTGCCCGGCAGCGCACTGGAGCTCGAGTTCACCGAACGCGTGCTGATCGAGGACGCGCCGGCCACGCTGCGCACCTTCGCCGACCTGCGCCAGCTGGGCGTGTTGCTGACCATCGACGATTTCGGCGAGGGCTACAGCGCGCTCAACTACCTGCGCCGCCTGCCGATCCACGGCCTGAAACTGAGCCCGCTGTTCACCGAAGGCGTGCCGAACAACCGCTCCGACGTGGCGGTCTGCCAGGCGGTCTCGGCCATCGCCCGCAGCCTGGGCCTGGGCCTGGTGGCCGAAGGCGTGGAATCGGAAGCGCAGCGCCAGTTCCTGCTCAACCTCGGCGTGCCGGTCGGCCAGGGCTTCCTGTTCGCCCCCGGCCTGTCGCCGGACGAATTCGCGCGGCGCCTCGCCGATGCGCCGCTGGAACGCGTGCACGCCTGAGCGGCGGGATACTTGGTCCGGCCGGTGTGGGAGCGACGTCAGTCGCGAAGAAGCCTTCCTTGTGAAGCCCCATCGCGACTGACGTCGCTCCCACAGCCCCCCCTCAGGATCACTGGCGCGACGCCCGTCACCCGCCATCGCGTTAAAATGCCGGCCTTTCCGCACCAGGTTCACCGCATGCAGCTTTCCGACACCCGCGCCGTCATCACCGGTGGCGTTTCCGGCCTGGGCCTGGCCGTCGCCCGCCATCTGGTCGCCCAGGGAGGCAAGGCCGCGCTGTTCGACGTCAACGACGACAAGGGCGCCGCAGCCGTCGCCGAACTGGGCGAGGCACATGTCCGCTACTTCCGCACCGACGTGACCGACGAAGCCGGCGTGGCGGCGAACGTGGCGGCGGCGAAGGATTTCCTGGGCGGGCTGAATGCGGCGATCAACTGCGCCGGCATCCTCGGTGCCGGCCGCGTGCTGGGCAAGGAAGCACCGATGCCGCTGTCGACCTTCCAGGCCACGGTGATGGTCAACCTGGTCGGCAGCTTCAACGTGGCCAAGGCCGCGGCCGACCAGATGCAGCACAACGCGCCGAATGCCGACGGCGAGCGCGGCGTGATCGTCAATACCGCCAGCGTGGCGGCGTACGAGGGCCAGATCGGCCAGGCCGCGTACTCGGCATCGAAAGGCGGCGTGGTCGGCATGACGCTGCCGATGGCGCGCGAGCTGTCGCGCTTCGGCATCCGCGTGATGACGGTGGCACCGGGCATCTTCTGGACGCCGATGGTCGATGGCATGCCGGACGCCGTGCAGCAGTCGCTCAGCGCCTCGATCCCGTTCCCGTCCCGCCTCGGCAGGCCGGAGGAGTTCGCCGACCTGGTCGCCTACATCCTCGGCAATCCCTACCTCAACGGCGAAACCATCCGGCTGGATGGCGCCGTGCGGCTGGCACCGAAGTAAGCCGGGATTCGGCATTCGGGATTCGGGATTCGCAACAGGCGGACCCGACTCCGTCGGTGCCGGCCCTGCTCCAACGAATCCCGAATCTCCACTCCCCAATCCCGGCTCCTCACCATGAAAGCTTTCGACATCAAGAAAGGCAACGTCGTCGAACACAACGGCGGCGTGTACCAGATCCGCGACATCGAGCGCAGCTCGCCGCAGGGCCGCGGCGGCAACGTGCGCTTCCGTTTCATCATGTACAGCGTGCCGGGCGGCAACAAGCTGGACGCCAGCTTCGATGCCGACGACACCCTCAGCGAAGTGGAGCTGCTGCGCCGCCAGGCGACGTATTCCTACAAGGACGGCGACGCCTTCGTGTTCCTCGATGACGAGGACTACACGCCGTACACGCTGGATGCGAACGTGATCGGCGACGACGCCGGCTACATCACCGACGGACTGACGGGCTGCTACGTGCAGGTGATCGATGAGATGCCGGTGGCGCTGCAGTTGCCGCAGCACGTGACGCTGGAAGTGGTGGAAACGCCGCCGGAACTGAAGGGCGGCACCGCCACCAAGCGTCCGAAGCCGGCGAAGCTGAGCACCGGCATCGAGATCATGGTGCCCGAGTACATCACCAACGGCGAGCGCATCCTGGTCAACACGACCACCGGCGAGTTCGGCGGCCGCGCGGATTGAGGTCGGGTACGCGCTGCGCACGACCCGCTGAAGCTCCCGCTGCGCGATGAAGCATGCTGCGGTCGTTTGCGTGGCGCAGGCTACGTGGATGCCCACAGCGCGGCGGGCACGAGGCCTCGTAGCGTGCGCTATGCGTACGCCCCCTGAAACCTTCCTTCGTCTCGCGACGGACGCGATGGCGACAGATCCTGCGGTCGTGCGCGCGGCGCACGCTACGGGGTGCGCAGGCGGGTGCCGATGGTGTCGAGGTTCGCTTCGATGCCCCGCAGGGCGTCACGCTGATCGGCGGGTAGCCAGCGTTCGAGTTCCCCGCGTAGGCGCCCGTCCTGGTCGCGCAGGCGGGTCAAACGCAGGCGGGCTTCCTCTTCAATGCGCTCGCGCTCGTCCGCCTGCGGCAGTCCGTAGCCCTGAGGCAGCAACTCCGAGGGGCGACTGATGAAGCCGGTATCGCCCAGCCAGGCACGCAGGGCCTGCAGCGCCGGCTCAAGGCCGGCAGGTGCGTCACGCCCCAGGTAGCGCCGTTTCAGTTCATCGCGCAGCCGCAGTTGCTGGCGACGGAGCGCCGCGTTCTCCAGTACCAGCAGCGCCGCGTTCGTGCGCAGGTCGGCCCGCGGCAACCACGCCGCGCGTTCGGCGGGCGGCAGCGCCAGCCATGCCTGCGCATCCTGCTGCGGCACCCCCAGCGCCTGCCGCACCACCGCGAACAGGGCGTCGTAGCGCGCGCTCATCGGCTCGAAGTAGTAACCGAGCCGTCGCGCCTCTGCGGCATCGTCGAGCACGCCGGCATCGGCGACGCCACGACGCTCGAGCTTCTTCAGCAAGCCGGTCGGCGTGATGCTCGCGAGTGATTCCCCGGCCAACCGTGGCACGCCGTCGTGCAGCAGCTTCCAGGTCTCGACGGCACAGTTGTTGCTGATGAAGTAGTAGCGCCCGTCGTAGCTCCAGTGCAACTGCGCGGCACGCTCGAGTAGCGATGCCATCTCTTCGCGCTGCAACCGCAGCGGAATCGACTGCAGGCCACGCAGTTCGACCCGGGTGTATTCCTCGATCACCTGGTCCAGCGGCAGCAGGAACAGGCGCGACGGATAGGAACCGGTCAATCCCCGCCAGCCGGAGATCTGGACATCGCCGACGAAGGCACGGAACGAGAGGACGCGGTGATGGGACAGGTCGAGCCGGCAGTCCGGGCCCGGTGTCCGGCCGGGCGCGCAGATCACCAGCCGCAGCATGCTGTGGCCCCAGCGGCTCATCGCCTGCGTGTTGCCTTCGGCCAGCAGGTAGTCGATCGCATAGACGCGCGATGGATCCAGGGCGAGCAGCGAGGCATCGCCTGCCTCCGCATCGGCCTCCAGGAACGGCAGGCCCGGCGCGCACCCGTCCGCCACGGACGGCATGGCGAAGTGCGCGGCGAAATGGCGATGCAGTGCCGGACGCCGGCATGCGTAGTCCGGATCGAGCACGAAATGCTCGAGATTCACCGCCACGAATTCGGAGGGTCGCTCCAGTTCGTACGGATCGGGCGTGCGCGCGACGAAGTCGTTGCGCGAGCGGCGGCCCGCCAGCGGGAACACGCTGCGCTGCCATCCGGCCAGATCGCGCAGGCGCGGATCGCCCGACAGCGCGTTGCGCCGTGCGCGGTCGTAGCTGTGGGCGAGTTCGTGCACCAGCGCCTGGCGGACGGCGAGCAGGGACGCATCGTCCGACGGCAGGGAGTCGCGCGTCTTCCACGCTTCCAGCAGCCGGCGCGGCAGCCGTACATGGTCGCCCACGCGCCGTCCCGCGACATGCGTCGGCAGGTCATCGCGCCATTGCAGGACAAGGCCCGATGGCAGGGCATCACGCCACGCCAAAGGCAGTCGCGGCAGCACGTCGTCGACCAGCGCCTGCGTGGCGGCGATCTCGTCGGGCGAAACCCCGGTCGGATCGATATCGAGCGCGGCCGCCGATGTGGCGACCGCAGCGAGCCAGGCCCCCAGCAGGCGCGCGGCCAAGCGCCGGCCAAGGGGCCGACGCGCGTGCATCAGCGGGCTAGGATGGCCTGCGCCAGCTGCATGTCGCTGGCCTTGCGTGCGGCTTCATCCTTCTCGCGCAGGTGACGCAGCGCGGCTTCGAGCTGCGCGCCACGGATGCGGCCCTCGGTGGCGACGAAACTGGCCGCGTCCTCGCGCGCCTGCACGACGACTTTGTCGTCGCCGGACGAACTGCCCGAGGAGGCCGACGAGCCGGCCGACGATGCGCCGGCGGAAGACCCGGCAAAGCTGCCGGCCAGCACCGGCAGGGAAAACGCCAGCAACACGCCGGCCAGGATCAATCGGGACATGGAGTTTCCAGACGGGGGAGCGCCGCAGTCGGCACGGTGCGCAAAGACTACCTGCAATCGGTGCCGCGCGGCTGAATCCGGTGGCGGTATCAGCTGTCGAACAGCTTGCCGGGATTCATCAGGCCGTTCGGGTCCAGCACCTGCTTGATGCCGCGCATCACCGCGATTTCGCCGGTGCTGCGCGTGCTTTCCAGGTAGCCCTTCTTGACCAGGCCAATGCCGTGCTCGGCCGAGATGCTGCCGTCGTGGCGCTTCAGCGACGCCGCCAGCAGCTTGGTGACCTGCTCGCACTGGGTGACGAAGTCCGCGTTCTCCATGCCGTCCGGTTTCAGCACGTTGATGTGCAGGTTGCCGTCGCCGATATGGCCGAACCACACCACCTCGAACTGCGGATAGGCCTCCCCGAGCAGCGCCTGCGTTTCTGCCAGGAAGGCCGGCATGGCGGAAATGCGCACCGACACGTCGTTCTTGTAGGGTACGTAGCGCGCCAGCGCCTCGGTGATGCCCTCGCGCAGCCGCCAGAGCTGCGCGGCCTGCGCGTCGGACTGGCTGATCACGCCGTCGCTGACCCAGCCCTGGTCCATGCAGGCCTCGAACGCCGCCATCGCCGCCGCTTCCTTCGCCTCGTCGCCGATCGCGAACTCGGTGACCACGTAATAAGGATGGATCTCGTCGAACGGCTTCTGCGCGCCATGCGCCAGCACGTGCCGCAGTGCGCGATCGGTGAAGAACTCGAACGCCTCCAGCTGCAGGCGCTCGCGGAATGCCGCGAACACCTGCATCAGCACCTCGAACGACGGCAGCGCCAGCAGCATGACATTGGTCGGCGGTGGCGGATCGGTCAGCCGCACGGTGGCCTCGACGACGACGCCCAGCGTGCCCTCGGAACCGATGAACAGGTGGCGCAGGTCGTAGCCGCTGGAGTTCTTGATCAGCGCCTTGTTGAGCTCCAGCACGTCGCCGGCACCGGTGACGACTTTCAGGCCCGCGATCCACTCGCGCGTGTTGCCGTAACGGATCACGCGGATGCCGCCGGCATTGGTGGCGATGTTGCCGCCGATCGCACAGGAACCGCGCGCGGCGAAGTCCACCGGATAGACCAGCCCATGCTCGCGCGCCGCGTTGTGCACGGCCTCCAGCGGCATGCCGGCCTGCACGGTCAGCGTGCGGTCCACCGCATTGAAGTCCAGCGCCTGGTTCATGCGCTCCAGGCTGAGCACCAGTTCGCCGTTCGCCGCCACGGCGCCGCCGGACAGGCCGGTGCGTCCGCCCGACGGCACGACCGCCACGCGATGTTCATTCGCCCAGCGCACGACGGCCTGCACGTCGTCGACGGTGGCCGGCAACGCGACGGCCAGCGGCGATGGCGTCCAGCGCCGGGTCCAGTCGCGGCCGTAGTGCTCCAGGTCGGCGGGATCGGTCTTCAGGCGCAGCGCCGGGGCGGCGTGCAGCAGGGCTTCCAGGCGCGGATCGCTCATTGCGGGGGCAGCATTTTCGGGGGCGCCCAGCGTGCCAGCGATGCCGGGTGGCGTCCAGCCGATGCAGGGCTTCGTTTCAGCGGCAACCAAGCCGGGAAAACCGCAACCGAGCTTTCCATGGCGCGCCGCACCATCGCCGGCATCCATCTGGCATAGTGACGCCCCTTCCCTCTCCGCGGCGACCTTTCCGGCAATGTCGATCAAGAAGACCTCGTACCCGAAGCAGGACATCCGCGTGCTGTTGCTGGAAGGGGTCAGCCAGACGGCCGTCGAGACGTTCCGTGCCGCGGGCTATTCGCAGATCGAGTTCCACGAGAAGTCGCTGCCGGAAGACGAACTGAAACGCCGCATCGCCGAAGCGCACATCGTCGGCATCCGCTCGCGCACGCACCTGAGCGAGGACGTGCTGGCGCAGGCGCGACGCCTGATCGCGGTGGGCTGCTTCTGCATCGGCACCAACCAGGTGGACCTGGACGCGGCGGAACTGGCCGGCATCCCGGTCTTCAACGCACCCTACTCCAACACCCGCAGCGTGGCCGAACTGGTCATCGCGCAGGCCATCCTGCTGATGCGCGGCATTCCGCAGAAGAACGCCGAATGCCACCGCGGCGGCTGGAGCAAGTCGGCCGCCGGCAGCCATGAAGTGCGCGGCAAGACGCTGGGCATCATCGGCTACGGCCACATCGGCACCCAGGTCGGCGTGCTGGCCGAGGCGCTGGGCATGCACGTGCTGTTCCACGACATCGAGACCAAACTGTCGCTGGGCAACGCCCGTGCCGCCGTCAGCCTGGACGACCTGCTGGCGCAGAGCGACGTGGTGACGCTGCACGTGCCTGAAACCCCGGCGACCCAGGGCATGTTCGGCCAGGCCCAGATCGCGGCGATGAAGCCGGGCGCGCATCTGATCAACGCCTCGCGCGGAACCGTGGTCGACATCGACGCACTGGCCGATGCACTGAAGTCCGGCCACGTCGGCGGCGCCGCGGTGGACGTGTTCCCGGTGGAACCGAAAGGCAACGCCGAATCCTTCGAGTCCCCGCTGCGGGGCCTGGACAACGTCATCCTCACCCCGCATGTGGGCGGCAGCACGCTGGAGGCGCAGGACAACATCGGCATCGAGGTGGCGGCCAAGCTGGTGCGGTACAGCGACAACGGCAGCACGCTGTCGTCGGTGAACTTCCCCGAGGTCACCCTGCCCGGCCACGACGGCAGCCGCCGGATCCTGCACATCCACCGCAACGTGCCCGGCGTGCTGTCGCAGATCAACGACATCTTCCGCGACCGCGGCATCAACATCGACGGCCAGTTCCTGCGCACCGATCCGAAAGTCGGCTACGTGGTCATCGACGTCACCGCCGACGAGGAACAGACCGCCAGCCTGCGCGAGGCGATGGCGGCGATCGACGGCACGTTGCGGGTGCGCGTGCTGTACTGATGCGGTCGGGACGGTAGGCCCAGGCCCACCCTACGCAGTACTCCGCGCCAGCCATTTGCGGGCCATGCGGCGGATCGACGGGTCCGCATCGTCGGCGAGCGGGGCGATCCCGCGCCAGGCCAGGTCCAGCGACTCGTCGCTGACCACGTACGCCTCGCTGCCGTTGGCGCGCACCACGTAGCGCACGTCGTAATGCCAGTGGCCCGGCACGTCCTTGCGCTCGGGAATCCAGTGCCGGTCCAGGTCGAAGATGTCGTCCTCGACGGACAGGTCGGACAGCCCCGACTCCTCTTCGGCCTCCTTCAATGCCACGCGCGCCATGTCGGTATCGCCATCGGCATGCCCGCCCAGCTGCAGCCAGCGGCCGAGCTTGCGGTGATGGGTCATCAGCACGCGTTCGCCATCGCCGCTGACCAGCCAGGCGCCACCGGTCAGATGCCCTTCCAGCCTCTCGCGGAGGAAGGGATCGGCGGGATCGTCAAGCAGGGCGAGGAACTGGCCCACCACGTCTCCTTCGGCAGGCCAGCGTCGGGCGTAGGCGGCCAGGTGTTCGCGGAGGGCGGCATGGACGGCTGGCACGAGGCGCTTTCTCTTTGGGCGTGGGTGATCGGGCCGCGATTATCGCCGGCCATGCTGCACCTGCGCTTGTGATCCCCGGCCCGCTTTGGCAAGGTACGGCCTTCCATGGGGCCGCCCCATGACCCGTTGCCACCGCCCGGCGAAACGCTTCGTCGGCATGAAGTCTTCCAAGGGGACGCTGCGAATGCTCAAAGCTCTGTTCAGGGTCAAGCCGGTCGCACCGGCAGGCCACGTCGATGCCGGTGAACCTTTCGAAGGCAGTCTGGACGGGGAGAGCGGATTCAAACGGACACTGACCGCACGCCACCTGGTGATGCTGGGCGTGGGTGCGGTGATCGGCGCGGGCATCTTCGTGCTGACCGGCCAGGCCGCGGCCAACCACGCCGGCCCGGCGATCATGCTGAGCTTCGTGCTGGCCGGCATCGCCTGTGCGCTGGCCGGCCTGTGCTATGCGGAGTTCTCCGCGCTGATGCCGGTCTCCGGCAGCGCGTATTCGTATTCGTACGCGACGCTGGGCGAGTTCGTGGCCTGGTTCATCGGCTGGTGCCTGGTGCTGGAGTACCTGTTCGCGGCCTCGACGGTGGCGGTCGGCTGGTCCGGCTACCTCAACAGCTTCCTAGGCACGCTCGGCGTGCCGATCCCCGACGCGCTGGCCAACGCCACGTTCACCGTGGCCAATGGCGAGTTCATCCGTTCCGGCGCCATCCTCAACCTGCCGGCGGTGTTCATCGTGGCGGCGGTGAGCGGCCTCTGCTACGTGGGCATCACCCAGTCGGCGTTCGTCAACGCCATCGTGGTGGCCATCAAGGTCACGGTGATCCTGCTGTTCGTGGCCTTCGGCCTGCAGTACGTGGACCCGGCCAACTGGCAGCCCTTCATTCCGGCGAACGAGGGCCCTGGCAAGTTCGGCTTCGAGGGCGTCACCCGTGCCGCCGCCATCGTGTTCTTCGCCTACATCGGCTTCGATGCGGTCTCCACCGCCGCCGGCGAGGCCAAGAACCCGCAGCGCGACATGCCGATCGGCATCCTGGGCTCGCTGGCGATCTGCACGGTCATCTACATCATCGTCTGCGCGGTGCTGACCGGCATGATGTCCTACACCCAGCTGGGCACCGCCAAGCCGGTGGCGACCGCGCTGGAGGCGTACCCCAAGCTGCTGTGGCTGAAGACGCTGATCGAGATCGGCGCCATCGCCGGCCTGACCTCGGTGATCCTGGTGATGCTGATGGCGCAGCCGCGCATCTTCTACAGCATGGCGAAGGACGGCCTGCTGCCGAAGGTCTTCGGCAAGGTGCACGCGAAGTACCAGACGCCGTACGTGGGCACGATCATCGTGGGCGTGATCGCGGCGGCGCTGGCCGGCTTCCTGCCGATCGGCCTGCTGGGCGAAATGGTGTCGATGGGCACCCTGCTCGCCTTCGCGACCGTCTGCGCCGGCGTGCTGATCCTGCGCTACACGCGGCCGGAGATCCCGCGCCCGTTCCGGGTGCCGCTGGCGATCGTCGTCTGCCCGCTCGGCGTGCTGGCCTGCCTCTACCTGTTCGTGCAGCCCTTCATGGAGCACTGGAAGCTGTTCGTCGGCTGGACGCTGCTCGGCCTGGTGATCTATTTCGTCTACGGCTTCCGCCACAGCAAGCTCAGGCAGCAGGCCTGAGCCACGCCCGACGACGGCCGGCCGGGAGGCCGGCCGTTTCCATTCCATCGTCCTCCCCTTCCAGGCTCTCCCGATGACCACCGGCAGCGCGCGTCAGATTGGCCCCGTCCTGGCGACCTTCGTGGTGGCCAACAACATGATCGGGTCGGGGTTCTTCCTGCTGCCGGCCACGCTGGCCAAGTCCGGCGGCGTCACCGCGCTGGCCTGGCTGCTGGGCACGGTGCTGGCGGTGATCCTGGGCAGCGCGTTCGCACGGCTGGCGCGCGACTATCCCAACCTGGAATCGCCAGACGATTACGTGCGCCCGTCGCTCGGCCGCGACATGGGCTTCCTGGCCACCACGCTGTACTGGATTTCCTCGTGGATCGGCAACAACGCCATCGCGGTGGCGGCGTTCGGCTACCTGGTGATCCTGCTGCCGCTGGGCGACGGCCAGTGGACCCGCCTGGGCGGGCAGCTGGTGCTGATCTGGCTGATGTTCGCACTCAACCTGCTGGGTCCGCGCCAGATCGCGCGATTCCAGTCGCTGTGCGTGGTGCTGGGCCTGCTGCCGGTGGCGGCGATCCTGATCTGGGGCTGGGGCAGCTTCGACCCGGCGCTCTACCGTGCGGCCTGGAACGTGTCCGGCACCTCCGACGCGGCCGTGGTGTTCAGCTCGCTGGCGCCGATCTTCTGGGCCTTCGTGGGCCTGGAAACCGGGGCGATGGTCGCCGGCGTGGTCCGCAATCCGGCACGCAACGTGCCGCTCGCCACGCTGGGCGGCATCGTCATCGCCGGCCTGGTGTACCTGGTGTCGTCGGTGCTGATGATGGGCATCGTGCCGGTGGACCAGCTGGCCAGCTCCAGCGCACCGTTCGCGCTGGTGGCCGGACAGATGTTCGGCGCATGGGCGATCCCGGTCATCGCGGCGGCGGCGGCGCTCAAGGCCACCGGCACGCTCGGCGGCTGGATGCTGGTCACCGGCGAGTCGGGCGCGCGCGCCGCGCACCGCGGCTACCTGCCGGCGATTTTCGGACGCCTGCGGGCGAACGGGTCGGCCGGCTGGGGACTGCTGCTGGTGGCGCTGTCGATGACGGCGCTGGCGATCCTGACCCTGTCGCCCACCGTGTCGGGCCAGTTCGAGACGCTTATCGAGATGGTGGTGGTGCTGGTGGTGATGGCCTATGCCACCGCCGGCCTGAGCCTGCTGCTGGGTGCACCGGGACGACGCCCGAGCGCGCGCGACCGCGTGATCGGCATGGGCGCCCTGGTGGCCTGCGGCCTGCTGGTCTATTCCACGCCGGTGAGCACGCTGGTCGGCGGCATGGTCATCGCCCTGCTCGCGCTGGCGGCCTATCGCGGGTTCGCGCGGCGCGGCAAGCCCTGAGGCCCGGCGGTCCGGTCCACACCCCGCAGGCTAGAATGCGCGCATGAGCGCACTCCCCTACGACGCCGAACGGCTGCGCGCGCGCGCGCACTCCATCATCGCCAATGTCCGCGAGCTGTCGCAGCTCGGCTGGACGCCGGCCACCAGCAGCAACTTCTCCGAACGCCTGGACGAGCGCCATGCGGCGATCACGGTCTCCGGCCGCGACAAGGGTCGGCTCGTGGAGGCGGACATCATGGTGGTCGACTTCGATGGCAAGGCCTTCGGCAGCGACCATCGCCCGTCGGCGGAAACGCTGCTGCACACGCAGCTGTACCGGCGCTACCCGGAGATCGGCTGCGTCCTGCACACCCATTCGCTGGTGCAGACGGTGGCCTCGCGCCTGTTCGCGGGCGCCGGCCACGTCCGCCTGGAGGGCTTCGAGCTGCTGAAGGCCTTCCATGGCAACAGCACGCATGAAATGGCGATCGACGTGCCGGTGTTCGCCAACACCCAGGACATGCCCACGCTCGCGGCGCAGGTGGACGCCCTGCTCGACAACCAGCCGTTGTGGGGCTACCTGATCGACGGCCACGGCCTGTACGCCTGGGGCCGCACGATGGCCGAGGCGCGGCGCCATCTGGAAGCGTTCGAGTTCCTGTTCGCGGCGGAACTGGAGCTGCGCAAGCTCGGCTGCCGGCGCTGATAGCCTGCCGTTATCGTTGCGTTCCGTTTCCGCAACAGGGCCGGGCGACCGGGTTTGCTACCCTTGGCATCCCCCCGCCGCCTGACGCCACCGCCATGAGCCGACTGCGCATCTTCAGCGAATCCGACCCGGCCACGCCGGAGTTCGCCAGCTACGACCCCGATTTCATCGCCGCCGAACTGAAGAAGATCGGCGTGACCTTCGAGCGATGGAAGGCGAACAAGGCCATCGAGCCGGGCGCGCCCGCCGAGGACGTGATCGACGCCTATCGCGCCGACATCGACCGGCTGGTGGCCGAGCGCGGCTTCAAGACCGTGGACGTGGTCAGCATCGCGCCGGACAACCCGCAGCGCGAGGCGATGCGCGCCAAGTTCCTGGACGAGCATTACCACAAGGAAGACGAAGTGCGTTTCTTCGTCGCCGGCTCGGGCCTGTTCACCCTGCACGTGGGCGACAAGGTCTATGAAGTGGAATGCGTGAAGGACGACCTGATCGCCGTGCCCGACAGCACCCTGCACTGGTTCGACATGGGACCGGAGCCGAGCTTCGTCGCCATCCGCTTCTTCACCGAGCCGGACGGCTGGGTGGGCCACTTCACCGGCACTACGCTGGCGCAGCAGTTCCCGCGCTACGACGGCCCGACCGAACGCTGAGCCCCCTCTCCCCTGGGGTTGGGGTGAGGGTCCGGCGACTCGACGGCGATGAACCGTCGCGCCAAGGATCGGCGCCTGCTGCTCTCCCATCGTTCCCCATGAACAGCGCAGCGGAGCAAGCTCCGCTCTACAGCCACCTCGAAGATCACCATGCCCGTTTCCGCCATCCTCACCGACATCGAAGGCACCACCAGCAGCATCTCGTTCGTGAAGGACGTGCTGTTCCCGTATGCGCGCCGTGCCCTGCCCGGCTTCGTGCGCGAACACGGGCAGGATCCGGATGTGCGACGCTGGCTCGACGTGGTGGCCACCGAGCATGGCAGCATCTGCAGCGACGACGTCATCGTGGAAACGCTGCAGGGCTGGATCGACCAGGACCGCAAGCACACGGCGCTGAAGGCGCTGCAGGGCATGATCTGGCAGGCCGGCTACCGCGACGCCGACTTCACCGCCCACATCTATCCGGACGCCGCACCCGCGCTGCGCGACTGGCATGCGCAGGGGTATCCGCTGTATGTCTACTCGTCCGGCTCGGTGGCGGCGCAGAAGCTGTTCTTCGGCCACAGCGATGCCGGCGACCTGACGCCGCTGTTTTCCGACTGGTTCGATACCGAAGTCGGCGGCAAGCGCGAGGCGGACAGCTATCGCGCGATCGCCGCGCGTATCGGGCAGCCGGCGGACACGATCCTGTTCCTCTCCGATGTGGTCGAAGAACTGGATGCCGCCCGCGAGGTCGGCCTGCAGACCTGCCTGATCGACCGGCGGGACGACTATCCGACGCCGCGCGAAGGCGACGCCGCCCACGGCCACGCGCGCGTCGCCTCGTTCGCCGACATCGCGCTTCCGCGCTGAGGCCCCCCATGGCATCGCAGCGTACGGCCACGCTGACCGGGCTGGCCGCGATCCTGCTGTGGGCGTCGCTGGCGGTGCTGACCACCGCCACTGGCGACCTGCCGCCGTTCCAGGTGCTGGCGATCGGTTTCGGTGTGGCGGCCATCCTGGGACTGCTGCGTGCCGTCATGCGAGGGCGCAGCGGACTTCGCGAACTGCGCCAGCCTGTTGCCGCGCTGGCCCTGTCCACGCTCGCCCTGTTCGGCTACCACGCGCTGTACTTCATCGCGTTGAAACGCGCGCCTGCGGTGGAAGCGAACCTGCTCAACTACTTATGGCCGCTGCTGATCGTGGTGTTTGCCGGCCTGCTGGGCGGCGTGAGCGTGCGCCGGGGCCAGTGGATCGGAACCTGGTTGGGGATGCTTGCGGCGGCGCTGCTGGTCACGCGCGGCAACTGGCTGCAGGTGGACCCGGCGCATCTTCCCGGCTATCTGGCGGCGCTGGGCGCGGCGGTGATCTGGGCGGCGTATTCGGTCCTCAACCGCCGCTTCGCCGACGTACCGACCGCCGCCATCACCGTCGGCTGTGCCGGCGTGGCGCTACTGGGTGCGCTGTGCCACCTGCTGTACGAACACACCGTCGCGCCTACGACGCTGCAATGGGCCGTGCTCGTGGTGATGGGCATGGGTCCGGTCGGCGCCGCCTTCTGGCTGTGGGACCACGGCACCAAGCATGGCGACATCGCCCTGCTGGGCAGCCTGTCGTATCTGGCGCCCCTGCTGTCCACGCTGTTGCTGGTCGCGTCGGGCCGCGCGCAGGCGCACCCGATCCAGGCGGTCGCCATCGCGCTGTTGCTGGCCGGCGCGTGGCTCAGCGTCAGGGCGAGCCGGCCGCAGCGCTGAGCGCGTTTCGCACCTCATTGCTGCGCGCGTTCGCCTGACAGAGCGGAACTCGGAAGGCGAATGGGATTCCCGCATTCGATGGGACGATGGAGTGGCGTCCTGCCGTCATCCCGGCGACCGGGGTGGTGGCCATGCACCGAAAGCGAAAGGCGCTGGGTCCCGGCCTGCGCCGGGATGACGGCATCCGCATTCTGTTCCCTGCGAGCGCGGGGGCCCGTTTGCGCCTGCGACCAGTGATGAGGTTCGCATGGGGAACGCGTTCCAGCGCCCACCGCAACGTCAGGATCACATGCGCCACCCAACACGGCCTCCGAACAGCGGCTCAGTCGTGGATCTTCTCGCCCCGCGCCAGCATGGCCACCAGCTTTTCCACCCTCGCTCGCTTGGTCTCCGGCTTCACCGCCGTCTGCACGCGCCAGCAGACGGCGTAGCGGTTGGTCCGGTCCAGCGCGTCGAACCACGCCCTGGCCTTGCGGTTCTTCGCCAGCGCCGTCTCCAGTTCCGGGGGCACGGCCATCGAACTCGACCCGTCGTAGGCCGCCTCCCAGCGCCCGTCCGCCTTCGCTGCATCCACCTCGCGCAGACCGGCAGGACGCATGCGGCCGGCCGCTACCAGCGCCTCGATCCTGGCGACATTGATCTTCGACCAGGTGCTGCGCGCGCGACGCGGGGTGAAGCGCTGCAGGAAGAACCGGGCATCGAAGGCCTTCTTCTGCCCGTCGATCCAGCCATGGCAGAGCGCGACGTCCAGCGCTTCGGTATAGGTCACCGACGGGATGCCGGCATCCTTCTTGGCGATCTTCAGCCAGACGCCGGGCGATTGCGAATGCCGCTCCAGCCAATGCTCCCACGCGGAAGCGTCCGCGAAATGTTCCACCGGGAGTTCGGGGGCGGCCATGCTCAGGGCTCCGCCGTCTGCAGCCGGTAGGTGGTGCGCGCGGTGATCTCGCCGCGCCAGCGGTCGAAGGCACGAACCTCCACGCGATGCTCGCCTTCGGCCAGATCGGTGGGCAGTGCGCCACGCCACAGATGGTGCGAGGGTTCGGCTTCGGGCGAGCGGTCGTAGCCACGCAGCGTATCGGCCAGGTCGTCGCGCATGTTCTCGACCAGCAGCGACGGATCGGGCTGTTCCACGCGCTTCATCGCCTTCCACTCGCCACCGTCGATGCGGTATTCCACCCGCGTGTCCGCGTCGCCCATGTAGACGTTGGCGTAAACCCCCCATGCCGGATACGCACCCTTGCGCAGCACGTTGGGCGCATGCAGGCCGATGCCGCTGTCGTCGGGCGCGCGGGCCGGGTGCCACGACAACGCGTATTCGCCACCGGCCTCCACGCGCAACCGTGCGTAGCCATTCGGCGTGCCGTCGGCCATGGTGGCATCCGGGATGCCCTGCGCATCCTTGGTACCCGACCAGTACGCGCCGCAGGCCGCGCCGACGTTGTATTCGTGCAGCGGCTTCATGCCATGCCAGCCGGTGGCGGCGTCGTGGTACCAGTGGCGTTGCGTGTGGGTGTGACCGCTGAGCAGCAGCAGGTGCGGAAAATCCTTCAGCAGGGCGAACAGCCGCTGGCGGTCCGCCGCACGGAACCCGCGCGCGCCTTCCTCGAAGAACGGGATGTGCACGCCGATCACCAGCAGCCGGTCCTTGCGGACGGTGGGGAGGTAGGCCTGCAGGAACGCGAACTGCTCCTCGCGCAGTCCGCCGAAGTAGGACGGCGATTTTCCTGGCTGATAGATGATGTCGTCGAGGCCGATGAAGGTCAGCGCGTCCTCTTCCCAGGCGAACGTGTCCGGACCAAGATGGTGGCGGAAGGTGCGCAGCGATTCCTCATCGCTTGCCGCATCGAAATCGAGATCGTGATTGCCCGGAATGAACAGCCACGGCACCTGCAGGCGCATGGTGGTGCGCAGGATCTGCGGATACAGCGACAGGTCGTCGTTGACGATGTCGCCCAGCGTCAGCCCCAGCGATGCGCCATGCCGGCCGACCAGGGGCTGCACGATGTCGCGCCAGTAATAGTCCACGTCGGTGACCGAGGCGGTCTGGCTGTCGGCCAGCAGAAGCGCATCCAGGGCCGGACTTTCGCCCGGCGACTTCTTCCGCAGCGCGAAGTGCGTGCAGTCCGGTTGCCGCGACGGCACGCCGCCGTACTTCAGCGCCGGGCCGGCATGGTACTGGCGGTTGCGCCAGAACGCCGGCATGCCGTCGGCCCGTAGCGACACGTCGTAACCGGCCGGCTTGATGACGAACAGCGTGCGCCCGTCCACGTACGGTACGTCGTACTGGCCGCTCGCATCGGTCGTGGACAGGTGCACGCCGTCGGACACCTTGACGCCCGGGATGCCGGACTCGCCCGTATCGCGAACGCCATTGCCGTTGCGGTCCTCGAAGACCTGGCCGCTGCTGCAGGGGGGTGGCAAGGCGTGGGCAGGGACGGCCAGACAGGCCAGCAGCAAGGCGGTCAGCGAGGCGCGCACGGCGACTCCAGCGGGGGCGACCGGCAAATTATGGCGCAGGAAGGTTCACCTGTAGGAGCGACGTCAGTCGCGACCGCACGACCGACCCGACATGCATGCGGTTGATGGCGATGCGGACGACATGCGGTTGCGTCCAATCAGGATCTGCGGTCGCGACTCACGTCGCTCCTACAACGGACAGGCATTGCCCTATTTGGCTTCGTGCCTTAGGCGCAAAACCTCGACCGCATCGGCCAGCGCCAGCCCGCGCGAACGCAGCAGCACCGTCAGGTGGTACAGCAGGTCGGCGCTCTCGCCCAACAACGCGGTTTCATCCTGCGCCACTGCGGCCAGCGCGGTCTCCACCCCCTCCTCGCCCACCTTCTGCGCGATCCGCCGCACGCCGGACTCGAACAGCCGCGTGGTGTAGCTGTCGGCCGGCCGTTCACGCTCGCGCTTCGCGATCAGTGCGTCGAGCTCCGACAGGAAGGCCGAGGGTGCCGACGGGAAGCAACTGGCCCGCTGCAGGTGGCAGGTCGGCCCGTGCGGATGCGCGAGCACCAGCAGCGTGTCGTCGTCGCAGTCCACATCGATCGACACCAGTTCCAGCACATGGCCCGAGCTTTCGCCCTTGGTCCACAGGCGCTGCTTGCTGCGGCTGAAGAACGTCACGCGCCGGCTGGCCAGGGTGGCGTCCAGCGCTTCGCGGTTCATGTAACCCAGCATCAGGACGCGCAGGTTCGATGCATCCTGCACCACGACCGGCAGCAGGCCATCGCCCTTGGCCCAGTCCAGGCGGGAAGGATCGAAACCGGATGATGGATCGTCAGTCGCCACGCCGCACCTCGATGCCCTGCTCCGCCAGCGCGCACTTCAGCGCGGGAATCCGGATATGACCGCTATGGAACACGCTGGCCGCCAACGCGCCATCCACGTCCGCCTCGGCGAACACCTCCGTGAAGTGTTCGACCTCGCCCGCGCCACCGGACGCGATCAAGGGCACATCGCACAGTGCGCGCACCGCCTTGAGTTGCACCAGATCGTAACCCCGCCGCACGCCGTCCTGGTCCATGCAGTTGAGCACGATCTCGCCGGCGCCCAGCTGCTGTGCCTGCACCACCCAGTCGAGCGTGCGCAGGCCGGCGCCCTGCATCTTCGACGGATCGCCGGTATAGCGGCGCACGCGCCACTCGCCGTCCGCTTCGAGGATCGAGTCGACGCCGACCACCACGCATTGCACGCCGAAGGCGTCGGCCAGTTCGCCGATCAGCGCGGGACGTTCCAGTGCCGGCGTATTCACCGACACCTTGTCGGCACCGCTGTAGAGCACGCGCCGCGCCGTCTCGACATCGCGGATGCCGCCCGCGACACAGAACGGGATATCGAGCAGGCGCGACACCCGTTCGATCCAGGCATAGTCGACCGAGCGCCCCTCGGGGCTGGCGCCGATGTCGTAGAACACCAGTTCGTCCGCGCCCTCGTCGCGGTAGCGCAACGCCAGTTCGGCGATATCGCCCATGTCCACGTGGTCGCGGAACTTCACGCCCTTGACCACCCGACCTTCGCGCACGTCCAGGCACGGAATGATGCGCCGGCTCAGCATGCCAGCGCCTCCGGCAGCGCGAAGCGTCCTTCCAGCAACGCGCGCCCCAGCACGATGCCGGCGCAACCCGCCTGTCGCGCACCTTCGACATCGGTGACCGCGCTGACGCCGCCCGAGGCCTGCACCGCCAGTGCCGGCACGGTGTCGTGCAGGTAGGCGTACAGCGCCAGGTTGGGTCCCGTCAGCATGCCGTCGCGGGCGATGTCGGTGCACAGCAGGTGACGCAGGCCGGCCGCGGCGTACCGCGTCGCCAGCTCGTCCAGCGTCTCCGAGGCCGTCTCGGTCCAGCCATGGACCGGCAGGCGCCAGACGCCGTTCGGGTCGCACCGCGTGTCGAGCGCCACGGTGATGCGCTCGCTGCCGAATTCGGCCAGCCACGACAGCACGGTCTCCGGTTCTCGCACGGCCAGCGAACCGACCACCACGCGCTGCGCCCCGGCGTCGAGGATGCGGGCCACGTCGTCGCGCCGACGCACGCCGCCGCCGGTCTGCACCTTCAGCGCGGTCTCACGGGCGATGTCGGCCAGCAGCGGGGCCAGCGTGTAGCCGCCGGCACGGGCCGCATCCAGATCGACCAGGTGCAGCCACTCCGCGCCCTGTTCGGCATAGCGCCGCGCCACGTCGAGCGGCGCGCCTTCATAGCGGGTCTCGCGCGCGTAGTCGCCCTGCGCCAGGCGCACGACACGACCATCGCGCACGTCGATGGCGGGATAGACGGTGAAACCGGTCATTGCAGTCCGTACTCGATGAAGTTCTTCAGCAGCCGCGCGCCGACGGCGCCCGAACGCTCGGGATGGAATTGCGCACCGGCCACGTTGCCCCGCTGTACCACGGCGGCGAAGCGCTGGCCATGCTCGCTGCTGCACAGGCAATCGTCGTCGACCGGCGCCGCATAGCTGTGCACGAAGTAGGCGTGGTCGCCGTCGGCGATACCGTCCAGCAACGACGCATCGCGGGTGCGGCGCAGGGTGTTCCAGCCCATGTGCGGCACGCGGATGCCGGGCGCGGCCGACAGCTTGCGCACGCGACCCGGCAGCAGGCCAAGGCAGGGCGTGTCGTCTTCCTGGGAATGCGCGAACAGCAGCTGCACGCCGACGCAGACGCCCAGCAGCGGCTTGTCCAGCGTGCGCAGGGTATCGACCAGATCCAGTTCCCGTAGCCGCGTCATGCACACCGCCGCCGCACCGACGCCGGGCAGGATCACCCGGTCCGCATTGCGGATCGTTGCGGAATCGCCGGTCAGTTCCGCGTCCACACCCAGCCGCTGCAAGGCATAGCGCACCGAGCCGATGTTGGAGCCACCGGCGTCGACCAGCACGACCTTCGTCACAGCGCCCCCTTGGTCGACGGCAGTTCGGCGCCTTCGCGCTTGACCGCCTGGCGCAGCGCACGCGCCAGCGCCTTGAAGCTGGCCTCGACCTTGTGGTGGTCGTTGTCGCCTTCGACCTTCAGGTTGAGGTTCAGGCCGGAGGCGTCGCAGAGCGAGCGGAAGAAATGCGGCACCAGTTCCGTCGGCAGGTCGCCGACGCGTTCGCGCTTGAACTCGCCGCTGAAGACGAAGTACGGACGTCCACTGAAATCCAGCGCAGCGCTGGCCAGCGTCTCGTCCATCGGCAGGGTGAAGCCGTAGCGCCCGATGCCGCGCTTGTCGCCCAGCGCTTCCTTCAGCGCCTGCCCCAGCGCGAGACCGGTGTCCTCGACGGTGTGGTGCTCGTCGATGTGCAGGTCGCCGTCGGCGCGGACGTCCAGCGCGAAGCCGCCGTGCTTGCCGATCTGTTCCAGCATGTGGTCGAAGAACGGCAGGCCGGTCTTCGCGACCGGCTCGGCGACACGGTCGAGATCCACCTCGACGCGGATCCTGGTTTCCTTCGTGTTGCGCTGGACGACGGCACGCCGCGGCGCATCCGCCAGCTCGTGCGCGATGCCGGCCCAGTCCCACTCGCCGCCGAACTGCGCGGTCTTCAGCTGGAAGCCGCGGATCTTCAGATTCTCGGCGAACTGGATGTCGGTCGGCCGGTCGCCGACCATGCCCGAGCGCGCCCAGTCGATGCTCCGGTCCTGCAGGTACGGCACCATCAGGCCGATACCCGGCTTGCGCGTGGGCTTGTTCTCGTGCGGCCAGCTCTCGTCGATCAGCACGTCGCGGAAGCGGATGCCCTGGCTCTCGAACACCTGCATCATCAGGGCCTGCGGGCCGTCGAAGCTGGCACGCGGGTACTGCTCGCTGCCCAGCCCGTCCTGGTTGCTGACGATGACGAACTCGTAGCCGGCGTCGCGCAGCTTCAGTAGTGCGGGAACGACGCCGGCGACGAAGCGCACCTTCTCGTAGGCATCGATCTGGAAATCCTCGGGCTCCTCGATCAGGGTGCCGTCGCGGTCGATGAAGAGGATGGGCGTCATGGGACGGTTTCTGCAGGAGGGGCTTCCGCCCCCTTGGGAGAGACGGCCGGGGCTGACGCCGTGCCGGCGAAGGAGGCATCCGTGTTCAATGCCGACAGCACGCGGTCGTTCTGCTCTGGCGAGCCGACGGTGATGCGCAGCGCATCATCGAGCTGCGGCGCAGCGCGCTGGTCGCGTACCACCACGCCGGCGGCGAGCAGCGCGCGGAAGGCACGCTCGGCATCGTCGAAGCGCGCGAGCAGATAGTTGCCCTGCGAGGGATAGACACGTCTTACGCCGGGCACGCGCGCCAACGCGTACTGCAGGCGCTCGCGCTCGCGACGCACCGTGGCCACCCGTTCACGCGTCTGCGCGAGTGCGGCGTCGGACAGGCCTTCCAGGGCCAGGTCGGCGGAAGGCGTGGGCACCGGATACGGCGCCTGGCAGCGCTGCAGCACCGCGATCAGGTCCGCTTCGCCGATCACCGCACCGATGCGCGCTGCGGCCAGGGCGTGCGCCTTGGACAGCGTACGCAGCACGGCGATGTTGGCGTGCGCGCCGACCAGCGTGGTCGCGGAACCGGCGTCGGCGAACTCGCCATAGGCTTCGTCCACGACCACCAGCGCCTTGCCTTCCAGCGCACGCGCGAGGCCTGCGATGGCGTCGAGCGGAATGGCCGAGCCCGCCGGATTCGATGGCGAGCACAGGAACACCAGCTTCGCGCCCTGCGCCAGTGCGGCCTCGCGGATGGCGTCGAGATCGGCGACCAGGCCCGCTTCGCCGTCCACCAGCGGCACGTCGATGATGCGTGCGCCCTGCAGACGTGCGCAGACGGCATACATGCCGAACACCGGCGGCGTCACCACGATCGCGTCCTGTCCCGGGACGCACAACGCACGCACGAGCAGGTCGATGGCTTCGTCGCTGCCGCGTCCGACCAGCACCTGTTCCGGCGCCACGCCGTAGAGCTGCGCCAGCCGTTCGCGCAATGCCGGCGGCTGCGGATCGGGATAACGGCGGCTGCGGCCCTGCGCATCGGCCGGATTCGCCCACGCGGATTCGTTGGCGTTCAACCACACATCGCCGCGCAAGGCTTCGCTGCGTGCGGACTTGTAGCCGGCGAAGTCGCGCAGGTCAGGGCGCACGAGGGACAGGACCGCGCTCATGCGGCCGCCTTGCGCAGGCGCAGCGCGACGGCGTTGGCGTGCGCATCCAGGCCTTCGGCGCGCGCCAGCGTCAGTGCGCAGTCGCCGATGGCGGCAATGCCGGCGCGGCTGGCCGACTGCACGCTGACGAAATTCTGGAAACTGGCCACGCTGACGCCGCTGTACGCGCGCGCGGCGCCGCTGGTGGGCAGCACATGGTTGGTGCCGCTGCAGTAGTCGCCCAGCGCTTCCGGGGTGTAATCGCCCAGGAACACCGAACCGGCCGCCTCCACCCTGGGCAGCCATGCGCGCGGTTCGCGCAGGGCGACGATCAGGTGCTCCGGCGCATAGCGGTTGCTGATGGCGAAGGCGTCATCGAGCGTCGCGACCTTGACCAGCCGCGACGCCGACAGCGCCTGACGCGCGATGTCGGCACGGTCCAGCGCGGCGAGCTGCGTCGCCAGTTCGGCCTGTACGCGCCCGATCAGGCCGTCGTCGTCGGACAGCAGCAGCACCTGCGAATCCGGGCCGTGCTCGGCCTGCGACAGCAGGTCGGCGGCGACGAAGGCAGCATCCGCGCCGGCATCGGCGATCACCAGCACTTCCGACGGTCCGGCCGGCATGTCGATGGCCGCGGCACCGGCCTGCGCGACCTGCCGCTTGGCTTCGGTCACGTAGCTATTCCCAGGACCGAACAGCTTGTCGCAGGCCGGCACGCTCTCGGTGCCGAACGCCATCGCGGCGATCGCCTGCGCGCCACCGAGCTTGAACACGCGGCGTACACCGGTCAGCTGGGCGGCCACCAGCACCGCAGGATCGGCGGTACCGTCCTTGCGCGGCGGCGTGCACAGCACCACGTCGCGGCAGCCGGCCAGGCGCGACGGCACGCCCAGCATCAACGCCGTGGACGGCAACGGTGCGCTGCCGGCGGGTACGTACAGGCCCACGCGCGGGATCGGCAGGATCATCCGCTCGCAGACCACGCCCGGCGCGGTTTCCACCGCATAGGGCTGCGCCATGCCGGCGCGGTGGAACGCCTCGATGCGCTCGGCGGCGTCCTGCATCGCCTGGCGCAGGTCGGCAGGCACGGCGGTGTGCGCGGCCGCGAATTCCTCTTCGCTGACCTCGAAGGCGGCCAGTTCCACGCCGTCGAAGCGCGCGGTGACCTCGCGCAGGGCCGCGTCGCCGCGCGCCTGCACCTCGGCCAGCAGACCGGCGACGGCATCATGGGTGCGCTGCGCGACGGTCTGCGCGGGCCGGGCGAGCAGCGAGGCGCGCGCGGCGTCATCCAGGGAATTCCAGTCGTACACGAGAGCAGGCGACGCGGTCATGCCAGCGACCTCTCGACCGACAGCACCATCAGGCCCTGCGCGCCGGCGCGCTGCAGCTCCTCCAACCGCTGCCAGGTGACCGCGCCGTGGCACATCGCCTGCAACGAAAGCGGGCCGTCCTCGCCGCCCGGCAGCGTGACCAGGCCTTCGCTGTCGGTCAGCAGCCGCGACAGCGCGGGCACGGTGTCGCGCTCGGCGCGGAACATCAGCAGCTTGCTGTCCTTGAGCTTCAGCACGCCATCGAGCCGGCGCAGCAGCATGTCGGCCAAGCCGGCGCGGGCATCGTCGAACTCACGCGCCGGACCGGCGAGCACCGCTTCGCTGTCCAGCAACGTCTCCACCGGCTTCAACTGGTTAGCGGCCAGCGTGGCACCGCTGGAGACCAGATCGCAGATCAGGTCCGCGGTGCCCAGCTTCGGCGCGATCTCCACCGAGCCGGACAGCTCGACCACGGCCGCGTCAATCCCGCGCGCCTGCAGCCATTGCCGCAGGATGGACGGATAGCTGGTGGCGATGCGCAGGCCCTGCAGCTGCTGCGGCCCGGTCCATTCCCAGCTGTCGGGTACGGCCAGCATCAGCCGGCAGCTGCCGAAGCCGAGCGGGCGCAGTTCGCGGTAGGCGGCCGGCAGGCCGTTGAGCGTGCGCTCACCGGCCTGCTCGTCCAGTTCGTTGCGGCCGACGATGCCGAAATCGCAGACGCCGTCGGCGATCAGGCCGGGAATGTCGTCGTCGCGTACCAGCAGCAGGTCGACCGGCAGGGATTCGCCGTAGCAGAACAGCTTGTCGCGGCTCTCGCGCCAGCTCAGGCCGCAGGCGGCCAGCAGCGTGCGCGCCGGCTCGGCCAGCCGCCCGCTCTTCTGGATGGCGATGCGCAGACGCTCGCGCGTCGCAGGGGTCGGGGAGGGACTCATGGGGTACTCAGTGGGAAGCGGTGGCGGTCGCGGCCTGCTGGCGCTGGACAGCGGTGGCGTAACCGCCGGCCCCCCGCTCCAGCGTGCGCGCGACACGGCCGATGGTGGTCACGCTGACCTGGGTCAGGTCGTGGATCTCGCGGTAGGGCACGCCCTTGAGCAGCAGCGGCACGACCCGCCAGCGGTCCGACATGGCTTCCAGCTCGGCCGGCGTGCAGAGATCCTCCAGGAAGGCCCGCACCTCGTCGGCATCGGCCAGCGCCGCCAGGGCGTCGCACAGGGCGCGCACGGGGGCATCGGCAACGTCATCGGGGGACACGCGGCGTTTCATGGGCTGGAGGACATTCCAATGTACTAATGCGTTAGTACATTAATGCGATTGTTGCGGAGCGTCAAGCCGTGCTGTCTGGAAACGGCCGCAATCCGCGTTGTCCCGGACAAGACAGCGACAGGAACCTCGATGGACTGGAGCGGACACGGACGATGAGTACACTGCCATGGACGCCTGATGGCCGGACGGAGATAGACTCCGTTCCGGCCGGAAACCCGGGGGGGACGGGCATGCAGCGACAACGCGACAGGCGCTCCACCGGCCACCGGGCCACTTTCTGGCTGGTGCTCTGCCTGGCGTGGCTGCCCCTGCTGGCTACCGCGGCCCCTGCCGCACGCATCTCGCCCGACGCCAGCTATCTTCCGCTCGCCCCGCAAACCACGTACCTGCACGATACGGCCGGTGGCATCAGTGTCGAGGAAGCCGCGCGGCAGTTCACCGCCGGCCGCTTCGCTCCCCTGCCCGACGGCGATGCCTCCTTCGGTTTCCAGACCGGCGCGTTCTGGTTCCATGTCGCCGTCACCAACCAGAACCCGCGCGAGCAACGCTGGTTGCTGGTGCAGCAGTACGCGCTGAGCGACCGCATCGACATCTACGCCCGGTACCCCGATGGGCGCACGATCCACCACATCGGCGGCGACACCTTCCCGTTCGAGCAGCGCAGCGTGCGCTACCGCCACCCCAACTTCTGGCTCGACCTGCCGACCGGCGAACGGGTGGACCTGCTGGTCCGCGTGCAGAGCCAGAGCTCGATGCAGGTGCCGCTGTTCCTGTACACGCCGGCCGCCTTCGCCGAACTGTCGCGCGACGGCCAGCTCGGCATCGGCATCTACTACGGCATCCTGCTGGCGCTGTTCTTCTACAACCTGGTGCTGTGGCTGGTGCTGCGCGACGGCAGCTACTTCTGGTACCTGTTCCACATCAGTGCGTTCGGCCTGGTGCTGTTCACCCTCAACGGGCTGGGGTTCGAGTACCTGTGGCCGCATTCCACCTGGCTGGCGGACAAGTCGGTGCCGCTGTCGGTGTGCCTGGCCCAGATCGGCATGCAGCAGTTCTCGCGGACCTTCCTTGACCTCAACACCCGATGGCGCTGGGGCGACCGCATCAGCAAGGCGATCATCGCGTTCTTCGTGCTGCTCGGCATCGCCGCCACGCAACTGCCCTACCACGTGGCCACGCCGATCGCCTCGGCGGCCGTGTTCCCCAGCATCGTTTGGATCGCGGTGGTCGCACTGGTGGTGGTGCGCAGCGGTTATCGCCCGGCGAAGGTATTCCTGCTGGCGTGGGCGATGTTCCTGCTGGGCACCGGCATCTTCGTGGCGCTGGCGTTCGGCCTGCTGCCCAAGACCTTCCTGACCGAGTACGGCGTGCAGATCGGCTCGGCGCTGGAGATGCTGCTGCTGTCGGTGGCGCTGGGCTACCGGTACGCCGCGCTGCGCAACGAGAACGAGCGGATCGTGCGCGATGCGAAGAACCTGCTGGAGGAGCAGATCGTCGTCCGCACCGGCGAGCTGCGGCAGGCGATGTCGGAACTGCAGACGGCGCACCACCGGCTGCGCGAATCCAGCCGCCTCGACGGCCTGACCGACCTCTACAACCGCACGCATTTCCGCGAAGCGTTCGAGCACCTGCTGTCGCAGTCGCGCAACTCGCAGCGTCCGATCTCGCTGCTGATGATCGACTTGGACCATTTCAAGCGCATCAACGACAACTACGGCCACCTGGTCGGCGACGACTGCCTGCGCTGCACGTCGAACACGCTGGCCGAGACGCTGCGGCCGCACGGCGCGCTGCTGGCGCGGTTCGGCGGCGAGGAGTTCATCGCCGCCCTGCCCGGCATGGGCCTGGGCGAAGCCAGCGTGGTGGCCGAGGAACTGCGCCAAGCGCTGCGTGCCGCGCCCTGCCGCAGCGGCACGCTGGAAATCGCCGTGTCCGCCAGCATCGGTGTGCACTGCGTCGACCTGGACGCCCGCGACAGCCTGGAATCCGCCCTGCAGGTGGCCGACCAGGCGCTGTACGCCGCCAAGGCCGAAGGGCGGGATTGCGTGCGGACGCTGTAGGATCTTCTGCTGTTGTGGGAGCGACGTGAGTCGCGATGCTTTCTGCAAAAAGCTCGCGACTCACGTCGCTCCCACAACCACCCGCCTGCGCAGCCGGCTCAGCGGCTCCGCACCGCCGCCAGGATCTCTCCCGACTCCACCAGCCGCACGGCGGTGGCGACTTCGCCATCCAGGGCGCGGTCGCGCTCGAGGAACGGGATCTTCGCGCGAATCGCCGCATGGGCGGCCGCCACCGCGTGGCCGGGATGGAAGGCCTCGCTGGACGCCAGCGCCGCGCGCAACGCGTCGACTTCCGCCAGGAACGTCTCGCGTCCTTCGGTGCCCGGCGACGGTCCGCCGGCCACCTTCACCGCCAGGCCCTCCGCATCCGTGCGGGCGGACAGCGCACGCGCCGCGTTGATCATGTCGCGGCGCAGGTCCAGCGCCTGCGCGGCGGTGTACAGCTCCAGCGCCAGCACCTTGCCCAGGTCCTGCACCATGGCCAGCACATGACGCGCTTCGTTGGCGCCCATCGACACATGGTCTTCGGCGTTGGCGCTGGTCGGCACCGAGAACACGCTGGCCGGATGCGCGCGGCTGGCCAGATCGTTGACGATGGCGGCAGCGGTGTACTGCACGATCATGTGGCCCGATTCGGTGCCGTCCTCGTTGCCGATCAGGAACGCCGGCAGGCCGTCGTTGGTGGCCGGATCGACCAGCTTGTTGAGGCGGCGTTCGGAGATGGACGCCAGCGTCGGGATGGCCGCCTTCACGTAGCTCATCGCCAGCGCCAGCGGCATGCCGTGGAAATGGCCGGCCGAGATCACATGCTCTTCGACGTGCTCGGCCTGCCGGTCAGGGAACACCAGCGGGTTGTCGGTGACGGCGTTGAGCTCGATCTCCAGCACGCGCTTGGCCTGCTCCACCGCATCGCGCACCGCGCCATGCACCTGCGGAATGCAACGCAGCGAATAGCTGTCCTGCGGCTGGTGCTTCTTGCCGCCGCGGAACGGCATGAAGCGCCGGTAGAACTTCTCTCGACCATGGCGCTGGTCGGTCGGCACCCAGTCCCAGCCGATGTCGAAGCGCAGCGCCTGCGCCTCGGCGGTGTCCCAGCTGCGCGGCAGCCACGGGCGGAACTTCGGCACCAGGTGGTACGGGATGTCGGCCAGCGTCGAGCCGTCCAGCAGGTCGCGCAGGCGCGCGGCCACATGCACCTGGCCCGGATGCGGGCGCAGCGCATGCACTTCCTCGGCGAACGCGCCCAGGCGGCCGGCGAAGGCGTCGATGGTCATCGCGGCGGCGATGTCCGCGGTATCCAGCAGCTGGTCCAGCCGGTAGATGGCCAGCACGCCCATGGCCAGCATCTGCGCCGTACCGTTGTTGAGTGCCAGACCTTCCTTGTACGACAGCGTGACCGGCGACAGGCCGGCGCGCTCCAGCGCCTCCGCACCACGCATGCGCTGGCCCTGGAAGAAGGCCTCGCCACCGCCCAGCAGCACGATGGCCAGGTGCGACAGCGGCGCCAGGTCGCCCGAGGCACCGACTGAGCCCAGCGACGGCACCACCGGCACGATGCCGGCGTTGAGCATGGCCGCCATGGCCTGCAGCGTCTCCACGCGGATGCCGGAGTGGCCTTTCAGCAGCGTGTTGATGCGGATGCCGAGCATGGCGCGCACGATCTCCGGCGCCATCGGCTCACCCACGCAGACGGCATGGGTGACGATCAGGTTGTACTGCAGCTCCTCGTGCAGCGAACGCCCGGACGCCACCGCGCCGGGCAGCTCATCCCGCAGCGGATGCGCGCCGAGCAGTTTGTCGGCGTTGCTGCCGAAGCCGGTGGACACGCCGTAGATCGGCTCTTCGCGGCGGACCTGTTCGGCCAGGAAGTCGGCCGCGCGTGCGACCGCTTTCAGCGCGCCCTTGTCCAGCTCGACGCTGGCGCCGAACGCGATCTCGACCAGCCGGTCGCGGGTAAGCGATGCGCCATCCAGCAGGATCGGCTTCATGTCAGCGCCCCGCCAGTGCGCGGGCCTGTTCCAGCTCCACTCTCAGACTGCTGGCCAGTTCCTCGCGGGCCACCTCGAACTGCTGCTCGCGCTGCAGGTCCTTGACGGTCACCACGCCGCGCGCGCGCTCGTCCTCGCCCACCAGCACCACGAAGCGGATGCCCGCGCGCGAGGCGTACTGGAACTGCTTGGCCAGCTTGCGGCCTTCCATCTGCACTTCGGTATTGATGCCGGCCGCGCGCAGGCGGCGCGCGATGTCGAGCGATTCGGCCAGCTGGCCGTCGTCCATCAGGGCGACCATGGCCTGCACGCTGCTCTCGTCGCTGCCGGCGACCAGGCCGGCCTCACGCAGCTGCCAGAATAGGCGGGTCAGGCCGATCGAGATGCCCACGCCGGGCAGCTTCGACTTGGTGTAATGGCTGGCGAGGTCCTCGTAGCGGCCGCCGGAGCAGATCGAGCCGATCTGCGGGTAGCCGTCCAGCTGGGTCTCGTAGACGGTGCCGGTGTAGTAGTCCAGGCCGCGGGCGATGGAGAAGTTCAGGCAGTACGCGCTCTCCGGCACGCCCAGCGCCTTGACCAGGTCCAGCACTTCGCGCAGTTCGGCGATGCCCTGGTTGAAGGTGTCGCTGCCCTCTCCCAGCGCGTCGAGCTTCGCGAGCGCATCGGCGTGGCCGGTGCTGCGCACGGCGACGAAATCGAGGATGCGGTCGACGCCCTCGGCCGACATGCCGAAACCTTCACCGGTCAGCGTCTCGCGCACGTAATCGGCGCCGCGCTTGTCCAGCTTGTCCACTTCGCGCAGCACCAGCGCCTGCTGGTCGCCGTCGGTGACGCCCTGCGCTTCGAAGAAGCCGCGCATCAGCTTGCGGTTGTTCAGCTGGATGGTGAAGTCGCCGATGCCCAGGTCGCTGAAGACGGCGTGGATCACCGCCAGGATCTCGGCATCGAAGCGCACGCTCAGTGCGTCCTTGCCGATCACGTCGATGTCGCACTGGTAGAACTCGCGGAAGCGGCCACGCTGCTGGCGTTCGCCGCGGTAGACGCGCTGGATCTGGTAGCGGCGGAACGGGAAGGTCAGTTCGTGTTCGTGCTCGGCCACGTAGCGGGCCAGCGGCACGGTCAGGTCGAAACGCAGGGCCAGCTCGGGCAGGCCTTCGTCTTCCTTGGCCAGCGCACCCGTGGACTGGACGAAGTAGACCTGCCGCTCGGTCTCGCCGCCGGACTTGGTCAGCAGGGTCTCGGACAGCTCGAAGACCGGCGTTTCCACCGGCAGGAAGCCGAAGCGCTCGTAGTTCCGGCGGATGGTGTCCAGCATGCGCTGGAAGGCGATCTGCTCGCGCGGGAGCAGTTCCATCACTCCGGGCGGGGTACGGGGCTTGATCAAGCGGGCAACTCCGGCATGCGTAGACCGCGCATTTTACGTGTCCCGAGCCATCGGTCGCAGCCTGCCGGACCGGCAGCCCGTGCCGCGGCGGAAAGTGGGCGCCGGGTCTTGCCGGGAACGGAGTCGTTCACTACAATGGCGCGCTCAGTCGGGGTGTAGCTCAGTCTGGTAGAGCGCTACGTTCGGGACGTAGAGGTCGCAGGTTCGAATCCTGTCTCCCCGACCAATTGAAAAAGCCGGCCTTGCGCCGGCTTTTTTGTGTCTGCCCGGTCGCGCAATGCGGCCGGGAACAGGAAATCGCGGTCAGAACGCCACAAACGCCTGCAACCGCAGGTACCGGTACGAATAGCTGTCCGTTCCCGTATCCGTCAGCACCGGGGTATCGGTGTATCCCGCATCCAGCCGCAGCCATGCGTCCTTCCAGCGTGGCGTTTCCACGCCCACTTCCAGCATCCGCGCCCGCTTGGACATGTCGCCCGCGCTGCGCTGACGCCCGAGGCCCGCGCGCGCCGTGTACTGGTAACCGCCCACATGCCGGCGCCAACCCACCACGCCCAGCGCCTCGCCATACCAGCGCGGCGAGTAGTAGTCCGCCTCGCGCGGTTCGCTGTTGCGGTAGTAGCGCGTCCTCAGCTGCAGACTGATGCCCTGCTCCGGCGCCAGCGCGAACACCAGGTTGCCGCGCAGGTGCGTGCGCAGGTTGTCACCCACGCCGAAGTCCTGCAGCCCGGCGACGCCGCTGGCCGACCAGCGCTCGCCCATTGGCACGTCGAGGGTGGCGCCGGCGAACGTCTGCACCCAACCCTGCGCCACGCCGTTGCGCGTTTCCAGCACGTCGCGCTCGACGAAGAACTCCTTGCGGCGCGCATCGCGGCTGTGGAGGGAGGCGCGGCCGACCAGGTCGTCCCCGTTCGTGCCGACATCGCCATCCCAGCGCCACCGCTCGCCTGCATCGCCCGCGCCGCTGACGAAGACGCGGTCCTGCTCGTCGCGCCAGCCACGGCCGGCGAAACGCGCGCGTTCCACCTTCACGCCCCACCAGTGCTCGATGTCGCGATGGTCCACGTCCCAGCCCAGCGCGAGCTTGCGGGTCTCGTTGCCGTCCGCATCCGAGCCCACCCACAGATCGGTGCGCACGGCCTGCTTGTCGCCTTCGGCTTTCGTCTGCGCCAGCGCAGCGGGTGCCGTGGCGGCCAGGGCCAGCGCGGTGCTCAGGAGATATGGCTTCATCACTTGGTACCCCAGGTCTTGCGCAGGCGCAGCAGTTCCGCGGCGTAGCCCATCACGCAGACCGGCTGCAGGATCATGGTGTAGGCCAGCGTGTAGAACACGAAGCCGGACAGATTGCGGCGTACGCGCAGCTCCTGCCGTTTGAACATGTGCGACTGCACGCGGAAGATCACGATGTTCCACAACGCCGCCAGCGGCAGCACCAGCAGCGTCATGATGCCGGCGATCCAGTAGTAGCCGAACAGCGCCAGCACGATGCCGGGAATGAAGGCGAAGGTGTACACCAGGTCCAGCGGCAGGAACAGCAGGTTCCACCAGATGAACAAGGTGGTCATGCGAGGCTTCACCAGCAGCTTGCCATGTCGGGCGAAGGCCTCCATCAGGCCGCGCGACCAGCGCTGGCGCTGGCGGGCGAACTGGCCCACCTTCGTGGGCACCTTGGTGAACAGGCAGGCTTCCTCGCAGTAGCCGATGCGCGCGCCGGTTTCCAGCAGCGCCCACGACACCACGATGTCCTCGCCGACGCACTCCGGCCAGCCGCCGACGCCTTCCAGCGACGCACGCGTGTACAGCGAGAACGCGCCCTGCGCCACCAGCGTGCCGTGATACATGCTCTGCATGCGTTTCACCGCGGCGATGCCATGGAAGTAGTCCCATTCCTGGCTGCGCGTCAGCCAGTTCTCGCGCGAATTGCGCACCAGCACGGCGCCGGCCACGGCCACGGTGCCGGGCGGATCGGACAGGAATCGTTCCACCAGCTTGCGCAGCGCGTCGGCGCGCAGGTACGAGTCGCCATCCACCGTCACCACCAGCGCCTGGCGCGTCTCGGCCAGACCGCGGTTCAGGGCCTTCGACTTGCCGCCGTTCCGGGACTGCGCCAGCACCCGCACCTGAAGTCCGGGGCGCGCGAGCTGCGCCGCCATCGTGCGCGCGATGGCGAGACTGTCGTCGGTGGAGCCATCGTCGATGACCACCACCTCCACGTCGCCGTGGTAGTCCTGGCGCGCCAGACTGGTGAGCGTGTCGGCGATGTTCTCGCTTTCGTTGTAGCAGGCCACCAGCACGCAGACATCGGGCAGGCGATCGTACTTGCGCAGCACCGGGCGTCGGTCCGACAGGATGGAACCGATCAGGAAGGCGTTCATGAAGCCCGGCACGTAGGCGATGAAGGCGATGACGAACACCGCCAGCGCGAATCCCAGCGGCTTCGAGAGTTCGGAAAGCCAGGGCTGCGAGAGCTTGACCGACAGCGCCGCCCACGCCAGGGATACCAGCAGGACCAGCGTGTACTTCAGCCGCACCGGCACATAGAAGCGCCGCCACGGCAACGCGGTGGCGGCGGCGTCGGGAGCGGGATTGAAGACGGAGTCGGGACGATCCGGCTCGCGCTCAGCCGGCGCGAGGAGGGATGTGGAGTCGTACATGTGCCGCATCGACAGAACCTGATCCGTGGCCTGCAAAACCCATGCCACGCTACTGTCCCGTCCATTACGACTTCTTAACTCACATTTTTGACGTCCATCACAAATAGGTGACGCTATGGGTCACTTTCTGCCATCCAGTGTCCCGCCCGCCGCCCATTCACGATTCCGCACCTGGCCGGTGCCACGCACCACGAACCGTTCCACCGTCAGCGCCTCCAGCCCCATTGGGCCGTACGAATGCAGACGCGTCGTGGAAATGCCGATCTCCGCCCCCAACCCCAGCTCGCCGCCATCGGAGAAGCGCGATGAGGCATTGACCATCACCACGGCCGACCGCAGCGCGTTGAGGAAAGTCTCCGCATGCGCGGGATCGCGTGTGACGATGACTTCCGTATGGTCGGACGTGTAACGACGGATATGCGCGATGGCCGCATCCAGGTCGTCCACCACGCCGATCGCGATCACCAGATCGAGGAACTCGGCGGCGAAATCCTCTTCCGTTGCGGCGACCGCGCCCGGCATCAGCGCCCGGGCCGCCTCATCCGCCCGGATCTCGACGCCGCGCGCACGCAGCGCCTCGGCTGCACGCGGCAGGAACGTCGGCGCGATGTCGCGATGGACCAGCAGCGTCTCCAGCGAATTACAGGCCGACGGCCGCGACACTTTGCCGTCGAGCAGCAGGGCCAGTGCCAGGTCTTCGTCCGCACCCGCGTCCACGTACTGGTGGCAGACGCCCTTGTAGTGCTTGATGACCGGCACCCGCGCGTATTCGGCAACGAAGCGGATCAGCCCCTCGCCCCCGCGCGGGATCACCAGGTCGACGATGTCGCTGAGCTGGATCAGCTCCAGGATGGTCTCGCGGCGCAGGTCCTCGACCAGCGTCAGCACCGCGTCCGGCAGACCGGCTTCTCGCAGGGCGCGTTTCAACGATGCCGCGATCGCGGTGTTGGAATGGATCGCCTCCGAGCCGCCGCGCAGGATCACCGCGTTGCCGGCCTTCAGGCACAGCGCCGCCGCATCGGCGGTGACGTTCGGCCGCGCCTCGTAGATCATCGCGATCACGCCCAGCGGCACGCGCACGCGCTCGACATGGATGCCGTTGGGACGGTCGTAGGCGCGGGTCACCTGCCCCACCGGGTCAGGCAATTCCGCCACCTCGCGCACCGCGGCCGCGATGCCGTGCAGACGCGCCACATCCAGCCGCAGGCGGTCCAGCATGGCAGTGCCGATGCCTTTCGCTGCCGCCGCTTCCAGATCACGCGCATTGGCCGCCAGGATCGCGGCCTCGTCGGCCAGCAGCGCATCGGCCATCTCGCGCAGCAGGGTGTTCTTCGCCTCCGTCGGCAAGCACGCGATAGCGGTGGCCGCGTCGCGGCATTGCAGCGCCAGCGTCCTGATGTCGGTCATGCGAACTCCTTGCCCAGCATAGTCACAGCAGCACCAGATCGTCGCGATGGACGACGTTTTCGCCGTAGGTGTAACCGAGGATGGCTTCGATCTCGCGCGAATGGCGCCGTGCGATGCGGCGGATGTCGACCGCCGAATACTGGCTGACGCCGCGGGCAATGCGCCGGTCGCCGGCCTCGTCGCGCAGCACCAGCTCGACCATGTCGCCGCGGCGGAAATCGCCCTCGGCCGTACTCACGCCGCCCGGCAGCAGCGAGGCGCCCTTCTGGCCCATGGCGTTCGCCGCGCCCGCATCGACGACGATGGCGCCGCTCTCCACCGGCACGTTGCGCAGCCAGTACTTGCGGGCGGCCAGCCGGTTCTGCGCGGGACGGAACCGCGTGCCCAGCAACGCGCCGCGCGACAGCGCCGACACGGTGGTGGCCTGCGTGCCGTTGAACAGGAAGGTCTCGATGCCGGCCGCCGCCGCCTTGGCCGCCGCTTCCAGCTTGGTATGCATACCGCCGGTGCCCACGCCGCTGCCGGCACCGCCGGCCATGGCGAAGAACTCGGGGGTCAGCGCTTCCACGTCGAGAATCGGCTGCGCATCCGCGTGCGTGCGCGGGTTGGCGGTGTAGAAACCGTCGATGTCGGTGGCGATGAACAGCGCATCGGCGTCGATCAGCGCGGCGACCACTGCGGCGAGGTTGTCGTTGTCGCCGAGCTTGAGCTCGTCGACCGACACGGTGTCGTTCTCGTTGACCACCGGCAAGGCGCCCAGCGCCAGCAGTTCCTGTAGCGTGGCGCGTGCGTTGAGGTAGCGGCGGCGGTTGCGCAGGTCGTCATGCGTCAGCAGCACCTGCGCGACGGGACGGTCGAAGAAGCGCTGCCACAGCCCGATCAGCTGCGCCTGCCCCAGCGCCGCGAGCGCCTGCCGTTCCGCCATCGCCACGCCGGCCTGCGGCTTGCGATGCAGCAGGCCGCGGCCCGCGGCCACCGCACCGGACGAGACGATCACAACTTCGCGACCAGCGGCGATGCTGGACGACACGAACTGCGCCAGGTTCAGCGCATGGCGCGGACTGAGTCCCTCGCCTTCTGCCGCCAGCAGGCTGCTGCCCACCTTGAGCACAGCGCGACGCCAGGCCGGCAACGGGTGTTCGGAGAACGGCGGCGGCGTGGCGTGGGTCATCGGGTCAACTCAGCGGGTGTTCCATTCGTGGACGGTGAGGTCGGACGTGCCGGACAGCGCGAGGGGATCGCGCGCGATGATCGCCTTGGCCTCGTCCAGCGAGGCGACATTGACCAGCACGTAGGCGCCGCCGCTCCTGTCGCTGAAGCCACCCGTCATCTCGAGTTGCCCGGCAGCACGCAGTTCGTCGAGGAAGGCAAGATGCGGCGCGATCACCGCGTCATCGAACGAGGGACGACGCATTGCCATGACGAGGTATCGGATCACAGCGCGTCCCAGCGGGCGAGCAGTTCATCCAGGCGCAGATCGGCGGCCGCACCGGGCGACACGCGCGCGGCCAAGCTGCCTTCCGGCGTGCGTCCCTGCCCCGCGCTGTCGGCGGAGGCCGCAGCGGCCTTGTAGGCTTCGCGGAACGGAACACCCGCAACGGCCGCTTCGACAGCGACATCGGTGGCGTACATGCCGGAATCGATCGCGGCACGCAGCCTGTCTTCGCGCCATTCCAGGTTGGCCAGCAGCGCCGGCAGCAGTTCCAGCGCCGGCAGGCCGCGGCCGAAGCCGTGGAAGATGGCGCCCTTGCTGGCCTGCAGGTCGCGGTGGTACCCGGACGGCAGCGACAGCAGCTGCTCGATCTCGGACCGCGCCGCCGACACGCTGGCATGGGTCGCACGCATCAGTTCGATGACGTCGGGATTGCGCTTGTTCGGCATGATGGAGCTGCCGGTGGTGTACTGCGCCGGCAGCGCGACGAAGCCGAACTCCGCGCTGGTGAACAGCGACAGGTCCCAGGCGATGCGGCGCAGGTCCAGCGTGGCGGCGCCCAGCGCTTCCAGCGCGGCCATCTCGAACTTGCCGCGCGAGAGCTGCGCGTAGATCGGACTGACCTGCATGCGTGCGAAGCCGAGCGCGGCGGTGGTGTGCTCGCGGTCCAGCTTGAGGTTGACGCCGTAACCGGCAGCGGTGCCGAGCGGATTGGCATCGACCAACTTCAATGTGTCGCGTGCGCGGATGGCGTTGTCGATGAAGGCTTCCGCCCAGCCGGCCCACCACATGCCCGCCGACGACACGACGGCGCGCTGGATATGCGTGTAGCCAGGAATCGGCAGGTCGCGTTCGGCCTGCGCGCGGTCCAGCGCGACCTTGGCGATCTCGCGCGACAGCACGGCCACGCGGGCGAGCTTTTCCTTCAGCCACAGGCGCGTGGCGACCAGGATCTGGTCGTTGCGGCTGCGGCCGGTGTGGATCTTGCGGCCGGCATCGCCCAAGCGCTCGGTCAGCCGGGCCTCGATGGCGGAATGGCCGTCCTCGAAGCGCTCATCGAGGACGAAATCACCACGGCGGAAATCCTCGGCCAGCGTCGCCAGTTCGCGCTTCAGCCCGGCCAGTTCGTCACCCGACAGGATGCCGGCGCGCTGCAGGCCTTCCGCATGCGCGGCGCTGGCCTGGATGTCGTGCAGGAGGAACTCGCGATCCAGCACCACGTCGTCGCCTGCGAGGAAGCGCTGGATCTCTGCGTCCACCGCCACGCCGGGTTTTTGCCACAACAAGTCAGACATCGTGTCTCTCCGCCAAAATTTGCCGATCCGTCGCTCTTTCCCTTCTCCCTCCGGGAGAAGGTGGCCCGAAGGGCCGGATGAGGGTGCGGCGCGCCCGATGCCTGCCGCTTCGCCGTACCCTCACCCCAACCCCTCTCCCGGAGGGAGAGGGGCTCTCAAACCTGTCCCGGATTCTCCGGGATAGCAGTGAACTCATCGAAGCCGAAAGCGAGATTGAGGTTCTGCATCGCCTGCGTCGCCGCGCCCTTGAGCAGGTTGTCCAGCGTGGCCACCACGACCAGCCGCTTGCCGCCGGGTGCCAGGGTGAAGCCGCCGATCTCCACGCCATGCCGGCCAGCGATGCGGCTGACCCAAGGCGCCTCATCGAGGATGTGGATCAGCGGTTCGTCGGCATAGCGCTCGCGGTACAGCGCACGGACCTCGTCGATCTTCATCGCCTGCTGCAGCCACAGGTTGACCGTCATGGTGATGCCGCGGAAATGCGGGGCCACGTGCGGCATGAACTCCACCGGCAGGCCGAGCTGCCGGCTGACTTCGCGCTCATGCATGTGGTCGGTCAATGCGTACGGCATCAGATTGTCGCGCAGCAGCTCGGTGTTGTTCTTGTCGGACGGCGTGGTGCCCGCGCCGGAATAACCCGACACGCCGAAGCACTGCGGCGGCCCGGCCAGGCGATCCCGCAGCGGCGCGATGGCCAGCTGCATGGCGGTGGCGTAGCAGCCTGGATTGCTGATGCGCTTCTGCCCCGCGTACGTCTGCCGGGTCAGTTCGGGCAGGCCGTAGTACGACTGCTCGTCGAAACGGTAGTCCGCCGACAGGTCGACCACGACAGTCTCCGGCGCCTGCGCATCGATGGCGCCGACCAGCTCGGCGGCCTTGCCGTTCGGCAGCGCCAGGATCACGGCATCCGCGCCCTTGCCGCCGACCTGGTCATGGCTCAGGTTCTCGTAGCGCAGGTCACCGGCAAACTCGGCGATATGGTCGCTGACCTTCTGGCCCGCGAGTTCGCGCGAAGATACGAAAGCCAGCTCGAGCTGCGGATGGCGGGCGATCAGGCGGATCAGTTCCGCGCCGGTATGGCCGCGGGCGCCGACGATGCCGACGGTCTTCTTGCTGCTCATGGGGAACCCTGTTCGTGTTGCGCCAGCCGCGCGAGCAGGTTGCTGCGCACGGCCGGCCATTCGGTGTCGAGGATGGAAAAGACGACGGTATCGCGCGGCGAGCCGTCGGCATGGCGCTTGTGGTTGCGCAGCACGCCGTCCTGCTTGGCGCCCAGGCGGGCGATGGCGGCGCGCGAGCGATGGTTGAACCAGCTGGTCTCGAACACCACGCTGATGCAGCCCAGCGTCTCGAAGGCATGCGTGAGCAGCAGCAGCTTGGTCTCGGTATTGACGCCGGTCCGCTGGACGTCCGGCGCATACCAGGTGTAGCCGATGCTGAGCCTGGGGACGTCCGCTTCCAGCCCGTAGAACCGGGTACTGCCGACGACGCGGCCGCCGGCATCCCGCACCACGAACGGCAGCACGCGGCCGTCGGCCTGCGCTGCCAGTACCGCATCGACGTAGTCCGCTGCATCGTCGGCCTTCGGTACGCTGGTGAACCACAGAGCCGCCAGCGCGTCGCCCGCCAGCGCCGCACGCAGGCCGTCGACGTGGTCGCGCGACATCGGCTCCAGGGTGGCATGGCGACCCGTCAGGACCGGAACCTGCTGCCAGGCAGCGGGAAGCATGTCGGCTGCCATGTCAGTCCTTCAACGTCGGCAGCCGCGTGCGGCAATGGGCGACGCAGCGTTCGATGTCGCCAAAATCCTCGATGCCGTACCAGAACACCTTCCACTTCTCCTGCTTGTAGCAGCCGTCGGATTCGGCGTAGTAGAAGATGTTGACCTGGTTGTTGTGGCGCGAGCGCCAGAACAGCTGCGGATTCTCCTCACGCATGACGTGCCACACGGCGCGGCCCAGCCCTTCGCCCTGCGCATCGTCGAGCACGGCGAACTTGTCGAGATACGCGAAGCCTTCCTCGCGGGTCAGGATCAGCGCGGTGCGGTAGTTCTCACTGATGTAGACGCGGTACGGCGTGGTGCGCTCGAAATAGTCCGGCAGCAGCGTGCGGCCGAAGCTGGATTCGATCAGCGTCTTCAGGCGCGGCAGGTCCACGCCTTGCCACCCGTTCTCGAACCGCAGCACGCGTTCGCCCTTGCGTACCAGCGTGCCGGAGCCGCGGTGCGTGAACAGTTCTTTCGCCAGCTCGGCCGGCTTGGTAATGGACACCGACGACGTCAGCGGCAGCCGGTCCAGCAGGTGCTTGATCTGCTCGATCTTCACCCGCATGCCGCCGTTGATCCACGGCTGCGCCATCAGTTCGTCGTACTCGGTGGACAGGTTGATCGAGTCGATCACCCTGCCCTCCGCATCCAGCAGGCCGCCGGTGCCGGTCAGGAAGATGATCTTGTACGGCTGCAGCACCTGCACCAGTTCGTTGGCGGCGAAGTCGGCATTGATGTTGAGGATCTGGCCACCGACGGTTTCGCCCATGCTGGCGATCACCGGGATGGAACCGGCCTTCAGGCTGGCCTCGATCGGCGACAGGTTGATGCGGGTGACGTCGCCGACCAGGCCGTAGGTGGCTTGGTCCTTGTACTCGGCCTCGAACACGCCCGAGACGATCGACGTCGCACGTGCGCCGACCTGCTGCAGCGCCTCGACCAGCGCGAGGTTCTGCTGCAGGAACACCTTGCGCACGATGGCCAGTACCTCGGGCGTGGTCACGCGCAGGCCGTTGACGGTCTGCTTGGTGATGCCGGCGGCGGTCATCTCCTCGTCCAGCTGCGGACCGGCGCCGTGCACGACGATGGGCGTCAACCCCACTTCCTGCAGGAAGGTCAGCGAGGACGTCAGCGACTCCAGGTCGTCGCGCAGCACGGCGCCACCCACCTTCACCACGGCGAAGCGCTTGGCGTCCAGCTGCGAGAAGCGCTTGACGTACTGCGAGATCTCCTTCGCGCTGGCCATGCTGGACAGCAGGCGGATGATGGTCTGACGGGTCTGCTTGTGCGATTCCATGTCTTCTTGCTTTGTAGGGTGGGCCTTGGCCCACCGTCTTCATCGGGTCGCGCACGGCGGGCCGAGGCCCGCCCTGCGGGTTACTGGAGAATCCTTGCCACGCTTTCGGCGTAACGTTGCAACTGTTCGAGCGCCACCCACTCGTCGGCGGTGTGCGCCTGCGCGATGTCGCCCGGGCCGTACACGAAGGCGGTGAGGCCGGCGGCCGAGAACAGCGATGCCTCGGTCCAGAAATCCACCGCGTTGCCGATCGGCAGGCCGAGTTCGTCGGCGAGATCGCGCGCGGCCAGGCGACGCTCCTCCGCGCGGGCGACATCGCCCGACGGCAGCGACGGACCGCGGAAGGTTTCCTCGTACTCGGCCAGTGCATCGGCATCGGCGAAGCCGCGGAACCTGGCGTGCAGTTGGTCCATGTCCTGCGACGGCAGCGGACGGAAGCCGAAGCGGACCTCTGCGCTCGGCGCGATCATGTTCGCCTTGATGCCGCCCTCGACCCGGCCGATGTTGAAGCGCAGGCCGGTCAGTCCGCCGAAGCGCAGGTGGTGCTGGTCCTGCACGAAATCCAGCGCGGTCGTGCCCCAGCGCATCGCGTTGTGCAGCGCACTCAGCGACAGCGCGTTCTCGGCCGACGCATGGCCCGCCTGTCCGGTGAACGCCATGCGTACGGCGCTGATGCCGCGGTGCGCGAGCACCGCTTCGCAGCGGGTCGGCTCGGCGATGATCGCCTCGCCGAAGCCGTGGTCGCGCGCCAGGAACGCGGCGATGCAGCGCGCATCGTTCGCTTCCTCGTCGGTGGTGAACAGGAACGCGGCATCGCCCTGCGTCACCTGCGCGGCCGCGACCAGCGACGCCGCCGCGCCCTTGATGTCGCAGGCGCCCAGACCGATGGCCCGATCGCCTTCGACCCGCAGCACATGCGGGCTGGCGCTCCACGCCGGCGACGACGGCACCGTGTCCAGGTGTACGTTGAACACGCGCTTCGGCTGTCCGCGCACGGCGAAGAACGACACCGCACCGGCACCGTGGTCGGTCACCTCGATGCGGAAATCCGGCAACTGCACCCGCAGGTAGTCGAATATCCCGTCGGTGCCGATATCGCGCGGCGGATTGCGGGTGTCGAACGAGACCAGCTTTTCGAGATGGGCGAGCGTGGCGTGGAGCAGGTCGGTCATCGACAAAGCCTTGAAGTTCGAATCCGGACCCGTGATCCGCCGTTGCGAATCACGAATCCCCAATCACCAATCCCGGCTTCTCAGCGATTGATTTCGGCCCAGAGCGTGCTGCTCATCCCGAACAGCTTGATGAAACCCTCGGCCTCTTCCACGCCCCAGTCGGCCGACTGCGCGTACGTCGCGCCCTTGGCGTTGAGGATATGCGGGGACGTCACCGCGACCGCGTCGACACGGCCACCCCGGGTCTCCAGCACCACCTCACCGTTGACGGTGGCCTGCGAGGACTGCAGGAACGCCTCCAGGTCCGCCTTCAGCGGATCGTGGTAGAAGCCTTCGTACACCAGCTCCACCCACTTGCGCGCGATCTCGGGCTTGAAGCGGTTCTGCTGCTTGGTGAGCACGGTCTCTTCCAGTGCGCGGTGGGCGGCCAGCAGCGACACCAGGCCCGGTGCCTCGAACACGATACGGCCCTTCAGGCCGATCACGGTGTCACCGGTGTACACGCCACGGCCCACGCCGTACGGCGCGAACAAGGCGTTCAACTTCGCCAGCAGCGCGGCGCCGGCGACCGGCTCGCCATCCAGGCTGACCGCTTCACCGTGCTTGAACCCGATGGTCACGCGCAGCGGCGCTTCCGGCCACTCGGCACGCGGCGCGCACCAGCCGCGCGCGCCTTCGCCCGGCGCTTCCCATTTGTCGATCTCGCCGCCGGACATGGTCAGGCCCAGCAGGTTCTCGTTGATGGTGTAGCTCTTCTGCTTAGCGCGCACGCCGAAACCGCGCTCCTCCAGATAGGCCTGCTCATAGGCGCGCGTCTGCGTGTGTTCCTTCTGGATCTCGCGGATCGGCGCCACGATGCGGTAGTCGCCACTGGCCTTGACCGCCAGGTCGAAGCGCACCTGGTCGTTGCCCATGCCCGTGCAGCCGTGGGCAATGGCATTGGTGCCCAGTTCCGCGGCGCGCTTCAGCGCCGCGTCGACGATCAGGTAGCGGTCGGACACCAGCAGCGGGTACTGGCCCTGGTAGCACTCGCCCGCCCACACGAACGGCTTGACGAAGCCGTCCCAGATCGCGGGACCGCCATCGACGGTGACGTGGCTGGCCACGCCCAGGTCGGCGGCGCGCTGTTCGATGTAGGCGCGTTCTTCGGCATCCACGCCGCCGGTGTCGGCGAACACGGTGTGGACGTTCCAGCCGCGTTCCTTCAGGTAGGGCACGCAGAAGCTGGTGTCGAGGCCGCCGGAGAAGGCGAGGACGATGTCGCGGCTTTCAGCCGCGGGATTGGGGATTCGGGATTCGGGATTCGTAGAAGTGCTTTGCTGCGACATGGGGGTATCTCTGTGAGGTAAAGATCTGGTCGAACTTCGGATGCGTTTTTGCGAATCCCTAATGCCGAATCCCTAATCCCGGCCGCCCACCAGGGCGGCCATGATCGCCTTCTGCACGTGCAGGCGGTTCTCGGCTTCGTCGATGGCGATGCACTGCGGCGAATCCATCACGCCGTCGGTGGCCTTGACGTTGCGGCGCAGCGGCAGGCAGTGGCTGAAGACGCCGTTGTTGGTCAGCGCCATCTTCCGTTCGTCGACGATGAAGTGCTTGTACTGGTCGCGGATCGGCTTCTCCGGTTCCCAGTTGCCGAAGAACGGCAGCGCGCCCCAGCTCTTGGCGTACACCACGTCGGCGCCGGCATAGGCGCTGTCGATGTCATGGCTGACGGTGAGCGAGCCGCCGCTCTCGGCCACGTTCTGCTCGGCCCAGCCCATGTAGCGCTCGTCCAGCACGTAATCCGGCGTGGGGCACAGCAGGGTCACGTCCATGCCCATGCGGGTGGCGATGGTCAGGGCGGAGTTGGCCACGGCGGTGTTCAGCGGCTTCGGATGGTAGGTCCAGGTGAGCACGTACTTCTTGCCGCGCAGGTCCTGCGTACCGAAGTGTTCCTGCAGCGCCAGCGCGTGGGCCAGTTCCTGGCAGGGATGGGTGATGGTTTCCATGTTGATCACCGGCACCGGCGAGTACCTGACGAAGGACTTCAGCACGATGTCCTCCCGGTCGTAGGTCCAGTCGACGAACTTCGGGAACGCGCGCACGCCGATCAGGTCGACGTAGCGTCCCAGCACCTTCGCCACTTCGGCGATGTGCTCCTCGGTGTCGCCATCCATCACCGTGCCCAGGTTGAACTCGATCGGCCACGCATCCTTGCCCGGCTGCAGCACCACCGCATGGCCGCCCAGCTGGAACGCGCCCAGTTCGAAGCTGGTGCGGGTGCGCATGGACGGGTTGAAGAACACCAGCGCGATGGACCTGCCCTTCAGCGCGTCGCCCAGCTTGTGCTGCTTGTAGAGGGCGGCCTGCGTCAGCAACGCATCAAGGTCGCTGCGGCTCCAGTCCTGCGTGTTCAAGAAGTGCTTCATTACGGCATCCTGGTGTCGGGAATGTGGCAAAACGGGCTTCGGAAACGAAAAAACCCAGCCTCTGGCTGGGTTTCCGGTGAACAGGCGACGACGTCCGGGTACCCAGCTAGAGGCAGGATTCCGGTCGACGGGCACGCGACGTCATGCTCGAGGCCTGCGAGGCCGCGCTGTCAGCATGGGCGTGTGCGTTCATCTTCATGGGCGCGAATGCTCGCATGTGCTGCGGCGCAGCGCAAGGACGGATTCGGTTGCAGGTGCAACCGGGCACGGATCAGGGACCGCTGGCGGTGGACTGGGCCGGCGTGACGTACGGCACCACGGAGATGCGGATGCGCAGGCGGTTGCCGGGATCTTCCGCCAGGCGCGAACGGTACTTCACGCCCTTGTAGATGTAGTCCACGTCGTAGGCGATGGGGCGCTGGAACTCGCGCTCGATGGGCACCACGCGGCAATTGACCTTGACCGGCGGCAGCGTCACCGGAGGCGCCTGCGCCGGTTCCTCGTCACCGCCGAACCAGCCACGCACGGAGCTGACCATCCTGCTCCAGCGACTCTCCTCCTGCTCAGGCGCCGCGGCCTCGGGCCTGGGAGCGGGGACTTCGTCGCAACGCTGTTCGGTGCGCGTGGCCCGCAGGGTCTGGTAGACCGGCTCGACACCCAGCACCTGCGCATAGTCCAGGCGGACGTTCTCCGTCGGGATCACCCGCTCCTGCGCCACGGCCGGAGCGGCGAGCAGAAGGCAGGCAAGGAAAAGGGTGGAGCGGAGGCGGAGCATGTGGCCTGTGCGTGGAATCCCGGTGTCACAGTGTAGGGACCGCGCCTTGAGTGGGGCTGAACATCGGCCGCTGCCGCGCGCCTTGGCCCTCGCCTCCGGCTCAGGCGGTAGAATTCCCAGGCTCTCCCCTGCCCTGTTCCCATGACCCTGCGCCTGCACAACAACCTCACCCGCCGGGTCGAGGACTTCCGACCGCTTGGCCCGATCCCCACGATGTACGTCTGCGGGCCCACCGTCTACAACTACGTCCACATCGGCAATGCCCGCGGTCCGGTCGTGTTCGGCGTGCTGGCGGCCCTGCTTCGCAGACGCTACGGCGGTCTGCGCTACGCCCGCAACATCACCGACGTGGACGACAAGATCAACGCCGCGGCCAAGGAGCTGGGCGTGGCGATCTCGGCCATCACCGACCGCTACGCCGCCGCCTACCGCGAGGACATGGCCGGGCTGGGCGTGACCGGCGAGTTCGCCCCGGACATCGAACCGGCGGCCACCGACCACATCGTCCACATCATCGCGATGATCGAGCGGCTGATCGCCGGCGGGCATGCGTACGCCGCCGAGGGACACGTCCTGTTCTCGGTGGGCAGCTTCGCCGACTACGGCAAGCTCTCCGGCCGCGACCCCGAGGAAATGCTGGCCGGCGCGCGTGTCGAAGTGGCCCCGTACAAGCGCGATCCGGGCGACTTCGTGCTGTGGAAGCCGTCCACGCCCGACCTGCCCGGCTGGGCGTCGCCGTGGGGCATTGGTCGCCCGGGCTGGCATATCGAATGCTCGGCCATGGCCGCCGCCCACCTGGGCGAGACCATCGATATCCACGCGGGCGGCGTGGACCTGCAGTTCCCGCACCACGAGAACGAGGTGGCGCAGAGCGAGTGCGCACACAAGCACGCCGACGGCTCTCACAAGACCTTCGCCCGCTTCTGGCTGCACAACGGCATGCTGAACTTCGGCGGCGCCAAGATGAGCAAGTCGCTGGGTAACATCGAGAAGGTCCACGACCTGCTGCAGCAGCATCCGCCGGAAGCGCTGCGCTACGCGCTGCTGTCCGCGCACTACCGGCAGCCGCTGGACTGGTCGGAGGCGCTGGTGGAGCAGTCGAAGAACACGCTGGACCGTCTGTACGGGACGCTGCGCGACCTGGGTGATGTCGATGCCGTCGCGGCCACGCCGCAGGTCATCGAAGACGCGCTGGACGACGATCTCAACACGCCGCAGGCGCTGGCCGAGGTCGCACGCATCGCCGCTGACGCGCGCAGGGCCAGCGATGATGCGGAGAAGCGGCGCCTCAAGGGAGAACTGCTCGGCGCGGGCCTGGTGCTCGGTCTGCTTCAGCAGGATCCCGCCGAGTGGTTCGGCCGTGGCACATCCTCCGACGACGATGCCCGCATCCAGGCGTTGATCGACGAGCGTGCGGCGGCGAAGAAGTCCCGCGACTTCGCCCGTTCCGATGCCATCCGCGACCAGCTGGCGGCCGAGGGCATCCTGCTGGAAGACACGCCGCAGGGCGTGCGCTGGAAGCGGGCGTGAGCCGATCTTTCCTTCTCCCGTCGGGAGAAGGTGGCGCGCAGCGCCGGATGAGGGTGTGGCGAGATCTGGATGCCGGCACCGCACGGACTTCGCCGTACCCTCTCCCCAACCCCTCTCCCGGCGGGAGAGGGGCTCTAAACGCCGGACCTGACCGATAGCCCGATGACCGACACGATCTTCCCGCTCGAACCCACCGCTGCCGACGCGCAGGCCGCCATCAAGGACGAATTCGCCTTCTTCGGCGACTGGTCCGAGCGCTACCAGTACCTGATCGACCTGGGCCGCAAGCTGCCCGCATTCCCCGAGGAGTGGAAGCGCGAGGAGCACCGCCTGCTCGGCTGCCAGTCGATGGTCTGGATCGTGCCCGAGGGCGATGCGGCGAAGCTGGATTTCCACGCGGTCAGTGATTCGGCGATCGTCTCCGGACTGATCTTCCTGGCGCTGCGCGTCTACGCCGGACGTCCCGCGGCGGAAATCCTGGCCACCTCGCCCGACTACATCGCCGACATCGGCCTGGCCAAGCATCTCTCGCCCACCCGCAGCAACGGCCTGGCTTCGCTGCTGGCCTTCATCCGCGAGACGGCCGCGAACGCGCAGTGAGCGGAACCGGTACGCCGTCCGCGTTCTCGCTGCTGCGCAACCGTGGCTATGCGGCGGTCCTGGCGTACCGCATCTGCGCCCTGCTGTCGTACCAGATCGTCGCGGTCACCGTCGGCTGGCATATCTACGAACTGACCCGCGATCCGTTCTCGCTGGGCCTGGTGGGCCTGGCGGAAGTACTGCCGTTCTTCTGCGTGGCGCCGTTCGCCGGCTACCTGGTCGATCACCTGCCGCGGCGGCGCGTGGGCATCATCGCCTGTGCGGCGCTGGCGACCACGGCGGTGATCCTGGTGGCCGTCGCCGCCGGCAAGCTGCCCTTCCGTGGCACCTGGCCGATCTACGCGGCCATCGCGCTGACCGGCATGGCGCGCTCCTTCCTGGGCCCGGTCTACAACGCGCTGTTCGCGAAGGTGCTGCCGCGCGAGGATTTCGTGCGCGCGGCGGGATTGGGCAGCGTGATCTTCCAGGCGGCGCTGGTCACCGGCCCCGCACTGGGCGGCCTGCTGGTGGGCTTCGGCGGCAAGACGCTGTCGTACGCGATGGCGGTGGTGTTCGCGCTGATGGCGGCGACCGTGCTGGCGCGCCTGCGCGTGGAGGAACCAGGCCCGCCGGCGGTGAGCTTGCCGGTGTTCGCCAGCATCGCGCAGGGCGCGCGGTTCGTGCTGGGCAACCAGATCATGCTGGGCGCGATGGCGCTGGACATGTTCTCGGTGCTGCTGGGCGGTGTGGTGGCGATGCTGCCGGCCTTCATCCACGACATCCTGCACTACGGCCCGGAGGGCCTCGGCATCCTGCGGGCGATGCCGGCGGCGGGCTCGGTCTGCGTGGGGCTGTGGCTGGCCCGTCATCCGCTGCAGAAGCACGCTGGGCGCGTCCTGCTGTTCGCGGTGGTGGGTTTCGGCCTGAGCGTCATCGCGTTCGGGCTGTCGCGCAGCTTCTGGCTGTCGGCCGTCATCCTGCTGCTGTACGGCATGTGCGACGGCGTGTCGGTGGTGGTCCGCTCGACCATCCTGCAGCTGTCCACGCCGGACGAGATGCGCGGGCGCGTGTCGTCGATCAACGGCATCTTCGTCAGCTCGTCGAACGAGCTGGGCGCGTTCTACGCCGGCACGATGGCACGGCTGCTGGGGTTGGTGCCGGCGGTGATCGTGGGCGGATTCGCGATCCTGACGGTGGCCGGCGTGACGGCCTGGAAGGCGCCGCGGCTGCGGCGGCTGGACCTGCGCGACCTGCAGTAGCCCGGGATGCGGACCGGGCCGGCAAAGAAAAACCCCGCCGAGGCGGGGTTTTTCGTGAGTGGAACGTACCGGGTATCAATCGCCCTGCTGCTTCTGCAGATGCTCCCAGCGTTCCTGCGCGTCGATCGTGCGTTCGGCGGTCAGGCGCGCCTCCAGGCGGTCCAGGCCGATCTCTTCGCCGGTGTCGACGCAGTAGCCGTAGTCGCCGGCGTCCAGCCGCTTGAGCGTGCTGTCGATCTTGCCGATCAGCTTGCGGTAGCGGTCGCGGGTGCGCAGTTCCAGCGAGTTCTCGGTCTCGCGGGTCGCACGCTCGGCCTCGTCGCCGATGTCGCGGACTTCGTCCTTGAGGTTCTCGATGGTCTGCTTGGACTCCTCGACCAGGTCGGCACGCCATTGCAGCAGGCGCTGGCGGAAGTACTCGAGCTGCAGGGCGCTCATGTACTCCTCGTCGGGCGAGGGCTTGTAGCCGGTCGGCACGATCGGACGGCCGGTGGCTTCGTCGGTCTTGTAGGGCACTTCTTTCACCTTGCCACGCACGACCGGCGCGGAAGGCCGGGCCGCCACGGCGACCGCGACCTTCCCCACGGGACGGGCGACGGCGGGACGGGGGCTGGCGGGCGCTTCGACGGCAGCAGCGGTTTTGGCGTTCTTGGTATTCGTTTTCGGGACTGGCACAGGCTTCGGGGGGGACGGAACCTTGGCGGCGGGCGCCGGGGCCTGGGCAGCCGCCTTGGCGGCGGTTGCAGGCACGGGAGTCTTGGTCGCAGCCGCGGTGGGGGCGGACTTTGCCGGAGCCGGCTTTGCGGCAGGCTTCGGTGCGGGGGTGGGAGCGGATTTCACGGCCTTGGCCGGCACTTTCGCAGGAGCCGCCTTGGCGGCGGGCGCCTTGGTGGCCGGCGCGGGCGCGGGCTTCTTGGCGACTGCGGGCTTGGTCGCCTTGGCGACCGCCTTCCTGACCGGCGCCGCCTGTTTCGCCGCGGGCTTGGCCACCGGCTTCTTCGCCGGGGCTGCCGCCTTCTTGGCCGGCGCGGCCTTCTTGGCGACCGGCTTCTTGGCGACCGGCTTGGAGGCCGCTTTCTTCGCCACCGGCTTGGAGGCCGGCTTCTTGGCGACAGCCTTCTTCACGACAGGCTTCTTGGCGACGGTCTGAGCGGGTTTCTTGGCGGCCTTGGCGGCCTTCTTCGCAGGTTTCTTTGCAGCCACGAACAGCGCTTCCTTGTTCTTCCCGAGTGTCGGGAAAGCGCGCTTTTATAGCCTACCCTGCGGGCAGCGGCAACCCGACGCGGTATCATCGGGCCATGCTCGCCCGCCTGCTCATCCTGCTGCTGAAGGGCTACAAGCGCTTCATCAGTCCTATGCTAGGGCCGCGGTGCCGCTTCGTCCCTTCGTGTTCGGAGTACGCCATGGAGGCGATCGGCCGCTTCGGACCCGTCAAAGGCGGCTGGATGGCGATTCGCCGGATCGGCCGCTGCCATCCCCTGCACCCCGGTGGCCACGATCCCGTCCCTCCGCGGAGCGACAGTTTCTCCCCCCATTCCTGCACAGGACACCACTGATGCCCTCCACCGTCATCGTCAACGCCCGTCTGGTCAACGAAGGCCGCGTCACCGAAGGTGACCTGCGCATCGAAGACGGACGCATCGCCCGCATCGCCGCCGAGATCCGGCCGCAGGGCGACGACCTGGTGATCGATGCCGCGGGCCGCCTGCTGCTGCCGGGCATGATCGACGACCAGGTCCACTTCCGCGAACCCGGCATGCCGCACAAGGGCGACATGGCCACCGAGTCCGCCGCGGCGGTCGCGGGCGGCCTGACCACCTTCATGGACATGCCCAACACCAGCCCGCCGACGCTGGACGCGGCCGCGCTGGAGGACAAGTACCAGCGTGCCAAGGGCCGGGCCTGGGGCAATTACGGCTTCTACATGGGCGCGAGCAACGACAACCTGGACGCGATCCGCACGCTCGACCCGAAGACCGCGCCGGGCATCAAGGTGTTCATGGGCGCATCCACCGGCAACATGCTGGTCGACAATCCGGACACGCTGGACGCGATCTTCCGCGAGGCGCCCACGCCGATCATCACCCACTGCGAGGACACGCCGACGATCGACGCCAACCTGGCGGCGTTCCAGGCGAAGTACGGCGACGCGCTGAGCGCCGAACACCACCCGGACATCCGCAGCCGCGAGGCCTGCATCGCGTCCACCCGGCTGGCGATGTCGCTGGCGCGCAAGCACGGCACCCGCCTGCATGTGCTGCACATCTCCACCGCCGACGAACTGGCGCTGTTCACGCCCGGGCCGCTGGTGCAGCCGGACGGCAGGTGCAAGCAGATCACCGCGGAAACCTGCATCCACTTCCTGCGCTTCGACCGCGCCGACTATGCCGCACTGGGCAACCTGATCAAGTGCAACCCCGCCATCAAGGATGCCGGCGACCGCGAGGCGCTGATCCGCGCGCTGGTGGAGGACGTGATCGACGTGCTGGCGACCGACCACGCGCCGCACACGCTGGAAGAGAAGGAAAAGCCGTACGTGCAGGCACCGTCCGGCCTGCCGCTGGTGCAGTACGCACTGGTGGCCGCACTGGAACTGGTCCATGAAGGCCGCATGGACGTGACCCGCGTGGTGCAGAAGTTCGCCCACGCGCCCGCGCAGCTGTTCGACGTGAAGGAGCGCGGCTACCTGCGCGAAGGCTACTTCGCGGACCTGGTACTGATCGACGACGAGCCGTTCACCGTGAAGCGCGAAGACGTGCTGTCCAAGGTGGGCTGGTCGCCGTTCGAGGGCCGCACGTTCCGCTCGCGGGTCGGCGCCACCTGGGTCAATGGCCGCATGGTCTGGAACGGCGAGCACCTGCTGGGCACGCCGAATGGCCAGCGCCTGGAGTTCGCGCGTTGAAGCTGGTGGTGGCGGCGCTGTTCGCCGCCGTGTGCGCCGGATGGATTCCGCTGGTCGCCGCGCAGGATGCCGCATCGGCGGTGCCGGTTCCGCAGGAAGAGCGTGTCGTGTTCCCCGCCAGCGTGTCGCAGGGCGCGCTGGTGTTCGGCAAGGTGCCGCCGGGCAGCCGCGTGACCTATCGCGAACGCGCCCTGCGGACGACCGGCTACGGCACCGTGGTGCTCGGCGTGGGCCGCGACGAGACCGGCCCACTGCGACTGGAGGTGGCCACGCCCTCCGGGCGCACGGAAAGCGTGAGCATCGCGGTGACCCCGCGCGACTGGCCGGTCGAACGCATCGATGGCGTGCCGCCGAAGACGGTCAACCCGCCGCCGGCCATCGCGGCCCGCATCGAACGCGAGCAGGCCCAGGTGACCGCCGCGCGCCTGCGCGACGATGCCCGCGCCGACTTCGCCCTGCCCTTCCAGTGGCCGGTGCAGGGCCGCATCAGCGGGCGCTTCGGCAATGCGCGTGTCTACAACGGACAGCCGGGCGCCGGCCATTCCGGCATGGACATCGCCGCGCCGAACGGCACCCCGGTCAAGGCGCCCGTCGGCGGCATCGTGACCTTCGCTGCGCCGGATCTGTATCTCACCGGCGGCACCGTGCTGCTTGATCATGGTCACGGCGTGAGCTCGAACTTCCTGCACCTGTCGCGCCTCGACGTGAAGGTGGGTGATCGCGTAGAGCCCGGACAGGTGATCGGCGCCGTCGGTGCGACCGGGCGTGCGACGGGGCCGCATCTGCATTGGGGCATGAACTGGTTCGACGTGCGCATCGACCCCTTGCTCGTCCTCGAACGCGGAAAGTAAACGCCTATTGTTCGCCAACCGGGCGCGTTGCGACGCGCTTGAGCGCCGTGGCGCTTCAGGTTTCGGGGGGCGCGGTTCGACACGCGCATCGACCCCCTGCTCGTCCTCGAACGCGGCAAGTAACCGCCCTTTGTTCATCAGCCGGGCGCGTTGCGACGCGCTTGAGCGCCATGAAGCTTCGAGTTCCATGGGGCGCGGTTCGACGTGCGCATCGACCCCTTGCTCGTCCTCGAACGCGGAAAGTAAACGCCTATTGTTCGCCAACCGGGCGCGTTGCGACGCGCTTGAGCGCCGTGGCGCTTCAGGTTTCGGGGGGCGCGGTTCGACGTGCGCATCGACCCCCTGCTCGTCCTAGAACGCGGCAAGTAACCGCCCTTTGTTCATCAGCCGGGCGCGTTGCGACGCGCTTGAGCGCCATGAAACTTCGAGTTCCATGGGGCGCGGTTCGACACGCGCATCGACCCCCTGCTCGTCCTCGAACGCGGCAAGTAACCGCCCTTTGTTCATCAGCCGGGCGCGTTGCGACGCGCGTGCGCCGACGACGCAAACCCTTCCCGCCATCCCGACGCAGCCGCGACGATGGCTCGGATCTCGGAAGAGCAACTGAATCGCCCCGGATCGTCGTCCCAGCGAACGCCGGGACCCCTTTGCTGTTGCGTCCGCCCGCTTCTGCGTCGAAGCGCCACATAGGAAGCAACAGCACGAGCCACTGGGTCCCGGCGTTCGCTGGGACCACGGATCAAGATGCAACGGGGTCTCTACCGCCATGCCGACGTCTTGCAGAGCCGAATGCTCAGGCCGGGACTTTCCGACGTGCAGTCCCTGCAGAGGCACTGGATCCCGGCACACGCCGGGGCGACGGGTACAGGGAGTTCCCAGCAGGCAGGTGGCGCCAGCCCGCTTACAGGCGCCCGAGATAGCGGCTGGCGGGGCTGTCCGCCAGATCGCGCGGGCGGACCAGTTTGGGGTTCGGCGGGCCCACCTTGGGCCAGGCCGTGCCCAGTACGGCGTCCACGCGGTTGGCGACTTCCGCATGCGGCGATTCCAGTCCCAACCGCTCACGCAGCGCCATGATGGAAGCGTCCAGCGCGGCATCGTCCAGCTGCAGCGCATCCACCGAGTCCCAGACCGGCGCGCCGCCGGTGACCGCATCGACCCCGAGCGCGTCCTGACCCAGCGCCTTGTGCTTCGGCTTCAGCATCTCGCGCACTTCTTCCTGCAGCTTGATGTAATCCACCTCCGGAAACGGCAGGTCGCTCGGTTCGCCCGGCACGATCGGGCGCGCCAGCCGCCGTGCAGGCACCGTGTCCGCGTCGGCGAAGGCGCGATAGGCGAACTCGCTGCAGAGCATCCTGTCCGAATCCGCGCGGATCGCATGGTCGGTCGCCTCGCGGATGAGCCAGCGCAACCACACCGGCAGATGCCTGGGTTTGCCGCGCAGGGCGACCAGCAACCCGATCGTCACCAGGTCGTCCTGTGCGAACGTGGTGCCGACCAGCGAGCGCGCATGCCGCAGTACCGCAGCGCGGTCATCGTCTCCCAGCGGGCTGCCGTCGGCGGCCAGCGAACGGTAGGCATCGACGAACACCACCGGCCCATCCGATGCCAGCCGCGCGGCCAGCGGGCTCTCGGCCACGATGGGGCGGATGCCTTCGATCAGCAATCCGTCCGCCGACACCAGCGATACGTGGCTGTAGATGCTGTCGCCGAACCAGGCGATCAACTTCGACAGCTGGCTCTTGCCGAGCATCAGCAGCAGGTCACCGACCTGCAACTGGTCGACAGGGAAACGGGAAGACGCGGACGTCGGTTCCACTCAGGCTTCTCCTGGTTGCGGGGAAAGGTCGCCGGTGACGCGGTCGCGTCCGGCCGATTTGCTGGAGTACAGCGCCACGTCCACGCGCTCCAGCAAGCGCTCGAAGGTTTCGCCGTCGGCCAGCTGCGCCACCCCCAGGCTGAGGCTGGTGTCGATGACGCGTCCATCGATGGTCAGCGGACGGTTGTTCACGGCGGCCCGCAGGTGTTCGGCCACCACCAGCGCGTTGTCGAACGTGGTGTCCGGCAGCAGCACCAGCATTTCGTCGCCGCCGTAACGACCGAGGAAATCGCGCTTGCGCAGCTTGCCCCGCGTACGGGTTGCCACCAGCCGCAGGCTCTGGTCGCCGACCGGATGGCCATGCTCGTCGTTGATGCGCTTGAAGTGGTCGATGTCGAAGAACACCACCGACAGCGGCGTGCCCTGCGCATGCGCCGCCTCCACCTCGCGCTGCAGTTGTTCGATGATCGCGGTGCGCGAGAGCACACCGGTAAGTGCGTCCTGGGCTGCGAGCCGACTGGCCTGGTCGCGATCGCGGCGCAGCTGCTGCATGCGGTCGGCCAGGCCGACCGTCAGCACCAGTCCGGCCAGCGCGAAGCCCATCGGGAACGCATGGATCAACCAGACCGGTCCCACCCACCAGCCGAGCAGTTCGCCCACGCGCGCGGCGGTCAGCACCATCATCGGCAGCCACGAAAGCAGCAGGAAGAACGCGGGCCGCTGCCGGCGCACCGTGCCGCGTACCGCGGCCAGCAGCACGGCGGCCGTGGCCACCAGCAGCACGCCATTGCCGAGTCGGGGCACCCAGGTGTGGGTCGTCGCCAGCGAGACGAGGATCAGCGCGCCCAGCAGCAGGTTGCAGGCGCGCAGCAGCCACAGGATGCGGGGCCCGTTGCGCGCCAGTTCCAGATAGAACGCCAGGAAGGTATTGCTGGCGATCACCGACAGCATGCCGGCCACGCGGGCCATGCGCGGGTCCGAACCGAGCACGTGACCGAATATTTCGATAGTGCGCAGTTCGCCGCCGGCCAGGGCCAGGAACAGCGCCTGCGACAGCAGGGTCAGCGCGAGGAAGCCGTAACTGCGCTCGCCCAGCCCGATGCAGAAGCCCAGTGCCAGCACCGCCAGCACGCCCAGTGCGCCCAGCACCATCGCGCGCCACGTGACGTGCTCCAGGTCCTGTCGATGGACCGATCGCAAGGGCTCGATGGACAACGGCATCGGCGTGCCGCCGACCGACTGCACGCGCAGGTAGAGCGGCTGCCCCGCACGCACGCCGTCAGGCAGCGGGAACGCCAATGCGCGCGCCGAGAACGCCAGGTCGGCGTCGTCGCCGAACAGGCTCCGCGTCAGCGGCGGCCCGTTGCCGGCCCACAGGGTGATGCGGTTCTGGTACGGCGCACGCACCACCAGATGCGGCTGCAGGCCCGCATCCACATCGACCGGGCTGACCACGCGCCACCAGCGCGGGTCGGTATCGGCTTCGAAGATCAGACCGTCCGGGGCGGGCGCGAAGCGCCCGTCGAGCGCACCGGACACGACATCGCGCGCCGGCGCGTCGTTCGCGAGCCGGGACACGTGGAGCGTCTGTGCAGTGGCAGGCAGGGCCGCCACGCTCAGCCAGAGCCAGAGCAGCAGGCCGCGTACCGGGCGCCGTGGATTCCCCATATCCATTCCGCCGTACCGTCAGCGGCGGAGCATAGCGCGGATATCGGATAAATGTGACTCGAGGGCGGGGCCGCCCCGCGGCTCAGTCGTTGCTGCCGCTCACCCGGGCGACCGCATCGTGCGGATGCAGGCTCTCGTAATGCGCCACGGTGGCGTCGTAGCGGGCCACGCGCGCGTCCGAGGCCAGGACCGACGCCACCCGTCGCGCGGCGTCCTCGCAGAACATCAGGTTCTCGGCGTTGAGGCGGGCGAAGGCCTGTTCGTCGACACGCTTGACGGCGGTCTGCACCGGCGTGCCCAGGGCGGCCTCGAGGGCATCCACCAGCGCGACCAGCGGCAGTTCGTCGAACTGCGGGCGCAGTTCGACCCGCACGCTGGCGCGGCTGCGCTGGGCGTGCGGGGTGGCGGCCAGGCCGCGCTCGGAGGCCAGCCAGTCGTGCACGGCAGCGACCGACAGGCCATGGGCCGTGGCGAAATCGCCGGCGAAGCGGTCCGCATTGGCCTGCCGCGACAGCGCTGCGGAGGCGGGACACGTGCTGGAGTATTCGACGGAGAACGACAGCGCCAGCTGGAGATGGCCGTCGACCAGCGTGGCGTCGATTTCCACCGGATAGCGCTTCCAGCCGGCGTAGTCGCTCTCCAGCGCCTTGCGCTGCAGAAGGGCTTCGTAGCGGATCTTCAGGCGCGCACTGGTCGCCAGGCCGGACTGCGAGGCGACACTGTCCTGCAGCAGGTGCCGCAGGCCGGCCGGCGTGATCGCTTCGCGCGCCAGCCCGTCCTGCAGCTGCAGGTAGAGGCGCGACATGTGGATGCCGCGGGCATCGGGATTGGCCAGGTTCACCGACAGGTCGATGCTGGCGGCCACCTGCAGTTGCCCGCCCTGCCCGTCGGCGATGCGCACCGGCAGCGCAATGTGCTCCATGCCGACCCAGTCCAGGGGACGGGCCAGCGGCACGCGCTGGTGCGCGACATCGGGAAGATCGGCGCGGGGCGCCGCGGGAAGCGAGGGAGCCATGGTCATGCACGGGGGAATGGATGCCGCGCATTGTACGCCCTGCCCCGAATTCCCCGATGAAACAGTCCGTTACGGCCCGTTCCTGCGGCTATCGCAGCGATATGCGCGGCCTTCAGTCGCCGCGCGCGGCACGCCAGCCGGTGAACAGCAGAACGGGGCGCGATGGCAGCGGTGCGGGCGCTCCCGTGCGCGACAGTCGCTCCAGCCTGCCCCGCGCATACGCGGCGAGCACACGACGCTCGCGCGCACCCTGGCGCGATGCAGGCCAGCGCTGCAGGACATCCGTGGCCCAGCCCCGGACGGACGCCGCATCGTCCGCCTGCCGGAACGCCGCCGGCACGGCGGCGGTACCCACGTCGGCCAGACGTGCGGCCAGCACCTGCGCCACGACGGTCTCAGGATCCGGCGCGCGACCAAGTACGTAGGCTTCCACGGCGGAGACCGCAGCGCCATAAGACGCCAGCGCCGCGAAGGCCTCGTCGCGGCCCGCCGGCGTTTCTCTTGCGGCGGCCAGCACCGGCAACGCGTCGGCCAACGACGCCCACGGCGCGCGCACCGGTTCCAGCCGGCGGCCGAGCGGATGGCGCGAGCGCTGCGCACTCCAGCCACGCAGTTCTTCGCCCCACCACGCCAGCTTGGCATCGGCCGGCAGCGGGTCGCCGCTGACGTTCAGGACGTCATCGAACTCCTGCAGCAACGCGAACCACGCCTGCGCGATATCCCGGCGCTCGGGCGACACGAAGATCTCGGCGACCGACCACTCGGGCCAGCGTGCACGCCATTTGTCGAGGAAGCTGTCGAGGGCGGCGGAGTCGGACATGCAATGGAACTCTGTAGGAGTAGTACCGGCATGCCGGCACTGGTAAGTCGCGACCATGATGCCGGGACCCTCGGGCGACTGGCCATGACACGATGGGGGCGCCGGCGGAATGACCGGAACCGCAGCCGTGCGGTCGCGACTTACGTCGCTCCTACAACAAGCCGGCTCCCAGGCCACGCCGCAGCATGCTGCAATTCACCCGCGGTCTCGCACATCACGTCCGCGCTCCACTCCGCCGGGACCTCATGCGCCTGCCGATATCCCCACAGCGCCGCGATCGACGGCATGCCGGCGGCATGGGCGGCCTGGATGTCGCGCTCGTCGTCGCCCACGTACACGCAGTCGGCGATGGCGATGCCGATGCGCTCGGCGGCGACCTGCAACGGCAGCGGATGCGGCTTCTTCTCCGCCAGCGTGTCGCCGCCGATCAGCACGGCGCAACGCGTCTCCCAGCCGAGTTGCGGCAGGATGTCGCGCGCCAGGTATTCCGGCTTGTTGGTGACGATGCCCCAGGTGCTGCCGGCCGCTTCGAGCGCATCGAGCATCTCCGCCACGCCGTCGAACAGCACGCTGTGGCGGCCGAGCTCTTCCTGGTAGATCGCCAGGAACTCCGGCACCAGCGCTTCGCGAGGTTGCTGTTCCATGTACGGGAACGACGCGGCCAGCATCGCGCGCGCGCCCTTCGAGACGTGGGGACGCAGGCCGTCGAGCGTCATCGGACCGAGACCGCGCGAGGCACGCATGCGGTTGGCGGTGGCCAGCATGTCGGGCGCGCTGTCGAGCAGCGTGCCGTCCAGGTCGAACAACGCCGCGCGCGGGAATCCCGTCGCGGTCACGGCTTCACCGCGCTGGCCAGATAGTTCACGTCGGTACGCGAGGTCAGCCGCGCGCGCTGCCGCCACGGTTCGTAGGCCAGGCCGGTGACGTCCTGCAGCCGGAAGCCGGCCTCGCGCAGCCACGCGGCCAGTTCCGACGGCTTGATGAATTCCTGGTAGTGGTGCGTGCCCTTCGGCAACAGGCGCGCGATGTACTCGGCGCCGACGATGGCCAGCGCGAAGGCCGCCGGCGTGCGGTTCAACGTGGACAGGAACAGCTGCCCGCCCGGCTTGAGCAGGGTGTGGCAGGCGCGGATGATCGAGGCCGGGTCCGGCACGTGTTCCAACATCTCCATGCAGGTGACCACGTCGAAGCTGCCCGGTCGCTCCTCGGCCAGCGATTCGACCGACCGCAGCTGATAGTCCACCTGCACGCCCGACTCCAGCTTGTGCAGTCGACCGACCTTCACCAGTTCCGGGGCCAGGTCGATCGCGGTGACCTGGGCGCCCTCGCGCGCCAGCGCTTCGCTGAGCAGCCCGCCGCCGCAGCCGACGTCGAGTGCGGCGGCGCCGGAGAGCCGCACGCGGTCGCGGACGTAGGCCAGGCGGACGGGGTTCAGCGCGTGCAAGGCTTTCTGGGGACCATCCGGGTCCCACCAGCGGTTGGCCAGCGCACCGAACTTGTCCAGTTCGGCCTGGGTGAAATTGTCGTCGCGGGGGGAAGTCGTGGTCGTCATGGCGTCATTGTCTCAGATCGTCATTCCCGCGTAGGCGGGAACCCAGTGACTTCCGTCCAAATCTGCGCCTGACCCGCAAGGCCCTGGGTTCCCGCCTTCGCGGGAATGACGGCTCAATCAGGACAGCCGAATGCCCGCGATCCGCTCGCGCCACTGCCGCGCATTGGCGAGGACGCCGTCGATGTCGATATCCACCAGCACCCGCTGCCGCAGCTTCGCCTTGCCGGCGATCCACACATCGCTGACCTGCTGGCGGCCGGTGGCGTAGATCAGCTGGGACACCACGTGGTGCAGCGGCTGCGTCTCCAGCGCGGACAGGTCCACGCAGACCAGGTCGGCTTGCTTGCCGGGCTCGATGGAGCCGATGCGGTCGTCGAAGCCGATCGCCTTCGCGCCACCCAGCGTGGCGGCGCGCAGGGCGCTGAAGGCGTCCAGCGCCGCCGCATCCTGCGCCACCGCCTTGGCCAGCAGCGCGGCCGTGCGGGTTTCGCTGAACATGTCCAGGTCGTTGTTGCTCGCGCAGCCGTCGGTGCCGACCGCCAGCGTCACGCCCGCGCGTTCCAGCGCGCAGGCCGGGCAGAAGCCGGAGGCCAGCTTGAGGTTCGATTCCGGGCAATGCACCACGCTGACGCCGCGCTCGGCGCAGAGGTGGATCTCCGCCTCGGTCAGCTGGGTCATGTGGATGGCGATCAGGCGGTCGTTGACCAGGCCCAGCCGGTCCAGACGCGCGATCGGGCGCTGTCCGTGTTTCTCCAGCGACTGCTCGACTTCCTGCGCGGTCTCGTGCAGGTGCAGGTGCACCGGCACGTCCAGCTGGTCGGACAGCATGCGCACGCGCTCGAAATTGGCGTCGTTGACCGTATAGGGCGCGTGCGGCGCGAACGCGGTGGCGATCAGGGCATCGTCGCGCCACTGGTCGTGCACCTCGCCGGCCTTGTCGAAGTACTCGTCGTCGGACGCCGCCCATGCCGTGGGGAAATCGATCACCGGCAGGCCGACCCGCGCGCGGAACCCGTGGTGCTTGTAGGTCGCCGCCTGCACGTCGGGGAAGAAGTAGTTCTCGTTGACGCAGGTGGTGCCGCCGCGCAGCATCTCGGCGATCGCCAGGGTGATGCCGTCGGCGACGAAGTCCGGGCCGATCACCGCGCCCTCGATGGGCCAGATGTGCTCCTGCAGCCAGACCTTCAGCGGCAGGTCGTCGGCCACGCCACGCAGCAGCGTCATCGGGTTGTGGGTGTGCGCGTTGACCAGGCCGGGAATCAGCGCGGCGTCGGGGCGCGAGACGGTCTCGCGTGGCGCGAAGCGCGCGCGCGCCTCGGCCAGCGGCAGGAGGGCCACGATGCGGCCACCGGTGACGGCGACCGCATGGTTTTCCAGCACCGCCCCGTGCGGGACGACCGGCACCACGAAACCGGCTTCGATCAACAGGTCGCAGGTGTCAGGCGCAGTGTCGGTCATGCAGGGTCAGATCCCGAAGCCCAGGGTGTAGGTGATGCCGAAGGCACCGGCGCCGAACAGCAGCCAGCACAGCAGCATCAGCGCCAGCGCGCGGCCGTATCCCAGCCGCGGTACCTGCGGGAACAGCCGCGGCAGGGTGGCGTTCCAGCACAGCATCACGCCCAGACCGGCGATCAGCACGCCGACCGCCCAGACGCCGAGGTAGAGCGCGAGCTGTCCCATCACTTCACACGGCTGACGTATTCGCCGGTGCGGGTGTCGACCTTGATCACTTCATCCTGGCCGACGAACAGCGGCACGCGCACCACGGCGCCGGTTTCCAGCGTGGCCGGCTTGCCGCCGGTACCGGCGGTGTCGCCCTTCACGCCCGGATCGGTCTCGATGATCTTCAACTCGACGAAATTGGGCGGCGTGACCTGGATCGGGTTGCCGTTCCACAGCGTCACCACGCAGTCTTCCTCGCCCTTCAGCCACTTCTCGGCGCCGCCCATGCCGGCCTTGTCGGCCTGCACCTGCTCGAAGGTCTCCTGCTGCATGAAATGCCAGTACTCGCCATCGGCGTAGAGGTACTGCATGTCGGTGTCCACCACGTCCGCCGCCTCGACCGAGTCGGTGCTCTTCATGGTGATTTCCTGCACGCGGCCGCTCTTGATGAGGCGGTACTTCACGCGGGTGAAGGCCTGGCCCTTGCCCGGCTTGACGTACTCGGTGTCGGTGATGATCGCCGGTTCGTTGTTGATCAGGATCTTCATCCCGTTCTTGACGTCGTTCATGCCGTAACTGGCCATGCTGCAGCTCCTGGAGGTGAGGCGGACCCACCGCGCAAGACGGCCGGCCGGATAGAATGGGGAAACCCGCCGGACCCGGCGGGTGCTTGTTTTCAGGCCCGACATGATACCCGCAGCCCCCGGACCCCGACAGCCCGCCCCCCTGCCCACGTCGCGCTGGCAGCAGGCCTGGCGCGACGCCGTGCGCGATCCACGCGAGTTGCTGGCGCTGCTGGGGCTTGAGGCGCTGGCCGGACGGGTGTCCGACGCCGCCGCCGCGCAGTTCCCGCTGCGCGTGCCGCGCGGCTTCGTGGCCCGCATGCGGCACGGCGATCCGCACGACCCGCTGCTGCGCCAGGTGCTGCCGCTGGACGACGAAATGCGGCCGGTTCCCGGCTACGGCCTGGATGCGGTCGGCGACGGTGCCGCGCGCACCGGCACGGGCGTCATCCAGAAGTACCGGGGCCGCGCCCTGCTGGTGGCGACCGGCAGCTGCGCGATCAACTGCCGCTACTGCTTCCGCCGCCACTTCCCCTATGCCGACGAAACCGCCGCGCGCGACGGCTGGCGCGAGGCCGTGGACCTGATCCGCGACGACGCCGGCGTGGAGGAAGTGCTGCTGTCCGGCGGCGACCCGCTGTCGCTGTCGAACGGCAAGCTCGCCGAGCTGACGGATGCGCTGGCCGGCATCCCGCACCTGCGCCGCCTGCGCATCCACAGCCGGCTGCCCGTGGTGCTGCCCGAGCGGATCGACGACGGCCTGACCGCTTGGCTGGCCGGCGTGCCCTGGCCGGTCACGGTGGTCATCCACGCGAACCATGCCAACGAGTTCGACGGCACGGTGGATGCCGCGCTGCGGCGCCTGCGCGATGCCGGCGCCCACCTGCTGAACCAGGCGGTACTGCTGCGGGGCGTGAACGACGACGTGGACGCCCTCGCGGCGCTCAGCGAGCGCGGCTTCGCGGCCGGCGTGCTGCCCTACTACCTGCACCAGCTGGACCGGGTGGCCGGTGCCGCCCACTTCGAGGTCGACGATGCGCGGGCGCGGGCGCTGCACGCGGCGCTGGCGGCCCGCCTCTCCGGTTACCTGGTGCCGCGGCTGGTGCGCGAGGTGGCCGGCGACACGGGCAAGCGGCCGCTCTGACCGGCGCGCCGTCGGCCATGTCCGCATCTGCGACGGCTGCATTGGACTCATCTCACGTGTTCAGGTATTAAACCCGCACCTCTCGCGGACGCGCTGCATGCAGATCGGCAAAGACACCACGCTACGACTGACCCTGGTGGACGACAGCGCCGAGGACGCGGAGGCCATCGTCTCCACCCTGCGCAACGGCGGCATCGCCGTGCGCCCGTTGCGGCCTCTCGATGCGGCGGAACTGGGGCAGATGGTCGCCGCGCAGCCGATGGACCTGCTGCTCGCCTCGCGCACGGCCAAGGGCATCCCGCTGGCCACCGTGCTGTCCCAGGTGGACGCCAGCGGCAAGGACATCCCGGTGATCGTGCTCGCCGATGCCATCAGCGAGGCCGAGCTGCTGGCCGACCAGGCCGCCGGCGCGCGCGCCATCGCCCTGCGCGGGCGGCCCGAACACGTGCTGACGGTGCTGCGCCGCGAATGGGCCGACCTGGACGCGCGCCGCTCGCAGCGCCGGCTGGAAAGCCAGATGCGCGAGACCGAGCGCCGTTGCGATGCGCTGATCTCGTCCTCGCGCGACCCCATCGCCTACATCCACGAAGGCATGCACATCCGCGCCAACGACGCCTACTTGGAGATGTTCGGGTTCGAGTCGTTCGAGGATGTCGAAGGCCTGTCGCTGCTGGACCTGGTGGGGCCGCAGTACGTCAACGACTTCAAGGCCCTGCTGAAGAAGCTCAGCAAGGGCGAACCGCCGCCGCCGCGCTTCGAGCTGGAAGCCCGCAGCCTGGACGGCGACAGTTTCCCCGCCACGCTGGAGTTCGCCACGGCCACCTATGAGGGCGAGTCCTGCGTGCAGGTGATCTTCCGCCGCCGCGAGGAGTTCGACCCCGAACTCGCCCGCGAGGTCGAAGACCTGCGCCAGCGCGACATGGTCACCGGCCTGCTCAACCGGCCCACCTTCCTGCGCGAGCTGGAGAACGCGGTGGCCCAGGTCGCGCGCGGCGAAGACCAGTACGCCCTGCTGCTGGTCGAGCCCGACCACTACCAGCGCCTGCTGTCCGAGATCGGCATCGACTCGGCCGACGCCCTGGCCGCCGCGCTGGCCGCGCGCCTGTCGGAGAAACTCGATCCGGGCACCATCGCGGCCCGCTTCGGCGAACGTACCTTCGCCGTGCTGCTGCGCGGCAACCATGCGCAGACCGCCACGCTGGCCGAGAAGCTGCGCGCGTCCTACGCCTCGCACGTGTTCAACGTCGGCGAGCGCTCGGCCTCGGTCACCGCCAGCATCGGCGGCGTGCAGATCGGCGAGAAGATCGCCAGCGTCGGCCCGGTGCTGACGCGCGCCACCGACGGCCTGCAGACGGCGACCAACCTCGGCGGCAACCGCATCGAGATCTTCGACCCCGGCGCGGTGGACCGCGCCGAGGAAGAACGCGTGCAGAACTGGATCCAGCGCCTGCAGTCGGCCTTGCAGGACGGCAGCTTCCGCCTCCACTACCAGCCCGTGGTCAGCCTGCAGGGCGAACCGGGCGAAGTCTACGAAGCGCTGCTGCGACTGGAATCCAACGGCGAGATCGTGCAGCCGCACTCCTTCATCGGCATTGCCGAGGACAATGGCCTGCTCGACGCCATCGACCGCTGGGTGGTCAACCGCGCCATCGAGGTGCTGGCCGAGCGCAAGCGCGCCGGCCACGACACGCGCCTGGTAGTGAAGGTCAGCCCGGCCTCGTTCGCCGACAACCGCCTGCTCGACGTGATCGCCACGCAGCTGGCCGCCCACGATGTGCCGGGCGACCGCTTGTGGCTGCAGACGCCGGAAGCCAAGGTGTTCACCCACCTGCGGCAGGCGCAGGCGTTCCAGTCGGCCGCGGCCAGGCTGGGCTGCCAGGTGGGCCTGGAGCATTTCGGCGCGGGCCTGGACTCGTTCCAGCTGCTGTCGCACTTCCAGCCGACCTTCCTCAAGATCGACCGCGTCTTCAGCGAGGACCTCGGCAAGAACCCCGAACACCAGCAGAAGATCCGCGAGATCGCCGAGCGCGCGCAGGCACTGGGCATCCTGACGGTGGCCGAACACGTGCAGGACGCGGCGACCATGGCCTTCCTGTTCACCGCCAGCCTGGACTACGTGGAAGGCAACTTCCTGGCCGCACCCGGCCCGGCGATGAACTACGACTTCAGCTGAGGGAGGCTCCCCCTCTTCCCGATTTCGCGGGGAGAAGGAACAGAAAACCCGCCTTGCGGCGGGTTTTCTTCCAGTGCATCGGGAACGCGCTCAGGCGAGCGTGCCCTGCTGCGCGCGCAGGGCGGCGATGCGGTCCTCCAGTGGCGGATGGCTGAGGAACAGTTTCTTCATCCCGTGGCCGATGCCGCCGGCGATGCCGAACGCCTCCACCTGCGCCGGCAGCGTGCTCGGGCGCTGCTGCTGGCTGAGGCGTTCGAGCGCGGCGATCATCTTCTGGCGGCCGGCCAGCGTGGCACCGCCGTGGTCGGCGCGGAACTCGCGGCGACGCGAGAACCACATCGCGATCATCGTCGCGAACAGGCCGAACACCACCTCCAGCGCCATCACGATGATGTAGTAGGCGAACCCGCGGCTTTCGCCTTCGCGGTTGCCGGACAGGAAACTGTCGACGATGCCGCCGACCACGCGCGCCAGCACGATCACGAAGGTGTTCAGCACGCCCTGCAGCAGCGCCATGGTCACCATGTCGCCGTTGGCGACGTGGGCCACCTCGTGGCCCAGCACGGCCTCGGCCTCGTCCTGCGTCATCGAGCGCAGCAGGCCGGTGGACACCGCCACCAGCGCATTGTTGCGGTTGGCGCCGGTGGCGAAGGCGTTGATCTCCGGGGCGTCGTAGACGGCGACCTCGGGCATGCCGATGCCGGCGGCCTGGGCCTGGCGCTGCACGGTGGCGACCAGCCAGCGTTCGGCATCGTTGCGCGGCTGCTCGATGACGACCGCCCCGGTGGCGCGCTTGGCCATCCACTTGGAGGTCAGCAGCGAGATCAGCGAGCCGCCGAAACCGAAGATCGCCGCGAACACCAGCAGCCCGCCCATCTGGCTGGAATCGACGCCCAGCAGGGACATGACGACGCTGGCCAGGGCCAGGACGGCCAGGTTGGTAGCGAGGAACAACGCAACGCGCGTGAACACGACGGGTATCTCCGGGAAGTGTGGTGTGCGGACGGTAACGACCGCAGAATTGCGGTTGTGCCCGTTTGAATTCAAGCGTCTTGCTGACCGCGTGGTTCAGCTTTCCTTTCTCTCCGACGAATGAGCGACAGCGTTCCCTCCCCGTATCGCGGCCGTTTCGCGCCCTCGCCCACCGGTCGGCTGCACTTCGGCTCGCTGGTCGCCGCACTGGGCGGCTGGCTGCTGGCGCGCCATCACGCCGGCACGTGGCTGGTGCGGGTGGAGGACCTCGACCCGCCGCGTGAAGTCCCGGGCGCCGCGCAGCAGCAGCTTGCGACGCTGGCCGCCTTCGGCCTGGTCTCCGACGAACCGGTCGTCTGGCAGAGCACGCGCCATGCCGCTTATGCCGATGCCCTCGCGCGCCTGTTGGGCGACGGCAGCGCATTCGAGTGCCGATGCAGCCGCAGCAACCTGGCCGCCAGTGGCGGCATCCATCGCGACTGCGTCGCGCACGATCGCACACGGCCGCCCGCCGTCCGCCTGCGCGTGGCCGACGGCACCCGTGTGGTCTTCGCGGATGGGCTGCAGGGCGAGGTCGTCCAGCAGGTGGACCGCGAGGTCGGCGATGTGGTCCTGCGCCGTGCCGACGGCTTCTGGGCCTACCAGTTGGCGGTGGTCGTCGACGATGCGGCACAGGGCATCACGCACGTCGTGCGCGGGGCCGACCTGCTCGACTCGACGCCGCGGCAGATCCTGCTGCAGCGTGCGCTCGGCCTGCCCACGCCCGCGTACCTGCACCTGCCGCTGATCGTGGATGGCGAAGGGCAGAAACTGTCGAAGTCGATGGCCGCCCTGCCCGTCGACGACGACGCGCCGCTGCCCGCCCTGAAGGCAGCGTGGCAGGCCCTGGGGCAACCGCCAGCGGCGCTCGACGGGGCGCGGACGGTGGCCACGGCCCTGCAGTCCGCCATGCGGGAATTCCGCCCGGATCGCCTGCCGAAAGTGAGGTCAATGACGTTCGCTGCAACGCACAACAATCCTGTCGCGGGCGCTGTCTAGAATCGGATGGCCGTCGGCTTGTACGGTCCAAGGAGATTCCCCACATGACATCGCGCGTCGCCCTGGTCACCGGCGGCACCGGAGGTATCGGTACCGCCATCTGCAAGAAGCTGGCCGACATGGGCCACAAGGTCGCCACCAATTACCGCAACGAAGAGAAGGCGCGCGCGTGGCAGGCGCAGATGAAGGCCGACGGCTACGACTTCGCGCTGGTCAAGGGCGACGTGACCTCGCCGGACGAAGCGGAGGCGATGGTCAAGGAGGTCGAGCAGACGCTCGGCCCGGTGGAAGTGCTCGTCAACAATGCCGGCATCACCCGCGACGGCACCTTCCACAAGATGTCCGCCGGGCAATGGGGCGACGTGATCAACACCAACCTCAACTCGGTGTTCAACGTCACCCGCCCGGTGATCGAAGGCATGCGCGACCGCAAGTGGGGCCGCATCATCCAGATCAGCTCGATCAACGGCCTGAAGGGCCAGTACGGCCAGGCCAACTACGCCGCCGCCAAGGCCGGCATGCACGGCTTCACCATTTCGCTGGCGCGCGAGAACGCCAAGCTCGGCATCACCGTCAACACGGTGTCGCCCGGCTACGTGGCCACCGACATGGTGATGGCGGTGCCGGAGGAGGTGCGCGCCAAGATCGCCGCCGACATCCCCACCGGCCGCCTCGGCAAGCCGGAGGAGATCGCCTACGCGGTGGCGTTCCTGGTGGACGAACAGGCCAGCTGGATCACCGGCTCCAACCTCGACATCAACGGCGGCCACCACATGGGATGGTGAGGCCCGTCGCCTCGCCCCGATGATGTCTCACACGACGCCCCGCAAGGGGCGTCGTCCGTTCCGATGCTGCGCAGCATGTTTCCTTCGCTGAACAGGGCGCCCCTGCCTTGTGGCCTGTTGCAAGCGCTGTTGCGCTGCGTCATGCTGCCGTCATACGCGTTTAGAGCGAAGACTCAATGGCTGCGATCCGTATCATCAAGAAGTACCCCAACCGTCGCCTGTACGACACCGAGATCTCCAGCTACATCACCATCGAGGACGTGCGCCAGCTGATCGTCGATGGCGAGGATTTCGAGGTGCGCGACGCCAAGACCGGCGACGACCTGACCCGCACGGTGCTGCTGCAGATCATCAGCGAACAGGAACAGGACGGCGAGCCGATCCTGTCCACGCAGTTGCTCAGCCAGATCATCCGCTTCTACGGCGACTCGCTGCAGGGCTTCATGGGCAACTATCTGGAGCGCAGCATGCAGTTGTTCATGGAACAGCAGCAGCAGTTCCGCAGCCAGATGGGCAACCTGCTCGGCCAGACGCCGTGGACCATGATGAACCAGCTGACCGAGCGCAACATGGAACTGTGGCAGGAATTCCAGCGCAACCTGACCGGGGGCATGGGCCGCCCGACCACGGTCAAGCCGAAGGAAACCCCGCGCGAGACGCCGAAAACGCGCGCGCGCTGATCCAGAACGTGGTGAAACCCGGCCCGCGCCCCGTTGCGCGGGCCTTTTTTTGAGCCGAGACACAGGAATTCCGCATGACGCAACGCATTGCCGTGGTGACCGGGGGCATGGGCGGGCTGGGGCTGGCGATCTGCCGGACACTGGCCCTGGCCGGCCGCAAGGTGATCGCCGCCGACCTGCCCGCCTCGCCGGAGCGGCTGGAACACTTCCGTGCGCAGACCGCCACGCTGGACATCGAAACCGCCACCGTCGACGTGGCCGACTTCGACGCCTGCGCCACGTTCGTGCGCGATGTCGAAGCCCGCCACGGTGCGCTCGACATCCTGGTCAACAACGCCGGCATCACCCGCGACGCGACCCTGCGCAAGATGGACAAGGCGCAGTGGGACGCGGTGATCGGGGTGAACTTGGACAGCGTGTTCAATCTCTGCCGCCACGCGGTGGACGGCATGCAGGCGCGCGGCTTCGGCCGGGTCGTCAACATCAGTTCGGTCAGCGGCCAGACCGGCAACTTCGGCCAGGTGAACTACGCCGCCGCCAAGGCCGGCCTGCATGGCTTCTCGATGTCGCTGGCGCGCGAAGTCGCGCGCAAGGGCGTCACCGTCAACAGCGTCTCGCCCGGCTACGTTGAGACGCCGATGACGCGCGCCATGCCCGACGAGGTGCGCGACCGCACCGTCGCCTCGGTGCCGGTCGGCCGCATCGGCCAGCCGGACGACATCGCGCGCGCGGTCGCCTTCCTCACCGCCGACGACGCCGGCTACATCACCGGCGCCAACCTGCCGGTCAACGGCGGACTGTTCATGAGTTTCTGAGCGGCGCGCCGCGTCCCCGTCTTCCCGTTCCCTGCGAATCAACACGCACCTTCGACAAGGATTCCCGATGAAACTCACTCCTCCCACCTTCGGTGTCTGGCTGATCGCGCTGCTGCTCGGCGGTGGCGGCATCGCGGCGAAGTTCGGCTACGTGCCGGTGCTCGCCCCGCATGCGTTCTGGCTGGTGGTCGCCGGTTTCGGCCTGCTGGTGGCCGCCACGCTCTTCAGCAAGCTCTGAGCGTTGCCGGTCGCGTCCCGGGCTTGCCCGGGACAGGCCGGCGGCGTACCGTCGCCGTACCACGCTACGTGGTACGCAGGAGAGGAAGCATGCAAGCGTTCGTCAGGCTCGCGTTGTCCTCATCCGTCCTGATCCTGCCTGCACTGGCGGGATGCGCGACGCCCACGGCCAGCGGACAGGCGACGCCGCGATGCACGGCGGTCGGCTGCGTCGAGCCGCTCGACCTGGCGGCCGCGGGCCCCGGCTCCACCGTACTGCTCGTCCAGTGCATCGGCGCCACGCAGACGCAGCGCCGCTATCGCCTCGAACCCGGCGGATGGACGCTGCAGATGTACGAAACGGTGGAGGTCGCCCCCTGCCCCGCGCCTCCCGCGCGCTGACCGCCGATGGAGCTGATCGCGCACCTGCTGGCGGACCTGTGGTCGAAGCGCCGGCTGCTCGTGCTGCCGCGGCCGGCGATCGCCGCCGGGCTGGGCGGTTCCACCTGACCGTCAGGGAGCCGGCCTCCGCCGCAATGGCCATCGGCTGCGCGCTGCCGGGGCGGGTCATCGGCTTGGTACTGGACCACCTGCGCGACATGCCGCCCGACCCGGTGGACTGACCGTCATTCCACCTCGAAGCGGTCGAACGCGATCTCCAGCGTCTCGAACAGCGTCTGTCCCAGCGCCGCATCCATTGGCGAGGTCAGGTAGCCCGCGGGCCGGGCCCGCAGGAAGCGCCAGCGCATGGCCGGATTGCCCTGTTCGTCCAGCAGCGTCACGCTGACCGTGCGCCGCGCATCGCCGCCGTTGCGCGCCTCGTCCCACCACTGGTACCAGGCCAGCGACCCGATCACGCCCCGCCGCAGCACCAAGTGTCCGTAATGCGTCAGCGTAGATAGCTTGGCGCCCTCGAGGGTCTTGTCGTTGCCGTTGCGGTATTCGTTGAGCTGCAGCCGCGCATCGGGGAAGGTCACTTCGGACACACCGCCCTGGGCGCCGTCCTCCCCGGTTCCAAGATCGACGTGGAAGTTCATGCCGGCATAGGGACGGTCGCGCTGTACGGCCATGGGCAGGGTCCATGTGAGGGAGGGAAGCCGGTGCTGGCATGCCACCGACGTCTTTTCCAACGCAGAGATGCCGTGCCGGAGGTCAGCAAGGTCGGATTCGCGGGACGAGATCGCCTGTCGAGCCCCATCGATGGAGCCGGTAATCCCTCGCGCAAGGCTTGGAATGCCACGCGTCGCGCCCGGAAAGCCGTCGATGGGAATCCGAGGGCGATACCTTGGCATTCGGAGCGCGATCGATGGGATGTACTGTGAGACGGATGACATTCCGAAAGCCATCGATCGCATTCGGAAACCCATCGATGGCTTTCAGTGTGAGATGCGCGGGGCTCGTAAAGCGATCGATGGGGCTGCGAGGGCCATACCCTGGCTTTCCGAGCCCGATCGTTGGTATTCCGTGTGAGACGAGAGGGGCTCGGAGCATCATCGATGGAGCTCCGAGGGACATCGATGGCATTCGGCATGCCATCCGCGCCAATGGGCGTGAGACCGGAACGACGGTTCGTCACGCTCCCGATGGTGCGACGCCCTATTCCGTCGCCTGCTGACCGATCCAGAGGCGGTTGCCATCCGGGTCGTCGATGCGGAACTCGCGCATGCCGTAGAAGGTGATCTCGAGGTCGGGCACGTCCAGGCCGTTCTCGCGCGCCTGCCGGTGAAAGGCGACCAGATCGGCCGGATACAGGTACAGCACCGCGCCGCGCGGCGCATCCGGATTCACGTTGATCGACTGGTCCAGCATCACCCGGCATTCGCCCCAACGGAGCTTCGCCCAACCCCAGTCGTCGCGGCGCTCCTCCACGGTGAAACCGAGCTTTTCGTAGAACGCGAGCGCACGCGGCAGATGGCGGACGGGTTGCATGGGGATGATGCGTGGGGACATGAGGATGTGCTCTACGTAGGATGGGTGGAGCGAAGCGATACCCATCACAGCATCTGTGGGGCCTCACCAGAACAGGGGCACCCAAGGTTACAACCGCCTTACGAACTCAGTGCCGCGATCCACTCCACCGCCGATTGTTTGGTGAGGGGACGGCTCTGCACAGGATTCGCCAATTCATTCAGCGCAATCGCGGCCTGTGAATCCGGGACGATATCGACATCATCCCGGCATTCAATTGCATTCGCCCAATCTTCCACGTCTTCCCTCCCGATCTCTCCGGAAAGAAAACGGGTGAGCACGTCGACAACGTGAACTGTCTGCAATCTGACCAGCGCCTGTTCGGAATCCCATCCAAAGACCGAGAGATCACGTGCGACGTCAACGATGGGGCGCCTGAAATGAAGAAGCTCCCGAAGCAGGCGTGCCCGCGCTTCGCTCACCTACGCCGCTTCCCACACCACATCGATGCCGTCCGACTCGCCCACCGCATTCCGCAGCAACGCGACGAAGCCGGCGCTGGCGCCCAGCGCTTCCAGCGCGTCGATCGCGGTGTGCTCCACGTAGTAGTCCTGGTCGGTCGAGGATTCCTCTTCCATATGGCCGGCCAGCAGCTGGAAGTCTTCCTGCGAGATGGTGCCCAGCGTACGGCCGGAGTCTTTTTCCGTCAGACGAATGCTCATGCGGTGCTGCGCTCCTTGAAGAAGGGGATGAAACTCAACGCGAAGGGGGCGATGCCGGCGGCGCCTGCAGGAACGCGGCCAGTCCGCCGAGCTGCTGCCCCTGAACCTTGTCGACCACGGGCGCGAACTTGCCGATGTCATCCGGCGTATAGCCGCCGACGCGGTACCACAGCGTGATGCGGGTGCCGGCGTTCTCCTCGGCGAAGCGCCATTCCAGTGCGCCGTCCAACCCCATGCCCTGCAGCGGGCCGAGGCCACCGGTCATACGCAGCAGCTTGCCGGGATCGGTGAAGGTCACCGTCATGTGCCAGGCCTGCCGCGCGCCGTCGATCTCGCAGAAACATCCGCCGGCCTTGTCGCTGATCGACAGCTTCGACGCATCGCCCCACCAGGTGTGGTCGGCCGGCCACCAGCGGCCGACATCGTTCACCAGCGCGGCATAGGCGACCTGCGGCGTGACCGGCACCCATACCGAATTCTCCAGGGTGAAGCCCTGCGGCGTGGCGTCCTTGACCTCGGCGTGTGCGGGCGCCATCGCGGCCGCCGTGGCCAGCACCGTCGCGCGAAGCAGCCGCCTCACTGTGCCGCACCCTGCGGGCAGAACCGGGCGCGATACTCCTTCGCCTTCGGCATCAGCGCGGTGAGGTTCTGGATGCGCGTGCCGGGATTGGGATGCGTGGACGAGAACTCCGGCGGCGCCTGCCCACCGCTGGCCTCGCTCATGCGCTGCCACAGCGGCACGGCTTCCTCGGGATTGAAGCAGGCAGCGGCGGCCAGCATCAGGCCCACTTCGTCGGCCTGCGTTTCGTGCTCGCGCGCATACGGCAGCAGGTAGCCGTACCCCATCGCCGCCATCACCATCTGCTGCTGTTGCGGATCCATGCCGCTCATCGCGCCGGCCATCTGGCCGATCTGGGTGAGCTTCTGCTGCGACATGCGCTGCGCACCATGGCGCAGTAGCGCGTGGGCGATCTCGTGGCCCATCACCACCGCCACGGCGTCGGCATTCTGCGCCACCGGGATCAGACCGGTGTACACCGCCATCTTGCCGCCGGGCAGGCAGAAGGCATTGGCCTGGTCTGACTGGATGACGTTGACGTCCCAGTCGAAGGACTTCCAGTTGCCGCTGGGCTGCGTGCCCTTCTCCGCCGCGATGGCCGCTTCCACCTCGGGCACCTTGGCGATCAGGCGCTGGGCGATGGCGCGCACCTGCCGGGCGATCTGCGAATCCGGATCGACCGGGCGCTCCTGTTGCAGGATTTCCTCGTACGCCTGCAGGCCCAAGGCCTTCTCTTCCTCCACGCCGATGGAGCCATCGATCAGCACCTTCTCGCCGGTGTAGGGATCGACCACGCGGTTGTTGAGGTAATAGCAGCCGCCGTAGACCAGGAAGCCCAGCAGGATGAGCCAGCGCAGGTTGCCGAGCCCGCCGCCACGCCGTCCGCCGCCCTGCCCGCGCCCGTAAGGATCTTGCCTCATCACCCTCTCCCTGGCGGCTAGATGCCGCGAACGACGCGGAAGCCCACCCGCGCATTAGTCATATCCGAATCCGACGACGAACGCCATGCGGCGCGCGCCTGGGCCGGGGAACTGGCCCACGAGCCGCCGCGCACCACGCGCGAGCGGCAGCCGGGATTGAACCATGCCGCGCCGTCCGCGGGCGCGCGCCGATAGCTGGCGTGCCAGCAGTCGCCCACCCACTCGCTGATGTTGCCTTCCAGGTCCTTCAGCCCGAACGCATTGGCGCGGAAGCGGCCCACCGGCGCCGGCCCCCAGTAGCCGTCGCCGTAGCCGACGAAGGCGTTGTTCCAGCTGCGTCCGCTGGGCGAGCGGTCGTTGCCGCCGGTCAGGTTGGCCACGCCCCGCGGCGGCTGGCCGTTGCCCCAGGGATAGCGCCCTTGCTGGCCGGCGCGCTGGGCGTATTCGTATTCGGCCTCGCTGGGCAGGCGGTAGCCGTGGCCGGTCTGCCCGGCCAGCCATTCGGCATAGGCTTCGGCGTCGTACACGCTGACGTGCAGCACCGGCATGTCGTCGCTGGCGGGCTGGCCGGCGTAGTCCGACTGCCAGTCCACCCCGCTGCGCCGCACGAAGTTGCCGCTGCGCTCGTCGTAGACGATCGAGTGCCCGCGGCGGGTCGCGCGGGGACGGTACTGGGTGGCTTCGACGAACCGGCGGAACTCGCCCACCGTCACCGGGTGCCGGGCCATGGCGAAGCCGCGGTCGAAGCGCACGTAGTGGGCAGGCTTTTCGGCATCGGAAGCGCCAGCCTCGTCCTCCGCCGCGCCCATCAGGAAGCCGCCATGCGGCACCACCACCATCTCGGGCCCGCGGCCGCCGTGATGCAGGGCGTCGGTGAACGCCTGCCCGGGCCGGAACAGGCCGTAATGCGTGGCCAGGTCGATGCGCTGGCGGAAGTCGGCGGCCACCCGGTTGCCCGGCTCGGCGATGCGCAGCACTTCGGCCAGCTTCACGCGCGCCTCCTTCAGACCCAGCGGCGTGGCCATGTCGCGCACGCCGGCGTCGCGCAGTTCGACGATGCGGGCCAGGCGGATGGCCTCCACCCGCACGCGGGCATCGGCCACCGTCTGCGCGTCCTCGCGCGCGTCCGCCGCATGGTCCAGCCAGGTACGTGCGGTGGTGAAATCGCTGGCCAACGCGGCCTCCTCGGCGCGGCGGATCATCGCGCTCTCGACCGCCGCGACGCCCTGCCGGGCGCGCGCCTGGCCCGGCTTCCACTTCAGCACCTCGCGGAAACCCGCAAGCGCACCGCCGCCGGCTTCGCCGAGGGCGCCTTCGCGCAAGGCGCCCTCGGCGGCCACGTTCAGCCGCGTGAGCTGGTCGATCTCGTCCACCCGCGCCAGATAGCTGCTCACCGCCGCGTCGGCAGGCGCGACGGTCCGCGCCACAGCGGCGATCTGGCGCGCGCGCCGCAGCGATTCGGTGCGGTCCTCGGCATGCCGCAGCGCCTGCGCGCCCTGGTCGAGCAGGCGATCGAGGCTGCGGCCCAGGCCGGCCTTGGCGCGCGCATCGGCGGGGTCGCGCCGCTGCAGGGCGAGATAGAGCGGGATGGCATCGTCGGCGCCGTCGAACAGGCGCCCCTCGGACAGCGCCGTCGCCGCCCGCGCGTGCGCGTCGGCCACGCCGTCTTCCGCTAGCACCACGCTCGGCGGGCGCCAGGTCAGTTCGTCCACGGCGCTGTCGTCGCCGGTGACGGTGACGCTGGGCATGCGGATCGCATCGGCGCCTGCGTCCGCGTCGGCCGTGTCCGCCGCATCGCGCGAACAACCGGCGATCCAGGGAAGCGATAGCAACAATACGGCGAAAAGCGCGCGCAAACACCCTCCGTGATGGGAGCCAACCGCCCCCGTGAGAGAATGCCGGCCGACAAGACCGGCAGACGAGACGGGCCGAGCCCGGACCTTAGGTTATTGTCCCCTGACTGAGCAAACGACGCATCACGCGGAGATTACGTGCCCCACTGGATCGACACCCCCGCCACGCTGGACGCGCACCTGCAACGCCGGCCCACGCGGATCGGCCTGGATACCGAATTCGTCCGCGAGCGCACCTTCTGGCCCCAGCTCGCGCTCGTTCAGATCGCCCTCGACGACGACGTGCTGCTGGTCGACCCGCTGGCGCCAAGCATGACCGATGCGCTGCGGCCATGGCTGCTGGACACCTCGATCACCAAGGTCATGCACAGTGCCAGCGAGGACCTGGTGACGTTCAAGGTGGCCTGCGATGCGCTGCCGACGCCGCTGTTCGATACGCAGATCGCCGCCGCCATCGCCGGCGTCGCGGCGGGCATCGGGTACCAGAAGCTGGTGGAGCGCGTCACCGGCGTGGTGCTGCCCAAGGGCGAGACCCGCTCGGACTGGATGCGCCGTCCCTTGAGCGACGCACAGCTGCATTACGCGGCCGACGACGTGCGCTACCTGTTCGCCATCCACGACACGCTGCAGGCGCAGCTGGCCGCCCAGGGGCGGCAGGCCTGGGTCGAAGAGGACTGCGCCCGGTTCGTCGACAACGCCGCGCACGACGAGGGCGAACGCTGGCCGCACCTGTCGATGCGCAGTGCGCAGTTCCTCGACGCCGATGAGCAGCGCCGGCTGGTGCGCCTGCTGCGCTGGCGCGAGGCGCAGGCGCGCGCCAGCGACAAGCCGCGCAGCTGGATCCTGGACAACGAACTGGCGGTGGCCCTGGCGCGCACGTCGCCCGAGGACAAGGGCGCGCTGCTGCGCGTGTTCGACAGCCATCCCAAGGCGCCGCGCAAGCTGGCCGATGCGGTCTGGCAGGCGTTCGTCACGCCGCTGGACGATGAGGCGTCCATGCCGCTGGCCCGTGCCGCCACCGATGGCGACAAGGCGCAGGTCAAGCGGCTGCAGGATGCGGTGTCGGCGCGCAGCCTGGAACTCGGCCTGCCCGACGGGGTACTCGCCTCGCGTCGCTATCTGGAAGCCCTGCAGGAATCCGGCCAGTGGCCCGCAGCATTGTCCGGCTGGCGGCGCGGCGAACTGGCCCCCGTGCTGGACCCGATCCTCGACCGTTCAGGCTTGGCACCGGCGTCCGCCGCGGGCTAGAATGGCGCCGCTCGTGTGGGGCCATAGCTCAGCTGGGAGAGCGCGTCGTTCGCAATGACGAGGTCGGGAGTTCGATCCTCCCTGGCTCCACCAATATCCGAAAGCCCCGCTTCGGCGGGGCTTTTTTTTTTGGGGAACTGTCCTTTGTCCTCTTCGCCTCGCAGCGGGCCATAAGCTGTAGCGACCGGAGCGGTCTGCCGACGGATTTATAGCTCTTGCCACCCTGTTGACGACTCAAAGACTCTCCTCCGAGAGCTTTTAGCAATTTGAGCGACACCGGGGTGGCCATCGAATTTTACATGGACTCCGTCAGAAGCCCTGCAGAGCTGGCCCAGCGCCCGAGCGATTCACGCAACGACGGCAAGGGGCCGAAAAACCTCGCTTGCAATGAGGTGTCTGCAATGTAGCGGCCCGATGAGACATAGTCCATTGAAGCACCGACGTCGCGAAGGAATGGCTTGAATAGGCCCATGATGCGGAACATAAATGAACGCATGGGGCGAGGCACCTCTGAAAGGCTTATTTCGCGGCCGACCAGCGTCGACAATTCTTCGACGATCAGCCGGAGCGTCACAGGCTGGCTCATTCCCAGATCGATACGAAGACCATCTATGCCAGGCGTATCGACTGCGAGCGCCAGCGCCCGGGCCACGTCCTCGGAAAGAATGGTTGACGCAGGTGCGTCCACGTCGGCCATCGCACGGAATCGACCACGATTTAGGTCATTGAGGCTCATGTTCAGCAGGGCATCCAAGAAGCCACCCGGGCGCAAGGAAACGAATGGCATACCGCTGGCTTCAAGGTACCTCTCGGTCAAGGCCTTCTGATGGAAGTGGGGCACTGATATCGCTTGGTCTGCAGTGAGGATGCTAGTGAAAATGAAACGACGGATTTGCGCAGCATTCGCCGCGTCGATCAGTTGCCTGTTGCCAACATCATCTACGCTGCCCAGCGTGTCTCCCTTCCTTCTGCGGGCATACCCGTAAGCGGTGGTGATGACCGCGTGCATCCCATCCAGCGCAGGCGGTAATGTCTCCCTGCGAGTAATGTCGCCTCGCACTGTTTCAAGACCATCGCGGCGAAGAGAACTGTCGTCAGTCCCATTCCGAACCATGCATCGCACATGGTGCCCCGAGCGCGCGAGCAAGCGCGCCGTCATTCCGCCAACAAGACCCGTGCCACCGACTATAAGAACGTTACTCATGGCAATCTCTCAATAGGCTGTTAATCAACATATTGATTAACAATACATTGCCTGTCAAGACGTTCGCGTTTACGCTTCACGCATGAAGAAAGAACACCGTGGACAGGCATCCGTTGTTGAGGGCATTGGGCTAGTGCAACGCTTGGCAGCGTTCGGGCCTGCGTACACGCGCTGGATTGGACGGAACTTGCCAACGGACGGGATCTCCGCGCCCCGGCTCAGGTTGTTGGCGGCACTGCACGAGCAGGGTTCGATGTCCATCCGGGCGCTGACCCAGACTCTGAATGTCAGTGCCCAGAATGTGTCGGTCATGGTGGATGGCCTAGAAGCCCAGCGATTGGTGCAGCGCCGAGACGATCCTGATGACCGGCGTGTAGTCTTGGTCGAACTTACGAAGCAAGGCCGAATCGTAGTGAGCGATGGCATGGACACCCATCAAGCTGCAGCCGCAAGCTTGTTCTCAGTCCTCTCGCCATCCGAACGGGCCGTTTTCGCCGTGATCTTGGACAAGCTCATAGAAGAGCTACGGAGCCGCGGCACATAAAGCAGATCGTCAGCGTGTGACGTGCGCTCCGCAAGAGGAGCCGAATCTAGGCGTTTCAGCGTACATGCGGGTCTTTGTGATCCACGGGATACCCCAACGTGATTTGTGCGACACAACAGGCTGCCCCGCAGGCGCTCAAAGAAAAACCCGCCGGCATGACGCCGGCGGGCTTGGGAGAGCAAGGTACCGCGGGGATCAGAACTTGTAGTTGACGCCCAGCAGGTAGGTGCGGCCCCACTCGATGTACTCGAGCGGACGGTCCTTGGTGCCGGCATAGGTCTGGTACGCCTCGTCGGTCAGGTTGCTGGCCTGCAGCAGGATGCTCAGGCCGCCCAGCGCGTGACCTTCCGGGAACGAGTAGCTGATCTGCGCGTCGGTGATGTTCTCGCCGACCACGTAGCGCAGCGAACGGTCGCCGTCGAAGTTGCCGATCTCGCCGATGAAGTCCGAACGGCGACGCTGGCTGACGCGCGCCTCGAACCCGTTGCGCTCGTAGTACGCCGTGAAGTTGTACACACGCTCGGACAGACCCGGCAGCATGATGTTCTGGCTGCCCACGCTGCTCTGCGCGTTCGGCGGCGGCGGGATGGTGATGTCGCTGTCGTTGAAGCCGGCGCTGGCGATCACGCCGAAGCCCTGCAGCGCATCGCTGAACAGGTCCAGCGGCAGCGAAGCGGTCAGCTCCAGACCCTTCAGCGAACCACCCGTGCCGTTGTACGGCGCGGTGAAACGGCCGATGCTCTGGGTCGGCGGCTCGCCCGGTCCGGGCACGTAGTCGGTCAGCAGGTCGCTGAAGTCGTAGCCGTCGCGCGCCTCGGTGTAGATGTAGGTGCGCAGGTCCTTGTAGAAGAACGCCGCCGCCACGTACGCCTTGGTGCCGAAGTACTTCTCCCACGACACGTCGAACGCATAGGCCCGCCACGGATCCAGTTCCGGATTGCCGCCACCGCCACCGGGCTCGCCGGTGGCCGTGTTGACGCCGAACTCCAGCGAGGCGCGCAGTTCGTCCACGCGCGGACGGGCGACCTGCTCGGCCAGGCCCACGCGCAGCGTCTGGTCCGCCGGCAGCGAGAACGCCAGGTTCAGGCTCGGCAGCACGTCGGTGTAGGTCTTGCCGCGGGTGATCGGCTGGACGTTCTGGCCGGCCGGACGCGTGCCGTCCCAGTAACGCGAGGTCGAAGACTGGTCCACGTGCTGGACCTGGAAGCCGATGTTGCCGCGCACCGGCACCGAGCCCCATTCGGTGTCGATGTTGGCGCGCGCGAAGCCGGTCGAGATCTTCTCGTTGACGTCCCACGCCTTCGGAATCAGGTAGGACAGGTCGTCGACCGGATTGAAGGTCATGTAGCGGGCGACCGCCGCCGGCACGTTCCACGACGGGATGTAGCCGATGCCGGCGAAGCTCAGGTCCACCAGGCCGTACTGCAGGTCGGGCGCGATCGCGCTGACACCCTGCGCGCCGAGGTTGATGTTGCCCTCCGGCTGGCGCTTGGTCTTCTCGCGGTCGGCGTAGTTCAGGCCCAGGTCCAGATCGGTGAACCAGCCCATCGCTTCGGGCAGCGGGAACGAGGCCGCCAGCTTCACGCCGCGCAGTTCGTCCTCCACCTTCGGCGTCTTGCCGTAGCCGGAACCGTAGATGGTGTTGGCCAGGAACAGGCGCGAGGCGTCCGAGTAATCCAGCCCCGGCGCCATCTGCGAGAAGCTGCCGCGGCGGATCGCCAGCTCGATGGTGTCGAGCTGCGGGTTGGGCAGCAACTGCGTGTTGTTCTCTAGATTGATCTCGTCGCGCGAGGTCATGGACCAGCTGACGTCGGCGGTGAGGCGTACCGAGCCGACGTTGAACTCGTTGTTCCAGCCGAACGCCTGGATCTCGTCCTCGCGGTAGTTGTACATGCCGCGCACCAGCGGGTAGACGCCGGTCAGCGTGCCGCCGGCGAACGAACCGTTGCGCAGCGACACGTTGCTGTAGACGCAGTCCGGGTTGCACGGGAAGTTGCCGTTGTACTGCGTGTTGACTTCCCACTGGTTGGCCGTGTTCTCCTGCTCGGCCTCGGAGTAGAACAGGTCCAGCGTGCTGGTCCAGGCATTGGACGGGCGGAACTGCAGCGTGGCCATCACGCCGTCACGCTTGGTCTCGCCGGTGCGGCGCAGGGCCTTCATGCCGTCGGTGGCGAACGTGCCGGCGGGCAGGCCCGGGCGGGCGTCGGTCTTCCACGGCTCGTACAGGCCCACCTGGTTTTCCTGCACCGGCGTGGTCGAGTGCGAATAGCCGATCGAGAAGCCGAAGGTGCGCGCTTCGTTCTGGGTGATGTAGCTGGCGTTGATGCGCTCGCCGTAGGCCGAGGCATCGGCGGCGGCGCCCAGCGAGTTGCGCTGGCCGCGCACGCCGATCGCACCGACCGGCGCGTCGAAGCTCAGCGGACGCACGGTCTGCATGTCGACCGTGCCGGACAGGCCCTGGCCGACCAGGCCGGCGTCGGGCGTCTTGTACACGGTCACGCCGCTGACCAGCTCGGACGGATACTGGTCGAACTCGACGCTGCGGTTGTCGCCGGTGCTGACCATCTCGCGGCCGTTGAGCAGCGTGGTGGAGAAGTCGGGCGACAGGCCGCGCACGCTGATCACCTGCGCGCGACCGGCGACGCGCTGCGCGGCCAGACCGGGCAGGCGCGCCAGCGACTCGGCGATGCTCACGTCGGGCAGCTTGCCGATGTCTTCGGCGGAGATCGCTTCGACGATGGAGGTGGAATCGCGCTTGACCGAAATCGCACTCTCGATGCCGCGGCGGATGCCGGTGACGACGACGGTGTCGAGTTCGGTCGCGTCGGTCGCGGGCGTCTGGTCGGTGGCGGTCTGGGCGGTCTGGGCCTGTACACCGGTCGCGGTGAGCGCGATGGCGGACGCCAACGCCGCGCTCAGCAGGTTGCGCTTGAATTGCATGTTCCCCTCTCCAAGGACGTTGTATGCGATGAACCGGCGACGTCGCACATTGCGATCGCCCCGGTCTTCCATGCCAGGGCAAGGCGCCCCGGAATGTGCGGCCATGGTAGTGGCGTGCGCAGTCGCACAAATCGCACTGCATACGTATTCATGCATATTTCCGCGGCGGTCCGTAACACGCGTTCCATACGGGAAAACCGCGGCCTGAACGGATCGCGCCATGCGCGGGCACGTGCTTCGGCGCAACGGCGGAGCGCGGGATTCGCAGTGTTTCCGGTGCCGCGCGAACGCGCGTACTCGCCGCACGCGTGGCGACGCGCATGGCTCAGCGCGGAGGGTCCTGACGGCCGGTCGCGAATGCCCACGACAGGAGCGCCGGCAACATGCGCGCCCAATCCTCCTGCGTGTGCCGTCCATCCTGCAGCCGCCAGACCACGACGTCCGCGTCCGCAGACGAAGGAACGGCCGGATCGACCGCGATGCTCAGGCGGTGCTGCGCCAGGCCACGCAGGGGCATGGCGGCGACGCCTTCCGCATCGCCGCCCAGCGCCAGTTCCATCACATCGTCCAGGGCATCGTTGATGCCGTCGCCATCGCGGTCGTCGGTCTCCTCGTGCGTGCCCACCGAGAGCCACCAGCGCACGCCGGCCGGCGGCGCGTCGGCATCCACCCAGCGGTGCGCGATGCGCGTGCGGCCGGCCGCCTGCGGGCTGCTCCGATCCGCGGGCAACCACAGCGATGGCGAAAAGGCACCGATGCGGCCGAAGCGATCCGGGTACCGCCACCCCATGTTGAAGGCCTGCAGTCCGCCGAGCGACCAGCCCAGCAGGGTGCGGCCCGACGGTCCGTCCTGCGTGCGATAGGTGCGATCGATATGCGGCACCAGCACCTGCGCGATCCATTCGGCGTAAGCGTGCGCCTGCGTGCCTACCGGCCCGGCGCGGGAATCGCCCGGCACGCTGGCGCCGCGCGCACGATCGGACAGGCCGTAGGCCGCCATGCGATCGGGCGGCATGGCGATACTCACGACGATGATCGGCACGATGCGTCCGCTCGCCACCAGGGCGCGCGCGGTCGCATCCAGCCGCACGGCGTCGCGGTCCTGCCCATCGTTCACGTACAGCACGGGATAGCCGACGGCGCGGGCCGGGTCGTAACCGTCGGGCAGATGCACGGTGAAGGCGATGCCATCGGCGGATAGCGCGGCGGCGGGCAGGCGTTCGTGGTGCAGCCCGGATGCGTGGACGCGCGCGCAGAGCGCGGCGGCCATCAGCAGCACGCCGAACGCCCTCGCTGCCGCGTTACTCCACCACATACACCATGGCCGTGCGCGCCGGCACGGTGAACAGCCCACTGCCCGCCTGGTAGCGCCCGTGCCGGCGCGGGCGATCGTCGGCGGCTTGCGGGGAACGGTGTACGGGATGCAGCGTCCAGCGCTTGCCGGCATGTTCGGGCAGGACCAGGCGCTGCGCGTCAGTCGACACATTGATGAAATAGAGGAGTTCGCGGAAGCCCGCATCGGCCCGTCCGCTGCCGTCCAGATGGCCCACCACCACCATCGGGTTCTGCCCTGTCCCGCTGTTCGGGAAACGCAGGCGCTGCCGCACCTCCTGCGCGTCGTCGAGACGGAACAGCGGCGAGCTGGCACGGATGCGCAGCAGGTCGAGGAACGCGGTGCGCGCGAACGCGATGTCCGCGGGGCCGGGCTTGATCGCAGGGTCGGCCAGCAGCGGTCGCATCAGCGGCCAGTTGGCCGCGTTGTCGGTGGCCGGCGGCAATCCCGTACCGAAGAAGTTGTCGCGGCCGCGCCAGTCCAGGCGGTTGAACCAGTCGCCGGAATCGTAGCTGTTGCGGTCCAGCGACTTGGAGCGCAGCGTCTCGATGCCCGCGTGGAAATACGCCACGCCCTGGCTGAACGCGGTCACCGCCATGCCCAGCACCTGCACGCGTGCGCGGTCGGCGGCCGGGGTGTCGCGCGGCAGCTTGAACACGTTGATGTCGAACAGGGTCTGGTTGTCGTGGTTCTCGGCGTAGTTCACCGCCTCGCCGGGCTGGCTGGCGTAGCCGGCCGGCTGGCCCTTGTAGTCGATGTCGCTCAGCATCCTGCTGCGGCCGTCCCACGTCTCCAGCGGAAAGTCGCGCAGCGTACCGGCCAGGCCCACGCGCACCAGGTCCGCCGCCTTCAGCAGGTCCTCGCGGGGACGCGCCGGGTCGGCCATCGCATTGGGCGCGTACACCAGTCCATTGAGCCAGCCCTGCTCCTTCACCAGCGCCTCGCCGCTGTCGGTCGGTCCACCGCCCCGCAGTGCGTCCCGCGTGCGGTCGCTGAAGGTGCCGATGCCGGACCCGTTCAACGACCGCTGCGAGGCCTGCACGAACCGGGCGCCGTCGGCGACCTCGCCGAAGTTCCAGCCCTCGCCGATCAGCTGCACCTCGCGACCGGTGGCGGCCTCGACACGGCGCTTCAGGGCTTCCATCGCCGCGCGCGGCTGGTGCCCCATCAGGTCGAAGCGGAAGGACGCGATCCGGTAATGCCGCGCCCACAGCTCGGCCGAATCGATCATCAGCCTGGCCATCATGGCGTGCTCGGTGGCGGTGTTCTCGCAGCAGGTGGACTGCTCCACCGCGCCCGTGCCGTCCAGGCGGTGGTAGTAGCCGGGCACGATGCGGTCCAGCACCGAACTGGCCGCCTGCCCGGAGGTGGTGGTGTGGTTGTAGACCACGTCCATGCCCACGCGCAGGCCGATCGCGTTCAACGCCATCACCATGCGCCGGAACTCGACGATGCGGCGCGCACCGTCGACCGCATCGCTGGCGTAGCTGCCTTCCGGGGCATTGAAGTGGAAGGGGTCGTAGCCCCAGTTGAAACAGTCGCGCGCGGCGACCGCCATCACCGCCGCCTGCTGGGCTTCGCTGTCCGGCGGCGCATCGGGAACGTCCGGCGTCACGCAGCCGGCCTCGGGGATGGTGGCGATGTCGAACACCGGCAGCAGGTGCACGTCCGTCATGCCGGCATCGGACAGTGCGCGCAGGTGGCGCATGCCGTCGGAGCCGCTGTCGGTAAACGCCAGATAGGTGCCCCGATGCGCGGCGGGCACGCTGGCATCGCCGATGGAGAAGTCGCGCACATGCAGTTCGTAGACCGCCATATCGGTCTGCGTGCGCACGCGCTCAGGGCGCGGCGCGTCGTCCCAGCCTGCCGGCTTCAGTGCGGGTGCGTCCAGGTCGGCTATGTAGCTGCGCCGGGAGTCGGTGGTCAGGCTGATCGAATACGGATCGGTCACCCGGTTGCGCACGAAGCCCAGTCCGCGCACGTACACATCGACGAGATAGGTGTAGTAGCGGCCCGACAGGTCGTCCTGCGTGCGCCACGACCAGGCGCCGGTGGCGTCGTCGCGCACCATTTCGTGCATCGCCAGCGCCGGCGAGTCGCCGCTCGCGTACACGCAGACCGCCACCGTGCGCGCCGTCGGCGCCCAGAGGCGGAAGGCGGTTGCGCCATCGGCGACCCGCGCGCCCAGGTCGGGCAGCGCGGTCGCGACGGCGTACCGGTCGTCCAGCGCGCCCGGCGATTGCAGGGCCGTACTGTCGAGGACGCGACCGGCGGCGTCTTCCTGGACCAGCAGCAGCTGTCCGCGCAGCCAGCGCGGAATCCGGTCTGCCTGCGCGTCAGCGACGGCGAGGTCCACGCCCGCCGGCACGAAGCGGAAGCGCTCGGCCAGCGCCGGCGGCAGTGCATCCGCACGCGACAGGGTCAGGTGGGCGTCGCCACCGGCCACCGGGCGGCCGCGTGCGGCGACCAGCGTGGCGTGTTCGGCGTAATGCAGCCGATAGCGGCCGTCGGCCGGCTTGCCCGGCCAGCGCACGGTACGTGCGTCCAGCCAGTAGGCGGATGCGTGGTCGTCGCCCGCCGCTGCGGCGCTCGCCTGCAGGCGCATGGCGGTGTCCGGCGCGTCGCAGGCCGCATGGCGATGCGCGTCCGTATCGCCGGCAACCGCTGCCCACGGCCAGGCGGCCGCCGCCAGCACGCCGACCGCCAGCCATCGTCTCCGCGATGCTCCGTTCATCCGCCTGTCCTCCACCTGGTGGCACCGCCGGGGTGCGCCCGCGCGGCCACGCCTCAGTCGATGCGCGCGTAGAACACGCCGCGCGGAGGCAGCGACAGGCGATCGCCCGCGAGCGCGCCCTGCAGCAGGCCGTGTCCGTCGACCGCGTGCACGACGAGCCCGGACGGCAGCCGCCAGTCCACGTCCTGCGGCGAGAGGTTGAACACCACCAACAGGCGCTGCCCGTCGCCTTCGCGCACGAAGGCCAGTACCGGCTCGGGCGCCTCCAGGAAGCGGATGCCGCCGCGGCGCAGCGCGGGCTGGCTGCGCCGCCAGGCCAGGAAGCCGCGCACCCGATTGAGCACGGAGGTGGGATCGTCCTGCTGCGCGGCGACATTGATGGCGCGATGGTCGGCGGGAATCGGCAGCCACGGCTGCCCCTCGCTGAAGCCCGCCTGCTCACCGTCGCTCCACGGTATCGGGGTGCGGCAGCCGTCGCGGCCCTTGAAGTTCGGCCAGAAGGTCTTGCCGTAGGGGTCCTGCAGCGCCTCGTAAGGGACGTCGGCTTCCGGCAGGCCCAGTTCCTCGCCCTGGTACAGGCAGACGGAGCCGCGAAGCGAGCACACCAGCGCCACCAGTTGCGCCGCCAGCGCGGGCGAGGCATCACCATTGCCCCAGCGCGTCACCGCGCGCTGCACGTCGTGGTTGGACACCGCCCAGCACGGCCAGCCTTCGGCCATCGCCGCTTCCAGCCGCTCGACCGTGCCGCGGATGTAGGCCGCGCTGCCGTCGTCGGTCAGCAGCTCGAAGCTGTAGCCCATGTGCAGGCGCTGGTCGGTGACGTACTCGGCGGTGGTCGCCAGCGAGTCCTCGGAGGAGATCTCGCCCAGCGCGGCCGCGTCCGGATACCGGTCCAGCAACGCACGCAACCGCTCCAGGAACGGCAGGTTCTCCGGCTGCGTGTTGTTGTAGTAGTGGTACTGGTAGGCGTAGGGATTGTCGGGACTGAAGCCGCGCCCCACGCGCTGGTCCTTCGGCTTGGGCGGGTTGTCGCGCAGCTGCGCGTCGTGGAAACAGAAGTTGATGGCGTCCAGGCGCAGGCCGTCGACGCCCCGGTCCAGCCAGAACTGCACGTTGTCCAGCGTGGCCTGCTGCACCGCCGGGTTGTGGAAGTTCAGGTCGGGCTGGCTGGCCAGGAAGTTGTGCAGGTAGTACTGCTCCCGGCGCGGCTCCCAGCGCCAAGCGACGCCGCCGAACAGCGACATCCAGTTGTTGGGCGGCGTGCCGTCTTCCTTCGGATCGGCCCACACGTACCAGTCGGCCTTCGCGTTGTCGCGGCTCTCGCGGCTCTCCTTGAACCACGCATGCTCGGCCGAGCAGTGGCTCAGCACCTGGTCGATCATCACCTTGACGCCCAGCGCGTGCGCCTTGGCCAGCAGGCGGTCGAAGTCCTCCAGCGTGCCGAACAGCGGATCGACGTCGCGGTAGTCGGCGATGTCGTAGCCGAAGTCGGCCATCGGCGACTTGAAGAACGGCGAGATCCAGATGGCATCCACGCCCAGGCCGGCGATGTAGTCGAGCTTCTCGACGATGCCCGGCAGGTCGCCGACGCCGTCCCCGTTGGTGTCCAGGAAGCTGCGGGGGTAGATCTGGTAGATCACCGCGCCGCGCCACCAGTTGTTCTTCGTCATCGATGCACCCGTCGCAATGCGTAGCGCACCCCTCCGGTGCGCTCGGCGGGCGCCACTATTCCACGAGCCGTCGCCACGCGTGAGTGTGACGCGTGGCGCGCAGGCATGAATACGTATGCAGCTCATGCGCCCGATGGCTCGCGTCCGCGGGCGACCGTCGCAGGTCGATCCGCAGGCAGCATCTCGGAAAGGCAGGCGCACCAAGGGTTTGCGACATGCGCGTGGAGATCACGCCCACGTCGAAGCCCTTCGCAGCGCAGGGCGATGTTGTTTGCGGTGCAGCATGGAATCGGCCGCGCTTGTCGGCAAGATGCCGCCACGCTCGCCATGGCGAGTACGCACTTCGACCGCACCACGCCGCCAGGGAATCCGAATGACCGCCAAGCCCCGCCTGTCCTTCTGGCAGATATGGAACATGTCGTTCGGCTTCCTCGGCATCCAGTTCGGATTCGCGCTGCAGGGCGGCTTCATGTCGAGGATCTTCCAGACGCTCGGCGCGGAGAAGGACGCCCTGCCCCTGCTGTGGATCGCCGCGCCACTGACCGGCCTGCTGGTGCAACCGGTGATCGGCTACTTCAGCGACCGTACCTGGCATCCGTGGCTGGGCCGTCGCCGCCCTTACTTCCTGGCCGGCGCGATCCTCAGTTCGATCGCGCTGGTCTTCATGCCGCACTCGCCGACGTTGTGGATCGCCGCCGGCCTGCTGTGGGTGCTGGATGCCAGCATCAACATCAGCATGGAACCGTTCCGCGCGCTGGTGGCCGACAAACTGCCGGAGGAACAGCGCTCCTACGGCTTCGTGCTGCAGACCCTGATCATCGGCATCGGCACCTGGGTGGCCAGCAACCTGCCGTGGTTCGTCACCCAGCTCGGCGTCCCGAACGAGGCCGGTCCGGGCGTGGTGCCGCCGTCGGTGAAGATCGCCTTCGCCATCGGCGCCTTCGTGTTCATGGCCAGCATCCTGGTGACCGTGCTCACCACGCGCGAGTATCCGCCGGAGGATCTGGAACGCTTCAAGGCGGAAAAGCGCGCGCAGGGCAATGTCGTCAGCGAGATCTTCCATCATGTGGTCCACATGCCCGCCCAGATGCGCCGGCTGGGCGTGGTGCAGTTTTTCAGCTGGCTGGCGTTCTTCGCCATGTGGAGCATGGCGACGCCCGGCCTGACCGAGCACGTGTTCAAGGCAGCCGCACCAGATCCCGCCGCGTTCGACATGGCGGTGCCGGCGCAGGCAGCGGCATTCCAGTCCGCCAACGCCGCGTTCCAGGACGCGGCGGACCTGGTGGGCTCGTACATGGGCTACTACGGCCTGTCGTCGATGCTGGTGGCCCTTCTGCTCAGCTTCTATGCCGCGCGCCTGCCGTTGAACCGGAAGGCCGTGCACGCCGGCTCGCTGGTGCTGGGTGGCCTGGGCTTCCTGTCGATGTGGTTCGTGCCGCAGCCGTCGTGGCTGATCGGCTCGTTCGCGCTGGTCGGGGTGGCCTGGGCCAGCATCCTGTCGATGCCGTACGCGCTGCTGTCCAGCCATGTGCCCGCGGAGAAGATGGGCATCTACATGGGCATCTTCAACATGTTCATCGTGGTACCGCAGATCGTGGCGGCGACCGTGCTCGGCCCGGCGTTGCGGGGCCTGTTCGACAACCAGGCGATCTTCGCCCTGGTCATCAGCGGGGCAAGCCTGCTGATCGCGGCGTTGTCGCTCGCCGGCGTGCGCGAAACCCGCGATGCCCCCTCCTCCATCCAGCCGCAGGTGCACTGATGCGTCTTCCCACCCCCCGCCCGCTCGCCCTGCTGCTGGCCTCGTTGCTGTCCGCGCCTGCGGCCGCGCTGGCCGCCGCGCCTGCCGATACGTTCTACGGCACCACCGAACCCTTCGCGAAGGAAGCCGTCTACTTCGTGCTGACCGATCGGTTCGTCAACGGCGACCCGTCGAACGACCAGCGCGACCAGGGCGGCAAGCACCGCACCTTCGACCGCCCCACCCCGGGCGCACCGGCCGGGCGGAGCGACAACGTCGGCTATCTGGGCGGCGACTTCAAGGGCGTGCTGGACAACGCCGGCTACATCCGCGACCTCGGTTTCACCTCGGTGTGGATCACCCCGATCGTCGACAACCCGGACGAAGCCTTCACCGGCGGCGACGAGGTGACGTGGGAAGGCATGTTCACCGACCGTGGCAAGACCGGCTACCACGGCTACTGGGGCATCAACTTCTACATGCTCGACGAGCACCTGCCCAGTGAAGGCCTCGACTTCGCCGGATTCACCCGTGGGATGAAGGAACAGAAGCTGGACGTGGTGCTGGATATCGTTGCCAACCACGGCTCGCCTGCCTACTCGATGCCGACGATGCAGCCGCAGTACGGCAAGCTCTGGGACAAGGACGGGAAACTGGTCGCCGACCACCAGAACCTGGATCCGGACAAGCTCGACCCGCGCCGCAAGCCGCTGCACGCGTTCTACAACACCGGCGGCGGACTGGCGCAGCTGTCGGACTTCAACGAACACAATCCGGCGGTGATGGACTATTTGGTCGGCGCGTACGAGCAGTGGATCGACCAGGGCGCCGCCGCGTTCCGCGTGGACACCATCGCCTGGATGCCGCACGCGTTCTGGAAGGAATTCGCCGACCGCATCCGCGCGAAGAATCCGGGCTTCTTCATGTTCGGCGAGAACTTCAACTACGACGCCGCCAGCATCGCCGGCCACACCTGGGCGCGCAACGGCCGCTACAGCGTGCTGGACTTCCCGCTGAAGGCGAAGCTGACCGAGGTCTTCGAGAAGCCCGGCACCGGCTTCGAGGAGATCGGCAAGGCGCTGTACCTGGAAGACGGCCCGTACGCCAATCCGTACGACCTCATGACGTTCTACGACAACCACGACATGGCGCGCATGAAGGCCAGCGATCAAGGCTTCATCGACGCGCACCACTGGCTGTTCACCGCGCGCGGCATTCCGGTGATCTACTACGGCTCGGAGGTGGGCTTCGAGCGCGGCAACGCCGAGCACGCGGGCAACCGCAATTACTTCGGCCAGGAACGCATCGACGCGGCACCGCAGAGCCCCATCTTCGCCCCGCTCAGGCGCATCGCCCAGTTGCGCCGGGACACGCCGGCCCTGCAGCGCGGCCTGCAGCTCAACGTGCGCCTGAAGGGCGACCAGGCGATCTTCTACCGCGTGCTCCAGCACGAGGGCATCAACCAGACGGCGCTGGTGCTGCTGAACAAGGCCGACGCGCCGGTGACGTTGTCGGTGTCCGATCACCTGCAGGCCGGCACCTGGCGCGATGCGTTCACCGGCAAGACCCAGCGCGTGCGCGACCGCCTGCAGGCGGACGTGCCGGCGCATGGCGTGCGCGTGTTCCTGCTGGACGCGCCGATCACCCGCGCCGACACCCGCGCGCGCCTGGCCGAACTGATGGAGCGCAAGTCGCCGAAAGCGGATTGAGCCAAGAAGACCGCTGTAGGAGCGACGTCAGTCGCGACCGCACACTTTGATTCCACATCACCGCAGGATCGTGCGACACGCTGTGAATTCCGACATCCGGCGCCGTCGGCGTTTCCTGATCCGTCTGGGGTGCGGTCGCGACTGACGTCGCTCCTACAGGAGACCCCTCATTTCACGGCGGTGGAACCGCGCAGCGCCAGCTTCACCGGGATGACCTGGCTTTCGGCCGGTTCGCCATCGATCAGCGCCAGCAGCGTTTCCACCAGCAAGGTGCCGGCGCGCTTGGTGTCCTGCTGCACGGTGGAGAGACCGGGGTTCATCGAACTGGCCAGCGGGATGTCGTCGAACCCGGCCACGGCGACATCCTCCGGCACCCGCTTTCCGTGCTCCATCAAGGCCTTCATCGCGCCGACCGCGATCAGATCGCTGGCGGCGAACACGGCATCGAACGCCACGCCCCGCGCGAGCAGCGCGCTGGCCGCTTCATGGCCCGACTGTTCGGTGGTGATCGCATCGACCTGCAGCGCGGGATCCGCCGTCAGGCCGGCCGCTTCCAGTGCCTGCCGGTGGCCCAGGTAGCGCTCGAAGAACTCCGGATAATGGTTGGAGGCGTGGCCGAGGAAGGCGATGCGGCGGCGACCCTGCGCGATCAGGTGCGCGGTGATGTCGTGGCCGCCCTGGGTGTTGTCGCAGCCGATCGACACGCCGGGCGTGTCCGGCTGCACGGCGCCCCAGCGGACGAAATGCGTGCCCTGCTCGACCAGGCGCTCCAGCCGGCCACGCGATTCGAGGTAGTCGCCGTAACCCAGCAGGATGATGCCGTCGGCCTTCTTGCTGTCCTCGTAGTCGGCCTGCCAGTCGTTGGACAGCTGCTGGAACGAGATCAGCAGGTCGTAGCCGCGCAACGCGCTGGCGCGGGTGATGCTGCCGAGCATCGACAGGAAGAACGGATTGATCGCCGATTCGTCCGGCGTCGGGTCCTCGAAGAACAGCAGCGCCAGCGTGCCGGAATGCTGACGGCGCAGGTTGGAGGCGTTCTTGTCGACCTTGTAGTTGAGCTGCTCGGCGATGGCGAGGATGCGCTTGCGCGTTTCCTCGTTGACCATCGGGCTGCCGCGCAGCGCGCGCGACACGGTGGGCTGCGACACGCCCGCCAGGTGGGCGATGTCCAGCGAGGTGGCCTTCCCCTTGATGGGCGCGATCACGGACGGCTTCGGCTACGGACGACGGAGGGCAGGATCATGCCACGCCCGGCCGCCGGCGGCGATCCGGGGGCGCGAGGCTTGCCCGGCTTTCCTCGCCCTTGTGGGAGCGACATAAGTCGCGAAAGGCCACTGGTAAAGCTTCATCGCGACTTACGTCGCTCCCACACGAGCAGTCGCAGCCGGCTTCCATCCACCGCTCAGGACTTGCCCGGCTTCGCCCGTGCAGTGCCGTGCAGCTGCACGCCATCGGCGTCGGTGACGCTGACGGACACGTCGATGCCGTGACGGACGCTCTCGGTCACCACGCAGAAGTTCTCGAACTGGGCCAGGATGCGTTCCAGGGAAGCGTGCGCCGCGCCGGCCTCGGCCAGCCGGATATCGGCGTGGAGGTGGCCGACCCGCAGCCGGCCCTGCTCGTTGCGCACCAGTTCCGCCGTGGCGTGCGTGACCAGCCTGCCGGGCGTGTTCCTGAACTTGCGCAGCGCGAACAGCAGGCTGGCCGACAGGCAGTTGGCCACCGCCGCCACCAGCAGCCGCGTCGGGTTCGGGCCCTCGCCCTTGCCCAGCGGCGGCGGCTCGTCCGCCATCAGGTCGGCGATGGTGGTGTCGTCGAAGCGGATGCGGAAGCTGTAGTCCTCTTCCTGTTCGAGGGTGATTCGGATCTCTTGCGACTCAGTCATGGACGGCTCCGTTCGATGGACAGCGGCAGGCATGGATCATGGCATTGCGCGCCGGTTCCAGGGCATCGCCGCCAACAGGCGCGCCATGCCGCAGAAACCGCTGACGCCGGCGAACACCAGCCCGGCGCCGACGAAGCCGGACAGCAGCAGACCATAAGGCGACAGCGTGGCCGCCACCAGCACGCCCGCCAGCACCAGCGAACCGGCGGCGATCTGCACCTGCCGCATCAGTTCGATCGGCTGGCGGCGGTCCTGCCGGACCGGCAGGCCGGCCCGCTTCCAGGCGTCCAGTCCGCCGGACATCAGGAACGCCTCGCATCCCGCCGCAGCCGCCAGCGTGGCGGCGTTGGCCTGCGTACGCACGCCGGAACGGCAATGGAAGATCACCGTCTTCGCGCTGCCCGTGGACAGCGACGCCGTCGGCTGCGAGACCGGCCACAGCATCGCGCCCGGGATGTGCTCGCGCGCATGTTCGTCGTGATTGCGGATGTCCACCAGCAGGGCGCCGTCGGCCAACAGCGCCTGGGCCTGTTCGGGTGAGATCGAGGGAATCGTCATGGGTGCCTCCTCAAGGGCAGTACAGGTCTTTCAACAGCGCCACGACCCGCGCCACGCGCGGTTCGGCGATGCGGTAGTAAACGCTCTGGGCCTCGCGCCGACTTTCGACCAGCCCGTCGTCGCGCATCCGGGCAAGATGCTGCGACAACGCGGACGGGCTGAGCCCGACCTGCTGCGCCAGTTCGCCCGCACTACACTCGCCCTGCGCGACCAGGGTGCACAGGACCAGCAGCCGGCCGTCATGCCCCAGTGCCCGCATCAACGCCGCCGCGTCGGCGGCGCTGGCGCGCAGCTGGTCCAGTTCTCGTTGCTTGAAGGGCATCGGGCTGCCTTTACTTAAGATGCCTCTTAATTTAGTATTTTCTAAATCAAAAGACAACCCCCAGCGGAGATCCCATGGCCACCCCTGCCCTGCACGCCTGGTTCGACGAGGCGACCAACACCGTCACCTACGTGGTCTGGGACCCGGCCACGCGCCATGCCGCGATCATCGATCCGGTGCTGGACTACGACCACCGCTCCGGGCGCGCCTCGCACCGCGCCGCGGACACGCTGCTCGGCTTCATCGCCGACCATGAGCTGGCGGTCCAGTGGATCCTGGAAACGCATGCGCATGCCGATCATCTCAGCGCCGCGCCCTACCTGAAGGAGAAGACCGGCGCCCCGGTCGGCATCGGCGAACACATCACCGAGGTGCAGCGCACGTTTGCGCCGGTGTTCGGACTGGACGATGTCAGCGGCGACGGCCGCGAGTTCGACCGCCTGTTCCGCGACGGCGAGATGTTCCCGCTCGGCGGGCTGCAGGTCGAGGTGATCCACACGCCCGGCCACACGCCGGCCTGCGTGTCCTACCGCATCGGCGATGCGGTGTTCGTCGGCGACACGCTGTTCATGCCCGACTACGGCACCGCGCGCGCGGACTTCCCGGGCGGCGATGCGCGCACTCTGTACCGTTCGATCCAGAAACTGCTGGCGCTGCCGGACGACACGCGCCTCTACCTGTGCCACGACTACAAGGCGCCGGGGCGCGACCACTACGCGTGGGAAACCACGGTCGCCGACGAAAAGTCACACAACGTCCACGTCGGCGGCGGCGTGGACGAGGACCGTTTCGTGGCGATGCGCGAAGCGCGCGATGCGACGCTGTCGGCACCGACGCTGCTGCTGCCGTCACTGCAGGTCAACATCCGCGCCGGCCGCCTGCCGGCGCCGGAAGACAATGGCCGACGCTACCTGAAGATCCCGCTCAAGCTCTGACCGCGCTCAGCCGCCCGGCGTGGCCGAGGCCCGATGGGCGGCGACCCCGGTTCCGCAGTCGGCGCCCAGCAGGTCCGACTGCGTCAACCAGGCGGGATCGGGGTAGTACGCGAACAGGAAGGACCCGCCGCGGATGCTGTCGATCAGCGGCTGCGCCACCGCGGTGCGCACCGCAGGGCACCCCAGGCTGCGCCCCAGCCGTCCCTGCGCGTTGACCAGCGCATCGCTGACATAGGGTGCGCCATGGATGACGATGGCGCGCTCGCGCGCCTTGTCGTTGAAGCCCGGCTCCAGCCCCTGCAGACGCAGCGAGTAGCCATTCGCACCGCGATAGGATTCCTGGGTGACGAAGGCCCCCAGGCTGGACATGTAACTGCCGGTGGCATTGGAGAAGCGTGTGGCCAGGTTCTCACCGGTGTTGCGTCCGTGCGCGACGCGTTCCTCGAACAGCAGGCGGGCGGCGTCCAGGTCGAATACCCACAGGCGCGGCTGGGTGGACGGCCGCGAATAGTCGATCACGCTGAGCCGGCGCATCGGTACGGACTCGCCGCGCCGGATCGAACAGGTCATCGCACGCGCCGCCAGGGACAGCACCTCGCGGTCGAGCGAGGGCGCCGCGCGGTGCAGTCGCTCGACCAGGCGCTCGGGGGTGACGACGGCGGTCGATCCGGCACGTGCGCCGGTGGCCGGCGAGAGCGCCGCGGCAGCGATGCACAGCGAAAGCAGCGAGGGGAATCGGTTCATGCGGAGGCCCGGATAGCGATGGATCACGCCGGCGTCCCGATTCCGTCCGCAAGGCTCAGCGCGGTACCGGAATGGGGTTGCCTTCGTCCGATTCCAAGACCGGCACGGAGGGCCGGTCATCCGGCGTTGCGCGCACGCCCGGCAGATCGGACAGCAGTACGGTCGTCCCGGGCTTCAGCACGCCGTACAGGCGACGGGCGAAATCCTGCGGGAGCCAGAACGAATCCCCCAGCGACCGCAGCGGCGGCATCGGCGCGCCTGCTTCGCCCAGTACGCGATGGGCCACCCAGCGGTGCTCCTTCTGCTGCGGATCGAGCAGGCTGGGCACGTCTTCCATCCCGGTCGTCATCACCAGCAGCACGGTGCCGTTGAGCGCGAAGTCGCGCACCATCTGCAGCGGCGCCGCACCGATCAGCACGCCATTGCGCAGCACCGAGACGCGCTGGTCGTACAGGCTGACCAGGATGCTGACCGGCCCCTCGGGCGAGGCGGACTCGTTCCAGTACACCTCGTAGGGCGCGAGCTCAGGATGCGCTGTCTGCCCCCCGGCGGTGACCGGCGCCAGCACGGCCGGATGCACCAGACTGGCCGGCGAAGCCTTGGCGTTCGCCACCACCACCGAGTCGCCGAAACGGGTGATGCCGAACAGCTTCTCGGCGAACGCCTGCGGCAGGCGGACGCAGCCGTGCGACGCCGGATAGCCCGGCAGGTGGCCGCCATGCAGCGCGATGCCGTCCCAGGTCAGCCGCTGCATGTAGGGCATCGGCGCATTGTTGTAGAGGTTGGAGCGGTGGTCCTTGTTCTTCTGCAGGATGGTGAACACCCCGGTCGGCGTGTCCTTGCCCGCCTTGCCCGAACTGATCGTCGACACGCCGATGGCGATGCCGTTGCGGTACACATAGGCGCGCTGCTCGTCCAGGCTGACCACCAGCACCACCGGACCCTCGGGCGCGATCTGCGGATACCACAGGAACTCGCCCGGCTCGAGCGCACGGACATCGGCCTGCGGCACCGCGGATTGCGCGTGCGAGATGGACGGCGTGGTCGCGGCGAACAACGCAGCGAGCAGGAGGGTGGACGACAGGGTGCGTTTCATGGGCGGGAGCTTATCGCAGGTCGCTCATGCATCGAATATAGCGACGCCCCTCTGTAGGAGCGACGTCAGTCGCGACCGCAGACTCGTGACCACTCGGAAATCCTGTCCACCATGTTCCCGTCCCGCACGAAAAAATCTCTCCATCAGGCCGGGCGGTCGCGACTGACGTCGCTCCTACAGGCGTATCAGCGTTCGACTAGGCCAGCAGGCGCTCGCGCAACGCGTCGTACTCGGCGGGGATCGGGTCGGCGTGTGCGGGACGCGCCAGCAGGTCGGCCAGTGCCGGTGGCACCTCGACGGTGCGGCCGATCAGGGGCTCCACCACGCTTTCGAACTTGGCCGGATGCGCAGTGGCCGCGACCGCCCAGTGACCGCGCACGCCTTGGGCGCGCAGGTCTTCCAGCACTTTCACGGCGGTTGCCGAGTGCGGGCAATGCACTTCGGCGTGGTCGCGGAACCGACGGGCGATCACCTCGCCGATGGTTGCGTCATCGACCGCGGACGCGCTGAACGCCGCGCGCAACGCCGCATCGTCGCCCGCGTAGAGCCAGCGCAGGCGCTCGAAGTTGCTGGGCGCGCCCACATCCATCGCATTCGCCAGCGTCGCCACGCTGGCCGTCGGTGCGTAGTCGCCACCGGCGAAGAAGTCGGGCAGTACCGCGTTGGCATTCGTCGCCAGGGCGATGCGTCCCAACGGCACGCCCAGTGCCCGCGCCAGGATCGCCGCCAGCGCGTTGCCCAGATTGCCGGTCGGGACGACAAGATTCAGTACTTCGCCGGTCGCCTCGCGATGCGTCAACGCCGCATGCGCGTAGTAACTCATCTGCGGCAGTAGCCGGCCCAGGCTGATGCTGTTGGCCGAACTCAGCGGTGCCTGCGCCTGCACGTGCGCGTCGTTGAGCGCCCGCTTCACCAGCGCCTGGCAGTCGTCGAACGAACCGGCCACGCGCAGCGCGGTGATGTTGTCGCCGAAGCAGCCCAGCTGGTGCGCCTGCCGCGGCGACACGCGTCCATCCGGATACAGCACCACCACGCGCAGGCCGGGCTGCCGATGGAAGGCCGCAGCCACGGCCGCGCCGGTATCGCCGGACGTGGCGACGAGGATCGTCAGTGGCTTGCCCGCATCGCGCCGCAGCCGCGTCATGCTCGCGGCGAGAAAGCGCGCGCCGAAATCCTTGAATGCCGCCGTCGGGCCATGGAACAGCTCCAGCACATGATCGTCCGGCGTTCCGAGCGGGCGCAGCGGCGCCGGAAAATCGAAGGCTTCGCGGCAGATCGCCGCCAGCTCGCCCCCCAGCGCGTCGCCGGCGAAGAACGGCGCCAGCAGCGTGGCCGCGGTGTCGGCGATGTCGCGCCCGGCGACCAGGTCGCGGGGCGGCGGAAGTGCGTCGGGAACATACAGTCCGCCATCGGGCGCGAGTCCGGCCGCGATGGCCTGGCTGAGCGTGGCGGCGGGTGCGGTGTTGCGGGTCGAGATGAAGTTCATGGTCTGTCGTAGGCAAGGCGCCCCGCGCAGCGCGGGACGACCGGGTGGGACGTCAGTCGGCGGGCAGCAGTTCGGCGCCGGTCGCATTGATCGGCGACACCCAGGCCTGGCTGTCGAAACCGGCGGCGGCGAAGACCGCCTGGACAGCGGGCGCCGCGATTTCCGCCTCGCCGCGCGACTCGAACCACGCGAACACGCTGGGCCCGGCGCCGGAAATGCTGGCGCCCATCGCGCCGGCGTCCAGCGCCGCCCGCTTGGCCGCCTCGAAACCGACGATCAGCGGTGCGCGACGCGGTTCGACCAGCACATCGCGCAGGCCGTCGCGCACCAGCGCGGCATCGCCCGCATGGCAGCCGGCCAGCACCAGCGCCAGGTTGGCGCTCTGCGCGACGAATTCCTTCAGTTCGTAGGCGCCCTGCAGCGCGGCGCGTGCGCGGCGCGTTTCGAGGATGGCCTCCGGATGCACGAGCACGCTGTGCCAGTGCTCCGGCACGGGCACGCGCACCAGACGGTCAGCCGTGGACAGGACCAGTCCACCGAGCAGCATCGGCCCGAGGTTGTCGCCATGCTTGCCGCCGCTGGCGACGGCCTCGCCGACCAGCGCATGCGGATACAGCTGTTCGTGCGTCAGCGGCGCATCGAGCAGCGCATTGGCCGCGACCAGTGCCGCCACGCATGAGGCGGCGGAACCGCCCATGCCGGAACCGAGCGGAATGCCCTTGTCGATCTCGACCTCGAAGCCGAACGGCAACGCCAGCGCCTGCCGCAGCGAGATCAATGCCGCGCCCGCCGTGTTTCCCGGCGCATCCAGCGGCAGGTCGACGGTGGCGCCGCGGATCGCGGCGATGCGCACCTCCGGCGTGTCGAGGCGACGGACCGTCACCGTGTCGCCGACGCCTTCGATCACATGGCCCAGGATGTCGAACCCCACACCGACGTTGCCCACCGATGCCGGCGAGAACGCCGTCGCCTGCGTCCTCATGCGGCGGAACTCCTCGTTTGCCCGTCGTCATGGCGAGAAGCGGTTAGACACGGATCGACACGGATCAAGGCGGATGAGAGCGCTGACGCTAAGGCAGCGAATCCGGGGGTACTTCGACGCGTCGTGCCCGGCTGCACCGGTGCGTCTTGCGCACCGACTGCACGTCTTCCATCTGCTTCTATCCGCTTTGATCCGTGTCGCAAAACGCTTCTCCCCAAATTCACAGCTTCGCCCCCTGCCCTGCCGCCACCCGCAGCACGTCGGCGAAGACGCCGGCGGCGGTGACTTCCGGACCTGCGCCCGGGCCCTGCACGATCAGCGGATTGTCGCAGTAACGGCGGGTGGTGAACTGCACGATGTTGTCGGTCAGGCGCAGGTTGCCGAACGCATGCGTCGCCGGCAGTTCCACCAGACCGACGCTTGCGCGGCCGGCCTCGTCCAGCCGTGCGACGTAGCGCAACACGTTGCCGGCCGTGCACGCCTTCGCCAGCCGCGCGGCGAACCCGGCATCGACCTCGCCCAGCCGCGCCATGAAGTCGTCGACGCTGGCCTGCCGCAACGCCTCCGGTACCAGGCTCTCGACCTGGACGTCTTCCAGCGCCAGTTCGCGGTCGGCCTCGCGCGCCAGAATCACCAGCTTGCGCGCCACGTCGGTGCCGGACAGGTCATCGCGTGGATCCGGCTCGGTATAGCCCAGGCCGCGCGCCTCGGTGACCAGCTGCGAGAACGGCACGCTGCCGTCGAAGCGGTTGAACAGCCACGCCAGCGTGCCGGAGAAGATGCCTTCCACCGACAACACCGTGTCGCCGGTGTCCAGCAGATCGCGCAGCGTGGAGATCACCGGCAGGCCGGCGCCCACCGTGGCCTCGTAACGGAAGCGCGCGCCGCTGGTGGCGGCCGCATCGCGAATGGCGTGGTAGCGCGCAAGCGGGCCGGCGCCGGCCTGCTTGTTGGGCGTGATCACGTGGATGCCGGCCGCCAGCCAGTCGGCGTAACGGTCCGCCACCACCGGACTGGCGCTGCAGTCCACGATCACCGCATGCGGCATGTGCGCCGACAGCAGGTGCTGGGTGAAGCGGTCCAGGTCGGCCGGCTGCGGACTGGCCTCGAAGCGCGCACGCCAGTCCGCGCCGATGCTGCGCTCGTCCAGCAGCATGCGCGTGCTGGACGCGATCGCGCGCAGTCGCAGGTCGAGGTTGGCCTTGCCGAGCAGCTGCGGCTGCGCCAGGCGCAGCTGTTCGATCAACGCGCCGCCGACGTTGCCCGGCCCGATCACGCCGACCGCGAAGGTCTGCGGCGACAGCCAGAAGCCGGCATGCGCCGCACGCAGCGCCTTGGTCGCATCGGCACTGTCGATGGCCACGGAGATGTTGCGTTCGGACGAGCCCTGCGCGATCGCCAGGATGTTGACCTGGGCCCGGCCCAGCGCGCCGAACAGCCGTGCGGACACACCGGGCGTACCGGCCATGCCGTCGCCGACCGCCGCCAGCACGCTCACGCCGTCGCGACGCTGCACGCGCTGGATCTGGCGAGTGTCGAGTTCGTGCGCGAACGCGTCCAGCAGCGCCGCCTGCCCCTTCGCCGCTTCGCTGGCCCTGACCACGCAGCAGATCGAATGCTCCGACGAGCCCTGCGAGATCATCACCACCGACACATGCGCGTTGCGCAAGGCCGCGAACACACGCTCGGCGGTGCCAGGCACGCCGATCAGGCCGGTGCCTTCCAGGTTGAGCAGCGCCAGGTCGGCGCTCAGCGTCAGTCCCTTCACCGGCCCCACCGCGTCGCGCTCGGCGGTGATGCGCGTGCCCGGATGCTCCGGATGGAAGGTGTTGCGGATGATGATGGGCAGGCCGCGTTCCATCGCCGGCGACATGGTCTGCGGATGCACGACCTTGGCGCCGAAGTACGCCAGTTCGCAGGCCTCGTCGTAGCTCAGCGCGCCGAGCTGCACCGCTTCGGGCACCACCCGCGGGTCCGCCGACAGCACGCCGTCGACGTCGGTCCAGATGTGCAGCTCGGCGGCGTCGTACAGCGCGGCGAAGATCGCCCCCGAGTAATCGCTGCCGTTGCGTCCGAGGGTGGTGAAGCGACCCTCGCGATCGCGCGCGACGAACCCGGTGGCCACCACCCGGCGCTGCGGATGGGTGGCCTGCCACGCTGCCAGCCGCTGCGCGCTGGTCTCCCAGTCGACCACCACGCCGAGTTCGCCGTGATCGACGCGCAGCACTTCGCGCGCATCGAGCACCGCGCAGTCCTCGCCCTGCAGGGACAGGTACTCGCCCAGCAGGCGCGCGGAACAGACTTCGCCCAGGCCCTGCACGCGCTGCAGGACCAGCTCCGGCAGGCCACCGATGACGATCAGCGCGTTGAGGATCTCCTCCAGTCGCTTGAACCGCTCGTCCACCCATTCGATCACCGGCCCCGCCGCCTCGCCGAGCAGCGCGACGGCCGCGCCGCGGTGGCGCGCGCGCAGGGCGTGCCAGGCGTCATGCCATTCCGGTCGGTTCTCCGCCGCCAGCTCGCAGAGTTCGATCAGCGCGTCGGTGACGCCCTTCATCGCCGACACCACCGTGACCTGCACGTCCTCGTCGCGCGCCAGCAGCAACTGCGCCACGTGGCGGTAGCGCTCGGCGTCGGCGACGGAGGTGCCGCCGAACTTGTGGACGACGGTGCGCGGTTTGGGCTGTTCGACTTCGGCGTTGCGGGACGACATGGGTCAGGAACCTCGGGTAGGAGGCCCGGCACGGCATCAGGAAGTGGGGTGGCCCTGCATCCTGATCCGGGTGCGGGGCCGTGGTCTGCGGTTTACGCGAACACAACCAGCCGCACCCGACGAGTCAGGGTGGTAATGGTGGTGGTAATGGACGTGCATCCGGCATCCGCGCGCCCCATCGCCGGCAACGGGGCCGGCGTGGACAACATGGCGTGCGAGGCATGCGGGTGCATGGACGAAGAAAAGCACGCCACCCCGGGGGGCTGTCAAGCGTTGCGACGCAACAAACCCAGGGATTTCATATGGATGCAACTGAAACCAATGGCGTGCGCCCTACAGCGTGCGGGTCATGAAGACGCTGTTCGGGTCCTCGGCATAATCGCCGAACGGGGCACAGGGAACGAAGCCTGCGCGCGTGTACAGCGCACGTGCCCGTGCGAAGTACGCCATCGATCCGGTTTCCAGGCTCAGTCGCCCGTACCGGCGCCGGCGGGCCTCGCCGACGATATGGTCGAGCATCCGCTGCGCGACGCCTTGGCGAAGATGCGTCTGCGCCGTGCGCATCGACTTCACTTCACCATGGCCCGCATCCAACGCGCGCAAGGCACCGCAGCCGGCCAGCGTCTCGCCATCCCACACCGCCCAGAAGCTGATGTCGCTCCCGCGCAGCGCGTCGAGGTCGAGCGCGTGCACGCTCTCCGGTGGCGACGTGCGATGCATCCAGTCCAGATGCTCCCGCAACAGGGCGGCGACAGCGGGATGACGAAGATCGTCGAGGCGGATGTCCATGCGGGCCGTCAGGTGGGGGACCGACGCCACAGTGCCACGCGGACCGCGGGCGGACCATGGCCTGCGCGTCCATGCGTCGTGCCGCGGCCCGCTTCGTGCGAGAATCGGCGCCGATGGCCCCGTAGCTCAGCTGGATAGAGCGGTCCCCTCCTAAGGGACAGGTCGTGCGTTCGAATCGCGCCGGGGTCACCATCTTTCCCATCGCCGCGCCGGCTGCGCGCCTCGGCGAATCGACGATCGATCCGTTCCCGCATCGGCAATCCGAGCAAAGCCCGGCACCGAATCATCGGCGTTCCGCGCAATCGTCGATGGGCCCGGAATCACTGGAAAAACACGGACTTACGCGAGGTCCTTCGGGCCGTCTCTGGTAGAATCGCGCACCTCTTCCGATGCTGCGCCTTCCGGCGGCATCCCGCGCAACGACCCTGGAGCTTCCATGCCTGCTGACCTCCTCAAGGCCCTCGGCCTTGCCCCCACCAACTCCGGCACCTACCTCGGCAGCGGTGAGTGGTCCACGACCACCGACGCCGGCCTGCTGCAGTCGATCAACCCGACCACCAACGAGGTGATCGCCGAAGTCTACGCCAGCAGCCAGGCCGACTACGAGAAGGTCGTCGCCCGCGCGCAGGCCGCGTTCAAGATCTGGCGCACCACCCCGGCGCCGCGTCGCGGCGAAGCCATCCGCCTGTGCGGCGAAGCCCTGCGCAGGCACAAGGACGCGCTGGGTTCGCTGGTCGCGCTGGAAATGGGCAAGAGCAAGCCCGAGGGCGACGGCGAAGTGCAGGAGATGATCGACATCGCCGACTTCGCCGTGGGCCAGAGCCGCATGCTGTACGGCTACACCATGCACTCCGAACGTCCCGGCCACCGCATGTACGAGCAGTACCAGCCGCTGGGCCTGGTCGGCATCATCAGCGCGTTCAACTTCCCGGTCGCGGTGTGGGCGTGGAACGCGTTCCTGGCCGGCATCTGCGGCGACATCTGCATCTGGAAGCCGTCCAACAAGACGCCGCTGACCGCCATCGCCAGCATGAAGATCTGCAACGAGGCGCTGAAGGAAGGCGGGTTCCCGGACATCTTCTTCCTGATCAACGACGCCGGCGTGGAACTGGCGCAGCAGTTCGTCGACGACAAGCGCATCCCGCTGATCAGCTTCACCGGTTCCACCCAGGTGGGCCGCACCGTCGGCGAGCGCGTCGCGCGCCGCATGGGCCGCAGCCTGCTGGAACTGGGCGGCAACAACGCCATCATCCTGGACGAGACCGCCGACCTGAAGCTGGCCATCCCCGGCATCGTGTTCGGCGCGGTCGGCACCGCGGGCCAGCGCTGCACCACCACGCGCCGCCTGATCGTGCACGAATCCATCTACGACACCGTGCTGGCCACGCTGATCAAGGCGTACAAGCAGGTGGAAGGCAAGATCGGCGATCCGCTGGATCCGGCCAACCTGATGGGTCCGCTCAACAGCCAGGCGGCCGTGCAGCAGTTCCTGGACTCCATCGCCAAGGCCAGGGCCAGCGGCGGCACCGTCGAAACCGGCGGCACCGCGATCGACCGACCCGGCAACTTCGTGCTGCCGGCCATCGTCACCGGCCTGAAGAACTCGGACGAGGTGGTCCAGCACGAGACCTTCGCGCCGATCCTGTACGTCATGAAGTACAAGACGCTGGACGAGGCCATCGACATGCAGAACGCCGTGCCGCAGGGCCTGTCGTCGTCGATCTTCACCCAGAACCTGAAGGCGGCCGAGCAGTTCCTGTCGGCGGCCGGCAGCGACTGCGGCATCGCCAACGTCAACATCGGCACCAGCGGCGCCGAGATCGGCGGTGCGTTCGGTGGCGAGAAGGAAACCGGCGGCGGCCGCGAGTCCGGTTCGGACGCGTGGAAGGTCTACATGCGCCGGCAGACCAACACCATCAACTACTCCGACTCGCTGCCGCTGGCGCAGGGCATCAAGTTCGACCTCTGATCCGCCGCGCCGCCGGCATGCCCGCATGCCGGCCGCCCCGGACGGGCCTGCATCTGGGATAATCGCGCCACCTTGCCGGGTGGCGCGTTTTTTTTGGCTGCCCGATCCCGCGCCATCGCCTCCCTGACCCCTGCACGGAGTTCCTGATGAACCAAGCCCGCACCACCAGCAGCCTCGCCACCGCCAGCCTCGTGTCCGGCATCCTGGGCTGGACCCTGCTGCCCTTCATCGGCACGATCGTGGCCATCATCACCGGCCACATGGCACGCGCCGAGATCCGCCGCAGTGCGGGCACGCTGGACGGCGACGGCATGGCCATCGGCGGGCTGATCCTGGGATGGGTATCGGCGCTGCTGTGGGTGGTCGGCATCGCGGTGATCTTCCTGTTCCTGGGCGGGATGGCCTGGCTGGCGACGTTGAACTGAGCCCGCGCGCGTCCATGTATTCGTTCGCCCGCCCCTTCCTCTTCGGCCTCGATGCCGAGACCGCCCATGGCATGGGCCTGAAGGCGCTCGACCTGGCCTACCGCACCGGCACCACGCCGCTGGTGGCGCGCCCCATCGCCCCCATGCCGACCAAGCTGATGGGCCTGACCTTTCCCAATCCGGTGGGCCTGGCCGCCGGCATGGACAAGAACGGCGCGCACATCGACGCGCTGTTCGCGCTGGGGTTCGGCTTCGTCGAGATCGGCACGGTCACGCCCAAGCCGCAGCCGGGCAATCCGAAGCCGCGCATGTTCCGCCTGCCGGAGCACCAGGCCGTCATCAACCGCCTCGGCTTCAACAACGACGGCGTCGATGCGCTGGTCCGCAACGTCGAACGCGCGCGCCGCGACCGCGGCCTGCTCGGCATCAACATCGGCAAGAACAAGGACACCTCCAACGAGCGTGCCGCGTCCGACTATCTGTACTGCCTGGAACGCGTCTACCCGCTGGCGGACTACATCACCGTCAACATTTCATCGCCCAACACCGCCGGCCTGCGCGAGCTGCAGGAAGAACAGGCACTGCGCCAGCTGATCGGCACGCTGCGCGAGGCGCAGGAAGACCTGGCCGCACAGCACGGCAAGCGTGTGCCGATGCTGGTCAAGATCGCGCCCGACCTGTCCGACAGCGACATCGACGCGGTGGCCCGGGTGCTGGGCGACATGCAGGTGGACGGCGTCATCGCCACCAACACCACCGTCTCGCGCCTGAGCGTGCAGGACCATCCGCACGCGCGCGAAACCGGCGGCCTGTCCGGCGCACCGCTGATGGGCCAGGCCACGCTGGTGCTGCGCCGCCTGCGCACGCGCCTGCCGCACAGCATCCCGCTGATCGGCGTGGGCGGCATCCTGTCCGGCGCCGACGCGGTGGCGAAGATGTCCGCCGGCGCGTCGCTGGTGCAGTGCTACACCGGCCTGGTCTACCGCGGCCCCGAGCTGATCCGCGAATGCGTGGAAGCCATCCGCCGCCGTCGCGAAGCGCCCAGCGGCGGTCCGGTGGCGCCGGAATGACGCCAGGCTATCGCGTCACCGCCCATGCGTCGTTGCGCGAGCGCACGACCTTCGGCGTTCCCGCGCGGGCGCCGTGGCTGATCGAGGTCGATGATGCGGCGGCGCTGGACGAGGTCCTCGCGCTGCCGCAGGCGACCGAGAACACTCCGCTGGTGATCGGCGGCGGCAGCAACCTGCTGTTCGCCGGCGACGCACCGGGTGCCGTCATCGCGATGGCCACGCGCGGCCTGCGCGTCCTGTCCGACGATGGCGACCATGCGCTCGTGCGGGCCGATGCCGGCGTGGCCTGGCATCCGCTGGTGATGTGGACGCTCGAACAGGGCCTGTGCGGCCTGGAGAACCTGGCGCTCATTCCGGGTACCGCCGGCGCCTCGCCGATCCAGAACATCGGCGCCTACGGCACCGAGGTGGGCGAGTTCATCCATGGCGTCGACGCCTTCGACCGCCACGCCGGCACGCGCGTGCGGCTGGACCGCGACGCCTGCGCGTTCGCCTATCGCGACAGCGTGTTCAAACACGATCCCGACCGCTATCTGGTGACCGCGGTGGAATTCCTGCTGCCGCGCCGACCCGCGCTGCGGCTGGACTATGCAGGCATCCGGGACGAGCTGGGGGCGATGGGCATCGCTGATCCGACCGCACGCGACGTAGCCGACGCTGTGATCCGCATCCGCCAGCGCAAGCTGCCCGACCCCGCCGTGGTCGGCAACGCGGGCAGCTTCTTCAAGAATCCGATCGTCTCGCAGGCGCAGGCCGATGCGCTGCAGGTCGACTACCCCACCCTGCCCGTCTTCCGCGGCGATGCCGCCCACAACCGCAAGCTGTCGGCGGCGTGGATGATCGAGGCCTGTGGCTGGAAGGGATACCGCGACGGCGACACCGGTGTGTCCGCCGCGCATGCGCTGGTGCTGGTCAATCACGGCGAGGCGACCGGCGCGCAGCTGTTGGCGCTGGCCAGGAAGATCGCCGCGTCGGTGCAGGCGCGCTTCGGCGTGGCCATCGAGCCGGAACCGAAGATCATCGGGGCGAGCTGGTAGCCCCTCCCATGATCCTCATCCTGCCTCGGATACAGTTCCCTCCCCCGCGTGCGGGGGAGGGTTGGGGTGGGGGGGATGCCGAAGCCGACCGCCCTCGGCAACCGCGATGGCAGCCAGTGCGGCGACCCATCGAACCCATATCCGCGCTCATGGACTCCGTTCGCCCCCTTCCCAACCTTCCCCCGCAGGCGGGGGAAGGGGCGGATCAGGAACGCTGATGCCGAGCCTTCCCACCCACTATCGCGCTGCGGTGCTTGTGCGACGTCATGCGGTCCGCACGCCGGCGCTTGTGATGATTGAGGGCCGGCCACCCGGAACGGCTCCCTCCCCCGTTCACGGGGGAGGGTTGGGGTGGGGGGATGCCGAAGCCGACCGCCCTCGGCAACCGCGATGGCAGCCAGTGCGGCGACCCATCGAACGCATACCCGCGCTCATGGACTCCGCTCGCCCCCATCCCCGTCTTCCCCCGCAGGCGGTGGAAGGGGCAGATCGGGAACGCTGATGCCGAACCTTCCCACCCACTATCGCGCTGCGGTGCTGATGCTGGGCAGCACTGTCCTGTTCGCGCTGATGGTGGTGGCGATCCGGCTGGCGTCGGCGACCCTGCACACGTTCGAGATCGCGTTCTTCCGCAACTTCTTCGGTCTGCTGGCGGCGGCGCCGTTGATCCTGCGCCATGGTCCGGGCTTCCTGAAGACCACGCAGTTCCCGCGTTACCTGTTCCGCTGCGTCATCGGCATCTGTTCGATGCTGGCCGGCTTCTGGGCCATCGGCCACCTGCCGCTGGCGCAGGCGGTGTCGCTGTCGTATTCCACGCCGCTGTTCGTCACCCTGGCCGCCGCGGCGCTGCTCAACGAACAGGTGCGCGCACGTCGCTGGACGGCGGTGGCGCTGGGCTTCGTGGGCGTGTTGATCATCGTGCGGCCGGGTACGGCGCAGTTCACCGTCGACGCGATGGTCGCGGTGCTGGCGGCGGTGATGAGCGCGCTGGTGGCCATCCAGATCAAGCAGCTGTCCCACACCGAACCGGCCGATCGCATCGTCATCTACACCACGCTGCTGTGGGTGCCGATGTCGCTGGTGCCGGCGCTGGCGGTGTGGGAATGGCCGCAGGGCATCACCTGGGTCTGGGTCATCGCGTCGGGGGTGCTGGGCACCGGCGGTCACATGCTGTGGACGCGGGCGCTGAAGCTGGGCGAAGTGTCGGCGCTGACGCCGATCAGCTTCATGCAATTGCCGGTGGTGGCGATCTTCGGCTGGCTGCTGTTCGACGAGACGCTGGACCGGTGGACGCTGCTCGGGGCCGGCATCATTTTCGGGGCCAATGCCTACATCGCGCACCGCGAGGCGGTGCTGTCCCGGCGTGCGGCGTCGGAGGCCTCGAGCGCAGGCGCCAAGCCGGGCGAATGAGCGCTGCGCGTGATCAACCGCGCCGGGTCTGCTTGCCCGGGCGCCTGCCTTCACGGTAACGCTTCGCCAGCTCGGCGTCGGCGTCATCCAGGGTCTTCGGATCGGCCGCGAGCAACGGCGCGATGTACTGGCGGTACAGGGGCTCCGCGTCGGCCGGCCGGCCCAGTTCGCGGTAGGTGTCGATCAGGTTCCATGCGGCGGTGCGTGTTTCCACGTGCGTCTCGCCGAGCGCACGCAGGCGCAGGTCGAACAGGCGCCGGTACTCGGCCAGCGCGTCCGGTACGCGGCCGAGCACCCGCAACGCCTCGGCGCGGATGACCATGGTGGCCTGTGCCTGCGGATGCTTCTCGCCCAGCGTCTTCAACGCCAGCGGCTGCACGTCGCCCAGCAGGCGCAGCGAGGCTTCCGCCTGCCCTGCGTTGAGCAGCGTGCCGGCGTGGTTGACCAGGATGGACAGGGTGTCCGGATGGCCCGCGCCGAGCGCGCGGGTGCGCGCGGTGATGACCTGCTCTTCCAGCGGCAATGCCGCGGCGTAATCCTCGAGCCGCGCGTGGGCCGTGGCCAGGTTCAGCCGCGTACGGACGGTCTGCGGATGGTCGCGGCCGAGCACGCGTTCGCGCGCCGCCAGCACGTCCTGCAGCATCGGAAGCGCGGCTTTCACCGATGCCTCGTCGGCGCCGTCGATCATCATCGTCGCCAGCGTGCTGCGCGCCTGCAGCGCGACCGGGTGTTCGCTGCCCAGCTTGCGCACGTAGCGGTCGGTCAGGTCGCGCTGCAGGGAGATCGCGGCCGCTTTCTCGCGGTTCATGATGCGCAGCACCGCTAGGTTGCCCATGGCCGACAGCGTGTCCTCGTGGTCGGGCCCCAGTGTGGCGGTGCGCAGTGCGACCACCTTCTCCATGTTGGCGCGCGCTTCCGGCAGTTCGCCGAGGTTGCGCTGCACGGCGGCCAGGTTGTTGGTCGCTTCGAGCGTGGCCGGATCCCGCTCGCCGGCGCTGGCCAGCAAGCGCGCCTGCACGGCTTCGATCACGCCCTTCGCGCGCGGCCGGTCGCCGCGGGCCGAGATCACCTGCGCCTGCGCCAGTTCCAGCTTCACCCGCACGCGGTCGTTGTCCGGCAGCGCGAACGCGCGCGGCAGCGCCTTCTGCAACGCGGCCTCGGCCTGGTCGATGTGCGCGCCCTCCAGCAGCGCCTGCACCTGGTCGTTGCGCGCACGCAGGGTGTCCTGCGCGCCTTCGCCGAGCACGCGGCTGCGGTAATCGGCCACCTGCGCGAAATGCGCAGCGGCCTTGTCGTAGAGGCCGATGGCGGCATACACGTGGCCGACAGACTCGCGCAGGCTGGCGGCCACGTCGGGCTGATCGGCGAAATCGCGTGCGATGGCCTCCTCTGCGTTCGCCAGCAACTGGCGGTCGACCAGGTCGCGCGCCAGGTCGCCGGTGCTGGTCTTGGCCAGGGTGGCGCCGAACGCGCCGGCCGCCGACGGGTCGACGCTGCTCACCTGGCGCACCAGCCCTTCCGACAGGCCCACGCCCATGGTCTCGATGTCGATGCCCTCCAGCATCGACTGCTGGAACGCCGCCACCTTCTCCAGTTCGGCACTGCGCGCCTCGGCCAGGCTGCGTTGCGTGCGCGCCTGCTGCAGGCCGTACAGCGACAGGCCCAGGCCGCCCAGCAACGCCAGCAAGGCGACGCCGGCCGCGAAGGCACCGGCGCGATGGCGACGCAGGAATTTGCGCCACGCATAGCGACGGCTCGGCGGCACCGCCGTCACCACGCGACCATCGAGATAGCGCTGCAGATCATCGGCGAGCGCGGCGACGGACCCGTAGCGGGCATCGCGATCGTGCTGCATCGCCTTCAGCACGATCCAGTCCAGGTCGCCCCGCAACCGGTCGCGCATGCGCGCCAGCGACAGGCCGCGCTCCAGCGCCATCTGTTCCGCCTGGTCCATGGGCAGCGCGGCCAGGCGCGACGACGGCGCCACCGCGGTCGGCGTCTCCGCGGCCCAGGTTTCGCCCACCGCATCCGGACGCACCCCGGTCACCAGTTCGCACAGCACCACGCCGAGGGAATAGACATCGCTGCGCGTGTCCACCTGGGTGGCGTCGCCCTGTGCCTGCTCGGGGCTCATGTACTCGGGCGTGCCCGCGCGCTCCAGCGCGGCGTCGCCGGCCAGCGAGGCGGCCATGGCGATGCCGAAGTCGATGATCTTGGGTGCAGGCCGGCCATCGAGCGTGTCGACCAGCAGGTTGCCGGGCTTCAGGTCCCGGTGCACCACGCCCTTGTGGTGCGCGTGCTGCACGCCCTCGCAGACGCGGATGAACAACGCCACGCGTGCGTCCAGCGACAGGCGCTGGTCGCGGCAGTAGCGCGTGATGGGGCTGCCGTCGATCAGCTCCATCGCGAAGAACGGATAGCCCTCCTCCGTGGTGCCGGCGTCGTAGATCTGGGCGATGGCGGGATGGCGCATCTGCGCCAGCACCTGCCGTTCCACCTCGAACCAGGCCAGGTGGCGCGCCTGCAGGCGCTGGACCCGCATCAGCTTGAGCGCCACGTCGCGGCGCACCGGCTCCAGCTGGGCGGCGCGATAGACCTCGCCCATGCCGCCCCGCCCCAGCAGACCCTCGATCCGGTAACGGCCCAGCCGCGCGCCGGGCGCGAGCGTGCCGTCCGGCGCCGTGGGCGCGTCCTGCAGGCGCGTGGCCAGGCTCTCGGTGGGTGCGAGGTCGTCGTACGGATGCGATGTCATGCCACTGTCCCCGGTGCGCCCGGCCATGGTAGCGGAAGCGTGAGTTGACCGACCGATCCGTTACACTCGGGCCCGCACCTGCCAGTCGCCTTCGCATGTCCCGGGATTCCCACGATCCACCCACCACGCAACGGACCGTCCTGAGCGACGGCCCGCGACCGGCGTCGCACCGGTCGGCGTGCGTGGTGGTGATCCACGGCGAGGGCCTGGGCCGGCGCGCGGACATCGATACCGCACGGGTCCGCGTGGGCCGGTCGCAGGAAGCCGACCTGCACATCCCGCACAACAGCGTCTCGCGCCTGCACTGCGAGATCTGGCGCGACGGCGACAGCTACCGCGTCCGCGACCTGGGCGCCACCAACGCCACCCGCGTCAACGACGCGCCGGTGAGCGAAGCCGCCCTCGCCGACGGCGACCACATCACGCTCGGCGAGAGCATCCTGAAGTTCATCAGCCACAGCAGCGTGGAAGCGAGCTATCACGAGGAGATCTACCAGCTCGCCACCCACGATGCGCTGACCGAGATGTACAACCGCCGGCACTTCATCGAGTCCGTCGAGAAGGAAATCGCGCGTGCCATGCGCCACCAGCGCGAACTGACCATGTGCATCATCGACGTGGACCTGTTCAAGCCGATCAACGACCGCTACGGCCATATCTCCGGCGACCACGTGCTGAAGCAGATCGCCGGACTGGTACGCCGGCACGTGCGCAACGACGATACCGCCGCGCGGATCGGCGGCGAGGAGTTCGCCGTGTTGCTGCCCGAGTGCGGGCCCGAGGCCGCCTATGGCTTCGCCGAGCGCCTGCGCGAGGCGGTGGAGGCGGTGGTGTTCCGCCCCGGCGGCGAGGCGCAGCGCATCACCGTCAGCATCGGCATCGCCGCGCTGACGCCCGAGCGCGATACCGTCAGCCGCATGATGGCGGCCGCCGACGCCGCGCTGTACCGCGCCAAGAGCGAAGGCCGCAACCGGGTCTGCATCGAACACTGACGGCTCAGCCGGTCAGCGGCTCCACGCCGTATCCCTGCGCGCGCCACGCGTCGATGCCCCCGCGCAGCGGCAGTACGTCGCGGAAGCCGGCCGCGCGCAGCCTGCCCGCCATCCACGCCGCCGACACCTCGTCCGGGCAGGCACAGTAGATGACCACCTTGCCCTCGCGCGGATACGTGGCCAGGATACCGCCCAGCTCGCGCTCGTCGGCGAACACGGCACCCGGGATCACGTACGGGTCCACCTCGCGGAAGCCGGGCGCGCGGATGTCGAACACCACCGGCGACTGTCCGGCCCGGCGCAGCGCCTCAAGTTCCACCGGCTCGATGCGTGCGGACTCCAGCGATCTCAGCAGCGCGCGCCGGCGCCACCAGCGCCACGCGACGTAGGCCGCCAGCGCCAGGCCGATCACCACGCCGGCGCCGGTACCGAGTTGCGACAGGGCGTCGAGCACGGTCTCCACCTGGCGCGAGAAGATCACCCCCAGCCCCAGTCCCAGCGCCGCCCACAACGCCGCGCCCAGTCCGTCGTAGCGCAGGAACAGCGGCAGCCGCGCCTGCATGGCGCCGGCCAGCGGCACGGAGACCATCGACAGGCCGGGAATGAACTTCGCCACCGACAGCACGCGGATGCCGAAGCGGCCATAGAAGCGCTCGGTGCGCTTCATGCAGGTGTCGCGCGACAGCGACAGCCGGCACAGCGACTGCAGCGTGCGGTTGCCGTAGCGGCGACCGGCGAAGAACCACACGCTGTCGCCGATCAGGCTGGCGGCCACCGACACCGCCAGCACGCCGAGCAGCGGCAGCCACATCGCCTCCGGCTGCAGCGCCAGCCCGGCGCCGACCAGGATCAGCGTCGGCATGGCCGGTACCGGCAGGCCCAGCGACAGCGCCAGGACGTTGGCGAACACCAGCAGCACGCCATATTGGTCCACCACGTCCTGCATCGCGATCCCCGTCGCAGCGGCCGCACAGCGCGGCGAGCGGGCATGTTCGATCCATGTCCGCGCGACGGCAAGGCGCCGGTCCGCAACAATGCGTTGCCCGGTCGCATTGGCGCACGCCTGTACCAGATCGCGCGTGCGTGCTGCGACGCGGGATCGCTCCGTTTACCTGGGTACCCGCAGCGCCCGGGACGGGGGGCATCGCGGCCAATACCGGGGGCGAAGGCAGCCAAAGCGGGCGCCATCACGCGCACTTAATCCCTGCGCGCGACCGAGCCACGACCATCCGCCTTCGTACGGTGGCCGCCCCCACGGGTGCCGCACGCCCAGGCAGTCCATCCCGTTGAACGTCCCGCCTGACTCTCGCCGGAGGATCCGATCATGGTTGCACCCGTACGTGCCCCTCGCCTGCCGCTCGCCCTCGCCGCCGCAGCCTTCACGCTCGCCGTCGCCGCCCCGCTGAAAGCGGAGGAAGGCGATTACAGTTTCTGGCAGACCCTGGTGAACCTGGTGTCGCCACCCAAGGCGGACAACAAGGTCACGCCCGCGCAGCGCACCGGCCACTATCCGCTGCTGTCCAATCCGTCCGGCTTCAACGACGGCTTCCAGCCGGGCCGCTACGACGCGTGGCAGACCATCCAGCTGGCGCCCTCGACCGGCGCGGTGTGCGGCGACGGCTCGCCGTTCAAGTTCTTCGTCAACCGCGTGGCCGACACGCGCAACACCATCATCTACATGGAAGGCGGCGGCGCCTGCTGGGACTACGCCAGTTGCAGCGGCCAGAGCGGCATCCGCGGCGCGCGCAACCCGAACGGCATTCCCGACGACTACATGAGCCTGCTCAATCCGGGCGCGAGCCTGGTCAGCCCGTTCGTCACCCGCGTCAGTCCGTTCGAGTCGGTCAAGACGCAGGGCTGGAACATGGTCTACGTGCCCTACTGCACCGGCGACATCTACAGCGGCGACAAGGTGGCGGTGTACGAGGATCCGAGCGGCCAGAACGCACCGCTGGTCTGGCACCACAACGGCACGCGCAACGTGCGCGCGGTGGTGAGCTGGCTGAAGGACAACCTGCCGCGGCCCACGCAGATGCTGTCCACCGGCTGCAGCGCCGGCGGCGCGGGCAGCCTGACCAGCTACCACCCGCTGCGGCGCGACCTGGCGCCCACGCGCAGCTTCCTGATCGATGACTCCGGCCCGATCTTCCCCACGCCGAAGAACGGCAATCCGGTCGAGTATCCCTCGCAGCCGCTGATGGCGCTGATCCGCAGCGCCTGGGGCCTGGACCAGCCGAACGGTCCCCTGCCCTACCTCGCCAGCGGCCTGCCGCAGTTCGACCTCGACGAACTCGGCAGCCTGTATCCGGCGCTGTCCAGCAAGTATGCGAACGACCGCCTCGGCCACACGCACTTCTGGAAGGACCTCAACTACTCCTCGTACTCGTACGAGCGCTTCTATCCCGACATCGCCAACGCACCGGACCAGGCGACGAAGGAAGCCCGCATCCATGCCCGCTGGAACACCGACACCGCGCGCCTGCGCGACCGCCTGAACGGGTTGAACAACGTCGGCGGCTACTTCCCGCAGTACCGCGCGCTCAACGAGAGCCATTGCACCACCATCGTCGACTTCAAGAATGCCGACGTGCAGGCGCAGAACCTGGAACTGAAGCACTTCATCGACAGCGTGCTCGACGGCCAGGGCAAGGTGCTCGATGCCAGCGAGCAGGACGACATGGCCGACAAGGCCAAGCCGTTCAACCTGCTGTACTGGCTGGTGGACCAGTTGCTGGGGTGAGGTCCAGGTCCGGGGCCGTCGTGCTTCGACGGTCCCGGCATACACGGGGTTCTGCATGAAGAAATGGCTGACGCTGCTGGTGCCCTGCGTGGTGCTCGTCGCCGCCATCGTCTGGTGGACGCGCGACGAGCCCGGCAGGCCCATCGCACCGTCATCGTCGATGGACGCCGCGGATACCGTGTCCTCGCCCCTGGCGTCCCTGCAGGCCACGCCACAGGCGCGGCAGCACCGCGAACGCCAGCGCTTCGAGGCGGATGCGAAGGACTTCTTCGCCCGTGCCGCCTCGCTGCGCGCCGTCGAGCGCAGCGAACGCGCCGAAGCGCTGACGCGCCAGATCGATCGGTACGAAGCCGAAGGCGGCCTGTCCGCCGGCGAAGCCGTGCTGCTGCGGACCGCGCTGGTCAAGGCGACCGTGGACGACCCGGCGCAGCAAGCGGCGGAGGTGGCCGTGATCGCCGACCGCTATCGCGCACACGCCGACCGGCGCATGGCCGCCTTCGCCGCGCAGCAGGCGAACGATCCCCGCTTCCAGGCCTACAAGACGCGCGAGGCGCAGGTGGTGGCCGAAGTGATGGCGATGACGTCGGTGCCGGCCGGCCTCACCCGCGATCAGTACCTGCGCCAGCGACTGCAGGAAGAACGCGAGCGGGCGTACGCGCCGTGAAGGCCCGAAGCATCATGGGAAAGATGTGGGAGCGACGTAAGTCGCGATAGAGCACCCGTAGAGCCTCATCGCGACTGACGTCGCTCCCACAGGAACCCTAGCCTTTCACCTGCCACGGCCGCTCGCGGATGCGGAACAGCACCAGGTACACGCCCGATACCCACGCGATGCCCGCCGCGAAACCGCCCAGGATGTCGGACGGATAGTGCACCCCCAGGTAGATGCGCGAGGCGCCCACCAGCAGCGCGAACAGCGTGGCCAGTACCACCGCCAGCCAGCGCCAGCGTGTATGCCAGCACAGCAGCGCCACCACCATCGCCAGCGTCGCCGAGCCCATCGCATGGCCGCTGGGGAAGCTGAAGGTGTGCTCGGGCGCGATCGATTCCCACAGCGTGGGCCGGTCGCGCTGGAAGAACTGCTTGGTCGCCATGTTGAGCAGCGCCGAGCCGGCGAACGACACGCCGGCGAAGGTCGCCTCGCGCCAGCGACGCGCGACCAGCAGGGCAGCCGTCAGCGCGATGTCGACCGGCACCACGCCCCACTGGTAGCCGAGCGCCGACACCACCACGAAGAAGCGGTCCAGGGTCGGGCCGGACAGCGCATGCGCCTGCCAGAGCAAGGCATCGTCGAAGTAGAAGTCTTCCAGCTCATGGACTTCGTCCGCCAGTTCGACGAACAGCCACAACGGTGCCAGCAGGCACAGGAACAGCAGGACCAGCCGCCCGCCATGTTCGCGGAACAGGCCGGCGATGAAGCGCCGGCCGTTCGCCAGCGTGTCAGCCGCCCGCACGCGCGTACTTCGCCTCGACGTAGTCGTCGATCAGCGCGACGAACTCCTGCGCGATGTTGTCGCCGCGCAGCGTCACCTTCTTCTCGCCATCGACGAACACCGGTGCCGCCGGTGCCTCGCCCGTGCCCGGCAGCGAGATGCCGATGTTGGCGTGACGCGATTCGCCGGGACCGTTGACCACGCAGCCCATCACCGCCAGCGTCATGTTCTCGGCGCCGGGATGGGTGACCTTCCACTCGGGCATCTTGCCGCGCACGTGTTCCTGCACGACCTTGGCCAGTTCCTGGAAGAACTCGGACGTGGTGCGGCCGCAGCCCGGGCAGGCGGTGACCATCGGCGTGAACGCGCGCAGGCCGGTGGTCTGCAGCAGTTCCTGCGCGACGATCACTTCCTGGGTGCGCGACTGCCCCGGCTCCGGCGTCAGCGAGATGCGAATGGTGTCGCCGATGCCTTCCTGCAGCAGCACCGCCAGCGCGGCGCTCGACGCCACGATGCCCTTGCTGCCGATGCCGGCCTCGGTCAGGCCCAGGTGTAGGGCGAAGTCGGTACGGCTGGCCATGTCGCGGTAGACCGCGATCAGTTCCTGCACGCCGCTGACCTTGGCCGACAGCACGATGCGGTCGCGCGGCAGGCCGAGTTCGACGGCGCGCTCGCCGGAATCCACCGCCGAGCGGATCAGCGCCTCGCGCAGCACGCGCCCGGCGTCCCACGGCGTCTCGCGCGCGTGGTTCTCGTCCATCAGCTGCGCCGCCAGCGCCTGGTCCAGCGAGCCCCAGTTGGCGCCGATCCGCACCGGCTTGCCGTAGCGGATGGCGAACTCGATCAGCTGGGCGAACTGGGTGTCCTTCTTCTTGCCGAAGCCCACGTTGCCCGGGTTGATGCGGTACTTGGCCAGCGCCTCGGCACAGGCCGGCTCGCCCGCCAGCAGCTGGTGGCCGTTGTAGTGGAAGTCACCGATCAGCGGCACCGAGATGCCCATCATCTCCAGCTTCTCGCGGATGCGCGGGATGGCGGCGGCGGACTCGGGATTGTTGACGGTCAGGCGGACCATTTCCGAACCGGCGCGCCAGAGATCGGCCACCTGCTTCACGCTGCCGGCGATGTCGGCGGTGTCGGTGTTGGTCATCGACTGCACCACCACCGGACGGCCGCCGCCGACGATGGTGTTGCCGATCTGGACGGCCTGGGTGATGCGGCGCGGCCAGGGCGCGGCGTCGGTGGGGGGCGTGGGGCGGGTGACGGCGTCGTGCATGGCGGCATTGTAGCGTGGGCCACCGGCCGGCCCCGTGCACGCCCCTGCGACGCCATGCCGCAGGCCCGCCGCGCACGCTTGCACTAGCATGTGACCATGCCCAATACCCTGCTCACCCTGTCGCCGTCGTTCCTGCGCACGCTGTGCAACCTGCGCTGGGTGGCGATCGTGGGCCAGGCGGTGACCGTGCTGGTGGCGCTCGGCCCGCTCGGCATCGACCTGCCGCGCTGGCCGCTGTGGGGCGGGATCGGCGCGCTGGCGCTGTTCAATGTCTACGCCACCTGGCGCAGCCACCGGCCCGGCGAAGAAACCGCCGCCGAAGCCTTCGCCCACATGCTGGTCGACGTGGCCGTGCTGTCCTGGCTGGTGTCGTGGAGCGGCGGCATCGGCAATCCGTTCAGCTCGATGTTCCTGCTGCTGATCGCGGTCTCGGCGCTGGCGCTGCCGTTGCGCTGGGTGATCGCCACCGGCGTGGCCTGCCTGCTGGGCTATGTGCTGACCGCCATCTTCGGCCGCCCACTGCCGCACCTGCACGACGACGCCTTCAACGTGCACCTTTGGGGCATGGGCGTGAACTTCGTGCTGTCGGCGGCCGTGGTGCTGTACTTCTCCACGCGCCTGGTCGCCGCGCTGCGCCTGCGCGAACAGGAACTGGCCCGCCTGCGCGAGCGCTTCGCGCGCAACGAAGGCATCGTGGCGCTGGCCACCCACGCCGCGGCCGTCGCGCACGAACTGAACACCCCGCTGGCGACGATGACGCTGTTGACCGAGGACATCCGCGAGCACGCGGCCGAACCCGAGATCCGCGAGGACGCCGGCACCCTGCGCCAGTTGATCGACGTCTGCCGCGACCGCGTACGCGCGCTCGCCGCATCGGCCGACATGGGCGTGCGGCAGCGGGTGGACCTGGACGACGTGGTGCAGCGCTGGCAGCTGATCCGTCCCACCGTGGAACTGCAGCGCACCGGCGCGCTGCCGCCGTGGCTGGCGACCGATGCCTCCACCGGCCACCTGCTGCAGGCCCTGCTGAACAATGCGGCCGACGCCAGCCGCCAGGCCGGCTCGCAGCGTGTGGACCTGGACCTGCGCTGCGAAGACGACGAACTGGTCGGCACCGTGCGCGATTACGGCAACGGTTTCCACGAAGCCCTGCCGTTCCAGTCCGAACAACTCTTCCGCACCAGCAAGCCCGAAGGCATGGGCGTGGGGCTGGCGCTTTCGCACGCCACCATCGAACGGCTGGGCGGGCGCATGACCATGCGCGCCGTGCCGCCGAAGGGCGTGCAGGTGCAGTTCCGCCTGCCGATGGCGGCGCACGACGAAACTTCCTGATGAGAGGCATCCGATGAAAGGCCTGCTGGTCGACGACGACGAACTGTATGCGCGCACGCTGCAGCGCAGCCTGGCGCGCAAGGGCATCGAGACCGAGATCGCGCTGGACGCCGCCAGCGCGCTGGCGAAGGCGCGCGAGTACCGGCCCGACTTCGCCCTGGTCGATCTGAAGCTGGGCGCCGACTCGGGACTGAGCCTGATCGAACCGCTGCGCGCACTGCGTGCCGACATGCGGATCCTGCTGGTGACCGGGTATGCGAGCGTGGCCACGGCGGTGGAATCGATCAAGCGCGGCGCGGACGATTACCTGCCCAAGCCCGCCACCGTGCCGACCATCCTCCGCGCCCTGGGCCTGGAGGCACCGCTGGCGCCCACCGACGACGCCGACACCACGGAAGACACCATGACGCCGCTCAGCCGGCTGGAGTGGGAGCACATCCAGCAGGCGCTGGCGGAGACCGAAGGCAACATCTCCGCCGCCGCACGCCTGCTGGGCATGCACCGGCGTTCGCTGCAGCGCAAGCTGGCCAAGCGCCCCGGGCCGGAGCGGCGCTGGATCGACGAGTAAGCGTCAGCGCGCGGGATCGCGGTCGGCATCGGCCGCCGACCCGATGCCCATCCCCGCACCGGCGCCCATGCCGGCACCGCCCGCACCGCCGCCACCGCCCTGGCGTCCCTCGCCTTTCGCCCCCTCGCCCTTGCCCTTGGAGGCGACCGGCCGCGCCGGCCCCTGGCGGGGAATCGGCAGCGACGACGGAACCGGTTCGAGGTCCAGCACGCTGCGGATGAAATCGCGCAGCGACACCACCAGCGCATCGGTATGGATGGGACGACCCGCCGCCAGGTCGGCGGCGGCCTGCGCGGCCAGCCGTACCTGCTCGTCGGTGCCCAGCAGGATGATGTCCGACAGGGCGGCCTCGACCGCATCGCGGATACGCCGGGCACGGTCGCTGCCCTCGTCGAAGGCGTCGTCGCCGGCTTCGCGCGCCTGTGCCCGCAACTCGCGCAGGTGGCGCGGATCGACCTCCAGCGCACCCGTGAACGAGCCACCCAGCACCTTGTAGGCGGCGATCAGCGTACGCAGGCGCTCGTTGATCTGGCGGTTCTCGCGCGCCCGCCGCTCCTGCACCGTCTGCATCACCAGCAGGCGGATGCCGACGCCGATCACCGTGATCAGCGCCAGCCCCGCCAGCGTGGTCAGCAGGCCCTGCCATGAACTGAAATCGAGACCGCGCATGGCAGGAGTCCTTCGGATGTCCGGCCGCTACCTTACCGAACTCCATGCCATCGCCGCATGCCGCATCAGAGCATCTTGCGCAGCACGAGCTCCCAGCTGCGTGGATCGCCGAGATAGGCCATCGTGCTGCCCAGCGCGTACACCACATGGGTGCGGTCGCCGAGGTTGCGGCCACGCAGGGTCAGTTCCGTGCTGGCGTTCCACTTGAAGCCCACGTGTGCGCCCCAAGTGGCGTAGCCCGCCGTCGCCAGCGTGTTGGCGGCGTTGGCGTAGCGCGACGACACGCCGCGCACGTCCATGCCGGCAGACCAGCGTGGCGTGAAGGCGTAGTCCACCCACAGGTTGCCCACGCGCGAGGGCGTGTTGGTGGGCCGGTTGCCCGCGCGCGACACCGGGAAGCCGCCGACGTTCTCGTAGAAGTCGTCCAGCGTCGCATCGACCCAGGCCAGATTGCCTTCGACGCTCAACGCCTCCAGCGGACGCCAGCCGAACGTCGCTTCGATACCGCGGGACGACTGCTGACCGACCGGCAGCGTCTGTCCGGGGTTGGCCGGATCGGTGATGGCGAGGTTGCGGCGCACGATGCGGTATGCCGCCAGCGTCGCGAAGTTACGTGCATCGCGCGACTGGAACTTCGCGCCGACCTCGCCCTGGCGACCCGTGGTCAGGTCGAAGTCGCGGAGCGTCGCGAAGTTCGCGGTGCTGAGGATCCCTGCCGGCGGATCGGCGGCGGTGCTGTACTGCGCGTAGACGCTGGCCTGCGGGGTGATGGCCCAGTTCAGCGCGACACGTCCGGTGGTGGGCGAGTATTCGCGCTCGAATCGGGCGGGATTGGCGGCGCTCACCGCGCGATGGTTCACCACGTCCAGCACGATGCGGTCATGGCGCAGGCCGGTCAGCAGCGACAGTGACGGCGTCAGTTCGGTCAGGTTCTCGGCGTAGACGGCCTGCGTGTGCAGCCGGTTGTTGCGGTCGGGCGTGTAGACGATCGCGGTGCCGGGCACGTCCAGGAAGCGGCCCGGCGTGACGGCGTCGATCGGTACCGTGTCCACGGTGGCCGAAAGCGACAACGGGAAACGCGTCTGCCGGTTGTAGCTGGCATCCAGGCCCGTGGCCCACCGCGTGGGCAGGCCGAACAGCGTGCCGTCATGGCTCCATTCCAGGCGGTTGCCGTAGACCTGCTGGTCGTGCCGCTGCAGCAGCGTGCCCGAACGGATCACGCCGTCGTTGCCGGCGGTCAGGCGATAGCTCTCGACGTTGCGGTAATCCCGCAGCGCGTCGTAGCGGTAGACCGTGTTGCGCACGGTGTCGTGCTCACCCGGCGTCCATTCCAGCAGCGACCGTGCCCAGCGCACGTCCTGTCCGTAGTAGCCGTCGGCGACGTTGTAGTTGCGGCCGATGGTCTGCGGCAGCACCGACAGGCGACCGGTCGCTGGCTGGCGCACCGGCGTGCCCCAATACGGACGATGGTTGTCCTCCTGCTGGACCTCCACCGCCAGGGTGTGGCGCAGCGTGGGCGCCAGTTGCACCAGCCAAGAGGCCGCCAGCGTGGAGCCCTCGCGCTCCTGACCGTCGATCCAGCTCTCGCCATCGCGCGCGCTCGCATCCACGCGAACGGCCTGGCGCGCCTCGTCGCCGCCGATGCGCAGGTTGGCCCCCATCGCCAGCGTGCCGTCGCGGAACGAACCCCACGACGCCTGCACGGCGGCTTCGTCGCGGTCCAGTCGCGCCAACCGGATGACGTAGTTGATCGTGCCGCCGACCGCACCGGCGCCATACAGGAAGCTCGACGGCCCGCCGATCGCTTCCACCCGCTCGTACTGCCAGGCATCCACCGGGCGCGCGGCGATGCTGGCGTACTGCACGTCGATGCCGTTGAACAGCTGGGTGATCTGGCTGCCGGAGAAGCCGCGGTAGGTCACCGCATTGCCGTTGCCCGGCGGCGACGCGACGGTGAGGCCGGGAATGCCGGCCAGCGCTTCCTGCGTGGTGCGTACGCCACGCGCATCGAGCGCATCGCGGTCGATGACGGTGACCGACGCCGGGGTTTCCATCAGGGTCAGCGACAGGCGGGTACCGGTGCCGGCGAGTTGCTCGAGGCCGGCCCGGTGGCCCTTGACCTCGACCGTGTCGAGCTGGGTGGCGCGGGAGCCTTCGGGCAACGCGACGGGGTCCGCCGCGAAGGCGAACGACGGAAAGGACAGGGCTGCGGCAACGGCCACGGACAGGCAGGACGCACGCGGCGTCGCCCGGAAAGACAGGAACATGGACACTCCAAAGCACAAGGACGCGGCGCACGGGCCGCAAGGTCGTCAGTCAGGGGTCTTGTGATTCAGAGCAGGACGGGCGGCCCTTGTCCGCCAAGGCCGCGCAGGCGCAGTCGCTCCACGCGTGGAAGCGCCGGCCGTCCCACGGGGAGGCCGCCCGAGACGCGCGGGAACAGCAGCGCGATGCAGAGCAGCAGCAACGGCAATGCCGCGGACAGCGTGCAGTACGCGCAGTCGGCACCCATCGTCATGCCGGCGGGGGACGGCACCTTGCCGAAAGGGGCCTTGGCGACCGGCGATTCGGTCCGCGTATCGACCCACTTGATGCCATCGGTCGTACACAGCTCGGTCCAGCCGGCCAGCACCTGCGATCCCGTGGCGGTCACCCACCGCGTCACCGACGGCGCAAGGGCCATCAGCAGCGCGGCCAGCAAGGCGAGCTGCAGCATCGGTCGGAGGAAGGCATGCGAACGGATCACCGCGTGATTTTAAGCGGGAGGGCCGGAAAGATCAGACGCGACGAAGTGTCGCACCCGTACGCATCAGCGGAACACGACGCGCGCGCTTTGCAGCCGCGGCGTTTCACCGGCCACATCGGTCCACGCCAGCCAGGCGGCACCGTCGTGCCATTGAAGTCGCGGGATGCCGCTCGCGCGTCCGCGTGCGGAGAGGGTCGCGACCTCGACGCGCTGCGCCCCGCCCCAGGCGGGGTCGTAGCGCCCCAGTACCAGCGTCTGGCGTTCGTCCTGCGCCTGCTCCAGCCAGCTCACCAGCAGGTGGCCATCGCCGTGGACCAGGCCCAGGCGACCCAGCACCTGCATGCCCTTCGCCAGCGTCACCGGCGTGCCGAACGTATCGCCGGCGTCGTCCGAACGTGCCGCACGCAGTTCCGGCATGCCGCCGGCTTCCGTGTACCACGCGACCCAGACCGTGGCACCGTCCGCCACCGCCATCGGTCCGTTGACGGGGCAACCGGCGATCTGCCAGCCATCCGCATGCACGTCGCGGGGCGGCGTCCAGCGCTGACCATCGAAGCGGACGATGCGCGTATCGCGGATCTCGCCATCGCCACGGCCGCGATAGACGACCACCACGCCACGATCCGTCACTGCGGACGAGGTGGTGCAGCAGTCGCAGGTTGAGGTGTCCAGTGGCCACTCTCCCACCTGCTTCGCCTGCGCATCGTAGGTCGCCGCACGCAGCATCATCGCCGCACCGCCTGCGTGGTCGTGGCCGTCGGCGTCGTGGCCGGCATGTCCGGACGCGGCCTTCTGCCGGCTGTCGAGCCAGGCGATGCCCAGCCGGTCGCGCGCCTGCGGCCAGAACGTCACGAAGCCGTGGTCGCCCGGTGTTCCCGCAGGATGCACCAGCTGCGGTGCGCTCCACGTCGCGCCGCCATCGGCGGAACGTACCAGGTCGATGCCGTAGTCCATCCGCGACGGCCCGGTGCTGCGCAGCCAGTGCGCCCACAGCGAGCCGTCCGGCAGCGCGTACACGTGCGGCGTGTCGGCCCAGTTGACGAACCACGTCGCACCCTCGGCGATCGTGCGCGGCGCTTCCCAGTCCGCAGCCTGTGCGGGGCGTCGGCTGAAGCGCAGGCGATGGCCGGCCCCGTCCATCGGTTCGATCCAGCTCAACAGCAGCGCGCCGTTCGGTGTGGAGACCAGGTCAGGCTGTGCGGCACCGGGGGGCGATGGCAGGCGCAACGGCTCCACGAGGGGCGCGGATGCCGACGCAGCCGACGAAGGCGCATCCTCAGGCGAACAGGCCGCGAGCGCGATGAACAGCATCGGCATGATGGAGCGGGACCAGCGGGACACGGGCATGCGGACGATTCCGGCCATCAGGACCTCGCCATTCCACCACGGAACGCGACCGGCAGCCTGCGACCGCCTGTCGCAGGCCTTCGCGGCGACGGCCGACGCCAGCGTTTATCCTTGCACCATGACCGACACCGCACGCGACATCCTCACGCCCACCCAGCTCAACACGCTGGCGCGCGACCTGCTGGAGGGCGCGTTTCCGCTGGTGTGGGTGGAAGGCGAACTCGGCAATGTCACCCGTCCCGCCTCCGGCCACCTGTATTTCACCCTGAAGGACGCACGTGCCCAGGTGCGCTGCGCGATGTTCAAGCCCAAGAGCCAATGGCTGAAGTTCGCGCCCCGCGAAGGCCTGCGCGTGCTCGCGCGCGGCCGGTTGACCCTGTACGAAGCGCGCGGCGACTACCAGCTGGTCATCGACAGCCTGGAGGAAGCCGGCGAAGGCGCCCTGCGCCGCGCGTTCGAGGAACTGAGGGCCCGCCTGACGGCGGAAGGGCTCTTCGACGGCACCCGCAAGCGCCCCCTGCCCGCCCACGTGCGGCGCCTCGCCGTGCTGACCTCGCCCACCGGTGCGGCGGTGCGCGACGTGCTGAGCGTGCTGCAGCGGCGTTTCCCCCTGCTGGAGGTCGACGTGCTGCCCATCCAGGTGCAGGGCGAGACCGCAGCAGCGCAGATCGTCGACATGCTGCAGCGCGCCGCGCGCAGCGGCCGTTACGACGTGCTGCTGGTCGCCCGCGGCGGCGGCTCGCTGGAAGATCTGTGGGCGTTCAATGACGAACGACTGGCGCGCGGCATCGCCGCCTCGGCTGTTCCCGTCGTGTCCGCGATCGGCCACGAAACCGACTTCACCCTCGCCGACTTCGCCGCCGACCTGCGTGCGCCGACGCCCTCCGTCGCCGCCGAACTCCTGGTCCCGGACCGGCGCGACCTGCTGACACGCGTGCAGGGGCTGCAACGCCGTCTCTCCACTAACCAGGCGCATCGCCTGCGCAATGCCATGCAGCGTGCCGACCGCGCCGCGTTGCGTTTGAATGCGCAGCGTCCGCAGTCGCGACTGGACGCACTCCGGCGTCGGCAGGAGGACGCCGCACGCCGCCTGCATGCCCTGTGGCGGCACCAACAGGCCCGTCGCCTGGCCGCACTCCGACATGCCGATGCCGTCCTTCGCGCGCATGCACCGCAACGTCGCCTCGAACAGCTGCGCACGCGCCTGCTTGCGCTCGCGCCACGGCCCCAGGCCGCCGTCGCACGCACCCTTCAGCGCGACGCCCTGCGCCTGCGCGCCCTCGCCCGCTCGCTCGAAGCGGTCAGTCCGCTCGCAACCGTCGCCCGCGGCTACGCGCTGGTGACCAAGGAAGACGGCACGCTGGTACGCTCGGTGGCGCAGGTGCAGGCCGGCGATCGCCTGGAAGCGCAGGTCGCCGATGGCCGGATGAAGCTACGGGCGGAATAGCGGTATCGAGGCAACCCCGTTTCTTGCACTCTCTTCGTATCAGCCCACTCCCCACGAACAATCGTCTTGCCCGGAGTACGCCCCATGATCACCCGCGAACAACTGGTCGAGATGTTCGACAACATGGCCCGGGAGACGGCCTGGGACCTGCGCAAGCCGCTGGTGTGGGGCTACTTCTTCACCCATGGCTCGCGCGCGCCGCTGGAGGCGGTCGTCCCGCTGCTGCAGGAACAGGGTTATCGCGTGATCGCGCTGTACCTGGAAGACAAGGACCACCGCAAGGATCCCGACCTGTGGTGGCTGCATGTCGAGAAGACCGAGGTGCATACGCCGGACAGCCTGCACGAGCGCAACCAGGCGCTGTACCGATTCGCCGAGGCGCACGGCCTGGATGCCTACGACGGCATGGATGTAGGCGCGATCGACTGACGGAGGCTCGCCCCTGTGGCGCGCCCGCCAGGAATCGCGCCAGGCCTTCAACCCCGTTCCACTGCCCCACGCGTTCGACTCCCTGCCCAACACACGGAGTCACGCCATGTCGCACCGTCTGACCGTCACCCTGCTGGCCACCGCCCTGCTGGCCGCCTGCCAGTCCAATCCCACCGCCGAGCAATCGCCCGAGACCGACGCAGCCACCGCGGCGACTGATGCGTACGTCGCCAAGGAAGCCGCAGCCGTTGCGCATCGCGAACAGGCCACGCTCGACCGTGTGGTCGTCACGGGCGCCCGACTGCGCAGCGAGCAGGCCAAAGCCGCGATGGCGACCGGCCATGCCTACGCACCCGCATCGCCGCCTCCACCGCCCGCGCCGGTGATGACCCAGGAGTACCGCATCGCCAACGTGGCCATCGTTCCGCAGGCCAATCCGGCCAACACCGAGAGGTACGCCGAGCGCGACGACAATCCGGTGCGCCGGACGCTGGACGAGCCCGTCTCGACCTTCTCGGTCGACGTCGACACCGGCAGCTACAGCAACGTGCGCCGCATGCTGCGCGAGGGCCAGCGACCGCCGGCCGATGCCGTGCGCGCGGAAGAGTTCATCAACTACTTCCGCTATGGCCACGCCGCGCCCGCCGACCGCAGCCGCCCGTTCAATGTCACGACCGAACTCTCGCCGGCGCCGTGGAACGCCAAGCGCCAGCTGCTGATGGTCGGCATCAAGGGGTACGACGTGCCGAAGGCGACGCTGCCGCCGGCGAACCTGGTGTTCCTGCTCGACACTTCGGGCTCGATGGAGTCGCCGGACAAGCTGCCGCTGCTGAAGCAGTCCTTCGCCCAGTTGGTTCCGCAACTGCGTGCGCAAGACCGCGTCAGCATCGTCGTCTATGCCGGTTCGGCCGGCCTGGTGCTGCCGCCGACGCCCGGCAACCAGCATGACGAGATTCTGGCCGCGCTGGATCGCCTGCAGGCCGGCGGCAGCACCAACGGCGGCGACGGCATCCGCCTCGCCTACGCGATGGCGAAGCAGGCGTTCGTCAGGGACGGCGTGAACCGGGTGATCCTGGCCACCGATGGTGATTTCAATGTCGGCACGGTCAGCCAGGATGCGCTGAAAACCATGGTCGCCGACCAGCGCGCCTCCGGCATCGCGCTGACGACGCTCGGCTTCGGCACCGGCAACTACAACGATGCGCTGGCCGAGAAGCTGGCCGACGTCGGCGACGGCAACCACGCCTACATCGACACGCTGCAGGAAGGCCGCAAGGTACTGGTGGACGAGATGCAGTCCACGCTGCTGACCATCGCCCGCGACGTCAAGATCCAGGTCGAGTTCAATCCTGCGGTGGTGTCCGAGTACCGCCTGATCGGCTACGAGAACCGCGTGCTGGCTAACGAGGACTTCGCCAACGACAAGGTCGATGCCGGCGACATCGGCGCGGGCCACGAAGTCACCGCGCTGTACGAGATCACGCCGACCGGCAACGGCGCCGACCGACTCCCCGCGCTGCGCTACGGCGGCAAGCAGGTCGCCGCAGGCGCGTCGACCGAGGAGGTCGCGCATGTGCGCCTGCGCTACAAGCTGCCCGGCCAGGACAGCAGCCGGCTGATCGAGACACCGATCACACGGACATCGCTGACCACGAAACCCAGCGATGCGTTCCGCTTCGCCGCCGCGGTGGCGGCCTATGCCGACCTGCTGCGCGGTGGCAGGCGCATCGACGGCTGGAGCTGGAACGACGTGGCGATGGCGGCGCGTGCGGCGAGCGGCCGCGATCCGCATGGCCTGAAGGCGGAGTTCGTCGGCATGGTGGACCAGGCCGAGCGGCTGGTCGCCGTACGGGGCGATACGCCCGCCATCGCAGGCGAGTAAGGTCGATGCGGCCGTGGTCCAGGGACGGACCCCTTCATACGTCAGCAGCCCAGCCGACCGATGCCGCCCAGGCCGATATCCTCACGCCACGTCGGCGACGATCGCGTCCATCTGCGCCGCGGGCCGACCCAGCAGGTAGCCTTGGCCGAGGTGGCATCCCAGGTCCAACAGCGCCTGCCGCTGCTCTTCCGTCTCCACACCCTCGGCGATCGTCTCGATGCCCAGCGTACTGGCCAGCGCCAGGATGGCGCGCACCAGCGCCAGGCTTTCCGGCCGCGCTTCGTTGCCCAGGCCGGAGACGAAGCTGCGGTCGATCTTCAGCACCGAGATCGGGAAGCGGTGCAGGTAGGACAGCGCCGAGAAGCCGGTGCCGAAATCGTCCAGCTGCGCGAGGATGCCGTGCTGCCGCAGCGTACGCAGGATGCGCAGCGTGCGCGGCGCATCGTCGAGCAGCGCGACTTCGGTGATCTCGAGCCGCAGCCGCGACGGATCGGCGCCCTGCGCCTCGAACATCGCCAGCAGGCGGTCGCCGAAATCGGGCGACCGGAAATGCCGCGGCGAGACGTTCACCGAAATGTAGCCCTCCACGCCGCGCGCGATCTGCCGCACCACCTGCTCGTAGAGCAGCCAGTCGACCTGTTCGATCAGCCCGCTGTCCTCGCCCACGCCGATGAACTCGGCCGGCAGCAGCAGGCCGCGCCGTTCGTGCTGCCAGCGCAGCAGCGCCTCGTGGCCTATCACCCGGCCGTCGTCCATGCGGCGGATGGGTTGGTAGAACGGCAGGAAGTCGCGGTGATTGATCGCCCGGCGCAGGTCGGCTTCCAGGTCCAGGCTCTGCATGGCGGCTTCGCGCATCGCCTCGTCGAACATGGCGCAGCGGTCGCGACCCTGCTCCTTCGCCCGGTACATCGCCGCATCCGCATCGCGCAGCAGTTCCTCGCCGTTGCGGTAGCGCGGATGCCAGACGGCGATGCCCAGGCTCGCCGAAGGAAACAGTTCGCGCCCGCCCACCCACATCGGCAAGCCCAGCACGGCGAGCAGTCGCTGGGCGAAATCGCGCACGTTCTCCACGCCCTCGGCGTATTCGACCAGCAGCGCGAACTCGTCGCCGCCCAGGCGCGACACCACGTCCTCGTCGCGCACGCTCATGGTGATGCGGCGGGCCACCTCCACCAGCAGTTCGTCGCCGGCGGCGTGGCCCATGCTGTCGTTGACCAGCTTGAAGCGGTCCAGATCCAGGAACAGCACCGCGAACGCCTGGCCGTCGCCATGCCTTGCGCGCTCGATGGAGGCGGCCAACCGGTCCAGCAGGTGCGGACGGTTGGGCAGGCCGGTCAGGGCATCGTGCGTGGCCTGGTGGGTGAGCTGCTGCTCGATGCGCAGGCGCTCGCCGATCTGCGCGCGCAGCTGATGGTTGGCCTCGGCCAGCTCCCGCGTACGCTCGTCGACGCGCCGTTCCAGCTCGGCGTGCGCGCTGCGCAGCCGCTCCTGCGCGCGCTGGCGGTCCAGGCCGTTGCCGATGTGGTGGGCCACGAACGTCAGCAGGTTCTGGTCGTGCGAGGTGAACTTCACCTCTTCGGAATAGCTCTGCACCACCACCGTGCCGACGACGTCCTCGCCGCGGAACAGGGGCACGCCCAGCCAGCTGTGGGCCGGCGGACCGTGCTGCGACAGCTTGCCCTCTTCCGCCAGCTGGCCGATCAGCGCGCGATCGGCCAGCAGCGGACGACCGGTGGCGATGACGTACTCGGTCAGGCCGTTGGTCAGCCGCCGCGCCTTGCGCATCGGGTCGCGTTCGTCGATCGAATACGGGAAGTTGAGCTGTTCTCCATCGTCGGAGACCAGCGCGATGTAGAAGTTGCGCGCGTCGATCAGCTCGTCGACCACCACGTGCACGTCCGCGTAGAAACGCTCCAGGCTTTCCGAGGTGATGGCCAGGTCGGTGATGCGGAACAGCGCGCGCTGCAGCTTTTCGGCACGCTTGCGCTCCATGATCTCGGCCTGCAGCTCGCGGTTGGCGCGCTGCAGTTCGTGCGTGCGCACCGCCACGCGATGCTCCAGTTCGACATGCGCGTGCTTGCGGTCGAGCGCGGTGAGGATGTGCTGCGCCACGTAGCCCAGCAGCGCACGATCCTCGTCGGCGTAGCTGGCCGGCGCGTCGTAGCTCTGCACCACGATGGCGCCGCAGACGCGGTCGTCGCGGCGCATCGGCACGCCCAGCCAGTCCAGGCTGTCCGGGCCATGCGAGGGATCGCGCACGACGCCCAGCTTCTGCCGGATCACCGCCGATGGCCCGCGCAGCGGCTGGCCGTGGCGCAGCAGGGCGAAGGTCATGCTGTTGGCCATTTCCTCCTCGCCGAATTCGCGCTCGGGCTCGGCGACGTAGGGATCGCGCTGGTCGGCGAAATACAGGAAGCGCACGGTGCGGCGCTGATCGTCGTACAGCACGATGTAGCAGTTCTCCGCGTACATCAGCGAGTTCACCACCGCATGGATGCGGCGGAGCATCTCCGGCATTTCCAGGTCGGCACCGGCCAGGTCGGCGATCTCGTAGAGCGCCTGCTGCAGCCGCTTGGACTTCTCCAGCGACACCACCCGCGCCTGCGCGCGCGCCGCGTCCAGCGAGGTCACCAGCAACGTGCGCGCCAGCAGGACCCAGGACGCTTCCTCGGCCTCCGCCAACGGCTGTGGACACGCCAGCGCCAGCGCCACGCGGGCATTGCCGTCGGCATTGTCCCAGGCATGCACGCGCAGTTCGGGGCCGTCGTGCCCGACCCCGCCGTCGGCAAGCGCATGCTCGGCCAGGCGACGCAACGAGGCCGGCGCGTTCGGCGTGGCACCACCGCCGTTGCCCAGGGCCCAGTCGCGCCAGCACACCGCCAGTTCCGCGCCCTCCGGCAGCATGCCGCCCAGCACGCGCACGAGGTGGTCCGCCGGGGAGGCGTCCACGCGGTCCGGATTGTCGGCGCTGATCGATGGCGTAGGCATGACCGTGGTCCGACCGAGTCGGTGTGCGATATCCGGAGTCCCCAGCAGCGAGCATACCGCCTGCCACCCCCTGAACGGAAACGCCGCCGGCAACCCCTGCGCCACCGCCCGGACGTTCGCCATGGCTGTGCTCGCTCCCCTCGCCACTGCCGGTTTCCTCGTGCCCGTGACCGCCGCACGCGGCCGGGAATGCATGAACGCGGCGGTCGACGTCTCCGGTCCCGTCTTCACGGGCGCTCGGGGACCGCTTACGCTGGCGGCGGTGAACGACCTTGCCGAACCCGCCGATGAAACCCTGATGCTCGCCTATGCGGCCGGTGACGCGTCGGCCTTCGAGCAGCTTTACGCCCGCCATCGCGGCCCGCTGTACCGCTTTCTGTTGCGGCACCTGCGCGATGCGGCGCTGGCCGACGAGTTCTTCCAGGACACCTGGCAGCGCGTGATCGCGGCGCGCGAGGGCTGGAAACCGGACGCGGCGTTCGGGACCTGGCTGTACCGGATCGCGCACAATCGCCTCAACGACCACTGGCGCGCATCGAAACACCGCCCCGCGGCGCCCCATGATGCGGAGGAGCGCACCGCGCGCGTGCCGGACCCGGACACGCCGGAGCGGCAGCTGTCCGAGTTCGAGCAGCGGCGGCGGTTGCAGCTGGCCATGGACGAATTGCCGCCCGAGCAGCGCGGGGTGCTGCTGTTGCGGCTGGAGCAGGAACTGACCCTGGAGGAGATCGGCGAGATCACCGGCGTGGGCCGGGAGACCGTGAAGTCGCGCCTGCGGTATGCGATGGACCGGTTGCGGACGAGGTTGAACGAATGAGCATGCCCCACGAGCCCCTGACCCCCGAAGAGCGTGCCCTCGCGCAGTCGCTGTCGCGGCTGGGACCGCATGGCGGTCCGTCGCCCGACCTGGATGCGCGCATCCTCGGTGCCGCGCGCGCGGCGGTGCAGGCCGCCCCGGCAGGTGGTGGCCAGGTCCCGCCCACGCGTCGTCGCTGGCCGCTGGGCATGGGGGTGGCCGCCTCGGTGCTGCTCGCCGCGGGTATCGCCTGGCAGCTGCGGCCGATGCATGACGTGCCGGTCGCCAGCGAAGTACCCACGGATACGTCCGCGTCGGCCGGTGTGCCCGCAGGAAACGTGGACGTCGCCGCAGCCGATGCTGCGGCGCCGGTGCCGATCACCGACAGTCCTCCCGCGAGGATGGTGGCCGAGGAGGCGCCTGCGCCGATGGCCGCCAAGGTGATGCCACCCCCGCCCGTCGGACGCGCGGCGACCGCGTCGGGGCCGGCACGCCAGAACGCCGAGGCGGCCGCCCGCCAGGAGCCCGCACCGAGGCGCAGCCCGCTGGCGATCATTCCGCCGGCACCACCCAGTCCGCCCGCGCCCGCCGCCGCCGAGGCGGCGCCGCAGGCGTTCCCGGTGGATGCCGACGCCTATCTGCCGTCGGCTCCCGCTCCCGCCGCGGCGGCCGTGCCGGAGGCCGCACAGCGCGAACGCATGCAATACCGCGCGGCGACTCCGCAAGAGCAGGAGCAACGGCTCCGCTACGACGAAGCGCGGCGCGATGCGGCCGCCAAGGCCGAAGACAGCCGCACGCTCGACGCCGTCACGGTGACCGGAAGTCGGGTGAGTGCGCGCGAACGCCGCGCCAGGGCGGCCGAGATCACGTCGATACCTGCGCCTCCTGCAGCCCCCCCTGCTCCTCCTGCGCCAGCGGCCAGCGCCGGCAGCATCCAGCCCAGCGCGGCGCGCAACGCACTGCGTCGCACCGACCTGCAGGTGCCGGTCGACGCGGACACGCGACTGCCGCCCGAAGAATGGCTGGACCGCATCCGCCTGCGCCGCGACCTGGGCGACGACGCCAACGCCCTGCGCAGCCTGCAGTTGTTCGTGCAGGAGCATCCGTTCCAGCGCGTGCCGGACGACCTGCGCCCGCTGCTCGGCAACCCGTGAGCGAGACCCTCGCCGCACGCGCCTCGCAGCTGCTGGAGGTGAAGCACAGCCGTTTCCTCGCCCAGGCCGCGCCGGTCGACAGCGCCGACGCGGCACTGGCCTTCCTGCGCGAGATCGGCGACCCGGCCGCCACCCACAACTGCTGGGCGTACCGGATCGGCGACGAATACCGATCCAACGACGACGGCGAACCCTCCGGCACCGCCGGCCGGCCGATCCTGGCCGCGATCGATGGCCAGGGCGTCGACCGCGTGATGGTGGTGGTGACCCGCTGGTACGGCGGCATCAAGCTGGGTGCCGGCGGGCTGGTGCGCGCGTATGGCGGCGCGGCGGCGGAGTGCCTGCGACTGGCGCCGCGTGAGCCGCTCGTTGCCCAGGCGACGCTGGAACTGGCCTGCCCGTTCGATGATCTGGGCCACGTGCATGCCGCGCTCGCCGCCCATCAGGCGACGAAACAGGACGAAGGCTTCGACGAAACCGGTGCGCGCCTGCTCGTGCAATTGCGCGCCGATCGCGTGGACGCCTTGAAATCCCAGCTGCGCGACGCCACCCGTAACCGGGTGCGTGTGATCGATCCCGCGTGATCGTCCGGGCTGCGGCAGGTGTTTGTGGAAGGGGCTCCGGTGCGACAGGAGCATGGCGGCCTGGTCGGGGCTGAAGCCTCTTCCACAACCGCTTTGAGCACGGATTCCCATGAGCGCGCAGATCGAGACACAGGACGGCACCGCCGCCAAAACGAAACCGAAGCTGGGCACCCTGCGCGCGCTGTGGCCGTTCGTGCGCCAGCATGGCGGGCTGTTCACCGCGTGGCTGCTGGCGCTGGCGCTGGCGTCGGCGGCGACGTTGAGCCTGCCGGTCGCCTTCCGGCAGATGATCGACAACGGGTTCACCGACGGCGCCAACATCAACCGCGCCTTCCTGTTCCTGTTCGTCGTCGCGGTGGTGCTGGCGCTGGCCAGCGCCGCGCGCTTCTACTTCGTGTCGCTGCTGGGCGAAAAAGTGGTCGCCGACCTGCGCGGCCAGCTTTACGGTCATCTGATCGGCCTGGACGCCGAATTCCACGACCGCAGCCGCAGCGGGGAGCTCGTCTCGCGCCTGTCCGCCGACAGCGAACTCCTTCGCACCGTGGTGGCCACCAGCATGTCGGTCGCCCTGCGCAGCAGCGTCACCGTGATCGGCAGTCTGGCGATGCTGTTCGTCACCAGCCCGCGACTGGCGGCCTTCGCTCTGATCGGGATTCCGCTGGCGGTGCTGCCGATCGTGCTCGGCGCGCGCCGGCTGGAGAAGGCCTCGCGCGCCAGCCAGGACCGCGTGGCCGACGCCAACACGCTGGCCAGCGAAACGCTGGGCGCCGTGCGTACGGTGCAGGCGCATGCGCGCGAACCCTACGAACGCGGCCGTTTCGGCGATGCGATCGCCATCGCGGTGGATACGGCGCGCCGCCGCATCCGTGCGCAGGCGTGGGTAACGGCGGCGGCGATCACGCTGATCTTCGGTGCGATCACCTTGGTGTTGTGGTCGGGCGCGCACGACGTCATCGACGGCACGATGACGGCGGGTACGCTGGGGCAGTTCGTCCTGTACGCGCTGATCGGCGGTGGTTCGGTCGGTGCCCTGGCCGAGGTCTGGAACGAACTGCAGCGCGCGGCAGGCGGCATGGGCCGCATCGCCGAACTGCTCGGGGAGACCCCGGCGATCCGCGCACCGTCGGCGCCACGCGTGTTGCCGACGCCGGTGCGAGGCGAGATCCGCTTCGACCACGTGTCGTTCCATTACCCGTCGCGCCCGGACCTGCCCGCGCTCGACGATTTCGACCTGATCGTGCGTCCCGGCGAAACCGTCGCGCTGGTCGGTCCGTCCGGCGCCGGCAAGAGCACCGTGTTCTCGATGCTGCTGCGCTTCCACGATGCCGATACCGGCAGCGTGCAGGTCGACGGCGTGGACCTGCGCGAACTCGATCCCGCGCAGCTGCGCGAACACATCGCGCTGGTCCCGCAGCAGCCCACCATCTTCGCCGCCAGTGCGGCCGACAACATCCGCTACGGCAAGCTCGACGCCACCGACGCCGAGCTGCAGGCCGCGGCGGAAGCCGCCGAAGCCGACGACTTCATCCGCGAACTGCCGGACGGCTTCGACAGCCAGCTCGGCGAACGCGGCGCGCGCCTGTCCGGCGGCCAGCAGCAGCGCATCGCCATCGCACGCGCCTTGCTCAAGGACGCGCCCATCCTGCTGCTGGACGAAGCCACCAGCGCGCTCGACGCGCAGAGCGAGCGCGCCGTGCAGCATGCGCTTGAGCGCCTGATGGACGGTCGCACCACGCTGGTCATCGCGCACCGCCTGGCGACCGTCCTGAAGGCGGACCGGATCGTGGTGATGGACCGTGGCCGGATCGTGGCGCAGGGCACGCACGACGAGCTGCTGGCGGAGGATGGCCTTTACGCGGAACTGGCCCGCCTGCAGTTCCTCGACTGAGCACGCCGCGCGCCGTTGGTGCCGCGCGCCGCGTGGTCTAGCATGCGACGGTCCCCGGCCGGAGCCCCTGCATGATTCCCGACGCGTTGCCGCCGCTGCTGCGCGGCCTGGGTACCGCGCTGATCCTGCTCACCTCGGCGCTGGTGGTCGTGGTGGAACGCAACGCCACCGACGACGCCCCCGCGGCGGCAACGGAAGCACCGTTCGAGGCCGCCGCCGATGGCGCCGGCGGGGTCGACGCGCTCACCGCGGAGATCCGCCTGCTGCGCCTGCAGATGCGGGACAACGACCTGGCCGACAAGGTGTTCGAGAACCCGTGGTTCCAGTGGCTGGGCCTGCTGGGCACGGCCCTGATCTCGGCATCGTTCTTCGCCGAGTGGCGGATCAAGCGCGGGATCGCGCGCGCCGCCCAGGCCGCGGCGCCGCCGGACCTGCGCTAGCCGTTACGCGGCGGCGTCGGCCATCACCGGCAGCCGGCGCGGCCGGCTGGGGAAGGCGTGCCGCACGATCCGCCAGCACACCTGGCCGAACTGGGTCAGCAGCGTGCCGGTGTTGTAGTGCTGGCCATAGCGCGCGCAGATGGCGCGTACTTCCCTGGCCATTTCGGCGTAGCGGTTGGCCGGCACGTCGGGGAAGAAGTGGTGCTCGATCTGGTGGCTCAGGTTGCCCGACAGCACGTTGATCAGGAATCCGCCGCGCAGATTGGACGAGCCGCGCAGCTGGCGCAGGTACCAGTGGCCGCGCGATTCGTTCTTGATGCATTCCTTCGGGAAGGTTTCCGCATGGGCGGTGAAGTGCCCGCAGAAGATGATCACGTACGTCCACACGTTGCGCAGGCCGTTGGCCACCATGTTGCCCAGCAGCACCGGCAGGAAGAACGGACCGGCCAGCGCGGGGTAGATCACGTAGTCCTTCGCCAGCTGCTTGCCCATCTTGCGCACCACGGGCGCGGACTTCTGGCGCAGCTGCCTGGCGGACATCTTGCCGCTCCACCAGCGGCCCAGCTTCAGATCCTGGATGGCGATGCCCCACTGGAACAGCAGCGCGAACACGACCGCGATGGCCGGCTGCAGCAGGTAGAACGGACGCCACTTCTGCTCGGGGAAGATGCGCAGCAGGCCGTAGCCGATGTCGTCGTCCAGGCCGCGCACGTTGGTGTAGGTGTGGTGGCGGAAATTGTGGGTGTGCCGCCAGTTGTCGGCGGTGCCGACGATGTCCCAGTCGTAGGTCTTGCCGTTGAGCTGCGGATCTCCCAGCCAGTCGTACTGGCCATGGATGACGTTGTGGCCCAGCTCCATGTTCTCCAGGATCTTGCCCAGGCCCAGCGACAGCGCGCCCAGCGCCCACAGCACCCAGAACAGCCAGCCCACCGCGCTGTCGGCCAGCCACAGGCCGCCGGCGATCGCCGCGGCGAACAGCAGCGCGCGCCCGCCCAGGTTGGTGTAGCGCACCGCCTTGACCACGTTGCGGATGTAGCGCGCATCGCGCTGGCCGAGGGTCGCCACGGTGCGCGCGCGCAACGCGTCCAGTTCCTCGCCGAAGCGGTCGAGTTCGGCTGCGGTGAGTGTGCGGTTGCGTGAAGAGCCCATCAGAGGTCCAGCTCGAGGTCGGTGGCGGCGCTGTGGATGCACAGCTTCAGCGCCTGGGTGGGTTCGTGGATCAGTTCGCCACTGGGCAGGTGGCGGGCGCTGCCGGCGGACTTGCCGCAGGCGCAGGTGTTGCAGATGCCCATGCGGCAGCCGCTCGGCGGCTTGAAGCCGTGCTGCTCCAGGGCAACCAGCAGCGATTCGCCGCGCGGCACGCGCAGCGTGCGACCGCTGCGTTGCAGGCGGATGTCGACCTCGCCCTCGTCGACCACGGTGACCGGCGGCGCGGTGAACGCTTCCGCCCGGAACGCGGCGACCCGCGAAGCCACCAGCCCGCGGGCGGCTTCGACGAACCCGCCGGGGCCGCACGCCATCACCTGCTGCGCCGACAGGTCGCCCGCATGTGGGGCGAGCAGGGCATCGTCGATGCGGCCTTCGGCTTCATCCGGGGCCGCGGCAGCGTCACGGGTCAGCAGCAGCCGGAAGTGGAAGCGTGGATGGCGGGCCGCCAGCATGCGCAACTCGTCGAGGAAGCAGGCTTCCTCGCGGCGGCGCACCCAGTACAGCAGCGTGAGGTCGGCCGGCATGCCCTGCCCGGCCAGTTCGCGTACCAGCGCCATCAGCGGGGTGATGCCGCTGCCGGCGGCCAGCAGCAGGAAGGCACCCCCGGGCGATGCCGGTAGCGTCATCTCGCCGAAGGCTTGGCCCAGGTCGACGATGTCGCCGATGCGGGCGTCCCGGCACAGGTGCCGACTGACCTTGCCGCCTTCGATCGCCTTGACGGTCACCGGCAGCAGGCCGTCCGCGCGCGGCGGCGCGGTCAGGCTGTAGCTGCGGGTCAGGCGCACGCCGTCGACCTCGACGCCCAGGTTCACGTGCTGGCCGGCGCGATGGCCGGCCCAGTGGCGATTGGGCTTGAACAGCAGGGTCACGGCATCGGCCGAGGCCGGTTCGCGCGCGACCAGCCGCGCCAGCGGCCGCTCCCAGGTCCAAGTGCGATGGAAGCGGGTGGCCCAGAAATCGAAGATGTCCGGCTTCACGAGCGGCCGGATCAGGCGTTTCAGGGGACCGGGCCGGCGGGGGGTCGGACGGATCTGAGCATTCATGGCCTCACTATACCCCTGTGAAGACGCGTGTGTATACACTTGTATATTAATTTACGGGGCTATGATGCCCCTACTCCTCCGTATGCCCGGCGCCCTCGCGTGATCCCCAACCCGCAACCGCAGCTCCAGGACGACCACGGCCCCGGCCGCAAGGCGTCCATTTCGCGCGAAGACCTGATGGCGGCCGCCCTGAAACTGGTCGGCCCGCACCGCAGCGTTTCCTCCCTGAGCCTGCGCGAGGTCGCCCGCGAGGCCGGCATCGCGCCGAACAGCTTCTACCGCCAGTTCCGCGACATGGACGAACTGGCGGTGGCGCTGATCGATCTGGCCGGCCGTTCGCTGCGCAAGATCATCGGTGAGGCGCGCCACCGTGCCACCAGCAGCGACCGCAGCGTGGTGCGCGGATCGGTGGAAGCGTTCATGGAACAGCTGCGCGCCGACGACAAGCTGCTGCACGTGCTGTTGCGCGAAGGCAATGTCGGCTCGGACGCCTTCAAGCACGCGGTGGAACGCGAACTGCAGTTCTTCGAGGAAGAGCTGTGCATCGACCTGATCCGGCTGGCCGCGCGCGACAACGCGCCGCTGTACGAGCCCGCACTGGTCTCCAAGGCGATCACCCGCCTGGTCTTCGCCATGGGCGCCACCGCGATGGACCTGCCGCCGGAAAAGGATCCGGAACTGATCGAGCAGCTGTCGGAAATGGTCCGCCTGATCATCACCGGTTCCCGTGCGCTGTCGCGCGGCGGAGCCCGCTGACCGGCGACCTGCTCAGGGCGTGATGCGGATCGGCGTGCCCACCGGCACACGTTGCCAGATGGCCTCCATCTCCGCATCCGTCACCGCGATGCAGCCTTCGGTCCAATCCACCTGCGAACCGGGTGGCGTCGCGCCGTGGATCATGATGTCGCCGCCGGGATCGACGCGACGCGCCACCGCCTGCCGCCGGTCAGCGTCGTTCGGGTAGGAAATGCGCAGCGACAGGTGGAAGCGGCTGCGGTCATTGCGGTAGGTGATGCGGTAGTCGCCCTCCGGCGTGCGCCGGTCGCCCTGCTGCCGCTTGTGCCCCACCGGCGCGCTGCCCAGCACGATGCGATAGGTCGCGATGACGCGGCCTGCACGCAGCAGGTCCAGGCGACGCTGCGCCTTGTGGACGTGGATCGCGTCCGCCTGCTGGGCAGCGGGCAGCAACGGCGGCGGCCATCGCGCCGGTTCCCGCGCGTGCAACGACAGGCCGAAGGTCGCGAGCACCATCAGCGTCCAGCGCCATGCCGTCATGCCGGCAGCGCCCGGGCCAGGAGCACACCGGTGTCCGCATCGTCGGGCAAGGTGCCGAATGCGAGCCCATGCGCACCGCCCAGCCGGCTGCGCACGAACAGCGCCGCTGCAGGACTGCCGGCACGCAGCAGCACGGCCGCCTGCAACGCCAACGCCACCCGCTCCACTATCAGGCGCGCGCCGACCTCGGTGGCGGACGAGAGGTCGCCGTGCAGGCGATCGACGAAGGTGTCATAGACCGTGTCCCTGCCGGCAGCCGACGCCAGCTCGGCAGCGATCGCTTCGCGCGCGCCGGCCTCGCGCGACAACGCCCGCAGCACATCGAGGCACTGGATGTTGCCGCTGCCTTCCCAGATCGAATTGAGCGGCGCCTGCCGGTACAGCCGCGGCAGGATCGATTCCTCCACGTACCCCGCCCCGCCCAGGCATTCCTGCGCTTCGTTGACGAACGCGGGCGCTCGCTTGCAGATCCAGTACTTGCCCACCGCCGTGGCGACGCGGGCGAAGGCCGCTTCGTCCAGATCCCGCCGCGCCGCGTCGACCGCGCCCGCCACCCGCACGGCGAAGGCGGTGGCGGCCTCCGATTCCAGCGCCAGGTCCCCCAGTACGTTGCGCATCAATGCGTGCTCGACCAGCGGCCTGCCGAACGCGACGCGATGACGCGCGTGGTGCACGGCCTGCGCCAGGGCCATCCGCATCCCGGCGGCGGAGCCCAACATGCAGTCCAGCCGCGTCAGCATCACCATTTCGATAATGGTCGCCACGCCGCGACCTTCATCGCCGACACGCCAGGCACGCGCACCGGTGAACTCGACTTCGCTGGAGGCGTTCGCCCAGTCGCCCAGCTTGTCCTTGAGCCGCATCAGGCGGAACGCGTTCTTCCGGCCGTCGTCCAGGCGACGCGGCATGAGGAAACAGGTCAGCCCACGGGGCGCCTGCGCCAGCACCAGGAAGCCATCGCACATCGGCGCGGAGAAGAACCACTTGTGCCCCACCAGCGCATAGGTACCGTCGTCGGCAGGCGTGGCGGTGGTGGCGTTCGTCCGCACGTCCGAACCGCCCTGCTTCTCGGTCATGCCCATGCCCAGCGTGATGCCGGCCTTGTCGGCGATGGGCACGTCGCGGGGATCGTAGTGCGGTGCGGCGGCCTTCATCGCCCAGTCGTGCAGGCCCGGTTCGCGCTGCAGGACCGGCACGGCGGCGTGCGTCATGGTCAGCGGACAGCTGGTGCCCGCTTCGGCCTGGTGATGCAGGTAGCTCAGCGCCGCACGCGCGACATGCGCACCCGGGACCGGCTCGTGCCACGACAGCCCGGCAACGCCGTGCGTCTTCGCCACTGCCAGCAACCGGTGGTAAGCCGGATGGAATTCGACGGTGTCGATGCGCTGCCCGGTGCAGTCGTGCGTGCGCAGGCGCGGACGGTCGCGGTTGGCGTCGAAGCCGAGCCGATACAGTTCATCGCCCGCCAACGCACCGTAACCGGCGAGCCGGACGGCGAACGCCTCGCCCCCTGCGCGTGCCACGGCCTCGCGCATCGCCACGTCGTCCGCCCACAGGTCGCGCGGCTCGAACGGCGGCGGCTGGTTGTCCACGCGATGCGTATCGAACGGAGCAAGGTCGTCCATCATCGTCTCCCGCTGCATGCCGGCATTCTCCTACGAATGGGAACGCAGTTCGCCACGCACCGATCGCACGAGGGACGCGGACCGGGTGGAGGGCGGCGGATCGACACGCAGGTTCACTGGTATTGCCTGGTGTCGATCCGTGTCCAAGACGTTCAGGGCAGTGCGATCACGACCGATGCCGTTCCAACCCGAGTAGCGCGCGGCGTCACGATGCCGGATCGAACATGAAGACCCGCAACTCCTGATCGCAGCACGCCTCAGCGATGCGGGCCGCCCAGGCGATGGCCTCGGCGCGTGTCGGCAGCTCGAGCACGCAGAACCCGCCATCGAGTGGCGGCGCCCATGGATACCCGCCTTCGGCCACCTGTCCGTCGCCCGACACCCGCACCGGCGGCACACTCTCGTCGATGCCGCCGCCGAAGACGTACACGCCCGCGACCTTCGCCGCCGCGATCACCGCGCGGGAATCGCGACCGGCCGCGTCCAGCGCGAGCCCCGAGACCCGCATGGCGGCACTGGGGAAGGAGATCAGGTATTTCATCGGGCATCCTCTGCGGCGCGGAAACGGCGGAAAGGCGTGGCGCATGACGCCGCGTGCAAGCCAACCTACCCTCACCCACGGAAACGCTCAACCCTCCCGCGCGCGCGGCCCCGCATAATCCGCGTACGACCACAGCGGCGGGCGGGACACGCATGAAGACGATCGGCCTGATCGGCGGGATGAGCTGGGAATCGACGTTGCCCTACTACCGCCTGGTCAACGAGGGCATCAAGGCGCGGCTCGGCGGCCTGCATTCGGCGCGCGTGGTGCTGTACAGCGTGGACTTCCACGAGATCGAGCAGCTGCAGCGCGAGGGCGACTGGGACGCCGCCGGCGAGTGCCTGGCGGATGCGGCGCGCCGCGTGCAGGCGGCCGGTGCCGACCTGCTGGTGCTGTGCACCAACACCATGCACAAGGTGGCGCCGCTGATCGAAGCCGCGGTATCGATTCCGCTGCTGCACATCGCCGATGCCACCGGCGCGGCGATCACCGCCGCAGGACATCGCACCGTCGGCCTGCTGGGCACCCGCTTCACCATGGAGCAGGACTTCTACCGCCAGCGCCTGCAGCAGGCGCATGGCCTGCAGGTGATCGTGCCGGACGCGGACGACCGTACCGTGGTGCACGACGTGATCTATGACGAACTGTGCCGGGGCATCATCCGCGACGAAGCGCGCGAGGCCTACCGCCGCATCATGGATGAGCTGGTGGTCCGCGGCGCGGATGCCATCATCCTCGGCTGCACCGAGATCGGCCTGCTGGTGGGGCCACAGGACGCGCGCGTGCCGCTGTTCGATACCACTGCCCTGCACGCCAGCGCCGCGGTGGAGGCGGCACTGGCGGAGTGACGGAGCGGGTTCAGCGCGGCAGGCGGGCGATGACCTTGATCTCGAAATCGAAGCCGGCCAGCCAGTTCACGCCGAGTGCGGTCCAGGTGGGATACGGCGCCTGCGGAAAGATCTCGTCCTTGACCGCCAGCACGGTGTCGAACTGGCGCTCCGGATCGGTGTGGAAGGTGGTCACGTCGACGATGTCGTCCAGCCCGCAGCCCGCGGCCTGCAGGGTGGCCTGCAGGTTGGCGAAGGCCCGCCGCACCTGCGCTTCAAAGTCCGGCTCGGGCGTGCCGTCCTCGCGGCTGCCCACCTGTCCGGACACGAACAGGAAACCATCGGCGCGCACGGCCGGGGAATAGCGGTGCTGCTCGTACAGGGCATGGCGGCCTGCGGGAAAGACGACGTCACGGGTGTTCATGGGGGAATCTCCTGTCGGGACCGGCGGCCCCGCTACTGGCGGCCACTGTAGGCCGCGCCCCGGTGGGGATACAGACGACGATCCGGGGATCACTGTTTGTAGAATCGGAACAATCCCCTTCCCCCCAGGAATCCGCATGGACCGCCTCGAGGCGATGCAGGCCTTCGTCCGCGTGGTCGAGACCGGCAGTTTCACCAAGGCGGCCGACACGCTGCAGGCCAGCCGCACGCGGGTGACGCAGCTGGTGCAGCAGTTGGAAACGCACCTGCGGGTGAAGCTGCTCCACCGCACCACGCGCAAGGTCAACGTCACCGCCGACGGTGCCGCGTACTACGAGCGCGTCGTGCGCCTGCTGGCCGACCTGGACGATGCCGAGACCAGCCTGTCGGCGGCCTCGGCATCTCCGCGCGGTCGCCTGCGCGTGGACGTGCCCGGGCCGCTGGCCAGCCTGGTGCTGGTGCCGGCGCTGCCCGCGTTCCATGCGCGCTATCCGGAGATCCAGCTGGACCTGGGCGCCAGCGATCGCAAGGTGGACCTGATCGACGAGAACGTGGACTGCGTGGTGCGCGGCGGCGAACTCACCGATCCCTCGCTGCGCGCGCGGCATGTCGGCGACCTGTTGCTCGGGATCTACGCCGCACCCGCCTACCTGGCCCGGGTCGGCACGCCCGCGCATCCGCAGGCACTGGAAGACGATCCGCACCGCATCGTCGGCTATCGCGGCGCGCGTAGCGGCGCCCTGCCGGCGTACGCGATGCAGCGTGGCGACGAACAGCTGCGCGTGCAGGGCCGGCATGTGCTGTCGGTGGACGATGGCAACGCCTATCTCGCCGCCGGCCTGGCGGGCCTGGGCGTGCTGTGGTTGCCGCAGTACATGGCGCACGCGCCCGTCGAACGCGGCGAACTGGTGCCGCTGTTCGAGGACTGGCACCTGGCACCGATGCCGATGTACCTGGCCTTCCCGCCCAGCCGCCATGTCAGCCGCAAGCTGCGCGTGTTCATCGACTGGATCGTGGACCTGTTGGCGCAGCACGCACCGGCGATCCAGCCACCACGATCACGGGAAGATCGGCCGACATGACGCGCGCGTCCGATCCACGGCGCCGGGACCGCGCTGCGTCTACCGCGGCGTCAGCACATCCAGCAGCAGCGGCACGCTGAACGGCTTCGTCATCAGCAGGGTGCCGGGCGGCAGGCCGACCATGTCGTGCTTGTCGTGCCCCGACACCACGCACACCGTCGCCCACGGGTGCAGCGCGCGCGCCTCCTGCGCGACCGCAGCGCCGGTGATGTCGGGCATCCAGTAGTCGGTCACGACGCAGTCGTAGCGTCCCTGCCGCAGCAGGTCGAGCGCTGCGGTAGCAGTGCCGGCCTGGGTCACCGTATGTCCGGCCACCGCGATGGCCTCCGCCACCATGGCGCGATGGGTGTCGTCGTCGTCGACGTAGAGGATGTTCAGATGGGTCATGGCCAGACTGTGCCGCAGCGACGCGCGAAGCCGGCGTGAACCCGTGGCGCGGGTGTTGCGCAGCGCGCCATCGCTCGGTTGGAGATCCTTAGCCGGGTAGAGCGCAGCGAAACCCGGGGACACGCATCACCCGACGCATTCCCGGATGCGCCTCGCTTACCGGACTACGTGGGATCCCGTTCGTGGTGAGCCTGTCGAACCACGCTACTTTGCGTGCCGTCGGCAGCTCCAGCAGATCGATACCTGCTGCGAACAGCGTGGTTCGACGAGCTCACCACGAACGGGAGGTCGGGAGGCGCCGTGGCGGTCTGCCCTTGAGCGCAGGATACGTAGCCCGGGTTCGCGGAGCATACCGGGAGCGCATGCATCACTGACGGCATTCAAGGCTTTCGCCTGCGGCTCTGCACGCGCCACGTGGATCGCTCTCGCTGCACGTGAACACGATGCGGCCTGTTCTCCACCTACGGCGGCAGATGCGCGCGGATCCTCTCCACGCGTTCGGCAAGCACCTCGGCCGACACGCGGACGCGCGCCATGCGTGCCGCATCGTTGGCAGGATCGTGCGCGGTGCCGCGCGGTCGTCCGGCACCATCGAAGGTGGCCAGTTGCGGCGGCCCGATGCCCCAGTCGCTGCCCGGCTGGCGGGGCACGACATGGAAATGGAAGTGCGGCGTTTCCTGACCGCTGTACACGCCGTTGTTCTGGAACGTGAGGATGCCCAGCGGCCGATAGGCGCCGACGAGGGCTTCGGCCACGCGCTTGGCCGCCACCAGGATGGCCGCGCACTCCGGCGCGGAAAGATCGAGCAGCGTGGCGACGTGCCGGCGCGTGATGACGCAGCACTGGCCGGCCTCGAACTGCCACGGGTTGATCACCGTCAGCGTGTGCTCGCCCTCGTCGATGATCTTCCACGGTTCGTCGCGCGCCGCCACGCAGAGATCGCAGGGCTCCCGTGTCGGAAGCTGGATCATGTGCCGCCTCCCGTCCTGTTCATCCCTCGACATGGAACTCCATCGGAATCAGCTCAACGGCCCAGCCTCCCTCTTCGCCCAGCGTGGCGGCCGGATGCAGCGAGGCGATCCGCACCGCCTCCTCGGGGCTGTCCGCATCGATGACGAACAGACCGCCCACCACTTCCTTCGCCTCGGTGTAGGGGCCGTCGCTGACTTGGGTGCTGCCGTTGCGTGGACGCAGCGTCTTCCAGCCGTCCTGGTCGCCCAGCGAGGCGGCCATCCGCACCTTGCCGGTGGCGCGCATCCGCTTGTCCAGTGCGGGGCACTGGCTGACCAGCGCCTCGACCGCTTCCGGCCGCATGGCCGCGAACTTCTCGGGGGTGAAATAGGCCAGGCCGAGGTATTTCATCAGGATGTCCTTGCGGGGTGATGTACGGGCGACGAAGCGGTCAGCCTGGAATCGACGCGTGTCGGCCGGCAGCTTACTGCGTCGATGGTACGACCGCGCTCGCCGTTTCCGCCCTGCGATGGACCGCACGATGCTGCAGGACACGCACCGCGACATTCATCATGCTGCCTGCCCCTCCCTGCACGAATGCCCGCCATGCCCGACACGCCCGCACCCTACGTACCCATCGACTGCGAATTCCACGACGTGCTGGAAGCCACCGCCACCCGGCGTGCCACGGTCGTCATCCGGTTCCTGGATGACGCCGGCCTGCCGCAACAGCGCGATACCCGCATCGTCACCCTGTCGGCCCACGACGGCATTGAATACGCTGAGCTCGCCACCGGCGAGCGGGTGCGTCTGGACCGCCTGCTCACGGTGGATGGCATCGCGCTGGCCGACTTCCACACGCCGGATTGAGGAGACAGCGCCACCTGGAGGTTCGAAGACACGCGATGCCGGAGGTCGAGGTTTTCCACCACCAGGTCCCTGCCGGGCAGCTCCACACCCACGTAAGCTGTCGCCATGACCACCCTCGCCTCGCTGTTCGGCACCGAACTGCCGCTGATCCAGGCGCCGATGGCCGGTGTGCAGGACGAAGCGCTGGCCATCGCCGTCACCGCTGCCGGCGGCCTCGGTTCGATGCCCTGCGCGATGCTGTCGTCGGCGCAACTGGACACCGCGCTGCAGGTATTCGCGACGCTGCCACAGCCGGTCAACCTCAACTTCTTCTGCCACGCGATGGCCGAACCGGAGGTGGCCGACCAGCAGCGCTGGCGCGAGGCGCTGGCCCCGTACTACGCCGAGTACGGCATCGCGCCGCCCGCGCCTTCCACGGCCGGCGCGCGGCGCCCGCTCGATGCGGCCACCGTCGATCTGCTGGAGGCCTACCGCCCGCGCATCGTCAGCTTCCACTTCGGCCTGCCCGACCCCGCGCTGCTGGCGCGCATCAAGGGCTGGGGCGCCACGGTGCTGTCGTCGGCGACGACGCAGGACGAGGCGCTGTGGCTGCAACGCCATGGCGTGGATGCGGTGATCGCGCAGGGCACCGAGGCCGGAGGCCACCGCGGGCATTTCCTGTCCGACGATCTGGCCCGGCAACCCGACACGCGCACGCTGGTGGCGTCGCTGTCGAAGGCGCTGACGGTGCCGGTGATCGCCGCCGGCGGGATCGGCGACCGCGCCGACGTGCAGGCCTTGGTGGCGGCAGGCGCCAGCGCGGTGCAGGCCGGCACCGCCTACCTGCTGTGCCCGGAGGCCACCACCTCGCCCGTGCATCGCGCCGCCTTGCGCGCGCCGGGGCGCGAGGCGGCAATCACGAACCTGTTCAGCGGCCGCCCTGCCCGGGGCCTGGTCAACCGCCTGATGCGCGAACTCGGACCGCTGTCGTCCTTGCCGCCCGCCTTCCCGTGGGCCTCGCAGGCGCTGGCGCCGCTGCGCGCCACCGCCGAGGCGCGGGGCGTGGACGATTTCTCGCCACTGTGGTCCGGCGCTCGCCCGGGCACCCTGGCAGGACGCGATGCCGCGCAGGTCACGCGCCTGCTGATGGGCGTGGACTGAGGGATCCCGGCCGCCGGACCGCGTACGCGGGATGCCGACGGGCTGCATCCGTCTGCCGCCATGACGCGTAACGTCAGTTTCAGCCGCATCCGGTGCGGCCCCGCCCCATGCGACGGGGCCCGACGCGCGCGGCACGCGTCGTGACGGGGCGCAGTGCATGGCACGCGATTTGCTTGAAAGGCTTGGATCAGACAGGGGAACACGATGCAGGTGCAGGGGCACGCGGGAAGGGCGTGGTCGGGGATGCTGCTGGCCTTGGCCCTGGCATCGGGCGCGCACGCGGCCGAGGTGCGCCTGGCGGTGGGCAGCCCCGGTGGCCCGGTCGCCGAGGCCGTGGTCAGCCTGCATGGCGCGACGCCGGTGGTGACCCGCACGGCCACCGCACGCATGGACCAGCAGCACTCGGCCTTCGTGCCCGGCGTGCTGCCGGTGCAGGCCGGCACGGTGGTGGCGTTCCCCAACCGCGACAACATCCAGCATCACGTCTATTCGTTCTCGCAGCCACGGCAGTTCGAGATTCCGCTGTACTCGGGCAACAAGGCCGCGCCGATCCGCTTCGACCGGCCCGGCGTGGTGGTGGTGGGCTGCAACATCCACGACTGGATGATCGGCCACATCGTGGTGCTCGACACGCCCTACTTCGGCAAGACCGCCGCTGACGGCCATCTGACCCTGGACGTGCCGCCCGGCCGCTACACGCTACGCGTGTGGCATGTACGCGGCAGCGGTGCGCCGCTGGAGCGCACGCTGGTGGTGCCGGCGGCGGGCACCTCCGCGACGCTGCAGGTGGCGCTGGCGCCTACCAAGGACGACGTGCGCGGCAACGACCGGCTGCGCGCGCTGCAGCAGAAGTTCCGCCAGCTGAAGGACCCGTCGCCTTGAAGCCCCGCCGTTTCCAGACGCGCGTGATCGCGATGATGATCGCGGTGGTGGCGGCCGCGCAGCTGGCCACGTTCGCGGTGGTGACGGTGGCCACCCAGCGCGCGGTGTCGTCGCGGCTGGAGCAGGAACTGAGCGTGGGCCACCGCGTGTGGGAGCAGTTCCAGCAAAGCCGCTCCGAACAACTGCTCGCCTCGGCCTCGGTGCTGGCGGACGACTTCGGCTTCCGTGCGGCGGTGGCCAGCGGCGACGCGCCGACGCTGCGCTCGGCGCTGGGCAACCACGGCACCCGCATCGGCGCCGACCTGGCCTGGCTGCTGGACCGCGATGGCCGGTGGCAGGCCAGCGCCGACGGCATGGCGGCGCCGGCGACGGACGTGCTGGCGGGCCTCACGCGACAGGCGGCGCAGGAAGGCGTGGCCCTGCAGACGGTGGTGGTGGAGAACGCGCTGTACCTGGTGGTGATGCTGCCGGTGCTGGCGCCGGAGCGCGTGGGCTGGCTGGCGGTCGGCCGCCGCTACGACGATGCGTTGGCGCAGCAGTACCGCAGCCTCACCGGCCTGGAAGCCGCCTTCGTCACCACCGGCGGCACCGGCACGCGCGTGCATGCCGCCACCCTGCCTGCCGAGCAGCGCGCGATGCTGGCCACGGCGTGGACGCCGGGCGGTGCCCAGGTGCGCGAGCTGGCGGTGGGCGGCGACCACTACCTGTCCGATTCGCATCCGCTGACCCGCGGCGACGACGCGCGGCTGGTGTTGCTGGATTCGTACGACCGCGCGCTGGCGCCGTACCGCACGCTGCGTTCGCGCATCCTGCTGCTGTCCGGGCTGGCGACGCTGCTGGCCGTGGGCGTGGCCGTGGCGCTGGGGCGCGGCATCAGCCGGCCGGTGTCGCGGCTGGCGCAGGCGGCGCAGCGCATCCAGGCCGGCGATTATTCGCAGGCACCGGCCTCCGGTGGCAGCCGCGAGATCGTCGAACTGGCCGGCGCACTCGGGCGCATGCAGGCCGACATCGCCGCGCGCGAGGCGCGCATCCTGCACCAGGCGCACCATGATGGACTGACCGGGCTGCCCAACCGCCGCCATGCCTACGACCGCCTGCAGGCGGCGATCGATGCCGGCGGCGAGGTGGCCGTGCTGGTCATGGACGTGAACCGCTTCAAGGAGATCAACGACACCCTGGGCCACGCGTTCGGCGACCAGGTGCTGCGCGAAGTCGCCCGGCGCCTGCGCGGGGCACTCGACGACACGCAACTGGTGGCGCGCCTGGGCGGCGACGAATTCATGGTGATGCTGCCTGGCCTGCCGTGCGAGGCGGCCCGCACGCGGGCGCAGGCGCTGTGGCATGCATTGAAGCAGCCGCTGGACCTGTCCAGCACCCGGGTGGGAGTGGAAGGCAGCTTCGGCCTGGCCTGCCATCCGCAGCATGGCGACGATCCGGACACGCTGCTGCGCCGCGCCGACATTGCGCTGTACGACGCCAAGGCCGCGCATGGCGGGGTGGCGGTGTACCAGCCGGGACGCGACGAATCGCACCTGCGGCAACTGCAACTGATGACGGACCTGCGGCAGGCGATCGCGGGTGGACAACTGGCGCTGAAGTTCCAGCCCAAGCTGGATGCGGCCAGCGCGCACGTGCAGCACGTGGAAGCGCTGGTGCGCTGGCACCATCCCGTGCTCGGTCCGGTGGCGCCGGATGAGTTCATTCCCCTGGCCGAACGGTCGGGCTTCATCCACGAGCTGACGCGCTTCGTGCTGGACCAGGCCATGGCGTGCAACGCCGCGTGGCGCGCTGGCGGCCTGGACCTGGGGCTGGCGGTCAACCTGTCGGCGATGGACCTGCTGGACGCGGACCTGCCGGACTACATCGAACAGAAACTGGCGGCGCACGGCGTGCCGGCGGCGCGGATGATCCTGGAAGTTACCGAAAGCGCGCTGATGCAGGACATCGAATACGCGCTGCGCATGCTGCACCGGCTGAAGGCGTGTGGCGTGCGGCTGGCGATCGACGACTTCGGCACCGGCTATTCCTCGCTGGCGCAGCTCAAGCGCATGCCGGTCGACGAACTGAAGATCGACAAGAGCTTCGTCATGCAGCTGGAAGAAGGCAGCGACGATGCGGTGATCGTGCGTTCCACCATCGAACTGGGCCACAACATGGGCCTGTCGGTGATCGCCGAGGGCGTGGAGAACGACCGCGCGCTGGCCCTGCTGCGCCACTACCGCTGCGACATGGTGCAGGGCTACCTGTTCAGTGCGCCACTGGGCAGCGCCGACCTGCTGGACTGGTGCCGCCGTCGCGAAGCCGCGGTGCCCGCCGGCGACCTGACGCTGGAAACCGACGCATGATCCCTGCCCTGCGCGCCCTGCCGCTGGCCTGTGCGCTGGCCGCACTGCTCCCGGCGTTGCCCGCCCTCGCCGGCCAGGGACGTCTGCTGGCCACCGGCGGCGCCACCCAGATCGAAGGCGCGGCCGGCGGCGGCATCGTGCCGTGGGCGGTGCTGTCCGGTTACGGCACCGACACGCAGCACGGCGGTGCCGCTTTCTACACGCGCGTGGATACCGGCGACTACGCGCTGGATGCGTACGGCGCCTCGTACACGTTCGCCAACCGGGTGGAACTGTCGTTCGCGCGGCAGTCGTTCGACCTGGGCGAACTGCAGCGCCGGCTCGCGCTGCCCTGGGATGCGCTGGAACAGGACATCTACGGCGTGAAGGTGCGACTGGCCGGCGACCTGGTCTACAACCACCTGCCGCAGATCAGCGTGGGCGTGCAGCACAAGCGCCTGCGCGACGGCGCGCTGCCGCTGGCGGTGGGTGCGCGCCAGGACCACGGTACCGACGCCTCCGTCAGCGCCAGCAAGTTGTTCCTCGATGCGGCCGGCGGCTACCAACTGCTGCTCAACGCCACGCTGCGCTCGACCAGCGCCAACCAGACGGGACTGCTCGGCTTCGGCGGCGATCGCCGCGCGGACCGCCAATGGGTGTGGGAAGGATCGGCGGCGGTGCTGCTGGATCCGCGCCTGGCGGTCGGCGTGGAGTACCGGCAGAAGCCCGACAACCTGGGTTTCGTCCGCGAGGACGACTGGCGCGACGTGTTCATCGCCTGGTTCCCCAACAAGCGCGTCGCCGTGGTCGGCGCGTGGGCGGACCTGGGCAGCATCGCCACGCTGGACGACCAGCGCGGCGCGTACGTCTCCGTGCAGTGGAGCTTCTGAGATGACGATCCTGCGCAGCGCCACCGCACTGCTGCTGGCCGGCCTGCTGGCGGTGGCCGGCTGTGCATCCACGCCGCCGCGCGACGACACGCTGTACCGCGAACTGGGACAGCGCAGCGGCATCGAGGCGCTGGTGGAGACGTTGCTGTTCCGCGTGTCCGACGATCCGCGCATCGCCCACCACTTCGCCGACGTCGACATCATCCACCTCAACGACCGGCTGGTGGAATTCCTGTGCGTGCAGTCCGGCGGCTCCTGCACCTACGCCGGCAAGCCGATGGCCGAGGCGCACAAGCACGTGACCGTGAGCGAGGCCGACTTCAATGCGCTGGTCGAGGATCTGATGTGGGCGATGGACGAGCGCAAGCTGCCACGCACCACCCAGAACCGCCTGCTGCGCGTGCTGGCGACGATGCAGCGCGACGTGGTGCGGCGCGGACCGCCGCCGGCCGAGGCACCGCTATTGCCGCCGCAGCCCTGAGCGCCGGACGCGCCCATTCGCGCAGGTGACGGGCGGCTTCGTCGGCCTGCCGGGCGATTCGTCGCAGGGCGCTGGCGAGCGCGGGCACGGGCCTCCACGATGGTCGCCTCGTGATCCGCTGGCCGCTGAAGGAGCCACCCCATGAAGACCCTCGTCGCCCTGCTCGCCTGGTGCCTGCTGTTCGTCCTGTGCTGGCCGCTCGCCGTGCTGGCGCTGGTGGCCTGGCCGTTCGTCTGGCTGCTGTCGCTGCCGTTCCGGCTGGTCGGCATCACCTTCTCGGCGCTGTTCGCGTTCCTGCACGCGCTGTTGATGCTGCCGGCCCGCCTGCTGGGCGGGCGTCCGCGCGCACGGCTGGTGTCGGCATGAGCATCGCGCGTTCTCGCGTCGCACGGGCGGCGATGTCGGGACTGATGGGCAGCATGCTGCTGTTCGGCGCGGTGGACTCCGCGGCTGCAGCCGGGCGCACGCCGGAGCAGCTCACACAGACGATCGACGCGCTGGACACGGCGCTGTTCGAGACCTTCAACACCTGCGCCGATCCCGCGCAGCTGGCGAAGCACGCCAGTTACTTCGACCCGGCGGTGGAGTTCTACCACGACACCGGCGGCGTCACCTGGACCCGCGACGAGATGATCGGCCGCACGCGCCAGTACGCCTGCGGCCAGTACCGGCGCGAACGCGTGCCGGGCACGCTGGCGGTGTTCCCGATCCAGGGGTTCGGCGCCATCGCCCAGGGCAGACACCGCTTCTGCGCGATGACGGAAACCACCTGTGCGGGCGAGGCGGACTTCGTGATGATCTGGCGCGAGCGCGACGGCCAGTGGCAGGTCACGCGCGTGCTGAGCTACGGGCACCGCGCGGCGCCCTGACCGCCGGACTTCGTCTCCACTTCACACAGGCCCCGTCGCCGCATCATCTGCACGGCGGATCCTGCAGGCCGGCACTCCTGCCGGCCTCCGGATCCGACCATGAACCCTCCTGCCCTGTCGCCGGTTGCACCGTGGACGCGCGTGCTTCGGCCGCTGTCGTGGGGCGGCGCGCTGGCCCTGCTGGCGCTGCCGTGGGTGGCGATGCGTTTCACCGACGAGATCGCGTGGACCGGCCGCGATTTCGCGCTGTTCGGCGCCATGCTGCTGGTGGCCTGCCTCGCGTTCGAGGCGGTCGTGCGCGTGGCGCGCGCACCGGCCTATCTGGTGGCCAGCCTGCTGGCCATCGGCACCGCCTTCCTGCTGGTATGGGCGAGCCTGGCGGTCGGCATCGTCGACGAACCGGAGCATCCGGCGAACCTGATGTTCGCCGCGGTACTGCTGGTCGGGGCAATCGGCGCCGCGCTATCGAGACTGCAGGCGCGCGGCATGGCGCAGGTGCTGTCGCTCATGTCCTGCCTGCAGGTTGCCGCTGGCGCCATCGCGATATCGATGGACACGCAGACGCCGGCGCTGTTCATGCTGGTGCTCACGCTGGTCTGCACGGCGGCCTGGCTGGCGTCGGCATGGCTGTACCACGTCGCCGCCCGGCCGCATCCAGGCGAAGAACGCTGACGCTCGGATGCGTGCGCATGGACGCCGCACTTCCGCTGGCTACGCTGCTGATCCTGTGGCCGTCGCTGTTGCCCGGCTGGCGCGCGATGCTCATCGGCACGCTGCTGATGTCGCTTGCGTTGGCGATCCTGTATTTCATCGTACTGGGCCGGTTGGATCACGCGTTCGGTGGTGAGGGCCCGACGTTCTTCGTGGTGGTCCTGCTCTACGGTCTGGCGCAGATGCTGTTGGCTGCAACCTGCCTTGCGCGGGTAGCAGCGGGTGCTGCGATGGCGTGGCTGTCGCCACCAAGGCGGGCGTCGTGCCGGCGTGCGCTGCGCTGGACAATGTCGATCGCCGCCGGCGTGACGGCCATGGCGGCACTGATCCATCGCATTCCTGCCGGATTGGCGCTGTCCATCGGCTCGCTGATGCTGTGGCTGTATATCGCGACGGCACTGCCCCGGCCGATCGCAGACCGCCGTTCCGTCGACGGTACCGAGGCATGACGCGCCGCTGGACGTGGCGCCTGAGCGCGGCCACGGCTTGTATGATGATCCTCGCCGACGGATGCACCGGCGATTCCGCCCTCGAGTATTTCCCGCAGGCGAACGGCGACAAGCCCGAGCTCTTCGAGCTGGGCCACGTGCAGGTCTGTCCCATCACCCGCGCAGGCCTGCCGCTGCTGATCCGCAGGGTCGACGCATTCGCGCTACGTCACGGGATGATCCGGCATGACATCCAGCACCGTCGTGAACGCATCGCGGCCGTGTACTCACGAGGTGCGCCGATGCGCGAGCATCTGATGGTCGAACGACTGCATGCCCACCGCTACCGAGTGGGCATATCCACCCTCTACGGTCTTGAGTGCGATGACCTGTGCAGACGTGCGACGGCCTACGACTTCTGTCCTCGCATCGCGGATGGACCGTGAGTCGCGCTCAACGCGGCTTCATGTGCCACAGCGCATTGACGATGATCCAGCGGTCGCCGTAGCGGCCCATGTGGAAGTGGTCGACGAACCACGGGGTTTCCAGTCGCACGGCGGCGGTCTCGGCGGTGACGTCGAGAATGCGGCAGCTGCGGTTCCACTGGTCCTTCGGCGTCTTCAGCACGCCCTGGCGCGTCAGCGAAACGAGTTCCTCTTTCGACATGCGGCGCAGGCCGAGGCGTTCGTCGGGCGTATCGCCGGTCACCGCGCGCTTGGCGAGGTCCGGATGCAGCGCGCGCGCCACGCGTGCGGGATCGCCTTCCAGCTGGCCGTCGACGTAGTCGAGGCAGGTGGCTTCGATGGCGGCGAGCGTCGCGGCATCCGCCATGGGCGCGGGTGAGGTGGCCGCGGTGGCGGCCATGACCAGGGACAGCAGGGACATCGTGGATTCCTTCACAGGCGGAGACGGGACAGATCGCCGTGGCCGTCGAACAAGCACGGACGCGGTGGCGCCATCGTCGCCGTCGCCACCCTCCGTGACCCGTGCCGGAAGTCCGGACCCGGGGTGGGCTGCGCCAGGTTGGTCCGTCCACGCGGCAAACGGCGCACATCAGCCGCCTTTACCGACGAACCTCAGGGCAGCCAGAGCTTCTCCAGCTCGCGGAAGCCCCATTTCTCGGGCGACTCGATGCCGACGATGCGCTCGCGGCCGTCGGTGGCGGCCAGGTCGATGTCGGCCAGCAGCAGGTGCGTGCGCGATTTGGCCGAATAGAACACGCGTACGCGCGGTGCCAGCAACGTGGCGGGGTTCTGTTCCACCACCACCGCCAGCCGCTCGCTGGACAGTCGTACCAGCGTGCCCACCGGGTAGATGCCGAGGCTGCGCACGAAGGCTTTCAACAGCGTGGTGTCGAAGTGGCCCTGCCAGCTGGCCATGCGACGCAGCGATTCGCCCGGATCCCAGCCGTTCTTGTAGGGACGGTTGGAGGTGACGGCGTCGTAGACATCGCAGATGGCGCCCATGCGGGTGAGCACGGGCAGCGCATCGCCGGACAACCGGTTGGGGTAGCCGGTGCCGTCCATGCGCTCGTGATGATGGCGGGTGATGTGCAGCACGCCTGCCTGGGTGACGCCGCCTTCACGCAGCAGGCGTTCGCCGTGCACGGGGTGCTGGCGGATCACGTCGAATTCCTCGTCGGTCAGCTTGCCGGGCTTGTTGAGCACGTGCAGCGGCATGGCGGCCTTGCCCATGTCGTGCAGCAGGCCGCCGAGCGCGGCCTCGTGCAGGTCGGGCCCGGACAGGCCGATCTCGCGCCCCAGCATCACCATCAGCGCGCTGACCGCGACCGAGTGCAGGTAGGTGTAGCTGTCGGCGTCCTTCAGCCGTGCCACGCTGACCAGCGCGGTGGGATGGCGGTCGACCGAGCCGGTGATGTCCTCGATCAGCGGCAGCACATGGCCCGTCTCGATGCCCCGGCCCATGCGCACTTCGCGGAACATCGCCTCCACCGCGTCGCGGGCCTCGCTGCAGATGCGCCGGGCACGGGCGAGTTCGGAGGTGAAATCGGCGGGGCCGTCGGGCACCAGGATGCGACGACGATCCGCGGCGGCATCGGCTTCGCTGGGCATGGCGGCATCGACATCGGCCGCGTCGAAGGCGACCACGGGCGCCTGCGGTTCCGGGTCCCAGCCCCCACGCGACAGGTCCACGACCACCTGTTCCACGCCGCTGTCCTGCAGCTGCGCCAGCCGCTCCTCGTCCACCACGAACGACGTCCGCCAGAAGGGATGCTGCATCCAGGGGCCGAGCAGTTTCTGCACGTGCATGCCCGGCCGGAGCTCTGCAACGTCGAGAGTTTTCAGCATGTACGACTCCACCGACCGGGGTCGGTAACGCTCTGCGTTCCGGCGGGGCCGGCGGGACAGCCCGACCGTCCCGGCATCGATATCGGCACGGGGGCCCGGATGCTGAAGGCCCATACGGACAGCTGCCATGGGGGCGGTCCGCTTCGAGGCGGACATCGACCCCTGCGCAGTTCGCACCACGTCGGCCGGACCTGCGGCGTGCATCCGTCCGATATCGATATCGGCAACACCGTGCCGGGCGGGGAGCGCATCCACGGCATCAATCCGGGCTGCCTGGGAACGTCACGCCCGAGGCACTGGATGCCGCGCCGATCACGTGGGCGAACCATGCGCGTGACCGCGGGAGCAAACGCCGGACTACACGCGTTACCTGTAGCGCGGCGCGCATCCGTCTGTCATGCGGTTGCCACAGTGACACGACCTTTTTGCTAGGCTGGGGCCACATCACCACCCAGCCATGTGCAGGGACTTACCGTGAGCATTCCGTCCGATTATCTGGAAAACGTTTTCAACGACAGCACCCACAGCACCCTGCCGCTGCGCCAGCGGCCCCAGGTGGACCTCTGCCGCCGGGGCGAGATCCGGGCGGAGAAGTTCCTGGATGCGGCCACCGAGGTCTTCGCGGAGAAGGGCTACCAGCATGCGCGCCTGAGCGAGATCGTGGCGCGCGCCGGCGGCTCGCTGGCCACGCTGTACCGCATCTTCGGCGACAAGGAAGGCCTGGCCTGCGCCATCCTCGAGCGGCGCATGGACCTGCACATCCACGTGCTCAGCGACCTCAACCTGACCGAACTGTCGCCCGAACAGGCATTGCGCCGCGTGGCGATCCGCATGGCGCAGCTGATGGCCGGTCGCGACTCGCAGGTGGTGTACCGCATCGTGATCGGCGAAGGACAATCGTTCCCGGCCTTGCGCGACTGGTTCTTCGACCACGTGGTGGCGTCGATCCGGCAGACGCTGGAGGACTATTTCGAGCAGCAGGTCGCCGCGGGCCGCCTGCAACTGCCCTCGCCCAAGGCGGCTGCGGCCCAGTTCTACATGAGCCTGTTCGGCGACCAGGTGGTGCGCCTGGCGGCCGGCAGCACCCACATGCCGGATGTCGACACGCTGGAAGCCCAGGCGCTGGCGGCGGTGGACCTGTTCCTGCGGGGCGCACTGCCGCGCTGACCGCGCGTACCTTCACCCCGTCCTGTCGGGCGCGGTGCCAGCATTCCCGCACCCAACATCGGCGGGACATGCATGGATCTGAAAAGCGGCTATCCCTTCTGGGCCGTCAGCAACGGGCTGATGCAGGCGTTTCCGCAACTGGACGCCGACCATCGCTGCGACGTGGCGGTCCTCGGTGGCGGCATCACGGGTGCGCTGATCGCCGATGAGCTGGCGCAGCATGGCTTCGACGTGGTGGTGCTGGAGCAGCGCGACATCGGCTGGGGCAGCACGGCGGCCAGCACGGCGCTGCTGCAGTACGAGATCGACACCCACCTGGTCGACCTGGCCAAGCGCCACGGCGAAGACGATGCCGCGCTGGCCTATCGCGCCTGCGCAGACGCCATCGACCGGTTGCACGAGGTGGCCTCGGCCTGGCGCGATGTCGGCTTCGCCCGCAACCGCAGCCTGTACTACGCCAGCCGGCGCCGCGATGTCGCCAGCCTGGAAGAAGAGTGCGCGGCCAGGCAGAAACACGGCCTGGAGGTGGAACTGCTGTCGTCCGACCGCGTGCGCGAGGATTACGGCTTCGATGCGCCTGCCGCCCTGCTCAGCCGGCAGGCCGCGCGCGTGGACCCGTATCGTCTGACCTATCGCCTGCTGCAGCGCCTTCAGAAGCAGGGCGCCTCGGTCTTCGACAGGACCCGCGTGGAGGAGATCGCGCCCACCACGCGCGGCGTGACGCTGCGAACCGATACCGGGCTGACCGTGCGCGCCGGGCATCTGGTGGTCGCGGCGGGCTACGCGAGCCAGCACTGGCTGAAGCAATCGGTGGCGCGCAATCGCAGCAGCTATGCGGTGATCAGCGACCCGCTGCCGGACGCGGCGCTGGGCTTTCTCGGCGATACCCTGCTGTGGGAAACCGCCCGCCCCTACCTGTACGCGCGCACCACCTCCGACCGCCGTCTGCTGTTGGGGGGAGAAGACGATTCCGTCGACATTCCGGCCAAGCGCGACGCGCGCGTGGAGAAGAAGGCGCGCACGCTGCTGAAGCGGCTGAAGGACCTGTTTCCCGAACTCGCGTTCACCCCGGCATTCTCCTGGGCCGGCACCTTCGCCGAAACCGAGGACGGCCTGCCGTTCTTCGGTCCGCACCGACAGTGGGGGCCGCGCGTGCACTTCGCCATGGCATACGGCGGCAACGGCATCACCTACAGCATGCTCGGTGCCGGGCTGCTGCGCGCGCTGATCGAGCGGCGCAAGCACGCCCTGTGGCCGTTGTTCTCGTTCGAGCGGCTGGAACGCTGACGCCCCACCACGCCGCGTTGACATCCACGTCATGTCCGCATCACGCGCATCGGTGCAGGCTGATCGAACATCCCGACTGGAGTACGGTCATGCCCCGTGGCGACAAATCCGCCTACACCGAAAAACAGAAGCGCCAGGCCGAACACATCGAGCAGTCCGAGCGCGAGCAAGGGCGATCGAAGGAAGAGGCGGAGCGTATCGCCTGGGCCACGGTCAACAAGCAGGATGGCGGCGGCAAGAAGTCGGGTTCGGGACGCGCGAAGGCGCAATGAGGCTACGGTGAGCCGGACGGCCACCATCCCTTGCCGGTCAGCGCATACCGGTCCGCGGCGCGCTCGAACGGATTGCGGACGCTGACGCCGCCGCACAGCAGGTAGACCGGCAGGAACAGCGGTCCCAGGACCATGTACTGGTAGACGTGCGCACGCTCGTGGTCGCCCAGGCGGATGCGAGGATGTTGCGTGCGCCCCGCACGGTGCTCATAGGTGACGCATTCCGACTCCAGCGTATCGCCGGTATGCAGGATGCTGTTGCCGAAGGTGATCGCGCCACCGGGGCCCCACGGCCAGTGATGGAACACGACCGCGAAATCGCGCCGATTCCATTCCGGTCGCGCGCCGAAGGGCATCCCCGCGATGCCGGCCACGAGGCCGACCACGGTATTGGGAACGGCCCAGACGACGCCGAGCGCACGTGCGATCCACAGACCGGCCGGCGCCATCGCTCAATCCTGTTCGTTGGGCATCAACAGCCAGAGGATCAGGTAGACCAGCATCCCCGGGAATGCCGCCGACGCGATCGACACGATCACGAACAGGACGCGCAGCAGTGTGGAACTCCAGCCGTAGCGATGCGCGATGCCGCCCATCACGCCGGCGATCATGCGGTCGTTCAGCGAGCGGGCGAAGGGTTTGGAGGTCGTGTTGTTCATCGCCAGCTACTCCCCTCGGTGGTCTGTCCCGAGTCTAGCGCGTCAGCGGACCGGCGCACCTGAACCGCGCAGCGCTTCCAGCCTGGCCTTGAACCAGGCGGCCGCCGGCTGCACGGGCTGGCCGGGACACCGCACCTGATAGGCACGCCCGCTGAGGCTGCTCTTGCTGGCGGCGCGTTCGATGAACAACTCGGCGGTGTCGGCCAGATCGCGCTTGAGCAGGTACTCGTACTTGCGCTGAAGATGCCTGCGCGCTTCCTCGCGTCCATGCCACGTGCCGTTGCGCTGGAACTCGCATGACGAGGCGGACAGCGCGTCCATCAGGCCCTGGATTTCGCGCTTGGCGGTCTGCGACGGCGCGGCCGACACGAGCCCGGAAAAAGCGATCAGGCAGGTGGCGAAGGTGAGGCGTGACAGCATGGGATGAGCCTATCTCAACAGAGGTGAAGGAAGCGCGCTTCTGTAGGAGCGACGTCAGTCGCGACCGCGCGGCCGACGCGCCGACACCCGCAGGCCAAAGCCGAACAGGGAGACCTCGCTCCACCGACTTTCATATCCTGTCGGATCTCGGTCGCGACTGACGTCGCTCCTACAGTAGGCAGTGCGCGCGCTTATCTTGCACGCTGCCCCAGCCAGTGGTGGATCGCCGTCGGCACTTCGCGCTGGGCCCGGCTGGACACGTAGATGCCGATATGGCCGCCCTTGAAGCTCAGCTCGGTGTAGTCGGCGGTGCCCACCACGTCCTTCAGCGCGCGCGAGGCATCCGGCGGCACCAGGTGGTCCTGCTCGGCGTAGATATTCAGCACCGGCATGTCGACGAAGCCCAGGTCCACCGCGTCGCCGCCGATCTCGATGCCGCCCTTGATGAAGCCGTTGCGCTGGTAGAACTGCTTGATGAACTGACGGAAGGCTTCGCCCGCCAGGTCCGGCGAGTCGAAGATCCATTTCTCCATGCGCAGGAAATCCTCGATCGCCCGTTTGTCGTCGAGGATGTCCACGAGTCCCACGTACTTCTGCAGGTTCAGCCGGAACGGCTTCAGCATCAGGTAACAGGCGTTCATCATGTCGGCCGGCACGTTGCCCAGCGCATCGACGAACAGGTCCACGTCCAGTTCGCGCGTCCAGTGCGAGAGCATGTTGTCCGGCGTGTGGAAATCCACCGGCGTGACCATGGTGATCAGGTTCTTGACCTTCTCCGGGTGCAGCGAGGCATAGCACAGCGAGAACGCACCGCCCTGGCAGATCCCGAGGACGTTGATGGCATCGCGGCCGCTGCTGTCGCGCAGATGGTCGACGGCACCGTCGATGAAGCGGTTGATGTAGTCGTCGAGTTCGAGGAAGCGGTCCGAGCGGTCGGGATAACCCCAGTCGATGACATAGACGTCCTCGCCCTGCGCCAGCAGGCCCTTCACCAGCGAGCGATCGTGCTGCAGGTCCACCATGTACGGGCGGTTGACCAGCGCGTAGACGATCAGCAGCGGAATCTTCGCCGTCGGCGCCTTCTCGCCGATGAACCGGTACAGCACGACCTTGCCGTCGCGCCAGACCTCCTGCTTCCGGGTGGCGCCGTAGTGGACGTCCTCCACCTCCGGCAGCGTATGCAGCCCGGCCGACAGCTTCTGCGTCAGCGTGGTGGCTTCCTGCGCCAAGGCTTCGGGGCTGAAGTTGAGCGGTCCGTTCATTTGCCTTTACCCCGTTTCGCCTTCTTGCCGGCCTTCGGTGCCTCGACGCCCGCGGCACGCGTGGCGTTTCGCGCCACCCAGTCCTTCATGGAGACGACCGCCGTCGCCTTGGCAACGGGAGCGGCGGTCTTCTTCGGTACGTCCCGCGCGGGCGATGTCTTCGGCGCCGTCTTGGCGACCGTTTTCTTCGTCTTGGCCGTCTCCTTCGGGGCGGCGCGGGTCGCCGTCGCCGCCGGTGCCCGCTTGCTTGCCACCGGCGCCGCCGCCGGAACGGCGCGGCGTGCAGACTTCTTCGCTGCCGGCTTCCTGGCCGCCTTGCGCGGCTTGGCCGCGGTCTTGGGCGCTGCCGCCTTGCGACGCGCAGGCGCCCGCTTCTTCGTTGCTTCCGGTTCCGCTGCGACGGGCGCGGATGCAGGCGGTGCCTCGACGACGACCGGCGTCTCCACGGGGGCCGCGGCGCGCGGCGCCGGTGCGCGGCGAGCGGGGGCCGCCTGCGCACGCGTCAGCTTTCGCAGCGCGCGCTCCAGTTCGACGATCTTGCGGTGGGCAGAATCGACTTCCGTCCGCGTCGGCATGCCGAACTGCGTGCAGACCTGCTCGACTTCGCGCTGCACGCCGAGGCGCAGCCGCGCCTGCGCGTTGGCCAGGCCACCGTACGCATGACGGAAGTCGTCGGACATCGCGACCTTCGCGTATGCCTCTTCGGCCGCGTCGATCCAGAGATCGAACAGCGCGCGGGCATTCTGCAACTGGCGGCCGGGTTCGGCATGCTCCTCCAGCTTGCGCTCGAAGCGCGCGAACGCATCCTGCGCCACCTGCAGCATGAGCTGGTCGTACTCGCCGACCTGGCGCTGGTAGTCCTGGTAGGCCTGCGCCAGATGCTGCCAGCGCTCCTGGTGTTCGCGCGACAGGCCGAACGTGGGCAGGTGCATCCAGCGCTCGCCGTCGCGCTGCAGGTTGTCCAGCCACGGACGCATCTGCTGCATCCAGCCGTCCAGACCATGCGCGCCGCCCTGCATGCTGCGGAAGATGTCGGCGAACGGATTGTGCGCGGGCGTCGGTTCGGCCATGCCGAGCGCCGAGCGCCACGCGCGGCCGATGTCGGTGGCGTCATGGTCGCGGCCGCTGAACTGCGCGGCGACCTGCTGCATCTGCCCGAACCACTGGCTCGCCTGGCGCTGGAACCGGCCCACGGCCTCATCCACCTGGGGCTGCCCGCCGGGCACCAGCTTCGACCACCAGTCGACCGTCTGCTGCCAGCCCGGCGCAGCGCCGGGCATGGACATCGACGGCGTGGCGCCGGCCTGCCGCAGGGCATCGCCCCACAGGCTCCAGTACTGCTGGGCGACGGATTCGAAATCGCCCGGCCACGGTGGAACGGAATTTGCCATGTGCCCTCCTGTCCCGACCGATTCTAGCCGCGGCCGGCGGCGCGTGCATGACGCGCCCTCACCTCACGGCTCAGGGCTTGGGAATGCGCAGCGTCTTGCTGATCATCAGCGTGCCGGACACGGCGTACAGCAGCACCAGCGGGTGCAGCAGCCAGGGCCCCAGCTTCACCTCGCCCAGCCACAGCTGCGGGCCCACGTGGCCCAGGTACGCGGCGATGGCCAGCAATACCACCAGCAGCAGGCTGGTGGGAATGGGCGTGCCCTCGAAGAACTTCACCTTGTCGCCGCCGTCGGCCAGCGTCTCGGCGGTGACGTTGTAGCGCGCCAGCCGGCTCACACCGCAGGCCACGAAATACGACAGCACCAGCCAGTCCCAGCCGCCCTGCATGCCACAGGCATAGGCCAGCGCGGCCGGCGCCACGCCGAAGGAAATGACGTCGGCCAGCGAGTCCAGTTCGCGCCCCAGTACGGAGGCCTGCTTGCGCCAGCGCGCCACGCGACCGTCCAGCGCGTCGAGGATGAAGGCCAGCGGGATCAGCGCCATGCCGATCATCAGGTCGCGCAGGATGCCTTCCTGCAGGAAGCGCATCGACGCGAACACCGCGCCGGTGCCGCAGAACGCATTGCCCAGCGTGAACCAGTCGGCCAGCTGGAAGTCGCGGATCATCGAGAAGTGTCGGGACATGGGGGCAGTCGTGACCGAGGATGGCCTACAGGGTAAGCGGAACCGGGTGAAACCGTTGTGGGCACCTGTTTCTCCGGTGTGGGAGCGACGTAAGTCGCGATCCAACGAAGTCCGGATGGATGGAATCCCTCCAGATGCCTCCCGCGACACCGACGATCCGTTCGCGACTTACGTCGCTCCCACAACGGCGATCACCTACCTCGGAATCGCCAGTTGGCTGGCCTCAACGCTGCCCGCGCCCCGCGGCTGCGCGCTGATCAACGCATTCGCCGGCAGTTCGCGGCGGCCATCCAGCGTGGCATCGACCTGGTCCAGCGCGGCATAGACATAGGGCAGCAGAGGAACGTAGCGCGCACCGTACGCCGGCAGCGCCAGGAACCCGTCGAAATGCTGCGCATTGCGTACCTGCCAGTAGCGCACGTCGGGATTGGCGGCACGCGCCGCCGCGACGTAGGGCGCGCTGGAGAACGCCGGCGGCACCAGTCCATCGTCCAGACCGTGGATCACCACCACCGGACGGCGCGTCTTCGGGAAGCGCGCTGCCGTCTGTGCGACCCCCGCCTGCACACGGCGCGCGTCATCGCTGCTGCCGTGCTGCAACGCGCGCAGGCACTGCAGTCCGGGCAGCGGGAAGTCGGGAGCGGCCAGCTTCGTGTCGACGATGCCGACCCCCGCGCCCGGCGGAATACCGCTGCCTTCGGACCACCACGCGGCGCGCTCGGCGGCCGTCGCGGCGCGCGCAGTAAAGTCGGCGTTCTGCGCCGAGAACGCGAAGCCACACGGATGCTCGCCCACGCCGTAACGGCCGTAGGCGGACGCGTACGTCACCGCCACCGCCCGCCACAGGTCGAAGCCCACGCTCAGCGCGCCGGCGACCAGCGCCTCGTCGGTCCAGCCGTTCGCCTTAAGCTGCGCGCGGGCCGACGCGGCCTGCGCCTTCGCATCCGCGCCGGTGACGAGCCCTGCCGCCTTCAGCGTGGCGCAGCGCGCCGTCCACAGCGGTTCGACCTGCGCACGCAGCGGCGGCTGCGGCAGGGATTCCGCCGGCAGGTCCAGCAGCGCGCACGGCATCAGCAGCGCGGCCTCGGTGGTGTAGTCGTACAGCGAACGCGCGCCGGGTGCATCGGCGGCGTAGATGTTCGGTTCGCCGGCGACCACGGCGTCCAGCCAGCCGCCCTCTTCCTCGCTGGCACGCAGTACCGCGCCGCCACCGTTGGAGATGCCGACCGCGATGACGCGCGTGTTGTCGAAACGGAACGGCGCCGCCTGCGGGAAGGCCTGGTCCAGCGCAGCCAGCGCGAATTCGGCCGCCTGCTTCACGTGGCGGCCCCAGTCCGCCTCGGGATTGTCCTTGGAATGCGCGTGCTTGACCGCCACGCCACTGGCGCCGACCGGCGCGTCGGGCGTGAAGGCGAGCGTGTCGACCCCGAGTTCGCCGATCGTGCCGTCCTCGCGCGCGCCGCGCTGGTCGGTCAGGTCGAAGTAGTCCGTGCCGGCGCCCTTGTCGGTGTAGGCGACCGCACAGCCCTTCGGCAGCGCCCATGGCGCGGCGACCGCGATGGCGCCGTAGACGCCACGCGAGCCGGACGAGGCCGTGACCACGACGCAGCGCTTCGTCGCATCGAAATTATCCGGCACCTGCACCAGCACGCGGTGCGGCTGCTTCGCGCCGGCGACCGTCGCCAGCGCCGAATACTCGCGGCCGGGCACGCTGGCCACGTTGCCGTAGGCCTGCCCGTAACCGCCGGTCGGCGACAGGTCGGCGATGCCGCGCCAGTTCGCCCAGATCGCGCGGCGACGCAGTTCGGCCGGGGTCGGGTTGGCGGGATCGGCGAACGCGGGCGCCGCCATCGCGCGCAGGCCGTCCAGGCCCAGGCCGGCGGTGAGCAGGTCGTCGCTGCCACGGTGCTCGGTGACGCGCTGGGGCTGGATCATGTGGGCCACCGCTTCAGGCTTGGAGGGGGCGCTGCTGCAGGCCGCCAGGGCCGCGCCGAGCAACACACCACAGGCAATGCGCGTCTTCGCGTTCATGCGTGGAAAGCGTCCAGGGTTCCGGTCAGTGCCATGAAACTACCCTCCGCGGGAAGCGCCGTCATCGTACTTTGGTACCACGAACCGCGCGCGCCTGCCTGCTACCCTAGCGACGACACGCAGGAGTTCCCCCATGCAGCCCACCCACACCCTCCTCATCACTGGCGCGGCCAGCGGCATCGGCGCCGGCATCGCCGCGCAGCTGGCCGAAGCCGGCCGCCACGTCATCGTCAGCGACCTCAACCTGGAGGCCGCCGAAGCGGTCGCGGCGCAGATCCGCGCTGACGGCGGGTCGGCCGAGGCGGTCGCACTGGACGTCACCTCGCAGGACAGCATTGACGCCGCACTCGCGGCGATCTCGCGCCCCATCGATGTGCTGGTCAACAACGCCGGCCTGCAGCATGTGTCGCCGCTGGAGGAGTTCCCCATCGAGAAATGGGATTTCCTGGTGCAGGTGATGCTGGTCGGCGTGGCCCGACTGACCCGCGCCGTGCTGCCCGGCATGCGCGAGCGCGGCTTCGGCCGCGTCATCAACATCGGCAGCATCCATGCGCTGGTCGCCAGCCCGTACAAGAGCGCCTACGTGGCGGCCAAGCACGGGCTGGTCGGCTTCTCCAAGGTGCTGGCGCTGGAAACCGCCGACACCGACATCACCATCAACACGGTCTGCCCCAGCTACGTGAAGACGCCGCTGGTGGACAAGCAGATCGCCGACCAAGCGCGCACGCGCGGCATCTCCGAGGCCGACGTGGTCAGCCAGGTGATGCTGAAGCCGATGCCGAAGGGTGTCTTCATCGGCCTGGACGAACTGGCCGGCATCACTGCCTTCCTCACCTCGCCGGCCGCCCGCAACATCACCGGCCAGACCATCGTGGTGGACGGCGGCTGGACCGTGCAGTGAGGCGAGTGGATAGTGGAGAGGAGTGAGGAGTGAGTCAAAGCCCAGCTCCTCGCGGTTGCCTTTCCTCACTCCTCACTTCTCCCCACTCACCCCTCACCTGATGCCTAACCTGCTGATCGCCGACGACCACCCGCTGTTCCGCGCCGCCCTGCGCGGTGCCGCGGCGGATGCCGTGGCGCAGCTGACCGTGCGCGAAGCCGAATCGTTGGACGGGGTCATCGCCACGCTGGAGGCGCACGACGACATCGACCTGGTGCTGCTGGACCTGCACATGCCGGGCAACCACGGGCTCGCGGGCCTGGCGGCGATCCGCGCGCAGTTCCCGGCGGTCGCGGTGGTGGTGGTGTCGGCGAACGACGATCCGCGCGTGGTGCGCCGCGCCCTGGACCACGGCGCGGCCGGCTACCTGCCGAAGAGTTCCGGCCTGGACGAGCTGCGCGATGCGATCCGCAGCGTGCTGGCCTGCGAGCAGTGGCTGCCGGCGTCGCTGCGCGGCGCCGTAGCGCGATCCCAATCGTCCGCGCACGACACCGAACTGGCCGGCCGCCTGGCCAGCCTGTCGCCGCAGCAGTTCCGCGTGCTGACGCTGGTGGCACAGGGGCTGCTGAACAAGCAGATCGCCGACCGCCTCGACGTGCAGGAACGCACCGTCAAGGCGCACCTCTCCGCCATCTTCGACCGCCTCGGCGTGCGCAATCGCACCCAGGCCGGCGTGGTGCTGCGCGAACTGGAACTGGCGGATCCCGCGCGGCAGATCGAGTAAGCCAGACGCTGTCATTCCGGCACGGACCGGGCCGTGGGGAGCGGTCATCCTCACGAACGTCCTCCCAGCGCACGCTGGCATCCGTTGGGCCTTCTCGGTCGCAGTACCCTGGATACCCCGGGAAGCAAAAACAAGATGGGTCCCAGCGTTCGCTGGGACGACGGCTGAGGATCCGTCATCCCGGCGCAGGCCCTGACCCAGTGTCTTTCGCTTCCCATGCCCAGCGGAGATGAAAATCGCTGGGCCCCGGCATTCGCCGGGATGACGTAACCAGGTCACCGTTCAAGACGTCATCCCAGCGAACGCTGGGATCCATTTGGCCTTTGCGGTCGCAGTGCCCTGGATACGCCGGCAAGCAAAAGCAAGATGGGTCCCAGCGTCCGCTGGGACGACGGCCGCGGGACCGTCATCCCGGCGCAGGCCGGGACCCAGTGTGTTTTTCTTCCCGTGCCCAACGGAGATCCAAGTCGCCGGGGCCAGGCTTGCGCCGGGATGACGACACGCCGGCATCGCGTGAAACCTTCAGCGCCGCCAGCCTGCTATTGGGGATGACCATAAATTCGCCACCCATCTTGACAGCCTTGCGTCGCAACGCGTGCCGACGCTTATCCACATGTTGGTCGACAGGCCATCCACATGCCGTGTGGACAACCCCGACACCGGCCTGTCACGTACTGGTCAAATTTTCGCCACCCATCTTGACAGGCTTACGGCACAAGGCGGCGGCGCGGTTATCCACACGGTTTCCCACGCGCTCTCCACATGGCGTGTGGACAAGCGGAGGGCGTGGAACACGCGCCGCCTCACTGTAGGAGCGACGTGAGTCGCGACCGTGGACTCGCGGCGACCTGCTTCATGGAGGACACGGATCGGAAGAAACGGGATCCGCGGCATCCCTGCTCATCCAGCATCTGCTAACCGTCCTGCATTCCGGTCGCGACTCACGTCGCTCCTACAGGGCCGAGCAGCGCTGACTCAGATCCGCGAGTAACTCCACGACACCATGCGGCCGTCGCGGTACGGCATGACGCCGTGGAAACTCCGCGGATCGCCGTCGAACACCAGCGGCAGGAAGTGGCGGTCGCCGTCCCACAACGGCAGGTCCATGATCTTCTCCACCGGCACCCACTCCAGTGTGCCTTCGGCATTGGTCTCGAACGGGGTGCCGCTGTAGGCGGTGATGACGAACAGGAAACCCAGCCAGTCCTCGCCGTTCTTGCCGAAGCCCGGCCAGCTGATCGTGCCGCGCAGCGTCATCGCATCGCAGTCGATGCCGGCTTCTTCATGGATCTCGCGGCGCATGCCCGCCACCACATCCTCGTCGCGCTCGATCTTGCCGCCCAGGCCGTTGTACTTGCCCAGGTGCTGGTCGTCCGGGCGCGCATTGCGATGGATCAACAGCACCTGCGAGCGGTCGGGCGACAGCACGTATCCGAGGGTGGCGACGATGGGGGTGTAGGGCATTCGCGGGATCCATGACGACGAAGGTGCATTCTAGCGTCGGCTGTTGTGGGAGCGACGTAAGTCGCGATGACACCTCCGTGCGCCCGCGTCGCGACTTACGTCGCTCCCACATCAGACACCCGCGCTGCCAGCAACCGGTCCAGCACCGACTTCAACGCCAGGGGCCGCACGGGCTTGGCGAGCAGCGGCAGATCCGCATCGCGCACGGCACGACGCACCGCGTCGGTCTGGTCGGCGCTGAGGATCAGGCAGGGACGGTGGCCATGCGATCCGCGCAGGCGCCCGGCCAGCGCCACGCCGGTGTCGCCATCGTCGAGGTGGTAGTCGAACAGCCACAGATCGGCCAACTGCGTACGCAATGCGGCGTCCGCTTCCACGCCGTCGCGGGCGACGGCGACCTGGCATCCCCATCCTTCCAGCACCTGCCGCAACGCGGACAGTGCGGCGGGATCGTTGTCCACCGACAGCACGCGACGACCTGCGAGCCCCGGCTTGCCGGGCGGCGCGGGCACCGGCGCCGGCGTGGCCACCCGCGTCACGTCGACGGCGAACACGGCGCCGCGCCCCACCCGGCTGCGCAGCGACAGCGGCGCCTCCAGCAGGGCCGCGATGCGGTCGGCGATGGACAGGCCCAGGCCCAGTCCCTGCCCCGGCACGTCCTCGCCGCGCCGGAACTCCTCGAAGATCCGCTGCTGCTCGGCGTCGGCGATCCCGGGTCCGGTGTCCCACACTTCGACGCGCAAGCGGTCGCCGCGACGTCGCACGCCCAGCAACACGCCGCCACGCGCCGTATAGCGCACCGCATTGGCCAGGAAGTTCTGCAGGATCCGCCGCAGCAGCTGCGGATCGGTATGCACCCAGGCCCGGGTCGGCACCATGGCGAACGACAGGCCGCGCTCGTGCGCCAGCACGCGGAACTCGGAGGCCAGCGGTTCCAGCACCTCCATCAGCGGCAGCTCGCGCGGCTCCGGCACCAGGCCGCCGGCTTCCAGCCGCGACATGTCCAGCAGGCCGGTCAGCAGGTCGGTGGTGGAATCCAGCGCGCCGCGCACCTGCAAGGCGGTTTCGCGCTGGTGCGCTTCCGGCAGCTGCTGCGACAACGCATCGGTGAACAGTTGCGCCGCGTGCAACGGCTGCAGCAGGTCGTGGCCGATCGCGGTCAGGAAGCGGCTCTTGGCATCGTTGGCGTGCTCCGCCTCGCGCTTGGCGGTTTCCAGCAACGCGGTGCGCTCGGCCACGCGCTGCTCCAGCGTCTCGTTGGCCTGCTTCAGGGCCCGCTCGGCCCGACGCGACGCGGTGACGTCGGTGTAGGTGGCCACGAAGCCGCCGCCCGGCATCGGATTGCCGCGGATCTCCACGATGCTGCCGTCGGGGAACACGCGTTCGGTCAGGTGCGGCGTGCCTGCGCGCATGAACGCCAGCCTCCGTTCCAGCGCACGCTCGTCCTGGCCGCGCTGCGGCATGCGCTGCAACGCCCAGCGGGTCAGGTCGGCGATCGGCCGCCCCACCTGCAGAACCTCGGACGGGAAGCCGAACATCTGCGCGTAGCGCCGGTTCCACGCGACCAGCCGCTGCTCGCGGTCGATCACGCTGATGCCCTGGCTCATGTTCTGCAGTGCCGCCTCCAGCACCTGCTGGTTGAAACGCAGGTCCTGCGAGACCTCGCCGACGATCGCCGCCACGGTCTCCAGGTCGCCGCTCTCGCGCCGCGCCGCATCCAGCAGCAGCCGCGCCGAGGCCGAACCCAGCACGGCCGCCAGTTCGCGTTCCAGCCGCGCCTCGATCGGCGCCGGCACCGGACCGCTGCGCGGCGCATCCGACAGCAGCTCCTCCACGCGTTCGCGCGAGAGGAAGCGACGACCGGCATCGCGCAGCGTCTTCGCATCGAACCCACGGCTGTCGGCACGACGCGGCGCGCTGCCCTGCCAGCCGGTCACCAGGAAGGTCACCGCCGTACCCAGGAACAGGCTGACGCCCACCGCCCGGCCCAGCCGGCTCCAGCCCGTCAGGCCGAAGAAGCCGTCCGGCGACAGGCCCGCGATGCCGAAGGGCCCCGCCTGCAACCAGGCCGGCGCCACACCGCGCGCATCCATCGCCACAGGCAACAGCAGCAGCCACATCCAGACGGCGAAGGCGGCGACGATGCCCGCGATCACCGCGCGCGGCGGCGTCTGCGGACGCCAAATCGCGAAGCCGAGTGCGGGCGCGAGCGTGGCCAGCGCCGAAAACGACACCGCACCGACATCGGCCAGCGCGTCGTTGCCGGCCACCAGCCGGCTGTACGCCCACGCCAGCAGCATCACCGCCACGATGCCGATGCGCCGCTGCGCCAGCACCGCGCCGCGCAGGTCGCCACCGCTGCCACGCAGCCAGCCGCCGCGCAACAGTCCCGGCGCCAGCCAGTGGTTGCCGATCATCAGGCTCAGCGTCAGCGTGCTGACCACCACCATGCCGGTGGCTGCGCTCAGGCCACCGAGAAAGGCGAGCAGCGCGAGCCCCTGGTGGCCTTGCGACAGCGGTAGCGCCAGCACGTAGAGGTCGGACGGCACCGCGTCGCCGAACATCGCCCCGCCGGCACGCGCCAGCGGCAGCAGCGGCGCCGCCATAAGCACCATGTACAGCGGGAACAGCCAGCGCGCGGTGCGCACATGGCGTTCGTCGCGGCACTCCACCACCCCCACGTGCACCTGATGCGGCAGGGTGAACATCGCCAGCACGCCCAGCGCCACCAGCGGCAGGAAGCCGTAGGTCGTCGATGGCGGTGCCTGTACCGGCGGTACGTCCGGCAGTTCTGGCAAGCCCCACCAGACGAACAGTCCCAGCGCCAGCATCGCCGCCAGCTTGAACAGCGACTCGAACGCCATCGCCAGGATCAGGCCGCGGTTGTGTTCCACCGCACTCGCGCGGCGCGTGCCGAACAGCATGGCGAACACCGCCATCGCCAGCGCCACGTACAGCGCACTGTCCTGCCACGCCGGCAAGGCATCGTTGCCGGGCGAACGGGTCAGCAGCGCGAAGCTCATCGCCACCGCCTTCAGCTGCAGCGCGATGTAGGGAATCAGGCCCAGCGCGGCGACCAGCGTCACCGTCGCCGCCAGCCAGCCATCCTTGCCCAGGCGCGTGGCGATCAGGTCGGCCAGCGAGGTGGCGTTGGACTCGCGCGCCATCCGCACCAGCCGCACCAACAGGAACGCGCCGAACACGTACAGCAGGATGGTGCCGACGAACGTCGGCGGCAGCGGCCACCCGTAGCGCGCCGCCTGCGTCACCGTGCCGAAGAACGTCCACGACGTGCAGTACACCGCCAGCGACAGCGCATAGATGTAAGGCCATTGCACCGCCAGCACCTGCGGCCGCCGCTCGGCATACAGCGCCGAGCCGAACAGCACACCCAGCCACAGCAGCCCGGCCAACACCACCATGCCCACGCTCAGCATCCTGACCCCACCGTAGCGTGCGCCATGCGCACGACCTCCAGATGCCTGACTCCACGCAACGACAGCCCTAGGCGACCCAACCCCGCATCACGGCTCGAACCCGGACGATGCATGAAGGGTTCGGTGGTCGTGCGCATGGCGCACGCGACGGGACAGGAGGACATGCGCGCGAGCATAACGCAGCAACGGCGGGCTTTCGCCCGCCGCTGCCGTTCCCGCATGATTGCCCTGCGCGTGCTCAGAAGTCGTAGCGCGCGGTCAGGCTGTACTGGCGCGGCGGGCCGTAGAAGCCGGACAGCACACCCAGCGCGGCCTGCAGGTTGTAGCCGGTGGTGCGGTATTCCTCGTCGGCCAGGTTGGTCCCCTGCAGCGAGAACGACCACGCGTCGTTCGCGCGCCAGACCACACCCGCGCCGAGCAGGCCGTAGCCTGGCTGCTTGATCGCCTCGCTGAGGTCGGTGGTGGGATAGACCTCGGACTGGTAGGAGTAGGTCACCCGCGCGGAGAGGTTGCCGCCATTGGCGAGGTCGGTGCGGTACTCCACGTTGAGCGCACCGGAGAATTCCGGGGCATTGGTGAAGTACTGCGTGTCGGCGACATTGACGCCACCGGTGATGAACTCGTCGTACTTCGCATCCAGCCAGGCCAGGTTGCCGCTGATCAGCCAGTTCGCCGTCGGCAGGAACTGGTATTCCACTTCCACGCCATTGACCGTGCCCTTGCCGGCATTGGTGAAGTCGCCGAAGAACTGCGGATTGCCGTTGCCGTCGATGTACTGCGTGAACACCGACAACTGGATGTCCTCGTACTTGTTGTGGAACGCCGACAGGTTCAGGAAAAGGCGCTGGTCGAGGAACGACATCTTGCTGCCCACCTCGAAGCTGTCGACGCTCTCGTCGTCGAACGGCTCGCCCGAGCGCGGCACCGCCGTGGTATTGGCGCGGATGTTGTAGCCGCCCGACTTGAAGCCGCGCGACGCCAGGCCGTACACCATGATGTCCGGGGTCACCTGGAAGTCCAGCGACACCTTGGGCGAGACGTTCTTGAAGTTGATGGTCTTGTCGAAGTTGGCCGCCACCACCCCGTTCGGCACCGTGAACGTGGCATTCGTGTAGCCGATGTTGTAGGCCACCGCATGCTTGTCCTCGTCGGTGTAGCGGGCGCCGACGTCCAGCTTCAGTCGCTCGGTCAGGTCGAACGTCCAGTCGGTATAGACCGAAAGGCTGCTGGTGTTCACCACGCCCTGGGTATCGCCGAAGCTCAGGCCGAAGAAGTTGTTCAGCACCTGTCCGCCGGCATCGCCGTCGAAATGGTAGATGCCGACCACGCCGCGCGCGCGACCGCCGCCGTCGTAGTTGGCCTGCACTTCGTTGGTCACCTGGCTGTCGCTGTAGAACGCCTTCACGTCGGCGACCGGGAACGGCGTCATGTCGAAATCGATATTGGTCTCGGTATCCGACTCCCGCTTGGCCACGACGTACTTGAACGCCCAATCCTCGTTGGGACGCCAGTTCACCGTCGCCGACAACCCCTTCATCTCGGTATCGTTGACGTTCGGCATGGCGCTGTAGATGTCGTAGCGGCTGTCCATCGGCGTATAGGCCGACAGGCCCGGGAACAGGAAGTTCGCCGTCGGGCTGGTGTTGGCCGACAGCAGCTTGCCGCCGCGCACGCCCGACTGGTCGTCCAGGTAGTCGAAGGCGAACTGCACGTCGAAATCGTCCTGCGAGTACGCACCCAGCTGCAGGCGGACCGCGTTGATCTCCTTGTCGCTGATCTCCTGGCCGTTGAACCTGTTCTCGCCGAAGCCGTCACGGTTCATGCTGGCCACAGCCACACGGCCACGCAGGCCACTGTCCTTGCCGCCGATCTCGCCGCCCAGCGCCGCCTTGACGTCCAGCTGGTTGTAGTTGCCCACGGTGACCGAGGCGAAGCCGGTGGTCTCCTGCGGCAGGCCGCGCGAGATGTACTTGATCGCGCCGCCGATGGTGTTCTTGCCGTACAGCGTGCCCTGCGGGCCGCGCAGCACCTCGATGCGCTCCACGTCGAACACGTCCAGCAGCGCGCCCTGCGGGCGCGCGATGTAGACGTCGTCCAGGTAGATGCCCACGCCCGGGTCCACGCCCCACAGCGGATCGGCCTGGCCCACGCCGCGGATGTAGGCGGTGACGGTGCTGGTGGAGCCGCGCGCCGCGTACACGGTCAGGTTCGGCACCTGCGCGTCCAGATCGCCCAGATCCTTGATGTTGAGCTTGTCCAGCGTCTCCGGCGTGAACGCGGTGACGGCAACCGGGACGTCCTGCAGGGTTTCCTCGCGCTTGCGCGCGGTCACCTTGACCGAATCGAGCGTGGTGGCGTTGGTGGCTGGCGACGCGGTGGCCGGTGCGGCGTCCTGCGCCCATGCCAGCGGCATGGACGACAACAGGACACAGCCGATGGCCAGGCTCAGGTGCTTGCGCTTCATGGGTCTCCCCCTCCCGGGTATGACATGGCGGCGGACGGAGGCCGCCGATTGCAGCGAACACTAGGGCCCGGGCCGCGCGGGCGGCATCGTACCTTCGTACAGTGGGCCGGGCACCGGGCCGCTGCCGATACTCGCCGCACCGAAACCGGCGCTTGGCCGAGGAGTGCTGGATGTCGTTCCTGATCGTGCTGGCCGCGCTGTGCTTCCTGATGTTCGTGGCCTACCGCGGCTACAGCGTCATCCTGTTCGCGCCCATCGCGGCGCTGGGCGCGGTGCTGCTGACCGATCCGTCGCTGGTCGCGCCGATGTTCACCGGCCTGTTCATGGACAAGGTGGTCGGCTTCCTGAAGCTGTATTTTCCGGTCTTCGTGCTGGGCGCGGTGTTCGGCAAGCTGATCGAGATCTCGGGCTTCTCCAAGGCGATCGTGGCGGCGACGATCCGGGTGGTCGGCGCCCAGCGCGCCATGCTGTCGATCGTGCTGGTGTGCGCGCTGTTGACCTACGGTGGCGTGTCGCTGTTCGTGGTGGTGTTCGCGGTGTATCCGTTCGCGGCCGAACTGTTCCGCCAGAGCGATATCCCCAAGCGGCTGGTACCCGGCACCATCGCGCTGGGCGCCTTCACCTTCACCATGGATGCGCTGCCGGGCACGCCACAGATCCAGAACATCATCCCCACCTCGTTCTTCGGTACCACCGGCTGGGCCGCGCCGGTGCTGGGCACGATCGGCGGCATCTTCATCCTGATCGTCGGCATGAGCTATCTGGAATGGCGCCGCCGGGTGGCCGCCCGCAACGGCGAGGGCTACGCCGGCAAGGATGAACTGCGCAACGAACCCGAGCCATTCAAGGGCGATCGCCTCGCGCATTCGCTGATCGCCATCCTGCCGCTGCTGCTGGTGGGCGTGGCGAACCTCCTGTTCACCCGCTGGATTCCCGGCTTCTACGGCGAAACTCAATCGTTCGTGCCGGCGGTGATCGGCAACCCGGCGCCGGTGGTGCAGGAGGTCTCGAAGGTCGCCGCCATCTGGGCCGTGCAGGGCGCGCTGCTGGTCGGCATCGCGAGCGTCATCCTGTTCGCGTGGAAGCCGGTGTTCGCCAGTTTCGCCGAGGGCACGAAGAGCGCCATCGGCGGCGCGCTGCTGGCCTCGATGAACACCGCCTCCGAGTACGGGTTCGGTGCCGTCATCGCCGCCCTGCCCGGCTTCCTGGTGGTGGCCAACGCGCTGCAGGCCATCCCCGACCCGCTGGTCAACGAGGCGATCTCGGTCACCGCGTTGGCCGGCATCACCGGCTCGGCCTCGGGTGGCATGAGCATCGCGCTGGCGGCGATGGCGGACAGCTTCATCGCCAACGCCAACGCAGCAGGCATCCCGATGGACGTGCTGCATCGCGTGGCCTCGATGGCCTCCGGCGGCATGGACACCCTGCCCCACAATGGTGCGGTGATCACCCTGCTGGCGGTCACCGGCCTCAGCCACCGGCAGTCCTACAAGGACATCTTCGCCATCACCCTGATCAAGACCACCGCCGTGTTCGTGGTCATCGGGGTGTTCTACGCCACCGGTTGGGTCTGATGCTGCGCATGGCGTGACCGGCCTGTGCGCGCGGTCGCAAACGGCATGCGGTTCTTGGCCAATACTTCCCGCACTTCGGGGAAGTCAGGGAAATCCGCATGGCGTACTACACCGTCCCGTGGCGTCGGCTCTTCGCGCGCGGGTCATGGCGGCGCAAGACCGTCGGCACGCGTGCCCGCCTCGACGCCCGCGTCGCGGCAAAACCGCAGGCGGCCCCTCTCACCCTCGACGCCCAGGTCCGGCAACGGCTGAACCGCCTGTACGGCTGGAAAGGCGGCGAACGCGCCAGCCCCAAGGACACCACGCCCGCGCCGGAGCCGGCAGCGGTCGCCGCCGAGAGCGGCGGCCGGGTGATGATGGGCCAGTCGAACCCGCGCCTGGTGACGATGGCGCGCCCGCCGTTCGCGGTGCAGGCGCTGAACAACCTCAGCTACGGCGCGACCGCCACCACCGTCGCCGAATTCAACGCGCTGGGCAGCAACGACCGCCAGCGGCTGGCGAACTACGTGGACTGGCAGCTCGCCTGGGACGCGATCGACGACAGCGCCGTCACCAACCGCCTCAACGCCGGCGGCTACACCACGCTCAACAAGTCGCTGAGCCAGCTGTGGGCCGACCATGTGGTGGCGGATCCGGAGTACGGCATCCGCATGCGCCCGTCCACCGAGGTGCAGCGCGCGGCCTTCGTGCGGGCGGTGTACTCGCGGCGGCAGCTGCGCGAGGTGCTGGTCAACTTCTGGCACGACCATTTCAACGTGCAGGGCACCGAATTCAGCATCGGCCCGGTGTTCGTGCACTACGACCGCGACGTGATCCGCGCCAACGCCAAGGGCAACTTCCGCACCCTGCTGGAGGCCGTCGCCCAGAGCACGGCGATGCTCTATTACCTGGACAACATCAGCAATTCGCGCTCGGGCCCGAACGAGAACTTCGCCCGCGAGTTGCTGGAGCTGCACACCTTCGGCGCGGAGAACTACCTGGGCTTCATGGACCCGTTCCAGGTGCCGCCCTGCCCCGAGGACCCGACCTATCCGATCGGCTACACCGACATCGACGTCTACGAGACCTCGGCCGCGTTCACCGGCTGGTCGGCCAAGAACGGCCACTGGCAGTTCCCCAGCGAGAACGACGGCACCTTCGTTTACCGCCAGTCCTGGCACGACGCCGGCCCCAAGTTCCTGCTCGGCATGCTGGTGTACCCCGAACAGCCGGCGCTGAAGGACGGCCGTGACGTGCTGGACCGCCTGGCCAGCCATCCGCGCGTGGCCAAGTTCATCTGCAAGAAGCTGATCCGCCGCTTCATCAGCGACACGCCGAAGCAGGCGCTGATCGACAGCGCGGCGGCGATCTTCCGCGCCAACTGGCGCGCGCCCAACCAGATCGAACTGGTGCTGCGCCACATCCTGAATTCCGACGACTTCATCAACAGCTTCGGGCAGAAGAACCGCCGTCCGTTCGACTGCGCGGTCGCCGCCATGCGCACGCTGGGCGGCGACTGGACCATCCGCCCGGACCACGGCCGCAGCGGCGACTTCATGTGGCTGTACGGCTTCACCGGCCACACGCCGTACAACTGGGCGGCGCCGAACGGTTATCCGGATACCGGACTGGCGTGGTCGGGTTCCAATTCGTACGCCATGACGTGGCGCCTGCTGGGCTGGTTGACCGAAACCCGGGACGGCGAAGTGCCGCTGCATCCGATCGTCGACACCACGCGCGCCAACGTGCCGGTGGCGAACTGGACCGCCAGCAACCTGGTGACCTTCTGGTGCACGCGCATCCTGGGCTACCAGCCCGAGGCCGCGCGCAAGCAGGCGCTGGTCGCCTTCCTGGCGCAGAACGGCGACCCCAACACCTACGTCATCACCGACACCAATACCTGGCAGGGCAGCGACCTGAAGCGGCACTACAACCACGAGCGCCTGCGCAGCACGGTGGCGCTGATCCTGATGACTCCCGAATTCATGAGCCGCTGAGGCCCCGATGACCGACTTCCGACTGACCCGACGCGAGTTCGTCAAAGGCTGCGGCGCCGCCGCCATCGTGGGCACCACGGGCGCCAGCCTGATGTTCGCCGATCCCGTCGACGCTGCCGTCAACAGCTACGACACCGTCGTGCATCTGTTCCTGCGTGGCGGCATCGACGGCCTCAACCTGGTGGTGCCCATCGACGGCGTGGACCGCGGCTTCTACGAGGAAGCGCGCCCCAGCCTGCAGATCGCCACCAGCGGCGCCTACGGCGCGCTGCCGCTGACGCTGTCCGGCGGCGCCGGCACCGGCTTCGGCCTGCATCCCTCCGCCAGTGGCCTGCGCGACCTGTGGAACGACGGCAAGATGGCCATCGTCCACGCCTGCGGCATGGCGACCACGGTGACCCGCAGCCACTTCGATGCGCAGCTGTACATCGACCTGGGCACGCCCGGCAAGTACGGTTCGCCCACCGGCTGGATGACGCGCGCGTGGGAAACGCGGCCGAACGGCAGCGGCACCCTGCCCGCGCTCGGCGTGGGCGGCACGCAGCCGGCCGGCCTGATGGGCGCGATCGACGCGATGACGATGAGCAGCCCGGGCGACTTCTCGCTCAACACCACGGCGTGGAGCTGGCAGCGCACGCGCAGCGATTCGCCCAGCGGGCTGCGTGGCGTCAGCGAAACCGTGGCCTCGCTGTGGAACGGGCCGTCCGGCATGGAGGTCAATGGCCGGCGCGCCGACGGCGCCCTGCGCCTGATCGGCCAGCAGGGCTACGCCAGCCTGCCGGCGACCTGGCCCAACAACAATTTCGCGCAGCAGCTGTGGACCATCGCGCAGACCATCCGCTTCAACCTGGGCCTGCGCTACGCCACGCTGGATCTCGGTGGCTGGGACACGCACGAGGGCCAGGGCACGGCCGGCAGCGGCTACCACTACTACCAGAACAAGATCGCCGAGCTGTCCGCTGCGCTGTCCGCGTTCTACGCCGAACTCAACGGCAGCGGCGAAATGGCGCGGGTGACGGTAGTGGTGCAGTCGGAGTTCGGCCGCCGCGTGCGCGCCAACGCCAACGGCGGCACCGACCATGGCTACGGCAATCCGATGCTGGTGCTGGGCGGCCCGGTGAACGGCCGCCGCTTCTATGGCAGCTGGCCGGGCCTGAATCCGGAAATCCTCTCGCCCACCTTCGGCGACGTGCCGGTGACCACCGACTATCGCCGCGTGATCTCGGAAATCCTGATCCGCCGCATGGGCAACGCCAACCTCAGCCAGGTCTTCCCCGGCTACACCGGCTACGCCCCGCTCGGACTGGTGCAGGGCACCGACCTGGCGCCGAAGGCGGAAGGCGCGGCGACCACCGCCACCTCGATTCCGTCGCTGGTGGTGCCGGATGCGTCGTCCTCCACGCCGGCGACCACTACCGCCGCCGAGCGCGTCGTGCCCGACTGGCAGCGGCGTGGACCGGTGGACCGGATGCTGGTGCGACGGGAGCGTTGACGTTTTCTCCCGTCTCCGTGCCACACGGAACGGGTTCTGCGCCGCAACACCTGTAGGAGGGGCTTTAGCCCCGATGCTTCTCCTGCATGTGCGCGCCCAGAGATCGGGGCTGAAGCCCCTCCTATAGGCAAACGCGGTAACGCACCCCTTGCGCGCGTGCCACGCCTTCAGCAGTTCGGCTTCCTTCTCGCGGGTGATGACGGCATTGAGCTTGGCCTGGCGCTCGCCTCACCTGCGACGCTGGGGCATCATGACGCTCCTTGGGAGCGTGGCAAGGGGCCGCAATGACCGAAGCCGTACTAGCGTGGCAGGCATTGATCTTCGCGAGTATCGGGCTGACCGGACGGTGGCGAGGCTGGGTCATCGCCTTCTGGGTCGTGTGGACGATCATCCAAGTCGTTGCCTTGCCGTTGAGCCTACTGCAATTCGGCACCATTGCGGCGGCCGCGGCACTCTTCGGGTCCAAGCACCCCGCGAAGCAGTCGCCACCTGCTGAGTCGAAACCACAACTCAAGCCACCGGTCGCCGCGACACCATCTGCCTCATCGGCAGCTACCAACAAATCCTCGCTGGCCAAATTCGCATCGACCGCAGATGCTTGGGCGCGAAAGGCGGACGCATGGTCTGCCGAAATACAGCGCAAGTCAGCCGAACGACTGCAAGAACAGCATTTCCGACTTGAAGCCGAGCAACAGATCAAGACAGAAGGCTTCAGTTGCGCCCTGGAAGAGCGCGTGATGAGAGAGGCATTCGCGCGCGACCAGCAACTGACCCACGAAGTTCAAACGGAACTGGCGAAGGATGCCGTGCTAGCCAAGTTGTATCGCGCCGCCTTGGGTGAGAGGGAGCGCTTGCCGAAGGGGGTCGGAGAGCGGCAACTGACCGAGCGGTACGCATTGGAAGCTGCACGAACCGAACGCGGCACGCTCGACAAGATCATCGACGAGGGACCAGACTACCGACGTCACTACTTCGAGTCACGCAAGCTGCTCTCCGCGCTCGATGCGGAGTCGTCGGACGGTGAGGCGCACCTCATGCTGTACGGTCGCCATCTCAACGATTGGCTGGCCGAGGTAGAGGCGCTAAGGGGATCGCCGAAAGCACCAAGACATTCAGCGGCAATCAGCGCAGAAGCTTTGTTCGGCCGCTTGGCGGCACCGCAGAGCGTCGCGGCACTGTCGCTGGGTTCCTCCAAGGCTCCTATGGCGTTGGTTCGAGAAAAGGAGCCGGGGGAGCCGACGGCATATGTGACTCGTAACACCTTCAAGCGGGTGGGCAAGAGTTTGCGCCCTGCCGAGCTCTCCATCGACGTGGTTTTCGCGTACATCTACAAGAACAGCCTGCGCGCGCTCCTCAACGATACGGAAGCTCGGCGCCTGTACGTGCTGCGGTGCCTGCTGCAAGGTAAGACCGGCCAACTGACCACGTCGGAAAAGACCTTTTCGCCCGGCTACGTATTCAGCATCAGCCCATCGAAGTTCCACGCTGCACCTACCTGCGAGTACCTGAAGGCCGACTTCATCAACTATCTTGTGCCGCCCGAGATCAAGGTACAGGGACCGGAACGGGTACGTGAGTTCCAGCAGTTCTGCGAGGACAACAAGCATCTGCTCAAGGACAAGACGCCGGAGGCCTTCTGGGCGCATGTCGGGACACGCTTCAGGATCAGTAGCCACCCCCGGCACGTGCAGTACGCCAACAGCGGGGTTCAGGAGCTGGCTCGCGGCATGGGCGCGGCCGAGCTGCAGGCGCAAATCGAAAGTGCAGTTGCTGAGGCCGAGAGTATGATCGTGGCGGGCACTGGAGGAGGGATCGTTGCCAACCTCCGATACTCGCCCAATCCAAAGCGAACGTTGGAGTCGATCGGCGACCGCAGGACCAGGGAACTCGTACAGAAGTTTTTCGATCTGAAGCGCAATGTGCTCGACTTTTTGTTCGAGTTCTACAGCCGCGAGAGCGACAGGGAAGATCTGGCGCTCCCGGTGCCACTGCTGGAATCTTCGGGCCTGACGCCGTGTCGGCGCTGCTGGAACGCAGGCGCGACCTCGCAAACGGCGGCTACCCACCCGCATTCAAGATAGAAGAGAAATGCTTCGCACCCCTGGACGCTCCTGCAGTACGGCATTGCGCATTTGTCTCGCTCCTGCGCCAGTCACCCGCTGCAGGGCTGGCTTTTGACAGTCGAATGGCTGGTCAGCCCCGCCTTCGACGACCGCAATACCATCACCCCTTCCGCGCGTGCCACGCCTTCAGCAGTTCCGCTTCCTTCTCCCGCGTGATCCCCGCATTGAGCTTGGCCTGCCGCTCGGCCGGCAGGCTGCGGAACCAGGCCAGCAGGTCCTGCACGGTGGTGGCCAGCGGGCGGAAGGTCAGGCCGGCGGCGATGGCGCGCTGGTTGCTGACCGAGCCGTAGCCGGCGTACTCGCTGTCCTTCGACGGCACCCAGATCGGCAGGCCGACCTGCTGTTCCTGCAGGAACGTCGGGTCCACGTGCGTCAGCGTCATGCCGCCGCCGGTGACCGCCTGGCAGCCGTGCAGCATGGCGTCCATCGACAGCGTGTAGTCGGGACCGCAAGCGTTGAACACGCCGGTGGTCCTGGCTTCGGCCAGACGGATCATCCATTCGCCCAGGTCGCGGCCGTCGATGATCTGGATGGGATCGCTGCCGTCGCCCGGCACCAGGATCTCGCCGCCCTGCGCCACGCGGTGCGGCCAGTAGGTGAAGCGGTCGGTCTCGTCGCGCGGACCCACGATGTAGCCCGGCCGTACGATGGTGACATTCTTGCCGAACTGCGTGTGCGCCTCGGCCTCGCTCAAGGCCTTCAGCGGACCATAGAGGCCGCCGATGTCGGCGCGCAGCGATTCCTGCGTTTCCGCCATCGCGTCCTTGCCCTTGTACTGCGCCAGCGCGGACGTCTCGGTGATGCCCGGCTTGCTGCCGTCGGCATAGACCGAGATGGTGGAAATGAAGAGGTAGTGGCCCACGTTGCCCTTCAGCACCTGGCCGGCATCGCGCACCCAGAACGGCAGGCTGGTGGGGTTGTCGATGCAGACATCCCACTTGCGACCCTTCAGCGCGGACAGGTCGCCGGTGTTGCGGTCGCCATGCAACTGTTCGACGGCGGCCGGCCATTCCGGCGAGGGTCGCTTGCCGCGGTTGAACAGGGTGACCTTGTGCCCGCGCTTCAGCGCGTAGTCGACCTGGAACGGGCCGGTGAAGCCGGTGCCGCCCAGGATCAGGATGTTCAGCGGCCTGGCCGCCTTGCCGACCGGCTTGGCCTCGCTGGCGGCAGAGGCGAACGAAGGCAGCGCGGCGGCGGCGGCGGCCAGTGCGCCCAGCTTGAACAGGTCACGACGGGTGGTCATACAGTGCTCCCCAGCAACGGACAGGAGCGCGATAGATAGCACCGGCGCCCACGCCCTACCCCTGCCGGAAGTCGGTGTTACTTCCTGTGCGCCCGGTGCGGACACCCTCGGGAGCGGCCAGGGCATGGCGCACCTGCGGCGTCCGCGGCAGCCCCGCCGCGGGCAGGCGCGGAGGTGGCGGATCGGGCGCCGGGGTGCGAAGCCGTGGTGTGACATGACCGTACCGGGACCCGGGCCGAACCCTTCGGTACGCAAGATGGTCCTGAACGTCCAGCGTTGGATCTTTCTGATGGAACGACCGACCGGAAACCTGCAACGACGGATCTTTTCGATGGAACGTCCGACCAAAATCATCCAACGCCCGATCTTTCCGGTGGAACGACCGACCAAAAACATGCAACGCCGGATCTTTTCGATGGAACGACCGACCAGAAACATGCAACGCCCGATCTTTTCGATGGAACGCCCGACCAGAAACATCCAACGCCGGACCTTTTCGATGGAACGACCGACCAGAAACATGCAACGCCCGATCTTTTCGATGGAACGCCCGATCAAAAACATGCAACGCCGGATCTTTTTGACGGAACGACCCATCGACCGCATGCAACGCCGGATGCTTATGTGAGAAGAACGGTGCAGGATGGGGAGAGACGGCGGCTAGCAGCGGGTCGCCCCACCGACCCCCAGACGGTGGCGGCCTCCCTCACCGGCCCCGCGCGTTGATGCCATGGACGGGTCACCCGAGAGGAGCACCGCAATGCCCGTATCACAGTCGCTGATGACCACCCGCCGCGGCGAGTTCCGCACGCTGTACCGCGCCCTCGCCCGCAAGCCCGCTGCCTTCGCGTCCACGCCCATCGTCTTCTGCGAAGGCGACTCGTGGTTCTCCACCCCACTGTCGATGAACCTGCTGGACTGGCTGGTGTTCCCGGCGCCGGAGGACGAGAAGAAAGGCGTGCCGCTGTTCGGCACCGGCGGCCTGTTCTTCCGCACCGAGGACAGCGGCGACCTGGCGGTCGACATGTTCACCGCACGCGGCATCCGCGACCTGTCCACCTGGTACCGCGGCTTCGAGTTCGACCTGGTGCTGGTCAGCGCCGGCGGCAACGATTTCGTCGATGAGTTCCTGCAGGTCACGTTCCGCGGCGCGGCGCCGATGAGTCCGGAGGCCGCGCATCAACGGGTCGTGGCCAGCGGTCGCTACGCCGAGGTACTGGCGCGCTATCGCGCCTTCGTCACCGCCTTCCAGGCCATCCGCCCGTACACGCCGATCCTGGCGCACACCTACGACTACCCGCACGAACTGGGCCGTCCCGGCCGGCTGACGCTGGGTAACGTGGGCGCGGCCGCGCTGTTGAAGAAAGGCGTGGGTCCGTGGATCGGCAACAAGGTGGCGCACGTGCTGCCGCGCATCGAACAGCAACGCGCGTTCGCCCGCCTGCTGATCGACGGCTTCGTCGACCACGTGTTGATTCCGCTGCGCGACGACCCCACCACCGGCAAGGTCTTCGACGTCGTCGACCTGCGCGGCGTCCTGACCCGCAGCGACCAATGGTTCGACGAGATGCACCCGACCGGCGCGGGATTCGCCGCGCTCGCCGCGAAGTTCCGCCAGCAGATGCGGGCGAAGCTGGAGATCAAGTTGGGGTGAAACGAAAGCCATGCTTAGCGAGAAGACGCGTTGACAGGGAAGCCAGACAAACGAGGCTAATTAAGGCCTCGAAAGCAATTTTTTCTTCTCCACCTCGAACTCATCCTGCGAGAGAACGCCTTTCTCCTTCAGTGCGAGCAGTTTGCCCAACTCATCCGCAACTGAAGCGGCAATAGGGACTTGCCCAGGTTTGTCCACATCCTCGTGCGCGATAACAACGTCGTCCACGGCCGGGCGGAACTGTCGATCTATCGCAAGCTTTAAAGAAGCGCCACGACGGTCTATCTGCACCTCGTAAGAAGGATGGTTGGCCGCTTTCTCCAGAGCATCCAGATAGTCATTGTCATCTTTGAAGCGCTTACCGGCTACGCGAGTCACCAGATCTCCAACCTGCATACCCGACCGAGCCGCAGGCGAATCAGCAGTTACCTCAGTAACGCGCAGAACTCGATAGTTTCCATCGGCAGTATTCTCTGCCTGGAATCCCATGAATACGTGATTCGGAAAAGTGGTCCCTTTGGGAAACTTACCCCCGGCCGCCGTCATGAATCCCATGACATTGTTGTGAAACGGAGGCCCATCGAAATCAACACGCTTAACTTGGCCAAAAGCCATTTGCGTTTCCATCCATCCGGAGGCCTGCACCCTAGAGACCCCTTCCACCTCTACAACGTTGAACCTGAAGAACCGTTTAGGCGGAGTTGAGTAACTGTTACCCAGTAGAAGCTGCCCCATCATGGATTGCCCCGCACTCAACGGAGCCTCGCAAGTGACGGATGTCGCATTCGACTCAATGACATTCCATCGATTGTTCATGCATTGACTGGACAAAGACCCAATCGTCTTAGACGACGACATAGGAAAAAGTGTCTCAGGCATGCCGCTTGGTGTAACAGCAAAAAAATCTGCGGCGGCTGTTGGACATGCCGCAAACGTCAGCGCCGAAAGAAAAACGCTACATAGATATTTCAAACACGCCCCCCTTTTTGGGCAAACCGTTAGGTCTCGCAAGACCGAGACATGCCGCTCTTCAATCCAAGGACCCCGTCACTCCCCGTCTTCACTTCCAAGTATTTCCTTCCCCTCGATACGGGTCAATCTTCAGTGTCCAGAGAAGCGCTGATTTCGGACCTGAGCGATCCTTTGGGCTAATGCCAGCTATCTTCCAGATACCTCGGCTTGCACGCCAGGTAGCCGCCGATCACCAGCACCACGATGCACGCACCCAGGAACGCCATCGGCAGCGTCCAGCCGTGGGTGTAGTCGTGCAGCAGGCCGAAGGCGAGCGGACCGGCGCAGGACAGCGAGTAGCCCACGCCCTGCATGAAACCGGACAGCGCCGCCGAACCCTCCGGCGTGCGCGTGCGCAGGTTGATCATCGTCAGCGACAGCGGGAACGTGCTGGGCCCGAGGCCGAGCAGCGCGACCCACAGCGCGGGCGCGGCCATCGGCGCCAGCAGCAGGCCGGCGAATGCGGCCGCATAGAAGCCCGCGCAGACCAGCACCACGATGAAAGGATTGCGCATGCGCACCGCGATCTGCGGCATGGTCAGCGACGCCACCAGCCCCAGCGCGGAGAACAACGCCACCATCGTGCCGCCGAGCGCCGGCGTGCCACCGGCTTCGACCAGCAGCTTCGGCAGCCAGGTGAACATGGAATACGTCACCAGCGAGGTCATGCCGAACATCAGCGCCATGCCCCACGCCACCGGCGAGCGCCAGGCGCGGCCGGTGGGACGCGGTGCGGCCAGTTCAGGCGCTTCGTCGTCGACGGTGACCGCGGCGTCATGCACGCGCGCGAGCGTCGTCGTGTGCCGCCGCTCCCGCCACAGCAGCACGCACCACGGCACCGCCGACGCCGCCGCGAACACCGCCCACAGGCCCAGCGAGATGCGCCAGCCGGCGGCTTCCATCACCGGCACCGCGACCAGCGCCGGCAGGATGGTGCCCGCCTGCAGCACGGTGATGTACAGCGTGCTGACCGTGCCGACGCGATCGGCGAAGTAGCGCTTCACCAGCGGCGGCAGCACGATGTTGCCGATGCCCATGCCGGCCAGCGCGGTCAGCGAGGCTGCCATCAGCGCCGTCGTGTCCCCTGCCGCACTCCGCAGCAACAGGCCCAGCATCGCCAGCAGCATCGCCAGCAGCGCCGTCCGTTCCAGCCCGATGCGGTGGGCCAGCGCGGGCGTGGCCACGCCGAACAACGCGAACGCGGCGGTCGGCAGCATGCCGAACACGCCGGTCATCGTCGCCCCGAACCCGAACGTCTCGCCCAGCAAGTCGAGCAGCGGCGTGAGCGAGGTCACCGCCGTGCGCAGGTTGAACGCGGACAGCACGATGCCGAGCAGCACCAGGCCGCGGCCGGACCAGAGGGAGGCTGGCGCGGTCGATTGAGTCTTGGTGGAATCCATGGTCGCCATTATCGTCGACGGCACGTCGGCGTTCTTCTCACGCACGAAGACGCTGTGTCCTGCGTGACCGTCGATGGCATGAATCCTTCTCCCCGCATGCGGGGAGAAGGTGGCCGAAGGCCGGATGAGGGGCAACGAAGCCAAGGCAGTCAAAGCGATGGCGGTAGCAACGAGCGCGGCGATGGAAGAACCACACTCGTTGCGTTGCGCGCGCTGGACGATCGCGGTTCCGACTGCCCCTCATCCGCCTTCGGCATCTTCTCCCCGCACACGGGGAGAGGGAATGCGTAGCGTGCGCCGCGCGCACGACCCCAGCAGGCCTGGCATCTGGCGACGGACAAAGAAAAAGCGGGCCGAAGCCCGCTTTTCCGTATCGCATCGCGATGCCGTGCGGCTTACTCGGCCGACACGCCCTCGCCTTCTTCCACGGCCTTGATCGACAGGCGGATGCGGCCCTGCTTGTCGACTTCCAGCACCTTGACCTTCACCACGTCGCCTTCCTTCAGCGCGTCGCTGACCTTCTCCACGCGGTCGTTGGAGATCTGCGACACGTGCACCAGGCCGTCCTTGCCCGGCAGGATGGTGACGAACGCGCCGAAGTCCATGATCTTGGCGACCTTGCCTTCGTAGATGCGGCCCGGCTCGACGTCGGACGTGATCTGCTCGATGCGGGCCTTGGCAGCCTGGCCGGCGGCGCCGTTCACCGAGGCGATGGTGATGGTGCCGTCGTCCTGGATGTCGATCTGCGTGCCGGTTTCCTTGGTGATCGCCTGGATCACCGAGCCGCCCTTGCCGATCACTTCGCGGATCTTGTCGGGGTGGATCTTGATGGTGATCAGGCGCGGCGCGAACTCGCTCAGTTCCTGGCGCGGTGCCGACATCGCCTGGGCCATTTCGCCCAGGATGTGCAGTCGGCCGGCCTTCGCCTGCGTCAGCGCCTGCTTCATGATCTCTTCGGTGATGCCTTCGATCTTGATATCCATCTGCAGCGCGGACACGCCGTTGGCGGTACCGGCGACCTTGAAGTCCATGTCGCCCAGGTGGTCTTCGTCACCCAGGATGTCGCTCAGCACGACGAACTCGTCGCCTTCCTTCACCAGGCCCATCGCGATACCCGCGACCGGCGCCTTGATCGGCACGCCGGCATCCATCAGCGCCAGCGAGCTGCCGCAGACCGAGGCCATGGAGGACGAACCGTTCGACTCGGTGATCTCCGAGACCACGCGGATGGTGTACGGGAAGGCTTCCATCGTCGGCATCACGGCGAGCACGCCGCGCTTGGCGAGGCGGCCATGGCCGATCTCGCGACGCTTCGGGCCCATCATGCGGCCGGCTTCGCCCACCGAGAACGGGGGGAAGTTGTAGTGGAACAGGAAGTGGTCCTTCCACTCGCCGCCGACGGCGTCGATCACCTGGCCGTCGCGCGCGGTGCCGAGGGTGACGGCCACGATCGCCTGCGTCTCACCGCGGGTGAACAGCGCCGAGCCGTGCACGCGCGGCAGCACGCTGACCTTGGAGGTGATGGGACGCACCTCGTCCAGTGCGCGGCCATCGATGCGGACCTTGGTCTTCAGGACCGAGGCGCGCATGGTCTGGTATTCCTGTTCGCTGAATTCCTTCGACAGTTCGCCGGTGCTCCACGCATTGCTTTCGGCCTGCGGCGCCAGCGAATTGAGGATGGCCTTCTTCAGGTTGGAGATGGTGTCGCGGCGTTCGATCTTGTCGCGCACCTGGAAGGCGCCGGCCAGGCTGTCGCCCACGGCATGGCGCAGCGCGGCGATCAGGCCTTCGTTCTTGGCCGGCGGCTGCCAGTCCCACTTCGGCTTGCCGGCTTCGGCCACCAGCTCGTTGATCACGGCGATGACCTTCTGCATCTCGCGGTGACCGAACATCACGGCGCCCAGCATCACTTCTTCCGACAGCTCGGCGGCTTCGGATTCGACCATCAGCACGGCGTTGGCGGTGCCGGCGACGACCAGCTCCAGCTTGGAGTCCTTCAGCTCGCTGACGGTCGGGTTGAGCACGTACTCGCCATTGATGTAGCCGACCTTGGCCGCGCCGATCGGGCCGTTGAACGGCGCGCCGGTCAGGGCGACGGCGGCGGAGGCGCCGATCAGCGCGGGGATGTCGCCGTCGATCTCCGGGTTCAGCGACATCACCGTGGCGATGACCTGCACTTCATTGCGGAACTCTTCCGGGAACAGCGGACGCAGCGGGCGATCGATCAGGCGGGAGATCAGCGTCTCCTTCTCGGTCGCGCGACCTTCGCGCTTGAAGAAGCCACCGGGGATGCGGCCGCCGGCGTAGAACTTCTCCTGGTAGTCGACCGTCAGCGGGAAGAAGTCCTGGCCCTCGCGGGCGGACTTCGCGGCCACGGCGGTGACCAGCAGCACGGTGTCATCGAACTTGACGACCACGGCGCCGCCGGCCTGGCGGGCGATTTCGCCGGTTTCCAGGGTGACCTGGTGCTTGCCGTACTGGAAGGTTTTGGTGATTTTTGCCACGTTGGTTCCTTGAGGTGCCTTGTGCGGGTTGGACCTCACGCGACCCTTGTCGCGTGCGGCTGGCCGGATGCGTCCGGCCGGTCATGCTGGGAAGGGCGGGCCCGGTGCGGCCAGCGGATGCAGCGCATTCCGTTCCCTGAAATGCAAACCGCGGCGCATCTCTGCGCCGCGGTCGGGGGTATATCAGCGACGCAGGCCGAGCTTTTCGATCAGGGCCTTGTAGCGCTCGTTGTCTTTCTTCTTGAGGTAGTCCAGCAGGCTGCGGCGGCGGTTGACCAGCTGCAGCAGGCCACGGCGGCTGTGGTGATCCTTCTTGTGGGTCTTGAAGTGGCCGCTCAGGTGCTCGATGCGGGCGGTGATCAGGGCCACCTGGACTTCCGGGGAGCCGGTGTCGTTGGCGCCGCGCGCGTTGTCGGCAATGACTTTCTGGGTATCGATGGACATGCTGTTCTCGTGTTGATGCGTGGCCTGCAGGAACGCGGGTGTCCTCCGCGCGCACCGCCTGGCTCGCCGTTGATGAAGCAGGGAAAGGGACAGGACGCCGGTACAAAACCGGCGGCGTAGTGTAGCCGCCAGGTCCTTGTGAAACAAGGTTTTATTGGACCGGCCCGGCGTTCTGCGCGGTACCGGCGACCGCCCAGGCGAACAGGCGCTGCGGCGACAGCGTGCCCTCGGCATTGACCGTCCCGAGCCCCAGGACACGCCCGTCGGGCCCATGGATCGCCACCGGACCGTCGCTGGGCGCATGGCCGGGCAGCCGCTGGCCCTGCGCCAGCCGGCGACCACCGGCGGCGTCCACGTCGACCCGCGGGAAGCCGGCCAGGCCGGCTTCGACCGGCAGCAGGCAGGCGTCGAGCGCGCTTTCGCCACCCTGTTCAGCGATCGCCTGCAGTGCCTCCAGCGTGACCATGCGGGGCTGCCTGAACGGGTCGACCCACAGTCGCCGGAGCGCGCCCACGTGGGCACCGCAGCCCAGCGCCTCGCCCAGGTCGCGGACCAGGCTGCGCACATAGGTGCCGGACCCGCATTCCACCCGCAACGACAGGCGGTCGGGGGCGATGTCCAGGATCTCGATGCCATGGACCTCGACGTCGCGCTCGGGCGCCTCGATGACGTCGCCGCGGCGGGCCTTGGTGTAGAGCGGCTCGCCACCCTGCTTCAAGGCCGAGTAGATCGGTGCCCGCTGGCGGATGCGGCCGGTCAGCGGCGCCAGCGCGGCCTCGACGGTGGCGACGTCCAGCGGTGGCACCGGGCGCTCGCGCAGCGGCGCGCCGTCGGCGTCGTCGGTATCGGTGGTGGTGCCCAGCACGGCGACCGCGTCGTAGGCCTTGCGAGAACCCAGCAGCAGGCCGGCGATCTTGGTGGCTTCGCCGAAACACAGCGGCAGCAGGCCGGTGGCCAGCGGATCGAGGCTGCCGGTATGTCCGCCCTTCTCCGCACGGAACAGGCGCCGCGCGACCTGCAGGGCCCCGTTCGAACTCATGCCCTGCGGCTTGTCGAGCAGCAGGATGCCGTCCAGCGGGCGGAATTGGATGCGTCCTGCCATGCGTTCCAGGTCAGGTGGTGTGGCGGGGAGTCGTTGCATCGTAGCGTCGGGCTCACTCGACGTCTTCACGCGTCCCGCGTCCGGACTTCAACAGCGCTGGATCGTCGAATCGAGCTTGCCCGATGGCTTGCGAAGCAGGCATGCGGACACCGGCGCGGAGAGCAGCGGAGCGAGCTCCGTTCTACTGCAGGACGTATCAGGTCTCGTCGTCGGACCCGGGGACCGGCGGGTTGTCGCGCAACAGCGTCTCGATGCGTTCGCCGCGATCGACGGAGTCGTCGTAGTGGAAATGCAGTTCCGGCACATGCCGCATCTTCACCCGGCGCGCGAGTTCCATGCGCAGGCCCCAGGCCAGTTCCTTCAGGCCCTTCACCGCCTCGACCGAACGCTCCGGCATCAGCGCGGTGACGAACACCTTGGCATGCGCCATGTCGCGGGTGACTTCTACGTCGGAGACGCTGACGGACGGCAGGCCGTGCTCGCGCACGGCCTCGTGCACGAGCGTGCCCAGCTCACGGCGGAGCTGGGCGGAGACGCGGTCGGTGCGATGGAACGACTTGGTGGGCACGTGATGGGTGATTCGCTATTCGTGATTCGTAGAAAACGGGGACGGGACGGGGGCACTCGTGATCCGCTGTTGCGAATCACGAATCACCCCTCCCGAATCGCGCGAACCCTTACAGGGTTCGCTGCACTTCGATACGTTCGAAGCACTCGATCTGGTCGCCCGGCTGCACGTCGTTGTAGGCCTTCACGCCGATGCCGCACTCGGTGCCGTTGCGCACCTCGTCGACGTTCTCCTTGAAGCGGCGCAGCGATTCCAGCTCGCCCTCGAACACCACCGTGCTGGCGCGCAGCACGCGGATCGGCTTGTTCCGCTTGACCGTGCCCTCGACCACCATGCAGCCCGCGACCGCGCCGAACTTGGAGCTGCGGAACACGTCGCGCACCTCGGCGATGCCGATGATCTCTTCGCGGATCTCCACGCCCAGCAGGCCGGAGGCCACCTGCTTCACCTGGTCGATCACGTCGTAGATGATCGAGAAGTAGCGCAGGTCCACGCCGTTGGCTTCGATGATGCGACGCGCGGACGCGTCGGCACGCACGTTGAAGCCGATGACGGTGGCCTTGGAGGTGACCGCGGAGTTGGCGTCGGACTCGGTGATGCCGCCCACGCCGGAACTGATGATGTTGATGCGGATGGATTCGTTGGACAGCGCGACCAGCGAATGGCGCAGCGCTTCCACCGAACCCTGCACGTCGGCCTTGACGATCAGGTTGAGGCTGAGCTGGCCTTCGCCCTTGCCCAGCTGCGCCATGATGTCTTCCATGCGGCTGCCGGCGGACTGCACCAGGCGCGACTCGCGGCGCTTGGCGTCGCGCTGCTGCGCCACGTCCTTGGCCAGGCGCTCGTCGGCGACCACGACGAAATCGTCGCCGGCCTCCGGCACGCCGGACAGGCCCAGCACCTGCACCGGGATGGACGGGCCGGCCGACGGCGGCTGGCTGCCGGTTTCGTCGAACAGGGCCCGCACGCGGCCGTACTGGATGCCGCACACCAGGTAGTCGCCCTTCTTCAGGGTGCCCTGCTGCACCAGCACCGTGGCGACCGGGCCGCGGCCCTTGTCCAGCGAGGATTCGATGACCACGCCGCTGGCACGGCCGTCTTCCACGGCCTTCAGTTCCAGCAGTTCGGCCTGGATGGAGATGGCGTCCAGCAGGTTGTCCACGCCCTGGCCGGTCTTGGCCGAGATCTCGACCATCTGGGTGTCGCCGCCGAATTCTTCGGCGACCACTTCCTCGGCCAGCAGCTCGTTCTTCACGCGCAGCGGGTCGGCGTCGGACTTGTCGATCTTGTTCACCGCCACGATCAGCGGCACCTTCGCCGCCTTCGCGTGCTGGATGGCTTCGCGCGTCTGCGGCATGACGCCGTCGTCTGCGGCCACGACCAGCACCACGATGTCGGTCAGCTTGGCGCCGCGGGCGCGCATCGCGGTGAACGCGGCGTGGCCCGGGGTGTCGAGGAAGCTGATGACGCCCTTCGGCGTTTCCACGTGGTACGCGCCGATGTGCTGGGTGATGCCGCCGGCTTCGCCACTGGCGATCTTGGTGCGGCGGATGTAGTCCAGCAGCGAGGTCTTGCCGTGGTCGACGTGGCCCATGATGGTGACGACGGGCGGACGCGCGACCTTCTCGCCCTGCTGCTCTTCCGAATGCGCCAGCAGTTCGTTCTCGACGTCGTTGGCGTCGGCGCGCACGGCCTTGTGGCCCAGTTCTTCAGTGATCAGCGCGGCGGTGTCGTGGTCGATGGTCTGGGTGATGGTGGCCATCACGCCCATCTTGAACAGCGCCTTCACCACATCACCGCCCTTCAGCGCGAGCTTCTGCGCCAGGTCGGCCACGGTGATGGTCTCGCCGATCGCCACTTCGCGCACGATGGGCGCGGTCGGACGCTCGAAGCCGTGGGCACCACCGCCACCGCGGCTCTGCTCGTGGCGACGCGGCGGCTTGGGCTTGCCGCGCGAGGCGCCCCGACGGGCGCGATCGGCGGCGGACAGGTGCAGCTGGCCCGCGAAGCGGCTGGTGTTGTCGTCGTCCTCGACGCCGGCGACCATCGCGTGCGAACCGCGCGTCTTGTGCTTGGCGGCGGCGGCATTGTTGCGGTCGTCGGTACGCGGCGGATCCTTGCGCACGACGGTCTTGGGCACGTGATGGCCCTGCGTGGCCGGCTTGGCCGGACGGACCGGCTCGTCGCCATCGACGGCGACGGCACCGGCCGCCAGCGCGGCGGCCTCGGCATCGGCCTGCGCGCGCGCGGCTTCGGCCTCGGCGCGGGCGGCGGCTTCTTCCTGGCGGCGGCGTTCGAGTTCCTCGGCGCGCCTGGCGTCTTCCTGCGCCAGCCGCTGCTGTTCTTCGAGGTTGCGCTGGCGGGATTCCTCCAGCTTGCGCAGGATCTCCGCGCGCTCCGGATCGGCTTCGCTCTGCCAGTGGGTGGCCACCGACTCGGCGTCGGTCGGCTTGACGTAGGTACGCTTCTGACGCACCTCCACATTCACGGTGGTCTTGGTGCGGCCGGCCGCGACGGTGACTTCCTGCACCTTGCGGCGGTTCAGCGTGATCTTCTTGGGCGCAGCCTCATCCGCGGCGGCATCGCTCTTGCCGTGCGAGCGCTTGAGGAAGCCGAGCAGCTTCACTTTTTCCATGCTGGTCACGACCTGGTCGGGACCACTGAAGCTCATGCCGGCCTCGGCCAGTTGCTCCAGGAGTTTTTCGACCGGCGTGTTGACCAGTTCAGCGAGCTTGCGGATGGTGGTTTGCTGCGACATTCGGATCCTAGTTTGGGTCTCGCGCCCCCCCGGTGGTGGTGGGGCAACCCTGTTCAAGAGGGGGAATTCTAAGCCCTGCGGGTGCCAGGGCGGTGTTCATGGGTGGCTCATGCGCCGCGTTCCAGACGGGCGATCTCCTCGGCGCGGGCGGCCAGGATCAGCGCCGCAGCGCGACCCTCGTCCAGGCCCTCGATGCCGAACTCGACCACTTCGTCGGCCGCCAGGTCGGACAGGTCCTCGCTGGTGCGGACGCCGTGCGAGGCCAGCGCGAAGGCGGTTTCCTCGTCCATGCCTTCCAGCGCCAGCAGATCCTCGGCCGGGTGGTCGCCTTCCAGGCCCTCCTCCTCGGCCAGCGCCTCGTTCAGCAGGGCATCGCGGGCGCGCGAACGCAGTTCCTCGACGATGTCCTCGTCGAAGCCTTCCACGGCCAGCAGCTCGCCGACCGGCACGTACGCGATTTCCTCGACCGTGCTGAAGCCCTCGGCGACCAGGATGGCGGCGATTTCCTCGTCCACTTCCAGCTTGTCCATGAACAGCTGGCGGGCGACGGCCTGCTCGGCCTCGCTCTTGGCCTGCACCTGGTCGGCGGTCATGACGTTGAGCTGCCAGCCGGTCAGGCGGCTGGCCAGGCGCACGTTCTGGCCGCCCTTGCCGATCGCCTGCGCCAGGCGGTCTTCCGCCACGGCCAGGTCCATGGAGTGCTTCTCTTCATCGACGATGATCGACTGCACTTCCGCCGGCGCCATCGCGTTGATGACGAAGGTGGCCGGGTTGTCGTTCCACAGCACGATGTCCACGCGCTCGCCGTTGAGCTCGTTGCTCACGGCCTGCACGCGCGAGCCGCGCATGCCGATGCAGGCGCCGATGGGATCGGTACGGGTGTCGTGCGCCAGCACGGCGATCTTGGCGCGGTCACCCGGGTCGCGTGCGCAGGCCTTGATCTCGACCAGGCCCTGGCCCACTTCCGGCACTTCCAGCTTGAACAGCTCGATCATGAATTCCGGGGCGGCGCGACTGATGAACAGCTGCGGGCCGCGCGGTTCGTAGCGCACGTCGAACAGGTAGCCGCGGACGCGGTCGCCGGCGCGCAGCACGTCGCGCGGGATGCCCTTGTCCTTCGGGATGAAGGCCTCGGCGTTGCCGCCCAGGTCCACGTAGATGTTGCCGCGCTCGGCGCGCTTGACCACGCCGGTGACCAGCTCGCCCACGCGGTCCTTCCAGGCATCGACCACCTGCGCGCGCTCGGCCTCGCGGACACGCTGCACGATGACCTGCTTGGCGGCCTGCGCGGCGATGCGGCCGAAATCGGGGTTCTCGATCTTCTCCTCGATCCAGTCGCCCACTTCGGCGCCTTCGGCTTCGTCCTCGGCGTCCATCAGGCGGATCTGGCGGTCGGGCGATTCCATCACCACGTCGTCGGCCACCACTTCCCAGCGGCGGAACGTCTCGTAGCTGCCGTCCTTGTGGTCGATGGTGACGCGCACCTGCACGTCCTGGTCCAGGTAGCGCTTCTTGGCGGCGGACGCCAGGGCGGCCTCGATGGCATCGAAGATCACCTCACGCGGCACGCCCTTTTCGTTGGCCACCGCATCCACGACCAGCAACAGTTCCTTACTCATTGATCACTCCGCGCGCGGCTTGCGGGCCGCCGGTTGGTTGGGTTTTTTCTTGGCTTGTTTGGCCGGCGCACGCTTGGCGTCGCCCGCCTTCTTGGCACCGGCCTTGCGGCCGCCGCCGGGTTTTTCGGGTGCCAGGCCCAGCGCGGCCCAGTCGGGGACCAGCCGCGCCTTGTCGATATTGTCGAACGCCACCGTCATCTCGGCGCCGTCGACGGTGAACACGATACTGTCGCCCTCGATGCGGCTGATCGTGCCCTGCAGGCGGCGACGACGCTCCTGCGGCAGCTTCAGCACGACCTTCGCCGACTCGCCGACGAAGCGCGCGAAATGCGCCAGCTGGAACAGCGGACGGTCCACGCCCGGCGAGGAGACTTCCAGCGTGTAGTTGCCGGAGATCGGGTCCTCGACGTCGAGCTGCGCCGAGACCTCGCGGCTCACCGCCTCGCAGTCCTCGATGTTGACGTGGCGCGTGGCACGCTCGGCTTCCTGCACATCGATGTACAGGCGCACGGTGGCGCCACCGGGTGCCGGCAGGTATTCGATGCCCAGCAGCTCCACGCCCAGTGCCTGGACGGTGGGAGCCAGCAAGTTGGCGATGTCGTTGGCCTTGTCGCTCACGGGTTCGCTGCCGATGGTTCGTGGTTCTGCATGTCGCTGAAACAGACAAGGGGCCCGATGGGCCCCTTGTCCGATACGCTGGATGTCGGTGCAACGACGGGAACATGCGTCGTTGCGTGCCCAGGCTTTTCGTCCGCCGCCTGTACCAGGCGGCTTCGGATAAACATGGTAGCGGGGGCAGGATTTGAACCTGCGACCTTCGGGTTATGAGCCCGACGAGCTGCCAGACTGCTCCACCCCGCAGCAGAAGCGAAATTATGATGAATACGCCGGTGCATTGCAAGCCTTGTGATGCACCGACCTGAAACATCGCGTTCATCGCGCGTCGCCGGCCGCCATCGGCCGACGAAAAACTACCGTCCCGCAGCTCAGCCGGCGAAGGCCAGCTTGCACCACGCCATGATCGGGTTCCAGGCGATACCCAGCGCCAGCAGGGCCAGCGCATTCACGCCGAACACCATCGGCACCACGCGATCGGCGCGCGGGGGCGGAACCCCGCCCACCGGCTCGTCGAAGTACATCACCTTGATCACGCGCAGGTAATAGAAGGCGCCGATCACCGCGCACAGCACGCCGACGACGGCCAGCCACAGGAACCCGCCGTTGACGGCCGCCCCCAGCACCACCAGCTTGGCCCAGAAGCCGAGGAACGGCGGCACGCCGGCCAGCGAGGCCATCACGCACAGCACCAGGCCGGCCTGCCACGGGTTGCGCGCGTTCAGGCCCTTGAAGTCGTCGATCCGATCCGCCTCGAACCCCTGCCGCGACAGCACGATGATCGCGCCGAACGCCGCCGCCGACATGAGGGCGTAGCTGATCGCGTAGAACAGCGCCGCCGAATATCCGACTTCGCCGCCGCCGGCGAAGCCCACCAGCAGGAAGCCGACATGCGACACGGTGGAATACGCCAGCATGCGCTTGAGATTGGTCTGCGCGATGGCGATGACGTTGCCGATCACCAGCGACGCCGCCGCCAGGCCGGCCAGCAGCCACTGCCACTGCGCCGCCGCCGGGCCCAGGCCATCCTGCAGCAGGCGGAACGCCATGCCGAACGCGGCCAGCTTGGGCGCTGCGCTGATGAACAGCGTCACCGGTGTCGGTGCGCCCTGGTAGACATCGGGCAGCCACATGTGGAACGGCGCCGCGCCGAGCTTGAAGGCCACGCCCGCCACCATGAAGACCACGCCGGTCAGCAGCAGCATGCGCGCATCGCTGCTGCCACCCAGCGCCGCGCCGGCCGCATCGAAGATCGCCGGCAGATGCAGCGAACCGGTCGCGCCGTACACCAGCGACATGCCATAGAGCAGCAGGCCCGAGGCCAGCGAGCCCAGCACGATGTACTTCATCGCGCCTTCCGTCGCCAGGCCGTCGTCGCGGTTCAGCGCGACCAGCGCATACGAGCACAGCGCCAGCAGTTCCAGGCCCAGATAGACCATCACCAGGCTGCCGGCCGACACCATCATCATCATGCCGGCGGTGGCGAACATCACCAGCACCGGCGCTTCGCCCGGATACAGGTTGCGCTCGCGCAGGTAAGGCCAGCCGTAGACCAGCGACAGCGCGCTGACCGCGACGATCACGACCTTGCTGACATCGGCCAGCGTGTCGCGCACGAACATGCCGCTGAACACGCTGCCCTGTCCGCCCACGCCCGTCGCCAGCATCCACACCACGGCCGCCATGACGATCAGGGCCAGGGCATGGGTGATGAAGCGGCGCGAGTGGTCGAGGAACAGATCCAGCATCAGCAGCGCGAACGCACCGCCGATCAGGGTCAGTTCGGGCAGCAGCGGCTGCAGGTCGGCGGCGGAGATGGGCATCGGCGTCGTCATGGTTCTTCCTTACAGCTTGCTGTTGGCGAGCTGCATCGCCAGTTGCGCGATCGACGGCTCCATCAGGTCGGTCAGCGGCTTGGGATACACGCCCAGCGCCAGCACGCAGACGGCGAACCCGCCAAGCACCACCGCCTCGCGCAGGGATACGTCCTTCAACTCGGCCACGTGCGCATTGGCCACGTCGCCGAGGATCACGCGCTTGACCAGCCACAGGGTGTAGGCCGCACCGATCACCAGCGTGGTGGCGGCGAAGAACGCCATCAGCGGATGCAGCTGGAACGCGGCCAGGATGACCATGAACTCGCCGACGAAGCCGCTGGTGCCCGGCAGGCCGGAGTTGGCCATGCCGAACAGGATGAAGAACGCGCCGAACCACGGCATCGTGTTGATGACGCCGCCGTAGTCCTTGATCATGCGGGTGTGCATGCGGTCGTACAGAACGCCGACGCAGGTGAACATGGCGCCGGAAATGAAGCCGTGGCTGATCATCTGCACCATCGCGCCCTGCAGTCCCAGGCGCGCGCCGTCCAGGTTGCCGGCATCGCGCACCAGGCTGAAGGCGATGAAGATGCCGAGGGTGACGAAGCCCATGTGCGAGACCGACGAATAGGCGATCAGCTTCTTCATGTCGTCCTGCACCAGCGCCACCAGGCCGACGTACACCACCGCAATGAGCGACAGCACGATGACGAACAGCGCCCATTCGTGGCCGGCGTCCGGCACGATCGGCAGGCTGAAGCGCAGCAGGCCGTAGCCGCCGATCTTCAGCGCGATGGCCGCCAGGATCACCGAACCGGCGGTCGGCGCCTCGACGTGCGCGTCAGGCAGCCAGGTATACACCGGGAACATCGGGATCTTGACCGCGAACGCGATCAGGAACGCGAAGAACAGCCACATCTGTTCCTTCGCGTTGAGCGGCATCGCGTACAGGTCGGCCAGCTGGAAGCTGCCGCCCTTGATGTACAGGTACACCAGGCCGACCAGCATCAGTACCGAACCGAGGAACGTGTACAGGAAGAACTTCAACGACGCGTAGATGCGGCGCGGGCCGCCCCAGACACCGATGATCAGGAACATCGGGATCAGCATCGCCTCGAAGAACACGTAGAACAGCACCGCGTCGCTGGCAGCGAAGATGCCGTTGGTCAGGCCTTCCAGGATCAGGAACGCGGCCACGTACTGGGCCACGCGCTTGTTCACCGATCCCCAGGCGCCAGCCAGGGTCAGCACGGTGATCAGCGTGTTGAGCAGCAGCAGCGCCACCGCGATGCCGTCGGCACCCAGGTTGTAGTGGATGTCGAAGGTCGGGATCCAGGCACGGCTCTCGACGAACTGCAGGCCCGGATTCGCATAGTCGAAGCCCGTCAGCAGGCCGATGCTGAAGACGAAGGTCAGCACCGCGACCGCCAGGCCCAGCCAGCGGGCGGCGCTTGCGCGGGCATTGCCCACGGCGAGCACCAGCGCGCCACCCAGGATGGGCAGCCAGATCAGAACACTAAGCAGGGGCCAGTTCGACACGTTGTGTTATCCGTTGAGTTCTTCGCCAGGACGCTCCGCACGGGGCGGCGCCGGGTCGTTACTGCCAAAACCTGATGACGACGCCCAGCAGCAGGATCAGGCCGACGATCATCGCGAACGCGTAGTGGTACAGGTAGCCGGACTGGGTCTTGCGCAGTAACTGCGCACCCAGGTCGACCAGCTTCGCCGTGCCGTTCACCGCGGCACCGTCGATCACATGGCTGTCGATCGCGCGCGACACCTTGCCCAGCTTCACGCCGCCACCGGCAAAACCGTTGATCCACAGGTGGTCGGCCCAGTACTTCTTGTCCAGGATGTTGGTCAGGAAGGCGCCCACCGGGCTCTGGCGGATCTTGCCGGGCACACCAGGGAAGATGAGGTAGAGCACGGTTGCCAGTGCAAACCCGGCAAACGCCAAGCCGAACGGCCACGCCATGACGCCATGTTTGACGAACGCCCACGGGCCGTGGAAATCCAGGCCCAGAGCCCCGACCGTATCGCGATCCGAAACAGGCTTGCTCGGATCAAGCAGAAGGAAATCGATGGCGCCTTGGAAGAACGGCGTGACCTTGTGATGCCCCGACCAGTCGGTGCCGAACAGCATCGGACCGATGGTGAACCAGCCGATGAAAATCGACGGAATCGCCAACAGGATCAGCGGCAGCGTCACTACCCACGGCGACTCATGTGGTTCATGCGGGCCGTGATGCGCATGCTCGTCATGCGAATGATCGGCATCGTGCGCGTGACCATGGTCATCATGAGCGTCGCGGAAACGCTCCTTGCCGTGGAATGTCAGGTACAGCAAACGGAAACTGTAGAAGCTCGTGACGAACACGCCCAGCAGCACTGCCCAGTACCCGTAGGTGGCGATCCATTCGCTCGGCCCTTGATACCCCTGGCCGGCCATGACACCGAGTTGATCGATCCTGCTACCCACTTCATGCGCAGTGTGAAGGTGATGCTCCGCGGCCTCGATGATCGTGTCCTTCGAGAAGAAGCCGGAGAAACCCGGCGTGCCGACCAGCGCCAGCGTGCCGATCAGGCTGGTGATCCAGGTGATGGGCATGTACTTGCGCAGGCCACCCATCTTCCGCATGTCCTGCTCGTGGTGCATGCCGATGATCACCGAGCCGGCCGCCAGGAACAGCAGCGCCTTGAAGAAGGCGTGCGTCATCAGGTGGAACACGGCCGCCGAGTACGCCGACACGCCCAGCGCCACCGTCATGTAGCCCAGCTGCGACAGCGTGGAGTACGCGACCACGCGCTTGATGTCGTTCTGCACGATGCCGATCAGGCCGGTGAACAGCGCGGTGGTCGCACCGATGAACAGCACGAAATCTAGGGCCGTCTGCGACAGCTCGAACAGCGGCGACATGCGCGCCACCATGAAGATGCCCGCGGTCACCATCGTGGCGGCGTGGATCAGGGCCGAGATCGGCGTGGGACCTTCCATCGAGTCCGGCAGCCACACGTGCAGCGGCACCTGCGCCGACTTGCCCATGGCACCGATGAACAGGCAGATGCAGGTCAGCGTGGCCATCGACCAGATCACCGGCTCGTCGAACACCTGGAAGGTGCTGCCGAACAGGGTGACCGCGCCCGACCAGACCGGGATCGCCTTGCCGACGAGCAGCGTGGCATTGGCGAACACGGTGGCGTAGTCCAGCGTGCCGAACATCAGCAGCACGCAGCCGATACCGAGCAGGAAGCCGAAGTCGCCCACGCGGTTGACCAGGAACGCCTTCATGTTGGCGAAGATCGCGGTCGGGCGCTTGAACCAGAAACCGATCAGCAGGTACGACACCAGGCCCACCGCTTCCCAGCCGAAGAACAGCTGCAGGAAGTTGTTGCTCATCACCAGCATCAGCATGCTGAAGGTGAACAGCGAGATGTAGCTGAAGAAGCGCTGGTAGCCCGGATCCTCGTGCATGTAGCCGATGGTGTACAGGTGCACCAGCAGCGACACGAAGGTCACCACCACCATCATCATCGCGGTCAGCTTGTCGATCATGAAACCGACGTGGCCGCTGATGTTGCCCACCTCGAAGAAGGTGTACAGGTTCTCGTTGAACGGCGACGCGCCCAGCGCCACCAGCTGGTACAGCACCCAGCACGACAGCGCGCAGCTGACCGCCACGCCCAGGATGGTCGCGGTGTGGGCGCCGGCACGGCCGACGATGCGCCCGAACAGCCCGGCGATGATGCTGCCCAGCAGCGGCGCCAGCACGATGGCCAGCAGCACGTTCTTGGAGAGGAGGACTTCCATACCGGTCATCGGTGCATCAGCCTTTGAGCGTGTCGACTTCGGCCACGTTGATCGTGCGCCGGGTGCGGAACAGGGTGACCAGGATCGCCAGGCCGATGGCGGCCTCGGCGGCGGCCACGGTCAGGATGAAGAAGACGAAGATCTGGCCGGCCGGGTCGCCGAGTTCGCGCGAGAACGCGACGAAGTTGATGTTCACCGAGAGCAGCATCAGTTCGATCGACATCAGCAGCACGATGACGTTCTTCCGGTTGAGGAAGATGCCCGCCAGGCTGATGCAGAACAGCACGGCGCCCAGCGCCAGCAGGTGGCCTACGGAAATCATGCCTTGCCCTCCCCGTCCACCGGCGCACTGGCCGGCGTTTCGCGCACCGGCTTCTCGGCCGGCATCGACACCATGCGTAGGCGGTCGCGCGCATTGACCCTCGACTGCTCGCCCGGGTCCTGCGTCTTGATGCCGGTGCGCTTGCGCAGCGTCAGCATCACGGCGGCCACCACGGCCACGGTGAGGATGACGGCGGCGAACTCGAACGGCAGCAGGAATTCGGTGAACAGGGTGCGCGCCAGCCAGGCCGTGTTGGACACGTCGGCGGCGGCGGAAGCGGCGTTGTCAGCGAACGGCACCGCCATCTTCGCCTTGATGCCGATCAGCACCAGCATCTGCGCCAGCATGACCACCGCCACCAGCAGGCCGACGGGCAGGAACTTCACCCAGCCCTCGCGCAGGGCGGCGACGTCGATGTCCAGCATCATCACCACGAACAGGAACAGCACCATCACCGCGCCCACGTAGACGAGGATCAGGGCCACGCCCAGGAACTCCGCGCCCACCAGCAGCCAGATGCAGGCCACCGAGAAGAACGTCAGGATGAGGCACAGCACGGCATGCACCGGGTTGCGCACGCTGATCACCGCGCCGGCGGCGACGACCGCGACGGTGGCGAAGGCGTAGAAACTGATCAGGACCCAATCCATTCTTCTGACCTCAGCGGAAAGCGGCGTCGGCGGCGCGGCGCTCGGCGATCTCGGCTTCCAGCCGGTCGCCGATCGCCAGCAGCTGCGGCTTGGTGACGATGTTCTGCCCGCGCTTGTCGAAGTGGTACTCCAGCACGTGCGTTTCCACGATCGAGTCCACCGGGCAGCTCTCTTCGCAGAAACCGCAGTAGATGCACTTGAACAGGTCGATGTCGTAGCGCGTGGTGCGGCGGGTACCGTCCTCGCGCGGGGCCGAGTCGATGGTGATCGCCAGCGCCGGGCAGACCGCCTCGCACAGCTTGCAGGCGATGCAGCGCTCCTCGCCGTTCGGATACCGGCGCAGCGCGTGCAGGCCGCGGAAGCGCGGCGACTGCGGGAACTTCTCCATCGGGTACATCAGCGTGTACTTCGGCTTGAAGGTGTACTTCAGCGTCAGCCACAGGCCCTGCAGCAGTTCCAGCAGCATCAGGCTCTTGAAGTAGTGCACAACCTTGCTCATGTCTTACACACCCTTCTCGAACACGCCGAAGAACACCAGCAACGCCGTCACCGCGATCCACGCGATGGTCAGCGGAATGAACACCTTCCAGCCCAGGCGCATGATCTGGTCGTAGCGGTAGCGCGGGAAGCTGGCGCGGAACCAGATGTACGCGCTGGCGAAGAACAGGACCTTCAGCAGCAGCCACGGCCAGCCGCCGGTCCAGATCCAGTCGATCCACGGCGACACGTCGGCGGTGATCCAGCCCTGCAGCGGGCTCAGCCAGCCGCCCAGGAAGAACAGCGACACCAGGAAGCTGACCAGGATCATGTTGGCGTATTCGGCCAGGAAGAACAGCGCGAACGCCGCACCCGAATACTCGACCATGTGGCCGGCGACGATCTCCGACTCGCCTTCCACCACGTCGAACGGCGAACGGTTGGTTTCGGCCACGCCGGACACCCAGTACACGATGAACAGCGGGAACAGCGGCAGCCAGAACCACTCGAGGAAGCCCGAGTCGCCCGCCTGCGCCATCACGATGTCGGTCAGGTTGAGGCTGCCGGCGGCGATCAGCACGCCGACCAGGGCGAAGCCCATCGCGATTTCGTAGCTGACCACCTGCGCTGCCGAGCGCATGGCGCCCAGGAAGGCGTACTTCGAGTTGGACGCCCAGCCGGCGATGATGATGCCGTACACGCCCAGCGAGGTCATCGCCAGCAGGTAGAGCAGGCCGGCGTTGGCGTTCGACAGCACCAGCTGGTAGTCGAACGGCACCACCGCCCACGCCGCGAACGCCGGCGCCAGCGTGATCAGCGGCGCCAGCACGTACATGGTCTTCTGCGCGCTGCTGGGCTGGATGATCTCCTTGAACAGCAGCTTGAAGACGTCCGCGAAGGCCTGGAAGATGCCCATGCCCACGTACATCGGCCCGTGGCGCACGTGCATCCAGCCGATCAGCTTGCGCTCCCACACCACGTAGAACGCGACCGAGATGATCACCGGCATGGCGATCGCCAGGATCTTCAGCACGATCCACAGCACCATGCCGATGTCGCCCAGCCCGAAGAACCACTCGCGCAGCGGGCCGACCGCGTTGATCAACATCTCGTTCATGCGCTCACCACCGTGACGCGTCCGGCGCCCAGCGGCGCCGTCGCACCGTAGCCGCTCTCGATCCAGGCGACGCCTGCGGCGACGCGGGCATCCGCCACCACCGGCAGTGCGGCCGTGCCGACGCCGTTGCCGACCTTCGCCATGCCGCCTTCGGCGACACCGGCTGCCTGCGCATCGGCGGGATTCAGCACGATGCGGTCACCCACGTTCAGCGGGTGCGCCTGCAGTGCTTCAGCGCGGCGGACGGTACCGTCGGTGCGGTAGATCGCCGCGGTGACGGCCAGTTCCAGGCCCTGTCCGTCGATGGTCGGTGCGGCGGACTTGGCCACCGTGACCGTCCTGTCGTCGGCGATGGCCTCGCGCGCACCGGCGATGTCGGTGAACTCGAACCCGGCCAGCTGCAGCTCGCCCCCCAGGGCGCGCAGCACCTTCCACCCCTCGCGCGCCTCGCCCGGCAGCTTGCCGGCGGCCTGCGTGCGCTGGTCCCTGCCGTCCAGATTGGTCAGCGTCGCCTCGATTTCGGGCAACAGCCCGATCGGCAGGATCACGTCGGCCACGTCGCGCGTCGACTTGCAGGCGAAGTGGCTGAACGCCACCACCTTGGCCGAGCCCAGCGCGCGCGAAGCGGCCGGCGTGTCGGCGAAGTCCAGGCCCGGCTCGATGCCGTAGATCACGTAGGCGCTGCGCGGCTCGGCGAACATGCCGGCCACGTCGCGACCGCTCGGCAGCACGCCACGGCGGGCCAGCCCGACCGCGTTCGCGCCTTGCGGAATGCGGCACAGCGAGGCATCGGTCGCGCCGGCGAAATCGGCGGCAGCGGCGCGCAGCACGGCGGCCTGCGGATGGTTCTCGACGATGCCGCCGACGATCACGACAGCGCGGTTGGCGGCCTTGGCGATGTCGCGCAGCGCGGCATCGTTCAGCGCTTGGCCCAGTTTCGACGGCGCAACGATGTGCTTGCCGGCGATGCCGAACGCGAAGTCGAAGTCGACCGGGTTGACCACGTGCACCCTGGCGCCCTTGCGGACGGCCTTGCGGATGCGCTGGTGCAGCAGCGGCAGCTCGTGGCGAATGTTGGTGCCGAACAGCACGATCACATCGGCCTGTTCGATCTCCGCCAGCGGCAGCGCGAACGGCTCGGCGACGGCGCCGTCGGAGAAGTCGCGGGTATTGATGCGATGGTCGAGGTTGCCGGTACCGAGGCCGTCGGCCAGCTTCGCCAGCAGGCCGCCCTCCTCGTTCGACACCGCCGGATGCACCAGCACGCCGAGGCTGTCGCCGCGGTTCGCGCGCAGGATTTCGGCGGCGGCCGTCAGGCCTTCCGCCCACGACACTTCGCGCCACTCGCCATCGACCTTCCGCAGCGGCTTCACCGCGCGGTCGTCGGCGTACAGGCCCTGGTGCGAATAGCGGTCGCGATCCGACAGCCAGCATTCGTTGACCGACTCGTTCTCGCGCGGCACGGTGCGCAGCACCTGGCCGCGGCGCGAGTGATAGAACACATTGGAGCCCATCGCGTCGTGGAAGCCGACGGATTCGCGCGCGATCAGTTCCCACGGACGGGCGCGGAACTGGAACACCTTGTTGGTCAGCGCGCCCACCGGGCAGACGTCGATGACGTTGCCGGAGATCTCGGTGGTCAGCGGCTTGCCGTCGTAGGTGCCGATCTGCAGGTTCTCGCCGCGGTACATGCCGCCCAGCTCGTAGGTGCCGGCGACGTCCGCGGTGAAGCGCACGCAGCGCGTGCACTGGATGCAGCGGGTCATCTCGGTGGCGACCAGCGGACCGATGTCCTCGTCCGGCACCACGCGCTTGCGCTCCTGGAAACGGCTGACCGAACGGCCGTAGCCCAGCGACAGGTCCTGCAGCTCGCATTCGCCGCCCTGGTCGCAGATCGGGCAGTCCAGCGGATGGTTGATCAGCAGGAATTCCATCACGTTGCGCTGCGACTTCAGGGCCTTGTCGCTGCGCGTGGCGATCTTCATGCCGTCCATCACCGGCGTGGCGCAGGCCGGCGCCGGCTTCGGCATCTTCTCGACTTCCACCAGGCACATCCGGCAGTTGGCCGCGATCGGCAGCTTCTCGTGGTAACAGAAGCGCGGGATCGGGATGCCGGCCTTGTCGGCGGCCTGGATGATCATCGAACCCTTGGGCGCGGCCAGTTCCTGCCCGTCGATGAAGACGGTGACGTGGTCCGGCGGCAGGTTGGGATTGACGGGCTGCGCACTCACGCGGCCACCTCCAGGTTGGAACGGACCACGGTGCCGTTGCGCTCGTCGTCGACGAGGAACCGCTTGTTGACGATCGCGTATTCGAATTCGTGCCAGAAGTGGCGCAGCATGCCCTGCACCGGCCACGCGGCGGCTTCGCCGAACGCGCAGATGGTGTGGCCTTCGATCTGGCCGGCGGCCGCGCGCAGCGTCTGCAGGTCCTCGATGGTGGCCTTGTGCTCGGCGACACGGGTCAGCATGCGGTACATCCAGCCGGTGCCTTCGCGGCAGGGCGTGCACTGGCCGCAGCTTTCCTTGAAATAGAAGCGCGCGATGCGCTGGCACGCACGCACCATGCAGGTGGTGTCGTCCATCACGATGACCGCGCCCGATCCGAGGCCCGAACCGGCCTTCTGGATGCTGTCGTAGTCCATCGTCAGCCCCATCATCACCTCGCCCGGCAGCACCGGCATCGAAGATCCGCCGGGAATGACGGCCTTGAGCTTGCGGCCTTCGCGCATACCGCCGCACAGCTCGAGCAGCTCGGCGAACGGCGTGCCCAGGCGGATCTCGTGGTTGCCGGGCTTCGCCACATGGCCGGAGACCGAGAAGATCTTGCAGCCGCCATTGTTGGGCTTGCCCAGGTTCATGAACCACTCGGCGCCGTTGCGCACGATCGCCGGCACCGACGCGTAGGTCTCGGTGTTGTTGATCGTGGTGGGCTTGCCGTACAGGCCGAAATTGGCCGGGAACGGCGGCTTGAAGCGCGGCTGGCCCTTCTTGCCTTCCAGCGACTCCATCAGCGCGGTTTCTTCGCCGCAGATGTAGGCGCCCGCGCCCAGCGCGTTGTACAGGTCAATGTCCACGCCCGAGCCGAGGATGTTCTTGCCCAGCCAGCCGTGCTTGTAGGCCTCGGCGGTGGCTTCTTCCAGGTGCTCGAACGGCTCGTGGTGGAACTCGCCGCGCAGGTAGTTGTAGCCCACGGTCGAACCGGTGGCGTAGCAGGCGATCGCCATACCCTCGATCACCGCGTGCGGGTTGTAGCGCAGGATGTCGCGATCCTTGGCGGTGCCCGGCTCGGATTCGTCCGAATTGCAGAGGATGTACTTCTGCATGTCGCCCTTGGGCATGAAGCTCCACTTCAGGCCGGTCGGGAAGCCTGCGCCGCCACGGCCGCGCAGGCCGGACTGCTTGACCATCTCCACGACCTCGGCCGGCGGGATCTTCTCTTCGATGATCTTGCGCAGCGCGGCGTAGCCGCCGGTCTTCAGGTAGTTCTCGTACGACCACGGCTTATCGAAATGCAGCGTGGTGTAGACGGCCTGGTGCTCCTTCGGAGCGGGGCCGACCGGGCCGTAGCCCTCTGAGTAGTGTGAATGGCCTGCCATGCGCTTACTCCAGCCCGTCCAGCAGTTCGTCGACCTTCGCCGGCGTCAGCTTCTCGTGGTAGTGGCCGTTGATGACCACGACCGGCGCGCCGCAGCACGCGGCCACGCACTCTTCCTCGCGCTTCAGGTAGACGCGGCCGTCGGCGGTGGACTCGCCCAGCCGGCAGCCGAGCTTCTTCTCCGCGTGCGCGACCAGATCCTCGGCGCCGTTGAGCCAGCAACTGATGTTGGTGCAGAAGGCCACGTTGTTGCGGCCGACCTTCTCGGTCTCGAACATCGAGTAGAAGCTGGCCACCTCGTAAGCCCACACCGGCGGCAGGTCGAGGTACTTGGCGACGGCGGCGATCAGCTCGTCGGTCAGCCAGCCCTCGTTCTGCTCCTGCGCGGCATGCAGGCCCTGCAGCACCGCCGAGCGCTTGCGGTCCGGCGGGAACTTGGTCAGCCAGTGATCGATGTGCGCGCGCGTCTTGTCGCTCAACGCCACCAGCGGATCGACGTTCTGCGCCGCTTCGAAATTACCCGTGGCCCTCATCGGTCCACCTCACCAAAGACAAGATCATAGGTACCGATCATCGCGACGACGTCGGGAAGCATGTGGCCGCGCACGATCTCGTCCATCGAGGACAGGTGCGCGAAGCCCGGCGCGCGCAACTTCACGCGGAACGGCTTGTTGGCGCCGTCGGACACCAGGTAGCAGCCGAACTCGCCCTTCGGCGCTTCGACCGCGGCGTAGGTCTCGCCGGCAGGCACGCAGTAGCCTTCGCTGAAGAGCTTGAAGTGGTGGATCAGCGCTTCCATGTCGTCCTTCATCTCCTCGCGGGAGGGCGGCGCGACCTTGAAGTTCTGCACCATGACCGGGCCGGGGTTGGCCTTCAGCCACTGCACGCACTGCTTGATGATGCGGTTGGACTGGCGCATCTCGGCCACACGGACCAGGTAGCGGTCGTAGCAGTCGCCGTTGACGCCGACCGGGATGTCGAAGTCGACCGCATCGTACTTCGCGTACGGCTGTTTCTTGCGCAGGTCCCAGGCGATGCCCGAGCCACGCAGCATGGCGCCGGTCATGCCCCACGCACGCGCCTGCTCCGGCGCGACCACGCCGATGCCGACGGTGCGCTGCTTCCAGATGCGGTTGTCGGTCAGCAGCGTCTCGTACTCGTCGACGCGCTTGGGGAATTCGTTGGTGAAGTCTTCCAGGAAGTCGAGCAGCGAGCCTTCGCGCGCCTGGTTGAACTGCTTGAGCGCCTTGCCCTTGCGCCAGGGCGATTCCTTGTACTTCGGCATGTGGTCCGGCAGGTCGCGGTAGACGCCGCCCGGACGGTAGTACGCCGCATGCATGCGCGCGCCACTGACGGCCTCGTAGCAGTCCATCAGTTCTTCGCGCTCGCGGAAGGCGTACAGCATGACCGCCATGGCGCCGAGGTCGAGCGCGTTGGAGCCGACCCACATCAGGTGGTTCAGGATGCGGGTGATCTCGTCGTACATCGTGCGGATGTACTGCGCGCGCTCCGGCGCCTCGATGCCCATCAGGGTCTCGATGGCCCGCACGTAGGCGTGCTCGTTGCACATCATCGACACGTAGTCGAGGCGGTCCATGTAGCCGATCGACTGGTTGAACGGCTTCGATTCCGCCAGTTTCTCGGTGCCCCGATGCAGCAGGCCGACGTGGGGATCGGCGCGGACGATGGTCTCGCCGTCCATCTCCAGGATCAGGCGCAGCACGCCGTGCGCGGCCGGGTGCTGGGGACCGAAGTTGAGCGTGTAGTTACGGATCTCCTGCTTGCTCTCGGCAGGGTTGCTGGCGAACGCGGCGCCGGATTGCGGATTGCTCATGCCTTGCCCTCGCGCGCGGCCGCTTCGCCGGCGGCGGTCTGGTAGCGCGCGTCGTCGCGGATCACGCGCGGCACGCCGACGCGCGGCTCGACCGAGGTGACCGGCTCGTACACCACGCGCTTCTTCTCTTCGTCGTAGCGGACTTCGACGTTGCCGATCAGCGGGAAGTCCTTGCGGAACGGATGGCCGACGAACCCGTAGTCGGTCAGGATGCGGCGCAGGTCCGGATGGCCCTCGAAGATGATGCCGTACAGGTCGAACGCCTCGCGCTCGAACCAGTTCAGGCCCGGCCACACGTCGCACAGCGAGGCGACCACGGGCAGGCCGTCGTCCGGCGCGAAGCAGCGCACGCGCACGCGGCGGTTGTGCTGGTACGACAGCAGGTGCAGGACCACGGCGAAGCGGTTCGGGCGGGCGGCGTCGCGCGGGCGCTGATCCCAGTCGAAACGGCCCGGACCGAAGCCTTCGACGCCGCGGCTGAAGCCCTCGGACGACACGTCGGCGGTGTCCCACTCGGTGCTGCCGTAGCCCAGGTAGTCCACGCCGCTGAGGTCGACGGCCTGTTCGAAACCGAACTCGTCGCGCAGCGCCAGGGCCACCGCGTGCCAGGACGCGGGGGGCACTTCCAGGGTGATTTCGCCGCGCGGCTCGGCCACGCTGACCGTGGCGTCCGCGAAGCGGGTGCGCACCTGGTCGGTGAAGTTTGCAGCTTGCTCAGCCATGGGGCGTGGCGTGCTCTAGAAAGGATCGGGGGAAAGGAGGATCAGCGCGCGATGGTCTGCGTGCGCCAGATCTTCTTCTGCAACTGCAGGATGCCGTACACCAGCGCCTCGGCGGTGGGCGGGCAACCCGGCACGTACACGTCGACCGGCACCACGCGGTCGCAACCGCGCACGACCGAGTAGGAGTAGTGGTAGTAGCCGCCGCCGTTGGCGCAGCTGCCCATCGAGATCACCCACTTCGGGTCCGGCATCTGGTCGTAGACCTTGCGCAGCGCAGGCGCCATCTTGTTGACCAGCGTGCCCGCCACGATCATCACGTCGGACTGGCGCGGCGACGGACGGAACACCACGCCGTAGCGGTCCAGGTCCAGGCGCGAGGTGCCGGCGTGCATCATCTCGACGGCGCAGCAGGCCAGGCCGAACGTCATCGGCCACATGGAGCCGGTGCGCGCCCAGTTCATCAGCGCGTCGACGCTGGTGGTCACGTAGCCCTTTTCCAGCAGCGGGTTGTCGCCCTCGGGGCGCAGGATGTCGTCCACCCGCCCTTCCGGGATCGGGTTGTTCATCAGACGGTCGACGGTCTGGATCACTCCCATTCGAGCGCTCCCTTCTTCCAAACGTAAATGAAGCCGAGGAAGAGCATGCCCACGAACAGGCCCATCGTGACCAGCGCACGCGGACCCAGCTCCTGGAACACCAGCGTCCACGGAACGATGAAGATGATTTCCAGATCGAACACGATGAACTGGATGGCGATCAGGTAGTAGCGCACGTCGAACTTCATGCGCGCGTCCTCGAAGGCCTCGAAGCCGCATTCGTACGGGGACAGCTTCTGGGCGTCGGGACGACGCGGACCGAGGAAGCGACCGGCGACCATCAGCGCGATGCCGATGCCGGTGGCGACGATCAGGAACAACAGGGTGGGCAGGTAATTGGCCAGCACTCGCTTGTCTCGTCTTGTCCTATCCGCCGGCGCGCGGGACGCGCACGGCATGAATGGGGCTCGCATCGTCCGCGAGCGGCTGCGCCGCGAGCGATCCGCCGATGCGACCATCGGGCCCACCTTCCGCGGGAGCCCTTCCGCAACACGTACCGGGCGCCCGATGAATCGGCGGGATTGTAACGGTTCGTGAACTCGCTAGTAAACGATTACCGACGCATACCGCCGCCGTCGGCGAAAGAAAAAACCCGCCTTCCGGCGGGTTTTTCGCTGCGGGAGCGACGTTGCCGCCGACCCGCCTCATTGGTGCCCAAGAGGGGACTCGAACCCCTACGACTTTCGCCGCTACCACCTCAAGGTAGTGCGTCTACCAATTCCGCCACCTGGGCTTTGAAACCTGCGCGACGCTGCGCGCGCCCCGCCATTGTATCCGCGATCAACCGCCCTGCGGCGGTGTTGCCGGCGGCGTTTCCGCCGCAGGTGCCGTCTGCTGCGGCGCGGGTGCCGCCGGCACGCTGTCGACCGCCGGCGCGGGCGCCTGCTGGATCGGCGAACTCGGCACGGTCGACGGCTTGGGCAGTTCGCCCGCCGGCGCGGCCGGCGCCGCGGGCAGCTGCGACATCACGCCCAGATTCTGCTCGGTGGTCGGGCGCGCACTGTGCGTCGCGTACCAGGCCATGAACAGGCTGATGCCGAAGAACGCGATGGCCAGCCACTTGGTGCTCTTGGACAGGAAGTTGGACGCGCCGCGCGCGCCGAACACCGTGCCGGAGGCGCCGCCGCCGAAGCCGGAGCCCGCCTGGGCGCCGGAACCGCGCTGCATCAGCACCAGCGCGATGATGGCGATGGCCACCAGCACGTACACCACATTCAGGATCAACATCCACATCGGAATCAGTCTCAACCGGTTGAGTCGCCCGGCCCCGATGGACCGGTCGTGCCGGGGTCACCCCCGACCGGCCGCCGCCTGCGCGATGGCCAGGAAATCCCGGGCGACCAGGGAAGCGCCGCCCACCAGCCCTCCATCGACATCGGGCTGCGAGAACAGTTCCGCGGCGTTGTCGGGCTTCACGCTGCCGCCGTACAGGAGGGGCAGCGAGCCGCCGATTCTAGCATCGCGCGCGGCGACTTCGCCACGGATGAAGGCGTGGACCGCCTGGGCCTGCGCCGGCGTCGCGGTCAGCCCGGTGCCGATGGCCCATACCGGCTCGTAGGCGATGACGGCACCGTCGAAGGCCTGCGGGCCGGCCAGGTCGAACACGGCGTCCAGCTGCTTCTGGATTCGGAACTCGGTCTGCCCGTCCTTGCGCTGCTGCTCGGTCTCGCCCACGCACAGGACGGGAATCAGGCCGGCGTGCTTGGCGGCGACGAACTTCTTCGCCACGAATTCGCTGCTTTCGTTGTGGTACTGGCGGCGCTCGGAATGCCCGACCAGGCCGTAGCGGGCGCCCACGTCCACCAGCATCGCGGCGCAGACCTCTCCCGTGAAGGCGCCCTTCTCGTTGCTGCTGACGTCCTGCGCGCCGAAGACGACCCCCCGGTCGCCGTAGTCCTCGATCAGTTCGCCCAGATAGGGCAGCGGCGGCAGGATCAGCACGTCCACGCCGTCCAGCGGCAGACCCGCGACCAGTTCGTCCATCAACGCCGCCGCGAACGCGCGGGTGCCATGGAGCTTCCAGTTGCCCGCCACGAGCTTGCGACGCATAAGACCAATTCCTGTCCAGTTCGGGTCGCGCAGTCTAGCCGATGTTGCCTGCCCGACCTACCCGCCGCGCTATCGTGCACGTACCCCATGCCTCTTTCCCGCCCAGGAGCGCTCCATGTCCGATGTCTCCCCTGCCCCGCCTGCCGGCCATGCGCTGGTCACGGGCGCCTCCAGCGGCATCGGCGAACAGATCGCCCGGGAGTACGCCAGGCGCGGCGTGCCGTTGGTATTGACGGCCCGGCGCGTGGACCGGCTGCAGGCATTGGCGACGGAACTGCAGGCACAGGTGCCGGTGGAGATCGTGGACGCGGACCTGGCCGATCCTGCCGCGCCCGAGGCACTGGTGGCGGAACTCGAACGGCGCGGCGTGAGGATCCGCATCCTGGTCAACAATGCCGGCTACGGCATGCCGGGGCGTTACCGCGCCAGCGACTGGGCCGACCACGCCGCCTTCCTGCAGGTGATGGTGACCGGCGTGTGCGACCTCACCTGGCGGCTGCTACCGTCGATCCGCGCGTCGGGCAATGGCCGCATCCTCAACGTCGCCTCCTTCGCCGCACTGATGCCCGCCGCCGACGGACAGACGCTGTATGCGCCGGCCAAGAGCTTCCTGCTGAAGTTCAGCGAAGCGCTGGCGCTGGAGAACGCCGACAAGGGCGTGCATGTCACCGCCCTGTGCCCCGGCTTCACCTACTCCGAGTTCCACGATGTCACCGGCACCCGTGCCCGCATGCGGGTATCGTCGACGATGTGGCTGCAGGCGGCCGACGTGGCGCGCACCGGCATCGACGGCAACGAGCGCGGCGACGTGCTGGTGGTGCCCGGCTGGCGCTACCGCGTGCTGCACGCCATCGTGAAGCTGCTGCCGCACCGGCTGGCGCTGGGAATGATGGCGCGCAACTCGCGCAAGGTGCGGCCGCTTTAGGGCCGTGATTGGTGATTGGTGATTGGTGGAAGCCAGAGCGTGGGTGAGGCGCGACGTCGCCCCGCGTTTACGAATCACGAATCACCAACCACCAATCACCGCTCGTCACCTACTTCAGCTTGATCTCGCGCAGGCGCTCTTCCAGGTAGCCCTGTGCCGTGATCGGCTCGGGGTAACGCGTCGGATTGTCCGGTGTGATCGTGGAAGGCAGCACGTCGATCAGGAAATCCGGATTCGGGTGCAGGAAGAACGGCACCGAGTAGCGCGGCTGGCGCGCCTGTTCGCCCGGCGGATTGGTCACGCGGTGCGTGGTGGACGGATACACGTGGTTGGTCAGGCGCTGCAGCATGTCGCCGATGTTGACCACGATGGTGTCGGCGTCGGAGGTGAACGGCACCCACTCGCCCTGCTTCGACCGCACTTCCAGGCCGGCGGCGCTGGCACCCACCAGCAGCGTGATCAGATTGATGTCCTCGTGCGCACCGGCGCGCACGTTCGGAATGTCGTCGGCGGTGATCGGCGGATAGTGGATCGGGCGCAGGATCGAGTTGCCCGAATCCGTCTTGTCGGCGAAGTAGTTCTCCGGCAGACCGATGTGCAGTGCAAGCGCCGACAGCACGCGCGAACCCAGCAGGTCGAGCGCCTGGTACAGCCCATAGCCATGCTCGCGGAAGCCGGGCACTTCGTCCGGCCACATGTTCGGCGGCATCACGTCGCGGTACTTCGAATCGTCGGGGATCTCGCGACCGATATGCCAGAACTCCTTCAGGTCGAAATGCTTGGAATCCTTGGCGGTCTCCACGCCGAACGGCGTATAGCCGCGGGCACCGCCGCCGCCGGGCACGTGGTACTGCTTCTTCACCTCATCCGGCAGCGCGAAGAAGCGCTTGAACACGTCGTAGGCCGCGTCGATCTTCGCCTGCGGAATGCCGTGGTTGCGGATGCCGGCAAAACCCCACTCGCGATACGCCGCGCCCAGTTCGGCCACGAAAGCCTCGCGATCGGTATCGAAACGGGTGATGTCCAGCGTGGGGATACGGGCACTCATTCAATCAGCTCCAACGGGGTAAGGATGCGGCAGGTCATGGGACCATCACCGCACCGGTGATGCATTGATCCGGCTCAAGCCGCCGCAGCGGCGCGCACGGCCTCGGCCAGCGTCTCCAGCGTGGTCTTCACCAGGGTGTCGTCGTCGGCTTCGACGGTGACGCGCACCACCGGCTCGGTACCGGACGGACGCAGGAACGCGCGCCCACGGCCGGACACGGCCGCCTGCGCCTGCACCAGCGCGGCCTGCACGCTGGGGGCTTCGGTGGGCCTGGCGCCGTTGGCCAGCTTCACGTTGATGGTCTTCTGCGGCAGCATCGTCAGGCCGTCCAGCGCGCCCCGCAGGGTCACCTTGCGGCGCTTCAGGGCCTCCAGCACCTGCAACGCGGCGATGATCGCGTCGCCCGTCGTGGTCCGGTCCAGGCACAACAGGTGGCCCGAGGCCTCGCCGCCGAGCACCGCATTGCCCTCCACGAGCGCCTGGTGCACGTAGCGGTCGCCCACCTTGGTGCGGACGAACGGGATTTCCAGCTTGCCCAGCGCGCGCTCGAGACCGTAGTTGGTCATCAGCGTGCCCACCACCGGGCCGCGCAGGCGGCCGCTGGCCTGCCAGTCGCGCGCCAGCAGGTAGATCAGCTGGTCGCCATCCACCGGGACGCCATCGGCGTCGGCCATCAGCACGCGGTCGCCGTCGCCATCGAAGGCGATGCCGAGGTGGGCACCGGTCTCGCGCACCTTGGCGGCAAGGCTCTCCACATGCATCGAGCCGACGCCATCGTTGATGTTGATGCCGTTGGGCTCGGCACCGATGGTGATGACGTCCGCGCCCAGTTCGCGGAACAGCAGCGGCGCGATGTGGTACGTGGCGCCGTGCGCGCAGTCCAGCACCAGCTTCATGCCCTTCAGGTCGAAGCGGCGCGGCACGCTGGCCTTGCAGAATTCCATGTAGCGGCCGACCGCGTCGCGCGTGCGGATCGCCTTGCCCAGCCTGTCGGATTCGGCGGTGAAGAACGGTGCATCCAGCGCGGCCTCGATCGCCGTTTCGGTGGCATCGTCCAGCTTTTCGCCTTCGGCCGAGAAAAACTTGATGCCGTTGTCGTAATGCGGGTTGTGCGACGCACTGATGACGATGCCGGCATCCGCACCCAGCGTGCGGGTGAGGAACGCGACCGCAGGCGTCGGCATCGGCCCCATCAGCTGCACGTCGGCGCCCGCGGCGACCAGGCCGGCCTCGAGCGCGGCTTCGAACATGTAACCGGAAATGCGGGTGTCCTTGCCGATCACCACCACCGGGCGCGCATCGCCGGCCTTCTCACAGAGCACGCGGCCCAGGGCATTGCCCAGGCGCAACACGAAATCGGCGGAGATCGGGCTGGTGCCGACGCGGCCACGGATGCCGTCGGTACCGAAGTATTTGCGGCTCATGCGGTCACCAGTTCGCTGTCTGCGGGCTTGGGCTGTCGCATCATCAACGCCAGCAGGTCGGCCAGCCGGTCACGCATCTCGCGGCGATCGCAGATCTGGTCCACCGCGCCGTGCGCCAGCAGGAACTCCGAACGCTGGAACCCTTCCGGCAACGTCTCGCGCACCGTCTGCTCGATCACGCGCGGGCCGGCGAAGCCGATCAGCGCTTCCGGTTCGGCGAGGTTGATGTCGCCCAGCATGGCGAAGCTGGCCGACACACCGCCGGTGGTGGGGTGCGTCATCACCGAGATGTAGGGCAGGCCGGCCTCACGCAGCTTGGCCAGCGCGGCCGAGGTCTTGGCCATCTGCATCAGCGAGAACAGGCTCTCCTGCATGCGCGCGCCGCCGCTGGCGGAGAAGCACACGAACGGCGAGCCGATTTCCAGCGCCTTCTCCGCACCCAGCGAGAAGCGCTCGCCGACCACCGAGCCCATCGAGCCGCCCATGTAGGCGAAGTCGAAGGAACTGGCGACCAGGTCGCGGCCCTTCAGCGTGCCCTGCAGGGTGATCAGCGCGTCGCGCTCGCCCGTACTCTTCTGCGCGGCCTTGATGCGGTCGGCGTACTTCTTCTGGTCCTTGAACTTCAGCACGTCGGTCGGGCCGAGCGATGCGCCGATCTCACGGGTGCTGCCGGGGTCGAACAGCGCCGCCAGGCGCGCGCGGGCGCGGATGGGCATGTGGAAGCTGCACTTCGGGCAGACCTCCAGGTTTTCTTCCAGCTCCGGCCGGTACAGCACCGCGCCGCAGCGGTCGCATTTTTCCCACAGCCCCTCGGGGACGCTGCGTTTGCTCTTGCCTGCGTTGCCTTCGGTGCGGATGCCCGACGGCATCAGTTTGCTGAGCCAGCTCATGCGTGGTCTTGCTGCCTGCCCCGGAGGGGCCCAATGGATTAGCGCGGCAGTTTAGCTCAGTCGTCCATGCACAGCCGTACGGAGGATCAGGCGTCCAGCGCCGCGCGCAGTGGGGCCAGGAAGGCCGCAGCGCGCGCGGGGGCGTCGTTACCGGCTTCGGCCAGGGCGGCCACCAGCGCGCTGCCGACCACCACGCCATCGGCATCGGCGGCCATCGCGCGGGCGCTGTCGGCGTCCTTGATGCCGAAGCCGGCCACCACCGGCGCACGGGACCCGGCCCGCAGCTGCTTCAGCCGTTCGCCGGCCGCGGCCGTGTCCAACCGGTCGGAGGCGCCGGTCACCCCGGCGAAACTGACGTAGTAGAGGTAGCCCTGGGCGGTGTCGCACAGCATCCGCAGGCGTTCCGGCGAGGTGGTCGGCGACGCCAGCGCGATCAGGGCCAGCCCTTCCCGGTCGAACACCGCACGGGTCTCCTCGGCTTCTTCCGGCGGCAGGTCGACCAGCAGCACGCCGTCGACGCCGGCGGCCACCGCCTCGCGGGCAAACCGTTCGGCCCCGTGGATCTCGACCGGGTTCAGGTAGCCCATCAGCACGATGGGCGTGCCATCGTCCTGCTGGCGGAACACCTCGACCGCCTCCAGCACGTAGCGCAGGCCGGCACCGCGCGCCAGCGCGCGTTCGGAACTGCGCTGGATGACCGGCCCGTCGGCCATCGGATCGGAGAACGGCACGCCCAGTTCGATCACGTCGGCGCCCGCGTCCACCAATGCATGCATCACCGGCACCGTGGACTCCAGCGACGGGTCGCCGGCGGTGATGAACGGCACCAATGCCTTGCGTCCGCTGGACTTCAGGTCGGCGAACTTCGATTCGAAACGGCTCACAGGCTGATCCCCTCGCGTGCGGCGATGGTGTGCACGTCCTTGTCGCCACGGCCGGACAGGTTGCACAGCACCAGCTGGTCCTTGGGCAGCTCGCGCGCCAGCTTGATCGCCTGGGCGACGGCGTGGCTGGATTCCAGCGCCGGCAGGATGCCCTCGGTGCGGGTCAGGCGGTGGAATGCCGCGAGCGCTTCCTCGTCGGTGACGCCGACATACTCCGCGCGCCCGCTGTCCTTCAGGAAGGCGTGCTCCGGCCCGACGCCCGGATAGTCCAGGCCGGCGGAGATGGAATGCGTTTCGATGATCTGCCCGTCGTCGTCGCAGATCACGTAGGTGCGGTTGCCGTGCAGTACGCCGATGCGTCCGGCCGACAGCGACGAGGCGTGGCGGCCGGTCTCGATGCCGTCGCCCGCCGCCTCGGCGCCGACGATGCGCACGCCCGGGTCGTTGAGGAAGGCGTGGAACAGGCCGATCGCATTGCTGCCGCCGCCGACGCAGGCGGTGATGGCATCGGGCAGGCGGCCGTAGTCGGCCAGCATCTGCGCCCTCGCCTCGCGCCCGACCACGGCGTTGAAGTCGCGCACCATGCGCGGGTACGGGTCCGGACCGGCGACGGTGCCGATGATGTAGAAGGTGTCGTGGACGTTGGTCACCCAGTCGCGCATCGCTTCGTTCAGTGCGTCCTTCAGCGTGGCCGAGCCACTGGTGACCGGCACCACGGTCGCGCCGAGCAGCTTCATGCGGTAGACGTTGATCTTCTGCCGCTCGATGTCGGTGGCGCCCATGTAGACGACGCATTCCAGGCCCAGCCGGGTGGCGACGGTGGCGCTGGCCACGCCGTGCTGGCCCGCGCCGGTCTCGGCGATGATCCGCTTCTTGCCCATCCGGCTGGCCAGCAGCGCCTGCCCGATGGTGTTGTTGATCTTGTGCGCGCCGGTGTGGTTCAGGTCTTCGCGCTTGAGCAGGATCTGCGCGCCGCCGACCTCACGGCTCAGCCGCTCGGCGTGGTAGATCGGGCTGGGCCGGCCGACGTAGTGCTTCAGATCCTTGTCGAAGGCGGCGATGAAGGCCGGATCGACCCGCGCGGCGTCATAGGCGGCCGACAGCGCCTGCAACGGGCCGATCAGGGTCTCGGCCACGAAGCGGCCGCCGTGCCGGCCGAAGTGGCCCCGGGCGTCGGGATAGGCGTGGTAATCGGCGGGTGCACTCATGGCGGACGGACGGAAGCGGATGAGCCGTCACTCTATCGCACAGGTGCTGGCCGCAAAACTGATGGAATATCACCAACCCGTGATTTAAACTCACGCCATGTCGCGCCCCCTGCCCCCGCTCAACGCCCTGCGTGCCTTCGAGGCCGCCGCCCGGCTGGGCAGCCTCAGCCGGGCCGCCGGCGAGCTGCATGTGACCCACGGCGCGGTCAGTCGGCATGTGCGCACGCTGGAAGAAGCGCTGGGACGTCCGCTGTTCGTGCGCGAGGGTCGCGGCCTGGCGCTGACCGCCGACGGCCTGCGGCTGCGCGATCTGGCAGGCGACGCGTTTTCGGCCCTGCAGTCCGGCTGGACGGCGATGCAGCGGGACCGGCAGCCGTCGGCCTTCGTCCTGGGCTGCCCGGGCAGCCTGCTGGCGCGCTGGGTGATCCCGCGGCTGGAGCGGCTGGCCCTCGACCTGCCGACGCTGACCGTGCACCTGTCGGCGCAGGAAGGCGGCTTCGACGATGCCCTGACCGGACTCGATGCGGCCCTGCTGGTCGGCGAAGCGCCCTGGCCGGCGGGGTGGGACGTGCATCCGCTGGGGCCGGAACGGATCGGCCCCGTGGTCAGCCCGCGCTTTGCCGGTGCCGCGACGCTCGCGCAGGCGGCGCCGGGCGCGTTGGCGGGCGAGCACGTCCTCCACACGGCGTCCCGCCCGCAGGCCTGGCCGCGCTGGTTCCAGACTCATGGCTTGGACGTTTCGACACTGCGTCTGGGCGCGGGCTTCGATCACCTGACCTACCTGCTGGAAGCGGCCGTCGCCGGGCTGGGTGTGGCGATCGCACCGCAGGAACTGGTGCAGGCCGACCTGGACAGCGGACGCCTGCTCGCGCCGTGGGGCTTCGTGGATACCGGAGGGACATGGGCGCTGTGCGCACGCCGGGGCAATCCGGACGCACGCATCCCGGCCTTGGCGACCTGGCTGCGCGACAGGCTGGCCTGAGATCAGCCGCGGCGGTCGTCGGCGTCGCGAACGGCCTCGACGAAGCGCCGCATCTTCTCCGCATCCTTTGTGCCGGGCGCGGATTCGATGCCGCTGGACACGTCCACGCCCCAGGGCCGCGCGGTGCGCAGGGCCACGGCGACGTTCTGCGGCGACAGACCGCCCGCCAGCAGGAACGGCCTGTCGGTGGAGGTCGGCATGCGCCGCCAGTCGAAACGCTGCCCGCTGCCGCCCTGCTCGCCCGCCGCATGGCCGTCGAACAGGAAGCCGTGCGCGCCGGGATACGCCGACAGGCTGGCGAACACGCTGTCGTCCTGCCCGCCCATGGCGATCGCCTTCCAGTACGGGCGACCGAACGAGGTCGCGAACGCGTCGTCTTCGCCGCCATGGAACTGCAGCAGGTCCGGCTGCAGCGATTCGACGATGTGCTCGACATCGCTGCGCGTGTTGTCCATCACAAGCGCGACGACGGCGATCTCCTCCGGCACCAGGTCGCGCAGCATGCGCGCCTGCCCGAGCAGCAGCCGGCGCGGGCTGTGCGGCGCGAACACCAGGCCGACGTAGTCCACGCCCAGCTCGACCGCCAGGCGGACGTCTTCGGCGCGGGTCAGCCCGCAGAACTTGATGCGCGTGTGCATGGCGGAAGGGTAACCCGCCGGCTCAGCCGATGGCGTCGGGCAGGGTCACTTCCGACGGCAGGTTCCAGGCGGCCGGATACAGCGGACTGACGAAGACCAGCCCGTCCGGCGGCGCGGTCGGTCCGGCCACGGTCCGGTCGCGGCCGGCGAGCAGTTCGCCGATCCAGGCTTCCGGCCGCTCGCCGCGCCCCACCACCAGCAGCGAGCCGACGATGTTGCGGACCATGTGGTGCAGGAAAGCGTTGGCCTGCACCTCGACGATGACCCGCTCGCCCTGACGGCTCACCGAGATGGCGTGCAGATTGCGCATCGCATGCGGCGACTGGCAATGCACGGTACGGAACGCGCCGAAGTCGTTTTCGCCCAGCAGCACCTGCGCGGCACGGTGCATGGCATCGGCATCCAGCGGGATCCGCTCCCAACTCAGGTACTGCCGCTCCAGTGCCGGCCGCGCCAGCCGGTTGACCAGCGTGTAGCGGTAGCGCCGCGCGCGTGCCGAGAACCGCGCATGGAAGTCGTCCGCCACCGGCTGGCACCAGCGCACGCAGACCGCAGGCGGCAGATGCGCGGTCGCCCCGAGCAGCCAGCTGCGCGGCATGCGGGGGACGTCGCTGTCGAAATGCACCACCTGGCACTGCGCGTGCACGCCGGCATCCGTCCGGCCGGCGCAGATCGTATCCACCCGCGCATCGGCGACCGACGACAGTGCGGCTTCCAGCGCCGCCTGCACGGTGGTGTCGTCCGGCGTGCCGGACTTGGTCAGTCGTTGCCAGCCTTTGAATTCGCTGCCGTCGTATTCGACGCCCAGCGCGTAGCGCGTCACTGCATCGCTCCCTGCCTGTCAGCCGATATCGCGCAGCAGCTGCAGGGCTTCGTCGCGTGCGATCGCATCGTTGCCGGCAGCGACTTCGTTCAACAGGTCGCGCGCGGTCGCCACGTCGCCGAGATCGAGGTAGGCCACCGCCAGTTCCAGGCGATCGCGACCAGCGGGTGCCTGCGGCGACGCGACCGGAGTGACCGGTGCGGCGCTGCCGCCCGCATGCCAGGTGGGTCCAGGCGCCGGCGCAGGCGCGGCCTTCGGTGCCGGCCTGGGCGCTGCCGCCTGCGGCACGACAACGGCAGGCTGCAGGACAGGACTCGGCGTGCGCGCCGGTTCGGGTTCCGCTGCGGGCGTGGCCTGCGGCATCACCGCGGCGAGCTCGGCGGCGCGACTCTCCGTGGGCGCCTTGCCGAACACCGGGTTGCGCGGCACCGGTGCCGGCGATACGCGCTGGCGGCGCTGGGCGAACCCCCAGGCCAGCGCACCCACGAACAGCAGACCGAAGCCCGCCCACGCCCAGACCGGCACGCCACCATCGCTGCCGTTGCTCTGCGCCAGCCGCTGCTGCGCGGCGGCCAGGTCGCTGTCCTTCATGGCCAGCAACTTCTCCTGCTGGGCCTTGAGCTTTTCCAGTTCCGCCACCTGCGAGCGCAGTTCCTGCACCTCGGCTTCGCGCGCGGCCAGGTCTTCCTTCGACTGCTGCAACTGTTCGTTCGCCAACATCTCGCCCTCACCGCCGGCGCTGACGCCGGACTGCGTTCCAGAACCCGTCGTGCTCGTGGCCGCGGGTGCGATTTCAAGCCGTGCCTCCGCCACGGCGGGGGCGCGCGACGCCGGTGCGGAGGGCGCCACCGGTTCCACCACGGCCGCCGGCTGCGGGATCGGCGCGCGCGCGCTGCGCCACTCGGCGATCTGGCTGCGCACCAGGGCGGCGGCCTCGCTCTCCAGGATGGTCTGCGCATCCGCCGACTCGGGCACGCGCAGCACCGCGCCCTGCTTCAGCAGGTTGACGTTGCCGTTGATGAAGGCCTCGGGATTGGCCCGCAACAGCGCCACCATCGCCTGGTCCAGCGTGTAGCCCTGCTCGCGCGCCAGCGGCGCGGCGATCTGCGACAGCGACTGCCCACGGCGCACCGGCGCCAGCGTATCGCCCGGCGCGACGGAAGGTGCCGGCGTTGCCACCGCGGCCGGCGTCGGGGCAGGACGCGCGGGAACGTCCGGCGCGGCCTGAGGCGTCGATTCGGGTGCCGGTTCCGGTTCTGCCGAGGCGGTGGCGACCGGCCCGACCGGACGCTCGATGATGTCCGTCGGCGCCGCAGCGGGCGCATCGATGACCGGCTGTCCGGCGGCCGCCAGCGTGCCCGGCGCACTGACCAGCGCCGAATACTCGCGCACCAGCCGGCCCTGGCCCCAGTCCACCTCGATCAGGAAATTCACCGCCGGCACGTCCACCGGCGTGCGGCTGGTGACACGCACCACCGGGCGCCCGGCATCGTCCAGCGCGATGGCGAAATCCAGTTCGTTGACCAGGCCCTCGGGGCGCGGCAGGCCGACCCGCTCGAACGTCACCGGAGACGCCAGGCGCGCGCGCAGCTGTTCGAGTTCGCCCGGCTCGCTGGAAATGACCGGAATTTCGGCCAGCAGCGGCTGGCCGGGTTGCGATTTGACCCTGATCTCCCCCAGGCCGAGCGCCAGGGCGGCGTTGCTCAGCAACGCCAGCCCCAGCCCGATCATGCCGGCCAGGTGGAGTCTTGCCGTCCGAGGTCTGTGCTTCGGTTTCACGGCCTTCCCCAAGTTTTCCCGGCCACGACTATAGCGGCTCAGCCGTTTTTCGCCACCAGCTCGGCCACCTGCACGGCATTCAGGGCCGCGCCCTTGCGGATGTTGTCGGACACGATCCACAGGTTCAGGCCACGCGGATGCGAGAGGTCCTCGCGGATGCGCCCGACGTACACGGCGTCGTTGCCGGAGGCATGCGTGACCGGCGTCGGATAGCCGCCCGGCGCGCGCTCGTCCACCACTTCCACGCCCGGCGCGGCCTCCAGCAGCGCGCGGGCGTCGGCGGCGGAGATCTTCTCGCGCGTCTCGATGGCGACGGCCTCGGAGTGGCCGTAGAACACCGGCACGCGCACCGCGGTGGGATTCACCTGGATGCTGTCGTCGCCGAGGATCTTGCGGGTTTCCCACACCAGCTTCATCTCTTCCTTGGTGAAGCCGTTGTCCAGGAAGTCGTCGATGTGCGGGATCAGGTTGAAGGCGATCTGCACCGGGAAGCGCTGCGGGTCCGGATCCTGGAAGTTCAGCAGCGCGCCGGTCTGGCGGCCGAGTTCCTCCAGCGCCGAGCGGCCCGCGCCCGAGACCGACTGGTAGGTCGCCACGTTGATGCGTTCGATGCCGACCTTGCGGTGGATCGGCGCTAGCGCCACCAGCATCTGCATGGTCGAGCAGTTCGGGTTGGCGATGATGCCGCGCGGGCGGTTCTGCACCTGCTCCGGATTCACCTCGCTGACCACCAGCGGGATGTCGGCGTCGTAGCGGAAGGCCGAGGAGTTGTCGATGACCACGGCGCCCGCGGCCGCGAACTTCGGCGCGAATTCCTTGGAGATGCCGCCGCCGGCGGAGAACAGCGCGATGTCGATACCGGCCGGATCGAAGGTGGCCAGGTCCTGCACGGTGATCTTTTCGCCGTTGAATTCGACGCTGGTGCCCGCCGAACGCTCGGACGCCAGCGCGACGAGCCTGCCGACGGGGAAATTCCGCTCGGCGAGGATGGACAGCATGGTTTCGCCGACGGCGCCGGTGGCGCCCACGACGGCGACGTTGAAGCTACGGTTCTGGTTGCTCATGGATGATGTTCGCAAAAGAGGGAGTGAAGACAGCAGACAGGAGAAGGCTGTGCTCGGGGAACCTGCGGACGTGCCTCAGGCTCCCTGTCGTTTGGCGGTGATGGCTTTGGCGGCGGCGGACAGTACGTCCGGATTGACCGGCGTCGGCGGATGGCCGGCATCCGGGCCTTGGCCGAGCGCGGCGATCAGGTTGTCCACCGCCAGCGCGACCATCGCCCGGCGCGTGGCGAGGCTGGCGCTGGCGATATGCGGCGTCAACACCACGTTGCGCAGCGCGAGCAGTTCGGGGCGGACCGCAGGTTCGTCCTCGTAGACGTCCAGGCCGGCGGCGGCCAGGCGGCCGTTCGCCAGCGCATCGGCCAGCGCGATCTCGTCGACGAGGCCGCCGCGCGCGATGTTCACCAGCGTGGCGGTGGGCTTCATCTTCGCCAGCGCCGCCGCATCGACCAGATGGTGGACCTGCGGCGAGTACGGCAGCACCAGCATCACGTGGTCTGCCCGCGAGAACACCTCGTCGAACCTGGCGTAGTCTGCACCGCACTCCCGCTCGACGGCCTCCGGCAGGCGGCTGCGGTTGTGGTACAGCACGCGCATGTCGAAGCCGCGCGCACGCCGCGCGATGCCCTGCCCGATCCGGCCCATGCCGACGATGCCCAGCGTGCTGCCGTGCAGGTCGGCGCCGAGCAGCGTGCCGAACGACCATTGCTGCCAGTGGCCGTCGCGCAGCCAGCGCTCGGCCTCGGTGATGCGGCGCGCGGTCGCCATTAGCAGGGCGAAGCCGAAGTCGGCCGTCGTCTCGGTCAGCACGTCCGGCGTGTTGGTGGCGACGATGCCGGCCCGCGTCAGCGCGGCGACATCCAGGTTGTTGTAGCCCACGCCGACATTGGCGATGGCGCGCAGCTGCGTGGCGGCGGCGATTTCCTGCGCGCCGATCCGTTCGTTCAGCGTCACCAGCGCGCCGGCGCTGTCGCGCAGCGCGTCGGCGATGGCCTGGGGCGTGTGTTCGCTGACCGCGGCCGTCGACTGCACGTCGAAATGCGCCGCCAACCGTCCGACGATGTCGTCGAACAGCGGCTGCGACACCCAGACGCGCGGTCGCGGCTCAGCCATCGATGCTGCCGGGAACCTGCGGCGGCACGTCGCCGACATCGCCGCACTGCGCGCGATGGCGCAGCGCCTGGTCCATCAGCACCAGCGCCATCATCGCCTCGGCGATCGGCGTGGCGCGGATGCCGACGCAGGGATCGTGGCGACCGGTGGTGATGACATCGACCGTGTTGCCGTCCACGTCCACCGTGGCGCCCGGCAGGCGCAGGCTGGAGGTGGGCTTCAGCACGATGGAGGCGGTGACCTGCTGGCCGGTGGAGATGCCGCCGAGGATGCCGCCGGCATGGTTGGACAGGAAGCCGTCCGGCGTCATCAGGTCGCGATGTTCGGTGCCCTTCTGGGTGACGGCGCCGAAGCCGTCGCCGATCTCCACGCCCTTCACCGCATTGATGCTCATCAGTGCGGCGGCGAGGTCGCCGTCGAGCTTGCCGTAGATCGGTTCGCCCCAGCCGGCGGGCACGCCGTCGGCGACGACATTGACGCGCGCGCCGATGGAATCGCCCGACTTGCGCAGCGCGTCCATGTAGCTTTCCAGCGCCGGCACCTGCGCGGCGCAGGGCCAGAAGAACGGGTTGTCTTCCACCGCCTCCCAGTCGAAGCCGTCCGGCACGATCGGCCCGAGCTGCGACAGGTAGCCGCGCACGTGCACGCCGTACCGCTGCAGCAGCCACTTCTTGGCGATCACGCCGGCGGCAACGCGCACCGTGGTCTCGCGCGCGGACGAACGCCCGCCGCCGCGCGGGTCGCGGATGCCGTACTTCTGCCAGTAGGTGTAGTCGGCGTGGCCGGGACGGAACTGCCGTGCGATATCGGCGTAGTCCTTGCTGCGCTGGTCGGTGTTGCGGATCAGCAGCGCGATCGGCGTGCCGGTGGTGCGGCCTTCGTACACGCCGCTGAGGATCTCGACGTCATCGGCCTCGCGGCGGGCGGACGTGTGCCGCGACTTGCCGGTGGCGCGACGCTCCAGGTCGTGGCGGAATTCCTCGGGCGCAATTTCCAACCCCGGCGGACAGCCGTCGATCACGCAGCCGATCGCCGGCCCGTGCGATTCGCCGAACGTGGTGACCGTGAGGAGTTTTCCGAAACTGTTGCTGCTCAAGCGCCGCTCCGCGGGTGGACCTACCGGTGCCGGGCGTCGAAGGATCGCATGCCGGCCGCCCTATTGTGCAGCGCGCCAACGCCGGCCGCGACGGTTGCAGGCGCAACCGCCACGCGCACCGCGCGTGGCGCGCAGCCTCATTTTCGGGCGGCGGCGAGTTCGGTGATGCGGGCGTTGTGGCGGATCAGCTCGGCGCATTCCACCGCGAAGATGCCCATCTGCCCAACCTTGAACTCGATCCACGCGAATTCCACGTCCGGCAGCAGCTTGACCAGCGCGCGCTCGGATTCGCCGACCTCGCAGATCAGCAGGCCGTCCTGGCTCAGGTGCAGCAGCGCATCGCGCAGGATCTTCAGCACCAGATCCAGGCCGTCGTCGCCGGCGCGCAGACCGAGTTCCGGTTCGAAGGAGTACTCCTTCGGCAGCGCATCGGTCTCGTCGTTGGTGACGTAGGGCGGGTTGGTGACGATCAGGTCGTAGTGGCGACCGGTCAGCCCGGCGAACAGGTCGGACTTGAGGAACTGCACGTTGTCGGCCAGCAGGCGCGCCTTGTTCTCGGCCGACAGTGCCAGCGCGTCGTCGCTGATGTCGACGCCATCGACCTGCCAGTCGGGGTTGTAGTGGCCCATCGCGATGGCGATGCAGCCGGAGCCGGTGCACAGGTCCAGCGCGCGATTGACCTCGCGGCCGCCCAGCCAGGGCTCGAAGCCGGCCTCGATCAGCTCGGCGATCGGCGAACGCGGCACCAGCGCGCGCGCGTCGCTCTTGAAGCTCAGGCCGGCGAACCAGGCCTCGCCGGTCAGGTAGGCGACCGGGATGCGCTCGTTGACGCGGCGCTCGAACAGCGCCAGCACCTGTGCCTTTTCGGCACCCGTCACGCGCGCCTGGCCATAGGCGGGGCCCAGGTCCGGCGGCAGGTGCAGCGTGTGCAGCACCAGGTGCGAGGCCTCGTCCAGCGCGTTGTCGTAGCTGTGGCCGAAAGTCAGGCCGGCGGCGTTGAAGCGGCTGGCCCCGTAGCGGATCAGGTCGATGATGGTGTGCAGTTCGGCGGCGACGTCGGCGGTCATGGCAAGGCTTGTGAAGACGCCGGAACGGCGAAGGCCGCCGATTATAGGGGCTGCCCCGGTATCATGGCCGACTCCCGCCGCGCCCATGCGGCCCCGGCCCCGACGGCCGCGCCCCTCCATCGTGGGAATCCCCAGCGCATGTTCAACAAGAAGATCGGCCTCATCCTCGTCCTGGCGCTCGCCGCCGGCCTGGGCCTGCTGGCCGCACAGAAATTCTTCGGCCCGGTCACGCCCGCCACCGTCTGGCCGGCCACGCAGACCGTCACCCTGTTCCCGCAGACACGGCCGCTGCCGCCGTTCTCGCTGCGCCAGTCCGACGGTACCCAGCTGACCGATGGCGAGCTCAAGGGCCACTGGACGCTGGTCTTCCTGGGCTTCACCTTCTGCCCGGACGTGTGCCCGACCACGCTGGCCGAACTGGCCCAGGCGCAGGCGCAGTGGAAGGACCTGCCGGACTCCACCCGCCCGCGCGTGCTGTTCGTGTCGGTGGATCCCGAGCGCGACACGCCCACCCGCATCGGCGAGTACGCCCACGCTTTCCATCCCGACACGATGGCGGCCACGGCCGACGTTCCGACGCTGGAGAACTTCGCCAAATCACTGGGCTTCGTCTTCATGAAGGTGCCGGGCGACGGCTTCGAGCAGAACCCGAACGACTACAGCATGGACCACTCCTCGGCGATCGCCGTGCTGGATCCGCAGGGCCGGCTGGCCGGCCTGATCCGCCCGCCGTTCCAGCCCAAGGCGATCGCGACCGACATGCGCGTACTGACCGAGGCGTCGACGAAATGAGCCTGCTGACCTCGCTGACCTACGTCCTGCCACACCGCCTGCTGTCGTCGCTGGCGCGCCGGCTGGCGTACTCCACGTCGCCGGGCACCAGCCGCTGGCTGATCGACACGGTGACGAAGAAGTTCAACGTGGACCTCGGCGAGGCCGCGAATCCCGATCCGCGTTCCTATCCCAGCTTCAATGCCTTCTTCACCCGTGCGCTGAAGCCGGGCGCGCGCCTGGCCGATCCCGATCCGCGCGCGCTGCTGATGCCGGCCGACGGCCACATCAGCCAGTGCGGCCCCATCGAGGACGGCCGTATCTTCCAGGCCAAGGGCCAGTCGTTCACCGCCGCCGAACTGCTGGGCGATGCCGCTGACGCGGAGCCGTTCCGCAACGGCCTGTTCGCCACCGTCTACCTGTCGCCGCGCGACTACCACCGCGTGCACATGCCGTGGACCGGCACACTGCGCGAGACCGTGCACGTGCCCGGCCGCCTCTTCAGCGTGGGCACCGATGCGGTGGCGAACGTGCCGCGCCTGTTCGCCCGCAACGAGCGCCTGGTCTGCCACTTCGACACCGACTTCGGCCCGATGGTGTCGGTGATGGTCGGTGCGCTGCTGGTCTCCGGCGTGGAGACCGTATGGAGCGGCGAGGAGATCCCCGCCTACGGCACCGCAATCACCCGCAAGGACTACCGTGGCAAGGGCATCACGCTGGATCGGTTCGCGGAGATGGCACGGTTCAACTACGGCTCGACCGTGATCGTGCTGCTGCCGCCGGGGGTGGCGACGCTTGCACCCGAGCTGAAGGCGGAATCGCCGGTGCGATTGGGCCAGGCGCTCGCTCGACTGGATTAGGTAGCGTGCGCCATGCACACGAGTGCACGGCGCATCACAAGGCACGCATGACCGTGCATCCCATGGTCGTGCGCACAGCGCACGCTACGTGGATCATGCGTTCTCGCTCGGAACCGTAGCATGCGCCGTGCGCACGACCGCGCCACGCGCCTTGCCTGCCCGTTGAAGTGAACACCCACCTCGCACTTTATCGACGCACAATGTTAATGGCGCCGATGCTCCTCGGACCGCATCATCACCACCTGTTCTCTCCGACAGGTAGCCAAGGATGGCGACGTTCCGACGACTGTTCACGCCCGGCGCAACATGGTTCTTCACGGTCGTCGCCGCAAGACGGAGACCCCTCCTGACCAACCCACGCGTGATCTCGGCATTCGGCATGGCGATGCGCGAAGTCCGGCGAACGCTGCCGTTCTCGATGCCGGCCTGGGTCATCCTGCCGGACCACCTTCATGTGATCTGGACGCTACCGGAGGGCGATAGGACTATCCAGGGCGCTGGTCGATCATCAAGCGCAGGACATCCCAACTGGCCGAGCTACCGCCGATGGCACGCACCTGCGCGATGGTCGCGCGTCGCGAAAGCGGGCTATGGCAGCGACGCTACTGGGAACATCGGATCCGTGACCCGGATGACCTGCACCGGCATATCGACTACATCCACTTCAATCCGGTCAAGCATGGCCATGCGGACGCAGCCGCGTCGTGGCCCTATTCGAGTTTCGACCGGCACGTCCGCACGGGCACCTATCCTCCGGACTGGCGAGCCACCCAAGACACGGATACCTTCGACGCTGGCGAACGGTAGCGTGCGCCGCGCGCACGGCGGCTTGATGCAGGCATCGCGTGGTCGTGCGCACGGCGCACGCTACTTCCTGCAACTCTCCAGCTTCAGTTCCTGGCCCGGCCGCAGGGCGTATGCCGGCGCCTTGAGCCTGTTGGCCTGCGCGAGCCTCTTCAGGTCGCACTGGAAGCGCTGCGAGATGCGGCCGAGCGTGTCGCCCTTGGCCACACGGTACTCGCGCACCTGCCTGGCCTTCGGTTCGGCAGGCTTGGGGTCGCCCGTGGCGACGGTGGTCGGCACGCCCGCCACCGGCACCACGTCGCCGACGGCGACGTTGCCGGACCGTGCTCCGCGCCGGATGGACGCGGCCGGATCGGCGCTCACCAGCGTGCGGGCCAGCTCGGCGCGCGGCCCGCTGACGCAGTAGCGCGCATACAGGCTGGCGATGCGCGCATTCGCCTTGAGCGTGGTGCCGGCCGGAATCCAGGCCTCCGGCTGGTAACGCGGATTGAGGTTGCGCAACGTGCGCATGTAGCCCTCGCGCGTGCCGCCATTGCCCAGGCAGATGGTCAGCTCGTAGATCGACGCGTCGCGCGCCAGCCGCAGCGCGGTCGGCTGCGCGTTGATCTTCGGAAACTCCAGCCCGTACTGGCGCGGATGCAGGAACAGCCACGCCGCCGCGATCACCATCGGCACGTAGTCGCGCGTTTCGCCCGGGAACTGGCTGTAGACCACGTCGTCCCAGAAGCCCAGGCCGGGATTCTCCCGATAGACACGGGCCGCCCGACCCTCGCCGCCGTTGTAGGCCGCCAGCGCCAGCTCGATGTTGTTGTTGAGGCCGCGCATGCGCTCGTTCATGTATTCCGCGCTGGCCTGACCCGACGCGTACGGGTCGTAACGCGTGTCGAACCCGCTCGCATCGCGTCCCAGGCCGAAGCGCGCGCCGGTGTGGAACATGAACTGCATCGGCCCGGCCGCGCCCGCGCGCGATGTCGAATGCACGCGCCCGTTGGACTCCTTCGCCATGATGCCGAACAGCAACGCTTCCGGCAGGCCGCTGCGCTCCCATGCCGGGTACAGCTCGGCGCGCATGTTCTGGTAGTTCTCGTAGCTGTCGATCAGCGCCGGACGCATGTCGGTGAGCCAGCGGCGGATGCCTGCCTGGATCGCGGGGTTGTATTCGACCATGCGGTCGAAGGCGTGCCGCTGGTCGTTCAACAACGCGGCCGCACGTGCGGTTTCCGGAATGGGCGAGCCGGCGACGACCGCGTGATCCGTCCCGTCGTCCAGCGCGTCGATCGTTTCGCTGTCGGCGGCGCCATCCTCGCCCTGTGCATCGGCATTGCCCTTCAGCAGGCGCTTGTAGGTCGCCAGCAGGGTGGGCACCTGGCAGCCGCGCTGCTGCACGCAGGCCGCCAGCACGTCTTCCATGTCCTCCAGCGCCGCATCGCTCTCGGTGGCGCCGCGCGGATCGCTGTTGGCCACCAGCACCAGGCCGTCGCGGTAGCGCTTCTCGGCGGCCGCCATGCGCTGCTCCAGCGCGGCGGCAGCGGCGCGGTCTTTCGCGGACACGCGTTGCGCCAGCGACACCGGCGACACCAGCAGGAGGGACAGGGCGGCCGCAACGGGCCAGAAGCGCAGACAGGCAGGAACCGCAAACGACATCAGGCATGCATCCAGAGTGTGAGCCGGGAGGGTAGCCCCGCCCGCGCGCCGCGGGCAAGGCCGGGCGTCGCCTCCCGTTATGCCGGAGGCGGTTTCCAGCCGCTAGAATCCCGCCATCACCACGCGAGGTTGCACATGGATCCCATCCTGCTGGGCAAGGGCATCACGGACGACATCCCGGTCACGCTGCAGCCGAAGTTCGGCAATCGCCACGGACTGGTGGCCGGCGCCACCGGCACCGGCAAGACGGTGACGCTGATGACGCTGGCCGAAGGCTTCTCGCGCATGGGCGTGCCGGTGTTCCTGGCCGACGTGAAGGGCGACGTGGCCGGGCTCGCGGTCGCGGGCGATGGCAGCGAACGTGTCCTGCAGCGCGCGAAGGACATCGGCATTGCCGACTACGCGCCGGGTGCGAATCCGGTCATCTTCTGGGACCTCTACGGCAAGCTCGGCCACCCGGTCCGCACCACCGTCAGCGAGATGGGCCCCACCCTGCTCTCGCGCATCCTGGAATTGAACGACACCCAGAGCGGCGTGCTGGACATCGTGTTCAAGCTCGCCGACGACCGTGGCCTGCTGCTCCTCGACCTGGAAGACCTGCGCGCCCTGCTGGGCCTGGTCGCCGCCGAGCGCAAGGACATCTCCACCAGCTACGGCCTGGTAAGCACGCAGTCGGTGGGCGCCATCCAGCGCGCGCTGCTGCGGCTGGAACAGGAAGGCGGCGAGAGGTTCTTCGGCGAACCGGCGCTGGAACTGACCGACCTGATGCGCACGAACACCGACGGGCGCGGCGTCATCGGCATCCTCGCCGCCGATCAGCTGATCCTCAAGCCGCGCCTGTACTCCAGCTTCCTGCTGTGGCTGCTGTCGGAACTGTTCGAGACGTTGCCGGAAGTGGGCGACCTGGACAAACCGAAGCTGGTCTTCGTGTTCGACGAAGCGCACCTGCTGTTCGACGACGCCCCGCCGGCCCTGCAGCAGCGCATCGAACAGGTCGTGCGCCTGATCCGCTCCAAGGGCGTGGGTGTGTATTTCTGTTCGCAGTTCCCCGACGACGTGCCGGACAACATCCTCGGCCAGTTGGGCAACCGCGTGCAGCACGCCCTGCGCGCGTTCACGCCGCGCGACCAGAAGGCGGTGAAGACCGCGGCACAGACCTTCGTGCCGAACCCGAAGCTGGACGTGGCGCAGGCCATCTCCACGCTGGGCACCGGCGAAGCGCTGGTGTCGACGCTGCAGGACAAGGGCATTCCCTCACCGGTGCAGCAGACGCTGGTGTCGCCGCCGCGCTGCCGCATGGGTGCCATCAATGAAGGCGAACGCCAGCAGGTGCGCAATGGCAGCCCGGTCGGTGGCAAGTACGACACCGCCGTAAACCGCGAATCGGCGGCGGAAATGCTGGCCAGGCGCGCCGAAACGGCCGTGCAGGCCGCGAACTCGCCGGCCGCGAAGACCGAGAAGGACGATCCCGATGCCGGCGGCTTCGGCCAGTCGGTGAAGGATGCCGTGTTCGGCACCAAGCGCCGCCAGGGCATGATCGAGACGATGGCCAAGCAGACCACGCGCACCATCGGCACCAAGCTGGGCAACCAGATCGTGCGCGGCATCCTGGGCAGCATCTTCGGCGGACGGCGCTGATCGCACCGATGAATTGGCTGTCCGCACTCCCGGCCTGCTCGATGTCGCTCGCCGTCACGGCCGCCAATCCGACACCCGCGACCTTCGCTGGCCAGTTCTTCGGCAGCGTGGCGGACCACGCCTGCGCCTCGCAGGATGCATTGCTGTCGCTGCAAGCCGATGGACACTACGCGCTGCAGATGCATTGCCAGGATGACCTGCAGGCGACGCCGGCGAGCCGGGGACGCTGGTCGGTGACCTGGAACGGCACCTGCGTCCAGCTCACGCCCGACAGCCCTTCGGCGCGGCCACTGGAATTCGCGATCCACGACGATGACCTGCTGGTGCAGACCACCGGCAGCTGCATCGAACCGGTCGAAGACCCGCGTGGCCGCACGCTGCGTCGCGCGGTCGACGGCAGCGGACACGACTGAGATGTCCCGCTGGCGCCCGCCGGGCGAGAAGAGCACGGCGCTGATCACCCGCGAAGGCCATGATCGCCTGAAGGCGGAACTGGACGACCTGTGGCGCGTGCGCCGTCCCGAGGTGGTCAAGGCGCTGGCGGCGGCCGCAGCCGAAGGCGACCGCTCGGAGAACGCGGAGTACACCTACCGCAAGAAGCAGCTCGGCGAGATCGACCGCCGCGTGCGCTACCTGAGCAAGCGGCTGGAAGTGCTGCGCGTGGTCGACACCGCGCCCAGCGATCCGGACGCCGTATTCTTCGGCGCCATGGTGGAGCTGGAGAACGTCGCCAGCGGCGAAACCTCGCGCTACCGGATCGTCGGTCCCGACGAGACCGACGCGGTGCGCGGCTGGATCAGCATCGATTCGCCGCTGGCCCGTGCGCTGCTGAAGAAGCGCATCGATGACGAATTCGCCGTGCAACTGCCCGTTGGTGTCACCCGTTTCGTTCTGGTGGACGTCCGCTACGCTGGCTGATCCTTTACAGCGGTCGCGGATACACGCGGCCCTCACGCAGCGGTCGGAAGTAGTCCTCCTGCGCATAGAACGCGGCGACCTGATCCGCGTGCCATCCGCGAATGCCGGCCAGTGGCAGGGGGCGCAGTTCCGATGGCGCAATCAGCGCCTCGCCTGCTGAAATCGCTTCGGTCACGCGCGCGACAGCGTTGCTCGCATCGCCCTGCACCACCAGGCACTTGCCGACCAGCAGGCGCCCCGGCACCAGCATCTGCTCCATCAGTGCATGCCCCACCACGGCCGCGACGCTGATGCCGCCTTCGCGCCAGCGATCGGCGTTCGCAAGGAACAATGTCGTCCAGTCGTGCCGGTCCCACGGATCCAGCAGCGACGCGTCGCGCACCTGCACGACGATGCCGCTCTCATCGAACTGGGTCAGCGCCTGCTGTGCGGGACTCCGCTCACGTGTCCCGATCCGGTCGATATGCCGGCACTGCTGCCGGTTGAGCGCCTGCTTGAGTGCCGGATGGCGCATCCAGACCATCGCATTGAACAGGTCGTGCCAGTTCTCCGCACGCGTGGCGATGCGCCCCTGTGCGATGCGGGTCTCGTAGTGAACGCCATCGGCCAGCAAGGCCGCGTCCTGCTCCGCAAACCGCGGGCCGGATAGCGGCATCCGCGTATTGAGGGCGTCGATCCCGGGCCAGTGCGAGGCCGTCAGCAGGTCGAGATATTCGCCATAACCGTCGAACAGCGGATGCCGGAAGCATGCGGCCTCCACCTGTCCACGCAGGGGGGCGACGAAACGACGCCGGCTGTTGCCGGCGTGGGCGGCCGTCGCAGCCGCGGTCACAGCACCTTGAGATCGAGCGGGGCGCCCGCCGTGCCGACGATGGCATCGCCGATCAGGTCGTGCTCGTCGCTCTCGGTGATTTCCACGTCGACGAACTGGCCGACGCGCAGGCCCAGCTCGCCGCCGTTCTGGATATGGACCAGACCATCGATCTCCGGCGCATCGGCCTTGGAACGCGCCACGGCGATATCGTCCTCGATCAGGTCCACCAGGCACTGCTGCACGGTGCCGATCTTCGCTTCCAGGCGCGCGGCGGAGATCCCGGCCTGCTTTTCCATGAAGCGCGCCAGGCGCTCCTGCTTCACTTCCTCCGGCACCGGGTCCGGCAGCAGGTTGGCCGCCGCGCCCTCGACCGGCGAATAGGCGAACGCGCCCACACGATCCAGTTGCGCCTCGTCGAGGAACTGCAGCAGCTCCTCGAATTCCTGGTCGGTCTCGCCGGGGAAGCCGACGATGAAGGTCGAACGCAGGGTGATGTCCGGACAGATCGAACGCCAGCGCTTCACCCGTTCCAGCGTCTTGTCGACCGCACCGGGACGCTTCATCAGCTTGAGGATGCGCGGGCTGGCGTGCTGGAACGGGATGTCCAGGTACGGCAGCACCTTGTTCTCCGCCATCAGCGGGACGATGTCGTCGACGTGCGGATACGGGTACACGTAATGCAGGCGCACCCACGCATCGAGTTCGCCCAGGCCTTCGCACAGCGCCTTCATCCGGGTCTCGTAGGCCTTGCCGCGCCATTCGCGTTCGGCGTACTTAACGTCCACGCCGTAGGCCGACGTGTCCTGCGAGACCACCAGCAGCTCCTTCACGCCGCCGCGCACCAGGCGCTCGGCCTCGCGCAGCACGTCGTCGACGGGACGCGAGACCAGGTCGCCGCGCATCGACGGGATGATGCAGAAGCTGCAGCGGTGGTTGCAGCCCTCGGAAATCTTCAGGTACGCGTAGTGGCGCGGGGTCAGCTTGATGCCGTAGTCCGGCACCAGGTCGACGAACGGATCGTGCTTCGGCGGCAGCGCTTCATGCAGCGCTTCCATCACGCTCTGGTAGTCCTGCGGGCCGCTGATCGCCAGCACGTCCGGATACTGCTCGCGGATCTGCTCCGGACGCTTGCCCAGGCAGCCGGTGACGATGACCTTGCCGTTGGCGTTCATCGCCTCGCCGATGGCATCCAGCGACTCGGCCACCGCCGAATCGATGAAGCCGCAGGTGTTCACCACCACCACGTCCGCCGCGTCGTAGGTCGGCACGATGTCGTATCCCTCCACGCGCAGCTGGGTCAGGATGCGCTCGGAATCGACCAGGGCCTTCGGGCAGCCGAGGCTGACGAAGCCGACTTTGGGGTTCTGCAGGGACATGGAGACGGTACGGCGGCGGCGTGTACGGGGCGCGGATTATAGCCCTCCGCCCCCTGCCCCACCCGGCGGTCGTTCAGCCGGGCGGTCCGCTGCGCATACACTGGCGGCTGTCTTCCCCCGGAAATCCTGCCGATGGGCCACTGGATCCAGATCGACACGCCGCAGGGCCGCATCGGTGCTTGGCGCGCGGATCCCGCCGATGCACCCCGAGGCGCGCTGGTGATCGTGCAGGAGATCTTCGGCGTGAACGCGCATATCCGCAGCGTGGCGGAGGGCTTCGCCATCGACGGCTATGTGGCCCTGGCGCCGGCCTACTTCGACGTCATCGAGCCGCGCGTCGAACTGGGTTATGACGACAGCGGCTTCGCACTCGGCCGCGACCTGATCACGCGGTTGGGCCTGGAGGCCGCCGTGGACATCACCGCCGGTGCGGCGGATGCCGTGGCCGGCGCGGGCAAGGTCGGCTGCGTGGGGTACTGCTGGGGCGGCACCGTGGCGCTGCTGGCGGCCATGCGGCTGGGCCTGCCGTCCGTCAGCTACTACGGCGCGCGCAATGCGCCGTTCCTGACCGAAACGCCGCTGGCGCCGTTGATGTTCCACTTCGGCGAACGCGATGCCTCGATCCCGCCGAAGATGGTGCAGCAGCACCGCGACCTGCTGCCGCAGATGGAGGTCTTCAGCTACCCGGCCGGCCACGGCTTCAACTGCGACCTGCGCGCGGACTACGATCCTTCCAGCGCGCGGCTGGCGCGCGAGCGCACGCTCGACTTCTTCCACCGGAACCTCGCATGACCGACTTCCTGCTCGACCCACGGCTGGCCACCGACAGTGCGTTCATTGCCGACGGCCCGCTCTCGCAGGTGCGGTTGATGGACGACACCCGCTATCCGTGGCTGGTCCTGGTGCCGCGCGTGAATGGCGTCAGCGAGTGGCTCGAGCTGGACGGCGGCCAGCAGCGCCTGCTGCTGGCGGAGATCAACCGGGCCGGCCAGCTGATCCGTTCGCAGCCCGGCGTGGAGAAACTCAACATCGGCGCGCTCGGCAACATCGTGCGCCAGCTGCACGTGCATCTGGTCGGCCGTCATGACGGGGATGCCGCGTGGCCGGGACCGGTCTGGGGCCATGGCAGCGCGGTCCGGCGTGCGCCGGACCAGCTGACGGCCGAGATCGACCGTTGGCGCCAGCGGCTGGCATGAGCGCGCCGCAGTTCGAAGTGCTTGGCGATGATGCACTGCTGGTGCGCTTGGGCGAGCGCATCGATGCGGACACCAACCTGCGGGTGCACCGGCTGGCGGCACGACTGCGCGACCTGGCCCCGCGCTGGCTGCGCGACCTGGTGCCGGCCTATGCCAGCCTCGCGGTGTTCTTCGACGTCGGACTGGGGCAGGACAACGATCCCCATGCCGTCGTCCGCAACGCCATCGAAGCCCTGCTTGCGGATGCCTCGTCGCGACCCATCGGCGATCACGCGCTGCACGAGATTCCCGTGTGCTACGGCGGGGAGTACGGCGAGGACCTCGCCGTGGCGGCGCAGACGCTGGGGTTCGATTCGGCGTCGCTGATCGCGCGCCACAGTGCGCCCGTCTACACGGTGGCGATGATCGGCTTCGCACCGGGCTTTCCCTATCTGCTCGGGCTGGATCCTGCGCTGGCGCTGCCGCGTCTGGCGACGCCGCGTACGCGGGTGCCGGCGGGTTCGGTCGCCATCGGCGGCGCCCAGGCGGGCCTCTATCCCCACGAAAGTCCGGGTGGATGGCATGTGGTGGGACGGACGCCCTGGGTGCTGTTCGATGCTGAGCGCACACAACCCGCCTTGCTGCAGCCCGGCGACCGCGTGCGATTCGTGCCGATCGACGAAGCCACCTTCCATCGCATGGCCGCCTCGCCATGAGCGCGTGGCAGGTACTGTCGCCAGGCGCGCAGACCACCGTACAGGACCAGGGTCGCCATGGCGTGCGCCATCTGGGCGTGGCGCGCGCGGGCGCGATGGATCCCGTGGCGCTGGCGATGGCGAACCGCCTAGTCGGCAATGACGAGGGCGACGCCGGGCTGGAAATCGCGCTGCAGGGCCCGCGCCTGCGATTGCCGGGCGCCTGCCGCATCGCGCTGACCGGCGCGACGCTGCCGGCCTGGTGGAACGAGGTGCCGTTGCCGATGGGCCGGCCGGTGGACCTGCCTGCGGGCGACCTGCGACTGGGCGCGCCGCGCGACGGCCTGCGCAGCTGGCTTGCCGTGTCGGGCGGGTTCGACACGCCCGTCGTGCTGGGCAGCCGAAGCACCGACCTGCGCGGCGGCTTCGGCGGACACGAAGGTCGGGCGCTGCGCGCGGACGACCGGCTGCCGCTCGGCAACGGGCGCGCCGGTACGCGTTCGCGCACACCCACGTTTCCGTCGTGGTGGATCGACGTGGACGATCCGTGGACGGCAGACCGGCATGTCCTGCGCTACGTTCCTTCATCGCATCCTTCGGCACCCGCGCTGTCGGCACACGGCTGGCGTACGCATGCCGACAGCAACCGGCAGGGCCTGCGACTGACCGGCACCGCGCTTCCGTCGGCGGCGGCGGATGGCGTCTCGGAACCGGTCGCCGTGGGTACGCTGCAGCTGCCACCGGACGGTCAACCGATCCTGCTGCTGGCCGATGCGCAGACCGTAGGCGGCTACCCCCGCCTGGGCCACGTGATCGGCTGCGATCTCGGCCGCGCGGCACAGCTGCGTCCGGGGGAACCGGTGCATTTCGAGCCGGTCACGCTCGAACAGGCACGCCTCCTGGCACGGCAACATGCGCATCGTCTGGCCAGGGTGCGCCTCGCCATCGCGCAACGCCTGCAGGCCTGAGGTAGGCTCGGGACCATGCGCACCATCGACTTCAACTGCGATCTGGGCGAAGACTGCGGCGACGATGCCGCGATCGTTCCCTACCTCAGTTCGGCCAGCATCGCCTGCGGTTTCCACTCCGGCTCGCCGGAGACCATGCGCCGCACCGTCGCGCTGTGCGTAGCGTACGGCGTGGCGATCGGCGCGCATCCGTCGCACGCGGACCGGGAGTACTTCGGTCGGGTCGCACATGCGATCACGCCGGAAGACGCGTACGCGCTGACGCTGTACCAGATCGGTGCGCTGGACGGGTTCGTCCGCGCCGCTGGCGAACGCTTGCATCACGTCAAACCGCATGGCGCGCTCTACAACCAGGCGGCACGCGATCCCGGCCTGGCGGACGCCATCGCGCGCGCGGTACGCGACCACGATGCGGGGCTGGTGCTCTACGGCCTGTCGGGCAGCGCATTGACCGCCGCCGGGGAGCGACTCGGCCTGCGGGTCGCCTACGAAGCCTTCGCCGAACGCCGCTACGAAGGCGACGGTACGCTGACGCCGCGGACCCACAGCGACGCCAGCATCGAGGATCTGCCGACCGCCGCCGCGCAGGTCGCGCGGCTGCTCGAGGACGGCGCCGTGGTCGCGCGTACGGGCGAAACGGTGCCGCTGCGTGCGGACAGCATCTGCCTGCATGGCGACCGGCCCGACGCTGCCGCGTTCGCGCGCGGACTCCGCGAAACCATCGAAGCGGCAGGATTCGCCATCCGCACCATGGAGCGTCGCACATGAGTTACTGGCCGTTGCTGGGCATCGCCGTGGTGGTGGTGGGCTTCGTGCTGCGCTTCAATCCGGTGATCGTGGTGGTCGGGGCCGGCCTGGTCAGCGGCCTGGCGGCCGGGAAGTCGATTCCCGACCTGCTCGCACTGCTGGGCGAGAGCTTCGTGTCCAATCGCGCCCTGCTGATGTTCGCGCTGACGCTGCCGACCATCGGCCTGCTGGAACGTGCCGGCCTGCGCGAACACGCGCTGCGCTGGATCGAACGGTTGCGCGGGCTGACGGTCTCGCGCCTGCTCGCCGGTTACCTGCTGGTTCGCCAGGGACTGAGCATGGTGGGCCTGATCGACATCGCCGGCCACGCGCAGACCGTGCGTCCATTGCTCGCGCCGATGGCGGAGTCGGCGGCGGGCAAGACGCGCGGGCCGTTGTCGCGGGAAGAAGCGCAGTGCGTGCATGCGATGTCGGCGGCGACCGACAACATCGGGCGCTTCTTCGGCGAAGACGTGTTTCTCGCGTTCGGCGCGGTGCTGCTGATCCAGGGCTTCTATGCCCAGCACGGCATCCTGCTGGAGCCGCTGCAGATCGCGCTGTGGGCGCTGCCGACCGCGATCGCCGCCTTCCTCATCCACGCCGTACGCATCGTGCTGTTCCAGCGTCGGCTCGACCGTGCCGCACCTGCTGCGGAGGAACGGGTCGATGCTGTCGATTGAGCATTTCTACTGGGTGCTCGCGGCGTTCCTGGCCTACGCCGGCTGGCGCAACCTGCGTCAGCGGCGCTATGCGCACGCCGCCTTCTGGAGCCTGATCGGCGTGCTGTTCGCGGGCGGCGATGCGGTGCTGCGCGCAAGCAAGGCCGGCGACGCGCTGCCGGCGCAGCTGGCCGGCGGCGCGGTGCTGGTATTGGCGCTGCTGGCCACGCGCATGCGCCGCGAACCCCTGGACGAGGCGCCCGCATCGGAGCGTCTGGCATCCGCGCTGCGTCTGGGCCAACGGCTGTTCCTGCCGGCCCTGCTGATCCCGGCGCTGACCATCACCGTCGTGCTTGCCGGGCCGCATCTGGTCGTCGGCGATACGCCCCTGTTCGCGCCTACCGGCATGACACTGGTGGGCCTGGCGCTGGCCTGCGTGATCTCGGCCGTGGCGGCGATCGCGGTGACGCGGCAACCGCCGCTGCGGGCCGCCGATGAAGGGCGACGCCTGCTCGACACGATGGGCTGGGCGGCGCTGCTGCCGCTGGTGCTGGCGACGCTGGGCGGCGTGTTCGCCGCCAGCGGCGTGGGCGAAGCGGTGGCATCGCTGGTGTCGATGGTGATCCCCGCCGACAACCGCATGGCCTGCCTGCTCGCCTTCGCGCTGGGCATGGTGGTGTTCACCGTCATCATGGGTAACGCGTTCGCGGCGTTTCCGGTGATGATGGCCGGCATCGGCCTGCCGCTGCTGGTGCAGCGCCACGGCGCCGACCCGGCCAGCCTCGGCGCCATCGGCATGCTGACCGGTTACTGCGGCACCCTGCTCACGCCGATGGCGGCGAACTTCAACATCGTGCCGGCGGTGCTGCTGGAACTGGACGACCAGTACGGCGTCATCCGCGCGCAGGCGGCGACCGGCTTGTGGCTGATGGGCACCAATGTGCTGCTGATGGCGTGGCTGTGCTTCCGTTGATGCCGCTTCCACGAGACTTGCCATGCCGACGACGCGCTCCGTCCTTCTGACCGGCTTCCAGCCTTTCGGTGGCGAACAGATCAATCCCAGCTGGCAGGCCGTGTCCGCGCTGCAGGATGCGCGCATCGCCGGACACCGTGTAGTGGCGCGCGAGCTGCCCGTGATCTTCGGTGATTCCCTCAAGACGCTGCGCGCCGCGCTCCGGGAGGTCAAGCCTTCGATGGTGATCTGCGTCGGCCAGGCTGGGGGCCGTGCGCAACTCTCGCTGGAGCGCGTGGCGATCAATGTCGACGACGCCCGCATTCCCGACAATCGCGGCCGGCAACCGGTGGATCTGCCGGTGGTCGACGACGGACCGGCGGCCTACTTTTCCACGCTGCCGATCAAGGCGATGCTCCGGGCGCTGCGCGGCGCCGGCATTCCTGCCGAAATTTCGCAGACCGCCGGCACCTACGTGTGCAACCACGTGTTCTACGGGCTGATGCACGCGCTACGCGCGCGACGCGGCGTACGGGCCGGCTTCATCCACATTCCCTACTCGCCCGCGCAGGCGGCGTTGCATCCGGGCGCGCCATGCCTGGCGATCGAGACGGTGACCGCAGCGCTGCGACTGGCCGTGCAGCTGGCACTGGAAACGCCGTCGGACATCCGGATGGCGGCCGGCGCCGAGCATTGAGGCTGCACATGCTCAACGCGCCATCGCAACCCGCGTGCCGGCCACCCAGTCGTGCAGGCAGCGTCGCTGGCGTCCGAAGATGGTGAAAGGATCGAGCATGACCAGGACCACGCCATAGGGCACCAGCGGCAGCAGCCACAGCGGCAACTCGCGCGCCAGCACGATGCGCGGAAACTCCGCACGAGCACCGTGCGAACGCACGATGCGGACGCCCATGACGAGCTTGCCCAGTGTCTGCTGACGCCGGTAGAGGAGACTGCCCTGCAGCAGCAACCAGACGCCGAATCCCACGCCGTAGTCCGGGAGCGATGCCGACGCGCCCAGGGCGTCGAGCAGGTCACGTGCAAAGTCGCCGGTCGGCATCTGTTCCGGCAGGCGGTAGCCCGTGACCGCCTCGGCGGCCAGCATCCAGAGCGCCGTCAGCAGGACCGTATCCAGCAGGAAGGCCACCAGACGCCGTCCGCGCGTGGCCGGTACGAACGGCATCGGCGCCTCTTCCACCATCTCGGCGGCCGGCGCCTGATACGGGTTCTCGGACGCGGTCAAGGCCGCATCAGGTCCGCGGCAGCGTCACACCGGTCTGACCCTGGTACTTGCCGCCGCGATCCTTGTAGCTGGTTTCGCAGACATCATCGGCATCGGACTGGAAGAACAGCATCTGCGCCACGCCCTCGTTGGCGTAGATGCGCGCCGGCAGCGGCGTGGTGTTGCTGAATTCCAGCGTCACGTGGCCTTCCCATTCCGGCTCCAGCGGGGTGACGTTGACGATGATGCCGCAGCGCGCGTACGTGCTCTTGCCCAGGCAGACCACCAGCGTATCGCGCGGGATGCGGAAGAACTCCACCGTGCGCGCCAGCGCGAAGCTGTTCGGCGGGATGATGCATTCGTCCGCCTCGATGTCCACGAAGCTCTTCGGGTCGAAGTGCTTGGGGTCGACGATGGTGGAGTTGATGTTGGTGAACACCTTGAACTCGCGCGAGCAGCGCACGTCGTAGCCATAACTGGAGGTGCCATAGCTGACGATGCGCTGGCCGTTGACCTGCTTGACCTGTCCCGGCTCGAACGGCTCGATCATGCCCTGCTGCTCGGCCATGCGGCGGATCCAACGGTCGCTCTTGATGCTCATGCAAATCCTGGTCTGGTGGGGCGAAGGCCGCGCGGAGGGCGCGCGGCAGGCAGGGAATTGTAGGGCGGGCCCCCGCCCGCCGTCTTCGACTGGCCGGTCAGACCAGCGATGACGCGATGGGCAGGGACGCCCGCGGCCGCTGGGCCAGCGTCGCCGCCATCACCCGTGCGGTCTGCCGGTAGGCCTGCGCCACCGCCGAATCGGGCGCGGCCACCACGACCGGCTGGCCGGCATCCCCCTGCTCGCGGATGGCGATGTCCAGCGGCAGCGAGCCCAGCAACGGCACCCCGTACTGCGCCGCCATCCGTTCGCCGCCGCCCTGGCCGAACAGGTGCTCGACATGGCCGCAATTGGAGCAGGTGTGCACCGCCATGTTCTCGACGATGCCCAGCACCGGCACCTCGACCTTCTCGAACATCTTCAGCGCCTTCTTCGCATCCAGCGTGGCGATGTCCTGCGGGGTGGTGACGATGACCGCGCCGGCGACCGGGATCTTCTGCGCCAGCGTCAGCTGGATGTCGCCCGTGCCCGGCGGCAGGTCGACCAGCAGGTAGTCCAGGTCGCCCCACAGCGTATCGGTGAACAGTTGCATCAGCGCCGAGGTCGCCATCGGCCCCCGCCAGATCATCGGCGTGTCCGGATCGACCAGGAACCCGATCGACATGGCCTCCACGCCGAATGCGCGCATCGGTTCGATCGACTTGTTGTCGTGGCTCTCCGGCCGCCCCGACAGGCCCAGCATGGCCGGCACGCTGGGACCGTAGACGTCGGCATCCAGCACCCCCACCCGCGCGCCCTCGGCCGCCAGCGCCAGCGCCAGGTTCACCGAGGTGGTCGACTTCCCCACCCCACCCTTGCCGGAGCCGACCGCGATGACGTTGCGGATACGGGGATGGGGGGACAGGGCGCCCTGGACGGCGTGGGAGGCGATGCGTGGCGCCAGGGACAGAGAGGCTAGCCGCTGGCCGTGTGCCGCCAGAACCGCCGCTACGCTTCGTTCGATCTCCCCGCGAAGCCCCTCCAGCGGAAACCCGGCCCGCAGCGAAACCTCGACGCCCGACAGGACCGGCGAGGCCGTCCAGGACATGCCGCCGTTCAGGTTTGCCGGCAATCCCGGGAGATGAATGTGAGACAGGTATTCCAGTTCCAAATCGACTCCGGGCAATTTTTGTGATGATTGTCACGATTCAAGTGGTAACGTCTGTAACATGTTTTCGTGCTATGGGCATGGGCGTTAATCCCATGTTAACGTCGGGTCACGAGGACGTTTACGTGTGGCCGGGACAGAGGGATCCGTCCAGTGGGGGCCGCATCCATTGACAGTTTAGGGGATTCACCACATGTCAGTTCGCAATACGAATGCGCTCAAGCGCAGCCGCCTCAGCGCGGCATTGATCGCCGCCCTGGTAGCGCCCTTCGCCGGAAGCGCTTTCGGGCAGGACGCCCCCTCGACGACGGATACGGAAGAGGAGTCGAAGCAGTCGACCTCCACGCTGGACAAGGTGACGGTTACTGGCTCACGCATCAAACGCGCGGAAGTAGAGGGCCCTGCGCCGGTCACGGTGATTACCGCCGCCGACATCGAACGCGAAGGTTTCGCCACCGTCTACGACGCACTGAACTCGCTGACCCAGAACACCGCCTCGATCCAGAACGAGCTGAACCAGAATGGTTTCACCCCGAACGCCAGCTTTCTGAACCTGCGAGGTCTGGGCCCTGGGTATCAGCTGATCCTGATCAACGGCCGCCGCGCGGCTGACTATCCCCTGCCCTACAACTCGCAGTCGAATGCGGTCAATCTTGCGAACATCCCCGCGGCAGCGCTTGAGCGCGTCGAAGTATTGACGGGTGGCGCATCCGCGATCTACGGCTCGGATGCCGTCGCCGGCGTGGTCAATTTGATCATGAAGACGAACTTCGAGGGAGACCAGTTCAGCGTACGTGCCGGCACCACGACCCAGGGTGGAGGCGACTCCGGCCGCTTCCAGTGGATCGGCGGCAAGACCGGCGACAACTGGAGCCTCGTCTACGCATTCGAAGCTGTCGAGCGTGAAGCGATCTTCGCGTCCCAGCGCAAGTTCATGGACTCCTACTTCGACGAGCCCGGCGTGGACCCGGAAGATGTCAACGCCGTCGAAGGCCTGCTCGTGTTCGACATCGCCAATAGCAACCGTGTCTTTCCGGACGGAGGCGAAGCGACCTGCGCACGGTTCAGTGAATTCGACGCGTACTACTTCGAGACCTCGGCCGTATACACCGGGCCGCGTTGCGGCTACTTCGGCTATCCCGCGACCCAGGCGATCCGGAACTCGGACAGCAACCAGTCCGGCTATCTATACGGCACGTTCGACTTCGACAACGGCATGCAGGGCTGGGCGCAACTGAGCGCCTCGCGCGCCAAGGCCAAGTTTGCGAGCTCCACACAGTTCTGGTCGAGCCCTGATTTCTTCGACCCGAATCTGGAATCGGACTTCACCGGTCCGGGCGGCGGTGCGTTCGTTAATCTGCAGCGCATCTTCACGCCTGCCGAAGTGGGCGGTGCGGATGCACAGAGCGCGACGTCGGACGAGCGCGCTTACGACTTCGCGGTCGGCCTGCGCGGCACGATGATTTCCGACCGCTTCGACTGGGATGCCACGGTCTCCCGCGCGGAGTACAAAATCGAAACGCGGCGCCCGCGGTTCCTCGCCAATCGCCTCACCGAGTACTTCCTGGGCGAACAGCAGGGGTTCGACCCCTACTTCGATGCCTACCCGGTGTATGAGTTGAATCAGGCGCGCTTCTTCAATCCGATCGATGCTGCGACCTTCCAGTCGTTGAACACCACCCTGATCGGCAAGGCCGAGTCGGACGTGACGCAGGCGAACTTCACTATTTCGGGCGACCTGTTCGAAATGCCCGCCGGCGCATTGGGAGCCGCTGCCGTCCTCGAGGCCGCCCGCCAGAGCTACGAGCTGACACCGGATCCGCGTACGCTGCCCGGATATACCGGCAACGAACCGATCTACAACTACTCCGACACCGGCGGCGGCGGCGAGCGCGACCGCTACGCGCTGGGTTTGGAATTCAGCATTCCGATCCTCGACAGCCTGAAGGCCAGCGTGGCGGGTCGTTATGACAAGTACGACGACGTCACCAACGTGGACGACGCCATTACTTGGCAGGTCGGCCTGGAATGGCGTCCCGTCGACAGCCTGCTGTTCCGCGGCAGCCATGGCACCAGCTTCCGCGCACCCGATATGCACTATGTGTACGCAGGGGAGTCGGGCTTCTTCACGTCGATCGTCGACGAGTTCCGTTGCCGCCGCGATGGTCTGAATCCGCAGAGCACCGCCTGCTCGGGCGACGCCGACTACGCCTACCAGGTGCAGGGCATCCGCCGCGGCAGCACCGATCTGGAAGAAGAAGAGGGCAAGTCCACCACGTTTGGCGTGGTCTGGGACATCAACGACCAGATGTCGATCAGCGCTGACTGGTACGACATCGAACTGACCGGCGGCGTGGACGACATCTTCACGTCCTACCTGTTCCGCGAAGAAGCGTCCTGCCTGCTCGGTACCGACCGCGCCGGCAACAGCGTCGACCCGAATTCCGCTGCCTGCCAATTCTTCACCGGACTGGTGACCCGTACGAACTCACCCTTCCGCGACAACCAGGTGGACGAGTACAGGTCCTTCCCGGTCAACCAGTCACTCAGCCGTACGAGTGGCGTCGACGTGAACTTCAAGTACGGGCACGATACGGACCGTCTGGGTGACTTCGATTTCGAACTCGCGTGGACGCACGTGCTCAAGAAGGAAATCGAGTTGTTCCCGGGCGACGGCATCATCGACGACCGTGACGATCTTGTGAACCAACGGACCCTGAACTTCCGTAGCCGCGTCAACTGGAGCGCAAGCTGGCAGTTGGACGACTGGGCCGCCAACGTCAATGGGTACCGCCTCGGCTCCCTCCCGCTCGCCAATTCAGAGGGTCGCGGCGGCAGCTTCGTGATCTGGAATGCCGGTATCTCGAAGGAGATTACAGACAAGGCAACCGTGTCGTTCCAGGTCCAGAACCTGCTCGACAAGAAGCCTTTGTTTGACGAGGATCTGGCGTATCCCTTCTTCTGGGGCACCTACTACGCCGGCGTCATTGGCCGCGAGGTGTTCGTGCAGTTCAGCTACAAGCTGCGCTGATAGTCGGTCGGATGCGCGAAGCAGCGGAGCCCGGATTCCCGGGCTCCGCTTTTTTGTGCCTCGCCGCAAATCCGCACCGCCGCATCAATCAATGCCCTCGGATGCCAGCAAAGCCGCCAGCGGCTGCAGCTCGTCCGAATAATGGCGCCACCTGCCCATGGCATCACCATGCAGCTTTTCACGCACCTGCACCACGCTTGCGGTAGCGACCGGAGATACGTTGCGCTCGAATCGCAGGCACTCCTCCTGCCACTCCAATTGGCAGAAATCCAGGATCCGTCTTGTCTCGCGCTCCTGAGCGGCGACAAGTTCCTCATACTCGACCCAGAGAACCCGACCGCCCAATCGCTGCTCGGCATGCTGCATGAACCGCTGGTATTGCAGGTAATAGCGGCCGGTATCGAGCAGGTCGAACGAATACCCGTGATAGGGCGACGCCGGTGAAAACAACTGGCGGAAGTTGGAAAGGCAGGTATCCAGGGGCGGGCGCCTGAGGCAGATGATCTTGGCTTGCGGTAGCGCACTGGCGATCATCCCGATGTAGAGGAAATTATGTGGATGCTTGTCGATGAAGCGGGGCCTGTGTCCAGTCAATGGCCGGGTGCTGGCGACGTATTTCTCCCCCAGCGACGCCCAATCGATCCCACTCGCGCGATGGAGCGTATCCGGATCGATCAGAGGTCTGGTGCGACTGCCGCTCGCTCGCTTGACAAGCGAGGGGAAGTTGAGCACCTCACCAATAGACTGGACGGATGAATGGCTCGAAAGGATGCGATCCACGAGCGTCGTGCCAGTGCGGGGCATGCCAACGATGAAGATGGGCTCCCCATTCGGACATCCGTCACCCTGCCCAGCCGCGTCGATCCAGCCGTCAGTGAGGAGGCGGAAACACGTCGTCTCTGATCGCGCATCGTATCGGGACAGGGTTCTTCCCACCGCCTTACCGGTCGAAAGATGGCGGAAGGCCTTCGCAAATTCTCCGACGTCCTCGTATTCCTTCGCCAGTGCGAGATGGAGATACATCCTAACCACGTCCTGCCTCGCCTCTCCCAAGCGCGCCAACAGTCGCGGAATATGGTTTGCCTCCGGCGTCCATTTTTTCAGCTGCGCGAGTCCCAAGTGGGCCTGCGCATGGTCAGGCGCGAAGCTGAGAACCCGCTGGTAGGATTTTTCGGCAGCATCGAGATCCCCGATGAACAGCGAGGTGGTGGCGTGGTTGAAATGAGTAGCCGCGTCGCCCGGAAGCAGTTCGAGCGCGCGAGCGCTCAAGCGTGCCGCCTGCTCGTACGCGTTGGCCCTGGCGAAAATCGCCGACAGTTGCTGGCACAGCGATCCGTCGTTCCAGACACGCGCGATGGCGTCGCTGGCAACCCCCAGCGCCTGCTGGGGCGAACGAATCTGTGAGATCACTCGAGCCGCCTGCAACACATACCCGGCTTCGTCTGGCTGAAGTTCAAGAGCGCGGTGCGAGTGGGTCAGCGCCTCCTCCCCCTCTCCCACCGCTAACGCCGCTACGGACAGTAGGTAGTGGACGTGGGGAAGATCAGGACTGGCATCAAGTAGTGACCGAAGCAGTGGCATAGCCCGCGCCCAGTCGCCCCGGTTCACGGCTGCCACTGCCTCCACGTACCCGCGAGCTGCCGATGTCCTCGTTTCCACTGGAAAACCGCTGTTTTCGGACATGGTGTCCGCGTTCCTGGGTCAGGCATCTACGATGCCCCATCTTACCCTTAGCAACCGCCGGAACAGGACCGAAATTGCACATGGATTACACGTGATGAGGCGTGCTGGCGGAGCGCGTGCAACGGGGATTTTCCTGCTAAAGTCGGTCACTGACCACGTCGTCGCAGGTGTGCGGCGCCGGCTGAACCAGGCCGTCGCGACGTGGTACATCCGGGGCGATTCAATTTTGGGGGTCTCAATGAAGAAGTGTTTACTCGCGCTGACGACACTAGCCTTCGCGGGCGCGCTGGCCATGCCCGCACAGGCCGCTGCGCCGCTACAGTCGATAGCCGATTTCGTCAGCCATCCGGCCTACAGCACCGTCAAGATTTCCCCTAACGGCGAGTATCTGGCGATGACGGTGGACAAGGGCGATCAGGACGTGCTCGCCGTGCTGAAAACGAGCGACCTCAGCCTGGTCAAGGTGAACCAGCTGCCGGACCAGAAGAGCGTGGGCAGTTTCTACTGGGTCAGTCCCAACCGGCTGATGTTCAACGCCATCAAGAAGCTCGGTGGATATGCGCAGCCTTTCAATACCGGTGAATGGTTCGCCGTCAACGCCGACGGCAGCCAGCCGCGTCCGCTGATTTTCTACGGTACTCGCGATGCGACCCAGCGTGGCAAGACGGTAGGTTCCGAGAGGTTCTCCCTCCTCGACACCCTCAAGGATGACGACCAGTACGTCATCATGTCGGCCATCACGCCACGATCCTCCGAAGGCGTCGGCACCGAAGTGTTCCGCATGGATACGCTCAGTGGACGGCGCGTCTCCATGGGTCGTGCGCCCAAGGAGAATTGCGGCATCGTGCTGGACGCCGCCAAGGAGCCGCGATTTGCGGTCTGCTCGTCCAGTCGCGACGAGGAAGGCGAATACGACGAGCGCACGGAGTTGTACCGTCGCGACGGCAAGAGCTGGACGCTGGTGAACGCCTCCAAGGCCGGCGGCAAGCATCTGTATGTCGTGCGGACGTCTTCAAACGGCACCGTCTACGCCGAACAGGACGACTCCAAGGCGCCTGCCGCCATCGGCACGCTGAACACCTCCACCGGCGAGTTCACCCCGCTGTTCCAGGACAAGGTGGCCGAGGTATCCAACTACATCTGGTCGACCGACGACGCGACGCTGGTCGGCGTGGTCACCGAGGCGGGGGCGCCCGCAGTCAAGCTGATCGACGAGAAGCATCCGGATGCGCAGATCTACGCATCGCTGGCGGGGGCGTTCGAGGGTCAGATGGTCGACCTGGCCAGCAACACCCAGGACGGCAAGAAAATCATCGTCAGCGTCTACAGTGACAGTAACCCTGGCGAGCTGTATCTGTACGACCGCGACAGCGGAAAGGCGCGCTTCCTGATGCAGCGCAAGCCGCAGCTCGATCCGAAGAAGATGGCGTCCGTCAAACCGTTCAACTTCACCTCCCGCGACGGCAAGCTCATCCACGGTTATCTCACTCTTCCCCATGGATCCAACGGCAAGAACCTGCCGATGATCGTCAACCCGCACGGCGGTCCGATCGGGCCCCGCGACAATTGGGGGTTCAACTGGGAAACCCAGTTGCTCGCCAGTCGCGGTTACGCCGTACTGCAGGTCAACTATCGTGGTTCCGGCGGGTATGGGAAGGCGTTCCAGGATGCCGGCCACCTGCAATGGGGCCAGGGCATCCAGAACGACATCATCGACGCCACCCAGTGGGCCATCGGCCAGGGCTACGCCGACAAGGAGCGTATCTGCATCTACGGCGGCAGCTTCGGCGGTTACTCCGCGCTGATGGCGCCGATCCGCGCGCCAGGCCTGTTCAAGTGCACCTTCGGGTACGTCGGCGTGTACGACGTGGACATGATGTTCAAGAAGGGCGATATCCCTGAGCGTGAGTCCGGTCAGCGCTATCTCCGCCGCACGCACGGCACCGATACCAAGTCCTGGGCCGAGAACTCACCTGCGCGCCGCGCTGGCGAGGTGAAGATTCCCGTCTATCTCGCAGCGGGTGCCCGCGACGTGCGTACGCCGCCGGAGCAGACCGAGCTGATGAACAAGGCGCTGATCGCGGCCGGGAATCCGCCGGAAGGCATGATCATCCAGTCGGGTGAGATGCATGGTTTCTACGATGTCGAAAATCGCGTGAAGCTCTACACCACCATGCTGGACTTCTTCTCCCGCCACATCGGTGGAACCGTGACGGTCGGCGCTCCAAGCAAGGGCAACTGACCCGCTCAAGCGACCTTGTCGACGGCCGGCCCCTTGGGGTCGGCCGTTCTTCTTTTCATCGCCGCACCGTGACTTCCGATACGGGCACGCAGGCCCGCGAATTCACAGAATGGCGGGCACTACACGGAAGAAAAGGAAATTCATGAAACCGCTCGGAACCATGATCATGCTTGCGTCGCTGTGCCTGCCGGTCGGGACGCAGGCCGTGATGGCGCAGAACGTGGCTGCACCGGACCCGACCCAGGACAGGCTGATGCTGTCGGCAGGATTCCTGTCGGCGCATCCGGACCTGCGTTACCGCCTGCATGGCCTGGAGGAATTCAAGCAAGGGCGGTACGAAGATGCGCTGAAGTTCTTCCAGCGGGCTTCGTTCTATGCGGACAAGCCGTCGCAGGGCATGGTGGCCGAGATGCTCTGGAACGGCCAGGGTGTTCCCAAGGACGCGGCACTCGCCTACGCATGGATGGACCTTGCCGCTGAGAGGGGATACGTGGGTTTTCTCGGCCTGCGCGAGCGCTACTGGAGCGCACTGAGTGAAGCCGAGCGCCAGCGCGCGCTGGAAGAAGGCGCAGCGCTCTACGCGAAGTACGGCGACGAGGCGGCGCAGCCGCGCATCGCAACCGTCCTGCGTCGCGAAAGGAAGAAGATCACCGGCAGCCGAACGGGCTTCGCGGGCAACGTACAGATCTATGTGCCCGGACCGAACGGGTTCGAGCAGATCGATGGCAGCAAGTTCTTCGACGAGAAGTACTGGGATCCGAAGCAATACCAGGCGTGGCACGACAATGTCTGGATGAAGCCGCGCATCGGCCGCGTCAGCGTGGGCGACGTGGAACAGCTCCCCGCCCAGCAACCCGCATCCCGTATCCCCAGTGCGAATCCTGATGTGGATGCGAAGGAGCCGGAAACACCTGAACGGAGCGACAGCGAACTCGGGACGCGAAAGGACGGCTGAGCCCTTCCATACCCCACCGGATGCGGTATAAAAGACGTCATCCCGCCGGTCGTTGCCGGCGGGCCTGACCCGAATCCCTGGGAGGGGAACATGCGCAAGACCCTGATGGCCGCGATGCTGGCCGCTCCGTTGATGGCCGTGTCGCTGGTGGCGTCGGCTGCCGACCCGGTCGTCGGACGCTGGAAGACCATCGACAGCGATACCGGCAAGCCGAAGTCCTTCGTCGAGATCACCCAGGCCGCCAACGGCACGATCACCGGCCGCATCGTCGAGCTGATCAACCCGAGCAAGCCCAACCCGACCTGCGACAAGTGCAAGGACGACCGCCGCAACAAGCCGATCACCGGCATGGAGATCATCCGCGGCATGAAGGCCGAGGGCGGTGGCGAGTACGCCGGCGGCACCATCCTCAAGCCGGACGAAGGCAAGATCTACAAGTCGAAGATGGAACTGGTCGAGGGCGGCAAGAAGCTGGAGGTGTCCGGCTGCATCGCCTTCATCTGCAAGTCGCAGACCTGGATCCGCCAGTAAGCGTCGGCACACCGTGCAGGCACAGGCCCGGCATCGCCGGGCCTGTCGCGTTATGGGTACCGGAAGAGGCACGCGCCCGGCCATGCGATAATCGCGGCCCCCCGTCGCGAAGCCCGTCATGAGCCGTACCGCCCTGGTCACCAATGCCCTGCCCTACGCCAACGGCCCCCTGCACCTGGGCCACCTGGTGGGCTACATCCAGGGCGACATCTGGGTGCGGGCACGCAGGATGCGGGGCGACACGGTGCATTTCGTCTGTGCCGACGACACCCACGGCACGCCGATCATGCTGGCGGCGGAAAAGGCGGGCATCACGCCCGAAGCCTTCATCGCCGGCATCCAGGCCAGCCACGAGCGCGACTTCGCCGCGTTCGGCGTGGCCTTCGACCATTACGACTCGACCCACTCCACCGCGAACCGCGAACTGACGGAACAGTTCTACCAGCGGCTGGAGGCCGGCGGCCACATCAGCCGCCGCACCGTCGCGCAGTTCTACGATCCGGCCAAGGGCATGTTCCTGCCCGACCGTTACATCAAGGGCATCTGTCCCAACTGCGGCTCGGTCGACCAGTACGGCGACAACTGCGAAGTCTGCGGGGCCACGTACTCGCCCACCGACCTGAAGAAACCGACGTCCATCCTGTCCGGCAGCACGCCAGAGATCCGCGACTCGGAGCATTACTTTTTCGAAGTCGGCCGCTTCGACGCCTTCCTGCGCGAGTGGCTGGCCGGCGATGTCGCCCTGCCCGGCGTCAAGGCCAAGCTGCGCGAGTGGCTGGATGCCGAAGGCGGCCTGCGCGCGTGGGACATCTCGCGCGATGCGCCGTATTTCGGCTTCGAGATCCCCGGTGCGCCCGGCAAGTACTTCTACGTGTGGCTGGATGCGCCGATCGGCTACCTGAGCAGCTTCAAGAACCTGTGCGCCGAGCGCGGCCTCGATTTCGGGTCCCACCTGGTCGCCGGCACCGACGTCGAGCTGCACCACTTCATCGGCAAGGACATCGTCAATTTCCACGGCCTGTTCTGGCCGGCGGTGCTGCACGGCACCGGCCATCGTGCGCCGACGCGGCTGCACGTCAACGGCTACCTGACCGTCGATGGCGCCAAGATGTCGAAGTCGCGCGGCACCTTCATCATGGCGCGCACCTATCTGGACGTGGGCCTGGAGCCGGAGGCGCTGCGCTACTACTACGCGGCCAAGTCGTCCGGCGGGGTCGACGACCTGGACCTGAACCTGGGCGACTTCATCGCACGCGTCAATGCGGACCTCGTGGGCAAGTTCGTCAACCTGGCCAGCCGCTGCGCCGGCTTCATCGACAAGCGCTTCGGCGGCCGCCTGGCCGATGCGCTGCCCGATCCCGCCATGTACCAGCGCTTCGTCGACGCGCTCGGTCCGATCGCCGAGGCCTACGAACGCAACGAGCCTGCCACGGCGCTGCGCCTGACCATGGCGCTGGCCGACGAGGCCAACAAGTACATCGACGAGACCAAGCCGTGGGTGATCGCCAAGCAGGAGGGCGCGGACGCCCAGCTGCACTCGGTCTGCACGCAGGGCCTGAACCTGTTCCGCGTACTCGCCGCCGCACTGAAGCCGGTGTTGCCGCGCACGGCGGCGGAAGCGGAAGCGTTCCTCAGCGCGCCGGTCGACACCTGGGCCGACGTTGCGGCGCCGCTGCAGGCGCACGTCATCCAGCCCTACTCCGCCCTCTTCACCCGTATCGACCCGAAACTGATCGACGCCATGACCGACGCCTCCAAGGACACCCTCGCCGCCGCACCCGCGCCTGCTGCTCCCGAGAAGAAGGCCGAAGCGAAGCCCGCCGCGCCTGCGGAGTCGAAGGACGGCGCCGGTTTCATCGGCATCGAGGATTTCGCCAAGCTGGACCTTCGCGTAGGCAAGGTGCTGGAGTGCGGCTTTGTGGAGGGTTCCGACAAGCTGCTGCGCTTCCTGCTGGATGCCGGCGAGCTCGGCCAGCGGCAGATCTTCTCCGGCATCCGCGCCAGCTATGGCGAGCCGGAAAAGCTCGTCGGCCGCAACGTGGTGTTCATCGCCAACCTGGCGCCGCGCAAGATGCGTTTCGGCCTGAGCGAGGGGATGATCCTGTCGGCCGGTTTCGACGGCGGCGCACTGGCGCTGCTGGATGCCGATGCCGGCGCCCTGCCGGGCATGCCGGTGCGGTGAAGCGAGAAGAGAGTGAAGAGGCGTGAGGAACGAGCGGACACCGGCTCCATCCCCGTCTTCTCTGGCCCCCGCGGCAACCGTGGACCTGACCGAACGCCTTGATCGGCTGTTGCCGCAGACCCAGTGCGGGCAGTGCGGCTTCGATGGCTGCCTGCCTTACGCGCAGGCGATGGCGCGTGGCGATGCCGGCGTGGACCACTGTCCGCCCGGCGGCGATGACGGCGCGCGCGCGCTCGCGCAGGTGCTGCAGGTGCCGCCGCTCCCCTACGATCGGACGCGCGGCGTGCACAAGCCCGCGACCGTCGCGGTCGTGGTGGAGGCCGATTGCATCGGCTGCACCAAGTGCATCCAGGCCTGCCCCGTGGACGCCATCATCGGCGGCGCCAAGCACATGCATGTGGTGATCGACCCGCTCTGCACGGGCTGCGAACTGTGCGTGCCTGCCTGCCCGGTGGATTGCATCGTGATGGAGCCGGTCTGAGCGCGACGGCCGCGCCCACACCCTCCCTCGAAAACTGGCTTACCGCGCGGCGCCGGCCTTGCAGGCCGAACACACGCGCTCGACGGTATAGCCCCGAGCGCGCAGCTTCTCGACCACGCCATCCTCGCCCAGCAGGTGCAGGGCGCCCACCACGACCAGCGCATCGTCATCGCCGGGCTGGTCCAGGATCTGCCGGATCTTCGGCACCCAGGCATCGTTGCGGTCGACGTTGATGCGCTGGTACAGGCGCGGATACTGGTCTCGCATGTCGGCTGCCATGCCGTTCCACAATGCATCCACGTCGCCGCGGCGCCAGGCATCGTGCAGGCGCTGCGTTTCCTGGGCACCCTTCTCCGCCTGCTCCAGCGCTTCGGCGATGAGCTGTCGCTGTTCGGCAGCGTCCATGCCGTCGAGAACGCCGATCTGATCCTGCACCCGTTCCAACCCGGCCGTCGGCTTGCCCGAAGTCCGCGCCTTGTCCATGAAATACGTATCCAGGCCCAGTTTGGGATCCAGCCCTTGCCCGGTCATCTCCATGATGCTGATCGTCAGGCCGACGAACCAGGGCTCGAAACGCGCGTACGAGGCCAGGGGCAGTCCGCTCCTGGCTGCCCACGCCTCCAGCCGTGCCCATGTGTCCGCATCGAGGTCCTGTTGCAGCGTCTTGCCGTCCGTGCGCACGGCGGCCTGCATCATCAGCTGCGGTACCGCGAGCGACTGCATCTCTTCCGGCGAAAGTTCGAACATCAGGCGCTCGGCATCGGCGAACGCCGCATCGACATCGGCCGACAGCGGATAGTCCGTCGGCCGCAGCAGATGGAATGAGCCCAGCAGGTAGACCGCATTGTCCTTGTCCGAGACCTTCCACAGCAGCGGCACCGGTGGCGCGGTCGCCGTCGGCGTGTCCGCGGCAAGGACGGACGCACTGCCCAGCAGGGCCGTGAGGACGAGGGCGTTCAGCGAGCGGCGCAGCGGCATCGGATCCTTCCTTCAGAGCACTTTGATGGGTTTCGCATAGGCCTTCTCGCCCGCGTCGACCAGCAGGTCGAGGCGGTTCTCCGCGGGCGGCAACGGACAGGTCGCGTACGGCGTGAAGGCGCACGGCGGGTTGTAGGCGCGGTTGAAGTCGAGCACCACCTTGCCCGCCTGCGGCGCGGCGGCATCCAGGAAGCGGCCGGCGGGGTAACTGCCGTGGCCACTGGTACGGTCGGCCAGCACGAAGAACAGCGGGCCGCCCGCGGCGCCCAAGGCCTCCAGCCGGAACGTGCGGCCGCCGCGCTCGAACTCGACCGCGCCGGGATTGGGGGATTCGGTGGCCACGCCGATCACGTCGACGATGGTGAGCGTCCTGCCGGGCGGATGCGGGATGAAGCGGCCTTCGATGCGCCAGTCCTCCTGCGCGGGCCAGTAATCCAGGCCGATGAACTGCGTGCGCGATTCGGCATCGGCGTGCTTCACGCGCAGCGCATGACGGCTGCCGCGTTCGATCACCGTCAGCAGGCCCTTGCCCTCGTCGAAACCGACGACCGAGGGATTGGCATCGCGGTCGCTTTCCAGTTCGACGCGCCCCTTCAGCGGCTCGCCGTTGAGCGTGAGCGCAGCACCGGCCTCGGGCGTGAGGAACACGCGCTTGTCCTGTTGCGTGACCATGCCCAGTTTGGCCGGGCCGTAGGCCAGCCTGATGCCGCTGCCCGGTCCGCTGCCGACGAAGTGGGATTTCAGCTCGAGCCAGTGCAGGCCGACCAGGCTGGTCCAGCCGTCCGGCGCCGTCAGTTCGGTCCTGCGCTGTTCCCGCCATGCCGCGTTGTCGGCCAGGAAATCGACGTCCACCGCCTTGCCGGCATCGGCCGCCTTCTCGTCACTGCCGCACCCGGCCAGCGCCCCCAGCAGCATGGCCACCCCCAGCCATCCCGTGTACTTCCCCATGTCAGCGTCCTCGCAGGAACCAGCGGTCGATCTCGTTCAAGGAAAAGCGCGCCCAGGTCGGGCGGCCATGATTGCACTGCCCGGAGCGCTCGGTGGCTTCCATCTCGCGCAGCAGGGCGTTCATCTCGGGCAGCGTCAGGCGCCGGTTGGCGCGCACGGCGCCGTGGCAGGCCATCGTCGCCAGCAGTTCGTCGCGCGCCGCCGCCACCCGCCGGCTTTCGCCGTGCTCGCGCAGGTCGGCCAGCACGTCGCGCAGCAGCGCCTCGGGTTCGGCATTGGACAGCAATGCCGGGATGCTGCGCACGCTCAGCGACTGCGGGCCGCTGCGGGTGATGTCGAAGCCGAGCGTGGCCAGCGTGGCGGCCTCGCGCTCGGCCACGTCCGCCTCGCGCTCGGCCACGGCCAGCGACATCGGCACCAGCAGTGGCTGCGCGCGAAGGCCGATGCTGTCGTGCGCGTCTTTCAGTTTCTCGTAGCCGATCCGTTCGTGGGCGGCATGCATGTCGACCACGATCAGTCCGTCGGCGTTTTCCGCCAGGATGTAGATGCCGTGCAGCTGCGCGATGGCGAAACCCAGCGGCGGAATGCCGTCGACATCGTTCGCCGGCATCGCCTGCACCGACGTCGGCTGCATCATGCCGGTCTGCAGAGCATCCGCCGGCGCGGCATACAGCGCGGCATAGGCCGCAGGCGCCTCCGCCACGTTCAGCCCCAGCGGCGACTGCTGCGTGGGCATCCAGGCGGAAGGCACGGACATGGAGGGTCGGGCAGCGAACGGCGACGGCGCGATGTCCTGCGGCAGTGCGCCGGCGCGCGTTTCCGCGAGCGCTTCATGCAGCGTGCGATAGACGAAGTCATGGATCAGTCGTGTGTCGCGGAACCGCACCTCGTGCTTGGCCGGATGGACGTTGACATCGACGCGGGTGGGATCGAGTTCCAGGAACAGCACGTAGGCGGGCTGGCGACCGTGGAACAGCACGTCCTGGTACGCCATCTTCACGGCATGCGCGATGTTGCGGTCGCGCACCGAACGGCCGTTAACGTAGACGTACTGCTGGTCGGCGCTCGCCCGCGAATAGCTGGGCTGCGCGATCCAGCCGTGCAGGCGCAGCCCCGCAGCGGCGTGGTCCACGCGCAGCGCGTTGCGGGCGAACTCGTCGCCCAGCGTCTCGCTCAGGCGCGCCAGCGATTCCAGCTCGTCCGCCTTGTAGCGCCGTGCTGGCCGACCGTTGTGCGACACGCGCAGTTCGATGTCGGGACGCGCCAGCGCCAGCGACCGCAGCCACTCCTCGATGTGCCCCATCTCCGTGCGTTCGGCACGGAGGAACTTGCGCCGCGCCGGCACGTTGTAGAACAGCTCGCGCACTTCCACCGTGGTACCGACGGCGTGCGGCTTGGGCATCACCTCGCCGACCTTGCCGCCTTCGACCTGCAGCGAGGCGCCATGCGCGTCCTGTGCGCGTCGCGAGGTCAGCGCGAACCGGCTGACCGAGGCGATCGACGGCAGGGCCTCGCCACGGAAGCCGAGCGTGGCCACCGCTTCCAGGTCATCGAGCGAGGCGATCTTGCTGGTGGCGTGGCGCGAGACGGCCAGCGGCAGTTCTTCCGGCGCGATGCCGCCACCGTCATCGCGGATGCGGATCAGGCGGACGCCGCCCTCTTCCAGGTCGATGTCGACGCGGCGGGCACCGGCGTCCAGGGCGTTCTCGACCAGTTCCTTGACTACGGAGGCCGGACGTTCGACGACTTCGCCCGCGGCGATCTGGTTGATGAGGGTGTCTGGAAGCTGACGGATCGGCACGTGCTGGCGACGCGGTGGCGCCGTCTCGGGGAATCAGCGGTGATGATAGCCGAGCGTGTGCGCGATCAGGGCGCGCCGGCGGCGCCGCCGGCGGCAACCGCACGCGCATCCGCTTCGGCCTGCGCGCGCGCCGCGAACAGCGTGCCCGGTGGCGGCTGGCGGGTGAAGTAGGACTGGATGCCCTCCAGCACCGCGCCCGCCACCTTGCGCTGGTGGGCCGGGTCGAAGAGACGCTTCTCTTCGTCCGCGTTGGAGATGAAGCCCGTCTCCACCAGCATGGCCGGCATGTCGGAGTTGCGCAGCACCTCGAAATTGGCGAATTCGATCTGCGGCTTGTGGGTCTTGCCCAGGCCCTTGAGCGAGTTCAGCACGTGGGCGGCCGCGTCCTGCGAGGCCTTCATGTGGCCGCTCTGGGCCAGATCCAGCAGCACGTTGGACAGCGTGTCCTTGGTCAGTCGTACGCCGCCCACCAGGTCGGAAGCGTTCTCCTTGTCGGCCAGCCAACGGGCGTGCTGCGAGGAGGCGCCGCGCAGCGACAGCACATAGACAGAGGAACCCCAGGCGCTGCGGTTCTCGGCCGCATCGGCGTGGATCGACACGAACATGTCCGCCTTCGCGGCGCGGGCCTTGCGTGCCCGCTGCGGACGCTCGACGTACACGTCGGTATCGCGGACCAGGTATGCCTTCATGCCGGGCGTGGCATTGATCTGTCGCGCCAGTTCTTTGGAGATCGCCAGCACCGCGTGCTTCTCGTAGCGGCCGCTGGGACCGATGGCCCCCGGATCCTGGCCGCCGTGGCCGGGATCGATGGCGATGACCAGCGGGCGGGTGCCGGCGGCGACCACGGCGGGCGCCTTGGGCGCTTCACTCGAAGGCACCGCGTCGGTCGCCGCGGCGGGCGTGCCCGGCATCGGCGTCGGCTGTCCGGTGGCGATGGTATAGGCCGGACGCTCGCCGGGCGCGGTTTGCGCAGGTGCGGGCACGGGCGTCGGCTGTCCGTTGAGGATGGCCTGCGGGGACGGCGCGACCGCACCGGACGGCGGGGTCGCGACGCTGGCAGGCGTTGTGCCGGCCTGCACGACCTGCGCGGTCAACAGCGCCGTCGCGCGGGCCGCGTCCGCCTGCGGGGAAGGAGAAGGCACGATGGCCGCTGCCGTGCCGGTGGCCGGCGTGGGTGCTGGGGTCGTAGCGGTCGTAGCGGTCGTAGCGGTCGCGGCGGCGGGCGTGCTCGGCGCGGCCAGGCCATCGCCCGGCCATTCGATCACCAGCCGCGAACTCGCACCCGCCTGCTCCATCCGCGGCTTCAGCGCGGCGACCGGGGAAGCGAGGTCGAAGACGATGCGCAGCGTGTTCGGGTCGGGTTGGCCGGTACGCACGGCGCGCACGATGCCCGCGGGTGTGGGCAGCCGCAGACCGGTTTTCGCGGTCGACGCGGGCAGGTCGACGACCAGACGGTCCGGGCCTTTCAGGGCTAGCGTCCTGTACTGCCCGGTGCCGGCCAACTGGATCTCCGCCCGCGTTCCTGTACTGCCCTGGCCCAGGGTGACACCGGTGACCTCACCGGCCAGCAGCGTGCACGGCGCGAGCGCCAGGACGCCGGCAAGGGCGCGACGCAGCAAGGCGGTGGTGGGCTTCCCCGGGCTCATGCCGCGGATTCAAACACCATCGGCTCACGAATGCAAGGCAATTTCCCTTAATAATCCGTGACCTGCCGGATGTTCCTAACCGACCTGGCGAGATGGTGCCTGCAACTCATCCTGGGCCGACAGCCGGGCCAGCCAGTCCGTGCCGGCCGGCGACAGGCCCTCGAGCCGGGCCGAGCGGCCGGCACCCTCGACCGCCAGCGTCACGCGCACGTCCGCCGCCGGCAGCGCGGCGGCCCCACGTTCCGGCCATTCCACCAGCCACAGGACGGACGTGCCTTCATCCAGGCCGAGAAATTCCAGTTCGCCCGCGTCACCGATCCGGTACAGATCGAGATGCCAGGCTTCTCCTCCCTCCACCGGGTAGCGCTCCACCAGCGTGTAGGTGGGGCTGCGGATCGCGCCGCCAACTCCGAGCGCCCGCAACAACGCGCGCGCGAGTGTGGACTTTCCCGCACCCAGGTCACCCTGCAGATACACGATGGCAGCGTCGGGGCGTGTACGCGCCAGGGCCTGGCCCAGCGCGCCGGTGGCTTCTTCGTCGGCAAGGAACACGTGCATGCGGCGATTCTAAGCGTTCGTGCAGACGGTGCTGCGCGGATCGGCGTCGCTCACGGATTGGCCAGGCGTCGCAGGTGCGGGAACAGGTCCGACGGCAGCAGGCCACGCTGACCGTCCCACGCGGCGGCATCGCCCGCCAGCGCGTGCAGCAACGCGCCGGCGCTGGCGGCATCGAACGCGGACAGTCCCTGTGCACGCAGCGCCGCGATGACGCCCGTCAGCACGTCGCCCATACCGCCGACCGCCATGCCGGGATTGCCGGCGTCGATCACGCGCGGTGGTTCACCGGGACATGCCACGACGGTGCCTGCGCCCTTCAGCACCACCACGCAGGCATGGCGTTCTGCGATTGCGCGAGCCGCCGCGAAACGGTCGCGCTGCACGTCGGCAGCCGTGCACGCCAGCAGGCGTGCCGCTTCGCCCGGATGCGGCGTGAGGATCGCGTCGTCGAGCGACGGCGGCGACAGCGCCAGCAGGTTCAGCGCATCGGCATCCAGGACCAGCGACCTGCCGCTTCGCAGCGCCTGCTGGAAGAGCGCACGGCCCCATTCGCCCTGCCCCAGGCCGGGACCGAGGGCGATCACGCGCGCGCGCTCCAGGAGTGGCGCCAGATCGTCCGTCGCTTCCACCGCGCGCACCATCGCCTCGGGCCTTCGCGACAGCAGCGCCGCGACATGCGCCGGCCGCGTCGCCACACTGACCAGGCCGGCACCGGTGCGCAACGCGGCTTCGGCACACAACGCGATCGCGCCACCACTGCCGTCGTCGCCACCGATGCAGAGGACGTGTCCCGATTCGCCCTTGTGCGTGTTGCGGCGACGCGGCAGCAGCCATCGCGCCAGTGCGTCGTGCTCCAGCAAGGCCGCTTGGACGGGAATCCCATCGAACGCCGACGCGGGCACATCGAGTTCCTCCAGCGCCAGCATGCCGGTGTATTCCAGTGCATCGCCGGTATACAGGCCGGCATGCCGCACGAGGAACTGCAGCGTGCGAGTGGCCACGACGGCGACACCCGGCGTGCAGCCGCGATCGGCGTCCACGCCGCTGGGCACATCGAGCGCCAGCACCGGTGCGGCCTGCAGGTTGATCGCGTCGATCAGCGCGTGCAGGTCGGCCTCCGGCGCCCGCGACAGGCCGATGCCGAACAGGGCATCCACCACCACGTCCGCACCGGGCAATACGTCCTCGAACAGCGTGACCTTCCCTCCCGTCGCCACGTACTCGGTGCAGGCGCGCTGCGCCGTCGGATTGCCCGGTACATGCGCCGGCAGGTGGACGACCTCGACGTGGCGTCCGGCGCGATGCGCATGCCTCGCCAGCACGTAGCCGTCGCCACCGTTGCTGCCGGGCCCGCAGACCACGACGACGCGCTGCGCGTCGGGCCAGTGCAGCAGCACGTGCTGCCACGCCGCCAGGCCGGCACGCTGCATCAGCACGTAGGGATCGCCACCCAGCGCGTTCGTGGCGCGTCCGTCCAGCGCCCGCGCGGCGTGCATGGAATACAGGGGCCAGGTGCCGGACATGGCCGGATTCTAGGTCCGCACCGGGTTGCGGGGAAGTGGATCCTGGGCCCCTCCTATAATCCCCGCATGTCTGCCGCCGATCCCGCCACGCCCCTGCCCGACGCCGCCGCGCTGGCCCGGCGCGTACGGGCGCTGGCGCGCGAGTTCGGGTTCCAGCGTTGCGGCATCGCCGGCATCGACCTCGGCGACGACGAACGGCACCTGCGCGACTGGCTTGCCGAAGGCCTGTACGGCTCGATGGCGTGGATGGCCCAGCATGCCGACAAGCGCTCGCGTCCGCAGGAACTGGTCCCCGGCACGCTGCGGGTGATTTCCGTCGGCCTCGATTACGGTCGCAACGACAGCGACCATGCCTGGGACACGTTGCGCGATGGCGAGCGTGCCTACGTGGCGCGCTACGCACTGGGCCGCGACTACCACAAGCTGATGCGCAACCAGCTGCAGAAACTGGCCGAACGCCTGCGGGCGGAGATCGGACCGTTCGGACATCGCGTGTTCGTCGATTCGGCGCCGGTGCTGGAACGCGCGCTGGCGCGCAATGCGGGCCTGGGCTGGATCGGCAAGCACACCTGCCTAATCGACAAGGACGGCGGGTCCTGGTTTTTCCTTGGCGAAATCTACGTCGACCTGGCCTTGCCGATCGACGCGCCGGCCAGTGCGCACTGCGGCACCTGCACGCGCTGCATCGACGTGTGCCCGACCCAGGCGATCACCGCGCCGTACCGGCTCGATGCGCGCCGCTGCATTTCCTACCTGACCATCGAGCACGACGGCGCCATTCCGGAAGACCTTCGTGCTGCGATCGGCAACCGCATCTTCGGCTGCGACGACTGCCAGCTGGTGTGTCCGTGGAACAAGTTCGCCAGGCGCACCGATGAGCCGGATTTCCGCGCACGCAACGATCTGGACGTGGCCACCCTCCCGCAGCTGTTCGCATGGGACGAAGCGGAGTTCCTGCGACGCACCGAAGGCTCGGCGATCCGCCGCAGCGGGCATGAGCGCTGGCTGCGCAACATCGCCGTGGCGCTGGGCAATGCGCCGACCACGCCCGACGTGCTGGCCGCGCTGCAGAGCAGACGCGAGGATCCATCCTCACTGGTTAGCGAGCATGTGGCGTGGGCGCTGGGGCGACACGATGGCCCTGTAGGAGCGACGTAAGTCGCGACCGCAAGAACGAATCGCCTCAAGCCCGACATCACGCGACGTACCTGACTTCGACGCATGCGCGCGATGGTAAATCCAGCAGCTTTGTCCATTCGGTCGCGACTCACGTCGCTCCTACAGAAAGGCAAGACCGGCGTGCGGTCCCTCACCCGCGCGCCGCGATCTCCGCCAGCAGCGCCCGCGTCACCGGATCCCTCGCTTCGGATTCGCCCTTCAGTGCGGGCAGCAGTCCGTTGGCGAGTTGCTTGCCCAGTTCCACGCCGAACTGGTCGAACGCATTGATGCCCCACAGCACCGACTGCGCGTAGACGCTGTGCTCGTACATGGCGATCAGGCCACCGAGCGACTGCGGCGTCAGCGCATCCAGCAGGATCATCGTGCTGGGCCGTCCGCCCGCGTAGCTTCGGTGCGGATCGTCGCTGGCCTGGCCGTTCGCGAGGGCCTCGCTCTGCGCCAGCAGGTTGGACATCAGCGCCAGGTGGTTGTCGGCATAGGGATGGTCGCTGCGCACGGTGCCGACGAAATCCAGCGGCACGATCTGCGTGCCCTGGTGCAGCGCCTGGAAGAAACTGTGCTGCACGTCCGTGCCCGCACCACCCCACCAGACCGGCACGGAATCGGACTCGACCCGGCTGCCGTCCAGCTTCACCGACTTGCCCAGGCTCTCCATCACCAGTTGCTGCAGGTAGGCAGGCAGCAAGGCGAGGCGCTGGTCGTACGTCATCACGCCATGCGCGGCATGCCCGAGCACGTTGCGGTTCCATACCGCGGTCAATGCGTGGCGGACGGCGATGTTGTCCGCCAGCGGCGTGCCGACGGCGTGCGCATCGAATGCCGACGCACCGTCCAGCAGCTGCTCGAAGCGGTCGAAGCCGATCGCCAGCGCGACCGGAAGACCGACCGCGGACCACAGCGAATACCGCCCGCCCACCCAGTCCCACATCGGCAGCACGCGCTCGGGCGCGATGTCGAAGGCGGCCGCGGCGCGCTCGGGATTGGCGCTGACGGCGTACAGCCGCTCGCTGCCGCCCAGCCAGTCGCGCAGGATGCCGCCATTGAGCAGCGTTTCCTGCGTACCGAAGGTCTTGGAGATCAGCACCGCTGCCGTGCGTGAGGGGTCCAGCGGGGCCAGCGTGCGCTGCGCCGCCGCGCCGTCGACGTTGGACAGGAAGTGCACGCGGAAGCGACCCGGCAGCGGATCCCGCAGTGCATCGGCCACGAGGCGCGGCCCCAGATCGGAACCGCCGATGCCCACGCTGACGATGTCGGTGACGTCGCTCGCTTCGAGCTGCGCGATCAGGCCTGCCATGCGCTGGCGCACGTCGAGCGCCATGGCATAGGCCTCGCGCGCGACGACGGCATCGGAGTTCTCGCCGCGGAGCGCGGTATGCAGCGCCGCGCGTCCTTCGGTGACGTTGACCTCTGCGCCATCGAACAGGCGGCGGAACGCGCCCGCCAGGTCGGCCGCCTCGCCCTGCGCCAGCAGGGCCTGCCAGGCGGGCGCGTCATAGGACTGGCGCGCGAAGTTGAAATACAGCGGACCGTGGCGCAGCGTATGGGCTGCGACGCGGTCGGGTTCGCGCGCCAGCAGCGTGTTCAGCGGCGCCGCGCGCAGGCGCGCGGCATGGGACTGCAGTGCGTCGAAACCCTTGCTCATGTCAGGCCGCCTGCTTGGGAATGCTGCGGTTGGTGTGGGTGATGCGGTTCTGGCCGTCCACGTATACAAGCGTGGGCTGGAACGCATCGGCCTCCTGCTCGCTCATCGAGGCGAACGCGGCGATGATGACCAGGTCGCCGACCTGCACGTGGCGCGCGGCGCCGCCGTTGAGCGAAACGATGCCGCTGCCCTCGTCGGCCCGGATCGCGTACGTGGAAAAGCGCGCACCGTTGGTGACGTCCCAGATGTGCACCTGCTCGAACTCGCGGATGCCGGTGGCGTCCAGCAGCAGGCCATCGATGGCGATGGAGCCTTCGTAGTTCAGCTCGGAATGGGTGACGGTCGCACGGTGGATCTTGGTCTTGAGCAGGCTGAGGTGCATGTCGGCAGGGAAGAAAGCGGGAACGCGGAGTTTATCGCCTCGTGCCCGTCCTGCGCGTGCCGATCGACGCGCTCAGAACTCCAGGTTGTCGATCAGCCGCGTGCGGCCCAGCCTCGCCGCGACCAGCGCGACGCGCGCACCGGGTTCGCCATCCCGCGGTTCGCTGAGGTCCGGGCGGCGGATCACCGTGTAGTCCACGTCGTAACCCACGGCAGCGAGCCGGCCGGAAGCGTCGGCCTCGACCTGCGCGCGTGGCGTTCCCGCCACCAGGCTTTCGCGCATCGCGATCAACGTCCTGCGGATCTCCGCGGCACGCGGCCGCTCGTCCGCGGTCAGGTACTGGTTGCGCGAGCTCATCGCCAGGCCGTCGGCCTCGCGCACGATGCTGCCCGCCAGGATCTGGATGGGGAAGGCCAGGTCGGTGACCAGCTGGCGGATCACCGCGAGCTGCTGGTAGTCCTTCTTGCCGAACGCCGCCACATCCGGCTGCACCTGGTTGAACAGCCGGCTGACCACGGTGCACACGCCATCGAAGTGGCCCGGGCGATGCGCGCCTTCGAGCACACTGCTGACCCCCGGCACGTGGACGTTGGCCGCCAGTTCCACGCCGAACGGGTACATGGATTCCACCGTCGGCAGCCACAGGACATCGCAGCCGGCGCCTTCGAGTCCGCTCATGTCCGCTTCCGGCGTACGCGGGTAGCGGGTGAAGTCCTCGTTGGGACCGAACTGGGTCGGATTGACGAACACGCTGGACACCACGCGGTCGGCGTACTGCCGCGCCAGCATCACCAGCGAATAGTGTCCCGCATGCAGGTTGCCCATGGTCGGCACGAACCCGACCCGCAGGCCCTGCTGCCTCCACTCCCTGACGCGGGAACGCAGCGCGTCAAGCTCGGTGATGGTCTCGATCATCGTGGCCCCTGTGGCGGATCGGTGCGCGCGGCGCGGTCAGTAGGAGTGGGCGTCGTCGGGGAAGGCCCCGCTGCGCACCGCGTCGGCATAGGCGCGCACCGCGCCCGCCACGGAACCGCCCTCGGCCAGGAAATCCTTGACGAACTTCGGCCGCCGGTGGCCCGTGTCCAGGCCGAGGAAATCGTGCAGCACCAGTACCTGGCCATCGCAGCCGGGCCCGGCACCGATACCGATGGTGGGAATGGCGAGGTCCGCGGTGATCGCGGCGGCCAGCGAGGACGGCACGCATTCCAGCACCAGCAGCTGCGCGCCGGCCTGCGCGACGGCGCGCGCGTCCTCGCGCAGGCGGGCGGCGGCGGCTTCGTCGCGACCCTGTACGCGGTAACCGCCGAACTTCAGGACCGACTGCGGCGTCAGGCCCAGGTGGGCGCACACCGGGATGTCGCGCTCGACCAGGAAACGGATGACATCGAGCTTGTGGCCCGCGCCCTCCAGCTTGACCATCTCCGCGCCGGCCTGCAGCAGCGCGATGGCGGCATCGAGCGCGCGCTCCGGCGTGGCGTCGGACTGGAACGGCAGGTCGGACACCAGCAGCGCGCGGTCGAGGCCCCGGGCGACCGCGCGCGTGTGGTAGACGATGTCGTCCACGGTGACCGGCAGCGTCGAATCATGCCCCTGCACCACCATGCCCAGCGAGTCGCCGATCAGCACCAGGTCGACGCCATTGGCATCCAGCACGCGGGCGAAACTGTTGTCGTAGGCCGTGAGCATCACCAGCTTGCGACCGTCGCGCTTGGCGTCGGCGAGGGCAGGAACGGTCCAGGGCTTGCTGTCGGCGTGCGTACTCATAGTCCCGCATTATCCACTCATAACGGATGGATGTTGGACATTCCCAACACGGACACAGCATCCCGCGCAGCGCCGTAACCGGGGATACGGGCGTCGGGCCACACATCAAGCAGCGGCACCAGCGCAAAGGCACGCTCATGCAGGTGCGGATGCGGCACGCGCAGGCCGGGCTCGTCGATCACCGCATTGCCGTACAGCAGCAGGTCCAGGTCCAGCGTGCGCGGACCCCAGCGTTCGCCATCCACGCGATGCCGACCGAACCCGGCTTCCACGGCCAGCAACAGGTCCAGCAGCGCGCGCGGCGGCAGCGATGTGTCCAGCAGCGCGACCGCGTTGATGAAATCGGGCTGGTCTTCCCTGCCCCATGCCGGCGTGCGGTAGAGGCGCGAAGCGGCGCGTACGGCGACACCGTCGCGACGATCGAGCACCTCGATGGCGCGCCGCAGGGTGCCTGCGGCATCGCCGAGATTGGCGCCCAGGCCGATGCAGGCCTGGAAGGGCAGCGTCATTCGGGCGACGACCCGCCGGTGCGGCGCCGACGGCGGCGCCGGCGCTTGGAGGGTTGCGCCTCATCGTCGGCGAACGCATCCGCCGACGTGGCCACCCCGAGCGTGGCGGCCAGTTCTTCACCGGACTGCGTCTGCGCTTCGCGCCAGAACGCCACGTCCTCGGCATGTTCGGGCGAGGCCGCGAGCCGCAGGACCAGGAAGTCGAACGCGGCGCGGAACCGGGGATGGCTCAGCAGGCGGGTCACCCGCTTGCGCTGGCGATTGCCGAAACGCGTCTGCAGCAGCCAGATCTCCTGCATCGGCAGCGAGAACCGGCGCGGCAGCGCGACCGTATTCAGCTGGTGCAGCGTCACGCGGTCGGCGGCGCGACGCTGCGCTTCCTCGGCGTGCACGCCTTGCGCCTGCAGGCCCATCAGCGCGCGACAGTACGCCGGCCACAGCAGCAGGGCGAACAGGAATGCGGGCGACACCGGTTCGTCGTTGGCGACGCGCTGGTCGGTTCCGGCCAGGCCCGCCAGCACCATCCGGCGCAGCGCACCGCTGCGATTGGAGGCGAGCGCGGCCGCCGTTTCCGGAAACAGCACCTTCAGCAGGCCGAAGCGCTCCAGCCCCTCGAAGCTGGCCACGCCGTGCCCGGACAGGAACAGCTTGAGGATCTCCTCGAACAGGCGCGCCGGCGCGGCCTCGGCCAGCAGCGGGGCCAGCGGCGCGATCGGCGCGGCGGTTTCGGCCTCGATCTCGAAGTCCAGCTTGGCGGCCAGGCGCACCGCGCGCAGCATGCGTACCGGATCCTCGCGATAGCGCTGTTCCGGATCGCCGATCAGCTTCAGGCGCCGCGCCATCGTGTCCTCGAAGCCCCCGACATAGTCGCGGACGGAGAAATCGTCGATGGCGTAGTACAGCGCGTTGGCGGTGAAGTCGCGGCGCACCGCATCGTCTTCGACCGTACCGTAGACGTTGTCGCGGACCAGCCGGCCGTTGTCCATCTCGCGGTCGCCGCTGCCGTCGTCGACGTTGGCGCGGAACGTCGCGACCTCGATGATCTCGCGCCCGAACACCACATGCGCCAGGCGGAAGCGGCGCCCGATCAGGCGGCAGTTGCGGAACTGCTGGCGCACCTGTTCCGGCGTGGCGTCGGTGGCGACGTCGAAATCCTTGGGATGCCCGCCGACCAGCAGGTCGCGCACCGCGCCGCCGACCAGGTAGGCCTGGAAGCCGGCGTCCCGCAGGCGGTAGAGCACGCGCAGCGCGTTCGGGCTGATGTCCTTGCGCGAGATGGTGTGCTGGTCGCGCGGGATGGTTCGCAGAGCGGTGACGGGCGTAATAGCGGCAGTTCCATGCAGGAGGGTCACGTGGCCGAGCAGGTGGATTGCCCTGAGCCTGGCCGGCGCCTATACTAATCCGCTACGCCGGTTTCACCAAAAACGCTCCCTTCGTCTAGTGGTTAGGACGTGGCCCTCTCAAGGCTAAAACAGGGGTTCGAGTCCCCTAGGGAGCGCCATCCGGCCGAGGCTGCGGGTTGAGATCCGCAGCAGGTGAGCCCACCAGAACCCCGCCCCGGCGGGGTTTTGTGTTTCCGGGCCCGGATATGGACGCATTAAACCCGGTTTAATCGCATCGACCTAGCATGGTCGCCTCCCCACGTTCCGAGGGCCGCCCATGTCGCGCCTGCTCCTGGTTGAAGACGATCACATGCTGGGCGATGCGCTGGCCGCCGCGCTGGCGCAGGACGGCTGGGCCATCGACCGCGCCGAGGACGTGTCGTCCGCGCGCCTGGCGCTGGTCGACCACGGCTACACCGCCGTCCTGCTCGACCTGGGGTTGCCGCGCGGCTCCGGACTGGACGTGCTGATGGCGCTGCGCCAGCGCTACGACACCACGCCCGTGCTGATCATCACCGCGCGCGACCAGCTCAGCGACCGGGTGCGCGGCCTGGATGCCGGCGCCGACGACTACATCGTCAAGCCCTTCGAGGCCGGCGAGCTCGGCGCGCGCCTGCGCGCCGTGGTCCGCCGCACGCAGGGCCGCGTGGCGCCGGTGCTGCGTCATGGCGAGATCGTGCTGGACCCGGCCGACCGTTCGGTGCGGCTGGGCGAGCGCCCGGTGCGTCTTGGCGTGCACGAATACCGCACCCTGCTCGCCCTGATGGAGCGGCCGGGCCGCGTGATCGCGCGCGATACGCTGGAATCGCTGGTGTACGGCGGCGAAGGCTCGATCGAGAGCAATACCATCGCGGTATACATCCATCAGTTGCGCAAGAAGCTGGGAGACGGCGTGATCACCACCGTGCACGGCTTCGGCTACCGGCTGGGAGAGGGCGAATGAGCCACTCGCTGAAGTCCAAACTGCTGCTGGCGGTGATGACGCCGCTCGCGCTGGGATGGGGTGGTTGGCTGGGCAGCCAGCACTTCCAGATGACGCGACAGCAGCAGGGTCACGACGACCTGTTCCTGCAGGAAGTCAGCGAGCAGATCCTGCTGTCGATGCCCAGCAACCTCGACGCCCTCGTCGAGGGCCCGCGCCTGCAACTGCCCCCGAGAGTCGGCCCGGCGGGCAAGAAAAAGAAGTTCGACACGCTTCGCTACCAGGTGTGGATCCTCGGACGCCGCACGCCCGTGGTGGCGTCGGACGGCGCACCGATGCAGCCGCTGCGCGCGGACTTCAAACCCGGCTTCGCGCTGACCGAGGTCGCCGGCGAACCGTGGCGCGTCTATGCCGCCACCGACGCCAGCGGCCGCATCCAGGTGCAGGCCGGCATGTCGCAGTCGGCGATGAAGGCCGAACTCGCGCACTGGGTGAAGATCAGCCTGTGGAGTGGCATCGGCATCCTGCTGGTGCTCGGCGCACTGGTCGGCCTGGCCATCCACTGGAGCCTGCGCCCGATGAACCGCCTGCGCCGCGAGATGGCGCAGCGCGAACCGCACGACCTTGCGCCCCTGCCCGCCTCCGGCCTGCCGCGCGAGATCCGGCCGCTGGTGGATTCGTTCAACCAACTGCTCGAACGCCTGTCGGATGCGATGCGCGGTGAACGCCAGTTCCTGGCCGATGCCGCGCACGAACTGCGCACGCCGCTGGCCGCGCTGCTGACGCAGACCCAGGTGGCCATGCGCGCAGGCAGCCAGACCGACGCGCAGGCCGCACTGGCGCAGCTGTCGCAGGGCATCCAGCGCACCTCTCGCCTGGCGCAGCAGTTGCTGGACTCCGCGCGCGTGGATGCGTCCCCGCTGCGCGACGACCGCCCGGTGGTCGCGCTGCCGGACGTGGTGACGATGGTCATGCGCGAATTCGAATCGATGGCGGCGCGGCGCCAGCAGACGCTCGCCATCCATGCCGAACCGGCCAGCGTGCGGGGCGATCTCGACGACCTCGGCATCCTGGTGCGCAACCTGCTGGACAATGCGGTCCGCTACAGCGGCGAACACGCCCGCATCGAGATCGCCTGCGGCCTGGATGCCGGAGGCGCCACGGCCTGGCTCATCGTGCGCGACAACGGCCCCGGCGTCGCGCCGGAAGAACGGGAACGCGTGTTCGAACGCTTCTTCCGTGGCAGCCAGGGCAATGGCGAACGCGGCAGCGGCATCGGCCTGTCGCTGGTGCAGCGGATCGCGCGGGCGCACGAAGCCACGATCACCGTCGACGACGGCATCGGTGGCCGCGGCTTCGCCTGCCGGGTCGAGTTCCCGGCCACGCCCGATCCCTGAGTCGCGGCGCCGCCATCACTCGGCGCGCCACCACGGCTCAGTGGCTTCCGGCCGCGCGATCGTCAGCGGCTGGCCGATCGTCGGCGTCACGATCTGCACGTCGCCCTGCCGGGACAGCGTGTACAGCGTTTCCATCGGCTCGCTCCAGCCATGGAACGCCAGGTCGAAGGTGCTGTTGTGGATCGGCACCAGCGACCTGCCGCCCAGATCGCGATGCGCCTGCAGCGTCTGCGCCGGCAGCATGTGCACGTCCTGCCAGCGGCGGTCATAGGCGCCGCACTCGAGCAGCGTCAGGTCGAACGGCCCCAGACGCTCGCCTATCGTGCGGAAGCCGTCGAAGTAACCCGTGTCGCCGCTGAAGAAGATGCGCAGCCCGTCCGCCCGGATCACCCACGACGCCCACAGCGTGGCATTGCGGTCGAACAGCGTGCGGCCGGAGAAGTGCTGCGACGGCGTCGCAGTGAAGCGCACGCCGTCCAGTTCGACGTCGTCCCACCAGTCCAGCTGGCGGACCTGGTCGCGCGGCACGCCCCAGCGGACGAGGCGGTCGCCCACGCCCAGTGGAGTGAGGAACACCTCCGTCTTCGCCGCCAGCACGCGCACGGTCTCGCGGTCCAGATGGTCGTAGTGGTCGTGCGACAGCACCACGGCGGCCAGTGGCGGCAGTTCGTCGAGGGTGATCGGCGGTGCATGGAAACGCTTCGGCCCGGCCCACTGCACCGGCGATGCGCGCTCGGAGAACACCGGATCGGTCAGCCAGAAACGTCCGTCCAGCTTGAGCAGCACGGTCGAATGGCCCAGCCGGTAGAGGGTGCCGTCGGGTGCTTCATCGAGCTGCACGCGTGTCACCGCCTGCACCGGGATCGAACGGGTCGGCACCGTCCCGGCCGGCTTGCCGCCGACCAGGAAATCCCACCACAGCTTGCTGGTTTCGCGCCATCCCAGCGGACGCGGCTTGCGCACGTTCTGGAACCCGTCGTCGCCGAACTGCGGCGACTGCGGATAGGACACCGTGCTGCAGCCGGACAATCCCGCATAGGCGAGCGCGCTGGCGGACACGCACGCCCCGGCGACCACGCGTCGCCAGCGCTTGCCACGCGGCGGCACGGGCTTCTTTTCACGCTTCCGTTCCATCTCAGTCGACCTGGTCCTGCTGCAAGGTGGGAAACACGTACTGGATCATCGTCGCGGCGCCGGCTTGGCCCGGCAGGGTCATCAGCGCCGCGGCCTGTGCGGCAGGCACCTGCCAGCGCAGGTCCACGCAGCCGAGTTCCGCCGCCGTGCGGCGCGCTTCGGCGAACAGACCGGCGGCGATGCCGGACGGGCGCGCGCTTGCCGGCACGAACAGCGTCTCCAGATTGAAGTAGTACGCACGTTCGATCATCGAGAAGCCGACCGTGGCGAACGCATAACCGACCGGCTCGCCGCCGCGCTCCGCCATCCATGCCCACGCACGCAAGGGCGGTTCGAACAACGCCTCCATCAGCTCGAGTACGCCGCCCGAGCGCGCGCCGGATGCAGCGGGCAATTCCGCCATCTGGCGGTCGCACAGCCGCATCAGCGCGGCGGCATGGGCGCGGGTGACGCGGTGGATGCCGATCTCGGTGCGCGCGGTGGCCTGCATCCCGGCGCGACCGGCGAACGGAGGAAACGAGGAAACAGGGATGGGACGCAGCATCGTCGCGGTCCCGGCACGGGCGAGGCGGGCGGTCATGGGCAACTCCAGCAGACGGATGGGGAACGATCGGTGTGTCAGAAGCCGCGCGAGATGCCGATGAACAACGACGTGCTGCGGTCCTTGCCGGCCTCTACCAACGGACTGTCCTGCAGGGCGTCCGGCAAGGCGCGGTATTCGAGATTGCCCAGCAGCACCCAGCGCCTGGCGAAGGGATGGACCAGGCTGAGGCTGGCACGCGGCACCGTGGCGGCACCGGGCCGGTAGGCCGCCACGCCGCGGGCGACTTCTTCGTCCAGGATCCCGTAGTAGTAGTCCGCCATGTCGGCCGACAGGCGCACCGCGCCGATGGACGGCACCAGCGCGGTGCGGCCGACGGTCAGCGGATAGCTGTAGTCGAGCGCGACGGCATAGCCCTCGCTGGTGCCGGTCACGTCGACGCGCGCATCGAGATCGAGCTTGCCGGCCGCGCCCTTCCAACTGCCCCCGACGCCGACGTCGACGCTGTCGTCGCGGTCGGACAGCAGGTTGCGGTCCACGCCACGACGCGCCAGTTCGGCCACGCCGAAATCATCCGCGTCGATGCCGTCCAGGCGCCCGGCGATGAAGGTGCGCAGCTCGAAGCGCTCGTCCTTGTAGGCGCGGTAGCCGAGCGCCGCACCCCGCAAGTAGAAACGATCGCCGTCGTAGGCGATGTTCGGCAGCAGGCGCGTACGCGTGCCCTCGCCGGCGTATTCGCTGTCGCGATGGACGACGGCCAGGCCCGCGCTCCAGCGCGACGGCAACAGATCCTGCGCCTGCTTGTCGGTACGTTCGACGACCTGGGCGGCAACGGAAAACGGCAGCAACAGCAGCAGGGACGTGCACGCGCGCAACGCGGTCATGGGAACCTCTTTGGGTGGGGGAGCCGGACATCCGGTGCCCGCATGCTCCCGCAGGGTCTTTAAGAACTCCTTAAGCCGGCCGGCAAGCGCGCGGACCTCGCGATGCGTCCGGATGCCGTGCCCGAGGGCAGCCGGGTTTACGGGATGGCCACGGGATCCCGCCCTGCCCCGGCGCCGTGCGTACGAAGCGCACGCCCATGCAAGCCACCACGCGTGCGGCAGGCGACAGTGCGCCGATCCCCCGACAGGAGCCCCCCCATGCCCATCGCCTCGCCCGCCGCCGGCAAGACCCTGCTCACGCCGGTCGACCATGCGTTGATCCTGATCGACCATCAGTCGCAGATGGCGTTCGCCACCCACTCGATCGACGTGGCCATGCTGCGCAACAACGTGGCGCTGGTCGCCAAGGGCGCCGCCGGCTTCGGCGTCTCCACGCTCCTGACCACCGTCGCCGAGAAGTCCTTCTCGGGCCCGCTGTTCCCCGAAATCCCCGACGCCTTCCCGAATGCGACGGTCTACGACCGCACCACCATGAACTGCTGGGAGGATGCGGCGGTCATCGCGGCGGTGAACGCCGCGGGCAAAGGCCGCGTCGTCCTCGGCGGTCTGTGGACCAGCGTGTGCATCGTCGGACCGGCCCTGTCCGCGCTGGACCAGGGGTTCGAGGTGTACGTGATCGCCGATGCCTGCGGCGACGTCACTACCGAGGCGCACGAGCGCGCGATGCAGCGCATGATCCAGGCCGGCGTGCGGCCGCTGACGAGCGTGCAGTACCTGCTGGAACTGCAGCGCGACTGGGCGCGCGGCGCGACCTACGACCTGACCACCGGCATCGCCAAGCTGCACGGCGGCGGCTACGGCCTGGGCATCCAGTACGCCAAGCGCATGTTCGGCGCGTCGGAAGGGGGCCACTGACGGTGCCATCCTGGGGCACGACGCCCGTCCGTGGGCGCAACGCACCGCCATGCCGCTCCGGAGGTCTTCCATGGTCGTCGACGAAACGCGCCGGCACGTCCTGAAAGGCATGGCCGGCGCCGCCACCCTGGCCACGCTGCCCGGCAACGCCCGACCCGGAGACCTTCGCATGGCCGACCTGATCCTGCGCAATGCGCGCATCACCACGCTGGACGCGGCACGGCCCACGGCCAGCGCCATCGCGTTCGCCGACGGCCGTGTGCTGGCGGTGGGCGACGATGCCCGCGTGATGGCACTCGCCTCGGAGGCGACCCGCGTGATCGACGCCGGCGGGCGCCGGCTGGTGCCGGGCCTCAACGACAGCCATACCCACCTGATCCGTGGCGGCTTGAACTACAACCTGGAACTGCGCTGGGACGGCGTGCGCTCGCTGGCCGACGCGATGGCGATGTTGAAGGCACAGGTAGCGGTCACGCCCGCGCCGCAGTGGGTCCGCGTGGTGGGCGGCTTCAGCGAATCGCAGTTCGCCGAGAAGCGGCTGCCGACGCTGGAGGAACTCAACGCGGCCGCACCCGACACGCCGGTCTTCATCCTGCACCTGTACGACCGCGCCCTGCTCAACCGCGCCGCCCTGCGCGCGGTGGGTTACACCAGGGACACACCGAACCCGCCCGGCGGCGAGATCCAGCGCGACAAGACCGGCAACCCGACCGGCCTGCTGCTGGCCAGACCGAACGCCCTGATCCTGTACGCCACGCTGGCGATGGGACCGAAACTGCCCGCGGAATACCAGCTCAACTCCACGCGGCATTTCATGCGCGAATTGAACCGGCTCGGCATCACCTCGGTGATCGATGCGGGCGGCGGCTTCCAGAACTATCCCGAGGACTACCGGATCATCGAGCAGTTGCATGCCGACGGGCAGCTGACGGTGCGCATCGCCTACAACCTGTTCACCCAGAAGAGGGGCGAGGAACTGGACGACTTCCAGCGCTGGTCGAGGATGCTGAAGCCCGGCCGGGGCGACGACCTGCTGCGCCACAACGGCGCGGGCGAGATGCTGGTGTTCTCGGCGGCGGATTTCGAGGATTTCCGCGAGCCGCGGCCCGACCTGCCGGCAACGCTGGAAGGCGAACTGGCGAACGTGGTGCGCTTCCTCGCCGAACAGCGCTGGCCGTTCCGCATCCATGCCACCTACGACGAGAGCATCACCCGCGTGCTCGACGTCTACGAACAGGTGAACCGCGAGGTGCCGTTCGACGGCCTGCACTGGATCGTCGACCATGCGGAAACCATCTCGCCGCACAACATCGACCGCGTGCGCGCACTCGGCGGCGGCATCGCCATCCAGCATCGCATGGCCTACCAGGGCGAGTTCTTCGCCGAGCGTTACGGCAAGGACGCCTTGCGTCACACGCCACCGGTGCGGCGGATGCTTGCGGCCGGCGTGCCGGTCGGTGCCGGTACCGACGCCACCCGCGTGGCCAGCTACAACCCGTGGGTGGCGCTGTACTGGCTGGTCAGCGGACGCACGCTCGGCGGCCTGCAGATGTACGGCGACGACAACCGGCTGGAACGCGAGGAGGCACTGCGGTTGTGGACGCACGGCAGCGCCTGGTTCTCCACCGAACAGGACCGGAAGGGACGACTGGCGCCCGGGCAGTTGGGCGACTGCGCGCTGCTGTCGGCCGACTACTTCGCCGTCGCCGAGGACGCCATCCCCGACATCACCAGCGTGCTGACGGTGCTCGGTGGACGCATCGTGCATGGGAGCGTGCCGTTCGCACCGCATGCGCCGGTCCTGCCGGAACCGATGCCGGACTGGTCGCCGGTCAACCGCTTCGGCGGCTATCAGGGCGGTACGCTCGCGCAGGCCGGCGCCGCCCTGGCGCATGCGCATGGCCCGGCGTGCCGGGTGCACGCGCACGGCCACGGCGGCGGCCATGCGGCCCGGCTTGCGGTGCCGACCGGCGACCTGCGGGCGTTCTGGGGCGCGCTCGGGTGCGCGTGCTTCGCGTTCTGACCATGTCCACGCCCGTCGCGCACGGACCCTGGTCGCCACTCGGACAACCCACCTTCCGCGCCCTCTGGCTCGCCATCCTGGTCGGCAACATCGGCACCTGGGTCCACGATGTCGCCGCCGCCTGGGTCATGGCCGAGACGACCGGTTCGCCGCTGATGGTCGCGGCCGTGCAATCGGCGACCACGTTGCCGGTGGTCGTGCTGGCCCTCGTGGCCGGTACCCTGGCCGACATCGTCGATCGGCGACGCTACCTGATCGTGGCGCAGCTGTGGATGCTGCTTGTCGCCGGCACGCTGGCCATCCTCGCGCACCTGGACGCGCTGGGGCCGTGGACCCTCATCGCGCTGACCTTCGCGCTCGGCATCGGCGCGGCGATGGCGATGCCGGCGCAGCAGGCCACCACGCCCGAGCTGGTGCCCAAGCCGATGCTGGGACCGGCCGTGGCACTGGGCTCGCTGAGCATGAACATCGCGCGCGCCATCGGCCCGGCGCTGGGCGGGCTGATCGTGGCGCAGGCCGGGATCGCCTGGGCGTTCGCCGTCAATGCGCTGACGTTCCTCGGCGTCGCCGTGGTGCTGTGGCGCTGGCGCCGCGCGCCGACCGCATCGCTGCTGCCTCCGGAGACGTTCGGCGTCGCCCTGCGCGCGGGCCTGCGCTATGCATCGCGCGCCAGCGTGCTGCAGGCGGTGCTGGTGAAGGCCGCCTGGTTCTTCACCTTCGCCAGCGCGCTCACCGCGCTGCTGCCCATCGTGGTGAATCAGGATCTGCAGGCACGCGCCGGCACGTATGGCCTGCTGCTGGGCTGCATCGGCGCGGGCGCCATCGGCGGCGCGCTGGTGCTGCCGCGACTGCGCGCGCGCATGGACGCCGACCGCATGGTGCTGTGGGCGACGCTTGCGTACGCCGGCTGCATCCTGGCGTTCGCGCTGCTGCGCTGGGTGCCGCTGCTGTACGGCGTCGCGCTGCTCGCCGGACTTGCCTGGATCGCGGTGCTCTCGTCGCTGCAGATCGCGGCGCAGACGGCGGTGCCGGCGTGGGTCCGCGCGCGGGCGCTGTCGCTGTACATCGTGGTGTTTTCCGGCGGCATGGCGGCGGGCAGCCTGGGCTGGGGTTGGCTGGCGCAACACGCCGGGACGCCGCGTGCGCTGCTGCTCGCGGCCGTGGGTACGGCGGTGGCGGCCATCGCGGGCGCGCGCTTCCGCCTGGGCGACGCGGCGCGCGTCAACCTCACGCCGTCGGGCCACTGGCCCCAGCCGGTGGTCAGCGCGGACCTGCACGACGATCGCGGCCCGGTCCTGGTGACGATCGAGTACCGCGTCGACCCCGCGCGACGGCAGGAATTCCTGCAACGCCTGCAGCCGCTCGGGCACGCGCGGCGCCGCAACGGCGCGCTGCAATGGGGCGTGGCGGAGGACAGTACGCAACCCGGCGTGTACCTGGAGTATTTCGTCGATGCGTCATGGCGGGAGCATCTGCGCCAGCACGAACGCGTGACCGAGGACGAGCGCATCCTGCAGGAGGCCGTGCTGGAAACGCTGGCCGATCCCGCGCAACGGCCTCATGTGCGCCACTTCATCGGCGGTGCGCCGGCCACCACGCCACCCTCCCCGCCGGCCAGCCATGGAGGCCTGGCATGAACGGGAAATTCGTCGCCGGACTGCTGCTCGGCTTCGCCATCGGGTTCGGCTGCCGCGCCTTCGGTGTGCCGGTGCCGGCGCCGCCGGTGCTGGTCGGCGCGTTGCTGGTCGTGGCGATGACCAGTGGTTACCTGCTGGCCGACCGCGCGCTGGTCCGGCGCGAAGCGCGGCATCGTCGGAACTGCGGTGGGCCCACCGGGCAGATCTCGCGGAGCGACCCGCCATGATGACCGCGCTGATCGGCATCGCCCTGGCCCTCGTCATCGGTGTCGCCTGCCGCTGGCTCGACATTCCGGTGCCCGCGCCACCGCGGCTGCAGGGTGCGCTGCTGGTGGTGGCGATGACGGCAGGGTTTATCGTCGCGGACCGGTTACTCGGCTGACGGCCGCCCGCAAACGAAAAAGGGCGCGACAGGCGCGCCCTTCCCTTCGTCGTGCCGGGCGATTACTGCATCCGCGGCAGGTCGAACACCAGCACCTCTGCGCCGATGCCGCGCTCGATGCTGACCAACGGTTCGCCGTCGTACAGCAGCGCGTCGCCCGCCTTCAGTGCCCGTCCATTGACGGTGGCTTCGCCACGCGCCACATGCACGTAGCCCAGGCGCCCGTCCGCCAGCGGCAGTTCGGCTTTCTCGCTGCCGTCGAACAGGCCCGCATACATGCGGGCATCCTGGTGGATGCTCACCGAACCGTCGGCGCCATCCGGACTGACCACCAGCCGCAGGCGACCCTGCTTCTCGGTGGCGGGGAAGGTCTTCTCTTCATAGGACGGCGTCACACCCTGGCGGTCGGGGATGATCCAGATCTGCAGGAAGTGCGTGGTACCGGATTGGCTGTAGTTGAACTCGGAGTGCTGCACACCGGTGCCCGCGCTCATGCGCTGCACGTCGCCCGGCACGATGCTGGAACTGTTGCCCATCGAATCCTTGTGGCCCAGCGCGCCCTCCAGCACGTAGCTGATGATCTCCATGTCGCGATGGCCGTGTTCGCCGAACCCGCGGCCGGCGGCCACGCGGTCCTCGTTGATCACGCGCAGCGGACCCCAATGGACGTGCTTGTCGTCGAAATAATTGGCGAAGGAAAAGCTGTGCCAGGAGTCGAGCCAGCCGTGGTTGGCGTGGCCGCGGGCCTGGGCGGGACGAAGGGTGATCATGGCGATGCTCCTGCGGGATGAGGCGCGCAGCATGATCCTGCGCACGAATGGAATAAATTGGCCTTCATCTAACTGATTGTTCCATTTTTGTAATTTCTGGAGACCTTTCGTCCCGAGCCCAGCATGCCCGCGACGTTGTCGTGCCGGCGTGGGCGCCGTCGCCCGCAGCAGCGCCGTCCGATCACTACCCTTCGCGGTGCCGCGATCCGTCGCCGGCGCCGACCACAAAGATTTCCAACGCGACCGACGCGGTGCTTTAAACTTGCGTGGTTCTTTCCGCTGCATATCGAGCCCCATGCCTTTCGTCGTCACCGAAAACTGCATCAAGTGCAAGTACACCGACTGCGTGGAAGTCTGCCCGGTGGACTGCTTCCACGAAGGTCCGAACTTCCTGGTGATCGATCCGGACGAATGCATCGATTGCACGCTGTGCGAGCCCGAGTGCCCGATCAACGCCATCTATCCCGAGGACGACGTGCCCGCCGGACAGGAAGGCTACGTGGCGCTCAACGCCGAGCTATCGCGCGCCTGGCCGGTCATCACCACGCGCAAGGAGCCGCTGCCTGATGCCAAGGAATGGGAAGGCAAGCCGGACAAGCTGCCGCTGCTGGAGCGCTGATCGCACGGCGTCATGCTGCACATGAAAAAGGGCGCCTTGCGGCGCCCTTTTCGTTCGTGGCCTGGCGGCTGTGGATCAGCCGCCGAGCGTGGCCTTCAGCGCGGCGAGCAGCTTGACCGCCGCCGGCGACGTCGCCGGCAGGCCGCGCGGATCGACCGCCGACACATAGGCACCGGCGTCCACCGCGGACACGCGGACCAGGAAGCTCGCGCCTTCGTAGCTCACGTCATAGGTGCCCAGCAGCTGCGCGCGGCTGGCGATGGTCACGCCCTCCACACCGGCCAGCGCCTCGCCCACGCGGGCGAAAGCATCGTCGCGCGAGCCGGCGACGTTGAATCCGCCCGCCGCCGGCGCGGCCGCCGGCGTGGCCTGACCGGCCGCCGGTATCTGCATCGCGCCGCTGGTGTTGGGCAGGGTGAGATCCGGCGGCACTTCCAGCGGGCGCGCTTCGGGGGCCAGCGCGTAGTCGCCGCGCGCACCCTTCTTGAACCACGAGCAGCCGGCGACGGACACGACCAGCAGCACGAGGGCAAGCGGACGCACGAGGGAAGACGAAAGACGCATGGGGTTCTCCTGGGTTCAGGCCGCGAGGCTATCGCGGCTGGATTGTGCTTCCAGCGCCTGCGCCACGGTGGCGAGACGGTCGGCGGTATCGGTGTGGGTGGCGGACAGCGTGAGCAGCGGCAGGCGCAGGCCGTGGCCGAACCCCGCGCGCTGCAGCAGCGCCTTCACCGGGATGGGGTTGGATTCCACGCCGAGGAAGCCGTAGATCTCCTGCAACTGCGCATCCAGCGCGGCAGCGGCGGCGGCATCGCCCGCGCGCGACAGGTCGCACAGGCGACGGAACGTGCGGGGCAGCGCATTGGAACCGACCGAGATCAGGCCGTCGGCACCGGCGAGCATCGCGCGCGAGGCGGTCGGATCGTCGCCGCTGAGGATGGCGAAACGCGCCGTGCGCAGCGCCAGCAGCGCCGCCATGCGCTCGGGTTCGGCGCGCGCTTCCTTGATGCCCACGATGTTCGGATGGTCGACCAGTTCCGCCACCGTCTCCGGGAGCAGATCGCAGCCGGTGCGGCCCGGCACGTTGTAGAGCACCACCGGCAGCCCGCCCTGGTCGGCGACGGCGCGGTAGTGCGCCACCAGGCCCGCCTGGGTCGGCCGCACGTAGGGCGGCGTGACCACCAGCGCACACTGGGCACCGCACGCGGCGGCGCGCCGCGTGGCGGCGATGGTCTTGGCAGTATTCATCTGGCCGGTGCCGGCGAGCACCGGAATGCGGCCATTCACCTCTTCCACGGCAATGCGCAGCAGCGTGTCGTACTCGTCGTCGGACAGCGCCGCCGCCTCGCCGGTGGAGCCGGCCACCACCACCCCCTGCGTGCCGCCATCGAGCTGCTGTTTGAGCAGCGCGCGCCAGGCGTGCAGGTCGAGTTCGCCCGACGCCAGGAACGGCGTGGCCAGTGCGGTGATGCTGCCGGAAAGATGCAAGGGAAGGCTCTCGATGGGAATCCGGCGCGCCGGACGCGCCCGTAAGCGCAGTTATCCCGGCCCGCCTGCAATGTCGGCCGCATGTTACTTGCGGGTTCAAAGGGCGGGCAAGTATGCTGCCAGCGTCGCCGGGCCGCAGCCCGGCCGCCATTCAGCCAGACCGCAACGCCGGAAGCTCTCTTGACCGATTCCACGCCCCGGCCTTCGCCGACCGAAAACCACCTCCTGATCACCGCCTACACGACGCATCCGGAATCGCCGCTCCTGTCGGTGACGCGCCGGATCGCCGACAGCGGCTGCAATCTGGTGGACGCACGGCTGTCCACGGTCGGACGCGACGTGTCGGTGACCGCACTGGCGACCGGTTCGTGGGACGCAGTGGCCAAGCTGGAAGCCATGCTGTCGCGGCTGGAGCGCGATGACGGCCTGAAGCTGGTGTTCTACCGCACCGGCCCGAAGGTGGTGCAGTCCAACCTGCTGCCGTACATCGTGGAAGTGGTGGCCGCCGACAAACCGGGCATCCTGTTCCAGCTGGCCGATTTCTTCGACCGCCAGGGCATCACCATCGAGAACCTGCAGAGCACGCGCTACCGCGCGATGCAGACCGGCGCGGAGATGTTCTCGGCGCAGGTCACCATCGGCGTGCCGGCCAACATGCACATCGCCGCGCTGCGCGACGATTTCCTCGAATTCTGCGACCATCTGAACCTGGACGCGATCATGGATCCGATGAAGTTCTGACGGAGGCGGCCGATGGAATACCTACCCTTCTTCCTGTTCTTCCTGGCACTGGGCATCATCATCGTCCAGCAGAACCGGATCGGCGCGCTGGAAAAGCGCGTGGCGGCGCTGGAAAACCGGCACTAGGCATCCGCGAGACTCGATGAGCGCATCCCACGCACTGAGCAAGTCCACCCTCAAGCTGCCGCTGGCGCTGTCCGGCGGCCAGACCACCACCCTCGCCGACTACGCCGGCACCTGGCTGGTCCTGTACTTCTATCCCAAGGACAGCACGCCCGGCTGCACCACCGAAGGCCTGGACTTCAACGCGCTGCTGCCCACGTTCAAGAAGCTGGGCGCGACGGTCCTGGGCGTCTCGCGCGACTCGGTGAAATCGCACGACAACTTCTGCGCCAAGCAGGGCTTCCGGTTCCCGCTGGTCAGCGACGCCGACGAAGCGCTGTGCAAGGCCTTCGACGTGATCCAGGAAAAGAACATGTACGGCCGCAAGGTGCTGGGCGTGGTCCGCAGCACCTTCCTGATCTCGCCCGACGGCCGCATCGCGCAGGAGTGGCGCGGCGTCAAGGTTCCCGGCCACGCCCAGGCCGTGCTGGATGCGCTGAAGGCCCACCAGGCCCAGTGACGGAATCCCCTCCCCTCCCCTCCACCATCCCGCGCCGCGGCGGGTCATGGTGGTTCGCTGCTGTCCGCGGAAAAGTCGCCCGTGTTCACACATCTTCCTCGATGAGGTTGCCCGAATGACCCGTAGCAAGCGTATCTATGTGTTGGACACCAACGTGCTGATGCACGACCCCACCGCGCTGTTCAAGTTCGAGGAGCACGATGTCTACCTGCCGATGCAGGTGATCGAGGAACTCGACAACGGCAAGAAGGGCACGTCGGAAGCGAGCCGAAACGCGCGGCAGGTCAGCCGCTTCCTCAACGAACTGGTCGAAGCCTCCGGCCTGGACAACCTGGCCGCCGGCATCCCGCTGATCCAGCCGAACAGCCTGCAGCTGCGCGGCTCGCAGAGCGCCGGCCTGCTGCGTTTCCAGACCAGCCACTTCGAGGCCGGCAAGAGCTTCGGTGCGGTCATTCCGGACAATGCCATCCTCGGCGCGATCCTGGCGCTGAAGGAGCAGGAACCGGAGATCCCGGTGGTGTTCGTCTCCAAGGACATCAACCTGCGCATCAAGGCGGCGATCGCGGGCATCGTGTCGGAGGACTACGAGAACGACCGCGCGCTCGACGACTTCAGCCTGCTCTACACCGGCGCCGATCCGCTGCCGGAGGATTTCTGGCAGCGCTACGGCAAGGACCTGCGCTCGTGGACCGACAAGGGCCGCACGTTCTACGAAGTGGTCATGGCCGAGGATGCCGGCTGGTATCCCAACCAGTTCCTGTACCTGCCGGGCGACGACGAATCCGAGTTCCGCGTCAGCCGGGTGGACGGCGACAGGGCGACGCTGCAGATCGTCGACGACTTCCGCCACAGCCAGCATGCGGTGTGGGGCATCAACGCGCGCAACCGCGAGCAGAACTTCGCGCTCAATGCGCTGATGGATCCCGACATCGACTTCGTCACCCTGCTCGGCACCGCCGGTACCGGCAAGACGCTGCTAGCCCTGGCCGCAGGGCTGGCGCAGACGATGGACCAGCAGCGGTATCGCGAGATCATCATGACGCGCGCGACCGTCAGCGTCGGCGAAGACATCGGCTTCCTGCCCGGCACGGAAGAAGAAAAGATGACGCCGTGGATGGGCGCGCTGACCGACAACCTGGAGGTGCTGACGCACAACCAGGAGGGCGGCGCCTGGGGACGCGCGGCGACCAACGACCTGCTCGCCTCGCGCATCAAGATCCGTTCGATGAACTTCATGCGTGGCCGCACGTTCCTGTCGCGCTACCTGATCCTCGACGAAGCGCAGAACCTCACGCCGAAGCAGATGAAGACGCTGATCACCCGCGCCGGCCCCGGCACCAAGATCGTCTGCCTCGGCAACGTGGAACAGATCGACACGCCGTACCTGACGGAGACGACCTCCGGCCTGACCTATGCGGTGGACCGCTTCAAGAACTGGGCGCACAGCGCGCACATCACGCTGCGGCGTGGCGAGCGCTCGCGCCTGGCGGACTACGCGTCGGAAGTGCTGTGACGCCGGCCTGAGCGGGCGATGGGTCTCCACCTCCCCCGTTGGGTGTGGATCGGCGCGGTGACGTTGGCCTGCGTGGCCGGCATGGTCAACGTCATCGGCTACCTGGGGTTCGAACACCAGGCGGTCAGCCACCTGACCGGTACCACCAGCCTGCTGGGCGCGGCGATCGCGCAGGGCGATCTGCGTGCGGTGATCCACCTGTGGGGCGTACTCATCGCATTCTGCCTGGGTGCGACGCTGAGCGGCCTGATCATCCAGGACCAGACGCTGAAACTCGGCCGGCGCTACGGCGTGGTCCTCGCGTTGGAAGCCGTGCTGCTGCTGGCGGCGATCCCGCTGTTCAAGCAGCAGCAGATCTGGGGTGCGCTGCTGGCGGCCGTGGCCTGCGGCCTGCAGAACGCGATGGTCACCACCTACAGCGGTGCGGCGGTGCGCACCACCCACCTGAGCGGCATGTTCACCGACCTCGGCATCGGCCTGGGCCACCTGCTGCGCGGCATGCCGTTGCCGGTGCGCCGGCTGACGCTGAGCGGATTGATCATCAGCGGATTCCTCGGCGGCGGCGTGCTGGGCGCATGGCTTTACCGCCACCTCGGTTACGACGCCCTGCTGGCGCCCGCGCTGCTGACGGGCGGCACCGGCGTCGGTCATGTGCTGTATCGCCAATGGACGCGCGCCAGGCCGCCGACCGCGTGACCCACCGCGCCACCCGCCCGCGTACGGATGGCACAATCCACGCATGACTGCTCCTTCCGTGGTTTCCGTCCTCACCATCGCCGGCTCCGATTCCGGTGGCGGTGCCGGCATCCAGGCCGACCTCAAGACCTTCGCCGCGCACCGCGTGCATGGCCTCTCCGCCATCGCCGCGCTGACCGCCCAGCACACGCGCGGCGTGACGGCGGTGAACGTGCCGCCGATGGATTTCCTGCGCGCGCAGCTCGAAGCGTGCTTCGATGATTTCGACATCCGCGCGGTGAAGCTGGGCATGCTGGCCACCGTCGAGGTGATCGGGGTCGTCGCCGATGCGTTGCGCGCGCATCGCCCGGCCGCGGTGGTGCTCGATCCGGTGATGGTCGCCACCAGCGGCGCCAAGCTGCTGGAAGACAGCGCGCTGCACGCGTTGCGGACACAGCTGTTGCCGCTCGCGGATGTGGTGACGCCCAACCTGCCCGAGGCAGAACTGCTGCTGGACCGCTCCCTTCCCGATGCGCAGGCGATGCGCCTGGCCGCGGGCGACCTGCTGGCCTTGGGCGCGCGCGCGGTGTTCCTCAAGGGCGGGCATCTGCAGGACGAAGGTGACGTGGTGGACCTGTTCGTCGATCAGGATGGCATGACCGAAACCTCGCACCCGCGCCTGTCGCTGGAAGCGCATGGCACTGGCTGCACGCTCGCCTCCGCGATCGCCGCGCGCCGCGCGCAGGGCATGCCGATGAAGGAGGCCTGCCTGGCCGCCTCGGACTACGTGCACGCGGCGTTGCGCGGCGGCTACCGGCCCGGCCGCAGCGACATCGCCGTGCTCGACCACATCGGCGCAGCGCCGACCGCATGAACACCGTCGACGAACAGCGCATCGCTGCGGAGGAGTATCCGCTGCAGTCGGCGGATGGTCATGGATACACGCTGATCGCCCGCCTTCCAGCCGAGGCCGCATCCGCGCTGTTGTGGATTCCTGCGCTCGGGGTCGCCGCCCGCCATTACCTGCCCTTCGCCGATGCCCTGGCCGCACGCGGCGTGGCGGTGTTCGTGCACGAGTGGCGCGGCAACGGCAGCAGTTCGCTGCGCGCGAACCGACGCAACGACTGGGGCTACCGCGAGCTGCTGGGAACGGACATTCCCCTGAGCCACGACACCGTGCGTCGCCGCCTTCCCGGCACGCCGCACCTGATCGGCGGCCACAGCCTGGGCGGGCAGCTGGCGGTCTGCCATGCCGGCCGGAGCCCCGAGGCTTTCGCCGCCGCGTGGCTGGTCGGCAGCGGCACCCCGTACTGGCGAACGTTCCCTGCCCCGCGTGGCTACGCGCTGCCGTTCTTCTACCGGTTCGCGCCGTGGCTGGCACGCGCCTGCGGTGCGCTGCCGGGGCGGCGACTGGGCTTCGGCGGCGACGAGGCGCGTGGCCTCATCCGCGACTGGGCACGCGTGGGACTCAGTGGCCGCTATCGTGCGGAAGGCTGGCCGGTGGATCTGGAAGCCGGCATGCGCGCGCTGCGTGCACCGGTGCGCGGCGTGCTGTTCGACGACGACTGGCTGGCGCCGGAAAGCTCGCTGCGCGCCCTGATGGCGAAGATGCCGGACAGCCCCGCGCGGGTCACCGTGCTGCACCATGCCGCGCTGGGGACACGCGCCGACCATTTCGCCTGGATGAAGCAGCCGCAGGCCGTGGTCGACGCCTTGCTCGACTGATCCGCGCTCAGCATCCCACGACGATGCAGTCGCGCCCCTGCGCCTTCGCCCGGTAGAGCGCGCTGTCGGCGCTGTTGATCCAGTCGGAAACCGAGGCGATGCCGGCATGGCATTCGGCCAGTCCGATGCTGACGGTGCACCGAAGGCCGCGCGCGGAGAACGTGCAGGCCGCGACCTGGCGCCGCAGGCGTTCGGCCGCGACGATGGCCTCCTCCCAGCGCGCATCCGGCATCACGACGCCGAACTCGTCGCCACCGTAGCGCCCGCCCGTGTCGACATCGCGCAGGCAGGCCTTGAGCAGCCGCGCGAATTCCTCCACCACCTCGTCGCCGACGGTGTGGCCGTAGCCGTCGTTGATGTCCTTGAAGCGATCGATGTCGATCAGCACCAGCACCGCCGTCCGCCCCACCCGGTGGTAGCGCTTCAGTTCGACGGTCGCCTCGTGCAGCCACTGCTGGCGGTTCATCAGCCCGGTGGCGGCATCGAAGCGGGCCATCCTCTCCAACAGGTCCTTCTGGCGGCGCGCCTTGCGGGACAGCGAATGCGTGGCGAACCCGATGGCCATCGGATAGATCGCCAGGAACGGCAGGCAGGCCAGCACGACCGGATAGCTGGTGTACGGCTCGAAGGCGAAGCCCCAGGCGGCGCTCGCGGCTGCGCAGGTCAGGACCATCGCCGTCAGCGTACGCAGGCCGAAACGGCCGCCGCCGACGATCCACTTGTCCATGGTCAGCATCACCGCCAGCAACACGCTGGGCAGCGCGTCGAACCGCATCGCCGCGATCCAGAAACCGCCCATGGCGGCGTCGAAGGTGAGGTTCTGGAACTCTGCCGACAGCGGATCGCCGCGCTGCAGCTTCACCCGCAGGTAGGCCAGGTGCGGCCACAGGAAACCGTTGGCGATCAGCAGGGCCCACAGTGCCGGCGGTGCCGCGTACTCGTACAGCACGGCGCCCACGCAGAGCGCTCCCAGGCCCAGCCCCAGCGCACGCATGCGGTACATGCGCACGCCATAGCGTGAGCGGTTCTGTTCCGCCAGATGGTGCACGGCGTCGGAGTGCATGCGGGTCCGGCAGGAAAGCGTGCGCCGATTCTCGGGCAATCTTCCCGCCGCCGCCAGCCTGCGATGCCCCGTCGCTGCGGCGTCCGTGCCGAGCGGGTCGCGTCGGCCGCCCGCTCAGGCGGCGGGGTAACCCTGCGGGTTCTGCGACTGCCAGCGCCAGGCGTCGCGGCACATGGCATCGACATCGAGTTCGGCGCGCCAGCCCAGCACGTCGTTGGCCAGCGAAGGGTCCGCATACACTTCGGCCACGTCGCCCGCGCGCCGCGCCACGATCCGGTAGGGAATCTCGCGCGACGCCGCACCCGCGAACGCCTGCACCAGTTGCAGCACGCTGACGCCCTGCCCCGTGCCCAGGTTCACCGTCAGACTGCGGCGTTCGCGCACCAGGAAGTCCAGCGCATCCGCGTGCGCGCGCGCCAGGTCCATCACGTGGATGTAGTCGCGCACGCCCGTCCCGTCGATCGTGGGCCAGTCGCCACCGAACACGCTCAGGTGTTCGCGGCGGCCCACCGCCACCTGGCAGATGTAGGGCATCAGGTTGTTGGGAATCCCGGTGGGGTCCTCGCCGATGAGCCCGGACTCATGGGCCCCGACCGGATTGAAGTAGCGCAGGTTGGCGGCGTGGAATCCGGGATCGCTGGCGCACAGGTCGCCGATCAGCTCCTCCATCACCAGCTTGGTACGGCCGTAGGGATTGGTGACCTGCAGGCGTGCGTCCTCGCGCACCGGCACGCTGGCCGGGTCGCCGTAGACGGTGGCGGAAGAGCTGAACACCAGCCGCTTGACGCCCGCCGACTGCATGCCATGCAGCAGGTTGAGCGTGCCGCCGATGTTGTTGTGGAAATAGTCCAGCGGCCGCTCGCAGGACTCGCCAACGGCCTTCAATGCGGCGAAGTGGACCACGGCGTCGAAGTGCTGGCGGGCGAAGAAGCCGATCACCGCCTCGCGGTCGCGCAGGTCCAGCGGCTGGAACGGTACCGGTTGCCCGGTGATCCGCTGCAGGCGCGCCAGCACGCCCGGCGAGCTGTTGCTGAAATTGTCGGCCACCACGACATCGTGCCCACGCTCGACGAGCACCACATAAGCATGCGCGCCGATGTAGCCGGCGCCACCGCACAACAGGATCCGCATCTCGACTCCCCGGCCGCTGATCGTCCAGCCGCGTCGGGGCTGGTCATGCAGGGGTACGTAGCGGGCGGCGCCATCAGGCCATCGTCGCCGCCTGTCCTCTGGACGGAGCTTTGCACGTTGATCGACTCGATACCGGGCAGCGCGCGGTCATGCGTCCGCACCCGTCCGCCCTATAGACTCGTCCGCATCCGCAACACACAGGGGATCCCACATTGATGAACGCTCCATTGCCCACCCTGGACCAGGTCCGGATCGCCGTGATCGGCCTGGGCTACGTCGGGCTGCCGCTGGCCGTCGCGTTCGGCCGCACGTTTCCCACGCTCGGCTTCGACATCAACCGCAAGCGCGTCGCCGAGCTGAGCGATCACCGGGACCACACGCTGGAGGTCAGCGTCGAGGAACTGCGCGATACCCCGCTGCTGGCCTTCAGCGATGATCCTGCCGCGCTGGCCGGCTGCAACGTCTTCATCGTCACCGTCCCCACCCCGATCGACGACTACAAGCGGCCGGACCTGCATCCGCTGGAGTCGGCCAGCCGCACCGTGGGCCGTGCGATCGGCAAGGGCGCGGTCGCCATCTACGAATCGACCGTGTATCCCGGTGCCACCGAGGAGACCTGCGTCCCCATCATCGAGCGCGAATCGGGCCTGCGCTTCAACCAGGATTTCTACGCCGGCTACAGTCCCGAGCGCATCAATCCCGGCGACAAGCAGCATCGCCTGGAGACGATCATGAAGGTCACCTCCGGTTCCACGCCGGAGGTCGCCGACTTCGTCGACGCGCTGTACGGCAGCATCATCACCGCCGGCACGCACAAGGCCAGCAGCATCCGCGTGGCGGAAGCGGCGAAGGTCATCGAGAACACCCAGCGCGACGTCAACATCGCGCTGATCAACGAACTGGCGCTGATCTTCCACCGGCTGGGCATCGATACCCACGAGGTCCTGGAAGCCGCCGGCACCAAGTGGAACTTCCTGCCGTTCCGGCCCGGCCTGGTGGGCGGCCACTGCATCGGCGTGGATCCGTACTACCTGACCCACAAGGCGCAGCAGATCGGCTACCACCCGGACGTGATCCTGGCCGGTCGCCGCATCAACGACGGCATGGGCAGCCATGTCGCGCGCCGCGTGGCCAAGCTGATGGCGCGGCAGAACCTGCCCACCACCGGCGCCAGGGTGCTGGTCATGGGACTGGCGTTCAAGGAGAACTGCCCGGACGTGCGCAACACGCGGGTGGTGGACATCGTGGCCGAGCTGCGCAGCTACAACGCGCAGGTCGACGTGCACGATCCGTGGGTCAGCGCGGAGGAGGCGAAGCACGAGTACGGGCTGGACCTGGTGGCGGAGCCGCAGGCGGGCCAGTACGATGCCGTCATCCTGGCGGTCGCCCACCGCGAGTTCACCGAACGCGGCGCCCACGGCATCCGCGCCCTCGGCAAGCCCGGCGCGGTGCTCTTCGACGTGAAGCGGGCGCTGCCCCGCCACGCCGTCGACGACTGCCTGTAACCGACCCCTCCCACGGAATCCCCTGATGCGCGTCCTCGTCACCGGTGCTGCCGGTTTCATCGGCTCCCACCTCAGCCATCGCCTGCTCGACCGCGGCGACGAAGTGCTGGGCTACGACAACCTCAACGACTACTACGACCCGACCCTGAAGGACGCGCGTCTGGCGCGGCTGTTGCCGAAGGACGGGTTCCGTTTCGTCCGCGCGTCGCTGGAAGACCGCGCCGCGCTCGAGGCCGCCTTCGACGACTTCAAGCCGCAGCGCGTGGTGAACCTGGCCGCGCAGGCCGGCGTGCGCTATTCGCTGGAGAATCCGCACGCCTACATCGACAGCAACATCGTCGGTTTCACCAACATCCTGGAAGCCTGCCGCCACCGCGGCGTCGAGCACTTGGTGTACGCCTCGTCCAGTTCGGTCTACGGCGCCAACCGCAAGCTGCCGTTCGCGGTGGAGGACAGCGTGGACCATCCGGTCAGCCTGTACGCGGCCACCAAGAAGGCCAACGAGCTGATGGCGCACACGTACAGCCACCTGTTCGGGTTGCCCACCACGGGCCTGCGCTTCTTCACCGTGTACGGCCCGTGGGGCCGGCCGGACATGGCGCTGTTCCTGTTCACCAGGAACATCCTCGAAGGCAGGCCCATCGACGTGTTCAACCACGGCCACCATACCCGCGACTTCACCTTCATCGACGACATCGTCGAAGGCGTGATCCGCACACTCGATACCGTGCCCGGCCCGGACCCCACCTACGATCCGATGCTGCCGAATCCCGGTTCCTCCAGTGCACCGTGGCGGGTCTACAACATCGGCAACCACCAGCCGGTCCAGCTGCTGCGCTACATCGAGGTGCTGGAGGACTGCCTGGGCCGCACGGCCGAGAAGCGGCTGCTGCCGATGCAGCCCGGCGACGTGCCCGACACCGAGGCCGATGTCGAGGCCCTGCGCCGCGACACCGGCTACCACCCGTCCACGCCCATCGAAACCGGCATCCGCCGCTTCGTCGACTGGTACCGGGCGTTCTATCGGGTGTAGCGGAAAACCCCTGCGCGGATGGCCGGGCGCGGGCGTTGCCTGCGTTATATGAGGCAATCCGCAACAACATCAGGGGATGTTCGATGAACCGCACCTTCGCCGGCCTTCTGGCCGTCATGCTTGCGCTCCTCCTTGCCGGCTGCGCGTCCGGCGGCGCCGGCAGCAAGTCCGCTCCGCCGCAACAGGCGACCTCCGCCGTCGAGAGCTACCTCATCGGCGTGGACGACATCGTGCAGGTGTCGGTCTGGCGCAATCCGGAGCTCGGCATCACCGTGCCGGTGCGCCCGGACGGCATGATCTCCGTGCCGCTGGTGGGCGACGTGGCGGCCGGCGGCCGCAGTCCGGCCGAGGTCGCCCAGGACATCCAGGGCAAGCTCGCCACCTATGTCCGCGACCCGCAGGTCGCGGTGATCCTGACCGAGCTGCGCAGCCACGAATACCTGTCGCGCGTGCGCGTCACGGGCGCGGTCCGGCAACCGGTCTCCATCCCCTATCGCCCGGGCATGACGGTGCTGGATGCGGTCCTGGCCGCCGGCGGCGTCACCGAGTTCGCCGCGCCCGACCGCTCCAACCTGTACCGCAAGACGACCGACGCCACCCAGAGCTACGCGGTGCGGCTGGACCGCATCCTCAATCGCGGCGACCTGAGCACCAACTTCACCGTCGCGCCCGGCGACGTGATCACCGTACCGGAACGCGTCCTGTGAACCAGTCCGCCGCCTGGGGAGCGCCCGAGGAAGGGCGCTCCGTGTTCGACGCCGTGCCGGTGCTGAGCAAGGAGTTCAAGCGCCGCTCCGTGCTGCTGGCGGGCCTGTTCGCGGGCATCGCGCTGCTGGGACTGGTGCTCGGCATGATGCTGCCGAAGAAGTACACCTCCTCCACGATCATCCTGGTCGAGGACCGCAACATCATCGCGCCGCTGATGGAGGGCCGCGCCGTGGCCACCAGCGTGGTGGACCGCGCCAGCATCCTGCGCGAAGTGGCGTTCAGCCGCCGGGTGATGGAGGAAATCCTCAAGACCGGCGGATGGCTGCAGGACAACCCCACGCCGCTGGAGCAGGACAAGCTGATCGAGAAGATCATCGACCGGACCAGCATCAGCAACCCGCGCGCCAACCTCATCGAGATCGCCTACAGCGACTCGGACGCCACGCGCGCCTACGAGATCACCCGCCGTTTCGCCGAACTGGTCATCCAGGAGAGCCTGGCCACCAAGGAGCGCGAGAGCAGCGAGGCCTATGCGTTCATCGATTCGCAGGTGAACCAGTACCACGCGAAGCTGACCGCCGCGGAAAACGGACTGGAAGCCTTCCGGCAGAGCACGCCCGACGCACGCCCCGGCACCGACGTCGACGTCAATGCCCGCATCGGCGAGCTGCGCCGCATCATCGAAGGCGCGCGGATGGAGCTGATCGACCTGCGCTCCCAGGAGTCGGCGCTGCAGTCCCAGCTGTCCGGCGAGAGCGAGATCACCCTGGTGCAGACCCGCGCCGGCCAGTTCCGTGCACGCCTGGCGGAGCTGCAGTCCGAGCGCGACCGCCTGCTGCTGCAGTACACCGACCAGCATCCCGACGTGGTGCGCCTACAGCACCAGATCCGCGACGTGGAACAGGACCTGCGCCGCGAAGAGAGCGCGCCGCGCACGGCCGGCACGGCCCTCGACGGTCCGGCGGCGTTCAATCCGCTTTACGGCGAGCTGCGCAGCAAGCTGGCCGAGGCACGCCGCCGGAGCGCCGCCACCGCCGCGCGCATCGCCAGTGCCGAGCAGATGCTGGCCAGCGAGATGGCGCGCAGCAACCGCATCGCCTCGTCCGAAAGCACGCTGGCCGAACTCACGCGCGACTACGAAGTCAACCGCGACCTGTACCAGGACCTGCTGAAGCGCCGCGAGAACGCCCGCGTATCGATGAACCTCGACGCGGAACAGCGCGGCCTGAGTTTCCGCATCCAGGAGCCGGCGCAGATGCCCCTGCGCCCGAGCGGGCTGCGCGTGATGCACGTGGCGGGCGCCGGACTGGCGCTGGCCCTGCTGATTCCGCTCGGCCTGCTGTTCGCGCTGACCAAGCTCGACCCGCGCGTGCGCTCGCCGCTGCAGATCGAACGCGAGGCCGGCCTGCCTGTCCTGGGCACGATGCCCGCCTATCTGACCGGCCGGCGCCGGAGGGCGGCGCTGCGCCGCTACAGCCTGGCGGCCTCGCTGTTCCTGGCCGTGCCGCTGCTGTACGGCCTGACCTATACGCTGAAGGTGATGGAAGTCCTATGAGCAACTCGATCCGGCCGCTCGGCGGGGAATCTCCGGGTGACCACGACGGTCACGTGGCCAGCCGCTCCATCGCGCCGCGTACGCCCACCACCGCACTGAGTCCCCTGCAGTTGGAGGACCGCTCCACCATCTACCGCACCGACGGTGCCCGCCGCGAGGTCGACGCCTTCCGCGAGTTGCGCACGCAACTGCTCTCGGTGGCCGAAGGCAACTTCATCACCCTGGTCGCGCCGGTGAGCCCCGGCAGCGGCGGCAGCTTCGTCGCGCGCAACCTGGCCGTCGCGGTGGCGTTCGACGAAACCAAGAGCGCGCTGTTGATCGACTGCGACCTGCGCCAGCCGACCCAGGACCGGACCATGAAGCTGTCGGCCGAGTCGGGTGGCCTGGTGGACTACCTCGAGGACCAGGAACGCACCACCGAGAGCGTCCTGTACGACACCGGCGTGCCCCGCCTGCGGCTGCTGCCGGCGGGCCGCACGCGCGAAACCGGCGCCGAGTACTTCTCCTCGTTCCGCATGCGCCTGCTGCTGGACTCGCTGCGCAGCCGCTATCCCAACTGCCACCTGTTCCTCGACGCGCCCCCCGTTCGCGGCGCCCCGGATGCCCGCATCCTGTCGGATCTCGCCGACGTCGTGGTGCTGGTGGCCGGATACGGACGCGACACCCCCGCCGCCATCGCCCAGGCCGCGGCGAACTTCGACCCGAAGAAGTTCGCCGGCGTCGTGTTCAACGAAGGCGTCTGACACATCCGCGCACGGAGGAAACCATGGACATGTTCGGCCACCGTACCCGCCATATCCGTTTCGCACGCCAGCGCGTCCTGTGCGCGGCGCTGGCCGCGGCGCTGCCGGTCGGCGCCCAGGCGGCGCGCCTGGAATACGACGTCAGCCTGCGTTACATGCACAGCGACAACATCGTGCTGCAGGCCGCCGACGAGATCAGCGAGGACATCCTGTCGCCGCAGGTGAGGTTCGTCCTGAGCCACGACAGCTCGGCGCTGACCACCCGCCTGCGCGGCAACGTGCAGCACCTGGACTACATGGACGACGTCTACGAGGACGACACTCGTGGCGAGTTCAGCGGCGAACTGGAGTGGACCGTACTGCCGGACCGCCTGATGTTCTACGCACGCGACTCGCTGAGCGAGCAGTCGGTGGATTCGCTGGCCGCCTTCACCCCGGGCAACCAGCAGAAGATCAACGTCTTCGAGGGCGGCCCTACGCTGATGGCCCGCTTCGGCGAGAACATGCGCGGGCAGCTCGATCTGCGCTACACCAACAGCTGGGCCGAGGAGACCGAGACCTTCAACAGCGACCGCTACTCGGCCGCGGCGCGGCTGGCGCGCGCGCTCGGCGCCACCGACGCGCTGGTGTTCAACGTGGAAGCCAGCCAGACCGAGTACGACACCATCGCCGAGCTGTACAACTACAAGCGCTACGACGCCTATGTCACCTACCTGAGCCAGCTGTCCAAACTCAGCGTGGACATCAGCGCCGGCTACTCGCGCCTGAAGCCGGAGGGCGTGGACGGCACGTCCAGTGCGTTGTTCCGCGGGTATGCGGGGTGGGAGGTCGCACCGCGCAGCCAGCTGAGCGCGCGCGCCAGCTACCAGTTCGGCGATGCCTCGCAGGACCTGATCCAGCGCGTCGGCGCCCCGGGCGAACCGACCGATCCCGGCGATCCGGGCGGTCCGATCGTCGGCCAGCCGGGCGATCCCAACCTGCAGATCATTCCGGACACCTTCAAGCAGCGCCGCCTGAGCCTGGGCTACGAGTTCACCGGCGAACGCCTGTCGGTGCTGGCCGAACCGTACTTCGAGCAGCTCCGTTACATCCGCGACGACAGTTTCGATGCCGACAACTCGGGGATCTCGGTGTCGGCACGCTACGGGCTGACGGCGCGCCTCAGCCTGACGGGCGTGGCGCAGCGCTACAAGCGCGAATTCACCAACATCGCGCGCGACGATACCGACACCATCCTGGGGGCCGGGCTGGCCATGCGGTTCAGCCGTCACTGGGGCGCGCAGTTCGACTACCGTCACCGGAAGCGCGACAGCTCGATCGGCAGCCAGGACTACGTCGAGAACGTGGTGGTGCTGTCTGTCACGTACTACCGCTGACGCGCAATGCCATCCGCTTCCCCCATCGCCGCAGATCCCGGCCCCGTCGTCGCGCTGATGTATCACGCGCTGCATACCGGTGCGATGCCCGCCGGCCAGGACCCGCACTACACGCTGCCGGCGGACGACTTCGAGCTGCAGATGCAGGACATCGCCGCCGCGGGCGGTGGCAGCAGTGCGGCCGCGCTGCTGCAGGGGACATCGCAGGCGCGCATCGTGGTCACCTTCGACGACGGCCACGTCAGCAACCATGCGGTGGCGCTCGCCGTGCTGTCCCGCCACGGCATCACCGCCGACTTCTTCATCAATCCCGCCACCGTCGGAACGCCCGGCTTCCTGGACTGGAACCAGCTGCGCGACATGGCCGACGCCGGCATGTCGATCCAGTCGCATGGCCACGATCACGTGTACCTGACCCAGCTGGATGGGCCGACCCTGCGCCGGACCCTGAAGGCCGCGCGTGAGGAAATCGAGCAACAGGTCGGAACGGCGGTGACCCTGCTGGCGCCACCCGGCGGCCGCATGCCGAAGGACCTGGTGTCCGTCGCGCAGGAATGCGGGTACACGCACGTGCTGTCGTCCGAACCGGGCATCCTGGACATCGCCCGGGGGACCTCGCAGGCCCTGCCCCGCATGGCGATGACCGCCGCCACCGGGCACCTGACGTTCCAGCGCTGGATCCGGCGCGATCAGGTGGCCATCGGCCATGAGCGGGTGCGCTACCGCGGCCTTTCGCTGGCCAAGCGCATGCTGGGCGATGCCGGTTACGAGCGGCTGCGCGCGGTCGCGCTCGGCGCATTGGGAAGGGGCGCATGACCATCCTGTTCTGGGCCTCGCTGGCGCTGGTCGCCTTTGCCTACGCAGGCTATCCGCTGTTGATGGCGCTGCTCGCGCGCGTCCGGCCCAGGCCGGTCCGCACCGGACACGCACTGCCGACGATCGACGTGCTGCTGGTCGTGCACAACGGCATGCGCGAGCTGCCGGCCAAGCTCGACAACCTGCTGGCCTTGGACTACCCCCCGGACCGCCTGCGCATCAACGTGGCGTGCGACGGCTGCACCGACGGCAGCGACCGGTTCGCCGCGCAGCGCGACACCGCGCGCATCCGCGTGTTCGCCTTCGCCGAGCGGCGCGGAAAGTCGGCCTGCCTCGGCAATGTGGTCCCCCTTCTCGATGCGGAGATCGTGCTGTTCAACGATGTGCGCCAGCGGATCGACCCGGGCGCCGCCCGGGCGCTGGTGGCGGCGCTGGCCGATCCCACCGTCGGTGCCGCGAGCGGCGAACTGGTGCTGCAGGCGCGCGAGGGTTACGGGCAGGGTGTCGATGCCTACTGGCGCTACGAGAAAGCGATCCGCAGGCTGGAAAGCGCCAGCGGCTCGCTGGTCGGCGCAACCGGCGCCCTGTACGCCGCGCGACGGTCGCTCATACCCGAGATCCCGCCCGGCATCGTGCTGGATGACATGTGGATTCCGCTGGGCATCGCCGCGTCGGGACATCGCACCGTGTTCGTGCCGGCGGCGCTGGCGTTCGACCGCACCTCGGACAATCCTGTCGACGAAGAACGGCGCAAGCGGCGCACGCTGGCCGGCAACTTCCAGTTGATCCACCTGCGGCCGGCGCTCGCCATCCCGGGCGCGCATCCGCTCGCGTGGCGCCTGTGGGGCCACAAGTGGCTGCGCCTGCTCGCGCCCTGGCTGCTGGCGCTCGCGCTGCTGGCCAACGCCATCCTCGCGCTGCGCGGCGGCGTGCTGTACCCGCTGCTGTTCGCACTGCAACTGATCGCCTATGCGACCGCGGTGATGGGCCGCGGCTGGCCACGCCTTGCGACACTGCTGCCGGTGCGGCTGGCCACCGCGTTCCTCAGCCTCAATACCAGCGCCATGCTCGCCCTTGCGGACTACCTGCGCGACCCCGAGGCGCACCTGTGGCAGACCACCCGACTGGAAGACGCGCACCGATGACGGCGACCCCTCCCCTGCAGCGCGCCGTGTACGTGGTGTCGCTGTTTCCCTGCTGGTCGGAAACGTTCATCGTGCGCGAGATCGCCGCACTGATCGAGAACGGCGTGGACGTACGGATCATTTCCCTGAAGAAGCCCTCCGAGACGCTGGTGCAGTCGGACGCCCAGGCCCTGATGGATCGCGTGCGGCATCCGCGCTCCACCCTGCATGCGATGTGGGGTACGGCGAAGGCCTTGCTGCGTCATCCGGTCGGCGTACTGGCCACGCTGTTCACGGTGATCGCCGGCAGCTGGCGTTCGCCGTCCGTGCTGGCCAAGTCGCTGGCGGCCTGGATGCGTGGCCTGGAACACGTGGACTGGCTGCGCGATTTCGAGCCGCAGGTACTGCATGCGCACTGGGCCACGTACCCCTCGACTGCCGCCTGGACCCTGTCGCGCGTGCTGCGCCTGCCGTTCGGCTTCACCTGCCATGCGCACGACATCTTCATCGAGCGGCAGCTGATCGCCCGCAAGATCGAGGATGCCGCCGTGGCGGTGACCATCTCGCGCTTCAACGTGGAGTGGCTGGCCGAACGCGAAACCGTGCGCGCACGCGACAAGCTGCACGTCATCCACTGTGGCGTCGACCTGCGCGCGAACCCGTGGCAACCGGAGGGTCGTTCGCCGTTGCAGATCCTCACCGTCGGACGGCTGGATCCGATCAAGGGCTTTGCGACGCTGGTCGAGGCGCTCGCCCTGCTGTCGGCACGCGGCATCGATTTCCAGTGCCGCCTGCTGGGCTCCGGTCCACTGGACGCCTCGCTGCGCGCACTCGCGCAGGCCCGCGGCGTGGCCGGCAGGATCGAGTTCTGCGGCGCGCAACCGCAGGACGTGGTGAGGCGCTGGATGAGCGAGGCGGCCCTGTTCGTCCTCCCCTCCGAGGTGGCGCCGGACGGCAACCGCGACGGCATCCCCGTGGCGCTGATGGAGGCGATGGCGACCGGCTGCCCCGTCGTCAGCACCCGTGTCTCCGGCATTCCCGAACTGATCGAAGACGGCGTCTCCGGCTTGCTGGTGGACGAGAAGCAGCCCGCCGCGCTGGCCGACGCCATGCAACGCCTGCTGCAGGACGCGGCGCTGCGGCAGCGGGTCGTCGGCGGCGCACGCATGAAGATCGAGCAGGAGTTCGACGCGCGCAAGGAGGCACGTCGCCTGCAGGACCTGATGGAGGGCGTGGCACATGCGCGCTAGGAAACTCTTGGTGGTGAGCGACGAAATGGAAGTGGGCGGCAGCCAGCGCCAGATCACCTACCTGCTCGGCGGGCTGGACCGCCGCCAGTGGCAACCCGAACTGGTCTTCTTCCGCAAGGAATCCTTCCTGGTGCGCGACCTGCGGGCGCAGGGGATCGTGGTCCACCATGTCCCCAAGCGCGGCCGGCTGGATCCTCGCTTCGTGCTGGCCTATGCCGCACTGCTGCGGCGCGAACGCTACGACCTGGTGCATGCCTTCTCGCTGACGGCCGAGCTGTGGACGCTCGTGGCCGGTTGGCTGGCCGGGCATCGACCGCCGTTGCTGGCTTCGATCCGCGGCCTGTATCTCGACGAGTCCGAACGGTTCTGGCGCATCAAGCGCTTCATCCTCTCCCGCTCTGCGGCCGTGATCGCCAATGCGCGCGCCGGTGCCGCCGCGGCGGCCGAGCGCGCAGGCGTGCCGGTCGCCAGCATCGATGTGGTGCCGAACGGACTGGTACCGCCGGAGCCCCTGCCACCCGGACAGCGCGACCTGCTGCGCCAGGCGATAGGTGCGCCGCCCGGGCGTCCGTTCGCGCTGTTCGTCGGCCGTCTGGTGAAGGAGAAGAACCCGGCCTGCCTGATGCGCGCGCTCGCCCGCATTCCGGCCGACGAGCGTCCCTGGGTGGCCCTGGCCGGCAACGGTCCGCTGCGTGGCGATATCGACGCGATGCGCGAGGCGGCCGGTCTGGACGCCGATGTACGTTTCCTAGGCGAACGCAAAGACACAGCCGCCCTGATGCAATCCGCCGATTTCCTGGTTCTTCCCTCCTCCTACGAAGGCATGTCGAACGTTCTCATGGAGGCCATGGCGGCCGGATGCCCGGTGGTGGCGTCGGCGGTCGGCGGCAATTCCGAACTGGTCGAGGACGACATCACCGGCCTGCTGTTCCCCAACGACGACGCCGACGCGCTTGCGCGATGCCTGCGATCGCTCGGAAAGGACGCCGCCCTGCGCCAGCGACTTTCGCTGCAGGCGGCGCAGGTGGCGCGGCAACGCTACTCCGTGGAGCAACTGGTGCGCACGACCACCAGCGTCTACGAACGCTGCCTGCGGGCGAGCGCCGCCGATGCCGGCAGCGTGCCGCTTTCGCCGGTCGGCTCCATACGGGACGACGCATGACCGTGGCCGGCTCGCTCTGCGAAGACTTCATCCTGGCCAGTGGACCGCAGGCAGCCGCCTGGCTGTCGGGCAAGGCCGGCCTGCAGCCGCTGGATACCGGCGACGGCACGCTGTGCGCCGCGGTCAGTGAGGGCGTGCGCCATGGCCGGCATGCGAACGGCCGTCACTGGCTGGCGATCGCCGACCTGGTGGCGGGGCAGCTGGAGGAGGCGGCCGCAGAGGGCACGACGGCACCGCAACGCGCCTGGCGTGGCCGCTTCGCCTTCGCCAGTTGGCAGCCGGGGCAGTCGGAAGTGAGCGCGTTCATCGACCACTTCGGATCGTTGCCCCTGTTCTGGTACCGGCGCGATGGCCATTTCGCGCTCGCCACCGATCTTCGCCTGCTGCTCGACGCACCCGGCATCGGTCGCGACGTCGACCTGACGGCCGTCTACCACTATCTCAACTTCACCTGCATTCCGGCGCCGCTGACCATCCACCGCGACATCCGCCGCATCGAGCCGGGGTCCGTGCTGGCGCTGGATCACGCCGGCGAGCGTGGCGAGCGCTACTACCTTCCCGAGTACCCGGCCGACCTGCAGGGCAGCGACATCCAGCTCGCGCACGACCTGCGCGACCGCATGATCGCGACCGTGCAGGATTTCCGTCCGCACTCCGATGGCGACTGGGGCTGCTTCCTCAGCGGCGGCACCGACAGCAGCAGCATCGTCAGCATCCTGGCGCGCCAGCCCGGCGCCCAGGTGCACAGCTGCTCCATCGGCTTTCCCGAGGCCGGCTACGACGAACTGGATTTCGCCCGTCTGGCCAGCGAGGCCTGTGGCGCCAAGCCGCACCTGGCCAGGGTCGACCGCCATCGTGCGCTCGGCTTGCTGGATTCGGTGATCGACGCCTACGACCAGCCCTTCGGCAACGCGTCGGCGGTGCCGACGCTGGCCTGCGCCGAGCTGGGGAACAGCCAGGGCTTCTCGACGATGCTCGGCGGCGACGGCGGCGACGAGATCTTCGGGGGCAACCAGCGCTACGCGAAGGACAAGGTGATGGAAGCCTTCTACCGGCTCCCGTCGCCGCTGAAGGCGGCCGCCCGCGCCGTCGGCGACGCCGTCGGCGGCGGCCATGTGCACGTGCTCAACCGCGTGCAGAACTTCGCCCGTCGCGGCTCGCTGCCGAATCCGGACCGCTTCTACACGGACGATTCCTTCGCGTCCGATTTCTACGGCGACCTGCTGACGCCGGCGTTCCGCTCGCAGGTGCCGCAGGATGCCTCGCTGGACTTCATGCGTGGCGTGTACGCGACGGGTCCACGCACCGAACCGCTGCACCAGATCATGCGGCTGGACCTGCTGATGGCCATCGCGCAGAACGACCTGGTCAAGGTCCATCGCGCCTGCCGCCACCATGGCGTGTCCGTGCGTTTCCCGTACCTGGACCCGGCCCTGGTCGACTACTGCGGGCGCCTGGCGGCGCACTACAAGGTGCGTGGCCTGAAGAAGCGCTACCTGTTCAAGCAGGCCGTCGCCGACATCCTGCCGACCGAGATCCTGAGCAAGCGCAAGCAGGGCTTCGGGCTGCCCATCGCGATCTGGATGAAGGAAGATCCCGCCCTGCAGGCGCGCGTGCGGGAGGTACTGCTGGATCAGCGCACCCGCGAACGCGGCTGGGTGAATCCGGCCTTCATCGAACGCCTCGTCGACCTGCACATGGCCGGCGGCTGGGACCATTCCAACGCACTCTGGCAACTGCTGGTGCTGGAACTGTGGATGCGGAGATACATGGATGCCCGTTGATGCGCTGCGCGTGCTGATGGTGATGGAAGCCGCGTATCCGGCGCACAAGGGCGGTGGCGCCGAAGCGCAGGTGCGCACGCTTTCGCGCGGGCTGCGCGCCCGCGGCCACCGCGTGACCATCCTCGTGCCGCGCCTGCCCTGGGCGTCGCCGGCGAAGGTCGAACGCGTGGACGGCGCCGTGGTCTGCCGCCTGCCCTTCCTGCGCCTGCCGCTCATCGCCAGTCCGCTGCTGTGGGTGCAGACGGTCGCCTTCCTGTACGCACGCCGCCACCGCTACGACGCATGGCACGTCCATATCGCCCACCGCATGGCGGCGATCTGCGCGGTGCTGGGACCCTGGCTGGACAAGCGCGTACTGACCAAGGTGTCGGGCTGGTGGGAACTCGAAAAAGGCACGCTGGCGCCGCGCACCGGACTGGTCGACGCGCTGGCGCAGCGCGCGTTGCGGCGCACCGAAACCTGGCTGGCGATCAGCCGCCGCATCGCGCGCACGCTGGAAGCGCGCGGCATCCCGCCGGAGCGGATCGTCGCGCTGCCCAATGCGGTCGATACCCGGCGGTTCGCCGGCATCCGCCGCGACCCGGCGCTGCCGGCGCGCTTCGTCTTCATCGGGCGGCTGGAGGCGGAAAAGGGGCTGACCGTCCTGCTGGACGCCTTCTCGGACATCGCACCCAGCCACCCTGCCGCCAGCCTGCTGCTGGTCGGCACGGGCAGGCTGGAAGAAGAACTGCGGCAACGCGTCGATGCGCTCGGCCTGGGCGGACGCGTCGATTTCGCCGGTCATCGCGACGACATCGAGCGGCCGCTGGCCGACGGCAACATCGGCGTCCTGACGTCGCGGATCGAGGGCCTGTCCAACACGCTGCTGGAGTCGATGGCCGCGGGCCTGCCGATGGTCGCCAGCCGCATCAGCGGCAACGAGGACTTCGTCCGCCCGGGCGAGAACGGCTGGCTGTTCGAACCGGGCGACCGCGCCGGGCTGGCCGCCTGCCTCGAGCAGGCGGCGGCACTCGACGGCGCCGCCCGCACCGCCATGGGCGACGCCGCGCGGACGACCGTGCGCAACCACGCGGGCCTCGACCAAGTGCTCAACCGGCTGGTGCAGCTGTATCGCGGCGAACGCCGCCTCGCCCACGGTGCCCCCGCGCACAACGGGAACGTCTGACATGTGCGGCATCGCAGGCCTCGTGGTCGCCCCCGGCCAGCCCACGCCCGATCCGGCGCTGGTCCGGCGCATGAACACCGTCATCCACCATCGCGGCCCCGACGACGAGGGTCTGCACCACGACGAGCGCGCGCTGCTGGGCATGCGCCGCCTGTCGATCATCGATGTCGGTGGCGGACACCAGCCGATGTACGGGGCGGACCGCCAGGTCTGCATCGTCTTCAACGGCGAGATCTACAACTACCGCGAACTGCGCGCGGGCCTGGAACGCGACGGCCATGCGTTCGCCAGCCAGAGCGATACCGAGGTGATCCTGCAGGGCTACCTGCGGGACGGCGTCGGCATCTTCGCGCAGCTGGACGGCATGTTCGGCGTCGCCATCTGGGACCGCCGCACGCAGGAACTGGTGCTGGCCCGCGACCGCCTGGGCGAGAAGCCCCTCTACTACGCGCACGACGAGCGTCGCGTGCTGTTCGGCTCCGAGCTGAAGTCGCTGCTGCAGTCGCCCGACTGTCCGCGCGACCTCAACGACGACGCGCTGCGGGCCTATCTGGCCTACGGCTACGTCCCGTCGCCGTACAGCGTGTTCGCCGGCGTCAACAAGCTGCCGCCCGCGCACTTCCTGCGCTACCGCGACGGCAGGATCAGCCTGCACTGCTACTGGCAGCCGTCACTGTCGCCGAAGACCACGCTGGGCGAAGCGGACGCGGCGGAGCGGCTGGAAGAACTGCTGGACCGTGCGGTCGCCAGCCGGCTCGTATCCGACGTGCCGTTCGGCGCCTTCCTCAGCGGCGGGCTGGATTCGAGCACGGTCGTCGCGCTGATGGCGCGCCACCTCGGCCAGCCGGTGAAGACCTTCACCATCGGCTTCAAGGAGGCGGCCTACAACGAGCTCGACGACGCGCGCCGCGTGGCAAAGCACCTGGGTACCGAACACCACGAGCTGGTGGTGGAGCCCGATGCCGTCGACCTGCTGCAGACCCTGGTCTGGCATTTCGACGAACCGTTCGCCGACTCGTCCGCCGTGCCCACGTTCCTCGTCTCGCAGCTCGCGCGGCAGCACGTGAAGATGGTGCTTACCGGCGACGGGGGCGACGAGATGTTCGGCGGCTACGACCGCTATCTCAAGCTGATGAAGCTCGAGCGCCTGGGTGCGATGCGGGGCGCGGCGGCGGCGGGACTGTCGCTGGCCGGTGCCATGGCGCCCAATCCCTACGGCGAGCGGCTGGCGCGCGTCGGCGAGCGGCTGCGACTGCCGTTCGACGAACGCTACCTGAGCGGCGTGGCGGTGATGCGGTCCGACATCGCGCGGCACCTGCGCCCGCAGGCGGGCGGCAAGGACCACTTCCACCTGCCCGCACTGGCCCAGCCCGGCAGCGATCTGGGCGCCGGCGATGAACCGCTGGACCGCGCCGTCGCGATCGACCTGCAGAGTTACCTGCCCGACGACATCCTGGTGAAGCTGGACCGGATGGCGATGGCCGCCTCGCTCGAAGGACGCTCGCCTTTCCTGCAGCCGGACCTGGTGCAGTTCGCGCTGTCGCTGCCGGTGGGCTACCGCGTCCGCGACGGTCGCGGCAAGCATCTGCTGCGCGAGGTGGCCAACAAATGGTTGCCGCCGCGAGCCATCAGCAAGCCCAAGCAAGGCTTCGCGATTCCGCTGGCCGACTGGTTCCGCGGACCGCTGCGCGCACTGGCGGCCGATACCTTCGGCAGCCGTGCCTTCCGCGAACGCGGCCTGCTGCAGCCCGCCGCGGCGCAGGCGCTGCTGCACGACCATCTGGAGCGCGGCATCGACCGCAGCGAGGCACTGTGGCAATCGCTGTGCCTGGAGCTGTGGGCGCAGCGCTTCCTGGACGGCGACGCCGCCGCGGGAGCCTGAGCCATGTTGATGCGGCTGCTGCTCGCGCTCCCGTTGCTGTACATGCCCAACATGCTGCACTTCTCGGTCGAGACCGGGATACCGGGGCTGAACCTCGCCAACATCATCTTCATCGTGGTGGTGGGCGCACTGCTGATGGCCGGACGGCGCCACGCGCCGCTGGAGCCCCGCGGCTACCTGACGCCGGCCCTGCTGCTGCTGTTCGCCGCACTGACGATCGCCTTCGTGATCGCGCAGGCCACCATGCCGCGCGACTTCATGGAGGACTTCACCTACCTCAAGAACCTGATCTTCTATCCCCTGCTCTACTTCGTGTACCGCCGTTGCGGACAGGATGAGAAGGGAACGCGGCAGCTGATCATCTTCGTGATGATCGTCGCCGCCATCGCCGGCCTGGAAGCGATCCGCGAGGGCCTGGACTACGGCTTCGGCAACTACAACGAATCGCGGCGCGCTTCCGGTCCGTTCGGCGTGGACTACTCGACGGCCAACCGCGCGGGCGTGTTCTACGCCATGTTCCTGCCGATGTTCATCGCGATGGCGCTGTTCTTCCGCAAGCAGAAGTTCTGGCGCCTGGCCGCGATCGGCGGCTGCGCGACCATGGTCGTCGCGATCATGGCGACCTACTCGCGCCAGTCGTACCTCATCGCGCTGGTGGCCTTCGCCCTGCTGCTGGTCCGCCGCAACGTGGTGCTGGCCGTCGCCATCGCGGTGCTGATGGTGCCGGCGATCGGCCTGCTGCCCGAAAGCGTGACCCAGCGCGTGGCCGAGACCGAACAGCAGGATTCGGTGGGCGAGGAGCAGCTCGACGTCAGTACCGCCAGCCGCTTCGAGATATGGGGCGGCGCGATGCAGATGTGGACGGAACACCCCATCGGTGTCGGCCTCAACCGCTTCAAGCAGCACATCGGCAACTACGTGCCGCGCTATGCCGGCTACGACGCCCACAGCATCTATTTCCTGATGCTGGCCGAATGCGGTCCGCTCGGCCTGCTGGCGCTGCTGTTCCTGCTGTGGCGCGTCCTGTGGATGGGCGTGCGCTTCACGCGCTCGGTCCCGGCCAGCGATGCCGAAGGCAAGGCGCTGTCGCTGGGCTTCATCCTGCTGGCCATCTCCACGGCACTGGGCAACGTCTACGGCAGCCCGTTCTTCGAGGGCGCGGTGATGGCCAATTTCTGGGCGCTGTGCGGCCTGATGGAGCACTACTTCGCGCTGAAGCGGCGCGCGCGCGTACCGGGCGCCGGACCCGCTCCGGGCACGGCGACGGGTCGACTTCCGGCGCCGGCGATGCAGGGCATCGGCACCCGCTTCCCGCTTGCGGCCCGCATGGCGCCCCGACGTTACGGCAAGGACGAGGACTGAGTCACCGGGCCTGGTCGGGGAACGTGCCGTCCTGCGCCGGCAGCGCGGCGTCGCGGTCGTACAGGCGATAGGCCAGCAGCCCCACCCATTCGTGCAGGGCGGCCTCGGTCTTGGCCAGGCCGCCACTGTCGGGCACCAGGAATCCCATGTGCCGGTAGGCGACGTAACGCTCGTCGGCAGGCAGGGGGCAGGCCTGGAAACCCGCGCTGCGCAGCGAGAAGTGCGCACGCGGCATGTGCAGCGCGGACGTCACCAGCACCACGCGGCGTGGCAGCGCAGGCCTCATCGCCGCCAGCTGGCGCGCGTTCTCCCAGGTGGTGCGCGAGTGGGTTTCCAGCCGCATGGCGTCGGCCGGCACGCCCATCGCGCGCAGATAGGCGGCCATCAGCTGCGCTTCCGGCGGACTGGCCGACCACCCGCTGCCACCGGACAGCACCAGCTGCCGACCCGGCATCTCGCGCCACCACCGTGCCGCCGCTTCCGCGCGCCGCCGGCTGGCCTGGGTCAGCACGCTGAAGTTCTGCGGATCGTGCGCCTTGCGGTCCACGCCGCCGGCGAGCACCACCGCGACCGTCGGCGATCGCGCACGGCAGTCGGCGGACGATGCCACCCGCCCTTCCAGCGACCACACCAGCAGGTTGGCCACCCACGGCGTCATCGCCACGAACGACACCACGATCACGAGGGCGCCGACAACGCGCACCGGCCGCATGCGCGGGTACCACCACAGCGACAGGACCACCGCCACCAGGGCGATCAACAACCAGGAAAGGGGGGACAGCCACCACATCAGGGACAGGCTCCCTGCATCGCCTCGCTCATGCCGCGCTCCGCGTCCGCCAATGGCGTACAAGATCGCGCAGGCGTGCATCCAGCGCCAGTACCGGCACCACGTACAGCACGGCCCACAGGCCGCCGGCAGCGAACAGGCGCGTCCAGGGCGACACCAGGCCGAACAGGCCGCTGCCCTCCACCGCCAGCACGAACGCCAGCCCCGCACCGCCCGCCACGCTCCAGGCGCGCAGGTCGGGGCGATAGCGCAGGTCGCGCGGACACAACGCGTACAACCCGATACCCAGGGCCGCGAAGCTGCCTACCGCTGCCCACGTCGCCCCCATGTATCCGTATCGCGGGATCAACCACAGGCTCAGCAGTGTGTTCAGCGCCGTGGCGGCGAGCGTCATGTACAGCACGGTCCGCGAACGCTTGTGCAACAGCAGGCCGTAACCGCCGATCTCCAGCAGCGGATACAGCGCGTACAGCGCACCCAGCCAGGCGAACACGGGGCCGGACGCGGTCTTGTCGGCGCCACTGATCGCCTGGACCGCCTCGCTGCCGACGCAGGCGATGGCGACCGCGATGCCGACCGAGGCGTAGGTCATCGGGAACAGTACCTTGGCCTTCAGCGCGCGCACCGCCTGCGCGCCGCCGGTTTCCCAACTGCGGTTGGCGACCGGAATGAAGGACTCGGACAGCGCCGTGCTCATCAGCATGCTGACCTGCAGCGCGAGCGAGTAGCCGATGGTGAAGATGCCGACGTCCGCGAAATCGCCCGTCATGCCCTTCAGCATCAGCCGGCCGATCGAGATCAGCAGCACGGTGGCGATCTCGTTCACCACCAGCGGCATGCCATAGCCCAGCGTCTTGCGCATCTGCGACCAGTCCAGCTGGCGCGAGAAGGTCAGGTTCCGCTTCACCCAGTACACGTAGAACACAACGACGATGCCCGCGGCGAGCATCTTGCCGCCGTATGCGGCGACCGCCGTGCGCTCGAGCCACGCCACCGCACCGACCATCAGCACCAGCTCCAGCCAGCGCCAGGCGACCCGGGTGACCATCAGCACGCCGGAGTGTTCGCCGGCACGCAGCACCATCTGCACCAGGCTGACGAACACCTGCAGCGGGATCGTCATCACCGCCATCCACAGCACCGGCGAGAACGACGCGCCGCCGAACCAGTCCACGCAGGCGAACACGGTGATGCCGGCGGCCCAGATGCCGCACGACACCAGCAGCGGCAGCAGGAACATGTTGGTGGCGAAACCCGGCAGCGCGCGCGTCTCGTCCTGGTAGGGATAGAAGCGCAGGATGGCGTGCTGCGCACCCAGCTTGGCGACGGCGACCCCGATCATCAGCCACGTTTCGTAGTAGCCGAGGATGCCGTACTGCGTGTTGTCGAGCAGCCGCGTCAGCAGCGGAAACGACACCAGGCCCGCCAGCATCACCAGGACGCTGGCCGACGAATAGCGCAGGTAGTGCGCGCCGACCCCGCGCTTGCGGGGCGTGCCCGTGCCGTCGGGATGGGTCATGGCAGGGACGGTCCGGACCGGACGGGAGCGCGAAGCACGGGCAAGGCGGTGAAGGGCATCTTCAGAGCAACGTCGAACGGGGCGCTGTCAGGTCATCGCTGCGCCGCCTGCAGGTCGGCGACACAGGCGGCGAAACGCTGCGCCAGCAGGGGCTGGTCGATGAAATCGTGGTGATGGCCGGGCACGAAGTGGATGCGGAGGTCTCCCGCGACCCAGTCGCGCCAGCCCAGCGAGGCGTCCTCGTGCGGGGTCCGCAGCGGCGTGCGGAACAGGACCAGGTCGCCTTCATAGCGTTCGGGCCGGTACGCCGCGAGTGCGCGATGGTTGGCCCGTTCGACGCGCAGCAGGCGCACCTGCTGCGGCAGCGGGGCATCGGCGTCGCGCCTGCGCCGCCAGGCCGCGCACGGCGCATCCCAGAGCCGCACGCGCAACCGCCGCGCCAGTTCCCGCCACGGCAGATGACGCAACGCGTCCCGCACCAGCGGCCAATGCCAGCGGCGCCGCTGCTCCGGCGCGCCCGGACCGAACGTGTCGAACATCGCCAGCAGGGCGACCTCACGGCCGGCCGCGCGCAGGCGTCGTGCCGTTTCCAGCGCCAGCACGCCCCCCATCGATCCGCCGGCCAGCAGCACCGCGCCGACCGGGCAGGCGTCCTCGATGGCGGCCGCGTAGCCATCGGCCATCGCCTCGATGCGGTCGAGCGGCGCGGCCACACCATCCAGGCCGCCGGCCTGCACCCCGAATACCGGCTGCCGAGGATCCAGTGCGTCGAGCAGCGGAAGGTAATTCAACACGTTGCCGCCCACGGCGTGCATCAGGAACAGCGGCGCCAGTCCGGCGCCTGCCCGCAGCGGCACCAGCGGCTGCCAGGAGCGCTGATCCGGCGCCCCGGTGCGGTTGCGCGCGCCGGCTTCCCGGGCCGCCTCGATGGCCTGGGCCAGCGCGGCGATGGTGGGATGCGCGATCAGCGTCGCCAACGGCAGGTCCACGCCGTGCCGCTGGTGGAGCTGGTTGAACATGCGCACCGCGAGCAGCGAGTAGCCGCCGAGCGCGAAGAAATCGTCGTCGATACCGATGCCGTCGCGCTGCAACAGGCGACCCCACAGATCGTGCAGCTCGTGCTCCAGGGCCGAACGCGGCGGCGTGCGGCGGCGCGCCACCGTCGGCGCATCCAGGGTCGGGGACGGCAGGGCACGGCGGTCGATCTTGCCGTTCGGCGTCTTCGGCAGGCGAGGCAGCACTTCGATGTACTGCGGGCGCATGTACGCCGGCAGCGCCGCGGCCAGCTGCGTGCGCAATCGCGGCGACAGCGCTGCCGGCGCCGAACCGCTTCCCACGTACAGCACCAGCACCTGGTCGCCCCCCGCGAGCGTGTCGACCACGGCCACGCACTCGGCGACCTCCGGATCGCCGGCGGCCGCCGCCTCGATGTCGCCCGGCTCGATGCGATAGCCGCGCAGCTTGATCTGCTCGTCCGCCCGACCGTGGAAATGCAGCTGGCCCGCGTGCAGCCGGCCCAGGTCGCCGGTGCGGTACATGCGGGAGCCATCCGCAGCGAACGGATCCGGCACGAACCGTTCGGCGCTCAGGTCGGGGCGATGCAGGTAACCATCGGCCACGCCGGCACCGCCGATCCAGATCTCGCCCAGCGCATGCGGCAGGGCCGGCCGCATGCGGTCGTCGAGCAGGTAGAACCGGGTGCGCGCGATCGGCTGCCCCAGCGGCACCGCCCGCTCGGTGCCGTCGATGCGGTGGATGCTCGACCACACCGTGGTCTCGGTGGGGCCGTACATGTTCCAGAGTTCGCGGCACTGCCCGTGCAGCGCGCGTGCGAGCGGCAGCGGCAGGGCTTCGCCGCCCACCAGCAGGCGCAGCGGCGCCAGCACCTGCGTGCGGCCGACTTCCTGCAGCAACGCCATCAACGACGGCGTGGTCTGGAACATCGTGCAGCGGTGGCGCTCGATCAGGCGGCACAGCGCCTCGGGGTCGCGATGTTCGGCGTCGTCCGCAATCACCACCTGCGCGCCGCAGATCAGCGGCAGATACAGCTCCAGCGCGGCGATGTCGAAGGACAGCGTGGTGGCGGAGCAGATCGCATCGTCCCGCGAGCAGCCGGGCGCCTCCCGCATCGAGCACAGGAAATTGACCAGGTTGCCGTGCAGGATGCGCACGCCTTTCGGTTCGCCGGTGGAACCGGAGGTGTACAGCACGTAGGCGAGGTCGCCCGCCGCGATGTCGGGCAGTGGCGCCTCGACGTCGCCCGCCTCCAGTGCCGCCAGCGTCAGCAATGACCTGCCATCGGCAAGTCCCTCGGGCAATGCGACGCCGTCGGTCACCAGGAGGCAGGACAGCCTGGCGTGGTCCGCCATGTGCAGCAGGCGCTGCGCGGGAAACGCCAGATCGAGCGGCACGTAGGCCGCGCCGGCACGCAGCACCGCGATGACGGCCACCAGCATGTCCAGCGACCTGGGCAGCGCGATGCCGACCAGGTCACCCCGTTCCACGCCCCGCGCCCGCAGGCCGGCCGCCGCCGCACGGGAGCGCCGCGCCAGCGTGGCGTAGTCGATCGCGCTCCCGCCGCATGCCGCCGCCCGCCGCGGCCCGTGCTCGGCGAAGGCGCGCTCCAGCATCGCCACCAGCGACGGCGCGTCGCCGTCGCGGGGCCCCGCTTCGCAGGTCAGCGCGAAGGTGTCGTCCACCCGGGATGCGCCGAGGTCCAGGTCGCGGATGGCGGCCTGGCCGTCTTCCGCGAGGTGCTCCAGCAGCCGCAGGTAGAGGTTCGCCCAGTCGCGGATCGTGCGCTCGTCGTAGAGCGCGGTCTGGTACTGCACTTCCAGCACCAGCCCCGTCGGGACCGGTCGCCAGTAGAACCCGAGCTCCCACGCCGCGGCAGCGCGCGGCAGCACGTTCACCTCGCAGCGGACGCCGTCCATGCGCAGCTTCTCCAGCGACGGCACCAGCGTCAGGATGGATTCGAGCAACAGCATGCGCCCGGCCTGCCTCGGCACCTGCAGCGCATCCACGATGCGGCCCAGCGAGATGTCCTGGTGGTCGGCCGCTTCGTCCAGGCGCTGTTGCACCTGGGCGGCCAGGACGGCGAGCGACGCGGCCGGGTCCACCTCCACGCGCAGCGGCAACGTGTTGTCCGTGTCCCCGACCACGCGCGCGCCGCCGCCACGCGCCGCGCCGGCGAACGGGATGCCGCAGACCAGATCGGTCTGGCCCGTCAGCCGTTGCAACAGGGCGAAGTAGGCGGTCAGCAGCAGGACGAACCGGGTCGTCTTCGTCCTGCGTGCCTGCTCGCGCAGCTGCTGCCATCGGGCTGCCGGCATTGCCAGGGTGAAGCTGGCCGCGTCGAAGCTGATCCGCGCCGCGCGCGGCCGATCGGTCGGCAGGCGCAAGGGGTCGGGCAGCGTCGCAAAGCGGCTGCGCCAGTACGCGAGGCTGCGGGCGCCCTCCGGCCCGTCGCGGCGGGCCCGCTCGGCAAGCACGAAATCGCGCCATGCATCGGCGGCGGGGATCTTCGCGACCGCCTCCGGCGTCGTCGCGTTGTAATGGTCCATCAGGTCCTTGAGCACCACCCGCATCGACCATCCATCCATGACCAGATGGTGGGCCGCCATGAACAGGCGATGGTGATCCGGCCCCAGCCGATACAGCACGCCCCGCACCAGCGGCGCGACGGCGGTGTCGAACGGTGTGGCGCGCCAACGCCTGCACGCCTCGCGGTAGGCCGCCATCGGATCGTCAAGGTGAGAGAGATCCTCGCGCTGCAGCCGGACCCCGGCATGCGGATGGTGGATCTGTTCGGTGCCATCGCGCGAGAACGCGACCGCCAATGCCTGGTGGCGCGCCACGACGGCCGCCACGGCACGCTCGAAACGGTCGCCATCCAGCGGCCCCTCGAGCGAAAGCTCGAACGCCTCGCCGAACGCCAGCGTCGCATCGGCGCTGTAACGACCCCCCAACCATTTTTCGGCCTGCGCATCGGTCAGGGGAAAACGTGCGCCGCCCTGCCCCCCGTCAGCGCCCTCGCGCGCCAGTCCGTCCCCTCGCACATCCGTCGCCAAGAAGGCCCCCTGGTGGCCTTTCTGCCCATCCCGACCTTGAGTATAGGCAAATGTGACATGTGCGGCCCATCACCCTTACGCGCGCTCGGGGGCGACGGTACGGCACGGCGTCGGAATCGATCGCGCATCGGGACTGCGTGAAGACATCTTCACGACCCTGTTGCTCCGCTGTACGCCGCGCGAAAACATGCCGAAAGCGTGAATCCGGTTTGAATCCGGCAGAACGTGATTGGTCAATCCGTGAACCAATCGGCAGCCCCGTGCATAACGTCGTATAGACTGGCATCCGGACAGGGGGTCCTCGTTTTCAGATACACAACGGCCGACAGGAGCCGTTCTAGATGACTGCATCCCGCATTTTCTCCCCCCGTTCCCTGCTGGGCCTGGTCCTGGTCCCCCTGGGACTGCTCGCTCCCGCCGCCCACGCCCAGTCGCTCGGCGTCTGCAATTCCTTCTACGGCTCGGGCTTCACCCTGGCCGAGGGCAAGGTCAACCCGACGATGCCCACGCTGGCCAAGCCCGCCAAGGGCGCCGTGCTGAAGGAGCCGAACTTCAACACCTGCCTGGTCCGCGCCACGGACCACGCGGCCGAGCCGCCCAGCACGTTCGCCCGCAACGACTATTCGCGCCGGCAGGCGTTCAACGCCGACAACACGTACTTCATCGTCTACTCGAACGATGGCTGGTGGCACCTCTACGACGCCAACACGCTGAAGCATCTGCGCGCGCTGTCGCCGAAGGTGGCCAACGCCAACGTGTCGTCCGCCTACCACATGGCCGGCGATGCCGAGCCGCAGTGGCATCCGACCAACCCGAACATCCTCTACTACCTGCCCACCAACGGCGGCATGCGCGTGCTGTCGCTCGACGTGCGCACCAATACGCACAGCGTGGCGGCCGATTTCAACGGCAAGCTGCCGTCGTGGGCCTCCTCGGCCGCGCACGTCTGGACCAAGTCCGAAGGCTCGCCGTCGGCCGATGCCCGCTACTGGGGGTTCCAGGTCGAGGACAGCAACTTCGGGCTGCTGGGCTACATCGTGTGGGACATGCAGGAAAACCGCCTGGTCGGCAGCCGCCAGGACAGCAGCCGTCCCGACCACTCCAGCATGTCGGCGTCGGGCCGCTGGTACATCACCTCGTCCGATACCACCGGCACCTGGGCCTGGTCGCGCGATTTCAGCCAGAAGAAGAAGCTACACGCCAAGAGCGAGCACTCGGACATGGCCTTCGGTCCGGCCAGCCAGGACTACTACGTCTCGGTCGACTACCAGAGCTCCGCGGGCGATGTCTTCTTCACCGACGTCGACGCCTGTCCGGCCGTGGCCGCCAGTGCGACGAGCGCTCCGGTGTGCCCGCGCACGGTGCTGTTCCCCAGCTATGTCAACGGCGCAACGGCTGCGATGCATTTCTCCGGCAAGGGCTTCAACAAGCCCGGCTGGATGGTGTGGAGCACGTACGCGAGCTCGGCGTCGCGCGACGGTAGCCGCCCCTGGTTCACCAACAAGATCTATGCGGTGGAGTTGAAGGCCAATCCGCGCGTGTATGCGCTGGCCTATACCCGTCGCGCGGAGTCCGCCGGCGGCTATTGGTCCGAACCGCACGCCACCGTGAGCCGCGACTTCACCCGCATCGCCTTCAACAGCAACTGGGGGGTGAACGATGCCAACAACATCGACACCTACATCGTCCACATCCCGTCATCGGCATTGCCGGGCGGCACCACCACGCCGCCGCCCACCAGCGGTGGGCGCGTGACCGGCGGCACCCTGCCGCCGCTGGTGAACCCGGGCACCACCTCGTCCGGCAGCCGGCCGGTCGCGGTGGTCGAGCCGGCGACCACCGGCAGCGCCACCGAATCCTCGGGCACGACGGCGACCGACGGCGTTGCCGCCACCGGCACGAGCGTCGCCGCGCGCGCGGCACGACGCGTCAAGGCCGCGACACGGCGTGCCATGGCCGGGTTGAGGACCACCAGCCCCAGACTCAGCACGGCGTTGCGTTCGCTGCCGCTGGTCTACTGGATCGATCAGGAGTGGGAGCTCGACGCCGACAAGTGAGTCGCCTGCGGCCACCCATTGCCGCATGAGATCACCCGGGCCGGAAAGACCACGCGTCTTTCCGGCCTTTCTGTTTCGGCAGGGGCCTTACAGATACCAGGGCCAGAGCGACGCGCTCCAGAGCAGTCCCAGGCGGGACTGCTGGGCCATCCGTTCCACCTGGGCCGGCAGGCGCGGAGACGCGGCGTCCGGATGATCCACCACGGATATCCGCTTTTCCGCCCCGGGCGGGACGCCATGGACATCCAGCACCTGCCATCGCCCGGCGGCATTGAAGGTGTGGCACCCGTCCTGCCCTTCCATCCAGGTCGGGTCGAGCCGAGCGACCTGCCTTTCCCGATAGTGGGTCGCGTCCAGCCCCAGCACCTCGTTGAACACGACCGCCGCGCCGTACACGGGCGCGCAGCACTGGGCGGGGCGATAGAGCCTGCCATGCCGGCGGAACAGCTGCCCGGCGGGACGCGCACTGCGCACATCCGCCAGCAGCGGGTTGGCCGGATGCGGCCGGTAAGGCCCTTCCAGCGCATCGGCGACGAAGAGGAACAGTTCGTCGGACGGATTGCCGCCGCTTTCCGAGACATTGCCGAACAGGTACCACCGCCCCTCGTGGTGGTGCAGCGTGGGATCGACGCAGGCGCAGCCCTCCAGCAGGTCCGCCGTCCTCACCCACCCCCGCGGGAAATCCGTTGCGCGGTAAAGGCTGACGCGGTCCGCCTCGAACGATTCCACCGTCATGTACCACGCATCGTCCCAGCGGAAGACCTGCGGATAGGAAAGATGGAACGGTTCGTCCAGCACCGTCCCCAGGTTGACCGCGCTGCCGTCGTCCAGCAACTGCAGGCACGCGATCACGCCCTGGTTGCGCGCATCGACGAACTCCTCGACGAACAGCAGGCGGCGATCCTGCTCTTCGACCAGGAAAGGATCGGCCCAGTAGTTCCTGCCCGGCGCCACCAGCGCGCGCCAGCCCTCCACGCGCGGCGCGGCCGGATCCACCGGCGAGTCGACATCCGGCAACAGCAGGTACCACGGCTGATGGGTGGCGCGTCGCCGCGTGCCGGACTGCAGCAGCAGCCGCAACGCGATCCAGGCCGCATGGAGGCACATGGCCATGCTCCATCGGATGGGTTCCGGACCCACCTGCAGGCGTTTCATCGAGGCACTTCCCTCGTCCGGCAGGTTGCGGATGGCGCGCAGGAGCAACGCCGGCAGCTTCAGGAACGCCATGTCGCGATGCTGGCTGAAGGAGACCGCGCGCGTCGCGCCCCAACTGCCGGCCAGCACCGTCGGCGGCAGGGACGCATCGGCGGGACGCAACTCCAGCGTGATCGGCGTGGCGTCCTGCTCTTCCAGGATCGGCGACAGCAGGGCGGCTCCGGCGCGTACCGGATCGACCAGGTCGCCGTCGAGCAGCCAGCAGCCATGGGGGGCCAGTCTGGCCAGCGCGGTGGCCCAGTCCTCCGGCCCGATGCAGAGCACCAGGTCGGGCTGCAGGGCGGCCACGCGCGCGCAGACCGCGTCGCGCTGGCGGCCTGCGGCACGCGTCTCGTCAGCGGGCGCATGCACGTCCTCCGGCAGCCCGGTCTGCGCCAGCGGCCCTTCCAGCGGCCGTCCACGCATGCGCAGGAACAGGCGCAGCAAGGTGCGCTCCAGCCAGAAGAACGGGAACAGCGCGAAAGGCAGCCGTCGCCGCGACGGTTCCGGTCGCAGGTCGGCCGACACGGCCAGCAGGGTGACGTCGTCGCGATCCCGCGCCAGTTCGAAGGCGCACGAGACCCATCGCGGCACGCGCGCCGGCCCCACCAGCACCACCCGCAGGGGTTTCCCGCGCGTCGTCGCGTAAAGCGGCGTGCGGACCTTCATGGCGCCACGGCCCATGCGCCGATCCGGTCGATCACGCGGGCACGGTCGCTTGCCGAGAACAGGATGTGGTCGAGCTGCGGCCAGAACTCCACTTCGAGTCGCGGATCGCGCCGGTACCGGCCGAAGGTCGCGTCGATCTGGCGGGGATGCAGCAGGTAATACGAAACGCCGCCGGTGTAGAACGCGAGGATCCTCACGCCACGCTCGAGCAGTTGGCCCGCCTGCGCGAGGAACTGCCCGTGTTCCGGCCAGTCGCGGAAGTCGCTCAGGCCCGGCGCATCGTCCGGCTTGGCACGCAGCAGGCGCAGCAGCATGCCCGGCCACCGCAGGGGCGAGCGCGCGAGCATCAGCCGCAGTTGGCCGATGCGGAACCACGGCCCCTGCACCGCCATGCCGTCCAGCAGCAGCACACCGTCCACGCGCGTGTCGGCCACGGCCATGCGCCAGCCCTGGTCGGCGGCGCTGCAGATGCCACCGACGATGAAGCTGCGCGCGCCGGTACTCGCCTGGACCGCATCCAGCGCTTCGCGCACGACGGACTCCGCATCGGGGTGGGTGCCGGCCGGCGCATCGCCGATGCGTGGCATGTCGAAGCGGAACACGTGCAGGCCCTGCTCGGCGAGGCGCCGCGCCAGGTGCACGTGCAGGCGGAACGGGCCCATCCGGTGGATGAGCCCGGCATTGAACAGCACGACCGCACGCCCCTTCGGCGCACCTTTCGAGCGCGTCAGCAGGCCGAACCCGCGTCCTCCATCCAGCGCGACCACTTCATCCACGGGCACCTCCTTTCGCCAGGCCTGCGAGCAACCCCTCCAGCGCATCGCGCGCATCGCGCAGCGGGATCAGTCCGTCCAGGTCGACCTCGTCCGTCCATGCCGACAGCGAGGCCGGCAACCGGAAGCGCGCATCGCTTTCCAGCGCATGGCCTTCGCCGTCGGCGGTATCCACCACCGATACCGGCACCTCCGGGCCAGGACCGGCGAGCGTCAGCGCCGCGAGGGCCTGCTGCGCACCCGGCGACAGGCGGAAGCCCATCAGGTCGTCCTGCAGCGCCGGCGCACGGCCCTTCAACAGCGGATAGCGGTGCTTCGACCCGCGCTCGCGCGCGTCGCGTGCGAGCAGCGACTGGACGTAGCGGGCACCGTCGACCACCGGCTGCCACAACCACAGGGCACTGGCGCCGAGCGCGCCGGCATCGCGCCAGGCGAACAGCGCCGATGCCCTTGCCGCCATGACGATCAGCGGAATGCCCTGCGCCAGACGACGCAGTTCTGCGGCGGCCAGCACCAGATCACGCGCGGTCGAATCGGGCTGGAACTGGCCGTCGTCGCCGCCCGAATCTCCCGTGCCGTAGTAATCGAAACGCAGGCAGGCGATCCCCGCTCCCGCCAGTTGCGCGGCCATCTGCGAGAAGAACCGGTAGCTGCGCATGTGCTCGTGCAGCAACGGCGGACACATCAGCAACGCGGCGCGTGCGCCACCGACCGGAAGGTGGCCAACCCCGAACAGGCGGCGCTCGTCCGGCCCGAAGAACGCCGGCAGCATGACCACATCCCTCACCTTGCCCGCTCCCTTGGCAGTGTCATGCGCGACGGGTGCGTCGCGCGCCGTCCATGTCCGCCCGTCGAGTGCGGCCACGCCGGCACGTTCACCCTCACGTCCATCCGTCATCCCCGCCTCGATGCCCGCTGCATCAGCGAACGTCCTGCCCGCGTGTTCCCCTGGCGGCAAGCCTAGCATGCGGCCCTCCCGGAGCATGGCCGCACGTCCGCCATGCGCGCGCGTGACTTGCCGACCGCGCTCCCCTCGTGCATCGACCGTCTCATGTCCCGGTGTCCACCCGGCCCAGCCAACGCCGCACACGTCCCCACCAGCCACGCGGAGCGGCCTTGGCGGGCGGCGCACGCATCGCGGACGCCTGCGGCAGCGCCGCCGCCGCCTGTGCCAGCGTCTGCGTCGCCAACGACAGCAGGCGCAGGCGCACGCCGGTATCGCGGGCCACCCGATTGGCCATCTGCACGGCCAGCATGGAATGTCCCCCCAGCTCGAAGAAGTTGTCGTCCGGTCCTGCGTCGGTGCCCAGCAGTTCGCTCCAGACGTCGATCAGGTAGGTCACGCGCGGATCGGCATGTCGTGGGCGTTCGACACGGGTCCGCACCTCCTGCCCGGCGGGCGGATGCGACGGCGCGGGCAAGGCCTTGCGATCGGTCTTTCCGTTGGGCAACAGCGGTATGGACGCCAGGTGGACCAGATGCTGCGGCACCATGTAGTGCGGCAGCGTGCCGCGCAGCGCCGCCAGCAGCGCCGCGTCGTCGAGCGCCGCCTGCGGCGCAGGCACCACGTACGCCACCAGGCGCACGTCGCCGGGACGGTCCTCGCGCACCATCACCACCGCGCGGCCGACGCCGGGCTGCACGGCCAGTGCGTGTTCGATCTCGCCGAGCTCGATGCGATGGCCGCGCACCTTCACCTGGAAATCGAGGCGCCCCTGGTGTTCGAGCACGCCATCGTGGCGCCAGCGTCCGCGGTCGCCGGTCCGGTACAGGCGGGGCGGCAATCCTCCGCGACCCACGCCGGGATGCTGCACGCAGGCGTCCGGGATGAAACGCTCAGCCGTCAGCTCGGGGCGGTGCAGGTAGCCGAGGGTGACGCCATCGCCGCCGATGTGGATTTCGCCCGACACGCCCGGCGGACAGATCTGTCCGCGCTCGTCCAGTACCCAGACCGTGGTGTTGTTGATGGGGCGACCGATGTGGATGTCCGGCGCGCCCCCATCGGTCGCCGGCAGCACGCGCATGCAGGTCGACCACACGGTGGTTTCGGTGGGTCCGTACATGTTCCAGAGTTCGGCGCCGCACTCCAGCAACTGGATCGCCAGATCGGCCGGCAGCGGTTCGCCGCCGCACAGCGCCTTGAAGGGCGCCCGCGCGCGCCAGCCGGTCTCCACCAGCATGCGCCAGCTGGCCGGCGTGGCCTGCATGACATTGACGCCCGTCCGCTCCAGCAATGCCGCGATCTCGGTGCCGTCCATCGCCGCCTCGCGGGTGGCGAGCACCACCTCGGCACCCACGCTCAGTGGCAGGAAGAGCTCCAGCACGGCGATGTCGAACGAGGTGGTGGTGACCGCCAGCAGGCGATCGTCCTGGGCCAGGCCCGGTTCGCGGCGCATGCTGTGCAGGAAGTTGACCACCGCCCCGTGCGGCACCTGCACGCCCTTGGGCTTGCCGGTCGAACCCGAGGTGTAGATGACGTACGCGACGGAGGCCGGCGACGCCCGATCGTCCGTGAGCGCGGACACGGTGGCGGGCGCGGCGTCCATGCCGGCGGCGTCCGCATCGACCAGCAGCAGCTTCTCGCGCGGCCATGCCAGCGGCGCGGCCAGTTCGCCTTCCGACAGCACCAGCGCCAGGCCGGCGTCCTGCGCCATGAACTGGAGACGGTCGCCGGGATAGGCGGGATCCAGCGGCACGTAGGCGGCGCCGCACCTCAGCACGGCCAGCATGCCGGCGACCAGATCCGGATGCCGGTCGAGGCATACGCCCACCACGTCGCCGGGGCGGACACCACGCGCATGCAGCGCATCGGCGATGCGGCCGGCGCGCGCATGCAGATCGGCGTACGTCAGCGTCTGCGCGCCGAAGCGCAGGGCGATGCGCGCGGGCGTGGCGGTCGCCTGCGCCTGGAGCAGGCCATGCAGCGTGCGCTGCGCGGGCCACTCGGCGGCCGTGGAATTCCACGCCGCGAGCGCGTCGCGGTCGTCATCGCTCAACAGCAGGGTATCGCCCACCCTGGCTGCCGGATCGCGCCTCACCGCTTCCAGCAGCGCCATGAACCGCCCATGCAGGCGCCTGCCCGAGGCCGGCGACAGGATGTCGGCGTTGTAGTTGAGGTCGGCGGCCAGTCCGTCGGCATCCTCGAAGCACCACAGCGCGAGGTCCTGGTTGGCGGTGTGGTGCGGCAGCATCACGTGCTCGTAGCGCAGGCCGCCCCAGGTGGTCTTGCGATCGCGGATGTCCTGGAAGGAGAACACCGACTGGTACACCGGCGGACGGCTGGGATCGCGCGGCACGCCGAGGGCCTGCACCAGCTGCTCCAGCGGCACATCGGGATGCGAGAAGCAGTCCAGCACCGCCGACCGTACCCGTGCCACCAGCGCGGTGAACGGCATGTCCGGATCCACCTGCACGCGTACCGGCAGGATGTTGACGAAAAAGCCCATCACATCGTCCATGCCTTCGGGCACGTTGCGTACCGGCAGGCCGACCACGAGGTCGCGCTGGCCCGTGATCCGGTGCAGCAGCACGTACCACGCCGCGAGCAGCGTCATGAACAGCGTGGCGTCGGCCTGCGCGCCCACCGCACGCAGGCCGTTCGTCAGTGCCGCGTCGATGTGCATGAGCTGCGCGCCGCCGCGACCGGACGGCTGGGTCGGGCGCGGGAAATCCTCGGGCAGGTGCAGCGGTTCCGCATGGCCCTGCAGATGCGCGGTCCAGTGCCGCAGCTGCGCCTGCAGGTCGGCCGAATCGCGTCGGCCGGCATTCCAGGCGGCATATTCGGCATAGGTGCGCTCGGGTTCGGGCAGCGTGGACAGCCCACCGGCACTGTAGGTCCCGTACAGCGCGGCCATTTCATCGCAGAACAGGTTGATCGACATCCCGTCCCACACGGTGTGGTGCACCATGAAGAACAGTACGTGCTCCTGCGCCGACAACCGGAACAGGCGTACCCGGTACAGCGGCGCGCGATCGAGCGGGATCACCTCGGCCGTCAGTTCGTCCATCCGGCGCGCCAGCACCGCCTCGCGTTCCGCCGCGGGCAGCGACGACAGGTCTTCCAGCGGCTGCAACGTCGGCCGGACATCGTCGAGCACGCGCTGCACGGCACCGTCATCCGTTGCTTCAAGTCGCGTGCGCAGCACCGGCTGGCGGCGCACGACCTTGGCGAAGGCATCCTCCAGGGCAGTGAGGTCCAGCGGCCCATGCAGGCGATGCGCCGACTGGATGTTGTAGCCGGTGTAACCGGGCTGCATGTGGTCCATGACCCACAGGCGCTGCTGCATCAGCGACAGCGGCGCGACCGAGGGATCGTCCAGCCGCGGCACATTGATCGCCGGAGGCAGCGTGGCCGGTGCGTCCGCATCGCCGAGCAGCGTCGCCAGTTGCGCCACCGTCGGTGTCTCGAACAGGCTCCGCAGCGGCAGTGCGACACCGAAGGCGGCGGACAGGCGCGACGCCAACCGCGCCGCCAACAACGAATGACCGCCGATGGCGAAGAAATCGTCTTCCGCACCGACCGACGGCACGCCGAGGACCTCGGCCATTGCCGTGGCCACCCGTTCCTCCACCGTGCCACGCGGCGCGCGACGCTCGCCGCGCACCGCATCCACGCCCTGCGGGGCCGGCAGCGACTTGCGGTCCACCTTGCCGTTGGGCAGCAGCGGAATCGCCGGCATCGTCACCAGATGCTGGGGAATCATGTAGTCGGGCAGGCTGCCGCGCAGGTGCGCACCCATCCCGGCCTCGTCCAGCGCGGAGCCCGGCTGCGGCACCACGTACGCGACCAGGCGCACGTCGCCCGGCCGGTCCTCGCGCGCCATCGCGACGACGCGCGCGACCGCGGGATGCGTGGCCAGGTTGGCTTCTATTTCGCCCAGTTCGATGCGATAGCCGCGCACCTTGACCTGGAAGTCCAGGCGGCCCTGGTGTTCCAGTTGGCCGTCGGGACGCCAGCGTCCGCGATCGCCGGTGCGGTAGACGCGCGCGCCCTCCGGCGCATCGGCGTGGTACCGGTCGGGAATGAAGCGGTCTGCCGTCAGCTCCGGCCGGTTGAGATAGCCCAGGGTGACGCCATCGCCGCCGATGCAGATCTCGCCGGGGACGCCGCGCGGGCACAGGCTGCCCTGCTCGTCGAGGATCCAGACCTGGGTGTTCGCGATGGGATGCCCGATGTGGATGTCCGGCACGCCGCCCGCCCCCTGCTCCACGCGGGCGCAGGTCGACCACACCGTGGTCTCGGTGGGTCCGTAGAGATTCCACAGCGCCGCGCAGCGCGGCAGCAGCTGTTGCGCCAGGTCGGGGGCCATGGGCTCGCCGCCGCACAGGGCCACGAAATCCGCGCCGCCCTGCCAGCCGGCTTCGAGCAGCAGGCGCCAGGTGGCCGGCGTCGCCTGCATCAGCGTGATGCGCTCTTCCTGCAGGCGCGCACGCAATGCGTCCGCGTCGATCGCGGTCTCGCGATCGGCGATGACGACCTGCGCGCCGACCGACAGCGGCAGCATGAGTTCGAGCACCGCGATGTCGAAGGACAGCGTGGTCACCGCCAACAGGCGGTCGTCCGCGCCGATGCCGGGCTCCGCCTGCATGCCGACCAGGAAGTTGGCGACGGCGCGATGCGGCACCTGCACGCCCTTCGGCTTGCCGGTGGAGCCGGAGGTGTAGATGACGTAGGCGGCCGATTCCGGCAAGGCGCTGTCGAGGTCGCGGCCGATCCGCGTCGCCGGCTGCATTGCCAGCGCGTCCTGCAGTTCGTCCAGCACCAGCACCGGGCGTCCCGGCAACGCGCACTGCGCGGCATGGCGCCGCTGCGTCACCAGCGCCGCCAGGCCGGCGTCGCCCGCCATGTAGGTCAGTCGCTCGGCCGGGAAGCCCGGATCGAGCGGCACGTAACCGGCACCCGTCTTCAGGATGCCGAGCAGGGCCGCCAGCATGTCGGCGTCGCGGTCGACCGACAGCCCGACCAGGCTGCCGCGGCGAGCGCCCTGCGCGCGCAGCAGATGGGCGATGCGGTTGGCGCGCGCTTCCAGCTGCGCGTACGTCAGTGTGCCGTTCGCGTCGCGCACCGCCACGCGGTCGGGCGTCAGATCGCTCTGGCGCTCGAAATGCTCATGCATGCGCGCGTCGCGGTCGTACGCCACCGGCGGCGGCTGCAGCGCGGCCAGTTCCGCATGACCGGCGGCATCGACCAGCGGCAGCGCCGCGATCGCCACATCACCGTCGCGTACCGCGGCGCGCAGCAGGCATTCGTAGCCGGCCAGCCAGCGCCGCACGGTGGCTTCGTCGAACAGGTCGCGGTTGTACTGGCACTCCAGCCGCAGGGCACCCTGCACCTGCGCGGCGTTGACGAACAGTTCGAAGGTATCGAAGCGGCGCGGATTGTCGAAGAACTCCAGCGACAGCCCGGGGAACGCGTGCGCCTCGCTGTCCAGCGCCTGGTCGATGTTGAACAGCATGTTCACCAGCGGCATGCGGCTGGGATCGCGCGCGATCGGAAGCTTCTTCAGCAGCGTGCCGAAGGTGCAGCGCTGGTGCTCCAGCGCATCCAGCAGTACGTCCTGCGCGCCGTCCAGCGCAGCCCCGAATCCCTGCCGGGCCGACAGGTCGAAACGCAGCGGCAGGGTGTTGACGCAGTGGCCGACCAGGGTGTCGTGCCCACCGACCGCCTGGCCCGCCGCGGGAATGCCGACCACGACGCTGTCCTGCCCCGACAGGCGACCCAGCAGCGTCGAGAAACCGGCCAGCAGCGTGGCGAACAGGCTGGCGCCGCGCCGCGCGCCGAGCTGGCGCAAGGACGTGGTCAGTGCGTGGTCCAGCACATGGTCGACGCGGGCGGAGGCGAAGGTGCGCCGCGCCGGTCGGGGACGGTCGGTGGGCAGGTCGAGCACGGGGATGTCGGTGGCGAAGCGAGCGAGCCAGAACGCTTCGTCCTCCTGCTGCTGGCGCAGGTCGGTACCCGTGGCCTCCGCCATCGCATAGTCGCTGTACGCCTGTGCGGGCGGCAGCGGTGCCGATGCGTGCCCCGCATGGAGCGCGTACAGCGCGCCCAGCTCGCGCACGATGACCCACCACGACCAGCCATCGCAGGCGACATGGTGCGCGCTGAGCAACAGCTGATGGTCGTGCTCGGCAAGGCGCAGCAGTTCGGCGCGGAACAGCAGGTCGTGGCTCACGCGGAACGGCGTCTCTACCGTGGCGCGCACACGCGCTTCCACCTCCTCTCGCTGCGCTTCGCCCTGCAGCACGGCGAGATCGGTGTACTCCAGCGCGAACGGCAACGGCTGGCGGATGCACAGGCGCTCGCCGGTGGGATCCAGCACGGCGCGCAACGATTCGTGGCGATCCACGAGCGCCTGCAGCGCGGCGGCCAATGCGGCGCGGTCCAGCACGCCGCGCAGGCGGAGCGACACCGACAGGTTGAACGACAGCGATGCCTCGGCATCGAGCTGGTCGGCCAGCCATATCTCGCGCTGCGGCTCGGTGCTGGGCACCACGCAGGCGAGTTCGCCACCGGCGAAGGGGTCGTAGTCGACGGCGGACAGGGACGATACGGACTGCGGCAACGCTGGGTTCATCCTGCCACCTTGAGGTAACGACCGGCGTGCTCCGGATGGGGCACGTACCAGGCCGGCTCGCCATCGGGCGAACGGCCGAGCCGCGCACCCGGCACGACCGGGTAGCGCGCATCCATCGGCGCGCGCGGCGACGAAACGGGCGACAACGGCGCGATCGGCAGCGGCGGCGCATCCGTCCCCGGGGAAACGTCATCGACGTGCGTGGCTGGTGCGGCATCGCCCTCGACCAGCGACAGCTGGCGCGCCATCAGTGCGTGTTGCTGGTTCATCACGCTGCGCAGGGTGTCGGCATCGACGGTCCCGGCCTGCATCAGCAAGGCCAGTTGCTGCGACATCAGTTGCAGCTGCCGTTCGACGACCGAACGGATGCCGGCGTCGCCGTCTCCCGTGTCGGGTGCCGCCGGTGCCTGCATGCGGTCCGCCGGCGCGGCGGCGGCCGATGCGACCGCGGCGACCGCGACCGGTGCCGCCACCGGCGGCGCGTCGTCGGGCACGTGCGGCGCGAGCAGGGCGGCCAGCGTCGCCAGCGTGGCGCACTCGCCCATCAACTGTCGGAAGGTGACCTTCACCCCGAACGTCTTCTGTAACCGCAGGGCGATCTGGGTCAGCATCAGGCTGTCCAGGCCGGCTTCGATGAAATGCGTGTCCGCATCGGCGACCTCGAGGCCGGCCGCATCCTCGAACAACGCACGCAGACGGGCGACCAGCCGGTCCTCACCGGAGGCGGTGCCAGCATCGCCGGGGGTGGTGTCGACCAGATGCAGCCCCGGAGGGTCCTGCGCCTGGGCGACGACGGCGGGATGCGGCAACACGCTGGCGCTGGCCACCGGGGACGCGTCGATCCAGTAGCGCTGCCGTTCGAAGGCGTAGGTCGGCAGGCAGATGCGCTGCCTGCGCGCGCGCCGGTCCAGGCGGGACAGGTCGATCGCGACGCCGTGCATCCACAGCTGTCCGGCCGCCTGGCGGAACTGCGACAGCTCGCTCTGCGCGGTGTCGGCGAGCGTGGACACCGCGACCTTCTGCGCCTTGGACAGTTGTGGATGCTGCCGCGCCAATGCCGCCAGCGTGGTGCGCGTGCCCACTTCCAGCATCACGCCGGCGGGCAGGGCCAGCGCTTCCAGCAGCGCCGCCGAGAAGCGCACGGGCTGCCGCAGATGCCGTGCCCAGTAGTCGGGCGACGTGGCGGTGTCGGCATCCAGCCATTGTGCGGTGGCCGTGGACAGCACGGGCAGTTGCGGCGCGTGGCGCTGCACGGCGGCCACTTCGCCGCGGAACTGCTCCACCACCGCATCCATCATCGCCGAGTGGAACGCATGCGAGGTATGCAACGGACGGCAGGCCGTGCCCTCGCCTTCCAGCTCGGCCTGGAACGCGGCGACGGCGTCGCCCGGTCCCGACACCACGCAGGCGCCCGGCGCGTTCTCTGCGGCCAGCGACAGCGCCGCCGGCAGGCGCGCCATCAATGCGTCGGCCGGCATGCGCACCGACAGCATGGAACCGGTCGGCTGCGCCTGCATCAGGCGTCCGCGCCGCGCGACCAGGGTCAGCGCGTCCTCCAGCGAAAACACGCCGGCCAGCGTCGCTGCGGCGAATTCGCCGATGCTGTGGCCCAGCATCGCCGCGGGCGTCACGCCCAGGCTCATCCACAACCGGGCCAGCGAGTACTCGATCGAGAAGATCGCCGGCTGCATCACCGACGTCGGCAACAGCGCATCCGCATCGTCGCCGAACACGACCTCGCGCAGGTCGAAGCCGAGTTCCTCGCGCAACCCGTCGGCACAGGCGTCGAAGGCCTCGCGGAAATGCGGTTCGGCCGCGTACAGCGCGCGCCCCATGCCGGCGTACTGCGACCCCTGGCCGGGGAACAGGAACACCGCACCGGTCGCGTGCGCGGGCCGTCCGCGCGCGATCGCCGTGGCGGTCTCGGGACTGCGCAACAGCGCGGTGGCGTGCGCGGCATCGTCCACCGCCAGTGCGATGCGGTGCGGGAACGCCTTGCGGCCCACGCCGAGCGTCCACGCGACATCGGCCAGGTTGAGGTGCGGCTGTGCCTCGAGATGGCCGGCCAGCGCCTGCGCCATGCGTCCCAGCGCGACCGGAGTGCGCGCGGACAGCACCAGCACCTGCGGACCGTCCGCCGTATCGCTGGGCGACAGCGACGGGGCTTCCTGCATCACCACGTGCGCATTGGTGCCGCCCACGCCGAAGGAACTTACGCCGGCCAGCCGCGGAGCGCCTTCGCGGCGCGTCCAGTCGGTCAGTGCGCCGTTGACCACGAACGGCGTGCTGGCGAAATCGATCGTCGGGTTCGGACGGGTGAAATGCACGGTCGCCGGAATGCGTTCCTCGCGCAGCGCGCACGCCGTCTTGATGACGCCCGCCGCGCCCGCCGCGATGACCAGGTGACCGACGTTGCTCTTCACCGAGCCCACCCGGCAGAAGCCGGTGTCCGCGGTGCCGCGGCGGAATGCCTTGGTCAGTCCTTCGATCTCGATGGGATCGCCCAGCGGCGTGGCCGTGCCATGCGCCTCGACGTAGCCGATGTCGCGCGGCGATACGCCGGCATCGGCCTGCGCCATGGCGATCACCGCCGCCTGCCCGTCGCTGCTCGGCGCGGTGAAACTGGCCTTCTGGCCGCCGTCGTTGTTGATGGCCGCACCGCGGATCAGCGCGTGGATGGTGTCGCCATCGGCCAGCGCGTCGGACAGGCGCTTCAGCAGCACCACGGCGGCGCCGTCGCTGAAGACGGTACCGCGCGCATGCTCGTCGAACGCGCGCGTGTGCCCGTCCGGCGACAGCATCGCGCCTTCGATGTGGCGGTAGCCGCTGTTCGGCGGGCAGGTCGCCGAGGCCGCCCCGGCCAGCGCCATGTCGCACTGGCCGGCACGCAGGCTGTCCACCGCCTGGCAGATCGCCACCAGCGAGGTCGAGCACGCGGTGTGCGTGCTGACTGCCGGACCAGTGAGGTTGAGCTTGTGCGCCACGCGCGTGGCGATGTAGTCCTTCTCGTTGTTGACCATCACCTGGAAGGCGCCGAGCTTCTCGATCAGATCGGGCCGCTGCGCCAAGTGATGCTGGAAATACGTGGCGTTGTTCATGCCGGCGAATACGCCGACCGGACCCGGCGTGGCATCCGGTGCATAGCCGCCACGCTCCAGGCATTCCCAGCACAGCTCCAGGAAGATGCGTTGCTGGGGGTCCATCAGTTCCGCCTCGCGCGGACTGATGCCGAAGAAGCCGGCGTCGAACTGCTCCAGTCCCTCGATGATGCCGCGCGCGGCGACATAGGCGGGATCCAGGCGTTCGCTGGCCGGGATGGAGGGGTCGAGATCTTCCGGCTTGAACAGGGTGATGGTGTCGCGTCCGTCCAGCAGGTTCTGCCAGAACGCCTCGACCGTCGACGCGCCCGGGAAGCGCCCCGCCATGGCGATCAGGGCGATGGGTTCGCGTGCGGATGCCTCGTGGCGGCCGCGGCCCAGGCGCGCCGCGTCCAGGGCGGTGCTGCCCTGCCCGTCGAGCGCCGCGGCCAACCCCGCCGGGGTGGGATCGCGGAAGAACACGGTGGCGGGGACGGCCGCCGATTCGCCATCGGCGGTGGCGCGTTCGCGGCGGATGCGTTCGAGCAGGCGCATCGCGAGCAGCGAATTGCCGCCCAGGTCGAAGAAATTGTCGTGCCGCCCCACGGTCGCCACGCCGAGGATCGTGCTGAACGCCGCGCAGACCGCGCGCTCGCCGGCCGTGACCGGCGGCTCATAGGCAGTCGCCAGCTCGGGGCGCGCGTTGTCGGGCGCAGGCAATGCGCGCCGGTCGAGCTTGCCGTTGGGCGTGACCGGCAAGGCGTCCAGCCGCACGAAGTGCGCCGGCACCATGTGCTCGGGCAGATGCTGCGACAGGTGCGCGCGGAAGTCCTGCACGCTGATCGCCGCATCGCCCTGGCGCGACACGTAGTAGGCCACCAGCCGCAGCTCGCCGTCGGCATCGGGGCTGGCCAGCACCACGCCGCCGCTGACCTGCGGATGCGCCAGCAGCCTCGCCTCGATTTCGCCCAGCTCGATGCGGAAGCCGCGGATCTTCACCTGGAAATCGTTGCGGCCGAGGTACTCGATGTTGCCGTCCGGCAGCCAGCGCCCGAGGTCGCCGGTGCGGTACATGCGCGCGCCGGCGTCGGCCGAGAACGGGTCGGGCAGGAATCGCTCCGCGGTCAGGTCGTCGCGGTTGAGGTAACCGCGTCCGACCTGCACGCCGGCGATGAACAGTTCGCCCGACACGCCCTGCGGCACCGGTTCTCCGCACGGGTCGAGCACGTACATGCGCGTGTTGGCGATCGGCTTGCCGATCGGGATGCTGGTGCGGGCCACGCCCGGCGTGCAGGCGAAGGCGGTCACGTCCACGGCCGCTTCCGTGGGGCCGTAGAGGTTGTGCAGCTCGACGCCCGGCAGCACCTCGTGGAAGCGGTCCACCAGGGCCGCCGGCAGGGCCTCGCCACTGCACATCACGCGCTCGAGCACACCCGCGCAGGCGCCGGCATCCGGATGTTCGAGGAAGGCGTGCAGCATGGACGGCACGAAATGCAACGTGGTCACGCCGTGTTCGCGGATGACGCGAGAGAGATACGCGGGATCCTTGTGTCCTTCGGGCCTGGCCATCACCAGCCGCGCACCGGTCAACAGCGGCCAGAAGAATTCCCACACCGAGACATCGAAACTGAAAGGCGTCTTCTGCAGCACGGTATCGTGCGCGTCCAGGCGGTAGGCATCCTGCATCCACAGCAGCCGGTTGACGATGCCCCGATGCTCGTTCATCGCCCCCTTCGGCAGGCCCGTGGAGCCGGAGGTGTAGATCATGTACGCCAGGTGTCTTGCCTGCACACCGCTTTCGCCGACCGGGATGTCCTCGACGGATTCGTGCGACCACGGGGGCGATGCATCCGACAGGTCCAGTACGGGGCACCGCACCTCGAGCGTGGCCAGCACCGGACGCAGCGCGTGCTGCGTGAGCAGCGCCACCGGGGCGCAGTCGGACAGCATGTGCGCCAGGCGATCCTTGGGGTAATGCGGATCCAGCGGCACATAGGCGCCGCCGGCCTTCAGGATCGCCAGCAGCCCCACCACCATGTCCAGTCCGCGTTCCGTGCAGACACCCACGCGGCTGTCGGTGCCCACGCCCAGCCGCCGCAGGTGGCGCGCCAGCTGGTTGGCGCGCGCATTGAGGCCGGCGAAGTCCAGACGAGCGTCGCCCGCCACCACCGCGACCGCTTGTGGAGTCCGGCGGACCTGCGCCTCGATCATGACGTGCAGGCAGGTGTCGAGATCGTAGGCGGTGCGGGTGTCGTTCCAGCGTTCGAGCATGGCCTGCCGCTCCGCGGCGTCCATCATCGGCACGCGGGCCAGAGGCAGCTCGATGTCCCGCAAGGCATTCACCAGCAACCGGCGCCAGTACTCCAGGAAACGCCCGACCGTGTCGGCGACCAGCAGGGAGGACGCGTAATGGAGCGACACGCCCGTCGGCAGGTCGGGACCGGTCATGACCAAGGCCAGCTCCGTCGCCTCGGTCGCGCGCGTGCCGAACACGACCTGCCAGGCCGACGATGCGTCGTCCGGACCGGCGTGCACCACGGCCGCCGACGACGATGCGTCCGCCTCGGCCCACACGATCCGTTCGACGAGGCCCCTGAACGGGAGTGCGGGATCGAGGGCCATCCTCAGGGGTCGCAGGTGCGTGCCATCCTGCACCGCCAGCTCCAGGTCGTCCTGGCCCGACAGGCGATGAAGCAGCAGGACCCAGGCCGCCAGCAGCACGTGCGTAGGGGTCGCGCCCGCATCCGAAGCGAACAAAGCGATCGCGTCGCGCAGTTCCCCGTCGACGTCGATGGACAGGCTCGCGTCGACCCGCGACGACGTCGCGCCACGCGGACGGTCGAGCGGAAGTTCGATCAACGCGGGTGCTCCTGTCGCGAGCACCGAGGCCCCATGGGCCTTGCCTGCGGACGTCGTGTCGCTGCCGGCATTCGTGGCTTGCATCCGAATCTTCCGTTCCCCGTGAGTCTGCCTGCCAGATAACGGAAGAAGCACGTCGCGACGGCCAGCGGACCGCTGCCTCGCGGCGCGCCTCGACACAGGCTAGGATGCCCGCGGGAGCAACGGATGACGACGCCAGACTTTTCGCGCCTGTATGCACAACTCGACCTCAGGCCGGACTGCAGCCTTGAGGAGTTCAAGCGCGCCTATCGGAAGCGTGTCGCCGAATTGCACCCGGACCGGCGCGGCAATGTCGTCCCGACGGACGATGACGGACAACTCGGCCTGCCGGAGCTCACGTCCCTGTATGGGTTGGCGATGCAGTTCCGCAAGCAGCACGGCCGGCTGCCCGGCGGCCCGGCCATGACGACCGTACGCTCCCGGCCCGCGTCGGGTCACCCGGGTTCGACGTCCCTGCAGGCACCGCGATCGCGCAACGACGGCTTCGCCAACGTATCGCGGCGCAGCTGGCTGGTGCTGCTGGTACTGATGGCGATCGCCGCGTACCTGATCTTCTCCGCACCCACGGCCTCGGCCCTGCGCCCCTGACGCCTCAGCGCGCGCCGCGGCCGAACAGCACCACTTCCACCGTCTGCAACAGGATCATCACGTCGAAGACCAGGCCGTGGTTCTTGACGTAGAAGAGATCGAACTTCAGCTTCTCTTCGGCATCCTTCACCGAGGCGCCGTACGGGTAGCGCAGTTGCGCCCACCCGGTAAGGCCCGGCTTCACGCAATGACGGACGCGGTAGTAGCGGACCTCGTCGTTGAGCATGTCGACGAACTGCGGACGTTCCGGCCGCGGGCCGACGAAGCTCATGTCGCCGCGCAGCACCGCGAACAGCTGCGGCAGTTCGTCCAGGCGCGTCTTGCGGATGAAGCGGCCCACGCGCGTCGTGCGGTCGTCGTCCTTGCTCGCCCAGACCGCGACCCCGCCCTTCTCCGCGTCCGTTCGCATGCTGCGGAACTTGGTCAGCTTGAAGTGGTTGCCGCGCTCGCCCACGCGGATCTGGCTGTAGAGGATCGGACCGCCCGACTCCAGCCACACCGCCAGCGCGGTCAGCAGCATCAGCGGCCAGGCCATCACCAGCAGCGCGCCCGCCGCGAGCAGGTCGAAGAACCGCTTGCTGAGGCGCCGCGGCGTGGAGTAGTCGAAACCGCCGGAGAACACCAGCCACGAGGGATCGACGATGTTCAACTGCACCATGCCGGCTTCGCGCTCGAAGAACGTCGACAGGTCGACCACGTTCACGCCCTGCTGCACGCACTGCAGCATGTCTTCCATCGGCAGGCCGCCACGGCGTTCGTCGGGCGCGATCACCAGTTCGTCGATCTGCAGTTCCTCCACCAGGTCGGCCAGCGTGCTCCGGGGCCGCAGCAGCAGATCCTCCCGCACGACGACGGGCTGCCCGTCGACCGGCACGAAGCCGACGATCATGAAGCTGCGGCGGTCCGCCTTGCGGCGCATGCGGCTGTTGATCAGGTCCGCGTTGTTGCCTGCACCGAGCACCAGCAGGCGCTGCTTGAGGACGTCGGTGCGGAACAGGCTGACCGACAGCATCCGCACCGCCGCGATGGCCACCGCCGAGATGGCCAGCGAGAGCGCCAGCACGCCACGGCCGATGTAGGCCTGCGGCACGAGGTAATACAGCACCACCAGCGCAATGCCGCCCAGCACGAACGACATGAGGAAGCGAAGGAAGAAGTCCATGCGGCTGTGGCGCATGTGCACCTGGTACAGGCCGAATGCCGCCATGGCGCCGGTCAGGCACAACGCCACCAGCAGCGCCCGCGCCGGCGCCTGTTCGACGAACTCCAGGCGCGTCTCCTGATCATTCAGGAAGCGCAGCCAGGCCGAGCCCAGCACGGCAAGCACGATGATCACGACTTCCAGCAGCCACAGGAAGCGGATGGCCCTGGATTTCTGGCTGGCGTTGGTGGATTTCATTGCGTCCCCTGTGTGTACGCCCACTCCGGCGGCTTCGCGCCCGCACGGCCTTGCCGATTCGGCGGACGGCCGCCGCCGTAGCGCCTCTCTTCACCCAAAAACGCAAAACGTGACATATCCGGACACGGCGCTTGCGTGCTAACGCAGGTCGCCTGCACCGACCGGCCCCACCCGGCCGGCGGCGCATGCGATGTCGGGCCTGCGCGACACGGCGCACACGACATCGGGCCCCAGATCCAGCAGGTCGGTGCGTACCTGCACGGACTGACCGGGATGCAGGCACGTCGGCATCCCCTCGGGCAAGGCGAAGGTATCCATTTCCCGCGCAAGCCCGACGCCGGCCGCCTTGAGAAACGCCTCCTTGCGCACCCACAGGTCGAGCAGCGCAGCACCCCGCCCGGCATCGCGACGACCCGCGACAGACGTCCGCTCATCCCCATGGCAAATCCGTTCGGCAATGTCGGCCATGGTCCCGACGCGGTGGACGGGCTCGATGTCGACGCCGATGGGGCCGTGCAGGGTCACCGCCACCGCGACGTGCCCGTCGGCGTGACTCAGGCTGGTGACTGCCTCCAGACCCGCGAGTACCGGGCGCCCCCGCGCATCACGCCCGAGAGGAACGTGCGCCGGTGCCATCCGCAGGGCCTGCGCGAGCAACAGACGATGCAGCGCGTACGCGAGCGCCATGCGGTGCCGATCCCGCTCCCGTCGTTGACGTCGCACGCGTTCGTGTTCCCGCGCATCGAGGAGGTCGAGCGCATCGCTCGTCCAGGCCGACCAGTCATCCAGCGCGAACACCACCACCAGCGCATGCTGCCGGAGCACGTGTTCAAAGGACGCGCCGCCCAGCCCGCGCGGAAACGCGGACACCATGGGTACCCTCGACGGACACCGGATGTCATCAGGAAGTTGGGCAGCGATGAGCGACATGCCGGATCACGAGCGCCAACGGGGCGCGTTGTCTTCCTCACGCATGCCGCGACGGAAACAGGTCACCTGCAGGATTCCGGACCCCGATGCGGACGCAGAAACGCAAAGAGCCAGCGGATGGCCGCTGGCTCTTTGCGTTGTAAATGGCGCGCCCGGAGAGATTCGAACTCCCGACCGCCTGGTTCGTAGCCAGGTACTCTATCCAGCTGAGCTACGGGCGCGTGAGGAGCGGAATTATGCGTGAAGCGTTTTCCGCCCGTCAATCTTTTTTCTACTTCTTCTGCCTGCGATGGCGTTCCGGCGAAACGCTTTCGAAGACCACGGCATGCACGGAACATTCGTTGCGATGCCGATACCGCGTACCCGCATGCAAGCCCCTGAAGCAAGCTTGGAATGCAGGCGCCAAACTGGCGGAGTGAGAGGGATTCGAACCCTCGATAAGGCTTTTGACCCTATACTCCCTTAGCAGGGGAGCCCCTTCAGCCGCTCGGGCATCACTCCGGTTTGACGCACGTTGCAGGCAAGCTGCAGCGGCCGCATAGGATAGCGGCTCACCGCGCAGGCGGCAAACAAAATCACTCGGACGTGATGTTCTCCGACGGGGACGGCGATGAAATTTCTTCGCCGCGCTGGATGCGCTGGTAGATTTCTTCGCGATGCACCGCCACGTCCTTGGGCGCGGTGATGCCGATGCGAACCTGGTTGCCTTTGACGCCGAGCACGGTCACCGTGACCGAATCGCCGATCATCAGGGTTTCGCCGACACGGCGGGTCAAGATCAACATGTTTCTTCTCCGTAATCCGGCAAAGGATAGTGCCGGGGGCGCGCGGGCTCCGTGAAAATGAGCCGTCGGCTTCCTGGTACATTCATGAACTTAAAGCATGGTAGCGGCCGGGGGCATGCGGCCGCAAGCACCGATTGGTCGAACGGCAGACCTAGCCCAGACGCTGCCGGACCCACCCCGTGACACCCTGCAAGGCCGTCGCAAGGGCGGGCCCGTCCTCACCACCACCCTGGGCGAGGTCCGGGCGACCACCGCCCTTGCCGCCAATCTGACCGGCAATATGTGAGATCAGTTCCCCCGCCTTGACCCGCCCGGTTGCGGCGCCGTTCACCCCGGCCACGAGCGCCGCCTTTCCATCGGCGGTCCCTGCCAGGACGATCACCGCATCACCGAGCTGCTGCTTCAGGCGGTCCACCGCCTCGCGGAGGGCCTTGGCGTCGAAGCCTTCCAGTCGCGCGGCGAGCACCCGCAGGCCGCCGACATCCACGGCGGCGCCACCCAGATCGGAGGTGGCGCTGGACGCCGCCTTGGCCTTCAGTGACTCCAGTTCGCGCTCGAGTTTCTTCTGACGGTCGGCCAACGCCCGGATCTTCTCGACCACCTCGCCGGTGTTGCCGCCCAGCAGGTCGGCAGCCTCGGACAGGCGGCGCTCTTCGTCCGCCACGTAGTCCAGCGCGCCCTGCCCCGTCACCGCTTCGATGCGCCTCACGCCGGCCGACACGCCACTCTCACCGATCAGCTTGAACAGGCCGATGTCGCCGGTGCGGGCCACATGGGTGCCGCCGCAGAGCTCGGTGGAGTAGTCGCCCATCTTCAGTACGCGGACGTTCTCGCCGTACTTCTCGCCGAACAGCGCCATGGCGCCGAAATCCAGGGCTTCCTGCATGCCCATGTGATGCACTTCGGCGGCGCTGTTGGCACGGATCTGCGCATTGACGCGACGTTCCACTTCGGCCAGTTCCACGGCCGTCATCGGCTGGAAATGGGAGAAGTCGAAACGCAACCGGTCGGGCGCGACCAGCGAACCCTTCTGCTGGACATGGGTGCCCAGCACCTCACGCAACGCCGCGTGCAACAGATGGGTGGCGGAATGGTTGAGGATGGTGCTGGCCCGACGCGCCGCATCCACCGAAGCCACCACGTGATCGCCAAGCTTCAACATGCCCTTGGCGACACGGCCGGCGTGGCCGTGGAACTGGCCGGCGAACTTGAGCGTATCCGCCACGTCGAATTCCACACCCTGCTCGGCCAGCACGCCGGTATCGCCGACCTGGCCGCCGGATTCGGCATAGAACGGCGTACGGTCGAGGATGACGACCGCCTCGTCGCCGGCTTGCACCGACGGCACCGGACGACCGTCCTTCAGCAGCGCCACCACCTGCAGACCACCGGCATCGAGCTGGTCGTAACCGAGGAACACGGTCGGCGACAGCTGCGCCACCAGGTCGGCGGGCAGCCCCGTGCTGGAGGTGAACTTGCCGGCGGCACGCGCGGTCTCGCGCTGCTGCTCCATCGCGGCATCGAAACCCGCCATGTCCACCGTCAGCCCGCGCTCGCGCGCGATGTCGGCGGTCAGGTCGACCGGGAAGCCGTAGGTGTCGTACAGCCGGAACGCGTCGGCACCCGGGATCACGCCATCGGCCACGCGCGAGGCGACGTCGTCGAAGATGCGCATGCCCGAATCCAGCGTTTCGGCGAACCGTTCTTCCTCGGCCTTGAGCGCCCGCTCGACCAGTTCGCGGGCGGCGGGCAGTTCCGGATACGCATCGCCCATCAACTCGCACAGGGTTCCGACCATCTGGTGGAAGAACGGGCGGCGGACGCCCAGCATCCAGCCGTGGCGCAGCGCGCGGCGGATGATCCGGCGCAGCACGTAGCCCCTGCCCTCGTTGGACGGCAGGACGCCGTCGACGATCAGGAAGCTGCAGGCGCGGATGTGGTCGGCGATGACGCGCAGCGACTTGTTCTCAAGGTCGGCCGTCCCGGTCAGCTCGGCCGCCTTGCGGATCAGCCCCTGGAACAGGTCGATCTCGTAGTTGGTGTGGACGTGCTGCAGGACCGCCGCCAGCCGCTCCAGGCCCATGCCGGTATCGACGCACGGCGCCGGCAGCGGCACCAGCGTACCGTCGGGCTGGCGATCGAACTGCATGAAGACGTTGTTCCAGATCTCGATGTAGCGATCGCCGTCCTCCTCGGGCGAACCGGGCGGACCGCCGGCGATATGCTCACCGTGGTCGTAGAAGATCTCGGTGCAGGGACCGCAGGGGCCGGTATCGGCCATCTGCCAGAAGTTGTCCGACGCGTACGGCGCACCCTTGTTGTCGCCGATGCGGACGATGCGTTCGGCGGGCAGGCCGATCATCTTGTTCCACAGGTCGTAGGACTCGTCGTCGGTGTGGTAGACGGTGACCAGCAGCCGCTCCGGTGCCAGTCCCCACACCTCAGTGAGCAATTCCCACGACCACGCGATGGCCTCTTTCTTGAAATAGTCGCCGAAGGACCAGTTGCCCAGCATTTCGAAGAACGTATGGTGGCGCGCCGTGTAGCCCACCGAATCCAGGTCGTTGTGCTTGCCGCCCGCGCGCAGACAGCGCTGAACGTCGGCCGCGCGCACGTAACTGCGCTTCTCGGCACCCAGGAACACGTCCTTGAACTGCACCATGCCGGAGTTGGTGAACAACAGCGTGGGGTCGTTGCCGGGCACCAGTGAGGCGGACGGCACGATCGTATGGCCCTTGCCGGCGAAAAAATCGAGAAAATCCTGGCGGATCTGACGGGTGCTGAGGGTCTTGGGAGTGGTCATCTGGCAGGCATTGGCTGGAAGGCGCCTCATTGCGCCGCGCCATCCAGTACATGCGGACGCGGCCGGGGAAGCAACCCAATGCGCTAGATTATCAGGCCGACCCGTCCCAGTCCTCCGGCTCGAGCTGGCTGGCGGCACGGACTGCAGCGGCATCGAAGCCTCGCCGGATGAGGAAATCCGCGATCTTGCGCGCCTGTGCCGGCTCGATCCGGCGGACTGGACCGAAACGACGGCGGACGAGGTCGCACGCCGTTTCGGTCCAGTCGCCATCGAAGGTGGCCATGGCCGCTGCCACCGCCTCGCGATCCAGCCCATGGGTGGACAACTCGGCCCTGATACGCAGCGGTCCATAGCCACCCGAGACCCGGCTGCGCACCAGGGCTTCGGCAAAGCGCGTGTCGCTCTGCCAGCCCTCATCCGCCAACCGGTCCACGGCCGATCGCACATCGGCCGCCTCCACACCCCGGGCGCCCAGCTTCCGGGACAGTTCCTTGCGGGAATGCTCCCGCCGGGTCAGCAGACCCAGCGCGCGTTGCACCGGGGTCTGTTCGACGGGCTTGCGACGGCGTCCCGCCCGTGCCCCTGCCTGCCCTTCTTCCGTCGACATCCCGCGCCGATCCGGTCTTACTCGCCGTCGTCGTCGGCTTTCTCGTCGCGCGACGCCTCGGCCGGCTGGAACTTCTCGCGCAGCTCGGCCTCCAGCTTCGCGGCGATCGCCGGATTCTCGCGCAGGAAGGTACGCGAGTTGTCCTTGCCCTGGCCGATACGCTCGCCTCCGTAGCTGTACCAGGCACCCGCCTTGTCGACCAGCTTGGCTTCCACGCCCATGTCGATCAGCTCGCCTTCGCGACTGATGCCCTCGCCGTACAGGATCTCCGTCACGATCTGCTTGAACGGCGGCGCCAGCTTGTTCTTGACGACCTTGATCTTGGTCTGGTTGCCGATGATCTCGTCGCCCTTCTTGATGGACCCGATGCGACGGATGTCCAGGCGCACGGACGCGTAGAACTTCAGCGCATTGCCACCGGTGGTGGTCTCCGGGCTCTGGCCCGGCATCATCACGCCGATCTTCATGCGAAGCTGGTTGATGAAGATGACCGTGGTGTTCGAGCGCTTGATGTTGCCGGTGAGCTTGCGCAACGCCTGGCTCATCAGGCGGGCCTGGAGGCCCGGCAGCTGGTCGCCCATCTCGCCTTCGATTTCGGCCTTCGGCGTCAGCGCGGCCACCGAGTCGATGACCACGATGTCGATCGAGCCGGAACGGACCAGCATGTCGGCGATTTCCAGCGCCTGTTCGCCGGTGTCCGGCTGGGACAGCAGCAGGTCGTCCACGTTCACGCCCAGCTTGGCGGCGTAGATCGGATCGAGCGCGTGCTCGGCGTCGATGAACGCGGCGGTGCCACCCTGCTTCTGGCACTGCGCGATGGCCTGCAGCGTCAGCGTGGTCTTGCCCGACGATTCCGGGCCATAGATCTCCACGACGCGGCCGCGCGGCAGGCCGCCGATCCCGAGCGCGATGTCCAGCATCAGCGAACCGGTGGGAATGATTTCGACCGGCTCGATGACCCGGTCGCCCATGCGCATCACCGAGCCCTTGCCGAACTGGCGTTCGATCTGGGTCAGTGCGGCGGAAAGGGCGCGCTTCTTGTTCTCGTCCATCGTCGTGGTCCTCATCAAGGTGGTCAGGTGCGATCAGTGTGGGGGGCGCCCATCGCACAGGCTGCGACGGAGGGCGTAGGCGTGAAATTAGTCGTCGATGCGACCCACAGGAGTCGGCCAGTGACGCGCGCGGGCATCGGAAAACGCCGCCCGGGCACGTCGGATACCCTCGCCGGCCTCACCGGTTAGGCCTCACCAGCCCGCAGTACAGGCCCTCGATGGCGAAATCCTGGTCGGGCAGCACGTCGATGGGGGCGTAGTCGGGGTTGCGCGGCAGCAGGCGGATGCGGTCCTTGCCGATCTTCAGCAGCTTGACGGTGATGGCGTCGTCCACCCGGGCCACCACGATCTGCCCGGAACGGGCGTCGCGCGTGCGGTGCACGCCGATCAGGTCGCCGTCGAAGATGCCTTCGTCGCGCATCGAGTCGCCCTTCACCTTGAGCAGGTAGTCCGGGGCAGGCGCGAAGAAGGCGCGGTCGAGCAGTACATAGTCGTGGTGGCCCGCGTCGGCGCCGATCGGCGCGCCCGCTGCCACCTGGCCCAGCACGGGCACGCGCAACCCGTCGTCGTTGGCGGACGGGAACGCCAGGTCGGGCTGCGCGGACGGCGGCGCCTTCAGCAGGCGGATGCCGCGGGCACGGCCGGGGACGCGTTCGATGACGCCCGCCTGCTCCAGGGCCTCCAGATGGTATTGCGCGGCACGGACGCCCTTGAAGCCGAAGGCCTTGGCGATTTCCGCCTGGGACGGCGGCATGCCCTCGGCTTCGAGCCGCTCGGCGATCAGGGCGAGGATGGCGTGCTGGGTATCGGTCAGGTCCATGGTTAGTAGTAATACTACTAACCCGGCCGACTGGCAACCATCCTGAGCGAATCAGTTGCCGCGGGGCCCTGGCGTCAGAGGTGCTCCAGCCCCTTCAGCGCATGCTCGACTGTCTGCCGGCGTACCGCATCGCGGTCGCCGCCGAACTGGAAGACCTCCGCCCGTGCATAGCCGCCGCGCCGCTTCCAGCCGATCCAGACCGTTCCCACCGGTTTGTCGGGACTGCCGCCCCCGGGGCCGGCGATGCCGGTGACCGCCACGGCCAGGCTGGCGCCGGAGTTCACCAGCGCGCCCGATACCATTTCGATCACCGTCTCCCGACTGACGGCACCATGCGTCTCCAGCGTCTGCGGACGCACGCCCAACAGCGCCTGCTTGGCCTCGTAGCTGTAGGCCACCATGCCGCTGTCGAACCAGTCCGACGATCCGGCGATGTCGGTGACGCATTTGGCGATCCAGCCCCCGGTGCAGCTCTCCGCCGTGACCAGATGGTCGCGCGCGTGCCGCAAGCGTTCGCCGACCTGCCGGGCCAGGATCTGCAGCGTTTCGTCGTCGGGCACGGACATCATCGGTTCCGGAAGGGAGGCGTGCGTGTTGTAGCCGATTTGTCTGGCGCTGTCGCCCTGCCCGGCGCCGCAACGAAAACGGCCCGCCTCGGGGGCGGGCCGTTCGCGACGACGTGCGGCAGCGATCAGTAGCGGACGCGCAGGGTCATGCCATACATGCGCGGCGCGCCGAGGAACGCATTGAAGGTGTTGAACGGATTGTTGGGCGCGGGCGACACGTTCTGCAGCGGACCGTCGAAACCGACCTGAACGTACTCCTCGTCGGTGATGTTTGTGCCCCAGAATTCCAGCATCCAACGCTGGTCCTGCGCGCCGATGCCGAAACGGGCATTGGCGACAGTGTAGGCGCCCTGCATCTTCTCCGGATCGAGGTCGGAGCCGGTGTTGTACTCGGACACGTACTTGGCGCCGATGTTGAAGCGCGCCAGCAGGCTGCCCACGTCCCATTCGTACGTCACCGAGGCCGAGCCGGACCACTTCGGCGCGAAGCTCATCTGCGCACCCGGCAGCTTGTACAGCGCGCCGGTCGGCGAGACGAAATCGCCGCCCGGGATGTTGTCGCCGTAGGTCGTATCGGCGTACATCAGGCCGCTCTGCAGCATCAGGCCGCGGATCGACTTCGGCTGCCACATCAGTTCGGCATCCAGGCCCTGCGAGGTGACTTCCGGAATCGAGCGCACCACGAAGCTGGTGCCGAGGAAGCTGTTGAGCTGGAAGTTCTCGTACTCCTGATGGAACAGGGTGGCGTTCAGCAGCAGGTTGCCGTCCAGCCAGGTGGTCTTGGCGCCCAGCTCGTAGCTGTCCACGAACTCGCCGGCGAACGAGGTGTCGAGGACCGGCTGGATGCCGTTTGCACTGCCGCTGCTCAGGCCGTTCGAGGACTGCACGCGATCCAGGTTGAAGCCGCCGCCCTTGTAGCCGCGTGCGAACGAACCGTAGGTCATGACGTTGTCGTTCCAGCGGTAGGCCGCCTTCAACGTGCCGGACCACTCCTTCTCTTCACGCGACTGCACGGTGTCGCGCGTGGGCGCGTTGTGCAGCGGGTTGGCCCACGGCAGGCAGCCATAGCCCACCACGGTCGGCGCCGCGGCGCTGGCCTGCGCGACGGTCAGGCCGCGCGCCACCAGGGCGGCGACCACCTGGGCCGGGTTGGCCAGCATCGACCCGCAGCCGGCACCGCCGTTCGGGTTGCTGTAGTTGGAGACCAGGGTCTTCTTCTCGCGGGTGTAGCGCAGGCCCAGGGTCAGGTCCAGCGCGTCGGTCGCGTGCCAGGTGTTGTTGGTGAACAGCGCCGTGCTCTTGGCGCTCTGCTGGTACGTGTCCAACGCCCCGAGGCCGGCGAACACCGTGCCGAAGGGACGGCCCGTCGCCTGCGAGAGGAACAGCGGCGCGGTCGGCGAGGTGCCCAGCGCCGGATTGATGATCGAGAGCAGGGCCACCGACAGGTAGGGCTCGTAGTGCGACCCGATGCGGTAGGTTTCCGTGCGGTCCAGATCCTCGTCGGTATAGAACGCACCCACCATCCAGTCGACGCGGTCGGTGGCGCCGGTCAGACGGAATTCCTGGCTGAAGGTGTCGAACCCGGTGAAGGATTCGTCCTCGTCCGCCACGCGATAGAGGATGTCGGCCGTGCTGAAGTCGTAGTCCAGGCCGTTGATGGCCTCCCACTGACGCTGCGCGGTGATCGAGGTGAGCGTGGCGCCGCCGAACCAGGACGAATCCCAGTTCACTTCCACCGCCACACCGTTTTCCTTGATGTCCTGCGTGGTGGGACGGTTGCTGTAGGCGACGCGGTCGAACGGATCGTCGCCCGGCGCCGCCACGGCCTGGCCGCCCGCCAGGCGGTTGAGGATGGCCGCGGTCGCACCGACGGTGGTCTGCACGGCGGCGCAGCAGTTCTCCTCGCGGCTGGTGAAGTCGCCGGACACCATGATCTCCAGGTTCTCGGTCGGCTCCAGCAGCACCTTGCCGCGCACGGTATGGAAGTTCTGGTCGTTGTCGTCGGTCTCGCGGCGCGGGCCGTTGCCGGTGCGCACGTCCATCCAGCCGTCGCGCTTGCGCTTGGCGGCGTAGATGTTGAATGCGCCGACTTCACCCAGCGCGTCGTTGTAGGCGCCGGACACGCCGATGGCGTTGTAGTTGCCGACCGTGACCTCGCCTTCCGCGCTCTGCGTGTAGCTGGGGCGGCGCGTGACCACGTTGATCACGCCGGCGGAGGTGTTCTTGCCGAACACGGTGCCCTGCGGGCCCTTCAGTACTTCGATCCGCTCGAGCTGGCCCAGGTCGCCGAAGCCGACACTGTTGCGCGGGCGGTAGACGCCATCGATCACTACGCCGACCGAGGATTCCAGGCCGACGTTGTCGCCGACGGTGCCGATGCCGCGGATGCGCGCCGTAGTGATCGCTTCGCTCTGGGTGCTGGTCACGGTGAGGCCGGGCACCAGGACCTGCAGGTCCTTGATGTCGCGCACGCCGGTGTCCTGGAGCAGCTGCTCGGAGATCGCGGTGACCGCGATCGGCACGTCCTGCAGGGCTTCCTCGCGCTTCTGCGCGGTGACCGTCATGGTCGCCAGCGTGGTGGGCTCCTCTTCGCCGGCCGGTGCGGCGGCCTGTTGCGCGTACGCGTGCGAACTGGCGCAGAGTGCGGTGAAGACCGCGAGCGAAAGCGCTTTGTGCCTGGGCGATGCATTAACCATGGTGTCCCCTCCCAAGGGTCCTGTAGTGCGACGGGTTCTGTTCTGGATGGCGAAGCAAAGGCGACCGCAGCCGCCGAAATGAACACGCAACTCCCCTTGCGTCAACGCGAAACTAACATCCGCTTCACATGGCGGCATTCTGCACTGCGTCGATACGCAGTGCGGGACTTTGGCACGGATAAGCCACTGATTTTCCGAACGATCGTGCGGAACTTCGATTACGCTCGTCACCCGGAACAGGTGCGATCCGCACGCGCAAGCGCGAGGGAACGCCTCCGCGACGACCCCCATCGGCGCCACGGACGCCTTCGCCCAGCCGCTACAATCAACGCCCTTTTGCCTCCCCCTCCCCGCTGGCCTCGTGAGCAAAGACAAGTCGGAACACACCCCCCTGATGAAGCAGTTCTTCGCCGCCAAGGCGGAGTATCCGGACCTGCTGGTGTTCTTCCGGATGGGGGATTTCTACGAGCTGTTCTACGACGATGCGCGCAAGGCCGCGCGGCTGCTCGACATCACCCTGACCCAGCGCGGCAGTTCCGGCGGCGCGCCCATCCCGATGGCCGGCGTGCCGGTGCATGCCTGCGAAGGTTACCTGGCACGGCTGGTGGCGCTGGGCGAATCGGTCGCGATCTGCGAGCAGATCGGCGATCCGGCGCTGGCGAAGGGCCTGGTGGAACGCAAGGTGGTGCGCGTGGTCACGCCGGGCACGGTGACCGACGAAGCGCTGCTCAACGAACGCCGCGACACCCTGCTGATGACCATCTGCCGCGGGCGCTCCGGCTATGGCCTGGCGTGGGCCGATCTGGCCGGCGGCCGCTTCATGGTCAACGAGGTGGACGGCGACGATGCGCTGGAAGCGGAACTGGCACGCCTCGAGCCCGCCGAACTGCTGGTTCCCGACGAAGAGGGCCTGCCCGCCTTCCTGCAGCAGCGCACCGGCATCCGCCGGCGCGCACCGTGGCTGTTCGATCCGGACAGCGGGCGGCGGCAGCTGCTGAACTTTTTCGGCCTGCACGACCTGACCGGCTTCGGTATCGACGACAAGGCCTTGGCCACCGGTGCCGCCGGTGCACTGCTCGGCTACGTGGAAGAGACCCAGAAGCAGCGCCTGCCGCACCTGACCGCGATCGCGCTGGAATCGGCCGGCGATGCCATCGCGATGAACGCGGCCACGCGCCGCCATCTGGAACTGGACACGCGCGTCGACGGCGACACCCGGCACACGCTGCTCGGCGTGCTGGACACCACCGTCACCCCGATGGGCGGCCGCCTGCTGCGCCGCTGGCTGCATCGGCCGCTGCGTGATCGCACGGTGCTGGGCCAGCGTCACCACGCGGTGGCCACCCTGATCGGGGCCGGTGTGGACCGCGACCTGCGCACCGGCTTCCGCGCGCTCGGTGATCTCGAACGCATCCTCACCCGCGTGGCGTTGCGCTCGGCGCGCCCGCGCGACCTGTCCACGCTGCGCGACGGCCTGGCGCTGCTGCCCGATGTGCGTGGCCACCTGCAGACGCTCGACTCGCCGCGCCTGCAGGCGCTGGCCGCCGAGCTGGGCGAACACGACGACACCGCCGCGCTGCTGCTGGCGGCCATCGCGCCGCAACCGCCGCTCAAGCTCACCGACGGCGGCGTGCTGGCCGACGGCTACGACGCCGAACTCGATGAACTGCGCCGGCTGAGCACGAATGCCGACCAGTTCCTGGTCGACCTGGAAGCGCGCGAGCGCGCGAGCAGCGGCATCGCCACGCTGAAGGTCGGCTACAACCGCGTGCACGGCTATTACATCGAGATCAGCAAGGGCCAGGCCGACAAGGCACCGGTGCACTACACGCGCCGGCAGACCCTGACCGGCGCCGAGCGCTACATCACCGAGGAACTGAAACAGTTCGAGGACAAGGTGCTGTCGGCACGCGAGCGCTCGCTGTCGCGCGAGAAGCTGCTCTACGACGCGCTGCTGGACACGCTCAATGCGCGCCTGGAACCGCTGAAGCGCTGCGCCGGCGCGCTGAGCGAACTCGACGTGCTGGCCGCCTTCGCCGAGCGCGCGCAGGCGCTGGACTGGACGCAGCCGGAGCTCGTCGAGGCGCCCGGCCTGTGCATCGAGCGCGGCCGCCATCCGGTGGTCGAGGCGGTGCGCAAGGAGCCGTTCGAGCCGAACGACCTGCGCCTGGACGAGGGCCGCCGCATGCTGGTCATCACCGGCCCGAACATGGGCGGCAAGAGCACGTACATGCGGCAGAACGCGCTGATCGTGCTGCTCGCGCATATCGGCAGCTTCGTGCCCGCCTCGCGCGCGGTCATCGGCCCGATCGACCGCATCCTCACCCGCATCGGCGCCGGCGACGACCTCGCGCGCGGGCAGTCCACCTTCATGGTGGAAATGGCCGAGACCAGTTACATCCTGCACCACGCCACCGCGCAGTCGCTGGTGCTGATGGACGAGATCGGCCGTGGTACGTCGACCTACGACGGCCTGGCCCTGGCCGACGCGGTCGCGCGCCACCTGGCTTCCAGCAACCGCTGCTACACGCTGTTCGCCACGCACTACTTCGAGCTGACCGCGCTCGCCGGCGAATCGGGGAGCGGGATCGCCAATGTCCACCTGGATGCCGTGGAACACGGCGACACGCTGGTGTTCATGCACGCGGTGAAGGACGGCGCCGCCGACCGCAGCTTCGGCTTGCAGGTGGCGGCCCTGGCCGGCCTGCCGAAGACCACGCTGCAGCAGGCGCGCCGCCGGCTGGCGGAACTGGAGCAGCGCGGCCGCGAGACGCATGCCTCCGACATGGGCCCGCAGGCACTGGATGCGCCACAGCAGTTCGGCCTGTTCGCCGCGCCTTCGGCGGCGCAGGAGGCCCTGGCGGCGATCGACCCGGACGAACTGACGCCCAAGCAGGCGCTGGAATCCCTCTACCGTCTCAAGGCGCTGCTCTGACGGCCACGGGGCACCCGGTACGGCGCCTGCGCTTTTTCATGCGGGTGCTGCCGTCGCCGCCTGCGCACGCATCTACAACATCTGCGTAACCTGCGCGGAGTATCGTGGCGCACGCTGCAGGCGGGTCCTGATGGCGCGACGCACCATTGAAGACCGCTATCGGACCCTTCACGACAAACGATTTTCATTGATCGTTCGCACTGCCTAGTCTGGTCGCCATCCGCCAACGCCCTGCAAGGACGTGAGCCATGCCAGTGCCTTCACCGTACCTTCGCCGGCCCCCGCCTTCCTGTCCGACACCCGCTCGCGACTGACGTCGCGTTGCGCTGCGTGCTGCCCGCCATTCGTTCGATCCTTCCTCTGCTCCACCACCGACCGCCAAAGGAAACCTGCCCATGACCACCGAATCGAAGTGCCCGTTCCACCAGACCGCCGGCGGCGGTACCGGCAACCGCGACTGGTGGCCCAACCAGTTGCGCGTCGACCTGCTGAACCAGCACTCCTCGCGCTCGAATCCGCTGGCGCCCGACTTCAACTATGCCGAGGCCTTCAACAAGCTGGACTACCACGCGCTGAAGAAGGACCTGCGCGACCTGATGACCGACTCGCAGGACTGGTGGCCCGCCGACTTCGGCCACTACGGCGGCCTGTTCATCCGCATGGCGTGGCACAGCGCGGGCACCTACCGCATCCAGGACGGCCGCGGCGGCGGCGGTCGGGGACAGCAGCGTTTCGCGCCGCTCAACAGCTGGCCGGACAACGTCAGCCTGGACAAGGCGCGCCGCCTGCTGTGGCCGATCAAGCAGAAGTACGGCCAGTCCATTTCCTGGGCGGACCTGATGATCCTCACCGGCAACGTGGCGCTGGAGACGATGGGCTTCCGCACGTTCGGCTTTGGTGGCGGACGCGAAGACACATGGGAACCGGACCAGGATGTGTACTGGGGCCGCGAAACCACGTGGCTGGGCGGCGATATCCGCTATGCGCATGGCTCGGAGGGCGTCGAGAAGCCGGGCGACGCGGGCGTGCTGGTCTCCGACGACAACGCCGACGGCGACGTGCATTCGCGCCGGCTGGAGAATCCGCTGGCCGCCGTGCAGATGGGCCTGATCTACGTGAATCCGGAAGGTCCGGACGGCAACCCGGATCCGCTGCTGGCCGCGCACGATATCCGCGACACCTTCGCCCGCATGGCGATGGACGACGAGGAAACCGTCGCGCTGATCGCCGGCGGCCACACCTTCGGCAAGACGCACGGCGCAGGCCCGGCCGACCACGTCGGTGCCGAGCCGGAAGCCGACGAACTGGAGGCGCAGGGCTTCGGCTGGCACAACACGTTCGGCAGCGGCAAGGGGGGCGACACCATCACCTCGGGCATCGAGGTCACCTGGACGCAGACGCCGACACTGTGGAGCAACAAGTTCTTCGAGAACCTGTTCGGCTTCGAGTGGGAGCTGGAGAAGTCGCCGGCCGGCGCGCACCAGTGGGTCGCCAAGGACGCGCCCGAGGACGTGCCGCACGCGCACGACAAGACCAGGAAGCAGCGCCCCAAGATGCTGACCACCGACCTGTCGCTGCGCTTCGACCCGATCTACGGCCCGATCTCCAAGCGCTTCCTCGAGAATCCGCAGGCATTCGCGGAAGCCTTCGCTCGCGCCTGGTTCAAGCTGACCCACCGCGACATGGGTCCGCGCGCGCGCTACCTGGGCCCGGAAGTGCCGAAGGAAGAACTGATCTGGCAGGACCCGCTGCCGAAAGCGGACTACGCGCAGATAGAGGCCGGCGACATCGACGCGCTGAAGCAGAAGATCGCCGCGTCGGGCCTGTCGGTGGCGGAACTGGTCTCCACCGCGTGGGCGTCGGCCTCCACCTTCCGCGGCGGCGACAAGCGCGGTGGCGCCAATGGCGCGCGCATCCGCCTCGCCCCGCAGAAGGACTGGGCGGTCAACCGGCCCGAGCAGCTGGCGAAGGTGCTGAAGGCGCTGGAGCGCATCCAGATGGAGTTCAACCTGGACGCAGCCGGCGGCAAGAAGGTCTCGCTGGCCGATCTGATCGTGCTGGCCGGCGGCGTCGGCATCGAACAGGCCGCGAAGGCCGGCGGCCATGACCTCACCGTACCATTCCGTCCGGGCCGTACCGATGCGCGCGCCGACCAGACCGACGTGGAGTCGTTCGCCGTGCTGGAACCGTTCGCCGACGGCTTCCGCAATTACCTCAAGGGCCACTCCGCCGTACCTGCCGAACACCTGCTGGTGGACCGCGCGCAGTTGCTGACGCTCACCGCACCCGAAATGACCGTGCTGGTCGGTGGCCTGCGCGTGCTGGGCGCCAACGCCGATGGTGGCGCGCATGGCGTGTTGACCGACAAGCCCGGCACGCTGAGCAACGACTTCTTCGTCAACCTGCTCGACATGCGCACGGAATGGAAAGCGACCGGTGCCAACCGCTACGAGGGCCGCGACCGCACGACCGGCGCGGTGAAGTGGACCGGCACGCGGGTCGACCTGGTGTTCGGCTCCAACTCGGTGCTGCGTGCACTGGCCGAGGTCTATGGAAGCCAGGATGGCCAGGCGAAGTTCGTCGGCGATTTCGTCGCGGCCTGGACCAAGGTGATGGAGCTGGACCGTTTCGACCTGCGTTGACGGCATGGTCGGCCTCGCGCCGCATGACCGGTCTCCGGCATGCGGCGCGGTCGTTTCCGCCGGTCGGTCCGGCTTATTGTGAGTCGGAGAATGCGGGGATCGGCGCTAGCATGGAGCGCCGATTTCCCACGCGTCCAGGAGGACGAACACGCCATGACCACCTCTTCCCTCGCCGAAGACCTGTTCGCGCAATTGCAGGGCGCGCCCTTGCAGCAGGTGTCGCAGCAGCTCGGGATCGGCCAGATGCAGGCCTCCAGTGCCATCGGCGCCGCGCTGCCGCTGCTGCTGGGCGCGCTGGGCCGCAACGCCGCGCAACCGCAGGGGGCCGAAGCCCTGTTCGGCGCCCTGCAGCGCAATCACAACGGGCTGGACCTCGGCAGCGTGCTGGGCGCGGTCCTCGGGGGCGCGTCGTCGCCGCAGGCCAACGGCGCCGGCATCCTCGGCCACGTCTTCGGCGGTCAGCAGAACCGCGCCGAGCTGGGTCTGGGCCAGGCGACCGGCCTGGGCGGCGAACGCGCCGGCCAGTTGTTGAAGATCCTGGCGCCGATCGTGCTGGCCTTTCTCGCCCAGCGCATGAGCCAGGGCAGCGCGCAGAACACGCCGCTCGGCCTGGCCGAGGTGCTGGGGCAGGAACAGCGCCAGGTACAGCAGCAGGGCGGCGTGGGCGGTGGGCTGCTCGGCGCGGTGCTGGACCAGGATGGCGACGGCCAGCTGGGCCTGGGCGATATCCTCAAGATCGGCAGCGGCATGTTCGGCGGCGGACGCTGATCCCGCCCTGCGCATCGACGCGGCAATGAAGAAGGGCGCCCTCGGCGCCCTTTCCCGTGCAGGCGACGCTGCATCGCGCTACATCGCGTCGATATCGCCCAGCGCGCGGATCAGGCGACGCGCCCGTTTGTCCGGGCGCGACTGCGGCGCCTGGTAACCGGCACGCTCGGCCTGCCGTGCCGCGAGCGCCGCCAGGCGGCGCGCCCTCGCCGCTTCCGGCTCCACATACAGCTGCTGCGCCACCGCCGCCGGACCGCGCTTGTCGCTGAGCGCGCGCACCTCGATCTCGAACACGTCGTGGCCCCGCGTCACCACCAGCGTGTCGCCGACGCGCACGGCGCGCGACGACTTGGCCCGCTGTCCGCCCGCGTCGACCTTGCCGGTCTCGATGGCCTGCTTGGCCAGGCTGCGTGTCTTGAAGAAGCGCGCCGCCCACAGCCACAGATCCAGGCGGACGGACGCATCGGCGGATTCAGTCATCGGAATACGGGAACAGTCGTTTCAGGGCGGGCGTGTCGGAACGACGGGACAGGGAAGCTCGGTCCTGTGCCGGGGCGCGCCGGCACGGGCTTCGTCCGCACGCACGCCAGGCGAAGGCGCGGCTGTGTACGGACGTTGACGCCATCGGCCCGCTCGCGCATGCAGGCCGCAGCGACGGGATTCGCGTCGGACGCATGGCGCTCTCTTCTCCATCGCGGTTGGCGCCAGTCTGCACCGAAACGCGCCCGCCGGAAACGCGAACGGCCACCCGGGGGGTGGCCGTCCGTGCGACGCGCGTGGGCCGGAATTACTCGGCGGCGGCAGCGGCGGCAGCGGCCTGGCGGGCCACCTTGGCGGCGGCGTTCGCGGCCAGGTCTTCCTTGATGCGGGCAGCCTTGCCTTCCAGCTCGCGCAGGTAGTACAGCTTGCCGGCGCGGACCTTGCCGCGGCGCTTCACTTCGACCGAGTCGATGGAGGCGCTGTGGGTCTGGAAGACGCGCTCGACGCCGTAACCGTGCGAGATCTTGCGGACGGTGAAGGCGGAGTTCAGGCCGGCGTTCTTCTTGGCGATGACCACGCCTTCGTACGCCTGCACGCGCTCGCGGTTGCCTTCCTTGACCTTCACGTTGACGACGACCGTGTCACCGGGGCCGAACGCGGGCAGCTCGCGCGTGATCTGGGAGGCTTCGAATTCCTGGAGGAGCTTGCTCATGTTGGCACCAATGCTTGTATGCGTGATCGTGTCTTGCGACAGCGGAAACTGATGCAGTCGCCGGATTGCGCTGCACGATATTCTTATGGGATCCCGGGCGAGAACCGCCCAAGGGTCGCGTATTCTAACGGATTCCGGCCCGGACTGGCTACCCTGCCGCCCCGTCCGCCGCCAGACCGGCCCGGAAGGCGTCCAGCAGGGCCTTGTCCGCCTTGGACAGGGCCGCCTCGTCCAGCAGATCGGGGCGGCGCAGCCAGGTCCGGCCGAGAGCCTGCTGCCGGCGCCAGCGGGCAATGGCGGCGTGGTCGCCTGAGCGCAGCACCGCCGGGACCTCGCCCAACGCATGCGTGGACGGGTGGGTGAAGTGGGGACAATCGAGCAGGCCATCGCCCTCGAAACTGTCCTGCACCGCCGAATCGGCATCGTTCAGCGCACCGTCCTGCAGCCGGCCGACGGCATCGATGAGGACGGCCGCGGCCAGTTCGCCACCGGACAGGACGTAGTCGCCGATGGAGATTTCCTCGTCGACTTCGGCCTGGAGAAAACGCTCGTCCACACCCTCGTAGCGGCCGCACAGCAGGATCATGCGCGGCAGCGCGGCGAGTTCACGGGCCTTTCTCTGCGTCAGCGGCGTCCCCTGCGGACTCAGGTAGATCAGCGGGGCCGGCGCCGCATCGGCGGCGCGAACCGCCGACAGGCAGGCCTGCAACGGCTCGATCATCATCACCATGCCCGGGCCGCCGCCGAACGGACGGTCGTCGACCCGCCGGTAGCCGCCGCTGGCGTAGTCACGCGGATTCCAGCCATGCAGCGACAGCAATCCCCGCTCCTGCGCACGCCCGACCACGCCCACGGCGGCAGCCTGGGCGATGAACTCGGGGAACAGGGTCATGACGTCGATGCGCATGGGGGAGGCGAGAAGTGAGTGAAGAGGAGTGAGGAGTGAGCGGAAGCGGGTACAGCGCACGGAGGAAGGCGACGCGGAACGATGACAGCAAGGCACGGCAAAGACGGCAGCGCCCCCACTCACTATTCACTCCTCTCCACTCACTCCTAGAATTCCGGATCCCAGTCCACCGTCACCACGCCCGCCTCGAAATCCACCGAGCGCACATAGTCGGGTTCCACGAACGGGATCAGCCGCTCCCGGTCGCCACGCGCGACGAGCACGTCGTTGGCGCCAGTGGAGAACAGGTGCGAGACGGTGCCGAAGTCGGTGCCGTCGGCATTGAGCACGCGCATCCCTTCCAGGTCGACCCAGTAGAACTCGCCGGCACTCGGCGGAGGCAACGCGGAGCGCGGAACGAGGATTTCCTGCCCGTGCATCGCCTCCACCTGATCGCGGTCCTCCACCCCCGGCAATGTCGCCACCAAGTGCTTGCCGGAGGCCTTGCCGCGCGCATCGCTCAGGGTCCGTTCGACACCCGCGGCATCGCGCAGCGTCCAGGGCTGGTAGCGGAAAATGGCGTCGCGCGGCTCGGTCCAGGATTCGATCTTGATCTGGCCGCGCACACCAAAAGCGCCCAGAAGCCTTCCCAGCAGAACCATTTTCTGCGGGGTCGGTGGGCGCTCGGTGTTCATGGGTACGGTAGGCCGCGCAGTACGCGCGGCCGGAGCCATCAGGCCGCGGGAGCGGCCTTCACTTCCTTGTACAGGTTGCGGACCTTCTCGGTCAGCTGGGCACCGTTGCCGACCCAATGGTCGACACGGGCAATGTTGAGCTCGACGCGCTTCTCGGCACCGGCGGCGACCGGGTTGTAGAACCCCACGCGCTCGATGTTGCGGCCGTCACGCGCGCTGCGCGAGTCGGTGACGATGATGTGGTAGAAGGGGCGCTTCTTCGCGCCGCCGCGGGTGAGACGGATCTTGACCATGGTGTTTTCCAGTGTTGCCCAGTCGCCAGAATGGCGAGGTAAGCCGGCTATTCTAAGCCATTGAATCGGTCAGGAAAACCCCGCCATGTCCATCAGGCGGGAGGTCGGGCCAGCGGCTCCCACCGCATGGCGTCCAGCGCCGCCTTCAGGCGGGCCATGAGGGCGGTATCAGTACCCCATGCGACCGCATCCACCGCCACGATCGGCTGCAACCCACTGGCATTGCAGGCAAATCCGGCCCGGAAGGCGCCCAGGTCCGAAAGCGCCACCGGCGCGGCGCGCTGCGGAATGCATGCCTGCTCCAGGCCAGCCTGCAGCAGTCGCTCGGCCGTTCCCCTCAGGGCCGGCCCTTCCGGCCACACCACGGACTGCCCGTCCCACAGGCCCAGATTCCAGATCGACCCCTCGACGATGTGCCCCGCGGGATCGACGAACAGCGCGTCGTCATAGCCGTCCGCCACCGCCTGCCGACGGTAGTGGAACAGCGGGAACGTACCCACGTGCTTGTACTGCGGCAGCGGGCGGACGAACGGGTACGACTTCACCCGCAGCGCCGGCTTGTCCGCCGACGCGGCTGGCGACAGGGTCACCAGCACATCCGGCACGATGCCGCGCGCGGGATCGCGGTAATCGAATCGGGTCGAGAACACGGTGATGCGCACGGAGGCATCGCCATGACCCGCCCCGTGCAATGCGCGTGCGGCCTGCTGCAGCGCATCGGCGCCATCCAACCGCGCGCCGAACAACGCGAACGTGGCGTCCTCCAGGCGTCGCATGTGCAATGCCCGCCCCTGCACGGCGCCATCGCGCACCTGCATCGAGGTGAAGTGGCCGTAGTTGGCCAGCGCGAGCGCGCGCAGGTCGTCGGCGGTGGCGGGACGTCCGTTGAGGAACGCGGAGGTCATGCGGGCGACTCCTGAGGCCACTGTAGGAGCGACGTGAGTCGCGACCGCGACAACGAACGCGCCTTGAACTCTGCAGGTGTAAGGTCGCGACTCACGTCGCTCCTACAGAAAAACAAAGCCTCACCGGAACGGCATGCCGCCACGGCCGCCCATCATGCTCTTCATGTTGCGCATCATGCCCTTCATGCCGCCGCCGGCCAGCTTGCCCATCATCTTTTCCATCTGCTGGTACTGCTTCATCAGCTTGTTGACGTCGGCCGGCGTCAGGCCCGCGCCCTTGGCGATGCGGGCGCGGCGCGAGCCGTTCAGCAGCGCCGGGTTGCGGCGCTCCTTCTTCGTCATCGAATTGATGATGGCGATCATGCGGGGCACTTCCTTGCCCTGCTGCACCTGCTGCTTCACGTGCTCGGGGATCTGGCCCATGCCCGGCAGCTTGTCCATCAGGCCGCCGATGCCGCCCATGTTCTGCATCTGCTCCAGCTGGTCGCGCATGTCGTTGAGGTCGAACTTCTTGCCCTTGATGACCTTGGCGGCGAGCTTCTCGGCCTTCTCGCGATCGACGTTCTGCTCGACCTGCTCGACCAGCGACAGCACGTCGCCCATGTCGAGGATGCGCGCGGCCACGCGCTCGGGGTGGAACACGTCCAGGCCGTCGGGCTTCTCGCCCACGCCGATGAACTTGATCGGCTTGCCGGTGATGTAACGCACCGACAGCGCCGCGCCGCCGCGCGCATCGCCGTCGGTCTTGGTCAGCACCACGCCGGTCAGCGGCAGCGCTTCGCTGAAGGCCTTGGCGGTGTTGGCCGCGTCCTGGCCGGTCATCGCGTCGACGACGAACAGCGTCTCCACCGGCTTGACCGCGGCGTGCAGCGCCTTGATCTCGGCCATCATGGCCTCGTCGATCGCCAGGCGGCCGGCGGTATCGACCAACAGCACGTCGACGAAGGACTTCTTCGCATCGTCGATGGCGGCACGGACGATGGCTTCCGGCTTCTGCCCCGCGTCGGACGGGAAGAACAGCACGTCCACCTGCTGGGCCAGCGTCTTCAGCTGCTCGATCGCGGCCGGACGGTAGACGTCGGCGCTGACCACCATCACCTTCTTCTTGCGCTTCTCGCGCAGGTGCTTGGCCAGCTTGCCGACCGTGGTGGTCTTGCCGGCGCCCTGCAGGCCGGCCATCAGGATCACGGCGGGCGCGGGCACGTTGAGGTTCAGGTCGCTGGCCTGCGAGCCCATCACCGCGGTCAGTTCGTCGCGGACCACCTTGATCAGCGCCTGGCCGGGGGTCAGCGACTTCAGCACTTCCTGGCCCACGGCGCGCACCTTGATGCGCTCGATCAGCGCCTGCACCACCGGCAGGGCCACGTCGGCCTCCAGCAGGGCGATGCGCACTTCGCGGGTGGCCTCGCGGATGTTCTCCTCGCTCAGGCGGCCGCGGCCGCGCAGGCGCTCGATGGTGCCGGAGAGTCGCTGGGTCAGGGATTCGAACATGGAAGCGGGCACGCCAGGGGAAAACGGAGGGCGATTATAGCGGTCCGGCTCCCCGTCTCCTCCCCGCGCAGCGTGGGCCGCCTTCGCCCCTGCGCCGGCGACGCCCGCTGTGCGACACTTCCCCGATGACAGTCATTCTCATCGCCGTTGCGCTGTATCTGCTCGCCGCCGGCCTGCTGGTCCGCTCCGTGGCCCGCGACACCGGCGAGGCCTCGCGGCCCTGGGTGTGGCCTGCACTGGGCGCCGTGGTGCTGCACGGCGCCTACCACCTGCTGGTGGCCTGGCGGACCCCCGGCGGTCCGGACATGCATTTCTTCGCCGCGCTCTCGCTGGTGGCGCTGGGCATGGCGGCGATGACGCTGCTGGTGGCCATCCAGGGCCGGATGGCCGCACTGGGCGTGGTGGCGTTCCCGCTGGCCGCCGTCCTGCTCGCGGCTTACCACGTCTACGGTCACCAGGCCTCCAGCGGATTGGATTGGCGCCTCCAGTTGCATGCCTGGCTGGCGCTGCTGGCCTACGCCGCGCTGGCGATCGCCGCGCTGCTGGCGGTGATGCTGTGGGCGCAGGAACGCGCCCTGCGCCGGCGCGAATTCCATCTCTGGCTGCGCGCACTGCCGCCATTGACCGAGCTGGAAGACCTGCTGTTCCGCACCATCACCGTCGGCTTCATCCTGTTGAGCGCCACGTTGCTGACCGGCGTGCTGTTCGTCGAGAACTTCCTCGCCCAGAAGCTCAGCCACAAGACGGTGCTCAGCGTGATGTCGTGGCTGGTCTTCGGCGGCCTGCTGGTCGGGCGCTGGCGCTACGGCTGGCGCGGCGCCAAGGCCGTGCACTGGACGCTTACCGCGATGGCGCTGTTGCTGCTGGCGTTCTTCGGCAGCAAGTTCGTGTATGAAATGGTGTTGAGGCGGGCGTAGATCTTTGCCCCTGTAGGAGCGACGTGAGTCGCGACCGCACGGCCTGCGCTTGCGCCGGCTTTTCATGACGAACCGATCTTGTGGTCGCGACTCACGTCGCTCCTACAGCAGACGCATGGCGCCCTACTCCGCTGCCGCTTCCAGCGCCTGCGACAGCCGCTCTACCGCGATGACCTCAAGACCCTTGAACGTACCCGACTTCGGCGCGTTGCCCTTGGGCACGATGGCGCGCTTGAAGCCGTGCGTGGCCGCTTCGCGCAGGCGTTCCTCGCCGTTGGGCACGGGGCGGATCTCGCCCGACAGCCCCACTTCGCCGAAGGCGACGGTCTTCTCGGCCAGCGGGCGGTCGCGCAGCGAGGACAGCACGGCCAGCAGCACCGGCAGGTCGGCGGCGGTTTCCTGCACGCGGATGCCGCCCACCACATTGACGAAGACGTCCTGGTCGCCCACCACCACGCCGCCGTGCCGGTGCAGGACAGCCAGCAGCATGGCCAGGCGGTTCTGCTCCAGGCCCACCGCCACGCGGCGCGGATTGGACAGGGGCGAGCTGTCGACCAGCGCCTGCACTTCCACCAGCAGCGGGCGCGTGCCCTCGCGGGTGACCATCACGCAGCTGCCGGGCTGCTGGGCGCTGCCGGACAGGAAGATCGCCGACGGGTTGGGCACTTCCTTCAGGCCCTTCTCGCCCATCGCGAACACGCCGAGTTCGTTGACCGCGCCGAAGCGGTTCTTGAAGGCGCGCAGCACGCGGAAGCGGCTGCCGCTCTCGCCTTCGAAATACAGCACGGCGTCGACCATGTGCTCCAGCACGCGCGGGCCGGCGATGCCGCCTTCCTTGGTGACGTGGCCGACCAGGAACACGGCGGTGCCGGTCTCCTTGGCATAGCGCACCAGCCGCGCGGCGCTCTCACGCACCTGGCTGACCGAACCAGGCGCGGCGGTCAGCGATTCGGTCCACAGCGTCTGCACGGAGTCGGCGACGATCAGCTTGGGCCGCGCGACCGAGGCGTGCTGCAGGATGGTCTCGATGCCGGTCTCGGCCAGTGCCTGCAGGTTGTCCAGCGGCAGGTCCAGGCGCACGGCACGGCCGGCCACCTGAGCCAGCGATTCCTCGCCGGTCACGTACAGCGCCGGCAAGTGGGCCGACATGCGGGCCACGGCCTGCAGCAGCAGGGTCGACTTGCCGATGCCGGGATCGCCGCCGACCAGCACCACGGCACCTTCCACCAGGCCGCCGCCCAGCACGCGGTCGAACTCGCCGATGCCGGTGCTCACGCGCGCTTCTTCGCTGTGGCGCACGTCCTTCAGCGCGGTGATCTTCGGCGCCTCGGCCTTGCCGGCCCAGCCGGAACGGCGCGCGGCAGCGGGTGCACCGGCGGCGGTCTCCAGCACGATCTCGCTGAGCGAATTCCACGCGCCGCAGTCGGCGCACTGGCCCTGCCATTTGCTGTGGTCTGCGCCGCATTCGGTGCAGACGTAGGCGGTGCGGGACTTGGCGGAGGTCTTGGCCACGGGGAACCTGTCGGGACGGCGAGCGGCTACTGTATCGGCCCGCCGTCTCCGCGGGCGAGACTCGGAAAAACAAAGCCCCGCCGGAGCGGGGCCTTGTCACGACTGGTGCCGGAAATAGGAATCGAACCTACGACCTACGCATTACGAATGCGCCGCTCTACCAACTGAGCTATTCCGGCGGAGCCGCGGATTTTAGGGGTTGGGGCGGGGGCGGGTCAATGTGGGGGTGTGGGGGGGTGGGGTGGTAAGCCGTTGGGAAGCCGGTGGCCTCACCGGCCCCTACCTCGCTTTGAACTTCGCGTTTTGCCGACCCGGAAAAGTATGAAGCATATGAATGCAAGCCCGGAAAGCGCCCAAGCCGCGCCGTAAACAACACTATAGGTAGCTTGCCCGACTAAGGACAGCAGCGCACTGTTGAAAGCGCAACTAATCCTACACGGACCCACGCCGTTCACCCCTTCCAGTATCGCGGCGATCCCAAAGGCAAGACACAAAGCGCCAACTGTCACGCCGAACACTTTGACGAACGTCATGCCTATCTCCTGTCCAGAAAACTAGTAACCAGCTGAAGAAGGTCCCCGTAACCGGCGGAAGGCTCTTGAAGGGGAGACATGTCACTATACGTCGGAGTGACGCACTGACACCCCCATAGCATTGACCTGAGCTACCGTAGGCGTTGGTCCTGTAGAAGCAGCAGCATCATTAGGTGAATCGCCCCGGGTCCAGTAGACATTTCCAAGCCCTACGTTACGGCAATCATTGCCGCGGACCTACGCGCTTCATCCCCACCTCACCGACGCTCCCTCAACGCACGCAAAGACCGGACGCTGGATGCCACCTCGGCGAACGATCTCCGGAACCCTGCATGTCATCCATCATGGGCCACGCAGCGGCCGGCATCACCGTTTTCCTGTCCTGCGCCCGCTGGCGTGATTCCCGCAGCCGGCGGGCACTCGTGCCCTGCGTGATCCTCGCCATCTGTGCCGACTTCGATTACTTCGTCGTCTGGGCCTTCGGCTACGCCGCGAAACCCCGCGTCACCCACAGCATGGTGTTCGCGCTGGCCGTCGCCGTTGTCGCCCGTGTGGCGATGCGTAGAGTCACCGCAACGTGGATTTCGATAACGGGTTTGCTGACCGCCAGCCTGTCCCACCCCGTACTCGACCTGCTGGTGGGCGCGCATACCGTACCGCTGTTCTGGCCACTCGGTGCCGAGACATCGATCTCCATCGGCGTACTGCCCAGTGCAGGTGCGCTCGATCCCGCCAACTACTATCTCTGGAAGAACCTGCTGATCGAGCTTGGCGTCCTGCTTCCCGTCTTCGCCCTGGTGATCGCGCTGGCGCGACACACGGCAGGCCGCGACATGGCGACACGCGCGATGCTGATCGCGCCGCTCTGGCTGGCCTTCGTCGCCTGGTCGATCAGCCTGCCAAGGTGACGCTCTCCTTCATTGGCCATCCCGGTCGCCGCGTCTGCCCGGCATCAGCGCGTGACGCATTCGCGCACGGCGGCGAACACCGTGAACCGCGAAGGTCTCGACGCGCCGCACACCGGGAGGGCGACCTCTCTCCGCGCCACACGCCACCCACGCCCGGATGTCCCATCCGTGCTGGTTTGCCTATCGGTCCACCACCTGATGGCGGCCGCACGCGACGCAGGTTCGATACCTGCCGAAGCGTCCGTCGCGCTCGCCGCCCAGCAGTCCGCCGCAGGCGCAGATCAAGGCGTCACCCGCCTCCCAGCGGCGCAACCGCAGGCTGGCCACGGTACCCAGCACGAGCGCGACGCCCGTCAGCGCATGCGGCAGCCATCGCAGCGCATTGAAGAACTCGCCTCCCTGAGGGGCCGGCGTGGCACCGGACAACACCCAGGTGGACGCAAACGCCAGCAACAGGCAGGCCAGCGTGGGCAAGTAGATACGCAACGCAATCCGGTGCATGCGGGTCATCGGCCATCCCCCTCGATTCGATGGCGGACACGATGGCAGGCGGTGGTCGCACGGCGTGATACGGCATGACACACGCGGCATGTCGAACGCGCCATGGAGGCCGGGCGACGACGGGTTGCTCCTGTCGTTAGGCGGAGCTTCGATGTCGTGGAGGCCGTGCGGCGCGTGGACGGAGAAGGCCACCGCGTGGAAAGCGCTCTCTGACGCCCTGCGCTGACATCGCCAACCCCGCCCTGCGTGCCATTACTGTGAGAAATCGACCCAAAAAGGTGCGCACGCAAGGCATTGAAGTGAGGCGACGAGGCTTTTTTCCTCGACGCCAAGGCATTCCCGGGACGGCGCCAAAGCATTTCGGGACGGCGCCAAGGCAAATTGCCTTGGCAGCGAACCTCAAAGGTGAGACGACAAGGCAATTCGCCTCGGCATCGGGATGCTTTGAGCCATGACGGCGAGGCAATTTGCCTTGTCGCCGACACTTTTCGCTTCGACCGCAAGGCTTTTTTCCTTGGCGTCGAACCACGTTGGTGCGTCGTCGAGGCGCGGAGGCTTGGCGTCGAGGAAAATTGCCTTGATGACCGGAGCGTGTGACACGGACGACGCCCGTTCCGTGCCGGCCGAATGACGTTCACTTTCCCGGCCGAACCAAAAAGAACCCCGGCCAAGGCCGGGGTTCTTCCCAGGGACAGAAGGCGGAGTGGCCTGCGCCCGCTTGCGGGCGTTCCCGACTCAGTTGACCAGCTGCAGCCGCAGTTCCTTCGGCAGCGCGAACACCATGTTCTCGGGTTCGCCGTCGAGTTCGCTGACGCCGGCGGCGCCGAGGTCACGCAGGCGCTGGATGACGCCGTCGATCAGCACATCGGGGGCGGAGGCGCCGGCGGTGACGCCGACCCGCTGCTTGCCTTCGATCCAGAGCGGGTCGATCTCGTGCGCGCCGTCGATCAGGTACGACTCCACGCCGTCGCGCTCGGCCAGCTCGCGCAAGCGGTTGGAGTTGGAGCTGTTGGGCGAGCCGACCACCAGCACCAGGTCGCACTGCCTGGCGAGGTCTCGCACCGCATCCTGGCGGTTCTGGGTGGCGTAGCAGATATCGTCGTTCTTCGGCCCCTGGATGGCCGGGAAGCGCTGCTGCAGCGCCTGGATGATGCCCACCGTGTCGTCCACCGACAGCGTGGTCTGGGTGGTGTAGAACAAGTTGTCGGGCTGGCTGACGTCCAGCGTGGCGACGCCGTCGATGTCTTCCACCAGGTAGATGTTGCCCACCCCACCCTCGCGGCTCCACTGCCCCATCGTGCCTTCCACCTCGGGATGGCCGGCGTGACCGATCAGCACCACGTCGCGGCCGGCGCGGCAGTGGCGCGCCACTTCGAAGTGCACCTTGGTGACCAGCGGGCAGGTGGCGTCGAACACCTTCAGGCCGCGGCGCTCGGCTTCGTGGCGCACCGCCTTGGACACGCCGTGCGCGCTGAAGATGACGGTGGCGTCGTCGGGCACTTCGTCCAGCTCTTCCACGAATACCGCGCCGCGTTGCTTCAGGTCGTCCACCACGAAGCGGTTGTGCACCACCTCGTGGCGCACGTAGATCGGCGCGCCCAGCGTCTCGATGGCGCGCTTGACGATCTCGATGGCGCGGTCGACGCCGGCACAGAAACCACGGGGATTGGCGAGCAGGACGTCCATAGAATCCGATAGTACCGAAGGCAGGAAAATGAAACGCTAAACGTGTTGCCGGTGCCGATCCCGCCTGGCGCCAACGCCCCTCGCCCGCCTGCGGGAGAGGGGAACAGGGTGAGGGCGAACCGCCGCGATGCCGTAGGGTGGGCCTCGGCCCACCGTCTTCACGCGTCACCGAGCGGTGGGCCAAGGCCCACCCTACGATCGCGCGGGGAAGCAGTCGGGTCAGCCAGCCTTCTTCTTGCCCTCGAACAGCCCGAACAACGCGATGCCGATGGCGCCGCCCACCACCGCGCAGTCGGCGATGTTGAACGCCGGCCAGTAATGGTCGCGCCAGTGCCACTGGATGAAGTCGATCACGTGGCCGTGGATCTGCCGGTCGATGACGTTGCCCAGCGCGCCGCCGATCACCAGCGCGTAAGGCAGCGCCTGGCGCCAGTCGCCGCGTGCGGTGCGCGACAGCCAGAAGCCGAGCAGGCCACTGATGCCCACGGCCAGCACGGTGAAGAACCACAACTGCCAGCCACCGGCATCGGCCAGGAAGCTGAAGGCCGCGCCGGTGTTGTAGGTGCGGTACCAGTTCCAGAAGCCCTCGATCACCGGGATGGCGGTGTACTCCGGCAGCGAGGCCAGCACCCACGCCTTCGACCACTGGTCCAGCACGATGACGACGACCGACAGCAGCAGCCAGACCAGCGCATTCGGTTTCGGCTTGGCGACCATCAGAACCACACCCGGTCTTCGCCGGCGCCATCGATGTTGCTGACGCAACGGCCGCAAAGTTCGGGATGCGCGGCATGCTGGCCGACATCGGCGCGGTAATGCCAGCAACGCACGCACTTGCTCTTGGTGGTCGGCTGCGCCAGCACGAAGATCTCGTCCGCGCTGACTTCGTTGACGGTGACGTCGCCACTGATGAAGAAGAAACGCAGCTCCTCGGCCAGCGGCTGCCACTTGGCGGCGGTCAGGGCATTCACCGACACGGTGATCTCCGCTTCCAGCGCGGCGCCGATCAGGCCGTTGGCGCGCATCGGCTCCAGCACCTTGGCCACCTGCTCGCGCAGGGCCAGCAGCTGGTCGAAGTCGGCGGCGTTCAGCGCCGCGCCTTCCGGCAGCGGCGCCAGGCCGTCGTACCAGGTGGCGAACAGCACGTTGCCGGTGCGCTCGCCCGGCAGATAACCCCACATTTCATCGGCGGTGAAGCTGAGCACCGGTGCGATCCAGCGCACGAAGGCCTCGGCGATGTGGAACATCGCGCTCTGCGCGCTGCGGCGACCGCGCGAATCCTCGCGCATGGTGTACAGGCGGTCCTTGGTGACATCCAGGTACAGCGAGCCCAGGTCGACGCTGCAGAAGTTCAGCAGCGCCTGCACGATCTCGGCGAAGTCGTAACGGTCGTAGGCGGCCTTGATCTTCTCCTGCACCTCGAACGCGCGATGCACGATCCAGCGGTCCAGCGCCACCATGTCCGCCGGCGCCAGCAGATCGCGCGACGGATCGAAGCCGCTGAGGTTGCTGAGCAGGAAGCGCGCGGTGTTGCGCAGCCGGCGGTAGGCGTCGGCGTTGCGCTTCAGGATTTCCTGCGACAGCGACATTTCGTTACTGTAATCGGCGCTGGCGATCCACAGGCGCAGGATGTCGGCGCCGAGGGTCTTCATGATGTCCTGCGGCTCGATGCCGTTGCCCAGCGACTTGGACATCTTGCGGCCGTGCTCGTCCACGGTGAACCCGTGGGTGAGGCACTGCTTGTACGGCGCGACCTTGTCGATCGCCACGCCGGTCAGCAGCGAGGACTGGAACCAGCCGCGGTGCTGGTCCGAGCCTTCCAGGTAGAGGTCGGCCGGCTTGCCCAGGCCGCGCTCCAGCAGCACGCCTTCGTGCGTCACGCCGGAGTCGAACCAGACATCGAGGATGTCGGTGATCTTGTCGTAGTCCTTCGCTTCCTCGCCCAGCAGTTCGGCCGCATCCAGCGTGTACCAGACGTCGACACCGCCCTGCTCCACGCGGTCGGCGACCGCGCGCATCAGCTCGACGCTGCGCGGATGCGGCTCGCCGGTTTCGCGGTGCACGAACAGCGCGATCGGCACGCCCCAGGTGCGCTGGCGCGAGATGGTCCAGTCCGGACGGCCATCGACCATGCCGGCGATGCGGGCTTCGCCCCACTGCGGGAACCAGCCGACCTGCTTGATCGCCTCCAGCGCATCGGCGCGCAGGTGGGCCTGTTCCATCGAGATGAACCACTGCGGCGTGGCACGGAACGCGATGGGTGTCTTGTGGCGCCAGCAGTGCGGGTAGCTGTGCTCCAGTTTGCTGAAGGCAAGCAGCGCGCCGCTCTGCTTGAGCACGTCGATGAGGGTGTCGTTGGCCTTCCAGATGTGCAGTCCGGCCAGTTCGACGCCATGCGCCGCCGGTGTGGACGGCAGATACACGCCGCGGCCATCGACCGGGTTGAGCTGCGCGGCGGTGTACTTGTCGAGCAGGCCGTACTGCTTGCTGACGACATAGTCTTCCTGGCCGTGGCCGGGCGCGGTATGCACGGCGCCGGTACCGTCTTCGGCCGACACGTGGTCGCCGAGCAGCACGGGAATATCGCGGGTGTCGTAGAACGGATGCGCGAACAGCGCGCCTTCCAGCGCACTACCCTTCACCCGGGCGTGCACGACCACGTCGGTGACGCCGTAGCGCTGCAGCGCGCGCGCGGCCAGCGCATCGGCCAGCAACAGCCAGCGGCGCCTGCCGTCGTGCGCGGGGCCTTCGACCAGCGCGTACTCGAGATCCGCACCGACCGAGATGGCCAGTGAGGCCGGCAGCGTCCACGGCGTGGTGGTCCAGATCGGCAGCGCCACTTCGACATCGACGGGTACGTCGACACCGAACGCCTTCGCCAGCGCCTGCGCGTCGCGCGCGGCATAGGCGACGTCCACCGCCGGCGACACCTTGTCGGCATATTCGATCTCCGCCTCGGCCAGCGCCGAGCCGCAGTCGAAGCACCAGTGCACCGGCTTCACGCCGCGCGTCAGATGGCCGTTGGCGACGATCTTGGCCAGCGCGCGGATCTCGTTGGCCTCGAAGCGGAAATCGAGCGTCTTGTACGGGTTGTCCCAGTCGCCGATCACGCCCAGGCGCTTGAAGTCCTTGCGCTGGATGTCGATCTGCGACTCGGCATATTCGCGGCACTTCTGCCGGAACTCGACCGCATCCAGCTTCGCGCCGACCTTGCCGAACTTCTTCTCGATGGCGATCTCGATCGGCAGGCCGTGGCAATCCCAGCCGGGGATGTACGGCGCATCGAAGCCGGCCAGGTACTTCGACTTGACGATGATGTCCTTGAGGATCTTGTTGACCGCGTGGCCAAGGTGGATCGCGCCGTTGGCGTACGGCGGGCCGTCGTGCAGCACGAACAGCGGACGCCCCTTGGCGTTCTCGCGCAGCTGCGCGTACAGGCCCTGGCGTTCCCAGCGGTCCAGCGTGTCGGGCTCGCGCTTGGGCAGGTCGCCGCGCATCGGGAAATCCGTGGCGGGCAGATGGAGGGTCGCTTTGTAGTCCTGGCTCACGCCGTCGCTCGTCGTTGGTGTTCGGAAAGGATCCCGCGTGCGTCGTCCGCGTCGCGGTGCATCTGCACGGTGAGGCTGGGCAGATCGGGGAATTTCAGTTCGTCGCGCAGCTTGGCGACGAATTCGACTTCGATATGGCGCCCGTAAAGGTCGCCGGCGAAATCGAACAGGTGGGCTTCGAGCAGCGGCTCGACGCCATCCACCGTCGGCCGCGTGCCGAAGCTGGACACCGACGGCCACGGACGGTCGCCGACGCCGTGCACCCAGGTGGCATAGATGCCGGACAACGCCGGCGTCTTCGGAAAGCGCAGGTTGGCCGTCGGGAAACCGAGCGTGCGGCCGAGCTGCTTGCCGCGCACGACGCGCCCGCCGATGGCATACGGCCGACCGAGCAGACGCGTGGCGGTGGCGAAGTCGCCGGCCTTGAGCGCTTCGCGGATGCGGGTGCTGGAGACGCGGTCGCCCTGGGCGTGGACGGGTTCGATCTCGCCGGCGCTGAAGCCCAGCTCGTTCCCCATCACCTGCAACAGGGCGAGGTCGCCACCGCGACGGTGGCCGAAGCGGAACTCGGGGCCGATCCAGACTTCGCGGGCATTCAAGCGACCCGCCAGCAACGTGCGGGCGAAGTCCTCGGCGGACATCGCGGAGAGCTTCGCATCGAAGCGCAGAAGGCCTACATGGTCGGCGCCGAGGTCCAACAGGCCTTCCACCTTGGCGCGCGCCAGGGTCAGGCGCGGCGCTGGATTGTCCCGGGCGAAGAATTCGCGCGGCAGCGGCTCGAACGTCACCACCACGGCCGGCACGCCCCGCGCGCGGGCACGGGCGACGGCATGCCGCACCAGCGCACGGTGGCCCGAATGGAGGCCATCGAAGGCGCCGATGCAGACCACGCTACCGTGCGGGCACAGAGACCCGCCATCGACGTCACGGAACAGCCTGCTCATGGATTCCTGTCAGGACGGATGCGCCAGCCGGCGGATCCGGGATGTTGCAAGACCTTGAAGTATAGCCGTCCCCGCCCGTCCTCAATGCCCACGCAGGTCACGCGGCCGGATGCCCTGCAGGTACAGCAGGCCGGCATACAGCCCGCCGCCGGCGCCGACCATGGCCGCCAGCCGCCAGCCGCGCTCCCACCAGGCCCACGACGTCCAGTCGACCCAGACGAAGCGGAAGGCCAGCACCACCAGCGTCATCGCCAGCGTGGCCACGACGATCTGGCGCAGGAAGCGTCCCCAGCCCGGCTGCCGGCGGTAGACGCCGGCCCTGCGCAGCAGCCAGGCCAGTTGCAGCGCATTGACCCAGCCCGCCACCGCGATGGCGAGGGCCAGCAGCGTGTGCGCGCCCTGCACCTGCCCCAGGGCGCGCATCGGGTTGCCGCCCGACGCTTGCAGCGCCTGTCGGCCCGGCTCGGTCCCATGCAGCAGCAGCGCGAAGAACAGCAGCAGGCACAGCGCATTCGTCAGCACCGACACCACGGCCGCCCTCACCGGGGTGCGGGTGTCCTGCCGCGAGTAGAACGCCGGCGCCAGTACCTTGACCAGCAGGAACGCCGGGACTGCCGCCGACTGCGCCATCAGGCTCCAGCTCGCCATCCGCACGTCGAGGGCAGCGAACTCGCCGTACTGGAACAGGGTGGACAACAACGGCTGCGCGCACAGGATCAACCCGGCGCAGGCCGGCAGGCCGATCAGCAGGCAGAGGCGGAAGCCCCAGTCCAGGCCCTTCGAATAGCCCTCGGGATCGGTCTCGGCATGCCGGCTGGACAGGTGCGGCAGGATCACCGTGCCGATGGCGACGCCGAACATGCCCAGCGGGAACTCCAGCAGCCGGTCGCTGTAGTACAGCCAGCTGACGCTGCCGCTGATCAGCAGCGTGGCCACCCAGGTGTTCATCAGCAGATTGACCTGGGCCACCGAGGAGCCGAACAGCGTGGGCACCATCAGCGTCATGATCCTGCGCACGCCGGCATGGGCCAGGTCCAGCCTGGGCCGCGGCAGCAGGCCGATACGGAACAGGGACGGCAGCTGGAATCCGAGCTGCAGCAGGCCGGCGATGAAGACACCCCAGCCCAGCACCATCACCGAGCTGCCGAACCACGCCTTCGCCGCCAGTGCGGCCGAGATCATCGCCACGTTCAGCAGGATCGGCGACAGGGCCGGGACCGCGAACCGCTGGTAGCTGTTGAGCACTGCGCCGACCAGCGACGCCAGTGAGATGAACAGCGCGTAGGGGAAGGTGATCCGCAGCAGATCGGTCAGCATCGCCGTCTGCGCGGCATCGAAACTGGGGGCGATCAGCCGGGCGATCGGACCCGCCAGCAGGATCACGATGGCGGTCAGTATCATCAGCGCCGCCGCCAGGGCGCCGGCGACGCGGTCGACCAGCGCCTTGACCTCTTCGGCCGTGCGGGTCGCCTTGTACTCGGCCAGCACGGGGACGAAGGCCATCGAGAACGAGCCCTCGGCCGACAGCCGCCGCATGAAGTTCGGGATGCGGAACGCCACGAAGAAGGCGTCCATCATCGCGCTGGCACCGAAGACATGGGCGTAGACCTGGTCCCGGACCAGCCCGGAGAGCCGGGACAGGAAGGTCATGGAGCTGAAGACCGCGGCGGACCGCAGGAGCCGGCCGCTCATCGCCGCTCCGTTGCCCGGGACGGACCCAGGTTGACGCAACCCATTGAATGCCTCATAATTTCCGGCTCAATTTACCCGTCTTCCGTTCACCCCCTGAATTCTCTCAGGTATTCACCAGGAATCCCACCGTGGCCAATATCAAGTCCGCCAAGAAGCGCGCCAAGCAGACCGTCGTGCGCAATGCGCGCAATGCCGGTCAGCGTTCGATGCTGCGCACCGCCGTCAAGAAGGTCCTGAAGGCGCTCGACGCCAACGACGCCGCCGGCGCCCAGGCCGCGTTCGTCTCGGCCCAGCCGATCCTCGACCGCCTGAGCTCGCGCGGCCTGATCCACAAGAACAAGGCAGCCCGCCACAAGAGCCGCCTGAACGCCCGCATCAAGGCCCTGCAAGCGGCCTGATTCACGGTGGTACGCAACGCGAAGACACGGGAACCCGCCGCAAGGCGGGTTTCTTTTTTGTACTCAGGCAGGACGATGCAGGAAACGGACGCCTGATCCGCCAACGGAAAACCCGCCTTGCGGCGGGCTGTTCGTCACGGGGCTTCGCGGGCGGCCTCGTCGGCCTCTTCCTTCTGCCGGTCGAAGAACGCCATGACGTCTTTCATGATCGGCCAGGTGCCTTCACGCGAGATGGCGGAGACCTGGTACCAGGGGTGAGTCCAGCCAAGGTCGGCGATGATCTGCTCCGCGCGCGCCTTCGCCTCGTCCTCGAACATCAGATCGGCCTTGTTGAGCACGAGCCAGCGCGGCTTCTGCAGCAGCTCGGGATCGTGCTTCTCCAGTTCGCGCTCGATGGCACGGACCTGCTCGACCGGATCGACGTCCTCCACCCCGCCTTCCATCGGCGCCATGTCCACCAGGTGCAGCAGGAGACGCGTGCGCTGCAGGTGGCGCAGGAACGTCGCGCCCAGGCCGGCACCGTCCGCGGCGCCTTCGATCAGGCCCGGGATGTCGGCGATCACGAAGCTGCGATGCGCTTCGACGCTGACCACGCCTAGGTTGGGATACAGCGTGGTGAACGGATAGTCCGCCACCTTCGGCGTCGCCGCCGACACGGCGCGGATGAAGGTGCTCTTGCCCGCGTTCGGGAAACCCAGCAGGCCTACGTCGGCCAGCAGCTTCAGCTCGAGCCTCAGCAGGCGCTCCTCGCCCTCCTCGCCCGGCGTTGCCTTGCGCGGCGCGCGGGTGATGGAACTCTTGAAATGCATGTTGCCCAGGCCGCCCTTGCCGCCCTTGGCCACCAGCAGACGGTCGCCATGCCGGGTCAGGTCGCCGATCACTTCGTCGGTGCTGACATTGGTCACCACCGTGCCCACGGGCACCGTGATGGTCAGGTCTTCGCCGGCCTTGCCGTACATCTGCCGGCCCATGCCGTTCTCGCCACGCTGGGCGCGGAACTGGGTCTGGTGGCGGAAATCGACCAGCGTGTTGAGGTTCTCGTCGGCCTGCAGCCAGACGCTGCCGCCGTTGCCGCCGTCACCCCCGTCCGGCCCACCCAGCGGAATGAACTTCTCGCGGCGGAACCCCACGCAACCGTTGCCGCCGTTGCCGGCGCCTACCAGGATTTCTGCTTCGTCTACGAGTTTCATGGGGGCGTGATTCGTGATGGGGTGATTCGTGATGGGGAAACGCCCCGACGGCGGGATGGCCACGTCGATGGGCGGCAATACGGTGCCGGGAGGCTAGGAACGGAACACGCTGGCGGATCACTCTTCACGAATCACCAATCCCGGCTTCATCAAACGAAAAGCCCCGCACGCGGCGGGGCCCTTCGCTCGGCGTGTGCGAAAGCCTCAGGCTTCCGTCACCACGCTCACGGTGCGGCGCTTCTTGGCGCCCTTGACCGAGAACTCGACCTTGCCGTCGACCAGCGCGAACAGCGTGTGGTCGCGACCCAGGCCGACGCCCGGACCCGGATGGAACTGGGTGCCGCGCTGGCGGATGATGATGTTGCCCGCATCGATCGCCTGACCACCGAAGACCTTGACGCCCAGCATCTTCGGATTGGAGTCGCGGCCGTTGCGCGAGGAACCTACGCCCTTTTTATGTGCCATGACTGCTTCTCCTTACTTGGTGATGCCGGTGATTTCGATTTCGGTGTAGTGCTGCCGGTGACCCTGGCGCTTCATGTGGTGCTTGCGGCGGCGGAACTTGATGATGCGCACCTTGTCGGCGCGGCCATGGCCGACCACCTTCGCGGTGACGCTGGCGCCCTTCAGGGCGTCGCCCAGGCTGATGGTCTCGCCATCGCCCAGCATCAGGATGTTGTCGAAGGTGATCTCGTTGCCGGCTTCGGCCTCGAGCTTCTCGACGCGGAGCGTCTCGCCCTTCATCACGCGGTACTGCTTACCGCCCGTGACTACGACTGCGTACATGTGGATTCCTTGGTTTCTGTAGTTATTTTCTGGAGCCTGTCCGCCATCGAGGCGAACAGAAGCGGAATTGTAGTGGATTCATGGAGTTAGGGTCAACCCTGCGCCTGCTCTTCTTTGGGCTTGCGGCCTCCCCGCCCCGGATTCCGGACAGGATCTGTCCGCATCGGAGTGCACACTGCTGCGCATGGCGCCCGCCGGCGGCGCCACTCGCCGGGGCGCTCCATTGTAAATCAATGACTTGAATCGATTCCTGTGGCGTCGTTTCCGCCTTCCGCTACCGGGGGGATATCCCGTCGGTCGGCCTGGCATTCGACGGCTGGCGACGCCAACGAGACTGACCGCCCACCCACCCGACCCCGCCGCTTCGCTGGCATTGCCGGTATTTGCCCCCACCTAGGCAGACCGCTACGCTTCCTTGTTCGCTTTCCGGACCCCCACCCGATGGCCATGGACTTCATCCGCATCCGCGGAGCCCGTACCCACAACCTCAAGAACATCGATCTCGACCTGCCGCGCGACAAACTGATCGTGATCACCGGCCTGTCCGGCTCCGGCAAGTCGTCGCTGGCGTTCGACACCATCTACGCCGAAGGCCAGCGCCGCTACGTGGAATCGCTGTCGGCATATGCGCGGCAGTTCCTGAGCGTGATGGAGAAGCCCGACGTTGACCACATCGAGGGCCTGTCGCCGGCGATCTCGATCGAGCAGAAGTCGACCAGCCACAACCCGCGCTCCACCGTCGGCACGATCACCGAGATCTACGACTACCTGCGCCTGCTCTACGCGCGCGTCGGCCTGCCGCGCTGCCCGGACCACGGCTATCCGCTGGAGGCGCAGACGGTCAGCCAGATGGTCGACCAGGTGCTGGCGCTCGATGGCGAGCAGCGCTTCATGCTGCTGGCGCCGGTGATCCGCGAGCGCAAGGGCGAGCACGCGCAGGTCTTCGACCAGCTGCGCGCGCAGGGTTTCGTGCGCGTGCGCGTGGATGGCGAGCTGTACGAGATCGACGCGGTGCCACCGCTGGCGCTGCGCCAGAAGCACACGATCGAAGCGGTGATCGACCGTTTCCGTCCGCGCGAGGACCTCAAGCAGCGCCTGGCAGAGAGTTTCGAGACCGCGCTGAAGCTCGGCGACGGCATGGCCCAGGTGATGTCGCTCGACCAGCCGGAATCCGCACCGCTGCTGTTTTCGTCGAAGTATTCCTGCCCGGTCTGCGATTACTCGCTGCCGGAACTGGAACCGCGGCTGTTCTCGTTCAACTCGCCGGTCGGCGCCTGTCCGACGTGCGACGGCCTGGGCGTGGCGCAGTTCTTCGACCCGTCGCGTGTCGTCGTGCATCCGGAACTGTCGCTGGCGGCCGGCGCCGTGCGCGGCTGGGACCGCCGCAATGCGTACTACTTCCAGCTGATCGCCTCGCTCGCGAAGCATTACCAGTTCGACACGGACGCCCCTTGGCAATCGCTGCCCGAGAAAGTGCAGCAGGCCGTGCTGTACGGCAGCGGCGAAGACGTCATCACGTTCACCTACCTCACCGAGTCGGGCGGCCGCACGCAGCGCAAGCACCGCTTCGAAGGCATCGTGCCCAACCTGGAGCGCCGTTACCGCGAGACCGAGTCGCCGGCGGTGCGCGAGGAACTGGCGAAGTACATCAGCGACCGTCCCTGCCCGGACTGCCTGGGCGCACGCCTCAACAAGTCCGCGCGCAACGTCTTCGTCGCCGACCGTCCGTTGCCGTCGCTCGTCGTGCTGCCGGTGGACGAGGCGCTGGCATTCTTCCGCAGCCTCGATCTGCCCGGCTGGCGCGGCGAGATCGCCGCCAAGATCGTCAAGGAAATCGCCGAACGCCTGGGTTTCCTGGTCGATGTCGGCCTCGATTATCTGACCCTGGAGCGCAAGGCCGACACGCTGTCCGGCGGCGAAGCGCAGCGCATCCGCCTGGCTTCGCAGATCGGCGCAGGGCTGGTCGGCGTGATGTACGTGCTCGACGAGCCGAGCATCGGCCTGCACCAGCGCGACAACGAGCGCCTGCTCGGCACGCTGACCCGCCTGCGCGATCTCGGCAACACGGTGATCGTGGTCGAGCACGATGAAGACGCCATCCGCCTGGCGGACTACGTGCTCGACATCGGTCCGGGTGCGGGCGTGCACGGCGGCGAGATCGTCGGCCAGGGCACCCTGCAGGACCTGCTGGAGGCACCGCGTTCGCTGACCGGCCAGTACCTGTCGGGCAAGCGCCGGATCGAGGTGCCGAAGGCCCGCCACAAGGCCAACCCGAAGATGACGCTGCACCTGCGCGGCGCCACCGGCAACAACCTGAAGGATGTGGACCTGGACATTCCTTCGGGGCTGTTCACCTGCATCACCGGCGTGTCGGGCTCCGGCAAGTCGACGCTGATCAACGACACGCTGTATACGCTGGCCGCCAACGAGATCAACGGCGCGTCGCACAAGCCGGCGCCGTACCGCGAGGTGACCGGCCTGGACCTGTTCGACAAGGTGGTCGACATCGACCAGTCGCCGATCGGACGCACGCCGCGTTCCAATCCCGCGACCTACACCGGCCTGTTCACCCCGCTGCGCGAACTGTATGCGCAGGTGCCCGAGGCGCGCGCGCGTGGCTATTCGCCGGGCCGCTTCAGCTTCAACGTGCGCGGCGGCCGCTGCGAGGCCTGCCAGGGCGACGGCATGATCAAGGTGGAGATGCACTTCCTGCCGGACGTCTACGTGCCCTGCGATGTCTGCCACGGCAAGCGCTACAACCGCGAGACGCTGGAGATCCTCTACAAGGGCTACAACATCAACGACGTGCTGGAGATGACGGTCGAGGATGCGCTGACCCTGTTCGAACCGGTGCCGTCGATCGCGCGCAAGCTGGAAACGCTGATGGACGTGGGCCTGAGCTACATCAAGCTGGGCCAGAGCGCGACCACGCTGTCCGGTGGCGAAGCGCAGCGCGTGAAGCTGTCGAAGGAACTCTCGCGCCGCGACACCGGCCGCACGCTGTACATCCTCGACGAGCCGACCACCGGCCTGCACTTCCACGACATCGAGCACCTGCTGGCCGTGCTGCACAAGCTGCGCGACGAGGGCAACACCATCGTGGTGATCGAGCACAACCTGGACGTCATCAAAACGGCGGACTGGGTGGTGGACCTGGGGCCGGAAGGTGGCCACCGCGGTGGGCAGATCCTTGCGACGGGTACGCCGGAAGACATCGCGGCGCACCCGGATTCGCACACGGGCCGCTTCTTGGCCAAGCTGCTGCCGGAATCGAAGACGCCCAAGGCCAGCAAGCCGGCGGCGGTCGCCAAGCCCGACGTGCTGCCGCCCCGCAAGTCCGCAAGCAAGACCGCCAAGAAGACCTCCAAGACCACGAGCAGGAAGGCCGCACGATGAGCGACACCCACGACCCCGGCCGCAAGCTGCTGGCGAAGATCCCGATCAGCGTGCGCTGGCGCGACATGGACAGCATGGGCCACGTCAACAACGCCAAGTACATCTCGTATCTGGAGGAGGCGCGCGTGCGCTGGATGCTGACCGTGCCGGACGTGTCGATGACCGACCGCATCGCTCCGGTCGTGGCGGCCAACAACATCAACTACAAGCGCCCGCTGACCTGGCCGAACGACGTGGTGGTGGAACTCTATGTCGACCGGCTGGGCACCAGCAGCGTCACCATCGGCCACCGCATCGTGTCGGCCAAGGACGACAGCGTGCTGTACTCGGACGGCAACGTCGTGGTCGTCTGGATGGACACGCAGACCGGGCACAGCGCGCCGTTGCCGGCGGCGATCCGGGCGGTGTCGGAGTAATCGAGTATTAGGTTCCCTGTAGGAGCGACGTAAGTCGCGACCGGAAACTCCAGCAGCCACGGACTGCCCGGCTATCCAGCCAACGTCGACCACACCGCCCATGCCCTGCTGTCCTGTCGCTTGTGATCTGCGGTCGCGACCTACGTCGCTCCTACAACAAGCTGACGGATCTCAGGGCGAGGATGTGCGCACTTCGAACTGCACCGGCAGCGAGCGGCCATCGGCCAGCTTGAGCGTGATCACCGGCTTCTCCCCGGCACTCAGCGGCTGGTAGGGACCGTGCAGCATCAGGTGCAGGCCACCCGGCTTCAGCTCGACCGCCTTGCCCGGCGCGATGGGCAACGCGGCCACTGCGCGCATGCGGCTGACACCGTTCTCTTCGCGCGTTTCATGCAGCGACACATCATCGAAGGCGAGGCTTTCCGCACCCACGATGCTGAGTGGCGCCTTGCACGGATTCTCGATCCGTACGAAGCCGGCCATCATCGGCATCGCGACCGGCGGCAGGCGGATCCACGCCGCCCTGGTGACCGGCAGGCATTCGGCAGCCTGGACGGCGCCCGCGGACATCAACAGCATCAGCGACAGGCACAGCGTTTCGATACGACGGTTCATGCGCCTATGATACCGGCCTGACTTCACGGAGCGGATGAATGACGGGCCTCATCGACACCCTCGACCACGGCGACATCCGCGAGATCCGGCTGGCGCGCCCGCCGGTCAATGCCCTCAATACCGAGCTGTGCCGGGCGCTGATCGACGCGCTCAGCACCGCGCTGGACCAGGGCGTGCGCGGCATCGTGCTGGCGGGCAACCCGAAGATCTTCTCCGCCGGCATGGACGTGCCGTACCTGTTGTCGCTCGGCGATGACCGTCGCGCACTGCTCGATGCCTGGCAGGCCTTCTTCGGCGCGGCACGCACCCTGGCAGAGTCGCGCGTGCCGGTGGTCGCCGCGATCACCGGCCACGCGCCGGCAGGCGGCTGCGTGCTGGCGCTGTGCTGCGACTACCGGGTGATGGCGCGCAGCCCTGACCCGGCACGGCCATTCGCGCTCGGGCTCAACGAGACGCAGGTAGGCCTGGTGGTGCCGGAGGGCATCCAGCGGCTGATGCGGCGCGTGGTCGGCCCCTACCGTGCGGAGCGGTTGCTGGTCGCCGGCGAGATGGTGCCGGCAGAGCGGGCGCTGGAGATCGGCTTGGTCGATGAACTCGCCGACCAGGACGACGTCACCGTACGGTCCATTGCATGGCTGCAGCAGCTGCTGCGTCTGCCCCACCAGCCGATGCTGCAGACGCGCGCCCTCGCCCGCCGCGATCTGGTCGAGGCACTGGATCCGTCATTGATCCAGCTGGAGCGCTTCGTCGATGCCTGGCATGCGCCCGATACGCAGACAGCCCTGCGCGCCCTGGTGGAAAAACTGAAGAAGTGAGGAGGGACCGCGTCACTCGCCACGTGCGACGGGACGCGACGGATCGCCGATCCAGCCACTCCAAGAGCCAGGATAGACGCGCGCGCCGTGCAGGCCGGCGTGCTCGAACGCGAGCAGCAGATGGCAGGCGGTCACGCCGGAACCGCACATCAGGACGGCATCAGCGGGAGATCGGCCCCGCAGCAATGCCGACAGTTCTCCATTCAACTCGTCTGCCGGCTTGAAGCGGCCATCCCGCAGGTTCCGGGCGAACGGCCGGTTGAGTGCGCCCGGTATGTGTCCGGCGACCGGATCGATGGGTTCGACCTCGCCGCGGAAGCGCTCCGCGGCCCGCGCATCGATCAGCCACCCGCTGTCTTCCGACAGCCGCTCGAGGATATCGCCCGCGTCGACGCAATGCCGTGCATCGAACCGCGAGGGATACGGTGCAACGGGCGGTCGCACAGGAACGAGCGACGTGATGGCGCCCTCCGCCGCGAGCCACGCGGCCAGCCCGCCATCCAGCACCGCCACCCGGGCATGACCCAGCAGCCTCAACAACCACCACAGGCGCGCGGCGGCCATGCTGCCGTCGCCCGCGTCGTAGACCACCACCTGGTGCGACGGCCCGATGCCCCACTCACGCAGCCTGCGGGCGAACGCATCGCGGTCGGGCAGCGGATGCCGACCTTCTCCGACTTTAGACAGATCCGAGAGATCGAGATTCAGGTCCGCATAGACGGCACCCGGAAGATGCGCGTCCGTGTAGGCGGTCCGTCCGGCATCCGGCGCCGCGTTGAGCATCACGAAGCGCGCGTCGACCAGCCGCAGGTCGGGATGGTCGAGCGCGGCGGCCAGGGCCGTGGCGTCGACGAGGGTGGTCCAGTTCATGCCAGGCGCTCCAGGCGTTGCCGCAGGTTGAACAGAATCGCCGCGGTCGCGCCCCAGATGCGCTGCCCCGGCCAGGCGTACTCCAGCACCGCGCGCCGGCGCCCGCGATAGTCCACCTCGACGCGGCGCAGGTTGTCCGGCGACAGCAGATAGTCGAGGGGCACCTCGAACACATCCGCAACTTCGTTGGGTTCGGGCACCGGCACGAAGGCCGGATCGATCAGGGCCACCACCGGCATCACGCGGAAACCGCTGATGGTGGTGAAGGGGTCGAGGAAGCCCAACGGCGTGACCTGCGAGGCCGGCAGTGCGATTTCCTCATGGCTTTCGCGCAGCGCGGCCGCGACCGCGTCGGGATCCGTCGGCTCGATGCGGCCGCCGGGAAAACTCACCTGTCCTCCGTGGTGACGCAGGCCGTCGGTGCGGCGCGTCAGCAGCACCTGGGTACCCTCGGCACGGGGAACAAGACCCGCCAGCACGGCCGCTTCGGCCAGCGGACCCGGCGGCAGCAGATCGACCAGGTCGTCGTGGTTCCAGCCCGCCGCACTCGGCACGGTATCCAGCGGATGCAGCGCACGACGCAGTGCGCCGCCTTCGCGCAACCGCTGCTCGAGTGGCAAGCGGGCATGTTCGCGCGCGGGCAGTACGTGCTCCATCAGACGCAGGCGTTCGTCATCGTTCATCTGCGACCAGCGCGCGATCTCGGATGTGGTACGGAGGCAGCCTTCGCACAGTCCATGGGTATCCAGTGTGCAGACGCCGATGCATGGACTCAACACGGCGCGGAATGCGGTATTCATGGCTTCGGGCACCTGCGGAGGGTAGCGCGGAAACGCCGCCCTGCGCTGGAAAGCACTGCGCCGGCACGAGGCCGGCGCAGGGGGAACAAAGTCACTGGATCCCCGCCTTCGCGGGGATGACGCAATGACAAAGGCGTCCGCGCGGTGCGCGGACGCGTCATTGCGTCACTTGACGCTGACCAGCTTGATCTCGAAGACGACGGCCACGTTCGGCGGGAAGCCGGTGCGCGGGTCGGCGCCGTAGGCCTTGTCCGGCGGCAGGGCGACTTCCCACTTGGCGCCGGCCGGCATCTGCAACAGGGCTTCGCGCATCGCCGGCATTTCGACGGCGCTGACCTTGAGGTCCTTCATCGGCTGCGGCGGACGGGCTTCGGCCGGACGCTGGCCGAACGGATAGGGACCGGACACCAGCAGTTCCACCGTGCTCGCCTGGGTCGGCTTGGCACCGGTACCGTTCTCCAGCACCTTGTAGGCGACGCCGCTGGCCAGCGTCTTCACGCCGGGCTGGCCCTTGAACGTGGCGATGAACTGGTCGCTCTTGGTCTTGTTCTCGCCGGCGACCTTGTCGTACTCGGCCTTGGCCTGCTGGGCGCGGGCCTGCTCGCGCTTCTGGAAGGCTTCCAGCGCGGGCTTGAGCTGATCGGCGGTCAAGGCAGGCTGCTTCTTGGCGTAGGCGTCCTGCAGGCCTTTCACCACGGAGTTGATGTCCAGCTGTTCGCCGCGTCCGGTCAGCTCGGCGAGGTTGTTGCCGTAGTCGTAGCCGAAGTAATAGCTCAGCTTGCCTTTCTCGGACGAGACGTCCTGAGCCAGGGCGCTACCGGCCATGGCGAATGCCGCAACAGCGACCGCAATCGAACGCAACTTCATCAACACACTCTCCGATATGGCGACGGCGGCATACCGCCTGGAATGGACGCGCTAGGATAGCCGCCGGGGCGCTTAACCGCCACTGACGACCGCCCGGTCTGACCTGGCATCGGCGGTCGAGTTCCCATTTCACTCAAATTTTACAAAACCCGCGGAAAACCCATGTCCGAACCTCTTGTTCTGGTTGCCGACGACGCCGGCATCCGTCGCATCACCGTCAATCGTCCCGACAAATTGAACGCCCTCAATGCCGCCACGCTGGACGCGCTGCAGGCGGCGTTCGACGATGCGGCCACCGACGACGGGGTGCGCGTGGTCATCCTGACCGGTGCGGGACCGAAGGCGTTCGTGGCGGGTGCGGACATCGCCGAGATGGCCGAGCTGCGCGCCACCGAAGGTCGCGACTTCTCGCTGCGCGGACAGAAGCTGATGCGATCCATCGAGCGGCTGCCGAAGCCGGTGATTGCGATGGTCAACGGCTTCGCACTGGGCGGCGGGCTGGAACTGGCGATGGGCTGCCACCTGCGCATCGCCGCGGATAGCGCCAAGGTCGGTCAGCCGGAAATCAACCTGGGCCTGATCCCGGGGTTCGGCGGCAGCCAGCGCCTGCTGCGCCTGGCAGGGCGCTCGGCCACGCTGGAGCTGTGCCTGCTGGGCACCCCGATCACGGCCGAGCGCGCATTGCAGCTGGGCATCGTCACCCGCGTCGTGCCCGCGGCGGACCTGGAAGCCGAAACCATGAAGATCGCCACCCAGCTCGCCGCGTCCGCGCCACTCGCGCTGCGCGCGACGCTCGACGTGGTCAACATCGGTGGCGAATGCGGCATCGAGGAAGGACTGCAGTACGAAAGCGCGCAGTTCGGCCTGATGTTCGCGACCGACGACATGCGCGAAGGCACGCGCGCCTTCGTCGAGCGCCGCAAGCCTGTCTTCACCGGCCACTGAAGCGTGGCGACCCGCGTGCGCAACCCGACCTGCCTCCAGTGCGACCAGGCGCGCGCACTGCATGCTCTGCTCGCGACCGGCGATGGCGATGCCGCCATCGAGGCGGGACTGATGGCGTTCCGGGCCTGCGATTGCGCGGACGGCAGCATCGCCGCCGTGATGCAGGCCCAGCAGCGCCTGCGCACGGCATGGGACGCGCGCGAACGCTACCGGCAGCGCGAGGCGCGGCTGGCGCGGCGCGCAGAGGAACGGGACGCGCGCCGACTGAAGGCCACCGAGGTGACGGACAGCGTCCAGCCGCCTCGCCCTGCCCTGCCGACCGGTGCCGCCGCCGTCCTTGCACGCGCCAAGGCCAGGGCCGCCGAGAGGATGAAACCATGACGGCAGCCCGCAGGCGCATTGCCTCGCTGAGCCGCGCCGAGGTGGTCGAGCTGTTCTCGCGCCTGCGCGAACTCAATCCCAGGCCGACCACCGAACTGGAGTACCGCACGCCGTTCGAACTGCTGGTCGCCGTGACGCTGTCGGCGCAGGCCACCGACGTCGGCGTCAACAAGGCGACGCGACGGCTGTTCCCCATGGCGAATACGCCCGCCGCCATCCTGGCGCTGGGCGAGGACGGGCTGAAGCGGTACATCTCCACCATCGGCCTGTTCAACGCCAAGGCGAAGAACGTCATCGCCACCTGCCGCATCCTGATCGACGAACACGGCGGCGAGGTGCCGCGTTCGCGCGAGGCGCTCGAAGCCCTGCCGGGCGTGGGCCGCAAGACGGCCAACGTGGTGATGAACACCGCCTTCGGCGAGCCGACCATCGCCGTGGACACGCATATCTTCCGTGTCGCCAACCGCACGGGGCTGGCGCCGGGCAAGGACGTGCGCGCGGTGGAGGACCGGTTGCTGGAGGTGGTGCCGGCGGAGTTCATGCAGGATGCGCATCACTGGCTCATCCTGCACGGACGCTACGTGTGCAAGGCGCGCAAGCCCGATTGTCCGCAGTGCGTGATCCGCGATCTCTGCCGCTTCAAGGACAAGACCGTCGCCTGACGTGGCGTGCGCCATGCGCACGTGCCTGCGACCGCACATCGGAGGTCGTGCGCGCAGCGCACGCTACGGTGCGTCGCGTTCGATGAAGGGCTTGCGCGGCAGCCGCTCGTCGCGCATCGCGGCGTGGTACGCGAACGAAGCGATGATGGCGGCCGCCTGCTTCAGGTCTTCCGGCACCACGTGGTCGTACGTGTCCAGATGCGTGTGGTGGACATGGGTGAAGTAGTCCGCCGGATCCTGCACGAACTGGAAGCCCGGCAGGCCGACGCGGTCGAACGAGATGTGGTCGGTGCTGCCGGTGTTGCGCGTAGTCACGATCGTGGCGCCGGTATCGTGGAATGGCTCCAGCCAGGCCTTGAAGATCGGCACCGCGGCGTGATTCTCCTGCGCGTAGATGCCGCGGATACGCCCCGTGCCGTTGTCGAAATTGAAATACGTCGAAAACCGCTCGTAGCCGCGCCGGCGCTGCAGCGGGCCGGTGCCGCGCTGATACGCGCGCGGCAACGCCTTCTGCTCGGGATCGGTCGGCGCGGGATAGTCCGCCAGGTACTTCGCCACGTAGCCGGCCGAGCCATGCAGGCCCTGCTCTTCGCCGCCCCAGAGCGCAAGCCGGATGGTACGCCGTGGCTTGGCGCCGACCGTCCTGAGGATACGCATGGCCTCCATCATCACGACCACGCCGGCGCCGTTGTCGCTGGCACCGGTGCCGGTGTGCCAGGAATCGAGGTGCGCACCGATCATCACCACCTCGTCGGCCTTGCCGCTGCCGGGGATCTCGGCGAAGGTGTTGGTGGCTGGCAGGTCCTGTTCGCTGGTGAACGTGGAATCCACGTCGATCCGCAGCCGCACCGGCTGCTTGCCCTGCACGGCGCGCACCAGGGGGTTGTAGTGCTCGGCGGGCAGCACCAGCTCGGTCACGCCGACCGGCTCGCCGGCCTTGCGCGCGCCGCCGCCGGTCGCGCGGATGATGCCGTTGTCCCAGGAGCTGATGGACAGCGTGGCCAGCACGCCTTCCTCGGCGAGGAAGGTATTCAACGCCTTGTTCAATTCGGTTCGCTTGCGGTACTCCTCCAGGCGCTTCTGCTGCGCATCGGGCGCGGCGTCCTCCGGCATCGGGAAGGTCTGCAGCTCGCCGAGCTCGGCTTCGCTGTAGCGACGGAAATCGGTCTTCTCGGACGGCTTGTAGGCGCGCGCCTCGTCCACCAGCACGATGCGGCCGCGCAGCTTGCCACGCTGCTTCTCGATGTCCTCCAGCGTCTTGAACGACGCCAACACCACCTCGCCCTCGACCGGGCCGTCGGTGCCGCGCGTCCACGCCTTGGGCAGGGCGTGCACGGGCAGTTGGCGCGGCGACAGCATTTCGACGCGGGACGCACGGAAGGCCCAGCCCCGACCGAAGGCCGGGTCGTAGACTTCGTCGTGCACGTTCGCCAATCCCCAGCCGGACAGCTTGCCGCGCGCCCAGGCGCTGGCCTGCGTGTAGTTGGGCGAATTGGTCAGGCGCGGCCCGATGGTTTCGGTCAGCTCCTTGAGATTGGCGGCCGCCTGCGAGCGGTGGAACGCCTCGCTGCGGATCTTCGCCACCATGTCCAGGTCGACCGGTTCGGCGGCCTGCGCCGGCCCTGCCATCGACATCCCCACCCACAACGCCACGCCGGCCACACACGCCAATCGCTTCACCACGCCCCCTGGATTCTTGAAGGATCCCCATCCCCGGGCACCGGGCCGCCCCGGATGCCGTCCCCCAGTGTCTCCACGCAGCGCACGACGGACCCCTGCCAATGGTCATGGTCGCCGGGATCCGGATGCCGGACACGACAAGGCCCGGGAGACGATCCCGGGCCCTGCGTCCGCGGTGCGTGCGGCGTGGTGCCGCGCGTCGCTTACCAGCTGAACTGCGTGCGCAGCGCGTACTGGGCGGTTTCGTCGCCGGTGACTTCGTTGTCGCCCTGCGTGTAGTTGAACATGAAGCGCAGGTTGGGGTTGACGTAGTAGTTCATGCCGAGGATCCAGCTGGTGACTTCGCGGTCCAGCGTTTCGTTCTCGACATAGTCGTAGCGCGCGGTCAGTTCCCACAGGCCCTTGTCCACGTACTTCGGCGAGGCGAACACGCCGGTCGCGGCCTTGTAGCCCTTGTGGCCGCCGTTGAGCATGAAGCTGCCCTGCACGTAGTAGCTGGTCACGTCCTGGTCGCGGCCGAGCGGCTGGCCGAAGGTCGCGTCGGCGTACTCGGCCTGGAAGAAGGCCGGGCCGAACGAGCCGGCGGCTTCCAGGGCGTACACGCTGACTTCGTTGCGGCTGGCGCCGGTGGTGGTGGCGATGGTCTGCGACGGACCGCGGCGGCCGGCGTAGTTGGACGTGGCGACCAGGTCGGCCGACCCGTTGTTGGCGTTCTCGTAGCTGTACCAGCCACCGAAGTGCAGCGTGCTGTTGTCGGTGTTGATCGGCGCCCAGGTCACGCGACCGGCATAGCCCATGCCTTCGTTGCGGGCCGCGGCGGCGCCGCGCAGGTTGAACACGCTCAGGCCGGCGGTGTAGTTCTCGCCCGCACGCTGGTAGCCCACGCCCTGCTGGAACTGGCGGTTGGAGAACAGGCCCGTCGCGGAGGCGAACGGACGCTCCATCATCAGCAGCTCGTTGGAGCTGGTCAGCTCCTCCATCGCGCGGTAGGGCTTGAAGTGGCCGATGGTGAACTTGCCGCCCAGCGCCGACTTGGCGATGTAGGCGTCACGCAGGCCGTCCAGGTTGGTGCCGGCACCGAAGTCCTGCTCCAGCTTGTACTCCCAGCCGTAGGCCTTGCCGCCCAGGGTCAGGCGCGCGCGGCGGAACTCGGTGGTGCCGGTGGTGCTGGCCAGGTCGCGGTCGAAGGCGTAGGTGTCGAAGTGGATGCGGCCACCGACGGTCGCCTCGAACTTGCCGTCGGCCGAGGTCACCTTGATGCCGCCCTTGGTGTCGATCTTCGGCGAGCCGGTGTTGAGCTTGTCCAGTTGCGCGGCCGTGTCGAGGTTGACGTCGGACTGCGCGTCGGTGCGCTCTTCCAGTTCCAGCAGTTTGGCCTGCATGGCTTCCAGCTGCGCCCGCAGTTCGGCGATCTGCTGGTCACGGGTGTCGGCGGCGGCGGCCGAGAAGCTGGTGCTGCCCATGGCGACGGCAAGTGCGGCAGCCAGGAGGGAATAACGCATGGTGACTCTCCGAGTGGAATTGGAAGTAAGAGCGCGAGCTTCGTGGGCGCCTTGCTTCGATCCCGAAAACCCTTCGGAAATCATTAAGCGCCCGTCAAAGATGCGCTAAAGGATGGGAGTGAAATCTTGCAGTCACATGTGATTTTCATGACCGAAGTGTGACAGCGCAGCAGAGGCCGCCCCTGCCGTGCGATTTCTCGGCGGCCATCCATATATATAGCTGCCGCCCCCTCGCCAACCCCTCTCCGAATGGCCACGCATGTTCCATGCGCGATGCCCGCCCCTCAAAACGGCTCAACGGCGGACATCGCGGTCGTCGCCGTCACGGGACTGTCGCAATGCCGACACCGCGCTGTCACACAAACGTCGTGGAATGGCCACCCAACGGGCGTGCCCGTACCTTCCACCCTGCCTTCTCCCAGGAGATTTCCGTGTTGAACTCGATCAAATCCCGCGTGGCGCTGCTGGCGCTCGCCTCGGCCTTCTCGGCGCAGGCCTTCGCCGCCGACGTGACCGGCGCCGGTGCGTCTTTCGTGTACCCGGTGATGACCAAGTGGTCCGCCGACTACGCCAAGGCCACCAACAACCGCGTCAACTACCAGTCGATCGGTTCGGGCGGCGGTATCGCGCAGATCAAGGCCGGCACGGTGGACTTCGGCTCGTCCGACGCTCCGCTGAAGCCGGAAGAGCTGGCCAAGTACGGCCTGGCGCAGTTCCCGTCGGTGATCGGCGGCGTAGTGCCGGTGCTGAATGTGGCCGGCCTGAAGCCGGGCCAGCTGAAGCTGGACGGCCCCACCCTGGCCAACATCTTCCTGGGCACCATCAAGACCTGGAACGACCCGGCCATCGCCGCGCTCAACCCGGGCCTGACGCTGCCGTCGCAGCGCATCACCGTGGTCCGTCGTTCGGACGGTTCGGGCACCACCTTCAACTTCGTCAACTACCTGTCCAAGGTCAGCCCGGAATGGAAGGCCAAGGTCGGTGAAGGCACCACCGTGCAGTGGCCGACCGGCGTGGGCGGCAAGGGCAACGAGGGCGTGGCCGCCTACGTGAAGCAGATCAAGGGCGGCATCGGCTACGTCGAACTGTCCTACGCGCTGCAGAACAAGATGTCCTACGCCAGCCTGAAGAACGCCGCCGGTGCCTACGTGCAGCCGAGCGACGAAACCTTCGCCGCCGCCGCGGCCAGCGCCGAGTGGGGCAAGTCCAAGGACTTCTACCTGGTCATGACCAACGCGCCGGGCGCGAACTCCTGGCCGATCACCGCCACCAACTTCATCCTGATGTACAAGGCGCCGAAGAAGGGCAACAAGGACGCGCGCGACTTCTTCCGCTGGGTCTACGCCAACGGTGACGCCCAGGCCAAGTCGCTGGACTACGTGCCTCTGCCGCCCGCGCTGGTGCAGCAGATCGAGGCCTACTGGAAGGCCAACCTGAAGTACTGATCGTCCCCCGCCGGCACGGCGCTCTCCCCGTGCCGGCCCGATGCGGCGTTCCTCCCGCGCCACATCACCGGGCGGGCCTTCGGGCCCGCCCTTTTTGTTTGGCGGGGGCGATGACAGTCGTCGCATGACAGCGCGAGACGCCCATGTCATCACGCTGTAACAAAAACATCATTTCATAGCGTGGATCACAAACGCCCCTGTCTGGAGACCCCATGCGCATCCGCACCGCCCGCCTGGCCACGCTGGCCGTGGCCACCGCTTTCTTCGCCGCTGCCTGCGGCGGCAAGACCGACGCCCCGGCCGCCGCGACCACCGGTGACGCCGCCGCCCCTGCTGCGGCCGGCGCACAGCAGATCTCCGCCGAACTGACCGGCGCCGGCGCCTCGTTCATCTATCCGCTGATGGCGCGCTGGTCGACCGACTACAACAAGGCCACCGGCGCCAAGATCAATTACCAGTCCATCGGTTCGGGCGGCGGCATCGCGCAGATCAAGGCCGCGACCGTCGATTTCGGCTCGTCCGACAAGCCGCTGTCGTCCGAGGAACTGGCCCAGGCCGGCCTGGCGCAGTTCCCGTCCGTCATCGGCGGCGTCGTGCCGGTCATCAACGTCGAAGGCCTGCAGCCGGGCCAGCTGAAGCTCAGCGGCACGGTGCTGGCCGACATCTTCCTGCACAAGATCACCACCTGGAACGACCCGGCCATCGCCGCGCTGAATCCGGGCGTTACCCTGCCGACCGGCAAGATCAACACGGTGCACCGCTCCGACGGCTCGGGTACCACGTTCAACTTCGTCAACTACCTGTCCAAGGTCAGCCCCGAGTGGAAGGACAAGGTCGGCGAAGGCACCTCGGTCAACTGGCCGGGCGGCGTGGGCGGCAAGGGCAACGAAGGCGTCGCCGCCTACGTGCGCCAGCTGAAGGGCTCGATCGGGTATGTCGAGCTGGCGTATGCCGAGCAGAACAACATGTCGTACGCCTCCCTGCAGAACGCGGCCGGCCAGTTCGTCAAGCCCACGCCGGAAACCTTCGCCGCGGCCGCCGCCAGCGCCGACTGGGCCAACGCCAAGGACTTCAACCTGGTCATCACCAACGCGCCGGGCGAAACGGCGTGGCCGATCACCGCCACCAATTTCATCCTGGTCTACAAGCAGCCGAAGGATGCGGCCAAGGCCAAGCACACGCTGGACTTCTTCAAGTGGGCCTACGAGGAGGGCCAGGCACAGGCCAACGAACTGGACTACGTGCCGCTGCCGCCGGAACTGGTGGGCCAGATCGAGCAGTACTGGAGCACCGAAATCAAGTTGTGATGCAGATCGTGCGGCGGGCCGTCCGGAAGGGCGGCCCGCTGTCATCACGCGGTAACCGCCTCCCCGTGCACTAGCGCCTCCCGCGTCACCCCGCCCCTTCCCCACTCCCCGGGTTGCATGAACGCCACCGCCCTTCCCGCTTCCCTGACGGACGTGCGCACTGCCAAAGACGCACGCGCCGACCGGTTGTTCCGGCTGACGCTGACCGGCGCCGGCCTGTTCGTCCTGATTTCGCTGATCGCCGCCGCGCTGTCGATGCTGTGGGGCGGCCGCGAGGCCCTGCAGACCTTCGGCCTGGGCTTCTTCACCAGTACCGAATGGAATGTCGGCACGCGCGAATTCGGCGCGCTGGTGCCGGTGTTCGGCACGCTGGTCAGCGCGGGTGTCGCCATGCTGATCGCGGTGCCGGTGAGCTTCGGCATCGCGGTGTTCCTGACCGAAGTGGCGCCGGCCTGGATGCGCGGCCCGGTCGGCATGGCCATCGAGCTGCTGGCCGGCATCCCTTCGATCATCTACGGCATGTGGGGCCTGTTCGTGCTGGCGCCGCAGCTGAGCGAACACGTCTATCCGTGGATCAACGACAACCTGGGCCAGCTGCCGCTGATCGGCGCGGTGCTGTCCGGGCCGCCGCTGGGCATCGGCATGCTGACCGCCGGCCTGGTGCTGGCGATCATGGTGATCCCGTTCGTGTCGTCGGTGATGCGCGAGGTCTTCCTGACCGTGCCGGGCCGGCTCAAGGAATCGGCCTACGCGCTGGGCTCCACCAAATGGGAAGTGGTGTGGGACGTGGTGCTGCCGTACACGCGCTCGGCGGTGATCGGCGGCGTGTTCCTCGGCCTGGGCCGCGCGCTCGGCGAAACCATGGCGGTGACCTTCGTGATCGGCAATGCCTACGCCATCAGCGCGGCCCTGCTGGAACCGGGCACCTCCATCGCCTCTACCATCGCCAACGAGTTCGCCGAAGCCACCGATCCGCTGCACAAGGGGTCGCTGCTGCTGCTCGGCTTCACGCTGTTCCTGCTGACCTTCATCGTGCTGGCGATCGCCCGCCTGATGCTGCGCCAACTGGCCAAGCGGGAGGGCAACTGATGTCCGCGTCCCTGTACACCTACCGCAAGGTCAAGAACGGCGTCGCGCTGACGCTGTCGATCGCGGCCGCGATCTTCGGCCTGATGTGGCTGGTCTGGATCCTCTGGACCACGATCACCAAGGGCATGAGCAGCCTCAACCTGGACCTGTTCACCCAGATGACGCCGCCGCCGAACGAGCCCGGTGGCCTGGCCAACGCGCTGTTCGGCAGCGTGGTGATGAGCCTGCTGGCCATCCTGCTGGGCACGCCCATCGGCGTGGCCGCCGGCACCTACCTGGCCGAGTACGCCAACAGGCACTGGCTGGGCGAGACCGTCCGCTTCGTCAACGACATCCTGCTGTCGGCGCCGTCCATCGTGCTGGGCCTCTTCATCTACACCGTGATGGTGGCGCAGATGGGCCACTACTCGGCGTGGGCCGGTGCGGTGGCGCTGGCGTTCATCGCGCTGCCGGTGATCGTGCGCACCACCGACGAAATGCTGCGGCTGGTGCCGCAGCAGATGCGCGAGGCCGCGCTGTCGCTGGGCGTGCCGCAGTGGAAGGTCACCACGCAGGTGCTGATGCGCTCGGCGTTGCCGGGCATCGTCACCGGTGTGCTGCTGGCGTTGGCGCGCATCAGCGGCGAGACCGCCCCGCTGCTGTTCACCGCGTTCAACAACCAGTTCTGGAGCACCGACCTCAACCAGTCCATGGCCAATCTGCCGATGGTGATCTTCCAGTACGCGATGAGCCCCTACGACTCGTGGAACTCACTGGCCTGGGCCGGCGCCTTCCTCGTCACCGGCATGGTGCTGGTGCTCAGCCTGATCGCCCGAACCATCCTTCTTCGAAACAAGGTGACCCATGAATGACGCCGCCCGCATCGCCGTGGTGACGCCGCAGCGCCACGACGACCCCGCCGCGAACGCCAGCGTGAAGCTGGCCGCCAGGGGCCTGGATTTCCACTACGGCGACTTCCATGCGCTGAAGAACATCAACCTGGAGATCCCGGAGAAGCGCGTCACCGCGCTGATCGGCCCCTCCGGCTGCGGCAAGTCCACCCTGCTGCGCGTGTTCAACCGCATCTACTCGCTCTACCCCAAGCTGCGCGCCACCGGCGAGGTGCTGCTGGACGGCGAGAACATCCTCGACGCCAAGTACCCGATGAACCGCCTGCGCAGCAAGGTGGGCATGGTGTTCCAGAAGCCGGTGCCGTTCCCGATGACCATCTTCGAGAACGTCGCCTACGGCATCCGCCACCACGAACGCCTGAACAAGGCCGACATGGACGTGCGCGTGGAACAGGCGCTGCGCCAGGCCGCGCTGTGGGACGAGGCCAAGGACAAGCTGAAGCAGAGCGCGCTGGGCCTGTCCGGCGGCCAGCAGCAGCGCCTGTGCATCGCGCGCGCCGTGGCGCTGCGCCCGGACGTGATCCTGCTGGACGAACCGACCTCGGCGCTGGACCCCATCTCGACCAGCAAGATCGAACAGCTGATCGAGGAACTGAAGCACCAGTACACCATCGCCATCGTCACCCACAACATGCAGCAGGCCGCGCGCGTGTCCGACTACACCGCCTTCATGTACCTGGGCGAGCTGGTGGAGCACGACGTCACCTCGACGATCTTCTCCAACCCCGGCAAGCAGCAGACGGAAGACTACATTACGGGCAGGTTTGGCTGATCGCCGTGATTCGTGGTGCGTGATTGGTGATTCGCAAGAGCGAGAATCCAAGCGCGGGCTTGCACCAATCACGAATCACCGATCACCCATCACGGCTTCCAACCATCACGAATCACCAATGACGGCCTCCCCATGAACATCCAACCGAACGACCATATCGTGAAGAGCTACGACGAAGAACAGCGACGCATCGTGGCGGAGATCGTGCGCATGGGCGAGACCGCCGTGGCGCAGCTGGAAGCCGCGCTGGACGTGGTCGAGCGTCGCGACGACAAGGCGGCCCAGCGCATCATCGCCAACGACGAGGCCATCGACGCCATCGAGCACCAGGTCAGCCATGACGTGATGCACCTGGCGCTGCGTGGCCCGATGGCGCGCGACCTGCGCGAAATCCTCGCCGGCCTGCGCATCCCGGCCGACATCGAGCGTATCGGCGACTATGCCGCCAATGTCGCCAAGCGTTCGATCGCCCTCAATGTCTCACCGCCGATGCCGCAGATCACCGGCCTGCGCGCGCTGGGCAAACTGGCGGCCCGCCAGGTGCGCGACGTGCTGGTCGCCTACCAGAACGGCGACGCCGAGCAGGCGGTGCAGGTGCGCGAGCGCGACGCCGAACTGGACGCACACTACACCGCGCTGTTCCGCGAGCTGCTGACCTACATGATGGAAGACCCGCGCAACATCACGCCCTGCACGCACCTGCTGTTCATGGCCAAGAACCTGGAGCGCATTGGCGACCACGCCACCAACATCGCCGAGAACATCTGGTTCCTGGTGCACGGCGAACAGCCGCTGCCGCCGCGCGACAAGCGCGACGAGACCAGCACCACCGGCGTGGTCTGAACGGCGCTTCTTCCGCACCGCAACACCGCCTGCGCCCCGCTCCCACGCGGGGCGCAGGCGTTTCCGGACCTGCATACGACCGGCTAACGGACTGCGTCTACACTGTCGCCACTTCCCGTGCGGCCCCCGCCGCACCTCACTGGAGAGCATGACGATGTCCAAGACCAACAAGCCCGCCGCAGTCGCCATCGCCCTGGCCGGCGGCCTCGCCCTGACCGGTTCCGCGTTCGCGATGGAGCCGCTGGCGCAGGGTTACCTGCTGGCGGCCGGCGAAACCGCCAAGGCCGGCGAGGGCAAGTGCGGCGAAGGCAAGTGCGGCATGGCCAAGGCCGATGCCGACAAGGACGGCAAGGTCTCACAGGCCGAGTTCACCGCCGCCCATCCCGACAAGGCGGCGAAGTTCGCCGAGATCGACACCAACAAGGACGGCTTCATCGACGCCGCCGAGCACAAGGCGCACGCCGGCACCAAGGGCGCCGAGGGCAAGTGCGGTGAAGGCAAGTGTGGCGAAGGCAAGTGCGGCGGCGCCAAGAAGACCGGCGACACCAAGTAAGCACGACGTCCGCGGATCCCGGCACCGTGCCGGGATCCGCATCCTGCGCCCATGACAACGTCCCTGCCCTCCGCCTCGGCCGGTCTCGGCCTGCGACGCGCCCTGCTCGATGACCTGCTGGACGCCCCGGCGGGCGCCTTCGACTTCCTCGAGTGCGCACCGGACAACTGGATCGGCGTGGGCGGCCGCCATGGCGAAGCACTGCATGCGCTGTCGTCCCGCCACCCGATCACCTGCCATGGCCTGTCGCTGTCGCTGGGCGGCGTGACGCCGCTGGACGACACCTTCCTCGCCCGCACCCGGCGCTTCCTCGACCGGTACAACGTGTCGCTCTACAGCGAACACCTCAGCTACTGCACCGACGACGGCCATCTGTACGACCTGATGCCGATCCCGTTCACCGAGGAGGCCGTGCACCACGTCGCCGCGCGCATCCGCCAGGCACAGGACGCGCTGGGCCGGCGGATCGCGGTGGAGAACGTCTCCTACTACGCCGCCCCGTACCAGGCGATGGACGAAGCCGACTTCGTCACCGCCGTGCTGGAGGAAGCCGACTGCGACCTGCTGCTGGACGTCAACAACATCTTCGTCAACGCGATTAACCACGGCTACGACGCACGCGCCTTCCTCGAGCGGATGCCGTCGGCGCGGATCGCGTCTTACCACATCGCCGGCCATTACGACGAATCCGACGACCTGAAGGTCGATACGCATGGCGCGCCGGTGAGGGACGACGTGTGGTCGCTTCTGTCGCAGGCCTATGCCACGCATGGCGTGCGTCCCACGCTGCTGGAGCGCGATTTCAACTTCCCGCCACTGGCCGACCTGTGCGCCGAACTGCAGCGCATCCGCCAGCTGCAGGCGGTGCACCACGCAGATGCCGCAGCGCAGGCCGCGCGTGGCTGACACGCTACGCGACCAGCAGTTCGCCCTGGCGCGCCACCTGCGCGATCCGTCATCGCACACGCCGCCGCCGGGTATCGAGGAACGGCGGCTGGCGATCTACCGCGACCTGTTCTTCAACAACATCGAAGGCCTGCTCGCCGGCAACTTCCCGGTGATCCGCAAGACCCTCGGCGAGGACGCATGGCGCGTGCTGGTGCGGCAGTTCTATGCCGGTCACCGCAGCCAGACGCAGCTGTTCCCGGAAATCGCGCGCGAGTTCATCCGCTACCTGGAAACGCGCCACGACGACGCCCTGCCTCCCTGGCTGCGCGAACTGGCGCACTACGAATGGGTCGAGCTGGCGCTGCAGATCGCCGACGATCCCGTGCCACCTCATGACCCGCACGGCGACCTGCTGGCGGGCGAACCGGTCGTCTCGCCCTTCGCGTGGGCGCTGGCCTACCGGTGGCCGGTGCACCGGATCGGTCCGGACTTCCAGCCCGACGCACCGCCGGTCGAACCGACGCTGCTGCTCGTGCGTCGGGATGCGGAACACCAGGTGCGCTTCGCGGCGATCTCGCCACTGGTCTACCGGCTGGTCGAACTGCTGAGCGAAGGCGGTCGCAGCGGTGGCGATGCGGTGCGGCAGCTGGCGGCGGAAGCAGGCGTGGACGACATCCCCGCCTTCGTCGAACAGGGCGCGGCGATGCTGTCGCGCATGCGCGAGGAAGGCACGCTGCTGGGTACCGCCCCCCGGATCTGACATGTGGGAGCGACGTCAGTCGCGATCGTCTGACAGCCTGCATTGCCCCGTCGCGACTGACGTCGCTCCCACAAGAAGAATCCGGATCGCGGTTGGGCTCCCAGCCGAGGAAGCACCCACGCCCTCTGCTACCCTTCCCCCCATGGAGAACGCCGCCGAACCCGTCCGCATCACCCCCATGGCCCAGCGCTTCCGCGGCTACCTGCCCGTGGTGGTGGACGTGGAGACCGGTGGCTTCGACTGGAACCGGCACGCCCTGCTGGAGTTGGCGGCCGTGCCGCTGGACCTGGACGAGAACGGTCTGCTGGTCTGCGGTACGACGTCCAGCGTGCACCTGCATCCGGCGCCGGGCACCGAGATCGATCCGAAGTCGCTGGAAGTCACCGGCATCGACCTGGATCATCCGTTCCGTTTCGCCAAGCACGAAAAGGACGCGCTCGACCACGTGTTCGCGGCGGTACGCGCGGCGGTGAAGAAGCACGGTTGCCAGCGCGCGATCCTGGTCGGCCACAACGCGCACTTCGACCTCAACTTCCTCAACGCCGCGGTCGGCCGCGTGGCGCACAAGCGCAACCCGTTCCATCCCTTCAGCGTGTTCGACACCGTGACGCTGGCCGGCGTGGCCTACGGCCAGACCGTGCTCGCCCGCGCGGTGCAGGCGGCGGGCTTCGACTGGAACGCCGACGATGCGCATTCGGCCGTCTACGACGCCGAGCAGACCGCGCGCCTGTTCTGCAACATCGTGAACATGTGGCCGAAGCCGCTGGGCTGATTCGGCGGGTCGATCACTCCCCGGGCGGTGCGATCCCGTGCCGCAGCAGGCTCTCCCGCACGCGATCCAGCGGAATCGCCTCGACGGTCTCGCCGTTGCCGCTGACCGTGGTCGCCATGAAGATCGCGTTGTAGATCGCCTCTTCCACCGCCTCCACGCTGGCCTGGAACACCGCGCTCATCTGTTCGTTGGCCAGCTCCGACGTCTGCAGCCGCGGCGCATCGAAGGCACGCCGCACCGCGTCCGCGGTGGAAAACGCGAGGATGTAGTCGCCGCTGCCGTTGGACGCCGAACTGCCGGTGCGGCCCAGGCCCATCATGGCGCGCGAGGCCACGCGACGCAGGTTGCGGTCGCCCAACGGCGCATCGGTAGCGATGACGATGATGATCGAGCCATCGCCGCGATCGTCCGCCGGACCGTGGTCGCCATCGGCCTGTGCGGCGAGCGCGTGCTGGAACGCGTACCGGTCCAGGTCACGCCCGACCGGCGCGCCCGACACCTGCAGCACGCCACCGAAATTGCTCTGCACCAGCACGCCGACGGTCCACCCGCCGAGCGAGGCCGGAAGCTTGCGCGACGACGTGCCGATACCGCCTTTCCAGCCGAACGCCACCGTGCCGGTGCCGGCGCCGACGCTGCCTTCCTGCACGGGGCCATCGGTCGCGGATTCGAGCGCGCGATGCACGGCGTCGGCGGTGACCGGACGGGCACGGATGTCGTTGAGCCCGCCGTCGTTGGTCTCGCCGACCACCACGTTGAGCGAACGCACCTGCTGCATGTCGGGTTTGGCCAGCATCCACTCCACCATCGCATCGGCGGCCTTCCAGACGCACAGGGTGCAGGTCAGCAGGATGGGCGTTTCCAGTTCGCCCAGCTCGTTGACCTGGGTGCTGCCGATGAACTTGCCGAAGCCGTTGCCGACATGCACGGCCGCCGGCACGCGCGAGCGGTAGACGTTGCCGCCGTGCGGCAGGATGGCGGTGACGCCGGTGCGTACCGTCTCGCCGTGCTTCAGCGTCACCTGACCGACGCGCACACCGGCGACATCGGTGATCGCGTTGTGCGTACCGGGGGAGAAGATGCCCGGCGCCACGCCGAGGTCGCGCGCCCGGACGCGCGCTTCGTCCTTCGCGAAGGCGGAGAACGAACACGCGATCAGCCACGCGGCGACAATGAGGCGGACGATCATGCGGCGTTCCCTGCTCATGCGGCGTTCCTGGTCACTGGCGCTGGCGGACGGCCTCGAACAGCGTGATGCCGGCGGCGACCGACACGTTGAGACTCTCGATGTCGCCGGGCATGGGGATCTTCACCAGTCCGTCGCAGTGTTCACGGGTCAGCCGGCGCAGGCCGTCCGCTTCGCCGCCCAGCGCCAGGGCCACGTTGCCGCGCAGGTCGGTGGCGTAGAGCGAGGCCGTGGCTTCACCGGCCAGGCCGTAGATCCACACGCCCATCTGCTGCAGGTCGCGCAGGCAGCGCGACAGGTTGGTGACCTGCACCACCGGAATGCGGTCGGCGGCGCCGGCCGAGGTCTTGCGCACGGTGGCGTTGACGCCGACCGACTTGTCCTTGGGAATGATCACCGCGGTGACGCCGGCCGCCGCCGCGCTGCGCAGGCAGGCGCCGAGGTTGTGCGGATCCTGCACGCCATCGAGCACCAGCAGCAGCGCCTTGCCTTCGGCGGCTTCCACCAGGCCCTGCAGTTCGTTCTCGTCCCAGGTCGGCGCGGCGGCATAGCGCGCGGCCACGCCCTGGTGGCGCAGCGAACCGGCCACGCCATCCAGCGCCTGGCCGGTGACGCGACGCACGTCGATACCCTTGCGGCGCGCGTTCTCCTCGATCTCGGTCAGGCGCGCGTTCTTACTGCCGCCCTCGACCAGGATCTCGCGCACGTTGTCGGCGTCGTTCTCGACGGCCGAGGCCACCGCGTTGACGCCGACGATCCACTGGTTCTGCTTGCTCATGCGCTCTACGGCCGCCCTGGAAAGGCCCGCATTATCGCACCGGGCGGCCGCTCAGCGCGGCGGCCACGCGCCCGTGTCATGGTCCGGGTGCTGGAAGGACACCACGCCGGCCAGGAACGCTGCGGCCGCCTCGTCCTCCTCGGTGCGCCGCTGCGGCAGTGCGGACAGGCCATCCACGTAGGGCAGCTTGCCCTCGATGCCGTACTGCACCCATGGCGCCAGCCCGGCCGGATCGTCGAAGGCTCCGGCCGCCAGTGCCACACCATCGGGCGCCTCGTAGGTCAGCGGCGTGCCGCAGTCGGCGCAGAAACCACGCTGCACCACGTTGGACGACCGGAACCGTTTCGGCTCACCGCGCGTCCATTCCAGCAGAGCGCCACGCGTGGACACCAGCGGCGCGTAGTACGCACCGAACGCCTTCTGGCACATGCGGCAGTGGCAGACCGACGCGTCCTTCAGCTCGCCGGTGACACGGAAGCGGATCGCACCGCATTGGCAACCGCCGGTGTGGATTTCGGAAGACATGCTCTCTCCCATCAGGCAAGGGAAAACAAGTAAACCAACGCCGTCATCCCGGCGAAGGCCGGGACCCAGCGACTTTCGTTTTCATTGCGATGACGCCTGTGCTCGGACACTACGATAGAAGCCGAAGACACTGGGTCCCGGCCTTCGCCGGGATGACGGATCTGAATCAATACTTCTTCTTCGTACGCTTCGCCGGCTGGCCGCGCGGCGGCGGCGGCAGGCCGCTGTCCGCGGTCTTGTCCTCGACCAGGCGGAAGTCGATCTTGCGCTCCTCCAGGCTGGCCTTCAGCACGATGATGCGCACCCGGTCGCCCAGACGGAACGACATGCCGCGACGCTCGCCCGACAGCGTCTTGCGCAGCGGATCGAAGTGGTAATAGTCCTGCGGCAGCTGGGTCACGTGGACCAGGCCGTTGACCTTGGACTGGTCCAGCTCCACGAACAGGCCGAAGCTGGTGACGCCACTGATGACGCCATCGAACTGCCCGCCGACGTGCTGCTCCATCCAGGCCGCCCGGTAGCGTTCGTCGACTTCGCGCTCGGCTTCGTCAGCGCGGCGCGCGCGCTCCGAACACTGCAGCGCCAGCGCCGCCATTTCGTGCGCCGAATACAGGAATTTCTCCGGCTTGCCCTTGGCCAGCGCGTGCTTGATGGCCCGGTGCACCAGCAGGTCGGGATACCGGCGGATCGGCGAGGTGAAGTGGGCGTAGGCGTCCAATGCCAAGCCGAAGTGGCCGGCGTTATCCGGCGAGTACACCGCCAGGCTCTGGCTGCGCAGCACCACCGATTCCAGCAGCGCGACGTCGGGACGCTCACGGATCTTCTTCAGCAACTGGGTGAAATCGCGCGGCTGCACCTTCGACCAGGCCGGCAGGCTCAGCTTGAACTCCTTCAGGAACTCGAGCAGATCCGCGTACTTCGATTCCGGCGGACGGTCATGCACGCGGTACGGGGCGGGCACGCGGGCACCCAACAGGTAGCGCGCGGCCTCGACGTTGGCCGCGATCATGCATTCCTCGATCAGCTTGTGCGCGTCGTTCCGTTGCAGCATGCCGGCCTGCGCAACTTCACCGCGATTGTCCAGCTCGAACCGGACTTCCGAGGTCTCGAACTCGATCGCGCCGCGATTCCCGCGGGCCTTCGCCAGCAGGCCGTACAGCTCGTGCAGGCGCTCGACGTGCGGCAGCAGCGCGCCGATCGATGCGCGCGACTCGGCGTCGTTCTCGCCCACGGCCTTCCACACCTGGTCGTAGGTCAGGCGCGCGTGCGAGCGCATCACCGCCTCGTAGAACTTCGACTGGGTGACTTCGCCCTCGCTGTTGACCTGCATGTCGCAGACGAAGCACATGCGGTCGACGTTCGGATTGAGCGAGCAGATGCCGTTGGACAGCGTCTCCGGCAGCATCGGAACCACGAATCCCGGGAAGTACACCGAGGTCGCGCGCTTCTGCGCTTCGTCGTCCAGCGGCGTACCGGGGCGGACGTAGTGCGACACGTCGGCGATGGCCACCACCAGGCGATAGCCGCTGCGGTTCTTCATCCGCAGGCCCTGGCGGTTGCTTTCGCAATACACCGCATCGTCGAAGTCCTTGGCATCGGCGCCGTCGATGGTCACCAGCGGCATCGAACGCAGATCGACGCGGTTGCCGATCATCGCCGGCTCCACCACCAGCGGCACCGCGGTGGCTTCGTCCAGCACTTCCTGCGGGAACTCGTGCGGCAGGTTGTGGCCGTGGATGGCGGCCTCGACCACCAGCGACGGGGTCAGGCTGTCGCCCAGCACCGCGATGACCTTGCCGATGGGCGGGCGGCGCGCATCGGGCGCCTGCGTCAGTTCAACGACGACGAGTTGGCCGTCGCGCGCACCGCCGGTGGCGTCCTGCGGGATCTGCACGTTGCGCTGGATGCGCTTGTCGTCCGGCGCCACGTAGGCGATGCCGACCTCGAAACCGAAACGCCCGATCAGGCGGGTGACGCCGCGCTCCAGCACGCGCGCGATGCTGCCTTCGCGGCGGCCGCGCCGGTCGATGCCGGTGACATTGGCCAGTGCGCGGTCGCCATGCATCACCTTGCGCATTTCGTAGGGCGGCAGGAACAGGTCGTCGCCGCCGCCCGCGTCCGGGCGCAGGAAGCCGAAGCCATCGGGATTGGCGATCACCGTGCCGGCGATCAGGTCGGTCTGCTGCACCGGCGCGAAACCGCCGCGGCGGTTCTGCACCAGTTGTCCGTCGCGAACCATGGCACCCAGCCGCTTGGTCAGCGCATCGAACCGGTCGGGCGCCTCCAGTCCGAGCGGGCCGGCGATTTCCTCCGCCGTCTGCGGACCGTCCGACGCCTCGAGGAAGCCCAGGATGGCCTCGCGGCTGGCGATCGGCTGGTCGTAGCGCTGCGCTTCGCGCTGCGCATGCGGATCGACGAAGCGTCCGGCCGCACGTGGCGCGGAGCCGCCGCCGTGCCGTCTTGACTGGGGCGCGCCCGCCGCCGGACGGGACGGACCGCGCGCGGGCACGTCCGGCATCCATGGCGGCAGGGGCTTCTTCGCGGGCTTGCCCGACTTGCCGCCCGTGCGGGAGCCGGCATTACCGCCCGGCTTGCTTCCTTTTCCTGCGGGCGTGTTGCCGCCGCTTCGTGGTGTTTTCTTGGTCATGGCGGCATGGTACACCCCGCCTGAACACCCCCATGCGAACGGACCGTTGACAATCCCCGGCCCTGTCCTCAAAATGCGCGCCTCGCTTACCTGCCCAGGTGGCGGAATTGGTAGACGCACTAGTTTCAGGTACTAGCGGGTAAAACCGTGGAGGTTCGAGTCCTCTCCTGGGCACCACGCACAACGAAGACCCTCGCGAAAGCGGGGGTTTTTCGTTTTCCCGTGCCGGCGAACCGCGCCGGAGGGGCCTCACACATCACTGCACGCGACCGCAGTACGCTGTTGAGCACGGGCAGTACGGCATTTCTCGACACGGGGCGCGCATGGAGTTCCAACAGATCCTCTTCCTGATCATCCTGGCGATCACGCTGGGGCTGTTCATCAGCGAGAAGCTGCGCGTCGACCTGGTGGCCATGCTCTGCCTGCTGGCGCTGTCGCTGACCGGCATCCTGGGTCCGAAAGAGGCGTTGTCCGGCTTCGCCAGCGAACCGGCCATCATCGTCGCTGCGGTCTTCGTGCTGTCGGCCGGCTTGTCCGCCACCGGCATCACCGAGCGGATCGGTGCCGGCATCGGGCGCGCGGCCGGGGGCAGCGAATGGCGCACCATCGCCGTGGTCATGCCGGCGACGGCGGCGCTGGCCGCCTTCTCGCACCATGTGATGGTCACGGCGATGATGCTGCCCATCCTGATGCGCATCGCGCGCGAGCAGAAGCTGGCCGCATCGCGCCTGCTGATGCCGATGTCGCTGGCCGCCTCGCTCGGCACCACGCTGACGCTGTTCAGCGCGCCGGCGTTCCTGTTGTCGAACGACCTGATCAAGCGTGCCGGGCTGCCCGCGCTCGACATCTTCGCCATCACCCCGATCGGCATTGCGCTGGTGCTGCTGGGCACCGTGTACATGCTGCTGGGGCGCTGGCTGGTGCCCAAGCGCGAAGGCGAAACACCACAGGGCGACTATCTGAAGCTGGATCGCTACTACACCGAACTGCTGGTGGAAGACGGGTCGCCGTGGATCGGCAAACCGCGCGGCGACTTCGAGAAGACCTTCGACGACCGCCTGCAGGTGGTGGACTGGCTGCGCCACGGCATGCGCCGCCGCAACCAGCGCCTGGACAGCACCCTGGCGGCTGGCGATGTGCTGCTGGTGCGCGCGTCGCCGGACGAGATCGCCTCGATCCGCGACGAGCCGGGGCTGGCGCTGCACGCGGTGGCCAAGTACGGCGAAAAGCGCGAGGACGGCAAGAGCGAGGCGTTGGGCGAGGAACAGCTGGTGCAGGCCGTGGTCGCGCCGCATTCCGAGTTCATCGGCCGCAGCGTGGCCGACATCGACTTCCTGCGGAACCTCGGCGTGGTGGTGGTGGGCCTGTGGCGCCGCGAGGGCTGGCTGCACGGCGAACTCTCGGAAATGGTGCTGCAGGAAGGCGACCTGCTGGTGCTCTGGGGCCAGCAGCAGAACCTGGAACCGCTGTCGACCCACCATGGCTTCCTGATGCTGATGCCGTTCCGTGGCCAGGAGAAGACGCGGCGGCGCGCACCGGTGGCGCTGGCGATCATGGCAGCCGCCGTGGCCGCGGCCGCGACCGAGACGCTGGCACCGCACATCGCCTTCCTCGCCGGCGCGGTGGCCATGGTGCTGACGCGCTGCGTGGACATCGAGCGCGCGTACCAGGAGATCGACGTGCGCATCTTCGTGATGATCGGCGGCGTGATTCCGCTGGGCATCGCCATGGAGAAGACCGGCACCGCCGCGCTGGTGGCCGACCTGTTGTTGAACCATGCGGCGCACTGGTCGCCGCTGGTGCTGCTGCTGGTGATGTTCGCCACCGCCGCGCTGCTCACGCAGATCCTGTCCGACGCCGCCACCACCGTCCTGCTCGCCCCCATCGCCCTGGCCCTGGCCACCGGACTGGATCTGAACCCGGTGCCGTTCGTCGTCTGCACGGCGATGGGCGCGGTGGCGTCATTCCTGACCCCCATCGGCCACCACGGCAACCTGCTGATCCTCAATCCCGGCCGCTACACGTTCGGCGATTTCCTCCGGGTCGGCGTGCCGCTGACCGCCGCGATCGCGCTCACCACGGCCTGGCTGGCGCGCTGGCTGTGGCTGGACGGGCCGTTGCTGCCGAGTATCGGCGGCTGAGACGGGGCGACGGGTAGAATGGGTGGGTTTTCCGACCCGTAGACCGTGCGCCCGCAATGACCGAGACGATCCGCCCCACCTTCCACGGTTTCGAACAGATCCCGCTGCGCGAGTACGCCGAACGCGCCTACCTCGACTATTCGATGTACGTGGTGCTGGACCGCGCCCTGCCCTTCATCGGCGACGGGCTGAAGCCGGTGCAGCGGCGCATCGTCTATTCGATGAGCGAGCTGGGCCTGAACGCCGGCGCCAAGCCGAAGAAGTCCGCCCGCACCGTCGGCGACGTGATCGGCAAGTACCACCCGCACGGCGACAGCGCCTGCTACGAAGCGCTGGTGCTGATGGCCCAGCCGTTCTCGTACCGCTATCCGCTGATCGAGGGCCAGGGCAACTTCGGCTCGCCGGACGACCCCAAGTCGTTCGCGGCCATGCGCTACACCGAATCCAAGCTCACCCCCATCGCCGAAGTGCTGCTGGGCGAACTGGGCCAGGGCACGGTGGACTGGACGCCTAACTTCGACGGCACGCTGGAGGAGCCGACCTGGCTGCCGGCGCGCCTGCCGCATCTGCTGCTCAACGGCACCACCGGCATCGCCGTCGGCATGGCGACCGACGTGCCGCCGCACAACCTCAACGAGATCGTCAGCGCCTGCATCCGCCTGATCGACGATCCGGACGCCACCGTCGCCGACCTGTGCGAACACGTGCGCGGCCCCGACTATCCGACGAAGGCGGAGATCATCACCGCGACGTCCGACCTGCGCGCGATGTACGAGAACGGCACCGGCAGCGTCCGCGCGCGCGCCGTGTGGCGCAAGGACAACGCCAACATCGTCATCGACGCCCTGCCCTACCAGGTGTCGCCGTCGAAGGTGATCGAGCAGATCGCCGCGCAGATGCGCGCCAAGAAGCTGCCGTGGCTGGAGGACATCCGCGACGAGTCCGACCACGCCAATCCGGTGCGCGTCGTGCTGATCCCGCGCTCCAGCCGCGTGGATGCCGAACAGCTGATGGGCCACCTGTTCGCCACCACCGACCTGGAGAAGAGCTACCGGGTCAACCTCAACATCATCGGGCTGGACGGCCGTCCGCAGGTCAAGAACCTGAAGATGCTGCTGACCGAATGGCTGGCGTTCCGCAGCGACACCGTCACCCGCCGCCTGAAGCACCGGCTGGACAAGGTCGATCGCCGCCTGCACCTGTTGGAGGGCCTGCTGGTCGCCTTCCTCAACCTGGATGAAGTGATCCGCATCATCCGCACCGAGGACGAACCGAAGGCCGCCCTGATCGCGCGCTTCGGGCTGAGCGAGGAGCAGGCCGACTACATCCTCGATACCAAGCTCAAGCAGCTGGCGCGCCTCGAGGAGATGAAGATCCGTGGCGAGCAGGACGAACTGCTGGCCGAGCGCGAGAAGATCGCCGGCATCCTGGAGTCCAAGGCCAAGCTGAAGAAGCTGATCAAGGACGAACTGACCGCCGACGCGAAGAAGTTCGGCGATGACCGCCTGTCGCCGCTGGTGCAGCGTGATGCCGCGCAGGCGCTGGACGAAACCGAACTGGTCGCCAGTGAACCGATGACCGTGGTGCTCTCGGAAAAGGGCTGGATCCGCGCCGCCAAGGGCCACGACGTGGACGCGTCCACGCTGTCGTACCGCGACGGCGACGGGCTGCTGGGCGCGGTGCGCTCGCGCAGCACGCAACAGGTGGCCTTCCTCGATTCGGAAGGCCGCAGCTATTCCACCGCGGTGCATACGCTGCCCTCGGCGCGCGGCAACGGCGAGCCGCTGACCGGCCGTTTCTCGCCGGCTGCAGGCGCTTCGTTCCAGGCATTGGCCAGCGGCGACAACGACAGCCGCTTCGTACTGGCGTCGTCGCACGGCTACGGCTTCGTCACCCGCTTCGAGAACCTCACCGGCCGCCAGAAGGCCGGCAAGGCGATGCTCAACCTGACGCCGGGCGCCAACGTGCTGCAACCGGCGCAGGTGCCCAACACCGCGACCGACCGCATCGTCGCGGTCACCAGCGCCGGCCACCTGCTGGCCTTCCCGGTCAGCGAACTGCCGGAACTCGACAAGGGCAAGGGCAACAAGATCATCGAGATCCCGAAGGCCAAGCTGGGCACCGAACGCGTGGTCGCGATCGCCGCGGTGTCGCCGGGCGCGACATTGCTGGTCAGGAGCGGCCAGCGCACGATGAGCCTGTCGTTCAAGGACCTGGACGAGTATGTCGGCGCGCGGGCGACGCGGGGTGGGTTGTTGCCGCGCGGGTGGCAGAAGGTCGACGGGCTGGAGGTCCAGTAGTTCACCAGACGGGCGCGCTGCGGCGCGTTCGTCATCGCCACCGCCCGTTTTTCAGGGGGCGCGGCAGAAGGTGGATGGACTGCAGGTGCAGTAGCGGGACGTGCAAGGCGCACGTTCAGAGCAGCGTTTGCGCCATCGGCTTGCCGCAGAAAGCCGTAGAGCGGAGCTTGCTCCGCTGCATCGCACGGCATCAGGGGCGCCAGAGTCGGGCAAGCTCGACCCTACGCTTTGGTTTCATCCTTCTTTTTCCTGCGGAGTGAGCGCTGATGGACGCCGATTTCTGGTTGCAGCGGTGGCAGGAAGGCCAGATCGGCTTCCACCGTCATGACGTGATGCCGCTGCTGCAGAAGCACTGGCCGTCGCTGCAGTTGCCGGAAGGGTCGCGCGTCCTGGTGCCGTTGTGCGGCAAGTCACTGGACATGCACTGGCTGGCGGCGCAGGGCCATCGCGTGCTGGGCGTGGAGCTGTCGCCGCTGGCGGTGACGCAGTTCTTCGACGAGGCCGGGCTGGAGCCTACGCGGACGACCAGCCGCTACGGCGAGCACTTCAGCACCGGCCCCATCGAGATCATCCTGGGCGATGCGTTCGGCCTGGAGCCGGCGCTGCTGGCGGATGTCGCCGGCGTCTATGACCGCGCCGCACTGATCGCCCTGCCGCCCGACCTGCGCCGGCGCTATCGCGACACGGTCTATGCCGCCCTGCCGGCCGGCTGCCAGGGCCTGCTGATCACGCTGGAGTATCCCCAGGAGGAAAAGGCCGGGCCGCCGTTCTCGGTGGCGCAGGCCGAAGTCGAAGGCCTGTTCGCGGCGCCATGGCGGCACACGCTGCTGGAGCGGCGCGACATCCTGGACCAGGAGCCGCGCTTCCGGGAGGAAGGGCTGAGTGCGTTGGAGACGGCGGTCTACCGTCTCCGCCGTTCGTAGAGCGGAGCTCGCTCCGCTGCTTTTCATCCGAGCGGCATCGCTATCGTGCAAAGCCGAGCAAGCTCGGCGCTACGGGAAGCGGTTATTCGGCGGCGGGTTCGCCGTCGAGCTTGGAGGTCAGGTACAGCTCGATGCCGAGGCGCTTGATCAGGCCCAGCTGCTGTTCGAGCCAGTGCGCGTGGTCTTCCTCGGTGTCCTTCAGCTGGGCCAGCAGGATTTCGCGGCTGACGTAGTCGCCGTGCTGCTCGCAGATGCCCACGCCCTTGGCTAGGTTGGCCCGCACCGCGTACTCGACCTCGAGGTCCCGCTGCAGCATCTCCTCCACCTTCCTGCCGGCCACGAACGGCTCCGGCCGCATGTCCGGATCGCCTTCCAGGAACAGGATGCGGCGCAGCAGCGCGTCGGCGTGCTCGGTCTCCTCCTGCATCTCGTGGTCGATGCGGTGGAACAGGGCCTTCAATCCCTGGTCCTCGTAACGGCGCGAATGGATGAAGTACTGGTCGCGGGCGGCCAGTTCGCCGCGCAGCAGGAACTTGAGGTAATCGACGACGTCGGGATGGCCTTTCATGGGCGCGGCTCCGGGGGCGAGGCGCGCATGATGCCCCATCCTTCCGGACGATGACCGAATCGGAATCAGTCTCGTTCGTCGCTGCAGCGCGACAGTGGCGGTCATGGCTTCCGTGGAATAATCCGGCCACCCCGCCACGCCCTCCCCGCAAGGATTCCGCAATGCTGAAGTGGACCCGGCGCATCGCGCTGCTGCTGTTGGCCCTGGTTGTCGTGGCATTGCTGGCGGCGTGGTGGTCGATGCGGGGCAGCCTGGCGGCCCTGGACGGCGAGCGGCCACTGACGGGCCTGTCCGCGCCGGTCACCGTCCAGCGCGATGCGCTTGGGGTGGTGACCATCGACGCCGCCAGCGAAACCGATGCCGTACGCGCACTCGGCTTCGTGCATGCGCAGGAACGCTACTTCGAAATGGACCTGATGCGGCGCAGCTCCGCCGGTGAACTGTCCGAACTGTTCGGCCCCGTCGCGGTGGACCTGGACAAGGCGCGCCGGATGCATCGCATGCGCGCACGCGTGGACGCGTCGCTCGACGGATTCGCCGGCGACCGGATGCCGCAGCTGCAGGCCTACGCCGATGGCGTGAACCAGGGATTGGGCGCCTTGAAGACGCGCCCCTGGCCGTATCTGCTGCTGCGGCAGTCGCCGCGTCCGTGGGAAGTCGCCGACTCCGCGCTGGCCGGCTATGCCATGTACTTCGACCTGCAGGATGCGGACAACGTGCGCGAGCTCGGCCTGTGGAAGATCCGTCGCCAGGTGCCGCCCGAGCTTTATTCGCTGCTGACCCATGACGGTACCGAATGGGATGCGCCGCTGCAGGGCGAGCCGCGCGGCAACGCCGCCTTGCCGACCGCCGACCAGCTCGACCTGCGCACGTTGCCCATGCCGAAGGGCGACTCGCACCAGCGGCTGGCCGACAAGGGTACGCCGGGCAGCAACAACTGGGCGGTGGCCGGCGCACTGACGGCGGATGGTCGCGCGATCGTCGCCGACGACATGCATCTGGGCCTGCGCGCGCCCAATCTCTGGTTCCGCGTGCGCCTGCGCTACCCGGACCCGCACGCGCCCGGCGGCACGGTCGATGTGTCCGGCTTCAGCCTGCCCGGCCTGCCGGCGATCATCGTGGGCAGCAACGGTCACGTGGCATGGGGCTTCACCAACAGTTACGCGGACACGGCGGACTGGTATCCGGTGAAGCCCTGCGGCCAGGACGACGCGAGCGAAACCTGCGATGCCGTCGAACACCACGCCGAGACCATCCGTATCGCCGGCGACGATCCCGTGACACTGGACGTGCCGGAAACACGCTACGGCCCGATCATCCACGCGGCGGCAGGCGGCCAACCCGCGCTCGCGTTGCGTTGGGTCGCGCATCAGCCGGGCGCGCTGAACTTCGGTCTGGCCGACTTCGCCACCGCCGGTGACCTGTCCGCCGCCTTGTCGGTGGCCCAACGCACGGCGACCCCCGCGCAGAACCTGGTCATCGCCGACCACAACGGCCGCATCGCCTGGCGCATCCTGGGACCACTGCCGTCACGGGCCGCGTCGTGTGCGCACACGCTGGAACGGGCGCCGGCCGCACCCGCCGACGATGCCTCACCCCAGGCGCCCGGCAGCTGCAGTCCCTGGGTGATTTCCAGCCAACTCTCGCCGGTGCTGACCTCGCCGGCCAACCATCGCCTGTGGACGGCGAACGCGCGTGTGCTGGACGGCGCGGCCCTCGCCCGCGTCGGCGATGGCGGCTACGCACTGGGCGCACGTGCGAAGCAGATCCGGGACGGCCTGCTGGCCAACGAACAGTTCACCGAAAAGGACCTCCTGGCCATCCAGCTCGACGACCGCGCCCTGTTTCTCGAGCGCTGGTGGCGGCTGCTGCAGGACGAAGCCAAACGACAGCCGGCGAACGCATCGATCAAGGCGCTCGCCGACGCCGGCAAGACCTGGGAAGGCGTCGCCAGCGTCGATTCGGTGAGCTATCGCCTGGTGCGCGCGTGGCGTCTGGCGGTGCACGCGCGCATCGCCGACGGCCTGACCGCGCCTGCGCAGGCGGCGTTGGGCGACGCCTTCGTCATGCCCGACCTGCCGCAACTGGAAGGCGTGGCGTGGCCGCTGCTCGAACAGCGTCCGCCGCATCTGCTGTCGCGCCGCTACACGACCTGGGATGCGCTGCTGGAGGATGCGGCGAAGGAAGTCCGCGACGACCTGGCCGGCCAGGGTCCGCTGGCCGAGCGCCGCTGGGGCGAACGCAACACCGCCAGGATCTGCCACCCGCTGGCCAACGCCCTGCCCGCCATCCTCAAGCCGAGGCTGTGCATGCCGGGCGAAGCGCTCGCGGGTGACGGCGCCATGCCGCGCGTGCAGGGTCCGTCCTTCGGTGCCTCGCAGCGCATGGTGGTATCACCCGGCCACGAGGCCGACGGCATCATCCACATGCCGGGCGGCCAGAGCGGACACCCGATGTCGCCGTTCTGGGGCGCCGGACACGACGACTGGGTGCACGGGCGGCCGACGCCGTTCCTGCCGGGCGATGCGCGGCATACGCTGACGCTGCGCCCCTGATGCATCTCGGCTCCCTCGCACGCGATGGGTAGGCAGCGTCCGGCGCATGCCCGATGCCTGATGCGGGGTGGATGAAGGGGGCTCCGGCACTCCGCTCGGTCCGTGGAAGACCGCAGCGAACTCGCAGCGCTCGCCCCTCATCCGGCCTGTCGGCCACCTTCTCCCCGCAAGCGGAGGAGAAGGCGAATGGCTACAGCGCCGCGTTGTGTACGCCGGACACGGCACGCCCGGACGGATCGGCCATCTTCGCGAAGCTCGCATCCCACGCGATGGCGGCCGGCGACGAGCAGGCGATCGACTTGCCGCCCGGCACCGTCTCGGCGCAGGCCTGGCCCGGATAGTGCTGCTCGAACAGCGTGCGGTAGAAATACGCTTCCTTGGTCTGCGGCGGATTGACCGGGAAGCGCTTGTCGGCGGCGGCCAGTTCGCGGTCACTGACCTGCGCTTCCGCATGCGCCTTCAGCCCGTCGATCCAGCCGTAGCCGACGCCATCGCTGAACTGCTCCTTCTGCCGCCACAGGATCGACTCCGGCAGATAACCCTCGAAGGCCTCGCGCAGCACGCCCTTCTCCATGCGCTGCGCGCCGGCGCTGCCCTTGTCGATCATCTTGTGCAGGGCGTCCATCTTCATCGCCACGTCGAGGAACTCGACATCGAGGAACGGGACGCGCGGCTCCACGCCCCAGGCCATCATCGACTTGTTCGCGCGCAGGCAGTCGTAGTTGTGCAGTGCATCCAGCTTGCGCACCAGTTCCTCGTGGAACTCGCGCGCGTTTGGCGCCTTGTGGAAATACAGGTAGCCGCCGAAGATCTCGTCGCTGCCCTCGCCCGACAGCACCATCTTCACGCCCATCGCCTTGATCCGGCGCGCCAGCAGGTACATCGGCGTGGACGCGCGGATGGTGGTGACATCGTAGGTCTCGATGTGGCGGATCACCTCCGGAATCGCGTCGAGCCCTTCCTGGAAGGTGTAGGTGAAGCCATGGTGCACCGTGCCCAGCGCCTTCGCCGCGACCTCGGCGGCGGCCAGGTCCGGCGAGCCTTCCAGGCCGATGGCGAACGAGTGCAGCCGCGGCCACCAGGCCTCCGTCGTATCGTTGTCTTCGATGCGATGGCGTGCGTAGCGCGCGGCCACCGCCGCGACCAGCGACGAATCCAGCCCGCCGGAGAGCAGCACGCCGTACGGCACGTCCGTCATGAGCTGGCGATGCACGGCACGCTCGAAGGCCTCACGCAGCTCCTGCTTCGCCACCTCGACACCTTCGACCGCAGCGTAGTCGCGCCACGGCTTCTCGTAGTACTTCCGTAGAGCGGGCCTTGGCCCGCCGTCCGTCGCATCCGTCGAGACCTCGTAGTAATGCCCCGGCGGAAACTGCGCCACGTCCGCGCAGATCGGCGCCAGCGCCTTCATCTCCGAGGCCACGCACAGGCGGCCCTCGCGGTCGTGCCCCCAGTACAACGGGCAGACGCCGATCGGATCACGCGCGATCAGGACGCGTCCTTTCGCCCTGTCCCACAGCGCGAACGCGAAGATGCCGTTGAGCCGGTTGAGGAACGAAGCCGGCATGTCTTCCCGGTACAACGCGTTGATGACCTCGCAGTCCGAGCCGGTCTGGAACGCGTAGTCCTGCGCCAGTTCCGCCTTCAGCTCGCGATGGTTGTAGATCTCGCCATTGACCGCCAGCACCAGTTCACCGTCGGACGAACGCAAGGGCTGCGAGCCGCCGGCAGGATCGACGATGGCCAGGCGCTCGTGCACCAGGATGGCCCCGTCGTCGTGGTACACGCCGCTCCAGTCGGGACCGCGATGGCGCTGCTTCTGCGAAAGCTCCAGCGACTGCCGTCGCAGCGCCTGGATGTCGTCGCCGGGCTGCAGCCCGAAGATGCCGAAGATGGAACACATGGGTGGAAGCTCCTGGTAGGGTCGGTGGCGGAGGCCCGAAACGAAGAAACCCGCATCTCGCGATGCGGGTTTCTGGTATCCGGCAGGTCTTTCCTTGCCTAGTCGCAGAGCCGCATCGCCCGCGTCCGATTGTTCGGGCGCAGGTTGTTGCGGTTGTTGTTGATGGCGGTGCGGCACGGCATGAAGCGACCGTAACCGCTTAGACCGGCACTTGGCAAGCTCCGTAAAAGTTGCGCCTGCAACCACCAAGACCCTGTAGGAGCGCCCTCGGGCGCGATGCTTTTCAGGAACGGGCGTGAAAGGCATCGCGCCCGAGGGCGCTCCTACAAAGCAGCGCGAACCGGCAGCATCAGCCGCTCAAGCAGCTTCTGGTACAGGCCAGGCAGCGCCTCGAGATCCTTCACGCGGATATTTTCGTCGACCTTGTGGATGCTGGCGTTGACCGGCCCGACCTCGATGCACTCCGCACCCAGCGGCGCGATGAAGCGCGCATCGGACGTGCCGCCGGCCGTGCTCTCTTCGGGCGGCGCGCCGGTGAATTCGCCCAGCACCGCGCGCGCGGTGGCGCGCAGGTGGCCTTCCGGCGTGTAGAACGGCTCGCCACCGCGCAGCCACTGGATGCTGTACTCCAGACCGTGCCTGCGGAAGATGCCCTCGATCTCCCGCTCCAGTCGTTCCGCCGTCCAGCTGGGATTGAAGCGCAGGTTGAACACGACCTGCAGTTCGCCCGGGATGACGTTGCTGGCGCCGGTGCCCGCGTTGATGTTGGAGATCTGCAGGCTGGTCGGCGGGAAGCTCTCGTAGCCGTCGTCCCACTGGCGCGCCGCCAATTCGTCCAGCGCCGGCAGGGCCTTGTGGATGGGGTTGAGCGCCTTGTGCGGATACGCCACATGCCCCTGCACGCCATGCACCTGCAGCGTCCCGGTGAGCGTGCCGCGGCGACCGACGCGCAACAGGTCGCCCAGCTGCTCCTTCGACGACGGCTCGCCGGTGATGCACCAGTCGATCTTCTGCCCGCGCTCGCGGAACAGCTCGGCGACCCTCTTCACGCCATCGTGCGCAGGCCCTTCCTCGTCCGACGTGACCAGCAGGGCGACCGTGCCCCGATGGTCCGGATGCGCATCGACGAAGCGCTCCAGCGCGATCGTGCACGCGGCCACGCTGCACTTCATGTCGGCGGTGCCGCGCCCGTAGAGCACTCCATCGCGCACGGTCGGCACGAAGGGATCGCTGGTCCACGCGGACAGCGGCCCCGGCGGCACCACGTCCGTGTGGCCGAGCAGCACCAGCACCGGCGAGCCGCTGCCGTGCGTAGCCCAGAGGTTGTCGGTGTCGCCGAAGCGCAGGTGTTCGCACTGGAAGCCCCATTGCGCCAGCCGTGTCGCCAGCACCTGCTGGCAGCCCGCATCGTCCGGCGTCACCGAATGACGGCGGATCAGTTCGCTGGAAAGCTCGACCACATCGCTCACGACTCGGCTCCGAACTGCTTCTTGAAGCCATTGTCGCTGAAGCCCTGTGAAAAGCCCGCGGCGCCGCCGATGACGACAGGCCGGCGGATCAGCTGCGGATATTCCTTCAGCAGCAGCGTCCACTCCGCATCGGAACCCGGCGTCTTGCGGTTCTCCGGCAGCTGCCGCCAGGTGGTCGACGACTTGTTGATCAGCGCATCCCAGCCGCCCGCCTTCTCCGCCCACGCCTTCAGCGTCTCGGGCGTCTGCCGGTCATCGCGATAGTCCACGAAGGTGTAGGCGATGCCGAAGCGGTCCAGCCATTTGGTCGCCTTCTTGCAGGTGTCGCAGTTCTTCAAACCATAAAGGGTGGTCATGCGTGATCGATTCCGCAATATCGTGAGCCGTCGTCCCAGCGCACGCTGGGACCCATCTTGATTCTGAGCTCGCTCCACGCATCCTGGAAGAGCGTTGAACGGGCATCGACGCGAGACAGCGGCGGCAACGAGCCGCTGCCCAACCGGCAATGGTCGCGTCAGTCCGCCAATCCGCGCAGCAGTTCGTTGACGCTGGTCTTGCTGCGCGTCTTCTCGTCGACCTGCTTGACGATCACCGCGCAGTACAGCGAGTGCGAACCGTCGGCGGCCGGCAGCGAGCCGGAGACGACAACGCTGCCCGGCGGCACGTAGCCGTAGGTGATTTCCTTCGTCGCGCGGTTGTAGATGCGCGTGGACTGGCCGATGAACACGCCCATGCCGATGACGCTGTGATGGCCGACCACCACCCCCTCGACGACTTCCGAACGCGCGCCGATGAAGCAATGGTCCTCGATGATCGTCGGGCTGGCCTGCAGCGGCTCCAGCACGCCGCCGATGCCGGCGCCGCCGGACAGGTGGCAGTGTTTGCCGATCTGCGCGCACGAGCCGACGGTGGCCCAGGTGTCGACCATCGTGCCTTCGCCGACGTAGGCGCCGATGTTGACGAAGCTCGGCATCAGCACCACGTCCTTGCCGAAGTACGTGCCGCGGCGTGCGATCGCACCGGGAACGACGCGCACGCCGAGCTTGCGGAAGTCGTTCTCGTCGAACGCGCCGAAGCGCGCCTCGACCTTGTCCCAGAACGGCGCAGGATAGGCTTCCACCAGTTCCATCTCGTTGACGCGGAAGTACAGCAGCACGGCTTTCTTCAACCACTCGTTGACCTTCCAGCCGCCCTTGCCGTCGGGCTCGGCCACGCGCAGCTTGCCGCTCTCCAGGCCTTCGATGGCCAGTTCGACCGCAGTGCGGGTGGAACCTTCGATCTCCGCCGGCGTCAGTTCGGCGCGGCGCTCGAACGCGCTCTCGATGGTGGACTTCAGTTCTTCGGTCTTGCTGGCTTTGCGGGTCATCGAACGATCCAGATGCGGGTCAGGGGGGAGTGTCGAGGCCGGCACGCAACGCGTCGCGCAGCGCGTCCTGCAGGGAGGGGACGGTGAGCGGACGGTCGTGCTCGTCGGTGATCTGGAACACGTCCTCCGCACGCTCGCCGAAGGTGGCGATACGCGCGTCGTGCACGCGCAGCCGCTGCCGGCGCAGCACCTGGGCGACGTCCGACAGCAGGCCGGGACGGTCGGGTGCGACCAGGCCGAGGATGGTGCGGCGACCATCCGGCGTGGTGCCGAACTCGATGCGCGGCGCGAAACGGAAGTGGCGCAGCTGGCGCGGCACCGCGCGACGCGAGGTGCGCACGCTGTCCAGGGGGCGCGCCAGCGCGTCGCCCAGCGTGCGCTCGATGTCGGCCGGGTCGCGCGGCGCATACGTGTCGGCCGGCAACAGCTCGAACGTATCGAAGATCGTGCCCTGCGGACCGACCAGCACGCGCGCCTGGTGGATGGCGAAGCCCATGCGGTCGAGGGTGGCGAGGATGGCGGCGAACAGGCCGTCGCGGTCGGGCGAATGCACGAACACCTCGATGGCATCGGCATCGTCGGCGATGCGCCGTGCGCGCACCCGCGTTTCGCCGGGGGCGACGCCACGGATGGCCTGCGCCTGCCAGGCGAGCTGTTCCGGACGGAAACGCAGGAAGCTTTCCTCCGGCATCGCGGTGAACAGCGCATCGGCCTGCGCCGCCGTCATGCCCTGCAGTTCGAGCAGCGCGCGCACGCTGCCGCGTGCCTCGTCGAGGCGTTCCTCGACCGCCACCGGGTTCTCCAGCCCCTCGCGCAGCACCCGGCGCGCGGCGAAGTAGAGGTCGGCCAGCAGGCGGTCCTTCCATGCGTTCCACAGTTTGGGACTGGTGCCCGCGATATCCGCGCACGTCAGCAGGTACAGGTAGTCCAGCCGTTCGCGGTCCCCCACCAGGGTGGCGAACCGATGGATGACCTCGGGGTCGGCAATGTCCTGCTTCTGCGCCGTCACCGACATGCGCAGGTGCTGTTCCACCAGCCATGCCACCAGCGCGGTATCGCCCTCGCTCAGCGCATGCGCCGCGCAGAACTCGCGTGCGTCCACCGCGCCCAGTTCGGAGTGATCGCCGCCGCGCCCCTTGGCGATGTCGTGGAACAGGCCGGCCAGCAGCAGCAGCTCCGGCTTGCGCAGGCGCGGCCACACTTCATGCGCGATGGAAAAGCGCTCGTCGGCACGGCCGCCGGCAAATGCCGCGATGTTCCGCAGCACCATCAGCGTGTGCTGGTCGACGGTGTAGACGTGGAACAGGTCGAACTGCATGCGCCCGGATACGCGCGCGAAGGCGGGGATCCACTGCCCCAGCACGCCCAGGCGCGCCATGCGGGTGAGACTGTCCACCGCGCGGGGCGCGCGCAGCAGCGCCATGAAGGCATCGCGCTGCGCACGCGTGGCGTCGGGATACGGCGACAGCTTCGGCAGCGACTCGGCCAGCGCGCGCGCGGTGCGCGAATGCAGGCCGCGCATCTGCGGATGGGCTGCCCAGACCGCGAACAGCGCGAACACCCGGCCGACATCGTTGGCCGGCCAGTCGCCGTGCCGCGCGGCCAGATAGCCGCGGCGCGACGCGAACTGGTCATCGAGCGGCTCGGCCAGCGCTTCGCCGTCGAACTGCTCCTCGAAACGCTGCAGCAGGCGGTCGCTGATCCGCCGCACAATGGCAGCGCTGCGGTAGAAGCCCTGCATCATCTTCTCGACGCCCAGGCTCCCGGCGTCGTCGGCGAAACCCAGCCGCTGCGCGAGGGTCTTCTGGTAGTCGAACCGCAGGCGCTCCTCGGGCCGGCCCGCGACCCGGTGCAGGCCATAGCGCAGTCGCCCCAGCGCGCGCCGTTCGCGCGCCAGCGCGCCGGCTTCGTCCTGCCCCAGATGGCCCAGCCCGACCAGCGCCTCCAGGTCGCGCACGCCGAACGTGCGCAGCGCCATCCATCCCAGCGTGTGCAGGTCGCGCAGGCCGCCGGGACCTTCCTTGATGTTGGGTTCCAGGTTGTCGGAGGTGTCGCCGAACCGCGCGTGGCGGATGCGCAGTTCCTCGCGCTTGGCCACGAAGAAGTCGCGCGCGGGCCAGACGCGTGCCGGACCGATGGCATCGATCAGCAGGCCCTCGTCGACCGGTTCGCCGACGATCAGCCGCTCCTCGATCAGGGCCGTGAGCACGCTCTGGTCGGCCGCCGCGGCCGCCGTGCACTGCACGGCCGAGCGCACGCTGTGGCTGATCGGCAGGCCGGCATCCCACAACAGCGCGAACAGGCGCGCCACGGCATCGTGGTGGGCCTGCTGCGCGTCCGCCGGTGCCAGCACCAGCACGTCCACGTCAGAATGCGGAAAGAGTTCGCCGCGGCCGTAGCCGCCCACCGCGAACAGCGCCATCGGCGCCTCGGCCGGAATGCAGCGGGCCCAGGCTTCCTTCAGCAGATGATCGACCGCCCGCGCGCGCAGCGCGAGGAGGCGGTCCATGCCGTCGTCCTGGTCGAAGCGCCTGTCCAGCCGGGCATCGGTGTTGGCCAGCGACGCCCGCGCCGCTGCCGCCCAGTCCGCGTCATCGGCGACGTCCGGGCCGATGTCCGGAAGCCGCGTCGCCTGTCCGTTCGCGGCTGTCGTCGTGCTCACAGGTCGTTGTCGTCGCCCGGCACGCGGGTCAGGATCTCGACGCCGTCCTCGGTCACCGCCACCGTGTGCTCCCACTGCGCGGACAGCTTGCGGTCCTTGGTCACCACGGTCCAGCCGTCGGGCAGCACGCGGGTGTGGCGCGCGCCTTCGTTGATCATCGGCTCGATGGTGAAGGTCATGCCCGGCTTCAGCACCACGCCCTCGCCCGGCCGGCCGTAGTGCAGCACCTGCGGCTCGTCGTGGTAGACCTTGCCGATGCCGTGCCCGCAGTACTCGCGCACCACGCTGAAACGCTCGCTTTCGGCGTACTGCTGGATCGCATGACCCACGTCGCCCAGGGTGGCGCCCGGCTTCACCGCACGGATGCCGCGGAACATCGCCTCGCGCGTGGTGTCCACCAGCCGCTTCGCCATCACCGACGGCGTACCGACCATGTACATGCGGCTGGTGTCGCCGTGCCAGCCGTCCTTGATGACGGTGACGTCGATGTTGAGGATGTCGCCATCCTTCAGCACCTTGGCCTCGCTGGGGATGCCATGGCAGATGACGTTGTTGACCGAGGTGCATACCGTGGCCGGGAAACCCTTGTAGCCCACGTTGGCCGGGATGGCTTTCTGCACGTTGACGATGTGATCGTGGCAGATGCGGTCCAGTTCGGCGGTGGTGACGCCCGGCTTCACGTACGGGGCGACCACCTGCAGCACTTCGGCGGCCAGTCGGCCGGCGATGCGCATCTGGGCGAGGTCTTCGGGGGTCTTGAGCTGGATGGCCATTGGCCGATTATCCCCCATTTGGCGCGCGGGCTGAACGGCCGGGGCCGCCAGGCCCTGTCCGCCCGGGCGGGTCGGTTTGCGGCGGCACGCGAAAGACCGCTATACTCCCGCGGCTTCGCGCCCGGGGTCCGCCCGGCCGGACCGCCCACGTCGGGCGACACCGACGAATCCACACCTGCTGCCCCAACCCGTGCCGGGGTGCCCTTCGCTGAAGGGTTCGGACACGGACGCCGCAGGGAGGCCCAACCCCGGAACCCCGCCCTCACCGGCGCCGTCCTCCATTGAACCGGACGGTGGGTTCCCTTCGATGGAGTCACTGCAATGCCCCAAGTCACCATGCGCCAGATGCTGGAAGCCGGCGTCCACTTCGGCCACCAGACCCGCTACTGGAACCCCAAGATGGCGCCGTACATCTTCGGTGCCCGCGGCAAGATCCACATCATCAACCTCGAGAAGACCGTTCCGCTGTTCAACGACGCGATGAACTTCATCTCGGGCGTGGCGCAGAAGCGCGGCACCATCCTGTTCCTGGGCACCAAGCGCAGCGCGCGCGAGGCCGTGAAGGAAGAAGCCGAGCGTTGCGGCATGCCGTACATGACCCAGCGCTGGCTGGGCGGCACGCTGACCAACTTCGCCACGGTGAAGAAGTCGGTCGCCCGCCTGAAGGAACTGGAAGCCGCCGAAACCGACGGCACGTTCGAGAAGCTGGTCAAGCACGAAGTGCTGGGCCTGCGCCGCGAGCGCGAGAAGCTGCTGGCCTCGCTGGGCGGCATCAAGGAAATGAACCGCCTGCCCGACGCCCTGTTCGTCATCGACATCGGCCATGAAGACATCGCCATCAAGGAAGCCAAGAAGCTCGGCATCCCGGTGATCGCGGTGGTCGACTCGAACTACGACCCGGCCCTGGTCGACTACGCCATCCCCGGCAACGACGACGCCATCCGCGCCGTACAGCTGTACGCCCGTGCCGCCGCCGACGCCGTGCTGGAAGGCAAGGCCGCCCAGCCGAACGCCGCCACCGTGCGCGAGGAAGAGTTCGCCGAAGGCGGCGACGACAAGGGTGCCCGCCGCGCCCCGGCCAAGAAGGCCGCCGGCAAGAAGTCCGACGAAGCCGCCGCCGAGTAATCCGGCTGCAACGCCGCCGCGCCATGCTGCGCGGCGGCCCATGTTCTTCCTTCTCCCCCGGGAGAAGGGCCTGCCCCCGCGAAGGCGGGGGTGCCCGAAAGGCGGATGAGGGTACGGGAAGCACGCTGGCGTTCAACGCGTCGCGACTCCACCGGACCTTCACCCCAACCCCTCTCCCGACGGGAGAGGGGCTTTGCCAAACCAAACAGAGGTAATCCCGTGGAAATCACCGCTTCCCTGGTCAAGGAACTGCGCGAGCGCACCGGCGCCGGCATGATGGAGTGCAAGAAGGCGCTCACCGAGAACAACGCCGACATCGACGCCGCCGCCGAGTGGCTGCGCAAGTCGGGCCTGGCCAAGGCCGACAAGAAGGCCGACCGCGTCACCGCCGAAGGCCGCGTGGCCGTGGCCCAGGACGGCGGCAAGGCCGTGCTGGTCGAGATCAACTCCGAGACCGACTTCGTCGCCAAGGACGCCAACTTCATCGCCTTCACCGATGCCATCGCGCAGGCCGCGCTGACCTCGGGCGCCGCCGACGTCGAAGCGCTGAAGAGCGCCCAGCTGGCCTCGGGCGAGACCGTCGAGGAAGCCCGCGCCGCCGCCATCGCCAAGCTGGGCGAGAACATGCAGATCCGTCGCCTGGTCGCCATCGACAGCGCCAACAACGTGGCGGCCTACGTGCACGGCGGCAAGATCGGCGTGCTGGTCGAGGTCAAGGGCGGCGACGCCGAACTGGCCCGCGGCCTGGCGATGCACATCGCCGCGATGAACCCCCCGCACAACAAGGCCGCCGACGTGCCGGCCGAGTTCGTGGCGAAGGAGAAGGAAATCGAGCTGGCCAAGATGTCGGACAAGGACAAGGCCAAGCCGGCCGACATCCTGGAGAAGATCATCTCCGGCAAGATCAACAAGATCGTCAACGAAGTCACCCTGTACGGCCAGCCGTACGTGCTGGACAGCGACAAGTCGGTCGAGCAGGTGGTCAAGGCCGCCGGCGCCGACGTGATCGGCTTCCAGCGCCTGGTGGTCGGCGAAGGCATCGAGAAGGTGGTGGAAGACTACGCCGCCGAAGTGATGAAGCAGGCCGGCCTGGCGTAAGCCGACACGCCCTGCGCTGCACCGGCAAAGCCGCGGGAAACCGCGGCTTTGCTGTTTCCGGCATGTGCGAAGCCATGGGAAGGCGCCGGCGTCGACCGTTCGTCGCCGCCGGCTAAAGTTCCCGCGGTCCGCGCCGACACTTCCTACAAAGCTGACACTCCGTCACGCCTTGCCGGCATCCCGCCCGCCCACCTGCTGCGTACCGCACCCGGATGCGTCCCGAACTCGAATCCCAGCTGTTGAATTGCCGCAACCTGCCGAGCCCGCCGGGCGTGGCATTGCGCATCATCGAGCTGGCGCAGGACCCCGAGGTGGTGATGGCGACCGCCGCCGACACCATCGGCCTGGACGCCGCGCTCAGCGCGCGCATGCTGCGCATCGCCAATTCACCGCTCTATGCCAGCCGTCGCCGGGTCGAGAACCTGTCGCAGGCGCTGACCGTGCTCGGCCTGAACGCCACGCTGACGCTGGCGCTGGGGTTTTCGCTGGCGCGCTGCGGCAGCGGCACCCACCCGGCCGCGCAGGAACGCGTCTGGCGCCGCAGCGTGATCGCCGCGCTGGCCTGCCGCCTGCTGGGCCAGCACGCCGGCATGCGCAAGGCCGAGGAACTGATGCTGGCCGCGCTGCTGCAGGACATCGGCATGCTGGCGCTGCTGGAAGTGCTGGGCGAGGACTACGCCCGCCTGGTCGAGCGCACCCAGAACAACGCTGCCCTGCTGGCGGCCGAACGCGACTGGCTGGGCTGCGACCACGCCGTCGTCGGCGGCTGGCTGGCGCGGCAATGGAACCTGCCGGCCCTGCTGCGCGAAGCGATCCTGGAGAGCGAAGCGCCCGCATCGGACACCACCTTCAACGCCTGCGTCGCGGTGTCCGGCCAGGTCGCCGACATCTGGATCGCCGGCACCGACGAAGCGCGCACCGAGGAGGCGCACCGGAAGGCCGCCCTGCAGGTCGCCACGCGACTGGGCATGGACTACGCCGCCTTCCTCGCGCTGACCGAGGACATGATCGCCGCGCTGCCCGAGGTCTGCGCGATGTTCGACGTCCCGCCCGCGCCGCCCGCCCGCATCCAGGCCCTGCTCGATCAGGCACGCGAACTGCTGGTGGTGCGCAACCTGCGCGAGATCCAGGAAGCCGCGCGTGCGCGCAAGGAGGCCGACGCGCACGAGGACCGCGCGCGCCGCCTGGCCGAGGAGGTTCGCCGCGACCCGCTGACCGGCGCCTACAACCGCAGCCAGTTGGAGGAAGTGCTGGAGAAGGAGTTCGACGCCGCCACCCGGCACGGCTGGCCGCTGTCGATCGCCTTCATCGACCTGGACGACTTCAAGCAGGTCAACGATCGCTGGGGCCACCTGGTCGGCGACGAAGTGCTGCGCAATTTCGCCAAGTCGCTGATGCGCCACGTGCGCAGCAGCGACATCGTCGCCCGCTATGGCGGCGAGGAATTCCTGGTGGTGCTGCCCGGCATCAACGAAGACGCCGCCATCCAGGTGGTGCGGCGCATCCTGTCCGAGGTCGCCGGCGCCGCGATGGCCCACGTCAACGGCCAGCCGTTGCACATCACCTTCTCCGCCGGCCTGGCCACGCAGGGCGCGCTGGAACAGTTCCGCCACGTCGACGACCTGCTGCGGGCCGCCGACGAGGCCCTGTATGGCGCCAAGCGACAGGGCCGCAACCGCGTCTCGGTGGGCGCCGTCGGCACCTGACCGCGCGACGGCTACTGCCGCGGCTGCAGCGCGACTTCCTCGTACGGCTGCACGACCACCCAGCCCTCCCCCGCGAACCGCAGCTGGATGCTTTCGCCGGATCCGCGCCCCAGCAGCGTGCCCAGCGAGATGTCGGTGATGATTTCCGGCGTCAGGCCGCCCGACCACGCCACCGTCGCATTCGGATCGGTGAACACGGGCCCGGTCTGCGCGTTCACCGGCAGCGTCAGCGGCTCGTAATGGGACGTGATGGCGACGATGCCGTGCCCGCTCAGGCGCACGTTGAACAGGCCGCCCGACAGCATGCCGGCGACCTTGCGCATCATCGTGATGCGGCTTTCGATGCCCGACTCGGTGGCCAGAACGTCGTTGCCGTTGACGAAGATGGCCTCGCCGGCCAGCCGCAGCAGGGTGATCCGCTTGCCGGCATCGGCCAGATAGACGCGCCCCTGGCCCTCGATCTTCATCAGCTGCATGCCCTCGCCGCTGACCGCCTTCTTCAGCAGGTTGCCAAGCCCCTGTTCCAGCACGCCTTGGCGGGTGAACTTCACCGCACCCTTGCGCGCCACCATCGCGCCGGCCTTGGCCCAGACCAGTCCGTTCAACCGCACTTCAAGCAGGTGCGGGCTCTCCAGCTCGAAGGCTTCCGGGCTGGCGTCCTTTTCGCGGGAGGACGCGAGGAATTCCTGCAGGGTGCGCACGCTCATGACCGTTCCTTGATGGCTGCCGATGGGGACGGCCATGATAGCGGCCCCGACCCGAGGTGCCGCCCATGCCCCGCATCGTTCCCGTGCCGCACACGCCCGACGCCGCCACGCGCGCACCGGTCGCCGCCGATCGCCTAGTGGCCGGGCAGCCGACGCAGGCGGTCGGCAACGCCTACTCGTCCGGGGACGAGCGGTTCCATTGCGGCGTCTGGGAGGGCGATGCGGGCGCGTGGCGGGTGCGCTACACCGAGCACGAGTTCTGCCACCTGCTCAGCGGCCGCGTGCGCCTGCGCGATGATGCGGGCGACGAGGTGACGGTGCTGGAAGCCGGCCAGAGCTTCGTGGTGCCGGCCGGTTTCAGCGGCACGTGGGAGGTGCTGGAACCCGCGCGCAAGCTCTACGCCATCTACGAACCCGGCGACTGAGGCGACGCGCTCGGCTAGAATTGCCGCGTTTGCCCCCACGCCGAGAATCCCATGCCCGCTCCCCTCACCTATCGCCGCATCCTGCTCAAACTGTCCGGCGAGGCGCTGATGGGGGCCGAGGACTACGGCATCGACCCGGCGGTGATCACGCGGATCGCGCGCGAGATCATCGAAGCACGCGATGCAGGCGCCGAGGTGGGCCTGGTGATCGGCGGCGGCAACATCTTCCGCGGTGCCGGCCTGGCGGCCGGCGGCATGGACCGCGTCACCGGCGACCAGATGGGCATGCTGGCCACCGTCATCAACGCGCTGGCCATGCAGGACGCGCTGGAAAAGCTGGGCGCGAAGTGCCGCGTGATGAGCGCCATCAAGATCAACGACGTGTGCGAGGACTACATCCGCCGCCGCGCCATCCGCCATCTGGAAAAGGGCCGCATCGCGATCTTCGCCGCCGGCACCGGCAACCCGTTCTTCACCACCGACTCCGGCGCCGCGCTGCGCGCGATCGAGATCGGCGCCGACCTGCTGCTGAAGGCCACCAAGGTGGACGGCGTGTACGACAAGGACCCCAGCAAGCATGCCGATGCGGTGCGCTACGACCAGCTGACCTACGATGAGGTGATCGCGCGCGACCTGCAGGTGATGGACACGGCCGCGTTCGCGCTGTGCCGCGACAGCGACGTGCCGCTGCGCATCTACGACCTGTCGGTGCCCGGCAACCTGATGCGCATCCTGCGCGGGGAGCATGTCGGCACGCTGGTGAAAGGCCGCGGCTGACAGGTCGCGCCGCGCATCTTCCAGGCCGAGATACCGCCCGCTCCGGCGGGAATAGACCGGCGGAAGACCGAGGTGCGCCCGCATCACCGCTGTAATAGTGTTCGGTGGCGCAGGCGGGCACCCTAGCCCGCCATGGGACACGGACACCACCACGGCCACGGCGCGCACGCGCATCCACAGGCATCGGCCACACGCACCTTCGCGTGGGTCACGCTGATCAACCTGGCCTACACCGTCGTCGAGGCCGGCTACGGTTTCCACACCAACTCGCTGGCGCTGCTGTCGGACGCGCTGCACAACCTCGGCGACGTGCTGGGGCTGGCGCTGGCCTGGGGCGCGGCTGCGCTGGCCGGCCGGCGACCACGCGGCCGGCATACCTATGGCTGGCGGCGCGCCACCCTGCTGTCGCCGCTGGCCAACGCCGTGCTGCTGATGCTCTTCGCGGGCGCGCTGAGCTGGGAGGCCTTCCGTCGCTTCAGCGCACCGCCGGAGATCCCCGCCACCCCCGTCATCGTGGTGGCCTCGCTGGGCATCCTGGTCAACCTGGGCGCCGCCTGGCTGGTCAGGGATGGCCATGCGCACGACCTCAACAAGCGGGGCGCCTTCCTGCACCTGGTGGCCGATGCCGCCGTGTCCCTGGCGGCCGTGCTGGCCGGCGTGGGCATGGCCACGCTGGGCTGGGCGTGGCTGGATCCGGCCACGGCGCTGCTGGTCGCGGTGGTGGTGGCCCTGGGGTCATGGAGCCTGTTGCGGGACAGCTTCGACGCTGCGATGGACGCCGTGCCGGCCAGCGTGGACCCGGAGGAGGTGCGGGCGTTCCTGCAGGAGCGACCCGATGTCACCGCCGTACACCACCTGCACATCTGGCCGTTGGGCGCCAACGAGATCGCCCTGACCGCGCATCTGGTGCGCGCGCGGGAAGACGACCACGACGCCTTCCTCGATGCCACCGTGCACGCCCTGGACGCGCGATTCGGCATCAATCACGCGACCCTCCAGATCGAGCGCGGCGCGGGCTGCGGCCATGACCGGCACGATGCGGCGCCGCATCATTCGCACTGAACCGCCTGCGGACGGTCGGCAACGGCCCCGAATCGCCCTATAATCGGCCGTTTACAGGCTTTGCAACGGAAAGGGCGATGCTCAACGACATCAAGAAAGACGCGCAGGCGCGCATGACCAAGAGCATCGAGGCGCTCCGCCACACCCTGGTGAAGGTCCGCACCGGCCGTGCCTCGACCGCTCTGGTCGAGCACCTGAAGGTCAACTACTACGGCTCCGACATGCCGCTGAGCCAGGTAGCGACGGTGACGATCTCCGACTCCCGCTCGCTGACCATCACGCCGTGGGAAAAGCAGATGGTCGGCGCGGTCGAGAAGGCCATCCTGGCGTCCGACCTGGGCCTGACCCCCAACACGGCCGGCACCACCATCCGCCTCAACCTGCCCGCCCTTACCGAGGAGCGCCGCAAGGAACTGTCCAAAGTGGTCCACAGCGAAGGCGAGGATGCCAAGGTCGCGATCCGCAACATCCGTCGCGATGCCAACCAGCAGATCAAGGACCTGCTGAAGGACAAGCAGATCACCGAAGACGAAGAACGCCGGACCGAAGACGAAATCCAGAAGCTCACCGACAAGGCCATCAAGGATGTCGACGACGTGGTGAAGGCCAAGGAACAGGAACTGATGGCGGTCTGAGGACTGCCATGTCCTCCACCGTCCGCGTGTCCGTGCCACGCCACCTGGCCGTCATCATGGACGGCAACGGGCGCTGGGCAGAACGCCGTCGCCGTCCGCGCGTGATCGGCCATCGCGCCGGCGCGCGCGCGGTCAATACCTGCATCGACTTCTGTCTGGAACGCGGCATCGGCGCGCTGACCCTGTTCGCGTTCTCCAGCGAGAACTGGGGCCGGCCCGAAGAGGAAGTCGGCGCGCTGATGAAACTGTTCCTCAACGCGCTGGACCGCGAAGTCGAGGAACTGCACCGGCGCCAGGTGCGCGTGCGCTTCATCGGCGATCGCACCCGGTTCTCGGCCGATATCCGCTCGCGTATGGATGCGGCCGAAGCACTGACGCGCGCGAATGCGCGCCTGCACTTGGCCATCGCCGCCAGTTACGGCGGCCGCCAGGACATCGCGCACGCGGCGCGTGCGCTGGCGGCCGACGTCGCGGCCGGCCGGCTGCGGCCGGAGGACATCGACGAGGCGGCGCTCGGCGCCCACATCGCGCTGGCCGACCTGCCGCCGCCCGATCTGTTCATCCGTACCGGCGGCGACCACCGCGTCAGCAATTTCCTGCTGTGGCAGCTGGCGTACACCGAACTCTGGTTCACCGACGTGCTGTGGCCCGACCTGGACGCCGCGCTGCTGCAACGCGCGCTGGACGACTTCGCGCAGCGCGAGCGCCGCTTCGGGCTGACCAGTGCCCAGGTCGCCGGCAGCGCCACCGAGGATTCATCCGCATGAGCGCCACCCGTACCCGTGTCATTGCAGCGCTGGTGATGGCGCCGTTCGCGATCGGCGCCATCCTGCTGCTGCCCACGTCCTGGCTGGCCATGCTGGCCGCGCTGGTGTTCCTGGTGGGGCTGTGGGAATGGTTCAAGCTCGCCGAGATCGACGACACCCTGCAGCGCACCGTGCTGCTGACCGCCAACCTGCTGGTGATGGTGGCGCTGGTGTGGGCATCGAGAGGATCCGGCGACGCCACCGACCTGGTGCCGTTGCGCCTGATGGCGCTTGCGGGCGTGGTCTGGTGGCTGCTCGCGCTGCTCTGGCTGCGCTTCTTCAGCTTCGCGTCCGATCACGAGACCTGGGCCCGCGTGTTCAAGCTGGCGGCGGGTACGCTGGCCGTGGTCCCGGCCTGGTGCGCGCTGGGCCTGATCCACGTCTCCGAGCCGAATGGGCACATCTGGCTCTTCGTCGCCCTGGCCATCGTCTGGGCCGCCGACAGCGGGGCCTACTTCGCCGGCCGGCACTTCGGCGGGCGGTGGTTCAAGGGCCGCAAGCTGGCGCCGCGGATCAGCCCCAACAAGACCCTGGAAGGCCTGCTCGGCGGCCTGGCCGCCGGCATGCTGGTGGCGGCCGTTGGCGGACTGATCGCCGGAGCCGGCGCCGGCCAGCTCCCCGGCGTGCTGGTGGTGGCCGTGTTCACGGTGCTGTTCTCGGTGGTCGGCGACCTGTTCGAGAGCCTGCTCAAGCGACATGTCGGCGCCAAGGACTCCGGCGACGTCATCCCGGGTCACGGCGGCGTGCTCGACCGCATCGATGGCGTGCTCGCTGCGCTGCCCATCTTCGTGCTGGGCAAGGACGTCTTCGGATTCTGAGCATGACGGCGCATGTCCCCCGCAACGTGGCGGTCCTGGGCGCGACCGGCTCGATCGGCGCGTCGGCGCTGGATGTCATCGCACGCCATCCCGACCGCTACCGCGCGGGCCTGCTGGCGGCCGGCGGCAACGTGGAGGCCCTGCTCGCCCTCTGCGTCGCGCACCGGCCCGACCATGCGGTGATCGCCGACGAGGGCCTGTATGCGCGGCTCCGCGACGGCCTGTCCCAGGCCGGCCTGCCCACGCGTGCCCACGCCGGCACGGCCGCGCTGGATGCGCTGGTGGCGGAACCGGATTGCGGCATCGTGGTAGCCGCCATCGTCGGGGCCGCCGGGCTGTCGTCGACGCTCGCCGCGGCACGCGCGGGCAAGCGCCTGCTGCTGGCCAACAAGGAATCGCTGGTGCTCGCCGGCGAGCTGGTGACGGCCGCTGCGGACGCGGCAGGCGCCGAGATCATTCCGATCGACAGCGAGCACAACGCCATCTTCCAGTGCCTGCGTTCACGGCAGGCTCAGGCCGAGGTCAGCCGCATCGTGCTGACCGCGTCGGGTGGCCCGTTCCGGGGCCGCCGCCGCGCCGAGCTGGCGCAGGTCACGCGCGAGCAGGCCGTCGCGCATCCCAAGTGGTCGATGGGGCCGAAGATCTCGGTGGATTCGGCCACGCTGATGAACAAGGGATTGGAGCTGATCGAAGCCCACCACCTGTTCGGCGTCGGCCGTGAGCGGCTGGACGTGCTGGTGCATCCGCAGAGCCTGGTGCACTCGCTGGTGGAATTCGTCGACGGCTCCACGCTGGCGCAACTCGGGCTGCCCGACATGCGGACCTCGCTGGCGGTCGGCCTGGGGTGGCCGGAACGGATCGGCTCGGGCGTAGGCGGGCTCGACCTGTTGCAGCATCCGCGACTGGAGTTCGAGGCGCCGGACACCGATGCCTTCCCTTGCCTGCGACTGGCCTGGGAGGCGATGGCGGCGGGCGGTACCGCGCCGGCCGTGCTGAACGCGGCCAATGAAGTTGCGGTTTCAGCCTTTCTTCAGGGCCAAATCGGTTTCCTATCCATCCCCGCGCTGGTCGAGGATGCCCTCGCTGCGCTGCCTGCGGCACCGGCCGATTCGCTGGACGCGTTGCTGGCGGCGGATGTCGAGGCACGCCGGTTGACCGACCGCAATCTCGCAAGCCACCTCTCCGCATGAGCACCGACATCCGATGAGTGAAGTGCTGGGCTCAATCTGGTGGATGATCGTGGCGCTCGGCGTGCTGGTCACGTTCCACGAATTCGGCCACTACTGGGTGGCGCGCCGCTGCGGCGTGAAGGTGCTGCGCTTTTCCGTGGGTTTCGGCAAACCGCTGTGGTCGCGCCGCGACCGCCACGGCACCGAGTTCGCGGTCGCCGCGATTCCGCTGGGCGGCTACGTGAAGATGCTGGACGAAGCCGAGGGCGACGTCCCCGCCGCGCAACTGGACCAGGCCTTCAATCGCAAGTCCGTCTGGCAGCGCATCGCCGTGGTCGCCGCCGGCCCGCTGGCGAACGTGCTGCTGTGCGTGATCCTGCTATGGGCGATGTTCGTGATCGGCAAGCAGGATTACTCGGCCACGCTGGGTAGCGTCTCGGGCATCGCCGCCGACGCCGGTTTCCAGCGCGGCGACCGCATCGTGCGGGTCGGCGACCGGGCGATCGATACGTGGACCGACGCGTCGATGGTGCTGACCAAGGCCGCCATCGACCGCGACGACGTGCCGCTGGACGTCGAAACCGCAGACGGTTCGACGGTGACCCGCACCCTGCCGCTGTCCCGGCTGCCTGCAGATTTCGACCAGGAGAACGCGACCGGTGTGATGGGACTGACCTGGCAGTACGCGATCATGCCGGCGGTGATCGGCAAGGTCACGCCCGACTCGGCCGCCGATGGCGTGCTGAAGGTCGGCGATACGGTGACGGCCGTGGACGGCCAGCGCGTACATGGCTTCGACGACATCGCCCGCCAGGTCGATGCGCTGGGCAAGCGCGGTGGCGCGGCCATGGTCGAGGTGGATCGCGAAGGCCAGCGGCTGGCGTTCGAGCTGACCCCGCGCTGGACCAGGCACCCCGAGGCCGGCAAGGGTCATTACTGGGCCCTGGGCCTGGCTCCCCCCGAGAAGGTGCAGATGCCGGCCTACGACGCCCGGCTGCATTTCGGCCCCCTGGCGGCCGTACCGGCCGCCCTGCGCGAGACCGGCAAGCTGACGGCGGACTCGCTGGGCATGATCCGCCGCATGCTGACCGGCGACGCCTCGCTGAAGAACGTGTCCGGCCCGATCACCATCGCCCAGGTCGCCAATGTTTCGGCCCAGCGGGGGCCGGACTGGTTCCTCTGGTTCCTGGCGGCCATGTCGCTGAGCCTGGCCATCATCAACCTGCTGCCGATCCCCGTCTTGGACGGCGGCCACCTGCTGTATTACCTTATTGAATTGGTCAAGGGCAGCCCCTTGAGCGAACGCCACATGGTGGCCGGACAATACGTGGGCCTGGCGGCACTGGCGGGCCTGATGGGACTGGCGTTCTACAACGACATCCTGCGTCTGATGACGCGTCTGGTGACCTGATGCCCCTGAACTTCCACGGGCCGGCCCGCTCCAAGGTGGCCGCTCCTCCCCTTGCTGCACCCCGGACCGCCGCCCTGCAGTCCACTCCTGCGCCGCAGGAACCACTCCAACCGGACGTAATGATGACGCGACTGCCTTCCCGCCGCCTGCTTGCCCTCGCCCTGGCTTCGGCCATCGCCATGCCGGCACTGGCCCAGACGACGGAACCCGCTGCCGCGCCCGTGGCCGCCGCGCCGCTGAGCAACGCCTCGTTCACCGCGACCGACATCCGCATCGATGGCCTGCAGCGCATCTCGACCGGCACCGCGCTGACCTACCTGCCGATCGAACGCGGCGACGTGGTCACCCCGACGAATGTCGCCGAATCGATCCGCGCGCTGTACAAGACCGGCTTCTTCGAGGACGTGAAGCTCGACCGCCAGGGCGACATCCTGGTCGTCACCGTCACCGAGCGCCCGGCGATCAACAAGCTGACGCTGACCGGCAACAAGGACATCAAGACCGAAGACCTGATGACCGGCCTGAAGGACATCGGCCTGGCCGAGGGCGAAACCTTCGACCGCCTGAGCCTGGACCGGGTGACGCAGGAACTGGTCCGCCAGTACAACAACCGCGGCAAGTACAACGTCGAGATCACGCCCACCGTCAGCCCGCTGGACCGCAACCGCGTGGACGTGGCCATCGCGGTGAAGGAAGGCAAGGCCGCCAAGATCAAGCACGTCAACGTCGTCGGCGCCGAGAAGTTCGAGACCGAGGACCTGCTGGAGAACTGGGAATCCAAGGAAACCAGCTGGCTGTCGTGGTACCGCCGCGACGATCAGTACTCCAAAGAGAAGCTGTCCGGCGACATGGAGCGCCTGAATTCCTGGTACCTGGACCGCGGCTACGTGGACTTCAACATCGACTCCACGCAGGTGTCGATCAGTCCCGACAAGCGCGACATGTTCATCACCGCCGGCATCACCGAAGGCGAGCAGTACAAGATCTCCGACGTGAAGGTCACCGGCGACACGGTGCTGCCGAAGGAAGAGATCGAGAAGCTGGTGATCGTCAAGCCGGAGCAGACGTTCTCGCGCGTCCTGCTGGAGATGACGGCCGACTCCATCACCGCCACGCTGGGCAACATCGGCCACGCGTTCGCGCAGGTCAATCCCATTCCGACCGTCGACCGCGAGAACCGCACCGTCGCGATCAACCTGCAGGTGGTGCCGGGTCCGCGCGTCAACGTGCGCCGCATCGTGTTCAAGGGCAACACCCGCACCTCCGACGAAGTCCTGCGTCGCGAGATGCGCCAGTTCGAGGGCAGCTGGTTCTCGCAGGTCGCCGTGGACCGTTCGCGCGTGCGCCTGCGCCGGCTCGGCTACTTCGAGACGGTCGACGTGGAGACCAATCCGGTCCCCGGCACCAACGACCAGGTCGACGTGGTCTTCAACGTCAAGGAAACCACGTCGGGCAGCTTCGTGTTCGGCCTGGGCTACTCGCAGCTGTCCGGCCTGACCACGTCCATCCAGCTGTCGCAGAACAACTTCCTGGGCGGCGGCAACCGCGTGTCGGTCGAAGCGCAGCGCAGCGACTACCTGCAGCGCTACTCGTTCTCGTACACCAACCCGTTCTTCACCGACGAAGGCATGTCGCTGGGCTACAACCTGTGGTGGCGCGAGTTCGACTACTCGGACTTCAACACCGCCCAGTACTCCACCACCAGCGCGGCCGCGCAGGGCATCCTGGGCCTGCCGATCACCGAGAACGACACCGTCTCGCTGCTGTTCGGCATCGACAGCAACGAGATCCTGACCTTCGGCGGCTCCACGCCGCAGACGATCATCGATTACATCGATGCGGTCGGCCAGCGCACCTTCCACGCCTGGCGTGCCGAAGTGGGCTGGGCGCGCGACACGCGCAACGACTACTTCATGCCCACGGGCGGCACCTACCAGCGCGTGTCCGCCGAAGTCGCGCTGCCGGGATCCACGGTCCAGTACTACAAGCTCAACTACGAGTTCTCCAAGTACTGGTCGCTCAGCCCGGCCTTCGTGCTGAACACCCGCGCCGAACTCGGCTATGGCGACAGCTACGGCGACGACCTCTACCGCTACATCTGCGTCGTGAACGGATCGGACCCGCAGATCCCCGGCCAGCCGAACACTGGCACACCATCGGCCGACGGCACCTGTGCCGATGGCGGTACCCTGCAGCGGACGCTGGTGGCCACCGGCCTGCCGTTCTTCGAGAACTTCTACGCCGGCGGCACGCGCTCGGTGCGCGGCTTCCGCGACAACACGCTGGGCCCGCGCTCGGAGGTCATCTCCGGCTTCCGTGGCCAACCGCTTGGCGGCTCGCTGAAGACCACCGGCTCGGTGGAGCTGATCTTCCCGAAGCTGTTCGATTCCAATGCGGCGCGCGTGTCGGCGTTCTTCGACTTCGGCAACGTGTTCGACGGCGTGGACAACTTCGACGCCGGCGAGCTGCGCGCATCCGCAGGCGTGGCGCTGCTGTGGCGCGCGCCGGTCGGCCCGATCTCGATCAGCTACGCCTTCCCGCTGAGGAAGGAAGACGAGGACGAGGTGGAACGCCTGCAGTTCACCTTCGGCGGCGGCTTCTGACCGCAGCGCAGGGCGATCCGGATGGCACGAAGGGGGGCGAAAGCCCCCTTTCTGCTGTCCACCATACGCCCCCGTGGAAGCGGTTCTGCGGCGGCAGGGGCTAAACTACGCGCCTGATGACCGCCCCCTCCTTCACCTCCGGCGAACTCGCCGACCGCTTCGGCCTGGCCCTGCGCGGCGACGGCGACCTGCGCATCGACGGCGTGGCCACGCTGGCGCGCGCCCTGCCGGGGCAGCTCGCCTTCCTCGCCAACAGCCGCTATCGCGCGCAGCTCGCTGACAGCCGCGCCAGTCTGGTGGTGCTGCGTGCCGAGGATGCCGCGGAAGCGACCGGGGCCGTGCTGATCGCGAAGGATCCGTACACCGCCTTCGCCAAGATGGCGGCGCTGTTCGAACGCAAGCCCACCCGCGACGCCGGCATTCATCCGAGCGCCGTCATCGATCCGACAGCCCGCATTGCCCCGGGCGCGCATGTCGGCCCGTTCGTCGTGGTCGGCGCACGCAGCGTGATCGGCGAAGGCAGCGCGATCGGCCCGGGCTGCGTGATCGGCGACGACTGCATGGTCGGCGACGGCTGCGAACTGGTCGCCCGCGTCACCCTGGTCACGCGCGTGCGCCTGGGCCAGCGCGTGCTGGTCCATCCCGGCGCGGTGATCGGCGCCGACGGTTTCGGCCTGGCGATGGACAGCGGGCACTGGATCAAGGTGCCGCAGCTGGGCGGCGTGGTGATCGGCGACGATTGCGAGATCGGCGCCAACACCACCATCGATCGCGGCGCGCTCGATGACACCGTGCTGGAAGAGGACGTTCGCCTCGACAACCAGATCCAGATCGGCCACAACGTCCGCATCGGCGCGCACACGGCGATGGCCGGCTGCAGCGCCGCCGCCGGCAGCGCGCGCATCGGCCGCTACTGCCTGATCGGCGGCGCCGCCGGCGTGCTCGGCCACCTGGAGATCTGCGACCGCGTGGTGGTCACCGCCATGTCGCTGGTGACCAGCTCGATCACCGAGCCCGGCGAGTATTCCAGCGGCACGCCGCTGACCGACAACCGTACCTGGCGCAAGAACGCCGCCCGCTTCAAGCAACTGGACGCCTTGGCACGACGCGTGCTGGCGGCCGACAAGGAAACCCGATGACCCTGGACCTGCAACTGCCCGTCGACGCGGCCACGATCCGCAAGCTGCTGCCGCACCGCTATCCGTTCCTGCTGGTGGACCGGGTGGTGGAATTCGAGAAGGACAAGCGCGTCCTGGCCTACAAGAACATCACCCAGAACGAACCGTTCTTCACCGGCCATTTCCCGGACCGTCCGATCATGCCGGGCGTGCTGATCATCGAAGCGCTGGCGCAGGCGGGCGGCCTGTTGACCCAGCTCTCGCACCAGGGCGACACGGCGGGACGCATGTTCTACATGGTGAAGGTGGAGAACGCGCGCTTCACCCGCATGGTCGTGCCGGGCGACCGCCTGGACCTGGACGTCACCCTGAAGCGCCTGATCCGCAACATGGCCTTCTACACCGGCGTGGCCTCGGTCAACGGCGAACAGGTCGCCTGCGCCGACGTGCTGTGCGCCGAGGACACCCGCTGAGATGAGCGCCCCCACCGCCATCCATCCCAGCGCGGTCGTCGACCCCGGTGCGGTGCTGGGCGAAGGCGTGCGCATCGGTCCGTTCGCCTACGTCGGTCCCGACGTCGAGATCGGCGACGGCACGGTGATCGGGCCGCACTGCACGGTCACCGGCCCCACCCGCATCGGCCGCGACAACGTGTTCACCGGTCACGCCGCCATCGGTGGCGATCCGCAGGACAAGAAGTTCAAGGGCGAGCGCGTCGAGCTGGTGATCGGCGACCGCAACCAGGTACGCGAGTTCGTCACGCTCAACCGCGGTACCGGGACCGGCGGCGGCATCACCCGCATCGGTAGCGACAACATGCTGCTCGCGTACACGCACGTGGCGCACGACTGCATCGTCGGCAACCACTGCGTGTTCTCCAACAACTCGACGCTGGCGGGCCACGTCACCATCGAGGACTGGGTGATCATGAGCGGCTTCGCCGGCGTGCACCAGTTCTGCCGCGTCGGCGCACACGCCTTCATCGGCATGGGCGTGCTGCTGAGCGGCGACGTACCCCCGTTCACCATGGTCGCGGGCGACGCCGCCGGCCGGCCGCGCGGCATCAACAGCGAAGGCCTCAAGCGGCGTGGGTTCGATGCCGACCGCATCGCCGCCATCAAGCGCGCCTACCGCACGCTGTACGTCGCCGGCCTGCCGCTGGCCGAAGCCAAACAACAGCTCGCCGAACAGGCCCAGGCCAGCGACGACGTGAAAGCGCTGCTGCAGTTCATCGAAAGCGGCGAACGGCCGTTGCAGCGGTGAGTGCCGGGAATCGGGAGTCGGGAATCGGGATTGGGCAGGCCGGCTCTCCGTCGGCGCTCCTCGCCTCCTCCCTCACTCATTCCCCCTTCCCGATTCCCGCCACGCGTGGTGTACGCATCGCGCTGTGCGCCGGCGAGGCCTCCGGTGATGGCCTCGGCGCAGGAGTGATGGCTGCGCTGCGTGCGCGCTTTCCGAACGCCGAATTCGTCGGTATCGGCGGCGATGCGATGCGTGCTGCCGGCTGCGACACCTGGTTCGACGCGAACGAACTGGCCGTGATGGGCCTGGCCGAAGTACTGCGCCACCTGCCGCGGCTGCTGCGCCTGCGCAAGGACTTCCGGCAGCGCGTGCTGGACTGGAAGCCCGATGTCTACGTCGGCATCGATGCACCCGACTTCAACCTCGGCGTCGAGCGCTGGCTGAAGGAGCGCGGCGTGCGCACGGTCCACTATGTCAGCCCGTCCGTCTGGGCGTGGCGCGAACAGCGTGCCGCGAAGATCGGCCGGAGCGCCGACCGCGTGCTCTGCCTGTTCCCGATGGAGCCGCCGATCTACGCGAAGCACGGCGTGGATGCGCGCTTCGTCGGCCATCCGATGGCGGACGAGATCCCGCTGCAGCCGGACCGGGCCGCCGCGCGTGCCGCACTCGGGCTGCCCGCGGACGCGCCGGTGCTGGCCGTGCTGCCTGGCAGCCGGCTCGGCGAGATCGGACGGCTGGCGCCGGCCTTCTTCGACGCCGCGTGCCTGGTCGCCACGCAGGTTCCCGGGCTGCAGATCGTCGTGCCGGCCGCCAATGCCGCCTGCCGGCAGGCGCTGGAGGCGCAGTTCGCCGCACATGGCGCCGACGCCGCGTGGCGCCTGCTCGACGGCCGCGCACGCGACGCGATGATCGCCAGCGATGCCGTCCTGCTCGCCTCCGGCACGGCCACGCTGGAAGCCATGCTGTGCAAGCGCCCGATGGTGGTGGGCTACCGCATCGCGCCGCTGACGTACCGCATCGTCAAGGGCCTGGGGATGCTGAAGGTGGAGCGTTACGCGCTGCCGAACGTGCTGGCGGGCGAGGACATCGCGCCCGAGCTGATGCAGGACGACTGCACGCCGGACAAACTGTCTTCAGCCGTCCTGCGCTGGTTCCGCGAACCGGAGGCCGTCGCCGGCCTTCAGCCCGTCTATCAGCGGCTGCATGCGCAGCTGCGCCAGGACGCCTCGGCGAGCGCGGCCGCGGCAGTCGCGGAGTTGATCGTTCCCCCTGTAGGAGCGACGTAAGTCGCGACCGAGAACCCTGCCTGCCGTGAAGTCATCACCGTCCGCCAGACAACGCTCTTCGTCACCCGTTCACGCCAAGGGACGAGCTTCCGTGGTTGTCATTTGCACGGTCGCGACTTACGTCGCTCCTACAGAGGGCACTGTGCGATGACGTCGGCCTCGCTGTTCCCGATGCCCGTCGTCCGCCTCATCGCCGGCGTGGACGAGGCTGGTCGCGGCCCGCTGGCCGGACCGGTCGCCGTCGCGGCGGTCATCCTGGACGACGCACGTCCGATCGCGGGCCTGAACGACTCCAAGCAACTCAGCGAGGCGAAGCGCGAGGCGCTGTTCCCGCTGATCCAGCAACGCGCCCTCGCCTGGCGCGTGGTGTTCGTCGAACCGGACGAGATCGACCGGCTCAATATCCTGCAGGCGACCCTGGAAGGCATGCGTCGCGCGGTCATGGCGTTGCAGCCGTTCCCCGAACTGGTCCGCATCGACGGCAACCGCGCGCCGAAGGGCCTGAACTGCATGGCCGAGACGCTGGTCGGCGGCGACGCCATCGAACCGGCGATCATGGCGGCGTCGATCCTGGCCAAAGTGTCGCGCGACCGCCTGATGGTGCAGCTGCACGCGACGTTTCCGCAGTACGGCTTCGACGTGCACAAGGGCTATCCGACGCCTGCGCACCTGTCGGCACTGTCGCGGCACGGACCGTGCGCGCATCACCGCCGCAGCTTCGCGCCCGTGCGCGACGCACTCGCCGGGCGCTGACACACAGGCATTCACGCGCGTGACCATCGGCACGGTGCCCATGGTCACGATGGCTTCCAGCAGGCGCACGCGTCTCCGCGCAAGGGCACGATGACCCTGCATCCCGCGCTCCACCACGCCCGGGAGCCCTCTTCCCCCACGAGGTGCGCCATGAGCCTGTTGAATCCTGTTGCCACGTCCACCACCCCGCTGCTCGCCGTCGACGACACGCGCGTGCAGCTGCTGCGCAGCCTGCTGGCCGACTGCGACTGGTCGCCGCCGGCCATCCTGCGCGGTCGCCTGCAGCAGGCCATGGCGCTGCTGCGCGAGCCCGGCGTCTCGCTGGACGAAGCCACCTGGCTGCTGGTCGCCGACGAGACCGCGCGCTATCTGGATTTCCGCCGCCTGCGCAGCCTCGAAGCGCAGCTGCGCGGATGCGCGTACGAGGCGCTGCATTACACCCGCGCCGACTGGGAGGCCGCGCGCAACGCCGAAGCCGCGCTGGAATCGCACCTGCGGCAGGTGCGCTTCAGCAGCTATGCGCCGGAACCGGTGCCGATGTTCCGCATCCACTGAATCAGGTGCGGCGCGTGGCGCCGCGCTACCCCCATCCCGAGCCCTCGGGTTTCCCCTGGGCCGCCTTTCCCCGGGCGGCCTTTTTTTGTCCGGACGGGCCCGTTCCGCGACGCCGGAATGTCAAGCCTTGCCCCTCCCCACCCCCGCCGGTACGCTGCCCCGTCAGTATCCCGGACCGGCATGTCTTCGCGTTTCGTCCACCTCCACCTGCACACCGAGTTCTCGCTCGCGGATTCGATCATCCGCGTGCCCGAGAAGCCGGACCATGCCGACCCGAAAAAGGCCAAGCAGGCCAACCTGCTGAGCCGGGCGGTGGAACTGGGCATGCCCGCACTGGCGGTGACCGACCGCAACAACCTGTTCGCGCTGGTGAAGTTCTACAAGGCCGCCGAGGGCGTGGGCATCAAGCCCATCGCCGGCGCCGATGTGATGGTGGCCGACGGCAGCGACGCGCCCTGGCCGGTGACGTTGCTCTGCCGCGACCGCGACGGCTACCTGTCGCTGTCGCGCCTGCTGTCGCGCGCCTGGATGGAAGGCCATCGCACCGACGGCGTCGCCATCGACCCCGAGTGGCTGCGCGCCGACCACCAGGGCCTGTTCGCCATCATGGGCCGGCAGAGCCTGGCCGGACGGCTGGCGCTGACCGGGCGCCATGATCTGGCCGAACAGCACCTCGCCGACTGGCAGCGCGCCTTCGGCGACGACCTGCACCTGGAGCTGACGCGCACGCAGCGCGACGGCGAGGAAGCCTTCAATGCCTTCGCCCTGCATGCCGCCGGTACGCGCGGCCTGCCGGTGATCGCCAGCAACGACGTGCGCTTCCTGTCGCCGGACGATTTCGACGCGCACGAAGCCCGCGTATGCATCGCCTCCGGACGCGTGCTGGACGATCCCAAGCGTCCGCGCGAGTACAGCGCCGAGCAGTACATGAAGTCGGCCGAGCAGATGGCCGAGCTGTTCGCCGACGTGCCCGACGCGCTGGACAACACCGTGGCGCTGGCGCAGCGCTGCAACATCGAGATGCGGCTGGGCACCTACTTCCTGCCCGCGTATCCGGTGCCGGACGACGAAACGCTGGACAGCTGGATCCGTCGCCAGTCGCACGACGGGTTGAAGGCCCGCCTGGAGAAGAATCCGCTGGCGCCCGGCCACACGCGCGAGGATTACGAAAAGCGGCTCGACTTCGAGCTGGACACCATCTGCAAGATGGGCTTCCCCGGCTACTTCCTGATCGTGGCCGACTTCATCCAGTGGGGAAAGAACCACGGCATCCCCATCGGTCCGGGCCGTGGCTCCGGTGCGGGTTCGCTGGTGGCGTGGGCGCTGCAGATCACCGACCTGGACCCGCTGCCGTACGGCCTGCTGTTCGAGCGCTTCCTCAATCCGGAACGCGTGTCGATGCCCGACTTCGACATCGACTTCTGCATGGACCGCCGCGATGAAGTCATCGACTACGTTGCGCGCAAGTACGGCCGCGACCGCGTCAGCCAGATCATCACCTACGGCACGATGGCGGCGAAGGCGGTGGTGCGCGACGCCGGCCGCGTGCTCGGCTTCCCCTACGGCCTGGTCGACAGCGTCGCCAAGCTCATCCCCAACATCCTGGGCGTGTCGCTGAAGGACGCGATGGGCGAAGGCAGCAGCGAGGCCGCCTCGCAGGAACTGATCGACCGCTACCGCGACGAGGACGACGTCCGCGACCTGATCGACCTGGCGCGCCAGCTGGAAGACCTCACCCGCAATGCCGGCAAGCACGCCGGCGGCGTGGTGATCGCGCCCTCGCCGCTGTCGGACTTCTGCCCGCTGTTCGCCGAACACGACGAAGGCGGGCGCGGCAAGAACCCGGTCACCCAGTTCGACAAGGACGACGTGGAAGCCGTCGGCCTGGTGAAGTTCGACTTCCTGGGCCTGCGTACTCTCACCATCATCGACTGGGCGGTGAAGGCGATCAACGAACGCCACGCCCGCGCCGGCGTGCCGCCGGTCGACATCACCACCATTCCGCTGGACGACGCCAGCGTGTATCGCGACGTGTTCGCCAACGGCAACACCGGCTCGGTGTTCCAGTTCGAATCCACCGGCATGCGGCGTGCACTGAAGGAAGCCAAGCCCGACCGCTTCGAGGACCTGATCGCGCTGAACGCGCTGTACCGTCCCGGCCCGATGGACATGATCCCGTCGTTCGTCGAGCGCAAGCACGGTCGCGAGGAATTCGAGTATCCCGACCCGCGCACGCGGACCATGCTGGAAGAGACCTACGGCATCATGGTCTACCAGGAGCAGGTCATGCAGATGGCGCAGATCGTCGGCGGCTACTCGCTGGGCGGCGCCGACCTGCTGCGCCGCGCGATGGGCAAGAAGGTGCCGGCCGAGATGGCCAAGCACCGCGAGATCTTCCGCGGGGGCGCCGCCAAGGGTGGCGTGGACGAGCGCAAGGCCGACGAAATCTTCGACCTGATGGAGAAGTTCGCCGGCTACGGCTTCAACAAGTCGCACGCCGCCGCGTACTCGCTGGTCGCCTACCAGACCGCGTGGCTGAAGAAGCACTATCCGGCCGAATTCATGGCGGCCACGCTGTCCTCGGACATGGACAAGACCGAGAAGGTGGTCGGCTTCCTCGACGAGGCGCGCGGCCTGGGCCTGAACGTCATGCCGCCGGACGTGAACCACTCCGACTTCATGTTCGTGGCCACCGATGCGAACAGCATCCGCTACGGCCTGGGCGCGGTGAAGGGCGTCGGCCAGGGCGTGTGCGAGAGCATCGTCGAGGCGCGCAGGCAGGGTGGCGAGTTCCGCGACCTGTTCGATTTCTGCAAGCGCGTGGATTCGTCCAAGCTCAACAAGCGTGCGCTGGAGGCGTTGATCAACGCCGGTGCGCTGGATGCGCTGGGCCGCAACCGCGCCTCGCTGGCGCTGCAGCTGCCGGAGGTGCTGAAAGCGATCGACCAGATCAGCAAGAACCGCAACGCCGGCATCGTCGACATGTTCGGGGCCAGCAGCGGCGGCGACGACATCCACATCGAGCTGCCCGTCACCGACGAGTGGCCGCTGATGCAGGTGCTGCACGGCGAGCGCGAGACGCTGGGGCACTACCTCAGCGGCCACCCGATGGACCCGTACCGCGACGACCTGCGCTCGCTGGTCGGCAGCGACCTGAGCGAGCTCGACCGCATCTGGTCCAGCTCCTCCGGCGGCGACAAGAAGGGCTGGCGGCCGGAAGTCAACGCGATCGTCGCCGGCCAGGTGGTCGGCGTCCGCCGCAAGGGCGACAGCCAGGTGTTCGTGCAGCTGGAAGACGGCCGCGGCCGCATCGAATGCAGTGCGTTCTCCGATGCGCTGGCCGAGTTCGGCGCGCTGATGACGCGCGACCGCGTGCTGGTCATCAAGGGCGGCCTGCGCGAGGACGAGTTCAGCGGCGGCTACAGCCTGCGCATCCGCCAGGTGTGGGACTACGCGCAACTCTGCCAGCAGCATGCGCACCGCCTGCAGCTGCGCCTGGACCTGCGCGTACCGGGCCTGTGGGAACGGGTCGATGCGCTGCTGTCGCGCCACCGCCCGGGCGGCACGCCGCTGCGCCTGGACCTGCTGATGTCCGCCGGAGACGCCGCCATCGCCGGCATGCTGGACCTCAACGGCCAGAAGGCCGTGCGCGTGGATGTGGAGCTGCTGGATGCCCTGCGGGCCATGCCCGGCGTGCGCGCGGCCAAGCCCGCGTTCCAGCGCCCGTGGGCGAACTGACGCGCCGCGTGCGCGCCATCACGGCCCTACCCCCCCGTACGTGACCGCTGGAGCGCTTCGGCTACACTTTGCCCCTTTCCGGCCCATGGCCCACAGATGAATCCGAACTACCTCGATTTCGAACAGCCCATCGCCGACCTGGAAGCCAGGATCCAGGACCTGCGCGCCGCCAGCACCGGGCCGGCGGTGAATGTCGATGCCGAGGTGCACGCCCTGCAGGACAAGCTGCGCGTGCGCACGGCGCAGATCTTCCGCGACCTGTCGCCGTGGCAGGTCTCGCAGCTGGCGCGCCATCCGGCGCGGCCGTACACCCTGGACTACATCAAGGTGTTCTGCGACGAGTTCCAGGAACTGGCCGGCGACCGCGCCTTCGCCGACGACGCCGCCATCGTCGGCGGCCTGGGCCGCATCGACGGCCGCAGCGTGATGATCATCGGCCACCAGAAGGGTCGCGACACCAAGAGCAAGATCGCGCGCAACTTCGGCATGCCGCGCCCCGAGGGCTACCGCAAGGCGCTGCGCCTGATGAAGATGGCCGAGCGCTTCAAGCTGCCGCTGCTGACCTTCATCGACACCCCGGGCGCGTACCCGGGCGTCGGCGCGGAAGAGCGCGGCCAGTCCGAGGCGATCGCGCGCAACCTGATGGAAATGGCGGAACTGAAGATCCCGATCATCTGCACGGTGATCGGCGAAGGCGGCAGTGGCGGCGCCCTGGCCATCGGCGTGGGCGACCGTACGTTGATGCTGGAGTACGGCACCTACTCGGTGATTTCGCCGGAAGGCTGCGCCTCGATCCTGTGGAAGGACGCCGCCAAGGCCAAGGACGCCGCCGAACAGCTCGGCCTGACCGCCAAGCGCCTGCACGGCCTGGGCCTGGTCGACAAGGTGGTGCGCGAACCCATCGGCGGCGCGCACCGCAACCCGCGCCAGATGGCCGTCCGCCTGAAGGCCGTGCTACTCAACGAACTCGACGCACTGGAACAACTGCCCGTCGAGCAGTTGCTGCAGAAGCGCTACGCGCGCCTGCGCGGTTACGGCGCGTACGAGGCCGCCTGAGCCCTCGCCGGGGATGGCCTGGATCAGAGCCCTCCCCGGAACCCTGCTGGTCGTCGCCGCACTCGTCATCGGCCTGTGCTTCGGTCTGTACGCCCATGGGGCGTCCGGACTGCCCGACGATCTCGAGCCGAGCCGCTACCGCGCCACGCCCGACCTCCGCGCGCTTTACCTGGCCGTCAATGCACGCGGCATCCAGGACGTGCCGCGCCTGAATCCTGTCAGCGTCTGGGGATACTGGCTCTGGCATTTCTCCGGTCGGCAACACGAACCGCTCGGCTCCCAGCTGACGCTGCTCGGCGATAGCGGACGATCACTGATGATGCGGCAACCGCGTCGGGCCAGAGGCGCTCAATGGCATCCCGCCGGCCTGGCAGCCACCGTCCGCGTGAGTCGTCAGTGGGAGATGGACCGGATGGTCGACACGCTGCTGGCAGAGGGCGCGTTCGGTCGCGGCGCGACCGGCATCGAGCAGGCCGCGCGGGCCTGGTACGGCCGGCCGCTGGGCGAACTCGTCGCCGAGGAGCGGCTGCTGCTGGTCGTACTGATGAAAAGCCCGTCCCATCACGACCCTGCCTGCCATCCGGAACGGTTGACAGACCGGTATCGATGGGGCGCGGCGCACGCCGGCATTCCCGACGCGGCGGACGCGCTGCGTATCGCGATGGCTAGAATGCGGCCTGTCGCCTGTCCGGCATCGAGATCCGCGCCCGCCCCATGAGCCCCCTCCTGCTGCTGACGTACGCCGTCCAGATCGCCTGCTGCGTGCATGTGGTGCGCACCGGGCGTCCGCTGTACTGGGTTTTCATCCTGCTGGTGTTCCCGTTCTTGTCGGCGATCATCTACGTCATCGCCGAGGTCGTGCCGGAACTGCGGAACAGCCCGTCCGCGCGCCGTACCGTGCGCAGCGTCCGCAACCGTGTCGACCCCGATCGCGACCGCCGCGACGCGGCCCGGCTGCTGAAGGCGGCCGACACACCGGAGAACCGGCGCCGCCTGGCCGAGGAAAGCCTGCGCAGCGGCGACTACGCGCAGGCGGCCGAGTTGTACGAGCAGGCGCTGAAGGGGCTGTATGCCACCGATCCGGACCTGATGCTGGGGCTGGCGAAGTCGCAGTTCGGACTGGGCGACTCGACCCGTGCCCGCGCCACGCTGGAGGCGCTGATCGCCGCCAATCCCGGATTCCGCTCCAGCGATGGCCATCTGCTGTATGCACGCGCCGTCGAGGACAGCGCCGACGCAGCGGCGGCCATCCACGAATACGAAGCCGTCGTGCAGGGCTACCCGGGCGAGGAGGCCCGCGCCCGCTTCGGCCTGCTGCTGAAGCGGCAGGGCGAGCATGCCCGTGCGCGCAGCGTGTTCCAGGAAATCCTCGACCGCTCCGACGTCGCGCCCCGCTACTACCAGCGCGAACAACGCGACTGGATCGAGGTCGCCAGGCGTGAACTGGCCATGCTGCCGCGCGCCTAGGCGGATCAGGGAATCGCGCGCACGACCTTGCCGGTGATGTCCTCGCGACGCGTCATCGGCTGGAAGCGGCTGTCCATGCTGTTGTCGCGGTTGTCGCCCATCATGAAGTAGTGCCCCGGCGGCACCGGCGTCGGCGGGAACGCGCGCGAATGTTCCGCGCTGACGTTTTCCGCCGCGACATACGGCTCCTCGAGTGCCGCGCCATCGATATGCACCGTGCCGTCGACGATGCTCACCGTTTCGCCCGGCAGGCCGACGATCCGCTGGAGCCAGACTTGGCCCTGGTGCGCCGGCAGGAGCAGGGTTACCACATCGCCGCGCTGTGGCGGGTGCCGGGTGTAGTGGCCCGCGCGGGTCACCAGCACCTGTCCCGGCACGATGCCGGGCAGCATGCTGGACGACGGCATGCGGTAGAGGCCATGCCCGAGGATGCGTTGCCGCGGGTCCATCGAGCGGACACCGAACGGATTGAGCGCATACATCGTCAGCGATGCGGCCGGAACCAGGATCGCCAGCACCATCAACACACGGACGAGGGAACGACGCAGGAGGGACATGCTTTGCCGAGGGCGTGCGGACGTAACGGTCAGCATGCCGCAGATTCCCGCGCCCTGCCTCCTCCTTGCCCGCATGCCGTGGTGACGAACGAGCGACGCCGGGGATGGGCCTCAGGCAGCGACGCGGTCGCGGGCAGCCGCATCCTTCTGCCGGCTGAGGTCTTCTTCCGCCCGCAGGTACACGCCATGCAGGGCCTCGCCCGGCCTGGCGCTCGCCGCGCCCACCCGCAGCGACAGGCCGTCCCGACTGCCCGCCTCCAGGGCGGCCTTGCGCAGCGCCTGCATGCGCGCCTCCTGCGCTTCGCCGTGCAGGAGGGCGACGTACTCGGCACTGTCGGTGACGCGGCTGATGTGGTCGCCCAACGCCGGCTGCACACATGCCTCGAGTTCCGCCGCCAGCCCCTGGAGCTGCCGCTCCAGGGTGCGTTCGCCAAGACGACGTGCCGCCTCGGCCATGCCCTGCACCTCGATGATCGCGACCGTGTAACCCGCATCCGAAGGCGTCGCGGAAGGGTCGGTCGCGGCGACGGTCGCCTCGGATTGCAGCGCGCCCATGGCCTGGGATTCGTGCTGCACGCGGTGCGCGTCCAGCAGCGCCATGGTCACGCGCGCCAGCGCGCGCAGCGACGCCTTCTGCTGGCTGTTGAGACGGCGCGGCTGGGTGTCGACCACGCACACCGTCCCCAACGCCTCGCCATTCGCGGTGACCAGCGGCATGCCGGCGTAGAAACGCGCCTTGACCTCGCCGGTCACGATGGGGAACTCGTTGAAGCGCGCATCCTCGCTGAGATCCTGCACTTCCAGCAGCTCATCGGGCTGGCGGATCGCGTGATCGCAGACGGCGGTATCGCGCGTGGTCTGGTGGTCGTCCAGCCCCACGCGCGCCTTGAACCACTGGCGGTCGCGGTCGATCAGCGAGACCACCGCGATGGGCGTGCCGCACAGCGCCGCGGCCACGTTCACCAGATCGTCGTAGACGGTGGCCGGCAGGCTGTCGACCATGTGGTAGCGGTCGAGGGCGTGCTGGCGGCGGGTTTCCTGCGCAGCCGGGGAGTCGGTCGAAACCGTCATGCGTTCTCCTTCGTGTCGATGGCGACGCGCATGGTCGCCGCTGGCCGGTTCAGACCCTGTCAACGGCGGATCGATGCGCGCGACCGGCTGCGCGGCATGCGCATCGCCGCTAGCATGGCGGCATGCCTCCCCACGTCGCCGCTCCCGCCCTGTCACCGCCGCTGGCGACGGGACGCGTGTGGGTGGCCTTCAGTGGCGGGCTCGATTCGACCGTGCTGTTGCACAGGCTGGCGCACGATCCCGTCGTGCGCCATCACGGCCTGCAGGCGATCCACGTGCATCACGGGCTGCATGCCGATGCCGATGCGTGGGCGGAGCACTGCGATGCCCTGTGCGCGACGCTCGGCGTTCCGCTGCAGGTAAAGCGCGTCCACGTGGACACGACCCGGGGCGAAGGCGTGGAGGCCGCAGCGCGGCGCGCACGCTACGCGGCCTTCTCCGAGGTCATGCAGGCCGGCGACATCCTCGCCCTCGCCCATCATCGCGACGATCAGGCCGAGACCTTCCTGCTGCGCGCCCTGCGTGCCTCCGGGCCGGATGGCCTGGCGGCGATGCGGCCATGGCGCGCGTTCGGCGCCGGCTGGCTGTGGCGCCCGCTGCTGGAGCTGCCGCGCGCCGCGCTGGAGGCCTACGCACGTGCCGCGTCGCTGTCGTGGATCGAAGATCCGGGCAATGCCTCCACCGCCTTCGACCGCAACTTCCTGCGCCACCAGGTACTGCCGCTGTTGCGGCAACGCTGGCCGCATGCCGACGCCGCCCTGGCCCGCAGCGCCGCCCTGTGCGCCGACGCCAGCGAACTGCTGGACGCGCAGGATCGCGCGCTGCTCGCGCGTGCGGCCACCGCCGATCCTGCCGCCCTGCACGTCGCTCCGTTGCGCGAAGCCTGCGCCGCGTCGCGCGCACGCGCGTTGCGGTGCTGGATCGAGCGGCTCGGTCTGCCGCCCTTGCCTGCCGAAGGCGTGGCCCGGATCGACGAGGATCTGCTCGATGCACGGGCCGACGCGCAGGCCGGGTTCGCCTGGCGCGGCGCGGTCGTGCGGCGCTGGCGTGGCCTGCTGCACGCCGAACGCCTGCGTCCTGCCTTGCCGGACGGCTGGCACGCCGTCTGGGACGGCAACGCGCCATTCCGGTTGCCGGACGGCGGCGTGCTGGCGCTGGAAGCAGGCGGTCCGTTCGACACCCCGGTACGACTCACCGACCGCCGCGGCGGCGAACGCATCGCCCTGCCCGGTCGCGCGCACCGGCATGCCCTCAAGGACGTGCTGCAGTCGCTGGGCGTGCCGCCCTGGGAACGGCGCCAGTTGCCGTTGCTCTGGCGCGACGACGCGCTGTGGGCCGCCGGCGACCTGGTGCTCTCGGCCGACTGCGACGCGTGGTTGCGCGCGCGCGGCGCGGGTCTGCGCTGGTGTCGCGGCTGAGCCCGCGCCGGGTTTGACCTGACCGCGGCCGATCCCCACACTTGCCGCATGGCAAAGAAAACCTCCGCAGACGCCTCGCCCGTCGCCCATTTCGAGCAGTCGCTCGACGAGCTCGAGCAACTGGTCGAGAAGATGGAACACGGCGACCTGAGCCTGGAAGCCTCGCTTGCCGCCTACGAGCGCGGCGTGGGCCTGTACCGGCAATGCCAGACGGCGCTCGAACAGGCCGAACTGCGCGTGCGGCTGCTCACCGACCCGGAACAACCCGAGAACGGCGAGCCCTTCGCGCCCGCCCCCGATGGCCGCTGATCCGCGCTTCGCCGCCTGGGCGGCCGCGCTGGAAGGACATCTCGACCGCGCCCTGCCGCCGGCCGACGCCGCCCCGCACCGCCTGCACGCCGCCATGCGTCACGCCGTACTGGGAGGCGGCAAGCGCATGCGCGCCCTGCTGGTCTACGCCAGCGGCACCCTGCTGCAGGCGGACGAGGCCACGCTGCATGCGCCCGCCGTCGCGGTCGAACTGATCCACGCCTATTCGCTGGTGCATGACGACCTGCCGGCGATGGACGACGATGACCTGCGCCGCGGCAAGCCCACCGTGCACATCGCCTTCGACGAAGCCACCGCGATCCTCGCCGGCGACGCGCTGCAGACGCGCGCGTTCGAACGTCTGTCCGTGGCCGACGTCGACGCGGCGCTGCGCGTGGCCTGGCTGGCGACGCTGGCGCACGCCTCCGGGGCAGCCGGCATGTGCGGTGGACAGGCGCTGGATATCGACGCGACCGGCACCCGGCAGTCGCTGGACGGACTGCAGCGCATGCATGCGCTCAAGACCGGCGCGCTGATCCGCGCTGCCGTACGCATGGGCGCCCTGGCCGGTGGAGCCGATGCGGCCACGCTGTCGCGGCTGGACGATTTCGCCAGCGCGCTGGGCCTCGCTTTCCAGGTGCGCGACGACATTCTCGACATCGAGGCCAGTTCCGACCAGTTGGGCAAGACCGCCGGCAAGGACGCGGCGCAGGCCAAGTCGACCTACCCGGCGCTGCTCGGCATGCAAGGCGCAAAGGCCAAGCTGGATGAACTCGATGCGCGGATGCGCGACGCGCTGGCGCCTTACGACGGCCGTGCCGGGGCGCTGCGCGCCCTCGGCGAGCTGGCGATCCACCGCGCCCACTGAGCGGACGCATGAAAAAAGCCCGGCGGTGCCGGGCTTTCTTCTTCGTCGCAATGAGCGCTTACTTGATCAGGCGCAGCGCGAACGGGTAGCGGTACGACTCGCCGTTGTTGGCCTTGATGCCGGCAATGATGCACAGCACCAGGTTGGCGATGCCGACCAGCGGCATCAGCAGCAGGCCGATCAGCACGAAGGCCAGGATCCACGAAATCACGATGGCGATGAACACCGTGATCTGGAAGTTCAACGCTTCCTTGGACTGGTCCACGACGAACCCCTTGGAGGCGTCGTCCTTGCTGACCAGCCAGATGATCAGCGCACCGATCGGGCCGGTGATGATGCCCAGCAGGTGGGCCAGCAGCGACATGGTGCGCTGGTCCTGCGGTGCATCGCCGGTGGCCGGCGGCGGCGGTGCGGTGACGTTGTCGAATTCGCTCATGTAGGAGTTCCCCGAGTGGTGTGGTGGGCGGTCGAGGGCGGCGTTCCCCCGCAGCCCTCCGCATGCCAAGCATAACGGGTAATGGTGCGATCGTCGGCCATGCGCGTGCCGCGGGACCCTGCGGCTACTCGCCCGCCACCGTCATCCGGCCGACCAGGATGGAGCCGACACCGACATGCGAACGGCGGTCCACGTCGCTGCCGACCGCCTCGATGGCCGCGAAGATGTCCTTGAGGTTGCCGGCAATGGTGATGCCATCCACCGGGTAGGCCAGCGCACCTTCCTCGACCCAGAAACCGGCCGCGCCACGCGAGTAGTCGCCCGTCACGCCGTTCACGCCCTGGCCCATCAGTTCGGTGACCAGCAACCCGGTGCGCATGCCCGCCAGCAGATCGTCGAATCCGCCCGCGTTCGCTTTCACCTGCAGGTTGTGGACGCCGCCCGCATTGCCGGTGGTCTGCAGGCCGAGCTTGCGCGCCGAATAGCTGCCCAGCACGTAGCGCTCCAGCACGCCGTCGCGGATGAGGTGCGAGCGCTTCGTCGCCACGCCTTCGGCATCGAAGGCGGCCGAGCGCAGGCCGTGCGGCAGCAGCGGCAGTTCCTCGATGGCGAACCAGTCCGGGAAAATGCGCCGACCCGCGTGGTCGAGCAGGAAGCTCGCCTTCCGGTACAGCGCGCCGCCGGACACCGCGCCGAGCAGATGGCCGATCAGCGAGCGCGCCACCTCGGCGGAGAACAGCACGCGATGCTCGCCGGTCGCCAGCGAGCGCGGTTGCAGCCGCGACAGTGTGCGCTCGGCGGCCTTGCGGCCGATGGCCGCCGGATCCTCAAGTTCAAGGTGCGACAACGCCGTGCTGTACCAGCCATCGCGCTGCATGCCGTCGCCCTGCCCGGCGATCAGCGCGCAGCCGATGGTGTGCTGGGTGTCGCGCTCGCGGCCGATGAACCCGTGCGAGTTGGCGTACACCGACAGGCTCTCGCCGCTGCCGACCGAGGCGCCGTCGGAGTTCTCGATGCGCGCATCGGCATCGCGCCCGGCTGCCTCGCAGGCGAGCGCCAGGTCCACCGCGCGATCCGTGTCCAGCGCCCACGGATGCCAGACATCGAGGTCAGGGAAATCGCGGGCCATCAGTGCCGCGTCGGCGAGACCGGACGCCGGGTCGTCCTCGGTGTAGCGCGCGATGGCGCAGGCCTGCGCCACGGTGGCCTCCAGGCTTTCCTCGCGCAGGTCGGCGGTGCTGGCGCTGCCCTTGCGCTGGCCGAAGTACACGGTCACGCCGATGCCGCGGTCTCGCGTGGACTCCACGGTCTCCACCTCGCCCAGGCGGACGTTGACGTTCAGGCCGGTCTCCTCGCTGCAGCTGACCTCGGCCTGGGTGGCGCCGTGCGCCCGCGCACGCTCCAGCAGGCGCTGGGACAGCACTTCCAGGCGTTCGAGCCGGGCAAGGCTGTCATCGGAAGACGTCAGGGCGGTGGCGTTCAATGCTTTATCCTTGTGTCGTGTGATCCGCACCCGCAGGGCCGGATCGAATGAATCCAGGCGCCCGCACGATGCGGCGGACGCGAAAGAGAGGCAGCAGCATGCGCGGACGCGATCCCGAGACCGGCGAATTCCTGAGCCCCAGCCGCACCCAGCAACGGGGCGAAGCGCTGGAAATCCGCAGCCTGGCCGAAAAGCTGGTGGCGTTGCCGGCCGCGCAGCTGGCGCGCCTGCCGATTCCCGACGACCTGATGCCGCACATCGTCGAGACGCAGCGCATCACCTCGCACATCGCCCACAAGCGCCAGCTGCAGTTCCTCGCCAAGCAGATGCGGCGCGAGGAGGACGAGGTGCTGGAAGCGATCCGCGACGCAATGGACGAAGGCGGCGAAGCGGCACGCCGCGAAACCGCCCTGCTCCACCGCGCCGAGCAATGGCGCGACCGCCTGCTCGCCGGTGGCGACGACGCCCTGGCGGCGCTGCTGGACGAATTCCCGACCGCGGACCGGCAGAAACTGCGCCAGCTGGTGCGCAATGCCGCCGAAGAAAAAGCGAAGAACAAACCGCCGCGCGCATTCCGCGAATTGTTCCGCGAACTGCGTGAGCTGCTTGCGGAAGCGAGCGCGACGCAGGACGGCAGCGAAGAAGACGCGCCATAGCTCCTCTCCCCTCGGTAGAGGGGTTGGGGTGAGGGTACGGCGAAGTCCCTGCAGCGCAGGCGTAACGAATTCCACCGCACCCTCATCCGCCCCTGAGGGGCACCTTCTCCCGATGGGAGAAGGGAAAGGCGCCGACGCATATCGTTCCGCGAGTTGCGCAACTTGCGCGATGTGCTGGCGAATGCTCGCGCAGCGCAGGGAACCAGCGAAGACGGCGCGCCATAGCCCCTCTCCCGCCGGGAGAGGGGTTGGGGTGAGGGTACGGCGAAGTCCATGCAGCGCAGGCGTCACGAATTCCACCACACCCTCATCCGCCTGCGGAGCACCTTCTCCCGCCAGGAGAAGGGACTGGCTGGGATGCATCACGCCTTCGTCCCACCCACCGTCAGGCCTTCGATCAGCAACGACGGCTGGCCGACGCCGACCGGCACGCTCTGGCCGTCCTTGCCGCAGACGCCGACGCCCTGGTCCAGCGCCAGGTCGTGGCCGACCATCTTCACCTTCTGCATGGTTTCCGGACCGTTGCCGATCAGCGTGGCACCCTTCACCGGCGCGGTGATGCGGCCGTCCTCGATCAGGTAGGCCTCAGTAGCGGAGAACACGTACTTGCCGCTGGTGATGTCGACCTGCCCGCCGCCGAAGTTGACCGCGTACAGGCCCTTCTTCACCGAGCGGATCATGTCTTCCGGATCGTCCTGGCCGGCCAGCATGTAGGTGTTGGTCATGCGCGGCATCGGCAGGTGCGCGAACGACTCGCGGCGGCCGTTGCCGGTGGGCGCCACGCCCATCAGGCGTGCGTTGTGGGTGTCCTGCATGTAGCCGACCAGCACCCCATCCTCGATCAGCGTGGTGCAGTTGGTCGGCGTGCCTTCGTCGTCGATGTTGAGCGAACCGCGCCGGCCCGGCAGCGTGCCGTCGTCGACGATGGTCACGCCCTTCGCCGCGACTTGCTGGCCGATGCGGCCGGCATACACGCTGGTGCCCTTGCGGTTGAAGTCGCCTTCCAGGCCATGGCCGACCGCCTCGTGAAGCAGCACGCCCGGCCAGCCGCTGCCCAGCACCACCGGCATCACGCCGGCCGGCGCGTCGATCGCCTCGAGGTTCACCAGCGCCTGTCGCAAGGCTTCGCGCGCCAGATCTTCCGGCTTGCCGTCGGCGAACAGCTCGGCATAGCCGTAACGGCCCCCCATGCCCGCATAGCCGGACTCGCGACGACCGTTCTGCTCGACGATGACCTGCACATTCAGGCGCACCAGCGGACGCACGTCGGAAGCGAGCACACCGTCGCTGCGCGCGACCAGCACTGTGTCGATGCCGCCGGACAGGCTGACGGTGACCTGCTGCACGCGGGGATCGGCCGCGCGAAGGAAACGGTCGATCGCACGCAGCGCCTCGACCTTGGCGTCGTTGCCCATCGCGTCGATGGGGTCGTCGCCGGCGTACAGCGCGCGGCCGCCGGTGCGCACCAGCGTGCGTGGCGCATGCGCGGCGCCGTCGCGGGCGATGGCGCGCGCGGACTTCGATGCCTCCAGCAGCGCCTGCGCGTTGATGTCGTCGGAATAGGCGAAGCCGGTCTTCTCGCCGGACACGGCCCGCACGCCGACGCCCTGTTCGATCGAATGCGCCCCGTCCTTGACGATGCCGTCTTCCACCGTCCAGCTCTCGCGCCGCGCATGCTGGAAATACAGGTCGCCGAAATCGATGCCCGGGCCGAGCAACGTGCCGAAGGCGCGGTCGAGGCCGGACGGGTCGAGGCCGGCGGGCAGGAGAAGGCGGGTTTCGGCGAGCGTGATGGGTAGGGTCATGTCATTACCATGGGGGCGGAGGACCACCGCGGCAAGCGGCCCGACCCGCCGGGACTCAGGGAGCGCCGGCACTGCCGGTGCGTTCGTCGGCGCGTTCGTCGGTGCGGCTACGCGACTGTTCGCGTCCCACCACTTCGACCTTGGGCGACTTCCACGGGCCGGTGACGCGGTAGGTCTTGGCGCCCATCTCGGCCAGCGGCTTTTTCAGTACCGCATTGGCCACGGCGCCTACGGCGGCACCGATGGGACCGCCGGCGACGGCGCCGACGGCCGTCAGCACGTTGGCGGATTTCGGCTTCACGTCCACCGTCTGGTCGAACCGCTCGCTGCGCAGGTCGGTGTCGCCGCGGATCACGATTTCGGCCGCAGGGCCGTCGATCATCAGGTCGTCGCTGCGCGCCAGTCCGCCGTCGAGGCGGATGTCGCCGTCGATCCGGTTGAACGCGAAGCCCTTGGAGAAGAAATCGCTGAAGTCGAGCATCAGGCGGCGGCGCACTTCGGCCACGCTCAACAGGCCCAGCACGCGGCCCGCCCCCGGTTCCACTTCCAGCAGATGACCATCGCGCACGGCGAGCGTCACGCTGCCTTCCAGCGCTGCCAGTCGGAACGCCGCCGGACTGCCCGGCCAGCCGGCGTCGGCGGTGATCTGGCCATGGCCGCCGCCGACGCGGTCGCCGACGCCCAGATCGTCGAACAGCACGCCGAAGTTCTCGCTCTTCACGTCGGCGGCGAAACGCGTGCGCGCCGTGTTGCCGGTGCCGGTCCACTGGCCGCGCACGTCGATCTGCTGGCCGGGGGAGCGCAGTTGCAACTGGTCCACGTACAGGCCGTCCGCCTGCTGGCGGGTGCGCAGCTTGGCGGTGCCCAGGCGCGCATCGCCGAACCGCAGGTCCTCCACGTCCAGCGAGAGCGGCGGCACGGCGGCAGGGTCGATGTCGTCGGTGGCGCTTCGCGCGCCGGAGCCTGCTGTCGCTGCGCCTTCCGTCGGCGCCTTGCGCCAATGCACGCGCGCGAGCTTGCCGGCGATGGCGGCGCCCTTGGCATCGGGCACCAGCAGCGCGCCGGACAGGGCCTCGCCATCCAGCGAGATCGCCAGCGACTGCGGCGCGGGAGCCAGTTGCAGTCGCGTGCCCGGGAAGACCGATCCGAGCATCAGCAGTCGTTCGGCGGTGACGTCGATATGGCGCAGGGGCAGGCCATCGCCTTCGCCGCCCCCGCGTGCGACCGCGATCCACTCCATCGCGTCCAGCGCGCCGGTGCGGCCCGTGGCCACCAGGCCCGACGGCGGCGGCGCGTCCTTCACGTGATCGCTGCCCAGTGCGACGCGCACGCCCGTCTGGCCATTGGTGCTGCGTGCGCGCAGCGCCAGCAGATCGCCGAAGGCCACGTCGATCTCGCCGCTGCCGATCGGCAGCGGCGCCCGCACCGTCGCCGCCAGCGGCGTCGCCGCGGCCTTGCGCATAGGGGCCGGCAGGTTCATCGCCGTGCCCACCAGGTTCGACGTCAGGCTCAGCTGGGTGGGTGCGGCCACGACGCCCGCCGGCGTGCGCGGAATCGCCACGCCAACGGTCCATTGCGAACGCCCGTCCATGTACGGCTTGAGCCAGGTCATCTCGGGCGCACGGTCGAGCAGGCGGTCCGCGTCCACCACGGCGGAGAGATCCGCCTCGAAGGCCTGCCTGCGATCCCGCGTGCCGCTGCCGGCACGCAGGCCCAGCACGCCCGGCAGGCCCTCGTGCACGACCTGCAGCGGTCCGGAAGCGAACCCGCCATCGTCGTACTTCGCCTTGCCGCGCACGTTGGCGAACGCCAGGTCCCAGCGCGTCTCGGACAATTGCGCGCCTTTCAGCTCCACGGTGCCCGCCAGTTTCCTGCGCGCCTGCCGCTCGGCGCGCAGCGGCTGCAGCAGGTCGAAGGTCGCGGACACCGGGCCCTTGGCCTGCAGGTGGTCCAGCGTTTCGCCGTAGCTCTTGCGCAGCGGGCTCTGCCGAAGCAGCGAGAGCAGGCGGGCCGAATCGGTGTCGGTGCGCGCGGTGATCTTCAGGTCGCCCTCGCGGAAATCCGCGATGCCGGCCTGGAAGGCGGGAATGTCCACCTCCGCCAGCGCACCGCGCCCTTTCAGCTCGAAGCCGTTACCGATGAACGCGATGTCGGCGTCGACCCGTTCGAGTTGCGGCCACTCCGGCTGGAACCTGAATTGACCACGCGCGATGTGCGCCACCGCCTCGAAACGCCCGTTGTTCGCCACGAACGGCCAGTCGTCCAAATCGCCGCTGACGATGGCGCGGCCGTTGTGCACGGTACCGCCGACCAGGGCGGCATCCAGCCAGTCGACCGCCGTCTTCGACATCTTGTGGTGGATCCAGAAGCCCTTCGCCACCGGCACCGGCGCGTCGGCCAGGTCCGCCGCCAGATCGATCCAGGGCCGCGTGCCGTCGCCCTGGAACCACAGGCCGCCGCGCAGATCGGCCGCATAGTCCTTGCCCTGCACCTGCAGCGCCGTAGTGCCCACACGCCAGCCGCTTCCTTCGCGCCAGCCCAGCATGTCGCCCCGCAGGCGCACGTCGTGCACCACGGCGAATCCGCTGGGCCAGTCGAAGCGCATCGTCGCGGACGGATCCAGCCGCAGCCGGAAGCCATCGGCGTCGCCCTCGAAATCGCCCGCCAGGCCACTGAGCCCGGGCGAATCGCCGACCGCCTTGAACGCGATGTCGCGCAGCTGTCCTTCCGCATGCAGTGCGCCATGCCTGCGGCCGGCCAGGTTCAAGCGCGCGAGCCGCGCACCGGGCTGGGCCTGCACCAGCCAGCGGCGGAGGCCGGCATCGACCCGGTCGCTGAGCCCCAGCACGGCGAACAACGGTGCCGCATCCACCTGGTCGGCCAGCAGCGCGTAGCGCTCGCCGCCGGCCACGACCAGGCCATCGAGCGTCTGCACGGCCGGTGCCGTGCCCACCCGCAGGCGTGGCGCATCAAGGCGCCAGCCGCCGGACACCAGTCGCCAACGCATGCGCGCTTCCATCTGCTCAAAGCCGATGCGGGTCGGCGCGGCGGACGCCGGCAGCGGCGCGCCCCGTAGCGCGACCTGGCGCAGGCGCACATCCGCTGTCACCAGCACCACGCGATGCTTGCGCAGTTCCGTCCAGGCCTGCACGCGTCCGTTGCCGTGCTCGGCGACCACGCCGGCGTAATGCAGCAGCGGCGACCATGCGCCGATGTCTTCCGCGGACACGTCCAGGTAGGCGCGTCCGTCGCCGGCCTTGCGGTCGAAGTCCACCGTGACATGCAGCGGCGCGGCGTCCCGCCGGATCCATGCACGCGTTCCCGCACGCACGCGGTCGCCCTGCACGCGCAGCCGCAGGTCGATCTCCGGCAGGCGGATGTCCCAACCCAGCGAAGGCGCGATGATCGCCAGCCTGCCGTCGATCACCTGCAGTTCGCCCAGGCCTTCCAGGCTCTGCAGCGGATCGTCGGTGGACTGCGTCTGCCCGGGCAGGCCGCGCACCGACCACGCACCGTCGTCGCCGCGCTGCAGGGTCAGCGACAGGCCGCGCAGGCGCAGTTCGGTGAAGGAACGGCCCGGCAGCAGGCCGCCGTACATCGACACCAGCACCTCGGCCTGGCCGATGCGGACGCCGCCGTCACCCTCACCCAGGCGCAAGCCATCGAGCTGCAACAGCGGGCCGCGCCGCGTCCACTGCGTCTTCACCGAGTCGAAGGCGACCGGCCGGCCGGCCCGCTCACTGAGCCAGGCCGCGATGCGGTCAGGATGCCGCTCGGCCAACGGCAACACCTGGCTGGCGATGCCGAGCACCACCGCCATGCACACGAGCACCACCGCGATGCCATACACGGCACCCCGACGGGCCAGGCGCAGACGACGGCGCAGCGGCGTGGGCATCAGCTCGCTGCGCTCGCGGTGATTCGTGATTCGCGATGAGTGATTCGTACAAGCAGCGAGCGAACCGTGCCTTCGCCAATCACCCAGTACGAATCACCAATCACGGCTTCAGAGCAGCACGACATCGAACTGCTCCTGCAGGTACTGCTCGTCGGCCTGGAAGCGGATCGACTTGCCGAGGAATTCCTCCAGTTCCGCCACCGCCGTCGATTCCTCGTCGGTGATGCGGGCGACCACCTTGGGCGAGGCGATCACCAGCAGGCGCGCGGCCTCGAACTGGCGCACCGCGCGGGTGATCTCGCGGAAGATCTCGTAGGTCACGGTTTCGGTGGTCTTGATGCTGCCGCGGCCGCCGCATTCGGGGCACGGCTCGGACAACTGGCGCGCCAGGCTTTCCACCGTGCGCTTGCGGGTCATCTCCACCAGGCCGAGCGGCGAGAACTCGTACACCGTGGTCTTGGCGTGATCCTTCGCCAGCGACTTCTCCAGCGTGCGCAGCACCTGGCGACGATGCTCGGGATCGTCCATGTCGATGAAGTCGATGATGATGATGCCGCCGAGGTTGCGCAGCCGCAGCTGGCGCGCGACCGATTGCGCGGCTTCCAGGTTGGTGCGGTAGACGGTTTCCTCGAGGTTGCGCTGGCCGAGGAACGAACCGGTGTTCACGTCGACCGTGGTCATCGCCTCGGTCTGGTCGATCACCAGGTAGCCGCCCGACTTCAACGGGACCTGCTTGTCCAGCGCGCGGCCGATCTCGTCCTCGACGCCATACAGGTCGAAGATGGGCCGCTCGCCCGAATACAGTTCGATGCGCTCGGCCAGCACCGGCATGTACTTGGCCACGAACGCCTGCAGGCGCTCGTGGGTTTCCTTGGAGTCGACCTTGACCTTTTCCACGTCCTTGCGGATCAGGTCGCGCACGGCGCGCAGCGGCAGGCTGAGATCTTCGTACAGGATGCTGCACGAGGGCGATTCACGGCCGCGCCGCTCGACCACGTTCCACACGCGCGACAGGTAGGCGATGTCCTCGGCCAGCGCCTCGGCCGGCTGGCCTTCGGCATTGGTGCGGATGATGTAGCCGTGGCCGCCATGCAGGCCGGCCAGTTCGCTGACGACCTGCTTGAGGCGGTGGCGCTCGGCCTCGTCCTCGATGCGCGCCGACACGCCGATCACCTTCGACTGCGGCAGCAGCACCAGGTAGCGCGACGGAATACTGATCTGCGTGGTCAGGCGCGCGCCCTTGCTGCCGATGGGATCCTTCACCACCTGCACCACGATGTCCTGCCCGTCGCGCAGCAAGTCCATGATAGGTACGGCCGGCGGCGCAGGCAGCGGCGCCTCTTCGCCCTCGACCACCGCGCCCGGCGACGAACGCACGATGTCGTTGGCATGCAGGAAGGCGGCGCGATCCAGCCCGACCTCGACGAAGGCCGCCTGCATGCCGGGCATCACCCGCTGCACCTTGCCCTTGTAGATGTTGCCCACCACGCCGCGGCGCCAGCCGCGCTCGATGTGCAGTTCCTGCAGCATGCCGTTTTCGATCACCGCGACGCGCGTTTCGCGCGGGGTGACGTTGACCAGGATTTCTTCCGACATGGGTCCGTCCTCAGGCTGACGCGGTGGCGGCGGTGGCCGTCGGATGGATGCCGAAATCGCGCAGCAGCCGGGAGGTCTCGTAAAGCGGCAGGCCCATCACCGCCGAATAGCTGCCGGCCAGCCGGGTGACGAACTGCTCGGCCCGCCCCTGGATGCCGTAGGCACCGGCCTTGCCCATCGCTTCGCCACTGGCGACGTAGGCGGCGATCTCGTCGTCTTCCAGCTCGGCGAAGCTGACCTCGGTGACGACCAGTGCCTGCGCTTCTAGCGACGCGCTGACCACCGAGACCGCGGAAACCGCCTGGTGGGTGCGCCCTGACAGGCGACGCAGCATGGCGGCGGCATCGGCGGCGTCGACCGGCTTGCCGAAGACCTCGTCGTCCAGGATGACCTCGGTATCGGCCCCCAGCACGACCGCGCCGGCCGTACCCATGACCTTCAACAGACCGGCGCCCGCCTTCTCGCGGGCAACGCGGCGGACGTAGTCGGTGGCGGGTTCGTTGGGCTGGCGCTGCTCGGGGAGGTCGAGGTCGATGCGTCCGAAGGTCAGCCCCAGGCGGGTCAGCAGTTCGGCGCGGCGGGGGGATTGGGAGGCCAGGTAGAGCATCACGGAAGAATAACCCGCGGCGCCTGACTGAATGGCCGCTGATGTCGGCCGGAACGCGCAACCCCGCTGCAGATCACAGCCCGTTCATGTCATCGTGAACACCCTTGCGCGTCGACGACGACCCGGGTGCCCGCCACCCGAACCACGATAGGAGATCCCATGCGTCCGACCCTGATCCGCCCCCTGCTGCTCGCCCTTGCCCTGTCCTTCGGAACCACTGCCATGACCGCCTCCGCCCAGACCCTCGCCAGTGTCGGTGCTGCCGCCCCGGAAGGCACCCTGCTCAACGTGTCGGCGCAGGCCGAGGCCTCGCGCGTGCCGGACATCGCCACGATCTCGGCCGGCGTCGTCACCCAGGCCGTCGACGGCAACACCGCCATGCGCCAGAACAGCGAGCAGATGGCCAAGGTGGTGGCCGCCATCAAGGCCGCCGGCATCGCCGACAAGGACGTGCAGACCAGCGGCATCAGCCTCAATCCGCAGTACCGCTACGCCGAGAACGAGGCCCCGAAGATCACCGGCTACCAGGCCAACAACACCGTCAGCATCAAGGTCCGCGACATCGCCAAACTGGGCAAGGTGCTGGATGCCCTGGCCGGCGTCGGTGCCAACCAGATCAACGGCCCCAGTTTCGAGATCGACAACCCGGAGCCGGTCTACGACGAAGCCCGTCTGGCCGCGCTGAAGAAGGCCCAGGCCCGCGCCGAGACCTACGCGAAGTCGCTGGGCCTGAAGGTGCGCCGGATCGTCAGCATCTCCGAAGGAAACGGCGGCTTCCGCCCGATGCCGATGATGGCCATGGCCAAGATGGAAGCACGTGACGCCTCTGGCGCGCCGCCGGTCTCGCCGGGTGAAAGCACGGTTTCGATCAACCTGGACGTGGTGTTCGAACTGGGCAAGTAACCCCGGTCTTCGTGCCCGCGACGACGGCGCCCTGCGTGGCGCCGTTTTCGTTGGAGAGTCCGGTCACCGGACTACGCCGAAGGTCGAACGCTCCTCCCCTTGCGGACGCCCTCCGCCGGAGTACAGTCTGGGCGTGCGGCGCCGGGACGTTGCAACCCCACTCCCTGCGGCCGAGCGTTGTTCCGTTCACAGCCCTCAAGGAGGTGGATCATGGTTCGCGCACTACCCCACGGTTCCGATACCCGCATCGACATCGGCCGCATCGCCGCCATCGCGGCCGCCATCGCCCTTCACGCCGCCGCCCTGCTGATGCTGCTCATCCCGATGGCGGCGCCTCCCCTCGCGCCTGCGGCCAAGCCGAAGCCGGAAGTACGCTGGATACAGAAGGAGGATCCGATCCCCATCGTCGTACCGATCGAGGAGCAACAGACCGTCGTCAAGCGGGAAGAACCGCGTCCCATCACGACGACGCCTGCTGTGGCGCCAACGACGCCGACGGTCGATGTTCCGGTTTTCGTGGAATCGGGGAGCGAGCGCGTCATCGACATCCCCGCGGTCGACAGCGGCGAGATCGGTGGCACCACCGAGGTCGCGGGCCCCCTGCCATCCGCGACGCTGGAATATGTCCGTGCCACCTCGCCGCGCTACCCGATCAATGAACTGAAGAATGGCGTGGAAGGCACGGTGGTCCTGCGCGTGCTGGTCGACATCGACGGCACGCCCCTCGACGTGACCATCGAGACCAGCAGCGGCAACCGCAACCTCGATCGCTCGGCCCTGCAGCACGTGCTGAAGACCTGGCGCTTCAAGCCCGCCATGCAGAACGGACAGGCGGTGCAGGCTTACGGCCTGGTGCCGATCGCGTTCAACCTGCAGTGATGTCCCTCGCGTGAAACAGACAAGCCCGCCGGAATGCGGGCTTTTCTGTTGTTGCCTGTAGGAGCGACGTCAGTCGCGACCGCGAACCAGAGGGCACCGGCAAGCTCGCAGCGGGTCGCTGACTCCCGACCTCAACCCTCCCCGGCGCGCACGCCTTCCGTTCGCGACTCACGTCGCTCCCACAAAGATCCGGGCACCTCAGGCGCGATGGTAGGGATGATTCGCCAACATCGCCGCCGCGCGGTAGACCTGCTCGGCGACCACCAGCCGCACCAGCATGTGCGGCAGGGTCAGCGGGCTGAGCGACCATTTTTCGTGCGCGGCGGCCAGCACATCCGGGGCATGGCCTTCGGGCCCGCCGATCAGCAGCGCGATGTCGCGGCCCAGCGTACGCCAGTGCTCCAGGCGCTGGGCCAACTGCTCCGACGAGTACGGCTTGCCGGTCACCTCCAGCGCCACGACGTGCGCGCTCTTCGGCAACGCCGCCAGCACGCGCTTGCCTTCGTCCTCGATCGCACGCTGCGGGTCGCGACCCTTCCCGCGCAGTCCCGGCTCGATTTCGATCAGTTCGAACGGCAGCCAGTGCGACAGGCGCTTCTGGAACTCGGCGAAGCCCTGCGCGACCCAAGTCGGCGCACGTTCGCCGGTGGCGATGAGGCGGCATTTCATGACGGCATGATAGCGAGCACAAGCAGGGACCCGTAAACGACGACGGCGCCACCCGGGCGCCGTCGCTTGAACACGGAATCGGGTCAGAGCCGCGATTCGTCCGCAGTCTCGGCGTCTTCCGGCGGCTGGTCGCCGACGGTCCACAGGCGTTCCAGCGCGTAGAACTCGCGCACGCGCGGCAGCATGACGTGGACGATGACGTCACCCAGGTCCACCAGGACCCACTCGGCCTCACGCTCGCCTTCCACGCCCAGCGGCATCACGTCCAGCTTCTTGGCGAACTTCACCACTTCGTCGGCGATCGATTTCACGTGGCGGGTCGAGGTGCCGGAGGCGATGACCAGGTAGTCGGCGACGCTGGACTTGCCGCGCACGTCGATCTCGACGACATCCTTGGCTTTCAGTTCCTGCACCGCGGCATGCACGGTGGCGAGCAGGTCCGGCAGGGCCGGCGGCGGGCTGGGGAGGCGGGTCTTGATGACGTGGGCTTGGCTGGACAAAGGCTTGGTGGCTCCGGGAACTCGTGCGGGATTATAGCGGACCGGCGTCGGCGGCCCGTGAGGCGTAAAGCCTTTCGTCGGCAATGGCGTCCGCGACCGCGGGTGGCACCAGATGCCGCCAGGCCTCGCCTGCGGCGATACGGCGGCGGATCTCGGTGGCGGATTCCCGCTGGAGCGGCTGGTTCAACCGGAACACGCGACCTGCCGGCGCCTGCCCCAGGTCCTCGATCCGGTCGGTCCAACGGCCCTCCAGCCGGCCCATCAGGACAGGCGGGAGACCGGCATCGAGCCCGCTGCCCGGTCGGTCGGCAACGACGAAATGCGCCAGGTCGAACAGCGCCGTCCATGACCGCCAGGTGGGCAGGCCGAGCAGGCTGTCGGCGCCGATCAACAGCGCGATCGGAGCAGCCTGGCCCAGCTCCTCGCGCAGCTCCTGCAGCGTGTCGATCGTGTACGAGCGCGCGGCCGGGTCGCGCTGGGCGCGCACCAGCTCGCGTCGATCCACCCGCAGGCCGTGCTCGTCCTGCACGGCCAGGTCGAGCAGGTGCGCGCGCTGCGCCGCAGTGGCGCCGGGAACCGCGCGATGCGGCGGGTCCGCCGCCGGCATCAGGCGGACCGGCACCCCGAATGCACCGTGCGCGGCGCGCGCGATAGCGAGGTGCCCGTTGTGGACCGGGTCGAACGTGCCACCGTAGAAGAGGTGCAGCATCGCCCGGTCAGGCGACCAGCAGGCGTACGGCCTTCGCCTCGGCGATGGCCAGCAACAGCCGCTCCAGCGCCACCCACGCATCGCCGTCGCCGCGCCCCTTGGCGATGCGGTCGATCTTCGATGCCTCGGCGACGAAGCGTTCCCAGCGCGCAGGCGCGGCGTGGCGCTGCAGCGCGCGCTTGAAAGGCGCCTGCTTCGCTTCCCAGATGCCTTGCGACTTCATCTCGGCGGCCAGGTTGCCGCCATTGGCCTGCACGCGCGCCAGCGTCGCGGTGCGCAGCAGTTCCTTGACGATCATCGGCATCAGCCCGGCCACCACGTCGCCTTCGGCGCGCAGCCCGGCGAGGATGCGCGACACCTGCGCGCCCTGCCCGGCCAACACGGCGTCGGTCAGGCGGAACACGTCGTAGCGCGCCGCATTGGCGACCAGCGACTCCATGCGTTCGACGTCCAGCGTCTGTCCGTCGCTGAGCAACGCCAGCTTGTCGATTTCCTGCGCCGCGGCCAGCAGGTTGCCTTCCACGCGATCGGCCAGCAGTTGCACGGCATCGCGGTCGGCGCGCAGGCCCTTGCTGCGCAGACGGCTTTCGATCCATCCGGGCAGTTCGTGCGGCTTGATGGCCCAGGCCACTGCCAGCACGCCGACCCGGGTAATCGCGTCGCTCCACTTGCCCTGGTAAGCCTTGCCCCACTCGCCTGCAGTGATCAGCAGCACCACGTCGGGGGGCGGGTTGGCGCAGAACGCGGTGATCACCTCGGCGCCCTCCTTGCCCGGCTTTCCGCCCGGCAAGCGGACTTCGACCAGACGCCGGGCGCTGAACAGGCTGGGCGCGTTGAAGCTCGCCTCCAGCTGGCCCCAGTCGAAATCGCGGCCGTCGGCATCGAAGACCTCGCGCTCCCCGATGCCTTGCGCACGCGCATGGGCGCGCACGGCATCGGCGGCTTCGAGCACCCGCAGCGTCTCAGGTCCGGCGATCAGGTAGACCGGCAGCAGCGGCTCGGAGGTTGCGCGCGCCGCCAGCTGTTCCGGCCTGAGTTCCATCAGGGGGCTGCGGGCGCCGGACCCGAGCGCACCACGCCGTCGATGCGGCGCAGGATCGACGCCGCCATCTCGCGGCGCAGTTCCTCGGCCAGCACTTCGCGTTCGGTGGTGGTGCCCGTGGCGTCCTGCGGCGGCGACACGTAGTCGCGCGACAGCTCCACGACCTGCTGCGGCACCAGGTCGGTGCCGTCGGCCTTCTTGAAGGCGAACACCACCGCGTAGCGGAGGCTGAATTCCTGCGCGCGCCCGAACTGGTCCACCGCGATCGGCAGATCGCCCCAGCGCTCGGAGACGACACGCAGCGTGGCGACCTGCGCATCGGCCGCCTGGGGGCTGTCCTCTTCGCCGATCGGCGCCGCCAGGGTCGCGCCGGCCGCCTGCAGGCCACGCGACAGGCTGGTCACCAGCGCGCTGTACGACGTGGACGACGCGGTGACGCGAACCGGACCCAAGTCGGACGGCAAGGCGATCTTGTTGCGCAGGTGGAACCCGCACCCGGCCAGGAAGACCAGGGCGAGCAGGAGGAGGGGCAGGCGGAATCGGATCATGGGCGAAGTCTGGACGAGCCCGTCATGGGCGGCAATAGCGTAGCCCGACCGGACGTGAACGCCCGGGCAAGCCATGGGCCTCAGCCGGCGACGATGTTGACGATCTTGCCCGGCACCATGATGACCTTGCGGATCGCCAGGCCCTCGAGGAACTTCGCCGTATTCGGTTCGGCCTTCGCCAGCGCTTCGACATGATCCCGCGGCGCGTCGGCCGCCACCTCGATGGTGCCGCGCAGCTTGCCGTTGACCTGCACCGCCAGCGTCACCGAATCGCGCACCAGCGCGGCGGCATCGGCTTGCGGAAATGCCACGTCCTCGATCAGCGTCTCCGCATGGCCCAGCACCTGCCACAGCGCGTGGCTGGCATGCGGCGTGATGGGGTTCAGCAGCAGCACCGCCGACTCCAGCGCTTCCTGCCGTACCGCACGTCCCTGCGGGCTGGCGTCGTCGAACTTGCCCAGCGTGTTCGACAGCTCCATGACCGCGGCGATGGCCGTGTTGAAGCTGTGGCGCTTGCCGTAGTCGTGGCCGACCTTGTCGATGGTCTCGTGGGTCTTGCGGCGGACCGCCTTCTGCTCGGCCGTCAGGGAGGCGACATCCAGCGCGGGCACCGCGCCGTCGGCGGCATGCTTCTGCACCTGCGTCCACAGCCGGCGCAGGAAACGCGCCATGCCTTCCACGCCCGCTTCGTTCCACTCCAGCGACTGCTCCGGAGGCGCGGCGAACATGGAGAACAGGCGCACGGTGTCGGCGCCGAACTTGTCGACCATCGACTGCGGGTCGACCCCGTTGTTCTTCGACTTCGACATCTTCTCGACCGGGCCGATCTTCACTGGCTGGCCATCGGCCTTCAGCGTGGCGCCGACCACGCGGGACTTCTCGTCGCGCTGGACTTCCACGTCGACCGGATTGATCCAGTCCTTGGAACCGTCGGCATGGTCGCGGTAGAACGTCTCGGCGATCACCATGCCCTGGGTCAGCAGGTTGGTGGCCGGCTCGTCGCTGTCCACCATGCGCGCGTCGCGCAGCAGCTTGTGGTAGAAGCGGAAATACATCAGGTGCAGGATCGCGTGCTCGATGCCGCCGATGTACTGGTCGACCGGCAGCCAGTAGTTGCCGCGCTTGTCGACCATGTCCTTCGCGCCCGGCGAGGTGTAGCGCGCGTAGTACCAGCTCGATTCCATGAACGTATCGAACGTGTCCGTCTCGCGCTCGGCGTCGGCGCCGCACTGCGGGCACGTGGTCTTGCGCCATTCGGGGTCGGCCTTGATCGGCGACTTCACGCCGTCGAGGGTGACGTTCTCCGGCAGCACGACCGGCAGGTCGGAGTCCGGCACCGGCACCGCGCCGCAGCGCTGGCAATAGATCACCGGAATCGGGCAGCCCCAGTAGCGCTGGCGGCTGACGCCCCAGTCACGCAGGCGGTAGTTCACCCGGCGCTGGCCCTGGCCCTTGCGCTCGAAGCGCTCGGCGAAGGCTTCGAAGGCACCGCGGTAGTCCAGGCCATCGAACTCGCCGGAATTGACCAGCTCCAGGTCCTCGCGCGTCTTGTCGCCGTACCAGTCGCGCCAGGTGGTGGGGTCGTAGATCTTTTCGTCGTCGTTCTTCGGCGACTTCAGCGCGATGACCTGCTGGATCGGCAACGCGTACTTGGTGGCGAACTCGAAGTCGCGCTGGTCGTGGCCCGGCACGGCCATCACCGCGCCGGTGCCGTAGCCCATCAGCACGAAGTTGGCCACCCACACCGGCACCTTGTCGCCGGTGATGGGATGGATGGCGCGCAGGCCAGTGTCCATGCCGCGCTTTTCCTGGGTCTCCAGTTCCGCCTCGGACACGCCGCCGTGCTTCAGTTCCTCCAGGAACGCGGCCAGCGAAGGGTTGGACGCGGCCGCCTTCAGCGCCAGCGGATGCTCGCCGGCGATCGACACGAAGGTCACGCCCATCAGCGTGTCCGGGCGCGTGGTGAACACCGTCAGCGGATCCTGGCCTTCCACGACGAACTGGATCTCCAGGCCTTCCGAACGACCGATCCAGTTGCGCTGCATGGTCTTGACCGCATCCGGCCAGCCCGGCAGGTTGTCCAGGCCGTCCAGCAGTTCCTGCGCGTAGTCGGTGATGCGCAGGAACCACTGCGGGATCTCGCGCTTCTCCACCAGCGCGCCGCTGCGCCAGCCGCGGCCGTCGATGACCTGCTCGTTGGCCAGCACGGTCTGGTCCACCGGGTCCCAGTTCACCACCGAATTCTTGCGGTAGGCCAGGCCCTTGCGCAGCAGGCGGGTGAACATGCGCTGCTCGTGCACGTAGTACTCGGGGCGGCAGGTGGCGAACTCGCGCGACCAGTCGATCGCGTAGCCCAGCGATTTCAGCTGGGTGCGCATGTGCTCGATGTTGGCGTAGGTCCACTTGGCCGGCGCGGTCCTGTTCTTGATCGCGGCGTTCTCGGCCGGCAGGCCGAAGGCGTCCCAGCCCATCGGCTGCAGCACGTTGTGGCCGGTCATGCGCTTGTAGCGGCTGATCACGTCGCCGATGGTGTAGTTGCGCACGTGGCCCATGTGCAGCGCGCCCGACGGATACGGCAGCATCGACAGGCAGTAGTACTTCGGCTTGTCCGACTGCTCGTCCACCTCGAAGGCACGCCGGGCCTCCCAGAAGGACTGGGCCTGGGATTCGACGGATTTCGGGTCGTAGGAAGCGGGTTCGGCAACAGTGGACATGGCGGTGTGCGGCAACGGCGACGGCAAAGCGGCCAAGGGTACCGCAGCGCACCATGGGCCGCCACGCCAGCGGTTAGCATGGACGGGTCGAAACCGGGGACCTCCATGACCAAGACCTTGCTCGCCCTCGCCCTGGCCGCCGTCGGCGTGCCGGCCCATGCCGCCGAAACCGCCACGCCGGCCACCACCCTGGCGGTGCACTGCGACCGCCTGTTCGACGCCCGCAGCGGCAAGGTCCTGGGCGAGCACACCGTGCTGGTGCGGGACGGGAAGATCGCCGAGGTCATCCCCGGCCGCGCCAAGCTGGCCGAGGCCGAGTCCATCGTGCTGGCCGACCGCACCTGCACACCCGGCTGGACCGACCTGCACGTGCACCTGGGCAGCGAATCCAGTCCGCAGAGCTATTCGGAAGGCTTCCGCCTAGACCCCGTGGACTACGCCTTCCGCTCGGTGGGTTATGCGGAAAAGACCCTGATGGCCGGTTTCACCAGCGTGCGCGACCTGGGCGGCGAAGTGGCCCCGCACCTGCGCGATGCGGTCAACCAGGGGCTGGTGAAGGGTCCGCGCATCTTCGCGGCCGGCAAGTCGATCGCCACCACCGGTGGCCACGCCGATCCGACCAACGGCTACAACGACCGCCTGTCGCACCTGTTGGGTCCGCCCGGCCCGACCGACGGCGTGATCAATTCGCCGGAAGAAGCCCGCGAGGCGGTGCGCCAGCGCTACAAGGACGGCAGCGACGTGATCAAGATCACCGCCACCGGCGGCGTGCTGAGCTATGCGAAGTCCGGCGATGCGCCGCAGTTCGTCGTGGACGAAGTGAAGGCGATCTTCGACACCGCCCGCGACTACGGCTTCCGCGTGGCCGCGCACGCACACGGCAAGGAAGGCATGAAGCGCGCCATTCTCGGCGGCGTGACCAGCATCGAGCACGGCACCTACATGGACGACGAGATCATGCGGCTGATGAAGCAGCAGGGCACCTGGTACGTGCCGACCATCTATGCCGGCCGCTTCGTGGCGGAGAAGGCGAAGATCGACGGCTACTTCCCGCCGGTGGTGCGTCCGAAAGCGCAGCGCATCGGTGCGCTGATCCAGGAGACCGCCGGCAAGGCCTACCGCAACGGCGTGAAGATCGCCTTCGGCACCGACATGGGCGTGGGGCCGCACGGCGACAACGCGCGCGAGTTCCTCTACATGGTCGAAGCCGGCATTCCCGCCGACGTCGCGCTGCAGTCCGCGACCATCCGCGCCGCGGAGGTGCTGGGCGTGGACGACCAGGGCGTCATCGAGGTCGGCAAGCGGGCGGACATCGTGGCGATGCCGGGCGACCCGACTGCGGACATCAACGCGGTGCTGGAAGTCGACTTCGTGATGAAGGACGGCAAGGTGTATCGGACCCCGCGCCTCGACGCACCCGCCCAATGACGCGATGACGAACGCGCCGCAGCGCGCCTGTGCAGCGAATGGCACGCGCCGTCCGACCGTAGCGCCGAGCTTGCTCGGCGGCTCCCCGGGAGTCGTCGGCGTTTACGTCTACACGCGCAGCGGAGCAAGCTCCGCTCTACGCACGCGGATTGCGTGAAGCGATGCACAGCCAGCCGAGCCACACCGCGTAGCCGAACCGCTGCGCGATACCGGCCGGCATCAACTCCACCGCCAGCAGCGCGACAAACAGCACCAGCAGTGCCGCTGCGGTACTGGCGCGCGCCAGCACACGCCAGGCCGGACGCCCGCGCAGCCCGACCGCGACCAGCAGCGCGCCCGGCACGAACGCGACCCACCACAGCATCCATGCCGTGGCATGCAGGCTGCTGGCCGGGTTGTCCAGGTCGGACGGATCCAGCGGCAGCAACCCCATGGCGGCAAAGCCCAGCGCGGACAGCAGGACCAGTTGCGTGCCCACGCGCAGCGGCCAGCCCGCGTCGGCGGGCAGGTGGCGGCGAAGGCCGAGCGCGGTCGTGGCCGCCAGCACACCGGGCAGCACGAATCCGAGCACGTTGAAGCCCGGCGCATGCGGCACGCCCTTCGCGCCCAACACGGCCACCGGATGCCAGACCTGCGAATACCCGGACAACGCCAGGCCGAACCCGACCAGCACAGCAGCGAACATCGCGGCCGCCGCCGGCCCGCTCCACCGCAATGCCGCGCTCATGCGTCCTCCCACCGGAACACCTCCTCGATCCCTACGCCGAACGCCCGCGCGATGCGGAACGCCAGTTCCAGCGACGGCGCATAGCGCCCCGCCTCCAGCGCGATGATGGTCTGACGGGTGACGCCGCAGGCATCGGCCAGCGCCTGCTGGGTCATTTCGCCGCGCGCGAAGCGCAGGCGGCGGATGTCGTTGGCGATGGGGGTGCCGGTCATCGGTGGTCGCGCCACGGCATGCCATGTCACTCCTGGTAAACACCATGTCAACTCAGCATGACATCCCGCCCGGGCAATGTCAAAAGAATTTGACATCACCTTGTATCCTGCCGCCCGCGGCACCATCTGACCGCCACGCCCCATCCCCACGAGCGACCCGATGACCGACCTGCCCCACGTGTTCGACGCCACCACCGAGACCTTCGAGGCCGAGGTCCTGCGCAAGTCGCTGGAGGCGCCGGTCCTGGTCGACTTCTGGGCGACCTGGTGCGGTCCGTGCAAGACGCTCGGCCCGATCCTCGAGAAGCTGGCAGGCGAGTACAACGGCGCGTTCCTGCTGGCCAAGGTCGACGTGGACAAGGAACAGCAGATCGCGGCGGCCTTCCAGATCCGCTCCGTGCCCACCGTGTTCCTGGTCAAGGACGGGCAACTGGTGGACGGTTTCCCCGGCGCGCTGCCGGAAGGCCAGTTGCGCGAGTTCCTGGCGTCCCACGGCATCCAGCCCGCCGCGGCCGCCGATGCTCCCGTCGAAGAGGTGCCGCTGGATCCGCAGGCGCAGGTCGCCGCGCTGCGCGAAGCGGTGGCCGCCGAACCGGACAAGGACGAACTGAAGCTCGACCTGGTCCTCGCCCTGCTGAAGACCGGCGACGCCGCCGAGGCCGAACGCCTGCTCGATGCCCTGCCCGCCAACCTCGCCACCGACGACCGCGCGGTCAAGGCGCGCGCGCGCCTCGGCTTCGCCGCCGCGCTGAAGGATGCGCCGGCGCCGGACACCCTTCGCGCAGCGATCGCCGCGAACGCGGACGACCTGCGTGCGCGCCACCTGCTGGGCGTGCACGCCCTGGTCGCGGGCGACTCGGAAGGCGCACTGGAGCAGTTCCTGGAGATGCTCAAGCGCGACCGCGCGTTCGAGGACGGCCTGGCGCGCAGGAGCCTGATCGATGCCTTCCGCGTGATCGAAGACGACGCGCTGGTCAGCCAGTACCGCAGGAAGATGTCCTCCCTCCTGTTCTGATCCGCGAAGCCTTCCCCGTCACCCAGCACAAGCAGTCCTGTATGAAACCCGGCACCCTGCGGCACATCTTCAACGTCTGGCCACCTTTCCTGCTCAGCGGCATCCATGTCACCGAAATGGCCGACGACTGGAGCTTCGCGCGCGTCGAACTGCGCATGCGCCCCTGGAACCGCAACTATGTGGGCACCCACTTCGGCGGCAGCCTGTTCGCGATGACCGATCCGTTCTGGATGATCCTCGCCAAGGAGCGGCTGGGCAGCGACTACTACGTCTGGGACAAGGCGGCGGAGATCGAGTTCGTCAAACCCGGCAAGGGCACGCTGCACGCCGAGTTCCGTCTGGATGCCTTCGTGCTGGACGAGATCCGCGCCGAAGCCGCCAACGGGCAGAAATACCTGCGGTGGATGCCGGCGGACGTCTTCAACGCGCAGAACGAAGTGGTCGCCCGCGTGCGCAAGCAGATCTACGTGCGACTGAAGCCCGAGGCACGACGGGCGGAGTGATCAGGGTGCCTGCGCTCGTACGGCGCCACTGTCGATGCGCTACTGCTGACCCACCGCGCCGGCCTACAATGACGGCATGCCCCCCGACCATTCCACGCACCGCGTTTCGGTGCAGAAGCTCTTCATCACCGGCCTGCTGACCCTGCTGCCGATCTGGCTGACCTGGGTCGTCATCAAGTTCGTCTTTGTGCTGCTGTCCGACATCAGCAAGCCGTGGGTCGAGCCGCTGTCGCACCAGATCGCGGCCACGTTCCCGCAATCGCTGGGCTGGTTCAGCGGTCTGTGGGTGCAGAACACTATCGCCATGGTCGCCACGCTGTTCGTCATCGTCGCCGTCGGCGCACTGACCCGGCGCGTGGTCGGGCAGCGGTTGCTGCGCTGGTTCGAGGCGCTGATCGCGCGCGTGCCGCTGGCGAACGTCATCTACACCAGCGCGCGCAAGCTGCTGGACATGCTGGAGACCAAGCCCGGCAGCACGCAGCGCGTGGTGCTGATCGACTTCCCGCACCGCGAGATGAAGTCGGTCGGCCTGGTGACGCGGGTGATCCGCGAGGAAGGCAGCGGCCGCGAGCTGGCCGCCGTCTACGTGCCCACCACGCCCAACCCCACCTCGGGTTATCTGGAGATCGTGCCGGTCGAACTGCTCACACCGACCGACTGGACGGTGGACCAGGCCATGAGCTTCATCATTTCCGGCGGCGCCGTCGCGCCGGAGACCATGCCGTTCACCCGCGCCGGAGACCGCTGAGCCATGCACGCGCCGGGCACCCTGGATGACCGCGCGGTCCGCCTGTTCATCGTGCTGGCGGCGGTGTTCTGCGCCAACGCGGTGCTGGCCGAGTTCATCGGCGTCAAGATCTTCGCGCTGGAAGACACGCTGGGCATCGCGCCGCTGGAATGGAACCTGTTCGGCCAGACCGGCTCGCTCAGCTTCACCGCCGGCACGCTGCTGTGGCCGTTCGTGTTCGTGCTGACCGACACCATCAACGAGTTCTTCGGCAAGCGCGGCGTGCGCTTCATCTCGTGGCTGGCGGTGGCGTTGATCGTCTATGGCTTCCTGTTCGCGTTCGCCGCCATCGCGCTGGCACCGGCCGACTGGTGGGTGGAGGCGGCGCAGGCGCAGGGCGTGCCGGATTACCAGAAGGCCTTCGCCGCCATCTTCGGCCAGGGCATGTGGACCATCGCCGGCTCGGTGGTGGCGTTCCTGGTGGGCCAGCTGATCGACGTCTCCGTGTTCCACCGCATCCGTAACGCCACCGGCGAGCGGTGGGTGTGGCTGCGCGCGACCGGCTCGACGGCGGTCTCGCAGCTCGTGGACAGTTTCGTGGTGATCTACATCGCCTTCGTGCTGGGGCCGCAGAAGTGGCCGACCTCGCTGTTCCTCGCGGTCAGCACGGTCAACTACGCCTACAAGATGCTGGCCGCCATCGCGCTGATCCCGCTGCTGTACCTGATGCGGCACGCCATCCGCCGCTATCTGGGGCAGGAACGCGAGCGGCAGCTGCGTGCCGAGGCAGCCCTCGACTGAGGTCGCGCGCCGGGCCGCCGGGTACCGCCCCGGCGGCGCAGGCCCGGCATCGTCGATGCCTTGGGCGACGCGTCCGTAAGCGCGCCTACGGCCGGGTGGAGATGACGACAAAAACGGACGTCACCGGCCAGCAAGGCCCCCGGAGCCGCTTATAATTGTGACCGAATCAACACTTTGTCTGATCGGGGGGGCAGGACGGGCGATGCGGAAGCGGACGATCCAGGGAAGGAAATGGCAGTGCTGGGCGCTGGCGATGCTGCTGGTGGCATCGTGGTCGGCGCAGGCGCAGGAGTGGATCTACCGGGTCCGGCCGGGCGACACCCTGTGGGACGTGACCGGCGCTTACCTCAAGCCCTCGATCCCCTGGCAACGCCTGCAGGAACACAACCGCATCGCCAACCCGTACCAGCTCCCGCCCGGCAGCACGCTGCGCATCCCGTTGCAGTGGCTGGACCGGCAGCCTGCGACCGCCCGGGTGATCGCGCTGCAGGGGCAGGCGGTGGCGCGCACGCCGGCCGGCCGGGAGTCGTCGGTGACGCGCGGCATGTCGCTGGGCACGGGCGCGAGCCTGAAGACATCGCCCGACGCCTCGCTCAGCCTGCAGTTCGCCGATGGCTCGCGCCTGCAACTGCTCGGCGACAGCGAGCTGCGTCTCGATCGCCTGACCCGCTTCGGGCGCTCCGGCATGGCCGATACCCGGCTGCGCCTGCAGCGCGGCAGGATCGGCAACGACGTGCGCCGGCTGCGCGGCCCGGCGGCCAACTTCATCGTCGAGACGCCGACGGCCTCGTCCGCCGTGCGCGGCACGACGTTCCGGGTGGAAGCGGGCGAAACCTACTCGCAGACGGAAGTGCTGGAAGGGCGCGTGGCGGTGAACGCGCCCCGCCAGCGCGGCACGCTGCTGCGGCCCGGCTTCGGGGCCGTGGTCGCCGCGGGCCAGGCCGCCGTGGCGCCGTTGCCGCTGCTGCCGGCGCCCGACCTGTCGCGCATCCCGTCGCTGTCGCAGAGCGCCCGCCCCGACCTGGCCTGGCCCGCCGTCGAAGGCGCGGCGCAGTACCGCATCCAGGTCGGCACGCAGCCCAGCTTCGACAGCCTGCGGGTGGATGCGGAGAGCGATGCGCCCCGCTACACGCTGCCGGCGCTGGAGGCCGGCACCTACTTCGTCCGCGTCCGTGCGATCGCCGCCAATGGACTGGAAGGACGCGATGCCGTCATCGAGCTGCGCATCGACGACCAGCCGGCGCCGCCGTATTCGATCGCCCCCACCGCCGGCAGCGTCGTGCGCACACCGGAGGTCGTGCTGGGCTGGACCCAGGCGCCGGGCGCCGTCGCCTATGAGTACGAGGTCAGCGCGCCCGGCGACGGCGCGCCCGTGGCCGGCGCCCGTGTCGAGGACACCACCGCCCGCCTGCCCGCCACGCTGCCGCCCGGCGACTATGCCTGGCGCATCCGCAGCGTGGACGGCACCGGCAAGACCGGTCCCTACGGCGACCGCGTGCCGTTCACCGTGCGGCCGCTCGCCGAGGTCACCGAGATCGACGGATCGGCCGCCACCGGCGACACCCGCGAGGTGACGTTCCGCTGGCCCGCGGGCCAGCCGGGCCAGCGCTACCGCTTCCAGATGTCGCGCACGCCGGACTTCGACAGGCCGCAGGTCGACCGGATCGTCGACAGCGCCGAGATCACCCTGCCCCGCCTGCGTTCGGGCACCTGGTACCTGCGCGCGCAGACCATCGACGTGGATGGCTTCGAGGGACCGTTCCCGGCGCCGCAGAAGATCGACGTCCCGTGCCGCTGGTGCAAGGTTGGCGCCGGAGCCGGCGCATTGCTCATACTGCTGGCCCTGTGAACAGCCCCGCGCCCACGCCCAAGTGGAAACCCCGCCTGCTGACGGCGGTGGGCGCGGCTGCGCTGGCGATCCTGGTGACGCTGTCCGGTGCGACCGCGCCGATCGACGCCTGGGTCTACGACCGGCTGGTGCTCGGTGCCGCGCCCGATCCCGACCCCCGCATCGTGGTGGTCGACATCGACCAGAAGAGCCTGGCCGAACTGGGACGCTGGCCGTGGTCGCGCCGCACGCACGCGCAACTGGTCGACCGTCTGCGGCTGACCGACGTGAAGGGCATCGCCTTCAACATCCTGCTGTCCGAGCCCGCGCTGTTCGATCCGGAAGGCGATGCATTGCTGGCCCGCGCCATCAGCCGCAGCGGCCGGGTGGTCCTGCCGGTGCTGGCCGAGCCGGTGCAGCTCAACAGCTCGACGGTCGAGCTGATGCCGATTCCCGAGTTCGCCGCGTCCGCCGCTTCGCTGGGCCACGCGGAAATGGCGCTGGATGACGATGGCGTGGCCCGCAACGCCTACCTGCGCGCCGGACTGGGTTCTCCCCACTGGCCTGCCCTGGCGCTGGCCCTTCTGCAACTGGACCAGCCGCCCGGCAGCCAGGACGATCTGCCCGGCCGCCGCCTGGTGATGACCGGCCTGGAGCCCGCCTCGCCCTACGACTGGGTACGCGACCACGAGGTGCGCGTGCCGTTCACCTCGCCGCCGAACGCGTTCCGCCACGTCTCGTACACCGACGTCCTCAACCAGCGCATTCCGGCCTCGCTGCTGCGCGGCAACTGGATCGTGGTCGGCGTCAGCGCCACCGGCATGGGGCCGCTGGCCCGTGCGCCCGGACAACCGCCGACCGCGAGCATGAGCGGGACCGATTACCAGGCCAACCTGCTGAACATGCTGGCGAAGGACGCGGCCATCACGCCCATGTCCGAAGGCTGGCAGGCGGCGCTGGCGGCGACGCTCTCGGCGCTGCCGCTGGTGCTCTCCCTGCTGCCCGGTCTGCGCCGGATCTGGCGTCCGACGGTGCTGACGATGGCCGGCGCGCTGATCCTGTCGGTCCTGCTGCTGCGCTACGCGCATCTGTGGTGCTCGCCGGTACCGGCGCTGCTGGTGCTGGCCTTGGGCGCGTCGCTGTGGGTCTACCGGCTGCTGCGGCGCACGCACCGGCAGGCGCAGTCGGACGCGCTGACCGGGCTGGCCAACCGCACCCGCTTCGACCACGCGCTCGAGCAGGAACTGCGCATCGCCCGCCGCAGCGGCCAGCCGCTGTCGCTGCTGGTGATGGACATCGACCACTTCAAGCAGCTCAACGACAGCAAGGGCCATGCGGCCGGCGATGCGGCACTGAAGACGCTGGGCCGCATCCTGCGCAGCCGCGCGCGGCGTCCGCGCGACCTGGTCGCCCGCCTGGGCGGCGACGAATTCGCGGTGCTGCTGCCGGAAACCTCCGCGCAGGCCGCGGCGACCATCGCCACGACCATCCACGTGGACCTCGCCCAGCATGGGCGCAAACCGCACGGCGCGACCGCCAGCACGCCGCCGCCGTTCACCGCCAGCGTCGGCATCCACACCTACCTGCCCGGCGACGAGGCGGGGCCGGAGGACGTTTTCGACCGTGCCGACGCCGCGCTGTACCGGGCCAAGCAGGCCGGCCGCAACCGCAGCTTCAGCCATACCGGCGAACAGGACCCGGTCGAGGTCTCTCCCCACCGGGCGTGACGCGCGCGGCGCGTCCTAGACGTCGACCACCATCCCCGGCCTTGCCAGATCCACAGGCACGCCGTGGCGCTCGCCGATCTCGCCCGCCAGCGCTTCGCGCGCGCGGTCCTCGCCGTGCACCAGCACCAGTGGCGGAGCCGGCTGGAAGTTGCCGTACCACGCCAGCAGGCCCTGCTGGTCGGTATGCGCCGACAGGCCGCCGACGGTGTGCCGCTGTGCATTGACGCGGTAGTCGCGACCGTGGATGTGCACCCACGACGCGCCGTCCACCAGCCGCCGGCCCAGCGTGCCCTCGGCCTGGTAGCCGACGAACACGACGTGCGCATTGCGACGGCCCAGGTTGTACCGCAGGTGGTGCTGGATGCGTCCGCCGTTGGCCATGCCGGAACCGGCGATGATGATCGCGCCGTTCTCGATCTGGTTGATCGCCATCGACTGCTGCAGCGACTCGGCGATGTGCAGGTTGGGCGGGCGGAACGGGTTGGGCGATTGCGCCCACACGCGGCGCGCGTCCTCGTCGAACAGGCCGTGGTGGCGGCCATAGACGGCGACGACCTTCGCCGCCATCGGACTGTCCAGGAAGATCCGCCAGCGCGACAGTTTCCAGTCGTCCCAGTGGCGCGCGAACCAGTACAGAAGTTCCTGCGTGCGGCCCACGGCGAAGGCCGGGATCAGCACGTTGCCGCGGTCGCGCCAGGCGTGCTCGAAGATGGCGCCCAACTCGCGGATCGTCTCCGGGCGGTCGCGGTGGTTGCGGTCGCCGTAGGTCGATTCCATCAGCAGCAGGTCGGCCTGCTGCACCACCGACGGGTCGCGCAGGATCGGCGTGCCTTTCGGGCCCAGGTCGCCCGAGAACACCAGCTTGCGGCCGTCCGCCCACAGCTCGACGATGGCCGAGCCCAGGATGTGGCCGGCGTCGCGCAGGGCGATGTCCACGCCGGGCAGGATGGTGGTGCGTTCGTCGTACGGCAGCGGGCGCACCTGTTTCAGCGTGGCGTGCACGTCCTCGTCCGAGAACAGCGGCTGCGCCTCCGGCTCGCCCCGGCGGCGATGGCGATTGGCGCGTTCGGCCTCGGATTCGGACAGCGAGGCGGTGTCCAGCAGCATGATGGGAAGCAGCTCCGCGCTGGCGCCCTGGGTGTGGATGGGACCGCGGAAACCGCGCTTGACCAGCAGCGGCACGCGTCCGACGTGGTCGATGTGCGCGTGGCTGAGCACCACCGCATCCAGCGTGGCGGGGTCGAACGGGAATGGCTCGGCGTTGCGCGCCTCGGCTTCGCGACCGCCCTGGATCAGCCCGCAGTCCAGCAGGATGCGTTTGCCGGCAGCCTCGACGAGATGCATGGAGCCGGTGACTTCGCCGGCCGCACCGTGGAAATGGACCTGCATGGACGTCCTCCTCGCTGTGGCGCCCAGTATGGCCGCTGGCGCCCCCAAGGGCATGACCTTCGACACACCTGCCCTTGAGGTGACAGGCGTAGAGTCGCCGCCACGCCCCCTCCCGGGGGTTCCTTTTTTCATTGCCCTGTCCAGGGCCGGAGTAGATCGTGATTGTCCGCAAACCCCAGATCCTGATGCTGTCCGTCGCCGTGGCCACGGCCCTGTCCGCGTGTGCGAAGAAGGACGACGCCGCGCCCGCCGCCGATACCGCCGCGAAAGCGCCCGCCGCGCTGGAACTGAAGCTGGACGAAAGCAGCCTGCCGGGCGTCAACCGCTTCCAGCTCGGTGACCTGGACACCAGCAAGAACGCCTGCACCGACTTCGCCGGCTACGCCAACGGCAAGTGGCTGGCCGCCAACGCCATCCCCAGCGACCGCACCAGCTGGGGCGCGTTCGAGATGCTGGCCGAGCGTTCCACCGCTATCCAGAAGCAGTTGGCCGAACAGGCCGCCGCCCATGCCGACGCCACCGGCGTGGAGAAGATCGTCGGCGACCTGTGGGCCACCGGCATGGACGAAGCCAAGGCCAACGCACAGGGCATCGAGCCGATCGCCGCCGAGCTGAAGACCATCGACGGCCTGCAGGACAAGGACGCGATCGTGGCGTACCTGAATCAGACCGCAGCCAAGGGGCAGAACTTTCTGTTCGGCTTCGGCTCGCTGCCGGAGTTCAGCAACCCGGACATGAACACCGCGATCGCCATGCAGGGCGGCCTGGGCCTGCCGGACAAAACCTTCTACTTCGACGCGGACAAGAAGGACATCCGCACGGCGTATGTCGCGCATATCACCAAGGTCCTCGAGCTTTCGGGCGTCGCCGCAGCGGATGCGCAGAAGCAGGCAAACGACATCATGGCGTTCGAAACCCGTCTGGCAACGGCCTCGAAATCGCGTGAAGACCTGTCGCGCGACGTGAGCCTCTACAACAACATGGTGTCCGTCGTCGACGCCGACAAGCTGACGCCGAATTTCTCGTGGACTAAGTTCCTCGAGTCACAGGGTGTGACCGGCCTGACACAGTTCTCGTTCGCCATCCCGTCTTTCCACCAAGAAGTCAGCAAGATGCTCGGCGACACCGACCCGGCAACGTGGCGCGCATACCTCCGCTTTCACACCGTGGACGGCGCGTCGCCCTATCTGAGCGATGCCTTCGCGAATGAGCAGTTCAACTTCTACAGCAAGACCTTGCGCGGACAGAAGGAAATCAAGCAGCGCTGGAAACGCGTGCTTGAAACCATCGAGAGCCAGAGTGGCGAAGCCTTGGGCCAGATGTACGTCAAGGTCGCGTTCACCCCGGAATCGAAGGCGAAGATGGAAACGCTGGTCGCCAACCTGGGCACCGCGCTGAAGGCGCGCATCCAGAACCTGGCGTGGATGAGCGAGGAGACCAAGGCCAAGGCGATGGAGAAACAGGCCGCGTTCACCACCAAGATCGGCTATCCCGACAAATGGCGCGACTGGTCCGGCCTGTCCACCGGCCGCGACAGCTACTACGGCAACGTGATGGCCGCGCAGGCGTTCAACTACAAGTGGAACCTGAGCAAGATCGGCAAGCCGGTCGACCGTACCGAATGGGGCATGCCGCCGCAGATGGTCAACGCGTACTACAACCCGCTGCAGAACGAGATCGTGTTCCCGGCCGCCATCCTGCAGCCGCCGTTCTTCGACCCCAACGCCACCGATGAAATGAACTACGGCGGCATCGGCGCGGTGATCGGCCACGAGATGACCCACGGCTACGACGACCAGGGCAGCCGCTTCGGCGCCACCGGCAAATTCGAGAACTGGTGGACCCCGGCTGACGCCAAGGGTTTCTCCTCGCGCACCGACAAGCTGATCGCGCAGTTCAACGCCTACCGCACCGACGCCGGCCAGGCGATCAACGGCAAGCACACGCTGGGCGAGAACATCGCCGATCTCGGCGGCCTGGCCACGGCCTACGACGCGATGAAGGCGGCCGCCGGCGATACGCCGGACCCGATGACCGACGGCCTGACGCGCGACCAGCGTTTCTTCCTCAACTGGGCCACGGTGTGGCGCCGCAACTTCACGCCGGAAGAGCTGAAGAACCGCATCGCCACCGACGAACACGCCCCCGCGCAGTTCCGTGCCATCGGCGCGCCGTCGAATCTGCCGGCGTTCGCGGCGGCGTTCTCCTGCAAGGCCGGCGATCCGATGGTGCGCACCGGCGACCAGCAGGTCGTGATCTGGTGAGGCCGCGCATCACGGCATGATGCGGAAAGGCCCGGCATGTCCGGGCCTTTCCTTTTCCGGGCGCGGCACCGAGCTGTGACGCACGCCCGCAAAAGCCGCCACGTGGCGCCGGATTCGGCCTGCGGACCTTCAGGACCGCGACGGCTCCCTTGCTAGAATCGCCCGACCCCTGAACTCCGGATCTTTCCTGATGCCCAGCCCGCGCCACGCTCTCGGCCGTCCCACCCTGATCGCCTTCGCCCTTGTCATCGCCCTGGGCGCCCCGGATGCCGAAGCCCAGCGCAGGAAGCGCGCCCCCGCCGCGCCGGCCGTCAGCGCGCAGTGCACGGATTTCTACAGCGCCACCAACGCGGACTGGCTGAAGCAGCATCCTGCATCCGCCGAGACCGGCGCGGTCAGCGTGCTGGGCGCCTTCCGTAGCCGCACGCTGGACCAGCAGCGCGCCCTGCTCGACGCCGCGATGGCGTCGCCGCAGGGCAACGTGCAGAAGCTGCTCGGCGATTTCTGGGCCAGCGGCCTGGACGAGGCCGCGGTGGAAGCCGACGGCGCCAAGCCGATCGCGCCGCTGCTGGACCGCATCAACGCCATCAAGAAGCCGAAGGACGTGGCGCCGGCCATCGCCGCGCTGCACCAGGTCGGCGTGCCGGTGGCCTTCAATTTCAGCCCGGACGTCGACCTGCAGGCGCTCGACCGCCACATCGGCTACTTCATGCAGGGCGGCCTGGGCCTGCCCGACCCGGCCTACTACATCCGCACCGATGCCGACACGCGCGAGCTGCTCGGCCGCTACCGCGCCTACGTCAAGCAGGTGCTGGCGCTGACCGGCACGCCGGCGGCGAAGCTGGACGCCGAATCGGCGCTGGTCATCGACCTGGAGACCAAGCTCGCGCAGGTGTCCAAGCCGCTGGTGGACCTGCGCAGCCCCTTCGCCAACTACGCACCGGTACCGACGAAGGACCTGGGCAAGCAGTACCGCAACCTGCAGCTCGACGCCTTCCTGAAGGTGCAGGGCGTCAACGACGATACCGTGTCGATGGCCGACCCGGCGCTGTTCAAGCGCCTCGACGGCCTGGTCGGCAGCCTCAAGCCCGACCAGTGGAAGGCCTACCTGCGCTGGCGCGTGGGCGATGCGATGGCGCCCTACCTGGCAAAACCGTTCCGCGATGCCGAGTTCGATTTCCGCGGCCGCGTGCTGCGCGGCGAAAGCGCGCCCGCACCGCGCTGGCAGCAGGTTCTGGACGCGATCAACCTCGCCGCCGGCCCGATGCTGGGCAGGGAGTACGCCGCGCGCTACGTGCCCGCCGACCACAAGCGCCGCGCCGAGCAGATCGCCGGTCAGGTGCGCGATGCGCTGGGGCGCGGCATCGAACGCAACACCTGGCTGAGCGATGCCGCGAAGACCGAAGCCAAGGCCAAGCTCGACAGGCTCAAGATCGAAGTCGGCACGCCGAAGCGCGACCTCGACTACAGCGTGCAGCCGATGGGCCGCGGCAGCTTCGGCGGCAACATGCTGATCGCCTCGACCTGGCGCCACCGCGAAGAGATGAAGCGCATCGGCAAGGGCAACGCCGACCGCCGCTGGGACGTGCTTCCGCAGCAGCCGGCGCTGGCCTACGACCTGGCGCAGAACCGCCTGATCGTCACCGCCGCCGTGCTGCAGGACGAGATCTTCGATGCGAACCAGCCTGCCGCCGTGCAGTACGGCGCATTCGGCGCGCTGGTGGGCCACGAACTGAGCCGCGGCTTCGACATCAAGGGCCGCATGGTCGACGCCAAGGGCCAGCTGCGCGACTGGTGGACGCCGGCCGACGTGGCGGCGTGGAACGCGCTGGGCGACAAGGTGGTCGCGCAGTACAACGGCTATGCCTTCCCCGGCCTGAAGAACGTCAAGGTCAACGGTGCGCTGACGCGCGACGAGAACCTGGCCGACCTGGCCGGCATCGAACTGGCCTGGGACGCCTTCGCCACCGCCGAGCCGCAGGCCAACGCCGCCGCCAGGCAATCGTTCTACAAGGCCTGGGCCACGCTGTGGGCGCAGAACCTGTCGGAAACCGAAGCCGCGCAGCGCGCCGCCGTCGACGTGCACGCCCCGGGCCAGTGGCGCGCCAACGGCCCGCTGACCCAGCAGCCGGCCTTCGCCCAGGCCTTCACCTGCAAGCCCGGCCAGCCGATGCAGGCCAAGGACGCGGACCAGGTCCGCATCTGGCGCTGAGTCTTCTACAGGACCCATGAAAAACGGCGCGGACTCCGCGCCGTTTTTCTTTGTGCTGCCCGCCCGCTCTACTTGACGCTGCGCAGGTGCGGCGGCCTCGGCTTGCGCGGCCCCTTGCGGAACGGCGGCTGGCCTCGCCAATAGCGGATCATCAACCAGCCGAACACCATGCCGCCCAGATGCGCGAAATGCGCGACGCCCGGCTGCAACCCGGTGAAGCCGAGCACCAGGGCGAGCAGCGCGTAGAAGATCACCAGCGTACGCGCCTTGATCTCCATCGGCAGCGGAAACACGATCATGCGGTGGTGCGGGAACAGCATGCCGTAGCCGAGCAGCAGGCCGAACACGCCGCCGGACGCGCCAACGGTGGGATACGGCAGCGCACCGCCGGACACCATCCACCAGCCCACGGCGAGCTGGAGCAGGCCGGCACCGGCCACGCAGACCAGATAGAACGTCAGGAAACGTTTCGTACCCCAGGTCTGTTCGAGCGGCGAACCGAACATCCACAGCGCCAGCATGTTGAAGGCCAGATGCGCGAGACCGTTGGTATCGTGCAGGAATCCATACGTCAGCAGCTGCCACGGCATGAACCCGTGGCCGACCGGCCACAACGCGAACCACGCCAGGAACGCAGCCCCCATCGTGAGCTGCAGCAGATACACCGCGACGTTGGCAATCAGCAGATTGCGGGTGACGGGAAGAAGTCGGGGAAACATGGCACACCTCGGAACGGTCGCGTTACATCATACGTGCCGCGCGTCAACGTGCGCCCGGGCCCCACAGCGCCGCATCCAGATCGTCCTCCTTGCGCGGCCGCTTCACACGGCCGTTCTCCACCTTCACGCCTTCCGCGCGCAGGCGCCGGCTCTGCTCGCGGAAGGCCTTGGAGCCTTCCGGAAACGCGATGCGTCCGTCCGAACGCAGCACGCGGTGCCACGGCAGCGCCGGATCGTCGTTCCGGCTGAGGATGCGCGCCGTCAGGCGGGCGCGGCCGGGCAGGCCCGCACGATGCGCCACCTCGCCGTATCCGGCCACCTGACCGTGCGGTATGGCACGGATCGCGGCCAGGATGCGATCTTCGGGAGACTTGGCGCTCATGCGGGATTAGCATAGCGGCAACGGCAACAGGGGGAGCATCCCATGCACAACTTCGAGCAGGTCCGCGGACACCTGACGTCTTCCGGCTACAAGGTCACCATGCACGACCCGTACGTCGCCTGCGTGGAACTGTCGCTGGACAACGGCAAGCGGCACCAGACCATCTACCTGTCCGAACTCGGCAACGACGACGAGCGCGGCTATCTGCGCGTGAGCACGGTGATCGCGCCGATGACCGGCATCGACGCCAAGCGTGCGCTCAAGTTCAACTGGCAGAGCAGTGTCGGCTACCTGGCCATCGGCGAACTCGACGGCGTGCCCTACCTGCAACTCTGCGAGAACCGCCCCTACGAAAGCCTCAGCCCGGCGGAAGTCGACCGCCTGGTGCTGGAAATCGGCGGCCTGGGCGACAGCATGGAGCGCGCCCTCTCCGCCGAGGGCGACCTGCTGTAGGAGCCGTGATGGGGATTGGTGATGGGTGATTCGCAAGAGCGACGCTATCGAATTCCCCAAGAACTCGATTCCAGACAAAAAAAGGGCGGGTCAACGACCCGCCCTTTGCTTTAGCTTCTTCCCATCACGAATCACGCATCACGAATCACGAATCACGGCCTTCAAGCCCAGCCGATCGATTCCAGCAACCGCAACAGGCCGTAGGCGATGCCACCCGCCGCCGGAATCGTCAGCACCCACGCCCACAGGATGCGCTCGATCACGCCGAACTTCAGCGCGCGCGGATTCTTGGCGAAGCCCACGCCCATGATCGCGGTGGAGATGCTGTGCGTGGTCGACACCGGCATGCCGAAATGCGCGGCCACGGTCAGGATGGTGGCCGAACTGGTTTCGGCGGCGAACCCATTGATGGGGTGCAGCTTCACCATCTTGTGGCCGAGCGTCTTGATGATCTTCCAACCGCCCATCGCGGTGCCCAGGGCCATCACGATGGCGCAGGTGATGACGATCCACGTGGCGATGTCCTGCTCGCCGGCCGCACCCGGATGCAGGAACGCCAGCCAGCCCGGCAGGTTGTCCAGCGCGCCGCTGGCCTCGGCACCGAACAGCGTCAGCGCGATGATGCCCATGGTCTTCTGCGCATCGTTGTGGCCGTGCGCGTAGCCCATGTAGGCGGCGGACAGGATCTGCGCCTTGCCGAAGAACTTGTTGACGAAGTGCGGGCGCGCCAGTCGACCGAGCCAGCCGCCGAGCTTGGCCAGCAGCGCGATCAGCGCCCACAGCAACACCATCACCACGATGCCGAGCAGGAAGCCCGCGACCGGCGAGCTGATCATCGGCAGCACGACCTTCCACAGGATGCCCTTGTTCTGGGTCCAGTCGCCGGCCGCCTGCGACCAGATCAGCGCGCCCCAGTCGTTGTGCGCGGCGGCCAGCGCGGCACCGCACAGGCCGCCGATCAGCGCATGCGACGACGACGACGGCAGGCCCTTCCACCACGTGATGAGGTTCCAGATGATGCCGCCCAGCAGCGCGCACAGGATCACCTGCGAGGTCACCTGCACGACATTGGTATCGACCAGGCCGGAGGCGATCGTCTTGGCGACGGCGGTGCCGGTCAGCGCGCCGATCAGGTTCATCACCGCCGCCAGCATCACCGCCTGGCCCGGCGACAGCACCTTGGTGGCGACGACCGTGGCGATGGAGTTGGCGGTGTCGTGGAAGCCGTTGATGAACTCGAAGACGAGCGCGGCGAAGATCACCACCAGGACGAGGGTAAGCATGGACGCGACCCGTCAGCTGTTCTTGAGCACGATCTGGTACGCCACCACGCCGGCCTCGCGGCAGCGGTCGATGGCCTTTTCCAGGATCTCGAAGAACTCCTTCAGCAGGAACATCTGCAGGTGGTCCAGCCGGCCGGAATAGATGTCGCGGTACAGCTCCAGCATCAGCCGGTCGGCCTCGTTCTCGATCGCGCGCAGCTTCTCGTTGAGCGAGGTCATGCGATCGATGTTCATCTTCTTGATCTCGTGGACCATCTCCACCACCACGCTGGCCGCCTGTTCCAGCATCGCCGCGCGCGGCGCGAAGTCGATGCCCTCCAGGTGCTGCAGGGCCAGCGAGTAGCGGTCGGCGAACTTCTCCACCTGCTTGGGAATCTTGTACAGCGCCGAACCCAGGGCTTCGATGTCCTCGCGCTCGATCGGGGTGATGAAGCTGTCCACCAGCGCCTTGCCGATCTTTTCCGAGGCCGCACGCTCGCGCAGGCGCGCCAGCTTGAAGGCATCGAGCGCCGGCTGGCGGTCGGTGGCCTTCATCATGGTGTGCAGGGCCTTGGTGCTGTCGTGGGCGGCTTGGGCGGCCTCGTCCAACAGCGTGTAGAACTGCTGGCCGGAGCCGAAGATCGTCTGGAGGGAGAACATCGGGCGGTCCCACCGTCACGGGATGGACGGCTTCAAGGGCGGAATTATGACGGTTTCGTGACGATTCCGGACAGCCCGGACGCCGCGGGAGCGGGCCCGGGCGCCGCCCGCTGGCCGAATGGCTCGTTCAGCTTCACGCCGCCGCCCGGCGCCCCTTTGCTAAACTCGCCCCGCGCCTCCGGGTGCACCCTATGGACGACGACCCTACTTCCCCCCACTGTCCCCCGCGACAGACCCCGCCCGCCTCGCCGGCCCTCCCCGCTCTGACCGGAGGCTCCCGTGCTTGAGCTGCTTGTTGTTTTCGCCCTTGTGCTGGTGAACGGCTTCTTCGCCATGTCGGAGATGTCGGTCATGACCTCGCGCAAGAGCCGTCTGAAGCAGATGGCCCAGACCAGCCATCGCGCCCAGCGCGCGCTGGACCTGTCCGAGAAGCCCGAGAACTTCCTCTCCACGGTGCAGATCGGCATCACCCTGATCGGCGTGCTGACGGGCCTGTTCGGTGGCGAAGCCATCGGCATGGCCATCGCCGAACGACTGCAGGGCGTCTTTCCCTCGCTCGCCGCCAGCTTCACCCTGGTGGGCGAGCCCCAGCCCTGGTCCGAACTGATCGGCAAGACGCTTGCCGTCGCCCTGATCACCTTCCTGACGCTGATCTTCGGTGAGCTGGTGCCGAAGCGCCTGGCCATCACCGCACCCGAGACCATCGCAGGCGTCGTCGCCGTGCCGATGGGCTGGCTGGCGAAAGCCGCGTTCCCCTTCGTCTGGCTGCTGTCCCACAGCACGCGCCTGGTCCTGCGTGTGCTGGGCCTCGGCAAGGACGAAGCCACCACCATCAGCGAAGAAGAAATCCGCATGCTGGTGTCCGAGGGACACGAGGCCGGCGTGATCGACGCGGACGAACGCAACATGATGAACCGCGTCCTGCGCCTGGGCGACCGTACCGCCGACAGCCTGATGACGCCGCGCAAGAAGATCACCTGGCTGGACGCGTCGGCGCCCTACGAAGAGAACCTGCAGACCATGCACGAGTCGGCGTTCTCGCGCTTCCCGGTGTATCGCGGCAACGACCAGGACGTGGTCGGCGTGCTGGAAGTGAAATCGCTGCTCGACCGTTTCGGCGCCGCCCAGCCGGACCTCTTCATCAAGTTGCGCGAGCCGCTGTTCGTCTCCGAGTCCACGCACGCGATGAAGCTGCTGGAGATCTTCCGCGAAGAGCAGCAGTCGCTGGCGCTGGTTGTGGACGAATACGGCGAGATCCAGGGTCTGGTCACCCAGAGCGACCTGATGGGCGCGGTGGTCGGCCGGCTGCAGGCCACCGAGAATACCGAGGACGCGCCACTGGTGGTGGTGCGCGACGACGGCTCGCTGCTGGTCGATGGCTCGCTGCCCAACGACGACCTGCGCGAACTGCTCGGCGGCGTGGCGCTGCCGGACGACGACGAGTACAACACCGTCGCCGGCATGATGATCGAACGCTTCGGCCGTATCCCGCACGTCGGCGAGCGCGTCGACTGGGCGGGCTGGCGCTTCGAGGTGGTCGACCTGGACGGTGCGCGCATCGACAAGCTGCTGCTGCAGAAACTGCCCGAGACCGATGGCGAAGACCTGGCGGTCTGACATGCCGGCCGACGAAGCACCGCACCACACCAGCACGGCCGCCCTGCTCGATGGCTTCGCGGCCGGCGATCCCGACGAGGTGCTGCGGATCGGCGACCTGCTGAAGGATTTCGGCCCCGCCGCATTCGGCATGCTGCTCTTCATTGGCGTGCTGCCGGCCTTCATTCCGGTGCCGGGCGTCGGCGGTGCGATCGGCGGGCCGATGGTGGTGCTGGTGGGCGTGCAGCTGCTGCTCGGCATGCGCAAGGTCTGGCTGCCCACATTCCTCGCCCGGCGCGGTCCGCATCGCAGCTCCATGATCCGCTTCCGCCAGCGGATGGCCCCGTGGCTGCGGCGGCTGGAGAAACTGGTGCGGCCGCGCATGGCCGGCTTCCTGGACAACCGGGTCGCGCTCAGCTTCACCGGCCTGCTGCTGATCCTGCTAGGCATCCTGCTGGCGTTGCCCATCCCGTTCACCAACTACGTGTTCGGCTTCCTGCTGCTGTTGTTCGCGCTGGCCCTGCTGGAACGCGACGGCGCACTGCTGCTGGCGGCGTGGATCGCCGGCGGCATCGCGGTGGTGGTGTTCGGGTTCCTGTCGGGCAACCTGGTGGAGGCGACCAGCGCGCTGATCGCGCGATGGTTTTGATTGGGCATGCATCTGTAGGAGCGACGTACGTCGCGACCGCACATCTTCAGAGCCTTGATGCCGTCACGACACGGACAACATGCGGTCGCGACTTACGTCGCTCCTACAACAGCACCCCTTCTCACGCCACCAGCTGCGCGAACTCCGCCGCGGTGACCGGATATCCCAGCCAGTAGCCCTGCGCCAGGTCGCAGCCGCGCTCGCGCAGCAGGTTGAACTGGCCTTCCTTCTCGACGCCTTCGGCCACGACGGTGATGCCCAGCGAATGGGCCATCGCGACGATGGCCGTGGTCAGCGCCAGATCATCCGGATCGCGCAGCATGTCGGCAATGAAGCTGCGGTCGATCTTCACGCCGTCCACCGGCACGCGGCGCAGGTGGCTGAGGCCGGAAAAGCCCGTGCCGAAATCGTCCAGCCACACCTTCACGCCCGTACGGTGCAACGTGGCGAGCAGCGCGCTGGCATGCGCCTCGTCGCTGATGACCGCGGTTTCGGTAAGCTCAAGATGCAGGCGCGACGCCGCCAGCCCGGTGTCGCGCAGGCACTCGGCCACCACGTCCGGCAGGTCGCCGTTGCGCAGCTGGCGCGGCGACACGTTGACCGAGACGAACAGCGGGTCCAGCGCATCGCGCTCGTTGCCCCAGCGTGCGGCGGCCGTGCAGGCGGCGCGCAGCACGCGCGGTCCGATGCTCTCGATCAGACCACTCTGCTCGGCCACGTCGATGAACACCGACGGCGCCACCATGCCCAGTTCCGGATGCTGCCAGCGCAGCAGCGCCTCGGCGCCGACGATGCGGCTGTCGGCCATGCGGAACACCGGCTGGTACATCAGGCTCAGTTCGCCGCGCTCCCAGGCACCGCGCAACTCCTGCTCCATGCGCACGCGCCGCTCCACCGCCTGGTCCATCGCGCGGCTGTAGAAGCGGTAGCAGTTCTTGCCCGCGACCTTCGCCTGGTACATCGCGATGTCGCCGTTCTTCATCAGCGCGGTCGCGCCGGAGGCGTCCTCCGGGAACAGGGTGATGCCGATCGAGGTACCCAGGAACACCTGGCGCTCCTGCACCACGATGGGACGCCCCAGCTCGGCCACCAGCTTCTCGGCCAGGCGGGTCGCGCTGCCACGCACGTCGCCATCCTGGATCAGGATCACGAACTCGTCGCCGCCGAAGCGCGCCAGCAGCGCATCGTCGCCGCCCATCAGCTCGACCGCATCGCGGATGCGGTGCGCGAACTGCTGCAGCACTTCGTCGCCGGCCTCGTGGCCCAGCGTGTCGTTGACGCGCTTGAAGTCGTCGATGTCGGCGAACAGCAGCGCCAGCTGGCGGCCGGCGCCGCGCAGCATCATCAGGCGGTGGTCCAGGCTCTCGCGGAACGCCAGCCGGTTGGTCAGGCCGGTCAGCGAATCGGTGTAGGCCATGCGCCGCACGTCGCGGTCGTGCCGCGCGATGCTGTCGCTCATGGTGCCGAACGCGCGCACCAGTTCGCCGACTTCGTCCTGGCGCTCGCTGGACATGCGTTCGCCGTTGTAGTTGCCGACCTCGATGTCGTGCGCGGCGCGGGCCAGCTGGCGGATCGGGCGGACCAGCGTGCGCTGCGCATACAGCATGATCGCCACGCAGACCGCGACCAGCGCCGCCAGCAGCAGCGCGATCCAGCCCAGGTGGCGCGCGCCGAGTTCGTTGAGGCGCGCACGCGCGGCGTTGATGGCCTTCTCTTCGTAGGCGCGCACCGAGGCCACCGAATAGCCGACGCGCACGCCGCCGATACGCTCGCTGCCGATCATGATCGGTTCGGACACGTCCACGATCTGCGCCGACCACTGCGTATGCATGCTGCGCGCGTTCACCGCCTCGTACGCCAGCGGATCGGTCATGGTCTGACCGTACACGGCGATGTCCGCCGTGCCGTCGTGGATGATCCGGCCCTGGTTGTCGTACACCAGCACGTAACTGACGTCGGGTTCCTTCTGCGCCGAGCGCACGATGCTGCCGATCGTGTCCAGGTCGAAGTAGTACAGGGGATTGGCCAGCGCGTCGCCCAGCTGGTCCACGGTGGCCTCGCCGTGGCGGCGCAGGCTGTCCTCGACCATGCCGTGCATGGCCTCGCGCCCGAGGTCGGCGACCTCCTGCTGCATCACCTTCTGCCGGTGCAACAGGGTGCCCAGCAGCGCGATCACCACCACCAGCATCAGCGCCATCGCCGCCAGGAAGCGGGCCTGCAGACCGAAGCGCATCGGCTTCATTCCACCTGCTCCCGGACGCGGCTCACGCCTCGGCGCAGGTCATCCAGCGCCTGCTGCGACGCCGGGTCCACGGGCAGGAAACGGGTGGTGCGGAAGAAGACGTTGAGCGCATCGCGCGCGGCGGGATCGCCGGCCGCCTCCATCAGCACCTCGCGCAGGCGCGCCTCGATCCTGGGATCCAGGTCGCCGCGCACCATTTCCAGGGCGCGCGGAAAATCCTGCGTCTCGTGGATCACGCGGAAGTCGCGACGGAAGGCCGGCGGCATGCGGCGCACGTCGTCCCAGTCGAGGTTGCTCACCACGCCCGCATCGACCAGGCGCTTGTGCACCCAGGCGGCGATGTTCAGTTCGGACCGCGCGAACACGTAGCCCACCGAATCGGCCGAAGGCCGGTCCATCGGCGAGAGCAGGATTTCCAACCGCTGGCCGGCGTCCAACAGCGCCACCGAGGGTGCGAAGTAGGCGCTGGTCGAGGCGGTGTTCTGGAATGCCACCGTGCGCCCCTTCAGGTCGGCGAGCCGCTCCAGGCCGCTGTCCCGGCGGACGAAGAACACGCCGTGGTACCGGCTCACGCCACCGCGCTCGGTCAGCAGCAGCGGGCGCGCACCGGCGCGCTCCTGCAACCGCATGCCGGTGCCGGCGGTTTCGGTGACCCAGTCCACCCGGCCGCGGCGCAGGTAGCTGGTCATCTGCTGCGCATCGCGCGCCATCAGGATGCGGCCCTCGGTGATGCCGACGTCGCGCATCCGCGGCACCACGTAGTCCAGCAACGGCTTGAGCTGCTCGTAGTGCGCCTTGGGGTCGTCGCTGATGCGGCCGAGGACGAGGACGCGCTCGTCGCCCGCGGCGCTGGCCGGCGCGACCGCGGCGGGAAGCAGGGCGGCGCCGATCGCGGCCAGCGCCAGGCGGAACCAGGTTGTACGCAACGATAGGCGCCCGCCGAAACGATGGCGGCAGCCTAGCCGAAAACGGGGAGTCAAGACAGTGATCCGGCCCCGCCCTGACCCGCCAGCCGGGCCATGCGCTGGGCGTCGGCCAGGATGCCGCGCAGCAGGCGGACCTCCTGCTCGGTCAGGTCGGCCTTGGCGAACAGCCGGCGCAGCTTGCGCATCGCCGAATCCGGCGTACGCCCCTTGTGGAAGTCGATCGCGTCGAGGGTGTCGCCGAGTTGTGCGAAGAAACCTTCGACATGGGCATGGCTGGCCGGCACCTCGTCGGGATGGACCGGCTCCGCGGGCGCCACCGTTGCCCCTTCCAGCAGCGCCAGCCTCAGTTCGTAGGCCAGCACTTGAACCGCGGCAGCCAGGTTCAGCGAGCTGTACTCGGGATTGGCCGGAATGTGCACGGCGGCATGGCAGAGCTGCAGTTCCTCGTTGCTCAGGCCGGTGCGCTCGCGACCGAACACCAGCGCCACTTCGCACCCGGCCCCCGCCCGCGCCACGGCCAGCGCGGCGGCCTCGCGGGGCGCGTGTTCCTCCAGCTGGACCCGCCGGCTGCGCGCCGTGCAGCCGAGCACCAAGTGACAGTCCGCCACCGCCTCGGCCAGCGTGGCCACCACCGGCGCATCGCCCAGCAGATCGTCGGCGCCGGCGGCGCGCCGGAACGCCTCCTCGGCCGGATAGTCCTCGGGGGCGACCAGCACCAGCCGGGCCAGGCCCATCGTCTTCAGGGCGCGGGCGGCGGCGCCGATGTTACCGGGATGCTGGGTGCCGACCAGCACCACGCGCAGGCGGGCGGCGGTGGCCTGGGAAACGGAATCGGGAACGGAAACGGGCGTGTTCATGGGGGCAAATGGTAAACTGCGCGCGCCGGTCTCCGCGCCGTGCCGCTCTTTTCCACTTGTTCGCCCCACCCTACGCCTGTCCGAGGTCCGTTCGCATGCAAAAGCCCGTCGTCACCGTCATGACCAAGGCCGCCCGCCTCGCAGGCAACGTGCTGTTGCGGAGCATCAACAAGCTGGACGCGCTGAACGTGGTGCAGAAGGAGCGGATGGACTACGCGAGCGAAGTCGACGCGGACGCCGAAAAGGTCATCATCAAGGAACTGCGCCGCGCCTACCCGGACTACGGGTTCGTGGGCGAGGAAAGCGGCGCCCAGATCAACGGCCGCTACACCTTCGTGATCGATCCGCTGGACGGCACCAGCAACTACCTGCGCGGCTTCCCGCATTACTGCGTGTCCATCGCCCTGGTGGACAACGGCGAACCGACCGATGCGGTGATCTTCGACCCCCTGCGCAATGACCTGTTCACCGCCAGCCGCGGCGCCGGTGCCCAGCTCAACGAGCGCCGCATCCGCGTGGCCGACCGCAAGGAACTGGCCGGCGCCATGCTCACCACCGGCTTCCCGCCGCGTGAGCGCGCTCGCGCCGGTGCGCAGCTGGAATGCGTGCGCGAGCTGCTGGTGCATGCCGAGGACATCCGCCGCACCGGTTCGGCCGCGCTCGATCTGGCCTACGTGGCCTGCGGCCGCGTCGATGCATATTTCGAGGCCGGCGTGAAGGACTGGGACATCGCCGCCGGCGTACTGCTGGTGCGCGAGGCGGGCGGCAAGGTCTGCGACTTCCGCGGCGCTGCGCTCGGCAAGATCGACGGCCGCACCGCCCTGCCCCGCCAGATCGTCGCGGGCAACCTGAAGGTCGCCGAGGCGCTGCAGAAGACCATCGTGTCGTCGGGTTACGCGGCGTCGTTCAACGGCTGACCGCCGCTGTTCTGGATGTGGGAGCGACGTAAGTCGCGAACCCGCCATCCTTGCCAGCCCGGGATGTTGGGATGACACGGCTTACCACTTCCGAGCGCCCGGAAGGTCTCCTGATGTTTGGGGGCCTACGATCGCGACTTACGTCGCTCCCACACCCCGCATCTGCACATCCCGGCGCCCAAGAAAAAGGCCACGCATCGCGTGGCCTTTTCCGTACTTCGCCGGAAAGCGTTACGGACGACGCGCCAGCAGCGCTTCGTCCTTCGCCTTCGGCATCAGGTCCTGCTTGGTGACGGTCAGGAAGCCGATGGTCAGCAGCGGGCACGCCACGAAGATCGACGAGATGGTGCCCAGCACGATACCGATCATCTGCGACAGCGCCATGCCTTCCAGCGAGCCGCCGCCGTACAGGTACAGGGCGAACACGGTCAGGAAGGCGACGAACGAGGTGATGATCGTGCGCGACAGCGTCTGGTTGATCGAGCGGTTCAGGATCTCCATCGGCTCGGCGCGCAGGTTGCGGAAGTTCTCGCGCACGCGGTCGAACACCACGATCTTGTCGTTGATCGAGAAGCCCATCACCGACAGCAGGCCGGCCAGGATGGTCAGGTCGAACTCGATGCCGCTGGCCGCGAAGAAGCCGGCCACGATCAGCACGTCCGCCAGGGTGGTGACGATCGCCGACACGGCGAACTTCCACTCGAAGCGCACCGCGATGTAGATCAGGAAGCCGATCACCACGAACAGCAGCGTGTACAGGCCGTTGAGCGCCAGTTCCTTGCCGACCTGCGGACCGACGAATTCGCTGCGCATCACCGTCGCGGCATTGCCTTCGCTCGAGGCCAGGCGCAGCACATCGGCCGCCGTGCGATTGCTGGCCTCGGCGCCTTCGGCGGTACCGGCATCCTCGCGCGGTTGCAGGCGCACCAGCAGGTCGCTGCCGGTCCCGAAGGTCTGCACCTGCGCGCTGGGGTAGCCGCCGGCCTCCAGGCGCTCGCGCACTCCGTCGACGTCGGGCGGCGTCTGGAACCGCAGCTCCACCACGGTGCCGCCGGTGAAGTCCAGCGCGAAGTTGAAGTTCTTGAACGCGATGGCGCAGATCGCGGCGATCGCCAGCAGCGCCGCGATGCCGATCGACACCCAGCGCACGCGCATGAAGTTGAAGTTGGTGGTGTGCGGAATCAACCGCAACGGGAAAAGGCTCATCTTCTGTCTCCCGTCAGATGGCGATGGACTTGATCTTGCGGCGGCCGCCGTAGATCAGGGTGGCGATGCCGCGCGACACGGTGACCGCGGTGAACACGGAGGTCAGGATGCCGATGACCATCGTCACCGCGAACCCCTTCAGCGGGCCGGTACCGAACGCGTACAGCGCCACGCCGGCCAGCAACGCGGTCATGTTGGAGTCGAAGATGGTGCCCGACGCCTTGTCGTAACCGGTCGCGATGGCCGCCTGCGGCGGCACCCCTGCCCGCAGCTCCTCGCGTATGCGCTCGTTGATCAGCACGTTGGCGTCCACCGACATGCCGATGGTCAGCGCCAGGCCGGCGAAGCCGGGCAAGGTCATGGTCGCACCGAACAGCGACATCACCGCCACCACCATCACCAGGTTCAGCAGCAGCGCGATGCAGGTGATCAGGCCGAACATGCGGTAGTACACCAGAAAGAACGCCAGCGCGAAAATGAAGGAATACACCACCGCCTTGGTGCCGCGGGCGACGTTCTCGGCGCCCAGGCTGGGGCCGATCACCCGCTCTTCGATGAAGTCCATCGGCGCCGCCAGCGAACCGGCGCGCAGCAGCTTGGCCAGGTTGTCGGCCTCGGTCTTCTCAAGCCCGGTGGTCTGGAAGTTCTTGCCGAACACGCCGGCGATGCGGGTCGGCGACAGCGCTTCCTCGCGCACGCGCACGCTGCGCACTTCCTTGCCGTCGACCATCGTCACGGTCGGCACGCGCTCGATGTAGACCACCGACATCAGCTTGCCGACGTTGGCGCTGGTGTAGTCGAACATGCGCTGGCCGGCGATGTTGTTGAGGGTCACGTCGACGGCCGGCAGGCCGTTGTTGTCCACGCCCACGCGGGCATTGACCATCTCGTCGCCGGACGCCAGCACGCGCTTGTTCAACAGCACCGGACCGGCGTTGTCGCGCAGCTGGTAGACCTTGGCCTCCGGCGGGATGCGACCGCTGGCCACGGCGTCGGCAGCATTGCCTTCCACCACGGCACGGAATTCCAGCGTGGCGGTCGCGCCGATCAGGCGCTTGGCCTCGGCGGTGTCCTGCACGCCCGGCAACTGCACGACCACGCGATCGTTGCCCTGGCGCTGGATGATCGGCTCGGCCACGCCGATCTCGTTGATGCGGTTGCGCAGCGTGGTGAGGTTCTGCTCGATCGCCTCGCTGGCGATCTGCTCCAGCTCCGCCTGCGGCAGGCCGATGGTGATCTGCTGGCCGGCCGCCTGGTAGGTCAGGCCGGATCCGGAGGCCAGCGTGCCGGCGTTGTTGCCGCGCGAGCTCAGCGTCTGCGCCAGCGCCTGCTGTGCGGCGGCCACGTCCTCGTCGTCGGCCAGCGTCACCACGATGCTGTTGTTCGGGCGGCGCTCGACCGAGGTGTAGCGGATGCGCTTGTCGCGCAGGGTGACGCGGGTGTCCTCGAGATAACCGTCGACGCGCTTGTCCAGCGCGGCCTTCTGGTCGACCTGCAGCACGAAATGCACGCCACCCTGCAGGTCGAGACCCTGCACCATCGGCCGGGCACCGAGGTCGCCCAGCCAATCCGGCACGGTCGACGCCAGGCTCAGGGCGACCAGGTAGTCGTCGCCCAGCGCCTTGCGCAGCGCGTCGTTGGCCGTCGTCTGCGCTTCCAGGCTGGGCAGGCGCACCAGCATGCTGGCGGCTTCGGTGTCGATCTCCTTGGCCTGCACGCCCGCGTCCTTCAGCGCGTCATCCACGCGGCCGCGCAGGGCGGCATCGATGGCGAAGCCCCGGTTGGCGGTGATCTGCACGGAGGGATCCTGCGGATACAGGTTGGGCAGCGCATACAGCGCGCTGGCCAACACGACGATCAGGATCAGGACATATTTCCAGCGAGGGAATTCAAGCATCGTGGCGACCCGCGCAGGCCCTTCCCGGGCGTACGCTCAGCAGTGGTTCGGAAACAGCGGGATTCGCGCCGCGGCGGAGCCGCGGCGCGGGGAACGGATCAGGCGGACTTCAGCGTGCCCTTCGGCAGCACATTGCCCACGGCGGCCTTCTGCACGCGCACGCGCACGTTGTCGGCCACTTCCAGGGTGACGAAGTTGTCGCCGATGTCGGTGACCGTGCCGGCGATGCCGCCCGAGGTGATGACTTCGTCGCCCTTGGACAGCTTGTCCAGCATGGAACGGTGCTCCTTGGCGCGCTTCATCTGCGGGCGGATCATCAGGAAGTACATGATGGCGATCAGCGCGATCGGCATCAGCAGGCCGAAGCCGCCCATGCCCTGCTGGGCCGGTGCGGCCTGGGCGAGAACGGGGGCAACGAGGAAATCAAGCAGATTCATGGACTTGTCCATTGGGTATGAAAAGCAGCCGGGGATTATGCCACGCGCCGGAAGGGCCCGCCCGGGCGCCCCCATCCGCCCGGACCGGAAAAGACCGCGTCGGCGCCGGATGGTTCCCCGGGGACGCAGGACCGGCAGGTCGTCGGGGCGTCAGCCGGACGGCGGCTCGGTCCCGCGTGCGGCGTAGAAGCCCGCCCGGAAGGCCTCGAACCGCCCCTCGGCAATGGCGGCCCGCATCTGCGCCATCACCTGCTGGTAGTACCAGAGGTTGTGCAGCGTGCCCAGCATCGGCGCCAGCATCTCGTTGCAGCGGTCCAGGTGGCGCAGGTAGCTGCGGGTGAAGCCGTTGCGGCAGGCATAGCAGCCGCAGCCTGGCTCGATGGGCTGCAGGTCGTGCTCGTACTTCGAATTGCGGATGCGCACGGTGCCCGACGAGGTGAAGTAGTGGCCGTTGCGCGCGTTGCGGGTCGGCATGACGCAGTCGAACATGTCCACGCCGCGCGCCACCGCCTCCACCAGGTCCTCCGGCCGGCCCACGCCCATCAGGTACCGCGGCTGGTCCGCCGGCAGCTGCGGGCAGGTGTGTTCGAGCGTGGTGTTGCGCTCCTGCTCGGTCTCGCCGACGGCCAGTCCGCCGATCGCGTAGCCGTCGAAGCCGATCGCCTTCAACCCTTCGGCCGAGCGCGTGCGCAGATCGTGGTGCACCCCACCCTGCACGATGCCGAACAGCGCGGCGTCGTTGCCTTCGTGGGCGCGCTTGGAGCGCTCGGCCCAGCGCAGCGACAGCTCCATCGACCGTTCGATCACCCGCGGGTCGACCGGCTTGCCATCGACGTTCACCGGCGGGCACTCGTCGAAGATCATCACGATGTCCGAGTCCAGCACGCGCTGGATGTTCATGCTCTCTTCGGGACCCAGGAACACCTTGCTGCCGTCGACCGGCGAGGCGAACGTCACGCCCTGCTCGGTGATCTTGCGCCGGTGCGCCAGCGAGAAGACCTGGAACCCGCCCGAATCGGTGAGGATCGGCTTGTCCCAGCGCGCGAAGCCGTGCAGGCCGCCATGCGCGCCGATCACGTCCAGGCCAGGGCGCAGGTAGAGATGGAAGGTGTTGCCGAGGATGATCTCGGCGCCGAGGTCTTCCACGTGTTCGGGCAGGATGCCCTTCACCGATCCGTAGGTACCCACCGGCATGAACGCCGGCGTCTCGATGGTGCCGCGCGGAAACGTCACCCGGCCACGCCGCGCCGCGCCGTCGGTGGTCAGCAGGTTGAAGGACATGCGGCTCATGCGGATACCCTGCCGCGCACCCGATCTCCGTCATTCCGGCGAAAGCCGGAATCCATTTGGCTGTTGGTGTTGCGGTCGGAAGCCAAAATCAACATGGTTTCCGGCTTTCGCCGGAATGACGATCCGATTTCTGATACAGAACGGTCACGATTCACCTGGCATCCTCCGGGAACAACAGCATCGCGTCTCCATACGAGAAGAACCGGTACTGCTCGCGCACCGCATGGGCGTAGGCGGCCATGATCCGGTCCTTGCCGGCGAACGCGCTGACCAGCATCAGCAGCGTGCTTTCCGGCAGGTGGAAGTTGGTGACCATCGCGTCGACGCTGCGGATGCGGTAGCCGGGAAAGATGAAGATCTGCGTCTCGCCGGCGAACGGTTGAAGTTCGCCGTCCCGCATGGCGGACTCCAGCGCGCGCACGACGGTGGTGCCCACCGCGATGACGCGGCTGCCGCGCGCGCGCGCGGCGCGCACCTGCTCGACCAGCGCCGCACCGACATTGAGCCATTCGCTGTGCATGCGGTGCTCGTGGATGTCGTCCACGCGCATCGGCTGGAACGTGCCGGCACCGACATGCAGCGTCACGTGGCCGAACTCCACGCCGCGGTCGCGCAGCGTGGCCAGCAGCGCATCGTCGAAGTGCAGGCCGGCGGTCGGTGCCGCGACCGCACCCAGTTCGCGCGCGAACACGGTCTGGTAGCGCTCGTCGTCGTCCTGCCCGGGTGCCCGCTGGATGTAGGGCGGCAACGGCAGGCGGCCGGCCTTCTGCAACCAGCTCTCCAGTGCGCCGGGCACGTGGAAACGCAGCTGGTAGAACTCGCCATCGCGCCCGATCACTTCCGCCTCGCCGCCGCCATCCAGCCGGATGCGGCCGCCGGGCTTGGGCGACTTGCTGGCGCCCACCTGCGCACGCGCCGCGTTGTCCGGCAGCAGGCGTTCGATCAGGATCTCGACGCGTCCGCCACTTTCCTTCTGGCCGAACAGGCGTGCCGGGATCACGCGGGTGTCGTTGAACACCAGCAGGTCGCCGGGCTGGAGCCATTCGGGCAGGTCGCGCACGTGGCGGTCGGCGAACGGCGCACCGCCCGGCGGCACGACCAGCAGCCGGCTCGCCGAACGCTCCGGCAGCGGCGCCTGCGCGATCAGCGCCTCGGGCAGGTCGAAATGGAAATCGGACTTCTTCACGGTCGGGGCCTTGCGGGGGCGTGCATTGTACGGGAGCCCGCCGGGCCGCCCGTCGTCAACGCTCGAACTTGGTCGACAGCACGATCGACGAGGTGGTGCGCTCCACGCCTTCCAGCGCGCCGATGCGGTCGGTCAGCACGTCCATGTCGCCGACGGTCGGCACGGCCCCGATGGCGATCAGGTCGTGGCTGCCGCTGACCGAATGCAGCACGCGCAGTTCCGGCATCGCGCGCAGCGCCGCCACCACCGAGGTCATCTGCTTGGGATGCACGGCGATCATGATGTGCGCACGCAGGTGGCTGCGGTCGTATTCGTCGTGCACCCGCACGGTGTAGCCGCTGATCACGCCCTCGCGTTCCAGCCGCTCGATCCGGCTCTGCACTGTGGTCCGCGACAGGTTGAGCCGGCGCGCGATCTGGGCGGTGGAGGCCCGCGCATTCTCACGGAGCATTGAGAGCAGTTGCTGGTCGGCGTCGGTGAGCTTCATTGAACAGGCGGGATTCGTCGAATCGACGAAATATCCCTCAAATCCGCGCAGTTCACAACTGTCAAATGACGATTTATTCCCGATAATACGGGTTTGCCGCCTGCTGCCGAGGATTCCCATGGCCCTGATCGACCATCTCGCCGCGCTGCGCGCCCACCCGGGCCAGCGTCTTACCCAAGGTCTGGACGATACCGCCGTCGAACGGCTGGCCAAGGGCCACCCGGACCTGGTCGCCGCCATCGAGGCCGCCGCGGCAGAGCACGCGCGCCTGCAGGACGAGTTCTCCGAACTGCTGGCCATGGACGAAGCGGACCAGCTGCGCGCCGTGCAATCCGGCTACGTCAACTTCTACGCCGACGACGCTATCAATCCCTACATCGCGCTCGCCGCGCGCGGCCCGTGGGTGGTCACCCTGAAGGGCGCCGTGCTGTACGACGCCGGCGGCTACGGCATGCTCGGCTTCGGCCACACCCCGGCCGCCGTACTGGACGCAATGGCCCGCCCGCAGGTAATGGCCAACATCATGACCCCCAGCCTGTCGCAGCTGCGCTTCGACCGCGCCCTGCGCAAGGAGATCGGCCATACCCGTGGCGGCTGCCCGTTCGCGAAGTTCCTGTGCCTCAACTCGGGTTCCGAATCGGTCGGCCTGGCCGCACGCATCGCCGACATCAACAGCAAGCTGATGACCGACCCGGACGGCCGCCATGCCGGCCGCACCATCAAGCGCATCGTGGTGAAGGGCAGCTTCCACGGCCGCACCGAGCGTCCGGCGCTGTACTCGGACTCCTCGCGCAAGTCCTACCAGCAGCACCTGGCCAGCTACCGCGGCGAGGACTCGGTCATCGCCATCCCGCCGTACGACGTGGAGGCGCTGAAGCAGGCGTTCGCCGATGCGGAGACCAAGGGCTGGTTCGTCGAGGCCGTGTTCCTGGAGCCGGTGATGGGCGAAGGCGACCCGGGCCGTTCCGTGCCCCCGGCGTTCTACGCCGCGGCGCGCGAACTGACCCGCAGCCACGGCAGCCTGTTCCTGGTCGACTCCATCCAGGCCGGCCTGCGTGCGCACGGCGTGCTGTCGATCGTCGACTACCCGGGCTTCGAGGGCCTGGACGCGCCGGACATGGAAACCTATTCCAAGGCGCTGAACGCCGCGCAGTACCCGCTGTCGGTGCTGGCCGTGAACGAGCGCGCCGCCGGCCTGTACCGCAAGGGCGTGTACGGCAACACCATGACCACCAATCCGCGCGCGCTGGACGTGGCCTGCGCCACGCTGGCCCAGCTGACGCCGCAGGTACGCGAGAACATCCGCAAGCGCGGCGTCGAAGCGGTGCAGAAGCTGCAGCAGCTCCAGGGCGAACTCGGTGGCCTGATCACCAACGTGCAGGGCACCGGCCTGCTGTTCTCGTGCGAACTGTCGCCGGCGTTCAAGTGCTACGGCGCCGGCTCCACCGAGGAATGGCTGCGCCAGCACGGCCTCAACGTCATCCACGGCGGCGCCAATTCGTTGCGCTTCACCCCGCACTTCGCGATCGACAGCGAAGAACTGGACCTGCTGGTCGGCATGGTCGGCACGGCGCTGCGTGAAGGGCCGCGCATCCGTCAGGTCGCGGCAGCCTGATCCCTACGACTGACGCGACGAAAAAGGCGAGCCGCGGCTCGCCTTTTTTGTAGGGTGGGCCTCGGCCCACCATCCACATGTCGGATTGAAGGTGGGCCAAGGCCCACCCTACGGTTGCGTGGTGAAGCGATCCAGCGAAGCCTGGATCAACGCCTTCGCTTCCTTCGCGTCGCCATAGCCATTGAGCTGCACAGGGTTGCGGCCCGTCGGCAGGTCCTTGTAGATGCGGAAGAACGCCTCGATGCGATCCCGTTCGACTTGCGGCAGATCGGCCAGGTCACGGATGCCGGCGTAGGTCGGGTCGACCCTGTCGGTGGGCACGCCGATGATCTTCTCGTCATGCTCGCCCGCGTCGATCATGCGCAGCACGCCGATGGGACGGAACGTCACCAGCACGCCGGGATGCAGCGGTTCGCGCGTCAGTACCAGCGCGTCCAGCGGATCGCCGTCGCCGGCCAGGGTGCGCGGCATCGAGCCGTAGTTGGCCGGATACGCGACCGGCATCGACTGGAAGCGATCGACGAAGAGCAGGCCATCGTCGTTGATCTCATACTTGGTGGAACTGCCGGCGGGGATCTCGACCGCCAGCAGCACTTCGTCCGGCGCAGCTTTCGGCTGCTGGGCGAGGAAGGGGTGGCGGATATGGGACTCGCGGGCATGTGCCGTGATGCACACGAAGAGCAACGCGATGGCGAAAACACGCTTCATGTGGAACTCCTGCGTAGAGCGGAGCTTGCTCCGCTGCTTCTGTCATGGGTTGGCGGCGCGAGAAAGGCAGCCGAGCAAGCTCGGCTCTACAACAAAGGGCTTATTCCCAGCACCGGTCGGTGCGGCCCTTGAGGGTCTCGGCACGGGTGCACGTACGTTCGTCGATCCGGCCCTCCGCGCGCTCCACCAGCTGCTTGCCCGCCACAGCGTCGTCGACCAGATCGAAGGCGTCGTACAAGCGTCCCGTCGCCGTGCGCGCCTCGTAGCGCAGGCGCGGGCCGTCGAAGCGCAGCACCTGGAACAGCTGCGTGTCCTCGGCGACCGGCCGCATGGTCTTGCGCGCTTCGTCCGACAGCCGGTACTGCTTGGCCCCGGTGACCGACACCACGAACACCGGCGTCGGCGCTTCGTTCTTCAGGCGGCCATAGACGTGGTCGTGTCCCTGCAGCACCAGATCGACCTTGCGCTTGCGGATCACCGGCAGCAGATGCTTGCGCAGCAGCACGTTGTCGCGGCCTTCGCGCGGCGAGAAGAACGGCTGGTGCGTCAGCACGATGCTCCAGCGGTGCGGATTCGAGGCCAGCACCTCGTCCAGCCACGCGGCCTGCGCCTTCGCCGTGCCCAGGTCGAGCGCGGAGGTCCCATCGATGACGACCACACGCACATCCTGATAGTCGAACCAGTACGTGGTCCGCTTCGCCTGCGCCACCCCGTTGTCCGGCAGCGCGAAGGTCACCGGCCAGTGCGCGCCCAGCACACGGCGTTCCTGCGGCGTGTCCTCGAACTCCTCGAAATACTCGTGGTTGCCCGGCGCCGGCGCGACCACCAGCGAGGTCGGCAGCGCTCCGTTCGCTTCGAACCACTCGCCCCACTCGTTGTCGTCCTCGCCATCGCCGCCGCTGACCAGGTCGCCGGCGTACAGCGCCAGCCGTGCGTCCGGCGCATGGCGCATCGCCTCGCGCACGACGCGGGTGGTGAGGCTGACGTTCTTGTTCTGGGTGTCGCCGAAGTACAGCAGCGTCAACGGCGAACCCGCGGACGGTGCCGTGCGCGTGTGGTGCCACGCGCTCCAGGTGCGGTCGCCCTGCACACGCCAGGCATACAGCGTGTCCGGTTGCAGGCCGTCGACATCGGCGCGATGGTGATGCGCAGTTCCGTTCTCGGTCTTCAGCGCGGTGCTGGTGGCGGTGATCCGGCGCGGCTCGCCCATGTCAGGCGAATCGCCGGCGACGACGATCTCCAGCAGCAGCGCGCCGACCGTCGTGTCCGTGCGCCAGGCCACGGACAAGCCGGTGCCGGCGTCCTGCGCAGGCGTGGCCACGATCCGGTCCGGGAAGCCGCTCGGCGCATAGCGCACCACTCCCTGCGGCACGCGCGTGTTCGGCTCGTGCTGGCGTACCGTCGCTTCCTGCGCGAGTGTCGTCGCGCAGGTCCCCAGCAACAGCACCGCCAGCACCCACTTCGTCACCGCATCCCCTGCATGCTTCATTCGACGCGGCACTCCGGCAGCGACAGGGCCTTGGCGATGTCGCGCCAGTCGAACGCCGCCACGGCCTGGTCGTCGTCGACCGCGTAGAACGCGCCCTGCGGGAAGCGCGCATCGGCGCTCTGGTCCAGCCACACGCCATCGGTGTTCGCGGTCCGGTTGCCGGCGAACGCGCCCTTGTAGTCCAGCGTCAGCCGGTCGAACACGTGGAACACGCTGCGGTCCTTGAACTGGTCGGTGGCGATCCAGTAACCGCTGCCGCCCGCGCACTGCGCCAGCGCCATGCCCTCGGCCTGCGCCTTGAACAGGTCCGCACCGATGTCGCGCCCGCGATACGTGCCGTCCAGTCCGTACTCGCGCAGGCGCGTACCGACGGCGACATCCTCTTCCGCGAGCAACAGGCGATCATTCGCCGCATCGCCGAACACGGATTCCGCGATGCGAATTGCACCGGCCTCGCCGGTGTCTCCGAAAGTACCGGTGAGCGCGGCCTTCCAGCCACCCTCGGCCCGCTGCAGGTGGTAACGCTTGAAGCGCTGGCCAAGCTCGGCCAGCGGCGGCGGCAGGTCCTCGTTATCCGGAGACATGTAGTTGTCGCTGACGATGACCTCGTACGCGTCCTTCTGCGCACGTACCCAAAGGCCGTAAGGCTGCTTCAGCTCATCGGCACCGAACACCAGCAGGGGCGTGAAGTCCGGCAGCTGGAAGACCTGCACGCGGCGGTTGTCACGCTCGACCAACAGCACCAGGTCGTCGATCACGGCGATGCCGTTCGGCCGCTGCATCTGGCCCAGTGCGCTGCCGGGACCGGAGACGGTGCGCAATTGCTTGCCGGTGCTGCCGTCGTACACCACCAGCCGGTGCGTGTCCTTGGCGGTGGCGATCAGCCAGCGCGTGCCATCGGGCGATCGCCAGCTGGCGGGCGAATCGACGTTCTCGGCCGGCGTGGCCGCAGTGATGAACGCTTCCGGCACCACGACGTGGGCGATCTTCGCCTCGCTCAGCAGCGGATCCTTCTCGACGTTCTCGTCGGGTTCCTTCTCCCGTACGGGCGTTTCCACTGGAGCGGCAGACGGCGCAGGCGCATCGGGTTTTCCGCCGCAGGCGGCGAGCAGGACAGGAATCGCAAGCAAGGCAAGGCGTGGTTTCACCGGGTTCCCCATGACATGAAGGCGTCAACAAACTGCCATGTTCTACGCAGCCGCCATGACATTTTCGTGTCAGCGCGCTGCACGCGAATACCTGTCACCGCACGGGAACCTCGCTGTCATGTGGCCGCCATGTGACGTGCTTACAAAGTGCCGTTTACTTTCGTCACGGGGACGACACACGATGAAACGCAATGCCTTGGCCGCCTCGCTCTCGCAGGCGCTGTTCTGCGCGGTCCTGCTGCCGGCCAGCCTCGCCGCCACCGCCCAGAACCAGGCGCCGGACGCCGGCACCGCCGGCGATCCCAAGCAACTGGACACCGTGGTGGTGCAGGCCGAGATCGCCTACCGCGACCGTACCGAGGACATCGCGCCCACGCTGGTCTACGACCTGGAGTACTTCCAGCGCTTCGAGCCCAACACCGTCGGCGACATGCTCAAGCGCGTGCCGGGCGTGGGCTTCGTCGGTTCGGACATCATGGAATACGACGGTGTGCAGCTGCGCGGCCTCGGCGGTGGCTACACGCAGGTGCTGATCAACGGCAAGAAGGTGCCAGGCGCCGGCGACGACCGATCGTTCTACGTCGACCGCATCCCGGCCGAGATGGTCGACCACATCGAGATCAAGCGCAGCGCCAGCGCCAACCGCAGCGGCGACGCCATGGCCGGCGCCATCAACATCGTGCTGCGCGATGCGTACGAATTCACCGGCAGCTACATCCGCGTGGGCGTGAACCGCTGGGACGACGGCGAGATCAACCCGACGTTCGGCGCGGTGACCTCGTTCGAGGCGCTGGGCGGCCGCCTGCTGGCCGGCATCAACGTGCAGGACCGCTACCGCGCCAAGACCAAGCGTTCCGACCGCTTCACCGACAACACGCAGGAAGAGAAGGTCAGCTGGGAAGACCAGACCGAGGTGAAGGACGGCCGCGACTACTCGGCCAACCTGTCCTACACCGCCGATGTCGGCGACTCGGGCCGTTTCAGCCTGGATGCCTTCTACGTCAAGACCGATCGCGACGTGACCGAAGTGTCGTTCGAGGAAGAGCTGGACGACGACGAAACCATCAACGTGCTCGTCCCCGGCCGGGACCCGTACGACCAGAAGAACTACGGCATCGGTGCCGAATACAGGTTCGACATGGGCGGCGGCACCACCGAGGTGAGCGTGGACCACGCGCGCTTCGAGAATTCGCAGGCCACCACCGAGGGCGAACAGGTCTACGTCAGCGGCGCGGAGAACTGGGACGACACCTGGAGCATCCCGGCAGACGCCGAGTGGGACGAAACCGTCTATGAAGCCGAATCGGTGACCGCCAAGGACGCCGAAACCGGCTTCCGCCTCAGCCATGTGCGCCCGGTGGGTGGCGCCGAGCTGGAGTTCGGCGTGGACTACCGCACCAAGAAGCGTGAAGGTCTGCTCGTCAGCTACGAGTGGGAAGCCGAAGAGGAAGGCGAAACCCCGAACTCGCTGGCGGACTACGAGCTGGATGGCAGCGTGGCCTCGGTGATCGAGGAAAAGCGCCTGGATCCCTACGTGATGCTCAGCAGCAAGGGCGAGGCTTTCTCGTGGGAAGCCGGCCTGCGTTACGAGACCACCAGGTCCGACGTGGAATACCTGGAGGACGAGGAAAGCGAAGGCCGCGTCAGCAAGGACTACAACGAGTTGCTGCCGTCGGTGAACCTGCGCTGGAACCTGGGCGATGCGGACCGCATCAGCCTGTCGCTGGCCAGAACCATCAAGCGACCGAACTTCAACGAGCTGCTGCCGGCGCTGCTGGACGGCGAGTTCGGCGACAACGACTACATCGGCAATCCCGAGCTGGACCCGGAGACCGCCAACGGCCTGGACCTCGGCTTCGAGCACCGCCTCGGCCGCAAGGGCGTGGTCGGGCTGAACTTCTTCTATCGCGACGTCAAGGACCTCATCGAGATCGTCAACACCGGCGAGCCCAGCGAAGAGATGCAGGACGTGTGGGACGAGCTGATCGAGGACGGCGACGCGGTCGACCTGGCCGATGCGATGGCGCAGGAACCGGCCTCGAGCTTCCTGTACACCTCGGCCAATGTCGGCGACGGCAAGGTCTACGGCTTCGAGTTCGATGTCTCCACGCCACTGTCGGCCATCGGCCTGGACAAGACGGGCGTGTTCGCCAACTACTCGTGGGTGAAGTCCAAGGTCGATGACTTCCTGGGCGAACGCCGCTTCAACGACCAGGCCAAGTCGGTCTACAACATCGGCTTCATCCACGACATCCCGAGCTGGGGCGCGAGCTTCGGTGCGACCTACCGCAAGCAGGGCGACGCCTACACGCGCCTGCTGGCCGAGGAAGTCCTCATCCGCTACGGCGGCGAACTGGACGTCTTCGTCGAGAAGCGCTTCGGCACCAGCCTGTCCGTGCGCCTGAGCGCCAACAACCTGCTGGATGCCAGCAAGGACGAGTTCTTCGACAAGTTCGACACGCTGCAGGACCAGATCGACCGCGACTACGACGAGTACGAGCTGGAGACCGAAGAGGCCGGTCCGAGCTACCAGCTGGTCATGCGCTGGGCGTTCTGACACCCGACGGTCGCGATGCAGGGAAGAAGCCGGCGCACGCCGGCTTCTTCTTTGTCGGGGCGCGGCGTTTGATGCAGACTGGCCGCCTCTCCCGCCGCCCCTGCACCGCCATGAAGACCGTCGAAGTCCGCCACCCGCTCGTCCAGCACAAGATCGGCCTGCTGCGCAACGCTGGCCTCAACACCAAGGATTTCCGCGAGCTGGTCACCGAGCTGGGCACGCTGCTGGCGTACGAGGCGACCGCAGACCTCGAACTGACCAGCGAGACGATGGGCGGCTGGGCAGGACCGGTGGAGGTGAAGAAGATCGCCGGCGCCAAGATCACCCTGGTGCCGATCCTGCGCGCCGGCCTGGGCATGCTGCCGGGCGTGCTGGCGCTGATCCCCACGGCGCGCGTCAGCGTGGTCGGCCTGCAGCGCGACGAGGAAACGCTGCAGCCGGTGCCCTACTTCGAGAAGCTGACCGGACGGCTGGAAGAACGCGACGCGCTGATCCTCGACCCGATGCTGGCCACCGGCGGCACCCTGGTCGCCACCATCGACATGCTCAAGCGCGCCGGTGCGAAGCGGATCAAGGGCATCTTCCTGGTCGCCGCACCGGAGGGCCTGAAGGCACTCGAAGCCGCACACCCCGATGTCGAGGTCTACACCGCCGCCATCGACGAACGCCTCAACGACAAGGGCTACATCCTGCCGGGCCTCGGCGATGCCGGCGACCGCATCTTCGGTACGCGAATCGGGTGAGCCGTTTCCTGTCGTAGCGAAGTTTCCTGTTGTGGGAGCGACGCAAGTCGCGAAGACATTGCCCTGTCGCGACTTACGTCGCTCCCACGACGTCAGTCATCGCGCATCACGCCGCCAGCGGGCGCGCGTGCAGTTCCGCGACCTCGTGGGCCACGCCGAACTTGCCCTTCTCGTCGCGGGTCACCTGCGCCAGGGCGCAGCCCGGGTCGTGGGTGAAGAACAGATGGACGTTGCGGGCGAGCTTGTCGTCGAGGAAGGCGCGCTTCTCGTCGATCAGCAGTTCGGCGTTGCGGTCGTAGCCCATGGTGATGGGCACGTGCACCCACGAACGACCCGGAATCAGGTCGGCGCAGAACACCACGCCGCCGTGCGGCTGACCATCGATGCGCTCGGGGCCGACGATCTCCGACAGCATGAGGCCCGGCGTATGGCCATCGCTGAAGCCGAAACGCACGGATTCGCCGAGCACCCTCGAGTGATCGCCGGACACGAGCTCCAGCCGTCCGCTGGCTTCCAGCAGCGGCTGCAGTTCGGGGATGAAGCTGGCCCGGTCGCGAGGATGCGGCTTCAGCGCCCGCTGCCAGTGGTCCGCGCCGACGACGAACGTGGCGTTGGGGAACAGCAGTTCCGGCGCCCTGCCCTCCTGCCACGGCGCCAGCAGACCGCCGGCGTGGTCGAAATGCAGGTGGCTGAGCACCACCACGTCGATGTCCTCGTGCGAGAAGCCGGCCGCCCGCAGCGAGTCGAGCAGCACGTGGCGATCTTCCTGCACGCCGAAGCGCGCGCGCATCTTCGGATCGAAGAACGCGCCGATGCCGGTCTCGAACAGCACGGTCTTGCCGTTCAGCGGCTGCGCCAGCAGCGCGCGGCAGGCCAGTTCGATGCGGTTCTTCGCATCGGGCGGCGACCACTTCTCCCACATGGCGCGCGGCGCGTTGCCGAACATCGCGCCTCCATCGAGTTTCTGGGAATTGCCCAGCAGCGACCAGAGTTTCATGGGGCCGATTCTACGCCCGCCCGCTCCCCTGTAGGAGCGACGTGAGTCGCGACTGCCATCCAGGGCATCCCGAAAACGTAAAGCGAAGCGATCGGAAGATCAGCGAAAAAGATCACCGCTGTTTGCTTTCACGCGCCGTGGTCGCGACTCACGTCGCTCCTACAGAGACACAAGCCCTGTTCAGGGACGCGCCGCCGACTCCACCACCTTCGCCGCCCCGACGTTGTTGCGCGGGTCGCTGCCGCCGCGCAGCGTATTGGTGGTCTTGTCCCATTCCACCGTCTGCAGGTTGCCCCAGACATGGCTGGAGCCGCGGCCGCCCTGCGCCGTGTTGCCGCGCACCTTGAACGCGTGGCCCATCGCTTCCAGCGCCTGTTGCGACGCAGGTGTCAGCGCGTCGGTCTCCATCTCGATCAGGTCCGGCATCCACTGGTGGTGGAAGCGCGGCAGCGCGCTGACGGCCTGCGGATCCAGGCCGGCGTCGTACCCCAGTACGCCCAGCAGCACCATGGTGATGATGCGGCTGCCACCCGGCGTACCCAGCACCGCCACCTTGTCCGCCGACTCCATGAAGGTCGGCGTCATGGAGCTGAGCATGCGCTTGCCTGGCTGCGGCGCATTGGCCTCGTACCCCATCACGCCGAATGCGTTCGGCGTGCCGGGTTTCAGCGCGAAGTCGTCCATCTCGTTGTTCAGCAGCACGCCGGTGCCCGGCGGCACCAGGCCGGACCCGAACAGCAGGTTGACCGTCTGCGTGCCGGCGACTCGGTTGCCTTCGGCATCGATGATGGAGAAGTGCGTGGTCTCCTCGTCTTCCAGCGGCGTCTGCCGGCCCGACAGCTGGTCGCTCGGCGTGGCCTTGTCCGGATTGATCGTCGCGCGCAGGCCGGCCGCGTAGTACGGGCTGGTCAGCGTCTTCATCGGGATGTCGACGAAGTCCGGGTCGCCCAGGTAGAACGTGCGGTCGCGGAAGGCGCGGCGCATCGCTTCCACCACCAGGTGCGTGCGCTGCGCCTCGTCCAGCTTCGACAGGTCGTAGGCATCGAGGATCTGCAGCATCTGCGCCAGCGCCACGCCGCCGGACGACGGCGGCGGTGCGGTCGTCACCTGCCACTCGTTGTACGTGAACGTCAGCGGTTCGCGCTCGCGCACGCTGTAGCCGGCCAGTTCCTTCGCCGTCCATTGGCCGCCTTCGGCTTTCACGCCGGCCAGCAGGAGCTTCGCGGTCTCGCCGCGGTAGAAGCCGTCGAACCCCTGCGCGGCGAGGCGCTCCAGCGTGCGCGCCAGGTCGGGCTGCCTGAAGATGTCGCCTTCCTTGATCGGCTGGCCGTCGACCAGGAACACCGACCGCGTGCCCTTGTAGCGCTCCATCACCTCGCGGCGCGCCTGGTAGCCGCGCGCCATGCGTGCATAGACCGGGAAGCCTTCGCGCGCCGTGCGGATGGCCGGCGCCAACGAGGTCTTCAGCGGCAGCCTGCCGTACTTCTCCGCCAGATGGACGAACGCGGCCGGCAGCCCGGGAATGCCGGCCGCCCACGGACCGTTTTCGGCGCGGTCGCGGTTGAAGTCGCCGTTCGGCAGCAGGTACCTGTCCGGCGTCGCGGCGGCGGGCGCGGTCTCGCGCGCATCGATGAAGACGTCCTTGCCGGTCTTGCCGTCATGCAGCAGGAAGAAGCCGCCGCCGCCGAGGCCCGAACTGATCGGTTCCACCACCGACAGCGTCGACGACACCGCGATGGCGGCGTCGAACGCGTTGCCGCCCTGCGCGATGATGTCCAGCCCCGCCTGCGTGGCGAGCGCGTGCGCGCTGGCGATGGCGGCGCCGGGCGGGTGCGGGGAAGACGAAGGGGAACGGACGGCGTCGGCGGCGAGCGCGGCAGGCGCGAACGCGACGACGAACAACAGCGCGAACAGACGGCGATGGATCACGACTTCTCCTGGACAGGTACCGGGACGACGCACGCGCCGTGGCGGGGTCAACCGGCCTGCAGCCGGAGCATCTTCGCCAGCAGTGCTTCGTGGGTCTCAGGATACGCCGGATCGGGGTCGATGCATTCCACCGGGCACACGACGACGCATTGCGGTTCGTCGTGATGGCCGACGCATTCGGTGCAGCGCGTCGGATCGATCACATAGATCGTCTCGCCCATCGAGATGGCCTGGTTCGGACAGGCGGGCTCGCAGACATCACAGTTGACGCAGAGTTCGTTGATCTTGAGGGACATGGGATTGCCGTCATCCCTGCGCAGGCCGGGACCCAGTGACTTTCATTGTGGCACTCATCGGAAGCTGCAAGACCCCGCGCCCCGTCGCTGCAGGCTGGCGACGCCACGCGGCCGAAAGTCACTGGATGACCGGCCATGCGGCCGTTGTGAAGCGCCTCCCGCCTTCGCGGGGATGACCTTCCGGCATAGGCGTGGCCGCCGCATGGCGGCCACGCGCCGGAAGGTCACTTGGCTTCGACGAAGACGTATTCGGCGCTGCTCGGGGTGACGGCGGCCTTCACCCGCTCGCTGTCCTCGGCCTTGCCGATGAACAGCACGCGCACGCCCTTGAACGAGTCGACGGCGGCGCCTTCGAACGCGGCCACGGCCAGGTCGGCGATCTTGGCGCTGTTCGGCGAGCCGAACGCGATCAGGTTGCCGCTGCTCACGCCGCGCGCCACGGCGCCCTTGGCCTGCTCCAGCTGGCGACCGTACTTGGCCTCGAACTCCGGGTCGGTCTCGGCCGGCAGGTAGTACACGTACGGCGTGCTGGTGATCGTGCCCATGTTGGCGTCGACCACCTTGCTCAGGTACTCCTTCCACGGACCGTCTTCGGCGGTGGCCGGTGCGACCAGCGCGACCTCGGCCGGCTCGGCCGGGGCTTCTTCCTGCTTCTTGCACGCCGCGAACGGCAGCACGAGGCAGGCGGTGAGCATGATGCGGCTTGCGAACTTCTTCATGGGTAATCCCCCTCCTGGTGAAACGGTTGTCGAAACGGTGGAGCGCTCAGGCGCCCTGCTTGTCTTGTCGCCATTGCGCCTTGAGGGCGGCGGTCACCGCCGGCGGCACGAAGCCGGACACGTCGCCGCCCAGCCGGGCGATCTCGCGCACCAGCGACGAGGAAATGAAGCCGTACTGCTCTGCCGGGGTCAGGAACAGCGTCTCGACCTCCGGGATCAGGTGGCGGTTCATGCTGGCCAGCTGGAATTCGTATTCGAAGTCGGACACCGCGCGCAGCCCGCGCAGCAGCACGCCGCCGCCCACCTCCTTCACGAAGTGCGCCAGCAGGCCGTCGAAGCCACGCACCTCGACGTGCGGATGCCTGGCGACCGCCTCACGGGCCAGCGCGACGCGCTGGGCCAGCGGCAGCGCCGGTCCCTTGCCCGGGCTCTCGGCCACGCCGATGATCACGCGCTCGAACAGCGGCGCGGCCCGGTCGATCAGGTCGATATGGCCATTGGTGATGGGGTCGAACGTGCCGGGGTACACGGCCGTCCGGGTGCGCGCCACAGTCATTCAGTCGTCGCCGGCGGGTCGTCGGGCCGAAGTGTAACAGCGGCGTGATGGCCCGGGGCGCGGTACAGCGCGTAGCGGACCTCGCGCGTCCGCCCCTCGCGGTGCAGGGTCCAGGCCGGCGGAACCGCGGGCTGCATGTCCGCAGGCGACTCCAGGTAGACCCACGCCCCGGGCGCCAGGCGCGACGCCAGCGCGTCCAGGGCGCGGCTCCACAGGCCGTCGGCGAACGGCGGGTCCAGGAACACCAGGTCGAAGGCCTCGTGGCGACGCGCAAGCCAGGCCAGCGCGTCGGCGGCATGCACCTCGGCCGGCGCAGACAGCCTGTCCACCGCCCCGCGCAATGCGGCGGCCAGTCCGGGATCGCGCTCCACCAGCGACGCGTGCGCGGCCCCGCGCGACAGCGCTTCGAGCCCCAGCACGCCGGTGCCGGCGAACAGGTCCAGCACGCGCGCGCCAGGCAGCGCCGGCATCAGCCAGTTGAACAGGGTCTCGCGCACGCGGTCGCTGCTGGGCCGCAGGCCGGGACGATCCGGCACCGCCAGCTTCGTGCCGCGCCAGCGTCCGCCGATGATGCGCACCTGCCCGGCGCCGCGCGGAGCAGCGGCAGGAACGGCAGGGGGGCGACGGGCGTTGCGGGGCATCGGGAAGCCGGGAGTGGAAGGCTCCGCATGATACGACCCCGACGCGCCCCTCCTGCAGGACCTCGCGGGTTGAAATCGGCCGCCCTGCCCCTACACCGGGACCCATCGGCCGCGCCGGCGGCCCGCACGACGATCCAAGGAGCACGTCCACGATGACCACCGAAACCCGCAAGGAAACACTGGGCTTCCAGGCCGAAGTGAAGCAGCTGCTGCAGCTGATGATCCACTCGCTGTACTCGAACAAGGAGATCTTCCTGCGCGAGCTGGTCTCCAATGCCGCCGACGCCGCCGACAAGCTGCGCTTCGAGGCGCTGAAGGATCCGAAGCTGCTGGAGGAGGATCCCACCCTGCGCATCCGCATCGGCTTCGATGCCGACGCGCGCACGATCACCATCGACGACAACGGCATCGGCATGAGCCGCGACGAGGCCGTCGCCCACCTCGGCACCATCGCCAAGTCCGGCACGGGCGAGTTCCTGCGCGCGATGTCCGGCGACCAGAAGAAGGACGCCAACCTGATCGGCCAGTTCGGCGTGGGCTTCTACAGCGCCTTCATCGTGGCCGACCGCGTGGATGTGTTCAGCCGCCGCGCCGGCCTGCCGGCCAGCGAAGGCGTGCACTGGTCCAGCGCCGGCGAAGGCGATTTCGAGGTCGCCACCGTCGACAAGCCCGAGCGCGGCACCCGCATCGTGCTGCACCTGAAGGACGGCGAGGAAGGCTTCGCCGACTGCTGGAAGCTGCGCGGCATCATCAAGAAGTACTCCGACCACGTCGGCCTGCCGATCGAGATGCAGAAGGAGCATCACGGCGAGGACAAGCCCGCCGAGCCGGAGTGGGAGGCCGTCAACAAGGCCAGCGCGCTGTGGACGCGCGCCAAGTCCGAGGTCAAGGACGAGGAATACACCGAGTTCTACAAGCACATCGCGCACGACTTCACCGATCCGGTGGCGTGGAGCCACAACCGGGTCGAAGGCAAGCTCGAATACACCTCGCTGCTCTACGTGCCCGGCCGCGCGCCGTTCGACCTGTACCACCGCGACGGCGCCAAGGGCCTGAAGCTGTACGTACAGCGCGTCTTCATCATGGACCAGGCCGAGCAGTTCCTGCCGCTGTACCTGCGCTTCCTGCGCGGCGTCGTGGATTCGTCCGACCTGTCGCTCAACGTCTCGCGCGAGATCCTGCAGTCCGGCCCGGTGGTCGACTCGATGCGCTCGGCGCTGACCAAGCGCGCGCTCGATATGCTGGAGAAGCTGGCCAAGGACAAGCCCGGGGACTACAAGGGGTTCTGGACGAACTTCGGCCAGGTGCTGAAGGAAGGCCCCGCCGAGGACTACGCCAACCGCGAGAAGATCGCCGGCCTGCTGCGCTTCGCGTCCACGCACGACGCTTCCGGCGAACCGAGTGTCTCCCTGGCGGACTATGTGGGCCGCATGAAGGAAGGCCAGGACAAGCTGTACTACCTGACCGGCGAGTCGTACGCGCAGATCAAGGACAGCCCGCACCTGGAGATCTTCCGCAAGAAGGGCATCGAGGTGCTGCTGCTCACCGACCGCATCGACGAGTGGCTGATGGGCTATCTGACTGAGTTCGACGGCAAGTCCTTCGTCGATGTCGCCCGCGGTGACCTGGACTTGGGCGCGCTGGACAGCGAAGACGAGAAGAAGGCGCAGGAGGAAAGCGCCAAGGCGAAGGAAGCGCTGACCAGCCGCATCAAGACCGTGCTGGGCCTGGACGTGGCCGACGTGCGCGTCTCGCACCGGCTGACCGATTCGCCCGCCATCCTCGCGATCGGCCAGGGCGACTTGGGTCTGCAGATGCGCCAGCTGCTGGAAGCCAGCGGCCAGCAGGTGCCGGAGAGCAAGCCGGTGTTCGAGTACAACCCCGACCACCCGCTGATCGCCAAGCTCGATGCGGAAAGCGATGCCAACCGGTTCAACAGCCTCACCCGCGTGCTGTTCGACCAGGCCGCGCTGGCCGCCGGCGAGAGCCTCAAGGACCCGGCCGGCTACGTGAAGCGCCTCAATGCGCTGCTGCTGGAGTTGTCGGCGTAATCGGCAACCCGACTGCGCCCCTCTCCTCGCCTGCGGCGAGAGATCCGTAGCCCGGGTAGAGCCGAAGGCGAAACCCGGGACTACGCGATCTCCGATGCGCCGCTGAAACCTTCAACGCGCTCAGCCCCGGGTTTCGCTGCGCTCTACCCGGGCTACGGGTGCGACTCAGGCTCGGACATCCAATAGGCTGCCCAGCGTCTGATCTGCGATCTTCAGCACGACCAGGTTGGCGCCGGCCATCGCCCTGTAGGTCAGCATCGCGGCGACATCCTCGACCGGGGCCGCGGGATCGTCGGACGCCTCGACCACCGTTGCGGACACGCCACCCGTCTGCTGGGCTGACATGGACACCGCCTGCCGCGTTGCATCCAGCGTCGCCAGATTGGCGATGTTGTGCGCCGCCGCCTGCATTCCGGCAGAGGCGGCGCGCAGGCCCGAGGCGGCGATACCGGTGATGGCGTTCATGCGGGGCTTCCTGGTTTTCCGCCCTCGATATCGGCCGCGGCCGGCCCCACTTGAGTTCTGCACCCGGGCGTCCGGCAGCCGGGTGGTAGCATGTCGCCCTCTTCGAGATACCCCCTGCAATGATCGGTTTTTTCCGCCGCAAGAAGCCCCAGGACGGTGTCGGCACCGCCCAGACCCGTCCCAGCATCGAGGAACTCGCCGCCGCCTTCCCTCGCGCGCCCGGCGAGGCGTTGCCGGTGGACGACGCCCCCTCGTCTCCCCCGCCCACGGAGGAGACGTTGTCGAAGGCGGATGGCGGGGAAAGCCCGGTCGTCATGCAGACGGAGGCGGCGACGCCTGTTCCCGCCCCCCAGCCCGCTCCCACCTCAACGTCAACGCCGGAGCGCGAGCCTGACCTCGATGCCGCCCCCGCAGCCGCCGCCGCGGGCAAGCCCGGCTGGCGCGACCGCCTGCGCCGCACCAGCGCCGCGCTGGGCCTCGCCGGCCTGTTCACGCGCAACCCGCGCCTGGACGACGACCTGCTGGACGAGATCGAGACCGCGCTGCTGACCGCCGACGTCGGTGTGCCGGCCACCACGGCGATCATCGAAGACCTGCGCAAGCGGATGAAAGCGCGCGAGTTCGCCGATGCCCAGGCGCTGCTCAAAGCGCTGCGCGCCGATCTGATCGCGCTGATCACGCCAGTGGCCAAGCCGCTGGCCATCGATGCCAGCCGCAAGCCGTTCGTCGTGCTGACCGTCGGCGTCAACGGCGTGGGCAAGACGACCACCATCGGCAAGCTGGCGCGCCGCTTCAAACAGGATGGGCACAGCTTGATGCTGGCCGCCGGCGACACGTTCCGCGCCGCCGCGGTGGCGCAGTTGCAGACCTGGGGCGAACGCAACGGCGTGCCGGTGGTCGCGCAGGGCCAGGATGCGGATGCCGCGTCCGTCGCGTTCGATGCGCTGCAGTCGGCCAAGTCGCGCGGCACCGACGTGCTGATCGCCGACACGGCCGGCCGCCTGCACACGCAGACCGGGCTGATGAACGAACTGGGCAAGATCCGCCGCGTGCTGGGCAAGATCGATGCCGAGGCGCCGCATGAGGTGCTGATGGTCATCGACGGCACCACCGGTCAGAACGCGCTGTCGCAGCTGCGCCAGTTCCACGCCGCGGTCGGCGTCACGGGCCTGGTGGTCACCAAGCTGGACGGCACGGCCAAGGGCGGCGTGGTGTTCGCGCTGGCGCGCGAATTCGGCATCCCGATCCGGTACGCCGGCATCGGCGAGCGCGTGGAAGACCTGCGCGTGTTCGATGCGGAATCGTTCGTCGACGCGCTGCTGCCGGAAGCGCTGGGTGGCGGCTGATAACGGATTCCCGGTGGTTGTGGGAGCGACGTCAGTCGCGATAGGCCACCGCGGTGACGCCATTGCGACTGACGTCGCTCCCACAGGATGCTGCAGGTGAGCACTGCCTCCTTCGCCTCCCGCCTGCTGGCCTGGTTCGACGACCACGGCCGCCACGACCTGCCCTGGCAGCACCCGCGCACGCCGTATCGCGTGTGGCTGTCGGAAATCATGCTGCAGCAGACGCAGGTGGCCACCGCGACGCCGTACTTCCTGCGCTTCGTCGAACGCTTTCCCACGTTGTCTGATCTCGCCGCCGCATCCACCGACGACGTGATGGCGCACTGGGCCGGGCTGGGCTACTACGCCCGTGCACGCAACCTGCATGCGGCGGCGAAAGCGTGCGTGGCGGACCACCACGGCGACCTGCCACGCGATTTCGCTGCACTGCATGCCCTGCCCGGCATCGGCCGCAGCACGGCCGGCGCGATCCTCTCGCAGGCATGGAACGACCGTTTCCCCATCCTCGACGGCAACGTCAAGCGCGTCCTGACACGGTTCCATGGCATCACCGGCTGGCCCGGCCTGCCGGCCGTCGAGAAGCAGCTCTGGGCGCTGGCGGAGCAGCACCTGCGCGACGTGCCCGATGGGCGACCGGCGGACTACACGCAGGCGCAGATGGATTTCGGCGCCACGCTGTGTACGCGCGCAAAACCGGCGTGCGTGGTGTGTCCCGTGCAGGACGACTGCATCGCGCGGCGGGAGGGCCTCACGGCGTCTCTGCCCACCTCCAGACCATCGAAGGTCCTGCCGGAACGCGAGGCCGTGGCGCTATGGCTGGAGAACGCCGATGGCGAGGTCCTGCTGCAGCGCCGTCCCGACACCGGCATCTGGGCGTCGTTGTGGACGCTGCCGCAGGCGGACACCGATGCGGGCATGCGCGACTGGTTCGCGCGCGAAATGAAGGGCGCCTACGACAACGCCGAAGAACTGCCCGTCGTCGTGCACACCTTCAGCCACTACCGCCTGCACCTGCAACCGCTGCGCCTGCGCAAGGTCGCCCTGCGCGACGTGGTGCGCGACAATGACGACTTGCGCTGGGTGGCGCGCGAAGATCTCGCCACGCTGGGCCTGCCGGCGCCGATCCGCAAGCTGCTCTCCACCGACATAGCCGCGCAAGCGGGAAGCCCTCCGCAACGGCCGCATGGCCGATAATCCAGTGACCTACAACGGGATGTCCTCGATGCCGCGCACCGTCTTCTGCCAGTACGAACAACGCGAAACGGAAGGGCTCGACTTCGTCCCCTACCCCGGCGACCTGGGCAAGCGCATCTACGCCGACATCGGCAAGCCCGCGTGGGCGGCATGGCTGGCACACCAGACCATGCTGATCAACGAGAATCGGCTGTCGCCGCGCGACCCCAAGCACCGGGCCTTCCTGGAAGCCGAGCTGGAGAAGTTCCTGTTCGGCGGCAGCGCCGAGAAGCCCGCCGGGTACGTGCCTGCGCCTTAATCCGGCCCGGCTTCCTTCTCAGCTCTTCGCCTCGCGCTCCACGGCGGCGGCTTCGCGCAGTTCTTTCTGGCTGGCGCGCAGGGCTTTGACGTCCAGCGGACGGATGGTGTCGATGCGACAGGGCAGCTTGATGCTGGAGGTGCCCGCGCCCAGCGGAATCACGTCGTCGAAACGCGCCGAGACCCGACTGCCGAAATGGGTGATGCGGATGGCCATGGCGTAGTCCAGGTCCTGGCAGGGGCCGGACAGCTCCAGCAGGAAGGCCTCGCTGGGCCTGGTCCACACCGCGAGCGCGCCATCGCCCAACGGCGACCAGCCGTTGAGGTTGCCGAAATAGCGGAAATCCTTGACCGGCTCGCCGGCATGGCCGCGGTAGAAGGCCAGCTTTTCCGCGTCCGTCTGTCGGGGGCCGGTGGCGCACGCGGTCAGTATCGTCGCCATCAGCAGGGCAGGAAGCGTCAGGTATCTCATGGTGGTCGCCTGTCGGTGCGTGGAGGGGCCGACTGCATGATGCCCCCGCGCTGCCGGCAAGGCGGCGACACTCGGACCCGCCATTCAGCGCCGGTCCGGCTTGCCATCATCCCGGACGGTCCGTATCATTGCGCCTCTTCCCGCCGTACGTCCGTACCGCGAAAGACCATGGCCTGGTAGCTCAGTTGGTAGAGCAGCGGATTGAAAATCCGCGTGTCGGTGGTTCGAATCCGCCCCGGGCCACCATATCGTTCAAGGAAGGCCTGCAGCGATGCAGGCCTTTTTCGTGCCCGCCAGGAGCACCCCGTTGTCGCCCATCCCCGCACCCATCCGCCTCGCCAAGCGTGTCGTCGAACTGACCGGGTGTTCGCGCGCCGAAGCCGACCAGTACATCGAAGGCGGCTGGGTCACGGTCGACGGTGAGACGGTGGAAGCACCGCAGCACCTGGTCACCGACGAGCACGTGGCGGTCGATCCCGCCGCCCGGCTCACCGCCAGCGAACCGGCCACGCTGCTGTTGCACAAGCCCGAGGGCATCGCCTGGCAGGACGCCGCCGCGCTGGCCGTGCCGGCTGCGCATGCGACGGACGACGACAGTGGGGTGCGCCCGCTGAAGCGCCATCTGCAGCGCCTGACTGCCCTGATGCCGCTGGACACGGACGCGAGCGGACTGATGGTGCTCAGCCAGGATGGCCGCGTGTGGCGCCGCCTGACCGAAGACTACGCGCAGATCGAACAGGAATTCGTGGTCGAGATCCGCGGCGAAACGGGGCCGTACACACTCGGCCGTATCGGCCATGTGCCCGCCTATCGGGGACGCGACCTGGCGCCCTGCAAGGTCAGCTGGCAGAACGAGGTACGGCTGCGCTTCGCGATCAAGGATGTGCAGCCCGGCGAATTGCGTCACCGCTGCAGGGAAGGCGGGCTGGACGTGGTGTCGATCCGGCGCCTGCGCGTGGGTCGCGTCGCCCTATCCAGAATGCCCGTCGGGCAGTGGCGCTACTTGCCGGCCGGCACCCGCTTCTAGGCCGGGAAATCCGGACCTGTCGACAATCGACGGCGTCGGATCAGGAGCGCGGCGCGGTGAGGACGACACGTGGCGCGCGTGCCGGCGCGGCGCCTGCGGTCATCGCAGTGTCGTGCGCTACCGCGTCCTGACCACAGGCCGCGCATGCGCGTGCCGGCCGGGCCTGCTGGCTCTGGGTTTCGCAGCGCGACATGGCCTGTTCCAGGCCTTTGCCATTGCCATGGAGCCAGGTGGCAAGCAATACGACGGCCACGGCGCACCACCCGAAGATCAATCGGGAATTCGAGTCTGGAAACATGCTGGAAAGCTCGTTGAGGCGTCGGTGCGCCGGCGATGGGCACAGAGATGTGCAAGGGGGTCGCCATGTCATATCGCCACGCACGCACCGATCCGGACAGCGACAGACATGGGAGATCGACGGTGCACGCATGCGCTGGCGCCACGCCAGCGCCGCCGCGCTTTGCCGCATCGGGCGATTCGCGCTCCGCGCGGTCCGTCTCGCGGAAAATCGTCTTCGGTCTGCCTATCCTGCGGCATTCCTCCATGCAGGCCGCCCCATGTCGCACGTCTCCACTTCCTACGCTGTCGGCCAACGCTGGCGCTGCCGCGGGCGCCATGCCGCCGAGACGCCGGTGCTGACCATCAACCGCATCGACCGGCATCCGCTGGGCGGCGAGATCCTGCACGTGAGCATGACCAATGCGCACATCCGTCATCCGGGCCTGCCCAATGGCGTCATCACCACCTTCGCCCACCTGCCGATCATCGGCCAAGTGCTGGAGCGCAGCGATGCGGAACTGGTCGGCCAAGGCACGCCGGACCCGGCCCACCTGGAGGGCTACACCCAGTGGAAGCAGGCCTTCGACGCAGGCCAGGCAGGGTCTTACGGCATACCGCTGTCCGAGATCCTCGACCTGATCGAAACGATGCTGGCCAAGCGCGACACCGACCGCTGACGCGCTCACGCATCGAGGGCTTCCACGATCGCGGCCCTGGCTGGGATCTTCCTGCGCACGGCGTGTGGCCGGACGCGATCATCGCCAGCACGCACACGTCCACCACCTAGGGCGCAGGCAGCGCATGGGTATACAGCGCACTCCACGCGGGGTAACGGGCCTGGAAGGATGATGGATCGGCGAGCGTCGGGCGAAACCGGACCGGAATCCTTACGGATCGGTGGTCCGGTCAGTACCGCGTGCCGTGCCCCCTCCGTCACGTCGCTGCGACGCCGGCTACCGAGCGCTGAATACCCGGCCGGCGAAGCAGGAGCAGGCACGTGTCTTGACGCGGCATCCACGCACCCTGCCGCAAGGTCGTCGCACTCCTCTTTCTCCGGAACTCCCGAGTGAACATCGTCATGAAGACGTCGAACCATGTCCTTCCCGATCGCTTCACCTGGCTCCGCACCGATGTCGGGCACGACCTGTACGTGGACGACACGCTCATCGCAGAAATTCGCCCGGTCAACGCCGGCCTGATGCTGCGCGTGTGCGTCGACATGGGCGACATCGCCCCGTTCGAGATGGCGGTGCGCTGCGAGGAGCGTGCCATCGGCTGGGCCACGCAATGGGCGCGGCAGCGCGCAGGGCTGCTGTGCCGCTATGCCGACCGTCAGCGTCCGGCCCAGGTGAACGCCGAGCTCGCCCTGGCGAGCTGAGCCCTCACTCGGCGGATGGGGCGTCCCGCGACAGCCCCTGCAGGAACGCCACGCTGCGCTCCATCGCCAGACGCCCCGCCTCGTTGTCGAGATTGAACTGGTATTCGTGCGGCAGGGCGGGCGTGTAGTCCTTCGGAAAGAACAGGGTGTCCACCTTCACTCCCTTGGCCTCGAGCGCGGCGGCCAGCGCGCGCGAATGCGGCTCCAGCGGATCGGCGTTGCCTGCGCTGATGAAGGAAGGCGGGAACGTGGAGGTGACGTGGCGGGATACCGAAAACGTATCCAGCCGCGGATCGTCATAGAAGTCCTTGCGGCCGAGGTACGACCACAGCACGGTGCGCATGAAGGCGGCGAACGGGCTGTCCCATTGGACGAGCCCGACATCGTAGGGGCCGCAGAAGAGCACCATGCCGGCGAGCCGATCCGGCTGAAGGGCGGGCACCAGCCCGATACGCTGCGCGTGCGCCGGCGAGGTGATGGCATTGGCCACCTCGGCCGCGATCTGCGCCCCCGCCGAATCGCCGGCCAGCACGATGCGATTGGCATCGATGTTCAGTTCGGCAGCATTCGCCTGCAGGTATGCGAGCGCGGCATTGATCTGGCGCGCGGGCGTGGGCCAGGTCGCCTTGGGCGCAAGGGTGTAGTCGACGTTGACCACCACGAAACCGCGCGCGGCCAGCACGTGCAGATAGTTGGCGATGTCGCCGCGGCGGCCTGAAACGAACCCGCCCCCGTGTATCCAGACCACCGTGGTCAACCGCTGGTCGCTGCCCTGCACCTGCGCGGGAAAGTAGACGTCCAGGCGCGCATCCGGGTCCGCCGCGTCGTACGCCAGGCCGCGCCGCTCGGTGACGCCGGCGGGCAGGTGCTTGCGCAGGGCGTCCGATGCCTCGACCGCCCCCTTGTCGAACGCCCAGCGGATCAGCAGCACGGAAGGCCAAGGACTCAGCTGGAACGCCGCCCAGGTTCCGGTTCCCAGCACGGCCAGCGCGAGCAGCACGCGCAGCGCCCAGCGACGCCCTGTTCCACCCTGCCTGGCCGTCGTCATCGCCGCTTCTCCCGTGCAGGAGCGCCAGTGCCCCGGTGGGTTTTACACCCGTCCCCGGAAAAAAGAAAAGCCACCGGGCCGGAGAGTGGCCCGATGGCTTGGAGGATGCGCGCCGTCCTCTCTCCGGCGCGCACCGCACTCAGTGGCCGCTGCCGGCGGCCAGCTTGTCCAGGTCGATACCCTGCTTGCGCAGCGTGCGGGTCGCCGCGATGGCGTAGAACGCCAGGTAAGCGAAGCACAGTACGCCGACGATGAAGCTGAAATGCACGCCCACCTGATCCGCCAGTGCGCCCTGCGCCAAGCTGACGAAGCCGCCGCCCATGATCATCATGATCAGCAGGCTGCTGCCCTGGTTGGTCTTGTCGCCTAGACCGGTGATCGCCAACGCGAAGATGCACGGCCACATGGTGCTGCAGAACAGACCCACGCTGATGAAGGCCACCACGCTGGTCCAGCCAGTGGTGAACATGCCAACCAGCAGCGCGGCGATGCCGCACGCGGCGAAGTACAGCAGCATGCGCGCCGGATTGCCCTTGCTGGCCAGGGTGGCCAGGATCATCAACACGATGACGGCGGCATAGCCGAAGAACTGCGACACCTCGTGCTTCATGATCGCGTTGACGGCCAGGAACACGCCAAACGCCACGTACGGCAGCAACAGCGTCAGCCAGCGCTTGGCACCGGCACCGACGTTGAACGCGCCCGCCGCGCCGCCCCAGCGACCGATCATCAGGCTGGCCCAGTACAGCGATACGAACGGCGCGATCTGCGAGGTCTCCAGACCCAGGCCTTCCGGCGATTCCAAGTAGGCCGGCAGGTTACTGATCGTCGACACTTCCACGCCCACGTAGACGAAGATGGCGATCATGCCCAGCACCAGCTGCGGATAGCCCAGCGCGGATTTCTTGTGGATCAGCTTGCTGGTGTCCTGCGCTTCGGACTCCGACAGTTTCTCGAGGTCGATGTGGTTGGGCACCGACGAGAACTTCAGGAAGATCGCCACCAGGATGAAGGCCACGCCCAGCACCAGGTACGGCGTCTTGACGCTTTCGATGCTGGCTTCGGTGCCGCCGGACAACACGCTGCCGAAGATCGCCACGCTCACCAGCAGCGGACCGATGGTGGTGCCGAAGTTGTTGATGCCACCGGCCAGGGTCAGCCGCTGCGCGCCCGTCTTGGGATCACCGATGACGATGGCCAACGGATTGGCGGCGATCTGCTGCAACGAGAAGCCCAGACCGACGATGAAAAGGCCCGACAGCATCAGATTGAACGAGCCGGTATTGGCCGCCGGATAGAACAGCAGCGTGCCCAGCGCGGAGATCACCAGACCCAGGCAGATGCCGTTCTTGTAGCCGATCTTGTTGAGCAGATCGAGACCGATGATCTTGGAGACCGCCACATAGATCAGCGATCCCACGGTATAGGCCACGTAGAACGCGACGGCGACGTACTGGCTCTGTGCCTGCGTGAGATTGAAGGCTTTCTTGAACACCGGAATCAGGATGTCGTTGCTGGCGGCAACGAAACCCCAGAAGAAGAACACGGTGATCAGCACGCCGAACTGCGACCATCGGGTGGTTTGGGTGGTCATGGATTGGTATGCCTGCTGGTATGGAATCCGGACGGAGCGGCCAGCCTACGGAGCCGCCCCACGATTGCAACTTGCACTGCGTCAGCGCCCCGCGGGGAAAACCGCGGGGCACCGTACGAAACGAACTACTGCGCGCACTTCACCGCATCGGGCGCATCGGCCGCACCGGCCACCACCTGGATGTTGGTGAAGGCGGCGGCGAATGGCGCGTCGGCGGTGATGCTGAAAGGCGTATCCACGCCGCTCAGGTCGGCCCCCAGCTTGCCGAAGCACGCCAGCGGCACCTTCACCGTCTGCTTCCTGCCGACCGCGTCGCCGGACAAGGTGGCGGTGAGGTCCAAGCTGGCGCCGCAGTTCGCGCCGCAGCCGACGGTGAACTGCACCGGCGTGCTTGGCGCCTGCTTGACGATCACGTCGAACTGCACCGCCCCGCGCGAGGTCGCCATCGAGGAGAGATTGCTCTTCGACGGATTGCGGGCGAAGAAGCGCGCCGGCGCCAGCCAGGTCACTTCCTTGGCATCCTGCTGCGTGTTGACCTGCACGGTGGCGACCTGCAGCGCGGGCCTGGCCTGCGGCCAGCGCTGGACGGCGTTCATGTCCGAGCCCACCGCCTGCTCTTCGTTGCCTGCCGACATCTGCAGCGTGAAGGGTGCGATGTCCGACTGGTTGAACACGCCCAGGGCAGTGGCCTCGCCGCAACGCGTGGCGCTGTCTTCCGGCAGCTTGCCCACATTGCCGCTGTCGCCATAACGCAGGCCGGTATCCAGCGCGAACTGCGGCGCGCTGTCCGTCGTCGGACACGCCACCGCCGGCCAAGCGAACGTCAACTTGCCGCGGAAGTCGTGCGCGGGTTTGTCGTCGGTAGCCGCCACCAGGACGTCGGTCACCCCCTTGCCTTCCGTGCCCGGCAGCCAGGCGGCGACGAAGCTGCTGGAGAGGTTGATCAGATCGTTGGCGTACAGCGGACGGCCGGACAGGAACACGGTGACGACCGGCTTGCCGGTGGCGGCGGCCGCCTTCAGCGTGGCCAGGTCTTCCGGATGGCGACGGCTGTGCGCGATGGTGTCGGACGGCACGATGTCGCCATTGGTTTCCGCGTAGGGGGTTTCGCCGATGGCGGCCACGATCACGTCGTAGCTGGCCGGATCCACGCCCTCGGCGCTGTCGCGCAGCAGTACGTTCGCCTCACCGAGTTGCTCGCGCAGGCCGGCGGCGATGCTGTCCGCGTTCGGGAAGTCCGCATTGGTGTTGTCGGTGCCCTGCCAGGTCAGCGACCAGCCGCCGGTCTGGTTGGAAATGCTGTCGCCGCTCTTGCCGACCAGCAGCACGCGCTGACCCTTCTTCAGCGGAAGTGCGCCGCCGTCGTTCTTCAGCAGCACCAGCGATTCGCGCACGGCGCGGCGCGCCAGGTCGCGATGCACCAACGCCTCCGGCTTGCCGGCATGCTGGCTGGCGGACGGCTTGTGTTCCCACAGGCCGGCGCGCAGCTTGACGCGCAGGATGCGCATGACCGCGTCGTCGATGCGCGCCTGCGGAATCTCGCCCGACTTCACCTGCGCGATCGTGTTGGCGATGAAGGACTTCCACTTGTCCGGCACCATCACCATGTCGATGCCCGCATTGATCGCCTGCGGGCAGCTGTCGTCGGTGCAGCCGGCGACCTGGCCGATGCCGTTCCAATCGGAGACGACGAAACCGTCGAAACCCATCTTCTCCTTCAGCGCGACGGTCAGCAGGTCACGGGAGCCGTGCATCTTGCCGTAGTCCTTGCCGGCGGCCACGTCGTTCCAGCTGTTGAACGACGCCATCACCGTCTGCACGCCGGCTTCGATGGCACCGTAGTAGCCCTGGCCGTGGACGTTGATCATCGTGGACTGCGTGACGGTGGCGTTGCCCTGGTCCTTGCCGCCATCGGTGGCGCCGTCGCCGATGAAATGCTTGGCGGTGGCGACGACGTTGCCGTCCTTGTCGAGCACGCCCTGCATGCCCCTGACGTAGGCGGCGGCATAGTCGCGGATCAGCGCCGGCTGCGAGGAATAGCTTTCGTAGGTGCGGCCCCAGCGCGCGTCCTGGGCGACGGCGACCGTGGGGGCGAACGTCCACGACACGCCGGTGGCGCGGGTGGACTGGCCGGTAGCTTCGGCGATGCGTTCGATCAGTTCGACATCGTGCGCGGCGCCCAGGCCGATGTTGTGCGGGAAGATCGTCGCGCCGTAGACGTTGCTGTGCCCGTGCACGGCGTCGGTGCCCCAGATCACCGGCACCGGGATCTTCGCATCGCTGGACATCGACGCGTCGTAGTAGGCATCGGCGAGCGCGACCCAGTCCCCGACCTTCGCGCGCTTGTTCATCGCCGGCCAGGAACCGCCCCCGTTGAGCACCGAGCCGATGTAGTACGTGCGCACCTCGGCCGGCGTGATCGACTTGATTTCCGGCTGCACCATCTGGCCGATCTTCTGTTCCAGCGTCATGGTCGCGAGGATCTCGGCGGCGCGCGCCTCGATCGCAGGATCCCGCGCGAAACCGCTTTTCAGTGCGGGCCAGTCCTTCAGTTCGGCGGTATCTTCCGGGGCCGCATCGGCGGGCTTCGTCTCGGGCTCCTTCTGCGCACTACACGACAGGCAGGCCAACAGGCTGGCCCCCAGCAGGGTCACTCGGATCGGATTCACTCACTTCTCCCTTGGATGACGGTGCGCTCCGACATTCGCGAAGCGCTCCATGGACGCCGGCCGCACGCATCGTCCACGCATGCCAGCCGGCACCAGCCAGGGCCTTCCCAAAACACGCGACCCCCGCTGGCGGCAACGTCAACCTCGTGCAGGCCCGTTGCCGCATTCGATTGACAGCGCTGTCATATCCAAGCGGTCGGAGCGTGTCAACAGAATTCGCTCCCGGGCAGCCGCCAGCACGCGATGAGCGCTGTCGTGGCGCAACCCCTGTCCGCCGCGATGTGAGGAATTCGCTGCGTTGCAACATCCTCCAGCGTGGCCATTCCACCCGCCGCACGTCGCTCCAGCCCCCATACGCCGTAGTATCCTGCCGCATCCCTTCACGGAGCGGCGGCATGATGCGACGTACTTCCCTGCTGGCACTTCTGGCGGCGACGGCCCTGCTGGCCGGCTGCGGCGATGGCATGGTCCGACGGGTCTCCGATCCCGCCGTCAGCGTGCAGCAGCTGACTGTCAAGGCCGATGGCCAGTGGGCCGTGGACCTGCGCCTGCAGAACTACAGCAGCATCCCGATGCGCTTCGATACGGTGGAGGTCGACGTGCAGGTCGGCGATCAGGAGGCCGGCACGCTGCGCGCCTCGCCGGGCCTGTCGGTCGGCCCCGAATCGGCGGACGTGGTCACGGTCGCCTTCTCGCCCTCCAGCGCCGGACGCATCGCGGTGGCGGATGCGCTCGCCAGCCGCCGCTCCCTGCCGTACACGCTGAAGGGCAGCGCGGCCGCGACGCCCGAAGAAGCCAAGCAGCGCACCTTCGACCTCGATACCCGCAACACCCTCAACCCCGTCCCCGGCCTGGACGGCGTGCTGCGCTGAGCGCGGCGCTTCCCCTCATCCTCGATTCCGAGAAACCGCAATGCCTGCGTCCTACAAAGCCCCCCTGACCGACCTCCGCTTCGCCCTGTACGACGTGCTGGGCGTCGAAGCGTTGTTCCAGCGCCTCGGCTATACCGAGGCCACCCGCGACATCCTCGACGCCGTGCTCGACGAGGCGGCGCGCTTCACCGAAACCGTGCTCGCGCCGTTGAACAGCGTGGGCGACGAGATCGGCAGCCAACTCGACAAGGCCACCGGCGAGGTCACCACACCGGCGGGCTTCAAGGCCGCATACGCGCAGTTCGTGGAAGGCGGCTGGACCGGCCTGACCTCGTCGCCCGACGTCGGCGGCCAGGGCCTGCCGCACACCATGGGCGTGCCGCTCAACGAACTGGTCAATGCCAGCAACCTGGCCTGGGGCAACTTCCCGCTGCTGTCGCATGGCGCGGTGGAAGCGCTCAAGCACCACGGCGAGCCCTGGCAGCAGGAGGTTTTCCTCAAGCCGCTCGTCGAAGGCCGCTGGACCGGCACCATGTGCCTGACCGAGCCGCATTGCGGCACCGATCTGGGCCTGCTGAAGACCAAGGCCGAACCGAATGCCGACGGCAGCTACGCGATCACCGGCACCAAGATCTTCATCACCGCCGGCGAGCACGACCTGACCGACAACATCGTGCACTTGGTGCTGGCCAAGCTGCCCGATGCGCCGCCCGGCGCGAAGGGTATTTCGCTGTTCGTCACGCCGAAGTTCAAGGTGGCGCGCGACGGCACCGTAGGCGAGCGCAACGCGCTGGCCTGCGGCTCGATCGAGCACAAGATGGGCATCAAGGCCTCCGTCACCTGCGTGATGAACTTCGACGGCGCCCAGGGCTATCTGGTCGGCCAGCCGCACAAGGGCCTGCAGGCGATGTTCACCATGATGAATACCGCGCGCCTCGGCGTGGGCCTGCAGGGCGTGGGCCTGAGCGAGCGCGCCTACCAGAACGCGCTGCGCTACGCGCGCGAGCGCCTGCAGACACGCTCACTGAGCGGCCCGAAATACCCGGACAAGCCGGCCGATCCGATCATCGTGCATCCCGACGTGCGCCGCATGTTGCTGACGATGAAGTCGCTGATCGAAGGCAGCCGCCTGCTGGCGCTGCATGCGGGCAGCCTGATCGACGTGGCCAACCATGCCGAGGATCCCGCCGAACGCGAACGCGCCGACACGCTGGTGAGCTTCCTGACGCCGATTTCGAAGGCGTGCCAGACCGAGTGGGGCATCGAAAACACCTACCATGCGCTGCAGTGCTTCGGCGGCCATGGCTACATCCACGAGCACGGCATGGAGCAGCTGGCGCGCGATGCCCGCATCACCACGCTCTACGAGGGCACCACCGGCATCCAGGCGCTGGACCTGATGGGCCGCAAGACCGCCGCCACCCAGGCCGCCGGCCTCAAGCTGTTCCTAGCCGATGTGCATGCCTTCGTGCAGCAGCACAAGGACGACGCCACGCTGACCGAGTTCATCGACCCGCTGCAGCAGAAGGCGGCCGAATGGGCGGGACTGACGAAGAACATCCTGCAGCGCGCAGCAACGAACCCCGAGGAGATCGGTGCGGCCAGCACGGACTACCTCTTCTACTCCGGCTACGTGGTGCTCGCGTACTGGTGGGCGCGCAGCGTGGCAGCGGCCGATGCCTCCTCGCACAATGACGCCTTCAAGCAGGCCAAGCGCGAGACCGCCCGCTTCTACTTCGCCCGCATCCTGCCGCGCACGCTCGCCCATGCCGCCGCCATCGAATCCGGCGCCGAGTCGCTGATGGCGATGGACGAGACACGCTTCGGCGAGTGACCCGTCACCGGAGGAGCGCCGGCACCGCGCTCCTCCGGAAAAGTGCCGCGCCGGATACACATTTCGTCAACATTTGGGTATAACCTGCTTCTCCATGGAAGCAGACAGCGCTCAGCTTCACCTGGTCCAGACCGGTTCCCGTTCTTCGCCGGTCCCTTCTCCGTCGTCCCCCCGCCCCCACCCCGCCGCCCTGCGACTGTTGTCGCTGGATGCGCATGGCCGCGTGCTGGACTGGATCAACTGGCAGGACGCGACCTGTCTCTATGCGCGCGGCGCAGTCGCCTGGACGCTGGGCGATCCCTGCTTGCACGTGCACGGCGGCATGTCCCGCCTGACCGGCGAACGGAGCCTGATCGAACTGCATCCCATCGTGGCCTCGCGCGGCCATGCCCGCGCGCACGCACTGTCCCCCACGCCGACGCTGACCAACACGGCGCTGTTCGCCCGCGACGCCCACCTGTGCCTGTACTGCGGCCACGAGTACTCCCGCCCGCACCTGACACGCGACCACGTGCTGCCGCTGTCCAAGGGCGGCAAGGACATCTGGGAGAACGTGGTGACGGCCTGCTTCACCTGCAACTCGCGCAAGAGCAACCGCACGCCGCAGCAGGCGCACATGCCGCTGCTCGCCGTGCCGTACCGGCCCAGTTGGATCGAGCACCTGATCCTGTCCAACCGCAACATCCTGGCCGACCAGATGGCCTTCCTGAAGGCCCAACTGCCGAAGAAGTCGAAGCTCTCGGCGTGATTCATTGCCAGGATGCCCCGCCCGCACTTGCGGGCGTGCGTTCGCTGACGCGCGATCTGCCACTGGCAGATCGCAAGCGCGCCTGCTCACCCTGGCCGACCAGATGGCCTTCCTGAAGGCGCAGCTGCCGAAGAAGTCCACGTTGTCCGCTTGACCTTCGCCACTTGGCGGGCGGCTTTCCTGAACCGCCCCGGCCCGCCCCACGCCGCCTTCACGTGTTTGCTTGCCCCACTTCACATCCGGGGGGGACAATGACGGCTCAGAACACGCCTGCCGCCAATGATCGCCCCCGACCGCTATCCCCGCCTTTCACGCATCCACGTTCCGGACGACCTGCGCCAGTTCGACGAATCCGAACTGCCCGCCATCGCCGAGGAACTGCGGGGCTACCTGATCGAGTCGGTCGGCAGGAGCGGCGGGCATTTCGGCGCCGGCCTGGGCGTGATCGAACTGACGGTCGCCCTGCACTACCTGTTCGAGACGCCGCGCGACCGCCTGGTGTGGGACGTCGGCCACCAGACCTATCCGCACAAGATCCTGACCGGCCGCCGCGATTCGATCCACACGGTGAAGCAGAAGGACGGCGTGGCGCCGTTCCCCAAGCGCGAGGAAAGCGAGTACGACACCTTCGGCGTAGGCCACTCGTCCACGTCGATCTCCGCCGCGCTTGGCATGGCCATCGCGCTGCAGCAGCAGGGTGACGACCGCAAGGTGGTCGCGGTGATCGGCGACGGTGCGATGACCGCCGGCATGGCGTTCGAGGCACTGAACCACGCCGGCGGCATGGAGCCGGAACCGAACCTGCTGGTGATCCTCAACGACAACCAGATGTCGATCTCCGAGAACGTCGGCGGTCTGACCAAGATGCTGGGCCGCCTCAGCAGCAGCCGCACGCTCAACGCGCTGCGCGAGGGCGGCAAGAAGCTGCTCGGCGACAAGAAGAAGCCGCCGGCACGCTTCATGCGCCGCTGGGAAGAGCACTGGAAGGGCATGTTCGTGCCGTCAACGCTGTTCGAACAGATGGGCTTCCACTACACCGGCCCGATCGACGGCCATGACGTGGAGGCCCTCGTCGGCGCGCTGAAGACGCTGAAGACGCTGAAGGGTCCGCAGCTGCTCCACATCCTGACCACCAAGGGCAAGGGTTACGAACTCGCCGAGGGCGACCAGATCGGTTACCACGCCGTCGGCCCCTTCGACCCGGAGAAAGGACTGGTGAGCAAGGGCGGCGCCAAGAAGCCGACCTATACCGACGTCTTCAGCGACTGGCTGTGCGACATGGCCGCCGCCGAACCGAAGCTGCTGGGCATCACCCCGGCGATGCGCGAAGGCTCCGGCCTAGTGCGCTTCAGCAAGGAGTACCCGGAGCGTTACTTCGACGTGGCCATCGCCGAACAGCACGCGGTGACGCTGGCGGCCGGCATGGCCTGCGAAGGCAGCAAGCCGGTGGTGGCAATCTACTCGACCTTCCTGCAGCGCGGCTACGACCAGTTGGTGCACGATGTCGCCATCCAGCAGCTCGATGTGCTGTTCGCCATCGATCGCGGCGGCGTGGTCGGCCCCGACGGCGCCACCCATGCCGGCAACCTGGACCTCAGCTACCTGCGATGCGTACCGCACATGGTGGTGATGGCGCCGGCCGACGAGAACGAGTGCCGGCAGATGCTGAGCACCGGCTATCACTACCACGGCCCCGCCGCGGTGCGTTATCCGCGCGGCACCGGCCCGGGCGTGGCGCTGCAGTCCACGCTCGACACCCTGCCGATCGGCAAGGCCGACCTGCGCGTGCGCGGCAATCGCGTGGCGCTGCTCGCGTTCGGTTCGACCGTTGCAGCGGCCGAGCAGGTGGGCCGCGAGTTGGGGCTGACCGTCGTCAACATGCGCTTCGTGAAACCGCTGGACCGCGATCTGCTGCTGGAGCTGGCCAGGACGCACCAGGGCTTCGTCACCATCGAGGACAACGTCGTGATGGGCGGTGCCGGCTCGGGCGTGGCCGAACTGTTCAACCAAGAAGGGCTGGTCACGCCGGTGCTGCACCTGGGCCTGCCGGACGAGTTCCAGCACCACGCCAGCCGCGAAGACCTGCTGGCCGAAGCCGGCATCGACGCCGCCGGCATTCGGACCAGCGTGCTGAAGCGCTGGCCCGTCCTCGCGGCCACCCAGGCGCCGCTCACCGCAGCCGGCTGACGCCGCGAGGAGATCGCGGCCTCACTCCGGCGCTTCGATCTGGTAGCCCCTGGCCTGCAGCGCGGCCAGGTAGCCGTCGGCTTTCACCAGTTGCCAGACGGGCAACGTGGCGAAGGTGATCCGGTTCTTCGTCAGCGCGCCCTCCGCGACCTCCAGCCAGCGGGCCTGCATCCGGGGTTCGACGTTGGCGATGCCGCGCTTGCGCGCGGTGTCGGTGTCGAACCACGCCGCTGCGCAGGTCTGCTGCCAGTCCTGGCGGGCACCCGAGCGCAGCGCCGACCAGTCGCCCACGGCCCAGGCGTTCGCACGCGCCGACACCTGCGGCAGATCGCGCTCGATGACGTCCAGCGTCTTGCCGAAGCAGGCCAGGTCGCCGGGCTTGAGCGTTTCCTTGCGGAAGTCCGCCAGGGCCGCGCGGGGGTCGTCCAGCGTGAGCTTCAACAGGGTGGGCGTGCGCTTCATCTTGCGGCGCTTCAGTGCCGCATCGATCACCGGATCGATCACGCCCCCTTCGCGCAGGCCCGCGTCCGACAGCGCCTCGACATAGAGCTGGTAGGCGGCGATCAGCGGGCGCTTCTTCTCGATACCACCATCGCGCCCCAGGTGGCGCTGCTTGAGCACGCTCCAGCGCTGGTAGAGATCGGGCGGCAGCACCTCGACGAGCGTCTGCCCGTCCGGATTCTTCGAGGCTTTCAGCGCCGATGGCAGCAGCGTCAGTCCACGGAAGAATCCCACGTCGGCGTCGACCGTGATGCCCGGCGAAGCGAGCACCTCATCGGCCAGGCCCAGCACCTGGTCGACCTCATCCGAACGCCAGCGGATGTTCTTCGGCAACGGCGACTGGGTGCCCAGGATGTACAGCACATGGTCGCCGTGCCGGACTTTCCACAGTCCGGGACCGGGCTGCACGCCGGCCACCACCACGGCGTCCATGTCGATCACCCCATCCTGGGCGAGCGACGGTGCGGCAGATACGTCCTGCGCATCGGCAGGGAGGGAACAGACCAGCAGGGATACCCACAGCATCCCGAAGAACGGACGGCGCATGCCGGACACCCGGTGTGGAAGGATCGCGGAAGTTTGCCCGTGCGCAGCCGTTGCGGCGCGCAGGGCCGCGCCATCATGGGGCCATCGGTTCAGGCGACCTTGCCGCCCGCTTCGCGCAGCCGGTGGGCGACGTCGCTGCCGCTCTGCATCAGCTCGAACCCTTTCCAGCTGAAACCGGGCGATACCGAACAGTCGACCAGCGTGAAGCCGCCCAGCGAACGCGCGCTCTGCCAGACACCGGCGGGCACCACCTGGTTCGACTGCCCGCCGCGCGCGGAGGTATCCAACTGCACGCGGGTGAGCGTGCGCTGCTCGGGATCGAACATCGACAGTTCCAGCGGACTGCCGTCATGCCAGTCCCAGACCTCGGTCGCATCGACGCGATGCCAGCGGGTCACCACGCCCTCGGGCAGCAGGAACTTGATGGCGGTCAGCGCGGGCCGCTCGATCCCGTTGACCTCGGTGCGTTTGGCCGATTCGTAGACACGGCGGAAGAACCCGCCTTCCGGATGCGGCGCCAGTTGCAGATCGCGGATCAGCGCATCGGCGGTCGGGTTCATGGGAGGTCCTGTGCGTGCCGCCGTGGATGGATCGTCGCCAGCGGCGCACGACGGGCACAAAAAAAGCCCACGCATCCGCGCAGGCTTGATGTCGAACCGCGATTGGTCGGGACGGCCGGATTTGAACCGACGACCCTCTGCCCCCCAGGCAGATGCGCTACCAGGCTGCGCTACGCCCCGAATCTCGCGGATCGGCCCGCCTTGCGACGGGCCGCGCATTATAACCGGAATTCCTCGGCGACTCCCAGCAGGAGCCCCGTCGTCCCTCACCGGCGCAGCAACTGGAGGATTTCCTCCAGTTCCATGCGCACCTGACGCACGATCTGCGCGCTCATCGCCGATTCCTGCTTGGCGCCCTCGCCTTCCAGGCGCAGGCGCGCGCCGCCGATGGTATAGCCCTGTTCGTACAGCAGGCTGCGGATCTGCCGCACCATCAGCACGTCATGGCGCTGGTAGTAGCGGCGGTTGCCGCGGCGCTTGGCCGGTTCCAGGCTGGGGAACTCGGTCTCCCAGTACCGCAGCACGTGCGGCTTGACGTCGCACAGCTCGCTCACCTCACCGATGGTGAAGTAGCGCTTGGCCGGGATCGGCGGAAGCTCGCGGTTACTGCCCGGATCCAGCATACGTTTCCACCCGCTCCTTGAGTTTCTGGCCCGGCCTGAAGGTCACCACCGTCCGCGCCGAGATCGGGATCTCCTCGCCGGTCTTGGGGTTGCGACCCGGGCGCTGGTTCTTGCGGCGCAGGTCGAAATTGCCGAACCCGGACAGCTTCACCTGGCGGCCCTGTTCCAGGGCTTCGCGCAGCACGTCGAAGTACGCGTCGACGAATTCCTTCGCCTCGCGCTTGTTCAGGCCGACCTCGTCGAACAGACGTTCGGCCATCTCCGCCTTCGTCAATGCCATGGATTACTGCGTCCCCGTTGCGGCCGTCGCCGGCCCTGCCACTGCCTTAATGCCGTTCATCCGCGGATCTTCGCGCCATGCGCGTCGTCGATCGCGGCGACGACGGACGCCACGACCTGCGCCACGTCGCCCTCAGCGAGAGTGCGTGAGTTGTCCTGCAAAATCAAGCCCATAGCGAGACTCTTTTGACCGGATTCGACCCCCTGCCCGACGTAGCGGTCGAACAGCTGGACGTCGCGCAGCAGTGGGCCGGCGGCGCGCTTCACGGTTGCCGCGAGGTCGGCCCACGACACGTCCTCCGCCACGACGAACGCGAGGTCCCTGCGGACGGACGGATACCGCGACAGCTCCGTTGCACGCGGCAGCGCGCGGGCGGTCAGCGGCGCCAGATCCAGTTCGAACGCCACGACCTCGGCATCGAGGTCCAGCTGTCGCTGCAGACGCGGGTGCAGCTGGCCGATCCAGCCGATGGCGACGCCATCGCGATAGATGTCGGCGGAACGGCCCGGATGGCCATGCGCAGCCTGAGAGGGGCGGAACTCGAGCGCCGCACCCGCCAGCGCGGCGACGCTCTCCAGGTCGCCCTTGAGGTCATGGAAATCGGCCTTGCGTGCGGGCAGTCCCCACTGCTCGGCGACGGCGTCGCCGGTGATCGCCGCGGCGATGCGCAGCGATTCGACAGGCGCGTCGCCGGACTGCGACGGTGCCCGGAACACGTTGCCGATCTCGAACAGGCGCACGCGACCCGCCTGCCGCGCGGCATTGCGCTGCAGCGCCGCCACCACGCCGGGCAACAGCTGCGTCCGCATGATCGCCAGTTCGGCGCTGAGCGGGTTCGCCAGCGGTACGGCCCCATCGCCGGCGCCCCACTGCGCCAGCCACTGCGCGTCGACGAAGGCGAAGTTCACCGTCTCGAAGTAGTCGCGCGCCGCCAACTGACGCCGGACGACGCCGGCCTCGACCCGCGTTTCGCTCGGCGCTGCGATACGGGTGGCTCCACCCGGCAGCGTGGTCGGCACGCGATCGTAGCCGTGGATGCGCGCCAGTTCCTCGATCAGGTCTTCCTCGATGGCGATGTCGAAGCGCCGGCTCGGCGCGACCACGCTCCAACCCTCGGCGACGGCGGCCGCCTGCAGGCCGAGGGCGCGCAGGATGCGCTCGACCTCGGCATCGGGGATATCGACGCCGAGTACGCGCGCGACGCGCGCACGGCGCAGCAGGATCGCCGTGGGACGCGGCAGATGCTCGGGAAGGACCGCTTCGACGGTCGGACCGGGCACGCCGCCGGCGATCTCGAGGATCAGGCGGGTCGCATACTCCACCGCGATGCGCGGCAGCTCCGGATCGACGCCGCGCTCGAAGCGATGGCCGGCGTCGGTGTGCAGGCCCAGCTTGCGGCTGCGACCGATGATCGCGGACGGAAGCCAGTGCGCGGCTTCCAGGAAGACATTGCGTGTGCTGTCGGTGACACGCGTATCCAGTCCGCCCATGATGCCGCCCAGCGCCACCGCACGGGCGGCGCGACCGCCGCGGCCGTCCGAGACGACCAGGAAGTCGTCATCGAGGGTCGCCGTGCGGCCATCCAGCAGCGCAATGGTTTCGTCCTTGCGTGCGGCACGCACGACGATGCCGCCTTCCAGCGTGTTCCTGTCGAACGCATGCATCGGCTGGCCGAGTTCCAGCATCACGTACTGGGTCACGTCGACCAGGAAACTGATCGGGCGCACGCCGCTGCGGCGCAGGCGTTCGGCCATCCAGACCGGCGAAGGTGCGGTGGCATCGACGCCTTCGATCACCCGGCCGACGAAGCGCGGCACACGTGCGCCGGCCTCCAGCTCGATGCCGAGTGCGGACAGGCTCTGCGCCGGCACGGGCGTCGCGTCGAACGGCTTGACCTCGCTGCCCAGCGAGGCCGCGACGTCGTAGGCGATGCCGCGCACGCTGAAACAGTCCGCACGGTTCGGCGTCAGCTTGATCTCGATGCTGGCATCCGGGAGCTGCAGGTAGTCGGCGACAGGCGTACCGACCGGCGCGTTCGCCGGCAACTCCAGCAAACCGGATGCATCGGCATCGATGCCGAGTTCCTTGGCCGAGCACAGCATGCCGTTCGATTCCACGCCGCGCAGCCTGGCCGCCTTGATGGCGATGCCGCCGACGTTGGCGCCCACCATCGCCAGAGGGGCCAGCAGGCCCGGGCGCGCGTTCGGTGCGCCGCAGACGATCTGCAGCAGCGCGCCCTGCCCGGCGTCCACCTGGCAGACTTGGAGGCGATCCGCTTCGGGATGCTTGGCGCATTCGACGATGCGCGCCACCACCACGTTCTCCAGGCCATCGCCCAGCGCGGTGACGTCCTCGACCTCCAGGCCGATGGCGGTCAGCGTCGCGGACAGCTCGTCGCGGGTGGCCTGGGTGGGGACGTGGCTGCGCAGCCAGTTTTCGCTGAATTTCATTCTGAAATTCCGTGATTCGTGATTCGTGATTAGGGATTCGTCAACAGCGTTCGCCTGTCGGGTTCCGGGCAGTGTCGGTGCCGCTTTTGCGAATCACCCATCACCAGTCCCGAATCCCGTTCCTCATGCAAACTGCTTGAGGAACCGCACATCGTTCTCGAAGAACGCGCGCAGGTCGTTGACGCCGTAGCGCAGCATCGCGAAGCGCTCCACGCCCAGGCCGAAGGCGAAGCCGGTGTAGCGCTCCGGATCAATGCCGCAGTTG